>ENA-UPAD01000002-UPAD01000002.1-bioreactor-metagenome-genome-assembly--contig:-NODE-2-length-825247-cov-119.047195_pt1 | contig 825247 bp, 857 predicted proteins | sample MGYA00238179_ERZ772710 | MGnify/ENA primary metagenome ERZ772710 (study PRJEB29004, sample SAMN07631245) | bioreactor metagenome | isolation source: Switchgrass digestor | place: USA: Dartmouth...
TGCCGGGAGAGTAGGTTGGTGCTAAGTCCCCCTTTTTATTTTGTGGTAACTGCGCGTTTTTACCTTACTTACTCCTTTGATTGTCCCATGCCTTGATTACCATCATCATCAGCAGCAGGTGTGTTCTGGTCGGGTTTTGTGCTGAGCAAAGCCTGGACAATTTCCTCTTCCAGGTCATCGTTAAACTGCTTAACCTGTTCTGGCAGTGTGAACAGGTCGTAAATGATGAGGCAGATTAGAATAATGAGGCAAATAAAACTCAAAACGGAACTAAAGCCCATTGCTTCTGCGGCTCGACTGGTTCCCATGAAAAAGCCGATCAAACCACCAACTGACAGCATTATCACACCGGATAGAATGACAACAAGTCCTAAAAATAGGTACAGCACTGCTTGTCCTGTTTTTTCCAAGTAGAACTTGTGCAAACCAAAAAAGCCACCAATCAAGGTTAGAACATAGGCAAAACCAACCTGCCGCTGTGATTTCATAAGTTCCGTTTGCAGAATGGCAATCTGTTTTTCTGTGAGCCTCTCCTTCTGACTTAATTTCATGCTTAAAGCACCCCCTTTTTTCTTTCTTTGTCCCTGCTAGCTAAATCACGAACGCACATACATACACGTCTACGTCCAAAAAAGAGCTGCATACGTACATGTATATGTGTGTAAAGGGCACAGCCAAGACACATGCATGCAACCATCCTACAAGAACATAGTAAGGCTGCTAACAGCTAAGCTTTGTTTTTTTTGCTGCATATAGCCTTACAAGGCAGCTCACCTCAGCTTAAGCAAAGACTCCCAGAGAAAGAGCGCCAGTGCTGATATGCCAATGCTTCTTTTTTATGTTTCTACCATCGGCTTACACATGCACATGCATCTTCTTTTCTAAACAGGGTTACTTCCCGTAGGAGCATTCAGCAGCTGGTCAATAATTTTGTTCTCTGCTGCCATGTTTGCTTGCCGAACTTGACGTGGTATGGTAAACAAATCAACAATGAGCAATATGACCAAAATGCCAAGGCATACAAGACCAAATCTGAAAAGCAGATTGCCAGAGGCACCAAAGGAGATCAGCCCGGTGAATTCACCTATTAAAAGGGAAATAAACCCCACCACACCAAGCACAAGATACAACAGACCTTGCTTTGTTTTGCCTAAATAGAACTTGTGCACACCCAAGGCGCCAAGAAAGATGAGTAGTACGTAAGTTAAAGGCAGACTTTTTCTGCGTTTTTGCATTTCGCTCTCCAGAATGAAAAACTGCTGCTGGGAAAGCTGTTCTTTGCCTTCTTGTGACATGTCTTCTACCCCCAATCTGTTTCATGTTTATGAGCAAACAGCCATGCAGTGCTTGTCTGCTCTTGTAACTGTGAAAACGCGTTTTGCTAAGTTTTCTGGCGCATGCGAAAGCACTTTTGTTTTTTGATTAATATGACTATTGTACCACTACAAAGTTTAAATTTATGCGCCAATAAGTTTTTTTGTCAAATGTGGTGTCATTAAAAAAAGTAGTGAGCAAAAGCTTTTTGCTCATTATTTATCATGAAAATGTGGGAAAACTTTTTACACCTTTGAAGCATGTAAGGTGCATGGGTAAAAAAAGAGATAGTAGTTGGTGCCGAGGGCGGGAGTCGAACCCGCATGGGTGGTGAAGCCCGGTGGATTTTGAGTCCACTGCGTCTGCCAATTCCGCCACCTCGGCACACACACTTTTACTGCGGTTACTGTAAAAATTATAACAGGAACAGGGGGAGTAAGGCAAGTAAGTTACCTTCACTGCGGTAAAGTGCACATGTGACTCAACCGTGTGGGCACTTTTTTTGTGTGTTATAATCTTTCACAACATCGCACCAACATGTAACATGGGGCACGTTGGCGTGATGTATGTAAAGAAAAACTTCTACAATGAAGAAGAAGAAGGATGGTGGTTTTACGTGTTAACAAGGAAGAAGAGCAGGAAAGGGAACTTCAAGGGGTTCACATTGGTGGAATTGGTCGTCGTGCTTGTTATTTTGGGTGTGCTGGTGGCTTTGGCTGTGCCAAGGTTTACTGCTAGTGTTACGAAGGCAAAAGAGACCACGTTTTGCTCAAATGTGAGAACGATTAGGTCACAGCTGGAGCTCTATAAGATGACAACGGGAAGTTATCCGAAAACTGCAAGTTTGTCGGATTTTCTAAACAGTCCGGACTACTTCGAGAGTGCGCCTATTAACCCATATACTGGGACAGCGTTTACAGCTACTACTGGGCTTGCAAGTACCGCCTTGGGCTACTTGGGCTATTTCAACTACGATTCAGACGGTACTACTTATACAATAACTTCATCTCCAGCGTGCACCATTGTTCAGTAAAGTTTTGAAGAAAGGTAAGTTCGTAGTTTAACATGCCAGAGCCTTTGGCACAGCTGCTTGCTGAGAAGGGATTCATAAAGTTTGGTGACATTGACGTGCTGGTGGCTGAAGCCAAGAGGCAGGGCTTAAGGCTCGGCCAGTACCTGATTGCGGAGGGCATAATCGCTAAAAGCCAGCTGGGACAGGTACTGGCTGAGCAATACGGAAGATCATACATTGATTCAGAGTCCATCATAAGGATTCTGGATTTGAATGGCTTAAAAAACATGCAAAGCCTGTCAGCTTACCTAAACAAGCCTGAGGAGCAGCTCACAGGCATAATGAGAACCTACAGGCTCATACCACTTCAAAAATCCCAAAGCACGTTAAGGCTTGCCGTGGTTCCTCCTTTGGAATCCAATGTGGCTAACCAGCTAATGGGTTTCTTTGATGCAGATCTTGACTACATGGTTACCACGGAGCAGGATTTTTCCGAAGTGGTACTGGACAGGTTTTTCTCGCTGAGTTTCTTTACCAGCTCCAAGGAAACTCATGGTCAGCTTCGGGAGATAAAGGTGTCGTCATTGGATCTTTTATCCACGCAGGCCTCTGCTGAGAATGCCATAAACGCCATAATTTACGATGCTGCCCACAGGGGTGCCACCGATGTGCACTTGGTGGCGACGCAGTCGCAGTACGTGGTCAAATACCGCATGGATGGCATTGTGCGAGAAATGGTTTCACTGCCTCGTGGTTTGGCAGAAGAAATGGTCACTCGCGTCAAAGTGCTTGCTGACATGGACATAGCCGAGAAGCGTCGCCCACAAGATGGTCAGTTTGATGTGCTCGTAGAAAGCCAACCTTACAGCATCAGGGTTGCCACGGTAGGTAGTATTTACGGTGAAAACATGTTCCTAAGGTTGCTTTATCGACGTAGCCTGCGTACGGGTTTAGATTCTTTGGGCATGCTTCCCGAGCAAATTAGTGTTATTCGCGAAATGATAAAGAAGCCTTATGGCATTATTGTGACCACGGGTCCAACAGGTAGTGGAAAAACCACCACACTTTACTCTTTGCTTAAAGAAATTTACGAAGCCAAGGACAAGAACATCATCACCATTGAAGACCCCGTGGAGTACGACTTTGAGGGCATAACGCAGATTCAAATAAATCCAAAGGCGGACATAACATTCTCCTCCACACTTAGAGCCGCGCTGAGGCAAGATCCTGATGTCATATTACTTGGAGAAATACGTGACGAAGAGACTTTAAGAGCGTCGCTGGACGCAGCTTTGTCGGGGCACTTGGTTCTGTCAACGCTTCATGCCAATAATGCTGTGTCTGCTGTGGCGCGTTTTATGAGCATGGGAGCTGATCCCTTGCTTGTGGCTTCTGCGCTTCACTGTGTCATGGCTCAACGATTGCTCCGTGTTTGGGACGCAAAGACTGAAACTTACAAAGGAAGGACGGGCGTTTATGAAATACTGCCCGTGGATGATGAGCTTAGAAGTAAAATCTCACAAAGGACAGATGTAGTGGAGCTTTACCGTACGGCAAAGAACAAAGGTTTCATCTCCATGGAAGAAATTGCTCGCTTTTTGGTTGAGCAGGGGTTAACAACAGAGGAAGAGGTGGTGAGGGTATTTGGCTACTACAGGTGAAAAGCAAAAAGTTTTCCGCTACATCGTTGTAAAAAACAAAAGCAATAAGACCGTAGCTCATACCGTAAAGGCAAAGGATGTAGAAGAAGCAAAAGCCAAGGCTTCAAAAGCAGGTTTGATTGTAGAGATTACCGAAGCTCCTCCTGGTAAAGCTCCCAAACTCAATGAAAACGACCTTTATTTCTTTGCTTCAAATCTGTCCAGTTTTGTTAGTGGCGGATTCAACATTTTGGAAGCTTTGGAAGTGCTTCGCGACCGTGGTGGTAACAAGAAGGCTAGTACGGTTGCCAACCAGTTAATTTTTTATGTGAGTAGGGGAGCTTCTTTGTCGGCTGCCTTGCAGTTCACTGGTTCCTTTCCACCACTTTTTGTGAACTTGGTTAAGAGTGGTGAACGCAGCGGTACGTTGGATGCAGCCTTTGTGGATTTGGCTGATTTTTACAAAACCATGAAGGGGTTAAAATCGAAAATTAGCAGTGCCACCATGTACCCACTGGTTATTTCCATTATGGCCGTATTGGCTGTAATTGCCTACATGGTGTTCGTACTGCCCACCATGAATCAAATGTTTTCTTCGCTGGGCGCTCAGCTGCCTGGAATCACGCTGTTTGTCATAAACATGGCTGATTTCTTCCAGCACAACTGGTATTGGGTCATTGGAGGCATTTTATTGGTCTACGTTTTGTTCAGATGGCTTGTAATTAACGTGGCCAGCGTTAAACGCTTTTATGAACGCGTAAAACTTTCCATACCCGTAATAAAAAGACTTTACATTGCCCCGGAGTACTTGCGCTTAGCTAAAACCATGAGGAGCGGTTACGTTAATGGGTTGCCCGTAGTGGAAGTACTAAATTTGACAGAAGGTGTCATGGAACATCAGCTTTTCAAAGATAAGATTTCGAAAATTAAAGAGCTGGTCATAGCTGGCGCCCCTTTGTACGAGGCTTTTAAGGAAGCTGACACTGACCCACTGCTTTGGCGTACCATTTCCATTGGTACGGAAACTGGTAATTTGGATAACAGTCTAGCTCGCTACATTGACATTACCCAAGAAGAATTCAACAGATTCCTGGATACGTTAACAGCCGCGGTAGAACCGTTTGCACTCATTTTTGTAGGAGCTCTGGTGGGGTTCATTGTGATTTCCTTGTATTTGCCCATGTTCGAGATGATACCAGCTTTACTCGGCGGATAGGCGGATAGGCGAATAAGTTGCCTGATCACTTTCGGTAAAAAGTTTTCCTGTGGTAAGCAAAACTTTTTTGTACGGTTCTTTGTCCACTGGGGTATGAAAAAAAGGGAAACCGGGACGCAGGAATTAATTGTCCATGCAGCTATTGCTGTCAGCAGAAGAATGTGGGGGCAACTGTTCCACTGTGCGGGTTAAATCAGCTACTGCCAAAAGCAGGGTATCCATTTCATCGAGAATCTCGGTAAGCTCGGCGTAAACCAAGGAAAGGTCGTCCAGGGTGTCTTCCAGGAGTGCATACTCCTCGCTGTCTTCTTCAAGGTGGTCAAGTTCAAACTGCACATCTTCGTGTTTAGCGAACACGTGCTCCTGCAAGGCAATCAAAGAACGGTTAAGTTGTTCCCACTGCTGGCCAAGGTTTTGGAGGTCATCCATGAGTTCTTTTTTGTATGTTCTGAGCGTTTCAGCTACAACAGCTCCAGATTGTTGGCTTTGGGCGAAAAGCTCTTCCACTTGCATCTTTGTCCTTCTGATGTCGTTGTTAAGGGCAGATAAATCATCAGAAAGCTCTTCAAGCTGAGCTCCCAAAGAGAAACATTCATCGGCTAAACGCTTCACACTTTCTTCCACAGAAACCCCCTTTGTTTTGCACTTCCCAGAGGAGCTGAGCCCCTCTGGGAAGTGATTTTTGCATAAAACCTAAATACCAGCGAAAAACGATTTTGTAATTGAAACAATGAACAAGTAAAGGCTAGCTATGAAAGCCGGAAATGCGTAAACTGCGTAGCTACTGCCTTCGATGGGCATATATGGGTCGGCGCTAACTTTGTTCATGTAAGCCAGCAGTCCAACCACGAACATGACCGCAGAAGCAATGAGAAAGTCCCAGTTAGCGGGCTTCTTCTGAACAATGGCAATGATCTCCACCAATAAACACACACCGCCAAAACCAACAAAGAAGACCAGCCAACCAACTGGATTGGCTATGAATGGGTTTGTGAGTACGGCGATGGCAGCTATGAGCCCCAAGACAGCATATAAGCTATTCCTCCATCCCAAGATCATCCACTCCTTACCTTTGCATTTTATACGTTAAAATAATGATAACACTACGACGCACGTTTTGATGCTTGGGCATTTCCTGTTTGCTTTGCTTCAACCTTGTGCATGAGCCGTATAGCAGTTAATCAAATCAGGAACAGTGCTTGTTTATAAAGCTGTATTACCTGCTCCAATGACGGTTTCCTACAAGCTGAATTCATCAGTCGATGGTTGTTTACAACCTGTTCAGCCCACTGGTGAAGTTTATTGTCATCAACCTGATTTGCCACTGCTTTGATTTGCTCCATGAAACCGCATTGTTCATTTATGCTGCAAAGGTAATCAGCTAAATCAGTTACACCCAGCATTTCACCCATTCTTTCATATTTCTCAGGTTTGACCTCAGCATTGAATTTAAATACCCAGGGCATGAGCACTGCGTTGGCTCTACCGTGAGGAAGTTCAAATTCAGAAGTAAGGGGGTAACCCATGGCGTGTACTACTCCTGAACCTGCGCTGTTTATGGCAAGACCTCCAAACAGGGAAGCCAAAGTAAGCTCGTCGTGAACCTTTTCAGTCATGGGGATTTTGCCTAAGTTTTTCATGTGGGGTTTTAGGTAGGAAAAACCTTTCTCAGCGAAAGCCTCAACTACTGGATTACAAAGTGCAGAGAAGTAAGCTTCACTTAAATGTGAGAAAGCATCTAAGGTGGTGTCAATGGCAACCTCATCAGGCATGGAGTAGGTGAGCACAGGGTCAACCAATGCCAGCTTTGGCACAATCTTGCTGTCGCTGATGGATTTCTTCTGGTTCTCGTGTGTGATGATGGAGTACTTGGTCACTTCTGAGCCTGTGCCATGGGTTGTCGGAACTGCAACCACAGGTAAAGCCGAAGGCACGTTGTTTACCCCAAAAACCTCTTCCACACTTTTACCCGAAGCATAACTGGCTGCTACTGCTTTTGCAAAATCCAGCACACTGCCGCCACCCACTGCCAGTACAACATCAGGCTCAAACGCTTTTTGTCTTAACAAGTTCACTGCTTCGTGCACTTCTTCCGCCTTTGGATTGGGGGAAATTTGGTCAAAATGAAGCACCTGAAAATCTTTTAGCAGTTCCATGAGGTGGCCCAGTAAGCCCCTTTGTTTTGCGCTTCTGCCAGTGGTCAAAAACACGTTCTTCCCCATGTTGCTCATAAGCTGTGGCAATTGCTCCAATGTTCCATTACCGAACACTATTTGGTGATTCAAGTCGCATTGGAAAAACATTCACCTTCACCTCCACGTGCGTTAAAAAGAATCTGATCTGTGATTAGTATATAATTTATATGCTAACCTGTGCTACCTTTGAGAAAGGAACTTAACTGGGTGTACGCGCCCGCTTGGGTGTGTGTTCGTGTGTGTGCGTAAAAAGGTGCGGCTCACATAAATGGCGTCAATAAATAGGAAGAATTATTGGACAGCTGAAGAAGGCTTTTTTGGGTAAAGTGTGTGTGTGAGCCAAGCACACAAGAAGAAGAAAGCGTAAAGCGTAGAAGCAAGAGCACTTAACAAGAAGAAGAACAGCAACAACAAAAAGAGTCATCATCATGTTGGTGAAAGGAGTAGATAGCAGTGAAGGCAACTTATCAGCCGAGCAAAAGGTATCGAAGAAAAACGCATGGGTTCTTTGCAAGGATGTCCACACCTGGCGGCAGGAAGGTCATTAAGCGTAGACGAATGAAAGGACGTCACAGACTTACTCCCCGTTAATGGCAGTGCGGCGGTCTTTGCGTTTGCAAGGCAAGAAGAATTTTTCTCGTGTTTATAAAGAGGGCAGCGTGGTTCGCTCAGACTACGTTGTTGTGTACTTCTTGCCAGCTTCTGAGCAAAAAGTGGCAGTTGTGGTGAGCAAGCGTTTTGGCAACGCAGTAAGGCGTAACCGCATACGAAGGCTACTGTTGGAAGCGTGGCAGGAGAACCATGACCACCTGCCTTCTGGTTACTACATTATTCTGCCCCGTTCTTCACTACTGAGTGTGGAGGAGAATGTTTGGCGGAGCAAGGTGAAGGAGCTTTTCCATGAATGGCAATGGGCTAGCGGTAAAAACAGTCCACATTGTTCTGCAGTTCTATAGAATGGTCCGCCAACTGGTTTTGCCCGGTCCTGTGTGCAGGCATACCCCGACGTGTTCCCTGTACTGGGAACAAGCAGTGGCAGAACACGGTTTGTTTTGGGGCTCAGTGCTTGCCTTCAAACGCGTCCTTACCTGTAATCCACTTTTTCCAGGGGGCTATGACCCCGTACCGAAGAAAGGAGACGTGAAAGTTCTATGGTTCAAAGTATAAGCAATTTCTTTAGTATGGTCCTTAATTGGTTGTATTCTGTGGTACCCAACTATCCGGTGGATATCATCCTTATGACCATTTTGCTCAAGCTGATTTTGGAACCCCTTACTTACCAGCAGCTGCGTACCAGCTTCGTTATCAGCCGCATCCAGGGTGAGCTCCAAGAGATTGCAAAGAAGTACAAAAATGATCCACAGCAAGCGGCTCAGGAGCAGTCTAAGATTTACAAGGAACATGGTGTGAATCCGCTTATTGGTTGTTTGCTACCCCTTTTGCAAATACCCATATTCTTTGGGCTTTACGGTTCACTTGTCCAGAATCCCAACTTCAAGGGCTTACCGTTCTTGTGGGTTCCTGATATTAGCAAGCCTGACCCAACATGGATCACGGTTATTGCCATGGTTGTGGTGACTTACTTCCAGTTCAAGTTTACAAGTCAAGCAACCACTGACCCTGCCATGCAGCGTCAGCAGAACATGATGATGTGGATTTTTGTTATCATGATAGGTTGGATTGCCCGCAGTTTCCCATTTGGCGTGGCTTTGTACTGGATGGCATTTTCTCTCATAAGCATTTTAGAGTCCTTCATCATACGCAAAATGGTTGAGAGGCAATTCGCCGAAAAGAACGCTGCAGCTGCTCAGAAATGATTTTGAGCCTCAGTGCGGGTTTTTTGCTATCAGAACACATCGGTGAGATGTGAAAAGAGTAAGTATTCAGCAAAAGGAAGCGGGGCAGTGCTAACGCACTGCTTTGTTCTGCCTTTTTGTGAACAAACAGGGGAGGTGCATATTGGTTATGGAGTTCATCGGAGAAAGCGTTGAGCAGGCTTTAGAAAAAGCCAGACAGTACTTCGGATCAGATGAACTGGAATACGAGGTGATTTCTGAAAAGAGGGGACTTCTGCGTAATGAAGTAGTCATAAAGGCATGGGTAGTTTCCCCTGAATCGGTTGCTGAGCAGTTGGTAACCGCACTTCTTAAGGCCATGGGCAAAACAGGTAGTGTTCATGCTGAACAAATGGATGATCAGCTTCACATAAGTGTGGACGGCGAAGATCTGGGCATACTCATTGGAAAGCATGGTTCTTTTCTGGATACCTTTGAGGGGTTCGTGCGCTATATCATACGTGTGCGCTTTCCGGAAATTGCTCACGTAGATGTGGATGTCATGAATTACAAGCAAAAACGTATCCGCCAGCTGGAGGACATGGTAGAACAAAGCGTGCAAAAAACAAAAAGAACAAAGCGTCCAGTAACATTACCTCCCATGCTAAGATGGGAGCGGCGGGAAGTGCATCGCATCGTCAGTGAAAAGTATCCCGCTTTTGAAAGCAAGAGCACTGGCTATGATCCAAACAGGCGGGTGCAAATATTCTTGAAAACAGCTGGCAATTCAGGGGAGCGAGAAGAGGGAAGTAAGGGCAGTAGTACCAATAATGCCAAAGGTGGGGAGAGGGAAGATGAGTAGAAGTAAGATTGGCGTAGTATTCGATAGCTCAGCGTATGCGCCAAAGCCACTGGAGCATACCAGAGTAGTGGAACTGCGGGTCAACAAGGGTGACAGAAGTTACAAGGAACTTACGGAAATTGATTGGGATGAGTTCTACAAAGACCTACGAGAAAAGAAAAATATTCCAACTACTTCAGCTGCACCCATTGAGGAAGTGAGAAGTGCCATAAATGAGCTTTTTGATGAGGGCAACGATAACGTCATCGGCATTTGGCTATCTAAACACTTCTCCGTCACCTTTGAGGAAGCAAAGATGTTGGAAAGCGAATTCAACGGCAGATTCATTGCACTTGATACAAAGTTAGTAGCGGCAGGGCCTTATCGTATGATTTTGGAAGCTCTTAAAGCCATCGACTTGGGCTGGTCTTTGGATGAAGTGGTGAATCACGTGATTGAGGTGCGTGATGCTTATCAAACCATTTTTCTGGCATCCATTGAGCATTTGGCAAAGGGCGGTAGAATCGGGAAAGCTCAGGCTTTGGCTGGCAATCTGCTTCACTTTCAGCCACTCTTGTTTGTGGATGACGGCATGGTGAATTCCTACAAAGTGGTGCGAGGCAGGAAGGCAGCCATTAAGGAAATGCCTCAGTTCATGATAAAGAACTTTGGCCATGAACAGTTGTTTTTGGACATTGTGTGGTCGGACAATTTTGATGAGGTCAGCGTGCTGGAGCAATTCTTAGAAGAGAACGGCATGAAGCGGCAAGACGTACTTAGGCTGGGTCCTGTTATCGGCACTCACTTGGGGCCAGATCTTCTGGCATTGTTTGGTGTGCCAACAAAAGTGATGCTTTGATAACAAAACGTTGGTTCCGTTGTGCCAGCGGGGGAGCAGATTCGTTTACTACATGGCCTCCCACTAACGCTTAAAGGTGTGTGTATATATCTGTGGTAACATATGCAGCTAAGTGTTTGTAAGAAGGCGTTGTCGATGACACGGATTTGCAGTACAATCGGCACTAAAGGCAGTAAATAGTGATAAAAAGATGGAACTCATAAAAAAAATATTCTACAAAATTAGTAAGGACGATTTGGGATTCTTTGCAGGTGCTTTTTCTTACTTCATGTTCTTTTCAACTGCGGCACTTACCCTGTTTTTGTTCTTGCTTTTTGGGGAACAGGTAAGTTTTTCAGTGCTCAAGTACTTATCACCCGATTATGAGGCACTGCTAAAGCCTGTCATTACTTCCCTAACCATAAGTGCAAGATGGTCATGGTTTCTGCTCATTCCACTGGCTTGGGGCAGCACCAATGTTTTCGCTTCGCTGGAACATGCTGCCACGGTCATTGCTAAACGAGAAAGGCGTTCCACCGTGACAATTCGGCTGCTTTCTTTTGCTTTTATTCTCATTTTGGCGTTTTCCGTGTGGGGTTATACCGTGGTGGGCCTGTTCTTGGAGCATTTACCATCATGGATTTACAACCTTTTGTTTTACGCAGTTCTGTTTAGTGGCTTCAATGTGTTTTTGGACGGCCACGTGAATACCAAATATGCTTTGGTTGTTGGTACTGGTCAGTCTGTCATTTGGTACGTGGTTAGCAAAATTGTTAATTTCTACATAAAACAGGTGAGTACCAGCATTGTCTTCAAAGTGGCATCAGCCATACCAGTGGTGCTTTTTTGGTACTACGTGCTGGCTTATGTGATCCTACTTGGTTGGGAGCTGCTTTCCTTAATTAGTAGTAGTCAAAATAAGAACAGTTCTGCTGCCCATGATGATAGGTCTTAGCAGGCAGTTACCAAGCAGGGTTCAGCCCGCTGATAAACAGTTCAAAAAGCTTTCACGTGCCTCAAAAAGCGGTGTTCCAAAATGAAAAGGTGAACGTGGCCTATATGGTAGGCGCTGACCCAAGATCCTTTGCAGGGCGCATATTAGTGCTAATGTGTGCTACCTGCTCCCTTAGTTAAATGCAGGGGATTTTGTAAAGCTGACAAGCATGGGGCAAACTCATAGTATTATTAAGTTTATGAAGAACACAGACGAAATTCTCATGAATACTGTTATTTCCACAGCTTTGAAAGCTGGGGACATTTTAAGGACGGGTTTTAGGCAGCGCTTTGAAGTAGAGCAGAAGTCGGCTCATGATCTTATCACTGAGTACGACACAACGGTTCAGCAGTTCATTGTGGAACAGCTAAGCAAGGCGTTCCCCGGTGCAGGTTTTGTGGCTGAAGAAGAGCATTTTTCTACCAAAGGAGACCCATTGCTGGTTATTGACCCCTTAGACGGCACAAACAATTTTGCCATGGGCATACCTCAGTTTTGTGTAAGCATTGGTGTTTTCACAGGGGAGAGGCAGCCTAAGGCTGGTGTGGTATACAACCCCGTTTTGGAGGAACTGTATCATGCTCAAGTAGGTAAAGGCGCTTATCTAAATGGTGAGCCCATACATGTAACTCAAGAGCCGCTCAAAGACACATTGGTTGCCACGGCTCTGCCTTTTAAGTTTCGCGATAAGGTGGACTGGATTACCCAGCTTCTTTTGCACGTCTACCCTGAGGTAATGGACATAAGAAGGCTGGGCTCCGCGGCGTTGGATATTTGCTACACAGCCGCCGGCATCTTTGGTTTGTATTTTGAATACGGCATAAACGCTTGGGACACTGCAGCTGGTGTTTGTTTGCTTAGGGAGGCAGGTGGCGTGGCATTGGACTTTTCTGGCCAGCCTTACGACCCTTTTACTTCCAAAAGCATTGTGGCTGGATCACCTGCGCACGTGGAACGGGTACTGCGTTTGTGGCGTGAGAGCGGTGTTCAGCTTGAAGGGTGAATATGGGGCGTGATTGTTTAGAATATGGGCGCTAGTCACGGTGGAACAAGCCATAACAAAAGCAGTAATGCTCTGAAGACCATTGAAGAAATAAGAAAAGGAAACATAAGAGACCTTTACGTGCTAACAGGCGAGAACGATTTTCTGAAGGAAAGGGTTGTTTTCTGGCTACGCGAACAAACCAAGGCTGAAGTTGTGCGTGTGGACGCAGAAAACATGGACGTCCTGCGTTCTTTGACCAGCTATTCTCTGTTTTCTCCCATGCGGGTCATTGTGGTGGAACTTCCAGCAAAGAAAGTCATTCGCGATGCCATGATAAGTGCTGTTTCATCTGGGAACTTGAGTGGCGTTGTGGTGGTCATGGGGGATGCAAAAATTCCCGGTGCAGAAGTAGTGGAGTGCAAACCCTTGGCAAAGAAGCAAGCTGTTTCTTGGATTGTGGCGGAGTTCAGGTTACATGGTGTTAGGTGTGATCTTGGGGTGGCTGAACAGCTTTTGGATCTGTGTGACGGCGACCTTTGGTCTGCTTACACCGAGATTGAAAAGCTGTCTTTGGTGACAAATAAAGTGACCATGGAGCACTTGCAAACCTTTGTGGTAGGCAGCATGGTTAAGGGTAACTATTTTGCTCTCATGGATGCTTTGCAAGCGGCTGATGAAAAAAGAGCCCAGCTTGAAATGAGCAGTTTACTTGAGCAGGGGGAAGCATTCCAGCAAATCTTCGTTTTTCTTTACCGCATTTTCAGCTTGGCGTGGAAAAGCAAGGAGTTCAACATGGATAACAAAGCTGCTTTGGCTCAAGCGGCTGGTAGGAGCCCGTTTTTTGTGATGCGGTGCATGGACATTGGAAAGTGGTACAGCTTGGAAACACTTAGAGACATAATCAGTGCTTTTTTGCACCTGGATTTCATGATAAAAACAGGAGAAATCGACGAGCAAGGTGCTGCTGGGAAACTGATGCAGATCATGTTCCCCAAGAAGAGGGAGGCGATTACATAAAAGCATGTTAAGAAGAATTGGTGTAACGACGTTGATTTATTGGTGTCCTTTGTATTTGGATTATTCAGCACAACTACCCATTGAAACCACGGGTGTGGCTGATCAATTTGGTTCTGCGGTGCATGAGCTCATTTACAGGATGCTATCGGGCGACCACAAGGGCCTATTTGATACGGAGGAAGATTTAGCTTGGTCTGTGCTGCTGGAATCATTTCCGGGAGCAGTGGAGTCCTCTTTTACTGAGCAAGTGGTCAAGGAAATGCTGAACATGGCAAGAGCTGCTAAGCGTTTCGCCGAGAACTACAACCCGAGTCAGTTCGAAGTGAAGTTTGAATACGGCTTCGGCAGTGACGACATGCTTGTCATAGGCATAGCTGATGCTCTGGGTGAAAATTTGGTATTGGATTGGAAAACAGGCAGTTTCATGGCAGAAAGCCACCGCCAGCAGGTTAAGATCTACGCTACCATGCTCTGGCGCTTGGGACTTCTTCAGCTTCCAGCTACCCTGGGAGTGGTTTACTTGGGCAAAGCTGGTGCGGAAGGCTCACAGGCCGAGTCAAATGTGTTTCAATTTACCGAGGCAGAAGCCGTGGTGGTGGAGGATTTTGTTCAGCAATTTTTAAAGCAGTACAGCTTAGGAAACCGCCGTCCACGGATTTCAGATCACTGCTCATTTTGTCCCTACGGCAGATGGTGCCAGAAGACCGTAAAGGACGTTCAGACCAATCAGGCACTACATGAGCTGTGGCGTCTTCAAGAGCGAGCGGGCTTGATTCAGAAACAGCTTGCTCCGGGATTCACAGAAGGCGTACACCTGACTGAGGACTTTGTGGTGGAAAAGAAAGGCAGTTTCTATTTGAAAGTGAGGCGGAAGAATGGGACTTGAACAGGGGCTTACCCACGTTTACACGGGTAATGGTAAAGGAAAAACCAGTGCGGCTTTGGGCTTGGCTTTAAGAGCTTCAGGCCGTGGTTTAAGGGTTCTCTTGGTCCACTTCATGAAAGGCCCTTCCTTTAGCTATGGTGAAGATGTCTCCTTGTCAAAGGTTGCTGGAGTTACGCAGGTTCGTTTTGGCACTGATCACTTTGTGGATCCCAAAAACCCGGATGTGGCTGACAAAGAAGCTGCACAGGTGGCACTTGCTTTTCTTAAATTCCAACTGAGTTCGGGATTCTATGATGTTGTCATTGCTGATGAACTCAATGTGGCAGTGGCGTTTGGGCTGGTGAGCGAAGATGAAGTGGTAGAACTCATAAAGAGTAAGCCACCCAAGGTGGAACTGGTTATAACGGGCAGATATGCCACGGACAATATTAAATCCATGGCTGACTACGTCACCGTTTTTGAAGAGGTAAAACACCCATTTCAGCAGGGCATAAATGCCAGAGAGGGCATTGATTACTAAAAAGTGTTTTTTTTGACTGGCTGCTCTTTTTGTGTTGTCGTATGTGGAGTACCACTTGTGTAAATGCTCGCATCTGTTTTTCCTTCTCTTTTTTTTGGCGCTTTCTTTTTGTGTGGGTTTGTGTAGCTGTAGCATTTAAGCCTGTTTAGTTTGCATACTTTTTCGTCTTTCTTTTTTTTGTTGTTGTGTGTGTGCGTATGTACTGGTTTTCTTTTTTGTTTTAAAATGGTGTTAAAAGGAGGTAATGTGATATGGAAATCAGAGCACCCAGGGGCAACAAGTTAACCTGCAAGAGTTGGCAGACTGAAGCCGCCATGCGTATGCTCATGAACAACTTGGATCCCGAGGTGGCAAAGGATCCTGCCAACTTAATTGTTTACGGAGGTACTGGTAAAGCCGCTCGTAACTGGGACTGCTTCTACAAGATCGTTGAAACCCTTAAGACCTTGGAAGAGGATGAAACACTTTTGGTGCAAAGCGGAAAACCTGTAGCCGTGTTTAAGACCCATGAGTGGGCTCCGCGTGTACTCATTGCCAACTCCCTGTTGGTGCCTAAGTGGGCTGACTGGGATTATTTCAGGGAATTAGAAGAGCGTGGGCTCATCATGTATGGTCAAATGACTGCGGGCTCTTGGATTTACATAGGAACTCAAGGCATTCTGCAAGGCACTTACGAAACCTTCTACTCAGCTGCCCAGCATTATTTCGGCGGTAGCTTAAAGGGTAAGCTGGTGCTCACAGCGGGATTAGGTGAAATGGGTGGAGCTCAGCCACTAGCTGCTACCATGGCTGGTGGCATCATGCTGGCTGTGGAAGTTAACCCGTGGGCCATTGACCGACGTATTAAACATGGTTACCTGGATAAGAAAGCTGAGTCGCTGGATGAAGCATTAAGAATGGTTGAGGAAGCCAAAGAAAAAGGAGAAGCAGTGTCCATTGGACTGCTGGGCAACGCTGCTGACGTGTTTCCTGAACTGGTGAAAAGGAACATTATCCCAGACATTGTTACTGACCAAACAGCTGCTCACGACCCCTTAAATGGTTACATACCTTCTGGCTACACCGTGGAAGAAGCTGCAGAGCTTAGAAAATCTAACCCCGAGGAATATTTGAAACGTGTAGGCGAATCCGTGGTTAAGCATGTGGAAGCCATGGTAGAAATGAAGCGCAGGGGAGCCGTGGCTTTTGAATACGGAAACAATATTAGAAAGTTGGCTGATCTAAACGGTTACAAAGATGCTTTTGAAATTCCTGGTTATGTGCCACTCCTGGTTAGGCCGCTGTTCTGTGAAGGAAAAGGGCCATTCCGTTGGGTAGCACTCTCAGGGGACCCAGCTGACATTTACGAAACAGATAAGCTTTTGCTTGAACTGTTCCCAGAAGATGAGCATTTGCGAACGTGGATTGATATGGCACAGAAGAGGGTTAAGTGGCAGGGTCTACCAGCTCGCATATGTTGGCTTGGTTATGGTGAGCGCGACAAAGCAGGTGTCATGTTTAACTACTTAGTGAAGACAGGCAAGGTGAAAGCGCCCATCGTCATGGGCAGGGATCACCTTGACACGGGCTCTGTGGCAAGTCCATACCGTGAAACCGAAGCCATGCTGGATGGCTCAGATGCCATAGCTGATTGGCCCATACTTAATGCCATGCTCAACACTTCGTCTGGTGCTACGTGGGTGTCTGTGCACCACGGCGGTGGAGTGGGCATTGGTTACTCCATTCACGCTGGACAAGTTACGGTGGCTGACGGAACCGATTTGGCTGAGAAGAAGATAAGAAGAGTACTTACTAACGACCCTGGGATTGGCGTGGTTCGTCATGCTGATGCCGGCTATGACATAGCAAAGCGTGTGGCCAAAGAAAAAGGCATAAGAATGCCCATGGAAAACTTCGAGGAGCGTGAAAAGTAGTGAAATTGATTGAGTGTGTGCCGAACTTCTCCGAAGGCAGACGTCAGGAAGTCATGGATGCCATTGTAAACAGCATGAAGGAATCAGCAAACGTGATCATCTTGGACGTGGAAGCTGATCCTTCTCACAACCGCATGGTGGTTACCATGGTGGGTGAACCACAGCAAGTACTCAGTGCCATGAAAAATAGTGCTCGCAAAGCCGTAGAACTTATTGACTTGAACCAGCACCAAGGTGAACACCCGCGCATTGGAGCTGTGGATGTGGTTCCATTTGTTCCGCTTTTCAATGCCACCATGCAGGAATGCAATGAGCTTGCGTTGGAGTTCGGGCAGTGGATGTGGGACGAACTAAAAGTGCCTGTGTACTTGTATGCTGAAAGCGCCAGAATGCCTGAAAGGAAGAGGCTTCCCAACATAAGAAAAGGTGAATTCGAGGGCTTAAGAGAAGCCATTAAAGAGCCAGAGAGGCACCCAGACATTGGAGAGCCTGTGATTCACCCCACAGCGGGCGCCACTGCGGTAGGAGCACGAAATTTCCTAATCGCATTTAACTTGTATTTGAACACAGCTGATAAAGGCGTTGCTGACAAAATAGCCAAGGCGGTACGGGAGTCCAGCGGTGGTTTGGTAAACATACAGGCAAAAGGCATGTTCATTGAAGAGAAGGGCTTAGCACAAGTCTCCATGAACCTTCTGGATTACACAAAAACACCTTTGTACCGCATAACTGAATTGGTAAAGCTGGAAGCCAGACGCTTCGGGGTGGAGGTCGTGGAGGGCGAGCTCATAGGTCTCATGCCACTTGGTGCTGCTTTAAATAGCTTAAGTTATTACCTGCAAATACCTAAGCTGGACGCAAGCCAGATTCTGGATGTGGCAGTGCTTTCGAGGTTAGCAGAGAGTCAAGACGATGAACAACAACAATAATAAGACTTATAAAGGTATTGGTTCTAAAAAGACTGTTATCCTTGATGCCCATGTAGTGTCCCCCAGCGCCATGGAACTACTACCAATGGAGGATATGCCACTCCTGGATAAACGCGACCAAGCCATTGTTATTGAAGAAGGTGTTATTAAGGACATTATTCCTTCTTCTGAGGCTCCTTTTGGTGAGGAGTGGGAAGTATACGATGTTAGGGGCGCTGTGGTCATACCAGCACTTACAGAGTGCCACACCCATGCCATTTTTGCAGGGGACAGAGCAGCCGAATTCCATGCTCGCATACAGGGAGAAACATACCACGACCAGCAGAAGAAGGGCGGCATTAATGCCACAGTGAGTGCCACCAGGGATGCCGCTGATGAAGCACTTCTGAGCAATTTGAAACACTGGCTTGAGGTATTTCTTGATCAGGGTGTTACCGCGGTGGAAGTAAAGAGTGGTTATGGACTGAGCCATGATCAGGAGATAAGGCTGTTACGTATCATAAACAGGGCGAAAGCAGAGAGGCACGGTGTGGAAGTGATTCCTACCTATTTGGGCGCTCACGCTGTGCCCAGGGACGCGAAAAGCCGCGAAGACTACATTGAGGAAATGATCATCAAGACTTTGCCCACGGTAAAAAATGAAAACTTGGCAGAGTTTGTAGACGTGTTTGTGGCGTCAGTAGCATACAGCGTGGAAGAGGCTGACATCATTTACAGTGCGGCACACAAGTTAGGGTTTAAGCTAAAAGCCCACCTGTGGGAACTGGAACACGATAACAGCAGAGAACTTCTGGAGAAGTATCCGTTCGTTTCAGTAGATCACTTGGAGTTTGCCCAAAAAGAGGATTTAGAGGTTGCCTTTGCTCGCGGTACGGTGCCTGTGCTTCTACCTCTTACAGCTTGGCACCTTGGTTACAACATACGCAGAACTTATGAAGTTATCAAGGAACTTAAGGGGTATTTTGCCATTTCCACGGACTTTAACCCAGGAACCAGTTTTTCCCCTTCCTTGTGGCAAGCTTTCACAGTGGCTCATATTGAGTTTGGTTTACCCATTGAGGAACTGTTCTTCGCTTCTACCGTTTATGCTGCGAAAGCACTTGGATTGAATGACATGGGAGCCATAGTTCCAGGCAATAAGGCTGACTTAGTTGTTCTTAATGTGCCCAGTTTGGATTGGTTAGGTTATCTTCACGGTATAAATCCAGTAGATATGGTCTTCAAGAGTGGAAGTCCAGTCCAATAATCGATAGGAGGAACGGCGCATGAATTTGTCAGAAGTTGTGAAACAGCTGGGCATTAAAGAGGATTACCTCATTCCCTATGGTGGTTATGCTTACAAGGTGGATTTAGGTGCACTGGGCGAGCAAAAAGGAAAACTGGTCTTGGTTGCGTCCATAAACCCTACTCCTGCTGGAGAGGGAAAAACCACTACAGCAATTGGCTTGGCAGATGCATTAGCTGCATCAGGTAAAAAAGCCGTTGTCACACTGCGAGAGCCCTCTCTTGGGCCTGTATTTGGCGTCAAAGGTGGTGCTACTGGTGGCGGGAAGGCTCACGTGGTGCCTTCTGACAAGATTAACCTGCATTTCACCGGCGACATGCATGCGGTCACAGCTGCCCATAACCTCATAGCCGCCATGCTGGGCAACCACATCTATTACAAGAAGCAACCCCTTGTTGATACCACTAAGGTGTGGTGGAAAAGGGCCTTGGACATGAATGATCGCGATTTGCGTAACATTGTGGTTGGCTTGCAGGGCAACGGTGTACCACGAGAAGACGGCTTTGAAATCACAGCAGCATCTGAAATCATGGCAATTATGGCTCTGAGTGAGAACTTTGGGGATTTTCAGCAAAGGGTGCAAAGAATTGTGCTCGGAGTTACCATGGACGGCAGTCCGCTAACCGTGGCTGATCTGAAGGCAGAAGGGGCAGTTACTGCTCTCATGGTAGACGCCTTGAAACCAAATCTGGTCATGACAGCAGCTGGCACGCCTGCTTTTGTGCACGCAGGCCCCTTTGCGAACATTGCTCACGGAACCAATAGTGTGGTTGCAACAAAGATGGCATTGACCTACGCCGATTATGTGATAACGGAAACAGGCTTCGGTTCGGACTTAGGGTTTGAGAAGTTCATGGACATCGTGGCTCGTGAACACAGTTTGATTCCAAGTGCGGTGGTACTTGTGGTCTCCATTAGAGCCATTAAGCACCATGGTCAAGGGCAGGATTTGGACGCCATGGATCGGGGTTTTGAAAATGTTTTGGCACACATTGAAAACATAAGGAACTTTGGTTACGATCCAGTGGTTGCCATAAACGTATTCCCTGATGATAGCGAAGAAGAACTCAAGCGTCTTCAAGAGCTTCTCGATGAAGTTCATGTGACTCATGCTGTGAGCACTGTGGCATTGGACGGTGCACAGGGCGGTATGGCGTTGGCTGAAGCAGTAGTGGAAAAGGCTCATAAGTTTACAGCTAACCCCTCGTACGCCTATGAACTTGAGGACAGCATTGAACAAAAGGTGGAAAAGGTTGCAAAGAACGTTTACGGTGCTATGGCTGTTGAGTTTACCAGTGAAGCCAAGAAAAAGCTTAAATTGGTGGACAAGTTCGGCTTAAGCCGTCTGCCTATTTGCATTGCAAAGACACAGTATTCACTGAGCGATGATGCAAACCTTTTGGGCAGACCAAAAGACTTTGTCATAACCATTAGAGACATAAAGATTTCTGCTGGAGCTGGCTTCATAGTGCCTTTAGCTGGCAGCGTGATGACCATGCCTGGACTTCCAAAAGTCCCGCAAGCTCAGGAAGTTAGCGTGGATGAAAAAGGAAATGTTCAGGGGTTGCTGGGATAAGGGCAAAGGCTGTTAAGCACGCACTGATGACATAGTGGTCTCTGAGGGCGGCAAACGTGCCGCCCCAATGAGACCAAGAGGTGATTTACGTAAACCCATTCATGGATGGGCAAAAGTGTTTTAAGTTTTGCCTGAGTCTGAAGGTGGTCATCTTTTTCCTCTGTCCACCCAAGCCTTTTTGATATGCGTTGGACATGGGTATCAACGGCAATATCGGGAATTCCCCAACCGAATGCACGTACTATGGCTGCACATTTTGGTCCAATGCCAGGAACCTGTGTTAACTCCTTTGTGGTTTTTGGAACACCCCACTTTTCAATGTAACAAGCTGCATCTCTGACGTATTTGGCTTTCTGCCGGTAGAACCCAACGGGTTTTAGTATGTTTTCAAGATCAGTCAAATGCGCCTGACATAGGCTTAGTGTTGTGGGGTAAAAGGAAAAGAGTCTGTCAGCTGTGGGGTAGGTTATTTCATCTTTGGTGCGAGCTGATAGTATGCAACTAAGAAGTACTCTTGTGGGATCGTTTTTGGCATAGGGATCAAAAGGATACGTTTGCGCGAGCAAATGAACTACTTCTTGTGGCGGAGCAAATCTTTTGCGCATATGCATATTCATTTTTCTATCCCTAACAGGATTATAATAGCACTAACGAGTGACGGGAGGTGATATTCATTTGAACAACAACAATGGGACACGGGAGATCACATTGACTGCATTGTCAGCTGCTTTTGTCACTGTGGCAACCATGCTCATAAGGATTCCTCATCCACTCACCAAGGGGTACATAAACATTGGTGATGCTGCAGTAATAGCCGTGGCTATGGTGCTCGGGAAACGCTTAGGTTGGCTTGCAGGTGGTTTGGGCAGCGCTTTAGCTGACCTGCTGGGGGGTTATGCTCACTGGGCACCTTGGACTTTCCTAATCAAGAGTGCGGAAGGTTACATTGTGTCAACCAGCGACGTGAAAGCAAAGTTTGACTGGCGCTGGGTTGTCGGCCCCGCTGTGATGGTTTTGGGCTATTTTGTGGTGGAGATTTTCATGTACGGGACGGCAGCAGCTTTAGCAGAGATTCCTGGTAACGCGTTCCAGGGGTTAGTAGGTGCCATTGTGGGACCATTACTTGGAAAGGCTTTTGTGGGAGCATTAGGAGGTGCAAATAGATGATGACTACACAGGAAATCATGGAACTGGCAATGGAAATGTCTCAGCTGGAGGTCGAACCAGCTGACTCAGGCATATACGTTGAAGGGAATGGTATCAAAAACGTCTTTTTTGGCATTGATATTGGCGTGGAGGAACTGCTGTGGGCAAAACAACAGGGTTTTGATTTGGTCATAGCACATCATCCACCCAATGCAGCACTACGTTATGAAGATATTTACAAGAGGCATGCCACCTTCATGATGCAGGCAGGCATACCGGCTGAGGAAGCTCACAGCGCCATTGCTGATAAACTGGTGGATCTGCACATTCAGTCGAAAACAGAGAACTTCACACGCGTTGTGGGCATGGCGAAGCTACTGAATATGCCTTTTATGAACATTCACGCTCCCATTGACGAAATTACTCGCAAAACACTTCAAAAGACTATTGATGATATGCTCCCAGCCACAGTTTCTGATATTGTTCATGAAATAAACCAGATTGATCCGTTTCCCCACAGTCCTGTGAAAGTGGAAGCTATTATGGGCGATCCAAAGCAGAAGGTTGATAGACTGCCCGTTCTCATAGGAGCCTTCACCAATGGTGGGTACCATATTGCAAAAGTGTGGTTCGACCATGGCTTCCCTGGAGTGGTTTATATGCACATTGCTCCTCAGGAGTTCCAAAAGCTTAAAGCGGACTTTCCTGACCGCGTTTTAGTGCTTACAGGTCACATGCCTGGTGATTACGTAGGTGCATTAATTTTCCTTAGGGAACTTAAAAAGAGGGGCATTAACGTGGTTTCTGTTGGTTTTCCTGAGCTTATTTGAATTCACAAGAATAAGGTAAGATACCAGTTGTAAATGTAACTTCCAAAAAAGTAGGTAATAAGGGTTCCAGCAAACATGATTGGGGCGAAGGGCAAAGGTGTCTTTCGCTCCATTTTGTTTAAGCCAATTAAGCTCAGGCCAACGATGGTACCTAATGCGTAAGTTGTAACAAACCACACAAGCAGCAGATGGGGTGGGAGCATTAAACCCACGGCGGCTGCATAGAACACGTCGCCCATGCCAAAACCATCAGGAACAATCAAATGAATGATTAGGTGGATCAAGAAGAGAGTGATAGCACCTGTGAGAATGAACCACTGATATGTGTAAGTTCTACTTAATATGAGAACTGCAATCAACGGAAGGATGAGCACTTCTGGGATGAGCATGGTCTGCAGATCAATCCAGCTTATTGCTATGGAGAAGCACACAAAGATGATGAAAAAGATCATCTCTGGCAAAGGCAGGAAACTTGCCACGGCGAACATTAAGCCAGTAATGGTTTCAACTACGGGATACTGCCAGGATATGGGCTCACCGCAGTACCTGCACCTGCCTTCCAAAAACAGGTAAGACAATATGGGAATGAGATCCCATGGGGCTAATTTGTGATTGCACTTGGGGCAGTGGCTGGGTGGGAAAGCAATGCTCTCATTTCGCGGAAGCCTGTAAATTACTACATTGAGAAAAGAGCCTACCACGGTGCCCACAACAAAAAACAGTAAAGCGTTTAGCCACATGAGATAATTGTAACTTGTATGGTAGGAGGCAAGATGGTACTAAGGTTGTATGCTGGAGAAGCAGAAAAGTTGGAGAGAATCCTTCTTCAAGAGGGAGCTCAGAAGAAGGGTAGTAACTTAGTTATTAATGGTGTGACCTTGAGTCTGTACAAGAGAAAACTAGTCATAAATGGAGAAGACCATGCTTTGGCACGATTCATTGTGGGTCTTTTAACTCCTATAAAGCCCCATGGTGGATCTGATGAAGCTGGTAAAGGAGACCTGTTTGGGCCCTTAGTAGTTGCAGGTACTTTCTTGGAGGATCAATTGGCCATGCGCCTTGCCATTGACAGCAAGGAGCTGTCCAATGGTGCTGTGGAGAAGCTTGCGCAGTTTTTCAAAAGTAAATGCAAGGTTGTAATTGAGCAAGTTTTGCCCCATGAACTAACTTCTAACATGAATGCTGTTTTGCTTAAGCTTCATTTGAACGTTTATGAAGAGCTGGACCACTGCAAGCCTTTTTATGTGGATGATTTTGGCGCTACTGCGCAGCTGCGCAGTCATGGGCTTGTTCCTATTTACCGTGGAGAGGTCATACCAGCAGTGGCTGCAGCTTCAGTGGTGGCTCGGGCAACGTTTCTTAATTGGCTTCAGGAGCATAACCTGCCTGCGGGAAGTAGCCGAGAAGCTCAACAGGTTGCAGTAAATATTGCCTCAGAACAGGGGTGCTCCGCTTTAAGAAATGTTGCTAAAGCGAATTTTTCCTTAGTCAGACGGCTTTGTGTTGGTGGTGAACAGAATCTTTTCTAACCAACGGGTCACTTTGGTGTGGGCAGCATCCTTCGGTGATAGTGGTTCCACTTTTATGAATTTAAGGTTGTTCCATTTGGCGTAAAGCCCGTCAGTGAAAAACTGGTCACCTATGACTACAGCTGGTTTATCTTTGGGCACACGTCTTCTGAGTACCAGCCATGATATGGGCAGCGGTTTCATGCACATTCCATAAGCTGGTACATGTAAAGTCTTCCTTATAATCTTTGCTCGGTAAGGTTTCGTATTGCTTATGACCACAACGGTGAAATGCCTTTTTGCTTTGCGCATCCATTCAGCTATGTCATCAGGAATGTTGTCTTCATCATAGGGCATCAGTGTGTTGTCCACATCCACAACTAAAGTACCCACACCGTCACTTATTAACATGTCAAGAGGAATGTCGCTAACGCGACTAAAATAGGCAGTGGGCTCAAGATTCATCTGCTCGGCTTAAGCAGCCAGACCTCCGTTACACCGGGTAGCTCCCTTATGTCCACCTCAGAGCCAAAAGACTTTATCACGTTGGATGGGAAGTGATTCAAGAAATCCTCTACACCTGTTATGGGCCAAGTTTCTGTCTTTGCTGTCTTGAAGTGCATGGGGATTACGATGTTGGGCTGCACTTTTTGTACCACATCGTAGGCCTCATTGGCATCTATGGTATAAAAGCCCCCCACAGGAATCATGAGAATATTAACGCCTTGTAAGAACTTCTCTTCTTTTTCACTTAAGGGCCTACCCAAATCTCCCAGATGAGCCAAGGTTATGTTTCCGTCAGTAATCTTAAAGATGATATTTTCGCCTCTTTGAGCACCGCCTTGTTTATCGTGAGAACTAAGCAGCCCTTCCACGTTTAGGTTACCAAAAACGTACTTCCCGGGTCTGTCTACGACTTTGAACTCTCCTTTTAGATCGCCCGTGTAGTTGTGGTCATCATGGTGGTGGCTCACCGTAACAATGTCAGCCTCCACATTTTGCGCGGCATAACCCCCCTCACCAAACATGCCCTTGTTGTAAGGATCGGTTACTATTCTTTGTCCGTTCCAGTCAATGTAAAAGCAAGAGTGACCCAAATATGTGATACGCATAATGCCATCCCCTCCTTCGGCCTTGTTAGTAGCCTATATATGGCCTGTATATATTGTTTTTACCATAAACGTTCTTTGTTTATCCACTTTACGGCACAATGCTAAGCACATGTAAATTGGATGTTGACGTGTTATTAAATAGCTATTGTGGAGTATAATTTTACACAGGAGGAATTCTTTGTGTATGAAAGTGGTGAGGGGATGAAAAATTCTGAGCTCCTTTTGGATGAAGAAGTGCTGAAAAAGTTCTATTATGAACCCCACAATTTAGGTAACCACCGTATTTATAGAAGAGTTCTCATAATGGAAAAAGGCGGCCTGCTTGGGCGCATAGCCGATTACAAGCTCCTTGATTTTATTGTTCCTGGTATGACTTTAGAAGAGCTTCTTCCCCTTGTAAAGCCTATTAGTGATGTTATGATGCAAAGGTTTTTGCTTCCCGGAGAAGGAAAAATGATCAAGAAATCCTTTGGCTGGGGTCTAAAGGGCTGGGCTTACATTGGGTTTTTGGAAGGTGAGGAAAAGGTTCTAGACGATTTAAGGGAAGAGTTTAGAAGGGCTCGAAAGCCTTATTCAGAGGGCTTTGGGTAGTTATACACAGGTTGCAGTGTTTCATAAAAGGGGAGGTGAGTTTTAATGGCGTTGACGCTTTTTTTGGTAGCCGCAGTTTTGTTTATCGTTGCTTACATTGTTTATGGCGGCTATCAAGAGAGAGTGTATGAACTGGACAGTAGTAGAAAGACTCCAGCCGAGGAACTGTACGATGGTATTGACTACGTTCCCACTCATCCCATGATTCTTTTGGGTCACCACTTTTCCAGCATAGCTGGTGCAGGCCCCATCGTTGGACCAATTACTGCAGCGAACTTGTTTGGGTGGCTGCCCGCTTACTTGTGGATCGTTATTGGTTCCATTTTCTTCGGTGCCGTTCATGACTTTGGCGCCATAGTGGGTTCCATTAGGCACAAAGCTCTAAGCATTGGAGAACTGGTCAATGAGTACGTTGGCCACCGCGGTAAGATTCTGTTCAACTTATTTGCTTGGTTAACGTTGGTCTTGGTAGTAGCAAACTTTCTTGAACTTGCTGCAGGCTCCTTTGCTGGTGACCCTGCTGTGGCTTTCAGTGCTGTGGTGTACATTGTATTGGCCATCATTTTTGGACTTATGGTTTACCGCTATCATATGTCCATTTTGTGGGCTACGATTATCTGCTTGCCTTTTGTCATCGGTGCGCTCTTCTTTGGCAACAGTTCTGCGTGGGTGCAGTCAACGTTTGTGATGAGTGCATCTACATGGCGATGGATTCTCATTTTGTACATTTTCTTGGCTTCAGTTCTTCCAGTATGGATTCTGCTTCAGCCTCGTGATTATCTTTCTTCTTGGTTCCTGTATTTTGCCATCATCATTGCAACTATCGGTATTCTATTTGGCGGACACGCTTTGGATGTGAACCTTCCAGTTTACAAGGGGTGGTATGCAGGCGGTAACAACTACTTATGGCCCATGCTGTTCATCACCATTGCTTGCGGAGCCATAAGTGGTTTCCACTCCTTGGTGGGCAGTGGTACAACGGCAAAACAGCTTAGGAATGAAAAAGACTCCAAGCTCATTGGCTACGGTGGCATGCTTCTTGAAGGTTTGGTAGCTGTCATTGCTTTGATCACGGTTATGAATGCTGGTAAAATTCTTGCCCCAGTTGAAGGTGCAGCTCCAAACCCGCAGTACACCTTCGGTGTGGGTTTCTCGAAGTTCTGGTCAATTTTTGGTCTGCCAGCTAATGTAGGTATTTCATTTGGTATGTTCACTATTAACACATTCATCTTAACTACCTTGGATACGGCTACGAGGCTTGGACGGTTCCAACTTCAGGAATTAACTGGAAACAGGTTGGACCGCTACACTGCTACCATAGTGACCTTAATTGCCATGGCACTGCTGGTGTTTATGAAGACTGGAGATCAGCCAGTATGGGCAGTAATTTGGCCTGTGTTTGGTTCTGCAAACCAGCTGCTGGCAGGTTTGGCACTTCTTGCTATAACAGCTTGGGTAATGAAGGGACTGCACAAATCGGCTTGGTTCACTGCCGTCCCCATGGTCTTCATGATCATTACCACAATTGCCGCTTTGTTCTTGCTTGTGCGTTCCAACATAACTAAGACTGCTACGTTGCCCTTGGCAATCGTTGCCATTGTGCTCATCATTTTAGCTGTTTGGCTTGTAGTCGAAGCTTACAATGCTTTGGTGAAGAAGAATGCCTGAGAAAGGCAGCTTCACAGGGAAGGATTTTGGAGGCGCCAAACGGCGCCTCCTTGTTTTCTTTGAACGGCCGGGAAATACTACGAGCTGTGCAACTATTGACTTGCGTGACATGGGTGATCTGTCCGTTCATGCTTACAGTGACGACCCTGAGCATTTGGCTGCGGTTCTGCGGTACATACACGAGAAGTATCCAGAGGTGGAAGTGGAACTCATTGACCCGAGAAACTTCTTCTATTTTTGGTATGTTGCTAAGCACCACATAAAAGGTGGTAAAGCCACTTGGATTTACAATGGGCGTAAAGTATTCGAAGGGATACCGTCCTTTGAGGAAGTAGACAGAATGCTAATGCAAGAGCAAGAATGAGATGCGAGCAGTGTTGTCAGGGTTAAGCTTTATTATCACTGTGGTTAGCATGCTTTACAGTGGTAATTTGGCTATGCTATAATAACAATGCTCGTTGGGGGATCGTCTAACGGGCAGGACACGGGACTCTGGATCCTGTAGTGGTGGTTCGAATCCACCTCCCCCAGCCAGTAGTAAGAGTAATAGTAAGAAGTGGCCTCGTCGTATAGTGGTTAGTATACCGGGCTCTCAACCCGGAGGTGCGGGTTCGATTCCCGCCGAGGCTACCAGTGTGTGTGGGGCCGTAGCTCAACTGGCAGAGCCACCGGCTCATAACCGGAAGGTTCCAGGTTCGAGTCCTGGCGGCCCCACCACAAGTTGGCCCCATCGTCTAGAGGCCTAGGACATCACCCTTTCAAGGTGGAGGCGGGGGTTCGAATCCCCCTGGGGCCACCATTTTTAGTTTCTTAACATTGGTTTCAACGAAAAGTTGCCCGGGGGTATAGTGCGTGGTATAATTTTCAATTGGCACTTCTATTGGAGGGTGATGCATTTTGACTGCCAGAAAGAAAATATGGGAAGTCAGCGGCAAGGTCAGTAAGCCAACATTGAGTGAGGTTCCATATCCCGATTTCCTGGAAGCCAAGAAGAATTCCTGGAATTGGTTTGTCACCGAAGGTCTGCGAGAGTTATTTAATACGTATTTTCCCATCGAGGATGCTAAGGGACGTTGGCGCATAGATATATTAGATTATTATTTTGAGAACGATGTGGCTGACGAAACCGGCAACCCCATCAATACCCCAGAGGACGCTATAAGGGAACACGCCACTTATGCCAAAAGGCTCATTGTAAAGGTGCGTGTGCACAACAGCGAGACAGGGGAAATAGTAGAGAAAGAGCACGTTTTGGGTAAAAGAATACCTTGGATGACAGATTCAGGGGATTTCATAGTGAATGGTTCTAGGAGGGTAACTCTGAACCAGCTAGTGAGGTCACCTGGAATTTACTTGGAAGCAGATGGTTCACTTAGGAGAATTTCTCTCATACCCCAAAGAGGAACTTGGATCGATATTGAGTATGATGGTAAGAATCCACTAAGCATTGTTTTGGATAGGCGTTCCAAAAAGCTTAATTTGGCGACGTATCTTAGAGCTTTGGGTTATATGTCCGATGATGAGATTAGAACAAGGCTTAAAGACAGTGCTTTAAAGTGGATAGAGTTTTTCCTAAACGATGCTGGTTTTGACAACAAGAAGCTATTTGTGTCACAAAACCTTGTTTCTTACTTTAATTACTTGCGCAGTTATTATTCTTCTACAGCACAGACCGTTTCAGAGTTTAGGAATGTACTTGAAAACTTGGATGTGGATGATCAACTCTTGGAAAGATTGGAAGAATACAATGTAGAAAGCGTCCTAGATGAAATCGCAGAATCCTATGCTTCTCAGTACAGTGGTTTGGAGATACTAAACATTTTCAAAACGATTGTGGACGAAAATCTCAAACTGTTAATTGATAAGACCATTGACGGGGATACATCTATAAACATTTTCACGGTTTCCACTGTGTGGGATCAAATTGTTGCTGCTTTAAGAGAAACTGAACTTTTGGAGGATGTTCTGGATAAAGACGGCTCAGTAGTGGTTCGCGCTAATTCACCCATGAGCACACGAGATGTAGAAACATTCTTCAAGTCGCATGTGATTCCCATGGTCAGATCAGGTAAATACGACATTAAAGTCAAAGTTCCTGTTCGCGGTCAGATGAAAGCCTATGAAGGTTGGGTCATCGCCGATGATGTGGAAGTGGATGGGGAGAGCGTTGAAGGACGCGCATTAGATCCTGAACTGGCCAAAAGTTTAAGAAAAGTAAGTGACTTTGTGACTTTGCAGGTTCCTATAAAGAGGTTCTTCCAAGGCAGCGCTTTTGTTGAGTTGGAAAAAAGAAGAACAGGCGAAACACTTTCTGAAAGAGAAGCAGAAAGACGATTCAGACAATTACTATTTGATCCAAAAAGAAACCAAATTGGTCGTGTGGGTGCATACCACATTGAACACCGTTATGGCATAAAAGTGGAAGATTCACTCACCGATGAAATGCTCGCGGAACTCGGGGGCATATTGCTGGCGTACTGTATTGGCTCTACCATGCCAGACGATATTGATCACCTTAGCAACAGGCGTGTTCGTGCCATTGGTGAGCTCTATTATGAGGTATTTGCCAATGCCTTTGAGCGCTTGGTTAAAACAGCCAGAGACGAGATGATTAACCAGCAGAAAGAACCTGAGCTCAAACTGCACCGTGTTTTGGCTCAGAACATATTGACTCAGTACGTTTGGCGTTTCGTGAATCCATCTGAAGTGCATCAGCTTTTGGAGTACACGAACCCGTTAACAGAAATAACCCATAAGCGTCGTGTGACTGCTATGGGGCGTGGTGGACTTAGTCGTGAGCACGCCAGTATTGAAGTTCGTGACGTTCATCATACACACTATGGTAGGCTGTGCCCCATCGAAACACCAGAAGGACAGAATATTGGACTCATACTGTCTTTGGCGACGTATGCCAAGCTCAACGAGTACGGGTTCTTGATAACACCATATAGGCGTGTGGTCAATGGTGAAGTAACTGATGAAATCGTTTGGATGGACGCTTTGGAAGAGGAAAAGGAATACATTGTTCCAGCGGACACTCCGTTAAATGGAAGAAAAATAGACGTGGACAGAGTACTTGCCAGACACAGAAGTCAATGGGTTGCAGTGGATAAGGATCAGATAACACTTATGGATGTCAGTGTGACTCAGCCATTCTCAATTTCCGCCTCACTGGTGCCTTTCTTGGAGTCAGACGACGCCATACGCGCGCTCATGGGTTCCAACATGCAGAGGCAGGCTGTTCCACTGATCAATGCTGAATCTCCCATTGTGGCTACAGGTATGGAAAAGCATGTGGTGGAGTCCTTGGATTATGTCATAAAAGCAAATCAAGATGGCACGGTTTCTTATGTGGATGGCAAACAAGTAAAGATTAAGGCAGAAGATGGCTATGAAAAGACTTATCAGCTAAAAGTTTTTGATAGAACAAACCAAGATACGGTGGTTCATTTCCGACCCAAGGTAAAGCAAGGGCAGAAGGTTAAGAAGGGCGATGTTTTGGCTGAAGCCATAACCTCTGATAATGGAGAACTAGCTTTAGGCCGCAACGTTTTAGTCGCTTTTATGCCTTGGGAAGGTTACAACTACGAAGACGCCATACTCATTAGTAAGCGTCTGGTCAAGGATGATGTGTTTACCTCAGTGCACATACGCGAATACATGGTAGAAGTGGCAGAGCTTAGCAGAGGTAGATCTGAAGAGATCACTTACGACTTACCAGATTCCGTTTCCGAGCAGGAGAAAAGATACTTGGACCCTGAGACCGGTATTGTTATGGTGGGTACCGAGGTCAAACCCGGTGACATCCTGGTTGGTAAAGTAACCCCGAAAGAAGAAGAAGATAAATCCATTGAAACGAAATTGCTTAGTGCCATTTTTGGTGAAAAACTGGACAAAGTTAAAGATACATCTCTTCGTGTACCGCCTGCTGAAGGTGGAATCGTTGTAGATACTCAGATTTTGCGAAACAGCGAAACAGGAAAGATAAAAGCTGTGAAGGTGTTTGTGGCGCAGAAGAGGAAAATCCAACCTGGAGATAAGATGTCTGGTAGGCACGGCAACAAGGGAGTGGTTTCCAGAGTTTTACCCGAGGAGGATATGCCCTTCCTGCCAGATGGCAGACCCGTGGACATCGTGCTCAACCCACTGGGCGTCCCTTCCAGAATGAACATCGGTCAGCTTTTGGAGCTGCACTTGGGGTTGGCTGCGAAGGTCCTGGGCTTTAAAGTGGAAGTACCCATATTCAGTAATTTCGGTGTAGAAGGCGTAAAAGAACTGCTTAGAGAAGCTGGGCTGCCAGAAAACGGCAAAGTGGTTCTGCGCGACGGAAGAACAGGAGAAGAATTCCTATCCGATATAACTGTGGGTTACATGTACATGATGAAGCTTATTCACATGGTAGAGGACAAGTGGCATGCACGTTCAACTGGTGATTATGCATTGGTCACTCAGCAGCCACTTGGTGGTAGAGCACACTTTGGTGGCCAAAGGTTGGGAGAGATGGAAGTTTGGGCGCTGGAAGCCTATGGAGCAAGCTATGTGCTTCAAGAAATGCTAACAGTGAAGTCAGACGACGTGGAAGGAAGAAAGAAAGCCTATATTGCTCTGACACGCAACCAACCATTAGAGCCACCGCAACTTCCTGAATCCTTCAAGGTGCTTGAACTGGAACTCAAGGCGCTCGGATTCATGGTGGAGAAGCTTGAGACAGAGAAGAAAGAAAAGACTTTGGAGATACCCGGTGTGTCTCTCCCGAAGTTCACTACTGAAGAGGAGTGAGGCAAGGTATGGACTTTGATGCCCTAAGAGTGAGATTGGCATCCCCTGATGAAATAAGGGCAATGTCCCATGGTGAAGTTAAAAAGAGTGAAACTGTTAACTATAGGACGAACAGGCCAGAACCTGATGGTTTGTTCTGTGAAAGAATATTCGGTCCCACGCGTGATTACGAGTGTGCGTGTGGTAAGTACAAAGGCAGAAAGTACGAAGGGCAAGTGTGTGAACGCTGTGGTGTGGAGGTAACACGTAGTTCCGTTCGTCGTGAACGCATGGGCCACATTGAGCTTGGCACTCCCATTGTACATCCGTGGTTCTTCAGAAATGCTCAATCCAGATTGGGCTTCATGGTGGACATGAAGCAAAAAGATTTGGAGCGAGTGATTTACTACACCTCCAATTTGGCTACTGATACGGGTCCTGACATACTTCCTCGTTTGACTGTGATGACCAGCGAAAAGGCTCTGGCTTTCTCATTTTGGTTCCTGGGTCAAAAGCTGGTGCTACATTCCATCGCTGATGTACAGAGTATACCTTTAGACCGCTTAGAGCTTGCTGGTACTCCTGACTTTAGCTCTGGTTTGTTATTGTTGGAAGCTGCTTTGAAAGACATTTACGATTTGCTTTCGGAGAACATTAAGACTTATAGACAGCTTTCTGTTTACAAAACTGCAAATTACTTGATTAAGCGCCTCAGCGAGCTAATATCGGAGAGTTACAACGTTCCAGTTCACATGGTCAAAGAGATTTGGAGAAGTAATGCTTACATACTGCGCACTAACGGAGGTTTTGAGGTAATCACATCTGAACAATACTTGATGCTCTTACCTAATGAGCAAGAACAAGTGCTCACCGGAGTAAAGGGCATCACAGCCTTGGTAGCTTCAAGGGAAGAACTGCTTGATTTTGTGGGGGAACAGCTGGAGAAATTCCCCACTGACATGCGAAGGATTATTGTGAATCCTGTATCCAGTGGCAGGCACATTAGCAAGGATGAGTTTGTTGAATGCGTGAAAGCTCCTGTGTTCACAGAAGGTAAGTGGCTGTCTTTTGAGGAAGCTCTTGAGCTTTACAGCAGGGGTGCAACCATTAATAGTTCCAGTTTCATCATACATTTGGTGTCAGAGGTGTTTGGAGCTTTCAACTTAAAGCGAAGCGAACTGCTTAGCAAGGCTGGTGCAGCCGCTGACAGTGAAGATAAACAGTATCTCTTGGGCAAGATGATTGCTACAACCCTGGGCACCGGTGATTTTGAGTCTGCATTGTCGAAAATTGTTTCCGGTGCATACACAGTAGTTCCCTATTACCGTGTGGAAACAGTGCCATCTCCTGGCGCCAACAAGTACAAAGTCCTGGCAAGAGGATTGGCTTTGGCGCTGCAGAATTTGGTAGCAGATATTCAGCAAATCAGAGAAATACTCGATCAACGCAATTTGACATGGGAAGAACAGCGCCCACTTATCGAGAAAGATGTCAGATTTGTGTTGAAGGCTTTAGGACTTGAGGATATTGACATTGATAAGATCCTAGATGGTGGATATGAAGTAGTGAATAATTTCGGATATTTCAGTGTGATGCCCAGAGAGGGGCAGAGCATGGAAGATGTGCTTCGAAATGCTTGCTCCATGGTGCTCAAAGACGTGACTAGGCTTTTGGATCGTGTTCAGGATTACGAAATTCTCATCGATGATGACAAAGAAAGGGCACTGCAGATTATTAAGCACGTACTGGGAGCTGAGCTATCCGATGACGAAGAACTAGACTTGTCTGTTACAAGTTATGATCTGAAATTGGTTAGGGGTTTGAGACCCGTTTCTCAAGATCAGGTTTGGCAAATGATCACATTGCTTCTGAGCGAAGCGTTTGTAAGGGACAGTGTATTTGCGGCAGAAGTTTTCAGAAGATTGGGCTTTGAAGATGGAGAGGAACTTTTTGAAAACCTTAGTAAGGAGCTTGTGGTTTCCACTTCATTTGTGGCGCCTCGAGTTAATCCACTGGATTTGCTTAGCGATGACGAAGCCGAAGCCTACAGACTTCTTATTGACGTGGACATTCTAAGGAATGAAGAACCACTTCTTAAAACTCTCACAGGTGGCGAAGCCATCAAAGAGTTACTGGAGAAAAACTATAGTCCAGATAAACTTCAGGATTGGGTAGATTATTTGGTAGAGCAGCTCGAAGAGGCATCGGGACAAAAGAAGCAGAAGCTCACAAAACGGTTACAGGTAGTAAATGGCTTTCTTAGAAGCAAGACCAATCCTTCTTGGATGGTTTTGGAAGTGCTACCAGTGTTGCCTCCTGATCTGCGGCCGCTTATTTTCGATAAGAATGAACGTGCTAAATCTTCTGATTTGAATGAACTTTATAGACGAATCATTAACCGTAACTTGAGGCTTAAAAGGCTTAGAGAGCAAAAAGCACCTGATTTAATCATCAGGAATGAAATGAGACTGTTACAAGAAGCCGTAGAAGCACTCATTGATAACAGCAGAAAAGATAAGCCTGTTAAAGACTCCAGAGGAAGGCAGCTAAAGTCTCTCACAGATAAACTTAGTGGAAAGCAAGGTAGGTTCAGACAAAACCTGCTTGGAAAGAGGGTTGACTACAGCGGTCGTTCTGTGATTGTGATTGGGCCTGATCTGAAACTGAATCAGACTGGTATACCCAGGATCATGGCAGCAGAGCTCTTTAAGCCAATGCTCATTGGTGAACTCCAAAGAAGAGAAATAGCGAGCACTGCCAAGCAGGCTAAGAAGATGATTGAAAGCTATGATCCACGTATTTGGCCGGTGCTGGCTGATATTGTGAAGGGCTATTACGTACTTTTGAACAGAGCTCCAACACTTCACAGACCCAGCATACAAGCTTTTGAACCTGTTTTGGTGGATTCAAAAGCTATTTCTGTTCCACCCATGATATGTCCTCCATTCAATGCGGACTTCGATGGCGACCAGATGGCAGTTCATGTTCCGCTTTCTAACCAAGCTTTGGCAGAAGCCAGATTCCTCATGTCATCGCATTTGAACATTCTGTCACCGGCGCACGGAGAGCCCTTGGCAGCTCCTACGCAGGACTTGGTCATAGGGCCCTACTTCTTAACGGCTGATATTGAAGGCGACTTTAAAGGTGACGGTACGATTTTCTATAGCGCTCACGAAGTGGAAATGGCTCTTGAGGATAAGAAAGTCGACCTGCATGCCCATATTTGGTATGTACCACTTTTGAAAGGATATGGTTCTGTCCAAGGTACAAGCCAGGGAATTGATACAACTAAGAAAGGAAATACAACGGTAGGTAGGGTCATATTTAACCACTTCATAAATCAGCGGCTTGCCGAAAATGGACTGCAAGCGCTGCCTTTCGCTAACGACACGATGACTAAAAAAGTCTTATACAGCTACATAAACGATGCCATTGACAGATTAGGGCTTAGTGACTCCATTTATGTGCTGGATGCCATAAAAGAGCTGGGCTTTAAATACGCCACGTTCTCTGGTTTGACCATAAGCGCTTTGGATTTAAGTGTGGTGCCATCTAAGGACAAACTTGTTGAGGAAGCTCGAGAGAAGATTGAAAGAATAGAACAAGAGTACAATTTCGGACGACTCACCGTGGAAGAACGTTACGAAAAAATCGTCAATATTTGGCGTGACGTGGTAGAAAGAGTTACCGATAGTTTGACCGATTATTTCAAGGAGACCGATCACCTTTACATGATGTTTACCTCTGGTGCTAGGGGAAACAAAGATCAGGTGCGGCAGTTAGTTGGACTAAGAGGTTTGATGGCAGACCCCACGGGTAGGATCATTGAATACCCCATTATTGACTCTCTGCTGGAAGGGCTGACTATTCAGGAGTACTTTGTAAGCACTCATGGTGCTCGTAAAGGACAAGCTGATACGGCTCTAAAAACGGCTGACGCTGGTTACTTAACTAGGCGGTTGGTGGACGTTGTGCAGTCGGTGACCATTACAGAGGACGACCACTCCGTAGTAAGTGTGGGACCAAAGACTTTCGAAAATGTGGCTGCTGCATTGGTAGGCCGTTTTGCAGAAGAAGATGTAACGCTACCTGGTTTTGACGAGCCTGTGGTACGTAGAGGACAGGTCATCGGCGTAGAAGAAGCACAGCTCATAGCTGAGGCAGGCATTGAAATACTGGTCAGACGAGATTTGGAAATGGTGCGCGTTTCTGACCTACTTGATCCGGACAATTTTGTTTACGGTTTGAACCACACGAACTTTGTGCTTCCAGGTGAGATGCGCATTGGTGACGAAATACTGCCTAAAGGGACAAAGGTTACACCTTCTTTGGCATATAAGCTAAAAGAGCTGGGTGTAGAAGATTTGGTTGTTAAGCGTGAGGAAGGTCTCTTAGTAAGGGATCTGGAAGCTACTGACGGTAGCGTTATTGCTGAGCTAGGCAGCCGTATTTGGGGACGTTTCGCCGCTGAAGACATTGTTGACCCCAAGACAGGTGAAGTCATAGTCAGAGCAGGTCAAGAAATTACTGCTCAAGATGCACAGAGAATTGACCGTGCAGATGTCAAATCTGTGAGAATTCACAGTCCCATCACGTGCCTTAGTGAAGATGGCGTATGTGTGACCTGCTATGGTAGAGACTTGTCCAGAAGAAGATTGGTGGAAAAAGGCGAAAGTGTGGGCGTGGTCGCTGCTCAGTCTATTGGAGAGCCAGGTACTCAGCTAACACTTAGGACGTTCCACACAGGTGGTGTTGCTGGAGAGGACATCACAGGTGGTTTGCCCAGAGTAGAGGAGCTCTTCGAAGCAAGGAAGAAGAATGCATTGACTGACATCGTGCTTCCGCTGCAGGATTTCTTTGCTGTGTTCGATGGCGCAGAACAGAAGATTGAACGGTACGTGTCTAACGCCATGGAATCCTTTGTAGGTGAATTGGATAACGTGTTAAAGGCACACCTTAACGAAATAGAAGATCCAGATGCGGCAAAGAATCTGAAGAAAGCTGTAAGAAGTTGGTTCTCAGACATGGCTAATCTGCTCAATGAGAAATTGCTGCAAATGAGGCACGAGCTAATGCAGGGATACGATTGGAACGGTCTTAACCTAACCAGCTTAAATAGAGCAAACGAAATGATGGAGGAGCTGTATCAGCTTTTGGAGAGAAAGGCTGGAGAGTTTGAACGAATCTTCATGGACGCGCTTCATGCCGCTTCGCTTGAAGAACACGTTGGTTCTCTTAGTGGGCATTTCCGTGAAAAACTTGATAACGTGCAGAATACATTACGGACTGAACTCTCCATTGTTCCTTGGTACATCGCTGTGGCTGCTGGAATCAAGGGTGACGACCCTGCAGAACTTAAGAATTTCTATGCCAGTTACGTGGACAGTTTACACGTTGGGGATGTGGATTTTGCGTTTGACATTGATGCTAAGCGTCCTACCAAGAAAGGTAAATTGGTCGCCATGGCACCCATGGATGGTGTTGTTCATGAAACCTTCACGGTAACTGAGCATGGACAGGAGCTGTTCACCATAATCGTGGTGAAGCAGGGAGATTCCTTCGGGGCGTTTGTAACCAACGCCGAATCCAGAAAACTTAGAATACGTCCTGACGACATGGGTACAAAGTACTTATTCCCTGGTTACCGTCTTGTGTTTGACAGCATTGAGGCTTCGCTTCTACTTAGGGCATTCGGTAAAAACGCTGCAGCTGACTACCTCATAGGTGAGATCAAGAGTGTTTATGCATCGCAAAAAGTGGAGATCAACGACAAGCATTTTGAAATTGTGCTCAGGCAAATGTTCTCAAAAGTGGTCATTGATGAATCTGGAGATTCTGTGGAAATGCTTCCCGGTGATGTAGTGGAGTGGACTGACTACGAGCAGGAAGTAAGGTACTGGACTTTACAAGGCAAGAAAGCTCCAAGAGGTCGGCAGCTTTGCATGGGTGTGACCAAGGTGTCAAAGTCTTCTAAGAGCTGGCTTGCAGCGGCTTCCTTCCAGGAAACACCGCAAGTACTGGTAGATGCAGCTATTGCTGGTAAAGTGGATAAGCTAAAAGGTCTCAAAGAAAATGTTATAATAGCTCGGAGGATACCCGCTGGAACAGGTATCTACAAGGAAGAAGACTTTATCATAGAGTGAAAATTGGTGTACACTTTTGAAGTGATGTTACTTAGAGACAAATCAGGAGGTGTTTGTATTGCCGACGTTTAATCAGTTGGTCAAATATGGCCGCGAAAAAGTAAAAACTAAATCAAAGTCGCAGGCACTGGAGGGCAACCCCCAGAAGAGGGGGGTTTGCCTGGTAGTGCGTACCATGACTCCGAAGAAGCCAAACTCGGCTCTGAGGAAAATCGCCAGAGTGCGTTTGTCTAACGGGTATGAGGTTTTGGCTTACATACCTGGTATTGGCCATAACTTGCAGGAGCACTCTGTGGTTCTTGTCAGAGGTGGACGTGTCAAAGACTTGCCAGGTGTGCGTTATCACATTGTTCGAGGTGTTTATGACGCTGCAGGAGTGGAAGATAGAAGACAGGGCCGTTCCAAATACGGCGCTAAGAGACCAAAAGGAGGAAGCTAAGACATGCCCAGAGGAGGAAGTCCAACACCACGTACCATACCAGCTGACCCCATTTATGGAAGTACGCTGGTTGCAAAGCTAATAAACAAGATAATGATTGGTGGTAAGAAGTCAAAAGCTGAGAAAATCGTGTATGAGGCGCTCAGAATCGCTTCTGAGCAACTCAATGAGGATCCCATTGCCGTACTTACTAAGGCCATTGAGAACACAAAGCCTTTGGTGGAAACGAGATCGCGCCGTATTGGTGGCGCTGTATATCAAATACCTGTGGAGGTACCCGAAAGGCGTGCTTTGGCTTTGGCTCTAAGGTGGATTGTAAACGGTGCTCGTGATAGAGGCGCTGGAGAAATGGAAAAGAAGTTGGCTGCTGAGCTGGTAGACGCTTATAAGGGCCAGGGCTATGCCGCTAAGAGACGGGAAGAGATCCATAGAATGGCAGAGGCTAACAAGGCGTTTGCTCACTTGAGATGGTGATAATTAATGGCGGATCACAGAGAATACACGCTGGAGAAAACACGCAACATTGGCATTGCAGCTCACATAGATGCTGGTAAAACCACAACTACGGAGCGTATTCTATTCTTTACTGGAAAGAGTCACAAAATGGGTGAAGTCCATGATGGGACTGCTACTATGGACTTCATGGAACAGGAGAAAGAACGCGGCATAACCATAATGGCTGCTGCTACCACATGTTTTTGGAAGGATCATAGAATCAACATCATTGATACGCCCGGACATGTGGACTTTACAATTGAGGTAGAACGTTCACTTAGGGTGCTTGATGGCGCTGTGGTGGTCATAGACGCAGTTGCTGGAGTGCAGCCACAAACCGAAACCGTGTGGCGTCAGGCTGACCGATACAGCGTACCGCGTATTGTTTTTGTAAATAAGATGGACCGTAATGGTGCAAACTTTTTAAGAGCTATCAACACCATGAAAGAAAGACTTGGCGTCAATGCTGTACCGGTGCAGCTCATGATAGGCAGTGAAGAGAACTTCCAAGGTGTTGTAGACCTTATCGAGAGGAAAGCTTACTACTGGACTGACGTGCTGGGTACGTCTTTCGAGGAGCGGCCCATTCCTTCAGACATGCTGGATCTGGTAGAGGAATACCGTGAGAAGTTGGTAGAAGCTGCAGTGGAAATGGACGACGAGGTCATGGAAAAGTACTTGGAAGGCGAAGACGTCACTGCTGATGAGATAAGAATGTGTCTGAGGAAGGGTACTATAGAAAGAAAGATTGTCCCAGTACTGGGCGGTTCTGCCTACAAGAATAAAGGCATTCAGCCGCTGTTGGATGCAGTAGTTTATTACTTGCCCAGCCCGTTGGATTTACCACCAGTAAAGGGAATAAACCCAAAGACGAACGAAGAAGAAGAAAGAGCACCATTGGACAGCGAACCCTTGGCAGCTTTCATATTTAAAATACAAACCGACCCTTATGTGGGAAAATTAGCATGGGTTAGGGTGTATTCAGGCGTTTTACATGCAGGCTCCTATGTCTATAACGTAACAAAAGACTCTAAAGAAAGAGTCTCCAGGCTTCTAAGGATGCACGCAAGCCACAGAGAAGATGTGGAAGCCATCGGCGCTGGTGACTTGGGTGCCATCGTCGGAATGCGTAATGTGTCCACAGGTGATACATTAGCCGATGAAAATGCACCAATCATACTTGAATCGCTTTTTATTCCAGAGCCTGTTATTTCGCTTTCCATAGAGCCTAAAACTCAACAAGACCAAGATAGGCTGTCCATGGGGTTGCAACGTTTGGCAGAAGAAGACCCCACGTTCCGAGTAAAAGTGGATCAAGAAACTGGTGAAACCATAATCTCCGGTATGGGAGAGTTGCACCTGGATATAATCGTGGACAGGCTTCGTAGAGAGTTTAAAGTTGATGCCAACATTGGAAAGCCACAGGTTTCCTACAGAGAAACCATTAAGAAGGCTGTCAGGACTGAGGGCAAGTACATAAGGCAGAGTGGTGGTAGAGGTCAGTATGGTCACGTTGTTGTGGAGTTTGAACCTTTACCCAGGGGAACTGGTATCATATTTGAGAACAAGATTGTCGGTGGTGTAATTCCAAAAGAGTACATTCCGGCTGTAGAAAAAGGTATAAGAGAAGCGTTTGAAAACGGTGTTATTGCCGGCTACCCCATTGTGGACGTAAAAGCTACTCTGGTTGATGGTTCTTATCACGAGGTGGACTCTTCTGAAATTGCGTTCCATTTAGCTGCTGCAAGGGCAGTTCGAGTGGGTATACCCCAGGCTGATCCAGTTCTTTTGGAGCCCATAATGAAGGTAGAAGTCGTGGTTCCAGAGGATTACATGGGAGACGTCATGGGTGATTTAAGTTCCAGACGCGGAAGAATCATTGGGATTGAAGCGCAAGGTCACTTGCAGGAGATCAGAGCGGAAGTGCCACTTGCTGAGATGTTTGGTTATGCAACGGTACTGCGCTCTCTTACACAGGGTCGTGGAAGCTTTGTTATGGAGTTTTCTCACTATGAGGAAGTTCCATCCAAGATTGCAGAAACCATCATTGAATCTAGGGGAAAACTGAGGAGGAGTGAAGAGTAATGGCGAAAGAGAAGTTTGAGAGGACGAAGCCGCACGTAAATGTAGGGACCATAGGGCACATAGACCATGGTAAGACGACATTGACGGCAGCGATAACGCAGACATTGGCAGCGGAAGGTTTAGCGAAGCCGCAGGGATACTTTGACATAGACAAAGCACCGGAAGAGAAAGCGAGAGGCATAACGATAAACATAACGCACGTAGAATACGAGACACCGAAGAGGCACTATGCGCACATAGACTGTCCAGGGCACGCAGACTACATCAAGAACATGATCACAGGGGCAGCGCAGATGGACGGAGCGGTCCTGGTAGTAGCGGCTACAGACGGAGTAATGCCACAGACTAGGGAGCACGTACTACTAGCAAGGCAAGTGAACGTACCTGCGATGGTGGTATTCATCAACAAGACAGACATGGTAGACGATCCTGAGCTAGTGGAGCTAGTAGAGATGGAAGTAAGGGACTTACTGAACCGATATGGATTTCCAGGAGACGAAGTACCAGTGATAAAGGGGTCAGCGCTAGAGGCATTAGAGGTACTAAGCAAGAACCCGCAGACGAAGCGTGGGGAGAACGAATGGGTAGACCGGATATGGGAGCTCATAGATGCAATGGACAGCTACATACCGGACCCAGTAAGGGAAGTAGACAAGCCATTCCTTATGCCGATAGAGGACGTATTTAGCATAACTGGGCGTGGGACAGTAGTTACAGGAAGGGTAGAGCGAGGAAGGCTAAAAGTAGGGGAAGAAGTAGAGATAGTAGGATTACGAGAAGGTATAAGGAAGACAGTAGTAACAGGCATAGAGATGTTCCGTAAGACGTTAGACGAAGCGATGGCAGGAGACAACGTAGGGTTATTGTTAAGGGGCATAGGGAAAGACGAAGTAGAGCGAGGGGAAGTAGTAGCGAAGGTAGGGTCAATAAGGCCATACAAGAAGTTCAGGGCGCAAGTGTATGTATTGAAGAAAGAGGAAGGTGGAAGGCACACACCATTCTTCAATGGATACAGGCCACAATTCTACATAAGGACAACAGACGTGACTGGGACAATAAAGCTAGACCCAGGAGTAGAGATGGTAATGCCAGGAGACAATGCAGAGTTTGAAGTAGAACTGATCTATCCCGTAGCATTAGAAGAGGGCATGAGATTTGCAATCAGAGAAGGCGGAAGGACAGTAGGAGCTGGTGTTATCACCAAGCTCTTGGAATAACTTAGAGGAGTGAGAAATAATGTCAGCACAACGAATACGCATAAAACTACGCTCATATGATCACAGGTTGCTGGATCAGTCAGCAAAGCGCATTGTGGAAGTAGCTAAGAGAACGGGTGCGAAAGTGGCTGGGCCCATACCGTTACCCACAGATCGCAGAGTGTATTGTGTGACCCGTTCTCCACACATAGATAAGGATTCTAGGGAACATTTTGAGATTAAGATGCACAAGCGTCTCATCGACATCATCGATCCAACTCAGGAAACAGTATCTAACTTGATGAGCTTGGAGCTTCCCGCTGGGGTCGATATACATCTGAAGCTTTAGGGATGGTGAAAAGAAGTGAAAGGAATAGGACTACTCGGTAAAAAAATTGGCATGAGCCGCTTCATTGACGAAAAAGGCGTGTTTATTCCTGTCACCCTCATTAAGGCGGGCCCTAACTACGTGGTAAACGTTAAGAAGGACAGCAAGGGCCGCGAATCGGTTGCTTTGGGTTTTGAAGTGGTGAAAGAGAAAGCATTGAACAAGCCTCAGCTAGGAGTATTAAAGAAAGCTGGTGTACCACCTGTCAGGTTTGTCAGGGAATTCAGATATCCTGGTATCAGCGAAAAGTTTGAAGTGGGTCAGGAAGTGAACGTGGCTGACGTGTTTGCTGATGGAGAACTTGTAGATGTGATTGGGACGAGCAAGGGACGTGGATTTGCTGGTGCAATGAAGCGTTGGGGATTTGCTGGAGGGCCTAAAACCCACGGAACGCGTGGATGGCACAGGAGAGTAGGTGCCATAGGTAACAGGACATATCCTGGAGAGGTAAAGCCAGGGAAGAAGATGTCGGGACATTATGGTAATAGTCAAGTGACTGTAAGAAACCTAAAAATTGTTAAGGTCATACCTGAGCAAAACATAATCGCTGTTAAGGGCTCAGTGCCTGGATCCAGAAATGGTTTTGTATGCATCAGAAAAGCCTATGGACTTGGACCTGAAGGAAGGAGTGAATAGAGATGCAACTTCCAGTATTTGATGTGAATGGTGCCGAAGTTGCCTATGAAGACGTTAATGAAAATTTGGTAGCGACGCCTGTGCGCGGCAGGTTGCTGCATCTCAATGTGGTGCGCGTGCTATCTGGCAAGCGCCATGGCACAGCATCTACAAAGAAGCAGGGAGAAGTAGCAGGAAGCACAAGAAAGCCTTGGCCTCAGAAGCATACAGGCAGAGCTCGTCATGGCTATATGAGGTCTCCTATATGGAGAAAGGGAGCCGTGGCTTTTGGGCCAAAACCACGTGACTGGACTAAGGACGTTAACAAGAAGCAAGTAAAACTTGCCATGGCCTCCTGTTTTGGATACAGGCTGAAAAATGGCGAGTTGTTACTCATTGATGCAAACAGCTTTAACGGTAAAACGCGCGAGTTTAAGGCTTTTCTAAGAAGTAAGCAGTTGGATGAAAAACGGGTAACAGTGGTGTCGCTTGCTGGTGAGCAAGGTGTTAGACGTGCTTGTCAGAACTTAGAAAATGTATACTATGTACCTGTGGAAAAAGTAAATGCCTATGATTTACTTAAAGGAGATGCTGTCATAATGACTCAGTCTGCCTGGGTCAGGGCACAGGAGGTGTGGGCAAATGTCTAAATCGCCTTTGGATGTACTCATAGCACCCGTACTAACAGAAAAAGCGTTGATGCTGCACAGAGATGGCAAATACACGTTCTATGTAAGAAAGGATGCTAACAAGATTGACATTAAACGTGCTGTGGAGCAGGTTTTTAATGTTAAGGTAACGAAAGTCTATACTTCATATGTTCGTGGTAAGCAAAAAAGAAGAGGCTATAACGTGTACAGAACTCCGGACAAGAAAAAAGCCATCGTTCAGCTTGCTCCTGGCCAGCACATTGAACTTATCGAGGGAGTGTGATATTAGATGCCTGTAAGAAGATACAAACCAGTTACGTCTAGCACAAGACACAGAGTGGTCATTGACTATAAGAGCGTTATCACGAAAACTGAACCAGAAAAGTCACTCCTTGCACCGCTCAAGAAAAGCGGAGGCAGAAACAACGCAGGACGAATTTCTGTAAGATTCCGTGGCGGCGGTCACAAGAGAAGATATAGAATTATAGATTTTAAGAGGGACAAAGATGGTATTCCTGGTAAGATAACGTCCATAGAATATGATCCCAATAGAACTGCTTTTATCGCTTTGGTAACTTATGCGGACGGTGAGAAGCGCTACATCTTAGCACCAGACGAGATCGAGGTTGGAGATGTCATTATTTCAGGTGAAGAAGCTCCAATCAGGGTAGGAAATGCACTGCCGCTGTCTAAGATACCCACTGGTACAACCATTCATAACATTGAGCTGTATCCAGGACGGGGAGGGCAACTAGTCAGATCTGCAGGTACATGGGCACAGCTAATGGCTAAAGAGGGCGATTATGCTCATGTACGTCTGCCCAGCGGCGAAATCAGACTCATTAATGTGAAGTGCAAAGCCACCATTGGGCGCGTTAGCAACCTGGATCATGAAAATGTTTCCTCTGGTAAGGCTGGAAGAACAAGATGGCTTGGTAGAAGACCTCAGGTCAGAGGAACTGCTATGAACCCGGTGGACCACCCACATGGTGGAGGAGAAGGAAAATCACCTATTGGACACCCATCTCCACTTTCCCCTTGGGGTTGGAAGACATTGGGGTGGAAGACCCGTCGTGGTAAGAAGCCTTCTGACAAGTTCATTGTAAAGCGGCGTAAGTAAGTGAGTGAGGTGAATAGATAAATGGCGTGGGATAAACCTTATCCAAGAGGAAAATATACAGACCCTAAATTGTTAAAGAAAGTACAAAAGATGCAGAGTACAGGTGATAAGCGCATCATCAAAACCTGGAGTCGCAGAAGCACCATTACACCAGAAATGGTTGGACTCACCATTGCTGTGTACAATGGGAAAGTGCATATACCGGTGTACATAACACAGCAAATGGTGGGCCATAAACTGGGCGAATTTGCTATTACTCGTAACTTCCGGGGCCACGGTGAACCGGTTGAGCGATCCAGCGCGCTGAAGTGAGGTGTTAAGGTCATGGAAGAACAACAGATGGCTAAGGCAACAGCAAAATACGTCAGAATATCGCCTAGGAAGGCTCGCTTGGTAGTGGACGAAATCAGAAACAAGTCCGTTTCTGAAGCCAGGGCGATTTTAAAGTACTCTCCCAACAAGGCTGCCAGGTTCACACTCAAGGTTCTGAACTCTGCAGTGGCGAATGCAGTCAATAATAATGGGTTGGACGAGGAACGCCTGTACGTGTATCGTGTTTTTGTGGACGAAGGGCCAAGGCTGAAGAGGTATTATCCTCGGGCTTTTGGTAGAGCGGACATCATGAAAAGGCGTTTGAGTCACATTACCGTCATCGTTAAAGAAAGATAGGGGGAGAAGAACAGTGGGTCAAAAAATACATCCTTATGGTTTTAGATTGGGTGTTACAAAGAATTGGCGCAGCCGATGGGTTGCACCCTTCGAGAAGTACCCTGAATACATCGTCCAGGACGAAAAGATCAGGACGCTCATTAACAAGCATTACGGTCATGCAGGGATTTCCTCTGTGGAAATTGAGCGATTAGGTAACAAGATGCGTGTCATCATCTGGACTGCAAGACCTGGCATGATCATTGGAAAACAGGGTGCCGAAATTGAAAGGCTCAGAGAGGAAATCGTAAAGCTACTTAAGAACGATTACGAAGTGAGGATAGCCATTTACGAGGTCAAGAACCCAGAAACAGATGCGCAAATTGTTTCTGATAGCATAGCGCGTCAAATAGAACGGCGTGTTAGCTACAAGAGGGCTATGAAACAAGCAATAAGCAGAGCTATGCGTTCAGGTGCGCAGGGAATAAAGATTGCTGTTTCCGGACGTCTTGGTGGAGCTGAGATCGCTCGCCGTGAATGGTTCGTTCAGGGTAAACTGCCTCTGTCCACGCTTAAATCCGATGTGGACTATGGCTACAGTATTGCCGTAACAAAATACGGAACCATTGGTGTTAAATGTTGGATTTACAAAGGAGACGTAGAGGACTTACAGGAACTTCTACCTCCGAGAGGCCTAGAAAGGGCAGAGAGGAGGCCAGAAAGACATGCTAATGCCTAAACGTGTTAAGTACAGAAAGAACCATTTACCGCACATAAAGGGAAAAGAAACCAGAGGTCTGAAGCTGGCTTTCGGCGACTACGGTATACAGGCAGTTGGTCGTGGCTATGTTGATTCGCGCATGATTGAGTCCTGCCGTGTCATCATGGCTAAGAACATAGGAAAAACTGGAAAGTACTGGATAAGAATATTCCCAGATGTGGCTTGGACTAAGAAACCACTCGAGGTGAGAATGGGTGGAGGAAAGGGAGATCCTGAGAAATGGATTTTCCCAGTAAAGCCAGGAAGAATCATGTTCGAGCTAACCGGAGTTGATGAAGACACAGCTAAGCACATTGCTAGGTTAATTGGATTCCGCCTACCTTTCGAGGTTAGGTTAATTAGTCGTGTGTAAGGGAAGGTGCAGCTCATGCAAGGGACAGAATTAAGAGAAAAAACAACGGAAGAATTAGAAGCTCTGCTAAAAGAATTAAGGGCAAAATTGGTGAATCTAAAATTTCAGCTTTCCGTGGGTAAGCTGACAGATCATACTGCAATTACAAAGACTAAAAGAGATATTGCACGAGTGCTTACGGTGCTAAGAGAGAGGGGAATAAAGCTATGAGGCGTCGATTTGTTGGCGTTGTTGTGTCGGATAAAATGGACAAGACCCGCGTTGTCATAACAGAGCGCATGGAGAGACATCCTCTTTACAAGAAGGAGATGCGTAGAACTACGAAATTCTACGTGCATGACGAGAATAATGCCTCCAAAGAGGGAGACATAGTTCTTATTGAGGAGTATAGGCCTATGTCGCGTCTAAAACGCTTCAATTTAGTAAAAGTTCTTGGTAGGAAGCAGCTGGAGGAGGAGGTAGAAGAAGATGATCAGACCTTACACGAAGCTTAAGGTTGCAGATAATACCGGAGTGAAGACCATTCAAGTAATCCGAGTACTGAGAGGTCCCAGGGTGGCCTACGGAACCATCGGTGACATAGTAGTAGCTAATGTCCGAGAAGTTTTGCCGAACAGCGATTTCAAGAAGGGTGATGTGGTTAAAGCAGTGGTGGTCCGTTTGGCTAAGGAAATCAAGAGGCCCGATGGGACGTGCGTCAAATTTGATGACAACGCGGCGGTCATCATTGACCAGCTTGGCGAGCCTAGTGGAACCCGTGTATTCGGGCCTGTGGCTCGTGAGCTCAGAGAGAAGGGGTATTTGAAGATCATCTCACTTGCCCCTGAAGTGTTGTAGTGGTGGAGGTCGAATAGCATGAAGTTAAACATAAAAACGGGCGACCTAGTAGAAGTTATAAGCGGCAAAGAAAAAGGTAAACGCGGCAAAGTAACTAAGGCTTTCCCAAAGGAGAATAAAGTTGTAGTCCAAGGAGTGAATATTGTTACGAAGGCAACGAGGCCCACACAGAAGGACCCACAAGGCGGACTGAAAAAGTTTGAAGCACCTATTCTGGCGAATAAGGTCATGGTAGTTTGTCCTAAATGTGATAAACCAACCAGAATTGGCCATAAGTTCTTAGAAGATGGTAAGAAAGTGCGCGTTTGCGTCCGCTGCGGCGAAGTTCTGGATTAAGCTTTGGGAGGGTTGAGCGATGAGTTTGAAAGAAAAGTACGAAACCGAAGTTAGACCATACATGATGAAAAAGTTTGGTTACAAGAATGCGATGCAGGTGCCGAAGGTGGTAAAGGTCACACTTAACCGAGGCTTAGGAGAGGCTTTGCAAAACCCAAGAGCTATTGAGGTTACTACGAAAGAATTTGAGATCATAACGGGTCAAAAGCCACTGGTTAGGAGATCGAAGAAGAACATAGCAGCATTTAAGCTGAGAAAGGGCGCTCCAATCGGGGTCAGTGTTACCTTGAGGAAGGATAAGATGTGGAATTTCATGGAACACCTCATCAATGATGTTCTTCCCAGGGTACGTGACTTTAGGGGGCTTAATCCACGTTCTTTTGATGGCAGAGGTAACTACAATTTTGGTCTTTTGGAAGACTTGGTTTTTCCGGAAATTTCTTACGACATGATCGATAAGACTCGAGGATTGGGTATTTCAATAACCACTACGGCAAAAACTGACGAAGAAGCCTTTGAGCTTTTAAAGGCACTGGGTTTCCCATTCATGGAACGATAGAGGACAATAAGGAGGTTAGTATGGCCAGAAAAGCACTGAAAATAAAAGCTGAGAAGGAACCAAAGTTTTCTACTCGAAAGTACACCAGATGCAAAATATGCGGCAGGTCCAGGGCTGTTTACAGAGACTTTGGGATTTGTCGTTTGTGTCTGCGTGAACTTGCTCACAAGGGTTCCATTCCAGGTCTAAAGAAAGCTTCTTGGTGAGGTGAAATGGATATGGTTCAAGATACAATATCTGATTTGTTCATAAGATTAAAGAATGCTAGCCATGCTCGGTTAGAGAGGGTGGAAGGTATCCCTTACGGCAAGTACCAAGAAGAAATACTGAAAGTTTTGGTACGCGAGGGCTACATTAAGGGCTACGAGATCGAAGAAAAGGAAGGTAAGAAATACCTCAGTGTGCAGCTCAAGTTTGGCCCTGGAAAGCAACCTGTGCTTAACGAAGTCAGGCTCATAAGCGTGCCGTCACGCAGAATTTACGCTAAGAAGAATGACATTCCAAAGGTAATGAATGGTCTAGGCATTGCCATTCTAACTACGTCGGCTGGTGTACTGTCTGATGCTGAAGCACGTCAAAAAGGTGTCGGCGGTCAAATAATCTGCTACGTTTGGTGAGGTGGTCATAAATGTCGAGAATAGGTAAGAAACCAGTCGTTGTCCCAAAAGGTGTGACCGTCACCATTGACGGTAGTACGGTTACGGTGAAAGGACCTAAGGGCACTTTGACTCGCACCTTTGATCCCCGCATTAAAATCTCACTTATTGAGGACCAGATCATTGTGGAGAGAACCTCTGAAGAAAAAGAGGTAAGAGCGCTTCACGGCACTACCCGTGCGCTAATACAGAACATGGTTACGGGAGTAAGTGAAGGGTTTTCAGTAACCTTGAAGATTCGTGGTGTGGGTTACCGTGCCGAGTTAAAAGGCAAGGATTTGCAGATGTCACTGGGTTTCTCGCATCCCGTGGTTATCCAGAGCATTGAAGGTATACAGTTTCAAGTGCCTTCTGCTGACACAGTGGTTGTTAGTGGCATTGACAAACAGTTGGTAACGCAGGTTGCTGCAAATATTAGAAGATATAGAATCCCCGATGCTTACAAGGGCAAAGGTATTTGGTACGAAGGCGAGCAAAGACCTTTGAAACCAGGTAAAGCAGTTGGTAAGGGTAAGTAATGTGGGAGGTGCATGAGTTTGATAGTGGAAACATCTAGAGCAGAACTAAGAAGGATAAGGCATAAGAGAATAAGAAAGCACATAACTGGGACCGCTGAGAGGCCCAGGCTTTGCGTGTTCAGGTCTTCCAGGCACATCTATGCGCAAATCATCGATGATGAAAATGGCCACACATTGGTTTGTGCTTCAACCTTGGAGAAAGAACTGCGCGATCAGATTAAGGGCTTAAGGAAGACTGAGCAGGCAGCAGCTATTGGCAAGCTGATCGCACAAAGGGCGCTGGAAAAAGGTATAAAGTCGGTTGTTTTTGATCGTGGTGGCTATAAGTATCACGGACGAGTAAAGGCGTTAGCTGATGCGTCTCGTGAAGCTGGGTTGGAGTTCTAGGAGGTGTGCTTGAATGGACATGACTAATTTACAGGAAAGGGTCATCGAGATTCGCAGGGTTGCTCGTGTGGTAAAAGGCGGTAAAAGGCTTCGTTTTAGAGCACTGGTAGTGGTAGGCGATGGCGAAGGACACGTGGGTGTTGGCATTGGCAAGGCTGGAGAAGTGCCTGATGCTGTTGCAAAAGCTGTAACTCGCGCTCGTAAGAACATGATTGAGGTTCCGTTGGCGGGTACTACGGTGCCGCACACGGTCACGGCTAAGGCCGAAACTGCCACTGTACTCATAAAGCCTGCTGTAAAGGGAACTGGAGTTTTGGCAGGGCAGACTGTGAGAGCCATTTTGGAGATGGCTGGCATTAAGGATGTAATCACAAAATCCATGGGTTCGACTAACCCTGTGAATCTGGCTTATGCCACCATGGAAGCTTTGAAGTCTCTGAAAAGGCCCAGAGAAGTTGCAGAATTAAGAGGCGTTTCCATAGAGCAAATACTTAAAAGGTAATGAGGTGATCGGAAATGAGATTGCATACGCTACAACCTGCACCTGGAGCTAAGAGCACTAGGAAAAGAGTTGGTAGGGGCACGTCTTCTGGACACGGAAAGACATCCGGCTTCGGCCACAAGGGGCAGAAAGCCCGGTCTGGTCGTGTCGGAAAACGCGGTTTCGAAGGAGGACAAACACCCCTTTACAAGAAGTTACCTAAAATAATGAGATTCAAGAACTACCCGTTTAAGATTGAATATGAAGTAGTGAATGTGGAAAAACTTAATCGTTTTGACAGTGGAACGGTGGTGGATATAGGGACACTGGTAGATACGGGACTAGTAAGTTCATTGTCAGCAAAGGTGAAAATTCTTGGTCAAGGTGAAATAACAAAAGCTCTTCAAGTAAAGGTCCACGCTATTAGTAAATCAGCCAAAGAAAAAATAGAAGCTGCAGGTGGCTCCGTTGAGGTGGTGGACTGAATGTGGCAAGTGCTGAAAGCATCGTGGGAGTTTAAGGAAACACGTGTCCGCATATTGTACACGGTTCTGTTTCTGGTTATCTTCCGTGCAGGCACATTCTTGCCCATACCAGGCGTAAATCCTGAAGCTATCAACGTTCTTCAAGAACAAGCAGGTTTTTTGGGCATTCTTAACTTCTTCACGGGAGGATCATCTTACTACACCATATCCATATTCACCCTGGGCGTATTGCCTTACATTAACGCGTCCATCATCATGCAGCTGTTAGGAGTCATATTCCCGGCGTTGGAAAACCTCCGTAAAGAAGGCGAAGAGGGTAGAAAGAAACTGCAAATGTACGTTAGGTGGCTTGGAGCTGCACTATCTGTTATCATGTCCTATGCCGCCTACCTTTATTTCTCCTATGGTTTAGCTGTGGGAGGTTCTTCGCTTATCACACCAAGTTTCCAATCAGCAGTGGTGACCACTTTAATCCTGGCAGCTGGATCCATGTTCTTGGTTTGGCTTGGTGAAGTATTTACCATGAAAGGTTTGGGAAATGGTGTTTCGCTCATTATCTTCTCTGGTATTCTTGCTCGCGTTGTGCCATCCTTGATACAGTTCTTCCAAACATCTAAGAGTGCCAGCTCCAGCATAATCTCGGTAGTCATTGCCATCATCTTCGGTCTGGCGTTAGTGTTTATTACCACTGCGGCATACTTAGCAGAACGTAAAATTCCGGTGCAGTACGCAAGCCGTATCAGAGGTACAAAGGTTTATGGTGGGCAAGCAACCACTATTCCCATAAGACTTCTACAAGCTGGCGTTATGCCCATCATCTTTGCGTCTGCGTTTATTAACGCACCTACGGTTATTTCAGGGTGGTTTCCACAATCCGGCTTCACCAAATGGTGGGGTACATATTTTAACCACATGACAATTTGGTACAACTTAGCATATTTCATTTTGGTTATATTCTTTGCCTACTTCTACAACACCATTGCGTATGATCCTGACGAAATCGCAAAGAATATCCAAAAACAAGGTGGCTTCATACCTGGAATACGTCCAGGTAAGCCAACAGCTGACTATATCGCAGGCGTCATTTACCGTCTGACATTGCCTGCGTCCATATTCTTGGGCCTGGTTGCGGTGCTTCCTGACTTGTTCATGCAATTATTCGGTATGGGAAGGCTTTTCCTATTCGGCGGCACGTCCTTGCTTATCGTCATCGGTGTGGCTTTAGAAATCTTCCGCCAGCTTGAGGCATATGTCCAGCTTAGGCATTACAAAGGCTTCCTGGAGCTCTAGATATGGTCAAGTACGTTGTTTTTCTTGGAAAACCTGGGTCTGGTAAAGGTACTCAGGCCCAGTATTTTTCAAGATATTATGGGTGGATTCAACTTTCCACCGGCGAATTGTTCAGAAAACACTTGAAGGAGAAGACAGTTCTTGGCTCCAAAGTGGAAGAATTTGTTGAAAAAGGCGATCTAGTACCTGATGATGTAACGTTTAGTCTGGTAAAAGACTTCTTAGACAAAGCAGGAGCTGATTCAAGAATCATATTTGACGGTTTTCCTAGAAATGAGAATCAGGCAAAAATGTTGGATGATTGGTCTGAAAATACAGGGGCTCAATTACTGGCTGCTGTAGAGTTTTCCTTGCCGGATGAAGAGGCACTGAGAAGGTTATTAAATCGCTATTACTGCCCCACCTGTGGATATGTGGGCAATCAACCAGGCAAGTGTCCTAATGATGGTAGCATTTTGGTAAAACGCTCCGATGATAGCGAGGATGTAATAAGGAAGCGTCTTTCCGACTACGACTCCTACGCATCGGAACTCAGGTCGCACTACCGCAGGAGAGGTAAATATGTAGCCGTTGATGCTACAAAGACACCTCCTGAAATAAGCAAGTTTCTGGAAAGAGTGATGCTCAAGAATGGTCTATGACAAGAGTGCTTTGAAGCACATGCGTGAAGCTGGTCTGCGACTTACGGAGGTTATCTACAAACTCAGAGAAGAAGTAGTCGCTGGTATCACAGGAGAGGAGCTAGACGCCATAGCCGAGAAGTTGATTTTGTCTTTGAATTCCATACCTTCATTTAAAGGCTATGGTGGTTTCCCGGCATCCGTGTGTATATCAGTGGACGATGTCGTTATTCATGGCATACCTTCCAAGAGACCGCTGCTGCCTGGACAATTAGTTAGTATTGACTTGGGTCTGATCTATGATGGGTGGAACAGCGATGCAGCTTTCACAGTCATTCTGCCGCCTGTGCAAGAGGGTAAGAAAAAGCTCTCAGATGTTACGCTGAAGGCTCTGCGAAGTGGCGTGTCTAAAATAAAGCCCGGGATTCGTCTCGGGGATATCTCGGCACAAATACAGAAAGTGGCTCAAGAAGCTGGAGTAGGCATTGTAAGGGATTTTACTGGCCATGGTATTGGCCGACATTTGCACGAGGATCCTCCCATACCGAATTTTGGGCGTCCCCATACTGGTCCTGTACTAAAGCCTTATATGTTCCTGGCTGTAGAACCCATGTTCACAGAAGGTAGTGGTTGTGTGGTCATCGAATCCGATGGTTGGACAGTAAGAACTTGTGATCACACTAATGCGGCTCACTTTGAGTTTACTGTGGCAGTCACTGATGATGGCGCGGAGGTTTTGACGCCGCATGTGTAGGAGCAACACTGATAGCATTACACGTAACATTTCTGTGGGTGATGTGGTAAAATCTGTCAGCGGACGCACCAAAGGGCGGTTTTTTGTGGTAGTTGCTGAGAATGATAGGTACGTTTTCTTGAGCGACGGCGAAAAATGGCCTATTGGGAAGTCCAAAAAAAAGAATAGAAAACACGTGGAAGGTGTAGGGTTAAAAGTGGAACGTATTTCTGATGAAGAAATAAGGCGTTTTTTGCGTGATTTATCACGCGGAGGGAATGATTAATGTCGACTGAAAAGAAAGATGTCATAGAAGTTGAAGGGATCGTTTTAGAGAAGCTGCCCAATGCAACTTTTAAGGTGCAGCTTCCTGGCGGTAAAGTCATTACGGCTTACACTTCTGGTAAGATGCGAATGAATTTTATACGCATTTTACCGGGTGACAAGGTTAAGGTGGAGATTTCTACTTACGATCCTGATCGTGGAAGAATAGTCTACAGACTTTAGAAGGAGTGATCTTGAGGTGAAAGTTCGTCCGTCAGTAAAAAAGATTTGTGACAAATGCCAAATTGTGCGAAGGAAAGGCCGTGTGTATGTCATTTGCGAGAATCCGAAGCACAAGCAGAGACAAGGTTAGGAGGTGCAGTTAGGTGGCACGTATTGTTGGAGTTGAGTTGCCAGATAACAAGAGGATTGTATTCGCACTACCAAGGATCTATGGAATCGGTAAGTCTACAGCAGAGGACATCTGTGAAGCTTTGGGTATTGATCCTATGCAGAAACTTGGTGAATTAACACCTGAGCAGATTAACACTCTTCAGGACTACATCACTGCTCACTATAAAGTGGAAGGCGATCTAAGACGTGAAGTTGCCATGAACATTAAAAGGCTCATGGACATAAAGTGTTACCGTGGGATTAGGCATCAAAGAGGGCTTCCCGTAAGAGGCCAACGCACAAGGCACAATGCCAGAACCAGAAAAGGTCCACGTAAAACTGTGGGTGCGAAAAAAGGAAAGAGATAGTCTTAAACTAATCGTGGAGGTGTTTTAAAAGTGGCTCAGAAAAAAAGGAAAGAACGCAGATATGTACCCTATGGGGTTGCGCACATTCATTCAACCTTTAACAATACCATCATAACTATTACTGATCCCAACGGTGCCGTACTTGCTTGGGCCTCTGGAGGGTTTTTCTTCAAGGGAACAAGGAAAGGCACGCCTTATGCTGCTCAATTGGCATCGGAGAGCGTTGCAAAGAAAGTTCAACAGACTTACGGGATGAAGGAAATAGATGTTTTCGTAAAGGGACCTGGCCCAGGGCGAGAGACAGCCATAAGAGCCTTGCAGGCAGTTGGTTTGGATGTTAAATCCATAAAGGATGTAACTCCCATACCGCATAACGGGTGCAGGCCTCCTAAGGCCCGCAGGGTATAGGAACGAGGAGGTAGAAAAGGATATGAAATATACTGGACCAAGTTGTAGGATATGCCGTAGATCCGGCGTTAAGCTTTTCCTGAAGGGCGAAAAGTGCTTAAGTCCAAAATGCCCCATGGAAAGAAGGGCTTTCCCACCTGGACAGCATGGACCTACCCGCAGAGGTAAGAGAGATACCGAGTATGGTTTGCGTCTAAAGGAGAAGCAAAAACTGAGACATTCATACATGATTACAGAAACGCAACTGCGCAGGTACTTCTCGACAGCTATGTCTCAGAAAGGCGTAGCAACTGGCACAGCTCTATTGCAACTTCTGGAACGTCGTTTAGATGCAGTAGTTCAGCGCATGGGATTTGCCAGCAGCATTAAAATGGCACGAAATTGGGTTAGGCATGGTCACGTCATGGTGAATGGTAAGAGGGTGGACATCCCATCTTACCTAGTAAAACCTGGTGACAGAATAACCTTGGACAAAGATCTGAAGGATAACCCTGATGTACAGAAGAGTATAGCAATGAACGAAGGTCGTCCAAACTTGGAATGGCTGAATGTGGACGTAGAGAATCTTGAAGGGACATACTTGAGGGTGCCTAGCCGCGAGGAAATACCAGTTGCCGTTAATGAACAACTCATCGTTGAATACTATTCGAGATAAGGCTTGGTGAAGTCATAATGGAAAAGGTTTTTGAGGTTGCAGATTTAGGCAGAAGTGTTGACAGGGAGAGTGGCGAACTTCAACGCGCGGCAAAACTGTCGGTACTGAATCTGCCTGAGGGTGAGGGAATCACCTTAGGTAATGCTTTAAGACGTGTTCTGCTGGGTCAAATTGGCGGCACGGGAGTTTTGGGATTCAGGCTTGAAGGCCTTGATCACGAATTCATGGTTCCTGAAGGCGTAGTAGAAGATGGCTTGACGATTGGCCTTAACCTGAAGAAAGTCCTGTTTAAGTACTATGGTGATGGAGTAAAAGTCCTTTACATTAAGGCGAAAGGTCCTGCTGAAATTAAGGCTGCTGACATTGTACCTGATGCCGATGTTGAGGTTTTCAACCCTGACCAGACTATACTTACAGTTTCTACTGATCGCGAAATCTATATGGAGATTTACTTAACTAATGGTGTCGGCTACCGCACAGTGGAGGACAACAAAAAGCTCTACCAATTTCCCTTTAGAACTATTTACCTGGACACTTCTTTTTCTCCTGTGAGGCGTGCCGAATACCATGTGACGCCGGCTATTGTGGACGAGCCAGGTACCTTTGAGAGCTTAGAACTTATTGTGTACACTAATTTGGCCGTTGATCCAGTGGAAGTGATAAGACAAGCAGCGAATTTTCTAAGTGAGGAGTTCAGGAAGGTAGCTGAAGCCAAAGAAGCGGCGGCTGGCGAAGTAGTAGTAGAAGAGCAAGCAATTTCCGATGAGAAACTTGATGCAAGTGTAGAAATGTTGAATCTATCAAGGGCTGTGTTGACTCATTTAGAGAAAGCGAACATCAATACAATAAGGGATTTGGTGGATGTGCTGGAGCACAACGAGTCAATTCCTGGTATTGGTGCCGTAAGGCTGGAGGAAATCAGGAACAAATTGGCTGCATATTTGGAAGGAGGTACTGAAGATGAAACACAGAGTTGATGGCCGCAAATTAGGACGAAAAACTGAAGCCAGAATAGCCTTATTGCGAACTCTTTCAAAACAGCTTGTAATACATGGAGAGGTTGAGACGACACTTCCAAAAGCCAAAGAGCTAAAAAGATTCGCAGATAAACTGGTAACTCATGCGAAAAGTAAAGAACTGCATGACATACGTTTAGTGGAGAAACACTTGGGCGACCGTGAGCTAGTTAAGAAGCTTACTGACGAAATTGCTCCACGTTTTGCAGAAGTTAATGGTGGTTACACCACAGTTCTCAAGACAGGTTTTAGAAAAGGTGACGGTGCTCCTACAGCCATAGTGCGCTGGAGCAAATGATAGAAGTTCAGGAAGTCTCTTACGGACTGGAGGGTAGATCAATTCTCCAGTCCGTTTCCATGAATATTTACCCCGGTCAGTTTACCGTTCTAATGGGCGGCAACGGTGCTGGCAAAACCACGTTAGCCAGAGTCATTAAAGGATTGCTTTTGCCCACTTCTGGGAAAGTGCTTATTGATGGTATGGAGATTAGCACTGCTGGCAGAGATTATCAAATCAAGGTAGGTATTGTTTTCCAGAATCCCGAGAACCAGATTGTGGCATCCGTAGTTGAAGAAGATGTAGCTTTTGGGCCGGAAAACTTGGGTCTGAGCCCCAGAGAAATAAAAGAAAGAGTAGAAAGCAGTTTAAAAACAGTGGGACTCTGGGATTTAAGACACAGGCCTGTTCACGCTTTAAGTGGAGGTCAAAAGCAGCGTTTAGCTATTGCAGGCATATTGGCTTTGAGGCCTTCCTACATACTGTTTGACGAGGCTACGGCTCTTTTGGATCCAGTTGGGAGAAGGGAAGTGTTGGAGACAGCACTTAGCTTAGCAAACTCTGTAGGTGTACTGTGGATAACACACGATTTACGTGAAGCTTTGCAAGCGGACGCGCTCTACGCACTCTGTCAAGGCAGAGTCGTTTTTCAAGGATCTGTTCAGGAGTTTCTACGTGACCCCGAGGCCATGGAATTGGCTAATGCAACCATACCTGAAGAAGTGGTTTTGGCTGAAATGCTTTCTAAGAGAGGAGCACATGTGGAGTGGCCATTAAACAAAGAGAACCTGCTCAAAGCGATTACGTCATTGAACTTGAAGATGTTTCGTTAAGTTACGATTACGGTACGCCTTGGCAGGTGGACGCCGTCAAGCCACTTTCTTTAAGGATTGCTAAGGGCGAGTGGATTGCCTTAGTTGGGCACACTGGATCTGGCAAAAGTTCGTTGGCTCAACTTATGGCAGGGCTCACCGCACCCACCAAGGGGACGGTGAAGCATTTTGGAAAACCCTGGAACTACCCAAAGGATTTATCCATCGATGTGAGGCGACGCATTGGTTTTTTATTTCAGTTTCCTGAGCACCAGTTCTTTGCAGAGACCGTATATGACGAGGTGGCTTTTGCTGCAAAGAATTTTGAACTAGACAGTATCGAGGAAAGAGTTAAAAAGTCATTGGACATAGCAGGTTTGAGTTTTGACGAGTTCAAAGACCGCTCCCCATTTACCCTTTCAGGTGGCGAAAAGAGAAAAGTGGCGTTGGCTTCAGTCATTGTTTGCGACCCAGAAGTACTCATCCTTGATGAACCTTCTGCTGGTCTGGATGGGGCATCCAAGAAAGCCTTTTGGGATTGGTTGCGGAGTTACAGCAATAGCCAAAGAACGGTTATCTTTATTACCCATTCGTTGGAAGAAGCTGTGGCTGCTGAAAGGGTATTGGTGCTCTCCAACGGAGCATTGCTTTTTGCTGATGTTCCGCGTGAGGTGTTCTCGCATGTAAACACGTTAAGACGTGTTGGCTTAGAACCTCCCATATCGGCTGAGCTCTCATATGAGCTTCGCAAGAGAGTTAGTTTCCCAATGGCTTTAACTGTTGATGAACTTATTAGGGCTTTGGATGGTGATTTTTGATGGCTTTTAAAGACGTTGTAGTGATTGGTCAGTATATTCCCACCAATAGTGTGCTTCATAGAGCGATGGCTGAAACGAAGATTGTAATGACACTTTTCTTCATCATTGGAGCTTTCATTTCTCAGTCTTTTGCAGTTTTAGCTGTGCTGTTCGGTGCTCTGGCTTTGCTCATAATACTTTCCAATGTACCTCTGCGGTTCTATGCGAGAAGTGCAAAGACCGTTTTCATTCTTGCTTTGTTTACTTTTGTGTTCAATGCGCTTCTGACAGGGCAGGAGGTACTCTTCCGATTAGGACCTATTGCTTTCAAGACCGAAGGTGTCATAGTTGGGATATTCTTTGGTTTAAGATTGTTCTTTCTCATATTTGTATCCACAGTTCTTACTGCAACCACGTCTCCTGTGGATCTTGCTGATGGTTTGAACACTTTGCTAAGGCCTTTGGAAGTCATAAAAGTACCCGTGGAGGAATTCTCTTTAATCATGACTATTGCTTTGCGGTTTATTCCTGTTTTGGCTGACGAAGCTGACCGCATACTTAAGGCTCAAAAAGCTAGGGGTCTTAACTTGAGTGGCAATGTATTGAGAAGAATTGAAAAATTGGTTCCCATTGTTATTCCGTTATTTGTGAGTGCATTCATGAAAGCAGAGGATTTGGCAGTAGCTATGGAAGTTAGGGGGTATCTGCCTGGTGTTAAGAGGACAAAATACAAGGTTACCAAACTTGGAGGTGTGGACGTAGTTGTATTTGTTTTTACTGCGGCAGTGTTTGTGGCAAGTTACCTACTTAGGAGCAAATGGGTTCTTGTATGGTAAAGTACGCTGGTTTACTTCAGTTTAAGGGGACAAACTACGCTGGTTTTCAAAGACAGAAGAATGGCACAGCAATTCAAAATGTGTTGGAATCAACGCTGAGTCAGATTAATAATAGAGCAACCGTAGTACGCTACTCAGGCAGAACAGACGCAGGAGTCCACGCTTGGGGAATGCCTTTCGTCTTTTGGGGAAGGGAAGATCTTTCAGCAGATAAATGGATGTTCATATTGAACCGGATGCTACCGAAGGATATGCGTGTTCTTTCCATAGTTAGAACGTCACCTGAGTTCGATCCACAGCTAAGCGCTGTGGCAAAGCAGTATTTGTACTGCGCCACACAGGAAAGATTAGGTCCCTTGTGGGACGATTTTTTTGCCTACTTACCAAATTTATCAATTGAAACCTCTGCCGTAATAAGCGGCGCAAGGAAACTCGTGGGAGAGCACGACTTTAAAGGGTTTTCAAAAAAAGGGTCCTCTGTTAAGAGTACGCGACGCAAGTTGTATGAGGTGAGCGTCATGTTTACCCATTCGCGTATGTACTTTTCTTTTGTGGGAAATGGCTTTTTGTATGGCATGGTCAGGCTCATGGTAGGAACTCTATTGCAGATTGGGTGGGGTAAACAAGATGTAAACTTCATTGATGAGGTGTTAAGTGGCAATGCGATGGCTAACTACTCTGCACCCGCCCAGGGTTTGCATCTGGTCAAGGTGTGGCTAGAGCCAGATCCCTTCTTAGAAAGTGTCAAAGCTAACGAACGAGATTTTAGTTAGTGCTTCCTTTAATACAGCTTTTGGTGGGTTAGCAGAAATTAGGAAGTACTTGTACGTTTTCTTCCTGGGATAGTAGACTGGTCCCCATACTACAGCATCAATGAAAGAAAGCTGTTGCTCACTGCTTTCGAGCTCGATGTAATGGCCAAAAGGCGGAAGTCCCATCTGTTTTACGTTTTCTGTGATAATGCTCTCACCTTCGTTTATCAGGGACTTCAAACGCTCAATGTCTCGGGATAGAACAAAGACGTAGCCTTCTGTTTTTGTCCACACTTTCAAGTAATTGATGTTCCTCAAAAACTTTTTCTCAGGAATAAGCACAGGTGAGGACAAATCTGCGTCGGCTGAAATGTAGTAGGATTCATCAAAGGTTCCTTTAGGCAAATACCGAAAAACTTTGGTAGTACTGATCACTGTGTTATGATCAAGGTCTTTCACCGACCTTAAGGCTTTCTTTCCAAGTTGAAGCTCCAATCGTTCTATGCCAAGGCCGCTGGGTTCCAAACTCAAGCTTTCACATCGGGGGCATTTGTCAGGGATGCTGGCTATATACCCGCAGCGATGACATTCTAACCGCTTACTCCTTCGGTGGTAACGAAGAGGAGTACCACACTCAGGACAGGTTAGTATGTACCCGCAGTTCTTACACTGCACTGATGTTGAAAACCCCAACCTGTTAACTAGAAACAGTTGCCTCTTTGTGGGGTCATGAACACCTTTTATGTAGGCTAGCACTTCCACGTCTTTTCTGCCTGCCATGCTCACCAATTGCACTTTTGTGGTTGGCTGTGGATAAACAGTATGAACTTGAGTGCCTTTAGGTATAAACTTGCTAAGTGGCAGTCTTTGACTTGCTGTTCTTACTGCTAAATCCTCAGGTTTTTCGAAGACTGTTATTATGTGCATTAAATTATTCCAAGGTCTTAAGACAGACCTGGGAGTGCCTATGATTAGTCCACCGCCTTTGGAGGAACAAGCCTCTTGCAGGAATTTTGTGTATCCACCCGAATCCAGAATAGCTGGCAGTTTGTGTTTGAGTATTTCTCTTGCAAATCCTCGAGCCATCTGGAGTGACGGAAAGACGAGTAGGGTCTTTTCGCCTTTTTCCAATAAGTTTCTTAAGTAGGGTGCCAGCTCCTCCAAGGTTGTTGGTGGTTTCTCCTGTCTGGGCATGTTCCTATCCACAGGGAGCTTCATACTGCTAAGCACATGCAGTTCTAAAATCAAAGCTTCTTCCTCTTTAAGTTTTTCTACCGTCCAATGTCCAAGGAGTTTCTTCCAGAAAACCAGTGGCAATGGTCGATGAGCGAATTTTTCGTACAAATGGTTAGGTACGAACAACGAGGGTTTTTCCAGTCGTGCATATGTTAACGCGTAGCTGGTAGGAGGCACAACCACTTTTTCAACAATACCCAAGGAAAGGAAGCTCTCAATTTGTACTTTAAACTTCCGCATAACGGCATTTGTTAACTCCAATGGTTTATCTCTTAGGAGTCTTACAAGTTCTTTTTCTTTAGTACCTACAGGTACGTAGTTGAAAGCTTTAAGCTGAATGAATGTACGAGGTCGTTCCTTCCAGTTCTTACCGAGCTCCAAGAGTTCGAAACAGTTTATTGGATACTCCTCGAGCACCTGCAGGCATTGCCAAATGAGCCAACCGGGAGCATAATTTGATTCAAGAATTTCAAAGGTGTGTGAGGTTCTTGTATCTGTTTCTTTTAAAACGATGCCCTTTAGCTTCCTTCCGTGGAGAGTGACTCTGACTAAATCACCCGGAGATGCCTCCCCTTCTGCTGTAGTGAGGGAGGCATCTCCTAACTGTCTATTATTAAGGACAACTAACCACCTGTGCATGCATGCAAGGAGAAATAGTCCTTAAGAACAGGAACCATGTCAAGTTGTTCCCAAGGGTAAATGGACTTGCCAAAGTGACCATAGGCAGCCGTGTCAACATAGCTCCATCCTTCAGGATGTTGTAGACCAAATTTCTCAATAATACCTCTGGGTGTGAGCTGTATGAAATCTTGCTCAATGAGGAACTGCTCAAGAATACCTTCGTCTACTTTGCCCGTTCCAAACGTGTCCACATAAATGGACACAGGTTTTGCTTCGCCAATCACGTATGCAAGCTGAATGAGAACTTCCCTTGCTAAGCCTGCAGCTACAATGTTCTTTGCCAAATACCTAGCAGCATAAGCAGCTGAACGATCTACCTTTGTGGGGTCCTTACCACTAAAAGAACCACCCCCGTGGGGCGCTCTGGATCCATAGGTGTCCACAATGATCTTTCTGCCTGTTACTCCGGAGTCGCCGTTGGGACCTCCCACTACAAAGCGGCCAGTGGGGTTTATGTGGAATCGTGTCTGTTCTGTTAATAAGTCTTTCGGAATAACCTTTTTGATGACTTCTTCCATGATGAATTCTCTGAGGGTCTTTTCATGAACTTCTGGACTATGCTGTGCAGAAACCACCACATGATCTATGGCAACAGGGGTTAGGCCGTCATAAGTCACAGTGACTTGTGCTTTCCCGTCAGGGCGCAGGAAATCAACTATGTTCTGTTTGCGTACATCGGCAAGTCTTTTTGTAAGCGCATGCGCCAATTCGATGGACAGGGGCATGAAGTTTTCCGTTTCATCCACAGCGTAACCGAACATCATACCCTGGTCGCCAGCTCCGAGTTCGTGTTCCATTTCACCTGCCTTGCTTTCCAGTGATTCGTCTACACCTAAGGCAATGTCAGGTGACTGGCGCTGTATGTTTACCACATACATGTTTTCCTGCACACTAAAACCTAAAGCGGGGTCAGTGTATCCTATACGTTCAAGAACTTGTTTGGCCACACCGACGTAATCAACGTAACTGGTCGATGTAACTTCACCTACCAAAACCACAAGGTTGGTTTTCACAGTTGTTTCTACTGCCACCCTTGCCCGTGGATCAGTTCTCAGATGAGCATCCAATATGGCGTCAGATATTTGGTCTGCCACTTTATCAGGGTGGCCTTCAGTAACAGATTCAGAAGTGAATCTGTAGGACCTCATTTTCATCAATTTAGCACCTCCAAAATGCAAATTTTTGACAAAAAAAATCCCTCCGATGGAGGGATTCGTGTACAAACCTTCTTATCTTCCTGCACCAGACTTGGTGCAGAAGGAGTTGGCACCATGCTCGGTTTTCTCCCTCGCTGGTTGCCGGGCTTCTTCGGGCCTTTCCCTCCACCGCTCTGGATAAGAAGGTTAACAAATTATAACATGTTTGTTCCTGTTCCATGCAATAACTCTTTATGTGAAACACAAGTGCTGTGCAAAGTTAAGTAAAATGGAACTGTATAGAGCAAGTGCCAATAGAAAATAGAGAATAAGACCTAATGGGGGGGGGTGCCGTATATACCATGAGCTTGCATGTGGAAGTCGAATACATGACCCATCGAGGAAAAGTTAGGTCAAATAATGAAGATGCTCTACTCATAATGAGTGATGTCATTCAAAAAGAAGAAATGGCTGATCCTCAAAGGATAGTCTTTGAAGGAAACTCTTTTGTATTCGCCGTCGCAGATGGCATGGGTGGCCATAAAGCTGGAGAAGTAGCTAGTCGATTGGCTCTGGATTACCTAGCCTTGAACTGGTTGAGCATAGAAACCGCTGACTCGATCGACCGCTGCATCCAGGAGATGAATCTTCAAATCGTTAAAGAAGCACTGAAGGATCCTAGCATGTCAAACATGGGAACCACGCTTGCTGGAGTACTCATTCGTGGGTCCACAGTTTGGGTTTTCAACGTCGGCGACAGTCGTGTGTATGGTGTTCATGAAGATGAGCTGAAGCAAATTAGTAAGGACCAGTCCTTAGTGCAGGCTTTGATTGATGAAGGGACAATAACTATGGAGCAGGCGCGCCAACATCCTTTAAGAGGAGTGCTTCTACAATGCCTTGGGGGTGGTCTTGAGGGAGGAACTGTTCAAACCGTCATAAAACAGTTTTCTTTAGATGAATATGATGCCTTTCTCATTTGCAGTGATGGTCTTACTGATGCTCTTAATGATGAGGAGATAAGTGCTTGCTTATTTCACAGTAAAGAAAGCAGGCTAGGTTGCCTCTTTGAAAAGTATATGAAGGCTGGTGCTACTGACAATATGAGCGCTGTGCTTGTCTACGTCTGTAGAAAAGGCGTAAAAGGGGGCTTCGCTTGACACTTGGAGTAAAGCTGTGGTAAGATAAATACCGCAGTGGGGACGTGGCGCAGTGGGAGCGCGCTGCCTTGGCATGGCAGAGGCCACGGGTTCGAATCCCGTCGTCTCCACCACCTTTGTTAGGAGGGATAACAATGGTATTAGAATATGATGGAAAAATCCCTACCGTAGACGAGACAGCGTTTATTCATGATATGGCTTTTGTTTCTGGCGAGGTTTACATAGGGAAAGATGTGTTTATTCTGCCTTTCGCCTCCATAAGAGGTGACATGAATGCCATTTACATAGGAGAAGGCAGCAATATACAGGATAATGCTGTGGTCCATGTGACTGATACTTTGCCAACGAAAATCGGTGATTATGTTACCGTGGGACATGGGGCTATTCTTCATGGCTGCAGTGTGGGAAACAATGTGCTCATTGGTATGGGTGCTATTGTACTTGATGGAGCACAAATAGAAGACAATGTACTGGTAGCAGCTGGGACGCTTATTCCTCCTCGCAAGCGTATTCCATCAGGTTCTCTGGTCGTGGGGAATCCTTACAAGATTGTGAGGACGCTGAGTGAGGAAGAAATTCAGGGCATAAAAGAAAATGCATTGGACTACATCAAACTCAAAGATAAGTACATGACAGCTTTTGCAGAGTAGGAAGTAGGGTGCTAGTCACATGATTGACTCTTTTAGAAAATCTATTCCCCGTTTTAAAGATGTTCTATTAATTGTGTTGGGGTGTTTAGTAACTGCTTTTGGTTTAGTTGCCTTCTTGTTTCCCCATAATTTGGCGCCTGGTGGTGTAGGAGGATTAGCTCTCACTATTAACCACTTTGTTCCCTTTCTAAGTATTGGAACATGGATGCTCATATTGAACCTGGTATTGTTCGCACTGGCTTTTTGGCTCTTGGGTTCTCATATTGGTACGGGAACACTCATTGGGACATTTTTCCTTAGTTTTTTTGTGGATCTGCTAAGCAAGTACTATGCTCAACCACTTACCAATGACCTCATTTTGAGCGTTCTCTATGGAGGAGCTTTATCTGGTATTGGGTTGGGACTCGTTTTCAAGGGCAGAGCAACCACGGGGGGAACGGATATAGTAGGTTTTATAATCAACAAATACACTGGTATCTCAGTGGGACAATCTATTTTCATTGCTGATGCAACGGTAGTGACTCTCATGGCGCTGGTCTTTAGGAGTACTGATGTGGCGTTGCTGGCAATCGTGAGCATATTTATTGGTAGCGCTGCAGTGGACATGATGCAGAAGGGATTCATCAGAGAGCGTGTGTTCTTCATAATAAGCGACAATTACGAGCAAATGTTGAAGGAAGTAGATGAGAATCTAGGTAGAGGTGCAACGCTGCTTCAAAGTTGGGGCTCCTATGCCGGGACTGAAAGGAAGGCTCTCGTAGTTTGTGTTTCGCAATCAGAAACAGATGAAATGGAGAGGATCATTAGGCGTGTTGATCCAAAGAGTTTTTACATCGTTGTTGAAGGTGTAAGAGTAGTAGGAGAGGGTTTTAGGTCACCATCTTGGGTATAAGCATATTAAGGAGGGGATGAATGGTGAAAGACGAAAACGTGAAAATTGACATGGTTGGAAAGAACATAGAACTGACTGCAGCCATAAAACAGTACATCGAAGAAAAAATCGGGCGTGTTTACCGCTATTTTGATCCCATTCTCGGCGTAAAAGTAGTGGTTGAGAAAGAACGTCAAGCTCGTGAACTTGTTTTTGATGTTGAAGTGACGCTTGACGCTAACGGAAGGCTCATTCGTGCAGAAGTGGAAGACCCCGATCTTTATGCTGCCATTGATAAAGCTGCTGATAAGTTGGAATCCAACATAAAGCGTTTCAAAGAAAAGCTATTTGATTCACGTCAGGGTGGAAAGGTAGAGAAAACAACGACTTTGAACGTAGGTTCTCTCCTCGGAGAAGAGAAGGTTGAGGAACCACTTATTGAGCGGCGCAAGAGATTTGTTGTGCTACCCATGAGCGAGGAAGAGGCCGTACTGCAAATGGAGTCATTGGGTCATACATTCTTCGTGTTCATGGATCCTGATACAGGCAACCCTAAAATCGTGTATAAGAGAAAGAAACGTGGTTACGGTGTTATAGAGGTATTGACTGAGTAATGTTCAAGTGGTTCGGGCGATCCTCATCGGATCGACATTTGAAAAAGTATTTTGATTTCGCATATAAAGTAAATGCTTTTGAGCCTGCAATGATGCAGTTATCCGATGAGGACCTTCACAACAAAAAAACGTATTTTCAGAATCAACTTGATAAAGGTCAGTCGGTGGATGAACTACTCCCTGAGATGTTTGCAGTGGTCAGAGAAGTAGCTCGACGGCAGCTCAACATGCGACATTTTGATGTACAGCTTATAGGTGGTAAGGTGCTGTTTGAAGGTAAAGTAGCGGAAATGAAGACCGGGGAAGGCAAGACACTGGTTGCCACGTTGCCCGTTTACGCCATGGCTGTCTCTGGTCACAAAGTGCATGTTGTGACTGTTAACGAATATTTGGCAAAACGTGACGCTAATTGGATGAAGCCTGTTTATGAAGCACTTGGTTTGACAGTTGCCTACATTCACAGCAACCAAACTACCGAAGAAAAAAAGGCGGCTTATGCGGCTGATGTAGTTTACGGGACAAACTATGAATTTGGTTTTGATTACTTACGGGATAACATGGCTTTAAGCCTAGAGGACATTGTTCAGCAGGGACTGGATTATGCAATAGTAGACGAAGCAGATTCTGTACTTATCGATGAAGCCAGAACGCCTCTTATCATTAGCGGACCCGGTCAGGAAGACACTCGCATCTACTACGAGCTGGCCAAACTGGCTCGAAGAATGGTTCCAGGTGTGGACTTTGACATTGAAGAAAAGGAACGAAATGTCATTTTGCATGAGTCTGGAGCACATAAGGTAGAACGGTTCGTAAAAACTGATAATCTGTATGCACCTGAAAACGCTGACCTTCTTAGAAAAGTTCTTCAAGCATTGCGCGCTGAATATCTTTATAAGTCAGAAGTGGATTACATAGTAAAAGATGGTGAAGTAATTATCATAGACGAGTTCACTGGTCGGCTCATGTATGGGCGTAGATACAGTGATGGACTTCATCAAGCAATTGAAGCCAAAGAAGGCGTCCAAGTTAAAGGCGAATCACAGGTGTTGGCTCTGATTTCATATCAGAACTTCTTTAAGCTGTACAACAAGATTGCTGGCATGACAGGAACTGCAGCGTCAGCAGCGAATGAATTTAGTGGTATTTACAATATGGACGTTGTAGTGGTTCCTACTAACAAACCCATGATCAGAGTGGACCTGCCTGACGTGATTTACAGTAGTGAAGAAGGAAAGTTTCGTGCCATTGTGGCAGATATTAAAGAAAGGCATGCTAAGGGACAACCTGTACTTATAGGCACCAGGTCTGTGGAGAAATCTGAAAAACTTTCAAGAATGTTGAAGAAAGAAGGCATTCCGCACGAAGTTTTAAATGCTAAGTACCACGAAAAAGAAGCAGAAATCATTGCAAAAGCTGGTCAACGTGGTGCTGTCACAGTGGCCACAAACATGGCAGGACGAGGCGTTGACATTGTTCTTGGTGAAGGTGTTGCAGAGCTGGGCGGACTGCATGTCATCGGTAGTGAACGGCACGAGGCTCGAAGAATAGATGACCAGCTTCGAGGGCGAAGCGGAAGACAAGGCGATCCTGGTAGCTCGCAGTTTTACTTGTCTTTAGAAGATGAGCTCTTGAAACTTTATGGCGGTGATACGCTCAAAGGCATTTTTGATAAACTGCATGTGGAAGAGGACGACCGCATCGAACACCCACTTTTGACTCGTGCCATTGAAACAGCTCAAAAAAGAGTTGAAAACTACCATTATGAAATAAGAAAAAGGCTTTTGGATTACGACAATGTTTTGGGTCAACAAAGAGAGTACATCTACAAGGAAAGAAGACAAATCTTGGAGATGGAAGATGTTACTCCCTTGGTGGAACGTTTAGCGGAGCATTACGCTGAAGACTTAGCGCGCAATCCTGAAAGTGTTTCAGAGCAGCTATTGGCTCTGGGCATAACAGTTGAAGGCCTAGAAAATGCTAGCCAAGATGAGGTAAAGGATGTTGTATTCTCTGTGATAATGTCCAACTATGAAGCAAAGAAAAATGAACTTAGTAACGTTGATCCGGAGCTGGACAAGAAAGTTTTGCTTCGAGTAATGGACTGGAATTTTATCAATCATTTACAGAACATGGAGTACTTGCAACAAGGCATAGGATGGCAAGCTTTAGGACAAAAGGATCCCCTAGTTGAATATCAGTACCAAGCTGCCATGATGTTTGCAGAAATGCTTAGCAACGTCAGAAAAGATTTCTTCACGTACTTCTTGAACATTAGATTAGTCCAAAGAGACACTCAAAGGAAGGGACGGAATCGTTGACACTGGAAGAAATCATACAAGCACGAGACAATACTGCATCGGAATTTCAAGAAATAGTTGAGAACATAAAGCTGGACGATAAGAAGGCTGAGCTTAGCGACGTACGTAAAGTCTATGAGAAGCCTGACATTTGGTCTGATCCAGATAAAGCCGTGGCTGTAGCAAGAAAAGTACAGCGGCTGGAAGAAGAAATTGAACGCGTTGAGCAGATTGAAAACCTGTTAAAAGACCTTGATGCTGCTTTGGAGCTTCTCCAGGAAGGGTATGATGAAGAGCTGTTTGAGCATGCACTCGCTACGTTGAAGGAACTTCAGCAACGTATTGAGCTTTTTAGGCTGGTGACGCTCTTTACAGAACCCTATGATACGAACGACGCCATATTGATGCTACATGCTGGAGCTGGCGGTGTGGATGCTATGGATTGGACACAAATGCTCATGCGAATGTACTTACGTTGGGCTGAGCGGATGGGTTTTGAAACAGAAATTGTGGACATCTCCAGGGGAGAAGAAGCGGGAGTGAAGTCGTGTACAGTTTTCGTGCGCGGTTCCTACGCATATGGCTACCTACGTGCAGAGAAAGGTGTTCACCGCTTGGTTAGGTTGTCGCCTTTTGACGCCGATCACAGAAGACATACCTCTTTTGCTTTGGTTGATGTAGTGCCCGATGTAGAAGATGTTGAAGTGGAGATAAATCCTGATGATATTGAAGTTGAAACGTTTAGAAGTGGTGGTGCGGGCGGACAACACCAGAACAAAACCGAATCTGGCGTCAGATTAATACATAAGCCAACTGGTATCACTGTTACAGTCACTGAGGAACGTTCGCAGCTTCAAAACAGGGAAAGAGCAATGCGCATTTTGAGGGCACGTGTTCACCAATATCATGAAGAGGAACGAAAGAAGTCTTTAGAAGAAATCAGGGGAGATGTAAAATCTGCTTCATGGGGAAACCAGATACGCTCTTATGTCTTTCATCCATACAACATGGTTAAAGATCATCGCACCGGATATTCCAGAGGTGACATAGATAACGTTATGGACGGCGATATAACGGATTTTATGGTAAAGTTCTTGCAGGGTGTAAAAGTGGAGTCATCAGATGAATAACATGGATCTTCAAGACACAGTAATCAGTGTACACGGTTTAACAAAAGTATATGGGAAGGGTTATGAACCGGCTTTGGACAACGTTAGTTTTGATTTGCATCGAGGTGAGTTTGTTTACCTTATTGGTCCAACTGGTGCAGGTAAAACAACACTTCTCCATATCCTAATGGGGCTTAGAAAGCCTACGTCGGGTTACGCTGATATTCTTGGGCACCGAATTGATCCTGCTGGTGGTGAAAGGGACCTACGTGACTTGAGGCTTCGGACAGGTATCATCTTTCAGGGTTCTTATCTCCTTAATGATAGGACAGTTTACGAGAATGTCATCATGAGTTTAGAGGTCAGAGATTACCCCGTGCCAGAAGTGAAACGACGTGCAGAAGCGTTGCTGTACAAACTTGGCCTCTTGGATAAGAAGAGCTTCATGCCTGAGGAATTATCTGGTGGGCAGAAGCAACTAGTCGCTTTTGCCAGAGCTATTTTACATGAACCAGAACTACTTATTGCTGATGAACCCACAGCGAACTTGGACATGAATACGGCAAGAGACCTTATCAAAACCATACAGAACCTTACTGCGAATATGAATACCACCGTTTTGTTGGCTACGCATAACGTGGAATTGGTTGCAGAAATGGGAACTAGGGTAATCAGGTTGGAAAGGGGAAGAATTGTTTTCGATGCAAAAAAACTCAAATCTTTGGCTTAATCGGTTGCTCCGTGAATTAGTGTGGGCGTGGAGGCTAATTCGATCTAATATAGCTCAGGGAGCTGTATTGGCTGGACTTATCATTATTGCGACGTTGCTGGGAGGTTTCGCCTTTAGTACCAGCGTGTGGTTTCAAAAAATCCAGAGTACAGCTCTGAGTCAGCTTCAAACAGTGGTGTTCATAGATAAATCTTTACCACAAGAGGAAATACAATCCATAAGAGCTGATTTCGTCCGTAGGCCAGGTGTGGCTGAAGTAACCTTCGTAAGTTCGGAACAAGCGTTAGCAGAGCTAAGGCTTTCCCTTTCCCAGTACAGTTGGCTGTTCGAGAATATTTCCGAAAATCCCATACCGCCTTCCTTTGAAATCAGGTTTACCAGTTTGGAAAGCATGAAACAGTTCATTGATGAGATGAGGACTGCTACCTATATAACTGACTTGCTGGCGCCATATGAACAGGCTCAGAGTGTTTCCACATTTATATCTGGCATGTACAAAGCAATATTCGCTATACTTATAGTTATGGTAGCTGTATTGGCTATTCTAGCCATGCTACTCGTGGAATCTGAGGTGTTAAAACAACGCGAATCGTTGGCACTGTACTCCTTACTGGGAGCTAGCCCAAGGTTCTTACTTATGCCGTTCTTGTTGTACATTGTAAGTTTTGCTGCCATAGGGGTCATTGTATCGGTGATATTAGGCATATATGCAGCGCCGCTTGTGATTGATTTGGTAAATGTTGTTAACAGCCTCTTGTTTGGATTAACTGTACCGCTATCGAGTTGGGAGCCCTATGTACTTTTGAGTGCAGTTTTGTCAGTTGTATTTGTGTTCGGAGGGACATACTTGGCCATACACAGAAGTATTAGGGAGGTGGCTAGTAGTGAGTTGGAGATGTAGGGTGTTTTCAAAGTGGGTTTCTGTGATAATTGTTTTTGTTATAATTGCCGCTTTGGCTATTCCTTTGCCGGGTGAGGCGGCAACATACTCTGATCTGCAGAAGAAAAATGAACAGCTAGAACAACAGAAAAAAGCAACTCAGCAGCAGCTGAGCGAAGTCAAAAGTAAGACTCAGGACGCTTTCCAGGCACTAGTTGAGCTGCAAAGCCAAATAGAGAAGCTGGAGCAGCAGTCTTCTTCATTAGTTCAAAGACGCCAGTTACTTGAGGAGCAAATTGCCACACTGGATAGTCAGATAAAAGATCTGGAGAAGACAATTGAAGAAGAAAGAGCAAACCTGGAGCAGACACTAGTGACCATGTATAAGTGGCAAAAAGTGGCCCCTTCTGCACTGGTTTTAGTGGTTACTTCTTCAGTAAATCCGGAACTGGCAACCTATGCCTTGGAGAAAGTGCTCACAAACCAGAATGATAAGTTGGAATCATATGAAGACAATGTGGCCAAACTTCATGCCAAGCGAAAGGAAATTGCAGAAGCAAAGAATGAAGTTGCGCAGACAATCGAATCGCTCCAAACACAGCTAGCAACCTTGCAGAGTAAGTACGATGAAAGAGAATCTTTGTATGCTCAACTTAAGAAGGAACAAAACAAATATGCTTCACAGTTAGCCATGATAGAGCAGCAGCAGCGAGAAGTGAGTGCTGAGATACAACGAATGCTCTCATCAACAAAGCTCAGTAGTAATGCGAATTCTAGTGGTTTTATTAAGCCAATGTCTGGAATGGTGACAAGTCCGTTCGGGTGGCGTATAAATCCACTAACAGGTAGAGGTAAAGATTTTCATACAGGTATCGACGTTGCCAACCAATATGGAACACCAATAAAGGCCAGTAGGACTGGTGTGGTCATTTGGGCAGGCTGGAAGACGGGTTATGGGCTGTGTGTTATTATCGACCATCAAGATGGCTATGGTACTGTTTACGCTCATATGTCTCGCATAGCTGTAAAGTCGGGACAAAAGGTCTCTGCTGGCACTGTAGTTGGATACGAAGGTTCTACAGGTTGGGCAACAGGCCCGCATCTGCATTTTGAGATAAGAATACAGGGTGAGCCAACCAATCCTGCTAAATTTGTGCAATTCTGAGGTGATCCATGAATAAAAGAAGTGTAGGTGCTGGAGTAGTTGTACTAATTCTCGTGCTGGGCATTACAGCTGGTTATGTCCTTGGTTTTCTTACCAGCGGTCGCCCCATTGTTCTGCAGGCAGGTGATTATCGTCTTCTTGATGAGCTGAAAGCGGTACTTCAAGAGCGGTACTACACTGATTTACCCTCAGATAAAGAGCTACTCTATGGTTCTGCTAAGGGCTTGACTGCGGCCTTGGGTGATCCCTGGACGGAGTATTTAACACCGGAAGAGATTTCAGTGCTGCAAAGCGATTTGGAAGGCACTTACACGGGCATTGGAGTAGTAATTAGCAAGACAGGCGACCAGATTGTCATTCAAACAGTTTTTCCTAATACGCCTGCTGCTAAGGCTGGTTTGAAGGCAGGGGATATTATCATGGCCGTGGATGGAAAAAGTGTGGAGCAAGTTTCAGTGGACGTTGTTTCTTCCATGGTTAGAGGAAGTGCGGGTACTTCTGTCACACTGGAAATTCTGCGTGATGGGCAGACACTTTCATTTGATTTGAAGCGAGAAGAGGTATCCATACCTGCTGTTACAGAGAGCAAGATGGTTACCCCAACAGTGGGTTATATAAGGCTAATGCAGTTCTATGACAACAAAGCTTCTTCTGAGTTTAAAAGTGCTCTTGTTCAGTTAAAAAAGGAAGGTATGACCTCTTTAATAATTGACCTAAGAGATAATCCAGGAGGTATGCTCGAGGAAGCTCGCAAAATTGTAGGTTACTTCGCCCCTGCACAGGTTGTGGTATATGAGAAAGATAAGCAGGAAACAAAACCGTTGAAGGCACCCGGTGGGGCGAAATTGTTTGAGGGCAATGTTGTAATCTGGGTGAATGGTGGTTCTGCTTCTGCTTCTGAGATTGTAGCGGGAGCTTTACGAGATCTCATTGGTGCTAAGTTGGTGGGTGAAAAAACCTTCGGAAAGGGAGAAATTCAGACCATTGAACCACTTAGTGAAGGTGCTGTTAAGGTGACAGTTGCCGAATACTTGACGCCTAACAAGACCGCTCTTAACAAGGTTGGGTTGGCTCCCGACGTGCAAGTTACTGCTACTGATGACGCGAAACTTTTGGAAGCATCGCTGGAAGTCTTTAAGTAGTACCTAAGACGGTTTCCTCAGAAGCTGGTTCCACTACCATAGTCTGAAAATTCTTGTACAGGACAAGCCCTTTCTTATTCTTTGGATGGCGCGAAACATTTTTTATTTGTGTGTAAACCACTTCCACTTTGTTTTCAGCAGACTTAGAACTGTGGAAAGCGGCGAGCTTGGCTGCTACCTGAGCAATGTCATCTGTAAGAAAACTCGTTCTTACAACCACGTGAGACCCTGTTCCCTCCTTCACATGGAACCACCAGTGTTCAGGAGCTGAGGAAAACGTTACAAAATCATTTCCAGAGGCAGATAGCCCAATGTAAATGGGCACATCGTCATACAATATTCTCCTATAGGGATAGCGCTGAGTCTTCGCCGAGGTCTCTTTTCTAGCAAATCGCGCTTTTTTTGTTTCACCGTTCAGGAGCTGTTTTTCAGTTTTCTTTGCTTTTTCAAAGAAACTTTTAGCAGCTTCCACTGGGGTATCGAACTGAGAAAGATTGACACTGGTTTCTTCTCCCGTGACCCAGTCTTTTATAAGCACTTCGCCTTTTGTATCCAGTGGCAGTGAAAGCAGTACTTGTCCCCAACGCTTAAGTTTACCGACCCGTTCTTCGATTTCTTGTTTATCAATGGGTCCACGCTGTTCCCACTGGGTCACTTTACGTGCATTCTTCCTTTCAATGTTTTCGTAGTACGATTCGATTTGTCTGCTTACCTCTGTAGAAGCCAGGTCTAAAGCATTTGTAGTCGCAGAAGGTGTTGGCCAAGCGAGTTCCCGCGCCACCACCATATGGGGTAGGTCTCTTCTACTTAAGTGCTTCTCTAAAAAATGTCGTGCATGCTCTGGTACTTTTTCAATGATTTCTTTTCTTAATGGATGGTAGAGGTTTGTTGCGCCTTCTGGTTTAGGCGGGAAAAGATATCTTTTTCCCAAAACAAATGAGCGCTTTCCTGCTCCAATTAACCTTGTGGAAAAGATGATATTGTCATTTTCAAGGATGAGGAGGGTTGCATAGTTTGGAATAAGTTCCACGAGTAGCTGCCTGTTTATGATCTTAAGCCGATCGCTTAGTTGAAAAACTATAATCCGGTCTCCCTCCACATTTCTTATGGCATCAATGGACAGACTTCCAATCATTTGGCTAAGCTTTCTTTCCTTCTTGTCCGTAGGTAGAAAGGTCTTGCCTATTAGGGGTGAAGATTGCAGCAGAGAGATGAGTAGCGGTCCCTTAGTAGTATCTAGTTGATAAAAGTAAGCTTCACAAAGAACTGCATTTATACGAGCACCGCGAAAGGAGCTCTCGAGATCTCGCGCTAAGTATGATAAATAAAAACTATCAATTTTCATTCCATGGCGTTTGGGAATAATCTTCTTTACGCACAATGCCTGAAGGCTGCCAACCTTCTAGGAAACGACGAATATTCTCACAAGCCATAGTGAGCATTCTTTCCTGAGCATATTCTGTAAGTCCAGCTGTGTGCGGTGTCATGATTACATTTGGCAGGTATGAAATGGAGATTGGCTGTTCCACAACAACTGGCTGCAGACTCAATTTTTCATTCCACCAAACATCGGAAGCGTACACGGAAGTTGGGTTTTCCTGAAGCCAAACCTTTAATGCTTGAGGTTCTACGATGGCTGCCCTTGCAATGTTAACGATGACACGCGTACCACCTAACCGGGACAAAACGTCTTTATCGATCATGTGATAGGAATCTCGGTTCAAAGGCAGTGCAATAACAATTAGGTCACCATAGGGCTCGCTAGACCAGTCAGCAGACGATGCTACACTATCAAAGCCTTCCACCTGAATGCCACTTCTTGAAACTCCAACAACGCGCATGCCAAAAGCTTTTAGTCTTTTAGCGATAGCTTTGCCTATGCTCCCTGTACCCAATATGACTGCTGTGAGAGCATCTAAGTCCTTGCTAACGCGTCTTTTCCATAGATCCATTTTCATTTCGTTCTGGTAGAAAGGTATAAACTTAAGAGCCGATAGTGCCAAAGCTAAAGCCATATCCGCTACCGCTTCTGAATTTGCACCAGATCCGCTAGCAACTATTACGTTATCCGGTATTAGACCCCATGGCAAATGATCAACACCTGCCATAAGTGATTGGATAAACCTTAGATTCTTCATGTTTGGTATGAGCGCGTCAAGGTCGGGAGTTTTTGGAGAATAGAGGAGTATTTCTGCTTCTTCCAAGTTTTGCCATGGCGGAACCTCGAATTCTACATCGGGAAGAGTCTTACGCATAAGCTCAAAATCGCTTTGAGTCGGTACCCAGTTCAAAAGGATTTTTGGCATAATTCATTCGCACCTCCTGGTTGTGTTTATATGTTATCAGAATTTGCTGCTTAGTAGTATTGATGTGGTGATCATAAACGTATGCATTTTGCGGGATGACGAAGCTGTGTAGAGTACTTGCAAATACGGAATCCATGTTTTATAATAGAACAGCAGCAGCCGGCGTAGCTCAATCGGCAGAGCAGCTGATTTGTAATCAGCAGGTTTTGGGTTCGAGTCCCAACGCCGGCTCCATTTTGTTCCCCCCGTGCGATAAGATGACCACTTACCCTGCTTAGGTGAGCTATAATCCTAACGGAGGTGCTTTAAGGGATGGATTCACGTGAACAACATGAAAGGTTTGGCTGGACTGAGTGGTATATCCAGTTTGCCAACAAACTTCTTGGCTATAAAAGCGATAGAAGAGCGTTGCTAGAAGACCTTAAACAGGTTTACGATCGTCTGGAACAAGAGATAAAGATCAAGAATCCATTTTTCGAATCGGATAAACCAATGAACGATGTTTGCCCATTTACAGTTTTTAGCAGTTTTAATAACAACCTTAGTGTTGAAAACCGTATAAAGGTTATTTCATTCTATTCAGAGAAGTTTGATATAAAAGCGCCAATTCCAAAAGGGTTTGACGGTATTCCGGTTGTCCCTTCTATAAGAGCAGCATTTTTTGGCTTTGGTCCAGACAGGAAGGAGGACGATATCGACAACCTCTGGGCACTGTTTGAGGCGGCTTTGCAATATGCGGATAATCCTTCAGATGAGACGAGAAGAATGTTTATAACATGGTTTGACAAAGTTCGCGCGCAGTATGGCATAAAGTGGAATATTACCATTGGATTGTACTGGGTTCGACCATTTGATTATCTTAGTCTAGATGGAGCGTGCCGCTGGTATCTAGAAAGGGAAGCTGAGCGTTATGGTGCAATAATAAAATTACGAGAAGTTTTGAGCGATCTTCCGAAAGGCGAGTCATATCTTGAATTGATTGACGCCTGCAAAAGTATTTTCCTAGATAATAAAACCAAAGAGCAGAGTTTTCCAGAGTTAAGCTTCAATGCCTGGAAGGCTTTTAACCTGGTAAAAAGTACAAAAAGCAAGAAAGAACGCGCATGGATAGTCCAGGCAAATAATAACTATTATAATATATTTGGTGCTGTTAAAGATAAAGACAAAATTACTTGGAGTGTAAAACAATATTCCAAAGAAGTGAAAAAGAATGACAAAGTATTTATATGGGCTGCAGGGCAGGAGGAAGGCATAATAGCTGCGGGCATGGTTGAAACCGACCCTGAACTAAGGGACGATATTAAAGATTCTTATGCTCGTGCTCCGTCTGAGAAAGTGTGGCCCAAGGGTACTCCAGTTGTAGATATCCGGTTGGTTTATAGATTTCCAGATTCAATCGTTAAAAAAGAAGAATTGAAAGAGAATACAGTATTGAACAGCCTTACCATTTTTAAAAATCCACGAGGTACAGTTTTCAAAGTAAGCCCTGAGCAGGTTGTTGAGCTAGAGAAATTGTTAGAAGAACGCAAAGGAATAAAAGACGATGAGAAAAAAAAGGAAGTTTATACGCGCAAAGATTTTCTGGAAGAAGTCTTCATGGATCAATCCACTTATGACAGGCTTGTTAATCTTCTAAGGACAAAGAAAAATATCATACTTCAGGGTCCTCCAGGAGTTGGTAAAACGTTTATTGCAAAGAGATTGGCATTTTCTATGATCGGTGAAAAGGACACAGATAGAGTACAAATTGTCCAATTTCATCAAAGTTACAGTTATGAAGATTTCATCATGGGCTATCGTCCTTCAAACAATGGTTTCGAATTAGCCCGGGGGTCCTTCTACTTGTTTTGTAGGAAGGCAGAGCAAGATCCTGATAGAGAATACTTTTTTATTATTGACGAAATCAACCGTGGGAACTTGAGTAAAATATTGGGTGAGCTTTTCATGCTCATGGAACCAGATAAACGCGGAGAAAAATTGAGGCTACTTTACTCAGAAGAAATGTTCACTGTGCCCAATAATGTTTATATTATCGGAACAATGAATACCGCTGACAGAAGCTTGGCAATGATTGACTATGCACTTAGAAGAAGATTTGCTTTTTTCACTCTCAAGCCTGCCTTTGAATCTGAAGGATTCAAGAAGTTTCTAGCAAAGAATGGGAGTAGCAGCGCGAAATTGGAGACGTTAATCAACAAAGTTAAAGAGCTTAACGAAGAAATAAAGGAAGATCCCTCGTTGGGAGAAGGGTTTGAAATTGGACATAGCTATTTTTGTGTTGGGAGCACTGTTACAGACGAGTGGCTGAGGGACGTCGTTGAGTTTGAGCTTATTCCTTTGCTAAAGGAATATTGGTTTGATAACAGAAAAAACGTGGAGCGGTGGGCTAGTGAACTTAGGAGCGTTCTGACTTGATAAAAATAAAAAACATTTACTATATGTTAGCTTATGCTTTTGAGGCGTTAAACACAGAAGGTTACAAATATCTGGAAAGCGAGGAATTTGAGAATGCTGCAGATCTATTCGCGGCCATACTCGCAAAAGGTATAAGTGCACAAGTGAAAAGGGGATTGGCCAGAGAGTACTTAGAAATAACAGAGCCGCTCAGCAAAGTCAATGGTAAGATTGAGGTAACAGCATCTATCCTTCAAAAGGCAACCTTAGGGAGGCAACTTATTTGCAGTCATGATGAGTTTACTCAGAACGCTTACCTGAACAAAGTGCTAAAGTCTACATCAATGTTGCTGATTAAGAGCTCAGATGTTTCCAAGGAATACAAGGAGCAACTTAAGAAGGCCATGCTTTATTTCAAAGATGTAGATACTGTTGACCCAAGAATGATAAAGTGGTCCACTATAAAATATAGCCGCAACAATGCTTCTTACGAGATGTTAGTGAACCTGTGTTACTTAGTGGTGAGTGGAATGCTTATGACAGAGTCTGACGGCACACTAAGACTAAATCGCTTCGTGGATGACCAGAATATGCACAGGCTCTATGAGAAATTTGTGCTTGGCTATTTTAAGAAGCATTATTCTTATCTCCATCCAGAGCCTAAACAGGTTAAATGGGCAGTAGAGGGCAGTGACGATTTTCTGCCTGTTATGCAGACTGACGTGACGCTAAGGTACGGGAACAAGACAATGATAATCGATACGAAGTATTACAGTCGAAGTATGCAGCTGAACAGCAAATACAACAAGCTCAGCATTCATTCGAGCAATTTATACCAGATTTTTTCATATGTCCAAAATGAACGATTTGTAAACGGTGGAGATGTCTGTGGCATTCTTCTGTATGCAAAGACTGATGAAGATATCACCCCCGACTTTGACTACGTGATATGCGGCAGTCCCATAAGCGTTAAGACGCTAGATCTAAGTGGTGACTTCTCGACCATCAAAGAACAACTGGATACAATCGCTCAGATAGTTCTAGCAAAACAGTAGGCTGTGCCCGCTGGGTGAGGGCTTACTGTGGATTGGTTTTAACAAGCTCATGGCTTTGAGAAGATTTCTCATGTTGTTTTCTATGCACTTGAAGTTAAGTGCATCTAATGATATATTATTTACGTGACACTGTGTTTGCTTTGTTTTTTCTTTGCAAGGCAGCAGAGTGCACCAAAGACCATATGTTATAATATGGTCTGTGCTAAGTTTGGGGAGGTTGCCGAGCGGCCAAAGGCAAGGGACTGTAAATCCCTCGGCGGAAGCCTTCGGTGGTTCGAATCCACCCCTCCCCACCAAAAGAGCGGGAGTAGCTCAGTTGGTAGAGCATCAGCCTTCCAAGCTGAGGGTCGCGGGTTCGAGTCCCGTCTCCCGCTCCAAGTGAGCCCAGGTAGCTCAGTCGGCAGAGCGTTTCCTTGGTAAGGAAAAGGCCACCGGTTCAAGTCCGGTCCTGGGCTCCAGTACTGGTTCTAACAAGTGTCAAGGAGGAGTGAAGAATAATGGCGAAAGAGAAGTTTGAGAGGACGAAGCCGCACGTAAATGTAGGGACCATAGGGCACATAGACCATGGTAAGACGACATTGACGGCAGCGATAACGCAGACATTGGCAGCGGAAGGTTTAGCGAAGCCGCAGGGATACTTTGACATAGACAAAGCACCGGAAGAGAAAGCGAGAGGCATAACGATAAACATAACGCACGTAGAATACGAGACACCGAAGAGGCACTATGCGCACATAGACTGTCCAGGGCACGCAGACTACATCAAGAACATGATCACAGGGGCAGCGCAGATGGACGGAGCGGTCCTGGTAGTAGCGGCTACAGACGGAGTAATGCCACAGACTAGGGAGCACGTACTACTAGCAAGGCAAGTGAACGTACCTGCGATGGTGGTATTCATCAACAAGACAGACATGGTAGACGATCCTGAGCTAGTGGAGCTAGTAGAGATGGAAGTAAGGGACTTACTGAACCGATATGGATTTCCAGGAGACGAAGTACCAGTGATAAAGGGGTCAGCGCTAGAGGCATTAGAGGTACTAAGCAAGAACCCGCAGACGAAGCGTGGGGAGAACGAATGGGTAGACCGGATATGGGAGCTCATAGATGCAATGGACAGCTACATACCGGACCCAGTAAGGGAAGTAGACAAGCCATTCCTTATGCCGATAGAGGACGTATTTAGCATAACTGGGCGTGGGACAGTAGTTACAGGAAGGGTAGAGCGAGGAAGGCTAAAAGTAGGGGAAGAAGTAGAGATAGTAGGATTACGAGAAGGTATAAGGAAGACAGTAGTAACAGGCATAGAGATGTTCCGTAAGACGTTAGACGAAGCGATGGCAGGAGACAACGTAGGGTTATTGTTAAGGGGCATAGGGAAAGACGAAGTAGAGCGAGGGGAAGTAGTAGCGAAGGTAGGGTCAATAAGGCCATACAAGAAGTTCAGGGCGCAAGTGTATGTATTGAAGAAAGAGGAAGGTGGAAGGCACACACCATTCTTCAATGGATACAGGCCACAATTCTACATAAGGACAACAGACGTGACTGGGACAATAAAGCTAGACCCAGGAGTAGAGATGGTAATGCCAGGAGACAATGCAGAGTTTGAAGTAGAACTGATCTATCCCGTAGCATTAGAAGAGGGCATGAGATTTGCAATCAGAGAAGGCGGAAGGACAGTAGGAGCTGGTGTTATCACCAAGCTCTTGGAATAATGGGTGATTTCAGATGAGAGTATTAGTTACATTAGAGTGTACTGAATGTGGTCATCGTAACTACCACACGGAAAAGAATAAGACGAAGACCACTGACAGGTTACAGTTTAAGAAGTACTGCCCTAACTGCAAGAAGCACACGCTACATAAGGAGACAAGGTAGGGTTGAAGGGGCGTAGCTCAATTGGCAGAGCAGCGGACTCCAAATCCGCAGGCTGGGGGTTCAACTCCCTCCGCCCCTGCCAATATTCTTAGCGAATGGTGATGCCAAATGGCGGAAAAGCAGACATTAGGAAACAGGATAAAGAATTTCTTCAGAAGCGCTAAAGTGGAACTCGGCAGGGTGAGCTGGCCGTCAAGGGAGCAAACTGTAAATGCAGTGTTGGCCATACTTGTGTTTTCAGGTATATGGGCTGTGCTAGTAACCTTGTTGGACCTAGGTTTTGCAAGATTATTGCCACTATTAGTGAAGTAGTATAAGGAAGAAGACGAATATGAAAAAGTGGTACATAGTTACAACAGTTCATGGCAAGGAATCTGCAGTGGCTGAAGCAATTAAGCTTCGTGCTGAGAACGCGGGTAACACAGCTATAAGTGATGTCTTAGTTCCCAAAGAATGGCGTCTTGAATACAGAGGTAAAAAACCCAGACCTGAAAGGGTTCAAAGGGTCATTTACCCCGGTTATGTTTTTGTAGAAGTTGAAGTGGATCCTGAAAAAGGTGTTATTGACCCAGAAACGTGGTCTTTAATACGCTATACCCCTGGTGTACGGGGGTTCATTTCAACGCCAGATCATACACCCATTCCCGTGCAGGACAACGAAATGGAAAAGGTGCTTCAAAAGAGCAGAGAGCAAGAAGCTGTAAAGGTTGACCTCCAGACTGGTGATGAAGTGGAAGTAAGGGATGGTGCTCTTAAAGGTCTTACGGGTGTGGTCGTTGACGTGGATCATGAAAAACAGAAAGTATTTGTTAAGATAAGCATGTTTGGTCGAGAAGTTATCTCAGATTTGGATGCCGTACAAGTAAGAAAGAAAAGTTAGAAAGTTGAATTAAGAGGTGATAGGCATTGGCTAAAAAGATTGCAGCTCAGTTCAGGTTGTTGTTACCTGCAGGTAAAGCTACTCCTGCGCCACCAGTTGGACCAGCATTGGGACAGCGTGGCGTAAATATAATGGAATTCATAAAGAGGTTTAACGCTGCTACGGCTAGCATGGGCGATGTTTTAGTGCCTGTGGATGTTACCGTTTTCGCTGACAAGAGCTTTACCTTTGAGGTGAGGACTCCGCCTGCTTCATTCTTGCTAAAAAAGGCTGCGAAGGTGGAGAAAGGCTCTGGTGAGCCTAATAAGGTTAGTGTTGGTAAGGTTACCCGTGCTCAAGTGGAAGAGATTGCCAAGCAAAAGATGAAGGACTTGAATACAGAAGACTTAGAAGCGGCGGTTCGGATTATCGAAGGCACAGCGAGAAGCATGGGTATTCAGGTAGTGGATTAGTTTTAGGTTTCAGACCAAAAGTCGTGGGAGAGCAAATTAGCTCGTTAACCACAGGAGGTGAATGCTATGAGTAAGAGATATGCGCAGCTAACTCAGCAATTTGATTTAACGAAGGTATATACGCCTTCAGAGGCCATTGAACTCGTTAAGAAGATGGCTTCTGCAAAGTTTGACGAAACAGTGGAGGCACACTACCGCTTGGGCATTAACCCAAAGTATCCTGATCAGAACGTCAGGTTCACTGTAATTCTGCCTCACGGCACTGGTAAGCCTGTCAGAGTTTTGGTACTGGCGAAAGGTGAGAAAGCTACTGAAGCTGCCAATGCTGGCGCTGACTATGTAGGTGCTGACGATCTTGTTGAGAAAATACAACAGGGGTGGTTGGACTTTGACGTGGTCATTGCTACTCCTGACATGATGGGAGCCGTGGGACGTTTAGGTAAGATTCTTGGCCCCAGAGGCCTAATGCCCAACCCCAAAGCTGGCACTGTGACCATGGATATTGAAAAGACAGTGAAAGAGTTCAAGGCAGGTAAAGTCGAAGTTCGCAACGACAAGACTGGAAATCTGCATGTGCCCATTGGGAAAGCCAGCTTTGATAACGAAAAACTACTTGATAACTTCTACGCTGTTACAGCTGCTATAATTCATGCTAAACCCGCAACCGCTAAGGGTACTTATGTGAAGACCATATCACTGTGCAGTACCATGGGTCCAGCAGTTAAGGTGGACACACGTTTGGCTATCGAAGAATCACTTAAGAAGCAGTTTTAAGTAACATTTACTAAGGTGTGTTAAAATTCCAATATAATTGGAAAGAAAATTAGACCGAAGAAGTCGGTACTAATGCCTAAATTGGGCAACCGGCGGAGGTTATTTGGGTGGATATTGGGTTGAGGCCACCGACCTACCGTCGGTGGCCTTTTGCGTAAGGAGGTGATACATTGGCATATGTGACCAGGGTTCGACCCGAAAAGCAAGCTATTGTTGAGCAGTTACGTGAATGGATTGACCAAAGCAAAGGAATGGTCTTTTTCTCTTTCGAGGGATTGACCAGCAAGGACATGCAAGCCATGAGAGCCGACATGAAGAGAAACGGCCTCACAGTAAAGGTGGTAAAAAACACACTGCTGGAACTTGCAGTAAAGGAAGTTGGTTTGAACGTCGATGAGTCTTTGTTTAGAGGAACCACTGCCCTTTTGTTTTCCAATGAGGATGAATTAGCCCCCTTCAAGCTCTTTATTGAGCAGGTGAAGAAATATGGAGTGCTGCAAGCCAAAGGGGGCATATTAGAAGGGCGTTGGATCTCTGCTAAAGAAGTGGATGCTATTGCGAAGCTTCCGGGCAGACAAGAGCTCTATGCGCAGTTGGTAGGGGTAGTTTCTTCACCAATGAGGGGATTGGTAACAGTGTTGTCCGGTCCCTACAGAAACTTGGTTTATGTATTGCAAGCAATAAAAGAGAAGAAAGAAAAAGCTGCATAAAGGAGGTTACTTACAGATGACAATTGAGGAAATCATTAGCGAAATTGAGAACATGTCAGTTTCCCAACTGGCAGAATTGGTTAAGGCACTTGAGGAGAAGTTTGGTGTCTCCGCGTCCATGCCCGTGGCAGTAGCAGCACCAGTAGCTGGACCGGCAGCTGCTGCTCCAGCTGAAGAGGAAAAGACATCCTTTGACGTTATTCTAAAGGAAGCTGGTGCCAAGAAGCTTGAGGTTATAAAGGTCGTTCGCGAGATTACGGGCCTTGGTCTGAAGGAAGCAAAGGATTTAGTGGAAAGTGCACCGAAGCCAATTAAAGAAGGAGTTACCAAGGAAGAGGCAGAAGAATTGAAGAAAAAGCTCGAGGAAGTCGGAGCCGTCATCGAATTGCAGTAAGTTTTGAAAAGCTTCGTTTAAGAGTATATAATGTATAAAGGAGAGGTGGGGCCTTGAGTCCCACTTCTTCTTTATAAGGACCGTAAGGAGTGATTATTGAATGTTGTCGCCAAAGGATAGAGCCGATCTTGAGGAGCGGATTTCCAAAATTGTTGTGTCAAAAGGTTTTTATTTTATCGACTTAGAAGAGCGTATGGAAAAAGGTGCTCATATAATCTCTGTTGTTGTTCACAGGGAACCGTCGGTGACCATTGGCGACTGCGAAAAACTTACTAGAGCCATTTTGCCTTTATTGGAAAGCTTTCCGTGGTACGGCGACAATGATCATTTGGAGGTTACCAGCCCGGGATTGGATAGGGTTCTAAAAAGAGAATGGGAATATGAAATTTTTAAAGGAAGGGTTATTGATATTTCCTTCGATAGAGATGGTAAATCGCAAACAATTCGTGCAAAGCTTGTGGGTAGGGAAAATGAAAACGTTGTAATCGAGTATGAAGGAAATTACTTCCGCATTCCCTTCGACCAAGTTAGAAAGGCGAAACTGGTATTCGACGAAGGAGGGAAAGAGCATGGAAAAAAACAAAAGCGAAGCCATAGAAAAGGCACTTAATGAATATATAAGGCAAATAGCTAGTGATCTGGATCTTACACCTCAAGAAATAATTGAAGCGTTAAAAGACGCTTTAGTTTCTGCTATAAGGAAAGAACTGGATATTCCTAAAGAGGCTGTGGGATCGGCTATCAAGATTGAAGAGAACGGGAGCAGTTTGAAGTTTCTGGTAAATAAGGATTTCGTAAAAACAATACCTGAAGATGAGGCCGTATCAGATTGGATTGAGTTCCCTCTGTCCAATCTGAGCCGTGTTTCCATACAGACTGCAGAGAATACGTTAAAGAACAGAATGAATGAAAAGAGTAAGGAAAAGGCCATTAAGCGAATAGCTCAGTTTTCTGGTGAAGTTGTCACAGCAAGGGTCATAAGAAGAGATCCTAAGACAAAACTGATCTACATGGACGTGGATGGTGTTGAATGTGTGCTGGAGCCCAGTGAACAACTACCTACTGATAGGTATGCTCCAGGTGATTCCCTAAGGTGTTTAGTCCTGGGTGCGAAGAACATACCCATGTACGGTCAAGGAGTAGCATTGTCCCGTTCTTCTCCTGATTTGCTAAAGCTGTTGTTTACTTTGGAAGTACCAGAAGTGGCTGATGGCGTAGTACGAATCATGGGTATTGCAAGGAAACCTGGACGGAGATCAAAAGTGGCAGTTATGAGTATTGATCCCAGACTTGACCCTCAAGGAGCATGTATTGGTTACAAAGGGCAACGTATTCAGGCGATTTCAAGAAGTCTGGCCAACGAGAAAATTGATGTGGTGAGATGGGATACTGATCCAGCAAAGTTGATTGCAAACGTTCTTTCGCCAGGAAAGGTGGATAAAGTAGAGGTTCTAGATCCAAAGAATAAAAGAGCATTGGTTTACACCACTCCCGATAACATAAAAGTAGTGGTGGGAGAAGATGGCGAGAATGTGGAGCTAGCTGAACAGCTAACAGGATGGACAATTGATGTGAGGGAGGGTGGTCCTGATGAAGATTAGAGTTTACCAACTGGCGAAAGAATTAGGTGTCCCTTCAAAACAGCTAGTTGAAGAGCTTAAAAAACTTGGAGTGGATATTGTTTCATATCAGTCAACAGTAGATGAAGAAACGGCAGATTTACTCAGAGAGCTGCTTAAGGCCGAACCATCAAAGGCAGCGGAAAACGGTAAAGAAAGTAAGGTTGAATCTACTGAGGAAGAAACAGTTACTGCAGAAGCTGGTAAGAGTGAAAAAGAGCTTGCGCCGAAGCGGCCACCAGTAGTTACTGTTATGGGGCACGTAGACCATGGAAAAACTACATTGCTCGATGCCATAAGGCGCACTCGTGTGGCAGAAAGAGAAGTTGGTGGAATCACGCAATCCATAGGTGCTTCGGTGGTTAATTATAAAGGGCAGAAGATTGTTTTCATAGATACTCCTGGGCACGAAGCTTTCACTGAAATGCGTGCTCGAGGAGCCATGGTAACAGATATAGTTGTACTTGTAGTGGCAGCTGATGAAGGCGTTATGCCCCAAACCATAGAGGCTTTGAATCACGCAAAAGCTGCAGGTGTTGCAATCATTGTAGCTCTAAATAAAATGGATCGTCCTGGTGCTAATCCAGACAGAGTAATGAATCAGCTTGCTGCCATGGGATTGATACCTGAGAGCTGGGGTGGCGACACGATTTACGTACCTGTTTCAGCCATAAAAGGTGAAGGTATCGAAGATCTTCTCGAAGCGATCATCCTAATTGCAGATTTGCTAGACCTTAGGGGAGACCCTGAAGCACCTTTAAAAGCTTATGTTATTGAATCACGCTTGGACAAAGGTAAAGGCCCTCTGGCAACAGTGGTGGTTCGAGAAGGAACACTCAGAGTCGGTGATTTTGTTGTCGTGGGGACAACTTACGGCAAGATCAGGGCCATGTTTGACGACAAAGGAGACCCAATCTCATCTGCAGGTCCTTCAATGCCTGCGGAGATAATGGGGATTCAGGATGTTCCAGAGGCAGGTACTTTGGTGCAAAGGGTAGATTCTTTAGAAGAAGCTGAAAGAATTGCAAAATCCAACTTGGATCTGCAGCGTGATAAACAACAAAAAACCAGGAAGGAATTCTCGTTAGAGGAAATCCTGAGTTCATCTGAAGAAGAAAAGCCTGTTCTTAACCTAATATTGAAGGCTGATACGGCAGGTTCCTTGGAGGCCGTACAAAATGCGCTGTTGAAATTGGAAAAAGGCGAAGTCGATATGAACATAATACATGCTGGTGTTGGTGCCATTTCAGATGGCGACGTCATTTTGGCTGAGGCGTCAAAGGCTCTCATTGTTGGCTTCAACGTGCGTCCTGTGGGTAAGACTAACAAGCTCATTGAAGAAAAAGGTATTAAGGTTTTGACGTATCGTATCATTTATGATCTCGTTGACGATATGGCTAACCTCCTAAAAGGACTTGTAAAACCCAAAGAAGTGGAAGTAGTGCTTGGACATGCTGAGGTTCGTCGAACCTTCAAGGTACCTCGTGTGGGCACCGTGGCTGGTTGTTATGTGACTGACGGGAAGATAGTGAGAAATGGCCGAGTCAGAGTTCTTAGAAACGGTGTCATCGTTGCCGAGACATCCATTGGTAGCTTAAAGCGATTCAAAGACGATGTACGCGAAGTGGTTCAAGGATTTGAATGCGGTGTCGGTTTGGAGAACTTCCATGACATCAAGGAAGGCGACATACTAGAGGTTTATACAATTCAGGAGGAAGTGGCTTAGTTGTTTGTTGGTAGTTTGAGGTTGAAACTACTAATAAATGGTTCTCGAACATTGAAGGACAAGAGACAAGTTGTAAGGTCTATTTTAGATACGGTGAGGTCTCGGAGAAACGTGGCTGCTGCAGAGGTGGGAAGTTTAGACAACACTTCTGTGGCAGAGCTTGGTTTTGCTACAGTAAATGGGCAAATGAACAAAGTAAGAGAGTCCATGGATTGGATTGTTAACTTTATCCAAGATAATTACGACTTAGAGATTTTAGAACAGGAAATTACCGTTTATTAACGGTTCAAGGGGTGATTGATATGAAACCTCTCAGAAAAGAGCGGCTACAGCAAGCAATAAAGCAGGAATTGTCCAAAATTCTGCTGGAAGACATGAATGACGAGCGTCTCAAATTCGTGACCATTACTGACGTGGAGTTGTCTGATGATCAAAAGTATTTGAAGGTTTACTTTTCTACCATGCCAGGAAAAAATTCAGAACAAATACTACAGTCTTTGGAAAGAGTAAAAGGGTATGTTAGTGGCGAAGTAGCAAGAACCTTGAGACTGAGGTTTGCGCCAGAGATAAAGTTTGAATTGGACAACTCTATCGAGAGAGGAGTCCGCATGGTGAAATTGCTAGAAGATTTGGAAAAGAAAGATGAAGTAAAAGAAGATGAATCCCACGAAGACGAATCCACAGACCATACTGAAGAGACTAACGAAGAGCCGTAAGGGAATCAAGATTATCACGCATGAAAGACCAGACGTGGATGCGTTAGGTTCAGTAGCTGGCATGAGCTGGGTACTTAATTCTATGCGTGTACCGTTTTCCGTGTGTGTGGAATCATGGTTGTCGTTTTCTACAGAGCTGCGACCTCCAGTATCAGCGTCAGAAGTGGACATTCAACTAATGCTTGATGTTTCTGACCCCAAGAGGGCTTTTGGTTATGACAAAGGTTTAGAAACACTGGTTATTGACCATCATGCGGTAGAGGATGTGCCCTTCATGCACCTTATTGATCCAAGCTGCTGCGCAACCTCTGCCTTGCTGTCTGAGTTGTTTTCTGATCACCTAGATAGCAAGTCCTCAGTGTGCTTTTTGGCTGGTTTGCTGGCTGACACTGGTGTGTTATCTTACAGCAATGTTGATGAACGTGCTTTGAACGATGCTATAAGGTTGGTACAAGCAGGCGCTAACTGGAATGCTGCCTATGTTGAAGCCACTAAGATTTGCGGTATGGAGCAAGCAAAACGCATTGCCAGGCTCCTCAGAAAGGTATATGAATACAAGCCTGGGGTTTTCGTTCTGAGTGTTCCTAAAGAAGATAGATTAGAGCAAGGTTTTACCGATGATGATTTTAGTATAGCTTTATCCATTATGCAATGGATTGGTCACGGTCTCTTATTCATTTCAGCTCGAGAAAACAATAACCAAACACCTGTTACGAATATATCGTTTCGTTCCAGGCATCCTTTGGAAGCTATAGAGTATGCCAAACGTTTAAATGGAGGCGGACACAGGATGGCGGCAGCAGCAAAGGTTTCAAATCGATTAAGTGAGGTCATGGAAACAGTACTAGCTTGGGTCACTGCTGATGTAGATGCTTTAAGTCAAACACGTAGTGAGCCAGCAAATTTGAATGAACTTGATCTGCAGCTTGCTGAGCTTTACGCGAAATCTGAACTCTTGAGCGTGGATGTGACTGAAGAGCTACTGCTAAGCATCTGTGATTTGGTTTCTAAAGGTGCCAGCGCTGAGAGAGCGGCTATGAAGGTACGGGAGAACATTGACTTGGAAAGTTTGCAGCAGTTGTCTGACTGGATTATGAGCAGTGATGACCTTAAGAGTCCTAAGAGTCTTGTTCAGCGCATGTTTTACAGACAGGTGGACTTCTCGTGCAAGAGTTAGATGGTTTTCTGTGGACAATAAAACCCAGAGGACTAAAGCCCATGGCATTCTTGTCCAAAGTGAAGTCAGCGCTTGGCGTAAAAAAAGCTGGCTATGTGGGAGCTTTGGATCCTTTTGCCTGGGGTCTTATGCCTGTTTGTATAGGCAGAGCTTGTCGGTTTTCTGACTTTTTTCTTTCTCTACCTAAGACCTATGTATGTGTGGTTCAGTTTGGTTTAGAGACGGACACTTGGGACATAACTGGAAACGTTATTAATCTTTCAGAACACAGACCAAGCGTGGAAGCATTGAAGGAGTGTTTAGACACGTTAAGGGGACAGGTAGAGTATCCCATTCCACCTCTTTCTTCAAAAAAAGTAAATGGTAAAAGGCTTTACCACCTGTTCTATGATGGCAAACCCGTTACAGGCCTTAAGGGTATCGCTCACGTTAGCAAAAGTTTGTTGCTTGAAGTATTGGAGTCGAATGAGAAGGGAATCGAAAAAGCCACTGTCTTATTCGAAGTTAGCAAAGGCACTTACATTAGAGGACTGGCAAAGAAAATTGGCGACATGCTAAATGTTCCCTGTGTGGTATCGGAGCTGGCGCGTGTAAAAATCGGACACATAAGCATAAGCGCAGGGGTTCCCTTGCAGGACGTTGACCCGGGAAAAGTTATATCCACCGATGAAGCTTTATCTTTCTTGCCAGACATACATGTACAGGGCGATGTAGAAAAGCGCCTGAGGCAATCGGGCAGAGTGGATTATTCTATGAGCGTGAGTAGTGCGTCTTCGTACTACAGAATATGGGGAACTCATGGTTTCTTGGGTGTTGGCAGGATAAGCACAGGAGAGTTGGTGATGGAGCGTTGGTGGTAACTGTTGTGGATGACAAGATTGAAAAAGTCGTAACGATCGTTTTTGGTGGATTTGAATCCTTACATTTGGGACATAGAAGATTGCTTTCACATGTCTCTGGAGTTAACGACGGTGGGGTGCTGACCTTCGAACCTTTGCCAAAGGAAGCCTTAGGTTACAGTGAAAGCAGGGTTCTTACTGATGATGAAAGGTTGTGCGCTTTTGAGAGCATGGGTATAAATCAGATAATAAAGCTGCCTTTTGAAAAGATTAAAGACTTAGAACCGGAAACGTTCCTTTCCAGATACCTTGAGGATGTTCAAACCATCGTGGTGGGCGAAAACTTTCGTTTTGGGCGTAACGCCGTAGGAGATATTTCACTACTAAAACAGTGGTGTCAGCTTAATGGAAAGAATCTCATAGTGGAGCCTTTAGTTTCGGTTGATGGGGAAATAGTTAGTACGAAGGCGATAAAAAACTACATTCACCATGGCAACATGGAAAGGGCAAGGAAGTTGTTGGGCTATCCTTATTTTATAAGAGGACCTAGGGTTCACGGAAACAGAATTGGCAGTAAAATAGGCGTTCCTACCGTAAACCTTCACTGGAGTAAACAAAAGACCCGGCCCCCCTACGGAGTTTATGATGGATTCTTGCTAAGTAATCAGTGGTCAGGTCCTGCATTGGCTTCTTTTGGAAAGGCTCCGACCTTTGACCGCAAAGATGTGCTCTTGGAAATATATGTTCCCGGTATTGATTTAAATATTGGGGCAGGCGAAATCGTGCTTTACGGCTTCCACAGGTTCATCAGAGAAGAAAAGAAGTTTCCAGATGCTACCTCGCTGGTGCAACAGATCAGAGAAGACGAAAACGATTTGGCTAAGGACGCACCCTTAATTGAAGCTGAAATGAATCAATTGCTTCTATTGTTTAGCAGGGCCTGCCTTTTGCCTTCCAGATAGGCCACAATTGGCTGGATGCTTTTTTCATCCTTTGCAGAAAAAGTGAATATTTGAACGTGGGGATTAATCTTCCGCACGCTTTCTTCGAACTTTTCAACGTCCAAATCCATGACAGGTGCTAAGTCGACTTTGGTCAAAACTACTGCGGTGGCTTTAGTGAACATGGGCGGGTACTTAATAGGTTTGTCAAAGCCTTCGGGAATGGAGTATACGACTAATCTTTCGTGTTCACCCAAGTTGAAATCAGAAGGGCAGACCAAATTGCCTACATTCTCAATGAAAACAAATTCGGGCTTGTATTCAATTAGTAGTCGGAGTTTATCTGCTACCCAGGGGGCTTCCAGGTGACAAGCGGAACCATATATATCAGTGTTTACTTGTACTACTGGTACATTCATTTTGGCAAACTCGATGGAGTCTACTGATGAAGCTATATCTCCCTCCAACACAGCAATCTTTAGATGCTGTGCTAAAGCTTTTATAAGTGTGGTTTTTCCGCTTCCGGGTGATCCCATTACATTGGTAAGGAATACACCTCGGTCTGTGTACAAATGGTATACCTCATGAGCCACCTCTTCGTTGGCTTCTAATATGTTTTTTCCCAAGTTAATGCGTGTAAGGTCCTGTGGTGCACCATGGCCTTCCAAGTGTTCGAAAACATGTATTCGCCTCATGTTCTTCTTTATACCTCCTTATTTTGATTCTGCACATCAATGTATTGTATCTTCAATTCGTTGCCACTTACGAATGTAACATTGCTACTGTTACAATTTGGACACCAAAACAGTTCACGTGAAGGCTCAAAAAGAGTATCGCAATCATTACACCTAAAAAGGACCGGAGCGAGAGTGATGACAAAGCTCGCATTAGTTAAGCCTTCTTCGGGCGCTATCAAGCCAAGATACATCTCCAAAGCCTCTGGTATGATACCTGACATTTTCCCAATTTCAAGACCAACCTTCTTAACCAGGCTTGGATGCACTTCTCCGAGCTCCTTCTTCACTTGATATATTGTGTGCTTTGCCACGTAATACTCATGCATGGTTAGCTCCGCTCAGCATATTCTTGGCAGTATCTCACCTGTTAAGGGTGGTACATAAGTCTCGTAACCATCTACTACTTGAGTCAGCGTTTTGTGATCGTCTACTACTTCTCCAATGACCGATGCATTTGGTGCAAAGGGCTTTATGGACTCAAGGAGTGCATTGGCTTTATCAGGGTTTATTACGATTACCATTCTTCCTTCTGATGCCAGGTGAAGAGGTTCTAGGCCAAGAAGTTCGCATATACCTTTAACCTCGGGCATGATAGGTATTTGTTTTTGAAAGAGTCTCACGCCCAGTGAAAACTGGCTGCAGAACTCATGAAGAATGGTACCCACGCCGCCGCGAGTTGGATCTCTCATCCATTTTAAATAACCTTCAAAAGGCTTCAAAACATCGATTAACCAACATAGTGGTTCACAGTCACTAGTTAACTGACTCTCAAGTTCAAACTTTTTTGACGCGAGTAGCATGGCTGCGCCGTGTCTGGCAATATCGCCTGTTACCACTACTGCGTCTCCGGGCGCTGGAGATTCAAAATCAAGTACTTTCTGGCCAATCCCTGAGGTAGTTACGAATACTTTGTCGGCTGCGCCCTTTTGGACTACTTTAGTATCTCCAGTAACGATCTTTACTTGTGCCAACTTCGCTGTCTCCTTGGTATCCTGCAAGATTCTTCGTACCACTTCCATGTCCAAACCTTCCTCCAAAATTAAACTCAGCGCCAGCGCTGAAGGTTTAGCTCCTGCAGCTACCAAGTCATTTACTGTTCCGCTCACGGCTAGTGTTCCAATAGAACCACCTGGAAAAAAAGGAGGTTCTGCTACAAAACTGTCGATCGTAAAAGCAGTATGGTTAACCAGTGCGGCATCACCAGAAATGCTTTCCTCAAGGATGGGGAAAACAGTCTTTTGAAGAAACTGAGTCATTTCTTCTCCGCCAGTACCTATGCTTAGTGTGATTTTATCCATTTAAGGTTGCACCTCCGTACCTGAGCCATGCAGCACAAGTTCCCTCTGATGATACCATGCATGGTCCTACGGGATTCTGCAGAGTACATGTTTTGCCAAACAAAGGACAACTGGGTGGGTCTGCCGCACCCAGCACCACGTCTGCGCATCTGCACCCTGGTGGAGGGCTTACATTAGGCTCTTCAACAGGAAACTGTGTTTCTGCATCCAAATCAGAGAATTCCTTTTTGAGCACCATGGCACTGTCTGGAATGAAGCCAAACCCTCTCCAAAATGCTCCACCTACTTCGAAATAGCTATCTATGAGTGCCTGTGCTTTCTTGTTACCTTCCTCACGCACTACTTCGGGGTATGCATTTATCACGTCGAACTTGTCATTCACAATGAGTTTAAGGAGGATGTTTATCCCTCTGAGCATTTGGTCTTTGCTAAAACCAGTCACTACGCCAGGCACGTCGTATTTACTTAATACTGGCTCATAGGGCTTGGATCCTATGATGGCAGAAACATGGCCAGGTAGCAAAAGGCCGTCTATTTTTACTCGCTCAGACCCAAATAAGGCATATAAAGCAGGGACAATGCGCTTATGGTTCACTAAGAAGAATAAGTTATCAACGTTTCTTGCTAAACGGTCCTTAATAGCGGCAGCCACAGCTGGCATGGTGGTTTCAAATCCTACAGCAAAAAAGAGGCACGTTTCTTCTTGGTGCTCCATGGCGTACTTTACGGCATCAACAGGTGAATAAACAACTTGAACATTTTTCCCTTCGCTGCGTAATGAAGCCAAAGAACCGAAAGGTGTTGGTACCTTGATCATGTCGCCAAAAGTGATAACGGTTAAATCATAGTTGGTTGCCATTAATATGACCTTGGCTAAGTCTTTGTCATCAGTGACACACACAGGACAACCTGGCCCGCTAATTAGCTTCACCCAGTTAGGTAGGGCAAAACGGATCCCTGTTCTAAAAAGCTCATGGGTGTGCGTGCCGCATACCTCCATAATAGTAGCAGGGTTATCTGAGGAAAACGTTCTCATCACCCAATTCCTTCCACATTTCCAATGTTTCCTGTGCTTCTTCCTGATTCAAGATTTCTATGGCCATTCCTGCATGCACCATGACGTAATCACCAGGTTTTACCTCTGGTACCACGTCAATCCTAATTTCTCTGCGTACGTTCATGAATGATGCTACTGCTTTGTTGTCCTGGATCTTCTCTATTAACATGGGTATTCCCAAACACATTGTCGCTCCTCCTCAAAACATATGCAATTTGCCCCAAGGCAATGCCATTGTCATTCATGGGGACTTGCCTATTTCTAAAAACTTTCAGCCCCAGCTTCTCCAACCGGTCACGAACGGACTTGTAAAGAATATTGTTTTGGAATGATCCACCACTTAAAACTACATTTTCCCAGTCAAACTTAATGACCATCCTTACGGTCAATTCTGCGACCGTGTTATGAAAAATCCTCGATATGTCGTTTATCTCGTAGCCTTTATTTAAGAGCTCTACTATGTTTTGAATTATATCTCTGGTTGAAACCGTCGACTCATGTATGGTGATGTTATCTGCAAAGTTGCCCTTTTCTAAGCTGTTTTCAGCTATCATTTGCAGCTTTTGGGCTGGCTCACCTTCGTATGTTGCCATGGTACAAACCCCCAGAAGGGCGGAAACAGCGTCAAAAATGCGGCCCATTCCACAAGCCAAAGGGAAACGTTCTTTTGCACCGAGAAGGGCAATGTTTCTTCCTCTTTCGCCAAAAAACCTCTCAGCCTGGTCTATTTGAAGCAAGCTAGCAGCTAACCGCCAGGGTTCTTCAATAGCTTTTTCGCCACCAACTAGAGGCATGTAGTCAAAATGAAACAGCCTTTGGTAGTCTGCATTTTCAACAAGGAGCACTTCTGAACCCCATAATGTTCCGTCGTCCCCATATCCCGTTCCATCGTATACAATGGCTATCGCCTTGGAAAGTTGGTTCTCTTCCATGACAGAAAGTGCATGTGCTACATGGTGCTGTAGTTCAATTACTGGTAAGCCCGTTGAATAGGCGAACCTGTGTGAAAGATATCCTGGATGTTTGTCGGTAACTACTACTTGGGGTTCTATCTCAAAAAGCTCCTTCAAGTGATCGATGACCTTTAAATAGGTATCCATGGTTCTTACGTTCTTCAAGTCGCCCACGTATTGGCCCAAAATAGCGTATCCGTTTTTCGCAAGCGCTGGTGTCGCCTTTTCATCTCCACCTGTGGCTAGAATAGGAACCTTGCACTGGTTTGAAAGCTTTATGGGTAGCGGAACGTATCCGCGGCTTCGTCTTATTAAATGAGGCCCATCGCTTAGCATTTGAACTACAGAATCATCTACGTGGGTTACTATTGCACGATCGTGCGTCAGTACGTAATCTGCCATTTCTAGAAGCTTTGGCAAGTCTGATTCTTCGTAGTAGATTACTTCACCATGGAGGTTTGCTGACGTCATTACCAAGACTGCTTCTGGCCAATGGTAAAAAATTATGTGGTGAAGGGGAGAGTAGGGCAGCATGAACCCTAAATAATTTTGTCCAGGGGCTACAACTTCGGGTAAGCTACCATAAGGTTTCTTTTGCAAGAGTACAATGGGTGCTGCCGGTGACTCAAGAAGATCTTTTTCAGCACTGTTTACGTAGCAAAAGTTTTCAATATTTGAGAGTGTGCTCATTAGAGCGAAGGGCTCCTGCGGTCTTCTCTTTAGTTTTCTTAGTCTATTAACTGCTGTCTCATTGAGAGCATCGCAAGCCAAGAGGTAACCCCCTAAGCTTTTAATAGCCACAACCTTTCCGTCCTTAAGAATATCTACTGTTTTCCTTAGATCCGGGTCGGCAATCATTCCACCGTCTTTGGAAATAATATATGTTTGTGGACCGCAGTCTGGACATGCCACTGGTTGCGCATGATACCTTCTGTCCTTTGGATTAGCGTATTCTCTGTAACACTCAGCACATAAGGGGAAAGGCTTCATTGAAGTATTAGGGCGATCGTAAGGTAGCTTTTCTATGACAGTGTACCTTGGACCACAATTGGTGCAGTTGGTTAATGGGTACAAGTATCTCCGGTTACTTGGCGTAAGAATCTCTTCAACGCAGTCATGGCAAGTAGCTAAATCAGGGGGGATGAATGTGAATACGTCTGCGTTGGTTTCAGAAGCTAGTATAACAAAGTCCTTTTCATCTTGAATCTCTTCGCATTCCCACGTGTCAAATTCGATATATATGGACTCGTGAGGTTTTTCATTATTCAATTTTTCCTCAAACACCTTTACGAGGTGTTCTTCTCCCTGAACTTGTATATATACGCCGTGTCCACTATTGAGGACAAATCCAGTTAGATTCAATTGTTTAGCGATTCTCGCCACAAAGGGTCGGAAGCCGACGCCTTGTACAATCCCATTGATTCTGAAAGCTTTTCTCATCAAGATTGAATTATAGCAGGTATAATTAAGTTGTTTGCGATGTTGGTTCTAATTGGACTGAATAGTGTTAAAATGTCTAACTGAATTTAGAAGAAGTGATACAGCGGACGGTAAAAAATGCTTTCCAAAAAGTGAGGGGGTGTGAGTTTGTTACCTGGTGTAGAACAATCTAAGTTACAACGTTACGGTTTGAACGGAGAAGGTGAAAGAGAAATAGTAGATGTGGACGTACTTAAGCTTTTAGAGTTCATCACAGATTTCAAAGATGTATTGCGCTTTATCACCATAACTGCATATCCTGAGGGAGATCGCCTATTTATGCAATATCATTTTTCCTACGGGAATTGGGTTTGTTCACTGAAACTGCCTGTACCTGAAGACAAAACTGTTCCTTCTATAACACCTTTACTACCAGCTGCTGACTGGGCTGAAAGAGAGATTATGGATTTGTTTGACATCAAGTTCTCCAACCATCCGCGTCCAAAAAGGTTAATCATCCCGGATGATGCTAAGCGCGGAATCTATCTAGACTTTTAGGAGGTGCATAATGGGCTATAAATTTCCTTTGGGACCCTATCATCCGGCCTTCGAGGAAGGGGAATACATCGAACTTCAGCTCGAGGGAGAGATGGTGGTCGATGCTGAGATCAAGATTGGTTTCATTCACAGAGCCATTGAGAAAAGCGCTACCAAAAGAACGTTTATTCGCGATCTGGGCTTAGTGGAGAGAACCTGCGGTATTTGCTCTTTTCATCACAGCTGGGCATACTGTTTGGCGGTAGAGAAGGCGGCGGGCTTGGAAGTTCCGGAAAGAGCCGAATACATTCGTGTTTTAACAGCTGAGCTCGAGAGGATACACAGCCACTTAATGTACTTGGGAGCAATGGCTCACAAGATGGGGTTTGATACGCTGTTCATGTTCACGTGGTCTGGAAGAGAAGCTGTAATGGACATGCTGGAGCTGTTGTCAGGTAATCGTGTCAACTACGCAATAAACACTTTGGGCGGTGTAAGGCGTGATGTCGATGAGAGTATTTCTAGCCAAATAAGGGCTGCACTTGAAACCCTTGAAGACCTTGCGCTCAAACTTAAGGACACGTGGAGCAAAGATGCGAGCATATTAGCTAGGACAAAAAATGTGGGTATTGTGAGTAGGAAGGAAGCTCATTTGCTAGGCGTGGTTGGTCCCACCGCTCGAGGTTCGGGCATTAGAGAGGATTTAAGAAAAACTGCTCCATATGCTGTTTATCCATTGTTGGATTTTGACCTAGTAGTATTAGATGACGGTGATGTTTGGTCACGCACGTTTGTTAGGGTTCTCGAGGTACTAGAATCCATTAAAATCATCAGGCAAGTTTTGGACAAAATGCCTGCAGGGCAAATAAAGAATCCGAAGCCGGTTTTGAAGATTGAACCCAATGATGTCATTGGCCGTGTAGAGGCTCCACGAGGTGAATTAGCTTACCATCTGATCACTGACGGAACTGACAAGCCAGCTAGGCTAAAGATCAGAACACCTACTTTGATTAACTTGCCTGCTTCTGAGCACATGATGCGTGGATCTAACTTGGCTGACGCTCCCGTCATAGTTGGTCACATTGATCCTTGCATGAGTTGCATGGATCGATAGATGGGTAGGTGATGGCATGTGAATAATAAGGCTAAGACTTTCGCGGGCGTATGGTTTCTTAGCATGGTTTTTTGGCTGTTGTTTACTTGGTCATTAGATGCTCAAGAATTAATCTTCGGGCTCATATTAACGTTTGTGGTTACGCTTTTCACATACGACCTTTGGTTAGATACGAAATTCTTGAATGTGTTGAACCCGTTAAATTGGCCAACGCTCATAGTTTATTTCTTTGTGCTCTTAAAAGAAATGGTAAAAGCCAATATTGACTTGGCTCTACGGACGTTGAATCCAAGGTTGCCTATTTATCCTGGCATAGTGGAAATAGAAGCGGACTTCCCATCAGACGAGGCATATACGCTGGTAGCTAATTCCATAACATTGACCCCAGGTACCATAACAGTTGATATAGATAAAGACGAGAAGAAAATGTACATCCACTGGATCCACGTTGATACGGAGGATCCTAAAAAGGGTGCGGAAATCATCTATGGTTTTGCCGCCCCGTTTGCGAGGAGGCTTTTCCCATGAGTGTTGAATTACTGCTCATGTTATTCCTTATCATTTTGTCTGTGGTTCTTCTGTACAGGGTTGTAATAGGGCCCCAGGACATGGATCGTATTGTTGCGATGTCGACAATCTCTCCTATTATTGCGGTGGTATTAGCTCTTTGGAGCTTGGAAATGCGACGTGGTATTTACCTGGACATAGCTTTGGTACTGGCCTTACTGGACTTTATCATGGTAGTTGCTTATGCACGCTACATAAGGGGGGAGCTATAGCATGGATTATGTAGCTTATGTTTTTTATGCCATAGGTGCTTTTTTCAATTTTGCTGGTGTAGTAGGTATACTTCGTATGCCTGATCCCTTCTGCAAGCTACAGACTTCTACAAAGAATGTAACACTCGGCTGCATAAGCATAATGCTTGGCGTTTTTCTAAGAGAGATTCATTTGGGTTTGCTTTCCAGCTTTGGAGTGAAGGCATTACTACTCTCACTTTTTATGCTCATTACAAACCCCACTGCTTCTCATGTACTAGCTAGAGCTTGTTATTACGCAGGGGTTCCACTTTGGGAGAAGTCTGTGACGGACCATTTGAAGAGCAGAAAGGAGGCTAAAGCAGATGAGTAATGGCATCCTTTTGCTCCACGTGATTAACCTAGTAGGGGCACTAATTAGCGCCTGGTTCACAGTTTTGCAGAGGAATCTTGTCAGAGCTGTCATTGGTCAAGCTGTTATGGGTTCATTTGTTGCTTTGGAGTTCCTTCTTCTAAATGCTCCCGACGTTGCAATTGCAGAAGCTGCAGTGGGTGTTGTTGTTGTACCAATTATCTTCTTCGTGGTTCTGCAAAGAACCAAGGAGGTGGAAGAATGAAATTTAGAGACTTTCTGGCTTTTGTCATAGTGGGTTTTTTGTTTTTCGGCATATTCTTATCGCTGCACGGCAACGACAGTCTTTTCAATACGCCTCTTTCTGAGTATTCTACGCTACAGGATACACCTGATCCTCTTATACCCATACCGAATATTGGTAAGACCATAACCGAGTATGAAATAGCACAGCAGACCGGTAATAAGCCTGATTGCAAGTTTGCCGGTGGTGAATGCAGTGTAAATGCAGCCAACGTAGTGACGTCCATTGTGTTTGGTTACAGAGGATACGATACATTAGGTGAAGCCACAATCTTGTTCGTTGCCATAACTGGTCTGGTTTACATGGTTACGGCTTTGAAAGGTGGCGAAGAAAAATGACCATGGTACCAAAAGTCATCGTAAAGTTTATCTCTCCAATAGTAATGACACTGGGAGCTTATGTGGTGTTACATGGACATCTCAGCCCGGGAGGAGGTTTCCAGGGCGGAGTTATTCTAGGTGGTGTGGCAGCATTGGTGTTCCTCGTCTTTGGAGCTGACGCTGTGTTACACAGGTTCAACTTGGAGAAGTACACTCTCATGGAAGCTTTGGGTGGTATTGGTTTTGCAGGCGCGGCTATCATAGGGTTGTGGAAGACCGGTTTTTTTATGGGCGACTTTCTTGGTGTTGGCATAACCGGTAAGATCCTTAGTGCTGGAGTAGTTGCCTTAATGAACTTTTTCGTTGGCGTTAAGGTTTTTGGAGGCATCGTTGAAGTTATCGGTGCCATGGCTGAGACTAAGGAGGGGGAGTTTTAAATGCTTGCATTCTTACTCATGGCTGGTGTGTTTCTAGCTGGGCTTTATGGCATATTGGCCCGAAAGAATCTGATAAAAATCATCATCAGTTTGTCTGTTGTAACTTCTGGTTTAAACTTGATGATTGTATCTTTGGGATATTGGGGCATTGGTGCCACAGCTCCCATCTTTTTGGATATAAAACCCACACTCTCAGTAGCAGATCCTGTTCCACACGCTTTAACGCTTACGTCCATCGTCATTGATGTTGCAGTAACCGCCATGGCTTTAAGTATTGCGCTTTGGATCCACAAACATTTCGGTACCTTTGACATGAACAAGGTGAGGAGGCTGAAAGGATGACCTGGCAAGCATATCAACCGGCAGCTTTATTAATTGGTATACCTTTAGCAGTTGCTTTCTTGCTTCCTTTTATAAACATACTTTTCGGAAAAAGGAAGTTTGTTCCGACCTTTGTGGGCGTAGGCCTTGCATTGTTCCAATTACTATTTGGATTTCTTGTAGTGTTGCCAAAAGCGATAGATAAACCTATCTTCGTGTTTATGTCCGGCTTTAAACCCCCTCTGGGAATTGCTCTTTGGATAGATGTTTTCGGTGCGGGTCTGAGTATGTTGTTGTGGTTTATTGCTTTAGCTGCATTCATATATAACCTTTCCTATCTTCACGTGCACGACGAGATGCGGTTCATCATACTTACCATGCTCATGGTGACGGGAGCCACGGGTGTTTCTCTCACGAATGATTTGTTTAACATGTACGTGTTCTTAGAAATTGCAAGTATTAGTGCCTACGCTTTAGTCAATGCGTACAGGACTGCAGAAACTGCGGAAGCAAGCATGAAGTACCTAATTCTTGGTTCAGTAGCTACTTCATTTGTTCTATTTGCTTTGATACTGATCTACCAAGGTACTCGTTCGCTGAACATGTGGGATATTTCCTTTAAGATTGGTTCCATGCCTACGGGTACACTTTGGTTAGCTATTGCTTCTCTCTTCGTGGGTTTTGGTGTGGAAGGAGCTATCTGGCCTCTTAACAGTTGGCTTCCCGATGCTCACCCCGCTGCACCGGCTTCCATTTCCGCTTTACTTTCAGGTGCAGTAATCAAGATAGGCATTCTAGCCATGGTCCGTTTCATGTACATTGTATTTGCCCCTGTCATAGCTACAACAAAACAGTTCTCAGTGTTTCTCATGGTTATCGCTGCCTTGACCGTATTAGTTGGAGAAATTGCGGCATACAGACAGCACGATGTAAAAAGGCTTTTAGCTTTCTCTTCTACAGCGCAAGTTGGTTACATGGTACTTGGCATTTTTTCAGGGAGTCCCATTGGATTTGTGGGCGGCATATTACATCTTTTTGGGCACGGATTGAGTAAGGCCCTAGCATTCTTACTTACTGGAGAGATTACGGATAAAGTACCAGACAGGGATCTAAACAAAGCTGGTGGTGCTTTAAGTGGGATTAGTGTTGCTTATTCAAACTTACTTTCTGTACTCGGCCTTTCAAGCATGCCTCCATTTATAACATTTTTCTCAAAGCTGTTCATATTGATGGGATTAATACAAAGACAGTTCTACTGGGCAGCAGCAGTGTTAGCCATCGGCAGCATAGTGGAAGCTAGCTATTACGGTTCTTACTTGGCAATCACTAGCGGTTCTCCTCTGAAGTGGGATCGCGTGAGTTGGCGCACTGTTGGTTATATTCTGCTTGCTTCTGGTCTTGTAGCTATTTCGTTCTTATCGCCGTTTGTGGATAGTTTCTCTCAGGGATTACTCAACTTTACCGCCGGAACTCAAATGGGTTTTGATCATGCAGTTTTTAATGTTGCTGAATGGCTCATTAATAACGGTTGGATGTGGTTATGCATTGTTGCCTTGTTCATTTTAGCCAACCTGAGTTTGCACGCTGTTGGTTATGCAGGTTTGCTGATTTCGGTGCTTGTGCTAGTTTTCCCACAAAACGCGGCTGAGCTCTTAGGGCTGAGTGCAGGTAGCGTTACATCTACGATCCTCTTAGGGCTTTTGGCTGTGGGAGCAGCCGTGCTTAGCATGGTATGTCTCTCAGGAACAGGTTGGGGTAAAAATAAAAGCTTCCAAATAAACGCTGCTTTGCTTGGTTTTATCAGCCTTCTTTGGTTAGTTTCGTCAAACAGTCTGCTCAGCACACTGGTAGCTTGGGAGGTTCTGAGCTGGAGCGGTCTAATGATGGTGGTAGGAGAAGGTAACAGAGAATTAGCTTCCTCGTACTATGGCTGGGCTATGGCTTCTGGGCTGGCATTTATGTTTGCAGTGGCAGGTCAGGCTTTAGGTCAGAACTGGTGGCTCTTGGCATTGACTCTCGGTGTATTGATAAAACTTGGTATGTTTGGTTTCCACGGTTGGATGATAAAGGTGTATGGCGAAAGCTCTCCAGTAGTGGGAGCAGTCTTTAGCGGAATCCTGTCTTTGGGAGCGGTGGTGGTTACATTTAAGTATGGCGTGGAGAATTATCTTATGTTCCCTGTGGTCATTCTGGCAGGAGTTCAGATTATATATGGTGGGCTTATTGCTTTGGGCAAGGAGAATCTTCGCGAAATATTGGCTTATTCATCTTTGTCAAACATGGGCTTCTTGATAATTGCTATCTTCTTAAGTTCAAAAGCTCTTCAGGGAGCAGGTTTAGGTTCCAATGCCATCGTTAGCTATGCTCCATTTATTTTTGCCGTTGCCTACGCGCTTTTCGAATCTGTTCTGTTCCTGGGTACCAGCTACCAAAGGAGCAACAAAGGAGTTTTACTCAGCTTGTCTGTAGTTGTAGCTTCACTGGCATCGGCCGCTATGCCTTTGACCTCAGGGTTCTTAGCAAAGTGGAGTGTGTACATGAGCAGTATTTACGCGTTTTCGCCCTTGTTAACGGCTGTGCTCATGCTGGGAACCATACTGAGTATTGCATACACGGCGAAATGGTTTATCTTGTGGCTCGGTAGTACATCAGTCACGAAGCGCGGTGTAGAAAACGTCTCTCTTTTGGTTGGCGCACTGGCTTTGATAGGTACCAGTTTTATTCAACTTGGAATTTCATGGACAGGTGCATTTTTCTGGATCGTGCTACTAACATTGTTGACTACTATTGTCATGCTTGTACCATTTTTCCGTAAAGCTAGGCAAGAAGGTGAAGTTTATACCGGTAGTGCGTTGTTTGAACCAGAACGTGCCACCATGCAATTTGAAGACCTTTTCTATCCTTATGGTTTGTGGTTATCCAAGGCGGCTGCACATGCTTTGGAAGCTGGTTACACGTACTTGACGTCATTTTTCGACTTCATGGCAGATGTGGTAAGGTCTACTTATACTGGAGTAATAAACGATTATGCCACATACATAGTGATCTTCTTCATTGCTGCGTTTGTTATTGGTAGGGGGTGGTTAATGTGAAAGTTGTGTATTGGTTGCTGTGGATTTTGCTGCTCTCAATATGGGCGCTTTTAGTGGGCGGTATCGATAGAAAAATCGTAGCTCGTCTACAAGGAAGATATGGCCCTCCTTTTTGGCAAAACATCACTGACTTTGTGAAACTGTTCTACAAAAAAGGAAAAGTAGCTAGCAGAAGTGCCCTCATGGTTGTGGATGCTGCTCTGGTCATGGGAATTGTAGCTGCGGTGTTAGCACTAAGCGTGTTGCCTTTTCCCATGGCAGGAGGGTATTTCCAACTCCTATCGACCAATGGTGACTTGATTATTTTCGCTTACGCCTTTGCTCTCATGGCCATGGTTTATGTACTCATCGGATTTGGAGGAAAGTCTCCTTATACGTTAGTAGGTGCTTCAAGAGAAATCTCCATGCTTTTGAGTTATGAAGTACCTTTCATACTGCTTATAGTTGCATTGGGATATAGAGCAGTGTTTGTTACCGGGTTACCTGTGGAGTCGATATTCTCCATGAGTGCTTTATTAGTGGCTAAAAGCCAGCTAGGTACGCTACTGATGGACCCCATATTCCTTGGCACTTTTCTTGTTCTACTGGTGTTAGGCCCAGCTATTGTGGGTTCTGTACCTTTTGACATTCCAGAGGCTGAAACAGAGATCGTGGATGGTTACGGTGCTGAACTTCATGGACCACGCTTAGCTGTGTTGTTTGGCCTTAAGCACATGAAACTGATAGCATACAGCTATTTCTTGTGGATGGTTTTTGTTAGTCCTGCTTCAGGAAACGTCTTTGTCAACTTGCTCAGTACTCTGTTGGGAACGCTACTTGTTGCCATAATCATTAACACCATTCCAAGAGCAGTTAGTGGTCGATTTAGGATCGATCAAGGTGCAAAGTTCTACCTCTTGGGTCCTGGTTTAGCTTCACTTCTACTGCTGCTACTAACATTGGTATAGGAGGGAATATCGCATGAGCGTGTTTAAACCAGAAAAATCTTTATGGATATACCACCTGAACACTGGAAGCTGCAACGGGTGCGACATAGAAATACTCGCAGCTTTAACGCCTAAATATGACGCAGAACGTTTTGGTGTGAAACTAGTCGGTAGTCCAAGGCACGCTGACATCATTGTAGCTACTGGTCCCGTTACCGCAGTAGCAAAAGAAAGCGTTCTTCGCGTTATCGATCAGGTTCCTGAACCAAAAGCTATTGTGGTAGTAGGTGTTTGCGGCATTACAGGCGGTGTTTTTAGGGGCGGGTACAGCATAGCTGGACCACTAGATACATTGGTACCAGTGGATGTCTACGTTTTCGGCTGCCCACCGAAGCCAGAAGGAATCATGGTAGGGATATTGAAAGCTGCCGAGGTTCTTGAGTTAAAACGCAAAGGAGTTTACCAGAAAGACGTGGTAAAGATTACAGAGACAGGAGGCGTATTGTAAGATGCCTTTCGGCGAAATATTCGGAAAACTCATGGATACACTTGTTGGTGGACCCGTGGTAAAACCTTTTCCAAAAGAGCCTGTAAAAGTTCCTCCCAAGTGGCGCGGGAAGCCGTTGTACGACGCTGAAGATTGCACTGGTTGTCGTCAGTGTGAGCGGGTCTGCCCACCGGGAGCAATAACTATTGAGGATAAAAAAGGGGAGTTCTTTCATTACAAGATTGACTATGGTGTGTGCATATACTGTTGGTACTGCATTGATGCTTGTCCTACCACGGCACTAACAGGTGATGACAAAACTGGCCTTTATGTGGGCACTGATCGGACTCAAGAGAGGATTGAAAGTGGTGTGCCTTATGTGGAATGTCCAGTATGCGGTTCGAAGGTATTGAGGCCTGCTAGGACATTGGTCATTAGACAATTCAAGAAATACACGCCTGAGACATTGGTCAGAGCATCAGTATGCCCCAAGTGCAGAAGAGAAAAGACTCCCGAAGAAATAGAATCTGCAGTTCAGAAATATCTGGAGGACCATGGAATATCCAGAGATTAGGTTGAAATACTTCGATGAAGCAGTTTCTGAAGGCACGATTACTTCTGATTTGAACGCAGACGTTATTGTGATTCATCAGAAGATATCTGCGTCGGTGGTCAACGCGTTCTTTCGACATGGTGGCAAGTGTCTCATGTCTTTGGACAAGAATGGCGCTATGCTTTTCTTCAGGCATAAATGGTTTTATGTGCCTTTTTGACACTTGACAACATAAGTGCTCGCTGCTATAATTCATGATGAGGTCGCGGGGTGGAGCAGCCAGGTAGCTCGCCGGGCTCATAACCCGGAGGTCGCAGGTTCAAATCCTGCCCCCGCAACCATGTTTTTTTATATGGCGGCGTAGCTCAGAGGTAGAGCAGGCGGCTCATACCCGCCGTGTCCGGGGTTCGATTCCCTGCGCCGCCACCAAAACACTGCTAATATATACTTGTTATGCTTGAAAGAACTTTTATCAGCACGCTTAAAAGTAACCCCGAGATAGTTGGAACTCAAGGAATTGTGCTAGCTGTTTCTGGTGGAAAAGATTCCATGGTTTTATTGCATCTTGCAAAAAGGTTTGAACACCATCTTCCCAAAAATGTGGTAGTAGCGACCCTTAACCACGGAATCAGGCGTGACGCATTAGAAGATGTAAAATTAGTGGTTCAATGTGCACAAAACCTTGAATTTCCAGTAATAGTGGGCTCTTTAAGTCCAAAAAGTTTTTGTGATGAAAATACCTTGCGAAACCAAAGAAGAGCGTTTCTGCTTGACGTTATGAATCAAGTGAAAGCTGACCGGATTTGGACTGCTCACCACGCCGATGATGCTGTGGAAACAATGGTTCTAAGGCTTGGGCGCGGTGCTGGCTTGATGGGGGCTACTAGTCCTAAGCTTTACGATGATCCCTGGGCAAAGCCGCTCTTAACAGTCTTTAGTGAGGATATAGAAGAGTTTAGAACGCGTTTAGGCGTTCCCTTTAGAGAAGATAGTACCAATTTACTCACTGATTATGAACGCAACAAGATTAGGCTTGAGCTTATTCCGTTTTGGTCAGAATTACTGGGCTACGATGTAAGAAAGACTCTCTTTTCCAGCTTGGCATCCATGTCAGTGTTTAGAGAATTCGTGGAGGAGCAAGGGCTATGTCTACTTGATCAATTAACGGTAGAAAGAGTACCTAAAATGCTAAAATTGAGACGTAAAGCTTTTCTTTCTTACTCGCGCAGTGCACAGCTTGTGCTATTTTACTTGGCTGTGAAGTCTCTTAAAGGAGAAATAAGAAGCCGTGGTCACTTGGAGGATGCAGTGAACTGCGTAAGTAAGATCAGCGATAGGGATTTTGGCAATTTTGCTTTAAAGGTCAATAAAGAAATTTTTGTTGTGGAGGTGCTTTGATGGAGCTTGGTACCAGTGAAACTATCGAAAGAATACTCATCAATGAAAGCCAGTTACAAGCGAAAGTTGCAGAGTTGGCCAACCAGATTTCCATTGACTACGAAGGTAAGAACCCTTTGTTTGTTGGCATTTTAAAAGGAGCATTTGTCTTTCTTTCAGATTTGATCAGGCATGTGAAGATCCCTGCCCATGTTGATTTTATGCAGGTTTCCAGCTATGGCAGTGGTACAGAGTCCTCCGGTATTGTCAAGATCCTGAAGGATTTGGATATATCAGTTGAAGATCGGCATGTGATCATTGTGGAGGACATTGTTGATACTGGAGTAACCATGCAGCATCTACTGGAACTGCTGTCTGCACGTAAGCCAGCAAGCTTGGCTGTTTGTACATTGTTGGATAAAAAAGAAAGACGCATAGTAGATGTGCATCTGAACTATGTGGGTTTTGAAATACCTAACGCGTTTGTGGTTGGATACGGTTTGGATTACGCTGAGTTTTACAGGAATCTTCCTTTTATAGGTATTCCCTATAAGGAAGTTTATGAATAGAAGCAAGTGGGTATATTCGATAAACCCTACAATGATAAAATGGGGTTAAAGGAGTTGAAAAGAAAAGAATGAAGAACAATAAAAGACCGGATTTGGGTTTATTGGTGTTCATAATGGTAGCTCTAATCATTGTTACCATGATAGGACCCTTATTCTTAGGAAGTAGTTTAATTCCATCTACTGCTCCCACTACGGTAACAACTAGTGAAATTGTGGACATGATCGAAAACGGTGAAATAGAATCCATGATCATTGTCTCGAACTCCAATGTGAAGGCTACGACAAAAGATGGAAAAGTTTACACTGCTGATATTGATCTGATCGCGGAAGGTTTACTCCTAGATGCTACCAAGAACAGCCCTACGCCGGTTAGGTTTAGTGTTCAACAAGAAAAAACCAGCATTTGGATAACAATTTTGGGAAACTGGATTCCCATCTTGGCTATGATCTTTTTCCTCATGTTCATGTTTAGGCAAAGCTCTGCTGGGAGCAACCAGGTTTTCTCTTTTACACGGTCAAAAGCGCGGCTTTATATGGAGGACAAACCTACCGTCACTTTTAAAGACGTAGCAGGATCTGAGGAGGCTAAAAAGGACCTTTTGGAGATTGTTGATTTTCTCAAAAATCCAAAGAAGTATCAGCTTATCGGTGCCAAAATTCCTAAGGGTGTACTCTTAGTAGGTCCTCCAGGTGTTGGTAAAACGCTAATGGCTAAGGCAGTTGCCGGTGAAGCAGGCGTACCATTTTTCTCTGTCAGCGGTTCGGAGTTTGTAGAAATGTTTGTGGGTGTTGGTGCTGCCCGTGTAAGAGATTTATTCGAACAAGCTCGAAAGTTTGCACCTTGCATTGTGTTCATCGATGAGATAGACGCAGTGGGAAGGGAAAGAGGAGCAGGCATAGGTGGAGGTCATGATGAACGAGAACAGACATTGAATCAATTACTGGTAGAGATGGACGGTTTTGACCCTTATGCTGGAATTATTGTGCTTGCCGCTACGAACCGCCCTGACATACTAGATCCTGCTTTGCTAAGGCCAGGCAGATTTGATAGAAAAGTAATATTGGACATGCCTGACGTAAACGGGAGAAAACAAATACTGCTAATACATATGAGAGGCAAACCCATCTCACAGGATGTGGATGTGGACAGGCTAGCTCAACTTACTCCAGGATTTAGCGGAGCTGATTTGGCTAACCTTGTAAATGAAGCAGCGCTTTTAGCTGCTCGAAAGAACAGAAATTTGGTAACCATGGAAGAGTTCGAGGAAGCCGTTGAGAAGGTCATGCTGGGTCCTCAGCGTGGTCGTGTGCTAAGCGCTGAAGAAAAGAAGATAACTGCTTACCACGAGATAGGTCATGCCGTTTGTACCGCAGTCCTTGATGACCCTAAAGAAATACATAAGATATCCATAGTGCCCAGAGGTATGGCCGTAGGTTATGTGTTCGGCAGTAGTGGTGAGGAAAAGGTCATGTATACCAGAGAGGAGCTTATTAGGAAAATTGCTGTTCTCTTGGGTGGAAGAGCTTCGGAAGAAGAATTCCTGAAAACTCAGACTACAGGCGCACAAAATGATTTGCAGCGCGCTACTGATATTGCACGGCGCATGGTGGTAGAGTGGGGCATGAGCGAACTGGGCCCAGTAACCTTAGAAGAGCGTCAAGACTTGGTGTTTTTGGGGCGGGAAATAACTAGGAATAAGAACTACAGTGAAGCCACTGCTCAGCTGATTGACCAAAAGATTAAAGAAATTCTTGAAGAAGCTTATCAAATGGCCAAGAAGACACTTGCTGAGCGGACTGACAGAATTCACAAATTAGCAGAAAGACTCATGGAAGTTGAAACCATGTCTTCCGATGAGTTTTTGACTCTTTTAGCGGAGGGGTGAATATGGGACTGGAGGAAGGAAAAGAAAAATGGATGGAGCTTTACAACAAGCACATCAGCAAGTATGCTGAAAGGCAAAAGGAGTTTGTTCTTGACAGTGGTTTAGTTTTAGAGCCCGTTTATGACCCTACCAATTCACATGTGGACTACGAACAGGATTTAGGCTGGCCTGGTATGTATCCTTTCACACGTGGGGTTCAACCTAACATGTACAGAGGTCGATTCTGGACCATGAGGCAATATGCGGGTTATGGTACAGCAAAGGAAACCAACGAGCGATTTAGGTACTTGTTGGAACAAGGACAAACAGGTTTATCAGTGGCTTTTGACTTACCTACGCAGATCGGCTACGATTCAGACCATGAGCTTTCCATGGGTGAAGTGGGAAAGGTTGGCGTTGCCATTGATACAGTGGAAGACATGCACGTTCTTTTCGACCAAATCGACCTATCCAAGGTTTCTACAAGTATGACAATAAACGCACCTGCAGCTGTACTTTTGGCAATGTACATTGTTGTAGCGGAAGAGAACGATTTGGACCGCAAGGTACTTTCTGGTACTATTCAAAATGACATTCTTAAAGAATATGTGGCTCGCGGAACCTACATATTCCCTCCAAAACCTTCTTTAAGGCTCATTGCTGACACCATAGAATTCTGTGCAAAAGAAATGCCAAAATGGAATCCTATTTCCATAAGTGGCTACCACATACGTGAAGCAGGAGCCAATGCCGTTGAAGAAATCGCGTTTACCTTTGCCAATGCAAAAGCTTATGTAGATGCTGTATTAAAGAGAAATATCTCTGTGGACGATTTTGCGGGACAGCTTTCTTTCTTCTTTGCTGCTCATAATAATCTTTTAGAAGAAGTTGCTAAATTTAGGGCTGCTCGTCGGCTCTGGGCGAAGATCATGAAAGAACAGTACGGAGCAACAAAAGAGCGTGCAATGATGCTTCGTTTCCATACGCAAACTGCGGGCTCCACTTTAACAGCACAGCAGCCTCTGAACAATATCATTCGTGTGACCTTGCAGGCATTGGCTGCAGTACTCGGTGGCACTCAGTCTTTGCATACCAATTCTTATGATGAGGCTCTCTCCTTGCCCACAGAGGAAGCGGTGAAGGTGGCGTTGAGGACGCAGCAAATACTTGCATATGAGTCTGGCGTGGCTGACACGGTTGACCCGCTTGGCGGAAGCTACGTTATTGAGCAGTTGACCAACAAACTTGAAGAACATATTGCGAAGGAATTGAAAGCCATTGACGACATGGGTGGTGCTGTGGCTGCTATCGAGTCGGGCTACATGCAAAAGAGGATAGCTGAGAGCGCATACGAGTATTACAGGGGAGTGGCTAACGGAGAAAAGGTCATAGTTGGTGTGAACAAATTCGCAGACTCGGAAGAAGATCAGAGCTTTAGAGTTCTCAGGGTAGATCCAAAGATTAGGGAAGAACAAATTGCATCTATAAAGGCGGTAAAGAGCAAGCGCGACAACGTGAAGGTTGAGAAATCTTTGGAAGAACTTGGAAAAGCTGCTGCAACTGAGAACGTAAATTTGATGCCACTCATAATTGATGCTGTAAGAAATAGGTGCACCTTAGGAGAAATAATGGATACTCTTAGGGATGTATTTGGCGAATACAGACCGCCTGTGGTTTTCTAAAAGGGGGGTGCAAATAGATCATGGGAAGGAAAGTTGTTGTTGCTAAGCCCGGTCTGGATGGACATGATAGGCAAGCAAAGGTTATTGCGAGAGTGTTAAAAGACAATGGTTACGATGTAGTTTACACAGGTATCAGGCAAACGCCCAGTCAAATTGCGCAAACTGTTCTTCAGGAATCAGCAGAAGTAGTTGTGCTAAACAACCTAAGCGGAGCCCACCTAGAACTTTTTCCTGAAACGGCTAAGAAAATACGTGAACTTGGTCTAAATCCCTTAATCATTGGGACAGGGGTTATACCGCCTGAAGACCAAGAAGAGCTTTTGAAAAAAGGTCTAGACGTTGTTTTTGGACCTGGCACTCCTCCTCAGACCATAGTGGAAGCTATTAAAAAATGGGAACAAGCCAATCCCTGATAAAGGCACTTAGGAATGGTTCGCAGGCTGACATAGCCAGAGCCATTTCTTTGATTGAAAAAAACGGGGAGGACATGTCCGAATTTTTGAACCTACTTTATAGGGAGTATACTAGTCCTGCTCCCTTGATTGGTTTGACGGGTTTTGGTGGAGCTGGCAAAAGCAGTCTAGTTGGAGCTTTGGCAGAGGCTTTACTCAAAGAGGGCAAAAGGGTAGGTGTTATGGCTGTGGACCCGACATCTCCAAGATCCGGTGGCGCTTTGCTGGGGGACAGAATAAGGCTTCAACATCTTTTCCCTAATGAGAACTTGTTTTTTAGAAGCTTTGCCAATAAAGGTGCTCTTGGGGGCTTAAGTCCAATTTTGATGGAGTCTGTGAAGATCTTGGAAGTAGCTGGTTTCGATTACATATTCTTAGAAACTGTAGGTATTGGACAAAGTGAAGTGGATATAACTCACTTTGCTGACGTGGTGGTCTTGGTGCTTTCACCCGGATTAGGCGATGAAATCCAGTTTTTGAAAGGTGGCATTATGGAAATTGCTGACATACTGGTAATGAACAAAATGGATATGCCCAGTGCCAATATTAGCTTGGCGGCTCTTGAAGCTTATGCTAGGCTACTTGATGAACCACCAACAGTGGTGCCCGTCTCAGCTATTGAACGACGCAATATTGATGTTCTTCTTTCTAAAATCGACGACTGTTACGAGAAAAAGCAAGATACGAAGGAGCTCGAAAAAATACGTAAAGAGCGAAACAAAGCTTTGTACCACTCATGGATGGTGCAAATGCTTGAACCCATTGTAGACCAACGGTACAGTGAGGGAGAAGTTCCTTATATTGCGGCAAAGACCTTTGTGGATCGCATAGGGAGGTGCTTGGATGAACATTAAACATGTAGAGCATGTAGGTATAGCGATGCCTTCTGAAGAAGAATCATTGCAGCTGGGAAGACTCCTTTTTGGAAGGGAACCTGATACAGTAGAAGAGGTGTCTTCACAGAAGGTTAAGACCTATATTTACAGAGTTGGACAGACGAAGATAGAGTTCTTGGTCCCAACGTCCGAAGACAGTACCATAGCTAAGTTTTTATCCGATCGGGGGCAAGGGCTACACCATCTTGCCTTTGCTGTTGACAGTGTTGAAAAAGCCATTCAAGAACTTAAAGAAAAAGGTGTGCGTATGATAGATGAAAGTCCTCGAGAAGGTGTAGAGGGAACAAGAATTGCTTTCATACACCCCAAAAGTACAGGTAGAGTCTTAGTGGAACTGGTAGAAGGAGAGTAAGCCATGGATTGGGAAGAGCTTTTACAGCAGTACAGGCAGCGAAAAGAGAAGATCTTTGAAGGGGGCGGTAAGGAGCGTATTAAAAAAATCAAAGATGCTGGTAAACTGACCGCCCGGGAACGTATTGAGTATTTGTTAGATCCAAACAGTTTTGTAGAACTTGGCGCTTTTGTGGAACATCGTGCGACGGCTTTGGGTATGGATAAAACTAAAGCGCCTGCAGATGGCGTTGTCACGGGTTTTGGAACCATTAATGGCCGTTTGGTTTTTGTAGCTTCACAGGATTTCTCAGTATTGGGTGGTTCTGTGGGGGAAATGCACGCAGCTAAAATAGCCAAAGTGCAGGATATGGCACTGCAGTACAAAGCCCCTGTGATCATAATGAATGATTCTGGTGGTGCACGTATTCAAGAGGGCGTAGACGCCTTAAAAGGGTACGGTGACATTTTCTACAGGAACGTTAAAGCATCAGGTGTAGTTCCACAAATAGCTGTAGTTTTTGGGCCTTGCGCTGGTGGCGCAGTCTACTCGCCCGCACTGATGGATTTTGTTTTAATGACCTCCAATGCGTACATGTTTATAACAGGGCCAAAGGTAGTAGAAACAGTGACTGGCGAAAAGGTAACAAATGAACAGCTTGGTGGTCCTCTGGTTCATGCCCAAAAGTCTGGCAACATACATTTTGTTGCAAACACAGATGAAGAAGCCCTTGATTTGACGCGCAGGTTGCTTTCATATTTACCAAACAGTGCTTACGAGAGGCCCATGTACATAGAACCAAAAGATGATCCAACCAGGTTGGTTCCAGAGCTTGCGGACATCATACCTGCTGAGCCTAACAAGGCTTTTGACATAAAAAAGGTTATACAAGCGATAGTGGATGATGGAGAATTCTTGGAAGTGCAGCCAGAATTCGCTCGGAGCATGGTGACTGGCTTTGCCAGGCTGGGTGGTCACGTGATTGGCATTGTGGCAAATCAATCTTCGTACATGGCTGGTGTTTTGGACATCGATTCTTCAGATAAAGCTGCTCGATTCGTTAGAACATGTAATGTTTTTAATATTCCCATTGTGACATTAGTGGACACACCTGGGTACATGCCTGGAACGCAGCAGGAATACGGGGGCATAATACGTCACGGAGCAAAGTTGCTTTATGCTTATTCTGAGGCAGAAGTTCCCAAGATTACTCTCATAGTAAGAAAGGCATTCGGCGGAGCCTACATTGCGATGGGTTCCAAGCATCTTGGTGCTGACATGGTGCTGGCTCTTCCATCAGCACAGGTTGCCGTCATGGAGGCTGAAGGAGCAGCCAACATCGTTTTCAGGAAAGAGATAGAAAGTGCTGAGAATCCTGATCAAGTCAGAGCAGAAAAGATAAGCGAGTATAGGCAACAATTTGCGAATCCCTATGTGGCTGCTTCCAGGCTTTATGTTGATGACGTTATTGAGCCTCAATTTGTGCGTTTAGCTATTTACAATGGTCTTGAACTTACGTTTTCGAAGAAAGGCTCTGTAGGTGTGAAGCATGGAAATATTCCGCTGTAGGGGCGATGAGATATGATGGCAAGCTTTCTTGACGCTTTAGTACTCACTGTCGTGGGAATGGCTGTCGTCTTCCTTGTTCTCGCCATAGACGCTTTAGTAACTTCACTGCTAAAGTCTGTAAGTCGAGAGAAGAAAGAAGCGACTACTCCACTGCCTAGTCAAAGAACGTTATTTGAGCAGGAGCCAACGAAAGGTTTACCAGAGGCAGAGGGAGATGGAGAGACTTTCGAAGAAGTTGAACCAGAAGTGGTGGCGGCTATTGCAGCCGCTTTGCATTATCACATGTTAAGAATGTCAAGGGTGAATTACGGCGTCGTGCGCCGCACGGATGTTAGGAGGGGACTGTGATATGGGCAAAGTATTCCAATATGTGGTTAGAGTAAATGGGAAAGAATACAATGTAGAGATCGAATCTGAAAACGAAGAGATTTTTCTTAAGAGCGTGACCAGAGCCGCCACAAGCGAAACACAAACACGTCGGGAAGAAAGTACTCAGAAGGCAGAGCCAGCGCCTACTGCTGCAGGCACTTCAGCACCTACTACTTCTAGCGTACCTCAAAAACCCACTGCTCCAGCTAAGACTGGTGGTACAGTGGTGGAGGCTCCGCTACCAGGTAAGATTCTCAGAATCAACGTGTCAGCGGGAAGTCAGGTAAAACGAGGTGATCTGCTCCTAATCTTAGAGGCAATGAAAATGGAAAACGAAATCCTGGCGCCAGTAGATGGAGTTGTGGACAGCGTACTAGTTTCGCCAAACCAAACAGTAAATACTCACGATCCCTTAGTAGTGCTGAAGTAGGTGCAGCATATGGAACTAACGATATCTAATCTGTTTCAAACCCTTTGGCAAAGCACCAGCATTGCTGCCGCAGGTGCCGCTCAATGGAAAGATTGGATCATGGTAGCTGTAGCGCTGATACTTCTTTATTTGGGTATTTTTAAGAAAATAGAGCCGTTGCTACTAGTACCAATCGGTTTTGGTGCCTTGCTTTCTAACCTACCGGTGGCAGGTGGGTATTTTTTGTCCCTGGAATACGTTAAACAGGTTGGTGAGTTAAATCAGATTGTCAGTCCACGTTTGCCATTGCTAGGGGACATCCTTTATTTCGGCGTGAAAAACGAAATCTATCCCATACTGATCTTCATCGGTATAGGGGCTATGACTGACTTTGGACCATTGATCGCGCAACCTTCATCGTTCCTGATGGGTGCTGCTGCTCAGTTCGGCGTGTACGCGGCACTGATAATATCAGTTGTACTGGGGTTCAATTTAAAGGAAGCAGCTGCCATAGGAATCATAGGGGGTGCAGATGGGCCCACTGCCATTTACCTGGCAGTAAAATTAGCCCCTCACTTACTTGGACCCATTGCTGTGGCTGCTTACACTTACATGTCCCTTGTTCCTATTATACAGCCTCCCATAATGCGTCTAATGGTAACGGAAAAAGAAGCGAAAGTGAGAATGAAGGAGCTTAGGACTGTAAGCAAGGTTGAAAGAATACTGTTTCCTATTGCAATAACTGTGGTTACTTCTATTTTCGTGCCTGCGTCGACACCACTCATAGGAGCCATAATGTTCGGAAATCTCTTAAAGGAGGCCGGTGAAACAAGAAGGCTCGCTGAGACGGCCGGAAACGAGCTCATAAACATTGTTACTATATTCCAAGCGTTGGCAGTAGGAGCTTCAATGAAAGCAGACACGTTCCTCACTTTGCAAACGTTGGAGATTGTGGTTCTCGGTGTATTGGCTTTTGCATTTGCTACGTTCGGTGGTTTGCTTTTGGGGAAACTTATGTATTACATAACAGGTGGAAAGGTGAATCCTCTCATTGGCTCGGCAGGGGTTTCAGCCGTACCCATGTCTGCCCGAGTTTCTCAAACAGTAGCACAGTCCTACGATCCAAACAATTTTGTGCTGATGCATGCTATGGGGCCCAACGTAGCAGGAGTTGTGGGGACAGCTGTTGCAGCTGGTGTTTTCCTCGCACTCTTAGGAGGTTAGTAGTCTATGGAGGTGTCAGAGCATTTAACGTGGGAGAAATTCTGGAGCGTAGTTGAAGGAAAAGAACAGTTGTACCTAGGCTCTAACACAAGAACTGAGCTGGAGCAAAAGCGTGAACAACTGCTGAGTATTTTGCAAGAGGGGAAGGTTATCTACGGAGTTAATACGGGTGTTGGATCCTTAAAGGATGTGGCACTTAAAGCTGACACGCTCGAGGAGTTCCAGGCTAACCTAATAAGAAGCCACGCGGAGTCGGTGGGACAAAGAGTTTCAAGGTCAGTCACCAAAGGTGCCATGGTACTTTTGGCGCATAGCTTGGCCCAAGGATTGTCTGGGGTCAGTCCCGAACTGCTGGAAAGAATCCTATTTGCAATCAACATGGACTACATACCCAGAGTAGGTTGCTTCGGTTCTGTGGGTGCCAGCGGTGATTTGTCATTCTTGGCCACACTAATGCTAGGTATTGTTGGTGAGAAACCTGTGTACGATGCTTTAGGTAATCCCCACGTGCTCGAGAAATTTGCACTGAGAGAAAAAGAAGGCCTTGCCGTAATAAACGGCACTCATTTTTCTCTTTCTCACATGATTCACTTGTTAGAAAAGTTCAAGAGGCTCGAAAAGATGACGAGGTGGACCTACGCCCTTCATCTGGAGACAAGGAAAGCTATTGTTTCATTTCTCGATCCTTTGGTTAGTCAAGCCAAGCCAGATCCATACTTTGAGCAGCTACTCTCTTGGCTAAGGGAAGTGCTCAAGGATTCTTCTGCGGTCAGAAGGTCAGGTCCTGAGGTTCAAGAGCCCTATGTAATAAGGTGTTTCCCGCAGCTTTATGCGCCTGTCATAAGAACACTAGACAATGTCGATTCTTGGCTGGAGCAAGAGATGAACATTGTGAGCGATAATCCACTGTTCAAAGATAGTGAGCCTGTTTTTCAAGGCAATTTCCATGCTGAAAGTATTGCTGTAATGTCTTCACAGCTAAGGGCTCTCTTGCCTCTTATGGGCAATATCTTATATCAGTTGCAGGAAAAACTGCTAAACCCTGAGTTTAGTCGTGGACTGCCAGCGTTTCTAGCTGAAGTACCGGGCCTTAACTCTGGTCTAATGATTGTTCAATACTTATCAGCAGATTTGCTTTCGGAAATCTCTATGCTGGCGAGTCCCATCACAATAATGAACCAAACCATGTCTACGGGGCAAGAAGACGTAGTATCTTTTGCTCCAACATCCAACAGACTACTTGAAAGGCAATTAGAACTGTACAAATACCTGCTTGCAAGCACACTGCTTGTTACCGTTAGGGCCTCTAGAATGGCCAACATAGAGGTTTCAACTGCCATACAAGAGGCATTGGAGTTTTACTTGCAGACAGATGTGGGGGGTGAACGTTCTTTTTCTGATGTCATAGAAGCTTTCGCGGATCAGCTTTAATTTAGTCTTTCAAACTCTTAGACTTTCTGAGTTATAATAGAGCAGGTACGAGGAGGTATAGATATGTCTGGACACTCGAAGTGGCACAACATAAAAGCTAAAAAAAGTAAGATGGATGCCCAAAGGGGCAAAATTTTCACTAAGTTGACAAGAGAATTAGTCATAGCTGCACGTGAAGGTGGCCCGAACCCTGATACAAACTTGCGACTACGCGTAGCTATAGACAAAGCTAGAGCGGCAAATATGCCAAAGGACAACATTGATAAAGCTATAGCCAAGGGAGCTGGGAATTTAGAAGGTCAAGAATTTGTTGAGGCTCTCTATGAGGGCTACGGTCCCGGAGGCGTTGCCATTCTAGTCGAGGTCACCACCGATAACAAGAATCGTACTGCGGCAGATGTCCGCAGAATATTTAGTCGTCACGGTGGAACTCTCGCAGAGAGTGGAGCTGTGAGTTGGCAGTTCGAAAGGAAGGGCGTCATTGAACTGAACAAAGAACAAGTTCCCTCTATCGACGAACTTACGCTGGAACTTATCGATTTCGGAGTAGATGATGTTTTAGAGGAAGATGATTCGGTAACCATATATACGCAACCCGATGCGTTGTCGAAAGTGTTGGATTACCTAAATGAGGCCGGCATTGAAGTTTCAAGAGCGGAATTGGAGTTCATACCGAAAAACTATATTTCTGTGTCGGAAGAAGAGGGACGGAAAATACTCAGCATGCTCGAAGAGTTGGATGACAATGACGACGTGCAGGAAGTCTATACAAATGCCGACTTGCCAGAGGTATTAACGGCTGAAGAATAGTGGTTGTATTTGGTGTTGATCCGGGTAGTACACGTGTGGGTTTTGCTTTGCTAGATGGCGAAAGTAGAAATTGGCTACATGTGCAGTGTTTAGAACTAACAGGGCTGCCTGAGCATTTGAGATATACAACCATAGAGCGCTATGTGAGTGCTTTGTGTGATGTCTTCAATCCCGAAGAGATGGCTATCGAGAAGCTTATTTGGGGCAAGAACAGAAATAACTTGCTCCAAATAAGCGAATGTCGTGGTGTAGTGAAGTTAGTGGCATACAAGAGAGCCATAAAGGTTTTTGAGTATTTTCCTACTGAGATCAAATCCTTAACTACTGGCTATGGTCACGAGGAAAAGGCGGGTATTGTTCGCACTCTGCAGGCTGAAACAGGCTTCGACCTGTTGCCCTTGTTTGATGATACCTCGGATGCCATGGCAATTGCCTGGATTCATGTTCTGATGAGGAATAACCGTGCTATTGAAAATTAGTGGAACACTTAGTCAGGAAGACGAGTCTTATTGGTTTTCTTTGAAAACGGGTTTGTGCATCGAAGTAACCAGATGTACCACTAAGGTCGGAGATGGTGAATACTTGCTTTTTGTTTCTTTTGACAATGATATACGTGTTTTTGTTTTTTCTAACAAGGAAGAATTTAGTCTTTTTCAGGTACTTAAGAATGTGAAAGGCGTGGGAAACATTAAAGCTTCTCGCATACTTTCCTTGTATGATGTACAGCAACTTCTAAACATGATCAAAGCTGGCAATGAGCATGAGCTGGCACTACTGCCTGGTATAGGAGAACGAACGGCCAAAAGAATAGTGGCGGAACTTAGTGGTCGTTTGACAAATACCCGCCACGACTTCGACAATGATTTTATGGAAGTAGTAAATGCAGCTTGCGACTTGGGCTATGAACGTAATGTGGTAACAGAGCTCTTAAATGGTAGTAGTGAATGGCGAGATAAAACATTGGAAGATGCATTAAGATGGGTAATAAGGGAACTCAACAAGAAGGCGTAATGGAACTTAAAGAGTTTGTTGGCCAAACAACTGCCGTATCCTCAGTATCCTTTAGTGTGGAAGCAGCTAAGAAGCTTGGCAAAATGCCCGATCATATGCTCTTTTTTGGCCCTCCTGGTTTGGGTAAAACCACTCTAGCTAGGCTGGTGGCTCAGGAAGTGGCAGCGAATTTTGTTGAGACCACAGGCAATAGCCTAAGCAATGTGAAAGATGTTCTGAACATACTTCTTTCATTTTCACGTCCTACTGTTTTTTTTATAGATGAAATTCATCGCATACCAAAATCGGTAGAAGAGCTTCTCTATGCTCCCATGGATGAGCAAGTTATCAGAGTCATGGTCGGTAAGAATAAGACTGCTCGCATAATCAAGTTTGACCTTCAGCCTTTTACTTTAATAGGAGCAACGACAAAGATCTCTTTCTTAAGCAAGCCATTTTTGAGTCGGTTCTCCATAAGGATCTCTTTTAACTACTACGGCGAAGAGGAGATAGGGAAGATTATCAAAGAAGAACTAGCACAGCAAGGGTTGGACATTTCTGCTGAAGCCTTGAGGGAGATTGCTAAAAGGAGTAGAGGAACCCCGCGCGAGGCTTTACAGATTTGTAGAAGAGTGGTGGAATATGCCGCGCTCAATCATCTTGAAACGTTAGACGTAGGAGCAATCATTGATTTGTTTAATCTACTCAACATTGATGAATATGGCTTGTCTCCCTTAGACAAAGATTACCTTAGAACGCTAGCAGAGACATTTAAGGGAGGTCCTTCTGGCATCAGAGTACTTGCATCAGCTCTGGGAATGGATGTAGAAACCCTTGAAGGGGTTGTGGAGCCGTACCTGATGATGCTCGGATTCGTGACAGTCACAAGCCGTGGAAGAAAGTTAACGGACAAAGGATGGAAAGCATACGAAAAGGTTATTCGTTCATAGCTGCTGTGGGCCATGCCTATATGCTTCTTTTTCACATTTGCCCCAAGTGGACACAATGTTGGGAAGTTTCTATAACTCCAATATTGAGCCACCTAGCGAGTGGATAAATAGAGCCCAGTCTTTCTTGAATGTGTGTGAACTCTTGTCTGTAAGTGGAGAAGTTATTCCGGAGTTACCAAAGAAGGAGCTTCATGAACTGCTTTTCAGTAGAAGATGTGCTTTCTGTTATGACTTGAGGCTAACTGAAGCCGCAAACAGCGCAAAGCAAAGAGGTTTTGACATGTTTACCACTACATTGCTAAGTTCTCCTACTCAAAACCAAGACTTACTGCGCGGGATATTAAGTGCCATTGAAAGCAAGCTTTCCATACAGGTGTATTATTTTGAGGTGACCCATGAAGAGTATGTGAATAAGATGAGAGAGCTGAAGGATATGGGCATCTATGTTCAAAATTACTGTGGTTGTTACGGCTCGCTTTTAGAGCGAGAAGTGCAAAGGTTTGAGCAGCTGTGGAGGTGAAACGTTTGTCAGCTTTGGAGGAACTACTCAATTACGAACTGCCAAAACACCTTATTGCTCAGGAGTTAAGCGACCCCAGAGATGCTTGTAGGTTACTAGTGGTTCATCGTGATACTGGTACTTTGGAGGACAAGCGCTTTTATCAGATCAAGGATTACGTTAAGCCTGGTGATGTACTAGTGCTTAATAACACAAAGGTACTAAAAGCACGAATAAAGGGACGCAGAAAAACTGGTGGCGCAGTGGAAATTCTGCTTGTTCGACCATTAAGAGATAATGTATGGGAGTGCCTTCTTAAACCACTTAGAAAAATCAAAATTGGCGAGGTGCTGTTATTAAACGGCGGAGCAGAAGTCAAGCTCTTGGAACGTACAGAGAGAACAGCGATCATTGAACTGGGGATGTCTGCTCAAGAGCTTGATAGTTATCTGGACGATTGGGGAGAGGTACCGACTCCTCCTTATATAAGAAGAAAAGTGCCAGCCGAAGAATATCAAACAGTGTTTGCCTCGAAACCTGGTGCTGTGGCAGCTCCTACTGCAGGTCTGCATTTCACTGAAAATCTGCTGCAAGATCTGAAGAACATGGGAGTAAAAATCTCTTACGTAACTTTACATGTGGCGCTCGGTACCTTTGAATCACTAGCATCGGATTGGCAAGAGAAGAGTGAACTTCATCAAGAGACGTTCTTCGTCTCCGCTGAAACGGCCAAAACTGTCAATGAAGCGAAGGAATCCGGGCACAGCGTTTTTGCAGTGGGAACAACGGTGGTTAGAAGCTTGGAATCAGCAGCATGTGATGACGGGAAACTAAATTCGGTGTTTTCGGATACATCCTTGTTTATTAAGCCTGGTTACAGCTGGAAGGTCGTTGACAAGCTTGTGACGAATTTTCACCTTCCCCAGACCAGTTTGCTCCTGTTGGTATCCTCTTTTGCAACACCGGATCTTATTTTAAAGGCATACAGGCACGCCATTGAGGAAGAGTACAAGTTTTACAGCTTAGGCGATGCCATGCTCATACTTTGAAAGTTAGGGTGTTCGATATGTTTGAGATATTCAAGGAAACAGATAAGGGACGAACTGGGCAACTTTCTTTAAATCATGGTATTGTAACAACGCCAGTCTACATGCCAGTTGCTACCAGAGGGGCCATAAGGGTTGCACCCCTTAATGAACTTAAGCAGTTAGGGTACACTCTGATTCTTAACAATACTTATCACTTAGTCCTTAGACCAGGGCTTGAAGTTTTGGATAAGATCGGCGGGACCCATCGCTTCATGGGCTGGGATAAAAACGTGTTAACTGATAGCGGAGGTTTTCAGATCTATTCACTCAAGCATTCCATGAAGATTAGGAACAATGGCTTAGAATTCAGATCCCCCATAGATGGAACAAAATTCTTCTTTACTCCCGAATTCGTTGCTCAAGCTCAGAACATTATAGGCAGCGATATTGCCATGCAGCTAGATGTGTGCTTGGGTTATCCTGCTAGTGAAAGTGAAGCTAAAAAAGCGATGGATGTGACACTTAGGTGGGGAGAAAGATTCTTGTCTGTGGAGCCGCTACAAGGTCAAAAACGGTTTGGCATCGTTCAGGGTGGCTTCAGCAAACGTCTTCGACGTGAAAGCGCAGCACTGACTGCTTCTCTTCCTTTTGATGGATTTGCTATTGGTGGACTGTCTGTGGGCGAACCAGAAGAACTCATGTATGAGCTAACTTACGAGGTGCTGGATGCGTTACCTAAACAGGCACCTAAATACATGATGGGAGTAGGCGACCCTGTGCAAATTGTTGAACTCGCTAGTATGGGTATAGACATGTTTGACTGTGTTCAGCCAACAAGACATGCAAGGCATGGCTGGGTTTACTCTTGGCAAGATGGACCTCAGGTCATTGTTCGAGGAAAATACAAGTTTGATTTTAGACCCTTAGAGTATCAGCCGCAATACACCTACGGTTATCTGCATCACCTTTTTAAGGCTGGGGAACCGCTAGGGCTTTTCATTGCCACAGTGGAAAACCTTTCTTACATGGCCGATTTAATGCGGAAATTACGAGCAGCCATTGAAGGTGGCTCCGTTGATAGCTTGAAAGAGGAAATCCGTTACCAATGGAGAAAACGTATAATAGGTGAGTAAGAGAGAAAGTCTATGTGGTAGTACAGCGTAAGGCATGCACGTTATAAATGAAGGAGGGCAAAGGATGAGCAAAGAGTGGAAAATTGGTATTGCTGCGGCTCTTGTAGTGGTGAGCCTGTTGTTTTTGATTTTGGCGTTGCCGGTGAATTTGCCGGGTATTGGCTATGATATGCAAAAGGTTGTTCGCGATCAGTGGGGTATAAAATTCCGCTTTGGCTTGGATATAAAAGGCGGAATTCAGATCACTTTAGAAGCCGTGCCTTACGAGAACCAAACGCTTACGCAAGATGATGTTAATCAGCTGAAAACGGTTTTAGAAAACAGAATTAATACACTTGGATTGGGAGAAATAAAGATTTATGATGATCCGGGTGATTGGAAACGAGTAGTGGTGGAGATTCCTGCAGATGTTCTTAGCGAAAAAGAAATGGATGCACAAGGAGTGGTAGATTTTTTGGGTAAACCAGCTAAACTAGAATTCGTCGATCCGGAGGGCAACGTAGTGATTACTGGGGCGGATCTAAAGAGTGCATATGTGACTACGGACCAGGCTGGTCTACCTGCTGTGGGGCTTGAATTTACCTCGCAAGGTGCTAAGAAGTTCTATGATGCTACTTCCAAGTGGGTGGGTCAAACAATCGAGATAAGGTTGGATGGTCAGGTGATCTCCTCTCCTACTGTTCAGGAAGCTATTTCCGGTGGCAAAGCTTCTATAACCGGTAGCTTCACTATAGCTGAAGCTCGCCAATTGGCGGCTCTCTTACAAGGTGGTGCTCTGCCTACTCAGATTAAAGTGAGCGCACTAAGGAACGTAGGGCCTTCTGTGGGCTCACAGGCGTTGGAAGGTATGGAACTCGCAGGTATTGCTGCAGCCATAGCCATAATCTTCTACATGATAATAAACTACGGTGCGCTAGGAGGAATGTCAATTCTGAGCTTACTCAGCTTTGTTATCTTGGATGCAGCTATATATATTGGTATGTTTAAGGCTGTCTTGTCACTTTCAGGAATCGGTGGTTTCATTTTGACCTTGGGTATGGCAATCGACAGTAACATCATTCTGTATGAACGATTTATGGAAGAGTTAAACAAGGGGAAGACACCGCGTAGAGCTGTTGAAGATGCCTTTAGGCATGCTTTTGTAACAGTAATTGATTCAAACGTATCCGTGATAGTAGTATCCCTTATTCTTTTCTACCTTGGCGCCCCCACTCTAAGAGGTTTTGCAATAACACTTGGGTTAGGTGGAGTGCTGAACATTGTTCTACCTTGGCTCCTACTGGATCCCCTGTTAGAATCTTTTGTTTCGTCTAGGTCTGAGAAAGCGGAGGTGCAAGCATGAAAAACGTTTGGTTTGGTTTCCCTTTGTTTTCCAAGCTTCCTCTGGAAGTTGTTAAGAATAGAAAGAAGTTCTACACTGTGTCCATTGTTGTTATACTTATTGGTTTCCTGTTTATGGGCATAAACTACGCTAGGTATAAAGAACCGTTAAATCTGGGTGTTGACTTCAGCGGTGGTGTAGTGTTTACCGTTACTCTGCCCGAGAATAAGGATGCTTCGGAGTTAACCAGAATAGCTTTAGAGGCAGGCATCCACGATCCCATAGTAAGAAAGTCCGGTGCAAACGAATATGAACTTAGGGCAAAAATAGATGAGGCCGCACTTCCCACTGTTAGAGAATCATTACAGGCTAGTGCTAGTGTAACTGATGAGAATTTCGTTGGCCCTTCTGTGGCTAGTTCACTTATAAAGAATGCTGTTTTGAGCTTGACTGTGGCGCTCTTAGCACTACTGGTTTACATCTCTGTCAGGTTCAGATTCAAATATGGTCTAGCAGCCGTGCTGGCATTGTTGCATGACGTTTTGGTCACCATAAGTATCTTTGCCATTTTCTTCATACCAATAAACAGTCCGTTTGTGGCTGTGCTTCTCATATTGGTAGGTTATTCATTGCAGGACAGCATAGTAGTACTAGATAGGGTTCGTGAAAATAGAAAGCTTAACAGCAAGGCTTCCACAGCAGAAGTCGTTGAGTCGGCTATACACTCTGTGTTTAGGCGGTCATTGAATACATCCATTACCACTCTCATAGCTGCTTTATGCTTAATGATTTTTGCGTATCGATTCCTGCCTGACTTTACTACTGGTTTAACAGTCGGACTAATAACAGGAACGTATTCAAGTATTTTCATAGCAGCATCTTTACTGGTCGATTGGGGTGAGTAGTTGTGCGTGTAGATGATTTGAGACAATATATAAGGGATATTCCTAATTTCCCCACCGAGGGAGTCATCTTCAGAGATATAACACCTTTGCTGAAGAACCCTGATGCATTTGCCACGACGGTTGACCTGATGGCAGAAGCAGTGAGCTCACTGAACGTCACTGCTGTAGCCGCTGTGGAAGCTCGCGGGTTCATATGGGGTGGTACTTTAGCTTACCGTCTGGGTGTGGGTTTCATTCCCATTAGAAAACCTGGTAAACTGCCTTTTGAGGTAGTGGAGAAAGAATTTGAGCTCGAATACGGTAAGGATGTTCTTCAAATACACAAGGATGCTGCAGGCCCAGGAGATTCTATTCTCATAGTAGATGATGTGTTGGCAACAGGTGGCACGGCCCAAGCAGCAGCTGACCTCGTAAACACATTGGGGGCGGACGTAGCTGGATTTTGCTTCCTCTTACGTCTCGGAACCATGGATGGTTACGAACGACTAAGTAAACTAGGCAAGAAGGTGTTTTATCTATTGACAGTCTGAAAAAGCTGAAAGACGAGCTTATCACAAAGGTTTCTTCTTACATAGGTGATCCAGAAAAGATTGAAAGAGCTATTGAGTTTGCTAGCATAGCTCATAGTGGTCAAAAACGACGCTCTGGTGAGGACTACATGGTTCATCCCCTCAGAGTCGCACTCATTTTAGCTGAGTTGTATGCTGACCAAGAATCTATCATTGCTGGAATTCTGCATGATGTGGTGGAGGATACACCTGTAACGCTAAGGGACGTTGAAGAAAACTTTGGTACAGAGGTAGCGCTTCTTGTAGACGGTTTGACAAAACTAAGGAAGTTACCAAAAGGTACGGGCTGGGAAGGTGCTCAAAAGGAGAATCTGCGCAAGCTTTTCTTAAGTGCAGCTCAAGATCCTCGTGTGGTCATAGTAAAACTGGCAGATCGGCTCCATAATATGCGCACCATACAATATCTACCTGCTGATAAGCAAAAGAGGGTGGCCAAAGAAACACTGGACATCTATGCTCCTTTAGCTCACCGTTTGGGTGTTTACAGGATTAGATGGGAATTAGAAGATCTTGCTTTCAAGACACTTTATCCAGAACAATATGAGTATATCTCGACTTTGGTAAATCAAAAGCTAAGAGGTCAGAGAGAAGTTATTGAAGAGGCGAGAACTAAAGTTGAAGACATGTTAAGAGCACGTGGCATGGAAGCTAAAGTTGAAGGGCGAATGAAGCACCTGTATTCTGTTTACACCAAGATGCTTACGCAAAACAAAACCATTGACGAAATATTCGATCTAATGGGACTAAGGATAATCCTAAATACTGAAGAGGAATGCTACGTTACTCTGGGATTAGTTCATGCTGTGTGGCCACCTATCCCTGGAAGGTTAAAAGATTATATTGCTTTACCGAAACCAAACTTTTATCAGAGTTTACATACTACCGTCATCGGTCCTAAAGGGTTACCACTAGAAGTTCAGATCAGAACATGGTACATGCACCAAGTCGCTGAATACGGTGTTGCTGCACACTGGGCCTATAAAGAGGGCGTCACTCCTAAATCAACTTTGGAGAGGATAAATTGGCTGGAGCAGGTCTTCGCTTTTGAAGATGAGAAGGTGAAGAGTACTGACGAAATAACTGAGGCGGTGATGGACACCCTTAAAGAAGAAATACTGGTCTTCACTCCAAAAGGGGACGTAGTTTCACTACCCAAGGGTGCTACTGTTCTTGACTTTGCCTACCGTATACATACGGAGATTGGACATCACGCTGTGGGAGCAAGGGTAAATGGTGCATGGGTTCCGCTAGATAAACAGCTTGAAATGGGCGATCGTGTAGAAATAATAACGAGCAAGAATCGTTCTGGCCCTAGCATAGAGTGGCTTAAAATAGTTAAGACAGCTCACGCTGCAGATAAAATAAATAGCTGGTTCCGTAAAAGAGATAGGCAAGAGATCATTGAAGATTCAAGAAAGCTGCTGGAAGAATCTCTAAAAAGGTACGATCTCACATACCAAGAATTCATCGACACACTAAAATCCAAGAACATGAATGTGGAATCAACGTTAATCAATATCATAAAGAACCAGTCCTCGCTGGATTTAGTCCTTAGAAATTTGGGACTTATTGCACCGGAATTAGCTAAAGACGAGGAAAGCAAAACAGTAGCCACAAAAGAGCAAACATCCGTTAGCAGTGTGACTGGTATTCCATACCGCCTTGCAAAATGCTGTAGCCCACTTCCTCCAGAGGACATTGTTGGCGTTGTAGAGAGTGGCCATGGCATAGTGGTTCATGCAGCTGATTGTAAGAATGTTAGCGATGCGAGCAAAACCATTGCACTGAGTTGGGATCAGCTGCACGGAGCTAGAAACAAGGACGGTTATCCCGTGGACATTAAAATTACTGCTAGAGACCGTTTGGGACTTTTAGCTGATATTGGTTCGGTTTTCGCTGTGGCTGGTTTGAACATTGATAAGATAACAGTGCAAAGGAGACAACGTATTGAACAGATCAAAATAGTGGTAGAAGTAAAACTGAGAAACAAGGACGATTTCCAGATCATACTTAATAAGCTATCCGAAATGCCAGAAATTATGGAAGTGTCAAAGGGTAAGCAATGATAGTCGTTGTTTCTCGTGTAAGCAATGCTTCTATTGTCTGTGACGGCAAACCAATTGGATCGATTGGCAAAGGGCTTGTCTGTTTTGTCGGGCTAGAAAAGGGAGATACGGTGGATAATGTCAGAAAAGGTGCCCAAAAAGTATGCGAAATTAAAGTTTTTGAGAATGATGAGGGCCGTTTAGGGCTTTCTTTAAAGGATATCGAGGGCAGCGTGATGGCAGTTAGCAACTTCACCTTGGCTGGCGTAGTGGACGGCCGACGAATGTCTTTTGACAATGCTTTGCCGTTTGCTGAGGCTAAACCGCTCTTTGAGGAATTCTGCAAGGCTCTAAATACAGAGAAGAAAGTATGTAGTGTATTCGGGTCGTACATGGAAATCGCCATGAATCATGACGGCCCCGTGAATGTCATTCTAAGAACCTAGTGTGGCACAAAAGGTCCCAGATTTGGTGTGCCATGGCTACCGTTAATTCCCAGTGATTGTTAATAGTGCTTTAAGTAGTGAGTGTTATCACTAAACCTGTTATGGCATATAATCATTCTTAGTTGCGCTTGGCATATTATCTTGGCTAACGTGCCTATTTAGTTGGTCAGTCAGGCGTAAAGACGCGAGGAGGCGTTAAACATGGCAAAGAGTAATGCCAAAGAGGAAGCCAAGGAACTTAACGAAGGAATGGCACAGCTGGCTAACGAAATTCCAGGAGTGATGAAAGGCTTTAATGAAGTTCACCATGCTGCAACGGCTGATGGAGCTCTTTCCACAAAAGAGAAGGAACTCATTGCTTTAGGGATTGCCGTAGCGGTAAGATGTTCTCACTGTATTGTGGCACATGTGGGAGCAGCTCTGCAGGCAGGTGCAACCAGGGAAGAAATAATGGAAGCTCTGGGTGTAGCAGTGCTAATGAGTGGAGGACCGGGAGTTACATACTCGATCGAAGCCATGAAGGTTCTTGAGGACTTCATGCACTGAGCGATGAACCATTGAGAAGATTGAAGATGTTACAAAGTTGCTTATGCTCATAGCTTAATCTGACCACACCATATGTTGATAACAAATTGGAACTAATCGTGCATCACTTAGAAAGTATAAGCGTCGGTTCGACAAAGTGAGGAAAGGGAGTTCTGAGCGAAAAGCATGTTGGCCAGAACTCCCTCTTGAGTTTGTAGATGGATTTGTATTAGGCTTTAGTCAAGATCGTAAATCTACTTTTGCCTAGAGGATTTACCGTATCCGCAGGGATCGTCAACAGATTAGGGGTGATGTGGTGGGTGGTAACAACAGGATCATCGAGGTTGAGAGTTTAGAGAAATCCTATGGTGATGTGCATGCTGTAAAAGGCATTAGTTTTTACGTTGAGGAGGGTAGACTTTTTGCCTTTCTTGGCCCCAACGGTGCAGGGAAGTCTACCACGATTGATATACTCTGTACGGTCCTCAAACCAGACAGTGGTACTGTGATCATAGACGGCAGCGTTTTGGGAAAAGATGACGATGCCATAAGGCAGTCCATAGGAGTGGTGTTCCAATATGGTGTTTTAGATAAAACGCTGACAGTATGGGAAAACCTAATGTTCAGGGCTTCCTTATACGGACTTGACATGGCATCTGCTCGAGAAGCGGTGGTACGAGCTTGCCAGTTGGCAGCAGTAACCGAGATCGTTAACCGCCCCTATGGAAACCTCTCTGGCGGGCAGCGTAGGCGATGCGACATCGCCAGGGCGCTAGTTCATACACCGAAGGTACTTTTTTTGGATGAACCTACTACGGGATTGGATCCTCAAACCAGAAAAAGAATGTGGGACCTGATTATTCATATGAAGGAACAGCTTGGCACTACTGTGTTTATAACTACTCATTACATGGAAGAGGCAGCACAGGCTGACTATGTTATCGTCATCGATGATGGACAAATCGTTGCTAAAGGCACCCCCTTGGAACTTAAAGAAAAGTACGCTTCTGACAGGTTAATCTTAGTGAGTTCAAACACTAGCAAGGTTGTAGAGCTCTTTCGCACCAGAGGTGTTGACTTTGCCGTGAATGGTGACAAAATCAGTGTTGCCTTAAAAACATCGCTTGATGCATTGCCATTATTGGAGCTTTGTAAGCAGTATTTACTTTCCTTTGAAGTTGTCTTGGGTTCCATGGATGAAGCATTCATAGCAATTACAGGGAAAGAGATAAGGGAATGATCATGCTTGCTCGAAGAAACTTAACAGTGTTTTTCCGTGATAAGGCAGCTGTTTTCTTTTCGCTCTTATCTGCTTTGATTATATTTGGTCTTTATATATTCTTTCTCGGAGATCTGTGGACCTCAAACCTTGAAAGCATAGTTAACGGGCAAGAGATCATGGATAGTTGGCTCATTGCGGGTCTTTTGACAATCACCTCTTTTACTTCGGCTATGGGCGCTTATGGGGTCATGGTGGAAGACAAAGCAAGAGGAATCTCAAAAGATTTTTATGCCAACCCGGTTAGTAGGAAAAACATAGTGGCAGGTTATATACTGTCAGCGCTTGTTACAGGGTTTATTGTAGGTGTGATTACATTGGTGCTGGGCGAAGTCTACATTGTATCCAACGGAGGTAAATGGTTGGATGTTTTCTCCTTCATAGAGGTCATCGGAGCTCTGATAATCACTTCGCTGATGAATAACAGTTTATTGTTTGTACTTGTATCTTTCTTTTCCACTCCTGTTTCATTTTCTGCTGCTAGTACCCTTGTCGGAACCCTAATTGGTTTTATAACTGGCATTTATGTTCCTACTGGGGTACTGTCCAACTCTATGCAGTGGGTAATAAAGTTGTTTCCAGTTTCTCATGCAGGAGCATTACTTAGGCAGATAATCATGGATAAACCGTTGTCGCGGGGATTTGGCGGAGTCCCTGTGGCCAAAGTGCTTGATGTGAAGGAAATGCTTGGAGTGGTGTTTTCTTTTGGAGGGCAACCAATGGAACCTTGGATGCATGTACTAGTAATTTTAGGAACTGCCGTGCTCTTTTTCTCATTAGGAGTTGTTATCGTTTCCAGAACTAAGAATTTCACTTAATGAGGAAAGCTATTGGTGGAGATGACCGGATTCGAACCGGCGACCTCTTGCTTGCGAAGCAAGCGCTCTCCCACTGAGCTACATCCCCACGTATTCTATTTTACCTTATGACCCATGGTTTTGTATGGAGATAGCAAGGAAAACGCCAGAATTACCTTACTTGACATAACTAACAGCCATAAGATATAATGAAAAAGACCCCAAAGCAGGGGTGGCGGAATAGGAAGACGCGCAGGATTGAGGGTCCTGTGGTTGTTGAGACCGTGCGGGTTCAAGTCCCGCCCCCTGCACCATGGTGGGCGGTTAGCTCAGTGGTAGAGCGCTTGCCTTACAAGCAAGAGGCCAGAGGTTCGAAACCTCTACCGCCCACCAAAGCGGGCTCGTGGTGTAGGGGCCAAACACGCCGGCCTGTCAAGCCGGAGATCGGGGGTTCAAATCCCCTCGAGCCCGCCATTTTAGTGCCGAGGTAGCTCAGTCGGTAGAGCAGGGGACTGAAAATCCCCGTGTCGGCGGTTCGATTCCGTCCCTCGGCACCATTTTTTTTGCCACTTTTTACGCGGCCTTCCCAAAATGATAAAACGATTATTCCGAAACACAAAGTACTAGGCATACCTTTGTAGAACTTCCGGGCTTTGGTATAATTTATTGGGTGCGGGCATAGTTCAGTGGTAGAACATCAGCTTCCCAAGCTGAGGGTCGCGGGTTCGAATCCCGTTGCCCGCTCCAAAAAGTGGCGCCTTGGCCGAGCGGTTAGGCACGGGACTGCAAATCCCTGTAGGGCGGTTCGACTCCGCCAGGCGCCTCCATAAAATGCCTCGTGCTTCAGGATCTCCGCTCATTTCTCGCAATAGGACAAAACGGTGCAAGAAGCTATTTCAAAGCCCAAATTTCCGGCTTTTCCTGCCTGGCTCGATTCTCTTCATACTAGCGATATGGAACGCTGAACTAATAACACAACGAAACGAAAGAGGTAAAATACATTTGCACCCGTTTGCACCCTGTTGCGCCCTTTGTATGGATTGTATTCGTTTTGAAGTAGGATGTCACATACTACTTCAAAGCTTGTAGCCAATCTTTCTAAGTAAATCTTTACGGTCTTTCATAGCTTCCTCGTCTTCAAAACCAAGTGGAGAAAAACCATCAACCACTCCAAGAACAGCGTTTCCCATGTCAGTTTTAGCAACTATTACTTGCATAGGATTAGCGCCTGCAGCATAAATGTGAGCCACTTCAGGGACATTCTTAATGGCATTTAGCACATTGATTGGGTAACCTTCTTCCATGACGATGATAAAAAAGTGACCTGCACCAATGTTCATGGCATTTTTCTTAGCTAATTCGATTAGCCTGTCGTCATTGCCACTAAACCTGATCAGCCGTGGGCCAGAAGCTTCATTGAATGCGAGCCCAAAACGTATATTGTAGTTACTGTTTACTATGGCCTCATGGAGATCTTCGACCGTTTTTATAAAATGTGCTTGTCCTAAAACAACATTTTGCTGCTCTTCCTTCTCCACAGGCACTAATAGGATTTCCACTAAAATCGCCACCTCCTCAGAGTGTAGTCTGTTCCTATTATTGATATAATAAATCAAAGTTATGACAGAAAGGCAAAGAAACATATTGATTGCTCTTGTTGACTCTTACCTGAAAAACGGTCGCGCGCCTTCTTCTGCACAGTTGTCAGAAATGCTAAACAAACAGTGGAGCAGTGCCACCGTACGCAATGAACTGGCAGTGCTTGGTAAAAAAGGATATCTAAAACAGGACACGAGGGTATCTCCTTATGAGCCCACTGAAGAAGGGGTAAGTCTGTACTTTGGCATGAAACTAATTGAGGCTCTCTTAAAGAATACATATGAAACTAACGCAGAACTTAGGCAAATGGAGGCAGCTACAGTAGAAGATGTACTAGTAAATGGTGTTCAGTGGGTTAGCCAAGACGTCGGTTCTCCTTCCATTGGTATAGCCTTTGCCAAGCCAATGGTCTCTACTGTTAGGTTTATCCCTATAACCGCTACAAAGGTTGCACTGGTAGTAGTTTTTGACTATGGTACTGTGGAATCAGGTATAGCGAACCTTGAGATGGCAGTTACAGAGGCAAGTATGGAACTGCTTAGCTCTCTCCTAGAAGAGCTGATTAAGAATAAATCATGTTCTGACGCCGCCGATATCATAAAAGATAAAACAGACTTATTTGACAAAAAGTACGGACCTGTAAGGGATGTACTATACCGTTTACTTAAACAGAGTGCTGGTAACCCGAAGGCAGTATACTTTCTAGGCGACAATCCCTCGCCCGAAACCATTAAAGAGATAAACACGCTACTCGAGGTAGCTAAACAGAATCCTGCATATGTCTATAACAGAATATTGTGGAGGATAGATCTTGGTGTTCTCTTGGATAAAGTTTTGGTGAATCAAAGCGTTGGCATGTTTGCAGACATAAGTACTAGCAAAGTTATGAGTTTCATGGGTACTTTTGTAAGGCGCGATAAAGATTTAGAAAAAGTAATTGATACTTTGAAAGGTGTGAAGGATATTGCCAGAAAAGAAATTCAAAAGATATGCGATTAAGGTGGAAGACGAACAAGATTTTGAGAAGTTATTAGCTGACCTACATGAACGTTTTCCTAACATGGGTTACCTCGTGCAAAATGCAAATGGAACAAGCATAGTCGAGTTCTACCTTCCTGAAGATGCTAAACTGCCAGAAGATATTTCCCAACGCTGGCCCATAGAAGAGCTGGGTTATGATAACCAACAATGGCTAGATGACCTAAGGGGTAAATTCAAAGGGGTTAATGTGGCTGGAACTCGAATTTTACCACCATGGGAAGAACATTGTGAACATGACCTACTAATCTATCCAGGCATGGCATTTGGAACCGGAGAACACGCGAGCACACAACTGGCTTTGGTTCTTCTTAGTATTCTTCCACTGCAGGGAAAAAGCCTTCTTGACGTTGGAACGGGAAGCGGTATATTAGCTATCTACGCAAAGAAACGAGGATGCTCTAAGGTGACGGGTGTAGATATTGATCCCATTTCCGTAGAGAACGCTTTGGACAACGCAAAACTAAACGATGTAGACATAAGTTTTGAAGTAGCGGACGCCTACGAATTAAAGGGTGAGTACGATGTTGTGTCAGCTAACTTAGTTACTGATCTTCTCTTGGGCCTCAGAGAGGTTTTACAACCTTTGGCAAGAGAATTCTTAGTACTTTCTGGAATTCCTTTTGAAGATTACGATAAGATCGTGGAATCCTTTGGTGAGCCTTATTTAGCCGTTTTTGGGGAAGACTGGATTGCTTTTCTCTATAGAAGAACATAAACTATGCGCAAATATAGAGTCTTTGTAGAAAACAGCCTCATTGATCTGGACGAAAGAGTCGTTACCATTGACAAGAGTCTGCAGCGTTACATAGAACAAGTTTTAAGAGGAGCTCAGGACTGTAAAATAGTGGTGTTTGATGGTAGTGGAAAAGAGTATATCACCACATACGACATCGAAACTAAGTCTTTGGTCATTGAAGATGTGGTTTCTAATTGTATACAAAAAAGCTTCTCCATTTCACTGTTCCAGGCTGTTCCAAAAGGCACTGCAATGGATGACATCATAGCTCTCTGTTCGCAGCTTGGAGTTGATCAAGTATACCCAATGATCACAGCTAGAACCACTGTAAAACAAGTGGGTAGCAATAAACTGATGCGTTGGCAACGTATTGCTTCAGAATCTTGCAAAGTAGGTGGATTTTGCAGTACAACTGAGGTAAAGCAGCCGCTTTTTCTACGAGATGCTCTGGCGCTGTTCAATAAAGCTGACTTGGTACTCTTTCTGTACGAAAACGCAGAAACTAACCTAAGAAACTACACTACGGAAATTGAAAGAGCTAATCATATTGCACTAGTGGTAGGTCCAGAAGGGGGTTTCGACCCATCTGAAGCAGAGGAGCTTTCCAAACGCGCAATTACTACGAGCTTGGGTGCAGTCATATTCAGAAGCAAGTGGGCAGCTTCCGTTGCCGTAATGGCTATTGATTTTATCAAAGGGCTTGTAGGATGAAGTTTGCAGTTCATTTTTTCGGATGCAAAGTCAACCAGTATGATGCAGCACGCTGGACTATTGGCTTGGGTAAAAACTATGTGGCTCAGCCTAATGACGCCGATATCATTGTTTTGTTCAGCTGCGTTGTAACACACAAAGCAGAAGCAGAAGTAAGACGCTTTGTGCAGAAATGGAAAGCTCAAGGCAAGAAAATCATACTAACGGGCTGCGGAACAAACATCACCCTTACTGATCTGGCAGATGAGAGTGTCACTTTAGTACCTGTGGACCAATTAGATAGTTTTATGCAGCAATTGGGGAGCTTTTCGGCACCTAAGGTTATACCTTTCTATCCTGATCGTAGTCGTGGTTTCGTTAAGGTGGAAGAAGGCTGTAATTGGCGTTGCACATACTGCGTAAGTTCTTTGGAAAGAGGAGAAGTACGTAGCAGGCCTCTGGGGGAAATACTGCAGGAGATACGTTTGATGTCAGAAAGAGGCATTTCTGAGGTTGTATTGACAGGCACAAACTTAATGTTATGGCGAGAAGGGGAGAAGAATTATCTCGATCTAATAGAATGTGTATCAAAGGTAGCTGCTGAATACAATATGAGGGTCAGGCTTTCCTCAGTATACCCAGAGATGGTTAATGCTAGAATGATTGAGCTCTTTTCTGTTTATCCGTTGGCTAGGCATCTTCATATTTCCTTGCAAAGCGCTTCAGATAAGGTTCTAAAAAGCATGAATAGAGCCCCCTTGACAGATCTTACTCAGATGTTGCTTCAGCTTAGGAATCTCGATAGCGGATTTGCTTTCACAGCTGACATCATAGTGGGCTATCCCACTGAAACAGAGCAGGATTTTCTTATGACCATGAGTTTTCTTTCGGATTTACGCTTTTCGAAAGTTCATGTGTTTCCTTTTTCAGTGAGACCTGGCACTCCAGCTTCGCAGATGAGGACACTTCCGAGTACTGTGGTTAGAAAACGCGCTGCATTACTAAATGAACTGGGTGAAACTCTTAAGAAGAGTTTCATAGAATCGCAGAAAAAAAGCTATAGGCCGGCTGTGTACTTAAGAAGTGAGAACCTGGCACTGACGGACAATTACATTTATGTCCCAAGTGAACCTTTTTCGGGCATTAAACACGTGCCCATTGTAGAAAACAGCTACATTATGTAGCCTGTGACAAAAACGTCCTCTATACCTCTTTCAAAGAAGTCTATTGTGGAACCGCGGAAAACTACATTACCATCACGCAGCCCAATCACAAATTTGCCGAAACTTGATAGAAAAGCCAAGTCGTGCGATGAAATCACAAAATGTTTCTCGGGGTGCCTAGATAAGCTCTCAATGAGATCCTTTCTCGCTTCAGGGTCCAAGAAGCTTGTGGGTTCATCCATTAGTACATAGGGTGTATCTTGAAGGAGTATTCTGGCTATGAACACACGTTGCAGCCAACCAGAAGAAAGCGTGCCCATTCTGCGTCCTAACCACTTCGTAAGCTCCAGTTCTTTAGCTATAGTCTCAAGTTGTCTTTTGTTACCAGAGAGCATCAGGTAATTTTTTACAGTAAAGTTAGGATCATATGTGGGCTTTGCAGGCATGTACGCGAAGTAGATTGGTCTTGTTTCACGGAGAGTACCTTGCCATTTTACCTTCACTGGAGGCGATACCTTGAAAAAACCACCCAAAATCTTTAGTAATGTAGTTTTTCCGGAACCATTTGGTCCTATGAGAAACGTGGGAAAAGTATCAATGGTAGTGCTAGGTAAAGACAAACTAAAATGTGCGTTATAGGAAAAGCTTGTTTCAGGAACTATAATCACGAGACATACTCCAGAAGAAATACAGATAAAAGACTGCGCCAGCAAAACTAACCACGAGACCAGTGGGAATTTCAATACCTGCTAGTGATGTTCTTGCAATCACATCAGAAACAGCCATAAGCAATGCTCCAATGATGCTCGAAAACAAGAACAGCTTTAAGTGACCGCCTGAAACAATGCGACGAGCCATATTGGGAGCTGCCACTCCAACGAAACTGAATACACCAAAAATGGATGAAATTAAGCTACCTGCTAGTGCAGAAACTGCAATGAGTAAGAACACTTCACTCTTGTAATTCACACCTAAGCTCATTGCTTCTTCCTTTGACAAGGTCAGGATGTCCAGTTGTTTACTACGGGACACAAGAACGAAGCAGAGCACTAAAGAAACAACCATGATAATCAGTTCACTGGTGTTCACAGTCCTAATATGCCCCAGAGTCCATGACAAAACGCTAGCTGCAGATGTGTAGAGGTAGAGAGAAATTAGTGAAATGGCACTGGATAGGACAGAGTTAACCACAACTCCAGCTACTACAAGCCTTAAAATATCACTCCCACCCAAACTTCCCAGGGTGAAGGTTGCAATCAGTGCGATCATGCTTCCAGCTAGCGCAAACAACTGGCTTGGCCCAACTTTTAAGAACATTGAGAGTACCTTTCCAAGTACTGCACCTGAATTTACCCCGAGTAACCCACTGTCAACTAAGTAGTTCCGCGTCACGGTTTGCAGCGTCAAAGCAGTACACGAAAGTACCGCACCAACTATGGACGCTGTAACGAACCTATTCAAACGGTAATAAAGAAGTGTAAGTTCGTCTTGCGTTGGCGATATCAAACTTACTTTGACCTGTCCCCATGACAACGATATAAAGAACGTTATCACGTAGATCAGTAGCAACAATGCCAAGACATTTCGTTCGTCCTTCACAGTACCATTATATAGTAGTGTCAAACTGTGGTAAAATGGTTAGGAGTAAAGGCGGTGCCGAAAGGTAGAAATGGAATGCGTTTTTTGCAACATTGTTCAAGGAAAAAGTCCTGCCACGGTAGAATGGGAGGATGAAAAGGTTATTGCTATAAGGGATGCTAATCCCCAAGCTCCGATACATTTATTAATTATGCCGAAAGAACATTTCCCCAGCATTGACGACGTTCCAAATGATATACTACTAGCAATGTTGGAGACAGCAAAAGCTTTGGCTACACAAGAAGGCTTTAGTAACGGTTATAGAATTGTCATAAACAAGGGTCCCGATGGCGGTCAGACTGTTTATCATGCTCATGTTCATCTACTGGGAGGAAGGCCTTTTGGTTGGCCTCCAGGATAAAGCAGATACCGAAAGGAGGGGAGCGCAATGGCCGAAGTAAAAAAGCGAGAAAATGAGTCTTTGGATGACATGCTGCGACGGTTTCGCAAAGAAGTAGAAAAGGATAAAATATTGGAGGACTTCAGGAAACACGAGATTTACACGCCGAAGACAAAGAAGAAAAAGAAAAAATAAAGAGAGGGGAGTAATCCCCTCTCTTTTAATTTGCCATGAATGCCTATTTGGAAAATATAGAAAATCTTGTTCGTTGTTTACTCTTGCACCCCACACGAGTAGGGCGATCTCTTTGTTTGGTTAAAGATGAAACGTTTCTTAAGGTGCTTGAAGAAAACCTTGACCTAAGTAATAGGTTGAACCTGCCTGTTTGCCAAGATACAGGAGTAGTTACCCTTGTAGTGGGGCATGACTCATTAACGCGAGATGAGTTACTGGAAATTAAAACTGCTTTTGAAAACTGTTTCAACGATCTTGCACGACCCTCAATGCTTTCTTCACCCTTTTTCGGGCAACATCCGTTAGGGCGACACCAAGTATGCTTTCTTGAGGAAGTCCGTGATAAAAGGGGTTTAGGTGCAGTTATTTCAGGAGCAGGTACGGAAACGCATTGTTTCCTAAAGGTATACCCAGGTACAGCTTCTTGGGAAACAGTAGTTGATGATTTGCAGGGCTGGTCTTCGAAAAGGGCCTCTCTGGCTTGCCCTCCAGTTCATTTTGGCGTGGCTGTAGGCGGTACAGCAGCTGAAGCCGTGAAGCAGTCCAAACTGAGTTTCCTTTTCGGAAACAATTTTCCAACCTGCTATGAGCATGCCTATGAAGAACTTGTCAACGCTCTTAGAGCGAGCACAGTCGACCCGCTAAAAAACGGTGAAAGCTGGGCGGGAGATGTTTTTCTACGGATTCTTCCTACTCATATGTCGGCAGTACCTGTGAGCATGAGCTTTATGTGTTGGCCATATAGAGCGGAGTGGATTGACCTTGGTGCTTAGAGAAAAGCAGTGGTACAGTTGTAGAGGCGTAATAGGTATAACCAGAGATAGAGGTTTACAGACGATTTGCCAAGAGGGTCAACACCTTCCAGCGGTAGTTTTTTTAGCCGGTCCGACTTTAATGGCTGCGAAAGAAGCACCATTGGGATCGTGTGGACCTACCAGCGTTAGTAGGATGTTGCCATTTTTAGGGGCTATGAATAGGCTTGGGGTTCAACTAGTCATAGCGAAAGGTGTTAGCGATGACGTTCCGGAAACTTTTCGGCGTATTGGTCTTTCATATGGTATTGCTGTGGGCGGTGCTGGTGCATTCTACGGCACCAAAATAAAGCAAGTCTTAAGTAGAAAATATGAATCTCTAGGAGCAGAAGGGTTCTTCCTTGTAGAAGTTCAGGATTTTCCATTTTATGTTTGTGTGGGTGGTGATGTAGATGGATATTTTGAGCCGATACCGTGACGCATCTATTGAGGATATTTGGAATGAAGATAACAGGTATAATCTGTTTTACGAAGTGGAATTGGCTTATTTGAAGGCTGAAGCGATGCTGGGAAAAATTCCAGCTGACATCCCAGATTATTTGGAGAGAAACAGGCCATCCTTCAGCGCAGAAGAGATAGAAAATGAAGAAAAGATTACTCGCCATGAAGTAGTCGCATTCATAAATGTAGTAAGTCGTAAACTTGATAAGTACACCGAATACTTCCACAGAGGGCTTACCTCCTCGGATATCATGGATACGGTCTTTTCTCTTCAGATAAAGCAGTCTTTACGCCACATAAATGCACTCACCGATGAAACCATAAAGGTCTTAACAGAAAAGGCAGACCAGTTCAAACACAACGCGTGCGCCGGTAGGACTCATGGCGTACACGCAGAGCCTTATTTCTTTGGACTCCGTTTTTTAACTGTTGCTGTGGCTCTCAAAAGGTCATTAAACATGCTTGCTGCTCTTGAGCAGAGCATACCTGGGAAACTATCAGGTGCTCTGGGTATTTACACTAATTTAGACCCGGATATAGAATCGGAATTTCTCAGAATTCTGGGCCTCAGTGCACTTCCAGTTAGTACTCAAATAGTACCTCGTGACGTTTATGCACCTGTGTTGTTCTACTTGGCGCTAGAAGCGAGTATTCTAGATAAGCTTGCTCAGGACATGAGAATTCTTCAGATTACGGAAATAGGTGAAGCTCAAGAGGAATTTAAACGTGGTCAAGCGGGCTCTTCTGCTATGCCGCACAAAAGAAACCCGGTGCGGTGGGAACGTATCTCGGGTCTAAGCCGAGTTTTGCGTTCGCAAGTTAACGTTGCGCTGGAAAATGTTCCATTATGGTTTGAGCGAGATATTTCTCATTCTAGTACTGAAAGAATAGTGTACCCGTTGTGCTTTGATTTGATTGCTTTCATGCTAAAAGAAACCAAATCACTTGTTAGTAATAGTGTTTTTGACAGCTCAAGAATGCTGGCCAATATGTCTAATTCAAAGAACTTGCTTTATTCGTCCAGGGCATTGTCTGTGATTCAACAGAAGCTTGGTAGAGAAGCGGCATATAAGCGTGTTCAGGATTTGTCTAGGCAGGTTTTGGATGGCGAAGTAGATGATTTCATCGAAGCTCTTCGCTCCTCATGTTTGCTTTCGGAAGAAGAGTTGCAAAGCATAACAGATGTTTCAGATCTTCACGCAAAGGTGGATCTAATTTACGAAAGGGCAGCAGCGTTTTTAAGCAATTAGGCTTCCAGTTCTTTTAGTGTTTTATGACTTTTCTGCCTCTAGCGCCTTCCAACGGACCCACATAACCCTGTTCTTCTAGTGCGTCCAAAATACGTGCGGCTCTATTGTAGCCAATCTTAAACCGTCGCTGTATGAGAGATGTGGAAACTCTATCCATGTTCTTTATCATGTTAATCACGTCATTCATTATGGGATCAGAACTATCGAAGTTTCCTGAGATAGACTCCATCATTGGGATTTCTCTAAGCTGGGTTTCCAAAGGCTGGGACTTCCAGTATTCCACCACACGCATGATTTCCACATCTGAGATAAATGGAGCTTGACCTCTTATGGGCTTCATCACGGCAGGGTTTGAATACAGAAAGTCACCAGCTCCTATTAGCCGTTCTGCTCCAGTGACGTCTAGAATTACCCGTGAATCCACTTGACTACTTACGGCAAACGCAATACGGTGTGGGATGTTTGCTTTTATCAGCCCTGTGATAACATCCACAGAAGGCCTCTGGGTAGCCATTATGAGATGAATACCTGCTGCCCTTGCTTTAGAAGCCAATACTGCGACTACTTGTTCCATCTCGGAGGGCGCTGTAAGCATGATATCAGCCAATTCATCAACTACCACTATGATGATGGGTATTTTCTCCTCCGGGTTTGCTTTGTTGTAATCAACGATGCTTCTGGACTTGGATTGCGCGAGTATTTGATACCTTTCTTCCATCTCTGCGGCCAATTCTTTAAGAACGATTAGTACTTGCTGCGGATTATTAATCACCGGGTATAAAAGATGAGGAAGGCCTTGATAAAAGGAGAATTCTACATGCTTTGGGTCAGCTAAAACTAAACGTACGTCATCAGGACTGAAATTCATCAAGAACGACACAATGAAACTCTGAAGAGCCACACTTTTACCCGCGCCAGTAGCACCTGCTACCAGCAAGTGTGGCATTTTGGTGAGGTCTTCGATTATGGGCTTCCCATCCACGGTGAGTCCAATCGGGAGCGCAATGTTGGCATATTTATCAGCCAAGGCTCCCATTAGGTTGGAAAGTCTTACTATTTGTCTTCTGGGATTCGGCACCTCTATCGCCACCGTATTGGGTTTTCCCGCTACAGGTGCGTCAATACGTAGTTCAGGTATACCCAAACGCACTGCAAAATCTTGACTTCTAGCAGTTACAGTAGACACACGAGTCCCTGCTAGAAGCTCAATCTCTAACCTTACTACGTGAGGGCCTGTTATGAAGTTAACAACTTTTCCTCCTATGCTAAAAGTATCTAGAACCTCTTGGACTTTCTTTGCTAGAGTCTGTGTCTCCGTAGTAGCACCAAACGATAGCTTTGTGGGTGCCTCTAAAAGACTTACAGGAGGTAAGAACGTACGCCCTTTGAACTTTCTCCGGGTGTCAGCTGTGGCTTGTTCAGGTTTAGAGGTGTGACTTAGCAGGCCTTCATCTGTTGGTTCGGGCATTGGTTTTGGAGAAAGTTTGGAGTCATTTGCTTTGCTTTTCTCCCTTTTAACGTCTATGATTACTGGGGTCTGTTGACTGTTATTTGTTTCAAAAGCATCTGTTGGACGGAACGGCGCTTGTATGGTAGGCTGGGGTATACGCTTCACTGACACAACTCCCATGATAATGAGTAGCACAGCAGCCGCTAATATAAGGCTTACTAACCAAGCAGGTAATCCTATTATTGTAAAGAGCTCTTGCCATACAACCACAGATTGCAGAAGAATCTTTCCGATAAAGTAAAAGACCACGCTTAGGAAGACCAGGATACTGGGTATCACTATTAGTGCAACGAAAAGCTTTTTACTGTTGTTTTTCTTTTTCCGTTTAGATCTAGTGGTTGCTTTTGTTTTTATTGTTCTTTTTCTTGGCTCATTTACTACAACCTTTTTCTGATTGGTAGATTTAGATTTACCTCGTGCCATGTCGGTATTTTAACCCACTTTTGACATAATAATCACATAAAGAGAGCCTTCTGACTTATAATACCCTTGAGGTGATCAAGATGAAGCTGGTAAAAATCGTTGTTACTACGGGACCATCCCTAGAAGATCTGGATAAAATAAGGGAAGCAGCTAAGGCCGGTGCAGATGTATTCAGACTCAACTTGTCTCACGGTTCGTACGATGAGCATATTAAAAGGATTGAGAATATAAGAGCTGTTGAAAAAGAGATAGAAAGGCCTTTAGCCATCTTAGCTGATTTGCAAGGGCCAAAGATCAGGATTACAAGCACTGTAACAGAAGAGGGGATTGCTTTACAAGAAGGTAAGGACATTAAGCTGCGCTACGGTTCAGATGCGTGCACTGGAGAAGTTCTGTATGTAGATTATCCTTACTTGGTAGAAGATGTGGAAGTTGGTTCTTTGGTTTATTTGGACGACGGCAAGATTCAGCTTCGAGTAATTTCAAAAGATAATCATGAACTAACAGCTCAAGTAGTTGCAGGAGGTATTGTTACATCCCACAAAGGTATTAGCTTTGCAGGTGCTCGGCTGCGTCTTCCGGCACTGACAGAGAAAGATCTGAAAGACCTAGATTTTCTGTGTACGCAGGATATCGATTTTGTTGGCCTGAGTTTTGTTAGAGAGCCCGAAGATGTAATGGATCTTCGTAGACGACTTGACAAAGCTGGACGCAATGACGTTGGTATTATTGCAAAAATCGAAAGGCATGAAGCACTTGAAGATTTGAATGCAATCGTGGATGTGTCAGACGCGATCATGGTTGCTCGTGGCGATCTAGCTCTTGACATTCCATTGGAAGACTTGGCTTTGGTGCAAAAAGAGATTATAAGGATATGTGTTGAAAAATGCAAGCCTGTTATTGTAGCAACGCAAATGCTTGACTCCATGATAGAAAGACCTTTCCCAGGTAGAGCAGAGATAACGGACGTTGCTAATGCAGTCATGGATGGAAGCGATGCAGTAATGCTGTCTGGTGAGACAGCTTTTGGGAAGTATCCCATTCTAGCTATTGAAACCATGAAACGTATAATCGAAACTGCTGAGACATATCCGTTTAGAACACCTAATTTTCTAACGCCAAAATCCGTAAGAGAGGCACTTGTGGAAAGCGCAGTACGGATTGCTGAACGTAGTGGAGCAGAACTTCTAGTGGTTGCTACTGAGACTGGGGCCTCTGCGCGAATTACTTCTGCCTTTCGTTCTGTGGTCCCCATACTTGCTGTCACTCACAACGATCGCTTGCAACGTCAGCTATGCCTCAGTAGGGCAGTAATACCCATAAAAACGGAAGCTTCAGCATCAGCAGAAGAAGTTCTAAAGACTAGTGTTAAATGGTCGTTGGATCATAGAATTGCAAACAAGGGAGATTTACTGCTTTATATTTTTGGGGACTTAACTGGCGTGGCTGGAAGCACGAACTCTGTTAAAATATATAGGATACCTACTGTCATCGGAAATGTGGAAATCCTAAAGCCAAGCAAAGGGTACATGGTGGGCCACTATTTAAAAAGACTCAACGGTATTGCGTACTATGAGTCAGGAAAAGGCGAAAAGCAGTTTTTTGGTAAAGGTGATAAGGAGGGCGACCTGTTCGGTAAGGTTGTCTGGATACAGGAGCCCAACGACGGAGCAGTTATAACCGTGGACTTAGAAACAGGAAAGATTTACAATGGACACTACGTTTTGTGAGAAGGATAAAAAACTAAGACACATCATAAAAGTGCTCAGTGTGACTGCTGTCACATTATGTGTGCTAATGGTATTGTTGGTGTTCGTAGATGTGTCAGTGCAGAGCCAGCTAAAACAGCTGGAAACTACACTAAATGTACTTCAGGATCAGAAAGAGGCGCTTCAAAACGAAGTTCGTTTTGTTGAAAGCGAGTATTACAATGAGAAGATCATTGTAGGCATTCTAAAGAGAAACGTTGATGGTGCAACGGTCATTAGATTCAATCGTTGAATACCAACTGGACCGGCCCCCTAGAGGCAATTGGTGGCCAAGGGTTTTTTGTCCCTACGGGTTTCCAATGGTAATTGAGACTGAACCATTTCTTGAAGATGGCACACCTTTTCCTACGTTATTTTGGCTCACTTGCCCTTACCTAAAAGAAGAGATTTCAAGAATGGAAAGTGGTCCAGTGAAAGTAGACATCATGAAGCGAATTCGTCAGGACAGAGCTGCCTCTACTGAGGAGCTGCAAAGCGAAAAGTTGTATTCTGAATATTTGAAACGGCAAGGTTTTAACAGAGAGTTATATGTCGGCGGTAGTAGATTTCCTTTAACATTCAAGTGCATACATGCCTTAATAGCGTGGTATCTTGTCTCTGATAGAGGCGTTGCCGCGCAATTGGTGCTTGCCGAATTAGAGAGAACATATTGTGAAGATAAGAGGTGTGAGCATAGACATGAATGAATCAAGGCTTTTCGATGTTTTCATAGTAGGTGGTGGACCTGCAGGATTAACTGCTGCTATTTACTGCGCCAGAAATGGTTTGCGTGTTGCTGTTGCATCTGCGGATATTTTTGGTGGCACGCTGAACAACGCAGCTATTATCGAAAATTACCCTGGTTTCCCTGAAGGTGTATCAGGTGCTGAGCTCGCCGACCGTTTTAGGCAGCATGCCCTAAATGCTGGAGCGGAACTGCTGGAGGAAAAGATTGAAAAGATTGAAAAAAAAGAGCAGTATTTTGTGCTGCACGGATACGATACTTACACGGCAAAGGCTGTTATATTGGCCATGGGCATTGACTACAGAAAATTAGGTGTTCCTGGTGAGCTGGAGCTGTTGGGAAGAGGGGTATCGTTTTGCGCTACATGTGACGGTGCATTTTTCCGAAACAAAGTGGTAGCTGTAGTAGGAGGAGGAAGTTCTGCTTTTGCCAGCGCTGAATACATGGCAAATATAGCTTCTAAGGTTTATTTGGTGCATAGACGCTCTGGTTTTAGGGCGGAAAAGATACTAGTAGACAGAGTTCTTTCACACCCGAAAGTGGAACCACTTCTTAACAAAGTAGTAAAAAGAATCAGTGGACAAAACAAGGTCGAAAGCTTGCTTCTAGAGGATGTTGTCACCAAAGAAGAGTCTGTTTTGCCTGTTGACGGTGTCTTCATTCAGGTAGGTCACGTACCAAAGACGGATTTGGCAAAGGGATTAGTAAACATGGATGAAAATGGGTATATAAAAGTTAGCGAGGATATGAAGACGTCGGAAGAAGGAATATTCGCAGCTGGTGATGTAAGGCAAGGAGCACTTGGTCAAATAGTGACTGCTGCAGCTGACGGTGCAATAGCAGCTGAAAGCGCGTTTCGCTATATAAATGAGAAAGGTTTGTAAAAGGAGGGTAAAGTTTGTTTATCAGATTTTCTGAAGAAGCAAGAAAAGCACTTAAGGATGCCCAGGAAGAAGCGCGGCGCCTTAACAGTAGTTTTGTTGGCAGAGAGCACCTAGTCCTAGCTATGCTCAATGAAGATACGAGGGCATATTCAATAATCGATTCTTTAGGTGCGGATGCCGATAATATAAGGAGTTCTATTGAAGATATTCCAATGCCCATGGCTTCAAGTTTGCAGTATCCCGAACTATCTAGTGAAGCTAGAAGACTTTTGGATATTGCCAGTGAAGAAGCACGCAAGCTCGCTCACTCCTATGTAGGCACAGAACACTTGTTACTGGCAATACTCAAGGAACCATCCAGAGTTAGCTCCATACTTAATGAGAACGGTGTTTTTTATGACGACGTAAGAAAAAAGGTCATAGAAATGGGCGAGCAAGAACCAGAGGAAAAGGGAAAAACAAAAACCCCTGTTCTGGACAAGTTCTCCAAGGACCTTGTTTCTTTGGCTGAAAAAGGAAAGTTGGATCCTGTCATAGGTCGTGAAACCGAACTCAACAGGATCATTGAGATATTGAGCCGCAGAATTAAGAACAATCCCATATTGCTTGGAGAACCTGGCGTGGGTAAGACGGCCATAGTTGAAGGGTTAGCCGAAAGAATTGCCTCTGGTAAGGTACCTTATTCGCTAAAGAAGAAGCGTGTTGTACAGCTTGACATTTCTTCCATAGTTGCTGGAACTAAGTACAGAGGCGAATTTGAAGAACGCATGAAGAAGATCCTTGATGAAGTGAAGCGCACCAATGGTCAAGTGATTTTGTTTATTGACGAAATCCATACCGTCATTGGTGCTGGAGCTGCTGAAGGTGCCATCGATGCTGCATCCATATTGAAACCATCTTTGGCTCGTGGTGAGATAAAGGTTATTGGTGCAACAACCTATGATGACTACAGAAAGTACATTGAAAGGGACCCCGCTTTTGAACGTAGATTCCAGCCAGTTCAAGTAGAAGAACCTTCCCTGGAAGAAACTAAGCAAATTCTTATTGGCTTACGTCCCATTTACGAAAAATTCCACAACGTAAAGATAGCAGATGACGCCATAGAAGCAGCTGCCATATTGACGAAAAAATATGTGAAGCAAAGATTCTTGCCTGATAAAGCCATAGATGCGTTGGACGAAACATGTGCCAAAGTAAGGCTTGCAAACGAGGTCTTGCCGAGCAATCTTAGGGCGTTGCTTGACGAAATTGAAAATGTTAGATTACAGAAACAGTTGGCTATTGACTCTCAGCAGTTTGAAGAAGCAGCTGCATTGCGGGATAAGGAAAAAGCTCTCAAAGAAGAGTACTCAAGGATGGAAGAGATTTGGCTCTATGAACGGAGCATGGATGAGAATCAGCCCACGGTGTCTTTCGATGACGTTGCGTACACCATATCTTCTTGGACTGGCATACCTGTGGCAAAACTGCGCTTGGATGATAAGAAGAAACTATTAGAGATCGAAGACTATCTGCACCGCAGGATTGTTGGACAGAACGAAGCGGTTACTGCTGTAGCTAAAGCTATTAGAAGAAGCAGAACGGGCTTGCAAGATGAGCGAAGGCCCATCGGTGTCTTCCTTTTCCTTGGCCCCACAGGAGTAGGAAAGACAGAACTTGCGCGTGCTTTAGCGGAGTTCATGTTTGGTGAAGAAGAGGCCCTGATACGCATTGACATGTCAGAGTACATGGAAAAGTTCAATGTGAGCCGTTTGGTCGGCGCTCCTCCAGGATATGTGGGATACGAAGAAGGAGGACAGCTTACTGAAGCGGTTAGAAGGAAACCGCACAGTATTGTGCTTCTAGATGAGATTGAGAAAGCACATCCAGATGTCTTCGACATATTGCTTCAAATATTCGAAGATGGCCGGCTAACCGATGGTCAAGGTCGTGTAGTAGATTTTAGGAACACGATCATAATAATGACCTCGAACCTGGGTAGCAGAGATATAAGCGCAGGTACAACCATAGGATTCTTAAAAGATCAAGTCAAATTTGAAAACATGGAAAACCTTGTCATGGATGCCGTGAAGAAGTTTTTTAAGCCTGAGTTCCTAAACAGGATCGATGAAATAGTAGTATTCCATCACTTAACAAACGACGATCTAAGACAAATCGTGGGTATCATGATGGATGATCTGAACAAACAGCTTCGTTCTCAAAACCTTACGGTTAAGATATCTGACAGAATGTTAGATCAAATAATCACAGAAGGATATGAACCAAGGTTCGGTGCTAGACCATTGAGAAGAGCTATTCAGAGGCTTGTAAAAGATCCTTTGGCCGAGTACATGCTCAAACACGAAAACATCAGTGGAACATTGTTTATGGATTTCGTAGATGGCGAAATTACAATCAACAAGGTACCAGACGAGGAAGTTAGTAGAGTTTGAGTGAGAAAAGTCAGTACGAATGTTCAAACTGCGGGTACGTTTCCTCAGTTAAGCTGGGAAGGTGCCCGCAGTGCGGCCAATTTGGTACATTTATTGTAAGAAAACCCATAGCCGAACAAGAGCGGAAAGTAAATTTTAGTTACACAAAGAAACCTCAAAGAACAACTCCAACTTTCTTACCTGAGCTCAATTTTGTTTTGGGAGGAGGTCTCAAGAGCGGCTCAGTGTTGCTGCTTGGTGGCGAACCTGGAATAGGTAAGTCAACACTGGCACTGCAAATCCTTGGCAATGCAGATACGAATGCTCTGTATGTTAGTTCGGAGGAAACAAGAGAGCAAGTTCTTGAACGCGCTGAACGTATTGGTTTGAGAAACATAAATGTGGTGTCAGAATCTGACCTTGGCGCTGTTGATTTAGATAATTACGGCTTGATCTGTGTGGACAGCCTTCAGACCATTCGTTTTGGGGACATGGGTGCTCCAGGATCACCTGCCATGGTAAAAGAAATAGCTGGATATTTAGTAAAATGGGCAAAAGAATCGAACGGCATTACACTTATTGTCGCACACGTTACAAAGGAAGGCGTAATAGCAGGCCCTCGCACGGTGGAACATATGGTAGATGTGGTGCTGTACCTAGAAGGCGACAGAACTAGTGACAAGCGCCTACTTAAGTTAGTTAAAAACAGGTTTGGGCCTAGTACAGACCAGATTTTGCTCGAGATGCAAAGTTCAGGCTTAACTCCTTCCGAAGTAGAGGTTAGTGGATTAGATAGGAACCAAACAGGGTTAGTTCTTAGTGCTGTAAACACAGGGACTAGATTCGAGTTCGTACAGGTGCACGCACTGGTAACTGATTCCTATGGGCAAATACCTAAGCGTTTAAGCTCAAGGTACCCAAATAATCGGTTGTTGCTTCTAACGGCAGTTATGCAAAAATATCTTAGGGTCCCGCTGTACAAATACGACATCTATGTAGATCTCACTACGGATTTTTTTGTAAACGATTATGGTGTTGATGCCGCAATAGTAGCAGCAGTTTATTCCAGTTTGAAGGAAATGCCGATTTCTGGAAATACATTAGTGTATGGGGAAGTTTTGCTAACAGGTGATATAAGGTCTCCTCACCCTGAGACTCAACTAGACCGATTAGTCAGAGGAGCTCAGTTGAAAAGAACAAACGCTTCCACTGTTGTAGAATTAATTAAAGAACTTTTCTAATCTTATTGTGAGGTGATTTTGATGCGTTTTTTACGTTTTTTTAGAGGTTTATTCTATTCTTTCATCGCATTTATTTTGCTTTATGTTTTAGTTGGTTTTATTCCTTTGCAGCTTCTAAAGGAAAACCAAAATATTGTGCTAGGTGTTTTGGCTGCGATAGCACTTGCAGTAGGGTACGGCTTTTTATCCACCTTTGACAAATGGATCGAACAGGCTTTTCAGCGAGCTGCCTCTTTCTCTTTTCAACAATTCCAGTACATTGGTGTTGGAATTATTTTAGCGAACATAGTTGGAGTGCCTATTTTGATACCTCTCATGTATGCTGGCGAGCATGCCTTGGGTGTAGCTATCTTGGTGGTACTTGATGTTTTGGCCATATGGGGCGCAATCTTTATCTTTAGAGTTAGAGAACGAAGAGAAGGAATAACAACCGACCAGCCCGAATTTGTTTTGGATACATCTGTACTGGTAGATGGACGTATTTTGGATATCATGAATTTGGACTTGCTCAAAGGTAGAGTTGTGGTACCTTCCTTTGTTGTTGATGAGATAAGGCAACTGGCTGACAGCACAGACCCAGTCAAGCGTGATAAAGGTCAAAGAGCATTGAAAGTGTTAGAACAACTAAAGGCGTCGAGCAAGCGTCTTGCACTGGTGGATTATACACCCCGAGGGGTAAAGGGCGTTGATGACGCGTTAATCCAATATGCTCGTGACAGGAAAGCCACCATTGTGACCTTGGACTCTAATTTAGCAAAGATTGCCCGTTTACATAACACAGATGTGATTAATTTCAGTGAGGTGTTCTTAGCTCTACGCCCGAACATCAACGTGGGAGATGAACTTACCATAAAGATTGTTAAAGAAGGAAAAATTCGTCAGCAAGGAGTAGGATTCTTGGACGATGGCACCATGGTCGTAGTTGAGGATGCAGCAGACCTAATTGGAAGCACAGTACGTGTTGTGGTCACCAACGTCCACGTTAGTGACACGGGGAAAATCATATTTACCAAGGTTGCTGACTAAATCATGAACGGCCTGATTTTGGTTGCTGGTGGTAAGGGACAAAGATTTTCCGGCGGCAAGGGAAAGGCTCAGCTAAGAGTCTTTAAAGGTTGGTCTTTATTGGATTATTGGCAAGTTCGCCTTGAAACGCTAAAGGACTTATTTCAAGATGTCGTCGTAGTCACCGATAGTCCCATGGACTTAGAGAACATAAAAGTCGCACTTCCAGGGAGTTCAAGGAAAGAATCTGTGGCGAATGGTTTTGAAAAACTTGCAAGAGTAGATAAGGTTTTAGTCCATGATGCTGCACGGCCGCTTGCGACTGACAGTCTGTTTGAGCGTATATTGGCATGGCTAGACCTTTTTCCAGTAGTGGTTCCAGCTATAGATGTTGAAGACGCTTTAAGAAAGAAAGAGGGCAGTAGTACGGTGCCTTTTCCTAGAGAGGATCTCATGAGAGTACAAACGCCACAGGGTTTCAGGTATGAGGTACTAAAAGCGGTGCTAGAAACATCAGATGAAGATGTTGATGAAGCAAGTGTGGCACAGCGGCTTGGATGGGAAATTCACGTTGTGGAAGGGGAAAGGAAAAACTTGAAGGTTACATTCCCTGAGGACGTTTTTTTACAAGAGCTCATGTTTAGGCGGCTAGAAGGGATTGGGTGGGATTTTCACAGATTTAGTGAAAACGCACCTCTTATTCTTGGTGGAGTCAGGATAGAAGATGCAGATGTGGGCCTAGAATCTTGGACTGACGGCGATGTAATAATTCATGCCGTTGCTGATGCTCTTCTATCAACTTTAGGACAAGGTGACTTAGGAACCCTCTATCCCAATAGCCAGCTATGGAAAGGTGGTTCTTCTACCGACATTTTGGCTGATGTAATGGAAAGAATGAGAAAGAAACATCTTCTTGTGGAAAAAGCCACAGTTCTGTTGTTAGCAGACAAACCAATGTTGAAACACTGGATAGATCCTATCACCAGAAATTTATCCTCGTTATTGAACGCCCCAGTCTACCTTTCAGTTACGCGAAGCGAGGGGATAATCGGAAAAGATCTGAATGGCATGATTTCATTATCTTTTGTGAATTGTGTTGAGGTGAAAAGATGAAGCTGTATGACACCCTTAGTAGAAAATTCGTTGATCTTGAAAAGAAGCCCGGAGAAAAGATTGCAGGATATGTGTGTGGCATAACGCCATACGATGAACCTCATTTGGGCCATGTAAGAACAGCTTTAGTGTTTGACCTGTTTCATCGTTATGTTAAAGCTCAAGGGTACAAGCCAGTATTTGTTTCAAATTTCACCGATGTCGACGATAAAATCATCGAAAGATCAGTACAGCTATCCATTCATCCTTTTGCCTTGGCCGAGATTTATGAAAGGCTTTATTACAAACTCATGGATTTTCTTAACGTAGAACCGCTGTACGCATACATCAGAGTGTCTCAAGTCATTCCAGACATAATCGAAGCTATAAAACAACTCATTGATAAAAAGCATGCTTATGTGACTCCTGATGGGGTTTATTTCTCAGTGCCCAGTTTCCCGAATTACGGTGAACTTTCAGGCAGAAAAGTCGAAGACATATCGCTACTTGAATCTAGAGTAGAGCCTTCGCCGTTTAAAAAAGATCCTAGGGACTTCGCACTGTGGAAGAGTAGGAAACCGAATGAGACTGTTTGGTGGCATAGTCCGTGGGGAGACGGCCGTCCTGGGTGGCACATTGAATGCACTGTCATTTCTGTTAAATTCGCCGGGTTTCCATTGGATTTCCATGGGGGCGGTTCAGATCTAATATTTCCTCATCATGAGAATGAAAAGGCACAGTCAGAAGCTCTTATTGGTCAAGAACCTTTCGCAAGGGCATGGATGCATACTGGTATGCTACGCATCGGCAAAGAAGAGATGCACAAGAGCTTGGGTAATTTCATAGGTGCCACCGAAATCATGGCAAAGTACGACCCAGATGTGTTGAGGTATTTGCTCCTGTCAACGTACTACAGAGATCCTGTCACGTTCTCCGAAGAAGTCTATAACCAGGCAGCAAACACGGTGAACAACCTTAGATCCTATTTCGAGCGACTTGATTGGGTGAGTAGAGATGGGGAAGCTCGAACTCAAGTAGTTAGCCTCGTAGCAAGTGCTAAAGAGACTTTTCATAGCGCACTTGAAGATGATTTGAACTCATCTGCGGCATTGGCTGAGGTGCACAAGCTGATTGCTCAGCTAAGAGTGGAAGACCTAAACACCAGCGAAGCTTCCATAGTCAAACAATTCCTTACCCATGCTTTAAGGACCGTATTTGGACTGCGATTAACTAAAGACGGAAAGGTAGATGAATCTTTGATTCAAGATATGGTTGAGTTGAGAAATGACTTTAGAAAGCAAAAGAAGTTTTCGGAGGCTGACGCCATAAGGGATATGCTGCTAAGACACGGCATAGTGTTGGAGGATACCAAAGAAGGTACCCGATGGATAAGGGAGTAATGTGATGAGTCTAAAGAAAGAGCTTACATACGGTTTTAGTCCTTTGGAAGAAGCACTCAGATCTGGCAAGGTCGAAAAAATCTGGGTAAGAGTAGACAAAATGTCAAAGGTTAAGCAGCTAGTGGATAAACTAGAGAAGAATAGACCAATTCCTCTAGTAGCTGTTCCTAAGGAATTCTTTCCTGAAAAAGAATGGGTCGGTTTTCTCCCTTCAGAAATTGACTACTTAGGATGGGAAGAATTGCCTGAAATAGGAAACATGGTTGTGATTGTGGATGGGGTAACAGACAGCACAAATCTAGGGGCCATTTTTCGGGCGTCGGTGGCACTTTCATCTCCCAATATAATCCTTGATCTTCACAACACTGGATCAGTAACGCCAAAGGTTGTTGAGATTTCCCGTGGAGCAGCTTTAAGGGCACGCGTATGGCGATTAAACATTAAACAGGCTATCCCGAGGCTTAAAGAGAACGGTTTCTCAGTAGTAGGACTGGAAGCACACCATGGAACAAAAGTGTATCATTTGGATTTAACAGGAAAAGTTGCCTTAGTCGTTGGGTCTGAAGATAAAGGTATCCGTACAACCGTGAGAACACTATGTGACCATTTTGGCAACATACCAACAGACTTCGAGAGCCTTAATGTTCATGTTGCCCTTAGTATTGCCTTGTATGAAGCAAAACGTCAACGTGAGTTTAAAAGCGGTAGTAGCATGGACTGAAGGTACGGAGGAAGTGGGTTTGGCTCAATTGCCACTTCATAAGGTACTTCAACAGGCTGTAGATTTCTAGTCCCTATCATAATAGAGTGGCGTCCTTCAGATATGGTATAAAGCGCAGCTGCTCCCATGGTAAAACCTAGGAAAGAATCTAAGGTTGCCGGAGTACCACCCCTCTGCAAATGACCAATGCGAGAAATCTCTATGTCTCTATTCAATTCTTCTCTTAGCCACTCCGCAAGCGGTGATGGATCTCCGCAGCCTTCAGCCCATATGACGATGGCACTACCTTCGGCTTGGCTTATCTTGGTGTATATTTCCTCAGATGTTGCTGGGGCTTCCGGTATATTGACAAAATCAGCTCCGGTTGCCAGACCTACAAACATGGCTATATAACCAGAATTTCGTCCCATAACTTCAACAAAGAAAATTCCCCTTTCAGACAACGCCACATCAGTTAGCCGACGAACTGCTTTTACCGCTGTTTCAGCGGCTGTTATGAATCCCAGTGTGAAGTCAGTGCCTCCCAAATCATTATCAATAGTCCCTGGGATTCCCACAGTGGGGATGCCTGCTTCCTCTAAAGCCATTGCACCTCGCAAGGACCCATTTCCACCAATTACTATGAGCCCGTCGATGCCAGTAGAGGAAAGCGTATCTGGCACTCGCCGTCTCCATTCAGGAAGCAAGAATCTATCACTCCGCGAAGTCCCGAGAATAGTCCCGCCGAGAGAGTTTATTCCTCTGACTCGGCTGGAACTCAAGGGCAAGAATTGCTCCTCCAGAAGCCCATCAAAACCATTGCGCACACCTATGACTTCAATATTTCTCTGTTCGGCGGCTATGACAGCTCCACAAATAGCTGCATTCATTCCGGGGGAATCTCCCCCGGACGTTAGTATGCCGATTCTTTTCATGATTTATCCTCTGAAAAAGACTCCAAAATCGTCTATTAAAGACTCAGGAAGAGGCCTGTTTTTCCCCACAACCAGTGTAAGATCAACCGGCTTAATGGTACCTTCTTTGTATGCAGCTAAGACACCAGTCTGTCCCTTGTCTAACCATTCCACCGCTTTAAGCGCTTGAAGTTGTGGAAGTATTCTGTCTATCACAGAAGGTTTACCACCTCTTTGAGCATGGCCTAGAATAACGCATTTCACTTCCGTATTCAAGCCTTTTTCTAAGAACTGCGCAACCACTTCTCCCATGCCACCCAGTTGAACATGGCCAAATTCATCAACAGGTCTGTCTTTGAGCATGCTTTCGTCTAAAACAGCCCCCTCTGATACCACTACTACAGCGAACCCTTTGTCAGAGAGAGCTCTTTTTGTCTTCGCAATAAGCTCTTCTATGTCAGCTTTCTCTTCAGGAACTAACACGTAATCGGCGCCGCCAGCTACGGCAGTAAAAAGACCCAGCCATCCTGCGTGACGTCCCATAACTTCTAATACCATGACACGATGGTGGCTCTTAGCGGTGTCTTGCAGCCTTTCAAGTATGTCCGTGGTAACTTCCAGAGCTGTAAAGAAACCTAACGTAAAATCAGTTTCGGGAACATCAAAATCAATCGTCTTTGGCACTCCGTTTATGGGTAGTTGGTAATCTCTGACAAGCTGCCCAGCAACGCCTAAGGTATCTTCGCCACCTATCGCAATAAGACCACTGAGCCCAAGTTCTTTGAAGTTTTCATAGGCAATTTCTTTCCCACCTTCTCTTTTGTAAGGATTGGTACGGCTTGAGCCCAGAATAGTACCACCCTTTGTAAGAGCACTGTCTACATCAGCTTTGGATAGCACTATGGTTTCTTTTTCTAAAAGGCCTTTCCAACCATCCTTAATACCTATGACCTCATATCCCAATTCCACAGCTTTGTAGAAAACTCCCCTAATAGCTGGATTTAGTCCAGGTGCGTCGCCTCCACCGGTTAAAACGCCAAGTCGCTTTATGTTATCCACATTAGTACCTCCTTTATATGCAGACTAGTCCACCATATTTTACGCCAGCATTGAAGAAAGCGTGTTTAAAAGTTTGTTATGGCAACAATTGACACTCACTTAAACGTAGTATAATATTACGGAAGCGGAAGGGAAACTTCCGCTAAAAATGACGAAAGGGGAGGAGCAGAGGTGAAAAAGTTTACAGTTGGTATTTTAGTCGCTCTATTAGCTGTCTCACTGGTTTTGAGCGGTTGTTCAAAGCCTTCGCAGCCAAGTACCACAGAACCTAAGTACAAGATCGGTCTTGTATTTGATATCGGTGGAAGAGGAGATCACTCTTTTAACGATTCTGCTTATAACGGGCTAGTTCGATTGGCAGAGGAGTTTAAAGGTTACATCAAAGACGACCCGGACAATGTTAACTACGGGACCGAGGTGGAGCTTAAGTACTTGGAACCTAAAGAGGGTGGCCAAGACAGAGAACAGCTTCTTCGTACTTTAGCTGAAGAGGGTTATGACCTTATCTTTGGTATCGGTTTCATGTTCACTGACCCCATGATCAATGTTGCAAAAGACTTCCCAGACACAAAGTTTGCCATCGTTGACGGAACGATTGACGGATTAGACGAAAATAGCAACATCGTTTGCCTGAACTTCAAGCAGAATGAAGGCTCATTCCTAGTAGGAGCTATTGCAGGCCTCAAGACCAATACAAACAAAGTAGGTTTCGTGGGTGGTATGCAGAGTGCACTAATTGAGCAGTTCGAGGTTGGTTACAAGGCAGGAGCCATGTACGTCAATCCTAATCTGAGACAAGCTGGAAACATTCTCTCCCAGTACATAGGCACTACTGGGGATGCCTTTAAAGACCCCGCTAGAGGGACAGAAATAGCTTCAACGTTCCTTAATCAGGGCGCAGACATTATTTACCATGCTTCTGGTGCGTCAGGTGCTGGTGTGTTCCAAGCAGTTTATGATGCCTACAAGAATGGTAAAGATGTGTGGGCCATTGGCGTAGATAGTGACCAAGGCTTGGTTTATAAGAGCAGCGACGATCCCGAACAGCAGGCTATTGGTGACCGTATTCTGACCTCCATGCTGAAGAGGGTCGATACCTCTGTGTATCTGACTGGAAAGGATTTCATGGGAGGCCAGTGGAAGGGTGGATATAGAGACTTTGGGTTAGACGTAGATGGTGTCGGATATGCAGTTAACGACTACAACAGGTCTCTCATTGAGGATGTTATGCCCCAAGTAGATGAACTTAAACAGAAGATCATAAATGGCGAGATTGTTGTTCCAACCAACAACGAAGAACTACAAACGTTCCAATTACCCTAAGGATTAACACTTTTCACAATTAGGGCTTACGGGCTACCTTGCGGGTAGCCCCTTTTGTTTTTTGTCAATGTTATAATGAAAAAGCGGAATGTCAAGTAAGTTATAAGCAGAGGTGATGTAGTTGTTGTTTCTGCAATCATTTTATAATGAATGTTGTACCACGTTCCTAGTTACGCGCGAGCTCGTAAAAGTTTTTCAAGCTGGTTCGTATTCATTTGGCTTATCTGCTCAAAACGTAAGAAATGGGTGATAAAGATGAGCAAGGTTGACACAGTCAAAGAACGGATTCCTTTGATCGAACTGAAGGGTATAACAAAAGCTTTTCCAGGTGTTGTGGCTAACGATGACATTCATCTAACGCTCTACGAAGGGGAAATTCATGCATTAGTTGGTGAAAACGGAGCTGGTAAGACCACGCTTATGAAAATTCTTTATGGGGAATACCGTGCAGACAAAGGTGAGATTTTGGTAAGAGGGAACCCTGTAAGAATTACGAATCCATCAGTGGCAGTGGCACTTGGCATAGGTATGGTGCACCAGCACTTTATGCTGGTGCCGGGTTTAACAGTTCTTGAAAACATCATCTTGGGCAGTGAATCTGTAAAGAATGCGGTTTTAGACACAAAATCGGCGCGACAGAAGATCGAAGACATTATGCAAAAGAACGCTATGCCTGTGGATCTTGATGTCTATGTTGAGGATTTGCCAGTGGGACTACAGCAGCGTGTTGAAATACTTAAACTGCTGTACCGAGGTGCAGAAACTCTGGTTCTTGATGAACCAACAGCTGTGTTAACTCCACAGGAAACAACAGAGCTGTTTAAAACGCTTAAGGCTCTTAAAGAACAGGGACGGGGCATAATATTTATTTCTCACAAACTAAACGAAGTTTTAGAAATAGCTGACAGAATCACTGTTATTAGAAGGGGCAGAGTAGTGGGTGAAATGCCCATTGAGGAAGCTAGCAAGGAAAAAATCGCCGAGATGATGGTGGGCAAACCAGTGGTGCTGGAGGTAGAAAACCCTCGGGTTGAAGTTGGCGAAGATTGTTTAGTGCTTAAAGATGTTGTTTATGAAGAAAACGGTGTCAAGAAACTTGATGGGATCAGCTTTTCTGTTCATGCTGGTGAGATTTACGGGGTAGCTGGCGTTGAAGGCAATGGGCAAGAAGAGCTTCTTAAAATAGTCTCAGGTGAGATTTACCCGTCAGCTGGTGAAATACGTATTACCGATAAGGTAGTCAATAGAATCCCTCCTTTGGGACGCAGGCAACTTGGCGTGGGTCACATCCCAGCAGACCGACAGGCACAAGGTTTATTCATTGATATGCCTTTGTACATAAATGTGGTGGTTGGGTGGCATTGGCGGCAGGAATTTCAAAAAAGGGGTATTCTTGATTACAAGACAATGAGGTCTACTGCAAGCACCGTAGTAAAGAATTTCGACGTCAGAACTCCTTCTGTGGAAGTGCCTGCCAGTGCTTTAAGTGGCGGAAATCAGCAGAAATTTGTTGTGGGACGTGAAATAAGCTTTGATCCAACCCTTTTGCTGGCTGCTTACCCCACCAGAGGCGTAGACGTAGGGGCCACCGAATTCATATACAAGCAACTCATAGATGAAAAAGTCAGAGGGAAAGCCATTCTGCTTATATCCGCGGATCTTGAAGAGATCTTGGCTTTGTCTGATCGTATTGGAGTTCTTTACAGAGGAAAGATAATAAAAGAGTTCAGGAGAGAAGAAGCGACACCGGAAATCATTGGACTGTATATGCTGGGAGTGAAGGAAGAATGACACAAGAACAGGTAAAAGCGCAACCCAAAAGTATGGAGTGGAAATACAGACTTATTGAAGGTTCGGCTCCAGTCTTAGGCTTTTTGTTTGCCATGGTAGTAATGATGGTAACAGTTCAGTTCATAGGTGAAAGTCCGATTAAGGCTTTAAGTGCCATCCTGACCTTTTCTTTCAGTCAAGCTGGCATAGCTTATATTGTTTCTCAATCCATACCGCTAATAATAGCTGGTGAAGCGAACGCCATCGCTTTTCAGGCGGGGGTCTTCAACATAGGTGTAGAGGGCCAGTACCTATTTGGGGCTCTTTGTGCGGGGGTGGCCGGAGCTTATCTAGATCTCCCCACGTACATTCATATTCCGGTAGTTATTCTGGCTGGAATGCTCGGCGGTATGATATGGATCCTGATTCCCGCTCTGCTAAAGGTGTACAAAGGCGTGCACGAAGTCATAAGCACTATTATGATGAACCAAATAGCCTCTGCAGTCATTTTGTACCTAGTAGATGGCCCTTTTAACGGAGTTAGGGGTGAAGCGCAGTCTTTCAATTTGCGTACGCCTTACCTCAAACCCACTGCAGTGTTTCCATCTTTGCACAACGTCATAAACAGTATTACTGGTCTTTTCGGCTTTGAATTTCCGCATTATGTTGCGGTGGACTTAAGCTGGCTAATAGCCCTTATTGTAGTACTCCTTATGTGGTTTGTGCTGTTTAAGACATCCTTTGGACTTAGAGTACGCTGGGTGGGACAAAACATATCAGCTTCTGTTTACGCGGGCGTAGATGTAAAGAAAACACTCCTTGTAACCATGCTCATATCAGGGGCCATCGGTGGTCTAGTTGGCTTACAGGAAGTAGCCTACATATCGAAATTTTTCACTCCGAATATAACCAGAGGGCTTGGTTTTACGGGGCTTGCGGTAGCACTCCTAGCTAGAAACAATCCTCTTGGTGTCATCCTCTCAGGTTTGCTTTTCTCTTTCCTGAGTCGTGCCGGGTATGGACTTCAAATGTACACTAAAGTTCCTAATTCTCTAATTGGCATTATTTCAGGGCTTATGATACTCTCCGTGGTAGTTATTGACCAAATTCTCAGGCGTTACGCACGCACTTTAAGAAGAAGAGAGGTTGGTTAGCATGTTCGACTTTTGGTATTTCTTGTTGAGGGGCTTACAGTTAAGCGCACCCATGGCATATGGTGCTTTAGGTGCGGTTTACTCTGAAACTGGCGGTGTAGTGAACATTGCAGTAGAAGGTATGATGCTCACCGGTACTTTCTTCTTCGTCTGGGGAGCAACGCTTTTTAAGAGCTGGATAGCCGGACTACTGTTTGCAATCGTAGGAGCTGTCCTCATATCACTGATTCATGGATTGGCCACTATAACCTTCAAGGTTGACCATGTTGTAAGCGGCACTGCGTTAAACATATTGGCATCAGGACTTACAAGATTCCTTAGCATGCAAGTCTTCGGCATGGAAACCCAGAGTGCTGTCAATCCTTATACACCACCCACATTTCTGCGAATAAACGTAATTGCTTATTTTTTCATACCTTTGGCCATATTTACCGTATGGCTGCTTAATAGGACGCGTTTTGGTTTGCGTCTTCGTAGCTGTGGTCAAAACCCTTGGGCAGCGGATTCTCTTGGAGTGAATGTCTATGGATACAAGTATGTTGGTGTCATTTTGTCTGGCATTTTTGCCGGTCTTGCTGCCGCAACGCTTTATCCACATCAGTGGATCGATGCCATGACTGCAGGGCGCGGCTTCTTAGCATTGGCGGCTATGATCTTTGGTAATTACAATCCGCTATATGCTGTTTTCGCTGCCATGTTGTTCGGTTATGCTGAAACACTCACGTACTTCCAAAACCAGATACCTCTGCTGAGTGGCATATCCCCCATACTGATTAAGGCTTTCCCGTATGTCCTTGCTCTTATTGTTCTGGCCGGGTTCTTGGGAAAGACAAAACCGCCTAAGGCTGACGGTGTCATTTTTGAAAAAGGTGAAGGTTAAGCATAAACATTTAAGCTTACAAGGGTCCAAGCTTCCTTGGGGGCTTGGACCCTTTTCTTATTCGACCATCATCTTTTTTAAAACCGCAATGTTTTTTCTATTGTTATCGGGTTTGTCCTGGGGTGTTTCTAGTATTATCGATGTACCGTTGTTTTGAGCTCTCACCATTTTCTTTAACGGGCCGTATCCAATGGAGCCTTCGCCCAAGTTTTCATGTACATCCCTAGATGAGCCAATAGGCGTTTTCAAATCGTTCAAATGGACTACTCGGATGCGGAGAGCTAACTCCTCGAATCGCTTGTCTTCGAGAATCTGCAAAATGTCAAACCCAGCTGCAGCTAGATGTGCAGTATCTAGACAGACGGCGGCGGGATATGAGATAGAGGCCTGACGAGCTACATCCAAAACGAAATAAGGATCCGCGCCAACAAACTTTGCTGCTGCAACGTTTTCCAAGAGAAGTGGAATATTGGAAGATATCATAGAGAGGTATCGCGAGTATTCTTCAAGGAAAACAAGCTCTTGTTCTGGGTGTTGCATGTCCAGGTGAGCTACGTAACCATCTATACCAAGATCTGACGCTAATGAAAGATCCTCTTTGAGTTTTTTCCATGACTTTGTCCTGACAGACCCCCTAGGACTTGCTAAGTGTACTAGATAAGGTGAATGCACAAACACAGTCTTCACCCCAAAATCGTTTCTTGCTCTCTCTATGAGACTCTCAAAGCGGTATAGTCCCTTCATAGGAGTCCATGACAGTGGACTTTCCAGAAAAATCTGGAACGAATTTATTTGCAGCTCGTCTATTTGCTTTAGGATTGCGTCTGTCCCATCACTAATGTTGAGGTGTATACCTGTGTAAACCATAACGTTTTGAACCTGCACTTTCTTATCGTTTGGTATCTTGTCTACTATAATATGATTATGAACTATTGGCCTTCATTATATGCCTTCGTCAGAAGCAGAAAAGAGAATGAAGATTTAATACTTGCAGACATGTTATTCCTCTTGGAGAACGGTACCTTCTCACTAGAGCATGAGGACAACCAATTGTGTCTGGTTAGAAAGAGCAATGGGACTACTGGACATCCAGTGTTTGATGTTATCGGTTCATCAGCAAATGCTACTGATTTAGCAGATTTCGCATTTTCTTTGCGTGAAAAATTCTTCCTTTGGGTTATAAAAAGCAGCGAACCTTACATTAGGTGGGATATTGAGAATTTGCTCAACAATTTGAGTTTGTGGATGTGGCTTATAAGTCTCGTAGGCTGGGTGCCCTTTTACTTTTTACATGTGACATCCATTCTCTGGATCTGGTTCTTCCTACCCACTATTGCTTTAGTAATCTCAGTAGTTAAGGCTCCTTTAACCGTTGATGGTCAGAGCCTACTCAAGGACGGTAATAAGAACAACGCTATTTCTTTTAAGGTAGCTCGCAATGGTCTTAACGGACTTAAAGGTACCGACGCTGATCTCATACAATTCTCAAAGTTATTCAAAACGCTATATAGAGGTAGATCAGTAAGGCCACAGAAGACAGAGAAAAGGCCAACAATATAATTTTTAACTATTGTATTTTTCTTTCATCTGAGTGTTATAATATCCATACACTTACAATGGACGGCATCTGAGTTGTCCATAAATTGGGAGGGGTGCTTTGTGGTTGACTTAAAAGCAATAGCAGATCAATACGACATCGATCTAGAACAGCTTCAGGTTGAGAAGGGAGAGGTAAGCTTAGAAGTGCTTCAAGCGTATATTGTCGAGCACTTTTATCCTAGAATTCAGAAAGAGGAGAAATTACTAGGTTTTAGAAAAGTTATAGCTGAGCGGCTATCAGAAAGCTATAGGAATGCCGTGCACGTGACAATTAACATGGATATCGATCCTACTAATTTGCTTGTTCTAAAAGAGAAAACACAGGGTAACCCGAGCTTGACTGTAATAATGCTAAAACTAGTTGCTTTTGCACTAAAGGATTGTCCAAATTTAAATGCTACTTTGGAAGACAATGTGATAAAGCTGTATGATTCCGTAAACATCTGTGTAGCAGTGGATGCTCCCTATGGGTTGGTTACACCTGTAATAAGAGATGTTGACAAGAAAAGCGTTGCAGACCTAGTAACGGAATACGAGGATGTGGTTTCACGAGCAAGAGCAGGCCAGCTAAAAGAAAAAGATTTTGTGGGTGGAACATTTACAATAACAAACATGGGTATGCTGGGAGTGGATTCCTTCACACCAGTAATTAACCCACCGCAGGTGGCTATTCTCGGTATAAACAGAATCAAGGATGTTGTGGTACTTGAAAACAATGAACCACGCTTAGCAAAAAGCATGACACTTTCTTTGAGCGTTGATCACCGAGTTGTAGATGGTGCTCCAGGAGCTCGTTTTCTACAAAAAGTTAAAGAATATTTTGAGAATGCGAGTGCACTTGAGTAGCCAAGATTCGCGAAGAGCGGCATCAGTTCTTAAGGTTGAAAGGAGTTTTTAGCCACTATGAAGAAACACTCTATTGGTATCATTGCCAATCCCCAGTCAGGTAGAGACATAAGGAGACTAGTAGCTCACGCTTCTGTGTTTGATAACGAGGAAAAAGTCAACATTGTGGAGAGGCTTCTAGCCACTTGGAACACGATGGGGCTAAGTTCTGTGCTGTTCATGCCAGATTCCTACAACATTGTTTACAGAGCAGCAGAACGTATTAGAAACTTAAGAGTTAATCTTAAGCAGCTTGACATGAAACCACTTTTTACAGACAAAGATACATTAATGGCGGCTTCACTAATGCAAGGAAACGTGGACGCCATCGTGGTAATAGGCGGAGATGGAACAAACAGAGCAGCGATCAAAGGGCTTAATCCAAAGGATTCCACCCCAATTGTTAGCATATCAACGGGAACCAATAATGTCTTTCCTTCTATGGTCGAAGCAACTATTGCTGCTCTTGCTGCTTGGACTATGACCTCAGAAATAATAGATCAAAAGCAGGTCACCAATCAAGAAAAATTCCTCAAAATTTCATGGGACGGCAATGAGGATATAGCTTTGATAGATATAGCTTTCACGAAGGAACGTTTTGTAGGTTCCAGAGCTGTTTGGGATCCAAAATCCATAAGCGCGGTATTTTGCTCAAGAGCCCGACCTGAGAACGTTGGTTTTTCTTCGCTTTTGGGCTTTCTCTGTCCATCTAACCAGTACGACCCGTACGGTTCTTACGCCATATTAGACTCATCTGGAGAGTCAATATTGTTTCCCATGGCTCCAGGGAAGATTGAACGCGTGCAAGTAGGGGAGTACGGCCATTTCGAAGAAAACAAACCTTTCACTTTCGTTTTGCGTGACGGAACGGTAGCTTTGGATGGTGAAAGAGAAATTGAAGTCTTTCGCCCAACAGAGTTTGCCATAGAGCTTTCCTGCCAAGGCCCTTTGACAGTGAATGTCCCAAAAGCCTTGGAGTTAGGCGTAGAGGAAGGCTTGTTTAAAAACTAACTTTGAGCAATGAACACCCTCAGAATACTAAGAAACGACAGAACTGACCCTTTTGAGAATTTATCTGTTGAGAAGAACCTTTTAGAGCTCGAACTACATGGTGATGTGGTATTGATGCTATGGCAAAACGAATGTTGCGTAGTTGTGGGCAGATTCCAGAATCCCGATTATGAAGTTAACCTGGACTACGTGCATGGAAGAAAAATACCGGTTATTCGCAGATTTACCGGCGGTGGAACGGTGTACCAAGACTTAGGGAATCTTAACATCACCTTATGTAAGGAGAAAGACAACATTGTTTTTTCTCATTACGTCCTGGACGAAGCAAAAGCCATAGCTAACATATTGGCAGAAACAGTTAGGAAACTGACTAAAGCTCCCGTGGTGGTTGACGACCGTGCCAGCATTTTCATAGAAGGTAGAAAGATATCAGGCTCTAGCACAGCAATTACCGCACATAAGTTTTTCTATCACTCGACATTGCTTGTGAATTCTGATTTGCAGGCGCTTAAAAAGTGCCTGAGATGGGAAGAGACATATCCCGAGGATCAACACGATTTCGTCAAAAGCAAAAGATCTCAAGTAGCGAATTTGTCAGAATATGCACCGAACGTCACACTAAACATGGTCAAAGAAGCAATCATTTGTGAGTTCGTTCATACTTTAGCACCAAATGACGTCATGTTCCTAGGTTAGCAGGAGAGGGGACTTTGGCATATTGAAGGTCCCGTTTCCTGCTTTGCTTTGTTTCCTGTAGGGTGCTATTCTATGTATCCGATGATTTCTCCTTCGCGGACTTCCTCGTTTGGATTCTTAACGATTTTCAATTTTCCCGATAGAGGAGCCTGTATGTGCAGTGTGGTCTTTTCAATCATAACCTCGGCTATTTCTTCACCCTCTTTTACTTCATCACCATCATTCTTATACCACCTAACTACGTAACCTACTTTGCCTTCGGTACTAATGACAGGTACTTTTATTTCCACCATATTAACTCTCCTCACACATTTCTTTTACAAGTTTGACAATCTTGTCTTTAGATGGCAACACGAACTTTTCCAGAGGTCTGCTGTAGGGTAGTGGCACATCAGGTACGGCTATTCTTCTTGGAGGCACTTTAAGGCTAGCTAAACCACTTTCAGCTACCACCGCGATTATTTCTCCAGTTAATCCATAGCTTAGATAGTCCTCATCTACAACCAGGAGCCTGCCAGTTTTTGCAACGGAGTTCAGAATGGTTTGCTTGTCAAGGGGCACAAGTGTTCGAAGATCAATAATTTCAACGCTTATTCCTTCTTTTTCCAGTTCCTGTGCAGCCCACAGTGCTTCATATACCATCCTAGACGCGGTAACTATGGTAATGTCGCCACCTTCACGGACGATCTTAGCTTGCCCAAAGGGAATAGTATAAGGTTCTTCTGGAACTTCTACAGCTGCCTCCTCAGGTGAAGGCATCCAACCGAGCCCTTGGAGTCCTTTGTGGAAGAAATACATGACTGGGTTATCGTCCCTTATAGCTGATATCATAAGACCTTTTGCATCATAAGAGTTGGACGGAACAACCACCTTTAGTCCGGGTACATGTGCAAAAATACCATACAAGGTTTGAGAATGTTGTGCAGCATCGCTATATCCAGCTCCTATGGCAGTCATAATTACCACTGGAACCTTTACATTTCCATTGGACATGTAGGTGACTTTGGCGATGTGGTTGTATATTTGATCCATAGCGACACCAAAGAAGTCCACAAACATAAGCTCTACAATTGGTCTCATTCCCTTTGAAGCAGCACCTAAAGCTCCTCCTATGAAGGCAGACTCGCTTATAGGCGTATCCTTTACTCGATCGGGGCCGAACTTATCAAGAAGTCCGGTGGTGGCTCCGAATATGCCACCATATGCTCCAATGTCTTCACCCATAACAAATACTGAGCTGTCGCGCTCCATTTCCTGCGCAATTGCTTCCGCTATAGCCATGTACATGGGTAGCTTTCTTGCCATTCTACTCACCCCCTATGAAAACATTTTCAAGAGCTTCATGCTCCTCGGGGTACTCGCTTTGTCTCGCGTACTCGATAATTTCATCTATCTCAGCCATTATAGCTTTTTGCAGATTCTGCAGTTCTTGTTCACTAACTAAATTTCTATCAAGTAATTGTTTTTCCAAATACTTCACCGGGTCATTATTCATGGCTTCTTCTAAGTCTTCTTTTGATCTGTAAATCTGTGCGTCACCTTCAAAGTGTCCCCTTAGCCTATAAACTTTTATTTCAATGAGACTGGGCCCTTCGCCATTTCTAGCCCTGTCGACTGCTTCCTTGGCTACCTCGTACACAGCAACGACGTCTTTACCATCCACATACACCCCAGGAATGCCATACGCTTTAGCTCTTTCACTGTTTCTTGAAAGGGATGTAGATTTATCCTTTGGTACTGATATAGCCCAAGAGTTGTCTTCGATTACGAAGATCACAGGCAGCTTCCAAAGTGCAGCTAAGTTTAGGGATTCATGGAACGTACCTTGGTTTGCAGCACCTTCTCCACCAACTGCCACAGCAATATAGTCAGCTCCTTGCTGTTTGGCAGCAATCCCTACACCTACCGCTTGAGGGAAACTTGCGCCCACAATACCGCTACAGCTAAAATTCACCTTTGGGTCAAACAAGTGCATATGTCCACCTTTGCCAGCAGACAGCCCCGTGCGTTTTCCAAAGATTTCGGCGGTCATGGCTCTAAGATCCACGCCTTTTGCAATGGCGAAGTGGTGGATACGGTGGGTCCCTACCACTGCATCTTCCGGCTTCAAATGAGCACAGACACCCACAGCGGAGGATTCTTGACCGCTAGAAAGGTGCAACTCACCTGGAATGGGTCCTGCAGAAATGTCGAAAATGGGGGATTTGCCTTCGTAGTAAATCTTACCCAGTGTTTCTTCGTAGTACCGAATCTTATACATGGTTCTGTACAAAGATAATAGTACCTGCTCAGAAATCTCCATGATTCAGTATCACCTCCTATGGAAAATGGTAGCACAAAGTTGAAGAAAGCAGGCATAATTATCTTTGCACAATAGAAACAGTCAAAATACGGAAAACTGTCACTTAAGGAAAGATAAGCTTCAGTGTATAATGTTCTTAACCAGCTCTTGCTGGAACAGATATGAGGAGGAGGTCAGTTAATGTCTGTTTTAAACTTTATTGTCAACGAGATTCTCAGCAAACCTGCATTATTAGTAGGTTTGATGTCCTTTGTTGGGCTTGTAGCTTTGAGAAAATCCTTTAGTGATGTACTTAGTGGCACGGTAAAGACCATTTTGGGTTTTCTCATTCTGTCTGCTGGAGCCAGCGTGGTCATTTCCACATTGGGCCCATTGGAAGTTATGGTAAAGGAGGCGTTCAACCTTCACGGCGTAATTCCCACAAACGAAGCAATTGTAGCGCTTGCACTTAAGGACTTTGCCACAGAAGTGGCTGCCATAATGGCACTTGGTTTTGTTGTGAACCTCATATTTGCTTTGATTACACCTGCCAAATTTGTTTTCTTAACAGGGCATCATTTGCTTTACATGGCCACAGTTTTAGCTGTGGTTATTGGCAGCGCAGGAATAAAAGGGGCAAATTTGATCATCTTGGGAGCCATTCTTCAAGGTACCATAGCCACCGTTATGCCAGCTCTGTTGCATCCGTTTACTAAGAAACTCACTAATGATGCTGGTTTTGCTTTAGGTCACTACAACTCACTTGGATATCTAGTTTCCGCTCTTATCGGCGGCTTAGTGGGGAAGGGGAGTCGGTCCACAGAAGACATAAAGGTGCCAGAGAACCTCTCTTTCTTAAAGGAACCCTTGGTTATTACTAGCGTGGTCATGATAATAATTTACGTATTTCTTGCGTTAATGGCGGGACCAGCCGTACTTGAGGAGTTCGCCGAGGGTGGAAATTACATTATGTATGCAATTATGCAAGGCCTAACATTTGGAGCTGCCATAGGTATCATTATCTATGGTGTAAGGATGATACTCGCTGAATTGGTGCCAGCTTTCCAAGGTATTGCTCAGAGTTTAATTCCAAACGCGGTTCCTGCACTTGACTGTCCCACGGTATTTCCTTATGCTCCTAATGCTGTAGTTATTGGGTTCATATTCAGTGTCATAGGTGGAATTGTGGGTATGTTTTTGGTGGGCCCCTTGGGACTAGCATTGATTATTCCAGGCATGATTCCACACTTTTTCGACGGTGGTACAGCAGGGGTTTATGGCAACTCTACAGGAGGACTAACAGGTGCTGTCGTGGGATCTTTCGTGAACGGACTTTTGATAACGTTCTTACCAGCCTTGTTGCTGTCATTCATGGGTAACCTTGGGTTAGCCAATACAACCTTTGGAGATAGTGATTTTTGCTGGGCTGGTATTCTAGGCGGAAGCATATCAAGATTAGGTACTACTGGGGCTTACTTAGGTATAATCTTAGTAAGCGTGGTACTTCTGGCTATTGCTAGTATTGTTTCTGTCCGCGCGAGGAAATCAGTAGCATAGGAGGAATTCTTAATGTCTTTAAACCAAGGTAAGAAGCTATCAATACTGGCTGTATGTGGTATGGGTTTGGGTTCTGGTGTTGTCCTAAAAATGACAATTGAAAAGGTCTTAAAGGAGCTTGGTATCAGCGCCGTTGTAAATGTTTCAGACGTAAGCAGTGCCAAATCTCAAAGTGCGGACATTGTAGTGACTTCACCCGAATTTGCAAGTTCTTTTTCTAGCTCAAAAGAAAAACTTGTTCTAATAAAGAACTATGTTGACGCTAACGAAATGAAAGAAAAGCTTCAGCAGGCGCTCGAAGAGCTTCAGAAATAAGAGAGCGAAAAACTAGCGGCACAGAGGGCTTGGAGCTCAAAGCGGGACTCCAAGCCCTCTGTTTTGAAACATAATGCACATTATCGGAAGCGATAAATCAGGCAACTTTTTCCACGAACCTATCAAAAAGAAATTCCCAGCCTGAACCGCGTTCAAGTCTTTATTACGCTGGTCCAAGCTGGGAAAAAGCTTAGCTACTAATTTTCTGAACGGTGAAACTTCCCTCTTTGAAATCTACCTTTATGTGGTCACCTGGCGCAACTTCTCCTAGAACCATTTTTTCGGCTATTCTGTTCTCAATTTCTTTCTGTATTGCTCTCCGAAGAGGTCTAGCTCCAAGTTCTGGATCAAACCCTACCTTAGCAAGGTTTTCTATGGCGGCATCAGTGAATTCCACGTATACCTGTTGCTGCGAAAGACGCTGAGCTACATATGAAAGCTGCAACTTAGCGATCTCCTTTATTTCATCCATAGTAAGCGGCTTGAAGAACACGATGTCATCTACCCTGTTAAGGAATTCTGGTCTGAAGTAACTCTTGAGCAGATCCATAACTTCTTTTTCAGCTTCCTCAAAAGGCCCACCCTCTTGAGCAGCATTCATTAGAATGTGACTTCCTAAGTTGCTGGTCATAATGATGATGGTGTTTTTAAAGTCTACAACACGGCCCTTCGCGTCGGTGAGCCGTCCATCATCTAACACTTGCAGCAGCAAATTATGAATATCAGGGTGAGCCTTCTCGATTTCGTCGAATAAGATGACACTGTAAGGACGCCTGCGAACTGCTTCGGTGAGTTGCCCTCCCTCTTCATATCCCACGTAACCAGGTGGAGAACCTATGAGTCTGCTTACCGTGTGCTTCTCCATGTATTCAGACATGTCAAAGCGTACTAGCGCCGACTCATCGCCAAAAAGTACTTCAGCTAAAGCTTTGGCCAGTTCTGTCTTACCAACGCCCGTCGGACCCAAGAATATGAAACTGCCAATGGGTCTCTTTGGATCCTTCAAGCCCGTCCTAGCGCGCCTAATTGCCTGAGCTACAGCAGAAATGGCTTCATCTTGGCCCACTACTCTACGATGAAGAATTTCTTCCAATTTAGCTAGTTTTTCCTTTTCGCTTTCCTCTAGCTGAGTTACAGGAATTCCTGTCCACGCTGACACAACCTCTGCTACTTCTTGGTCTGTCACTGTAAGATCATTAGAGGAAGCGTGCCTTACCTTCTTTTCAAACTCTTCTCTTTCCTCTTTAAGCTTTGCTATTTCGTCTCGAAGTTGTGCAGCTTTTTCAAATTCATTAGCATCTACGGCTGACCTCAGTTGCTTCTGCAATTCATCAATCTTTTGATCCAATTCTTTAAGTTCTTTGGGAACACTTGAAGCTCTTAACCGTACTTTTGCGCATGCTTCGTCTAGTAAATCAATAGCCTTGTCAGGTAGATGGCGGTCTGAGATGTAGCGATCAGACAAATAAACTGCAGCCTTTATCGCGTTGTCGGTGATCTTTACTTTATGGTGCGCCTCAAGCTTGTCTTTTAGAACTTTTAGTATGGCAATGGTATCTTCTAACGATGGCTCTGGTACATACACGGGTTGGAAACGTCTTTCAAAAGCTGGGTCCTTTTCAATGTACTTTCTATATTCATCTATGGTTGTTGCACCTATGACATGTAGGTCGCCGCGAGCCAAAGCAGGTTTTAGCATATTCGACGCATCTACTGCGCCTTCTGCACCGCCAGCGCCAATTATGGTGTGAATTTCATCTATGAAGAGTATGATTTTGTCCTTTTGCTTGATTACCTCATCAAGTATTTTCTGCATTCTTTCCTCGAATTCGCCACGGTACTTAGTACCAGCCACCAGAGAACCGATATCCAATTGGATTACTCTTTTACCTTTTAAAGCATCAGGTACATCCCCAGAGGCAATTCTCTGGGCAATGCCTTCTACAATGGCCGTTTTACCAACACCAGCATCACCTATTAGAATGGGATTATTCTTAGTACGACGGGAAAGAATTTCCAGAACCCTTTGTATTTCGGAGTCTCGACCTACTATAGGATCTAGTTTCCCTTGTCTAGCTAGCTCTGTAAGGTCTCTTCCGAACTTCTCTAGTTCCGTGGTCGCCGTCTGTGTTCCTCTTTGGTAAGGTGAAGCACCTGCAGAAGGACGTGTACGACTTTCCTCCTCGATAATATCCATTAAATTGTTCAGCTTCAGGTTGTTTCTTTCTAAGATGCTTGCGGCATACCCTCCATCTTCTAGAATGGCAAACAAGAGCTGTTCGGGAGTAGCCTCACCACGGAATGTGTTTCGTGCCATATCTGCTGCTCTTTCTAGAACCGACTTAAGCTGTGGCGAAACTGTTACCTCGCTAACTGCCTCCCCCTTTGGGGTTAGGCTTTCTTCTAGCTCTTCTTTTATCTTTTCCACATTAACGCCGTGTTCCACAAGTACATTTGCCAAAGGCTCGTATTGGAGTAAAGCATAGGCTAAATGCTCAGGCGTAAGTTCATCATAACCAGCGGCCCCTGCCAGATTTGCTGCATTCTGCAAAATGGACAAAGAAGAAGATGATAGATAATCTGTTATATCTCTTTTTCTCCTTTCAAAAAACTCTGGAAACAAATCTGAAAACTCGTTTCCGAAAAACTGTTGGAATATATCATCAAACATATTTCGTTTGCACCTCCTTTAAATTGAATAGGTTGACTTTTTTAAGGCCTACTAATGTATACCCAATATGCGGTCTCACTATGCAAAGAGGCGAGCAGATGCTCGCCTCTTTTACCTCAAATTAAACTTGATCTACAAACTACTCTGCAGGTTCGAACATGTCTTTGGATGCACCACAAACTGGGCAAACCCAGTCTTCTGGTAGCTCTTCAAAGGGAGTTCCTGGTGCTACACCGTTGTCTGTATCGCCGACCTCTGGATCATAAATAAAACCGCAAACTTGGCAAACGTACTTCATATTCTTCCACCTCCTATGAAGATTATACCGAATTTGTTTTTAACGTTGCACATAGTGAATTTTTAACCTGGTTTTAACGGCAATTTTGCCTAGCCCTGACCTACAATGTATTTAGTTTAATATTGGGAGGTGTGTATATGAAACGGTTCAAAGGGACAGCGTTAGTCCTCGTAGCGTTACTGCTGGTAGTTAGCATCCTCGCTGGGTGTGCTCCTAAGCAGGCAGCAAAGCAAAAGGTCATCGGTATTGTGCTACCCACTAAAGACGAACCACGTTGGATTCAGGATGAAACAAGGTTTAATGATGCACTAAAGGACACAGACTACAGTGCTGAAATCATGTTCAGTCAGGGCGATCCTGCACGTGAGAAGCAGAATGTGGAGACCTTAATCGGACAAGGCATAAAAGTGTTAATTCTTTGTGCTCACGATGCTGTTGCAGCAGCAGCATCTGCCGAAGCAGCACGAGACGCTGGTGTCAAAGTGATTTCTTACGACAGGCTCATTCTTGACACTGATGCTGTTGATTACTATGTAACGTTCGACAGTGTTGAGGTTGGTCGCAAACAGGGACAATATCTCGTAGACCACGCGTCGGGACAGAATAACCCATTGTACCTGTATGCTGGTGCTCTATCTGATAACAACTCATTCTTGTTCTTCCAGGGGGCTTGGGAAGTTTTGCAGCCGAAGATAGCTGACGGCACATTCGTGATTGCCAACTCCACTAAGGCTGAGGCTTTAAAAGACAAGAATAGCCTCACTAGAGACGAAATAGCTGATATTATTGGTCAAATAACTACTAACTGGGACTTCAATACTGCTAAGAACCTTGCTCAGGCGAACTTGTCATCAGCTCCAAAGACCCTTAAAGGTAATGTCTTCATACTTGCCCCTAACGACGGAACTGCAAGATCTATTGCTGACACGTTTGCCGCAGATCCAGACATCACATCCTATGTGATTACCGGTCAGGATGCTGAGAAACCATCAGTGCAGTACATTATCGATGGAAAGCAATCCATGACAGTATTTAAGGACGTACGCGTTTTGGTAAGAGATGCAATTAACGCTGCCATAACTTATCTTGAAGGCGGAGAGCCTGAAGCTACTACCACATACAACAATGGCGTTAAAGATGTTCCTTCTAAGCCTTCTGAAGTTCAAGTAGTTGACAAGAGCAATGTTAGAGAAATTCTAATAGATTCTGGGTACTACAGTGAAAGTGATTTCACTTGGCCCACTGAGTAGCAAAGAGAAATAGGTGAGATAAGATGGACACCCCACTCATAGAGCTTAGAAACATAAGCAAGTCATTTGGCGAAGTCCAAGTTCTTTTTGATGTCAATATGAAAGTCAAGGAAGGCGAAATTCACTGCCTAGTCGGTGAAAACGGCGCAGGAAAGAGCACTCTGATGAAGATCCTGAGTGGGGTGTACCCTTATGGACAGTACAGCGGAGAAATACTCATTGAGGGGCACCCCGTCCAGTTTCACTCAATAAGAGACAGTGAAAAAGCTGGAATCTCCATAATATATCAAGAACTCTCCTTGGTTCCCGAAATGATGGTTTATGAAAACATTTTCTTGAGCAACGAAATCAGAAAAGGGCTGGTTGTAGATACGGAAAAGGAAATCGACGAAGCAGGAAGGTTGCTAAAAATGGTTAAGGCCGACTACATCAGTCCCACGGCAAAAGTGAAAAACCTCAGTGTAAGTATGCAGCAGTTAGTTGAGATAGCCAAGGCCTTAAGTAGTAAACCAAAAGCTCTCATATTGGACGAACCGACTTCTGCTTTGAGTGAACTAGAAAGTGAAAACCTACTTAACCTACTCAAAGAACTAAAAGCGAGAGGCATGACCATAATACTTATAAGTCACCGTCTAAAAGAAGTGCTGCAATTAGCTGATTCCATTACTGTGCTCCGCGATGGGCGCTCTGTGGCATATTTTGACCGACGTGAGCAGGAAGTGGATGAAGCGACCATAATAAAATACATGGTGGGACGCGAGATCGCGAATCTCTACCCACCCAAAATAGCAGAGCCAACCGATGAAGTTGTTTTTGAATTAAAGAACTGGACCGTGATAAATCCGAGTACCGGACGTTACCTAGCTAAAGACGTAAACCTAAAAATCCACAGAGGCGAAATTGTTGGGCTTTTTGGGTTAATAGGAGCCGGTCGCACAGAGCTCGGACTGAGCATTTTTGGGAATCCTTACGGCTACACTGTGCAAGGTGAAATGTTCGTTGAAGGTAAGCAGGTGAACCCAAGATCACCCGCTGAAGCTATAAAAAACGGTATTTTTTACTTAACTGAAGACCGAAAAGAAAGAGGCCTAATCCTCATAGAAACCATAAGGAAGAACATTGCACTGGCAAATTTGGAAGCTGTTTCTCGAGGTCTGATAGTGGATGATGAAAAAGAAATTCAAGTAGCTAATAATTTTGTTAAACGACTGAGCATAAAAGCTCCCAATGTGGAGGCGAAGATCTCTACCCTAAGTGGAGGAACGCAACAAAAAGTGCTAGTAGCGAAGGGACTATTTACTGAGCCGAAGGTGCTTATTTTGGATGAGCCCACACGAGGTATTGACGTTGGCGCAAAGTTTGAGATCTACACCCTTATGAGAGAACTGGCAAAGGAAGGAAAGGCGATCTTACTTATTTCCTCTGAACTGCCGGAGATACTCGGAATGAGCGATAGGATCTACGTTATGGGTCGTGGTCGTATTACTGGAGAACTCTCAGCTGACCAAGCTGATCAGGAAACTGTGATGAAATATGCCATCGACTAAGAGGAGGTGTCAGAGATGAATTCTTTTGGGCAGCACCTGAAGAAATTCTTAGTGGAAAATGTACGTGACTACGCGATGTTCGTAGCACTGATTGCAATAATGATCGTTTTCGAAGTGCTTTCTGGTGGGACATTCCTTTCTCCTGATAACATAACAAACTTGATTAACCAGACAGGATATCTTGCAGTTCTATCTATTGGTGTGACCCTAGTCATAGTTATAAGACACATAGACCTGTCCATTGGTTTCTTGTCAGGATTTCTCGGAGCTGTGGCAGCTAATCTGATGATGTTTTATCACTTCAACGCTTTTACAGCAATTCTGGTAGTTCTACTTTTAGGTGCATTAGCTGGTTTACTTAATGGATCCATGGTTGCCTATTTGGGTATCCCCTCTTTTATTGCCACATTGGCGGGGTGGATGGCGTACCGTGGGGCTTTGCTCTTAGCAACTCGTGGTATGGGTACCATAATCATAAAAAATGAAACCTTTAATGCCATAGGAAACGGATACATACCAGACATAACTGGTCTTGAAAATTTTCTGCCTGGCTACCATAAACTTACGCTTCTTCTTGGTATTGTTGCCATTATTGCCATAATTTACTCTTCCATATCAGGACGCCGTCGCCAAATTCAAAGAGGCATTGAGCCCATACCTTTTGACATGTTCATACTAGAAATGGTATTCATTACAGCTGGTTTGCTTTATATAACACTGAAAATTGCAGCCTACAATGGGATTTCTTGGACACTGCTCATTGTGCTTGCCGTAACAATGATCTACTACTTTATAACCGAACGAACAGTGCTGGGTCGCCACATTTATGCTGTTGGAGGTAACCCAGAAGCTGCTCAACTCAGTGGTATCAATGTGAAAAAGATCATCCTCATCGTTTTCACGTCCATGGGGATGCTGGCGGGCCTTTCTGGTATTCTGTTCGCCTCACGACTAAAATCTGCCACTACCACTGCAGGAACAATGTTCGAGCTGTACGCTATCGCTGGAGCATACATAGGCGGTGTATCAGCTGCAGGAGGTGTAGGAAAAGTCGTTAACTCACTTATAGGCGCCTTCGTCATGCAGACATTGCAGAATGGCATGTTGTTGCTGGGAGTAGACGTTTCACTTCAATACATCATCTTAGGTGTAGTTCTTGCCATTGCCGTTATCTTTGACGTAGCTACACGTTCTCGGGTGCACTAAATCAGTCCATATTAGAAGCTAAAACAAGGCGGCATAGGATTGCCGCCTTGTTTTCACTAAAAACCTTTTCCTTTAGGTTCTTTAAACCACTTAGCAGAATGAACATTTTCACCATCTTTAAGGACGGAAAACAACAAGAACAAGGATGGCGGAGATTTTAGGTAATACTTGAGTTCCTTTCTTACTGTATCTAGCAAAGAATCACGAACTTCGAGAAAGAATACAGATGCGATCGAATTGTGAAAGGTCCTTAGTAACTTGGTAATAGAAACCTAAGGATGAAGCAAGCTTCTGCAGGTCGCTTTCAACATAGCTGTCTATTTCGAGTATTACTCTGCCTGCATCAGACAAGTGTGACAAAGAGTAGGTCAAAATATCACGGAAAACCAAAACAGGATCTTCTGGGAATACCGCTTGAAGAGGTTCAAAAGCTTTCACGCTGTAATCCACCTCTTCAAACAATTCATAAGCAACGTACGGTGGGTTGGAAATGATAAGGTCAAACATACCGTTTTCGGGCAAAGTACTAACAATAGCAAGTCTGTTTTGAACTTCAAATTTCTCTGCGTTGTATTTCGTACACAGTTGACCTACATGTGATATTTCAACTGCAACGCCTTGGCTCTTAGGATTCTCCAAAAGCAAAGAGATAGCAATTGCACCACTGCCGGTTCCGAAGTCCAGAAAAGAATTGAACGGCTCCTTTAGTGCAAGCTCCACTAGAAGCTCTGTTTCATTACGTGGGATGAAAACGCCTGGCAATACATAAAAGTCTCTTCCATAAAAAGCTTCGTAGCCTGTGATGTAGGCAAAGGGAACGTTTTCACCAAGTAAGTAAATAACCCTCCTGAACTCACCTTCGTCAACAATAATGTCTTTGTCAAGAGCAACATCTATTTTGCTAACACCGAAAACATAACTTATTAAGTTGTAGATGGTAGAATCTGGAACATCAGATGAAGCAGAACGTCTTAGCGTCTTGAATAAATCAAGCGCTTTCATCCATTTCCAGCAGTCTGGTTTCCCTATCTGCTGTTTCCAATGCGTCGATCATCTCGTCCAAGTCTCCGTCCAAAAACCTGTCCAAATAGTAGATTGTGTAATTGATCCTGTGGTCTGTTACCCTATTTTGCATGAAGTTGTACGTCCGTATTTTTTCTCCTCGTTCGGCTGATCCGATGAGCGATCTACGGAAACTTGACATGCTTTTTTGTCTTTCTTCGAGCTGACGCTCGTAAAGTTTTGCCCTGAGCACTTTGAGTGCTTTCATTTTGTTTTGTAGCTGAGATCTTTCGTCTTGACAAGTAACCACTATACCTGTTGGTTTATGCTTTATTCTGACGGCGGTTTCGTTTTTCTGCACGTTTTGGCCACCATGTCCACCTGCTCTGAAAGTGTCTATTTCCAAGTCTTCCTCGTTTATTTCAATTTCTACCTCATCTACTTCAGGCAAAACTGCTACCGTCGCAGTTGACGTGTGAATTCTCCCGGAGGATTCAGTTTCTGGGACCCTTTGAACACGGTGAACGCCTGATTCATATTTGAGCCGCGAATATACCCTATCCCCTTCCACTGAGAAGACAACTTCTTTGAATCCACCAAGATCTGTGGGGTTAGAGTCAACTAGTTCTACCTTCCAACCCTTTCTCTCAGCATACCTAGTGTACATTCTGAAAAGATCTCCTGCAAACAAAGCTGCTTCCTCACCGCCCACACCAGCTCTAATCTCTACAATGACTGGTTTCTCATCCATAGGGTCAGGTTCCACCAGCAGCAGCTTTAGTTCCTTTTCTTTTTGAGGAAGAATGTCTTCTAGATTTCGAAGTTCTTCTTCTGCTAGTTCTTTAAGCTCGTCTTCTCCTGGTTCTTCGAGGATAGCTTTTGCTGATTCAATATCCCTAATCAGCTTCCTATAGTCTGCGATTTTCTCTATAATCGGATCAAGCTGACTTTTTTCTCTCATGAGTTTCATCAGCTGTTCCGGATCCGATGCAATCTCAGGATTCTCAAGATCTCTTACCAAAGATTCGTAACGTTCTTCCATAGCACGAATGATATTATCTAGGGCCAAAACTATCACTCCTTGAAAAGCGTAAGCGTTTTACCGGGAACTTCATGGTGCAAGTTACATCTTGCTTCATACGTCTCCAGTCCACCAACCAAGATGGTGGGGTCATCATATCGAGCTGGTCTTCCATTTATAAGCCTTTGCGTCTTGGTGGCAATGTTTCCACAAACGCTGCATATGGCATGAAGTTTGGTGACTTCGTCTGCTAATGCCAACAAGGTTGGCATAATCCCAAAAGGCTCTCCCCTAAAATCTAGGTCCAAGCCAGCTACGATAACTCTTTTTTTGTTCTGCAGCAGCTCTCGTATGACAGGTACCAACTCTCCCGTGAAAAACTGAGCTTCATCGATGCCTACCACTTCAGCATCCTTTGCCATACCTAGAATACTTTTGGGATCTTCAACTGGAATAGCATTGAAGCTAAAACCTGAATGAGAAACCACAGCTACCAGATCATATCGCGTGTCTAAAGCTGGCTTTATAGCGATGGTCTCCTTCTTGGCTATAACTGCTCTTCTGAGTCTTCTTACTAATTCTTCGGTTTTTCCTGAGAACATGCATCCAGTTATTACTTCTAACCATCCATCCTGAGTTATGATTTCCATTGCTGTTTTACCTCTTCGTAACATTTGATGTTACCTTCTGGACAGAATCCCTTCGATATGCATTCTGGACCTGCATCCTCAAATATTGTCGGTGCCACTTTTTTAACCTCATTTAGCATCAGTGCTGCAACTTCTCTTATCTCCCATTGTGCTCTTCGGCACATCCTCAAACCAAAAAAGTGCAATAGCTCCCGCGCATTCATGGTGACAACGATGGTTGTTTTTACACTCTGAGGTATAACAAACCGAGCATCCTCTTTTGGTATACCCATAGCCAAAAGCTGTTTATAAAGCTCTTTACTTTCATCTATGTGCTTTCGATAAGCTTCCAGAGCACCTGAGTCCTTCGCAATAGTATTAGGTACCACGTATCCCTCATCTTCTTCGTTCACATAGCGTTGTGAACGCTGAGAATACGAGGCTAGCCGATGCCTTACCAATTGGTGGGTACAGACCCTTGAGCAACCATCTATGAGAAAAGTAAAAGAAGCATGTTCCAGCACACTAAGATGTCCTCTCTTCTTCACTGTTCTAATGCTTTTTTGAATTTGCTCTGACCCTAGGTTCTCAAGAAGTTTAAAGGGCTCTTCAGCGCTATAGCAAATCCTTGCTGCATAGCCAACTATCTTCTCGGGATCGTTCGTCCATGAAAGCAGTTTTACTTTGATATCACTCACAGTGGATTTCAACCTCTTTTTAGAGAATCTGGAGCCTGTTAATCTGTTCCAAGAATTCAGAATTGTCCTTAGTTCTAGCCAAAAACTTTATAACTTCCTCGACGGCATTTTCAAGCTCTTGACCAGCTATGGCTCTTCTGAGTTTCCAAATGGCTTCAAGCTCTTCAGGTGTATAAAGTTTTTCTTCGTGTCTAGTTCCTGACCTCTTAATGTCAATTGCAGGGAATAACCTACGTTCAGCAAGTTTTCTGTCCAATATGAGTTCCATATTACCAGTACCTTTGAATTCTTCAAAGATTACTTCGTCCATCCGCGACCCCGTTTCTACTAGAGCTGTAGCCAATATGGTCAAACTACCACCACTCTCCACTTTTCTAGCTGCTCCAAAGAAATGTTTCGGACCCCTAATGGATGCTGGGTCAAGCCCTCCTGACAAAGTTCTTCCCGAAGGCGGGATAACAAGGTTATATGCCCTAGTCAAACGAGTTATACCGTCAAGCAGAATGACCACGTCTCTACCAAGTTCTACCAAACGCTTTGCCCTCTCCAGGACAATGTGAGCTACCTGTATATGGTTTTCCGGTGGCAAATCGAAAGTCGAGGCCACAACTTCTGCTCCCGGTACAGACCTAATCATATCTGTTACTTCTTCGGGCCTTTCGTCTACCAAAAGAATGATCACATGGACTTCGGGATGATTAGTAGTAACTGCTTGAGCTATTTTTTTCAGGATTGTGGTTTTTCCAGCCTTTGGCGGTGCAACGATGAGTCCCCTTTGCCCTTTACCAATGGGTGCAAACAGGTCAATCATTCTGTTAGTTATTTCTTGAGGCCCCAAATACAAGTTAAAGCGTTCATGAGGGAATACAGGAACAAGTTCATCGAACTTGACACGATCTGCTATCTTCTCAACAGGGATTCCGTTCACTTTTTCAATGCGAAGTAAAGCCGGGTATTTTTCCTTTTCGCGTGGTGGACGGATGATACCTTCTACGTAATCACCCTCACGGAGCTTAAATTTCCTCGCCTGTGATATGGACAGGTAAATGTCCACACCTGTGGGTCCAAATTTGCTCTTAAGCAACGCGTAACCCTGCTGTTCATCGGGGAAATACAGTATGCCAGAACCTCTATGCTCAGTAGTGGCAGTAGGTGCACTTTCCTCTTCTCCCGCCCGAGCAGTGCTCTTGTCTTTAACCTCTATAGGTTGAGCAGAACTTTGAGGTTTAGTCTCCCCTGGCTTTTGCTCACCTTGCAGTTCTGCTTCAGCCAACTTTAATATGGCATCAATGAGTTCTTGCTTTGTCATAGTCTTTACGTTTTTAACGCCAAGCTGATTCGCTATTTGACGCAGCTCGAAGATCTTCTTGTTTTGAATCTCCTTCTGTATCGTAACTAAATCCACTTATTTCCCTCCTACATACACTTTCGTTGATTATTCTCCGATGAATTGCTTATATTCTTCAGCGCTCATCAATGTGTCTAATACACTGACGTCACTCAGTTCAATAACCGCAATCCATCCCTCTCCATAAGGATCATCATTTATGATTTCTGGAGAGTTCTTGAGTTTCTCGTTAACTTCTACCACTTTTCCTGAAACAGGGCTGTATACATCGCTTGCAGACTTCACAGACTCTAATGAAGCTAACGTCTCTCCCACCTTAATTTCCTGACCCACTGCTGGCAGGTTAACGAATACAATATCTCCCAGCTCGTCCTGGGCAAAGTCCGTAATACCCACTGAAACCTTGTTGTCTTCCAAGACCTTTACCCACTCGTGTTCCTTCGAATACTTTAAACCTTCCAAAACTTTCATCTTTACCTACCTCCTTGGATATGTGTTATGGTTTTACTTCCAATAGTTCACACGGTTGTTTCAGCAATACGTTATTTCCATCGATGGCAGCTATGCGACTTGCAGTAAACGGAAGTTGTAAATCAACTGACTGAGTATGAAATACGTTACCGTCAATAGTATACACCTGATTGCCATAAAGCATTGCCCACCGAGAAGAATCAACGCTGCCGACGTTCTCCAAAACTTCACCTTTTACACGCAAGATTTTGACATCCTTGCCGTTGCTCACCAAAAACGTTAAAGGATCTCTACCTACTGTTCCAAAGTACTTATAGCCGCTAGGATAGCCAACACTTCTTTTTAGTGACAAATAGTTTTCACCACTGTAGATGTGCATTCCATCCTCAACGAGCACTAAAGCTGTAGCAGTTTTTTCTGAAGAATAAGCTGTAAAATCAACAATGTTGTCAAAATCCGACTTGTCTGTTCCTATTAAAGAAACCTGGTTACCTTTAAGGGAGCTAAGATGAACCATGCCATCGCTGTACTCCAAGAACCAAATACTGTCCACATACCACAGCTTCCCAACGTAAATTCCTTTCGACGAACTCACGGCATTCTTCCCATAGTCAGTATAAAGAAAAGAGCCATCTGACACGTACCAATGACTATTCTTTACTGCAACCCACTTTCCACTTACGTTTCCCAGACTTGCTTTCGTGGCAGTTTTTACGAATTCCAAAACTTCGCTACCTATATTGGTGGTAGAAGTAGTGGGAGTTTCAGGAACGACCGGAGTTGGTTTTCGCCATCCAATGAAATGAGAACTGTTGAATCCAATTAGAAGGCCCATGACTGTAACAAGAATTACTGCCACCAAGATTAAGGGAGCAGCTTTTGACCTAAGCGGACTGACGTGAACCCGAGTTGCCGAAGACTCCTCATACATCTGTTCATCGAATAACTGCTCGATGTATCGTATAAAAATCCTACCCACTCTAAGTCCATTCTCTTCGATACGTAGTACGTCGTCTTCATGAGCAGTAGCTTGGCTAACCGTCTTAACCCTGCTTCCTTCTTCCTCTTGCCATGTCAGCCTGTGAGTAAAATCAAACAGAGGGTCTGTCAAACAGGTGGTTTTGCCGGATTGTTCATGATACACCACCAGGTTGGAATTGTTTATGACCAGCAGATTCATCCCGTAAATAGCGATGAAAAGCCATGGTTGCTCATTTTCATAAAAGTCAGCTATTTCTTTGTATTCCTCCAGAGTCTCGCGGTTTTCCAGCTCTCGAAGAAGTACATTTGCCAGTTTTTCATTCTTGCTCACAACAATGAGATGGCGTTCTGGGGCATTAGGGTCTGGCAATGCCTTATGCGCAACTTTATAAACTGCAGATTCAATTGAAATTTCAATGTTTACTAAAGTTCTCATAAGTGAACCTTGTTTTCTATTTCCTCTTTTATCATGTTTTTGAATTCGTCTAAGGACATTTGTCCCAGATCACCTTTTACACCATGTCTGACTGAGACAACACCAGACTCGACTTCCTTTGAACCTACAACTAGCATGTAAGGCACCTTTTCCGTTTGACCTCTTCTGATGCGATATCCCAGTTTCGAGCCAGTGTCAGTATCCAGTTTCACCCTAAACTCCTTCAAACCCTCTGCAACGCTCTGAGCATACTGCATCTGGTCTTCTGTTATGGGCAATATGCGAACCTGCTCAGGAGCTACCCACAGTGGGAACCAACCACTGTATTGCTCGATGAGAAGTGCAAAGAACCGCTCCAATGAACCGAGAAGTGCACGATGTATCATGACAGGCTCATGTTCTAAACCGTCTTGCCCGGTGTATTTCATGTTGAACCTTCTAGGCAAGTTGAAATCCACTTGTATGGTTGGCCCCTGCCAATATCTGCCCAGTGCGTCTTTCACTTTGATATCAATAGCTGGCCCATAGAATTTAGCTTCGCCTTCAGCTACTGTGAAATCTAAGTCTCTTGCTTTGAGTGCACCCGACAAAGCTGATTCCGCAAGTTCCCAAACATCGTCGTCACCCACATACTTATCCTTGTTCTTAGGATCACGGACTGAAAGTTCAATTCTCAAATCCTCAAAACCGAACAATCTGTAAATTCCCAATGCCATGTCCAAGACCTTTTCCACTTCTTCCTCGACCTGTTCACGAGCGCAGAAGATGTGTGCGTCGTCCTGCGTAAAACCACGGACTCTTAGTAAGCCGTGTAGCACCCCGCTTCTCTCGAATCGGTATACGGTTCCGAGCTCAGCAAACCTTATGGGGAGCTCTTTGTAACTTCTTGTTTTCGTTTTATAAATTTGTACATGGAACGGACAGTTCATTGGTTTTACCAGGTACGATTGATTCTCAAGCTCCATCGAAGGGAACATGTTTTCCTTGTAGAAGGAGAGGTGTCCTGAGATCTCCCAAAGCTTAGTTCGAGCAACATGAGGTGTATAGACAAGTTGGTATCCATTGTCGATGTGTGACTGCCTCCAAAAGTCCTCAATTTCTTTTCTAATAACAGCACCATTGGGGTGCCAGAGTATGAGGCCTGGGCCAATGTCCTCGTTTATGGAGAATAAATCGAGTTGTTTGCCAAGTTTACGGTGGTCCCTTCTTTCGGCTTCTTCTAAGTTGTGCAAGAACTCCTCGAGTTCGTCGCTAGTCCAGAAACAGGTGCCATAGATTCTAGTAAGCTGTTCACGGTTTTCGTCACCACGCCAATAAGCGCCACTTATACTAAGTAACTTGAAGTGTTTGATGAGCCCCGTATTGTTAACGTGCGGACCCCGGCAAAGATCCACAAACTCTCCTTGTCTGTAAACGGTAACATAATCGCCTTCAATTTCTTCTATGAGTTCAACTTTGAATGGTTCATTTAGAGACTGAAACAATTTCTTAGCATCTTCCTTAGTCATCACCTGACGTTCTACGGGCAAACTCTCTTTAGAAAGCCTTACCATTTCTTCTTCAATCCGTGGCAAATCGGCTTCAGTCAAACCTTCTGGTATGAGCATGTCGTAATAGAAACCATTTTCGATGGCAGGGCCAATACCTAGTTTAGTGCCTGGGAAAAGATTTTTGACAGCTTGAGCCATTAGATGAGATGCGGAGTGCCTTATTACCGATAGAGCCTCTTCTTTAGAGATAAACTCAACACCATCTTCACCCACGGTAGCGCTTTCATCAGCAGTAAATAGTAAACCGCGGGTTATTATACCAAAGGCATCCACATCGGCCTTCGAAATCAGATCTTTTACCTTATATGTTTCGCCTGGGTTCACGTCGATTTTTACGGAGTCCATTCACATCACCCCAATAGCAGTTAAATGGTGGGTGCGGAAGGAATCGAACCTTCGACCTCTACTGTGTCAGAGTAGCGCTCTACCACTGAGCTACGCACCCAACTGGATTATATGATAACACACTCAGAGCAACGACTTCAACTCTGCCGATAACCCTTCGATTATGAAAGGGTTAACACCAGGTTGGATAAACAGTTCGTAAGGCGGTTTGACAGTGCCATCTGCACTTAAAGACAACGACTCGCCCTGTATAAAGCCGGTCCATGCCATTACAATTGGGTCTGCATAGCCACCCATCTCAAATGGTGTGGGAGTTACATGACTGTTCACTGGACCAGTCGATTGTATGATCTGAGCGGCGGCCAGCATGTGCTCTTCATCATCCCATCTGGTACGCACTATGATGTCCGAAAAAGGAAAGCGTTCCTTAAGTGTGTTGTTCAAGCGTTCTAACATTAGCTGCTTAGAGAGCAAAGCGTTGTAAACCATTATGGGAGCCAAGAACAATCCTTGAAAAGCACCTTTAAGAAAATTACCAGTTGCTCCTTGCTCTTTTGCTAAGGCAGGGCCAAATAAGACTTCGCTAACCTTGTCTACTAGTTCTTTCTTGCCAGCAACATAGGCACCAGTAGGCGTCACAGTACCTCCTAAATTCTTTATCAGGGAACCAAACACAATATCTGCCCCCACCTGAGATGGTTCTAAGTCTTCAACGAACTCGCCATAACAATTGTCAACCACAATGACAGCATCAGGGTTTAACGACCTAAACAGGTCGATAGCCTTCCTTAGCTCATCTATGTTCAACCCTTCGTGCCATCTGTAGCCTCCAGACCTTTGTAGCCACAAGACATCAGCATTGATTGGTTCATCGTTTAAATCCCAAACAACCCACTTCCACAGCAGGTGCTTAATATTTTCAAAAACACTATCATAAGGCTCACAAGGGGAAAAAGCAACCTTCTTTTTTGCTAAATCCAGGCTCATGGCTACCAGGTATGCTACATGAGTGCCAGAAGAAATGTTCGGTCTGACCAGTGAGGCTTCAGCCCCAAAACAATAAGCGTATGCCTTTTCAAGTTTTTCACGTCCAAAGTCATCTAAACCATAGCCTGTACTTCCCCAAAGATCTGATTCTGCAAGACGAACCTCTTTAAGAGCGTTTAGTACCTTCACAGAATTTGATTCAGCAGTTTTCCAAAGTTGATTGAACAAGAGTTAAACCCTCCTCGACTAGCGTGTCTGGAGACTTTTCAGACACATCAAACCAGACTATTGTTTTGTCTTTCTTAAGCCATTTGATTTGCTTTCTAGCGTATGTCCAATGGCTCAGAAAGATCCTTTCAACCAGTTCATCCTTGTTTTTTATCTCACCTTTCAAATAAGAGCAAACTTCTTTATATCCGATTTGGTTAAGACATGGAAGACTACTATTACCAGTCTTGCTCAAAATATCTTGCACTTCTTCTATGAGTCCAGCGCTGATCATGTACTCCACGCGATCCTTCAGTCTAGTGCGATAAAGGTCCCTCGGCATTTTTAAACCTATCTTTAGGTTTATATCAAAATCAAGTTTATTAGTAACAACAGCTTCCGTTGGTTTAAATCCCAATTCGGCTATTTCCAAAGCTCGAGTCAGTCTTCTAATGTCCCCGGGAAGTATGTTTTTTTCTCTTTCTGGATCAACTTTTCGAAGTTCCTGTCTGAGGTATTCTTCACCGAAGACTCTTGCCTTTTCTTCCACTTTTTCCCTAACAGTGCTATCACTAGGGACGGCAGAGAAAGAACGTTCCCCAACAAGTGCGTAGTAATAAAACAGTGTTCCAGCCACAACAATCGGCGTTACTCCCTCAGCCCAAAGATCTTGCAAGATAGAAGAGCAATCAGAAACGAACGCTCCCACAGAGTACACTTCTTGGCATTCAAGTATATCGATAAACCAATGCCTCACACGGCTCGTGAACTCTTTAGGTGGCTTCGCCGTTCCAATGGTGGCAGCTTTGTAAAAGGATCCAGTGTCCACGGAGAGGATATTAGCCTTATCCAAAGAACATGCTAAGCGAAAAGCCAAGTCTGTTTTTCCGACACCAGTTGGGCCAAGAATACTAATCAGCGGCTTCCCCATACAACACCCATGATTTTGCTTCATTAATCCTGACGTCAACAAACTCGCCTGGTGAAACATGACGAATACTCGTAAAGACTACAGTCTTATTTGTAGGAGTTCTACCTATGAATTTACCAGTGGTTTTGTCTTCACGGTCTATCAAAACCTCTTGCAAGGTTCCTACGTATCGCTGGTTGATACTATAGGAAATTTTCTCTTGAAGTCTGAGAAGCTCATCATAGCGAGCTTTAGCCACCTCAGCAGGCACAAAGGAAGCCTCTTGGCGGGCAGCTGCAGTACCTGGTCGTGGAGAGTAAATCGCCATATAGACAACATCAAACTGCATTTTTTCGAGAAATTTAAAGGTGTTTTGAAAGTGCTCATCAGATTCTCCTGGGAAGCCAACGATGAGGTCTGTACCAATCGCCACATTAGGCACGCTTTCTCTTATAAAACCAACTAATTCCGCAAACTCACCTGTTGTGTACTTCCTATTCATACGCATCAGTATTTCATCATCGCCAGACTGCAAAGGCAGATGGTAATACGGTGCTACCTGAGGAAGATTAGCCAAACGGGTAATATCATCTTTTTTGAAATTGGCTGGATGAGGCGACATGAACCGTATCCTTCTTACGCCGTCGATAGTGGCAACTCGCTCAACCAAGGAAACAAAATCCCACCCGCTGAGGTCTTTACCATAATCATTGACATTCTGGCCAAGAAGAGTAATCTCCACAGCGCCGTTGTCTACACACACGCGCACTTCCTCTAGTATGGATTCTGGATCCCTCGATTGAACGCGGCCTCGAGTGAACGGGACTATGCAGTAAGTACAAAAATCATCGCAGCCTTTCATTATACTTACATAAACAGAATGCTTTTCCTTTCTGTTTGCGCTGCTGTATTTTTCAAAGTCGACTTTCTCATCTCCAACAAGAATTCGTCTTTCACCATTTAAGACATCTAAAATATGAGCTTCATAGGACGGGCCCAGCACAGCCTGAACATGAGGAAACCGACTCATAATCTCGTTTCCCCTTACTTCAGACATGCAGCCCATCACTACCACTTTCTTGCCAAGTTTTTTTAAAGCTGAAATTGTTCCGATAGCCCTTTCTTCTGCATGTAACCTTACCGAACACGTATTGATAACAACTAAGTCGCTATCAACGACGTTTTTTGCCTCTTCCCAGCCGGAGCTTTTTAGAATACCGCTAACCATTTCGCTATCATTCTTGTTCATTTGGCAACCGTAAGTAAAAATGTAGTATTTCACGTGAACATCGCTCCTTATTCGATAAATGACAAACGCTTAATGTCCCTATTTTCCTTGTTAATCTCTATCAATACGGCATTTACCGTACACCTACCGCTTGCAACTTCATAGCGTGCTGGTCTGTTGTTGAGGAACTTCGAGATTACAGCATCCTTATGCATGCCCAGTATTGAGTCATCATAGGGGCCAGTCATTCCTACATCGGTAATATAAAGAGTTCCATTAGGCAAAAGGCGTTCGTCTGCCGTTTGAATATGAGTATGGGTACCTACCACAGCATGGACGCGCCCATCGAGATAGTAGCCCATGGCTAGTTTTTCACTGGTTGCTTCGGCATGGAAGTCCACCAGCTTAAAGGTGTCTTTTGGTACAACCTCTAGAAGCCTGTCAGCTGCTAAGAAAGGATTGTCAATGCATTCCATAAAAACTCGCCCTTGTATGTTCATAACTGTGAGACCGCTACTTGTGGTGTAATGCGATCGCTCCAAGAGCCCAGGATAATTTGCAGGAAAGAGCACCATGGGGTAGTTATCAAAAACCTCTTTCCATTCCTTCCAGTGAAACGCATGGTTTCCAGTGGTTATAACGTTCGCTCCAGCGTCAAGAAGCTCCTCTATGGATTTACGGTTTATACCCAATCCTCCAGCTGAGTTCTCTCCATTGACGACCACTACGTCAGCGCTTAGTTCATCTCTCAACTTCTTCAAATACTTTTGAATAGCTTGGCGACCGCTTTTGCCTACGACGTCCCCAAAAAACAGTATCCTCATTTTGCGTATTCGGCCACCCTAGTCTCGCGAACCACTGTAACCTTTATTTGACCAGGATAAATCAATTCCTCTTCAATTTTCTTAGCTATGTCACGAGCTAAAGCGAAAGCCTCATTGTCACCGATTACCTCTGGGTGAACTATGACTCTGATCTCCCTACCAGCTTGTATGGCAAATGCTGATTCAACACCATCAAAACCCTTTGCTATCTCCTCTAGTTGCTGAACTCTCTTGATATATGCAGCATAGTTTTCTCGACGAGCTCCGGGCCTAGAAGCACTTATAGCATCAGCTACCTGTGTTATGACAGCGTATATGCTTTCTTGTGCCACTTCATTGTGATGCGAAGCTATAGCGTTTACTACCAATGGATTCTCTCTGTATTTCCTAGCCACCTCAGCCCCTATCAAAGCATGACTGCCTTCCACATTATGATCTAGAGCTTTACCGATATCGTGCAAAAGGCCAGCCCTTTTTGCTAATTGAGTATCCAAATGAAGCTCACTAGCTAACATACCCGCTATAAAACCAACCTCTATGGAGTGGTGCAATACATTTTGGCCGTAGGACGAGCGGAATTTCAACTGTCCCACTAAGTGCTTCAAATCAGGATGCATTTCACGTATGCCTAAGTCACGAACAGCTTTATCGCCAGCTTCAATGATTTCTTGCTCAATGGCTTCTTTCTCTTTCGTGAAGATTTCTTCAATACGAGCAGGTTGTATACGTCCATCAAGGATGAGCTTTTCAAGTGTTCTTCTTGCGATTTCTCTGCGCACTGGATCAAAAGAGGACAACACCACTACCTCAGGAGTGTCGTCCACGATTAGGTCAACTCCCGTTATTCGTTCAAAGGTCCTAATGTTTCTTCCTTCTCTACCTATGATTCTCCCTTTTATCTCCTCAGATGGCAATTCCACTACCGAAATCACAGGATCTTCAGGTTTTTCCATTATGACACGTTGCATAGCCGCGACAATCATCTCTGACGCTTTTCTATCTGCTTCTTCCTTGAAATTCTCCTCGAAACGTCTAATCCTTTCACCGAATTCTTCTCTTAGTTCCTCTTCCAATCTCGAGAACAGAAATTGTTTTGCTTCCTCGGTGCTCATGGCAGCGATTTCCTGAAGCTTTTTTACAGCTTCCTGCTCAAAGGCCTCTGCTGACCTTAATTTCTCCTCAGCAAGCTGTAGCTTCTGTTCTGCTTTTCTTTCTTTTGCCTCTACCGAGTCAAGACGTCGATCAAGCTGTTGTTCTCTTTGAGATAAACGTTGTTCCAACTTTTCAAGCTGCTCACGCCTGGACTTTAGCTCTTTACCTGCTTCAGAAAGCATCGAAGAAACCTGCTCTTGAGCCTGTTTCAGCAATGCCTCAGAGCGCTCTTGCGCTTTCTTCTCCTCTTCACGAGCTGACTTTATGATTGAAGAAGCTTCCTTTTCGGCATTATCCAGCATTTCTTGTATCTTAGATTTTGCAGAAGTCGTTACGTAAAGATAGGTAATCAAACCGCCAGCTACGGCACCAACTACAAAACCTAGAATTATCCTTATAATCAATTGCATCACATCTCTACCTCCTTCATGAATCGTGAAACCATCTCATAAGTAAACCCTTGTCTGAGTAAGAACTGAAATACTTTCTCTCTGTCAGAATACTTCCTTCTTGCTTTTTCCATTGCTTTTTGTAGGCTATCTAGCCAAACCTCGTAGTCCACTTCACGGACTTCATCAGTGGATAATTTTCTTTCTCGTAAACGGTTTCTCAAGTACAAAGGACCTTTACCATGATTCACAGTTCGCCTAAGTTCGCTCTGATAAACCCTTTCATCTAAATCAGGAAAGTATGAATTAATTCTTTCTAAGACAAAATTCCTACAATCAGGCGAAACTTTAGAAAGTATTTCCTCTACAGAATAGTCCTTTCGAGAAAGCCGCCTCAAGGCTTCCGCCCAGAATTTTTCGCAAGAATTCATGCATCTACTCTTCGATCTCCACTGGAAGCTCTTGCAGGGTTCCCCTAACGGCACTCTCTATCTCAGCCAGAGTTTCTGGATGCTCCTCCAAGAAGCTCACAGCGTTTTCCTTACCCTGTCCTAGTCTTATGTCTTTGTAGGAATACCAACTTCCGCTTTTCTGTATAACACCTGCGATCAATGCTGCATCAACTACTGAAGCTGTCCAAGATATGCCCTTACCAAAATAAAGATCAAAGGTGGCTGTTCTAAAAGGCGGAGCTAACTTATTCTTCACAATTTTAGCTTTGATAACTGCTCCCTCACTTGCATCCCCGCTTCCGCCAATGTTCTCAGACTTCCTTAGTTCGATCCTTGCTGAAGCGAAAAACTTCAGTGCACGGCCTCCCGGGGTAACTTCAGGGTTCCCAAAAGTAATACCAACCTTTTCACGCAGTTGATTCAAGAACACTATGGCTGTCCCTGTTTTTGAAGCTATACCAGTGAGTTTCCGTAGCGCTTGTGACATCAATCGAGCCTGCAACCCCATAAAAGAGTCGCCAATCTCACCGTCGAGTTCTGCTTTCGGTACCAAGGCAGCAACGGAGTCAATAACGATGACGTCTACTGCGCCGCTTTTACTAAGTTCTTCAGCAATTTCTAGAGCTTGCTCACCGTAGTCAGGTTGAGAAATGTAAAGGTTTTCCACATCTACCCCAAGTTTCCTTGCATAGACCGGGTCAAGCGCGTGCTCAGCATCAATGAAGACTGCTGTTCCTCCATTCTTCTGCGCATTGGCGATAATATGCAGAGCCAGCGTTGTTTTACCAGACCCTTCTGGTCCGTAAATCTCCACAATTCTGCCTCTGGGAATTCCACCAATACCTAAAGCCAAGTCCAAAGTCAGAGCGCCAGTGGATATAGTTTCCACCTGCATCCTGCTTCCAGTCTCACCCAAACGCATTAAAGAACCTTTTCCAAACCGTTTTTCCACATATTGGACAGTCATGTCCAATGCTTTTTGTTTATCGTCTTGATTTTGTCTATCAGTTGTTTCCATAGAGCATTTCCTCCTTAGTTAGATTATAAGGCCTTGAGCGGAATTTCTTCGAAAACCGTATAAATCGGGCCTTTACTTGTCAATTTTGATTCATATAGCACTACACTTGGTACAAGCCAGGAAAACTCTTTATGTGGCATGAGCTCAAGTACTGCATCAATGTCTCTCGGCGATTTTTTTATTCTTGCCAAGGTCACATGCGGAGCAAATCTTGTATCTCTTATCTTCATGCTACGGCATATAGCATCATGAACAACAGTTAAGTCATCTATGCCGCGAGTCACATCCATAAACAAAACGCGTGGTGGCCGTCCAAAATACCCGTAACCGCCAACAGTAACTTGGAAATGAGTAATAGCTTTCAGATTTTCCTTAACTTCATCTAGGAAGTCTACCTTTTCAACTTCCCCCAAGAATAACATGGTGATATGCAAATTCTCTGTTTCAACAAATTTCCCAATAAATTCTGCCTCCAGTTGAGGTTTTAAGGTTTCTAGGTAAAACGCTCTAACCTCTTCGGAAACTGGTATTCCAAAAAAGAGTCTCATTGTACCTCCCTCGCCAAAACATTCAAGACCCAGTAACCACTGATCCAGCGGTTTCTAATTCGACCATGATTTAACTTTTTGACCAGTAGTTTCTCTGCCTTTTCGGTTATCAAACAAACTGTAACTAAGCCTTTTGGACTACCAGGTTCGCATGAAGGTCCGAGATTTCCCACCACAGACACTCTAACATCCTTTCTCGGTAGCGCTCGGGCCAACCGAATAGCAGTGTCCGCCGACGTTGGCTGCGAAGTCTGAACTCCCAAAAAGCCCGCCTTCGCCTCACTGGTGTACACAACGTACCCGCCAAAGAAACTTTTTGAAGAACCAGGTAACATGCTTAGCCAACTGGCCAGCTGACCACCGGTACATGATTCCACAGTAACAAATGTTTTATGTGTTCGAAGTAGCTTTTTGCACTTTTTTACGGCCAATGAGCTGGCCAGGTTTTGTTTTTTCCACAACAATTTCTACCATCTCCCCCGGTTCAACTTCCCCTTTTCCCAAGAACATTCCGTCAATTTCTGGCGCTTGTCCCCAAATTCTACCTATGAATTCGCTCCCGCTTGATGCTTCTACCAGACACTGGTATGTTTTCCCCACACACTTCTCCTCCCAAAGACGATGCAACTCAAGAGCTACAGCTTCTGTAGCTGTCTTTCTAGTATTAATGATCTCAGGATCAACTTTGGGCACCAGTTTATGAGAATCAGCTTCTTCCTCGTCGCAGTAGCCAAATACTCCTACGTGATGAAACTCCCCTTGAATCAGCAGGTCCAAGGTAGCCTGTACATCGTCTTCAGTTTCGCCTGGAAATCCAACCATTATTGATGTTCTTTTTGTATTCTCAGCAAAGACACCGTCAATCAATTTTAAAGCTTGTAGAATCTGATTTCTGTCGTAGCCTCGACGCATCTGCCTTAGCACCTTGTCCGAACCTGACTGCACAGGTATGTCAAAGTAAGGTAGAACACTGCCAGTGTCTTTCCAAGCTAAAAGTAGTTTTTCGGTTATGAACGTAGGATTGACGTACATAAGACGAATCCAAGGAATTTGTGTATCTCGCAGAGCCCTTAGCAAAAGCTCCAATGAAGGTCTACCATAAAGATCTGTGCCCCAAGCACCAGTATCTTGTGAGACAAGGATTACTTCTCTGATACCTATTTCGTAAAGCTCATTGATTTCATCAACAATCTCAGCAGCCGGCCGTGACTTTAGACTTCCCCAGAACTTCGGTATTGTGCAGTAGCTGCATCTACCGTTGCACCCTTCAGCTATGGAAACGTACGCATAAGGATACGTCAGAACAGAAGTCTGTAGCGGCCCTTGATATTCAGAAAAAACACTTGGCATGTTAAACCCTGGAATAACATAATCAAATTCCGGCAATTCGCTTTGAACCAGCTCTGTCCCAAACCGCAAAGGAACGCATCCTGCAAACACCAAAACTCTATCTGGATACTCCTCTTTAAGTTGTAATGCCACAGTCAGCGATTCTTCTACGGCATCTGCAATGAAACCGCAGGTATTGACCACAATCACGTCAGCTTCTTCAGGTGAGTAAACAACTTCGTAATTACTATAGTCTAGTTGCCTGTAAAAATCTTGTGTTCTAACAAGGTTTTTAGGACAGCCTAAAGTCTCCACGTAGATCTTTGTTCTCTTCATCAATAAGTCGTCACCTTTCTAGCCCTTTTACCTTGGATTAGGTTGTCCAGTGAGGTTTTAACATCATATGATACAACAACATGACCATTAGACTCACTATAGCCGATAATCATTGCCTCATTTGGACATTCCTTTACAGAAAACACGCCCTGCGTTCCTGACCAAAGGTATTGCGTGGTCAGTGCTAGCAGATCATCGCGTGCGCAAACCTTCTTGTTCTTTACAACGTTTACAGTGTTCTGGTCTTTTAGTAATGATTCATAGGACAGATCCAGATAGGCACTCGCATCCGAATTAACTCCGATGTTTACCCATAAGACCCTCTCTGATAGATGAATTGGGCTCTCAGAAATCAATATCACGTTGCCACCTATCCCGTCTATTATTCTTCCCACATCTTGAAAAGGATAGTACACGAGAGCGACGACCCCTTTATCTGTCAAACTCTGAATTATATCAGGCAATTGTCTGACCTGCCAAAGATTCCCCATGTATGTGTCGTAAGGTAATAGAACCGTGTACACAGGTCTACTTGCTTCAACAATTTTCGTCTTTGCAAAATTTCCAGCCACTAGTAAGCAGATTATAGCGACCAAAACAACAGTGAACTTAAGATGTTTTTCCAAAAACTATTTCCACCACCTGGTCCATGGTGTCAACAAAATAAAAGCGGAGTTTTTTCTTCACTTCATCGCCAATTTCTTCCATATTTATCTTATTGTCCTTAGGAAGAATAACCCTATCTAGGCCTATCCTATGAGCAGCCAGGACTTTCTCCTTTACTCCGCCAATGGGTAAAACCTTTCCTGTTATCGTTATCTCGCCAGTCATGGCAAGATCATTGGGTACCGGCTCTTTCTTGAGTGCACTTATCATTGCAGTGGCAATGGTGATACCTGCAGAAGGGCCATCTTTAGGTATCGCTCCTTCAGGAGCGTGCACATGTATGTCGTATTTTTTGTAAAACTCTTCATCTATTCCAAGTTGTTTAGCTCTGCTTCTTACATAAGTTAAAGCAGCCATGGCTGATTCCTTTAATGTTTGTCCTAAGCTGCCAGTTAGAATAAGCTGGCCTTTCCCTTTTACAACTTGGCATTCGATAAGCATGGTCTCTCCGCCAAATTCAGTCCATGCGAGGCCAGCTACAACACCAATTTCTGGTTTTTCCAAAGCCTTTCCGTACCTAAATTTGGGAACTCCTAAGTAATCCTCGACGTTTTTTACTGTTATCCTGACACGAGAAAAACCTTTTTCTAGTTTTTCCACGGCTAGTTTTCTTAATATGCTAAGCAGGTTCCTTTCCAAGTTACGTACTCCAGCTTCACGCGTGTACTCTCTAATAATGCGAATTATGGCCTGATCTGAAAAGCTCACTTCTTCTGGATTAAGGCCACTTTGCTCATACAGTTTCGGGAGTATGAAGTCTTTAGCAATGTGCAGTTTCTCTTCTTCCGTATAACCAGGAACGCGTATGACTTCCATCCTATCAAGCAGCGCGGGAGGTATGGTATACAAATTATTAGCAGTTGTTATGAAAAACACCTCAGATAGATCGAATGGAACTTCCAAGTAATGATCCTGGAAAGCATAGTTCTGTTCAGGATCCAGTGCTTCAAGGAGTGCTGCAGAAGGATCGCCCAAGAAATCAGATGACAGTTTATCAATCTCATCCAGAACGAACACCGGATTCTTTGTCCCCGCTGACCTGATGCCCTGAATTATTCTGCCGGGCATTGCACCTACATAGGTACGCCTATGACCACGAATCTCCGCTTCGTCCCTAATTCCGCCCAAAGAAATACGAACCAACTTTCTGTTCAAAGCCGTAGCTATGGCTTTCGCCAGTGATGTTTTTCCTACACCAGGAGGGCCCACTAAACAAAGGATTGGAGCTTTTGGATTGCTTGACAGCTTCTTAGTTGCTATGAATTCCACGATACGTTCCTTTGCATCATCCAAACCGTAGTGGCTCTTGTCTAGTTTTTGCTTAACAGTTTTGAGGTCATCTTCGTCTTCAGTTCGAGCGTTCCAAGGTAGAGAAACTAACCAATCCAAATATGTCCGTATGACAGCGAGTTCAGCAGAATAAGGGGGCATCCTTTGAAGTCGATCTAACTCCTCTTCAGCTTTTTTCCGAGCCTCCTCGGGCATGCCACTTTCTTCGATCCGCTTTTTGTATTGTTCAATTTCGATGGTTCTCTCGTCTTTTTCTCCAAGTTCCTCTTGTATGGCTTTGAGTTGTTCTCTGAGGATGTACTCTCTTTGGTTCTTTTCCATCCTCTCGCGCACTGTTTCTTCAATCTCCTGAGAAAGCTTCAGCACTTCTATTTCACGTAGGAGAAGCTGAAGTACATGCTCAAGTCTTTCGGGTATGCTCAGGAGTTCTAGAACTTTTTGCTTTTCATGGTATGAAATAAACATGTTTGCTGCAACCATATCTGCAATCTTCCCCGGATTGTCCAAACCACCAATGCCAGCGACAACTTCAATGGGTATTCTGCCGGATAAACGAGCATACTCTTCGAACCTGGCAATGGTAGCTTTGACCAAGGCTTCAGTGCGCGTGGCATCGCCTTCTACTTCTTCTAAAACCTCATAGTTCCCTTCCAGGAACTCACCACTGTCACTTACAGACGCTTTTACCCTGGTTTTGGCTTCCACAACCATGCGAACAGTTCCATCGGGCGCCCTAAAAATCTGGATAACTTCGCCGATAACTCCAACGTCATAGAGGTCACTAGGTGCTGGCTCGTCAATGTTCTCATCCTTCTGCGCAAGTAAGATAACTTGCTTGGTCCCCTTCATAGCCTCTTCTAGTGCTTTTATGCTCTTTGGCCGCCCAATGAGTAAAGGCAGAACAATGCCAGGGAACATTACTACATTCTTCAGTGGAATAACGGGTAATTTTTCACTCATAGTTTGCTACACTCCTACCCTGCGCTAAATCAAGCTCTGTTAAGAAAACAGGTTCTTCACCTTGGATGCACTTTGACGTTATGATAACTTTCTTTATCTCAGGTTTCTCTGGCACTTCAAACATGAGATCCATCAATGTTTCCTCGAGTATGGCCCTAAGACCTCTAGCGCCCATACCACGCTTTTCGGCTTCTTGAGCTATTGCTTCCAACGCCTTATCAGTAAACTCCAGTTCAACACCATCCATAGCAAATAAGGCTTTATACTGCTTCACCAAACTGTTTTTTGGCCTAGTCAGAATATCTACCAGGTCTTTGGTTGATAACTTGTGGAATGTGGCTACCACGGGGAATCTTCCAACAAACTCGGGTATCATACCGAATTTAAGGAGGTCCTCAGGAATAACCATGTCGAGGACTTCATCTGAATCCAATGCCTTGGGATCAGCCATGAACCCCACTGTACGCTTTCCCAAACGCTGACGGATAATGTCTTCCAAGCCTTCGAAGGCTCCTCCGACCATAAACAGGATGTCTGAAGTGTCTATTTGCACGAATTCCTGGTAAGGATGCTTTCTTCCACCCTGAGGAGGAACATTAGCAATGGTTCCTTCAACAATCTTAAGTAGTGCCTGTTGTACACCTTCACCGGACACGTCTCTTGTTATGGAAGGGTTCTCACTCTTTTTTGCTATTTTGTCTATTTCGTCAATATAAACTATTCCATACTGCGCCCTGTTAATGTCCCAGTCTGCGGCCTGAATAAGCCTTAGAAGGATATTCTCTACATCTTCGCCAACATAACCTGCCTCAGTCAAACTAGTAGCATCACTTATGGAAAATGGAACATTTAAAAACTTTGCCAAGTTTTGGGCAACATAAGTTTTTCCAGTGCCCGTAGGCCCTATGAAAAGTATGTTGCTCTTTCCAAGTTCCGTACCAAAAGAGTCGCCACGAAGTTTGCTTCTAACCCGCTTGTAGTGGTTGTAAACAGCCACCGAAACGATTCTTTTGGCCTTTTCCTGGCCTACTACGTAGTTATCTAAGAAGCTTTTAATTTGTTGTGGTGTAGGCAGCTTGCCATCAAGAACCGTAGGATCAGATGCTTTTTTCTTGTTTGCGTCAAGGAGCTTGTGAGCATCTTCAACACAATAGTTGCAGATGTACAAACCGTTTGGCCAAGCTAACATCTGATCTACTTCGTCTGCTGTTCTACCGCAGAAAGAGCACCTAATTTCCTTCGGCATAGTTACTAATCCTCTTTCCTAATACGCTTAGTTATGACTTGATCTATGACGCCATATTGAACGGCTTCATCCGGAGTCAGTATGAAATCTCTGTCCGTGTCCTCCAATATTCTGTCAATTGGTTGACCTGTATGTACACTTAGAATCTCATTTATCCTTTGCTTAATCCTTACTAATTCCTTTGCCTGTATTTCCACGTCAGTCACTTGCCCTTGCACTCCTCCCATGGGTTGGTGCAAGAGAATCCGAGAATTAGGAAGTGCGAACCTTTTACCTTTCGTACCGGCAGCTAAAAGGATTGCAGCCATGCTTGCTGCCTGTCCAATACACATGGTTACCACATCGGGCTCGATGTATTGCATGGTGTCATAAATAGCTAAACCATCGGTGACAATGCCGCCAGGTGAATTAATGTACACATATATGTCTCTTTTTGGGTCTTCTGCTTCCAAGAATAGTAGCTGTGCTATAACAACTCCTGCCATTTCTGGCTCAATCTCACCGTTTATGAACACAATTCTGTCTCTTAGAAGCCTTGAGTATATATCGTAACCACGCTCACCACGTGGCGTTTGCTCAATAACATAGGGTATGAGTGGACTCATTAATCAAACCTCCTTGTTTGCCGAAACTTTCTCCTTCAATACTTCAATAAGTTTCTCCAGCTCTACATTGTAACGAGCTTCTTGTCTATTTATACCCTGACGAGTTTTCAAGTATTCATTAACCTCAGCTTCATCCGCCTCTATGCCTAAGGCACTCTTTAAGAACTCTAGTACGAAATAACGTTTCAGAGACTTCGTTACATTCTCGCGGATTTCTGTTAAGACCTCATCAGGGGTTTTCTGCACTTGTGAAGCATAAGATTCTAAGTTCAAACCACTGTTTTCAAGCATGTTAATAAACTCTTCATAGCGATGCTCATACTCATCTTCTATCATGGATGGTGGAAGCTGAATCTCCAGCTGCTCCGCAATGTCATCTAAAACATTATTCAGCCACTCATCTACGTACTGATCCAGTTTATATCTTCTAATCTCTTCTTCAGCAGCTTTTCTTAAGTTCTCTACATTTTCAAAGCCCAAATCAGCTGCCAGTTCGTCAGTTAGTTCAGGTTTTACTTTTCCCTTTATATCGAGCAGCTTTATACGTATTTGGGATTCCCCGTCAGGGGTTGCCATGGTTTTTTCTTCCCCCACAGTCATACTCTTTAACAGATCATCAGTTCCTTCTAAGAACTCTTCTTTACCAATCTCAATAGTGGTTCTTCTAGGTTTCAAGGGATTGCCTTGTTCATCCAAAAGAGCCCATTCAATCTCGGCAAGATAGCCGTCTTCAGGCTTCTCCACTTCCACGCTTCTTATTACGGACTGATCTTCCAGTAAATGGTCTACTACATCTTCAATTTCTTCCTCAGTTACCTTTGGTTCTTCGTAAGGAGGAAGCTCAGAAAAATCAATGTCATCAAACCTTGGTTGTGGTAGCAACTCAATCACCATTTTGATGTAAGCTTTTTGCTCTTCAATACTTGATTCTTTTATGTGAACCTTGTACACGGGCGCTTCTAACTCTGAAGCTACGCTGCGAAGTACATCGTCTACGATTTCATCCACTAGCATTTCTTGGAGGTAACTTTGGTTTACGTAATTTCTTACCAAGTTAACTGGTGCTTTCCCTTTTCTAAAACCAGGGATTTGAACACTACGCGCAAGTTTTTCTAGTGTTTTATTCTCAATGTTCTGAAACTGCTCTCCCTCGTATGTTTCCTCAACAGACACTTCCACAGAAGAGATTTTGTTCAAATTCATCGTCAGACCTCCTCAACTTGATTACTGTCTAGTATTTCGCTACCACTAATAAAAAATGGTGCGAAGGGCGGGATTTGAACCCGCACGGGTTTAGCCCACTGGATCCTAAGTCCAGCGCGTCTGCCAGTTCCGCCACCTTCGCACCCATTTTGGTGGGCCGTACAGGACTCGAACCTGCAACCCACGGATTAAGAGTCCGTTGCTCTACCTGTTGAGCTAACGGCCCACTGGTGAGCCCGGCAGGATTCGAACCTGCGACTCCCGGCTTAAAAGGCCGGTGCTCTGCCTCCTGAGCTACGGGCCCCGAACATTTAAATAGTATCACATGTTAAATCAGCTGTCAACAAACCTAAGAACTCATAAGCAAAGCTGAATTACTACTCAAATAGACCACGGTATAACTATAATTGTGTTATGAACTCAGCCATGGAAGAAACGCAGAGAATTGAACAGTTTCTCCGTGAAGCGCTGGTGAGTAAGAAAAAGCACGGCTACGTCATCGGAGTAAGCGGAGGTTTGGACTCCGCAGTGGTACTTAAGCTTCTAGTGCGAGCTGTTGGCAAAGAAAATGTCCTTGGCTTGATACTACCAGACAGAGATACAGAGAAGAAGTCAACTACTTTGGCCCGTTCGCTTCTAGAGCAAGAGAAGGTACCTTATAAAGTCATATCCATGACCCCACTGCTAAGGCATCTCGGAGTCTACAAGGACATGCCATTGTTTCTGTTGCCTACCAGAGGGCTTAAAGAATCCATCGTAAGACGTTTCTACAATGATTACACAAAAAAACTTAACAAACCGGTTTTCTTTGCACAGTGGGAAGAATCGCCCACACAGCTACCCTATTTCTATGAAGGAATTGCCTATTACAGGATAAAACACAGAGTAAGAATGGCAACTTTGTACTATTACGCTGAGAAGAATAACTACTTATTGGTGGGGTGCACAAACTTGTCTGAAAGACTAATCGGCTTCTACGTTAAGTACGGTGACGACGTCTGTGACGTGGCGCCCATCGCCCACCTCTACAAGACCGAAGTAAGGCAGCTGAGCGAATACCTTTCAGTGCCAGAGGACATAAGGAATAGACCACCCAGCCCTGACCTCATCCCTGGTATTACCGATGAGTATTCTCTCGGAGTCAACTATGAAACTTTGGATCAAATACTTGCGGGCTTGGAGGAAGGCAAAACAGCTGAAGACTTAAAGCAGCTATTCCCTGCTGATATCGTGGAACTGGTCATTAACCAGGTAAAGTTTACTCAAAAACTTGAAGGCAAACCTTACATGCTAAAGAGAGCTTAAAGAAAAATGATTTGTTACTTCTGCTGTATCTCCAATGTGATGTGATATAATTATCACTAAGAAGACGGCCACTGCACTTTCTAAAGGAGGAAAACTATGTCAAAACGTGTGAATTTCCTTTTTGGGTTTTTCAGTTTGTTTGGTCTAATTGGTTTAAACTACTTCTCAAACCATGATCCGTCGTATCTTAGCTATTTTGCATTTTTTGCTTTCTTGGCTAACTTCTTCGTTGCACGAATAGACACCAGTGTCCTCGATGAACGTTATTATGAAGACGTAAGAGCGGCAAAAGCGTTTGCCTTCGATGTGGCAATAGTTGAAGTAACGATCTTCTTCCTCATAAACTTGATAATGTCATTGTATTTCCCAGCAGCGATTCTGGGACACATTTCCGTTGGGCTTGTGGCTATATGCTACGCATCATTGATCACTACCTATGGAATAAAACTCTACAATTTGGAGAAGCGTTGAGTAGGCTTTCCTATGGCAAAGTTCATATGTAACCTTAAGAAATACAGACAATTAGCTGGGTTAACCCAAGAAGAATTAGCAAACATGGTGCATGTGCGCAGGGAAACCATAGTGCGTTTAGAAGCTGGTAAGTACAACCCTTCCCTAAAGCTTGCCATGGACATTGCAAAAGCTGTAAACGCACCCCTAGAAGAGATATTCATCTTTGAAGAGTAAGACGCACAGTTATCGCTGAGCATCTGCTGGCGCGCCTGGAGGGACTCGAACCCCCAGCCTGCGGATCCGAAGTCCGCTGCTCTATCCAATTGAGCCACAGGCGCGGCTAGTGGTGAGCCCGGCAGGACTCGAACCTGCGGCCTACAGCTTAGGAGGCTGTCGCTCTATCCACCTGAGCTACGGGCCCATTACGTATGGGGTGAGCGAGGGGACTCGAACCCCCAGCCCCCAGATCCACAGTCTGGTGCTCTGACCAGTTGAGCTACGCTCACCATCTTGGTGAGCCCGGCAGGACTCGAACCTGCAGCCCTCGGCTTAGAAGGCCGATGCTCTGTCCAGTTGAGCTACGGGCCCATCCTGGTCGGGGCGGGCGGATTCGAACCGCCGACCTCTTGCTCCCAAGGCAAGCGCGCTAACCAAGCTGCGCTACGCCCCGCAGAAATTTATTATACCATTATTCCCTGCCAGTGTCACGGTCTGGGTTGAATCCATTAACGATGGGCATTCTCCAACCTTTTCCGAAGTTACGCCTGGATACTTTAGGAGCTACTGGAGTTTGTTTTCTCTTAAACTCGCTACTTTTGACCATACGCAGAACCTTGCTTGTGATTTCTTCTCCATACTTGCGGGCAAGCTCAGCAAAAGGCAGGTTATCAACCACATAATCCTCTAACAGAGGATCGAGCACTTCATATGGTGGCAGAACATCCTGATCCTTTTGGTTTACGTTGAGCTCAGCTGAAGGTTCGCGCATCAATGTGCGCTCTGGAATTACAGGTTTCATGGAATTCCTGTACCGAGCAAGCGCATACACCTGAGTTTTAAACACATCCCTGATAGGAGCAAACCCACCAGCCATATCGCCGTAAATGGTTCCGTAGCCAACAGCCGATTCACTCTTATTGGAGCAGGACATAACCAAATACCCTGTCATATTTGAAAGGTAAAAAGCTATATTGGCTCTTATCCTTGCCTGAAGGTTTTCGTCGGCGACATCGAACGTTTGTTTTTGAAACTTTTCCCTTAACACCTCTTCATAGGTTTGGAGAATATGGTCGATCTCAATTACTGAAAGTGTGCACCCAAGGTTAGTGGCCAGCAAATTGGCATCTTCAAAAGATTCTGGGCGATTGAATCGTGTAGGCAGATAAATAAGCTTCACTTTATCAGGGCCCAAAGCATCCACGCTCAAGGTAGCAACCAATGCACTATCAATTCCACCCGACACTGGCACAATCACACCTTTGAAACCCTGTTTATGCACATAATCACTTATAGCAAAAACTAACCCCTTGTAAAGGTTAGCGATATCATCTTCAGGTATCATTACTTTCTGCGCTACCTGTGTTGAGTCAGAGACTACTGCATCTATGGAGATGGTCTTCACCTTTGTTTCTTCTTCTTCTAACTTGCTAGATAAAACCGCAGTTACGTTCTCTTTTAGGGTTACAGGCAAATCAGCCACACAAAGGCTTTCTTCAAAAAAAGGTAGTGAACAAATGAGATCGCCATTATTCAGAACTACCAAGCTTGCTCCATCAAACAATAGCTCGTCTTCGCCCCCAACCATGTTTACGTAAACAATGTTTACATTAAGGGACTTAGCTAAATGCTTGAGCAAGTTTAAACGGTTGTTCAGCTTTTTGTGTTCGTAAGGTGACGCGTTTATGCTTATTAAAGTGGACAAGCCGCTAGCTGCAGCCCACTGCGCAGGTCCATCTGGGTGCCAAAGATCTTCACATACCACTACCCCTACTGATGTATTGGAAAACCTCAAAACAGTACCAGTAGTCCCAGCTTTGAAGTAGCGCATTTCGTCGAAAACATCATAGTTCGGCAGAAGTACTTTTCTGTGACTGCCGACAATCTCTCCCCCATTGATAAGGAATGCACTATTGTAGAGGTCTGTGCCTTCCTTCTCGGGTGCTCCCAGAATAACCACTTGATTACGCGGAACTGACCGTGCTATTTCACGTAGAGCCTGCTGGCTTTGTTGTAGAAAATCTCTGTTAAACAAAAGATCTTCTGGAGGGTACCCGGTTAAAGCAAGTTCAGGAAACACAACAATTTCCGCTTCTTTTAGCGCATCGAGAGCATGAAGAATTTTCTGTTTATTACCATTAAAGTCACCGACTTTTGGGTTTATTTGAGCTAATCCTATTTTCATAAAGATGATTATATAACAGAAAGGGGAGCCGGCTGGCTCCCCTTCTTCAGCGTGCGTAGCTACTGCTTACGGAATTATTGTTATTCTGCCGACTACTTCGTAGTCAATAGTCTTTCCTTCTTCAGTCATCTGCTTTATGGCTTCAATGATTGCATCACGCACTAGAACAAAGGTGTTGGTAACGTTTGTACCGTTCTTAAACGCCGCGAACCCGTCTCCACCAGTTGCCAAGAAATCATTCGTTGCGACTTTGTAAGTTGCATCCAAGCTAAACTCTTTACCATTTTCAAAGGAGACCGCAGTAACTCTTTCGCCTATGGGCTTGCTCATGTCACAAGTCCACCTGATCCCGGAAGGTTGTAGTTGACCCTTGCTAGCTCCATTTGCATCAGATTCGCCTTCCTTCAGGCAAGATCTCTCGAGCAGAGCTTTAATGTCTGCGCCTTTAAGATCCATCACAACAACCGTGTTGTCAAATGGCATCAGCTGCCAAATGGTGCCCACAGTTATTGTGCCTGTTGGAATGTCGATGCGAATACCACCTGCATTCTGGAAAGCTGCATCCACAACAGCATCGATGGCTTTGCTTGCAGCCTGCAGTATGATGTCGGAAGTGAAGTCACCTAAATTGGATTCGCCGTAGTAGTTCCTTGTTAATCCCTTCTCAGTGTACCCAATCTCAGTGCTGAATACTGGACCTACTTTTTCGTCATATGTTGCAATGATTTCTGCCACGGCTGGAACGGTTGTTTCTGAAGTAACCTTAGGAGCAATCAAAGTTGCTGTCTTCATCAGAGTTTCGCCTTCCAGCGCATCGTAAAGAAGCCCTATACCGCCGATTCGACGCCCATTGTACCAAGCTTGCACCGTGGGTACTCCATCAATGAATCCAGCAACCTGGGTATGGCTGTGTCCCGTAATCAGTGCATCTGGTTTATAGCTTGCAATATCCACAACAGATGGGCCTGTTATGGAACCTGTCTTGGAATCTTGATAGGCACTATCGTGAGCGAGAACAACAACAAGATCAGTTTTATCTTTCAGCTCGGTTATGTAGGGCTGTATGGAGCTGGCACTCTTAAATTCCAACCCGCCCACAATAGACGGATGAGCTGTTATGGAAGATTCCGGTGTAGTGAAGCCAACAACGCCCACACTAAGAAAGCCTTTTTCAAGCACTGCATAGGGTTTTGCAAAGTCCACCGGTTCTCCTGTCTCTTTATCAAAAATGTTTCCAGAAACTATGGGGAACTTAGCCTGTTCTATGCGTTCCTTTAGCACATCCAGACCCCAGTCAAACTCATGGTTTCCAATGGTCATAGCATCGGCGCCAATAGCGTTGTGCAGTGCAATCAATGGCTCACCGTGAAGTATGGTTGACGTAGGAGTACCCTGCATCAAATCTCCAGCATCAAAGAAGTATGTATAAAGAGGGTTCTCTGCCCTGTACTTGTTTACGTACCAAGCAATGGTCTCGTATCCGCCCACCGTAGCTTTCAGGTTGCTGTCATTATAGAAAGTGCTTATGTTGCCGTGGAAATCGTTGATACTGAGCATGCGCACATTGGGGAAGCGGCTCCAGTGAAGCATGTAAACAAGTTCGCTTTCAGTAATTCTGTCCTTGGGAGCAATTTTGCCATCCCTAGTCTTGAGCCAACCGTACTTCAACGCAGCCGCTACATAGGGTCGTGCCCAAGAGGAGACCTCCTCAGCGTCTGGATAGTTGGCTAGAATGCTGTTGGCCTCATCAGCATTTGGCAGTGTTTCTGCTGCTTTCATTCCTCTTAATGCAACCACAACGGACTGTTCTCTGGTCAAACCTTCTTCTAATCTTACAGTGTCATCACCATATCCAACGTAAAGTCCCGTCTGCAACAAAGGCTTCACGCAGCTGTTTGCATTAGGGTCAAGATCCTTAAACTCTGGTATCTCCCCGCTAGGGGTTGCGGTAATGTAAACGGGTGTGAAGAAGCAAGCAGCGCTTCCTCTGGTCAGGCTAACAGAAGGCCCTTGATATCCTGCATACAGAGTCTTAGTTTCGTCCAAGGTAGCATAATCGTTTACCAAAGCAGGAGCATTGTATAAGAGATAAGTTGGGGTTATAGACCAGTTGTGATCGGTCTCAGGGGCAATGGTCTTCTGTTCTTTTATATAGTTTACGATGTACTCAGCAATATCAATGTCACTTTCCCAAAGCTTTTCGGCACCTTTGAATACAGTGTCGCGTAGCGATTCAAACCTGTGGTTGTTAATGGCGATCACATACCAATCGTCCATTTTCAGTGGTTCTCCCTTGTAAGTCAGGTTAACCACTCTTTCTCCCACAGGTTTCGTTACATCTATTTGGTAACTGACGCCTGATACACCATCAAAATTGTAGGCACGGAAATTCGGATCAGAGCTTAAGGTTGCACCGTTTAACGGATCATAGCCATAAACAAAATACTTTGCTGAATTCTCCAATAAATCTTTGATCATTTGACCTGTTACTTTTACCTTGTAAAGCGTGTTGGCATAAATGTACAATGCGTTTACATCTTTGATTGTGATGGGGCCCTTAGTAAATGTAGGCGGCGTTGTAGGGAGTATGGCCTGTACGGCAATGTCAGTACCGGCAGCCCATTCCATGGCTTTTAGCTGGATATCAAAGTATGCATTATCAGACATACGAGCTGTCAACGGATCTAAGACAGGGAAATCTTCACTAAATTCTCCGATGGGAGTCCGAATGAATTGGAGAACTTCTTCGTGCTCCTTTTGCATCAGAGCAACAAGTTCTTTGTCTTCTTCATAATCCTTCATCTTAACTGTTGTGGGAACTGCCTCGGAAACTTTCCATGCACCGTTTTCCTTAACTAAGGTAAGGTCAATTCGACCAACAGCTTTCGCCCAAGAGCTTGGCTGAACAACAGGGATTTTTGCTCCAGAAGATGTGGTAATTACTTTCGCAAATTCATTGTGATCGTGTCCTGAAAGAACAGCATCAATACCTGGAACCTTGTCTACAACGTTGAAAATGAAGTTCTCAGGGTACTCGCGAGTGCTGTAGGTCTTGGTCTCTGGATCGTATTCCAGTCCGGAGTGACCGGCTAAAATCACTACATCTACCTTTTCTTCATTTTTGAGGATGTTTACGTACTTCTTAGCCGTCTCAACGGGATCAATTAGATCCACACCTTCCAAGTTCGCTGGTTTTTCCACCTTCTTAACCACTAAGCTGGTAAGACCAAGAATTCCGATCTTTACACCGGAACGTTCAATGACCACATACGGTTTGAAATATGGCTCCTCAGTTCCAGCTTTTACCACGTTCGCAGAAATGACTGGTACGGAAAGAGATTCTACAAACTTCTTTAGAGCCTCCATACCAAAATTAAACTCGTGATTTCCTAAAACCACTGCGTCGTACTTCAGGTAGTTCATAGCTGCAGCCATGGGATTTAGAGTAGCTGTAAGATAGTTTTCAACTAGCGGTGTGCCCTGTAAATAATCACCGTTGTCTACAAGAATCGTGTTGGGGTTTTCCGTGCGCACTTTATTAACATAAGTGGCAACCTTAGATAGACCAAAACTTTGATCCTCTTTGTCCTTGCCGTAGTCATAAGCCAGAATATGACCGTGGACATCTGAAGTCTCTAGTACTGTGATTTTTACTGTCTCCTGTGCACCGACATTTACTGGAAGAGCAAAACCAACTACCATAGCGAGGACTAAAACTAGGGACAAATACCTTTTTAGAAGCTTTCCATCCAAGTCTAACACCTCCTCCTTTGCAGGTTGAACATGAATAGTTACTATAAATATTATACGTTGGAAAATTAAGAGTTAGTTAACGAAAAAGCTTTTTGAAGAATTGGTTGACTAGCTTTTCGTGGAGTTTTCCGTGTAGAACTCTTCAGCCCAATTACCGATACTTCCCAAACCGGCGAAGAGCACAATATCATAGCCGTTCATGATGTTAGGCAGATCTTGGAATAACTTCTCTTTGTCTGAATAGAAGAATTTGTTCCTACTACCTATTTCTTCATATAACGGATAACTACTGGTGTCTTCAACAGGTTCATCTGATGGATATATTTCTGTGATAACCACATCGCTCCACAGAGAAAGCTCTTCCACAAAGTCCTTAAACAGGAGCTTGTATCTACTATAACGGTGAGGCTGAAAAATAAGTAGAACCCGCCGCTTACTCGATTCAAACACTTCACGAAGAGCTTTTAGTTCTGTTGGATGCAAAGCAATGTCCACCATAACCGATGTTCCATTTACGCTGCCCAGAATCTGCTGTCTTCTGCGCGGAGTTTGAACTTCCTCCAAAACCTTCGCGGCGGAGTTTGGATCTATCCCCATGGCAACAAGCACAGAGAAAGCCATGGCTAAATTCAATCCATTATGTTTACCGAAAATTTTATCGTTTAAAATAGTGAATTGCTTCCCTTCATAACAAACACTTATCTTAGGGTTCACGCCTTCAAGCTCAAGCGCATCAATGCGTATATCCGGCGAACCAAAACCACACCAGTGCACACGCCTTGAAGAGTAATCCATTCCCCTGAGCAAGGGATCGTTGTAGTTCAACACAGCAATACTGTTGTGAGGGCGACCCAATATGAAGCGGTGCACCGTAGCAGCCAAGTTCTCCATCGTTCCATAGAAAGGTAGGTGATCGTCATCCAAGTTTAGAACGACTTTCACCGATGCAGGAATCCTTACTAGGCTACCATCACTTTCGTCTACTTCTCCTATGACAGGTCCGCTCCCCAGTTTTGCATTTCCACCTAAAGGGTTTACCACGGCGCCTCCTATGAAAGTTGGATCAAAACCCAAAAGTTCCAGCCCCTGCGCTATGAATCCCGTAGTCGACGATTTACCGTGAGTACCTGTTACTGCTACCGATAAACCTTCGTCCAGAAGATCTGCTAGAATCTCTGAGCGGTGCAGAACAGGAATGTGTTCATCCAAAGCAGCTCTAAACTCCTCATTGTCCGGTTTAATAGCTGAGGAATAGACAACAAAATCTGCATCTTGAAGATGTTTTGGGTCATGTCCTGTAAACAAAGTTACACCACACGCTGATAAATCTGCTTTTGTCATAAAGTGAGGTTGCACGTCGCAGCCCGAAACAGTAATGCCTCTTTGAGCTAAGATTTTAGCAAGGGCACTCATGCCCATGCCCCCTACAGCCATGAAATGATATCTTCCCTGCCACTGTACCATTTTAGGATTTCTCCAATATAACTTTTGGCAAAGCCGTCTTTATCCCCATGGATTTCTTGAGCTGTCTTCTAAAATAAGTCATTATATTCGATGGCATTTCCGCATTGTTAGCAAAGACTTTTACCACCGAAGGCAAAGTGGATACTTGCAGCGCAAAGTAGAAACGATAACCGGTAATGATTTCTTCCAAAGGCTTTATGAGCTCAGTGAGCTCGCGAGGCTTAAAAGTAATGCCGAGGTCTTGTCTTGCCAGATGCAAAGCATCAGTCACCTTATCCACATTGTAGTTCTCTTCTGCCGATGCTGCGATCACCGCTTTTCGATCAACCCACGGGAACTTGTCTAAGAATGCTTCGGTGAGAATGCTCTCAGCTTTGCGTGGATCTTCCGCAAGATCGATTTTGTTCAGAACTGCAATGTAACCAATTCCTTCTTCCTCTGCTATTCTTATGACGCTTTCGTCCAAAGATGTGAGTCCAACAGAAGCGTCTATAACATGAATTAGTACCTGCTGTATGCGTAATCGATTTTCCAATCTTTTCACTGCCAGCATTTCTGGAACAGAAAGCCGTCTTAGGTCTCCTTTTCTTAGTCCCGGAGTATCAGTTACTTCCACAACCATGTCCTTCACATTTATGGTTTCTGTGATGAAATCCAAGGTTGTACCAGGCATTTCAGATACTAGCACGCGTTCTTTGCCTAAGAGTCTGTTCATAAGCGTCGATTTGCCTGCATTTGTGCGACCTATGACCGAAACTCTAAACTCAACATCTTCTTTAGTTATGTCTTGATCTTCCTCGCCTAGATATTCCCACATTAGGTCCAATAAGTCCCCACTGTTGCGGCCAGTTGTAGCAGATACAAATTGGACTTTATCAAAACCCAGATTATAAAGGTCAGGATTAAAACCTTCAGGCAACAGGTCCATTTTGTTACCTACTACTATGACCTCTTTCCCCATTTTCCTTAGATCTTGTGCAATGTCGTATTCCACAGAGCTAAGGTGCTCGCTAGCATCTACAACAAACAAAACTACGTCAGCATCCTGCGCTATTTCCAGGGAACGTTTCCAAAATGATTCTAAATCCTGCTCACCTCGATACAGTCCGCCTGTATCAACAAGCTCAAAATAACGGCCTCGCCACTCACAAATGTGGGAAAGATAATCGCGTGTTACACCTGGCTGATCATAGGTTAGTGCTTTACGCCCTCCCACTAGGCGATTGAAAAGAGAAGATTTTCCCACATTAGGAGCTCCAATTATTACAAACCTTTTCATATGCGGTAATTATTCTATCATAGGCTTGGTAGACCAGATCTAGTGGTGTTGAAGCCCCTGCTATGATCCCAACGATATCATAGTTCAGGGCAAAAGACGCTGCCTCATCTAGATCAAGCGTGAGGAGTACTGGCTTACCAGATGCTGAGGCTTTTGCAGCCAGGTGCCTGCTGTTGGCACTAGTGGAAGAACCCAGGATTACTAGAGCATCACAATTTTCAATAAGCTGAGCATTTGCTTGTTGACGTCCCTTGGTAGCAGTACAAATGGTGTCCATAATGCGGTAACCTTCAGCGCCTAACTCGTGCAAAATAATTGGATCTGTGGTGCTTTGAAACACTACAGGGAAACGCTTGTCCGCCAGCTTACCTTCTGGTCCGCCAAGTACATACGAGCCTTCCGGAAGCTCCGAAGTCAATGCTCTTATCTCCTGATGCTGTGGATCACCAACTATGTTGACCTTACCGAAGTCCTTAACTGCTTCTAACGCTTTCTTGTGCACAAAAAGAACCAAAGGGCAAACGGCATCTACTACTTTACAGTTCTTCTCCTTCAGACGTTCCAAAACATCCTTTGGCGTACCATGGGCTGATAGCACTACCCAGGAATTAGAAGGAATCTTCTCTACGTCTTCCTCCAGAATCAACCCATGCTTTGCAAGGTCAGCCATGACAATTTCGTTGTGAACCAAAGGGTGAACAGCAAAAACAGTTCCGTGCTTTTCCAAGATCTTGCGACAAAGCTCGATGCTCCTTTTTACTCCGAAACAGGGACCTTGCGGGAAAGCCAAATGAAGTTCCTTTTTACATACTTTCATAAGCGTTCACCATAAGCTTTTTAACTTTGTCAGATATGTCATTTTCTCGAAGGCCAAATACGTCAATAGGGTATACGGGGTCAAGAAAAGCTATTCTTACATGCCGAGTAAAAAATGTATTCACCGTTATTCTCTCTAAGCCTTTTATGACCACAGGGACGACAGGCGCCATTCTTTTTCGAAGAAAATAAAAAGCACCTTCTTTGAAAGGCCCCATAATACCATCAGTGAAAATCTTTGACTCCGGGTAAATAACGACGATCTTCTCTTTGGTCAGCAACGCACGGATGGCCTTTATAGCCTTAAGGTCTGGAGTATCCCTGACAATGGTAACAGCATTCAAAATAGAGAGCAAAGGCCCAAGTATGCGCCGAAGCTCCACTTTTGCTACGTAGTAAGCCGACCTTTGCAAGACTGCTGCAAGGCACACTCCATCCCAAGCGCTTGTATGATTAGGTGTGAGTATCCAGCGACCATGCTTCAAAGGATGACTTTTTACTACCTCTATACGAAATAGCCCTCTTACCGGTGGACCTAGTACGTATTGCAAAAAACGTTGAAAGTCGAATTCGTCCTTAGGTAAGCGCCCCTCCATCTCCTTTATCGTCTCTTCTACACTCTGATAACTGTTATCAATGATTATGGCATCCTCAGCTGCCTTGGCTGGCGCTATCTCCCTCTTCTTGTCCCTTTCGTCCCTCTCTGCTATGTTTACTTCTTCTCCTACTTGCTCTGCTCTACGCCTCGCCCTAACCCCTTCTTCTGCTGTTAGGAAAAACTTCACTCCAGCTTCGGGAAATACTACTGTGCCTATGTCTCTGCCTTCTATGACATAGTTCCCGCCTTCGGCTACAAACCTTAGTACGTTGTTTACTTCATCCCTAACGTCTCTCAATAACGCTATTTCTGATGCTCTGCTGCCTATCTCTTCTCGCTGTAGCTCCGCCGATATGTCTTTACCTTCCCATTCTATGTCCCACTCAATTTTCAGCTTGTGCTCCTTTACCGCTTCTAAAAGGTCCACATCAGGCTCTAATGCCTTGAATCGGTATAACTGCCCAGAACTGATGAACCGAAATCCAATGGCTTTGGCTAATCCTTTGCCAGCTGTGGTCTTCCCACTACCTGCTAGTCCATCTATGGCTATGATCATAAGCTGTTGTAGCACTCCGAAATCTGTTCGCGCACCATTCTGGCTATTTCCTCTTCTTTCATGCCGATTACATCCACGGGGTAAATGGGATCCAAGAAAGCTATTCTTACATGGCGGTTCCAAAAGGTATTGAAACTGAGGTTTTCCAACCCTTTAATGACAACGGGAATCACGGGTGCCATTTTCTTGCGAACGAAGTAGAAAGCTCCATTCCTAAACTCGCCCACAGTTCCGTCTCGGTGGCGATGACCTTCAGGGTACATAACCACCAGCTTTTCGCCGTATAAAAAATGCCGAACAGTTCTTATGGCTCTAACGTCAGGTTTGTTCCTAGCAATGGGGCTTATATCCAATAGCGAAAGAAGAGGTCCTAAGGAGCGCTTGAGCTCGGCTTTCGCCATGAAATGCAAAGGCCGAGGTACTTTTGCTGCTAAGCAGATAGGATCCCACCCACTAACATGATTAGGTGTGAGTATCCAGCGACCATGCTTCAAAGGATGACTTTTTACTACCTCTATACGAAATAGCCCTCTTACCGGTGGACCTAGTACGTATTGCAAAAAACGTTGAAAGTCGAATTCGTCCTTAGGTAAGCGCCCCTCCATCTCCTTTATCGTCTCTTCTACACTCTGATAACTGTTATCAATGATTATGGCATCCTCAGCTGCCTTGGCTGGCGCTATCTCCCTCTTCTTGTCCCTTTCGTCCCTCTCTGCTATGTTTACTTCTTCTCCTACTTGCTCTGCTCTACGCCTCGCCCTAACCCCTTCTTCTGCTGTTAGGAAAAACTTCACTCCAGCTTCGGGAAATACTACTGTGCCTATGTCTCTGCCTTCTATGACATAGTTCCCGCCTTCGGCTACAAACCTTAGTACGTTGTTTACTTCATCCCTAACGTCTCTCAATAACGCTATTTCTGATGCTCTGCTGCCTATCTCTTCTCGCTGTAGCTCCGCCGATATGTCTTTACCTTCCCATTCTATGTCCCACTCAATTTTCAGCTTGTGCTCCTTTACCGCTTCTAAAAGGTCCACATCAGGCTCTAATGCCTTGAATCGGTATAACTGCCCAGAACTGATGAACCGAAATCCAATGGCTTTGGCTAATCCTTTGCCAGCTGTGGTCTTCCCACTACCTGCTAGTCCATCTATGGCTATGATCATAAGCCTATAATATCCAGCACCTCTCTCATGGTCTCTTTTGCCACCTTCTCAGCTTTTTCGTTGCCGTAGGACGCTATTTTCCAGAGTTCTTCTTCATGCTCTAAATAGTAGAAATACTTCTCCCGTATGGGCTCAAGATACTGCCAAATGATGTCAGCCAGCATATTCTTGTGTTCAACGCATCCCAAAAGCCCCTGAACACAACGATCGTAAATGTCTTTAGAATAAGCACTGTCCACAAAGCCTTTCTCCAACTGAAATACTGAGCAAATATCTGGATGACCGGGATCGGACTTTCTTATCTTCTGAGGATCTGTTATCATTTGTCTGACCTTGAATCTTACGGTTTCATGGTCGTCTTCAATGCTGATCACATTTGAATATGACTTGCTCATCTTTCTTCCGTCTGTACCAGGAAGTACGGGATACTCATTTAGCACAGCCTGAGGTTCAGGGAAGAACTCCACACCGAATAGACTGTTGAACCGCCTTGCGATCTCACGTGAAATCTCTAAGTGAGGCTGCTGGTCTTTTCCCACTGGAACCATGGTACCTTTGTAAAGCAAGATATCTGCAGCCTGCAATACTGGATAGCCCAACAACCCATAAGGTAGAGGCTCTTCTGCTCTGACCATGTCCTTTAAGGTAGGATTACGCTCTAACCATCCCACAGGCGTTATGGCAGAAAAAATGGTAAAAAGCGTTAGGTGCTCTGGCACCTGCGATTGAATAAAGATGGTGCTCTTTTCTGGATCAAGTCCCACTGCAAGTAGTGTGGCAAGTACTTTCTTTGTATTTTCTTTTATTTCTCTGCTACGTTCTTCAAGACCGAACAACGCATGCCAATCGGCAATAAAGTAAAAACACGGATATTTTTCCTGCAGATCAACCCATTGCTGCAGTGCACCACGTAGATTTCCGAGGTGCGGTACACCGGTTGGTCTTATACCGCTTACAACTACATCGTTATTTGCCACATTTTCACCTCCAACAAAGCTTTTTCACAGTCTACATGCATTATCGCTACTGCTGATCCGTAAGTAGATTACCTATGGTCCCTTCCTCTTCCAACTTTTCAGATAAAGCTTTAAGCCTGCCAGCACCGCCGAGGAGCCTAAAAAAACGTTCTCTTTCTGCTCTATCCTTAAAGCCCAGACCCAAGATTACTGTGACCAGTTCATAGATCCTTCTAACTTCCATGGTCCGTACTTGTTGCTCCTGCTGAAATTCCTCAAGCATGGACATTAGCCTTTCATCAAACACAAAAGACCTACCAAAGAACCTCATAAGATCGAAGTTTATGACATCTCTTACGTTTTCGAACACTTGAGAGGATCTAAGCAAGCTTCGAAGTTCCATGAGCACTCGTGGCGCTGGTTTGCCTTGCACCTGGACCGCTGTAAGTTCCTGTCTGAGCTGAGAATCCAGCGAAAAATTCAACCTGTTCTTGTAGTTTATAGCTCTAAAAGCTCTGGAAGGGTCCTCTCTGAGTGACCAAGGTTTTATAAGTCTTATAACTCTGTCTTTTAGATCGTCCAACCCTTGGAATGGGTCCAGAATACTTACACCAGGTGTAAGCTGCAAAGCTATGGCGTTTATGGTAAAATCTCTTCTCTCCAAATCCTCCAATATGGTAGCAGGCTCTACTTCTGCTAACACCCCAGGGCTCTTGTATAGGTCTTTGCGAGCTCTTGTGAATTCAACCTTAGTTCCGTTCCATTCACATTTCACTGATAAAGTCTTACCGAACATATCATAGCCCACACCTAGCTCATCTAGAGCCAAGCAAATTTTCTCGATATCGCCCTCAAAGCACAAATCAATATCGTCAGGTGTCTTGCCTAAGAGGTAATCTCTGATGGCGCCACCAACCAAATACACGTTTAGCCCTTTTTTCGAAAGATGCTCAAGCAAAGAGCCAATTTGGTCATACAGTGTTTCTCCTACCCTGATAACTTCACTGCGGTTTTCATAAAACTGAACCACACCTTGCCTTAACAAGTCATCTGTGGTTGCAATGTAAAACTCATCATCTTTTTTAACAACTAGAGGAATACGCTGTCTGAGAACGGGGTAAGCCTTTGCCAAATCGTCTTGCTCCTCAAAACATGGTAACACCCTTGAAAAACCGAGGACATCACTCTCTCCAAGTCCTAACCTTTCCAATCTTTCTAAGTCGTGCCTAGTTATAAAATAGAGCCCACGCTCCTCCTGTAAACATACCACAGCCAAACCGTAGTCGCGAGAATAACGTAACGCCTCTTTTACGCTGCATGGTTTCAACAAAACCATCTTTGACAAGCTAACTTCCGTCACCAACGTTTGAGCTAACATCTTTGACCTAAGCAAATCGGGCAGGGTCTCGTAAAAGCTTATTAAATTGCCTCTCTTTCTGAACACAAAAGCATACTTGTGGCCACTCGGATTAAGGTCTTGCAAGAGATCCCACAGTGGCACGGTCTCGTCACTGCGACATATGCCAAGTATCCTATTCTTGCTTCCCACAAGAAGTACGTAAGCATTTATATCCTGCATGGATTGTAGTAGCTGTACCACTGAAGAAATTTCCCCTTCACTTTCCTTCTCATAAATATATGAGATATCTATGATCTTGCTCAGTAGTCTGATTTCATGCTGCCGTTCAAGTATTTTGAACATGGCTTTGAAGTGTGACTCACTAAGAGGCGGACTCACGTGAATATCCAACTCGAAGGGCCTTTTCATTAGGCGCCTAAGGGAGCTTACAGCTGCAAAGTCCCAAGGCTTAGCTGAGTGATATCGAAGAAAACCAGTATCTTCATATATGCCTGACATGAGTAGTTCCAAAACATTCTCAGACATCTTCTGCAGATATCCGCAGTCTTCAAGCCATATGGCTACCGCACTGCTGTTTGCGCCGTATACTGTGCCATGGTGGTCAAAGATGAACTCTGCTTTCCAGTTTCCTAGGCTGTCTGTGTCACAAAAGATCACGTTACCCTCAACGCTATCCGTTACCCATTCTTGTACAGCATGTGAAAGACGAGCAACATTTCTGTTTTTGGGTTCTGGCAAGAACATTTTTCCACCGAACACATGTGCAAGTGCTAAAGCAGAACCGAAAGCGTCAAGATCGACTCCTTTATGTACTACGATAGTCATGACTCAATTATTGGTAGCTACTCCACCAAATAAGTGGCCGCTGCTGGGGTTCTGTCTCCGTTATAGTAAAAGCATGCTCAAGCCTCTTTAGTGCACTATTTAGGGTATTTTCATTATTGAAATACACAAGCGCCACGATATCACCAGCATCGACTTTGCTACCACCTTCAACAAGGAACTTTATACCAACACCATGATCAATGTTGTCTTCTTTTTTCTTTCGTCCGCCACCCAGCTCAACTACTGCCATGCCCACTTCCTTTGTATCTACGAACGTCAAATAGCCTGACTGCTGCGCTCTGAGTTCATGAACGCTTTTGGCCATGGGAAGTAAGGAATAATCTTCTACCACTTTAGGATCTCCACTCTGAGCCTCTATCATTTGTGCAAACTTCTCCAGGGGCTTACCTGAAGCGATAAGTTGATCTACGTCAGGAGCTTCTACACCTGTACTGTTCACAGTATCTTTGTACAGTTCCTTTACCAGTGTAGCGAACCTGTTTTCTACCTTGCCTTTGAGGAATTCCAAAGCTTCGATTACTTCAAGAGAGTTGCCAACACTGCATCCCAGTGGTTCATTCATGTCGGTGACATGAATTTCCACCTTTCTACCAAATTGTTCAGCTAAGCTCATCATGATTCTGCAAAGCTCTTTGGCATCTTCCAGGCTAGTTATGAATGCCCCATTACCTAGTTTTACATCCAAACTTACCAGGTCGCTGCCTACGGCAATCTTCTTTGACATTATGCTGGAAGCAATCAAAGGTAAAGATTCCACAGTTGCAGTTACATCTCTCAAACTGTAGAGCTTCTTATCTAAAGGTGCTAGGCTTTCGGACTGAGAGACGATGGCTAAACCCGCACGTCTCAAGAGTGCCTTGAACTCCTCTGTAGAGAACTCGGTTCGCAGCCCAGGAATGGATTCCAGCTTGTCGATGGTTCCTCCTGTGTGTCCTAAACCACGGCCACTCATTTTAGAAACTACTAAGCCCGTTGACGCTAAAAGTGGCACTATGGCCAAGGAGACTTTGTCACCCACACCGCCAGAAGAGTGTTTGTCCACTTTTATTCCATCTATGTCGCTGAGATCCAGCTTTTCGCCACTATTAACAATTTGCTCAGTTAACCAAAATGTTTCTTCATCGTCCAAACCTTTTAAGAACGCTGCCATTAACCAAGCTGAAATTTGGTAATCAGCTACATTACCATTGAGGTACTGTGAAAAGAATTCTTTCATAGAATCCCTGGTATGTTTTTCACCGTCTCGCTTTACTCTTATGAACTCCTGAGGTAACACTACAAGGTCACCTCCTGAAGAAATTCCCAAATCAGATCACTTAATCTTTCACTGGCTTCTTCCGCCGCCGCTAATACCATCTCATGACTTATGTCCTGAATGATATATGGGAGAGCCATATCCGTTATCACAGATACACCCAATACGGGTAGGCTCATGTGTGCAGCTACAATGCATTCTGGAACTGTGCTCATGCCCACTGCATCTGCTCCGAATCCTTGCATCATTTTCAACTCAGCATGAGTTTCGTACGTAGGACCGGAAACAGCTAAGTACACACCCTCACGCAGAGTTAAAGCTTTCCTGACTGCTATTTCACGCAGCTTATTCATGTGCTGCTCGCTGTAAACGTGATAAAGGTCAACAAAGCGGGGACCCCATTCTTCCACATTTGGACCTATTAAGGGATTCACGCCCATGAAGTTGATATGGTCGGTTATGAGCATCAAATCACCTACATGGAACTTAGGGTTTAACCCTCCTGCCGCATTGGTTACAATGAGCAATTTGGCTCCCAATAGTTTTGCTACCCTGACAGGGTAGGTAACTTCTGCCATGCTGTAGCCTTCATAGTAGTGAAATCTGCCACTAAAAGCCATAACCTTGTTCTTACCTATGACCCCTGAAAGGATTTCGCCAGCATGACCTTTCACGGTACTCTTTGGGAAATGAGGTATATCGTGGTAAGGTATTCGAACTTTAACGTCCATTCTCTTAACTAAGTTACCCAGACCAGAACCGATGATTATAGCAACATCCGGTCTGTCCATCTTCTTTTCTAAGAATTGAATAGTTTCAGTCACCATGTCTCTGATGTCCACTTTTATACATCCTCCTTCAAAAGAGTTCTTCCCCACTTTCTTGCACTTTCTACTCCTAATGCTTCAATCACTGTCTGTGCTATGTGCACGTATCCACGAAGCGTTCCCAGAAAAGAGCTTTCAGTAAAACTCGGTGAGCAGGCTATAAAGGGCACGTATTCTCGAGTATGGTCAGTATGCTTAGGGAATGTGGGGTCATTACCATGATCTGCAGTAACGATAAGCAAATCTTCGTTTGTTAGATTATCATAGAGCAAGCTCAGTCCTTCATCGATCATCATTATGTTTTGATAATAGCCTTCTACGTTTCTTCTGTGCCCATAAATCATATCAGAATCTACCAAGTTAGCAAAAACTAGTCCTCGCTGTTGGAAAGTTTTCGATAACTCCTGCAAAGCCTTAATTCCCTCAGCGTCATTTTCTGTGTGCACACTCTGAGAGATTCCTCTACCCGCGAAAAGATCATGGATTTTTCCTACGGCAACTACAGGTATTCCCTTCTCCACAAGTTCATCGAGTATGGTATGCCCCAGCGGAGGAAGAGAAAAATCACGCCTTCTGGGCGTACGGTAGAATTCACCTGGCTTCCCCGCAAAAGGTCTAGCTATGACCCTTGCAACGGCATGGTCGCCAGTAAGAAGTTCTCGAGCGATCTCGCACATCCGATACAAGTCTTCCACTGGTATGACGTCTTCGTGAGCAGCTATTTGGAAAACTGAATCTGCCGAAGTGTAGACAATGGGATAACCAGTGCGCATATGTTCTTCCCCTAATTGTTTGATTATTTCAGTTCCTGAAGCTGGAAAGTTTCCCAGTGTTTTCGTGCCAATTCTACGTTCAAATTCCTCCATAACCTCTGGAGGAAAACCATGGGGATAGGTTGGAAAAGGTGTAGTCATAACTAATCCTGCAATTTCCCAGTGCCCAGTAGTAGAGTCTTTCCCTTTAGAGAGTTCCTGCAGTTTTGCCACAACGCTGGGCTGTTTTATTGGTTCTTCCTTAAGCAAGTAACCAAGTCCTCTGCTCCACAAAAAAGACGGAGCAGGTCTGTCGTCGATGACGTGAAGCGCTGTGTTCAAACTTGGGTCATCCCCATATTCTGCCCAATCAGGCTCTGCTCCAACGCCAAAGCTGTCAATGACAACTAAGAAAACACGTTTAAATACCTTCTCTTTCATCGTCATCTATGGTTTCGCCTCCTAATAAACTCTTTCCTTCCACGAGCTCCTTGAGAGCTTCGCGGTAAACATGGGTGTAACGTTGGGTTGTTGTTATATCACTGTGTCCGAGAGATTCTTGTACAACCCTGATGTCAGCATAATTAGTAAGTTCAGTGGCAAAAGCGTGTCTGAGAATGTGAGGATGTGTACCTAGAAAAGCTCGGGTCTTTCGCCACAACCAGACTCTAGACCTTTTCTTTCCTTTTTTGTCGCAAAACACATAAGAACCCTTTCTCTTGATTGACTCAATATCTGTTCTGATGGCTTCAGATACGGGTAGCATGCGCTGTTTTCCACCCTTCCCTCTAACCAGCATATAATCGTCGCCTATGTCTGACCATCGAAGTTCAAGTACTTCAGAAGCTCGTAAACCACAATGGAGCATCATTCTTAGCGCCAATCTCACCTCGTGATCTTGTACTTCGTCTACAAGCTGGTCAAGATCATTCCAGTTAGGCACTTGCATGAGCTTTTGAGGTATTTTTACCTTTGGCCTTTCAAATTCAAGTGCTATACCCTGTCTTCTAAGGAAAGCAGAAAAAGAAGAAACAGCTGAAAGTTTTCTCGCTACGGTTGAAGGAGAAAGTCCCTTATCGTGAAGGAACTGTTTAAACAACTCAATGTCGGTGGAACGCTCCTGTTCCACAAAAGCTAAGAAATCGTCAACATCCTTTAGGTAAGAACGTACAGTCCTAGGTGAAGCTTGTTTTCTTAGGACTAGCCATTGTTCATATTCTTCAACAAGCCTTTTGCTTTGCTTAAGTAAAGTGAGAGTAATGTTTTCATGTCCTTGTGCTCCAGCTTCCATACATCTTCAATTTTAAGCGCAAAAGGCTCTAAATCTTCATCAGTGTCGTTCCTATTAAGTTTGCTGTTGTCAGCCTCTACGTAAAAGAGATGGATAACTTCATCGCTGTAGCCAGGAGTAGGATAGAAAGATCCAAGGCCCACAACACTTTTAACAGTGAGCCCGACTTCCTCCATAACTTCTCTTTCTACAGCATTTATCAAACTTTCACCAGGTTCAACAATGCCAGCCACTATTTCCCACACCCAGTCGTTTACAGCGGGCCGCTTGTGTTTTACCATAACTATTTTTTCCTGGCTACACCAATAAACCAAGGCGCCCACAGCTGCTGGGCGCCTTACAACTTCATATTTCTCCTGTATCAGTTCAAGCTCAAGGAATTTTCCCTTAAACAAGGTTTTTGGCGAATTCATATCCAAGTTCTATGGCCTTTTTATTGGTTTCAACCAGTTGTGGACGCTTGTCGCCAACTTTTTCGACCATAGCCTGCTCCAACTCTTCCAATGTGAAAATGTCTTTCCAGAGCCAACCGATGACTCCGAGCATAACCATGTTTGCACTTCTCTGTGAACCAGCCTGCTCTGCCAATTCATTGGCTGGAACTTTAAGGTAATTTACATCAGTACGCTTGGGCTCCAATGTTATAAGAGTGCTGTTCAAAATAACAGTGCCATTTGGTTCCACCATCTTTTCAAACTTTTCCATGGACGGGTTGTTCATAATGACCACATACATGGGTTTATCCACCACAGGAGATCCAATTTCTTCGTCAGAAACCACAACCGTACAGTTTGCTGTTCCCCCACGCTGCTCAGGACCATATGAAGGTAACCAGGTGGCGTTTAGCTGCTTCTGAGTTGCTGCTAGTGCCAAGATCTGCCCTAGCAGCATGACGCCTTGACCCCCAAAACCAGCTGCGACTACGTTGCGCGTCATCTTGTCTCACTCCTTTTTACATCTTTCTTAATCCCAAGCGGATATGTCTTTACCATTTCATTCTTTGCAAATTCGCTGGCTTCTACAGGAGTCATTCCCCAGTTAGTTGGGCAAGTGCCAACTACTTCAAGGAATGTAAATCCTTCACCATTCATTTGAAGCTCAAAAGCGTGCCTAATGTGGTTTTTAGTTTCAGTGATAGCTTTCGGATTAAAAAGCGCACTTCGGACTGAAAAAGCCGTACCATCTTGCAAAGCAATAGTTTCTGCCATTTTCACTGGATAACCTTCGCGTCTAGGATCTCTTCCATAGGGAGATGTAGTAGTTTTCATGCCTATGAGTGTGGTAGGAGCCATCTGTCCGCCTGTCATGCCGTAAATTGCGTTGTTGTACATGAAAGTGGTCACATTTATTCCTCTAATGGCGCCATAAAGCGTCTCAGCTAGGCCAATCGATGCCGCATCACCGTCTCCTTGATAGGTAAACACCAAAATGTCTGGATGAGCTAGTTTTATACCCGTAGCTATGGCTACTGCGCGTCCATGCGGTGCCTCTATCCAGTCAATGTCTAGGTAGTTGTATGCCATGACAGCGCATCCTACCGGGGCCACGCCAACAGTCTTGTCAGCCAGATTCATTTCATCCAAGACTTCAGCGATGAGAGCGTGCAATATGCCATGGTGACAACCAGGGCAATAGTGGTTCACCACCTTTTCCAATGTTTTTGGTCTCTCATAAACTATCTTCATGCACATCACCCTCTTAGTATTTGCTCTATTTCGGAAGGCGTAAATGTTGTTCCGCCTGGATGTCCATGGAACTCATATTCCTTATTGGGATCGAACACGCTTAACTTCACATCCTCAATCATTTGGCCAGCAGACATTTCCAGTGCCACAATACGTTTTGCATTGGCAGCCTTTTGAGCTAACGCCTTACCTGGGAACGGCCATATGGTTATTGGCCTAAATAGCCCTATACTCTTACCTTCCCCAAGCATCTTCTTAAGCGCCGACATAGTGACCCTGGCTACTGTACCATATGCAACCACCAGTGTCTCAGGATTGTCCACACCTACATAATCGTATCTCGATTCTTTTTCTTCTATTTCACGATATTTTGCTTGCAAACGCCAGTTAATGGCTTCAAGTTTTTCTGGATCCAATTCCAGCGAAGTATTTACGTTCTTCTTATTTCCATGACGGAATTTACCGCTCAGTGCCCAATCTGGCAGCGCGATCTCATCTGGGTTAACAAAGTATGGAAATTCCACGGCTTCCATCATTTGGCCGATTAGACCATCTATGGCAATCACAACAGGGTTTCTATACTTAAAAGCCGTCTCAAATGCGACGGGCATAATGTTTATGACCTCTTGTATGGTGTATGGTGCGAACACAATTAAATGATAGTCGCCATGGCCACCGCCTTTGGTCAATTGGAAATAATCGCTCTGAGCAGCCTGAATATCACCCAGTCCTGGACCGCCGCGTACAGCATCCACAAATAAACCTGGAACTTCCGCTCCTGCCATATAAGAAAGCGCTTCCTGCATAAGGGATATACCAGGACTACTAGAGGCCGTCATAGCATACTTTCCCGCTGCTGCCGCACCATAGACCATGTTCGACGCAGCGAGCTCAGACTCGGCTTGGATGAATATTCCTCCCACTTGTGGTAAGCGGTATGCCATGTACTCTGCAATTTCACTAGCAGGTGTTATGGGGTACCCGAAATACAATCTACAACCGGCTCTCACTGCTGCTTCGCCAACAGCCTCATTACCCTTCATCAATATGCGTTCACTCATGCTTTTTCCACCTCCGGCTTGTAAACAGCGATAGCCCTTTCAGGGCATGTCATAGCACAAAATCCACAGCTTATGCATTTGTCATTGTCAAAAAGCTCTGCAGGGTGGAAACCTTTGCTGTTTATTTTGCTAGAAATCCTCAGCACATGCATGGGACAAATTGCGACACAGAGCTCGCATTGCTTGCATAGCTCTTCATCGATGACAACTTTTAGAGCCTGTTCACTCATGCTCTTACACCTCCATTTGCAAATATCTTCTTATTGGGAAAAGTGGTAAATCTACCACCTTCTCGACCTCTTTAGCCACTTGTTCCAACAGTACCAAAATGCTTGGCTCAGGCAAGTGCATTTCCTTATAAAGTTCCAAACCATGGAGAACCACATCCGCATCCGTTTCATCCAATAGATGTGGATTCAGAATAAAATTCGGTGGTTCAGGAAGCATGGACAGAACGCGTCTTACCAAAAAATCTGCTTGCGGCCTATAAGGGTTAACCACTACATAAAACAATATGTTCCTATCCCGCAGCAAGTTCTTTATGGTAGTTAAGGGAACCAGTCCAAGTTCGCCACCACCCATGTCCAGAACTACTTTAAGCCCTTGTTTCAACCATACTTCAGGAGTATATTCAATAACAGGTGTATCCATGTATTTCCACTGAGGGTTTATACTTCCCTCCCTTCGGTCGCCCATTGCGACATCTCGAGCTCGCATCAAAGGTTTGTACATGTCAGCGTCGTAAACCTGAACATTGTCGAAATTCGCCATCAAGTTAATTGCAATTTCTGTCTTACCTGAACCACGAGGTCCTGTTAGCGCAATCAAACTCTCCTCATCGAAAAACGTGCTTAATTGAGCAATCATGCTAGTATGTCTTCGCTTCCTCCTGTCCTCGTAGCACTCTAAGAGCGCCTTCTGCTAAAGCCAGCATTTCATCCTCTCCAGGCACAACAAAAACAGGAGCGATCCAGAGGACTCTTTCCTGAATAAAGTCAACTAACTCAGGGATATATGCCAGCCCGCCTGTTATGATTATTCCGTCTACTTCCCCTGCTAGCGCCACAGCCATCTGAGCTATCCACTTACTAATTTGATAACCGGTGGCTTTTAGGATAAGTATTGCATGTTCATCTCCATTTTTTACACGTTCCTCTAGATCTTTACCACTATTTGTTCCTAGGTGGGCTACCCATCCACCTTTACCAACGAGCTTCTTAGAAAACTCTTTTCTATCAGGTTTGTGCTCGTACAGATAATCTGCCAGTTTCATGATGGGCAGGGTCCCTGCTCTTTCAGGGCTCATAGGTCCTTCTCCACCAAGAGCGTTATTCACATCCACAACGCGTCCCTTTTTGTGAGCGCCAATGCTAATGCCACCACCTAGGTGAGCTACTATGAGATTGAGCTGTTCATAAGGTACTGAGAAAAAATCCCTTGCCACGCGACGAGCAACTGCTTTCTGATTTAGAGCATGAAAAATACTCTTTCGAGGAAGTTCAGGCCAACCGCTAAGCCTGGAAATGTCATCCATTTCGTCAACTACTACCGGGTCAACAATGAAAGCAGGACACCCGACTTTTGATGCTATAGCATGGGCAATGGGAGCGCCTAAGTTTGATGCATGCTCACCATAGCGTGCATCGATAAGCTCTTTAAGCATGGTCTCATTCACACTATACACACCACTGGAGATGGGGCGAAGCAAACCGCCACGTCCCACAACAGCATCGAGGGTGTTCAAATCACTGCCGTGCTTTTCTACGGCTTTTTCCACTTCTGAAGCTCTCAGTTCAAACTGAGCAGCAATACTAGGAAACTGTGACAGCGTTACAGCATCGTGCTCCACTGAATCCTTCCAAACCAACTTATCATCATCAAACCAGGCAACTTTCGTACTTGTAGAACCCGGGTTTATGGTTAATATTTGAAATCCCATTACTGAGCACCTCCTGTGAAGGCAACAGCTGCCACGATTGAATAAAACTTGTTCTCGTCGCTGTCAGAACGCGACGGCAAAATTACAGGACAATTTGCACCTAACACCAACCCCGCCATTTTACCTCCACAGAGGAAAGAAAAACTTTTGCCCAGCAGATTACCAGCTTCAATATCAGGAACAAGCAGCACGTCCGCATCGCCTGCTACTGGTGAGCTCACACCTTTTACTTGAGCAGCTCTAGCGCTAAAAGCCAAGTCAAAAGCCAATGGTCCGTCTACTAGTACGTTCTTGCCAAACTCACCACGCTCACTCATCGTTCTCAAAACTGCAGCATCCAAGGTGCAGGGCATGTTGGGATTCGGCCTTTCTTCAGCGCAGAGAACAGCAACCTTGATTTGCTCGTAATGCATCGCATCAAAAAACGACACAGCATTTTCAATTATTTGAACCTTCTGCTCTAAATCGGGAGCTATTATCATGCCACCATCAGTCACACCAATGATTTTGTGATATGTGGGGACCTCGAAAAGGGCCAAATGAGACATAAGCCCCTTGCCCCTCAACGATAAACTCTTATCCAATATGGCCTTTAAAAAGGTTGAAGTGCTTACAAACCCTTTCATAACTATGGAACAATGTCCATTGGAAACTGCTTTTGCTGCTTGAAACGCACTTTCCTCAGGAGATGAACAATTCACAAACTCCACCTGCGACGGCAGTCCTATTTCTCCATGGAAACGCCAATCAAACACCGTAAATGCCAAGCCTAGCTCATTTGCAGCTCTTTCTATGGCTTGCTTTGATTCCTCATCAAAGCCTGCAACAGCTACCCTTTGATTTTCACTTTTCTTTGCCATGTCCAGCAAGCTCTGTAAACTATTTATAGCCATATTAGTCGGTACCCCCATAAACACGCAAAGGTTCAATACCCTTAAAGGCTCTAAACGCACCGATTGCCAAAGCTTCCATCTCGTACCCACCAGGGTAAATGGCATAAGGTTTCTTAAGCCAACTGCTGTACCGCTTTATTCCATCCACAGCCTCGTCATTGTACACAATACCTCCTGTGAGGATGATAACTTCAGCCTCATTCCGAAGCACTGCGTTCATGGCAGCTATGTACTTTGCAACCTGGTAATACATGCTTTCAAGCACCAGAGCTTTGTCTTTATCCTCTTTAGAAAGCTTTAATATTTCTCTGAAATCGTTTGTGCCAAAATAGGCTACTAACCCGCCTTTCCCAGATATACGTCTTCGTAAATTCTTTTGATCAGGCCAATTCTCGTAGATGTAATTTACGAAGTCCGAGACTGGCAAAGAACCTGCCCTTTCTAGCTGAAAAGGGCCCTCTTCATTGGGGTTAGTTGAGTCGATGAGCTTTCCCTTTTCTAGGGCAGCAATGCTAAAACCGCCACCCAAATGGGCTATCACTGCCGTAAGTTCGTCTATTGATTTTCCTTTGGATTCAGCGTACTTTCTTGCCACAGCCCTTAAATTGAGAGCATGAAGCGCACTGTAGCGCGGAATCTCCGGCAATCCACTGACCTTAGCCTCAGGTATGAATTCGTCCACCGATACTGGATCAGTGAAATAAGCCGGGACACCCCACTCCTGAGAAAGCCTAAAAGCCACAACAGGTCCTATGAGTGAGCTGTGAGGACTTAATATGCGCTCCTGCATTATGTCCTGTTCTATTTCTTTGGTGATTTGATAAGTTCCAGCAGGCAATGGTTTTATGGGACCACCACGGGATGCGATGCAAAGTATTTGGTCAGATCTAACACCGTGTTTGTCAAGGAACTCCAATACCTGCTGTAGTCTGAAGTCAATTTGATCGACGTAGTGAGGCTTCTGCTCCAAGAGGTCTACGGGCACCGAAACATTTTCTTCAACTGCAACTTCAACTTCATTCTCCAAAGCTCGAAACAGTGCTAATTTCGTAGAAGTAGACCCAGGATTAATCACCAGTATAAACTTCTCCAAACGGTTCACCTCCTGAGAGTCGGTTAACCAGCTCGCTGGCTAATTCCAGCGTTGTGGCAGTAACGTACTGTCCAGCTATCATCTTTGCTACTTCGTGGATCCTCCTTTGACCTTGTAACAAGTTTATTTTAACACGCATTTTATCATCATTTAATATTCTCTCCACCAAGAAGTGACTCTTGGCAGCAGCTGCCACTTGCGGATTGTGAGTAATTAATATGATCTGCCTATTCTCAGACACCCGTTTAAGAAGGTTTACTAGTCTCGAAAGCGTTTCACCTCCAAGACCAGCATCAGGCTCGTCAAATATGAGAACTGAATTGGGGAAACTAAATACTACTCTAAAAGCGAGTAAAAGTCGATTCTTTTCTCCGCCAGAAAGAGCAGAAGCAGGAACAAACTGTCCAGATCTCACCATGCCAATTTGTGGAATTTCCAAGCCCAACGAGCTGTTCTCTGTTGGTACCCATTGCCACGAAAAATCGCCTTCCACATTGGTCTCACGAAGGAACATTTGCATGTCTGCTAAAGCCCGTTCAACGGCATTTCTGCGTCTTTTAGCTAACTCTAGGCCAGCGGCAATAAGCTGGCTTTTTAGCATCTCTCTGCTTTTGCTAAGTTCCTCCAATCTGTCGGGCAGGTTATCAATTTGCTGAAGTTCCGCTTCGAGCTGATGAATTCTGCCAATAATCGAAGACTCTCCAAATCCGTATCGGCGAAAGTACTTCTCATACTTGAACAATCGTTCGTTGATCTCGTCAACGTTAGACTGATTAACTTCAAGCTCCTCCGACCCCGATTTCAATGTTTCTAAGGTGCGGCGAAGTTCGTCAACAAGTCTTAGAGCAGTAGAAGCGTCCTCATAGAACGTACTCAGAGATGAAAGTGCCGCACGCAAGCTCTTTAAACCTTCATAAAACGGTGATTCTTCCTGAAGGATTTCAACTACTTGCCGTCTAGCCTCAGTTATGTGTTCCTTTTCACTGATTTTCAGTAGCAAGCTCTTTAGCTCCTCATACTCCCCCTCTTTGGGACCGAAGGCTCTTAGTTCTTCAAGCTCCGACTGTAGACTTTCCCTCACTTTTGCTGACTGTGAAAGCTGCTCTGTTAACCGTCTCAGAGAGTTGTCTACTTCACTTAGTTTGCCAAAAACCGAAACGTAGATATTGTGAAGGTCTCCTAAACCGGCAAAGGAATCAAGCACACTAAGAATTTGCTCAGAAGATTCTAATATCTTAGAGTCAAATTGTGAAGATAAAATAACACGGTTTTGAAACAGCGTTCTAAGTTGTTTCTTGCCAACCCGCTGGCTGTTTAATTCCAACGTTCGCCTACTACCACCCAACTGTAGTTTCACAACGTACTCTTCTTGTCCTTGTGAGAAGTGAACTTCTACCTGTCCCTTCTTCAGAAAGAACGGGATCTGTAATGGAAAGCCCAGCGTATAGCCGAGCAAGTTTATGAGTACTGTCTTGCCTGTACCCGTTTCGCCTGTTATAACATTCAAACCTTCTGAAAAAGGAAGGCAAACATCTTCAATGACATCGGAACCACTGAATTTTACACTTGAAATCATGAACCTAACCAACCGAACTTTCTAATGACTCTCTCGTAGAAAGTCATAGCATCTCGGTTTATAAGATGTTTTACAACTTCCCCTGAACTCCAGATTCTGATCATCTTTGACACCGGGAGCTGGCAACTGGTGCTTCCATCAGCCACCGCTACAGCCCCTTTGTATGCTTCAATGACTTGCACGCCGATTTCTCGCTCTTCAGGTACTATGAGGGGCCTAAGGTTAGTTTGGTGGGCATTTAGCGGTGTTACGCAAAATCCTCTTACTCCTCTGTCCATCACTGGTCCACCAGCCGAAAGGTTATAAGCAGTAGAACCCAAAGGCGTGCTTATAATAACTCCGTCTCCAACCGCAGATATGATGTCCATCCCGTCTACGAGGACCCTAAGGGTTATAGTAGTGTCATAACCCGGTTTTGCTACTACCAAATCGTTTATGAAAAAACCAGATCGAGAAGACACATCTTTTTCTCCGAGCAACCACCTGTAAACAGGTAAATACTCTACCTCTAAGTCACCTTCGAAAAAATCTACCATGGCTTTGTGAATATCAGGAACATTGTTTGGAAGAAAGTTCAACCTCCCGGTTCCAAGGCTCCAAAAAGGTTTTTTGAACGTGAAAGCCATTTGCGCCGTGCGCAGGAATGTTCCATCACCACCAATTGCTACTAAGACATCGGCATCTTGACACGTTGTTTCTTCAAGACCCCTAGTTCGAGCCGTTTGTCTAAAAAGCTCTACAACCTCAAAAGCAGAAGTCTTCCACAGATGCGATTCGATATGAAAACTTTTAAAACGTACTGTACCACCCATCATTATAAGTTTAATTCAAAAAGAAGGGAAAACAAAAACCATTCTCACTTATGCACGTTGTGATAAATGAAAAAGGATCTACCTAGCTTGGTCTTTTTCTAACTAATGATGGTATTACAGAAGGTTCTGATGGCGAAAAGCCCGTTTTCGCCTGCTTCAGCGGGCGACGCAACAGTTCACGCCTTGTTATTCTTTTTGCTATGCCCTCAGCATCCAAATGGCACAGTCGAAGAAGTTGCTCTCTGGTTCCAGCAGGAACAAATGGATCTGCAACACCCAAGGAGTACACTTCCAGTCCCAAACTTCTCAGAAAAGCTGCAGCGCCATAGTCTTTAATACCTTCCTCCACTACATAAATGCTTCTTTTCCCCTGAAGATGCTCCCATAATCCATCGGGCAGGGGACGAACCTGCCAAAGACCAAAAACCTCCCCCATAATGCCATAGTTCTTCAAATGGTTTAGAGCATCAGCTGCCTGAATTACCATAGGGCCATAAGCGACCAATGTGACATCTTGTCCAAAGCCTGCATAGACAAAGCTGCCATGGTTTTCGAGCTCCACCTGTGTGAGTACTGCTTTAGGGTAGCGCACAAAACAAGGAACATCGCATTCCAGAGCCTCCCGTAATGACCGTACGAGGGACTCTTCATCAAAAGGAGTGTAAATTCGGCTGTTTGGTACGTGCAAAGCATAGGCAATATCCCATAGACCTTGATGGGTTGGGCCATCCGACGGAACAAGCCCGGCCCTATCTAAAGCAAACACCACGTGCTTTTTTGGTAGTGCTATGTCATGTAAGAGTTGATCATAGGAGCGCTGCAAAAAGGTGGAATAAACTGCCACAACAGGCTTAAGACCATGAGACGACATTGCACTAGCAGTTAGTACCACGTGTTCTTCTGCAATACCTACATCAATAAAACGGTCTGGATATCTCTCTGCAAATTGACTGAGCCCAGTACCGTCAGTCATGGCAGCTGTGAGTGCAACCACATCAGTGTCTTTGCCAATCTCAGCCATAAAGTCCCCAAATGCCTTTGTAAAGGTTCTCGAAGTTTCAGGTTTCATTTCGCCCGTTCTAATATTGAACGGAGCCGCACTATGGAATGCCACCGGAGACTTTTCTGCGGGCTCATAGCCTGCGCCCTTTCTTGTCAAGAAGTGAACCACCGTTGGCTTATCAAAACTCTGAGCTATTTCCAGAGCTATAAGCACAGACTCCAAGTCGTTCCCATCAAAGGGCCCTAAATACACAATTCCAAGCTTCTCGAAGAACGTATCTAACTGAAACGCTTCCTTGAGTGCCAACTTCGCTTTTTCAAGAGCTTCTTCAATGTTCTTAGCCCCAGCCTTTCTCAGAGTGCTTGTAACGAAGTTTTTCATGCTCTTGTAGGTACCTGAAGATCTTAGTTTGGCCAAATATGCAGCCATAGCTCCCACATTTTTAGAAATGCTGTGTTCATTGTCATTGAGAATGATCACTATGGGCAGCCCACTGGCACCTATGTTGTTTAATCCTTCATAACTAATGCCGTTGGTCAGAGCACCGTCGCCTACCACTACGAGCACACGCCCGGGCACCCCTTTTAGTTTTCTAGCCATTGCCTCACCGTAAGCAAGGCTTAAGCCTGTACCAGCGTGACCAGCATAGTACTTATCATAAGTTGACTCAACTGGATCTGTAAATCCCGATAATCCGCCCAACGTCCGAATAGTAGGCAGATCTTCGGATCTTCGTGTCAGTAGTTTATACGTATAGCTTTGGTGAGAGGTATCAAAAATAACAGCATCTTGATCAAGGTCAAAAACTTGGGCTATGCCCAAAGTTATCTCCACCATACCCAGATTAGATGCTACGTGTCCACCTTGCTTGTGGACTGATTCTAATATGAATGATCTAATTTCCTGAGCCAAATTCTTAAGTGATTTCAAATCACATTGTTTAAGGTTTTGATAATCCTGTATCTGCATTTTGTTCCTCATAGCACGTGCCCATGATGGCATGTATTGCTTTAGCAAAACTTTCGTCAACATAACGCCTAGCAATATCTACCCAAGTGCTCACAATAATCGGCATCATCTTTTCGTCACCAAAAAACCGAGTTTCTACGACAGCCAGTCTCATTATCATTTTTTCTAAATCACTGTAAGCTGCAAAAGACTTAGACTTCAAACTGTGGTCAATCCATATATCAATCTCTTCGCGGTTTTCCAGATAAGCATTTAGCAGACGTTTTATATGACGTTTGACTCTGTCAGATTTTGGCAAGGCAACCTTTAGCCTGGGCCAAAGATCTTCTTGGCTGGTCAAACCCAACTCATAACCGAGCAGTTCCTGAAGCAAAAGTTCTCGCCCTGTTTCAAAAAGTTTTCCTCTACTCTTTGACATTTTCGATTTCCAAAATAATGTCGTAGTCCAGCTCTTTGTCAAAATATGCCAATAGAACCCTTCTGACAAAATCCTTTATTCTGTTTTTTACTTCACCCAGATCAGCATTTGTTTCCAAGTCCACATTTATGGAAATCAAAAGTTTCTCATCAGCGGCTCTAGAAAGCTGAACCCTGTTAATAGCCTCTTTAGGAGACATCTTAGCTACGCCAGGTACCTCCATTAAGCTTAGAGCAAGAGCCGCCCTTAGAACAACTATGTCTTCAGACCTTAAATGCACAATTAACCAACCCTTTCTACGTATTCCCCAGTTCGAGTGTCGACTCTAATAATGTCACCTTCCGTTATGAACAAGGGAACCTGCACAACAGCTCCAGTTTCCAACTTAGCAGGTTTTGAGCCTCCTTGGGCGGTATCACCCCTAACTCCTGGTTCAGTTTCAACAACCTCTAATTCAACAAAAGTTGGTACTTCTATGCCTACCGCTTTTCCTTGATAAAACTGGACATTAACCACCATGCCTTCTTTTAACCACTGCTGTACATCACTCATTATGTCACCCGAGAGCGTGACTTGCTCATAAGTATCCGTATCCATGAAAACAAAATGCTCGCCGTCAGAATATAAGTACTGCATTTGCTTTGTTTCCAAATAAGCCCTTTGAACTTTTTCTCCAGCTCTGAACGTCTGCTCAATAGTAGACCCATCCGATAGTTTTTTCATTTTCACGCGAACAAAAGCAGAACCTTTTCCTGGTTTTACATGTTGAGCAGTAACGATTAGGTACAATGTACCATCCAAATCAACTATGATGCCCGGTCTTAAGTCGTTAGTTGAAATCAAATCTCATCACCTCTCGCTTCCCATAATTATACCATTATGACCTGTTCTAAGTTGCTTAGCTTATTAATTTTACCCCCTAATATGGCGTAGTCATCTTCAATTCTCACACCAAATTCTCCAGGTAGATAAATGCCAGGTTCAATGGTAAAGACATGACCATCTATGAGCTGATGCTGTGTCCTGGCAGAAAGTGAAGGGTACTCATGGATCTGAAGTCCAATACCATGGCCCAACCCATGACCAAAGTATTTACCAAAACCCTTACTAGTTATGTAATCCCTAGCGATGGCATCCAGATCAGAACCAAAAGTGAATTCTTCTGCTTCAGCTGCCAAGCGGTGAGCTTCCAGCACAACATTCAAAACCTCCATGGCCTTCGCGTCAGCATTACCGACAATGATTGTGCGTGTTAAATCACTGCAGTAGCCCTTGTAAACACAGCCCCAGTCCACTACAACCAAGTCACCGTCTTCAATTCTCTTGTCACTGGCTACACCATGTGGCAATGCACCTCTCCACCCGCTGCCCACAATGGTATCAAAAGCCATCCCCTCACTGCCTAACTTGCGCGCTTGGTACTCTAGTTCAGCTACAAATTCCTTCTCGCTTACTCCAGGTTTAATGCTGCCTAAAGATCTCCTAAAAGCTTCCTCTGCTATGAAGATAGCTTGTTTAACGTAGTCAATCTCCTCTGGCGTCTTTACGGCACGTTGAAGGAGTATCTCCTCCCCTACGTCCACTAGCTTAACTCCCTTCTCAGCCAACTTAGAGGATAGCCTGTAACTGATGTAGTCACCATTAATGGCTATGGTACCTTTTAGAAAACCTTGTTCACTGAGGAAATCGATTAACGGTGGCCTGTATTCAATAACCTCGAAGCCTTTGGTTTCTAAAAGAGCTTGTTCAGTAAAACGAGAATCCACCAGAAGCAACTTGACGTCATTAGTAACTAAAGCATAACCTTCGTCGCCAGTGAATCCACTCAACCAGCGCAGGGTGGGACGGTCGTTAATAAAAAGGGCATCTGCTCCTTGCAACAGACTTTCTATGTTCATGAAACAACACCTCCTTAAATACCACTTAGATCTAGTAGCATTTGAACCATAGGTTTGTAAACCGAGTAGGTAATTCCAAAAACAGCCAAGCCCGCCATTAAAACCGAGAAAGATTTTAGCGCCTGAACATAGTGTGCCATGGTCATCTGCCTTCTGTGTTCTAGCTGCGAAGTAATCGAACTCAAAGCTTGGTTCAGGACCCCATTTTTCTCAGCGATAGCAACGCGTGAAATTACAGTGGGATCCCAACGTCCTTGCTCCATACTCATGGCCATACTTAACCTTTCTCCTGACTTTAATCGCTCATATAACCTCATTAAGGTTTGTTGCTCACCTTTAATATTGGTACTTATATGAGAAAGAGTCAATATGGCAGTTCCCATTGGCAAACCAGCCTGTAGCATTGATTCCAATGAGCTGAATAACCAAACATCCTTACTCAAAGTTTTTACACTTCTTGGCACCAGCATAGAAACCAGTCCATCACTAAATGCTACCCAAGCGCTTCCAATGTTTATAAGGGGAAGTGCCCACATAAAAGACTTGGACAGGCTCACCAATTCTGTCCAAAACACTGCCTCCATTCCCATGGAATAAAGGAAACTCTCAATGAATGGTAAGAAAAACAACCAAAATGCGTCCAAAATCAGCGTGACTGCAACAAGTACCAGACGTGGGTAAAAGAGTATTTCTGACACCATCTGATCCCACTTTCTACCAGCTAATATCCTTGTAGAAACTTCCTGCATGGCATGTGTCAGATTTCCTGTCTCCTCTGCAGATCGTATGTACATACTTATGACCGGATCTATGATGGTAGGGATTCTTTCCAGAGCCTCAGAGAACGCAAGGCCTTCAGCAAGTGAGTCTTTGAGCAATGCAAGCACCAAGCCGTATCTGGACTCCTGACTTAATATGACGACGCTATCGGACATGCTATATCCTCCAGCCATCAGTTGTGCCACATCGATCAGAAAATCCTCTGCGGCCTGGGAACCTTTCCTGCCATTACTATTACTTTTTCTGAGCATCTATCAATCTTTTTAATACATCAGGATAATTCGCCGTTTCCATGGCTTGATCTTCATCAATGAAACCCTTTTGCAGAAGTTCGAATAACCTGTTTTCCATGGTAACCATGCCAAAAGATGAACCCGTCTGAATGGAAGACGGTATTTGATGAGTTTTCCCTTCTCTGATAAGCGAACGCACGGCAGGAGTTGCTATGAGAACCTCATACGCCAAAATCAATCCCCCACCCTTTTTGGGCAAAAGGCGCTGAGAAACTATTCCCTCCAACACACTAGAAAGCTGAGTTCTGACCTGCTGCTGTTGGTTCGGAGGAAATACGTCCACAATTCTGTCCACGGTTTCTGCTGCTGACTTCGTATGCAAAGTCGTTAGAACCAAATGCCCCGTTTCGGCCAAGGTTAGCGCTGCTGAAATTGAAGCTAAGTCACGCATCTCTCCTAACATAACCACATCAGGATCTTCTCTTAAGGCAGCCCGAAGACCTTCAGCAAATGAAAGCACGTCATTTCCCACCTCACGCTGGTTAACAATTGAGAGGTTGTGTCTGAAAGTGTATTCAATAGGGTCTTCAAGTGTTATGATGTGATATCGGAAAGAGTCATTTATAGTCTTTATCATGGACGCTAAGGTAGTTGACTTCCCAGACCCTGTAGGACCTGTAACGATGACCATGCCCCTCTTCTTCTTCGCCAAATCAGTGACAATTTTTGGTAGCCCAAGCTCTTCAGAAGAAGGAACGTCAAAAGGTAACCGTCTTATGGCTAATGCAACACTTCCCCGCTGCAGGTACACATTTGCCCTGAATCTACCAAGGCCAGGAACACCAAACGAGAAATCGGCATTTAGCTGGGACTTGAAAATAGTTTCCTGCGTTTTGGGTAGGATCTGCGCAGCCATAGCAGCGGTATCCTCAGGAGTTAAGATCTGATCTCCCAAAGGGTGAAGAACCGAATCAATGCGAATCATGGGTGGTGAATTAACCGTCAAATGTAAATCGGTACCCTTTAAATCCGTTGTTTTCCTAAGGAGCTCAAAAATGTCCAAAGGCTATCCCCTCCAAATCACTATCAATTTTAACAATTTCTTGACCAAAGTGTGAATAATTCCCCAGCCGACGGCAGATGCAATCGTAGGTGAGACTTGTGAGCTCTTCCATAAAAGGCTGTGAGCAGCTAATAGCACCATCTTTTACTGCAAAAACAGCTGTCCGGTACATCTTTTCATTGCTTCGTAAGGTGATCAGCCGCTGATGAATCAAAAAAGAAATAGTGGCTTCTATGTCTTGGGCCAAAACTCCAAAGTACAAGAGCCTCCTGAGTGCATGAGATAGGTCACGACTGTGCATAGTGGCAATGACTAGACGTGACGAAAAAGCCGCGTTGATAACCGCCCTGGCTGTTTCTTCGTCCCTTATTTCTCCAATTGCTATGACATCAGGGTCACTCCTTAGCGCCGATCGAATTATTTCTTTGTATCCAAATCCAACCTCTTCCCCCACCTCCACTTGCACTACACCATCTAAGAACTGTTCCACAGGATCTTCGAGGCTAATGATCTTCATGCCATCGTTCTGCAAGAACCTCAATGTTGTATAGTACGTAGAAGTCTTGCCTGAGCCTGTCAGTCCAGTTATCAACACAATTCCCTTACCATACTTGATCGCTTCCTCGAACGAAGCAGCCTGCTTGGAATCCATGCCCAGATCGACAAAGGAACCATACTGGCCCTTGGTTGGTAACCTCAATGTTAAGGATTCTCCGTGAACTGTAGGTAAGATACAAACGCGCAGGAACAACGTGCCATCTCTGGTAGGCATAGATAATCGTGCATCTTGTGGAACTCTGCTGTCAGCAACGTCTAACCCACTCGAGAACTTGAAAGCATTAAGCAATCGATCGTATTCGCTGTGGTTAATGGCACCTTGAAAGTGCATATCACCGTTAGTGCGAGTGAAAACATTTACACGATCAGCGTCTGGAACAAAGTGAAGATCAGAAGCCGCCAATTCGTGGGCTGCAGCTACGTAATCATTTATACCGCCGTAGAGGCTTGTGTTAAAGATATTGTTGTCCAACGTCAGTCTTCCCAAGTGGTAACTAAGAAGGACTTCACATTTCCCTGCAGCATGCAGCTGAGAATAACTGAGATAAGTTCCTTTAGGCAAAAGCTAGTAGCTTGAAGAGTCATTCTGTAGTTGTCATCCGAGATGCGGCTAGTCCCCATCATAGAATAGGCGTTGTCCAGCCCTTCAATCAAAGTCTGTACAACGCCTACATCAGCTTTTCCTAAAATCAGTTCAATCTTGAACACGTGAAGTTAGTTTTAAAGCTATGCATCTAATAAACTATTACTACTCTTCCTCTTCTTCTTCGTCTTCAGCTTCCAACAGAGCTTCCCAAGCCTCTTTTACTTTCTCGAATTCTTCATCAGACTCAATCTCCACTAGCTGGTCGTCTTCTATACGAAATACCAACAGGTCGCCTTCTTCTTCAACAGGAGCAAAAACTCCGTACAGAGCTTCGCCTACGGATAGTTCCTCAATAAGGGCATATTGATGCTCCACATCATTTTCGTCTGTAAAGGATATGATGACTTCTTCCATTTCCTCGTGGTTATGCTCGTGTTCTTCATTGTGGTTCATTTGTTCTCCTCCTCGCATTAATATACTCCTGTAATATTAGCACAGCTGACATCAAATCAACCTTACCCTTATCTTTTATTGCTTTTTTCAAGCTTCGAGGGTCTTGACGAGAAACCAACCTAGACGTAAGCCTTTCGTCCCAAAAATCCACAGTGAATCCAACATCCTCCAAACGCTGACCTAAAGCTCGAACTGCTACAGCCATCTCCCCTTCAGTTCCGTCCATGTTTCTGGGAAGTCCCAAAACTACAACCCTCGGTCCGATTTTCTTCAGCTCGATAATGAGTTTTGTTTCCAAATCGTTCCCTTCCAGTGTTTTATGTGGAAAAGCCCATGTCTCACTATCATCACTCCGTGCCATACCAATTCTCTTTAGCCCAAAATCCACAGCGACAATCATATCTCTTTCGGCTTACTCCACAGATTGATAAGATAGGCACCAATAGGTACTCCGAGTATGAGCCCCGGAACGCCAGCTACCACACCACCAAAAATCACTAACGCAATGGCCACGATAAACGGAATGGAGAACTGCACACTCGCCATGGTAGCTGCTACTAACTGTTCTACACCTTGCCCAGTCAAAAAGATAATCAAGCTAAGGAGTAAACTCAGCCACTTAGGCGAAACAACTAAAACAACAATGGCATTGATGATAAAAGCAAAAAAGGGCCCCACATAAGGAATAAAATCCAAGACAAAGGCCAGGCTTGCTATTCCCAAAGCCATGCCACCATTCCTCAGGATTATGATATTGCCAATGAAGAGAACTACACCGAGCGCAAAACCACTAACCAAACGCTGTAGAGCGTATTGCCCAAGCATTACATCAAGCTGCTTGAATTTTGCAGCAGGCAGCTTACGGTCAGCGAAATTGACAAGTTTGTCCTTGTAAGGTATAAGAAGACCTGAAACTAACACAGCTAGTGTAATTTGAAAAAGGCTGCCACCAGATGAAGTGACGAATCTACCAACAGTCAAAAGTACGTTTTTCACTGTTTCGGCACCTACCAACGACTGAAGCTCACTTGAGATCTCGTCTAAAACCCTTGTTAGAACATCGCTTCTCTGCGCCCATTCCCCAACCGTTTCTTGAAGCTTCGGTAAGTACGCTACGAGGTTCTCAATACTTTTCGTTAACGGTGGAATAATACTCTGAATTAGATAAAAAATGGATATCCCCAATCCTATAAGCAACAGGATAGCAGTTATCACCCCGACCAAAGCAGCAAACCTTTTTTGAACCTTGAACAGCCTTGCTGCTGCTTCAACAACATACATTGCAAACGTAAGCCACGCTAAGAAAACAATCCACCCGTAAATAGTTGACAAGTTCCGAACTACAAGATAAAAGGCGAAAGCCATGAGCAAAAAAGCTGCTTCGCCTTGAAGAATGACCTTCATCAAGTTTTTCCTATCCATGTATGGCCTCTCTTAACTTGGTAATTGCCTTTCTTTCGAAACGTGAGACTTGTGCTTGCGAAATATTCAAAAGCTTTGCAATTTCACTTTGAGAGAGACCTTCTAAGCGTTTTTCAATTATAAAACGTTCAGGTTCAGGTAGTTCTGCCACTGCTATCTCCAACAGAGCTTCATCTTCCAAATCTCGATCACTCAGGAGTCCCAATAGTTCTTCACCTGTGGTGTCACTCTCATCGGTAATTTTAGAATCTATGCTAGACGTATTCTTAACTGCCATTATTGCAAGTACTTCACTAACCTGCTCTTCGTCCAACTCAAGTTCGTCAGCTATTTCTTTTATGGTGGGTTCATGACCCAATTTTTCGGCTATCTCAGGAAGCTTTTTCTGGATGCTATAGGCCATATCAACCATACTCCTAGGCACGCTAATCGCCCACCCATAGTCTCTCAGATAGCGCTTAAGATTACCCACTATGGTCGGAATAGCAAAAGTCTCAAACAAGTTCCCATACGACGGGTTGAATCGATCAATTGCATCAACCAATGCACGGTATGCTTCCTGGCGTAGGTCATCCTTATCTATCTGATAAGGAGCAAATCTATTTACCACAGAATCTGCAAGCGGCTTATACATTAAAAAAAGCGTGTCACGTATGCGAGGATCCCTTGTTTCCGCATACCGTTCAAGAAGCTGCCACGCTAGTTTTTTCTCCTTCTCTGTCATAAGTGCAAGATGACCTTCCTATATCTCTCAAGTTCCTGAGTAATGTAAGGTAGTAAAAACAATCTGTAGGTCTCCATGTCAATTGTCTTGTCGCTTTCAATGTCAACTTGCATCTTATCCTCGTCTAAACGGGACAATCTGAGACGAAAGTTGCCTGATCCAGCGCTTTTCGTAGTGCCTTCAAAGGCCTTCATAACGACCAAGCTTAGTTCAAAAAACTTATCTAAATCCAAATTCCATATCTGGCCTACTCCAGCAACAACCTTCTGCAAGAGTAAGCTATATTCCTCTAAACACGGAATACAGAGCTCTATTATCAACCCACTAACCACCCTCCTCAACAACTTGTTTGAATATAGGTAACAGTTCCTGACGTTGACTAGCGAACAATCTTGCAGGGGCGCCTGTAAGTGGACATGTCCCCGATTTGGTCTTTGGAAAAGCAATAACTTGTCTTAAGCTATCTGCTCCGCAAAGGAGCATAACAAGCCGGTCAAACCCTAGAGCAATGCCTCCGTGAGGTGGAGCACCACATGACAAAGCATCCAGGAAGAACCCAAATCTTTCCTCTATTTGCTCACTACTCAAACCAAGAATTTCGAAAACCACCCTTTGAAGGTCAGCTTTATGTATCCTTATGCTTCCTCCACCTATTTCAACGCCATTTAGAACAATGTCGTATGCCCTCGCCCTTACCTTTAATGGATCTTTCCTAATTTCATCGGTAGAGGTGACATCAGGCATAGTGAACGGGTGATGGGCAGCTTGTAGCGATCCATCCTCAGCTATTTCGAACATGGGTCTACTGGTCACCCAGACAAACTTATATTCGTTATCGTCTAGCAAGCCTAAGTACTCGCCTAAAGCCAGTCTTAACTCTCCCAAGAACGGCAGCACATCCCATTCGTCCCCTGCGGCAAAAACATATGTTCCGTCTTCGAGCCAAGTTTCCTCAGTCAATACAGATTTTGGTCCGTTGGTTAGCAAACCATTGGCTGATTTACTCACAAACAAAAACTTATTCCCACTACCAGATGCAGCTTGATCCAACACCTTCAGCGCAGATCGATCTAAGGGCTTATCCCAGTACAAACCTTTTACTACACCGCCACGTTCAATCACATTTCTAAATGCATTAAACTTGCTGGTTGAGAAACTGTTTGTGTAATCGTCTATAGTCATTTGGAAACGCAGATCAGGTTTGTCAGAACCGTACAAAGACATGGCTTCATCGTAGGTCATCCTAGGAAAAGGCGTCTCCACTTGTACTCCCAAGACTTCCCTAAATAACTCTTGCATCATGCCTTCCACTAGATCATATATGTCCTCTTCTGTGACAAAAGAAGCTTCTATATCTACCTGAGTGAATTCAGGTTGCCTATCAGCGCGAAGATCTTCATCACGAAAGCAGCGAGCAAACTGAAAGTACCTATCCACACCACTTATCATAAGCATTTGCTTGAATATTTGCGGGCTTTCAGCCAAAGCGTAAAAATAACCAGGTTGCTGTCTCACTGGTACCACGAAATTTCGTGCTCCTCCTGGTGTGTACTTGGTCAAATAAGGCGTTTCTATTTCCCAAAAGCCCTTTCGCCCAAGATAATTTCTGATAACTGAAGATGCAACACTCCGAGTCTTTAGGTTCGTTAGCAACTCCCCATGCCTTATGTCCACATATCTGTACTTGAGTTTAGTAAATTCACTGGGCTCTCCGTTAACATCATAAGGCAAAGGCGCACATGGGTTCAAAACTTCGAAATCCTCTACTTCGATTTCAATATCGCCGTTTTCCATATTTGGGTTAATCTGATCTTCTGGACGCCGTTTTACCGTGCCTCGGACGCGGACCACGTCGTCTATGGACAGTTTTTTGACTAGCTCTAGGAGTTCTTCACTTTGCGTACTTGTGTAGCACTGAATAATGCCTGTCCTATCTTTTATGACAAAAAATACAACCTTACCGAAATCCCTAACATACTGTACCCAACCGCACAATTCTACAACTGAATCCAATTTCACATTTTTCACATCGCCGATGTAGATTCTATTCATCTAAAACCGCCTCCTGAGCAACTATGCGCTGTTCACCAGTCACCATATCCCGTAACGTGATAACATGATTCCTTTGTTCCTCTTCACCCAGTATGAGTACATACCGAACTTCCACTTTATTAGCTAATTTTAACTGCTTTTGCAATTTTCCCTGCCGCAAATCCATTATTATCCCAATACCATGATCTCTAAGTTTTTCCGCTAACTGGAAAGCAGGTTCAATCATGTCTTCGCCAGTAGTGGCCAAAAAGTAAGTTTTCTTCGGCTCGGGGTCTATTATTGGCACTTCTTCTAAGGATGTAATCAATCTTTCTAGACCAATAGCAAACCCAATGCCTGGTACGTCAGGCCCTCCGTAGAAAGAAACCAAATGGTCGTATCGTCCACCACCAACTACAGCCAGATTGAATTCGCCTACATACCCCTCAAAAACAGTTCTAGTGTAGTAGTCAAAGCCTCTTGCTAGCTGAGGATCTTCAACGATGGGAACTCCGAACAACTTCGCTGCTCGTATAACGTGCGCATAGTGATCCTTACATGCCGGGCAAAGATATTCTGAGATTTTTGGTGCCTCAGCCTTTATTTCAGCGTGCTCAGGTCTTTTGGAGTCGAACAGTTTTAAAGGGTTCTTTTTAAACCGCTCAATTTCTTCATCTTCAGGTATTGCTGAAAGTACAAAATTTCTAAGCTGTTCCATGTAAATTGGTCTGCATTCATCACAGCCTAAACTATTAATATGTATGGTTAATGGCAAATTGAGAAGACTGAATATCCTCTTCACAATAAGCAGTACTTCGATATCCATGTAAGGTTCGGATACGCCAAAGGCTTCTATACCAAATTGATGAAACTGGCGGTATCGCCCAGCTTGGGGCCTTTCTCTCCTAAACATGGGCCCCGTGTAAAAGAGCCTAAGTACGGGGGTATCATACAGGTGATGTTGAATTACCGCTCTAGCCACAGGAGCTGTTCCTTCTGGCCTTAGCGACAACACATCTCCATTCTTATCCTCAAACTCATACATTTCCTTGAGTGCCACATCACTTTCGTCTCCCAAACCTTTTCTAAAAAGCTCAGAAAATTCTAAAATGGGTGTTCTTATTTCACCATAGCCATAAAGAAAAGCAGCTTTAGACAACAGAATCTCCAACCTTCGCCATTTAAAGGTTTCGGGAGGCAAAATGTCTCTCATGCCTTTAGGATTTCGAACCATTCTTTGGCACCTCCTAAACACTCTACCGCGGCAAAAATCGCATCCCATGAAGAGACTGAACCAGTTTTAAAATCTTGGATCTCATTCTCCCTAACCAGCTGAAACCCTCTTGAATTGAATTTTATCATTGTGATACCTCTTTTATTGCCTAAAACCTTAAGCAAAGAATAAGCAAACAAAGCTTTACTGTCCTCAGGAATGTGCCCCACAAGATCTTTGAACATCAAGAACAGTTGCATAAGCTCCCGTTCTGTATCAGCGTCAAGAATGTCCTTGAGTAAATTACTTCTTTCAGGCTCAGGCAAGATCCATTCAGGTATGTTCATCTTAATTGGCCAAGACACAATTTCAGTTTCTTCTTCCCTATACGTTTGCTCCAGCAGTGCATCCACAGCAAACACGTCTTCTTGTTTCACCAAGCCATGTTGCCGTATACCGAAAATCTCACCAATCCCACGGTAACGTGTATCCAATTCCGCAAGAGCATAACTATCAGAATAATTGAGCAACTTCACAGTAGAGTGTATGCGACTTCGCGTAGCTGGGGAAGCAGTCGGCGGATAAAGAAACCAAGCATAGCCCTTGACACTGTTTCTTCCCACTCTACCTTTAAGTTGATACATCTGCGATACACCCAAGTGGGTAGCGTCTTCTACAACGATGGTGTTTGCAATAGGCAAATCCACACCTGCTTCCATGATAGTGGTGGCAACAAGAATATCTATTTTTCCCTCTTGCAGCTTTTTGAATATGGACTTTATCCGTTTATCGGTCATCCGAGCATGGAGAACCTCTATTTCCGCGTCCAAGAACATCTGCTGAAGTTCCAAAGCTCTAAGGTCAATACCTTCAATAGTCGGGTGAATGTAAATGACCAATCCACCCCGATCTAGTTCATCAGATAGCACTTTCCTTACTAAATCGGGAGAGTATTCATCGGCAAAAACAGTAACTTTTTGCCTACCATAAGGCAGCTCGTGCATTCGTATAAGCTTTACATACCCGCGACGTGCCAAGAAAAACGTTCGAGGTATGGGTGTGGCACTACTGAAAATAACTTTGACCCACGGGAAATGTTCTTGAAACCAGTTTTTGTGTGTCACTCCAAACTTCTGTTCCTCGTCGAATATGACCAGAGCTAGCTTGTCATCATAAAGCTGTTTTTTCAAAAGGCTGTGAGTCCCCACCAATATGTCCCAAGGCAAAGCAGGATCGTCAGATAATAGGAGACCGCAGCTTTGGATGCGTTCACTATAGGCAGCCATATATTGATCCACCAACACTCTAGTAGGAACCACAATGACAGCCTTATAGCCAGCGGAGGCCACAGCGACAGCCGCACGCATAAGTACCTCGGTTTTGCCCACGCCAGATTCTCCTATGATCAACGCTTCCTCAGGATGAGGGATTGCTAACCAAGCGTGGAGTTCTTCAGTAGCCTGTTTTTGGTCAGAAGTTTCCTCAAACTGAAAAGACTGTGCAAATGCGCTTTCAATTTCTTCATCAGGCTCTATAGTAAAGGATTCAATGCTCTTCTTCTGCTTAAATCTGTTCTCAAGGAAAGATCTCATCTTCAGAGCTCGCTGCTGAAGAGCTCTACTCTTTCTACTCCATCTGGCTGGTCCCAAACTGTCAATGGACATGGTCGAAGGAACCCTAACTAACTTTTGACTACGCTCCAGAGGAACCAAAACATGTCCATCTTTGTACGAAATAGAAAAGTATGGTTTCCCTTCCACATACTCAATACCATCGTAAACACCGACGCCTCGGTCTACATGAAGCACTGGTTCCCCAATCTTCAACCCGTGCCAAGACAACTCCAAGGATCTTCGATGCCCAACTTTCCATCCCAGTCCTTCGCGATCAATGTGTATATCGAAACCATCGAGGCTGAAGGGCATCCTAATCCTGCCATGAACCAGAAACCTTTTTTCCCCGGAAGTCAGCCCTGCCGAAATGGAATCAAACACAGGCCAACCAAGTTTGCGCGAAAACACCTCGGGAAATTGGGTAACCAGAACCATCTTGCCCTTGTAAGCAGTTAAATCGTCGATGCTGAAACTGGGCACCGATATGAACTTGTCTATTTTAACTGGAGATACCTTTTTAACAGGAAACGTCAGTTCAACCTCAACTGCTCTAAGCTCCCTATAAGTACGTTCAGAATCGTATATGACAGCTTGGGTCATTCTGTCGATAGGTCGCACCGGTATTTGTCTTGTCCAGAGCGTGGCGTATTCAGTTCGTCTTATGGACATTTGTGTCTCTGAATCCACTATGCGGATGCTTTCAACTCGGTCTTCCTCGTCAAAATCCAACCTATAGAGCTCGTCAGAGTAAATGTCAAGTACAAAACCTCGCTTCGCCCACTGAAAGCTGTCATAGCAAAAGTCTACTCTTGTATACCCTGTCAACTTAAGAAAACTCAGAACCACATCCATTGGGGTACCTTTAGTTATCAACAAGGGATCGCCTTCTGGTAGCAGGGTTTCCTCCACTAGGTCTCTGGCATCGTAAACCATCGCTCGAGAAACTCCAAACAGAGCAGAGTAGTAATCCAAGAAAGCTTGCTTCTCGCCTTCTGGCAAAATAATCGGAAAGTTTTCTCCCAAGCTCTTCGCTTCAGCAGCGAAGTAAACCAGCGGATCTTGACTAGTTATTTTCATTGGAATTAAAACTGTTTATGTTCTGTTGAAAACGTGAAAAATTCCGATCAGTGATCAGCAAACATAACTGGTCAGCTATGTAATCTGCTGCCCTGATAAGTACTTCTTTCTCATTCTTCTGGGGTTCACCTAATACGTAGTTTATGACCTCTTGTTTTGAGAATGGGCGCCCAATGCCCACCTTTACACGCCAAAATGAATCAGTTCCCAAGGCATCAATAATGGACGATACCCCTTTGTGGCCAGCGCTTGATCCACCAAAACGTACTCTGGTTTTTCCTACTGTCAAATCAAGATCATCATGAATTACCACTAGATCCATTCTAGGCTCGTAAAGGCATTTCACAGCCTTACCACTGTTGTTCATGTATGTTAGGGGATAAACGATGAAATCTACTTCTTTCTTTAATTCATGTTTCAATTCATAAACTCGGCTATAACACAGTAAACGTAAATTAAGGCCGGTGAGCTTAGTCCTAAGAAGATCTAAAACCCACCAGCCTATGTTGTGCCTAGTCTTCTCGTATTCTATACCCGGATTTCCCAGTCCAACAATTAGTAGCATGAAAAGGATATATTATTACTCTTCCTCCTCTTCTTCCTTCTTGCCCTTAGATATCACTTCAGGCTCACCTTCAACTGCTGCTTCTTCCTCGACCTCTTCTACTTCTTCTTCCACTGGAACTGTTACTGCGACTACTACTTCTTCCAAATCTGCGAAGATTTTCGCCTCGGGTGGAAGGTCGAGCTCACCGATGTGTATGATATCTCCAATGTCCATATTTGAAACATCTACAGTGACCTGTTCAACTAACTTTTCAGTAGGTAACTCCACTTCTATTTCACGAGTTGGGAATTCCAATATGCCACCTTTCTTGATACCTACGGGTTCGCCTACCAGTACTATGGGTATGGACACAGTTACAGTGCTTCCAGCACTCAATGCTTGGAAATCCAAGTGAATCACTTCCTGTGAAATGGGATCCACTTGTTCTTCCTTAACGATGACCCTGACAATCTTTCCATCCACATCAAGTTCCAATGAACGTCCTAACGTTATACGTTCTCTTATAACCTGGCTCCGCTCCAACAACAAGGGCGTAGCTTCCATATCCTGCCCGTACAAAACCGCTGGCACGTAACCATTCTTTCTGATCTTCTTTACCTTTCTTGTTCCAGTTTGCGTTTCTGTACGCTTAATAACTTTTACAGCCACTTTAACCACTCCTTTTATCTAAGTTAATCAAATAATGCTGATATGCTTTGATTTGTTCTTATACGTTTTATAGCCTCAGCGATTAGCCGCGCCACACTGACCACTTGCACTTTTTCACTTGAGTATTCGCTTCGAACAGTGTCCGTAACCACAACACGCTCAATCACTGATTTTTCAATGGCATCAACTGCTCCTTCACTAAACAAGCCATGAGTAGCGAAAGCCCAAATGCTACGGGCCCCTCTATCCTTAAAGACTTGAGCAGCCTTTATCAAAGAACCGCCGGTATCAATTATATCATCAACAATGAGCACGTCTTTGTCCACAACATCGCCTATGACATGGACAATTTCTGCCACATTTGCTGCCGTTCTTCTCTTGTCACAAATGACCAAAGGCCTGTTATCAAGACGGTATGCTAACCCGTTAGCTCTTACTACTCCACCTACATCAGGTGAGGCAATTACGACATCTTGCAACAAAGGTTTTTCCCTTCTCACGTAATCAGCAAAAAGCGGCATGGCAGTAAGGTTATCCACAGGTACTTTGAAGAAACCTTGTATCTGAGGAACGTGCAAATCTACAGCCACTACTCTGTCAGCTCCAGCAGCCTCTATGAGCTCAGCAACTAGTCTTGCCGAAATTGGTTCCCTGGGTTTGCTCTTTCTATCCTGGCGTGCATAGCCGTAGTAAGGCATGATTACAGTGATTTCTGCAACAGAGGCTCTCCGGAGAGCGTCCAACATTATTAATAGTTGCATTAAGTTCTCGTTCACAGGCGGAGACGTGGGCTGTATAAGAAAGACCTCGTATCCCCTGACCGATTCTTTAATCCGTATACCAGTCTCACCATCCTTAAAGTGGTAAATTTCTACTGGTAACAGATCCATTCCAAGCTCGCTCACAATCTTTTCTGCCAAAGGTCTATTGGCAGTTCCCGAAATGACCGCCATCGGTCTGCCATCAACGCCCATTACTGGTTCATCTCCTTTTTCTTCCTGTACTTAAGCACCCAACCTTCTTTATTAACCTGCATGGCTCTACCTATGCCTAAAGCGTATTTCGGCACCTTCTCAGTGATAACTGAACCTGCAGCAGTAAAAGAATCGTCCTCAAGTTCAACAGGTGCTACTAAAATTGTGTCCGAACCGATAAAAACCCTGTTTCCGATTATCGTTGGGTTTTTATTGTAGCCATCATAATTGCAGGTTATCGTACCAGCTCCAATGTTGGTGTCCTCGCCAACTTCGGCATCCCCAACGTATGAAAGATGGTTGATTTTTGTCCTACTACCCACAACACTTTTCTTGATTTCCACAAAGTTACCGATTCTCGCGCTCGACTTTAAGTAAGTTCCCGGTCTAATACGAGCAAACGGTCCAACAACGACTGAGTCTTCTAAAGTTGCTTCTTCTAGCACGGAAAACTTTATCTCACATTTGTTCCCAATCACACAGTCTCTTATTTCCACGTTCGGCCCTATTACACAATCCTCGCCAATTTCAGTCGAACCAAGTAATGTGGTATTCGGAAGGATAATTGTATCTTTTCCCACCTTTACGTTTTCACCCACATAGGTGCTCTCAGGGTCCACAATAGTGGCCGCATCCATAATTCTTTCCAGAAGCCTTTGCTTATAAACATGCAAGACTCTTGCCAAATCCTGTCTAGTATTGATACCCAAGAACTGTGACCAATCTTCAAACAAAAGCACATGTACTCCTTTATCCTCAGCTAACAAATTGAACAAATCCGTGATGTAATATTCTTTCTTTGCATTGGACTTGCCAAGAAGCGGAAAACCATTCACTATGTCTTCTTTTCTTGCCTTATAGACCCCCGTATTGACAAAAGGTATTTCTTTTTCGCGCCGATCTCGTAAATCAGATACTTCTACTATTTGACGCAAAAGACCGTCTACAAATCGAACTCTTCCAAAATCGCTTTCAAAGGGAAACCGAGTAACTGCTATCAATCTTGAATAAGAAGATTCCACCATTGTCGAAAATGTTTCCTTTCTAACAAGGGGGATGTCTGCGTTGACAATAATGACATTCTCATTCTTGGCAACGGAGGCTCCCAAGAACGCAGCATGCGCCGTTCCTAAGGGCTCATCCTGGATCACCACATTTGCATTATCAGGTAGTAACTCGGCAATTTGAGGAGAAGTTACCAATATAACCTCTTCGATACCATCTACTGTTTGCAGCGTGTCCCAAAGGTGATAGATAATAGGTTTTTCCCCTAGTGTATGCATTATCTTGGGCACCTTGGAATTGAACCTTTTTCCAACTCCACCCCCTAGTACAATAGCACTATGCACTACACATCACTCCTTTAAGAAATCCAAGAAAATTCTTGTCCCTTCTGGACCTTCTTGTCCTTGATACTTCCCTTTGAGTCCGTATGGGATCACACAGTTCTCAAAAAGCAACTCAAAACTTACTTGGCATATTCTCATTCCTGGATAAAGAGCTACTGGTATGTTATTCACATTTGATATTTCTAACGTAATCTGACCACAAAACCCTGGGTCAACATAACCAGCAGTGGCATGTATAAGAATACCCATACGTCCCAAGGAGGATCTTCCTTCGACCCGAGCTACGAGAAAGTTGGGTAACATGAGGCGCTCTGTAGTTGTTCCTAGCAAAAAAAAGCCAGGTTGAAGGATTAATTGGCCACCCTTTTCTATATGAATTTCCCTATATTTAATTGTTTCTTTTCTTTTTGGATCTAAGAACGGTACGTTAATATTGTCAATGGCAAGAAATGTACTCCCCAGCGTTAAATCCACCGATGAAGGCTGTATTTGTGTTTCACTCAAAGGCTCTATTACCAATGCCCTGTAAGATATAAGCTCCTTGATTAGACCATCGGATAGAATCATCCTTGTTTTAAAAGTAAAAGGAATGAGGCCGAAGCCTCATTCCCGACTAATTGCTCCCGTAGGGCACGAATCTATTGCTTCGTCTACGCAGGGCAGCGTCTCATCAGCGCCCTCTATTACTTCGCTCTTGCCCTCAGCATCTGCTTGGAAAACTTCCGGGCACAGTGCCATGCATACCCCGCAGGCTATGCACAGTTCTTTATCAACTTTTAGAGCCATGCTCAGCCCTCCTTTTTACAGGCTGTCTTCATTATACAAGACATACTGCTTCCAACACTACTGAAACTTCTGATTGAATAGCTTCATCAGACGAGATTTACGCCTGGCAGCTTCGTTCTTGTGAATAACGCCTTTTACTGCCACCTTGTCAATGACACTCTGAGCTTTCAGCACGGCTGCTTCAGCTGCTTCACGATCACCACTTTCGATAGCTTTCTTAGCCCTCTTTACATACGTCTTCATGGTTGTACGCCAGTATCTGTTGTATGCGGTTTCTTTCTTCGTAAGCCGAATGCGTCGCTCTGCAGAAATTGTGTTAGCCATAACTTCACTCCTTTCAACAAATTTCTTGACTTGTATTTTAAGTATAGCAAGAAATTTGAAATTGTCAACGTTTCACAGCATAGACATTTTCAATGACTTAAAGAGTAACTAGCCGATCCACAGCTCAGTGTACTAGGATACGTAGACTATTCCCTGCTGATAGCCCCTGTTGAGCAAGAATCAATTGCTTCATCCACACAAGGCAGACTCTCATCTGCACCTGGGATTACTTCGCTTTTTCCTTCGGCATCAGCCTGAAATACCTCTGGGCACAGTGCCATACATACTCCACAAGCAATACACAAATCCTTGTCTACTTTTACAGCCATTTTTGGCAAGCCTCCTTTGAGATAGGGTATCTAACACAATTATACACATTTGTAAACGTTTGAACACTTGGAACAATACGATGTCATTCACTAAAATGGCTTTCTTCTCTAAGCAAGCTATTAGCTACTGTGTAGTTTTGAAGTATTGGAGCTATATTCTCTTCTGCAAAGTCCAGAGCTCATCGGGGCCTTCAGGATCAAGATCCCCCAGTGGCACACCATTCAAAGACGTAACAGAGTTTTTATGTAACTGCCCCAGATAGACAAAAGGCAGATGTTCTTCTTCGAGTTTTTCTCTCATTTCACGTTCATTCTCGCAGACCAGCAGCACAGAACCCGAAGAAATTATTTTGTAGGGGTTAAACTGGAACCGACGGGAAAGCTGTGTCAGTTCTTGGTCCAGATAACTCTCAGGAAAAGAAGCCTCAATGCCAAGGGACGTTCCCCGTGTCAGCTCCCAGAGACCAGCCACTAGCCCTCCCTCAGTCAGATCATGGGCAAAGACCAATGAGGGAACATTTAAGGCGACATCCATGATGGGCTTGACAGAAACCTTGAGTATGTCGTCTCCGTAGGAACCCCTTAAAATCATCATAGCCTCCCGGCCCAATGTTCCTGCGAAAAACACGTGCTGACCAGGTCTTACAAGGTCCTTACTAAGTACTCTAATCCTTTTACCAAACATAGTGCCAACTACTACAGGTTTCGTCACAGCTGATGTAAACTCGCTGTGGCCTCCCACTAACTGAGCATTCTCGTAATCCAACCCTTCATGAAGATGCTCAAACATGCCTTCTATGTCTTTTTGTGGAAAATTGGTGGGCAAAAGAAGAACTGCCAAAAAAGCTACTGGCTCTCCGCCAGCAACCCTTACATCATTTGCATTTATGTGAACTGCTAGCTGTGTAACCACATGGTTATCAGCACCAGTTATTGGGTCAGTACTAACCACAATGGGAGCATCTAAATCTACCACTGCACTGTCAGTGAGATTGCTAGCATCGATCAACACTTCTTGACGGCGTTTTCCGTAGAACCGCTCTACCAAATCGCCTATATAAGAAACTGGTACTTTGCCTTCCATTGGTGGGGGCGGTGGGAGTCGAACCCACACGAGCACTTGCTCAGCGGATTTTAAGTCCGCTGCGTCTGCCATTCCGCCACGCCCCCACAATCAAAACTAATTATACACGAAAGCCATACTGCTGTAAAGAAGGTTAGTACTTATGGTATACTTTTGTTGTATGAAAGAACTGACAGCTCGGCAAAAAGAAGTATTGGATGCTATAAGAACATTTATCGCCCAAAACCATTATCCTCCTACAGTTAGAGAATTGTGCACTATTCTAGGGATATCTTCACCAAGAGGCGTTTCCAAACACCTAGAAGCTTTGGAAAAAAAAGGATACATAAAACGCACTTCAGGTCATCGTTCACTGGTGCTTCCTATGGAAGTACCCTTAATAGGAAAAGTAACGGCAGGTTTGAAAACGCTAGCTGTAGAAGAGCTTGAAGGTTATCTTTCAATGGAAGATATCTTCGCTAATCCTAATCAGTTTGGGCTAAAAGTCAAAGGCGACTCCATGCAGGGAGCAGGTATTTTGGAAGGAGACGTTGTCATAGTTAACTCTGATGCCGAATGGATCAACGGCGACATCATAGTCGCAATCATAGACGAAATGGCTACTGTCAAGCGTGTGAAACAAGACAAATATGGTAATTGGTGGCTAGAACCCGACAACCCAAAATACGAGCCTCTTCCCCTTAATGAAGAAGTACAGATTGTTGGCAAAGTCGTAGCCGTCATTAGGAAGTACTCTTGATATTAGAAGACGTTAAGCCTTTCACTACACAAACTAGATTTCTTCGCCTGCTAGGAGCTTCGTGGCAATGGTTGCGTTATCTGCTAAGTGAAGACTAAAAGAATCCCAGAATACACAGCTACCAAGTAAGACCAATTTCCCCATTCCCAGTTTGATCTGACAGCCTACGTTTCCTACCTTAGAAGTCAATATAGCTTCACCACCTGACACAGTATCTGTGCACGGAAACACTCCCCTTAGGCCGGTTCGGCTTACAACGTTTACAAAGTACGGATCTTCGCTAGACTGGTCAAGCGCCTCGCTTAAATTCAAGGTAAGACCGAAATGCTTCGTTATCCCGTTTATGTTCTCCCCAACTCCGTCCTCGTTTTTGTAGTAGCCTGCAAAGATCACTACTTTGCCTTGCCTAACCCAACTATCTATCTTATTTACTTCGGCATCATTGAAAGGTTTCTCTGGATAGTTGAAAACGATAGTATCATAGCGATTTAAAGTATCAAAATCCTTAACTTCATTTACCAAAAAACCGCTATTCAAAAGCAGATCACTAAGCTTCCCAAAGTAGTAATAGTCCGCTATAGTGAATTCCAGATGCGACGTGTCCCAACCGATTTTCATGATTTCATATCACCTCACTGAAGAGCTTCGGTTATAATAGAAACATGCAAGTAGTAGCTGCAATATTCATCACCTTTATTGTCCTTTACCTCTTTTGGTTCTTCTGGGGTGGGTTCGTTCAGTACTTTAGCAGCCCCACCCAGACTCCAAAAACAAAATCAAAATCGTACTGGCTACTAGCGCTGGTTCTTGTCATGGAACTTTATGATTTCGTTTACATGATAACATTTCCAGCTATTCTTGGAGTGATGACACTTGCCATGTTGGTAGCTATTCTTACAGTGAGGATAAGAAAACAAACTATGCCAAAACTTTTCCAAGTACTGGGTGCAGCCATTTTCTTAGCTTGGGTTGGCTCCCACATACTGGGTGTCGTTGGGGCAGTAATTGGTGGAAGTTTGGGCGTGTTTACCTCCTTGGTGTCTGCCCCATGGGGCGGTTCTGCCGCCGAAATGTGGGACGAACCATGGTGGGCTCCTCAAGCTTACAAGAAGCGCAAAGGGTAAGTTTGAAATAATCTCTAATGGGGTATAATTAGAATAACCTTTGATACAAGGAGGGTTCTAGCATGGAAGTACTGAAGATTTCGGCGAAGACTGATCCGAAGAAAGCCGCTGGTGCGCTTGCGGAAGTAATTAGAAAGCACGGAGAAGCAGAATTACAGGCTATTGGGGCCGGTGCAGTAAACCAGGCCACAAAGGCAATCGCTATTGCAAGAGGTTTTCTAGCTCCAAACGGTATCGACATTGTTTGCATCCCAGGATTTACCGATGTAAAGATTGGAGAAGAAGACAGAACTGCTATCAAGTTTATCATCGAACCCAGGGAGTAAAAGGTAAAAAGAGGCAATTAACCAATCAATGAGAAAAACAGGGAGACCCAACCGAAGTGTTATATGGTGGGTCTCCCTCTAAGTTTATAAGCCAAAATGTCCAGATACATTCTAAGACGTGCTTTTAACCCCGGCCAAAACCCTCGCTTCTCTTCTTTCATGATTTGGCCTACGCCTTCCAAAACAAGTTCCTCTTGTCTTATTCCTTCCTTCTTCAAAAAATCTTCCAGTGCAACCTCCAGCTGAAAACCAGTAACGCTGGAACTCTCATAAAATTTCCTAAGCACCGCCATAGGCAAAATACGCTGACCGGCTAATACAGGGCTAATTATATGCGACCATGTAGTGGCCGCCCTACCACCCTTTAGAATAATTCTGGCACAGTTGTAAGTGCTAATCCATTGTTTAATTTGCAATGCATGGTTACGAGTTAACCCTGTTAAGTCAGCGTCCAAAAGAACTACTTTGTCCACATTGAACCTCAAGGCTTCCTTCACAGCGGCACTTTTACCGCGATTGCGTGGAAATACAATTAACAAACCCCTCTCATCAGATGCAACCCATGCTGTTCTATCAGTAGAACCATCATCTACTACCAATACGGGTAAATTCTCTTCTCTTAAAGGCTTTAGTACTCTGCCAATGTTCTTCTCTTCATTGAAAGCTGGAATTATTACTAAGAAGCTGTCTGTTCTCACAGGTTGACTGCACCTCTCAAAACCGTGTCCAAGACATCTTCTTGCCCGACCAACAGAGTCTCTCCAGTTTTCCTGAACTTAATCTCCACTTTGCCTTCTTTTTTCGCGTTTACAACAAGGCGAACAGGGAAGCCGATAAGATCGGCATCTACGAATTTAACACCGGGCCGTTCGTCTCTGTCGTCAACAAAGACATCTAATCCAGCTGAGGACAGAGTATTTTCCAGCTCTTGAACTTGTGCTTCCACATCTCCTATGGGGATTATGACCACGTGGTACGGCGCTACTGACCAAGGCCATACAATTCCAAAATTATCATGATGCTGTTCTATGACTGCACTAACCAAACGTGTAACACCGATTCCGTAGCAACCCATAATAAAGGGCTTCCTCTCGCCATCTTCCGAATGATAAAAGGCTTCCAGGGGCTCGGAGTAACGGGTGCCTAGTCTGAAGATGTGGCCTACTTCCAAACCTGTAAAGCTCCGAAGAGGACTACCGCACTGAGGGCACAAATCTCCCTCAGCCACTTCCGCTAGATCAACAATTTCATGGAAGGGCAACTCTGATACTTCCACGCCAACAATGTGATAATCACGTTCATTAGCTCCGATAACACCCCAGTCCAATGACTCCAGTGACTTATCTTTAAGAATGGTAATTCCATTTATGCCTTCTCTGGGACCCACAAAACCTGGGATAAGGCCCATGGAGAGAATTTCCTCATCGGTCATCATACGCCACTGTGTAAAACGTCTATTCATTTTCGATTCATCTAGCTCTCTGTCACCACGAACCAAGATCATATAAGGACGACTATCGCCAATGACCATGACCGCTTTTATGATTCGTTCTTTGGACAGTTGCAGAAATTCTGCTACATCTTCAATGGAAGACGTGCCAGGTGTGTGAACCTTTTCTACAGCAGGTTTTTCCAAGAAGGCCGGAGCTGGCAAAACAGAAGTGGCTACTTCGGAAGTTGCAACGTAACTGCAGCTATCACACTTGAACACAGTACTTTCACCTACTTCAGCTGGAACAATGAACTCGTGCGAAAGGGTTCCACCAATTTGGCCTGGATCTGCAGCTACAACTTCATAGTTAAGCCCAATTCGTTCAAGTATTCTCTTATAGGCGTTCAAAACTTGGTCATAGGTTGTTTTAAGACTTTCCTCGCTGTCATGGAACGAATAAGCATCCTTCATTACAAATTCTCTAAGTCTTATAAGGCCAAATCGTGGACGAGGCTCGTCACGGAATTTTGTCTGAATTTGATAAACCAGCTGAGGAAGTTGTTTGTAGGAGGAAATCAGTTGCCCAGCCAAGGTAGTAATCTGTTCCTCATGAGTAGGTCCTAAACAAAAATCTTGTTCTTTTCTATCTTTAAACTTAATCATGTCGTCACCGTAGAGCTCCCATCGTCCAGTTTTCTTCCACATTTCCGCTGGCATCATGATGGACATGGTCATCTCTTGGCCACCAATTCTGTCCATTTCTTCTCTAACCACAGTCTCAATTTTCTTAAGAACCTTGTGGCCAAAAGGTAAAAATGCGTATACACCTGATGCGATTTGTTTTATCATGGAAGCCCTAATAAGAAGCTTGTGAGAAGTAGCTTCCGCATCCTTAGGATCTTCTCTGAGCGTCTTGTAAAAAAACTTACTAGCCCTCATAATTTTTTTCGACCTCCCCAGTTTTTAACTCAGACAATATCACTTCTGCAATATCTTCATTGGGTTTTATTACTCGCACCACTTGTCCCTTTTTAAAAAGAACAGCACCGACTTTACCCAAAGCCACACCAATATCAGCACGAGAAGCCTCTTGCGGTCCGTTCACCATGCATCCCATCACCGCTATGACTAAAGGCTCCTCAACATCCTTCAATCTCTCCCTCAAGTTGGCTACTACATCCCAAGTTTTTCTTTCCAAGCGACCGCAGGTCGGACAGGCCACCACATGGACTCCCCTCTTCAGAACACCACAAGCCCTTAAAAGGTGGTACGCCGCTTCTACTTCGTCCACAGAAGGACCATTCAGGGAAACCCTGATTGTGTCCCCAATACCTTCAAGGAGCAATGGAGCCATGCCTGTAACCGAATAAATCAAACCTTCTGTTCCCTGTCCAGCTTCAGTGACTCCAAGATGTATAGGATAGTCGAAACACTGTGCAAGTTTGCGGTTTATGGCGATGTTTTCGACAGGATCCGAGCTTTTTATAGAAAGCACAATGTTTTCAAAAGAAAGCTCACGAAGCATGTCTACTTCCTCCGTCATTACACGGACAGCAAAATCTACCAAGCTTTCGCTGTTTCTCCTTCTTTCCAAGGGTAAACTACCAGTGTTAAGACCTATGCGGATGGGTATGTTTTTCTCTTTCGCGAGTAACACAATCTCACGTCTGGCCACCTTATCCTTTATGGTCCCTGGATTAAGCCTCAACTTAGACACACCACTTTCCAAAGCGATCAGCGCCAAGTTTGGGTCAAAATGTATATCAGCTACCAAAGGAACAGGGCTCTGTCTTACAAGTATACCAATGTTCCGCGCTGCGCCCTCATCGGGCACCGCAAAACGGATTAGTTGAGCTCCAGCAGCAACGTCCTGCCTAAGCTCTTCTAATGCAGCATTTAGATCGATTATGTTCGTTTTAAGCATGGTTTGTACTACTACAGGGGCTCCGCCACCGATTACAAGGTTACCTACACTTACTGCCTTACTCTTTCGTCTTTGCACGTCCATTTTCTTAGAATCCCATAAGCCTCCCTATATCAAGTAGCGATACATAGATCATCAAACCCATCAAGCACACAAAACCAATGATGTTCACCGTGTTTACCCAGCTTTTGGGTAATGGTCTCCTTATAGCACTCTCAATGAGACCAACTAAAATCAAACTCCCGTCAAGAGCCGGAAATGGAACCAAGTTTATAAACCCTAAGTTAGCACTTATAAACGCTACCAGGTAAAGGAACAACATAAGATTAGCTTTGGCAAAACTTGCCATGGTAGCAGTTATGCCAATTATGCCCATCACTTCTACATTCTTCGGTCTGGAGATTATCAGTACTAAAGCCTTCCAGAGTTCCTTTATCATGGTCCAAAGTTCTTGAAAAGACTTTCCTAAAGCAGCTAAAGGAGAATACTTAGTTGGAGCTCCTGAAATTCCAACACCCACGAAAGTTTCCCCTTCATAGCTAAGTTCCCTTACCTCCACTTCAACAGTAAGTTGATTGTCGTCTCGCTCTATGACTAGTGAAACTTCATCCCCAACTTTCTTACTAGCCACTATACGCTGAAAATCCTCAAAGCTATTAATAGACTTACCATCCACTTGAAGAATCTTGTCACCAACCTGCAGCACTTCAGCAGCTGAAGAGTTACGAACAATAGAGCCCACAACTGCGCTTGGCTCCAAGGGGTTGCCACTCACAAGAACAACAAACACAACTAAGAAAGCTAATATGAAGTTCATCAGCGGACCGGCTAGGGCAATGGCAACTTTATGAAGTGGTTTTATGGTTTCGTTTCCTTCACCATCCATGGCAGGAACTTCTACATAGGCTCCAAAGAGAAGTATGCCTACACGAAATTCGGTTTCACCGATCTGTTTCTTTATGATGTTTGGGCCGAAGCCTATACCAAAAGCCGTCACTGGGTAGTGTAGCCTCTTGGCAGCTAAGTAATGGCCGTACTCGTGGAAAATCATAAGCACTGACAAAGCAATAATTGCCAGTACCACGTATAAAGCACTCAAATAGCTCGAACCTCCTTCCACATTTTTTCAATCATATCATGGCGTAATGAGAAATATTCAGTTATAGACTCGGGGTAAGATATTGCTCTGTAATCTTCTATGGCTTTGACTAAGAAATTGTACATATCAGAAGGTTTCATAATCTTGTCTTTGAAACACTCAAAAGCAATTTCATCAGCCACAGAAAACGCCATCCTGGACGTATACCCAAGTTCTAAAGCATAGTGGCCTAACTTGCCCCAAGGGAACCTGTCAAAGTCAGGCTTATCTAGTCGGTAACCAAGGGCATCGCCGGGCTGCCTTACTGTCTCCTCATCAAGGGCGAGAATACTTGGGTATGATAAAGCGTAAGCAATAGGGATTAGCATGGTCGGCTTTGAAAAAAAGACGTTTCGTGAGCCATCCACGAAGTCTACTAAAGCGTGGATAGATCCAGTCCTTTCTATGACAATGCTAATTTGTTCGCCCCTCAAGTTGAACAGGTGAGACGCTTCGATAACCTCCATGGATTTGTTAATGAGAAAAGCAGAATCGAACGTGACCTTGGGTCCCATATTCCACACAGGATGACTGAGCACCTGATCCAAGGTTGCGTTTTCTATCTCTTCCCTCTTCCTATCACGTAATGAACCTCCTGATCCAACTACATAAATGCTCTTGACACCAGGTCCCTTTGCCCCTATGCGCCATAGAGCACTGTGCTCAGAATCCACTGGTCTTATCAATCCACTAAAGCTTTCAATTAATGGCCAAGCCTCTACTATGATTTCTTTTGTTGAAAGGCACACAGGCTTCCCCAAGCCCAAAAAATGGCTCATGTAGTTTAAATAATCCACCGTAGATGCAGCATAGACCATAATGTCTGAACACTCTAATTTGTCCAATGGTAATTCTGCAGGACCATGAAGCCATGGACTGAAGACTGAACAACCATATTTCTTTCCCAAAATCTGCAAAAGTTCGACGTTCTTACCGCCCACTAGCAAGGTCGGCACAAACTTATCGGGAAACCTATCGATTACTTCCAATGTTTGCTTGCCAACAGAGCCTGTGGCTCCAATAACAGCTACTTTCAAAGCCATTTTACTGTCACCAAAACAGCCAAAGAGGCCAATAAGGAGCTATCAAAGCGATCCCACACACCGCCATGGTAAGGAATCAGTTTACCAGAGTCTTTAACTCCGACCACCCTTTTTGCCCAAGATTCCAGCAGATCTCCACTGATTCCGGCTAAAGGTATTACGATGCCAAAAACGTTAAATAGTGGTTCCCTTAGCCAAACACTAAGCAATACACAGCCAAGCACAGTGGTTATGTAGCCGAAAACGAAACCTTCCAAGTTTTTGCCAGGGCTTATGAATGGTGCGAATTTTTCTTGCCCTAAGAACCTGCCCCATAAATAGGCTGTGGAATCAAAAATCCAAATAGCCAACCAGAACACAATCAATGGTTCAACAGAGCCGAGCCGAATCTGAAGCGTGGGAAACGAGCCCGCACTTAACCCAATGTAACAAGCAAAAAGCCTAACTAAGAGGGAAAACCTATCTTTGGACTGATTTGGGTTCAGTTTTAGCGTGGTTAAAACCGTAAGCACCAGGGCCACGATTAGTCCACTATCGATGCCCCGCAGCAATGTAACAACATAGACAACAGCAGACAAAGGAACAACACTCCACCAAGGTTCTTTGTACATGGCAGCAAGCTCTAAACTAGAAAGAACACCTATCCCTATACTAAGCAACAAATAACTCTCTCGCCACAGGCAGCTTACAAGTACGGTTCCAACAACCAATATGCCCCATAGTGTTCGGAAGACAATTTCTTTAAACACTTGCGTTCTTTGCAATAAATGTCACTCTTCCATGATTTCTTTTCGTTTTCTCTGACAAATCTGCTCCATCTGTTTTTCGTACTCTTCAAATGCCTTCTGTAATTCGTTCTGGATACGCCTACTTTCATCTTCTGAAAGTTCTTTTTTCTTTTCCTTCGATTTCACTTCGTCGATGTATTCTCGCCTTATGTTTCTTAAGGCGATTCGTGCCTCTTCGAGATACTTGTCAACTAACCGCGCTAGCTCTTCTCTTCTCTCTTGAGACAAGCTCGGAAACACCAACTTTATCCTCTTACCATCATCGCTTGGGTTAGCACCCACGTTCGCCTTTTGCAACGAGCGAGATATGGCTGGGATCATGGAAACATCCCATGGTTCAATAATCAGTGTCCTGGCATCCTGAGCCACTACCATGGCGAGTTCACTTAACTTGTATTTTGCCCCTTCATACTCCACAGTCACCGGTTCCAAGATGGCAGGGCTTACCCTGGAAGCGCGAACCGTACTTAACTGATCGCTCATAGTGTTGATGGTCTTTTGAAAATGCTCCCTTGCTTGCCGAGTGATCTCATGCTCCTTCACTCCCCATGCACCTCCTCTGTATTAGGTACGACTAGCGTGCCTTTGCTAGGATCATGCAGGAATGCAATTAATTCCATAGGGTCGGTGCCCTTTATAACAGCCACAGGAATGTTCTTATCTCTAAGTAGTGCAAAAGCTGCCAAATCCATGACACCTAGACTCTTCTGTACTGCTTCATCAAACGTAAGCACATCATATTTACAAGCATCCACGTACTTGATCGGATCCTTATCATACACGCCATCTACTTTCGTTAACTTTACCAGCAAATCAGCTGATATTTCAACGGCACGGATGGCCGCCAAAGTGTCAGTGGTCAAATGCGGCATTCCCGTACCGCCAACGAATATTACGGTGACTTGATTTTCCAGAAGGTTTCTGATTTCCGAAGGATGGCGCCTATAGGCAGTCCCTTCTATTAGAAAACTGGAAACGAGCTCCGCTTTTAGCCCTCTGGATTCAAAACAGCTCTTAAGCATGAGGCCATTGACTGCCGTAGAAAGCATGCCGATATAGTCAGCGTCAGTTCCGTTTATACCAAGTAGGTCAGCATCTCTACCTCTCCAAATGTTCCCTCCGCCAACCACAAATGCAACCTGCTTACCTTCATTCCTTAGGCGCAGAACAGCTTCAGATAGCTCGTTTAAATAAGAAGCGGAGAAAACACCATTTTCTCCGCTTAGTAACTCACCACTCAATTTCACTAGCAACCTTTTAAACGGCTGCAAGGTCATCACTCGCCCAACGTCCACCTGGCGAACCTGCGGACTACGATGTTCTCTCCTAAAAGGGCTATTTTTTCCTTGATCAGATCCTTAATTGTTTTTGAGTCATCCCTTACATAAGGCTGCTCAAGCAGTACTTTGGATTTGTAAAAGTTCTGCAGCTTACCCTCAACAATTTTATCAATTATCTCTGCAGGTTTTCCCTCATTTTCCGCCTGTTTTCTATAAATTTCCTTTTCCTGTTCAATGACTTCTTCAGGAACATCTTCCACGGCTACATACTCTGGTGCCATACCTGCAATCTGCAAAGCAATTTCGTGCACCAGCTCTTTAAAGTCATCCGTTCGGGCAACAAAGTCTGTCTCACAGTTGACTTCCACCAATACACCTAGTTTTCCCTCACCGTGAATGTACGCGTGAATGAGTCCTTGAGAAGCAGCTCGACCTATCTTCTTTTCTGCGCGAGCCAATCCTTTCTCCTTCAAAACGAGCTTTGCCTTTTCTAGGTCTCCACCTGTCTCTTCCAAGGCCTTTTTGCATTCCATGAACCCTGCGCCGGTTTCATCTCTTAGCTGTTTAACCAGTGATGCAGATATCTCCATGTTATTCTTCCTCCTTCTCTTCATCAATGAGATCCAAGTATTTCTCGGTCTCATCGATAGCTTCCAGCTCTTCTGCAATCTCTTCCATGCTAGCCTGCTGCCCTTCCGAACTCACAATGCCCTGACGTCCTTCGCGACCTTCTAAGATGGCATCGGCAATTTTTGAAGTGATAAGTTTGATAGCTCTAACAGCATCATCATTGGCAGGTATGGGGTAGTCAACCAAATCAGGATCACAGTTAGTATCTATCATTGCCACTACAGGTATACCTATTTTCTTAGCTTCCCTTATGGCAGCCTCTTCCTTCTTGGTATCTACTACAAAAAGAATATCAGGCAGGGTATCCATATCTTTTACCCCGGAGTAGTATTTATCAAGTTTCTCCAATTCTCTTATGACTCTCTTCTGTTCTTTGTAGTCCAAGGATTCAATGTATCCCTGTTCTCTCAAAGCTAAAAGCTCTTTATACTTCTTTATACGCGTCCTAATAGTCCTGAAATTTGTCAGGAATCCACCTATCCAGCGTTGATTCACATAAGGCATCCCAGCTCTTTCAGCCTCTTCACGAATGGGTTCTTGAGCCTGTCTCTTCGTCCCAACGAAGAGCACTGTTTTACCTTCCTTGCTGGCATCTCTGACAAACGAGTAAGCGGCTTCCAATTGCTCATAAGTTTTCTGTAAATCGATAATGTAAATACCGTTCCTTTCCGCGTAGATGAAAGGCTTCATTTTCGGATTCCAGCGCCTCGTCTGGTGTCCAAAGTGCACACCAGCCTCCAATAGTTGCTTCAAAGTTACTACTGCCACAAAAACACCTCCATATGGTTTTTAGTCTTCCGCTCCTGCACCCATGCAAATAGAGCATGTGGGAACCATGGCAACACGGAGCGTGCTTGCTCTCAGCTTACTTATTATATCACAGCATGAATGTTAGAATAGGAGTAACGGAGGTGAAACCTAAATGTCAACACATTACAAAGTGAATTACAGAGATGTGGAACCAGAAGAAGTGGCTGGAACAGAGGGGGGTGTCACCATACGGTGGCTACTTCATAAAGACATTGGCGTACCCCATTTTGAGATGCGCTTATTCGAGTTCCCAGTAGGTGCAAAAATGTATCCGCATAGGCATTCATGGGAGCACGAGATATATACATTGGAAGGACAGGGAAGGATTACTGTTGGTGAGGAGCCAATTGACGTACAGCCAGGAGATGCTCTCTATGTGGCACCCGATATCATACATGGCTATGAAAATACAGGAAACAGCGTGTGGAAATTCATCTGCGTCATTCCAAAACGAGATTAGTTTCTATGGAAGTGCTCTAGCGAACCTCATTTCTTTTCAAGCAGTTCCACAATGCGTCGAAGTAACTGGATTTCTTCAGGTGGCGTCTCTGTAGCTTTGTCCAAAGTTTCAGCTCTTTGTTTTTCTTTCGCAGCATTTTTCAAGGCTTCAGCTGGCGCCACCAGCACAAAATAAATTACTGCGGCGGTAAACAAAAACGAAAGAAGGCTGTTAACAAAGGAGCCAAGCATCAACGGCCCAACTTTCCAGCTGCTAAAATCGGGCAGACCACCCAACATTCCCAACAAAGGTGTAAAGATGTCCTCCACAAGAGATTTGACTACACTGTTGAAAGCGGCTCCTATGATGACTGCGATAGCCAAATCCAATACATTGCCCCTAGACAGAAAAGCTTTAAACCCCTTAAGCATCACACTCACCCCCTTGTTTTCATTGAAACTTCAAAAACTAACAGCCCAAATGTAAACTTCTTAAATCGAGTTCAGTCTAACTACAACCTCAGGGTATTGGTTCATCCCTTTTAGATAATCTTTTACTGTGGAAGCAATGCTCTGTTCGATTTCTTTCTGATCTGAGGCCGTATTCTCGTTTAGCATGCGTGCAATAAGACCATTGAGAGTCTGACTAACACTACTCTGGGAGGAATCCGTGACCACACCCAACATCACGGTGTCGACCAACCAAGCGCTTTGCTTTTCGTCAAAGATTGCCTCCACAATAACGACGCCCTCAGAACCTATTTTCATCCTTTCCTTTATTGCTACAGCAGCCTCAACCTTACTAAGTATGCCGTCCACAATCAGAGCTCCCACATTTTCAATGCCGTGTTTCTTGACTCGAGGCTGGCCTTTTTCTTTTTCGTAGACGAGCACATCTCCATTTTCCAAAAGGAAAATATTTTCACCAGGGAGTCCAGCTCGCTTTCCTATCTCAGCGTGGCCAACCAAGTGCTGCCATTCACCATGAATGGGCACTAAATACTTTGGTTTAATCAAATTCAGCATTATGAGCTGATGGTCCTTCCCAGTGCAAGGGTGCCCTGAGCTGTGGATGAAACGGACCTCAGCACCTTTGTAAAGCAAACTATTGATTACATCAGTCACCGCCCGCTCATTACCGGGAATGGGATATGCAGCTATGATTACCTTGTCGCCTCTTTCTAATCTGACTCGCTTGTGAATACCTGAAGAAATCCTGACTAACGCCGACAGAGGCTCTCCCTGACTACCACTAGCTATAATCATTTGCTTCTCCCTGGGTAAGGACTCCAGCGTCTGGGACGTCACTATGCGGTGGCCCAGTCCGTCCAAATATCCCAACTTCTCAGCAATTTTCAGATTTCTAATCAAGCTACGACCTTCAATAGCGACGCTTCGCTCTTCCTTTTCTGCTATTTTTAGTATTTGCTGAATACGGTCAATGTGCGAAGCAAACGTGCTTACAATGACTCGTCCACTGGACTCACTGATTTCCTTTGCAAGTAGCTCGTAGACCTGTTGTTCTGTTAGGCAATCTCCAGCGCTTGCGCCGCCATTCCACATCATGGCAGGTTCAGCATTAGTGGAATCAGCAAGCAAGAAATCTACGCCTCTTTCTCCAATACTTGCTAAAGCCTTGAAGTCTGTGGGCTTACCCGAAACAGGAGCGACCTCAATTTTGTAATCTCCAGTGAAGAAAATGTTAGCTTCATCTGTTTCCACGTACAACCCCAGCGCTTCTGGAATAGAGTGCCTCATTTCCACGAAATCGAGTTTGAAGGGGCCCAGCTTTTGCGACTCTCCTGCCTTAACTTCAACAAATTCATACTCGGCAGCCCTAGATCCTAAGTTAGCCTTGACTAGTTCCAAACTAAGCCTTGAGCCAAACACGGGCACTTTCACCTTTTGAAGGAAAAAAGGTACTCCTCCTATGTGATCTTCATGCCCGTGACTTAAAAAAAGGCCAAGTATGTCTTTCGACCTTTTCTCAAGGTAAGAAAAATCTGGTAACAAAAAGTCCACACCGGGCACATCAGAAAACTTTAGACCACAATCGAGTACCAAAATCTTCCCATCTTTTTCCAATACATATAGATTCTTTCCAATCTCTCCTAAACCACCAAGCGCATAAAACCTTATCATATTCACTCTCCAGCAATTAATCTTGACATCATTTGTATGTCGTGCTCAACAATCTCACCAAGTCGAGGATTTCTAAGAACAGCAGCAGGATGATATGTCACCACAACTTTAGTTTCACCTGACAAAACAACTTGACCCCTAATTTCCTTAATACTCCTAAAAGGTTTTGGAACAAATGCCTCGGCAGCATGCCTTCCCAGTGCCAAAATGTATTTTGGCTTACCAATGGCAAGCTGCGCTGCTAAAATTGGAAAGCAATTGCTCTTTTGGTGTTCTGTGGGATCTGCATTGTTTGGAGGTCTACACTTTATAACATTTGTGATAAACAAGCTGTGCCTCTTGAACCCATTCTTTTCTAGAAACGTGTCCAAGATGGCTCCAGCTTGACCTACAAAAGGTAATCCTTGCTCATCTTCATTTGATCCAGGCGCCTCCCCTACTAGCCACAACCTTGAGTTAGGGTCACCTGAACCGAATACTACATTTCTTCTCGTTTTACAAAGTTCGCAAGCCTTGCAGTTCAAAGCAAATTGTTCTAGTTCTTTCCACAATTCCTGGTTCATCAACTGTTCCTGCTAATGTGCCTCGCTCTTCTTCTCCTTTGCCGAGAACCTCAGACGTCCTTCTCCATCTTTCTCTTTTACCCAAACCTTTATGGTCTGACCAACAGACAAAACGTCCTCTAAAGACCTTATACGTGTCTCCGATACCTCAGATACATGAAGCAAGCCCGTTTTGCCAGGAGCTATCTCCACTATGGCATAGGACGGGGTAACACGTACCACCCGAGCGGTAAGTTCTTCACCCACTTCGGGATCTTTAACTATCATTTCCACCTGCTGCTTTGCCATATTGACCGATTCGTCTGTCAAGCCTTTGACAAAAGCAACGCCATCTTCCCTTATGTCAATGGTAGCACCCGTTTCCTGCGTAATCCTTTTTACATTTCTACCGCCGGGGCCAATGACTTCACCAATCTTGTCCACAGGTATTTCTATCTTAACAATTCTAGGAGCTGTCTCAGACAATGGCCTAGGTGAGGGTATGGCATCGTAAAGCACATCCAATATCTTACTTCTAGCTACTTCTGCTTGATCAATGGCCTTATCCAGTGTCTCAACACTTATGCCTTTAACTTTTACATCAAGCTGCAAAGCGGTTATACCCTCTCGAGTTCCAGCTACTTTAAAGTCCATATCACCCAGATGGTCCTCAAGACCTTGGATATCCGTTAGCACGACGTTCTCGTCGTTGTATTCTATCAAACCCATGGCAATACCACCCACATGCCGAGCCATGGGGACGCCAGCACTCATAAGCGCAATGGAACTAGCGCACGTGCTTGCCATAGAGGTAGAGCCATTACTTTCAAGTACCTCACTAACCACCCTTATGGTATATGGAAATACCTCCTCAGAGGGAATAAGGTAAGAAAGAGCTCTCTCTACCAGAGCACCGTGACCTATTTCTCTCCTTGAAGGACCACGGCGTGGTTTTACCTCACCAGTGCTAAAGGGCGGAAAATCGTATTGGTGCATGAACCGCTTGAACTCTTCCAAACCTATGGCATCAATGAACTGTACGTCGCTGAAGCTTCCAAGCGTCACTGTTGAAAGAACTTGAGTCTGCCCCCTGATAAACAGGCCTGACCCATGAACCTTGGGTAGCACACTACTTTCGGCGTACAAAGGCCTTATTTCATCAAAAGCCCTTCCATCCACCCGTTTTCTTGTGGATTTCATATAGGCTCGCACAACTTCCTTTTCAACCTCACCAAACATGAGATTAAACATGGCTTCGTCCAAATCGGGGAATACTTCCAGCATTTCCTGGAAAAGCGCTTTCTTTAGTTCACTCACAGCCCTTTCGCGTTCTTGCTTTATAGGGGTAATGAGTGCCGCCCTAAACCTGTCTTCATGATTTCGCATGAAATCCAATTGCTCTTGCGGGAATGATACCACGGTAATTTCTGCTTTAGGTCGTCCAACTTTTTCCTTTAATTCTGCAATCAGATCGATAATCTGGCGAATACCCTCTTGAGCAAATTTCAAGCCGCCAATAAGAATGCTTTTATCAACCTCAGCGGCACCTGCTTCAATCATTACAATGCTGTCTCTGGTTCCAGCTACTACCAGATCCAGCTGGCTCTCACTCATTTCAGCAAAAGTGGGATTAAGCACGTATTCACCATCAATATATCCTACCCTAACCCCTGCAATTAACTCCGGAATCGGTATATCCGATACAGCCAGAGCGGCAGCAGTTCCGTTTAAAGCCACAATGTCAGGCGGATTCTCCATGTCGGCGGCAAGAATCATGTTTAACACTTGAACTTCGTTTCTCATGCCATCAGGAAACATGGGGCGAATAGATCTGTCAATAAGCCTTGCCTTTAGTATCTCCATATCAGTGGGACGTCCTTCCTTCTTAAAAAAGCCTCCAGGAATCTTTCCCACAGCATATGACTTTTCTTCATAATCCACAGTAAGAGGAAAGAAGTCTATATCCAATTTGGGTTCTGAGCTCATTAACACAGTGGATAACGCCACTGTATCCCCAAAACGAGCTAGGACAGCCCCGTTTGCTTGCAATGCCAAAAAGCCCGATTGGAAAATAACTTTCTTTCCAGCTACTGTACCAGTAACTTCTATTTTCTTACGTTCTATCATACTAACGTCTCAACCCTAAACGCTGAATCAAAGTCTGGTAACGTTCTGGAGACTTCTCTTTTAGGTAGTTAAGCAACTTTCTACGTTTACTTACCATGAGAATTAGACCTCTTCTGGAATGCACATCCTTCGGGTTTTTCTTCAAGTGCTCTGTCAGGTTTTGAATCCTGTACGTAAGCAATGCCACCTGCACTTCAGGTGATCCGGTGTCTCCAGAATGCGTTGCATACTCTTCAATAATTTTACGCTTAATCTCTTTATCCATTTCCATACCTCCTACTTGCGCATTGCCTAGCCAGCATGACTAAACAAGCGTGCTATTAACTTCTTTTTTGTTGATGCTTCGCCAGTTACATATTGCTGACAACTACTATTTTAGCACTACCGCTAAAATAACTAGCAGCACATAGGCAACACCAAAACCTATGATAAGTTTGTCGAACAACTTACTTCTTGGTGAAGCACCGTGAAACATTGAGGCAGAGCCACCAATTGCTCCCAAACCTTCCTCCTTTGGCTCTTGTAGGGTTATAAGCAGCAAAAGCACAAAGGACACTATTCCTAACACAATCATGATCACTTGTTTCATCAGCTAAACACCTCGCAGCTAAATATTCTGGTCGAACGCTTTTATTATAATAGCAAATTCTTCAACTTTTAGGCTAGCTCCACCTACCAAAACTCCATCCACCCCAGACACTTCGGAAATATCAACAGCATTGCCTTTGTTAACACTGCCCCCGTAAAGAACAGGTAAGTCTGCTTTTAATAATTCCTTCACCCAGGAGATACTTTCCCTAATTTCGTCCATGGTCGGGGTCACGCCCGTTCCTATGGCCCATACAGGCTCATAGGCAACAATGTCTCCTCTGCTTAGAATGTCCTGTACCAAGATAAGTTGACGCTTCAAAACATCTTTAGTGGCTCCAGTGCGCCTTTCCTCAAGTGTTTCGCCGACGCAAAACACTACCGGTATATCATGCCTGTGAGCTGCTTCAACTTTCTTCATTAGCATCTCATCATTCTCAAGAAAAATGTGACGCCTCTCGGAGTGACCGATGAGTACATAGTCCACACCAATCTCCTTTAACATAACAGGTGACACTTCTCCTGTGAAGGCGCCGGAATCCTCGTAATACATGTTTTGAGCACCGAATTTCAAAAAGCTATCTTTAACAAGATATTGAAAACTGCTTAGAGCAGTAAAAGGAGGAAAGAGTGCGACCTGCACTGACGCAGGCCGCACTTCTCCCAAAAGTTTGTTTACGTACTCCTCGGCAAAAGCCAAGGTACCGTTCATCTTCCAGTTGCCAAAAACGTATCTCAAAGTGATCAACCCTCCACTACAAGTGGCGCAATACCGGGGAGCACTTTTCCTTCAAGGAATTCCAATGATGCTCCTCCACCAGTGCTCACATGAGCGAATTTCTCGAAAAGCTCCATCTCCCTAACAGCATTGGCAGTATCTCCACCGCCCACTACCACGGTACCAGGGAAATCTGCAAGGAATGCGCCTACTTGCTTTGTACCCTCAGCAAACTTTGCGTCCTCAAAAAGCCCCAAAGGGCCGTTCCAAAAGACTGTTCTGGCTTTGACCAATGCATTCTTAAACTCTTTGATGCTTTCAGGACCTATGTCGTAGCCGATATCAGCTGGCCCGAAATCGCTAATGGCTTTAATTTCCACGTGTTCTTTGTTTTCATCAGCGACCACAAAGTCTTTCGCAAGGACTATTTCTTTGTTCTGAGTAGTAGCCTGCTCCAATAGTTCCTTGGCGAATCCGACCAAATCATCTTCCACTATCGATTTGCCAATTTCCTTTCCTTGAGCTTTCCAGAAAGTGAATACCATGGCTCCACCTATGACCATACCGTCAACTTTCGGTAATAGATTCTGCAAAAGTGCCACTTTGTCGCTTACTTTCGCACCTCCTAGCACGAGGTAGTAGGGCCGCTGGGGATTCTCTGTAAGCATGGATAAATAGTTAACTTCTTTTTCCATGAGAAAGCCCGCATAGGATGGAAGGAACTTAGTTATGCCTTCTACAGTGGCATGAGCACGGTGGCTAGCTGAGAAGGCATCGTTTACGAAAATCTCACCCAAGCTTGCTATATTCTTTGCAAACTCAGCATCGTTCTTTTCTTCTTCTTCGTGGAATCTTACATTCTCGCAGAGCAGAATATCGCCAGATCTTAAGCCGTTCACAGCCAATTCAACTTCCTCGCCTACCACGTCAGGAGCAAAAAGAATCTCTTTGTGAAGAAGCTCAGCAAGTCTTTTTGCAACACCCACCAAGCTGTATTTCTTATCTCTTTTTCCTTTAGGTCTGCCTAAGTGCGAAATGAGGATGACTTTTGCTCCATTTTCCACAAGATATTCAATGGTAGGCAAAGCCGCTCTTATGCGGAAATCATCTACCACGTTGCCTTCGGCATCCAAAGGTACATTGAAGTCCACTCGAACAATGACGCGCTTATTTCTGACCTCTGCATCTCGGATGCTTCTTAGCTTCATCTTATAGACCTCTTTCAATGACGAAGTTCGTCAAATCGGCTAATCTGGTGGCATAACCCCACTCGTTGTCATACCAGGCCAAAACCTTTACTAGGTTGCCACCGATGACAAACGTGCTAAGTCCATCAACAACTGTGGAGAACGTTGTTCCCTTGAAGTCCATGGAGACAAGCGGCTCTTCTGTATAACCCAAAATCCCTTTCATTCGTCCTTCGGCATATTCCTTAAATGCATTATTAACCTCTTCCGTAGTAACTTCACGGCTAAGAACAGCTGTAAGGTCTGTAATACTCACTGTAGGCGTTGGCACCCTTAGTGCGATACCATGCATCTTACCGTTGAGTTCGGGAATAACCCTGCCTATGGCCTTTGCAGCACCCGTTGAAGTTGGAATTATATTAAGAGCAGCCGCTCTAGCTCTCCTGAGGTCTTTATGAGGAAGATCCAAGATTCTTTGGTCGTTGGTGTAACTGTGTACGGTTGTCATTAGAGCTTTTTCAATGCCGAATTTGTCATTTATGACTTTAGCTACTGGGGCCAAACTGTTGGTAGTGCATGACGCGTTGCTTATGATGTTGTGCTTTGCCGGATCGTACTTGTCTTCATTTACCCCCAGTACTATGGTAATATCTTCTCCCTCTGCAGGCGCCGATATAATCACTTTTTTGGCTCCACCTGCATCAATGTGAACTCTAGCTTTCTCTGCCTTAGTGAACAATCCTGTGGATTCGATAACCACTTCAACGCCCAGATCCTTCCATGGTATGTTAGCAGGATCCTTCTCAGCAAATACCTTTATTTGATGCCCGTCCACTGTTATATGGTCAGTATCGTAGCCAATTTCTGCATTGAACTGGCCATATGTGGAGTCGTACTTAAGCAGGAAAGCCAATGTCTTCGTATCTGTGATGTCATTGACTGCTACTACTTCAATTTCAGGATACCTTTCGAATAAGGACTTAAATACTTGCCTACCGATACGCCCGAAACCGTTTATACCAACTTTTGCCATTTCTGTCACCTCCATAGTAAATCGTATTATAAATCACAAAAACATGAGTTAAGCTACTTTTATGCGATTCTTCTTTTTAATCCTGTAAATATTCCGCAACCATGTGTCTGTATTTATTCACCGTACGCCGAGAAAACTTCCATCCTCTACGAAGCCTTAGAAGTTGGGACACCTGTGCATCAGTAGCAGTGGGCATTGATTTTAATATGTCAATTATTTCCAGCATGAGTTCTTCCTGTGGTACGCCCTTCACACTTCTGCCAAAGAAGTGTTCCACGGGATAGACTCTGCCTCCAAAAGTAAATGCCTTACTTCTCACTAAACGCGATACTGTGGATTTGGAAACCCCTAGCTCTTGAGCCGCATGATCAAGTGTCACAAAGCAAGGTTTATGCTCAAGAATCTTCTCTCCGCAATGCTGCACAAGGAAGTTAGCAAGCCTCATTATTAAGTCTTTTCTGTATTCAGCAACCATTCTGGGAATACCTTGTGTATTCTGTATGAGATATTCATATTTTTCACTAACATTAACTTCGAGCTTGCCATCAACAAGTTCTAAAGCAAAATCAGGAGTAGTAACTCTAAGTCGCTCCTCTGGTAAGTCGATAGGATGATCACGCGAATCCAGGTTCAACTCCTTTAGCAGTTGCTTAAATTCTCGTTGGCTTACTGAACCGAGTCCAAATGGCTCTACTTCTCTCATCAGTTTCTTTCTAACCTGATCTACATATTCTTCGTTCACTTTAAGCTGCTTAGCTAGGTCGCTTAGGTCAATGCCTAGGTAACCGAGGTGATCCAGCGAACCGAGTAATTCATTTGCGATGTTGAGTTCTTCGTTATCAAATAGCATGTCAACTTGTGCTTCTACCATATCCCAATCGATTGTCTCACCCTGTCTTGAAGAAATATTCTCCTCAACTAACTCTTCGGGACCAAAGTCACCATAACGTACTAAGAATTCCGTAAAAGGAAGTTCAAGTCCCTCGGAAAGGTAAGGCCTGAGCGTTTGTTTCCCTTTCAAAGTGAGACGTTGTTTCGCCTTTGGCTTCTGCTTTCCCTTACCCCTACTAGCCACTTAGCTTTTCCTCAATCTTCCTTAAGGTTCGAGCCACTTTGCTCTTGGACACACCAAGCTTTTCAGCAATGTCTCCATAGGAGAATTCTGGGTGTTCAGCACGAAGCTTCAGAATAGAAAACTCAACGTCAGTGAGCTTGGTCAAATCACCGGTTTCAAAGAGCTTCTTGTGGTATTCATACTTTGTTACTTGACGTTTCAGGTTAGCGTTGTCGCAGTTCGCCAACCGTTGAGCCGAGATTTTCTTCTCCCGCATAAAATGGTGTGCATATATCTCTTCTCTGGTTTTCACAGCACCTAAGCCGTCAACAAACCTGTAAAGCGCTTCAAAAGATCTCAAATGAATAGTGTTAGTACTCTGTTTAGTAAGGAGATAAACTCTTCCCACACGTTTCGAAAGCCATTGTTCCACCCTTCGAGCCTGTTCAAGGACTTCCACATCCAAAGTAGCGTGGTACCACGGGTTAAGATCCGAAAGATAACCAGTACTTAACATTATGCCCCTTATGACATGCCAGTTAAGATTACCAGTGACCAAACAAGAAACTGAGCCAAAAACTTCTTTAGGAAGATGACTTTTCACCACATAAGTTTGGCGTGAAGAGGTGGACCGTCTTCTATGGAACTGAACTTCATATGTGCCCTGTAACATTTCCATAATCTCAATAGCTCTTCTCACAGGCTGTGCCCGCCTAAAACTTACGAATACATTACCCTGAAAGTCTATTTCCCCTGAACCCAACAAAAAACCTGTTAATTCGGACAATGGGTCAGTAATTTCTAAAGTAGAGATTTCGTTCCAGAAATTTTCACTAATTGACACTACCTAACTCGCGGTGCCACGTGATGACCTTGTGGCCATTTTTTGTAAGCTGGTCGCTCAAGTCCCTAACCACCAAAACACTTCGGTGTTGTCCTCCAGTGCAGCCCACACCTATAACCAAATAGGGTTTACCCATTTTTATGTGTTCATTGTAACTTCTTTCAGCTAGTTCAACCCAAAGGTCTAAAAAACGCCCGTAGTTATGGTCTGCCCTAACATATTCAGCAACAGAGTCATCAAGACCAGTTAATGTTCTAAGTTCATCCACATAATAGGGGTTTTGAAATACCCTTGCGTCATAAATCATGTCTGCGTTAGTAGGAAGTCCTCGTTGATAACTAAAACTGATTAGGTAAAACTCTGGTCCCCTGTCTTTCCCGATGAAGTTCTCAACCTGATAAACCAAATCCCGTTCTTTCATCCCTGTCGTGTCCAAAACTACATCGCTCACGTCACGAAGTTCCGACATAAGCTCTTTTTCCCTTTCAATAGCTTCTATGAGCGCTATACGACTACCTGTGGCATGAACCAACGGGTGCAAGTGTCTAGTTAAGTTAAATCTGGAAAGCAACGTATCGGTACTAGCTTCCAAGAAAATGACATCTAATGGCATCCTATTCTTTAAGTCTTTCAGATCAGCAACAAACTTCGAAACCTCTCCTTGGTGTCGCAAACTACGACTATCAACAACCACAGCCACTAACTGCTCTTGATTCTTTGCCTCGTAAAGCTCCAGCAGATTGTGTAGCAAATCCACAGGCACGTTATCCACTACTACGTAGCCTAAGTCTTCTAACGCCTTAGAAACTGTAGATTTACCAGCTCCAGAAAGTCCGGTTACCACTATTACTTTTTGCATTATTTAATTCCCACTCCAATATGACCCTCTTCCATTGTACCTCAGGTGAGTATCCACCCAAGCTTTTTTGTCCCACTACTCGATGACAAGGTACGATTATGGGAAACTTGTTCGTTCTCATGTAAGATCCAACAGCTCGAGGAGAACAGTTGCAAATGTTTCCCAAACGTCCGTAGGTAATAGTGCTCCCCATAGGAACTGCGGTGGTTAAAGTGCGGTATACCTCAGCTCGTTTCTCTGTGAACATGTTCCAGTCAACCAAGTTCAGAACAAATGAGGGCTCCCATAGACCAGAAGAATACTTATCCAAAAAATCCTTTAATACGCCACTGCGAATTTCCTCAGCGTTAGGTTTACTGTCCTGCAACCACGTACGAACTAAACGCTCCTCATCAGTAAGTACAAGGAGCCATAGGCCAAAAGGTAACTCATAAGTGCAGATGCGTTCTGAGCTCTTCATACAGCTTCCTGGAGTTTTTCTCCGAACTCCCCACCAAGAGTACATCTACTTTTGAAGGATCAAAAATGTTTGTTTCAATTTGCCTCTGCAAAATGCTTAAAGAATAAGAAAAAGGTTTACCCATTCGTATGGAGCTACGTTTAATAGCCTCTTCCAGCGGGTGGAAAGTTACCCAAGCTACTAAATCACATATTTCTTGTAAACCCAGTTTTAGCAGCAAACTACCCTCAATGATACGTAAAGATGAAGCAGATGTTTGGTGCCGTCTTAACGTTTCCTTGATAAGATAAGGTTTAAAAATGTTGTCCAAATTCTCCCATAAAGAAGGGTCTTCTGTTAGCTTCATGGCAATTTCACTACGCACCGACGTCCCAAAAGCGTTTCTCAAAGCCGAAGAAACCTCGGGTACTTCATAGAGCTCATGGCTTATAGAGTCCAAACTTAACACATCTGCACTCAGTTCTTCCTTAAAGAAGGAACAAATAGTGCTCTTGCCAACACCAATCCAACCACCGATGCCCAACGTAACTACTGCTCCAGCCGTAAAAGATCACCTTCTAAGCTTACATTGGTAGCGGCGTTCAACAGAGCTAAAACTTCATCGACAGCAATATCTCTTACTTCGCCATCTAGAAAAACTTTTATCGGAGATTCCCCGAGATCATTCCTCTTCAAAAACCTTTGAGCGTAGAGCATATTAGCGCTTCTAATAGGGTCTTCTCCTTCTACGAAGGCGAAAGGAAAAGGTTCTTCCACAGCAGTAGGATCAGAAAGGCATTGCCAGGGCAACCTGTCTAGGTCTTCAAGACCGAACAAACTCACCTGTACTTTTCGGGTACCTAGAACCTTCAAGAAGGGCGTAATTAAGGAGTTGAATTCAAACTCTTCAAGAACCTTTAACTCAGCAGAAGGCTTGACCCTTAATAGTAGAACGCTATACGGTATAGGAAAATCCTCCAAAGTGATTAGCTGCAAATTCCTTTCAAGCACGGTACCAAATTTGCTAAGTAGTTCCGCTCTACTAAAGTCCTTTATCAAGCTACTGGCTGTCTTAGGTCCGATTCCATTTACTCCAGGTATATTATCAGCACTGTCTCCCACCAAAGATTTGTAGTCCACAAAGCGTTCTGGAGTAAATCCGAACTCTTCCACAAACGTGGAATAATCGTAACGCTTTACTTGTGTAATACCCTTCTTAAACGTAACCACAGTTGTATTTTGAGAGATTAACTGCATCATATCAGTGTCTGAAGTATAGATTTCCACTTGAAAACCCCACCGCTCGAAAAAGTGCGTCAGTGCGGAGATGGTATCATCAGCTTCTTTCCCTTCATACACAATGTATGGTAAAGAGAGTGCGCCCAATATGTCAGGTAACCTTTCTCTTTGCAGTGAAAGCTCATCAGGAGCCTTCGGCCTATTGGTCTTGTATTCTTTAAAAACCAAGCTGCGAGCCAAGACCCCTTTGGCATCGCCCACAATGATAAAATGGCTGTGAGCTTCAGTGAGTAGTTTTGACACAATGCGCAAAAAACCATAGATCCCGCCAGTTGGGAATCCATCCTTTGTACTAAGATTGGGCAAAGCGTAGTAAGATCTGTAAAGCAGGGAATTGCTATCGACTAAAATGACCTTTTTCATTCCACGGCCCTCTCAATTTCAGCCATCATTTCCTCGGCTCTTTTCTTTTGTTCAATGGAAAAACGCACCAATTCATTGCTGATTTTCTCAGAGTCCTTGAGTAGCGCAGCCAGTTTTGCTTTTGCCTCTGTTATATTCTTTGCTAATAAAGCATCCTGAGGTACACCTAAGGTCGCAGCTAATTCTCTTGCATATTCGGTCAACTTTACGTCATAGGGTATGGCAACAAAAGGAAGGCCTGCAATGGTGGCCAGTATGCCCGCATGAAGCCTGCCTACTACGGCTCCTTTGTATTGCTTAAATAAGCTCACAATTTCCAATACGCCCAGCTCTAAGCCATCTATGTAGGTGCCACGTGCTACAGCTGTCATTGGCAGATCTTTACCAGGGAAGAATATGACCATGTTACCATCTACTTGGTCTACGTCCAAGTTTTCCCATTTGTGACTCGGAATATAAAGAACTGAATCAAACATTGGGTTGTATCCATAATAATGTTCACCTGCCACCGTAAAAACTACATCTGCAGCCAAATCGCAAGACACTCCACGACTCTGCAACCAATCATACGAATACGCGTCCCTGACGTACTTACCGTCCGCCATGCGAAATGCTTTTAGGGTAAGCTTTTCACTTATGCTTCGATTTATGGGACCTATGCCAATGCCATAGAGATAGACCTTTTTACCGAAAAGTTTGCCCAAAAACGGAGGCAGAAAATAATAAAACAAACTTTTAAAACTGGTAGCGTCTTGGAATAAGCCTCCTGGACCCTCTAAAACAATGTCATTTCTAAGCAGTTCTCGAACTAATGTAAGTGGTTCAGCCTTTACAGATCTCACATTGAAGCTCTTCGTGGTGTTCTCAGGATTCTTAGATGCAACCGTTATATGAGCTTTGTGCTTTAGTCTGGGCAACACTATTTCTAAGAAACCTTCATCACCTACATTGAAACCGCCCCAGTATCCTACCATGAGAACTTTTTTCATCTGTAGCCCTGCTTTTTCCTCCAACTTACCTGCTTTAGCATGAAGAGTATGTCAGACTCAGAGCTGGGTAGCGTGTATATTTGCCAAGGCTTATAACCAGCTTCCAAAGCAGCATCACGAAGCTCTTCTGGAACTATGAGAATCGCCTTATCCCGGTAGACGATCTTTCCTTTATCCCAATAATAAACATCGCAATTCTTTCTCCTAAGTTTACCTACTCTGAGAGAAACTTTAAGTTCGTGCAGCCATTCCCGTAGTGGTCCTTTTACAGCAATTACAGGAGCCGCACTTTTATCAATTTCAAGCAATATTGACTGCTTCTTCATCGCTTACGAGTTCAACTTTGGCATCTAAAGCTCTTAATTTTTGATGAATGTTGGAATAACCACGCATTACGTGTTCCATGCCATAGACAACGCTTCTACCTTCCGCAGACAAGCCTGCTACCACCAAAGCCGCACCTGCCCTAAGATTGTTAGCAACAACAGGTGCACCAGTAAGTTTTTCCACACCAGTAATGATGGCGGTATTGCCTTCTACTTCGATGTTTGCTCCCATTTTCCAAAGTTCACTGACATGCCCCATTCTTCCATCGTACACAGTTTCTGTAATTACTGATCTACCTTCAGCTGTGGCCAGAAGTGACATCATTAGAGGTTGCAAATCAGTGGGGAAACCCGGAAACGGCATAGTCTTAATCGTTATTCCTTTGGGACGAGGGCTGGGCAGTACTGTGACCTCATGGCCATTTGTTACGACTACTTCTATGCCTGCTTCTTGCAGCTTGAAAAGTAGCGGCCTGAGAAACGTAACATCTACGCCATCCACTGTTATGGAACCTCTTGTCGCCGCAGCTGCTATGGCATAAGTACCAGCTTCAATGCTGTCTCCTGATATTCTAAAGGTGACGCCACCTATCTCTTTCTTCCCTTTAATACGTATAACCTTGGTTCCAAGCCCATGGATTTTCACCCCACAAGCCATTAAAAACTTACCTAGCTCAACAACTTGCTGATCCTGAGCTGCGTTCTCAATTGTGGTTTCTCCACTGGCTAAAGCACCGGCAATCATGATATTCTCGGTAGCGCCCACACTGGGGAAATCCAGGTAAACATATGCTCCTTTCAGCCCGCTGGGAGCTTCTCCTACAATGTTTCCGCCTTGAATATCCAGACTTGCACCCATCAGACTGAGCCCCTTCAAATGAAGGTCAATGGGCCTTGTTCCAATGTTGCAACCTCCCGGCATGGGGAGGACTACTTTTCCCAGGCGGCCAAGCAACGCTCCTAAGAAAAGCAGAGACCCTCTTATGGACCCTGCTCCCGTATGGGTAAGGTCATAATTCTTAATCACACCTGGTTTTATGGTAAGGCCACTCCCCCACGTTACTTTGTATCCCAAAGATCTTAAAATTGACATCATTGTTCTTACATCACCAATGTCCGGAACATTTGTCAAATACACCCTATCTTCGCACAAGGCCGCTGCAGCTAGAATGGCTAAAGCACTGTTCTTACAACCTTGAGCCGTTACCTTTCCCTTTAAGGGAATTCCACCGTCTATAATTAAAACACTCATAATCTTCAAAGCACCTCCTCAAATCGGGGAACGACAACATTACTCAAACCAAAACGGTTAGCCAGATGACTTGCAATCCTTTCAGAGGCTCTACCGTCTCCATAGGGGTTGGATTGATTCATAACGTATTCCCACCACCTATTCTGAACCACAAAATGAAAGTATTCTTTTATCTTTTCTGCATCAGGACCGGCAAGGAATACCATCTTTCTCGGTATACCTTCGGGTCGCTCGGTCACATGCCGAAGAAGCACCACTGGTACACCAAAGTGAGGTCCTTCTTCCTGTATGCCACCGCTGTCGCTTAAAGCCACTTTCGCCCTAGACAACAATCTTAAAAACTCATCGTATTCCAAAGGATCTATGAGTTCCACGTTGTCCACATCTTGCAAAATACCAAAAACAGTCTTTCTAACAGCAGGGTTTAAGTGAACTGGGAATACAAACCTGTAATCGGTGAATTCTAAAGCTAGATCCTCAATAGCATGGCAAATCTCTTCCAAGGGCGGCCCCCAGTTTTCCCTGCGGTGTGCCGTTACCACTACTAAGTTCTCCTTCTTTGTATCTTCTATACCCCATTTGTTTTGAATGATCATGAGGGCATCAATAACCGTGTTACCTGTAACCAAACAGTCCTTATTACCTAAGCCCTCACGCTCGAGGTTTTCCCAAGAAAGTTGAGTAGGTGGATAGAGAATATCACATAGGTCGTCTGTAAGAACTCTATTAGCTTCCTCTGGGTAGGGGTAGCTCAGGTCACCAGTGCGTAACCCGGCTTCCACATGTGCGCATGGAATTCTGTTATAGAAGCTAGCCAAAGCACCGCCAAGTGTGGTTGTGGTATCACCGTGCACCAATACCAAATCGTATTTTTGCTCCTTAAACAAGGTTGACAATCCTGTAACGCTTTTCGACAAAACTGATTCCAGTGACTGACTTTCCTCCATGATCATCAAGTCAACTGTTGGTTTTATGCCAAATGGACTAAGACCCTGGTAAAACATTTCTCTGTGTTGTCCGGTGGCTATGAAGTCCACTTCGAAAAACTCTCTTAAAGTCAAGTAAACAGGAGCCATTTTTATGGCTTCGGGACGTGTCCCTACAACCAAACCAATCTTTTTCTTCAGCTTACCCACCCCATCAATAAAAGTGCGATTATACCAAGAACAATTGTAGCACAGTACATTAAGAGCACAACTTGCTTAGGCGTTAGTCCCCAATCCAGCAACTTGTGATGTAAGTGCTTCCTGTCTGCGGTAAATGGATGTTGCCCAGCTGCAAGGCGCCTAAACCATGCAGAAAGCGTATCTTCCACAGGCAAAAAGAGAAGTAGCAAAAAACCAAAAAAGATAATTCCAGCAGTACTCTTGAACGTGCCAACAATGGACAATATGCCCAGTATAAAACCCAACGTTTGAGCACCACAATCACCGATAAAGGTCTTTGCTTCAGGAAAGTTATAGGGTAGAAATCCTAAAACCGCACCTGCTAATATCAATGCATCTAAGCCCACAGTAAAAATTCCTTTCTTGAACGTTATGATGCTCGCAAAAACCAGAACTATGGCACTAATCCCAGAAGAAAGACCATTTAACCCGTCTATAAGGTTTATAGCATTTGAGAGAAGTACTAGCCACAAAACAGATATGGCGATTGACAACCAGTCTGGGAAAACTGCATACCGGCCGCCCCACAAAGTGACTACACCTATCTTCACACCCATGAATACCACAGCAGCCGAGCATCCTACTTGGACCAAAAACTTCACCCAAGCAGGAAGGTCATATTTATCATCGAGGAGCATGGCAAAGAAAAACAACACCACTGTGATGAGTACACCGTAGCCCAAAGGCGGCGCAGCGTGCCAAAACAAAAGTTCACCCAAGGTGAAGGCCAATACTACTGCCAGTCCTCCAACCCTGGGTGTAGCATCCTGGTGAACTTTTCGCTCACTGGGATAATCCAAAAAGCCATATTTCCATGCAAATTTAATACTTAAAGGAGTAAGCACCCAGCTTAATAAGAAGCTACCCACTCCTGCTAAGAGACCAAGAACGTAAAGTTCACTTTGTGCCGAAAAGTCTATCACCGGCATCACCCAATCCGGGAAGGATGTAACCTTCGTCGTTCAGTCTCTCGTCCTTTGCGGCAAGGTAAAGCTCAATGTCGCCACAAGAAAGCACATTATCTATACCCTCAGGCGCCGCGATTATGGAAAGCACTTTTATTTGAGAAACACCCTGCTGTCTAAGAAGATCTACGGTGTATCGAATGGAATTGCCAGTAGCGAGCATGGGATCCACTATGATGCAAACCATATCCTCAATACCTATGGGGAGTTTTGCATAATACTCCACAGGCATTAAGGTTTTGTGATCCCTGTACAAACCGATATGTCCTACCTTTGCATTCGGAATGACCTTAAGCACTCCTTCAGCCATGGTAAGCCCCGCTCTTAAGATGGGTATGATGGCAATCTTCCTACACAGAACAAACCCCGTTGTTGTAGCCAACGGGGTTTCCACTACTTGCTCGGTGAGTTCTAAGTTTTTAGTCGCCTCGTAAGTGAGGAACATTGCCAGTTCCTGCACCAGCTCTCTGAATTCCTTAGGTCCTGTATTCTTATCCCGAAGCAAGGAGACCTTGTATTTAATCAGGGGATGATCTACCACGCTAAGCACTTATGACCACCCCTTGTATGCTGGGTAACGCTCTGTAAGTTCCTGCACCAAGCCTTTGATCTCAGCCTTCACTTTTTCGCTCTTAGTGATGAAGAGCTCGCTCATCTGCTCAGCAAGAAGTTTGCATTCTTCATCCCTTAATCCCCTCGTAGTAATATTAGGCGTGCCAATCCTGATGCCGCTAGCTACCCGTGGAGGAAGTTTGTCGAAAGGAATAGCGTTTTTGTTGACTACGATACCAACCTCTGCCAGCAGCTCCTCTGCTTCTTTACCGGTCAGCCCTACTGAGGTAACATCCAAAAGTATGAGATGATTGTCTGTTCCACCTGTTACTACTCTTACACCCTTAGAAGCAAAAGTCTCGGCCATGGTCTTGGCGTTCTTTACTACTTGAGCAGAATACTCTTTAAAAGAAGGTTCAGAGTCTTCTTTAAATGCCACCGCCTTCGCCGCAATAATGTGAACCAAAGGCCCTCCCTGCACCCCGGGGAAAACCGCCTTATCAATGGCTTTCGCATGTTCGGCCTTGCATAGTATGAGTCCACCCCGAGGGCCCCTAAGCGTTTTGTGGGTTGTAGTAGTAACCACGTCAGCAAATGGTACAGGGCTCGGGTGAACACCAGCAGCCACCAAGCCAGCTATGTGTGCCATATCTACCATAAAAATCGCGCCTACTTTGTCCGCTATCTCTCTAAAACCCTGGAAATCGATGAACCTGGGGTAGGCTGAAGCTCCTGCAATGATAAGCTTTGGCTTATGCTCCAAAGCTAGTTTTTCTACCTCATTGAGATCAATAGTTTCTGTTTTAGGGTCAACCCCGTAATGAACAATATTAAACCACTTACCTGTCATGGAAACAGGTGCACCGTGAGAAAGGTGACCTCCAGCAGCCAGTGACATGGAGAGTATTGTATCCCCAGGTTTGAGAAAAGCCAAATAAACAGCTTGATTTGCTTGGGACCCAGAGTGTGGCTGCACATTGGCGTGATCAGCACCAAAAAGCCTCTTAGCTCTTTCTATGGCTAACATCTCAACCTGGTCTGCCACCTCGCACCCACCGTAGTAGCGCGCATTCGGATAACCCTCGGCATACTTATTGGTGAAGATGGAACCTGTAGCCTCTAAAACTGCCTCAGAAGCCAAGTTTTCTGAGGCTATGAGATCTAGCGTCCTATTCTGACGCAAAGACTCACGCCTCATAAGCTCGAAGATTTCCGGATCTTCCTCCTCAATGTGGTCATATCTCATTTAGGCCTCACATCCTTTATTTAGATTTTTCTCCTCGATTTTTTCTATCTTTCTTATCCTTCTTAAGTGTCTGCCTCCCTCGAAAGAGGTATTTAAGAAGGTTTGCACAATTTCCATAGCTAAGTCAGGACCTAAGACCCTACCGCCCAAACATAACACGTTCGCATCGTTGTGCTGGCGAGCTTTCTTTGCTGCATAAAGGTCATAGGCAAGTGCCGCTCGTATTCCAGGAAACTTATTGGCAGCTATGCTCATACCGATACCAGTTCCACAGATAAGTATGCCAAAGCCACCATTCTTCGTAATATCAGTGCAAACTTCAGCTGCATAGTCGGGATAGTCAACCGATTCAATGGAATTTGTGCCCTTATCCACCACTTCATGCCCAAGTTCTATGAGGTTTTCTTTTAGCCTTTCCTTTAGTTGATAACCGGCGTGATCTGCACCCATGACAATTCGCATTCTAAACACCTCCTCAAAACGTTACGCCCCGCGGGGGCATGTGCAATGTTTTTCCTCTGGCATGGCCTTTATGAGGTCCAGTATGAACATTTGCACCTGATTGTTGAGCTTGTCCATTATGTTTAGAACTTCTTCATGGCTTACTTGTTCTTGTAAGCCTGCAGCAAAGTTGCTTACAATGGCCAAAGACAAATAGCACATTCCAGCTTCCCTAGAGAGCACTACCTCAGGCACAGAAGTCATACCAACCACATCGCCACCCAGCATAGCAAAAGCTTTAACCTCAGCCGCGGTCTCAAATCGTGGCCCTTCAGTTACCACCATAACCCCTCCTTTCCGAAGTGGAAAAGGAGTAGTAATCTTTGAGGCCACTTCTATCATTTCAGGACAATAAGGGTTAGTCATATCGGTGTGCACCACTTTTCCTTCCTCGAAGAAAGTGGATTTTCTCCCTTTTGTAAAATCTAGGAACTGGTCAACCAGCACCACTGTTCCTGGTTTTATTTCAGGGTTCAAACTACCCACAGCATTCGTAGCTATGATTCTTTGAGCTCCAAGACCTTGAAGAGCACGAATATTAGCTCTGTAATTCACCAAATGCGGTGGAACTGAATGGCCCAAGCCATGTCGAGGGAGAAAATATACTTCCCTATCATCAACCTGTGCTAAGAACACCTTTACTTCACCGTATTCCGTATTCACACTAATTTCTGTTGAAGGAACCCCTTCAATTTGATAGATACCAGAACCTCCGATGACTCCAATCTTCACCGTATTAAGTCCTCCTTTCTTATTGCACGACGTCTTTTACTCACTTCTTCCACGACTTCTGATGGGTTGACACCCACGAACGACTTATTGCGCACCACCCAACGTCCTTGGATAAAAACATCGCTTACTGCTTGAGTTCCAGCTGAATACACTACGTGAGATATCCAATCCTGTGGGTCATCTGCAGGGACCATAGATAAATCCTCCACGTCCCAGACAACCAGATCTGCAAGGTAGCCATCCCTTATTTCGCCTAATTCCAGTCCAAGCCGCCTAGCCGGTACAGAAGTAGCAGCCTCGAGAACATCCATGGGGGACAGTACATCAGGTTTTCCTGAGACGCCTCGCGCTAAAAGAACTGCTGTTCTCATTTCCTCTATGTAATCCAAGTTGTTATTAGAAGCCGCACCGTCCGTGCCTATGCCCACAGGCACTCCGCTATCTCTAGCCAAATCCCAGCGAAATAATCCAGAAGAGAGTTTCATGTTACTTTGAGGGCACTGAGCCACAACAACATTCTTGGTCCCCAAGAAAGACAAATCTTTTTCTGAAAAGTGAACCCCATGCGCAAAAACCACAGGCACTTCGAAAAAACCAATGTCTTCTAGCCGATAAAGATACTCTTCGCCTAAAACGTTATGTATGTATGCCTCTTCAGAAGCTGTTTCCATAAGATGCATGTGTATGAATAAGTCGTTTTCCTTTGCGAATTTTACCACATCAGGCAAAATGTTCATAGAAACCGTGTACAGCGCATGCGGTCCTACCCCCACTAAGGCGCCTAAATCCCTTAATTCCTCTGTCCGCTGCAGAGCTTTTTCCCATCCAGGCCTTTCGATGATGCCGGGGGTGAAAATGGGTCTGATTCCCACCTTTTCAGCTGCCTCCAGGGTAGCTTTTTCCCAAAAGTACATGTCAAGAAATGTGGTAGCTCCGCTGCGCACAAGTTCCATGCAAGCAAGCATTGAGGACCAATAAACGTAATCATCGTTCAACCTTGCCTCAAGTGGCCATATGTACTCATTAAGCCATCGGTCTAAGTTAACATCATCACCAATGCCTCTAAACAAGCTCATGGCAACATGACTGTGAGCATTAAAAAACCCTGGTGTAACCAGGGTGTCTGCAAACATGGCATCTATGTGTTCTGGTTCTTTAAATGTTATCCTTTGTCCATCCACATAAAACGTTCCACGTACTAGAGTTTTGTTTTCATAATCAGGATACCAAACATTTCTGAAACACACATTCATGGTTTGTTTTTGGCCTCCTTTCGCATGGCCTCAATAGCTTCTTTGACCATTACGGGTGAAACATGCGTGTAAATCTGAGTAGAACGAAGACTGCTGTGTCCCAAAAGCTCCTGTATTTCTCTAAGGTTTGCACCTTCTTCAAGTAGATTGGTAGCAAACGTGTGCCTAAGTGTGTGAGGGTGCACCAAATCACGCAAGCCATATTTTTTACTAATTTTATGCAAGATGTATCTGGCGCCTCTGTCTGTCAATCCCTGTCCTTGCATATTCAAGAAAAGTGGACCCTCCGTCAAATTAAAAACTTCGATATACCTTTTAAGCAATTTTAACGCCTTTGAGGGAATGTAAACAGTACGTTTTTTATTACCCTTTCCTAACACTTGACAACTGGCTGTCCTAAAATCTATGTCCTCCACTTTTAGCGAGAGCGCCTCACTTATTCTGGTACCCGTACCCAGCAAAAACCACACTAAGGCTTTATCCCTGAGTTCAATGGGAGTATTCTCTGGTAACTCCAAAAGCTTTGAGATGTCGTCCCTTAAAACAACCCGCGGGACTTTAAGTCCTGTCTTAAAACCGCTAAGCTCCATGATTGGCATTTCGTAACCTTGCTTTTTTAGGAAACTGCAGAATTTTCTAAGTGAAGATAAAAATCGATTTAGTGATGTGGGTGCCATGCCTTTTCTTGACAAATGCATCAAGTAATCGTCCACAGTCTTCTGATCCAAACTTGTGGTAAACATGAAATACTGCTTCAAATCCACGTAATACGCTTTCAGCGTGTGCTCGGAATATCCTGACGCTTCTAAAGTATCTAAGAATTGATTAAGTAACTCTGCCCAATTCTCTAGCTGCATATTCGATAGCTATCCTTGCACGGTCAACACGTTTTTGTTTCCTCTCACTTTTCTTTCCTTCAACCGGCGGGACAAGTCCCCAGTTCACCCCCATTGGCTGTTTTACTTCGGGTAAAGATTGTTCAATATAGGTAACCAGCCCACCAAGCATGGACTCCTCTGGTAAAGGTATCAACTTCTCACCTCCGAGCAAGCGAGCCACGTTAATGCCAGCCCAAAGTCCTCCTGCGATTGCTTCCAGATACCCTTCAGTTCCAGTAAACTGACCTGCATAAAACCAAAGTCTGTTTGTCCTGCTCTGGAAAAACTTGTTTACTACTCCAGGTAAGAATCTGTTTTGATGAATTTGCCCTAACCTAACAAAAACTGCATTCTTAAATGCAGGTAACTGCTTAAAGATCCTTATTTGCTCTGTGTGAGAAATTCCTGTCTGAAACCCTACCATGTTCAGAATGGTCCCAGAAGCGTTTTCCTTCCGTAACTGGATAACTGCATGCACATCACGGAACTTTTCTGGAATAGCTAACCCTGTTGGGCGCATGGGACCAAAAGCCAAACTTTCCTTACCTCTTCGTGCTATTTCCTCAACAGGCAGGCACCGCTCGAAAAACGCATCGGGCTTGTCAAAATCATGTCTGTGAGCTTCGCGGGCATTCAGAAGCTGCTCAACAAACCAATAGTATTCCTCTTTGGACAATGGCACGTTTAGGTAGTCACTGCCTTCTCCAAACCTATTTCCCCAAAAAGCGTAATCCATGTCAATGGTTTCAGTAAGAATGCTAGGACTAGTGGCATCGTAATATTGAGCCTCGCATCTGCCTTCGCGTTCCTCTAAAAAATGCAAAAGATCTTCCTTTATTAAAGGCCCAGGGGCAATTATGCAGGGTACGTCCTTAGGAATTTCGGTTATCTCCGCGCGTACAACAGTAATATTCCGATGGCTCCGCACTGCATCCTCTACTAGCGTAGAGAACAGCTCCCTATCCACCACCAGAGCCTTATCACCGCCTATCTGGGCTTCAAATGCGAGATTAACCAAAGATGATCCCAGTACTTTCAGCTCAAAGAGAAGTTCACCTTTCGCATTGTCTGTAGATAATGACCCTAAGGAATTACTACACACCAATTCAGCCAATTTAGATGTTTTGTGAGCCGGAGTCATAACAGCGGGGCGCATTTCAAAAAGGGTAACTGGAAAGCCTAAGTCGGCTAATGTTAAGGCCGCCTCAGAGCCTGCCAGCCCGCCACCGATAACCCAAACATCCATAATAATATTCTACAAGACACTACCTGGAATGAGGTTAACAAGAATTAGCTTTGTTCCCCAAAACTGCCAGTCCTAAATGGATATCATGAAATCCAGTGTATGGTTTCTCCCTCAAGTATGACTTTGCCAGTGGACTGCCACTTTGCCAAGAGTTGACCTGCCTCCACCAAGCTTCCTACGGTTGCAACTAAATCTTGAACAGTTCTACAGGACCTGTATTGTTCATCAGTGTCCTTGGGAATAGCCAGTATGGGCTCTGCTCCATCGAAGATTAGCATGTTGCTGCCCATAGCACTATCCCTATCTATATCGCCAGGTACCGCTTTAACCTCCTTACCCATCTGCAGAGCAAAACTTGCAGTAATCAAAGCTCCACTCTTTACAGGCGCTTCCACAACTACGATAAAGTCGCTTAGTGCAGCTATTAGCCAGTTTCTTTCTCTAAAGAATGCCTTTCTAGGCCCTTGGTCAGGCTTGTACCAAGTAATAACGAAGCCTTTCTCTTCTATTCTTTTCCTTAGCAAAAGCGTGGATTTGGGATAGTGAAAATCAAGTCCATGCCCCAACACACCAACTGTGGTTCCTCTTTCCAAAGCACCTTCGTGGGCTTTCTGGTCAATGCCGTAGGCGAGCCCGCTAACGACAACATACCCTTCGCTCGCGTAGTACTTACCTAGCTCATAAGCCACTCTTAAGCCGTAGCTTGAAGCATGCCTAGTCCCCACTATACCAACAGTTTTTTCAAGAGGAGGAATGGAGTTGCCTCTAACATACACGGGACGCTCTAACCCTTGCTGCACGAGCCTTCCACAGAAGATGTGATCATCGGGTTTTAGCACACGGCTTTCAGTGGTCACGGAACAAGGCTCCTAAGCCATGGAATTACCTGACGATAAGAAATGGCTTCAGTAAGGTGGTTAATACCTATGTCACGATCCCCTTGCAAGTCTGCTATGGTTCTACTTAGTCGCAGAATCTTGTGCCTTTCTCTACGTGAAAGCCCTGCTTTTTCCACTGAATCGTCCAATAGTTTCCTAACAGAACTGCTTATTTCAATAAGTTCATCCACTCGTTCACCCGTAATGTGACCAGCATGAACGAAACCTTCTGACTCCCAACGCTCATTTTGAATACTCCATACTTTTTGTATTCTTTCCTCTACCATGGTCATGTCTTCGTTGGGCTCATCAGCTTTGACCCAGTAATGCAGGTCAATACGATCAGCCACAGGTCCGCTGAGGCGCCCTAAATACCTGGTAACACTTGCAGGAGAATCTTTACAAACCTTCTTGGGATGCCCCAAATAACCGCAAGGACATGGGTTAGACGTTGCAACCAAGAGAAAATCGGCTGGCCAAGTAAGACGTTGGCTTCCATAAGAAGCCAGTACCGTTCGGGAATCCAAAACCGTTCTCAAGCCCTCTAAAATGTCTTTTCGGTACTGTGGGAATTCATCCATGATGAGTACGCCTCTGTGAGCGTAAGTAACTTCACCAGGTGTACCTTTCGCTGATCCAAAGAACCCAGCAGGCGTGCTGTTCCAGCTGGTAAAGCGTGCAGGTCGATGCTCAGGTAAGGCTCCCGTGCTTGACAACAGATCAAGTTTTTCCGAGTTATTCATAGCAGGCATGATTCCAACCATCCGTTCAGCGACCATGCTTTTCCCCACCCCGGGGTTCCCCATCAGCAGAACATGGTGCCAACCAGCAGCCGCTATCATGGCAACACGCTTTATGCCAGATCCCTTCACATCGTTTAGCCCAAGTCTGTTTTGGATATGCGCATTTGAATTGTCTTCAATGGGATTTGATGACTCGCCGTTAAGAAGTTGAGCAACATGCTCTACCATGAAAAAATCACCATCAGGCGTCAGCTTAAGTACTTCACAAGTAAGGCGTGGGCATATGAACTGCTTTATACCACTATTGTAAGCAGCAGCAATAACGCGAACACTTTGCGCTGTTGCTCTAACTGTACCATCCAACGCCACTTCTCCAACGATCAAACGTTCGGAACTACCTTTTAAAAAACCATACAAAAGTGCTAAATCAAAGTGTGCACCACTTTTTGTTACTTCGCTGGGCAAAAAAGCAACCATAACTCTTCCTTGTGGTATGGATTTTCCAACAGACTTCAATGCGTAACGGACACGCTCTTTTGATTCTTCAACGCTTTCAGAGACCATACCTACCATGTGAAAAGCAGGAAGCCCAGCACCGTAGGTTATTTGAATTTCAACGGGAACAAAACGGTCACCAAAGGTTAACCCACTCCACACTTTCACAACATCCATCAAGCCTCACCCCTTTGTACCAATGGCAACCTTGGGGACCGCAAGCGAAAACGTCGATCCTGTAACTCTGCTCGCCACCAGTATATAAATAAGCACATTGCATAATTCTTTCTAACTTTCTTAAGTCAACTGTTTCTGCAGCGTCAAAGTTCTTTCGGTAGCGAACTTCAACAAAGACCAGTGTTCTACCCTTTAACGCTACAATGTCAATCTCACCAGTAGGGAATACCACATTTTGATCCAATATGCGGTATTTCTGTGAAACCAAAAAAGATGCTACACGGTCTTCAGAAAAGTGCCTGCTCAAGCACTCTCCTCAGAAAAGAACGTCTGTGCTGGGCTGTAATGCCAAAACACCTAATGGCTTCTAAATGTGTTTTAGTCCCATACCCTTTATGTGCTGAAAACTCATACCCTGGTAACAGGGAGTCCAAACACACCATGAGTTCATCGCGGATAACCTTGGCAACAACGCTCGCAGCAGCCACAGAGGGCAATAAAACGTCGCCTTTCACCACACATTGATAATCAGGAACCTCAGTCGTCAACGGTCTTTTCCCATCAAAGACAACAATGGCATCGTCAAGCGGAATTTCAGCAAGCGCCTCTTCAGCGGCTTGCTTAAGGCAGAAACTTATTCCAAACCGGTCAATATCCCAAGGGGCGGCAAGTCCAATGCCAAAACAGCTGCTCTCAACGATGTTTGCAAACACTGACTTTCGCTGTAAAGGGCTCATCTGCTTTGAATCACGCCATTTAACCTCAGGAGAACTATGGAACCGAACAGCACAGACTAACAGAGGACCTGCTACGGCACCTCTGCCCACCTCATCTACGCCCACCACCGGTTTTCCAAAAAGGCCCTTCTCCAGTTCCCAACTGGGATAAGGTTTCATTAGAAGCTCCTAATCTTATCAAGAGGAAAAATACGTAAAACAACTTTTGCCTTTATGTCCTGTTTTGTCACAGGACCGAATGACCTGCTATCCCGACTAGCGAATCTGTTATCTCCTAAAACGAAATACTGATTCTCTCCTAGTTTAACCTCAGACAGTTCACCGGAAGAGTTAAATCCTTCATCTGAAGGTAACCACGGTTCTTCAAGTTTTTGACCATTTATGTAAACTTCACCATCGTTTATGGAAATGGTTTCGCCAGGAAGCCCTATGACACGTTTCACATAAAGTTCACCATTGCTAAAAGCACCACCTACTATGACGATGTCCCCGCGCTCTATGCCGTTACCAACAATAGTGCTCTTCAAACCGATCACAATGTCTCCGGGCTCCAACGTCGGAACCATAGATGTCATGTAAACCCGGTATGGCTGCAGCACATATACCCTTATGGGAATAACGATGGCTGCAGCCAATACCAGAGCCACGAGCCATTGGAAAAGCTCGTTTACAACCTTCCTAGACATACTTAGAATCTACTCTTCTTCTTTACAACTAAGTGCTTCTTTTCACGCAAGTAGTAGAGTTTTGCACGCCTTACTTTTCCGCGAGTAACCACTTCTAAATCCACCAAGTTGGGACTGTGAAGAGGGAAGGTCTTTTCCACACCAACACCTGAAGAAATCTTCCTTACCACAATGGATTCGCTTATACCGGTACCTTTCTTAGCAATGACGATACCTTCATATGCTTGGACGCGGCTCTTATCCTCTCCACTCCTGTCTCTTTCTGTGAATCTCCACTTAACTCTTACCGTGTCTCCAACTTCAACTGGGGGTACATCCTCCCTCATCATAGTTTGTTCGATTCTTCTGATGATATCCATTTCTTTACCCTCCTTGCTTAAAGGCTATCTCCAATGATCCTATCCACCAAAATTGACGCCGCTGATCTAACGGATAGGTGATTGAAATCTCCGTTTGGTCTTATGGGCGCAAGGAAATAATCCATTTTCCTGATCATCTCGTACGCAATTCCATGACCTGTTCCCAAAACCAGGACCACAGGTTCTCTAGCTCTTACCAGATCCCTAACAAAATCATAGTTTACCATATTGGGATATGGTCTAGCGTCGGTGGCCACAAGCTTAGGGACCTTACCCTCACGCTCCTCAAGGCACTTAACCACTGATTCGATGTCGTCCACAACACGTACCAAAGACAACGCCTCATGCCGGTGAGGGTTGTAAATTCTACCTTCATCTGACGCCCAATATTGAATAATACGTTTAACAAGCTCCTGCTGGGCTTTCACAGGGGTAACAACCCAAAAATCAGAAAGGTTGTATGTCCTGCTTAGTCTAGCGATATCGTGAATATCCAAATTAGTCACAGACGTTGTGACAATCTTGTATTCCCTGTCATACATGGGATAGTGCATCAAAGCAATAGATAAACTGTTCACGTTAGTTGGACTGTTCACCAAATATCGCCCTCTTCACCTTTTCCATATCAGTTAGTACACGCCTAAGAATCTGTAAATCCATGGGCTCCAGTTTGGCAGATGTCAGCAAATCTGGTCTTTGCACCAAAGTTCTCTTAATTCGCTGCTCTTTCTTCCAAAGCTCAATACGCTGGTGATGTCCGCTAAGGAGCACCTCTGGCACTTCTTTTCCTTCGTACTCCCTAGGTCTAGTAAACTGAGGTTCTTCCAAAAGATTATTGGTAAAGCTTTCTTTTCTCACATTGTCACTTTTTTCAACAAACCCGGGTAGCAGTCGAATGACTGTTTCCATGATCACAGCTGCTCCTAGTTCTCCTCCACTTAGCACATAATCACCCACAGAAACCTCTAAATCCACATGGTCAAATATGCGATCGTCCATACCTTCATAATGGCCACAAAGCAGCACTATGTCACCTTCATAAGAGCTTAGTATTGTGCACATCTCTTGGTTAAGAACCTTACCTCCAGCGCTCAACGCCAAAACCAACGGATTTTGTACCAAGGTCTTTGCATGATCTAAGGCTGGTTTTAGGACGTCATACCTCATCAGCATACCGGATCCGCCACCGAACATATAATCGTCTACTGAGCGATATCTGTCCTTGGCAAAGTCTCGCGGGTTAACATAAAGCACATCAAATGCTCGACCCCGGGCCCTACCTACTACGCTAGCTTGGAGCCAACAATCTATGGCGTCAGGAAACAATGTTACCACTGCGAACCTTTTCATACCAGGAAACCCTCACTGGAAACAGTTATTGTTTTCTTAACCCGATCAATGCTCAAAGCCTCTCTGGTAAAGGGAGCACGCCGGAGCTCACCGTTTATCTCCAGTAGCAAGAAAGGAGCCTCGTCCGTTCCCTGAAGGTCCAAAACCCTGCCTACTACTTGCCCATTGACAATCACGTCCATTTCCAAAAGCTCACTTGTAGTGTATGTGTCACCTTTGCCAGAACGACCTTTTACATAAACTTTTTGATTAACAAACGTTTCCACCGACTCCGGTGTATCATAGCCAAGTAGTTTGACCACGAACCTTCCATCAGGGCCCACTCCAAGCTTTTCAACCTTTAGTAAGGTACCGTTTTCCAAGTAGAACTCATCAGTAGTACGAAGAATATCTTCGGAACCGTAAAGGTTGAAGTAAATCTCACCCTTGAGACCGAAAACTTTGCCAAACCGGCCCAAACAGATTCTATCCTTAGGCATTTCTAAGTTCAACGACTTCTCCGTCTTTGATAACTATTTCGGCTTTGTTCACTTTCTCTTCAAACCTGTCTCCAGGCTGTAGGTCAACATAGCCTTCTAAAACTGCATATACAACTTCTTCGCCATCTTCCAGCTTGTCAATGTTGGCCATATCAGATCTTAACTGCCTCACCAATGTCTCTCTATCGTTCAGTTCCATCTGAAGTTGCTGTCGTACGAGGTTCTTTTGAGCATCGTTTTGTCCAGGTACCATTACTGATAACTGTCTAAGCTGGCGCTCCAGTGTCTGCATCTCAATCTCTGTCTGTTTAATTAGCGCATTAGCCTTTGACTTCAAATCTTCCTTGAGCCAAGGTGTGACTATACCTTTTACCACAACGTTCCTTTTTACTTGCACAACAAATCACTCTCCTAACTAAGCATGTTCGCCTTACGCAGCAAAATCCTTACTGAGTCGGTAGGCTTAACACCAACACTGAGCCAGTACTTCACACGATCTTCCTTGAGCTGAATCGTCTCTGGTTCTGTCCTGGGATTGTAGAATCCGACGATCTCAATGAAACGTCCATCACGTGGTGAACGCTCATCAGCCACTACCACTCGGTAAGAAGGCTGTCCTTTCGCTCCAACTCGGAGTAATCTCATCTTTACTGCCACTTGTTGCACCTCCTCTTATATTAGACCGCCCCTCAGCATTTTCTTAAGCTGAGCGGGGTTTTTAGCGAATTTTTTCATGCTTCCATACTGCTTTAGTAACAAGTTAACCTCTTGTACTGTAGTCCCACTACCAGCAGCTATTCTTCTTTTCCTTGATGCATTGAGTACTTCTGGGTGCTTTCTCTCATAAGGAGTCATAGATTGAATTATGGCTTTCATACGCTTTATTCGGTTCTTTCCTTGCTCCAGCATCTCCGGATCCACATTAGCATTCACAGGCAAGGCTCTAGCCATGTAATCTATTAATGATTCCTTGCTAATGGATTCAAAAGCTTCTAGGAGCATGTTCATATCGAATTTCTCATCCTTACCTTTAGCAGCGGGTTTTGATTCTTCCATTTCGCGCTGCATATCCATAATCTTTCTCAAGAAAGCCTTCGGGTTGCCTATGCCCAAAATCATGGCAGCAGTTTCATTAGGGTCAAAAGGTTCAAAGTCTCTTATATGCTCCCCAGTACCCATAAATAATATGGGAACCCCAGAGACATAAGCCACCGACAAGGCAGCACCGCCCAATTCGTCACCGTCAGCCTTGGCTAAAATCACACCACTAACCGGAGCAGCTTCTTTAAAAGATTTAGCGATGTTCGCTGCCTCTTGACCAAGCATGGCGTCGACCACCAAAAGCACTTCTTGCGGGTTTAGCTGTTTGTTTATCATACTCAGTTCTTGAAGCATGTCAGTTTCTACATGAAGCCGGCCTGCAGTGTCCAAAATGAGCACATCGTGCAGACTTTTTTTCATGAAACTTTGAATCTTCGCAATGTCGACTTTACCATTTTCCACAAACGACTCAAAATAAAGACCGTTTTCACTGGCCAACACCCGCAGCTGCTCTGCTCCGGCAGGGCGATAAGGGTCTGCAGCTCCCAAAACCACCGACTTACCGTTACGTTTCAGGAAATAACCCAACTTGGCAGCAGTAGTTGTCTTACCAGATCCTTGCAATCCTGCCAGAACGTAAAGTGAAATTCCTCTCGGATTCACTTTCAAAGGCCTGTAAGACCCTAAAAGAGCAGTAAGTTCCTCATAAACAGTCTTTAGAAGGTAATCCTGAGGCGAAACGATGCCAGTTTGAGGTTTTAGTTTTTCACGTAGTCGCTCTACAAGTTCATTGACCACCGGTAAACTAACATCAGCCTCGATAAGAAGCCATCGCAAGTCCTTCAAAAACTGGTCAATGTCCTCTTGTTTTAGTAAACCCTTTGAACCAAAAGGAGCGAACACGTTTTGTATTCTTTTTGCCAAACCCTCAAACATATCAGTTCTCCTCCAAAATTCTCATAACCCTTTGTCTTTCTGACTCAGGTAGTTCATCAACTAGATGATCTACAAACCTCAAGAAACCCACATTTTCTTCAATTTGCTCTAGTTTTCTAACTGCGCTATCCAATTGTTTAGCCACTGCTTGACGTGACGTTCCTCTTTGCGAAGCGATTTCAATCACAGAAAGTCCGTAGTAAAGGTAAGCTTGAGCTACCTCATACTCAGTTTTACCAAGTAATTTTCCGTAAAGATCTAAAAGCCGTACATAGCGATCTACTTTTTCCTTGTCAACCATTTCAGGTTGACATTATACCACATTATTGAAATACGTTACAAGATTGCTTTACAATAAGGGCCGTAGCAAACTACGATGCCAAAACAATAAAGTACTTTGGGATTTTTTAAATGTGAGAGACTACTTTTACTAAACCTTATAGGCGAGTTTGAGTTCTTTTATCTTATCCCTGATAACGATGGCTTTTTCAAATTCTAGTGCTTCAGCAGCCTCATACATCTCTTGTTCAAGCTGGAGCAGCATAGCATTTGCCTCTTCTTTTGTCATGCGACTTCCTGACGCTGCACCGCTTATGAAATCGAGGTAATCCACAACACGCTTACGCACTGTTTGAGGAGTTATACCGTGCTCTTTATTGTATGCCAACTGTTTTTCTCTGCGCCTGTTTGTTTCATCCACTGCAGACCTAAGTGAGTCAGTAAGTTGGTCAGCATATAGAATAACCCGACCATTTACGTTTCTTGAAGCTCTACCAATCATTTGTATTAGCGAACGCTCACTTCTGAGAAAACCTTCCTTATCAGCGTCTAAAACTGCTACTAAAGAAACTTCAGGCAAGTCAAGACCTTCCCTAAGGAGGTTTATACCAACTATAATGTCAATGACACCAGTCCTTAGCTCCTTTAACACCTGTGATCGTTCTATGACATCAATCTCTGAATGCAGGTATCTGACTTTGAATTTCAGTGAACTCAGGTATGTGGAAAGCTTTTCTGCCATTTGTTTAGTTAATGTCAGGACTAATGCTCTTTCCCCATGCTGTACTACCCGAGTGAGCTCTCTAACCAAGTCATCCACTTGATTCTTTGCTGGCTTAACCACAACTTCCGGATCAACTAGACCTGTGGGACGGACAATCTGCTCCACCACTTGCTCGGAGACTTCCAGTTCATAGGGTCCTGGCGTTGCACTAACAAAGATTACTTTATCAACCAAAGATAAGAATTCATCGAAATTTAGTGGACGATTATCCTTAGCAGAAGGCAAACGAAATCCGAAACGCACCAGTGTCTCTTTTCTTTGCATCTCGCCATGGAACATGGCTCTGATTTGAGGAATGGTTAGGTGGCTTTCGTCAATGAACATTAGATAAGGGCGTCGGAAATAGTCCAACAGGGTATACGGTCTCTGTCCTTCCCTGCGCCCACTGAAATAGCGTGAATAATTTTCAATACCACTACAATAACCAGTGGATAACAGCATCTCCATATCGTACTTAGTTCGTTCTTCAATGCGCTGTGCTTCTATGTACTTGCCTTCTTCTTTGAACTGCCTAACTTGTTTGTCCAGTTCCACCATCACCTGGTCTACCACATTTCTAATTAGTTGCTCCGAGGTAACAAAGTACTTCGAAGGGAAAAATGTGTAGGAATGATAAGAAAACATTCTTTCCCCAGTCAGCGGATCACTTTCATAAATACTTTCGATAACGTCATCATCAAAAACCACAGAAATAATGCCCTGCGCATGAGGAGGAAAAACATCCACCTTAAAACCCCTTGATCTAAAATTACCAGGTCGAAGTTCGATGTCGTTTCTTTCATAACTGATTTGGGAAAGCCGTCTCATAAAAAACTTCGTGTTCATTTTCATGCCCTCGGTTATGGAGAAAGCGGAACCTGCAAACACTTCAGGATTTTCCAAGGAATAAATGCAAGAAACAGAAGCCACTACTACCACATCTCGCCTAGATAGCAAAGAAGAAATAGCTGATAATCGCATCTTATCGATGTCTTCGTTTATGGCTGCATCTTTAGGCAAATATGTGTCAGTCTCAGGGATATATGCTTCTGGTCTGTAGTAGTCGTAGTAGCTCATGAAAAGCTCCACAGCATTATGAGGAAAGAATTCTCTGAACTCCGAGTAAAGCTGCACTGCCAGTGTCTTATTTGGCGAAATGACCAGCGTTGGCAAGTTTAAAGCTTCGATGATCTTAGCCATGGTGAAAGTTTTGCCGGAACCAGTTACTCCGAGCAGTGTCTGAAACTGAAAACCTTTGTTTATACCATCACAGAGTTTTTCTATGGCCTCAGGCTGGTCACCACTGGGTTCAAATGGAGCTTCAACTTTAAAGCGCTCTTTCATTACTCAATATCCAAGTATTCCCTCAGCTTCCTGATCCTGGTAGGATGGCGTAACTTTCTCAATGCTTTAGTCTCGATCTGTCTCACCCTTTCACGAGTAATGTTGAAGCTTGCTCCGACCTCTTCCAAAGTGTGTTCCACACCATCCACTAGACCATATCGCACTTCAATGATCTCTCTTTCACGTTTGTTCAGCGTGCTGAGGACTTCCTCCAAAACGCGCCTGCGCTCTTCTTCCCAGAAATACTTATCGGCTGCTCCTTCACCCGTATCGGGTACAAAATCTTGTACCCTGCTGTCATCTTGATCACCAATGGTGGCATCTAGTGACTGCGGCTCCGGATTTGACATCTGCTTAAGCGCAAGCACTTTATCCTCACTGAAGCCCAAAGCTTCGGCTAATTCCTGAACAGTAGGTTCCCTACCCAGCTGATTGTACAGCTCATTTAGTTTCTTCTGAAATTGGTGGTAAGCTTCCACCATATGTACAGGACGTCTGATCAATCTCGATTGATCAGCTAAAGCACGAGTTATGGCTTGTTTGATCCACCACGTGGCATAAGTGGAAAACTTGTAGCCCTTTCGCCAGTCAAATTTCTCCACGGCTTTTATCAGCCCGATGTTACCTTCTTGGATTAGCTCCATAAAGCTAAGACCCTTATTAGTGTATTTCTTTGCAATGGAGATTACCAGACGCAGGTTTCTTTTAATAAGCTCCTCACGTGCTGCAGCATCGTTTTTCTCAATTCTCTGGGCCAATATACGTTCTTGCTCAGCAGTAAGCAAATCATATTGACCCACATCATGCAGGTAAACCTGCATGAGCTCTCTTACTTGCTCTTCTTCCTCAGGAAGACCCTGTTCATATGAGACATTTTCCCCATAAATTCTGGGCTCCTCAGGGATAATACTTATCCCTTTTTCCTCGAGGAACATGTCAATCTCATCCACATCAAGATCTTCAGGGTTCAGACTATTGATGAGGAGGTCGACATCCTCTTCCATCAAACCAAATTTTTTGTTGTAGAGGTTTTCTAACTCTTCAGTCAGATCCTTCTTTGCTTTTTTCCCTCTACTTGCCATATTATTCGACACACCACCTCTGTAAGCGGACTTCTCTTTAAAGGTATACCCAAAAAACAGCGCACTTAAACGCACTTATACTATTCTAACCCCTGTAGCTGCCTGCTTATTTCATCACGTTCACTAAGAACCTCCTGCAATTGTTCAAGCAAACCCTCATCATGAGATTCCGCCAGCTGCGAACTAAGTTTGTTAATGTAATTGTCCAGGTCTTTAACCCTCCAGCGTCCCAAAAGTTCCTTTAGCATTTTCTCCTTTTGCTGATATGTACCAAAATTCTCCGACATCGATTCTTCCACTAAGTCCCTTAAATAAGGTGGAAACAGTTCAACATACTTTTCAGCCGTATCCCTTTCAGGATCCCAGTCCTTTATTGCATCCAGAACTTCTCTGAGTCCGGGCGTATAAGGGTAAAAATACTCGTCTTCTACAAGAATGGTGCTCAGCTCGGGGGTGTTTATGAGAAGCTTAGCCATCTGTTCCTCAATACTTTCAACATCAACAGGTTTTTTCTTACTCACAGCGTTATATATATCTTCTTCACTGCGCTCCAATTTGGCTCCCCGAGAAGACAAAAAAGACTGAAGGGTTCTGGTTTCTAAACCCATCTTCTCTCCAAGTTCATTAAGAGCCATCTCAAGCAACGGTGATGTAGTTAAACCCCTCAGGTTTTGCGACAGTGCTTCCAAAAACTCTGGAGAACGCATGCCACCGAAGTATCTTGCAGCACACAGTTCCAGAAATTTGAACAAGTTTACAGGTGCTGAAAGGATTTCACTAAGTTTGTTCCTGGATCTTAATGCCATTTCGTCAGGATCCACTCCCTCTGGCAGCAAAGCCACAGAGGGTTCAATATTTTGCGACAGCAGAACAAAACAGCCCTTCAAAGCAGCCATAATCCCGGCATCGTCTGAATCTAGAAGAAAAGTAGCTCTCCTAACTTTGCGGCTGAGCAAACGAGACTGCTCGGGCGTTACTGTTGTACCCAGAATAGCTACCACATTTGAGAAACCCTCTTGACTAAGCACCACAGCATCGAAATAGCCCTCCACCAATATCACAGACTTGGTCTTATCAATGCTAGGCAAAGCTTGATTAATGCCGTAAAGCACTCGAGACTTCTTGAACGTTGCCGTCTCGCCCGTGTTTAAGTACTTAACAGGGTTAGTCTCATCCAAAGTTCTTGCTCCAAATCCGATGGTTCTCCTACTTAGGTTCTCAATGGGAAAGACTATTCTTCGGCCAAAGAAGTCATTACCGATGCTATTTGTAAGCCCAGCTTTTCTCACTAGATCAGCGGTAAAACCCTTTCTAATCAATGCTTTCTGCAAAAAATCGCGAGTGGGGTCGTATCCCAAACCAAAGACACCTATTGTTTCCGCCTTCACTCCCCTGCTACTAAGGTACCTAAGTGCCAAAGCCCCACTTCTGGTAAGCAGTACGCCATTCATCAATCTGCGTGCCTCTTCCAAAACTTGCAGAATTTTTTCTGTCTCTGAATTCTCGTCTACAGAGATACCAACCTCAGTAGCAAGCATTTTTACAGCTTCACGATAACTTACATTCTCAATCTTTGAAAGAAACTTAATAACGTCACCACCTTCCCCACAGCCAAAGCACTTAAAAATACCTTTACCAGGATTAACACTAAATGAAGGTGTTTTCTCGCTGTGGAAAGGGCACAAACCAAAGTAGTTTCTGCCAACTTTTTTTAGACTCACATAGCGTGAGACTACTTCTACTATGTCCACGTTGTTCCTTATGTAAACAGCAGCTTCGTCAACGGTCATAATGGGCCCACCAGGATTCAGCAATCCTTTCTATGAACTTATTCAAATTCAAACCCGTAGAAAACTCCGAAGCACACTTTGCATGTATATAAGCAGCCGATACGGCTGCATCAGCCAAAGTCATTCCTCTGCTCAAAAAGAAGCCGATTAGACCGGATAAAACGTCTCCTGTACCCCCGGTAGCTAACCTTGGTTCGTTAATAGGGATGACGAGCCACCTTTGGCCATCATAGATAATGGTTCCCGGGCCTTTTAACAAAACTACGTGTCCAAATCGTTCATAGAGGCGTTTTGCTGCATCGTATCGATTCCTCCTTACCTCTTCCACGCTCGTATTGAGAAGACGCGCAGCCTCACCTTCGTGGGGCGTTATCACTGCATTTTTGGCGTGCTCAAGCACCTCTGAACGCAAACCACCAGCATCAATGACCTTTGGAAAATCTGTGGCAGCCATAGATAAAGCCAAAGACACATCTTCAAGACCCGGACCAATAACTTTTGTACCTGGTCCATCGCCTTTGACTACTTGAGGAAATTCACTTATAACAAGCTCTTCCACGTGCTGATCACTTTTTATATAAAGAAGTCCTGCCCCCATTAGTAAAAGTGTTTTTACTACTAAAAGAGCTGCTCCAGGAAAATGTTCTGACCCAGCCACTACACTTACTAGTCCTGCCTCTCTTTTATGGTAAGGCATCGCTATCCCACTTGCCATTATTTTTTCTGCATCGGTAGATTCAATCGAATACGCTAAACTTTCAGCATGGCTTTCGAAGAACCTACCATACCCAAGACTATCCAGGACAAACCTGCCGCTCCTCATTAAACCCAATCCAGTCACAGCATTAACCTTCGGTAAACCCAAAAAAACTGTGAGTTCCGCCTGTACGATGGGTTCTTCCACCATGCCTTCAGCAGAAAGTCCAGAAGGCATGTCAATGCTAACCACGGGAAGTGACAAAGCATTCATTTCATTGATTAAAGTGGCATATGCCTCTCCCGCGGGCGGTCTAAAACCATAGCCAAACAGACCGTCTACCAGCACATCACAATCCTGCAGCTGTTTTATGTCTTTGCAAACCACAGCTCCTTCATCCAGCAAGTAAGTCAAGCGAACAGAACTCTCCAAAGAGAACACCTTAACGTTTATTCCTCTATCCAGTAGAAAACGTGCACAGGTAAGCGCATCACCACCGTTGTTACCCTTGCCAGCTACCACGCCCACTGTCTTTGGATTCGCTAGACTAACAACCTGCTCGGCTACGCTTCTGCCTGCAACCTCCATTAACGCAGCAGGTTCTACTTGGTAATCCTCGAAAAGAATACTCTCAATACTCTTCATGTTATTTCCAACCAGAGGAATCACATTAATCCGCCTCCCAAATGGCTATGGCTACGGCGTTATCTTTCTCGTGGCTTATGGATACCCACACCCTGCCTTGAATTTCTTGGCCAACTATTTTAGCCTCGCGTGCGGGAGAGCTGATTACAATATGCTTGAAAAGAATACTTGGAGTATTCAGTGCCTTTTTAACGGCTTCCTTGGCAGCAAAGCGAGCTGCTAAAGAAGCTAGTGGCATAGACTGTTCTTCTTCAGCAAAAAACTCAGCAATAAACCTTTGACCGTGTTTTGCATAAACTTTTTCAAACCGACTCATGGAAACTATGTCGATTCCCACGCCTCTTATGACCATCATGTATAATTTATACTATATAAGCACCATTCTGGCTGCTCAAACGCAACAGTTTTGAGTTAATAAGATTTTGTGAAACTTATTTTTGACGGAGGTGACCCCATGACCAGAATTAGGAGAAACCTTATAAGAGCGTTGTTGTCCGGCGATAAGTCCTACTGGGAACTTATCAGATTTCAGGATGATAGTCTACCGAAATTTGAAGAAGAGCTAAGTAACTTATTAAACGAAGGACTTGTGAGCACCCATGATCATCACTTCAGCCTTACTGACAAAGGAATAGCTATTGCCGCCGAGGAACACTTGTCCCCCTATGTTTCACCTGTTTGCGACGCATGCCATGGAAAGACGATCCTCTTAAAGGGGCCCTATGAGAACTGGTCAAAACAGTTCCAAGAAATAACAAAGGACCGTCCCAAAGCGATAAAGGATTATGACCAAGGTTATGTGATCACCGAAGACACCATAAGACGTGTAACGCTCATACATCGTTTCGGTGATTTAGAAAATAAAGACATATTAATTGTGGGAGATGATGATTTAACATCCTTAGCTCTTGGTATCACAGGTCTTCCAAGAAAAGTAAAGGTATTGGAAGTAGATAAAAGGCTTGTTGAATACATCAACAAAAAGGCTGAGAGCTTGGGCTTTAAGAACATAAGTGCTGAACTTTACGATGTGCAAAATCCTTTCAGAGAAGAACTGCGTAGATCTTTCGATGTTTTTATCACAGATCCTGTAGAGACCATTGATGGAATTACTCTTTTCCTGTCAAGATGTGTAGAAGGGCTTCGCGGAGAAGATTCTACAGGCTATTTCGGCTTGACCCACTTGGAAAGCAGTAGGAAAAAATGGTACGCCATACAGAAGCGCCTTTTAGAAATGGGTTTCGTAATCACCGATATCATCAGAGACTTTCACGAGTACGATCTCGATGCCGAGGACTTACTCACGCAAGGCTTCAGAGTTGTTACCGAGGCGCCCGTAAACGTTGGAGCACCTGATACTTACTTCTATACTTCCGACTATTACAGAGTGTATGCTGTACAGGAGTTGAAACCCCTCATCACCGGAACAGTAGTATTATCCGATGAGCTTTATTACGACGACGAAGCTTTTGTAACAGCTGAACGTTGAGATCCTGAAAAAAGACGGATTCCATTGAGGTAAGGAGCTTAGATTAACCTTACCTCAATGGAATCTCTTAACTTTGTGATCTCATCAAAAGGATTTGGATTATCAAATAACGCCCACGGATCTCGTGCCACATAATAAGCCATGGCCATGGCCAAAGAAATTGTTTCCTCAGGAGCTAGTCCTTCGTGAACACCATACACCAAACCAGCGGTCAGCGCAGAGTTCGCTCCCCAAAGCGTTCTAATGTTAGGGTTTACAATTCTGGCATGATAAATCTTTCCATTCATACCAATGACATTTTCGGTGTTTGACCACGAGAAACTCAAAACAGGTCTCTCTTTTAGGTACTTTTTTACCAATTCAACCTCGTCATCCAAAGAATTTATCTGGAATCCATTAGGTCCTTTAGGGTCAAGCACTATTCCCACATCGTTGTTGGACTCCAAAACAGGTTTTACAAACTGTGCGCCTGCGTTGACCACTATTCTTAAGCCCTTTTTCTCCAAGGCGTCTGCTATTTGCACATACGCATCCTCGGACAAGCCCATAGGTACATGCCCCGCCAGAACCGCTAGATCGTCAGCATGACTTATGCGCAGAATGTTGTTTATGAGTTGCTGGACATGTTCCTCAGACACGGAAGGACCAGTTGTGTTTATCTGAGTAACAGAGTTGTCGGTGCTATCCACAATTTCAATGTTTAGTCTGGTGTCAAAGCCTGGTAAAAACACAAAGTTTGCAGGCACTTTCTCCCTGGAAAGATAATCCTCCAACGTTAGCCCAGTTCTACCAGCTAAAATGCCTGATGCTACCACAGGCCCCATGTTTAGCTTCTGCAAAATCCTTGCAATGATGACACCTTTCCCCCCTGCATTCAAACGCTCTTTTTCCGATCTAACAAACTTTCCTTTCTCCAAAGCTGGAACCGTCAGCCACATGTCAATTGCAGGGTTCAATGTAACAGTTATTATCATGACATCCCTCCTTTCTCGGTTTCTGCAACATGCATGCTAACATTATAAGCGTGAAACGCTACGTAATGATACCACTGCTACTGTTTACAGCTTTTGTAATCATGTTCATATCAGTGTTTACATCCATTGAATACATCCATGATCAGGCAGAAAAACCTTTGTCGCCTTCCTTGGTTCTAAGGGGATCCATAACCTCAAGCGGAGGCGCCATTGCCTATAATAGTTCGAGCATAACAAAGCGTCTATGGGGACCTAAAGCACTTCTCGAGAGTTCCTGTAACGAAGAATTGGAAAAGATTGTGCAGCTCAAGTGCGAGGAAATACAGTCTCTGCCACACGTAAACGTGGATACTCCCTATGCCTGGGTAGAACTTCGTGAACAACGTCAGCAAGCAGACAGCACCCGATTCCTGGTGGGAACACATACTCCTGGAGGCAACACAGGGCTCGAGGCTGCTCTAGACCTGGTTCTGAGCACCAGATTCGTTTTCTCCAAGACCTCCACTCAACCCACGGTGGAGACAACCATTGATGCAGGTTTACAAAAAATCACCGATGATTACGTTTCGCAAATTGCAGATCAGTTGGGGCCAGAAAGAGCATGGATAGTGATAATATCAAACGAAGGGGACATTCTGGCAGGATCGGCTTTTACAAAAAACAAAGCAGGTAGTTCACCCCTATACCAAGAGTTATTTGAGCCCGGGTCCATCTTCAAACCTTTAGTCATGGCATGGGCGCTCGATGTAGGCGCCATAGATACTTCTTTTACGGTTTATTCTCCTGGAGTTACTCAAATAGATGGGATAACCATAAGAGATTGGAAATTCCTTGGAACCGTAGATCTAACTAAGGCCCTCCAACAGTCCAGCAACATTTACATGGCCACAGTAGCAAAGAAGACTGGCTACGACAGGCTGATAGCTGGCCTGAAACGCTATGGCATGGATGATCCCGTACTGCACTTCCCTGGCGAAGCTAAGTCCATTTTGCCTCAAAATACACAAGCCAGTCTACTCAACGCGGGTTTTGGCCAGGGAGTAGCTCTCACGCCTCTGCAGTTTGTCAGAGCCTATACTGCCATTGCTAATAATGGACTGCTTTATAACTTAAGGTTAGTTAAGAGCATCACAGTGGGAGATCAGCACATCGAATTTCCCACTGCAACGCCTACCAGAGTTGTTAGTCCTGAATCCGCCAACATTGTACGGAATATTATGAAGACTATTGCAACTCCCACCGTATCCGCAGCTGCTGTTCCCTATAAAGGCAAATATTTTAATGTGGCAGCGAAATCAGGAACTGCACAGGTCCCCGTAAACGGGCAATACAACCAAACCGACAGACTTTATTCTTACGTGGGGCTCCTACCAGGTGATAACCCAGAAATGATTCTCCTTATCAGCATTGACAGACCACAGAAGATAAGTCCTTCTTTAGCCGTTTACGTTGCAGCGCCTTGGTTCAGACAAGTAGTGCGCGACGTCATGCTCTTCAAAGGTTTTACTCCATAAACAGCAGACAACGTCACTGCGTTAAGCGAACATGAAAGCCCGCAGCGCTTGAGGAATGTCGAAAGTTCCATCTTCTCTTTGGTAATTCTCCATGATCGCCGCTAAAGTTCTACCTACAGCCAACCCAGATCCATTGAGCATATGTGGATAGTCATTAGAACCATCAGGTCGACGCATTCTCACGTTAGCTCTGCGAGCCTGAAAACCTTCAGTGTTCGAACATGAGGAGATTTCAACATAGCGGCCGTAAGAAGGCATCCACACTTCAATGTCATAAGTCTTAGCAGCGGCAAAGCCCATATCACCAGTACACAGTAAAACAACTCTGTAAGGAAGCTCAAGAAGTTGCAATATGGACTCAGCATCACTCACCATGGACTCCAATTCATTATAGGAGTCTTCAGGTTTTGTTATCTTTATTAGCTCCACTTTATTAAACTGATGCCTTCTAATCAGGCCCCTGGTGTCTCTTCCTGCCGCTCCTGCTTCTCTCCTGAAACAAGCAGAATAAGCCACATACCGCTTAGGTAACTCTGCCTCAACAAGAACCTCTCCACTGTGATACGCCACCATGGGAAGTTCTGCTGTTGGTATAAGGTAAAGATCGTCCTCGGGACAGTAATACATCTCGTCCTTAAACTTCGGCAAGTGACCTGTACCGAAGGCTGTATCGCTCTTTACCAGGTAAGGGGGGATAACAAATGTGTAACCATGATCCTTTACATGAGTCCACACCATGAAGTTTATGAGCGTTAATTCCAACAGCGCACCCAATCCTTGATACGCTACGAAGCGTGAACCAGATATTTTCGCAGCTCTTTGAAAATCCAATATGTTCATGTTTTCCCCTATTTCCCAGTGAGGTTTAGGTTCAAACGCAAAGGTCCTTGGCTCTCCCCATCGCCGCACTTCCACATTCTCGGACGAGTCTTTTCCAGTAGGCACCGACGCATGTGGGATGTTCGGCAACTGTTTTAGTATTTCTTGAATTTTCGATTCAAGCTCCGACACTATGGTTTCCTTCGCTGAAACTTCTTCCTTGAGTTTTTTAAGTAGCTCTATTTCCTCGGACGCGTCAGTTCCCTCTTTCTTCTTCTTGGAAACCACGGACGTTAATTCATTTCTTCTCGTGTTCAGTTCTTGCAGAGAAGTAACTTCCTTTCTACGCTGTTCATCTAGAGCCAATAGCTGGTCAAGAATGGATTCATCGTATTGTCTTTTCCTTAATGCCTCTCTCATAAGCTTCTCATTCTCACGCACAAATCGTAGGGTATACAACGTCACCGCCTCCTAAAATATGCCAACATTCATCTAAATCCTCAGGCAGAGGACTGACAAAAAACAAACGCTCACCAGTAATAGGGTGTTCCAGTTCCAAATAGTAACTGTGAAGAAACACCCTTGGCGCCAGCAAACGGCTCTCCACGTTTCCATAAACGGGATCTCCAAGAACATAAAAGCCGGCATGGCTCAAATGGACTCTAATTTGATGAGTTCTACCAGTGAAAAGCTCAGCCTCCAACAGACTAACCTTTTCCAAACATTGTACAGGTCGGAACCGCGTATAGGCATTCTTTCCATGCGGAACCACAGCCATACGTGTTGGGTTTCTCGGATCCCTACCAATGGGAGCGTCCACTTCGAAAGGCCTGTTTGCAACACCGTAAACCGCCACTAAATACTTCCTGGTAACACTTTTTTCACTGATCATCTTTGTCAAACCTGCATAGCCCTTTTCAGAAAGAGCTACAAGCATTAGTCCAGAAGTGTCTTTATCCAGCCGGTGCACAATACCTGGACGCTCAGCACTACCCACATTCTTCACTTGCGGAAAATCCTTGAGTAACCCATGGCAAAGAGTTAGCCCTTTAACACTTGGAGCAGGATGCACCACCAAGTTTGGAGGCTTATCAATAACTGCCAAATGTTCATCGTAATAAATCACTGAGTACTCCACATCAGCAGGTTGGAGTTCGCTTATTCTTGACCGCAACCTAATTTCTAAGAGATCACCTTTTTTTACCCTTAAAGAAGGCTTTGTTACCACGTCACCGTTGCATCTAACCAGGCCGGCCTTAATGTTATTCTGTACCCACGTCCGAGATATTCCCTCATCATCTATAATCTCCATTAGAGCTAAATCCAACCTAGCTTCTTGCTGGACTATTCCGGTAATAACCCTATCTGCTTCATTACCCATAGGCAAAGCCCCAGCACAATGAGAAAGTCAGCAACGTTGAACCAAGGAAAGTTTCCTATCTTTATGTAATCAACAACACCACCGTAGAGCCATCTATCAAGAACATTCCCAAGAGCACCAAAAAAAGAAAGCCACAAGTATCTTTTTTCACCTAAAGTCGCCCACAGAAGCAAGAACATGGCAACAACCACTATGTAGTCAGTGTTTTTCCCTAAACTGACCCCGAAAGAGACACCTTCATTGATAATGTAGGTTCCTCCCTTTAGGACTACATGTTTACAAATCCTGTCCGTTAGGAAGCCGTAAATACCTAGTACTATCCAGTTATATCGTCCAAGCACTCTCCACATATGTCAGGGTACTCAGCATCTAGGCCAACGTCCTCCCTAACCCTCCAGCATCGTGCGCATTTTACTCCCAAGGCCTTTTCTACCTCTATATCCCACTCTTTACCTTCATTCTTAATCTGAGCTGAGGAAACCACAAGAAACTCCGCCCACTCAGAATGGGATAAGAATTCGGTCCCGCTTCCATAAACAACTACTGAAGCATCCAACGAATGACCAATGGATTTTTCTTTCCTCAGTTTTTCCATTTGCTCATTTGCTTTTTCTCTAAGACGTAAAGCATTTTCCCAGAAGCTTGATTCTTCCTCAGTTAAAGAGAAAGCAGAATCGGGCCAGTCCGAGAAGTATACCGACTTTTCCGTAACCAAGCCCCTGCTCAGTAAAGCCTGCCACATTTCCTCAGCAGTAAACGTAAGAATGGGCGCTATGAGCACAGGGAATTCTGTAGCCATTATTTTCAAGGCTGTCTGTGCACTTCTCCTCTCTTCGCTGTCAGGTTTTTTAAGGTACAATCTGCTCTTAATGGCATCTAAGTATATAGAACTCAGTTCTTTCACACAAAAACTATGGAAAATACTTACAAAGCTGTAGAATTCATAATTGTCAAAGGCTGAAGAAAGTTTTCTTTTCATGTCAGTCCATCGGCCCAGAATCCATCTGTCCAGAGGTTTCATCTCGGCAAAAGGAACCTCGTCAGAACTTTGAAAATCAAACAAGTTCCCTTCCATGAATCGGAACGTATTCCTTATCTTCTTGTAAATTTCAGAAGCTTGATTGAAGATGTTTTGCCCCACTTGAATGTCGGCAGTGTAGTCACTCATGAGAAGCGCCAATCTTAGAACGTCTGCTCCCACATTGGCGACAACATCAGAGGGATCAATCACATTGCCTAAGCTCTTGGACATGGCTCTTCCGGACTCGTCCAAGACAAAACCATGAGACAAAACTGTCTTATAAGGGGCTTGCCCTTTAAGAGGTACAGCCGTTAGGAGGCTGGTCTGAAACCAGCCACGGTGCTGGTCATAACCTTCCAAATAAAGGTCTGCTGGCCACCGCATTCCGTCATACTGCTCCAGAACCGCATAGTGACTTACGCCGCTATCAAACCACACATCCAAAATGTCGTATTCTTTCTCAAAGTCTTTTGAACCGCAATCAGGACATTCCATTTTTGCGGGTAAGAACGCTTCCAACGGCTCTGAATACCAAATGTTAGATCCTTCTTTCCTCACAACTGCAGCCACGTTCCGCACCACACGAGGATCCAGAATAGAGCGCCCACAATGACTACATTTTATTGACGGTATTGGGACGCCCCAGATTCTTTGGCGGCTCAAACACCAGTCTGGTCTGCTCTTCACCATATCTCCAATGCGAACATCGGAACCCATGGGTATCCACTGAACTTCTTTCAAGGCTTCCAATGCTTCATTGCGGTAAAGATCAACATCGATAAACCACTGGCTCAAGGCTCTAAATATTACCGGATTATGACACCGCCAACAGTGTGGATATGAGTGCGTTACCATACCTTTATGCAGGAGTTTGCCTTTTCTAGTAAGAAGGTCAAGAACCATATCATTGGCATCAGCATAGAAAACACCAGCCAAGAACCCTGCTTGCTCCGTAAACCGGCCGCTATCATCTATCATCATAGGGAAGTCTAGCCCTTTTTCCTCCCAAACGAGGTAGTCTTCCTCTCCATGACCTGGAGCAATGTGTACAATGCCAGTTCCATCTTCCATGGATACGAAATCAGCTAAAATGGCCACAGTCTCTTTGTCATCATAAACGGGATGTTCAAATCGTTCATCTTCAAAAGCAGCACCTGGCTTTGATGCCACAACTTCGTAATCAAACCAACTGAGCTCCTTAGCAACGTCCTGCAAACGTTTTTCGGCAACCACAAATGTATCCTCGCCCGTATTTACAAACACATAGCTTTCTTCAGGGTGAAAAGCCAATGCCACATTGTCTGGCAACGTCCAAGGCGTCGTAGTCCATGCGATGGCCTTGTAAGAACCGCCCTTAGCCGGAAACGCTACAAAAATGGAAGGTGAAACCTTCTCACGGTATTCAATTTCTGCTTCCGCAAGCGTTGTCTTACAGTGGGGACACCAATAAACAGGACGTCTCTTTCTTATCACGAACCCCTTCTCAACTAGGTCAGCGAGGATCTCTAGTTCTTTCCCTTCATACTCAGGCTTAAAGGTGGCGTAGTAGTCCTTCCAAAGTCCCAAGACCCCTAGCCGCTTGAAGCTTTTCATTTGCTTGTCAATATATGAAAGTGCAAAATCTTTGCATTTGTCACGCCATTCAGTTACAGCAAAATCCTCAGGGTTTATCTTTGTTTGTTTGGTCACCTGCTGCTCGATGGGCAAACCATGGGTATCCCACCCAGGAACATAAGGCGTCTTAAAACCGCGAAGCAGTTTGTATTTATTGACTGCGTCCTTTAGAACCTTATTCAGAGCAGTCCCTAAGTGAATATCCCCATTTGCATAAGGAGGACCATCATGTAAAATAAACAGCGGAGAATTCTTACGTTTCTCAAGCGCTTTTTCAAAAACATTATCATCTTCCCAAAACTTTAGCCACGTTTCTTCAGTTTGTGGCAAGTTTGCTTTCATGGGTAATAAAGGTTTCGGCAGATTAATAGTACCGTTGTATTTCTCATTTTCCTTAGCCATGGCCATCCTCCTGAACACTTCCCAAATTTACTATAAAATTGTTTACTAGCTTATCCAATGCTTACCGCTCCTTCTGAAAAGCAAAATAATCTGTGCGCCAGTTGTAAATATATGATAACACTTGAGAACCGCCTAATTGCTGTATTTTTCTGAAAAAAACTGAATTGCCTTCCGTTCACCCTTTTCATTTAAAATTGACACAAACGTGGGTAAATCTTCCGGGCTTAGACGGCTCATAACAAATTCCTTTTGAGCCTCCCAGTAAGGCTCAAAGGCAAAGGAAATGCCAGCAGAGTTGCTTAAAAGCATCTTTCTTTCCATATCGATTAGCTGTTCTGATGGAAACGCCTCATCCTTCATCGCAGTACCTGGTTTTGGCACAAAGACGGACGCTGATACTTTAATGGACATTTTCACAGCTTTTCTAATCTCATTTAGAAGTTTACTTGCGCTTTCCGCATTGAATCTCCAATCAGGTGTGATTCCGTTTATGAAGTAAAGTTTGACACCTCTGTATCCCAAAGCTTCTGCTGCCTTTAACGTGTTTATTAGATCCTCATCGGAGAAGGGTTTCCCAAGTTGCTTTCTTACCTTTTCATCACCGTGTTCCACAGCCAGAGTGAGTTGCTGTACGCCAAGCGTCCTCAAAAGCCTCATGACCTCCTGCGATAGTGTTTCTACAGCCAATGAAGAGACACTAACTCTCATACCAAGATCCTTTCCATAGTTCAAAATGTCTTTAAACCAAGGAACATCGCTTACGTTGGCAGCAACGAATCCAACTTTTTCAAAACCTTGTTCTTTAAGCGTTGCCATGGTGTTCAGCACTCTTTCTTTTGGTACGAACCTGATAGCACCGTAAGCTTGCCTGTAGAAACAGAACTTACAAGACCACATACACCCACGTGCAATCTCAATCAGCATGGTGTCTCTAAACACACTCTGCGAACTTGTAACCACTGAATGCACACCAAAGTTTTTTGCCACCTTACGTTCTGCTCTATTTCTTTTCTCAGGCCATTCTTCGTCAGCCTCACCCACGAATACTTCGTCAGCAATAAAAGATACCAGCTCTGGGTTAATAAGAGCCATGGCGCCACCCGCATTTAGCACAGGATAATCCCTAGCCGATGTTTCCAGTGGAATATCAAGCTTCATGAGGAGTTTTATGAGCTCTAAAAGGTTTTCTTCAAAAGGTAGTGTTATATCCCATCGACCATAGTCCAGAAGAGACCTTTCCGTATCAAGACTTGTTGCCGAGGGTAAGCGAGGATCAATGAAGAAACGGTCAAAAGACTTATTGAGCTGCAATAATCTACTTAACAGAAACTGATACCCCAGGTTCGCAATGCCAACATTGTAAGGGCCTGGAAACACTACAAGTTCGGTATCAGCCCCATAAAAACGAGGTTGCCAAAGCCAACGCTCACTGGCTTTAATACGTTTAAGCTCTTGCTGCTCCTTCCAAGTCATCTACCAAAGATTTCTGGTATGGTAACTCGCTTAACCTCTTTTACGGGCTGCTCTTTGGAAGCACCTAAAGTGGCTGTTCTAGTGGTTTCGTTCTTAAATTCACTAGCGATGAGTGTTACTTCGATCTTGTTGTCCTCCAACTGTTCATCGTACACCACACCGAACTTAATGAGCGCATCGTCACTGACAATTTGTTGGAATATTTCCGCAATACTGGATATGTCCTTGGTGGTGATATTTCCAGGCTTCACAGTTATGTTATATAGCAGTCTGCTAGCACCAGTTGGCCTAAACTCCAATAGGGGCGAAGAAATAGCCTGTTGTGCTGCCTTCTCAGCTCTATTATCTCCTGTACCGCTACCTATGCCCATGACAGCCGTGCCTGCGTTCTCCAGTACCATACGCACATCCGCAAAATCAACGTTTATGAACCCTGGCTTTAATATGATTTCTGAAATGCCTCTAACACCCTGCATAAGCACCTGGTCTCCTAAACCAAATGCTTCATCCAAAGTCATTTCAGAGTTACCCATTTTGAAAATGTTTTCATTGGATATGGGAATTAGAGCGTCCACATGCTCAGCCAGTTGTCGAAGTCCTTCTTCTGCAATCTTGTAACGTGTCGTCCCCTCGATAAACGCATGAGGCTTTGAGACCACAGCGACCACAAGAGCACCTAAATCTTTCGCCACCCTAGCCACAATTGGTGACGCTCCAGTACCAGTGCCACCACCCAAGCCAGCTGTAATGAAAACTAAGTCAGCGCCTTCAAGAAGTTTCTTAATTTCTTCAACGCTTTCTTCTGCAGCTGCTTTCCCCTTTTCAGGATCTAGACCAGCTCCCAAACCACGCGTCAGTTTTGGCCCCAAATTCAGTTTCTGCGGTGCCAAGCACTTTGACAAAGCCTGAACATCGGTATTCATGGCAATAAACTCCACACCATCAATACCTCCAAGTATCATGCGATTTAGAGCATTGTTTCCAGCACTTCCGATGCCTACTACTTTTATTTGAGCCTGGATACCCTCCCACAAATCTGGAATACGTTCCTCCATCACCTTGCCCTCCTTATCTTCTCAATTAATATTCTTCTGATAATAGACACATTTTGGAATATGCGACCCCCAAACGTTACCACAGCCGCCAAACTTAAATCAATACCAAACAAATCGCCCAAAAACAAAAGCCAAACGGCCATCAAACCACCCACGGCAATACCTGACGTGAATATGACAATGTCAAACATGTCTTGTATCTCCGCCCTTATACCACCAAATATGGCATCTAACACGACAAGTACCAGAACTCCTATGTAACGAACCTGTGAGGCTGAAAAAGAACTACGCTGACCGTACTTCATACCAAAATAAAAGCCTATAATTGCTACTACAATAACCGAAACAGCTAGTACTAGATTTCTAGCGATCGCATTTCTGGATTGTGAGTTCTGGTTTGAGCTCATGTTCTATTCTAACCCCCCATACCTGTAGTGTGTCAAATACGCCGCTGGGCAAGTACATAGCTGACAATATGGATTCTGGTTCTCCCACAATATCAAAAACAAATGGCGAAGTCAACGCTTTACCCTCCACAAACAACTGCCCACTTTCATAATAGACATACCACTTAGGACTAAGCCTTACATTGTTCACAGACACACCTAGTGCACCAGCGCTATAGGCATTGTTTACGAGCGTTATGGCCCAATCCCAACTTAAGAACGCACCATCAGGAACATCGACCGTGATGGTTATGCCTGAACCGGTTAAAGGTGCATCGCAAGACAAAGACTCCAAACGAGCCACAAGCTCCCTTTGTTGACGATTCAGTGAATCGATATCATGGCTCGTGCTTTTTAGCTCCTTAAGTTTTTCAAGCAGGACTTCTTTTGCAGATTCCAACCTATTAATTTCATCCAATGATTTTGCATAAAGCATGGCCAAATCACTTTCCGAAAGCGAATTCAAGTCAACTTGTTGCCCACTTCTGGAGAAACCCATACCAAAAGCCGAAACAAACACCATTATCGCTACAGCCAAAAAGAGAAGCCACTTATTTCGCACTCATTAGCACCTCCACAGGTCGACCTGGCAGAGAAACACTTGGCGAAGTCTCAAGCTGGAAAACCAAACCATAGGTATCGCGAAGGGCCTTTAACAGCTCCAGGTCAGGAAAACTCTCTAGCTTTTCCTGAAGCAACTTAGAATCGCCTACAACAAAAATGCGATAAGGAGGCGACAACCTTTGACCGTTCACTATGATAATAGGACCAGCACAGACAATCTCTGAATTAAACACAATCCGCTGATCGTTAACTGCAACGCCATCGGCGCCAACCCCGAGAAGAAAACGTACCAAATTCCTTATCTGCCAATCATGCACGATGTAGTAGTTAGGATCATCATCAGGTTTTGGCTTTTGCTTTGAGTCTGCCAAAGTTATTATGATCCCTGGTCCCTTAAGTTCAGAAAACCCGAGTTTCTCCTCTTGCTCAGCCAACTTTACCTCCAGCTCCGTACTTGGTGTAACCTGAGGGAAAGAAGCTACTTCTTCTGTCAAGCTTTGTACTTCTTCTTTAAGGCGGTTCAGATCATTTTCCTTCTGCTCAATTTGTGCAATAAGCTGTCCTTTTCTGCTAGTCAACACATAAGAACTCCGTGCAACGACGCTACGCTGATAACCCAGAATAAAGCAAATGAACAACGTAAGGAGCAAAATTATCCAATAACTTGCCCGTTTCATTTCAAAACCGCCCCACTATCATACAAAAGCCTGTACTCATGATATTGGCAATCACCCCAAAACTGTTTTATGAAACCCAGTTTATCCAAGTTCTCCATGGTTACCTTTATAACGCCATTACCGCATTGCCGCTTACCAGTAACTTCAAAGAAACCATCGCTAAACTTAATAGCAATGGGCGTTATGCCTTGAGCTTTTAGTGCATTTGTAACTTTCCTTCTGCTTTCATCCCATGTGTCCACGGTAACGCATCCTTTCAGTACCTTTGCTGAGTACAGATCTCCTTCAATGGTCTTAGCTCCAACAACCACCAACGTGTCACCGTTTACTACTACGCATCCTTCGGGTTTTGGTAAAACCAGATTCATACTGATCTGTCTTTTGCGTAAATCGAACTGTACAGTTGACATACCAGGAACATAAAAACCTACTATTTCCTTCAAACTCTTTTGGTCTGACCAAGATTTCTCGTACTTACTATACTCAGGAACATTGAAAACAAATGTCCAGGGTTTGTAAGTAACAAAGTAAGCAAATCCAACAAATGCCACTAACATTATGATACCCACTACAACCATGCTATAGCGCATCTTTTATCAAATCTTCCAGAAACTCGCCAAAATCCCTGCCGGCATGACGCACCTCGTCAGGTACTAAACTTTCTGCAGTCATGCCCGGGATACTGTTAATCTCCAAGAGATATGGCGTTTCATCTTTTACAATGTAGTCCAAACGTGCTACTCCACCAATTCCTACAATCTTGCATATTTGCTTTGAGTAAGAAGTCAACCTTTCACGGGCTTCCACTGAAATAGGTAAATCATACACGTGCTTGGCACCACCTGGCTTATACTTCGTATCATAGTCAAAAATCCTATCAGGCTTTACCACATATATGGGCGGAAGCACCAAAAAATCGCCCCCTAGTCTGAACAAACCAACCGTTACTTCAAAACCATCAATGAACTCCTCTAGTAGAAGCCTGTCACTGAAGCGAAAGGCTTCTTCCAATGCTACCTCGTACTCGCTCGCACTGCGAACCAAGCTGAGCCCAATGGTGGATCCAACATCACAGGGCTTAACTATGAACGGTGAACCCAGCTTACGTTCAACGTCCCAATAATCGGGAACTAAGTGTGGATCATACACATATATGAAAGATGGTACAGGGATTCCGCTCTGCAACGCTACCAGTTTTGTCAAATACTTATCCATGGTAATTACTGATGCTCGCACATCAGAACCAACATAGGGAATGTGTAGTATACTCAGCAGGCCTTGAATCTTGCCGTCCTCACCATCGGCACCATGTAGAGCGGGAAAAACACAATCTGGTTTTAGCTGCATAAGTTGTTCTACAAAGTTAGGAACTGCAGTGTCCAGTGTTTCAACTTGGTGTCCACGAGCACGAAGTGTCGCCGCTATGTTCTCGCCACTCTTTAAAGAAATCTCTCTCTCAGGCGACGTACCTCCGAAAAGTACAACTATGTTCATGAGACCACCCTCCTAATTGCTTCCACAAAATCGCTTGAATTAAAGACCTCTACTGGATTCCTACGACCTTTACCCAAGAGTTCTTCCACTTGAGAGAGCAGTTCACTGGGTTTTACCACATGTTCCCAGAAAAAAGGATAACCGTATTTCTGTTTGAACACTTCCGCGTTTGCCCATTGATGACGGTCAGTGGAATACGCCATAGGAAAGAAAATAGCTTGTGTGCCAAAGTGCAAACACTCATGAAGTGTTGATGAACCAGACCTAGCAATGACCACATCTGCAGCGGCTACATAATTCTGCAGATCAGGCAACGATTGCGCTCTGATGTAACCTTGCATGAAACGCTCATCTTCAAGTGAACCACACTGGTGCACGATGAAGTACTTATCTCGTAATCCCATAAGTACTTCTTTCGTAAGAAAATTTAAGAATGCCGAACCCTGACTTCCTCCAGTCACCAGAAGCAATGGCTTTTGAACGCGCATCTTTTTCTTAAGCTCTTCAGCATCAGTTGTAGGCTCTCTTACTGGCATACCCACAAACACCAGCTTGTTCCAGTCGTGGCTGTGGAAGAATACCCTTGACTCTTCAAAAGCAAGAAAAATTAAATCCGCCATACCGGCCATAAAACGATTGGCTCTTCCGGGAATCACATTTTGCTCGTGAAGAATGAGTTTCTTTCCCCGAAGTTTTGCCTGCAGAGCCGTAGGCAAACTCTTTCTACTACCTGTCGCTAGTACAGCCTTTACATCCTTCCAGGGAACTTTCTCATTTGGCTTGTAGAAGGTCACATCAACACCTGCTTCTTTTAAAAGATTCCCCATTATTTGAGCAGGTATGTTATGCCCAGCGCTGGCTCCACCCACCACAAGTACCATGTTAAGTTGCCTCTCCCAAAGCTGCTCCCGTAAGAGCCGACAGTACTACAGAGTTCTGAAGTGCTCTGCCAACAAAAGGCAAAGGAATACCCGTAGCAGGAAGCACATTTGCCACCGTGTAAAGATTAACAATCACATGCAGCATGAGCACTGCAGCAACGTAGTATTTACTCCGACCGCCCCAATTAAGGATGAGTTGAACCAAAAGACCCAGTAACATCAGAACCAACAGGCCAGAAAGCAATCCGAATTTTCTAACAAGCTCAGCAAAAGCATAATCTGCCCAAGACACAGGTAATGTAGTCAACATCCCTATACCTTTACCAAATCCAGCAGATTGTCCTAGAGAATTCAAAGCCGATAGAGTCTGATAACTTTCTCCAAATGGATCCCTGAGTGGATCTGCCCAGTTTTGAAATCGATCTTCCCAGTGCTCGTGGAACGTTGGCATTTCAGCTATTCTAGCAACCACACCCTGCCGCAGCTCCAACGAGTAAGAGAATACAACAGGCAAAACAACAATAGCTGCTATGATAACAGTCCAGATCATGTTCGTATTTCTCCCTTTTAGCATCTTGACAAATGAACCAATAATAACTGATGCCGCAATTATCAATCCAGTACCCAAATCAGGCTCCAAGATAACCAAAAATGCACTTATTAGCCCAACCAGCAAATACGTTCCAGAACTTTTAAACAAACCTGGTAAAAGGAGCAATTTTGAAAACTCAGAAACCTGTACACCGTTAAGCCATCTCTTGGAGCCGTATCGCGTCTCTCCAACATAAAGAGTAAGCACAAGTGTAACAAACAGAACAATACTTACCACCCACTGTAAGCTACTCAGCAGCTCTCCCTTCCCCAGAAGGAAAAAAAAGACATATGAAAGCCAATAAGCAGCGCCAATTACTGCAACGTACAAAACTACATCCTTGTACGCCACACTGCCAGGCTGCCAAGTTAATAACCCTATCATGAAAACAACGATTATGAGTGCAAAACCGAACAGTGCACGCAAAAACCTTGTCATAGCTTTCTTACGATCTCCTTAAACCGGTCACCACGCTCTTCAAAATTCTTAAACATGTCAAAAGATGCGCAAGCAGGTGATAGCAAAACCACATCGCCAGGAGCAGCAATCTCATAAGCCAAATGCACTGCTTCTTCCAAGCTATCAGCTTCGCTTATGTTTTCGAAACCATTTGCCAGCAGAGACTCCTTTATGGATTCTTTGGCTTCACCCATAACTACAGCCCACTTGACCGTGGACTTTCGCTTTATGAACTCTGCCAAAGCCGCAAAATCCATACCCTTATTCCTGCCGCCTAGAATAACTACCACCGGCTCTTGAAAAGCTTCCAATGCCACAATGGTGGAATCAGGGTTTGTAGCTTTCGAATCGTCGTAAAAACTCACACCGCCCACCGAACGCACGAACTCAATACGATGTTCTGGTGCACAAAATTGCGAAATGGCACTTCCAAAGTCGAAACCATCAGGTAATAAATGATAACAAGCAGCTACACCTGCCGCTATGTTTGCTAAATTATGTCGACCCCGTAGCTTCACATCAGAGACACTAGCAACAGTTGTGCCCAATACATTCAGGAAACCCTCAGACCAGTGCACATCGCCTTTTTCGATACCGAAAGCCAAAGTACGGCTTTTAAGGCTTCCTATTAGAGAACTTGCCCATCTGTCTTCTGCATTCAGTACTGCCAAATCCTGAGGCTGTTGTAATTTGAATATTCTAGCTTTAGTTTGAAAGTAGTTTTCCATACTGCCGTGTCTGTCCAAGTGATCTGGTGTGAGATTTAAAAAAACTGCTACCTGTGGCCTGAAAGTATGCACAGTTTCTAATTGGAACGAACTGACTTCAGCAACGATAATCGTCTCACTTATGGGTTCATTTAGAAACGAGGTTACGGGAACACCAATATTCCCACCAACTACGACGTTGAACCCCGCTGTCCTCAGTAGATGGCCAATAAAGGACGTGGTGGTAGTCTTTCCATTGGTTCCCGTGACCGCTATCCAGTAGTTCCAGCGGCTTGCGTCAAACGATAGTTCCAACTCACCTACCACAGGAACTCCTCGGTCTTTTAAACTCCTAAGTACTGGATGATCCAATGAAAAGCCAGGTGAGGTTACGCAAAGGTCGAAGTGCTCATTTAGAACATCACTAACAGCGCAACCCAATTTCGGCTTTATGGGTTTCTCATCGTAAATAAACACTTTTCCACCACGCTGTGAAATAAACAGTTCCGCACTTTGACCAGATACACCGTAACCCAGAATGAGCACGTTCTTGCCCATAAGTTCCTGAGAGAAACCAGGTTTAATATTTACCATGGCCAGTTCCACCCCACCCAACACAATGTGCACGCAACAGCTTGCATACCTGTAAACAAGGTTACGATACGTGGATCGCTCCAGCCTAGTTTTTGGAAATGATGATGTATTGGGGTCATTCTGAATATGCGCTTACCACCAGTTAGTCTAAAATAGACAACCTGCATTACCACTGAAGCTACCTCTATTACACCAATGAGGCACAAGAGTATAAGCCACCATTCCTGTCCTCGCAAAAGCATAAACGAAGCCAAAAAACCACCAAAAAAAAGCGAACCAGTGTCTCCCATAAAAAGTCTTGCTGGGGAAGCATTAAAAAACAAGTAAGAAATTAAAGATCCCAACAAAGCACCGGTAACTCCACTCTGGGGTAGAACCAAAAAAACGGGAACTAAAACACTACCAAGGAGGCCATCTGCTCCATCGGTAAAGTTAGTAGCTGAAGTCGTCGCCAACAGTACAATGAAACTCCAAGCCACTCTTGTTGCACCATAGCCAAAAGAAAAAAAGCACAGTGAAACCAACACAAGTAACAGAATCTTATAGCGAGCCTTCATGCCATGTCCTTGACGTAGAGTTTTTGTCACATCGTCAGCAAGGCCTACCAACCCTGATAGCAGTGCGATTAGCAAAGCAGGATGACGAAAGCGTAGGTAAAGTAGCAAACCAATTAGTAAAAAACCCAGGCCGCCACTCAGCGGCACATGTGCTTTCCATTGATCATCATAAAACTCTCTTATTCGCTTCGGATAAAATCCCCAACGCAGTCCAAGATGCAGGCAACTCCAGAATACAAAGTAACCCAGTATGACGCTAAAACCAAAAAAAAGTACAAACTCAGAACTCAACTTCGGAAACCTCCTGAATGAGTTTTTCCAAAGCTATTCTTCTCGACCCCTTTAGACCCAAGAGCTCAATATCCTCAGGAATCATGAAAAAAGACCTCGCTGTTTCGACATCTCTGTACCATTCAACGTACATGGCATGTCCGTCAACTTTCTCTAGTTCGCGCAATGTATATTTCACTTCATTACCCACCAAGATTAAGTACTGAATTCCAGACTTCTTTAGCCAATGAGCAAGCTTTCGATGCCAGTAATGTGAGTATTCGCCAAGCTCAAGCATATCACCAATGACTAAACCTTTTTTACCATAAGGTACTTCACTAACTACTTCCAAGAACTCTTTCATGCTTTCAGGATTTGCATTATAGGCATCAAAGAAGATCAATAAGTCACCCCAACGGGTAAGCTGTTGCCGCCCCCAAATGTTTATTGTGTCAAGGTTTTCCCAGGGTAGCTCATCCAAGCCAAATCCTTCAGAAACCCAGAAAGCCGCTGCTCCCGCCACGCTTTGCGCTGAACGCTTTCCCCAAAATGGAAGCACCACGTCTTTTTCTTCACCATTGCACATTAGCTTCCCCAGTGTACAGCCATCACAGGTAAAACTGCTAATGTCAAACCATGCGCTTGTCTGAGGTGACCCGAATAGAATAGCATCTTCAACAGAGTATTCATCTGATACAAGAGCAAAACGCTTCGTGGCTGCCATTCCCACTTTCAAATTCGTGCGTACCGCCACATCCACGTTTTCAAGGAACTCCAAATGTTCAGCACCTAATGAAGTAAACAAAGCCGCATAGGGATTGAAAACCTGCAGGAAGTCATCTGCGTCTTTCTTGTCGTGAATGCCAAATTCCAGTATCCAGTAGGGCGCATTCAAAGCACTTTCTCTCTCGTTGAAAAGGTCAGTAACCAGAGAAATGATGGTATTTCTGTTACCGTAGCTACTCCAAACCCTAACAGGTGCTAGGCTTCTAGCCAACTCCTTTAATGTAGTTTTGCCGCTAGCCCCAAGAACAACTACGACCTTGCCACTGTAGCTCCGAACTAGAGTTTCCCCTAATTTCTTTACTGCTTCAAATGCGTCCCTCACCAGTACATAGTTACTTGCCTCTGGCTCTACATCAGTTAATAATCCTGAGGCGCCATTTTGCATGGCTTGAGTAGCAAACTTAGCACCATGAGTCTTTGAACCAGGTAGTGCTATGAAGAGCGTCCCAGGATTGCAGTCATTACTACTGAAAGCAACATGATCGAATTCAAAGTCGTCGCCCACTAATTGCCCGTTCACTATTTTTGCTAACTGAGAAGCCAACATGACTAACGCTGCCCAATATCGCTTAAGGAATAAGAATAGTTAGCATTGCCCAATAGCTCTTGCATTTTTTCATTTGTTGCCATTTCTAAGTCTGTATTCAATTTCCATATCTCCTGTTGAGTTTCCAGCATTGTTCTTCTTAAATATTCTACAGTAAAAACACTGCTGGATAGCCTGTAACAAAGGAAAACTGCTCCCATAGTTAACAAAACATTAACTAAAATAAGAAGAGACAGGAACTTCTCAAGGGGGTGCGATTTAGGTGCTTCCGCGCGTCTCTGCACTGGGCGCTCTGGTACATACTCCAGCCTCTCAGCCAAAGCAGACTGCTTAGTTTTCATTTCCCCCAACCCCTTTCTTGAAAACCCTCAATTTTGCACTTCTGCTGCTGGGATTCTCATTAATTTCTTCTAGAGAAGGCTTTACCACTTTCTTTGTCAGACGCAAGCCTTTGCCCTCTTCTTCCCACGTTTTGAAGAACTGCTTCACGATGCGATCTTCCAAAGAGTGGTATGAAATTACAGCAAGCCTTCCACCCTCTTTTAGCACCTGGAAAATCCGAGGTAATGCTACTTGCAAGTTGTCCAGTTCTCGATTGGTGGCGATTCTTAAAGCTTGAAAAACCCGTGTGGCAGGATGTATTCTTCCCCTGTAACCAACAGTCCGAGCCACAAGATCAGCCAGTTCATCAGTAGTTTCCAGTGGTTTTACCTTGCGAGCTTCGACCACCGCCTTAGCGATCTTTCTTGCTCTTCTCTCTTCACCATATCGATAAATGATGTCTGCCAGCTGCTCTTCGCTTAGGCTGTTAACCAACTCATAAGCAGTTACTTCTTGATCAATGCTAAACCGCATGTCCAACGGGCCAGGATTCTTTATGCTAAAACCCCGCTGGGCAGACAGTGCTTGATGCATAGAGATACCTAAATCCAACAGTATACCGTCGACTTGATCAATCTCCATGGAATGAAGTATGTCTGGTAGATCTGCGTAGTTTCCACGTATTATTCTTACGTTACTCACCCCTGCGAACTTCTCAGCAAGAAACTGCACCGCTTCAGGATCAATGTCTATACCGATAAAGGATGCCTCTGGATAAGTATTCGCTAAAAGGCCTAGGTGCCCGCCAGAACCGGCAGTTGCATCAACGTAAATGCCCTCTTCGTTACTAACAAGTAGCTCAGCGACCTGCTTAGCCATGACAGGTTTGTGCTCTATGTAGTTAGTCATTGGTTAGCCTCCTGAAGGAACTGGCTTAACAAGCCTATCTTTTCTGAGGCTTCCGTCCTCCAGCGTTCTTCGTCCCATATTTCCACGTAGTCAAAACATCCCAACACTACAACTTTTCCCGACTTCAAGACATGTTCTCTGTAGACCTGAGGTATGAGTACGCGACCTTGGGGATCCGTTCTAACCTTAAGCGAGGAGCTGAACCAGATTCTCTTTACCCACCTAGCCGCATCGGACGACCAAGGAAGATTTCGTATGTCCTCAGCCATCTTCTGCCACTTTTCCTCACTGTACACGTAGATGCAGTTTTCAAAACCACGAACAAAATACATTGGATCCCCCAAATAAGCCCTGAATTCAGCAGGCATCAAAAAACGGCTTTTGCTGTCCAAAGTGTACTCATACTCCCCTGTAAGTACGTCCATAGTACCCATTAACCATAAATTACCACCTTTTACCACTTTGTCAATAGTGGTTATTTATATACCATTAACGCATACTGTCCTTTTTCGCTAAATCTGTTGTAAACTTGTTACAGGAAAGGAGAGATGCAGGTGAAGCGTATTGCTATTTTGACTGCAGGCGCAGACGCACCAGGCGCCAATGCAGCTATCAGGAGTATTGTGAGAAGTGCGTATCACATGGACATGGAAGTTTTGGGCGTAAGGGGCGGTTTTGCCGGTCTTCTAAGTGACGACGTGATCATACTAACATCAAAATCCGTCTCTGGTATTTTGCCTAGGGGTGGAACCATACTTGGCACATCCAGAACACGCATTGATGAAGCTCAAGTTCAAACAATAAGGGAAGTCATGGATCGGTATCGTATTACCGTTCTCGCTGTTCTCGGAGACAGAGAGACAATGGCATCCTGTGATCTACTCACGCAACACGACGTTCCTGTTTTGGCTTTACCTCTTACCATCGATAATGACATTAATGGCACCGACGAAACCATTGGTTTTGATACGGCTGTGACAACAATTGCTGAGGCACTCGATAAGTTACACACTACCGCAGAAGCACATCACCGTGTCATGGTTGTAGAAACCATGGGAGGCGCAACTGGTTGGCTGGCACTTTACGGTGGCATTGCAGGAGGCGCCGACTTCATAGTAATTCCAGAAGTAACAGTGGAAAAAGATAAGATCGTGAACCATATCTACAGGAGAAGGGAATCAGGGAGAGGCTTCTCCATCGTTGTCATTGCTGAAGGAGCAAAACTGCCATGGCTTTCCAACACTGAAGGTGGCGTTGGACACGCTTTAGCGCAGGAAATACAAGATGCCACAGGCATGGAAACACGTATAACCGTTCTTGGACATCAGCAAAGAGGAGGCAGCCCAACTGTGCAGGATCGACTACTAGCTACACGAATGGGCATGGAACTAGTTAACGCTGTTAAACAAGGCATTACGGGAAAAATGGTGGCACTCACAGGTGGTAAGTTCGAGTTAGTTAACTTTGACCTCGCGGCTCAAGTAAAAATGGCCGACAAGGAATTGTACAACCTGGCAGAACTTTTCTATTAATAACACACAGAGTAAATTGACAACAACATAAATGGGGACGTACTAAATAAAACGGAAGGTTCTTGTTTGTGTCAAAGTAGCGTTTTCTTATGAGTCGTAGGTCTTAGTATTTATTGCGTCTCTTCGTATTCCAGCTCGAGACCTATGGCTCTGAGAAAACTCTCAGCGGCTACCAAGCGAGCTTTGTCAGTAATAGTTTTTGTTTGCTTATGCCAAAGCTCTTTAGCTTCCTCTTCTACCGAGGAAATAACGTCTTCAAGAGGTTCTGACTCTAGTCTGTTAAGCAAGGTTGAGTAGTAGCGATGTCTTTCTTTGGCGAAGGTAATCTGCTGTTCACTTAGGCCGAAAGCCTCGGATTCTAGCACTTCTGCCTTGGCCAAGGCTTTCAGCCTCTTCACTGCCGCGATGGCATCCTCCAATCCCATTATGCATTCCCCCTTTCTTTTTCCAACATGCTTTTAACCTTCATTATTCTCACAGTCTGGCTCCTTTCCATTTCATCTAAGTACTGCTGTACCCACTTAATAGTTCTTTCGAGTTCCGGAACTACATTGTACTCCAAGGCATTACTTCGTCTTCTAGTTTTCTCAATCTCCACGCTCATCATATGCAGTGCATTCCTCAGAGAAGCCAACTTCAACAGATGAGGAAGAAGTTCTTCATAAACACTAAGAGCCTTATAGAAGGCAGGACCTGTCTGCAAATACAAGTCTGGTATATCCATCCTCTTTAGCGAGACATCTAGGAAAGGCACTTTAATATTGAACACCATTCTAGTAGAGAGTTCATATTCTACCTGAAATAGCTGCATACTCCTTATCCTGTCTCTTACCGCAGGCGAAGTCTCTGACTCGTATTGGTTAAGTAGCTCAACAAAGGTCTCCATGAGCTCTTCAATGTAACGTCTTTCCCTATCAAACTCCGTGTACAGATCTCGGAAAGCTTTTACCATTGCCTCAAGCTTGTCTTTTAGCAGTTTAAGACCCCTTTTGCTTATGGTGTACCTGCGTTTAAGAGCAAGAAGGGTCATACGGTTTGGACTAACCGTTGATGCCATTAGCTCTCCACCTTTGGTAAGTATTTGTTTATGTATTCATCTCTGATCCTCTTAAGCTCGCTTCTAGGAAGCATCCTAAGAAGTCGCCATCCAATAGCCAAAGTTTCTTCAATTGTACGGTTCTCGTCTTCACCTTGAGCAATAAACTCTGACTCTAGGCGGTCAGCAAACTTAACATACAATCGATCCAGGTCTGTTAAGGCTGCTTCTCCCAAAACTATTTCCAACTCTCTTGCTTCCTTTCCGCGTGCATAAGCAGCGTACAACTGGTTAGAAACCGCAGAGTGATCCTCTCTGGTATGTCCTTCACCAATGCCTCTTTGCATGAGTCTAGAAAGTGATTGCAATACATCAATAGGTGGATAAATATTCTTATGCTGTAAATCCCTCGACAGGAATATTTGACCCTCAGTTATGTAACCCGTCAAGTCCGGTATGGGGTGGGTCCTATCATCCTCTGGCATGGTTAGTATGGGTATTTGCGTTATACTGCCTTTTTTACCCTTAATCCTACCTGCACGTTCGTAAATACTGGCCAAATCAGTATACATGTAACCAGGATATCCTCGCCTTCCAGGGACTTCTCTGCGTGCTGCAGAAATCTCTCTGAGAGCCTCACAGTAGTTCGTCATGTCGGTAAGGATGGCAAGTACATGCATGTCCTTTTCGAAAGCCAAGTACTCGGCTGCAGCCAATGCAAATCGAGGCGTAGCTATGCGTTCAATAGTCGGGTCGTCAGCCAAGTTTAAAAATAGAACTGAACGCTCAATGGCACCGGTTTTCTGAAAAGACTGAATGAAAAAGTTCGCCTCTTCAAATGTGATTCCCATGGCAGCAAATACCACAGCAAATTTCTCTTCAGAAGAGAGCACTTTGGCTTGACTTGCTATTTGTGCTGCCAAGCGAGCGTGGGGCAAGCCGCTACCACTAAAAATGGGTAGCTTTTGCCCACGTACTAGTGTGTTCATACCATCAATGGCTGAAATGCCAGTCTGAATAAATTCTGCTGGGTACTCACGACTCACCGGGTTCATTGGAGCACCGTTTATGTCCACGTATTTATCCACAAAAGGTTGCGGTTTACCATCTAGCGGCTCGCCTAAACCATCAAACACCCTACCAAGGATACCTTCGCTGACACCGAAAGTGAGGCCTCTTCCTAAGAATCTGGCAGTGGTTGTCTTGGGAGTTAAACCCTGGGTCCCTTCAAAAACTTGGACCAAAGAAAAACGATCAGTGGTCTCCAGTACTTGACCATGACGTATTTCTCCGTTAAGCTGAAACTCCACCAGTTCACCGTATGCAGCATCTGACACGCCTTCTACAAAAACCAACGGACCGTTTACCTCAGAAATACTGCGAAATTCTCTAATCATGAGCCTTCACTTCCTCTGAGAAACTCTTTAAAATACTATCTTGCATTTGTTTCCAATCTGGAACTTCCTCTTCTTTGAGCCACCTAAGTTGAGAAATGTGCTCCCTTATGGGATTCGCTATGAGTGAACCGTAGTCCTCTCCCTTTCTTATGCGGTCCAGAATAATCTCATGAACAAGCAGAATTGATGAAAGTATGACATATTGCTTTCTTAGTGAACAGTAACTGTCTACATCGTCAAAGGCATCTTGCTGCAGAAAGTCTTCTCTCAAAGAACGAGCCGTTTCCAAGAATAATTGCTCCTCCGTGGACAAAGCATCGTACCCTACCAGTCTAACCAGTTCCAGTAGCTCAGATTCTCGCTGCAGAATTGCCATGGCTTCATTGCGTTTCTTCAACCAATCGGGGGCAAAACTCTTGTTGTAGTATTCTCCGATTCTGTCCAAATACAAAGAATAGCTGTTAAGCCAGTTAATAGCTGGAAAGTGACGTGCAAAAGCCAAATCCTGATCCAAACCCCAGAATACTTGTACGGATCTAAGCGTGGCTTGGACCACAGGGTCTGACAAATCTCCACCTGGCGGCGAAACAGCTCCTATTACTGTTACCGACCCTGTCCGCTCTGGGTTACCTAAACACTTCACAAAACCTGAACGTTCGTAAAAAGCTGATATTCTTGATGCAAGATAAGCTGGGTAACCCTCTTCACCAGGCATTTCCTCCAAACGAGTAGATATCTCCCTCATGGCCTCGGCCCAACGAGAAGTGGAATCAGCCATGAGTGCCACATCGTAACCCATATCGCGGTAGTACTCCGCTATGGCAATACCTGTAAAAACAGAAGCCTCACGTGCTGCGACAGGCATGTTTGACGTATTGGCAACCAAAATGGTTCTATCCATGAGTGGACCACCTGTTCGTGGATCCTTAAGCTCTGGGAATTCTATGAGAACTTCGGTCATTTCGTTACCACGTTCTCCACAGCCCACATAGACCACCACGTCCACATCAGACCATTTGGCAAGTTGGTGCTGAATCACGGTCTTTCCAGAACCAAAGGGACCTGGAACGCAAGCAGTACCTCCCTTTATCACTGGGAAAAACACATCCAGTATGCGCTGTCCTGTTAGCATGGGCACGTCAGTGAACACCTTCTCTTTCACTGGCCTTGGAATTCTCACAGGCCAACGCTGCATCAGCTGAAGCTCTTGCAAAGTCCCGTTAGGCATTTTAACCTTTGCAATGCATTCCTCAACCGTGTATTTACCTTCTCCAGCGATCCACTGTAGAGTACCTTTCACATTAGGTGGTACCATGATCTTGTGAACCACTGTTGACGATTCAATTACTTCGCCTAAGAAACTACCACCTTCAACTTCCACACCAGCCTCAGCTAACGGTACAAAATGCCACTTACACTGGCGATCCAAAGCGTTCACACTAAAACCTCTAGCTAAGAACTCTCCGCTTTCTTCCCTTAAGCGTTCCAGAGGTCTTTGTATGCCATCAAAAATGTTATTCGTTAACCCAGGGCCCAGTTCTACACTGAGTAGCTGGCCAGTGGGCTCAACTGTTTCACCAGGGCGAAGACCATTGGTATCTTCATAGACCTGTATATATACCAAATCCTTCTCGATTCCGATTATTTCTCCAAAGAGCTTAAGTTCGCCCACCCTCACTACTTCATACATCATGGGCTTGTCCAAGCCCTTCGCTGTAACCAGAGGCCCCGCCACGCGCACAACATATCCTTGTCCGTGCACCAACTATCACCACCTACCTGTCAAGTTTTACACCCAGAGCTCTTTCCACAAACCTTCTCGCTGAGCTCACATCTACGCCCTGTTTCGGGTCAAGCACAACGGGCACAAACTTCGTTCCGTATTTTTCCTCCAAATCGCTTATCAGCTCCGTACTACAAGAGATGCCATCTGTAACCAATACCACTGTGTCAGTGGCACTAGCCAAAATATGGTCAATTTCCTCAGCTTCCACTACACGTATACCTGAAAAGCTAAGGAAGTCATATAATCCGCTTTTCCCACAGGCCACTATTTCAGCCATCCGACAACCCCCAACAAACTACCCCGTTCTGAGTAAAGCATAGCTGATTCCTGCAATAGTCTGAAATCGTAGTTCCACATAACGTAAAACCCCCGCCAAAAAAGACCCTGAAAAATAGTTGTACTCCAGAAACTTAAGCCATTCTAAACGCCAGTCACTTCCTTGCTCACCACGTTTTAAGGATTCCACAGAGCTCATAAAAGCTTCATAAAGAAACTCTCCAAAGGGTAACGTTTTAAGCTTTTCGGTTTCAAAAGCTTCACCAAAAAAGCGTGCCCTGTAGAATTCTTCCATTTCCGCATATCCACTCTCTCCGAGTAAACCAAGCAGCTCATCTAGCTCTTCTAAGAAACCCTTCCACAATGCATTCGTTGCCTCGTCGGGAGATTTTTCTGTAACCTGTTGTCGCATATCAGGGTTTAATGCAACTTGATTGAGTAAGTAAGGGTTTACTCTTAGCTTATCCAGCGTCTCCAAGGGTAAAACTCTATCTTGTCTAGCTGCCACCAAGGCTGCGATGTCAGACACTTCTCTCACTTTAGTAGCCCCTTAAATTCTTCGTAGATTTCATGCGAAAATCTTTCCAATATGGTATTAGCCACCACGTCAGGCGACAAATCGAAAACAGTATCACCCTTACGGGCTTTTACTTTTTTGCTATCATCAACTATGAACCTTATTCCCTTCTTTGAAAATGCTCTCTGCAGCTCATCATATTCCCTACTAACTGTCCACTCATCAGCTTCTGGAACTTGTTTCTTTAGCCAATCAACATAACTTGGAGCATAACCACCAGAAACGATTTCGTCTTCAATCCTACCTTTCAAACCCTGTATGGCTTGAACGATGACCTGCTCAAGGAGCATACGCTTTTCATATTCAATCTGTCGCTTCCATCGCTCAGTTTCTGTCTCAATGAGCTTTTTCTTCCGCTCAGCAGTGGCTAATTTTAGCTCTTCCACGCGTTTCTCATGTTCTTGCCTTAGTTTTGCTATCTCTTCTTCTGCAGAAGATAGAATCTCTTCAGCTTTCCGCTGGGCTTCTGCAAAAACCACACTGCGAAGCTTGTCAAGGTCCACTAAAGAGTCACTCCTCCAAGCAAGAGAATCGTAGCTAACAAAGATAGAATAGCGTAAGTTTCCACCAATGCAGGTATGATTACGGCCCTACCGAAGGATTCGGGCTGCTTAGCCACCATCTGAGCAGCTCCACACGAGGCAACAGCCTGCCAATAAGCGCTTATTAATTCACCAAACATGGCAGGAAGCAAGGCACCTATAAGTTGTAATGCCTGGGCAATAGAAATTGATGTTGCAGCATTAATTCTGCCTAGCGCCAAAAACATGGCTATAAAAGCATAAAAACCCTGCGTACCTGGCAGAGCCTGAAGCACAAGCATCTGTCCAAAAAGATTTGGCTTCTCCGATAGCACTGCGCTAGTTGACTTTCCTGCCAAACCCACACCCCATGCAGAACCAATGCCACCCATTACCGCCGTCAATCCAGCCGCAATCAAGGCTACTGATTTACCGTCAATAATCATTCGTACTCAACCTCCTCAAACCTGTAGTACCTTCCAACTCTTCTGAGCGGCTTGAAAAGTTCACCGTTTCCTTCGTAGAACCGCCCATACATTTCTAAGAATACCAACCTAATACTGTGAACAAACGCACCTAATGCTGAAATAGCAAAGTTAAACACTTGAAAAACCACAAACATGAGAACCCCAAAAACGATTCCCATTAAGCCACTTTTCATCACACCAAATGACAATGAATTAAATACCTGCCCCATGAGTGCCCCCGTCAAGTTAAGTGCCATCAAACGTGAATAGGAAAGCACATCACCCAAAAAGGAAGCAACACCATAGGGACTTATGATGCCATAAAGTCCAATGAGCCCCATACCCAGTCTGGAAATCCAGTTCTTCGACTCACGCCCCTGAAACAAGATAAGGTTAATTGCAAAGAATAGCGCAAGGTACGTTGACATGGAGCCACCACCCAATAGTAGCCAAATCAAAGAACTCAAGAAACCCCACCAACAGAAAACATCCGACCAAAACCCCAGATAGTCCTTGTTCCTTAGCATCCACCACCCCTTTATGCCCATGGCATAGAACTGCGCCATAACACCAATAACCAAGGAAATTACAAGCATGGTGTTCACATCACTACCGTTCACGGGGTAGAAAAGCCCCAATGCTTTCCCATTGATCATAAGTGGTTGCGTAGAAAACCAACTCCACGTAATTATGCCGATTATCATGGTTCCAACACCCACGTTCAAACAAAGCCTTAGAATCTTTTCCATGCTTTTAATCTTCTTGAGTCCGTATAAACTCACAAGTGTTATCATGAGACCAAATCCGGCATCACCCAGCATGAAAGCAAAAAACAGGTTCCACCAAAGAGCTACAGCAGGTGTTGGATCGTAAGTGTCATAACGGGGTGGCCCGTACATCAGAGTAATAGACTCATAAGGCTCAAAAAAGCTCGAGTTCTCCAATTTTGTAGGATACATTTCATCTTCCTCTGGCGGCAGTTGTAAAACATCGCCACCCAACGCTCTAACCTCTTTCAAAGCATCGTTTAAATGCTCCTTTGGCAGGTAACCTACCACTACCCCCAAAAACTGCGTATCAACAGAGCCATTTACCAATCTGGCATATTCCAACGAAACCGAGTAATAATCAAAAGCCTTTCTTATCTGCGTACCGTTTTCCTCAAGAAGAGTATCTAACTGGCTTTCCACGTCAGCTAAGTGCTTTGTGAGTTGTTCTTTTTTTATCTTGAGTTCATTTAGCTCTCGCCCAATATGTGTTAGCAGCCTGTCATCCAAAGCATACTCTCTAATGACTTCTGCTGTTTCATCATCGTCTTTGTAATAAGCCACAACGATGCCGTTGTCTCCCTCAGCGAAAGCCACAGGAAGATCAGAAAGAATCTTCAATACGGCTTTGCTTTTTTTAACTAAGGCAACCTTAATCCAGTGCCAGTTATGGGAGTCTTCCCATGGGGCACTAACCCACTGGAAAGGCTCCAAACCCAAAATCTGTTTATTTAGGTTGTTAAGTTCATTCGTTAGTAGCTGATGCTCGTCTATGAGCCTTTCAATTTCAGAGAGCACTGGCCCAATCTCAATATAACCAGTGGATATGGTTTCTTTTTCACTTAACACAGACGTAGCATAAATGTCAGGCTTTCTCTTACTCCCAAGGGAAACTACTCGCTCAAGGCGATCCTTCAGGGTGGCAAAGTCCCCCAACGTGTTGTGGTTAAGCTCCAGCGGGTGAAAATCGGATAACTTGAAAATGTATTTTCTCAAAGCCCCCACGTTGTGCTTTGGAACGTAGAAGCATACTTTCTCCAGCTCTGCGATTGGCAAGCTCTTTCACTCCCCCAAGAATGACTCCAGAAGTTCCTTCGCAAGGTGACCGGCACGCTGGTCTAATTCTGTACCAAGTTTACTTAGTTGCTTGCTGTAGGACTCCAGTTCCTCTTGTCTCCTCTGTTCCCATTCTTGAGAAAGTCTTTCGAGCTCCCTTTCTAACTCCTGACGGCAGTTCTCTTCCAATTCATGAAATTCCTCTGCAAAACGCTCTCTAGCAACCTCCACCCTCTGTCGCGCCTGGACAGAAGAAGTGGACACTATGTCTGACGCTTCTTGTTCCAAAGACCTAAGTGCCTCGAAGAACTCTTCCACGTTGCCACCGCCTTTTAATTTCGCAAATCGCGTTTAGTTTTCCAGCTACACACACCTTAATATTATAAGAGAAAACTTCTGTTTAAGGCCACATTTGAGCTCATTTAAGAACTTGTATGAACTCCAGTTCCGGATCAGCGGTACCCTGTACTTCCGCTCCTTCTTCCTTCCTTTTCATAACGTAGTCAAAGCTCTCTTCCGTGATTCTTTCCCCGGGAGCAATAACGGGAATTCCAGGAGGATAAAGCACCACCGACTCAGCACTAATAGCACCAACAGCTTCTCTAAACGGAACGACTTTCTTTTCAGCGAAGAATGCTTCTCGAGGTGTAAGCACGACTTCGGGCAGCACAGGAAATGTGTGAACAGCAGCAGTCTCCAAAGGTGGAAGCTTGCCAAAGAAGCGTTCAGAGAGGTTCGACATGGCTTTTATGAGTTTGTCAGCATTGTCGTAATCATCACCAATGGTAACAAAAGCAAGTATGTTGTTCGGATCTGATAGCTCCACTTCCACACCCAGCTCGTCATTAAGCAGTTGCTCCACTTTGTAACCCGTGAGGCCCAAACCAAGCACAGTTATGGTTATTTTCGTCAGGTCAACATCGAAAATACCGTACTTTCCTACCCTTTCTCTGCCGAAGCATTGCAGTCCGGGAATCTCGTTTATGGCTTCCCGCAAGTACTGAGCCACATTAAGCGCTGAGCTAAGTAGTTCAGCTCCCTCCGTTGCCATTTGCATCCTTGCTACGTCTAAACTGGCCATGAGAACGTAGTTTGGAGAACTGCTCTGAAGGGTCCTAAGTGCAGCCTTCAACAGCTCAACATCCACAAGATCTCCATTCATATGCATCCAAGAGCTCTGTGTCATGGAGGAGAGTGTTTTGTGAGTAGATTGCACCACTAGATCCGCACCCGCATCCACAGCCGAAAGTGGAAGAGCTTGATGGAAGTGGAAGTGAGCACCATGAGCCTCATCTACTACAATGGGCAGACCATGTTCATGGACAATATCCACTAGTTCCCTTATGTTACCTGAAACTCCGTAGTAATTTGGATTAGTTAAGAACACGGCATCTACGTCATTCTTGTCTAAATACTCTCTTAGAACTTCCGGTGAAACGCTTGTTGTTATTCCCAGTTCCGGGTCCACGTTTACAGGGAGATAAACGGGTATGGAACCATTCAGTATGAGCCCACCAACCACTGACCTGTGGCTGTTACGTGCAATAAGAATTTTCTTTCCTGGACCACCAACAGCCATGAGAGCAGCTTGGTTTCCCACTGTGCTACCGTTTACTAAAAAGAACGATTCTTTTGCACCGTAGGCATCTGCCAATAAGTCCATAGCTTCTCTGAGAATGCCAGTGGGCTTATGCAAGTAGTCAACCCCCTGCACTTCAGTGAGGTCAAGTAAAAACACATTCTCACCTAAAAAAGCTTTGAAGTCGGGATGTACACCCCTGCCTCGTTTGTGACCCGGCATGTGAAAACTGGCACGGTGCTTTGCAATATAAGCCAGCAAACCGCTGTAATAAGGAGTTCTATATTGATCATTCATCTCCTGTGAATTTCCTCCCTTTAATGGTCGGGGCGGGCGGATTCGAACCGCCGACTCCCTGGTCCCGAACCAGGTGCGCTACCAAGCTGCGCTACGCCCCGCCGCAATATCCTGACCAATTATAGCATGCACAACGTCTCATGGTCACTGGGACCATAAGAAACCCACTGTATTTTTGCACCCGCAGCGCCTTCAACGGCCTCCATAAAGGCTAACAAATTTGCATTAAGTTTACCCTCGTTCAACGCGCTTCCCCATCCATTACACCATTCCACAATAGGCTTTACCAGCTCCAGAGCCCCTTGGCTAAAATCAAACCAGTCGCTGTATCTTTGACCATCTACTTCATAGGACGTTATCAATCCCACTTTATCCAAACCTGACAGCACGTCTACCTTAGTCAAGAAAACCTTGTTGCATCCCGAAACTCGTACAGCATACCGCAGTGCAACTAAATCCAGCCAACCTACTCTACGTGGCCTTCCTGTGGTCGTTCCAAACTCTGCTCCTTGTTCTCTGATATGATCTGCGGTCTCTCCAAAAACTTCCGAAGGGAAGGCACCATTACCGACACGCGTTGTATAAGCCTTACTAACGCCTATTATGTCACCAAGCTCTTTTGCGTTAAAACCCGAACCAGCGTGAACACCGTTCGTGAAAGTGTAGCTGGACGTGACAAACGGATAGGTCCCAAAATCCAAATCCAGCAGAACGCCCTGAGCAGCTTCAAACAGTATTCGACGTCCTTCCAAATACGCTTCATGGAGTACCTTATAATCATCACCCACATACGGGGCAAGCACTTCCTTCCAATGGTTCACATCGGGTTGAATCCACTCCACATTCAAGCTTTCTACCAACCTTCGAATCTCACTTAGCTTTTCTTCTAGACCGTCTTGAAAAAGGTCTCCCACTCGCACTCCGAATCTAAAAGCCTTAAAGGCGTATGCCGGACCAATACCGCGACCAGTAGTCCCAACTTTGTCGCCCTTAAGACTTTCCAACTTCTGGTCCAGCAGTTTGTATGAAGGAAGTATGAGATGCGCTCTCTTCGAGATAACGATCTTTTCATCGCCACTCAACTGGCGCAGCTCTTCTTCTAACGAAGATGGATTAAGTACTACCCCACTTCCAATAACTCCCAAGCATCCCCTTAGTACCCCGCTGGGGATCACATGAAATTTATAAGTACTCCCTTGGTGAACAACGGTATGTCCAGCGTTATCACCACCGTTGAACCGAGCTACTACATCGTAGTTCTTGGAGATGTAATCCACAGCTTTTCCTTTTCCTTCATCTCCCCACTGAAGTCCACAAACTAAGTCCGCACTCACATGCATCTCTCCTTTATCGTATCAGCAACTACTAGGCCTGCCATGGCAGCTTGGAATAATCCTCTGGTTATTCCCGCGCCGTCACCTGCCATGAAAAGGTTAGAAATCTCTGATTCTAGCACGTTGGAAATCTCAGGCCTCATGGAGTAAAACTTTACTTCCACACCATATAACAGCGTATCTCGGCTACCAACACCTGGAGCAAACTGGTCGAGAACCTGTAAGAACTCGATGATGCTTTCTAAGTGTCTTCTGGGAAGTACAGCGTTTAGATCACCAGGAATAGAATCCTCCAGTGACGGTTTAACAATACTACGTTTAATACGTTCAGGTGTGGAGCGATGACCATTTACTAGGTCGCCAAAACGCTGCACGATGATGCCGTCACTTAGTAAGTTAGCCAGCTTCGCGACGTGTTTTCCGTAAGCAACTGGATCTTTGAAAGGCTCTGTGAAATAGGTGCTGACCAATACAGCGAAATTCGTATTTGGTAGAAACTTCTCTTTATAGGAATGCCCATTAACAGTAATGACGTCATCCAAATGTTCTTTAACCACTTCACCACCCGGATTCATGCAAAACGTCCTTACTTTATCTTCAAAAGCCTTGGAGTAGTATTCCAGTTTCACCTCATAAAGTACGTCTGTCATGGGCAAAAGCACCTCGGCAGGAACCTCCACCCGTACTCCCAAGTCCACTGGGTTAGTACCGAAATGCAGGCCCAATTTATTCACCCAGCGTGTCAAATCATCAGCTCCGCTCCTACCAACAGCTACCACCACGTAATCAGCTTTAAGAAAGTCGCCGCTACTGGTTCTCACACCGACAACCTTTTTGTCTTCGGTGAGTATGTCTTCCACTTCAGTGTCAAAGATAATATTCACACCCCGGCTCCGCAGAGTGTCGTACATGTTTGCAAGTACTTCTTTAGTCTTATCGGTACCCAAATGAATAATTGGGAAAGTGATAAGCTTCATTCCCAAAAGGCGAGCTCGTTTACGCCAATCATCTACCTCAGGCCTCTCAGCCACATTATCAAGATCTTTTGGAGCACCGTGGTCGTAAAAGTACTTAAGTACTTCTGGAACAAAGCTTCCAAAACGTCGTTCTCCCAAAATTTCATTAAGGAAACCGCCAATTTCGCCTGTAATATTCAGCTTCCCATCACTGTAAGCCCCCGCACCACCCCAACCACTTATCATGGAACATGGCTCACAGCTTACACACTTGCCGTTAAGAAGTAGTGGGCAGTGACGCTTATCAATGGGTTTACCCTTTTCAATAATAGTTATGTCTTCACCGCTAAGTACTTCCGAAAGGCGAAGTCCACAAAAAATACCAGCAGGGCCAGCCCCAATGATTACTACCTTGCTCATTTCACACTCTTTCGCTTTCTGCTTTTATCCCCTGCAATAAGGACTTCAAAGAATCTCGCATAATCTTCTTTGCCATGGGCCCTAAGAAATCTCTCAAGGCTGGCATAGCGAGCTCAAAATCCACATCCAGATGCACTTTAGTCGTACCATCCGTTTGAGGTTCTACAATCCATTTCCCCTCAAACTTTTTCATGGCTCCTTCCACTAATTTGTATTCCACTCTTCTCTCTTCGTCGAAAAACGTGTCACGTTCAGTCCATTGCAGCGTAAATGACTGCACTTTTGACACCCACTTAGTCACCGTATAACCTGGTCCATTTTCCAAAACTGTGACTTCTTTTAGAGAAGGTATGAACTCAGGATAGCGTCCCATATCCTTCACAATCTGGTAAACCTTGTCAGCAGGAGCATTTATGATTATCTCTTCCTCCACTAACATGTCTATTTACACCTCCAAATCCTTGGCCAGTTTGTCGAGTTTGGCCAAAGCTTTCTGAAAAGCATTCACAAGCCACTGAATTTCTTCGTCACCAATGACAAGAGGTGGCTCTATGCGAATAACCCTTGGATTATTCAAGGTGTAAGCTACCAAAGTCTTTTCTTCCAGCATAAAACCCATCATGGGCAGTCCGTAACCTTCCTCCATCATTTCCACACCGATGAGTAGTCCACGTCCACGTACTTCCTTTATAAGATGCGGGTATTTCTCAGCTTCGCTCCGTAGAGCGGAAAGCAACTTATCTCCCGTGCTATGCGCGTTATTCCAAATCTGTTTACCAACTATTTCATCCACGGCTGCTATGCCCGCACTGGTAGCAAGAGGATTTCCCCCAAAAGTGCTCTCATGAATGAGTGGATTGTCAATAAAGCCCTGCCATGCTGTCTCCGTAGCGCCTACTGCACCAATGGGCACAACTCCACCACCCAATGCCTTACCCAAGCAGACAATATCAGCCTTTACATCTTCCCATTCTTCAGCCAACAACTTACCTGTTCTACCCATGCCTGTTTGAATCTCATCTAAGATAAGGAAGCAGCCTGCCTCGTCACAGAGTTGCCTTACCTTCTTAAGGTAACCAGGTGGAGGCACATTCACCCCACCTTCACCCTGTATCGGTTCAACGATAACAGCAGCCACTGTATCGTCCAAAGCATTTGCTAAAGCCTCTGCATCGCCAAAAGGAACAATTTTCACCCCAGGAAGCAAAGGTTTAAAAGGTTCTTTATAAACATCTCTTCCAGAAACAGAAAGGGCACCGAACGTTACACCGTGGTAAGCATTAGTCATCCCAATAAAGGTTGTTTTACCCGTTGTCAACCTAGCCAGTTTCAAGGCTGTCTCGACAGCCTCAGAACCCGAATTAAGAAACATAAAGTACTGGTAGCCTGTTGCCTCAGAAAGCTTTTCCCCAAGCTCGGCTTCGGAGCTGTTAATGAATATTTTCGAAGCCAGCGGCATTTTATCTAGTGTTTCTTTGACTTTTTCGATGACTTTGGGAGGTCTATGCCCTAAAGCAAAAACACCGTATCCACCTACCGCATCTAAGTACTTATTTCCGTCAGCATCCCAAACATAGGCACCCTCAGCTTTGTCATCCACAGCAGCTAAGCCACCCAGCTGCAATAAGTCAGCTAACCCAGGATTTATGTGATCGTGATATTTCTGGAGAATTTCGTCCGGATTCAAGGTGAAGCCACCTCCAAAAAACAAATGGTCGGGGCGGGCGGACTCGAACCGCCGACCACTCGCACCCCAAACGAGTGCGCTACCACTGCGCTACGCCCCGCAGCTGTTATTATAGCACAGGCGAAGCCTTCGCCACGGCTTCGCTTAGTAAACCCAAGAAGAGTGGATGAGGTACCATGGGTCTGGATTTAAACTCGGGATGGTACTGTACCCCCACATAAAACGGATGATCTTTCAGCTCCAGAACTTCTACCAAATCTTTCGGTTCATACAGACCTGAAACCTGAAAACCGTTATTTTCAAATGCTTCTCTAAATTCATTGTTGAATTCGAACCGATGCCTGTGTCTTTCAAATACCACCGGTTTGTTGTAAAGGGCGTGAACTCGTGTCCCTTCAATCAATGTACATGGGTAAGCTCCGAGCCTCATACTTCCTCCCAAATCTCTTACCTGCATCTGTTCAGGAAGCAAACTGATTACAGGATATGTAGTATTTGGATCAAATTCAGTGCTGTTAGCATCCTTTAGCCCCAAAACGTTGCGAGCAAACTCAATTGACATGACTTGCATTCCCAAACACAGACCCAAAGTAGGCATCTTGTTCTCCCTAGCGTACCGCAGCACCTTAACCATGCCTTCAATGCCCCTAGCCCCAAACCCTCCGGGGACTACAAGAGCATCCATGTTGCTGAGTTTTTCGCTTAATTGCTCATCATCACATTTCTCCAGTTCGTCTGACGACATCAGAGATACGTGAGCCGCTACTCCCAGTTTCATAGCAGCATGCCTTATTGCCTCTATAACCGATAAGTAAGCATCAGGAAGTACCACATACTTCCCTACAAGTGCCACTTTTAGTGTCCTTTCAGATTGCCTAGACAACATTTCCTTCCACTTTTTCAAATCCGCCTCTGTTGTAGTACCGAACAGCCTTTCTTCTAACACACTAATTAGTTTTTCTTGCTCAAGGAGTAAAGGTACGTCGTACACTGATTCCACATCATAGCTGTTTATGACGCCTTCAAGGGGTACGTCGCAAAACAGCGAGGTTTTCTCCAGGACATGCTTCTCTAACGGGGTATGAGACCTTAGAACAATGGCATCAGGCTGAAGACCAATTGATCTCAGCTCTTTCACGCTGTGCTGTGTAGGTTTTGTCTTAGCTTCGTGTGTGGTCTCCAGAATGGGAACATATGTTACATGGACAACCACGCTTCCATTTGGCCCAAGCTCTCTCCTTAACTGACGCACTGCTTCCAAGAAAGGTAAGCTTTCAATGTCGCCCACCGTTCCTCCAATCTCCACCACAGCTAAATCAGCACCCTGAGCACCATAAAGGATACTCTCTTTTATGGCATCAGTGACATGCGGGATAACCTGCACCGTAGAACCAAGGTAATCGCCTTTCCGCTCCTTGGTAATTACCTGCGAGTAAATTTTGCCAGATGTAATGTTGTTCTTGCCCGACAGATTCTCGTCCAAAAATCGTTCATAGTGTCCCAGATCCAAATCAGTCTCTGCTCCGTCCTCAGTCACAAAAACTTCACCGTGTTGATAAGGGCTCATGGTCCCAGCATCCACATTCAAGTAAGGATCCATTTTTATGGCCGTGACTTTGTAGCCGCGCGCCTTAAACAACATGCCCATGGACGCAGCAGCTATACCCTTTCCCACAGAACTCAAAACTCCACCTGTAACAAAAACAAACTTCGTGTTTGTCATCACTTTACATCCTCTCCAACTTCTCAATACCCAACAAGGTAAACAATTCCTCCATGACCTCCGTGAATCGTTCCACCAGCTTCCAACGTGCATTCTCATATTCCGAGCCTATTACTCTATCAAACTGGTAAAACTTATGAAAAGCATCTGACAATTCCCAAGCATAGCTTTCTATGACAAATGGATCAAGTTTTCTCACTGCTAAAACCATGCGTTCTTGAAAAGCATTTAGAAGCCTAAGCAGTGTTCTTTCGTGAGGGTCAAAACCAACCGAGCTACCGAATTGCCGTTCCTCAGTTCGCGTCAATATGTTTTTAGCACGAACATAAGCGTATTGAATGTAGTACACTGGATTATCCATGGCTTTCTGTTTGGCCACCTCAATATCAAAGTCAATAGTGGCATCCACTGATCTGGTAATAAACATGATTCGAGCTGCATCTTTCCCTATCTCATCTATGAGTTCATCCAGAGTAAGAAACTCGCCCTTACGCTTCGACATAGCCACAGCTACGCCTTGTCTCCAGAACCTCACCGTCTGAACGAGTACTACCGTTAAACAATCAGGAAACCCCAAAGCAGTAAGAGCAGCATTCATGCGTGGCACGTGTCCAATGTGATCGGCTCCCCAAACGTTTATGAGCACATTGTAGCCCCGGTGGATTTTTTCCATGTGATAGGCAATGTCCACCAAGTAGTAGGTGTACTCCCCATTACTCTTTACAAGCACTCTGTCTTTGTCATCACCAAAGATGGTGGATTTGAACCACAAGGCTCCATCTTGTTCGTAAGCGTAGCCTTTGTCCTGCAGCAACTGAATGACCCTTTCTGGCCATCCTTCCTGTCTTATGAGCCTTTCACTGGTCCACACCTTCATGGTTACACCCAACTTTTCCAAGGTTTCCTTGTGCCACTTACGCATCATGTCCACAGCATCATTCCACAGCACATTCCACTGCTCGTCTTCACTCAATGCATCCCAGTTGTAACGGTCCAAAATACTTTTTGCAATATCCACAACGTAGTCACCATGGTAAGCATCTTCTGGCAGTTCCACATCTTCGCCCTTTAGCTCTCGTATCCTGATTTCCACACTTTTGCAGAACTTTCTTATTTGCTCACCAGCGTCGTTTACGTAGAATTCAGAGTCAGCAAAGTCATATACTCGGTCAAGCAAATTTGCAAGCACTGAACCGACTACTGCTCCTCTGCCATGTCCAATGTGAATAGGACCAGTGGGGTTTGCGGAAACATACTCCACCAGCACTTTACCCGAATACTGTGGATAGGAAATGAATCCCTGCGAAAGGCGATCCAACCACCAATCATCGTCCATGGTCACGTTTACATAGCCTTTAACTGCTTCAGCCCGAAATGGACCCTGGAGGTTTTCCGCAATAGTCTGTGCAATTTTCTCAGGAGCAGTTCTTAGCTTCTTTGCCAGCACGAAACCTATGGGCACAGCATAATCACCCATGGTAATGTCAGGCGTAAATTGTATATCCAGTGCAGGCATGTCTTCCGTAGACAAACCAAAGACTTTTTGAGTACTCTCAGTAATAGCCGTTCTGATAACATCTGTCACGTAAGCATCACACTCCTACCACAACAAATCAATTATATACAAAAAGGCAAACGCAAAAGAAAAACACATACTCATGAACATACTCATGAATCGAGCTTTGAAAAATGAGGAAAACCTGCACATCCTTAAAAGCTTTTCTGTTAAAAAGAAGAAAATGGAGCCGGCGCCCAGACTTGAACTGGGAACCTGCTGATTACGAATCAGCTGCTCTGCCGTTGAGCTACGCCGGCCTATCCACCCTGTGCAACTGGGGAACAAAAACAATGGAGCGGGAGACGGGATTCGAACCCGCGACCCTCTGCATGGCAAGCAGATGCTCTACCACTGAGCTACTCCCGCACTTTCTTGGTGGGCGGTAGAGGATTCGAACCTCTGACCTCTTGTGTGTGAAACAAGCGCTCTACCACTGAGCTAACCGCCCGTTAGCCTCTACTATTTTAGCCCAGCGGTATGAGCCTTGTCAAGATCGTGATGATAAAACACCACGATCATTCACATGACCTACTCATGAATTATACAACATGGCTGATCTATGAGTGCTTACGGCACCAAAGTACAACGCCATCCTATACTAGAATACTCCACAGTACGTAGCCTTGGTGAAGAAGTGGGAACTTCAAGAGTTTGCATAGAAAACAAAAAATGGCGGAGAGGGAGGGATTCGAACCCTCGGTACGACTCACATCGTACCCCCGCTTAGCAGGCGGGTGCCTTCGGCCACTCGGCCACCTCTCCGCTTTTCCTAACTAAGTATATCATGCCTTACGAAAATCTGAAGACAAATCCAGCTCCACTCGAGCCAGCACCAGCCATACTTTAAAAGGCGAGCACTTATACAAAACCCGACTTGTAGCCCCCGTAGTCAACACATCATCCACCACTATGTCAGCGCATGTCCCTTTGGGTACAAATGCGTCATGCAAGTTTACCATACGGGCTGACCGCGACAGCGTCTTTTGAGGCATGGTTGACCGTGTTTTTACATAAGCGGGTACCACAGCGCAGTTCCCAGTCTTCTGAAGGCCTGCCAAAAAAGAAAACAGGTGATTGCCAAAATAGGGATAGCTTTCTCCGTAACGGGGAACGTAGGAGACTACCTTGCCGCGGAGTAGATGATTGTAGGTAATGCCCATGAGTTCGCCGAGCCTAAAACCCAAAGCATGATCACCCTGAAACTTCCACTGCTTCACCAAAGATTTTACTTGGCCGTAATAAGAGTACGCAGAATGAACGGTGTATTTGCCAAAAGTGACCTCCCGTGGATCTGGGTTAGGGATCACCCAGGGCTTACTGACTTCATCGACATAGTCAGCATACCATGAAAACACAGGAAACATCGTTTAACTATACAGCTTCAATATGACCATAGTCAAGTGATAGAATGACTTCATGGACTATGAGCAGATAAGAAAACCAGCTTGGATAAAAACTAATCTAAAGGACAGTGAAACCGCAAAAGGTGTGCGCCAGGCTCTTGAAGGATTGAGCCTAAATACTATCTGTGTGGAAGGTCGCTGCCCCAATATTGGCACTTGTTTCAACCATGGAACGGCTACCTTCCTAATCATGGGAAGTATTTGCACAAGACACTGTCTGTACTGCAATGTACAGTCAGGTAAGCCAATGCCACTAGACGAAACTGAACCGCAGCGTGTGGCAGAAGCAGTGAAAAGGCTCAGGTTAAAATACGTTGTGCTGACCAGTGTAACCAGAGACGATTTAGAGGACGGTGGGAGCGCCTTTTTCCGCCAAGTGGTTGAAGAGGTTAAAAAGGTTAACCCAAATACGAAAGTAGAAGCGCTGGTGCCTGACTTCAAGAAAAATGAAGAATATTGGAAGGCGTTCATAACACCTCAGTTAGATGTCTTTGCTCATAACGTTGAAGTGGTAAGACCTTTGTTCCCGAAACTCAGACCCGCTGGAGATCTTGATGTTTCACTGAGCATGCTCAAATACTTCAAAAGCAAAGGCTTTCTAACAAAAACAGGCTTCATGGTTGGTGTAGGCGAATCCATGGAAGACATAGTGAACATGCTGGAAGAACTACTTAACACTGGTGTAGATATTGTCACTATTGGTCAATATTTGCAGCCATCAAAGAAGCATTGGCCCGTACATAAGTACTATACCCCAGAAGAGTTTAAACAGCTTTCAGAAATAGGTCAATCCCTTGGTATACCAGCCGTAGTGTCTGGCCCCATGGTAAGATCGTCTTACCTTGCTGATCAGTATTTCTCACAGCTAAGTGAACCCCACAACCACTGAAACGTAGTCACACGGGGGTAAATAGTCCCTTTTACTTCAAATGGTGTTTCCACCGATAGCTGGAGCTGAGAAGCAATTTCCAACCCCTTTTCCAGATGCTCTCTTTTCCAAATGCCCAAGGTTATTCTGCCGCTAAAGGGCTCCCATTCGGGATTTAACTCTCCAGAGAACATCAATAGAACATTGTTAAAACCAAGAGCCCTTTCTGAGCATAGAGAAGTGCTATCTAGAACCCAACGGACAGGCTTTACAAGGTCGCGAGCCAAGGAAGTTAGCGGTTCAACCTCTTCTCCCTGCCCCACCAGCACTATGCCACCCACAGCATCAGCATTCTTTCTAATAAAGTTCATTGCACGCCGCAAACTTAATACTTCGTGCCCAAAGGTTAGCTGTCTGCACCATGGAAAATCATTGTTAAGCACGATCCCTGTGCAGCCAAAGGCAGGCCATAAAGCCGTGGAATAATCAATGAAGTTCACTATCACAGTATCGAATCACTCCCCTTACATCGCATTTTAACGCACTGACTTTCTTTATGACCATATATAAATGTAACTACGCAAGCCAATGAAATAACACTCAGTACCAAAACAAAAAAGGCACGTCCCCATTTTTCAGCGTTTAGGAACGTGCCTCTTAAAACTCCTTATCAGTTAGGCATAGTGGCAGGCGACCATATGCCCGGGTTCGACCTCGCGTAGCTCGGGCTTATCGGTTCTGCACTTTTCCGTTGCATAGGGACAACGGGTGTGGAACACGCACCCTGGTGGTGGATCAATTGGAGAAGGAATTTCTCCCTGCAATAGGATACGCTCTCGTTTGTAATCAGGATCGGGAACAGGAACCGCAGATAGCAAAGCCTGAGTGTATGGATGACGCGAATGCTGGAAAACGTCTGCATTACTACCGTATTCCATCACTTTACCCAAGTAAAGAACAAGCACTGAGTCGCACATGTGCTTGATTACAGATAAGTCATGAGCAATAAACAAGAAGGAAAGCCCTAGTTCTTTCTGCAAATCAATCAACAAGTTTGTAATTTGTGCTTGAATGGAAACGTCCAGAGCACTTATGGGCTCATCAGCAACAATGAACTTCGGGTTCAATGCCAGCGCGCGAGCAATACCAATGCGCTGACGCTGTCCGCCACTAAACTCGTGAGGATATCTTCTGGCATGTTCAGGCCTCAGTGTAACAAGCTCAAGGAGTTCGTAGACCCTCTTCTCTCGCTCCTGAGCTGTCATATTCGTGTGTACGATGAGAGGTTCTGCTATGATTTCTCCAATAGTCATCCTCGGGTTCAAAGAAGAGTAAGGGTCTTGGAAAATAATTTGCATGTCTTTCTTCATGGGCCTAAACGACCTGTAATCCAAAGCCGTTATATCAACGCCATTAAAAATGACCTTCCCTCGGGTCAGAGGTATAAGCCTTAATACAAGGCGTCCAATGGTCGTTTTTCCACTTCCTGTTTCTCCTACCAAACCCAACGTTTCGTGTGCTCTAATATTAAAACTCACTCCGTCCACAGCTTTAACGTATCCCTGAACACTACCGAACAGTCCTCTCCTTATGGGGAACCACTTAACCAGGTCATGAACTTCAAGTAGGATGTCATTATTACTCATGTTTTTTCTCCTCCTTCGTGTGGAGCCAGCAGCAAACGATGTGCCCGGGGCTCACTTCCACTTCAGGTGGTTCCTCAACTCTGCATCTATCAAACGCATAGGGGCATCTGGGATGGAACTTACATCCAGGTGGCGGGTTATAAGGTGAAGGAAGGTTACCCGTAATGCCTGGCAGATGTTCCTTTAGTCCACCCTTATCCAAACGAGGAACCGAAGCCAACAATCCTTCGGTGTAAGGATGTTTCGGATTGTGGAAAATATCTCTAACTGCTGCCTTTTCCACTATGCGGCCCAAGTACATCACAGCAATTCTATCGGCATTCTGAGCTACCACGCCCAGGTTGTGGGTAATCAAAATAATGCTCATGCCAAACTGCTCCTGCAGTCTGTTCATTAGGTCCAAAATCTGAGCTTGGATGGTAACGTCTAGTGCTGTTGTTGGCTCGTCTGCAATGAGTATTTCAGGATTAGTGGAAAGAGCCATGGCTATCATGACCCTCTGCCTCATACCACCCGACATTTGGTGTGGATAGTCATCCACCCTCTTTTCAGGAGCTGGTATACCAACCACTTTGAGCATTTCAATGGCGCGTTCTCGAGCCTCTTTCTTGCTTATATCTGGGTTGTGTACCATAATAGCTTCCATGATCTGATCTCCCACTGTGTAAACTGGATTCAACGCGGTCATCGGTTCCTGGAAGATCATTGAAATCTTGTTACCACGTATGTGCCGCATGTGTTCCTCAGACTGCTCGAGAATGTTTATCTCTTGTCCAGTCTCCTTATCCTTGAACCAGATTTCGCCACCTTCTACACGAGTTTGAGGCTTGGGAAGCAAACGCATCACAGTCAGTGCTGTAACAGATTTCCCACAGCCAGACTCACCCACAACCCCCAACGTCTCGTTATCAGGCACTTCGTAAGAAACCCCTTGTAGAGCACGTACGATGCCGTCCTCAGTGTAAAACGTAACTTGAAGATTTTTTATCTCTAAAATATTACCCTTTTCCATCAATGTCACCTCACAGCTTCATTCTGGGGTCCACTGCGTCCCTTAACCCATCGCCTGCAAAGTTAAAGGAAAGCACAGTGAAGAACAGCAATGCACCCGGGATAAATATCATGTTCCAGTAGCGCACAATTTGCTGTGGACTGTTTATGAAGTTAACCGCAACATTTAGTATTTGTCCCCATGACGTGGCAGGTGGTTGAATACCAAAGCCCAAGAAGGACAAACTAGCTTCTGACAAAATGTTACCAGCAACTGCAAGTGATGCAGCAACAACCACAGGAGCGATGACGTTGGGGAACAAGTGCCTCGATAGGATCCTGCTTGTGGGGACGCCAATGGCTTGAGCAGCTTCAATAAACTGCTGTTCCTTCAGCGAAAGGACTTGAGCTCTGACTAACCTGGAAAGGCTCATCCAACCAAATAGAGCAAGTACAAGCACCATCGGTAGAATGGAACCAAATACACCTAATCCCATTCCTTCTGTTAAACTCTTTGTCCAGCGCCTAAGAAGCGGTGACAACGCTAGCAGCAGTGGCATGGTCGGTATGGAAAGCATGATATCCACAAATCTCATGAGCAGCGAATCAACGATGCCCCCAACATAGCCAGCAACCAAACCAACTAAGCTACCAAGTATGACTGCTATCAATGCCGATGCAATACCAATAGCAAACGAAACCTTACCACCGAACATGATCCTGGCCAAAAGGTCTCTTCCTTGGTCATCCGTGCCAAGAGGATGCCCAGGTGCTCCCACAGGCAACCCTGGTGGGCTCAGATATCTTGTCAGATCCATATAGGACGCGAAAGGTTGATTTCCGTTACTGTCAGTGTAGGTAGCTACCATGCTAATTATCTGCATACCAGTAGCAGCCAAGTCACTCCTACTCCAAGAGAGCTCACTCAAAGCCTGATAGTCCCCCGCTGCAGCCTTTGCTTTAAGGTCATTTGCTCTCGCCAGCGTCTGTTCAAAATCCGTTAGCATGGTACCAAGGTACTCTTTGAGCCCTGGATCTTGCTTAATTGCTTGATTTATCTTATACATGTAGAAGTTAGCCACATCTTCTTCAAAAATGTTTTCAGCTGGATCCAGTGTATAGAATACCGGTCCAATAAAGGAAAAGATGAACACGAAGACCAGTATCCACAACCCCACAATGGCAAGTTTGTGGCGCCTGAATCTACGCCACACCGCACCCCAGAAAGAATAACTCTCTTGTGCTACCTCGTAATCATTGTTCGTTGCGTTGTTATTTGTATTGTTGTTGACTTTCTTTTCTTGATCCTTATCAGCCATCGTTACTCCCTCCTCATCCTAAGCGGACTCGGGGATCAACCACCGAGTACAGTATGTCCGCCAGAAGGTTGCCTAATATGACAAGCGAAATAGTTAACACGAGGTTAGCCATTAATGTCATTTGGTCGTTGGCACCCAAGGCGTCTATGTACAGTTTTCCTAGACCATTAATACTGAATATGGTTTCAGTGATTGGTGCAGATCCAAGAATACCGGGCAATGACAGTGCAAGCAACGTAACAATGGGTATTAATGCATTTCTGAGTGCGTGTTTCCTCACTACAACTGACTCAGGCAAACCTTTTGCCCTTGCAGTTCTAATGTAGTCCATGTTAAGAACTTCAAGCATGGAAGAACGAGCGTAACGTACGAATCCTCCCATTCCCAAGATAACAAGTAACATTAGAGGAAGCATGAGGTGCCTACCATACTCAATGGTTTTCTCGAATAAGGTTGCTGCCTCTGGGTGAAAGCCTGGCGTCATCAAACCAACATTAAAGAGCGGCCAAGTTATTACAAAGAAGAACAAGGCAACCACACCAAAGAAAAATGATGGCATGGACATACCAAAGAATACTAACGCTGTTGCCACATAGTCTGCTGTCGAGTACAAGTGCAAAGCAGAGTAGATGCCAAGCAGTAGTCCAAACAATGTAGCAAGCACCGTTTGTCCAATACCCAGTGCTAAGGAGACGGGAATTCGCTCAGTGACTACACTGAACACCGACCTTTTTGCCATGATAGAGTAACCCCATTCACCCGTGAAGAAGTTGTACAACCAAAGGACATAACGTGTGAAGGGATCTTTATCATAGCCATAGATCTTTCTCAGTCTTTCCACTTGTGAAGCCAATCTAGGATCCTGACGCATGCCTTCAAATGGGTCGCCAACCAATGAGAACAGTATGAAAGCAATCATTGTGGCGATGATGAACGTCGGGATCAGCTGCAAGATTCTCCTGATCAGGTAATTCATCTAACTTACACTCCCTTCCCTTGGGACTATTTTCTATAAATTATACAGCAACAACCTAAAAACAGCGAAGGGGACCTCCCTACCTTAGAGAGGCCCCCTTCTTCAAAACAGTTTAACTATTGACTTAGGGTAATTTAATGTCCAGAATTAATATTCTTCAGGTGGCATTCCAGGCTGTGCCTTTTCTTGTTCCGGTTTCTCCACGACCAGCGCTTCTGTGGTCAATACCATGGCAGCAATGGATGCTGCATTCTGCAAAGCCGAACGAGTGACCTTTGTGGGGTCAATGATTCCCGCTTCAAACATGTCAACGTATTCGCCCTTTACGGCGTCGAATCCAACGGGGTATTCTCTCTTCTTTAATTCCTCGACTACCACTTCTCCGGCAAAGCCAGCATTCTCAGCTATGACCCGAGCAGGTTCCATAAGAGCCTTTTTCACAATGGTAGCGCCGATGAGTTCGTCATTTTCTAGTGGAAGCTTGTCAAGTACAGTGGAAGCCTTCACGAGGGTTACACCACCACCAGCCACGATACCTTCTTCCATGGCAGCTTTGGTAGCTGAAACAGCATCTTCCACTCTGTGTTTCTTTTCCTTCATCTCTGTTTCAGTAGCAGCTCCAACCTTTATCACCGCAACGCCACCAGCCAACTTAGCTAAGCGTTCCTGCAGTTTTTCTTTCTCATATTCGGATTCAGTGGTCTCCAGCTGCTTCCTGATTTGAGCAATACGCTTTTCAATTTCTTCACTGCTGCCTTTTCCGCCCACGATGGTAGTGCTCTCTTTATCTACTTTTACGCTGCGGGCATGTCCGAACATGTCAGGCGTCACACTCTCGAAGCTGACACCAAGTTCCTCGCTTATGACCTGCCCTCCAGTTACGATGGCAATATCTTGAAGCATTTCTTTACGCCTGTCACCAAACCCGGGTGCCTTTACAGCTACGCAGTTAAAGGTTCCCCTGAGTTTATTAACAACTAAGGTGGCTAGAGCTTCTCCTTCAACATCGTCAGCAATGAGTAGGAAGGACCTTCCATACTGCACAATCTTCTCCAACAGCGGCAGGAACTCCTGTACATTGCTAATCTTCTTATCGGTAATTACAATCAGAGGATCCTCCAAAACAGTTTCCATGCGCTCAGGGTCAGTTACAAAATAGGGAGACACATAACCGCGGTCAAACTGCATACCTTCAACAAATTCAAGCTCCATCCCCAAGGATTTGCCTTCTTCGACTGTGACAACACCATCTTTGCCAACCTTTTCCATGGCTTCAGCGATGATGCTGCCAATTTGTTGGTCCTTGGCAGAAATGGTGGCAACTTCAGTAATGTCACGCTTTCCACTTACCGGTCTTGATAGCTTCTTAATTTCCTCAGTTACTGCCTCTACAGCTTTCTCAATTCCCCTTCTCAGAGCAATGGGGTTAGCACCAGCTGTAACGTTCTTCATGCCTTCCCTGACCATGGCTTCCGCCAAGACAGTAGCGGTAGTTGTTCCGTCACCTGCTACGTCATTGGTCTTTGAAGCAACCTCCTTAGCCAGCTGAGCACCCAAATTCTCATATGGATCTTCCAAATCTATTTCTTTTGCAATGGTCACACCATCATTGGTAATAAGCGGTGAACCAAACTTCCTTTCCAATACTACATATCTGCCCTTTGGGCCTAAGGTAGCCTTTACAGCCTTGGAAAGTTTCAATACTCCAGTAAGTAACTTACTCCTTGCCTCTTCATCGAATGCAATCAACTTCGCTGCCATGATTCAATCACCCCTCCTTAGTTTTCGTGGCCGACTACGGCTAAAATATCTCTCTCAGAGACAATGAGATATTCTTCACCATCAACCTTTACCTCGGTACCAGCGTACTTGGAGAACACAACAATGTCACCAACCTGAACCTCTAAGGGTACCTTAGTTCCATTGTCCAGAATCCTTCCAGTGCCCACTGCCAAGACTTTTCCTTTTTGTGGTTTCTCCTTCGCAGTGTCAGGAATCACAATACCGGACTTTGTTTTTTCCTCTTCCTCCATTGGTTTCAGAAGCACTCTGTCGCCCAAAGGTTTAATCTCCATAAGGACACCTCCTAGCAATTTAGTTAAGAACTTGCTAACTGATAATATACCATTAGGTAAGGGGAGTTATTCAACACCATCCTTGTTCCATGTTTGGATCAGGTGTCACACAAGAACCTGGCACAATGCCTTCTTGTAGAAGCAGTGCCGCATACACAGCCACCATATCGGCATTGTCTGTACTCAGCTGCGCGCTGGGGAATATAACACGTTCGCCAAAATGTTCGTGCATTCTCTGACGCAGAAACTTGGAGGCAGACACTCCTCCACCCACCACAAGTGGATAAGGATACTTCTTGAGTACCTTTTCTATGCGATCTAACAAGTGGTTGACCACTGCTTCCATGAGAGAGGCAGCCAATACTTCATTAGAAATCTTCCCCTTGTATTTCAGAGCAGCTGTCTTAAGTCCGGAAAACGAGAAATTAAAAGAATCCTCATTTTTAAGTGGTAGCGGCATGGTGACTCGCTCTTTTATCCTTAGAGCCAGGTTATCAATTTCTGCACCTGCAGGATACTTCATGCCTAGTGCCCTGCCAACTTTGTCCAAACACTCTCCAGCAGCATCGTCATAAGTCCAGCCCAGCACCTTTGGATCAGACCATTTCTCAATTAGATAAAAGGAAGTATGGCCTCCAGAAACCACCAATCCCAAAACGGGTAGCTCAATTCTTCGCTCCAGTGCCGCTGCCGCAACATGAGCTACTACGTGGTTTATACCCATGACGGGTACTTGCCATCCTCTGGATAATCCTAGTGCCACACTAACACCCGTGAGCAAAGCAGGCAACAATCCAGGTCCAGCAGTAACGGCAATTAAATCTGGTTTAGCAACGTCCTTTAACAAAACCGGGAGTACCTCCAGATGACGCCGAGCCGCAGCCTCTGGGAGAACACCGCCAAAAGCCTCATGTAAGTCAATCTGCGAAAACACCTTGCTTTGCACAACCTTATCTCCATTGAGACAAGCCACGGCAGTCTCATCACAGCTGGTTTCTATGGCTAAGATTCTATATCCCATCAATCTTTATACTCCTCATTGCTCTTCTTTTTTAGTAAGGTCTTTAACCATAACAAAAGCATCGGATCCATCTTGGTAGTAGTTCTTTCTCACGCTAACTTTTTCAAAACCGTGTTTGTCATACAGGTTTATGGCTACTTCGTTGTCAACGCGTACTTCTAAAAAAACGTGTTTAAATCCGCTATTTACAAGCCATGCTAAAGCTTGCTGTAGTAGTTTATTTCCAATACCTTTGCCCTGGTAGTCTGGGTCCACAGCAATAGAAACGATGTGCGCTTCCGGAAAAATACACCAAAGGCCAATGTAGCCCACTACCTCATTAAAGGGAAGAAGGCGAGCCACAAAGTACTTGGAAAGCCTTCTATCGCGTAGGTCCCTTTCGATGCTACTGCGGCTCATCGGGTAGCTAAAAGCTTTCTTGTCCACATCGTAAATGGCATCCAAGTCCTCTTCAGTGGCTTCTGTAATTTCAAATTCTATTATTTCCACAGTTTGTACTCCTCTGCCACTTCTTTCATGTACTCTACCTTGAGCGTCTCCCAGCTGGTACCGTCGGGTAGCCCACGTTTCTGCAAGAATTGTTCTAAATCCGCAAAGGTGAGTGGATGATCTTGGTCCAGAACCCTTGCCACATCTGTTTTGGGTATGTCACTGAATATCTCGCGTTTCACTTCTCGGAAATTTGCCCGGTAGCTTCCATAGTACTCATCTTTTCGAGACATAATCAAATACCAACCTTCAGCGCCTTCGCTATCGATGAGATCGAATACGTTCAAAGGGATTAGAGGCAGTTCTCTTGACATACCTAAGCCCAGTGCGAAGCCCACGCCAACCCGGGTGGAGGTGAAGCGTCCAGGTCCTACAGCCACTGCCACAGCATCAAGATCTTCTGGAATTTCTATGTCGCACAAGGCTTCCAAAGTCTTACCCTGCAAAAAAAACCATTTAAAAGGAAATCTCTTCTCAGGCTCGTAAATGCCAGCTACCTCATTAGGAAACGCAGTCTGTATTACGAGCACTTTGTGAATGTTATGCACCTGCAATCATCCTCCAAAACCTTGAAGATCACCTTCCAATGTGGCAGGGACAGTAAATCGGGAAAACGGCCAGGCCATTCTACCACCACAAGACCATCTTCCAAGAACTCTTCTATACGTATGTCCCACAGTTCTTTAGTGCTAGATACCCTGTAAAAGTCCAAGTGATACAAGTGTCCGCCATCGGGCATGTTGTAAATCTTGAGCAAGTTAAAAGACGGCGAGGAAACCTTTGCACCCGGAGCAAGAAGGCGAGCCACACCACGAATAAACGTTGTTTTGCCTGCTCCCAGTACGCCAAAAAGAAGCACCAGATCACCCTTCTTCAGATTATTAGCAAACGTACTTCCAGCTTCAACTGTTTCCTCAGGTGTACAAGCTTTGATCAACCTTTAACAACCCCCATAGGTCTCATCCTTGCTACTTTCCTGTTTAAGCCCAATTCTTCTACCACATGCACCACTTCATCTACGTCTTTATAGGCTTCAGGAGCTTCTTCTAAGAGTGTTTCCCGTTCTGCGCTCCTTACCAATATCCCTTTTTCACCCAAACTGTCCATAAGCGTTCCATAATTGCCTTTCCTTATGGCTTCTTTCCTACTCATAACTCTGCCTGCTCCATGGCACGTGGAACCCCACGATTGTTCCATGCTGCCTGGCAGTCCAACGAGCAAGAAAGAGCTTGAACCCATACTACCAGGGATAATCACAGGTTGACCAGTGTTTTCATAAATGGAAGGCAACTCCGGGTGATGCGCAGGGAACGACCGAGTTGCTCCCTTTCTGTGAACTACTACTTCTCTTTCCATGCCATCAACCATGTGTTTTTCCAACTTTGCAATGTTATGAGCCACATCGTAAATGACAGTAATCTTGTCTTTTATTTCGTTGCCAAATACCTTAGCAAAGGCTTTCCTTATGTAGTCAGTAATCACTTGGCGGTTGGCCCAAGCAAAATTCGCTGCGCACTGCATCGCTGCCCAGTAATCCTGACCTTCTTCACTCTTAAAGGGAGCCGCAGCCAGCTGCTTATCAACAAGTTTAATGCCGTACTTCTTTGAAGCTTTGAGCATGACATCGATGTAATCTGTGGCTACTTGGTGTCCTAATCCCCGAGAACCCGTGTGAAGCATTATGGTCACTTGGCCCAAAGAAAGCCCCATTTGCTTAGCAACAGCTTCATCGAAGATCTCATCTACCTTCTGAACTTCCAAGAAGTGATTTCCAGAGCCCAATGTTCCCAACTGTTCCAGACCACGTTCTTTAGCTCTCTTGGACACCTTGCTCGCATCGGCGCCCTTTAACTGCCCTTGCGACTCGAGCCTCTCCAAATCCTCAAACGTTCCATATCCCTGTTCTACTGCCCATTTTGCACCCATTTCCAAGACCTTATCCAGTTCTCTTACCGAAAGTTTTATGAAGCCTTCAGACCCTACCCCACTGGGGACTTCTTTGTACAGAACATCCAGGAGCGCGCCCAGTTTAGGTCGAACTTGCTCCTCTGTTAGTGGTGTAACTAGCAGTCTGACACCGCAGTTTATGTCAAAACCAATACCTCCAGGAGTAATCACACCATGATCTACATCAAAAGCCGCCACACCCCCAATGGGGAAACCATAACCCCAGTGAATATCAGGCATGGCAAGAGAGTATCTAAGTATACCAGGCAGAGTGGCCACGTTCACTACCTGCTCCAACGCCTTATCTGCCTCTGCTTGTTTGAATATGGTTTCGGAAGCAAAAACACGCCCCGGTACTCGCATACCTTCCTTTGCCCCCAAAGGAATCTCGTACACGAACTTATCTACTTGCTTCCACATATTGACCACCTCCTTTCTTTGATTACCGATCACCCATCCTCATCACACGTCAAAAATCATTTGTGCCGTAAACCCAAAATTGTGCAATGTAAAAGCCTTCACAGCCTGCTTTCTCTTACCTTGCTCAGCCATCGTTAACTCTGCTCTCAAATAGCAGCTGCAACCCAAATGGTACTCCTTTAAGCTTAACGTCAATGGAGCTTCGTTCTTATCCATGTAGAACACCACTTCGTTCAAAAACTTGAACCAAAGCTCCGTTTCCGTGTCTGCAGAAAGTTCCACATTATGTGTAACCTCAGAAGAACCAACTTCATGGAAACTCCACTCTCTCAAAGCATCCAAACAGGATTGAAAGAGCTCCTCAGTAGATTCTCCACTTACCTCAACGCCCAAATCTGCGGTATGATCCAAAAACCTGTACGACATACAAAAATCACAGCCTTCCTCAAACCAACCGATTGATTAAGGTTCTTAGAACCTTCTTCCCCATGGAAGCCTTGGAACAAACCGGTATGTCACTCATGCTTAAGGGAAGCCATTCTCTGCCTGAGCGGTAAAGCATATTCTCGTTACAAGAAACCCCTATTACTGGGCCAGTAGTTTCATTAGCTTTATGTATAAAAACACCTGCAGCGCCTCTATTTCTCTTGGGTATTTCATCTATGTCCGTTCGCTTAGCATATGCGTTTTCTGTCATAGTAACGATGTATTTCTGTTTTAAGCATGTCGCTCCCACTACTCGGTCCCCTTCGTAAGTTCTCATAACCTTAACTCCGCCTGTACGAAGCCCACGTTCTGGAATACTCTCCACATCCAAACGCAATGCCTTGCCCTGAGCACTAATGACAACAAGTTCTTTGCTAGTTACAGGAACTATGACTGATACCATGTCACCTGGGTCAAGCAGGAAGTAATAGCCACCTCGAGATGGGATCTTTTCCACGTCCAATCTGAAACGTTTTCCTTTTCCTTTTTCACTGATGGCAATAAGCTCCTGGTTTTGAGTCCCTAATAGCAGCACTTTTTCATCATTCCCCATAGGAAATAGAGCGTTCAAAGCCACACCACGTTGACTTTCAGGAATTTCGTAAGCAGATATGCAGAATATCTTTCCAAAGTTCGTCAGGAACATAACCGGGTCACTTCCCTGCACCTCAATAAAGTCCACCAAGTTTGTCTGCGTTTTTGACCTTCTGATAATGCCGTACTCCAACAGTTCAATGAAGAATGTTTCCTCGGCAGCTTGTACCGTCTCTGTTTGCTGATCCGAGAATCCAATTAGCGTTCTTCTTTGATCAGCAAACAGTTTTTTCACATGTTTAAGCTCCTCAGCGATGACTTCCAGTAGCTTGGTTTCACTGTTTAGTATCTCAGTGTATTCAGCAATGGCTTTCAGAAGAGATTCCAGCTCTTGTTCAACTTTTTCCTTCTCCATGTGTACCAACGATCTAAGCTTTATCTCCAACACAGCCTCTGCTTGCACCTCTGTTAGGCCTATCTGTGACATGAGGCGTCTCTTTGCCTGATCTGTAGTTTCCGCATTCCGGATAATTTCAATAACCAAATCAATGTTATCCAGCGCCTTAAGAATACCCTCTACAACTTCGCGGCGCTTCGAAGCTTTATCCAGCAAATAACGTGTTCTTCTTAAAACGGTTTCTTTTCTAAAATCCACGAATGAGGCGATGTAATCACGCAAGGTTAGTTGAACAGGAGCCCCGTCTCTTAGTGCAACCATGTTAATCGCAAAGCTGTTTTCCAAAGCCGTCTGTTCATACAGTTGGTTCAGAATGTGGTGGAAACTGGCGCCTTTCTTGAGCTCCAATACCACTCTGACGCCCTGCCTGTTACTTTCGTCTCTGACCTCGTCAACACCAGATAATTTTCTATCGCGAATGAGCTGGGCAATTTGAGACACCAGCTCTGCTTTGTTGACCATGTAAGGTATTTCATAAATAACTAATCTGCGTTTTTGCCCGTGTCCCTCTTCCAACTTAGCTCGGCCACGTACGCGAATTACGCCCTTCCCTTCTTCATACACCTTTACAAGATCTTGAGGGTTAATAATTTGACCGCCAGTTGGAAAATCCGGACCTTTAACAAACCTCATAAGTTGCCTAGATGTTGTTTCCGGATTGTGAAGGAAGTGCAACGTGGCATCGATGATTTCACCCAAGTTGTGAGGTGGGATGTACGTCGATACGCCTACGGCAATACCACTGGAACCATTAACCAAGAGCTGAGGAAACACAGCGGGAAGAACTTCGGGCTCTTTTAAACTGCCATCGAAGTTTGGAACCCAGTTTACCGTGTCCTTATCTAAATCCTGCACAAGATACTCTGAAAGTCGTGTTAACCTCACCTCAGTGTAACGCATAGCTGCTGGCGGGTCTCCGTCCATGGATCCAAAGTTCCCATGACCGTCCACCAGTGGATAACGCATAACAAAGTCCTGTGCCATACGCACCAGTGCGTCGTAAACAGAAGCGTCACCATGTGGATGGTACTTACCAAGCACGTCACCCACAATACGAGCAGATTTTTTGTATGGATTATTGTAAGTACTTCCCGTCTCCGACATGGAGTAAATGATTCGCCTTTGCACCGGCTTCAAGCCATCACGAACGTCAGGAAGAGCTCTTCCTACGATGACGCTCATGGCGTAATCAATATAAGACTGTTTTAGTTCTTCAGTAATTTCCCTTTCATGAATACCTGCCATAGCTCAATAACACCTCACACATCCAAGTTCTTAACTAAGTTCGCATTAGCAAATATGAACTCTTTTCTGGGTTGAACCTTTTCTCCCATTAGCACCGAAAACAGCTCGTCTGCTTTTTCAGCGTCTTCCACAGTCACCATGTACAAATTACGCGTTTCCGGGTTAAGAGTGGTTTCCCACAACTGCTCAGCGTTCATTTCACCTAACCCCTTGTAACGCTGTATCTCAAAATTCTCGCCCTCATGCTCTCTTAAGAAAGCCTGCAAGTCTTCATCAGAATACAGGTAGATAATGTCTTTGCTCTTCTTCCTTTCAATCTTGTACAGAGGCGGCTGAGCAATGTAGATGTGTCCCTCTTCCACCAAAGGACGCATCATTCTAAAGAAGAACGTGAGAAGCAACGTTCTAATGTGAGCACCGTCCACGTCAGCATCAGTCATGATAATAATTTTTCCGTAACGTAGTTTTGCAAAGTTAAAATGTTCACCCACGCCAGTGCCAATAGCAGCTATAAGCGCCTGAATCTCTTCATTATCCAAAACACGCTTCCAGCTAGCTTTCTCAACGTTCAGTATTTTTCCTCTGAGCGGTAGTACTGCTTGAATAGTCCTATCACGGCCTTGCTTCGCTGATCCACCAGCGCTTTCTCCCTCTACGATGAGAAGTTCACGTTTTTCCACATCACGACTGGAACAATCTGACAGCTTTCCTGGCAGTACCGTAGATTCCACTCTGAGTCTGTTCTTCATCATTTCTCGAGTGCGTTTGAAGGTTTCGCGCATTTCAGCAGAAGCTAAGGCCCTCTGAATCAAGGTCTTTGTAACATCGTTTTGCGTCTCCAAATAACTTTCAAAAGCCTTGGATACTACATCCTCTACAATGTTCCTTACATATTTGGAGCCCAGTTTACCTTTGGTTTGACCTTCAAACTCAGGCTCTGGTACCCTAACTGCCACCACTGCTCTTAATCCCTGACGAAAGTCGTCACTGGAGACATTGTTATCCTTGAGCAACCCTTTTCTCCTACCCACTTCAGCCAACGTTTTAGATATTGCCGATCTTAAGCCCTGAACGTGAGTTCCTCCATCTACCGTTCTAACAGAGTTCACAAAAGACACAATGTTCTCATCAAAATCGTCTACGTAAGTAAAAGCAACCTCAACTTGGACATCTTGCTGTGCGCCTGAAAAACGAAGCACATCAATGATTTTTTCTGAACTGTTAGCAACCTCTTCAAGTAAGCCAGCTAAGCCTGATTCAAAGTGGAAGAATTCTGGCTCACTGCCTTCCCTTTGCAGCTCAATAGTAACCTCACTGTTTAAGAAAGCAAGCTCTCTTAAACGCTGCCTTATAACATCGTAGTCAAAACGCGTATCAGCAAAGATGGATTTGTCAGGCTTGAACTGCACTATGGTGGCTGAGCTTTCAGTATCATCGTACTGACCAATTTCTTTAACCTCTGTTACAGGTTTACCAAACTCATAACGTTGCCAATATATCGTTCCATCTCTTTTTACAGTTATTTCAAGCCATTCACTAAGAGCATTTACCACGGACAAACCCACGCCATGCAAACCGCCGCTAGCTTTGTAAGCCTGACCACCGAACTTACCACCAGCGTGCAACTTTGTTAACACCACTTCTACGGTAGGACGGCCTTCCTGAGGATGAATCTCCACCGGTATACCACGGCCGTTGTCTTCAACTAACACTGAACCATCTTTGTAAAGCACAACTTTTATGTGATCGCAGAAGCCCGCCATGGCTTCGTCGATGGCATTGTCTACAATCTCCCAAATCAGATGGTGCAGACCATTCTTGTCCGTACTTCCTATGTACATGGCAGGGCGTTTTCTAACGCCCTCAAGATCGCCTAAAACTTTGATCTGTTCAGCACCGTAGTTTTTCGTTTTTAAGCTTTTTTCCATTCCTGCCATGCCCTCCTAACCTTTACGAACTTACCAAATAATTCGGCTAACTCTTTATCTTTAATGCCATCCGTGCACACGCCGTCTGCGTCCACATCAGATAGCTCTAAGATCTGTTTCTCAATTTTCTTACTTCGTGAAAGCTTTTCACTTAGGTGTGAAAAACTCTCCTTTTTTCTTGCCTTTCCAACCTTTACATCCTCTGCAAAAGGCAAGAACCTCTTCAGTTCTGTTAATACATCATCCTTGTTGTAAAGCAGCTTCATTCTACCCACAGGACTGTAGTAATCCATAACAACCACTGTCCCTTGCAAGGCAGAAGGAAACACTAAATCCTTAAGCCAAGTATCTAGTGTATCCCACTTTCTTGAAACTTCCAAAAACCAAAAAAGCTTCTCGTTCCCGCCTAGTAGGTCAAAAGCTCTTTTCATGGAAGACTTTGACACCACCAAAAACACCTTACCTCACAGCTGCGAAAAAATCATGCTAGGGTCCACCCTCAGTTGGTGTTTCAGTGTATGCGTTGGTCACTGTCAATGTTTCATTCTCATTATTCTTTGAGTCATAACCGCTTCCCTCCCAGGAATCGTTATAGTTTTCTTCCGGAGGGGTTGCAGTAGTTGGCGTAATCACGGGGCCTGGAATTTCGCCGTTCACAGCCCCTGTTGCCACAGTAGTATTGTTCTCCACCTCAGGTGGTAACTCTGGCACACTTTGTGTAGCTGTATCATTCACATTCGTGGTTGCATTGCTCTGTGTAGAATTCTGAGTAGTCGTACTTGTCGTTGTCGTTGTCGTTGCCGTTGACGTTGACGATGGCGTTTGTGATTGCGTGGCCGTGCCACCTGTGGAGCCACTACTGTTGCTTCCACTATTACTGGCTGTGGACGTTTTGCCTCCGCTGGTGCTATTTTTGTTGCCAGACGTTTCCTTGCTTGAGCTGGAATCGGTGGGCCGTGGAACACTCAGCTTAGGCGGATTGACTCCGTTAGCTAACGTTTGCCCCATAGGACCGAATTTCTCTATATACCAGCTCTTAAGCCAATCCGCATCCCACTGATACACTGAAACAGGAACACCCAAGTCAAACACACGACTAATGAAAGAATCTCCGCTTAGCACATCAGCTTCGATGTGGGCATCCTTCCACTTGTTTGCCAAACTAGCTATCTCCATCAAGCTAACATCAGAAAGCACGTACTTGCTCCACACATCCACTGCACTTGATACAAAACTAGGAGAAAGCTTTGATATTACTTGATCTTTCAAATCGGTTCCCAAGAGTAAATCGATCTGCCTTTGTATCCTTGTTAAATCTGAGACATGTGTCTTCCCATAATCCCTGATTCGCCAATAAACCAAGAATTCTGTACCATTAAGTGTATGAGTACCCTTGTCAATGCATGTGTATCTAGGTACTCCTACGCCTTGATAGCAATACCTTTGAGGCACATCCACCTTAAGACCTCCCATAAGGTCAACCATTTCAATCACCGTACTGAAATTAACTACCACGTAATGATCTACAGCCACGCCAAAGTTTTGCTTAATGGTTTCAGCAAGTTTCCTCACACCACCATAAAGAAAGGTATGCCCCACCTTTGTCACACCTTTGTCTGGTATGGCGACCAAGGAGTCTCTAGGTATGTAAAGTAGATTAATAGTACTCCCACGGATAAACGCCAAAATCAGCGTGTCGTTGTGCCCCACAGAACCTGCACCCTTCATTTCTCCCACCGTATCCAAACCAGCTATCAGCCATACTTGGTCTCCTTTTGAACCAGTTATGCTGGAAAACCGTTCAGCAGCGCTTGAAACGAGATCGGCCAAATTAATACCTTCTCCTTGAGGCATGATCACCTTCTGAGCAAAAACACCACCTACGAAAGACACCAAAAATATAAGTAAGAAACCGATTGCAATGAGAACCTTTTTCACATTCACGCTCATTTTCATATTTAAATTATACCACTAAAATGCTCAAAAAACAGCATCACTACAGCGAAAACCAGACTTTCAAGGCGAAAACAACCGGCACAAACCAAGCAGCCACAGTTATCGGTTGGACGGGCAAGAAACCCTGCCCTGTTCATAGATTATGTCACCACAGTAGTCTGTTCGGTACACCTTCATATGTTTACTTTCGAGCACTTTCAGTGTGTCCTTATTTGGGTGGCCATAAGCATTCTTACCCACAGAAATTACCGCCACCGAAGAAGTCAAACTCAGCTCTGTAAGTTTGGCTCCATGATGAGGCACAGTAAAGAAACTATAGTCACCATTAGGCAAATAAGCTGCCGGCACATCCCCTGTTATGAGCCCATTAAACTCTGGTAAGTAAATCACTTTACTCAGTTCGTTATCAGTGCCCACCATTCCAGGTGGTGGCCATACAGTTTCAGCTCTTATGGGCCCGAAACTGATCACATCATCCTTGTATGGATCCATAAACTTGGGATGAAAAGAAAGCATAACTTGTTCCTGCATTCCATTGTGGTCTTTATCGTCATGGCTGATTATGAGTCCCAAGTGCCTAATGCCATACCACCTCACATCACGCAAAACCACAGCCCTGTCCGAAGTGTCGATAAGTAGCCCATAAGAGCCTTTCTGTACCAATGTAGCTGATCCCTGGCCAACATCCAGGAAAATGACGCGGCTTTGAGCAGGGAGTAGCAGTAATGCTATGCATGTGAGCACCGGCAACCACCAACGTCTTAGCAATGCAGTTAAGACAACACCAACAAGGATGACAAGAACCTCTCTAGAACCAAAATTAAGCAACACCCACGCAGGCAACAGTTCCACCAGTTCATGTAGCGACAGAATAGCCATGCCCACCATGTCAACTAAGTAACTTAGTAGTCTTAGCGGCATAATCACATACAAAATGCCAAGTGCGTACAACAACGTGAACACTGGTACAAGTAGCACAGTAAAAAAAGCACCTAGCAGAGAAATAGAATGAAAGAAAAGCAGGCTCGCCGGTAGTAACGTCAAGCTGATTTTCACGCTTGACCATTTGGAATCGCCCCAGTAAACCACGGCAGCTGCACCCAGTAAAGACAATAAAGATGCCGTTCGGGTGAAAAATAGCGGATCTAAGCAAGATGCTGCCAAACCCGCGGCGGCAACTCCACCTAATCCAAGTTTTCTGCCCTTTGGTATGGACAGCATTACCCCGTACATGAGTACACTACGCAGCACCGAGGCAGGAAAACCGTAAAAGATGATTAAAACGAGGCCAAGCAACATTGTTGCAATCTTGTTCTTGCTCCACCTGTAAACGTAACCCATAAGTAAAGTTGTCTGCAGGCCTGATATGGCAAAGACATGCAAAATGCCTGTCTTTATGGCTTGCTCTTGAATTCTTAAAGGTAGCGGACTGCCCAAAACTAGTGCATTTAGTAATGAACCCGATTGTAGACTACCCAACCTGTTTTCCATTGCTGATCTGACACGAAACAAAGGCGTCTCTAAAGTATTCACCTTCACGGGAACAGCGCAGTGGTATTTGTGCCAATTCATTTGGAACGTGCCCCTAAGCACACCAACATTGCTTGAACAAACGGGCACAAAGCCCCTGTAGTACCCTTTACCATCAGAGTCCACCACCACAGTGCCTTTGAAAACCTGTCCATCCATGCTTACGGATCTATAAATGCTTGTGTATGCAAGCAGTACTACCACAACACCAACAATGGCTATCCAGCGTTTCTTCTTTAAGAAAACAAATAACGGGACTAACAGGACTGCTCCCCAGGGGTAAAACCTCAGGGCAAAAACCACTGCAAGGGCGGTAAGAATCATCTTTATTAACGAACCGTAATGAAGTCCTTTATGTCAGCAAATCGTTTTTCGCCGATTCCAGAAACATTTTTCACTTCTTCAATACTCTTAAAGGGCCCATTGGCTTGCCTGTATTCAACAATGCGAGCCGCCAACGTAGGCCCAATGCCAGGAAGTGCATCCAATTGTTTCTCATCAGCCGTGTTTATGTTAATCAGGGAACTTTTAGAACTCCCCGCAGATTCGCTGCCGATGACTACTCCCCCAGAATTTTGTGCCGTGCTTGAGGGTATCCCTTGACTCCCATCTACATTCTGCTGCTCCGCCTTAGTAGGTACATAAACCATCATCTCATCCGCAACATGACTAGCTAAATTCAGCCTGGTAAGGTCTGCATCACCTTTTACACCCGCCATGCTTATGACGTCGCCTATACGTTGGGTTGGCTTAGCAGTGTAAACCCCTGGTCGGTCCACAGCACCAGTAATGTAAACACTGACCAGCTCAGGCTCCATCGCGGTAGAAGTACTATTAGCAGCTGCTGAAGAGGTCTCCACAGATGGTGAAACACTTGCTTGAGCATCTTTTGAACTAAGCAAACTAGAAACACCAAAGCGGTATCCCATTTCGAAGCAAATTGCCCCAACTAAAAAGAAAGCTGCCAACCATGTGGCAGCCTTCTTCCATCCACCTGCTAAACTATGAAATTTATTATTTTGTTCGGAACGTAGAAACACTTCTTGTAACCGCCTTCCTTGGACAAGTACTTGGAGAAGTTGCCACTACTCATAACTGCTTCCCTTACTTCCTCTTCGCTGGCTCCGTTGCGAACAACCACTGTGCCCCTAAATTTCCCGTTTATTTGCACTGCAACTTCCACAGTGTTTTCCTGAAGCATACTTTCGTCCCACTGGGGCCAAGATTGTTCGTGAACCGAAGGAGCGTTACCCAGCATTGCCCAAAGCTCTTCCGCCAAGAACGGCACAAAGGGCGCTAGTACCTTCGCAAAGGTTTCAAGCAGCGTCTTCATAACCGCGCTACTAACCTTTTCGTCGTAATCCGTTACTTCATTGAGGAACTCCATCATGGCGGCAATGGCAGTGTTAAATCGGTAGTTATCCTCAATATCCTCAGTGACTCTGTAGACCAAACGGTTCACTGCCCTGAGCGCTTTCTCATCGTACTCACTCATTCCCTCGAAAAGCTTACCCATAGGAGCTGCCACAGCTTCTTTTACCTCATCAGCATATTTGCAGTAGAAGTTCCAAATGCGTCTTATGAACCTTACAATACCTTCCAGCCCTTGCTGGCTCCACTCAAAATCCTTTTCAGGTGGCGCCACAAACAGTGTGTACATCCTTGCTGCATCAGCACCATAGTCCCTTAGGATATCGTCTGGATCAACAATGTTGCCTTTTGACTTCGACATGGCTGAACCACCCAAAGTTACCATACCCTGAGTAAAGAGTTTGCTAAAGGGCTCGCTAACCGTAACGTATCCCATGTCTTTTAGCGCTTTGGTAATAAAACGACTGTAAAGCAAGTGCAGTACGGCATGCTCCACACCGCCAATGTATATGTCCACAGGCATCCAATACTCTGCCAGTTCCTTATCAAATGGCGCTTGTTCGTTATGGGGATCTACGTACCTTAGGTAATACCACGAGCTATCCACAAACGTGTCCATGGTATCAGTTTCCCGTCGAGCCGGACCACCACACTTTGGACAAGTAGTGTGCACAAACTCTTCATCAGTAGCCAAGGGAGAAACCAAATCGCCAGGCAGGTAATCAACTTCTCTGGGTAGAATCACTGGAAGCTGATCCTCAGGGACGGGTACTGTTCCGCAGTGTTCACAATAAACTACGGGAATTGGAGCACCCCAGTACCTCTGGCGGCTCACCAGCCAATCTCTAAGCCTGTAAGTTACAGATTTTTGCCCCAAGTTGTGCTCTTCTAAGTACTCAGCCATGAGCTTCTGAGCTTCCTCAGAGGTTTTTCCTGTGTAAGGCCCACTATTTACCAGCACACCATATTCGGTGAAGACCTCGCCATTCTTTACCTCCTCACCGTCTTTGGGAACCACCACTGGTCTTATGGGAATGTTGTATTTAACTGCAAAAGCGTAGTCGCGTTCATCATGAGCTGGCACTGCCATGATAGCGCCTGTGCCGTATTCCGTAAGCACGTAATCACCAGCATAAATTGGTATTCTTTCACCGTTAAAGGGGTTTACAGCGTACTTGCCAAGGAAGAAACCTTCTTTTTCTTTTTCCGTGCTGAGGCGGTCAATTTCTGATTTCAAGGAGATCCTTTTTAAGTATTCGTCGTAAAGCTCTTTTAGCGCAGTACCTTGTACCAACTCCATTGCCAGTGGATGCTCAGGAGCTAAGACCATGAAGGTGGCACCGTAAATGGTGTCCAATCTGGTAGTGAATATTTCAATGACTTTATCAGTTCCTTCAATGGCAAACTTTACCAAAGCACCTTCAGAGCGACCAATCCAGTTACGCTGCTGTGCTTTTACGTGCTCAGGCCAATCCAAGTTATCCAAATCATTGAGCAAGTCTTCAGCATATGCCGTTATCTTGAAAAACCACTGTTCAATTTCCCTTTTCTCAATTGGACTGTGACAACGCCAGCATTTACCATCAATAACCTGCTCGTTAGCAAGTACCGTCTTGCAGTGAGGACACCAGTTCACCTTTGCACGCTTCTTGTATGCCAAGCCATTTTCATAAAGCTTCAGGAACAACCACTGAGTCCATTTGTAGTAATCAGGCAAACAAGTGGCGACTTCTCTGTCCCAATCATAGCTAAAACCCAGCTTTTTCATCTGCTCTCTCATGTAACCGATGTTGGACAAAGTCCAGTTTTCCGGGTGAATACCCCTCTCAATGGCTGCGTTCTCTGCAGGCAGCCCAAAAGCGTCCCATCCCATGGGATGAAGCACATCAAAACCTCTCATTCTGTTGTAACGTGCTACCACATCTCCCAAGGAGTAATTCCTAACATGTCCCATGTGAAGCTTGCCTGAGGGGTAAGGGAACATTTCCAGCACGTACTGTTTGGGCTTCGTACCAAGAGTCCCATTAGCTTTAAAAAGGCCACGTTCTTGCCAGTACTTTGACCAACGCTCCTCGGCCTTTTTGAAATCGTATTCTGTACTGCCGTTGCTTTCGTTATTCTTCGCTGACTGCCGCACCTTCATCACCCCAAACATTCTCCTCAAGCGAATAGAATCTGCCAATATCCTTTCTAAACATTAATTTTACTTCGCCCGTGGGACCATTCCTGTGTTTAGCAACCACCAGTTCCACTGTGGAGTTTTCTGGGCGAAGTCCCTTTTGCTGCTTGTAATAATCCTCGCTGTAAAGAAACATTACCACATCGGCATCCTGCTCAATGCTACCGCTTTCCCTTAAGTCACTCAGCTGTGGACGTTTGTCCGCCCTTTGTTCCACAGCTCGGCTCAGCTGCGACAGCACCAAAAGCGGTATATCCAGTTCCCGCGCAAGATTCTTTAAAGAACGGGTAATCTCAGAAACTTCCTGAACCCGGTTATCCACGTTCTGACCCAACCTTATAAGCTGCAAGTAGTCAATAATGATCATCTTAATGCCCAGTTCTGCCACTGCTCTTCTGGCTCTGGATCTTATTTCCAAAACCGATAATCCGGGAGATTCATCTATCCACAGAGGAGCATCTTCCAGACGTGACATGGCAATACGCAGTGCATCGAAGTCTTCCGTAGCTAAGTAACCTGTTTTCAGTTTTTGGGAAGGCACATTGGATACAGCAGACAACAGACGCTGCACAAGCTGCGTTGCAGACATTTCCAAAGAGAAAAACAGCACTGGTATTTCTTCTTCCATGGACATGTAAGTAGCCACGTTCAGAGCAAAGGCCGTTTTACCCATGCCGGGGCGCGCAGCCAAGATAAGCAGATCCGACCTTTGAAATCCCGTCAAAAGCTCGTCCAACTTCTGCAAACCGGTGGGGTAACCTGTTACGCGGCTTCTCTGAGCATATCTTTCTTCAATGAGTGAGTAGTACCTCTTGACCAGCTCACTCACTGGCGTTGCCGACTTCATGTATTTCCACATGGAAAGGCTAAACACCAATTGTTGTGCCTTATCTAAATCCTCTTCGATATTCTTGCCAGTGTAACCCAAGCGGGCAATTTCCGTACCAACCCTGATTAACGAACGTTGCAGAGATCGTTCCTTTACCAGCTTTGCATAAGTACCCACGTTTGCAGCGGTATAAACTGACGAAGCCACCTGCGCTACGTACTCCTGCCCACCTACCACATCCAGCAGGTTATCCCGTTTAAGCCTTTCCACGAAAGTGACCAAATCCACAGGAATGCCCTCTTCATACATCTGGGTCATGACCTGAAATAAGATCTTGTGACGCTCTTCGTAAAAATCTTCAGGCAAAAGTGTGCCTGCTACTTCTGCAAGAGCGTCCTTATTAATGAGGCAGGAACCGAGTACCGAAACTTCTGCCTCGTGAGAATAAGGCATCCCAAATGAAGATTCGTTAATCATTTTCTCTCATTCTCTCTCATTCTTTCTCCACTTTCACCTTCACAGTTGCCCATACGTCCTTGAACAGGTGTATGTCAACCTCGTACACCCCCACGCTCTTTATGGGATCCGGCATGTTTATGTCTTTGCTGTCCACTTCCAGCTTTAACTGCTCTTTTAGTGCATGAGCTATTTGTCTTGTAGTAACAGCCCCGTACAGCTTTCCTGTTTCGCCACCTGGTGCTTTTACTACTACTGCTTTTCCTTCTAGTTCCTTCTTTAAATCCAAAGCTTTCTGATAGCGTTCTTCCTCTTTTCTTTGCTCACGCTCTTCGCGCTTTTTCACCTGTTCAATGAGTTTTTCGTCAGCCAAGATCGCTAAGTTGTTCTTGAACAGGTAGTTACGAGCATAGCCCTCGGCAACATCAACAATTTGACCTTTCTTTCCCGTACCTGGTAAATCTTGAAGTAAATACACTTTCACCGGTATTCACCCCTCCCTTCGTAATAACCTCATTATGCAGTCGTAAATGCCAAACAAGAAATACACCTGCGGGAAGTAAGGAAAGACAAGCCCAATTATGAGCAATGCTTTGACAAATTTATTGTCTTTCTCACCTAAAAGAATCCTGCACAAGTAGAACATTCCGCAGAAAATCAAATAATACAATCCAATCACATAAAGGTTGAATCCCAAAAACGCAGTGTAGGAAGACTTAATCACCATAAGCAGAAGCGCTGCAGGAATAAACCAAACCCCCAGCGCAGGCAACCTTATCTCCTGCATGGTTGGTAAATTTGGCAAAGCCACACCCAGCCTTTGAGCAAAGGGCTTCAGTATGATGTAGTTGTAAAAAGCCAAGAGGACGCTTCCTAAAAGAATCAACGCTGGCGTCATTAAACCACTCTCCAGCGTATCTGCATACTGCTTGTAGCTTTCGGCGATGCCCTTTAAAGAAGAAGTAGCTGTGCTAGTAGCCCCAGTGGCCGTTGTGGCAGTAGTAGCAGTCATACCTCCGGTTGCTGTGCCAGTGCCCGCAAACCGGCTCTCGAGCATGGTCGCAGACTGCCTCATCACATCAGCCATTTCCTTCAAAATGTTTTGGTGGAGAATGAGCTGAGTTCCATAAAGTAGTAGCGTTGTCACAATTACAAAGACCGCCGCACCCAAAAGTAGGGTGCGCTCAGCACTGTAACCATGAGAGACTGCCCAGCCCAGGGCCAAGCCAATGCTTCCCAAAGAGAGCACCACACTAACAATGATTAGCGGATCCCCCGTAAGAAAGTAACTTATAAGTGCCGACACTGCCACCGTGATAGCACCGTAGCGCAGCCCGTGTTTAGCAGACACAACCAAAAATGGCAGTGGCGCAATCAAACTTATGAGGGCACCCACCACGGGAAGGTACCATCCCATGAGCACCAATATAACAGCAAGAGCGGACATAAGCCCGCTCTCCACAATAGCCTTTGTAGAATCTTGTCTCATCACACAGTACCTTTACTCAGTCATGTACGTGCATGCTGCGAGCATTATCCACCTACGTAGCCCTACCCTTACTCCTGCGCTGTCGTCTTCGTCTTCAAAGCACTTTAATCTGATGGGTGTCATTTACTGCATCACGTAAGGCAGCAGAGCCATTTCCCGTGCCCTTTTAATGGCTCTAGAAAGTGACCTTTGATGAAAAGCGCAAACCCCGGTTACTCTGCGAGGCAGAATTTTGCCTCTGTCAGAAGTAAACCTTCTCAGGCGGTTTACGTCCTTATAATCAACTTCCCTTACGCCATCTGCGCAAAGTGGGCACAGTTTTATTCTTCTTTTTCTCTGTACTGGCATTACCTATTCACCTCCGAATAATCTTCTTCTTAATTGTGCAATTGTGCGTTGCACGAGCAATTCAGAACTGCTCAGCGCACCGAAGTTGTCCAAACTAAAATGGCACGTCAAAGTTTTCATCCAAGTCCACCAGATCGTCAGAATCCTGTTCCTGCAGCTTGGATTCCACTTCATTCAAAATGTCCATGGCGTCCACATCTTCCGTACCCTTCACACTACTTCCCGTGCTCACGCCAGTGGAACTTTGCTGAACGTCTTTCTTGGAATCCAAGAACTGAATCGTGGAAAGGACAACTTCTGAAGTCCTTCTTCTTATACCGTTACGATCGGTGTAACTTCTAATGCGCAACCGGCCTTCAGCAAAAATTAAGCGACCCTTTCTCACATAAAGGTCCAGCAAGCGCACCAAATTGTCGCTGTAGGCCACACAATCGATAAAATCAGCTGGGAGCGGAGCTCCCGATTGATCCTTACCCGGGTTGTCAATGGCTAATGTAAAATTAGCCACTCTCTTCCCACTGGGCAAAGCTTTAATCACAGGATCGGCTGTTAACCGCCCGATCAGCAGCACTTTATTCAGCACTTCTCACTCGCCTCTAGTAATCATGAACCGGAGAATTCTCTCATCCACCTTTAAGTCCTGAGAAAATTCATCCAGGTTTTCCACAGGCAACTCGATCTGGAATACGCTGTAATAAGCCTGTGTACGCTTTTCAATGGGATAAGCAAGTCGCCTAAGACCCCAAGGGTCTAACTTAGTTACTTGTCCTTGGTACGACTGTACCTTTTCGGTAACCCAGTCGTTGCCTTCTTGGTAGCCGTTGTCATCTTCGGCTCTGTAAATAACCATGAGTTCGTACTTTCTGTTCATAAAATCCTCCCTTCGGTCATAGCAGCTTTCCCTTTCTCTTGTGAATTTGGGAAAGCAGGGTTTGTTTTTCTTTGTCCTTCATTTATGTGTTGCTAAACAATTATTTTAGCAAACAATAGTATTGTACAGCAAGAGGCACAAAAAGGCTAAGCCCTATTCCTTTCATAAGACTGCTTAATGAGGTACATTACGTAATCCAAATCCGTATCAGTTTTCACACTAATCTCGTAATCCCCGTTACCCCAATGCGCTACGGCTGATACATCTCGAGCTAAACCCACAGGATCGTCCAGTTCACCCTTTTTCATATTCAAGTGCACCTTCAAGCTTTTCTTCTGTACCTCCACATCGGTAAAGTTGGTTGCTGCAACAAAAGCAATGTACGACTTTCTAGCTATAACCCGAACATCACCCAGCTGTAAAATCCTTTCCTTGAGTTGCTCATAAAGCTCTCTAACCTGATCAGAAGCCCTGACCAAGTGATCCTCTTCAGTTGGTGTTTTTACAACGCCTGGTGGTTCTGGTTCTGTTCCCTTTCTTCCCTTAGCAATTACGTTTATGGATTCATTTGCACGTAATGGTTGCACTTGTTCCACCAAAACCAAATTGTTTGCGAATTTCTTCACCTTCCACAACTCAATCGGTAAATCCTTAAAGTTAATCGAGTTGATTTGATAGGTGGTAAAGGAGGGTGAGACAAATAGCACCCTGGTTTGCGACCAATCTACATCAGCCTTCTTCAAATGCTTACCATACGTTTCCTGATACGCCAAGACGCACTCTGCCTTGTTGTTGAGCACCAAAGACAAATACGTGTAACCTTGATCAATGACGCTGAAGTTCTCACCTTTTTTATACTCAATTACAACAAACGCTTTAGTTTCCTCGTCAAATGCTAATGTGTCGATTCTAAAGTTCTCGATTGCGAATTGACTTTTTACCAGCTTTAACTTGAACAAAGCTTCCATGTTGTCATCACACAGTTTTTGCAAGTCCTTCTCCAGCTTGAAATCATCTTCCCTGATGCGTTCAAGTTTTCCATCTCTTATCGCATAAAGTGGCATATACCCATCCCTCCCGCTTGCACCCGAATACAACACTCAATGCAATATTTGGGACTCTTTATCATATATTAGCTTACACAGAAAACTTGCGCTCTAGCAAAGAGGAACATGAAATGATAATATGCTTTTCAATAGAGTAAGCTGAAAGACTCGTATTCTTTAGTTTGGAAAGGAAGGCGCTTAAGATGCCTGAGCGACTGATGACCATACGCGTGCACATGCCACAGCTTAACCGGGACAGAAACGTTAGAATTTACCTTCCACCTGATTACTTTGCAAACTTGGGTAGGCGCTACCCTGTATTGTACATGCATGATGGGCAAAACTTATTTGAACCAAGCAAGCTGTCTGGGTTCTCGTGGGAAGTAAACCAGACCCTGGATAGGCTTTTTAAACTGGACCCCCAAAGGTATGCATTTATTGTGGTGGGCATTGACAGCAGCACTGTGGGTACGCGACGTCTTGATGAGTACTGTCCTTGGCAGTGCCGCATTTATGAAACACCCGAGAATCCTTGGAATTACACCTTGGTTGATGGTGAAGGCGACAAGTATTCAGAGTTCATCGTAGAAACTTTGAAACCCATCATTGACAGTGAGTTCAGAACGTTACCTGACACAGAGCACACCATGATTGCTGGAAGTTCTTTGGGCGGGCTTATTTCCCTGTATATGGGGCTCAAATACAACCACGTGTTTTCCACAGTCGGCGCTTTCTCAACAGCCCTCCTTTTTACCTATGATCGCATGGTGGAATTCATCAGTAGGCTTGATTTGCAAAGCAAAGTAAAAGTATGGCTGTATGTGGGCGGAAACGAGATAACAGATCCGCAACGCCCTGAGGAGGCACTGGCATTTCTAAGTACGAACACGAAGCTGTGTGAAGTTCTTCAAAAGAAGCTGGGACGTGAAAACGTCACCTTTGTAGTGGATAAGGATGCTACTCACAGCGAGGAATACTGGCGCATTTACTTTGAAAAGTTCATAAAATGGGCTGCGCGGGGTAGCTAACTTCTCGCAAACGTGTGTGTGCGCTAACGCTCCCGCGCAGCCCACCTTACATGTACTGTGTAAACCGTCACAAATGAGGATTACTTGCGGCATTAACCTCCGTATTTGTCCTGTACAAGATCAAGCAAGCCTTTTTTATCAAGCAGTTCCATGGGAACTAAAAATGTCACCGTGGCAACGCCAGGTAAACGACCTATGCCAATGGCTCCGGTGATGGTAGCTCGGTTCAATACCTCAGCATAGGAAATACCCAAGAACCTTGAAGCACGCATCAAACCATTATCCGTGGCTTCGTTTAGTGTAGCTCCCGTTCCCACAAAGCACAACGGGTAACTTTCTTCAATCTGGTTTTGTCCCCACTGCTCTGCTAAAACATATGCAGCATCCATTTCTTCATCGGTGAAAGGTTTCGCCATGGGTGGCAGATCATCCTCGTTGGGCAGTATGATGGGGCCTTCCACTGTGACGCCCTTAAGAACCTTTACCTGCACAGTGGCAATGCCCGCAACGTCAGTGGTATGGCCAGCTATTTCACCGTTACCCTGCATGGCATGCATATCGCCTAAATAAATGCCTGCACCCTTTACTTTTACCGGTACAATGACCACAGCGCCTTTGCGGGTCATGTTAACATCCATGTGCCCATCGGTTCTGTGCTCATCCAGCTGTTCTTTGGTCATGCCGTACTCATGGGTTGCTCCAATAAGCAGTTGGCCAAAATCACCTGCGTTGTGAGAATCAGGGAACGGAATGGAAGGTGTGGAACCCAGTTGTCCCAGGAATGGGCGCATTCTTGCCACAGTGCCCACCAAATCATGCGGTGCCAGCACAACAACAGGATTCTGCACAGAATTTGCAGGCGTTTGCATGTAGTAACGAGGATTCTCTCCAATGGCACGTGCAATTTCCTCGGATACGGTTATTCCAATACCTTTCTCGTGATCAAACACAATGGTGTAACCGTTCTCGAACTTGAACGCTGCCACATCAGCACCGCATACAGCACAGCGTATGGCATCTGGGCCTGTACCTTCTATTCTGGTCTCGGGTCTTTCCGTGCCACAGCTGGGGCATCGTTTAGCCACAAAAGGATCTCCTTCATATCTGCCCTCAATGACCACATCCTTGCCTGACGAGGTGGCAATGGAAGTCACTTGAAGGTCTTTTATGTAAATTGCTACGCTGTCTCCCACTTCAGCCCCTTCAACATAGACGGGCTTGGTAACCTCGTGTCCGCCTTTCAGCTTGGGTGTTAACATGGGACCCCAACAACCAGGAGCCGTATTTGCCACAATGTAACCACCATCTTGAACAAAATACTCCATTTTCTCATTGGGATCTAACACCCCTTCGGTGAATTTGTCCACAAACACCACGGGCTTAAAGTCTTTGTCTGCCATTTGTGTCTCATCTCCTCTCTTTCTTACCAAATGTTCTGAACTTGTTCTTCACAACACGTTTTCATCACCATCGCCACCAAATACTGCCTTTGTTAGCATCTTAGCAGGCCAATTCTTATCTTCGAGGAACAACACATGCTTCTGTTCATACAAGGCCTTGGGTTTATCCATGTCGGGCCTCTGTTTGATCAGGACGTCATAGGGCGTCGTCGAAATGATGAAAGCGTCAAGAGTTACCTTGGCCGGAACTGGCGCAGTACCTGGTGGCGGAGCCAGCGTTGCAGCTTTGCTACTCCTCATTCTTTTCCGTAGCTGCTTCTCAATGGTTTTTATTCCACTGCAGCAAAACTTGATTTTCTCGTCATCCAGACCGTGAGCGTGAACCAGGCCATGTGGGTCCACAAACACTATGATCTGCTCACCTGGCTTGACCAACCAAATAATGAAGTCGGGGTAGAACCCCGCCCATTCCAGCTGAAAACCAATTCCCGTTCTGGACTGGTTCCTCATCACATATGGGGTGAAGCCACCCGGTACGTCGTTTTCGCTCACGAAATGGTGCAAATCCTTCAGGAATTTTTCCTCCCCCTCATTCAGCGGTGCCGGATGTGCCTCCCAGTCCTCATCTTGCTGTGCTTTCTTGACCAAATTATTCAGTGCTCGCTGAGAGAGCAGTGGCACGATGACCAACTCATTTAAAACCAACAAGGGATTGCTGTTATCATCGCTTTTGCCATTGTTTGTGGCATTGCCACCAACACCAGTAGGTGTGGTTGCAGCACCGTTCAGCTGCGTGTTCGTCGCCACCATTGTCGTCATGTTCATAACCAGGCTGTTCAGCCTTTGAATGGCAGTTTTATTGTCACTGGGAACTTTGACCACGTAGTAGCTGGGCTGTTCCTCATTCACGGTGAACAAACTCAGTTGCCTACTTGTGCCAGTTGCCTCCTCCAAAGTAGCTGGTTTCATGTTTTTCGTTTTCCAATGGCGTTCTTGCTTGCTGTAAAACACATCGACGTATTTTTTCAAACCCTGAGTAACAACGCCCCGTAAATCGGCAACGTCTTTCATGGACCTTACTTCGAAGCCCGGGTAGTAAATGGTGAGGCGGTTGTCTTTCCAGATACGCTTCAAGGAATCCACGTCAAAGACCAGGTTCCAGTAACCGCGTGATGCCTTAAATCGCAACATTTCCAAGAAAACCGCTTCCCAATCCACGTAATCGGCATATTCATCCCACAACAATGGTGACGTACTTCCCTTTCCCAATTTAACTTGACCACCTGCTATGGCTTCCGTCGTTGATGACAAATCACGTGGCCGGTAACCATCATAAGTACTTATTTGCGGCGATAAATCCAGTGTGACCGTGGTAGTACCGCTATCACCGGCCACCCCACCGTGTTCTTCATCTTCCTGTTCCTCTTCTTCTTCTCCTCCTGTTACTGTTTCGCCATAATAGTCATCCATGATGTTTTCTTCAGCGCCCAACACCAAAACCACACATTCTTCAAACGGTTTGGATGTACTGCGAACAGGCACAACCAGTTCTTTCCATCTTTCCTGATGCCGCGCTTGAATGGGAACTAGTATTTCTTCGTAATCTACACCTTCTTTTCTTATGGCTTCAAGAAATTGTTCCAAGTAATTCGCTTTTATGCCGTAAATGAAAAGCGTTTCCAGATTGCTCAAGTCAGGGTGGCCGCTTCTTTGCAGTGTCATGTTCTTTCCCTTGATGCGCACGCCACGACCAAAAAGCTGAATAATTTGCGGACCTTGGCCACGCCCCATATTCAGAAGCCCCATGGAGGAAACACGCCACGTGTCCCATCCCTCAATGAACTTTCGCGACCCCAGAAGCACGTTAACTTGGGAATCAGTTTCCTTTATTTGTTCAAACAGGGACGATGTGATAACATCTTTTTCCAATTCAAAACCGTTGTTTTTCAATGCCCTTACAAGGCCGCTATCCTGTCCCACATTTATGAGGCCGAAATATGGATTTTCCCCCACGCGTAGCCCGAATTCGCCTGGAGCGTTGCTTAGCTGAACTACTCGCAGTGAACCCCGACCGTGAAAAACACGCTGCATGAGATCATCCCACAGTGCATCCAACCAATTACCGGAGCCATGTTCGCTTTCCATATCCCGTGGTTCGATGAAATTCTTCCGAAGTTCATCGAACCGGTCGCCGAACAAATCGTTTCCCCCATCATCCAAGTAATCACCACTCAGAATGCGCCGAGCTACATCCTTCAAGCTTCCGTCCACCGCTTCACGGAAGAACCGCGTAACCAATGCTACATCAGAACTTTCGCCCTGAACTGTGGCTCCCACAAAGATCCACAGTGGTTTTTCCAGGTTGTGCAGAATGGCCAAATCCCGGTTCTTCTGGTAACTGAGAAGCTGTTGGTAAAAACTGAGTAGATTCGCAGTGAACATGACGCGGGAATAGTCCGTCTGCGCCAATGAAGGAGCCTTTTTCACGTTCATGACCCGAAAATCTTTTCCGTAATGGTCATTGTAAAAAAACTTGTAAGAGTAGTCAAAAACAATGGACTTTGCGTATTCCTCCATGGTAGTCCAATCCTTTTCACTCAGTATTTGACCGAAAGTTGCACTGTACTCGAACGTAAAACCATTCGAACCCAAAGCGTCTCGCAAACGTGCCCAAACCCGCTCTTCGCTTCCCTTTCCCTTATGCCCTTCGTCCACAAAGACCAAATTGCGCCCTTCAAAAGCATCCACGGGCAGCGTCACGCCGCCACCCCTTTTCTCCTCTTTCAGCTTCGTAATCTCAATAACCAGCACTTGGCCAGGTGCTATCACAGTGGACCCGGCGCTTGCAAGCAAGTTTTCATGGTACAAAGTTGCCGGGATTCCACTTTTTAGTAATTCATCATAATGCTGCGAGGAAAGAGCTTCATTCGGAGTAACTAAGATGATGTTACTGGGCTCAAAAGGTTTGTACCGCATGAACTGCAGGTAATTCATGTGCATGATGAGTGTTTTCCCACTTCCTGTCGCCATCCAGAATGCCAGCTTTTTAAGATCATCCACGGTGAAATTGCTTATTTCCTTCTTGAATTTGACCTCATTGGCATACTCATGCAGAAAATCGTTTAAGTCATTCACGAACCAGTTTGTGTCATTGGTAAGGCGGTCCAGGTAAATTTCAGTGACCAGTAGTGCTAAGTACTGGAAGTACTTCAATGTCACATTGTTTCTGAGTTTGTTTATGTGAGTCACATATGTTTGAATGTTCTTGTCGTAGGCCATGAGCAGGCTCGGTTCAATTTTCAGAGTGTCCAGTTCGTCGATGAGCTTTCTGCAAAAGTAAGTGACACCATCCGGATCCACACCGGGCTTCGCCCGGAGAAGCACCTCACGCACACTTTTCAAACTGGCCACACCCAGAACTTCCTGCAAAAAGTAGTTATTCAGCACCAAGTACTTCTCCACGTTGCTCACAGCAAGCTCACCCCGGTTGGCGGTTCCATGAGCCGCTTGAATTCCGGCTCGATGGGCATTACAACGGCACCATTCACGTCATTGCTGGTCAGCGTGGACTGACCATTCACGTAAACCGCTCTTAGCATGAGAACTTCACCAGCAACTTCCTTCAGACCCTGCACGATGAAGTTCCTGTCGGCGTCGTAGTCAGCCTTCTTCCAGCGATTGTTGTCCCAATCACGCCAAACAACCGCCACGTTTTGCCCGTTTTCTTGATCCGTCCCCAAAACGAACAGGTACTGATGACCGTACAAGGATAATGAAGAAGAAGAAGATGATGATGATGACGTTGATGGTGTTGTTGTTGCGCCGTCTTCCGCAAATGGCTCATCGCCGTCGCCCACGGCCTTCATGACCATGCGTTTCACATTGAGCCCGAGCAAGTAATTAAAGGTTTCAGGAAGGTCAACCACGACCTCCTGCGGATCACCGACTTCCTTCAAATTCACCTTCAGTTTGTAACTAAAAGGCTTGCTTAACTCCTGAACCTGCAGTAAGTAGGGCGAATCCTTTGATTCTTCTGTGAGGAAGTACTTGAGCAAGTACTCATCCTGGAACAGACTTAGGTAATTGTCGTTGGCACTCAGTTCCAGGTTATCCAGTGCATCCTCATATTGCTCCAGAATTTGGTACTTAAAGAAACCACCGGCAGTTTTCTCGTTGTAAGTTTCTTTAACATCTTTTTCTTTTGATATGCCAGACTTATCATAAGCTAAGACCTTTTTCATTCTTGGCAAGTCCACCGTCCAAAAGTGCTCGCCCATTTCCACACCGATCCACTTTCTGCCCAGCTTGTGAGCAACCGCAGTCGTGGTGCCACTACCCAGGAAAAAGTCCATGACCAAGTCCCCGCGGTTTGAAGTGGATTCAACGACACGCTTAAGAAGGATCTCGGAATTCTCTGTGGGAAAGTTCCAATTAGAAGTATAGCCGGAAATGTCAGACCAGTTAGAATCGATTTGCTTTTCTTCCGTTGGTGATAGTAGATATTCTATTCTTACATCATTTTTGTTTTTACATCTCGGGCACTCTTCCCAAATACCAGAAGTGTGAACATACCCACAACTTTTGCATTTCAATCTTATTGTTCCTTCTAGTTCCATCTGTTTAATACGCTCTTGCCCATAAGTCCAGTGCCTTCCTTTTGGAGGTTCAAACAAGTGCCCAAAAATATAAAGGGGACCTCCCTGCCCTTGCGAGTCCATTGCATGCCATCTCTCTGTCTTCGCTTTAGACAATTTCTTGAATACTAGCTTAAACAACGGATTTCCATTTTTCGAATAAAGAAAAAGTGAATCAGTGGCTGTATTAAATCTTTTTACCTTTGGATCTTGTTTACTTATCCTCCTTACCACTATTTCGTTCCTAAAATTTTCTTTTCCAAAGATCATATCCATCAATGGCCGCACGATCCAGTTGCCGTTGTAGTCGCAACGCACGAAGATGCTGCCGCGCTCACTAAGCATTTCTCGTCCAAGCCGCAGGCGGTTTTCCAACATGCTTGCCCAGGTTGAATCCTTGTACTTCACATTGTAGAGAAAGTCAGCATCCTGCTCCTTGTTGAATGGCGGATCAATGTAGATGGTCTGAACTTTGGCTTTGTACTTGTTAAGAAGCGTATTTAATGCCTGGAAATTTTCACTTTTTACCAGTAGCCCATCCAGTGCATCATCCAAGTCAGTGTTCTTGCTTATTTCTGCCAACAGGTGCCACTTAAACTCCGCATCAAAATAAGCAGTGTCCAAAGGGAGTGGCTTGTAACTTATTTCATTTCCACTCTTGGACGCGATCAGGCTTTCACGGGTCCACTGAGTGGTTTCAGGATCCAACTTCAGAATTTCATTCCATTCACTTAGCTGCTTCTGGTTACCAAGTACGGCTTCTTCCACGTACCGCATAAACTCGGAATTGGTCCACTGAGCAAGCCTGTTCAAGGTGATCACGTAATCGGTCTTGATAACAAACTTCTTCTTTTCCCAAAGCCGTTTTTGGAAATCTTCAACTTGAGCCAAAAAATCGATGATGGCAGTGCCAAGTTCCCTTACTGCGTTAGCTCGGCTCAAGTGCTTGTTAACCTCGTCTGGCTCCAGCAAAGTGCTTGTATCCAGAACTTCGGCTTTTATGAAGTAATCCAACTGCTCCGTGAGAAATGCACGCAGGTTCTTGTGAATAAAGTAATCACGATTGTTCTTTGAAGTGAAACGACGCAGGTGATAACCAAGTAGGCTCTGTTGCTGTTGTTGATCATCCTGTTGTTCATCACGTTCAACATTTCTTTGTACGGGCGAAGTCAGCCAAGCGGCCAGCGCCTTGTCAACCTTGGCCACAGCGGCAATTATGGCTTCTTCCAAAAACGGGTTCAATTTGTCCTGCTTTATCCTGACTGCGGTTCGCGCGCCCCGTGCACCTCCGCCCTCTTCATAATCCCCCGCGAAATCCTCTTCACCAACGTTAACGTTAACGTCGCCCTCACCCGAAGAAGAAAAAGAAGCGTCCGCCCGGGAGTTCGCCCTCGAACCCGCCGCCTCCTCAAACCATGTTTCACCTTCATAAAGTTCCCTGTAGTTAAAACGTACCACTAAACTGCGGGGTTGGTTACGTCCTTCTTTGTCACCGCCTGCTTCAAACGAAACCGACTCAGTTGGATCAACCGAGTCAAGAACAAAAAACCGATCTTTTGTGGCTTTATTAGAACCCAGTTCCTCCGTGGCTTCAGTTATTCTGAACACAACTCGGGTGTTACCAGCAACGAAGGTGTAGTCGCGGAAGAGGGTACCAGTCTTTGTGTAATACTGGCCGGCGTTGACCCAGTACAGCTTCATTTCCTCGCCGTTGTAGGGAATGGCGTACTTGTGCCCGCGTATGCTGTAGCGGTAACGAGGCACAAAATCACCATCTTCGTAATACCGACTGAAAAATGTGTAAAGATCATTGTAAACCCTTGACTTCATGTCCTCCACGGCCACTGCATCAGCTTGCTGCTTGCTAAGTTGTTCGTATTCCTGGCCAAGTGGCGTGTTCCTGAATTCCTGCTTCAAGGTGCCATTGGCGTCGACAGCCTGTTCACCAAAGTTTTCCCGAATTTTCCTCCGCAATTCGGCCATACGCCTGTTTATTTCCTCCTCAGTATGGGCAGCAAAGTGCGCAAAAGCCTCATTCACACGCTGTGGCAGTCGCTCTTCAATGAACTTGTTGATTTCACGTCTGCGGAAATTCAAAATGCGGTAAATCCCGAAGTCCAAATCCGATGATGCATCAATTTCAAAAAGCTGTTTCAACAAATTCTGCAGCTTTTCCAGCACTTCGTTGTTTGCGCCATTACCATGCACTTTTTCATTCTTCATGGAAATTTAAGTCCCCCTTTCCACGTTACTCCTTTGTATTCCTAGTTTTTTGTTGTGTATTGTGTGATCCAAAGTACCAATGCGGTAAGCAGGTAAGTACGATTCACAAGTTCCCAAATGATCCCAAATTGGCCAGCGCCACCTTCCAGTGGAAACAACACCACACAGTTTTGATAACCGTCCAAACTCTTGGTCTTAGAAACCCTGGAAACAGCTATTACATGAACCATGTCATTTCCCACTTCATACTTGACGCTTCACACTCCACATGAGTGATTTTAGCCCGCATAAGCGCGTCCAATCACCACTATTAAACTTAAACGTTAAATGCGAAAAAAAGCCATTCCAGTCACCGTCACCGAAATAGAAATCCTTTGGAGTCCACACAAAAAAAAGCACATACCAGCAGCGATCAGTAGATCTCCAAGTTGTTAGCACGCAGAAACTCACCCACATCGTTAAAAGCATTAAAAAACAATGGCGTACCAGCAAAGGACAATGGCGAAACTGGACCCACTGTCATGAACGAGTACTGCCTGGACTCCAAATCGAATGAGCTGTGGGGATCGCGAAACGACTGATACAGGTTCATGGCACTTTGCGAACCACCAATGATTTCAGTCAGCGAACGAAGTTCGCTTCCCATGGAAAGCCCAAAACCAAAGAAGCTTATGCGGAGTTGCTCCACTATTTCCCGGTCCAAGCTGGACAGAGTTTGACTTATGAACATCCAACCCAGACCGTACTTTCTTGTGGTTCTCACTGCATCAATCAAAGTGCGCCTTACTGATTCACTGTTCCTGTTTTCCAGTCGGCCACTGGGTACAAAGCGATGCGCTTCATCAATGACTACCAACGTGTTCAGGCTCTTTCCCTCCTTGTAATGATTCTCTGCCTCGCGAACCAGCGCACCAAGAAAAGTACCAATGATGAGCGGTTTTATGGACTCGTTCCAACTTATTTCGCTAACCCCTTCAGCTTTCTTCGAAAGATCGATGACAACAACAGGTTTTTTCTCCGGGGTTAAAACATGGTCGTTGATGATCTGAGCAGGAGTTTTTTTTCCGCTACTCCATTTAAAAAACCGGATAACAGTGTTCCATGTTCTTTGAGTGCGTGAAAAGGTGCCTTCCTCCATTTTCTGCTTTAGTTCATCCACGTTTGAACGCACTCGGTCATAACCAGCTTTTCCCGCGTAAATCTTCTCAGCCACTCTGTACAAGTAATCCAGAACAGGTAACAACGTTTCTTCACTCAGGTTTTGAAAGTTTACGGTGCCGCTGTCACGTAAAAAATCCTCCAAGTAATCCGCAGCGATTTCCTGGTAATCCTCATACTTTATGCCAAGGTCACTAAAAAACCCAAACTCCTTCAAGAAATGAGTAAACAAGTACCAATCCTGGAGCAAGATGTTCTCAATGTCGTAAACCACAGCTTCACGTCCTAGTTTACGCAAGACGGGCTTACAAAGAACGTTTCCCATGGATTTGATACCCGGAGCACCATCACCAAGGCCCAAAGCAAATTCACCTTGCGGATCAAGAATGAAAATACCCATGTCGGCGTGCCTCGCATAAGCCAATGTAATCATTTTTGCCAAAACAGATTTGCCAGAGCCTGTTCTCCCAAACACACCAATGTGATAAGCTTCACCAGCACCTGCCGGACCCGTGCCAAAATGCTTGAACCACATGGGCAGTTTCGTCTCAGAACCATAGATGCGACCCAAGTAGAAGATTTCGTTCTTGTAGCGGTTTAGAAGTAAGTCCAAGATCTCGTCGTTAACCAAGTGAAGCATGGTACCAGTAGGTGGCACAGTACCCAACACGCTCGGCTCGAAACCCTTTTCACCCAACCCAAAAACTGCGCTTACCATGACATCAGCCCGGTGAGTATCCTGCATGCCGCTGACCTGGTTCACGTTTCCACGCCTCCGAGCTAACGCCCTCATTGTGGGATCCTCAAGCCATTTGTTCTTAAGTATGACCTCATTTATTTGTCCCAGACCGAAATGCTCCTTGCTATCTTGAATAAAATTGAACAAAATCATCTCGCCAACAAGTTTTTTGGAAACTGCGGTTTCTAGTATTTCCACACTGAGCGTACCGGTACTGGATGGAGAACCCAGAGTCCCCACGCGTTCGGCCCTTTGCATGAGCTTTTTTATTTGTTCCCCTTCATACTTGCCCAAATCCTTTATGCCTCCTTTCAATCCATGTTTTCACCTTATGAAAACCCCGCTTAAATACACTGGGTCTGGGCACACACAGGCACACACGAACACACATGGATTCACATGTGAGCATAATTGGCAGCGTTCACTCATCATGGCACCATGCAAAATGCGGCTCTGCGATCTGGTTATTCATGCCTGTCATACCTGCCATATCTGTCATACGTGTCATACCCGTCATTCCTGAACCGCTGTAAAAGTGGTCAGCACTTTGCCTCATCGCGCTCGACATAGGAAATAACGACACTGTGTTAACATGCTTCCGTGTTTCTGTTCCACATGCTGGAAAAGTTGTTCTGTTCCGGGTCGTGTGCACGTAATTTACATGCTTTACATATTTCGCATATTCTTCTACACGTTCTTCCCTGCCCGAATTCCCACACCACATTTTAGTAACCACCAGATTCGCTCCTGTAGCCGTGCAAACTGAAGAAAACGTTGTCCATGTCCAATGCCACAATGCCATCTTCGGTCAATGCAGTAGTCGCATTTTGCCTCAGAGCCGGCATAGCAGCACCAATGTGCTTGACCATGCGATCAGCCATGTAAAGTGGAAAAGGTTCCATAACCCCTGGGGTCATACACTGGTGCTTAACCGCCTGTAAAAGCATGGCCAACCTGGTGTCGTTTGTTGCCACGGGTGCCGGTACTTCCAGACGCATGGCAGGCACCATGGCTGTTGGTCTGTAGTAGAGCACTTGCAGTGAAGTTAGCTGATTGATGAGTTTTTCAATTTGCTGTTTTGTTACTTCGTCGTTTTCATCCGGTGGTGTGAGGTGCCACATCCTAGCTGGCCGCTGCATCTGAACGGGGCCCGCAAACTCTCCCGCTTCCAGCACGTAGGTAAACACGGCACGATCGTCCAGTGGAATACGCCATTGGAGAACTTTCCCGAACTCACGATTTGAACTGTACTTAGGTGAAGCAACCCAGATCTTATCAGACCTTTTTCCTGAGCTTATGCTTAAGTAATCTCTTAAGTAGGTGGGAAACCCCTCCAACACCTTCACCGCCAAAGCGTGGTAAGTTCCCTGTTTAGTCTGCTCGATGAGACGGTTTATGGCTTGATCCATGAGTATGATGGGGGTGGCCATGGAACCGTCCAGGAACACCACATCATGAGGAGCCTGCTCAGCCAGTTCCAGTTCAAATTCCATCATGAGCGCCCGTAAGATTACTGGGGTGTCGTCACTGTGTGCATAAGCATCAGCATGAGCCTTGTGTTGAGGGTCTGACCAATAACTTCTTGCGGAGGGCGGTATGATACCTTCCACGGCAACAGCGGCAGCAACGCCGAAGTCCAAAGCGAGCAAACGCTCAGTAGCGTAAGCTCCGTCCACTCCGCAGCTGGTAGGTACGTCATAGTACCCAAAATCCCCGTCACGCCTCAACACACCCTCACGCTTCAACTGCTCACGAACTTCTTTCTTAACTTGCTCCATTTCCTGGATCTGTTTTCTGATGTGTTCGGCCAATTTGGAACTTTGTGACAGCAAATCCTCCACCAGTCCCATGGGTAACTCAGTAAAACCCGTTTGGAAATCAAAGGGCTCTTCAACCAAAGCCAACACCACCCTTTTCGGTACTTCGCATCTCTTCTCCTCCCAACAAACCGCAGCAGGGCAAGGTGGGATCGCAGTAACCGTGACACCTGTGCGATTCCATTCTTCTGTGTGTAAGCAGTATCTGGTCACGAGAGCCGTTTGCACATCGGCTTGCACATAACATGCTCAGAACATGCACAGAACATTCACGTGGGCAGCGTTACACACATATACACACTCACCCAGCATTGTTAAACACTTGCTCGCGTGAACTCTGCCACACCACCAATGACCATCAAACAAGAATGAGCTGTAACCGAAACTTCGACAAAAGTCCCTCGCCTTAGTTAAGTACGCCCCATTTCATACAATTTTAAGCCACATGGGTGCATTTTTCACTAGTTACGCTAAATTACTCAGTAACATGTGACCGAAACTATTCAAACTGAAACTTCTACAAGTAAAGCGACCAAAAAAGACAATGGCGTATGTGAAAGAGAACTCAAACCTGCAAATGGTTGTACAATAAAGGCATAAAATGGACATAGTGCTTATTGGTGCGGGTCGCGTGGCGGGAGCCTTTGCTCCTTTCTTAATGAAGATGGGAAGTCTGCGCATTTGGAATCGAACCTTTGAAAATGCCAGCATTTTGGCAAAGAAAGTGGGTGCAGTCGCCATTAGTGACCCTACGCAAGTGAAAGGCGATTTTGCTTTTGTGGCAGTATCTGATAAAGCCTTGAGAAACGTGGCTGAGCAGTTTTCACAAAGCTTCACAGTTGCTCTTCATACCAGTGGGTTCCACCCTTCCAGTGTAATTGAGCCTATGGCGAATTACGTCGGATCGCTTCACCCATGGCTGCCCATACCTGAGCAAGATCACAACCTGCTGGTTAATGCACTGGCAACCTTTGAGGGAAACAGGGAGGCTGAGCAGATTGCAGCAGAACTTGCCGGCATTGTTCCTCTAAGGTTGCATAGAATCGATTCTCAAAAGAAGACCACTTACCACACAGCAGCTGTTCTGCTTTCCAACTACGTAGATGTGCTCATGATTAAAGGCGGAGAGATGCTCCGAGAGGCTGGCGTCACACCTGCTTATGTTGATGATAATGATGCACCCAGTAGTGAAGACTCCATCGGCGAACTGGATGCTGAAAAACTGTTTGTGAAGGAAATTGTTGAAACAACACTGAGAAACTACTTGAAATTAGGTAAAGACAGTTTGACAGGGCCTGCAGTGAGGAAGGACATGGAAGTTATAGATGCAGAGGCTTCCACACTTAGCGAAAAATGGTCTTTGGTTTACCGACTGCTGGCAGAAATCATAATGGAGGGAGGCATTTAATAAAATGAACGCCACTCAATTTAAGAAACTCAAAGGCAGTAAGAAAATAATCATGCTTACCTGCTACGATTTTTCCTTTGCCAGCGCCTTAGAAGAGGCTGGCGTGGATGCTCTGCTTGTGGGCGATTCCTTGGGTAATGTGGTTCAAGGCAAGGAGACCACTTTACCAGTGACTTTGGATCAAATCATTTACCACACGGAAATGGTAAAACGCGGTGCCCCCAACACCTTTGTGGTGGCTGATATGCCTTTCTTGTCCTACCAGATAAGGGTTGAAGAAGCCCTGCGAAACTGCGGACAGGTTATGAAGGAAACCAACTGCGACGCTGTGAAACTGGAAGGTGGAGAGGAAGTCGCTCACCTGGTACGCAGGCTTACAGAAATTGGCATACCAGTCATGGGACACATAGGCGTTACACCTCAAAGCGCCAAACTTATGGGTTATGGCAAGCGTGGTAAAGACTTATCAGATGCGGAATACCTTAAACGCAGTGCAAAGGCCCTTTATGAAGCAGGTGCTTTTTCTTTGGTTTTAGAAAACATGGCCGCCACTCTGGCTAAGGAAATAACTGAGCTGGTGCAAATACCTACCATCGGCATTGGAGCAGGACCTGAATGTGACGGTCAGGTGCTGGTGCTCCACGACTTCATGGGGCTGACCAAGGACAGGCCACCTTTTGCCAAGGCTTACTTTGACTTGCGAGCAGAACTGAAAAAGGCAGTAAGCAGTTACAAGAACGACGTGGAACAAGGCAAGCTGTAGCTTCAAGAAAGTAGCAAGCTGCTTGCTATTAAAAGATTTGGATTACGAAGTTTTGCAGTTAAATTAATAAACCACATTGTTGTGTATATTGTGTATACAATGAGAATATGCTACCTGCACGGTGCTGGGTTGCCACAACTCCATGCAGGGAATAATGTGAAGCTCGCAAGGAAAACACCATCTGTGGGTGCATACTTATTGTGGCAGCAACAAAAAACGCTTTAGTCAGTTTTACATAGGAGGCATTAGCAAGCCATGGAGATCGTACGTGACATTAAGACCATGAGAGAGAAAGTTGCAGAAATGAAAAGACAAGGTAAGTCAGTGGGCCTTGTACCGACCATGGGGTACTTGCACGAGGGCCATTTAGCACTTATCGACACCGCTCGAAAAGAAAACGATGTGGTGGTAGTTAGCGATTTTGTTAATCCCCTTCAGTTTGGGCCCAACGAAGATTACCTAGTTTACCCCAGGGACATGGATCGGGACGCACAGCTTTGCAGTGAACACGGAGTAGATTTTCTGTTTGTGCCCACGGTGGAAGAGATGTATCCCAAAAAAGGCAATCAGGTGGATGTTTTTGTGGACGTTAAGCACTTGGATGAGAACCTGTGCGGCCGCTTCCGTCCAGGTCATTTCCGTGGTGTGGTAACCGTGGTCACAAAGCTTTTCAACATTGTTAGTCCGAACAGGGCTTACTTTGGAATGAAGGACATTCAGCAGTTACGTATTATTGAGGAAATGGTGAATGATCTAAACATGAACATTGAAATAGTCCCTGTACCCACAGTGCGGGAACCCTCAGGGCTTGCCTTGTCCTCAAGAAACACTTACCTTAGCGCTGAAGAAAGAGAAAAAGCAGCTTCCATTTACAAATCGCTACTAATGGCAAAAGATCTCATTTTGGAAAAAGGGGTCATAAGCACTGCTGAAGTAATAAGCACTTGTACAAGGTTTCTTTCTCAGCAAGGATTTAAGGTACAGTACTTCCAGCTAGTGGATTATGACACGTTGGAGCTGTTGCCCAAAATAGAACCTCCCCAGAAGATCATCATTGCCACGGCAGTGTTTTTGGGCAAGGTTAGACTTATTGATAATTTAGTAATAGAGGTTCGGTGATAAGAGCATGCTTATAACGGTATTAAAAAGCAAGATTCACAATGCCCGCGTTACTGTGTGCAACGTGGATTACGAAGGCAGCTTGAGTTTGGATGAAGAACTCATAAAACAAGCCAACTTGAGGCCATATGAAAAGGTATTAGTGGCTAACGTAACAAATGGTGAGCGCTTTGAAACTTACATCATACCGGCTCCCGCTAATTCACGCGAAGTAGGTCTTAACGGTGCAGCAGCAAGATCTGCTGTGGTAGGCGATCGCATTATTGTGATGGCATTTGCCATGAAAGAACCCGATGAAGAAGTCGATACTACGGTGCTCATCATGGATGAAGAGAACAACATAAAAGAAGTTAAGAAACTGAAGGCGTAGTGACTACTCCCTATCCCTAAAGGGATAGGGCTTCTAGGGGTTGGATACCCAGAGACTGTAGCCCCAGTCTCAAAATATTCAACGCCGCATTGTAGTCTCGGTCTAATTCCAGACCGCAACACGGACACTTGAAGACTCTCTCTGACAACGGCATGTGCTGGCGATGCCCACACCGAGAGCAGTCCTGGGAAGTATAGGCCGGGTTAACTTTCACCAGCTTGCGACCAGCTTCCTCCGCTTTGTACGCAAGCTTAGAAAAGAACTCCGACCATGCCGCATCCAGGATGCTCTTGGCGAGGCAGTGGTTATGAACCATACGGTTGGCATGGATGTCTTCAACAGCGATTATGCTGAAGCGATTGACTATCTTTCGGGAAAGCTGGTGAGTGAAGTTGTGACGCTTCCAGGCAATGCGTTCGTGAATCCTGGCAACGACTTTGCGTTGTCTTTCATATTCCCATGTCCCTTTCTCTAACCGAGAAAGCTTGCGTTGTGCCTTTGCCAGAGCTTTCTCTTCCTGACGGAAAAAGCGTGGTGCTTCAACGCATTCACCAGTAGAAAAAGTAGCGAACGAGTGGAGGCCGATGTCAATCCCGACAGCCTCTTGGTTTTCAGGAAGATGTTTGGTTTCAACCTCACAAGCAAAGATAGCAAACCACTTACCTGTAGCTGTCTGTTTAATAGTACAGGTTTTCACCCTACCTTCAAGTGGGCGGTGCAAAACGATCTTTACTTCACCAATACCCGAAAGGTGAAGTCTGTCACCGCTAACTTTGAACCCAAACTGTGGATAGGTAAAACTCTTATAGCGATTAGCAGACTTAAAGCGTGGATACCCGGGTTTTTCTCCATTCTTTACTCGCCGAAAGAAGTGCTTGAAAGCGAGGTCAACACGGACGGCAACATTTTGGAGAACCTGGGAGTAGACTATAGTGAGAGAAGGTCGTTTCTTCTTAAGTTCAGGCAGTTCCTTAGCTTGCTTATGGTAGGAAAGGCTTTCCTTACGTTCTTCCCAAGCTTTCCTGCGTTCTTCAAGAAAGTAATTGTGAAGCCAGCGACATTCTTCAAGCCATTGGCTCATTATACGAACTTGTTTTTTGGTTGGATAGATACGGTATTTAAATGTTTTAAGCATAGTGTGTCCACCTGCTTAAATTATACCACACACCTGGAAAAGAGAGGAGCCGCCGCTCTCATCCCGTCCCCTAAAAGGAGACGGGTCTTCCCGCGGCGGTTTTATAATAATAAACATAAATAGCAGATGCAGTCTTAACTAAAGTAAACCATGGTAACGCTGGTTCCGCCTTCGCTGGGTTCGGCGAAGCGGAATCGGCTTACATGGGGATGAGTACTTAAGTACTCATGAATGGCTCTGAGCAAAGCACCCGTACCACGACCATGGATGATATATACATAAGGCAGACCAGCTGCGTAAGCTTGGTCCAAGTACTTGTCCACCTTTTCCAAAGCATCGTCCACACTTAAGCCGTGTACCTCCAGTTTCATGGGAACATCCTGAGTAACGTTGATCTCCACTCCGCTGCCACCTTTTATGACACTGCTCACGCCACGACGATGCTCCATGGCTGAAGCATCAACCTTGCTCAGCTCAGTTTTTGCCACCGTAGCTCTTAATGGTCCTATTTGTACTTCAGCTGTGTCTTCTGAAAGCTTTAAAACCAGACCAAGCTGTTTGAACTTAGTCACATAAACGGTATCCCCTTCTCTGATCTGAACTGGAATAGGCTCAGGTCCACCGCGTTGTTTTTCCATCATTTCGTCGTCCTCTTTTACGACTTCTTCAAGCATGTTCTTTATTTGCTCGCGTATTTGATAAGCCCTTTGATTGGCTTTACTCTGCTGGCTAAGTTCCTTTAGCAAACGCTTGCTTTCTTCATCAGCCTCTTCCAATATTCTCTTTGCTTTTGCTCTGGTTTCATCCAGTATTTTTGTCCTCTTGGCATCCAGTTGGCTTAAAGCCTTGTCAAGTTGGTTATTCTTCTCGCGCAGCTCGTCACGAAGCCTGGCTGCTTCGCGCTGAAGGTCTTCGTAGCTTTTCACACGTTCTTGAAGTTGCTCGATGAGCTTCTCAACCCGCTCATGATCTTCAGAAAGCTTTGAACGCGCCGTACTTATGAAAAGTTCAGGCATGCCCCACTTCTGCGCAATCTCCAAGGCATAAGACCTTCCCGGCACACCCATGTTTAGCTTGTAAAGAGGTTTTAGCTTCTCGGTGTCGAAGTCCACTGAAGCGTTGATGATTTCTTTCCGGTCAGCTGCTAAGGTCTTTAGACGCCACAAATGAGTGGCTATGAAAAACTGGACATTGCGACGCACCAGAAAATCCACAACAGCTTCAGCAATGGCTGCACCTTCATCGGGGTCTGTACCAGAACCCAGCTCATCGATGAGCACCAAATCACCTGAATCTGCTTCCTCCACGATGACTTTTAGTCTGGCAATGTGAGAAGCAAAGGTGGACAAGCTGCTTTCAATACTCTGCTGATCGCCAATGTCGGTTAATATGCGGTTGTAAAGAGGCAGTTGTGCATCCACAGCTGGCACTGGCGCACCAATCTTTAGCAGAGCGGCAAAGAGCCCAATGGTTTTTAAGGTTACCGTTTTGCCACCCGTGTTAGGTCCACTGAGTATGACACCGATTCGACCTTCGGGGACCACAATGTCTACAGGCACTACACGATCCTGTGGTATAAGCGGATGCCTGGCACCTTTTATATTGATAAGCCCATTTTGTGATATCTTGGGCAATGTACCACGCATGGAAGATCCCCATTTTGCCTTGGCGTAAGCTGCATCAATTTCCCCTAGAATTCTAAGTGAAATACGTATTTCCTCTGCAATGGGATAAAGCTGGCTGCAAAGTTCCTGAAAGATGCGGTAGATCTCCTGCTCCTCCATGAATCGCAGCTCTTCCAAGCGGTTGTTCATGTCCACCACTGAGAAAGGCTCCACATAGGCGGTCTGACCCGAGCCAGACCAGTCCAAAACGATGCCTTTCACTTGCGGTACATTGGAACTCTTTACAGGAATGGCGTAGCGATTTCCTCTTTTTACCACCAACCTGTCGGAGATGAATCGTTGGTAGCGGTCCATTTCCCTTTGCAGCTTATCTTGAATTTCGTTGGAAAGCTTTTTCTGGTCACGTCTGATATCGGAAAGCTTACGGCTGGCATCATCTTTTACAAACCCGCTTTCGTCAACCTTGCTGCGCACGTCGTTTAGCCAAGCATCTAATGGAACAATGCGTTTAGCTAAACTGCCCAACACGCCTGTTTCTGCAGAGAGTTTTCTTCTAAGCTGCACCAAAACGTCAGCTGCTTTTACGAAATTCAAAAAATCCTCAACGGGCACGTAACCCTGTTTGTTCAGTAGATCCACCACGGCATCCACATCGGAAACGAAGAAAGTGAACGGATCGACGTTCTTTCTAACAAGTTCCCAAGCCTCTTCTGTTTCCTTCAGCCACTTCTCCACCTGCTGGATATCTGACGAAGGCAAGTGCGTTTCTAGATAACGCTGGCCATACTCAGAAGAGGCATGAGATTTTATTTGAGCCAGTATTTTGCCGTATTCCAAGCTCTCCAAATCGTCTTTCATGTCCTTAAATGCCATCCCGCCTCCGTTAAGCGCCTTAAAACGCGCTCCACGACTTGATCTACTTCCTCGCTACTGACTGTGTGGTCTTCAGCGCCTAACCACACACGCACGGTAACACTCTTTTCACTAGGCGATAACTTTTCACCGCGGTACAAATCCACAACTTTCCAATCTTTTACTAGTGGTTCACCTTCAAAGAGTTTAGTAAGTTCTGAAACGGGCACTTCCACGGGCATGACCACCGACAGATCTCTCCAGCTTTGGGGGAACTTAAGTGGAAATACGGGTTCTCTTCCCGTGACTAGTGGCAACACATCTAGATCCAGTTCAGCTGCAAATACGGGACCCTTCAAATCATATGCCTTCAATAAACTCGGCTTGAGCATGCCCACCTGCCCCACTTCGCGTCCTTCATACTTTATGATACCAGAGAACTGGCTTTCAGCCCACGGAACAAGAGCATTCTCCCACCCCAGTGTAAGATTACAGCGTTCAAAGATGTTCTCCAAAGCGCCTTTAAACTCACGGTAGCTCCACAGGTCTTTGTCCAAAGCATTCTCCCAGTAAAGCCCTTTTGACAAGTAAGCTATGTGACGTCTTTCCTGAACCTCAGTGCTATTGGCGTCTTTGAGTACTCTTGTGAACACTGAGCCAATTTCAAACAAGTGCACATCATCGTGGAAGCGATTTTGGTTAAGTAGAGCTGCCTTTATCAAGCTTATAAGTAAGTTAGGTCTTAAATAAGCCAGTTCACGGCTTACTGGGTTGTCCACAGCCAGCACATTCTTGGCATCCATGCCCATATGTGCAGAAATATTCTGCACATCCTTGTCCGATATGAGTGAAACCATGAATACCTCTTGAAAATAAAGCGAGCTTGCTTCTCGAAATTTGTTTTCCTTTGTAATGGATTCCTTTTCCCTAAAGGGAATATAATCCATCAAGGGCAATGAGGGGATACGGTCATAACCCACGAATTTTACTAGTTCATCCACCAAATCCTCAGTTCTGGTTATGTCCCACCGATAAGCAGGAATTCTAATTTTCTTCTTACCATCATTATTCCCTTCTTCTGTGATAACTTCCCACTGTTTGGTGGAAATCATATCAACCAGGTCCTGATCTTTCACAGAAGAAAGTTTTACGATTCGCTGTGGGTTGTAGTCAACCAATCTGTAACGTCTTTCTTCTCCAGCAAACCACAAAGCAGTCGCCTGAGCGCAACTCATTTGCTCTACAAAATCGGCGAACAAAAGCGCCATCTCCACCTGGCCAAAAGGTGCCACGCCACGCTCGTAAAGCATGCTGGCATCAGTTCTTACGCCAAGCTTCCGAGAACTCATGGCAACGGAAGAAGGAGCGAACGCTGCTACCTCCAAAAGTACGCGCTTTGTTTGAGAGCTTACAGAAGCATCTCGGCCGCCCATGACGCCAGCAACACCCACTGGTTTCACTGCGTCCGCTATTACCATGCAGTCTTCATCCAATGTGACCTCTTCATTGTTTAGCAGCACCAGTTTCTCCCCCGGTTTTGCCTGACGCACAACAATACGATGGTCAGTAAGGGTATCAAAATCAAAGGCATGCATGGGTTGACCGTAGTTGAAAAGGAAGTAATTCGTTAGATCTACTACGTTGTTTATGCAGCGCTGCCCAAAACGCATCAACTCCAGCTTAAGCCACCACGGACTTTCCTCAACTCTCAAGTTCTCCAGTAGCATGCCCACATAAACTAAGCAGCCATCAGTTTGAATGGACACCAACCCGTTTCGTTTTTCCAGCTTATGCTGGAAGGTAGGCACCACCAGTGTAAGCCCCATACCGCAGGCAATCTCTCGAGCCAAACCAAATAAGTGACTCAGATCACCGCGGTTTGGTAGCACACTAAGCTTTATGAGCATATCCGGAAGCTCAAGCACCTCTTTAAGAGGCCCTTCAGGGGCATTTCTTAGAAGAACCACATCTGACAAATCATCGCGGCCGGCAGAGGTCCCTGCTTCCTTAAGAGAACCTGCTTCGCTGCCATTACTACTTACCGTTGCAAAACCAAGCAGTTCTTGCAATGGTCCCAAATCGCCCCTGGAAAGCAGCGTGCCAGTCTTGGTATCCACTAGCACACAAATGCTGGTACCGCTACTACTGCTACTATGAGAAACTTCCTCGGGTAAGTACACCGGAATCACAGAACCGTTTTCCAGATGCACCTCCGCTCTGGAGTTTTTTTCATTAGCTGGAGCTACCTCTTTTAGCCACCATGAATCGGGTATGTCAATGGGTACTTCTTCCTCAACTTCAACTTCCAAGTGTTTTTCCAGATAACTTTTTACCTGCTGCCAGGTAACTTGGTCCTTTTCCTGCCAAAACTTTTTAAGTTGGTTAAAACTGAATTTCATCGCACATCACACCTTAGCACCTTAAAGCGACCTGAGGAAACTGACGTCGCCCTCATAAAGAAGACGTATGTCGTTGATACCGTATTTGAGCATGGCCATGCGGTCAACACCCACACCGAAGGCAAAACCACTGTAACGATTGGGATCCACCCCTGCATATTCCAAAACCCTTGGGTGCACCAAACCGGCACCAAGTATTTCTAACCAGCCTGTTCCCCCACACACACTGCAACCTTGACCATCGCAAAAAACGCACTTCACGTCAACTTCATTGCCGGGTTCCACGAAGGGGAAATAACTGGGTCTAAATCTAACTGTGACATTCTTCTCAAAGTAGGCACTGAGGAAAGTTTCCAAAGTCCATTTGAGGTGGCCCACCCCAATGTTTTCACCCACAGCCAAGCAGTCAAACTGGTAAAACACAGGATATTTTCTGGCTGATACTTCCTCACGGCGGTAAACCCTACCTGGAAGAATGACCTTTATGGGGACACCCCAGGCTTCCATGGCTCTGACCTGCATGGCTGAAGAGTGCGTTCTGAGTACCCTGTCCCCCACTACCAAAGTGTCCTGCATATCCCTGGCGGGGTGGTAAGGAGGAAAGTTTAATGCTTCGAAGTTATAAAAATCTGTTTCCAGCTCGGGCCCGTCAAAAAAACTAAATCCCATGAATTTGAAAATGCTTAGTAGCTCATCACGGGCTTTAAAAAGTACGTGCACGTTTCCCAAAGGAGGACGCTTGCCTTCCAAAGTCAGATCGTTAAGGAACAAAGGCTCTTGAGCAAGATGCTTACTTCCAATGGAAAGCAGCTGCTCTTCCTTCTGCTTAATTTGCTCTTCTATGTGTCTTTTTAAATCATTGACGTACTTACCAAAATCCCGACGCTGCTCAGGTGGTAGCGTCGGGATTTTCTCCAAAAGCTTTGAAACTAAACCTTTACGAGACAAATACTTGATCTTCAGCTGATCAGGAGGAAGCTCTTGAAGGTCGGATTCGAAATCACGTGCTACTTGCTCGACCTCTTCAACCTCCTTCATCATTATCCGACGGCCTCCTTGGCCTTCTCTACCAGAGCACTAAAGCCCTCTGGGTCGGTGACAGCCAATTCCGCCAGCATCTTTCTATCAATTTGTATGCCGGCAACTTTTAAGCCGTGCATGAAGTTAGAATAGTTCATGCCGTGGTTCCTGGCTGCAGCGTTAATCCTGGTAATCCATAGACTACGCATATCTCTTTTCCGCTGCTTACGCCCGGCAAAAGCATCTTCACCAGCCTTCAGAACTGCTTCATGCGCTTTCCTATAAACACGATGAGAAGCGCCAAAATAACCTTTCGCTTCTTTTAATACCTTTTTATGCCTTGCCCTTTTAGCAACACTAGTCTTAACACGCATTCTCAGAACACCTCCTATGGCCTGGGCAACAAATCTTGAACGTGGCCCAAATAGGTTTCATCAATGACTTTTGGTGCTTTTAGCCTTCTCAACCTTGAAGCACTTTTATGCCTTCTCAAGTGGTTCATGGCAGAACGGTACATGAACTTGCCAGAACCAGTAACTTTAAACCTCTTGGCTGCTGTCCTGCTGTTCTTCGGTTTTCCCATCTTTGGTTGCCTCCTTCTTCTTCTTAGGCGCTATCATGAAATAGAAATTTCTGCCCTCTGCTCGCACGTCTTGCTCTACTTGTCCCACATCTGACAGCTTTTCTGCAATGGACAATAGTTTCTGACGAATTTGTTCTTCAAGAGCCCTCTCACGGCCTCTAGGACGCAGGGTTACCTTAACTTTGTTACCTTCTTCCAAGAATTCCCTGATCTTTTTCATCTTCGTTTCCAGATCGTGAACATCGGTACCCAATCTGAGACGAATCTCTTTCACTTCGATGATGGTCTGGTTTCTCTTTGCCTCCTTGGCCTTCTTCGCCATTTCATAGCGGAACTTATCGTAGTCGATAAATCGACAAACGGGCGGATCCGCAGTAGGAGCTACTTCCACCAAATCATAACCTCTGCTACGTGCCATTCTTATGGCTTCTGCGGTGATGAAAACACCCAATTGCTTTCCATTTTCGTCAACCACTCTGACCTTTGGTGCTCGAATCTGTTCATTCACCCTGTACCCTAAATCCTTCGAAGTGCTTATGTTCTTCTACCTCCTCAATTAAAAAAGTGGGTGAAAGTATGCGCACCCACTGCCACATGTCGTGCGAGCCACTCTGCTCACACTGATAACCTGCCAAGCGCATCAATTTGCCGACAGGTGAGGCGTGGCGCCTACTTCCACTTTTCCATAGAACACACGTTCTACTGCAATCAATTATACCATGCGAGTCTTACTTAAGTACATGCTTGCGCAAGCTCACAACCAACCATAAAGTTGTGTAACCCGAATGCTGTACAATGAAAGAGTTTTGTCTTCATTGGTCTGCATGACAAGGCTGAGTTTTGAATGCGGACCGAACCTTTTAGAGACAAAAACACGTTTTTCTCAAAAAAAGGGAGGCTGTTAGTTTGAAGTTAAGGGCAAGAAAAGGCTTCACACTCATGGAAATCATGGTAGTACTAGCAGTAATTGCACTGCTTACAGCAACACTGTATCCGTCCTACGCACTGGCGCGCCAGCGAGCGAATGTGAGTACGTTACTCTCCTCATCACCCAAAGTGCTTCAGTATTTAGAACTGTACCGCATAGATCATCAGTTGTACCCAACGGGGAATGTGGTATTAGATGAATCTCAGACAGGTACGGACATGTTAAAAGCTTACTACGAAAGATCCACTCCTTGGCCTTGGGACAAAGAAAAGAAGCTGGAGAATTTCTTTGCCTACAGTAGCGAAGGAACTCCGGCAGGGAGTATTTTTTACATTTGCTGGCCAGTGGATAAATCAGCAAATAAGGCGGCAGAGGCCATGGCAACGACTGAGAGCACACAAGCACTTTCTGTTGACAGCCTGACACTGTTAGGTTATGACTATGCAGTCTGCTCCACCAGCACCGTTGACCCTGTTTTAGTTAAGCTCCGCTAAACAGTCAACGACACGCTTTAACTTTAGAACACCCTGACGGCTGGGAATTCGCGCTCCAAAGGCATATAAAGCTCTTTATCAGGTATCTCAAGATAACGCGCCGTTCCCGGCCTTACAGGTCTGTTTATGTCGATGTGGTAAGGCTTGAACTGGGCTAAGAACTCAACTGTTTTTCTTACCTCAGACAGTTCATCGTTTATACCTTTAACCACAACCACCTCGAAATACAACGTGCCTGTGTAAGAAGAGGCAAATTCTTCAATGCCTCGAGCTACTTTTGAGGCAGTTACCCCTTCTGCAGGCTGATTCAAACGCTTGAAGGACTCTTCCTTTAGTGAAGAGAACGTGAGCTTAACAGCATCAGCTTTTCTTAATTCTTCTTGAACATCCTTCATGAATACCGTGCTTCCGTTACTCAGAACCAAGACTGGCACTGAGTACTTTTGGTGAAGAGCATCAATGACTTCGCCCATGTTCGCTGCTAATGTGGGTTCGCCAGCTCCTGAGAGCGCAATGTAATCCACTCCCTGAGTTGGGAAATTTCTCAGTTCCTTGAGTACTTCGTTTACACTGACGTACGTGTGGCGTTCCAGCGTTAACACGTTGGTGTGAACGGAAAGTTCACAAAAAACGCAATCAAAAGAACAAACCTTCAACGGTATGAGACTAATTCCAATTGTGGTACCAAAACGCCTACTACTCACAGGACCGTAAATCAGAGATTGTTTCTGTTCCCCCAAACTCAGACGGTTTTCCAATGTCTTTTTTGTCCTCCTCTGAACATTCTGCGTATTATTCACAATAAATTAGTATAGAACGCTCTAATTGTGTATCAAATGCCATTTTCATCATAAATGTCTTGTAAGCTGTTATTATCTAACAACTACTATGTCTTACGGCTGATATCTCATCATTGACCTGTAATCTACTAACTTGACTCAAAGTGCTAAAATTTAAACGACACTTAACGTAAGATACCAAGGAGGCAAACCGTGGAAGACTATGCAAATCCGCCCACATTGGGTGCGCTAGTTTTAAGAAACGAGCTAACAGAAAGTGTGCATTACGCAGATGCAGTGGTAGTGGACTACAAAGGAAGATTGATTGCCTCAGCTGGTTCACCTCAGCGCGTAACTTTCCTCAGATCAGCTTCAAAACCGCTACAAGCCATTCCTATGCTCATGGATAAATTGGACATCCAGTACGGTTTTACCATGGAAGAAATAGCCGTGATGTGCGCTTCACATTCTGGTACGCTGGAACATGTGGAACTTGTCAGATCAGCGCTAAAGAAAATTGGCTTGGACGAGTCATATTTGCAGTGTGGCGTTCACGAACCTTTTGACAAGAGTACTGCCGAATTCATAAAGCTGAACAACATCGAGCTAACCCCAGCTTTCCATAATTGTTCAGGGAAACATACAGGCATGCTTGCACAGTGCGTGTACCACAAGTGGCCACTGCAGACTTACTTTCTCCCGGATCACCCAGTGCAGCAAAGGATACTTAAAATAGTGTCAGAGTTCTTTGAGATGCCTCCAGAGAAAGTGGAGATAGGTATTGACGGCTGCGGCGTACCTGTTTTTGGAGTGCCTCTTTACAACGCTGCATTGGCTTTTGCAAAACTGGGAACTCCTGAAATTCTGCCCGAGGAATATAAGGAACCAGCATCAAAAGTAGCAATGGCCATGACAAACTACCCTCATTTGGTTGCAGGGAAAGGTCGCTTTGACACTGAATTTATGCTCTTCTTCCAAGGCGCATTCCTGAGTAAGGGCGGTGCTGAAGCTGTTCAACTGGTGTCCGTGCTAAATCGTGGCCTGGGTATTGCAGTAAAAGTGGTAGATGGTAGTAGTAGAGCACTGGGGGCCATCACATTGGAGGTCCTTAGGCAACTGGGTTTGGTAACTGATGAAGATGTTCACGGCGAAGCTTTAAAAAATCAATACCAGCCTCCTGTGAAAAACCATAGGCAAGAAGTCGTTGGCATTATAGAACCAGTCATAAAGCTGAAAGTTGATCCAGGCTGGAAAGTGCTTAGCTAATCTGAATCTCCTTTATGACTTGACCGTCCAATGATTTGAGCTGCGCTCTAAAATCGCTGAGGATGACGGCATAGGATGGAGTTCCGTCTTTGGGCAGTGATGGACTACCAGGGTTAAGCCTGAAAACGCCTTCTTTTGCGTCATATTCCAGCACTTTTATGTGGGTGTGTCCAGAAACCACCATTTGCGTTTTGTAAAGCTTTGTTGGATCAGCGTTGTGACCGTGATGAGCTAAGATGTGAACCTCATTCCTATTATTGCCGCCATCGTGAAAGACTAAATGAACCAAAGGTGACATGGGCCATTTAATAAGTTCCTCGTCGATGGGCGCATCCACGTTGCCTTTAACTAATACAGCATTGCTCAAAGAATTTATTAGATCCGCCATGGCTCTTGGATTGTAACCTTCAGGTAACGGGTTGCGTGGTCCATGATACAGGTAATCCCCCAAGAGAAGCACCATTTCAGAATCTGGTTCATTTTCCAAAACCTTTTGGAATGCTGCTACGCTACCATGCAGGTCAGATGCAATTAGTATTTTCATATGGTTTTAGACACCTCCTGACTTATAATATAGAAAAGTTTTCAGATTATCACAAAATAATGGTACAGCAGTAACGGGCCAACAATAATGCTCAAAAAGGAGGTCTGCCGGTTTGGTAACGCCAGGCATAATAAACGAGTACCTTCGTATTCTAAATCTTCAATTTCAATTCAACGGCTTCCAATGGGACATTCCCTTCCATCAAGATAATGTGGAGATCAATTTGGTGCTGACACTAAGTCGAGATTTTTTACGCTTCGAAGTTCCACTCATGGCAGAAGAAAAAGTGTCTTCGGAACTGTTAAATCAGTTATTTGAGATGAATTACCGTATTGCCATGGCAAAATTCGCCATGGCTGACGATGGCATGGTTCGTCTTGTGTGCGACTTCCCCACCGTGAACATGAGCTTCGAGGAATTTCAGGTTTCTATGCAGATTGTGGTCAGCGCCGCTTTTGATTTCATACCACAAATACGAGCCATAAAGGCAAAGCCAATTGGATTCGAGATACCAAAGAATCCCAAAAACCAAATAATGTAGCTAAGGCATAGCACATAGCGCACATAATATAAGCGAAAGGGAGCGTGTGACAGACGTGGAAAAGATGGTTAGCATACGTGACATTGGGAAGCACGAGGGAGAACAAGTAGAGCTAAGAGGTTGGATCCACACGAAGCGTGAAAAGGGAAAGATCATTTTTATCGTCATGAGAGATGGCTCAGGTTTTATGCAGGTAGTGTTAGAGCAAGAGCGACTCCAACCCGATCAGTGGGAGCAAGCTAAAGAGGCTTCTCTGGAGAGCTCCATTGTGGTAAAAGGTGTAGCAAAAAGTGAGCCTCGTGCACCTGGTGGATATGAAATCCATGCGGATCACTTTGAAGCGTTTCACATAACCAAAGACTGGCCCTTGGGACGAAAAGAGCATGGTATTGAGTTCTTGGAAGAAAACAGGCATCTGTGGATAAGAAGCAGAAAACAGAGTGCCATTTTACGCATCAGGCACACCATTGAAAACGCCATGATTGATTTCTTAAATGAAAATGGTTTCTACAGATTCGACACCCCCATCATTACCACAGCCGCAGCTGAAGGAACCACTACACTATTTGAAGTAGACTACCACGGGGATAAAGCATATTTGAGTCAAAGTGGACAGCTTTATGCCGAAGCAGGCGCCTTGGCATTAGGAAAGGTTTACACCTTTGGGCCCACCTTCAGAGCTGAGAAGAGTAAAACACGCCGGCACTTGCTGGAGTTTTGGATGATAGAGCCTGAGGCAGCGTGGTTTGAATATGAAGATAACCTTCAACTCCAAGAACAGTTCGTCAGCTACATTGTAAAAAGAGTGCTGGAGGAAAACGAAGACGATTTGGCCATTCTGGAACGTCCGTTGGAACCACTGACGAAGGTTGAACCGCCATTCCCGAGAATAACTTACACTGAAGCCGTGGACCTACTAAATAAAAACGGATTCGATATTACATGGGGAGATGACTTAGGAGCACCCGAAGAAACGTTCCTGTCCAACCAATATGAAAAACCCGTTTTCCTAACGCACTTCCCTGCAAAAATAAAAGCTTTCTACATGCAGCCCGACCCGGAAAACCCTGAGGTTGTATTGGCTGCCGACCTATTGGCACCCGAAGGTTACGGAGAAATCATTGGAGGGAGCCAGCGTATTCATGATTACGATTTGCTACTGCAGAAAATAAGAGAGTTCGGTCTGAACGAAGAATACTATCAGTGGTACTTGGATCTGAGAAGATACGGTTCCGTACCTCACTCGGGTTTTGGTATTGGTTTGGAAAGGACTGTAGCATGGATCTGCAAGCTGGAACACATCAGAGAAACCATACCATTCCCTAGAATGTTACACAAGCTAACACCATGACATCAACAATAAAAAGGAGGAAGAACGAGAAATCATGTTTCATGTCATAATCGATTCAGCAATCGATTTGCCCGAGGGGTCGACATTTGATGACTTCTCCTTGGTACCACTTTACGTAAAGATTGACACTCAGTATTATAAAGACGTTGTAGACATTAGCAGAGATGAGTTCTTCAGAATCCTGCCCAACGAGTACGATCGCATATCAACAAGCCAGCCTAACATGGAAGATTTTCTAGCAGCCATTAATAGCTCCAAGCACGAAGATGTTCTAGTAATGACCATAAGTTCCAAAATAAGCGGAACGTACAACTCAGCCCTGTCAGCTGCTCAAGAAAGCGACAAGAAGAATGTCGTAGTATTTGATACATGGAATCTATCCATGGGGGCAGGCGTCTTGGCTCTGATGGCCTTGAATATGAGAAATCAAGGTCTACCCCTTGAAGATGTTGTAAACAAACTATATGAGCTGCGGGAGCGAACACGCTTCTGGGCAGTAATTGCCACTTTAAAGAATCTTATGAGAACAGGCAGAATATCGCGCTTTACAGGACTTGTAGGGGAAATACTACGAGTAAAACCCGTTGTGGAGCTTAAAGAGGGATACATTGTACCCATGAGGAACGAACGAGGTAAGCCTTTTAACATTTTGCAGAAGTTGGTAGAAGAGGCTGAAGGAAATGCCGATCGCTCCTATCCGTTTATTGTTGGGTACACAGATTACGTACCAGAAATTGAACAGCTTGTGAAGGAGCACAACGCATTGCTGGCAAGGGGAAATCCCATAGTAGGTGCGTATACTGGCAACAACACCTTTGCAGTCGCATATGTGGAAAAAGAAAGAGAGCAGAAAGAGTAAAGCAAAACAGGCCCAAAAAGACTTAATCGGCGAAAGGCAGGTGCGAGTGAGAAATGTTCCACATTGTGATTGATTCGGCTATTGACCATTTACAGGATTACCCAAGCTTTACGGTTATTCCTTTGTATTTGCGCGTCGGAGAGAAGTTCTTAAAAGATCGCGTTGAGATTACCCGCGACAAGTTCTACTCAATCATGTCTTCAGTCATTGATACGTTTACTACGAGTCAGCCCAGTCCTGAAGACTTCAAGAAGGTATTCCAAAGTATTCCAGAGCAAGACATATTGGTGCTTACAGTTGCATCCAGTCTGAGCGGAACTATGCAGTCAGCTCTGGCCGCAGCAAGAGAAACCACTAAGAATGTGAAAGTGCTGGACACTTTGAATGCCTCCATAGCAAGCGGACTGCTTGCTCACATTGCCGTACAGCTAAGGGAGCAAGGAAAAACCATTGAAGAAACGTATGAAGAACTGATGCAGATAAGAGAAAAGATTTCCTTGGTCGCGGTCATTGCCACGCTTAAAAACCTAGTAAGATTAGGTAGATTACCTGCTTTTGCTGGTTGGGTTGGTGGCCTCTTAAAAACTGTGCCCTTCATACGAATAAAAGGTGGGGAAATAAAACCACTAAAGAACGAGCGTGGCTCACCTTTCACCATATTTAAGAAAAATGTTGATAAGATAATGAATCTGGTGGAACCGAGATACCCTATCGCCATGGCTTACACGGACTTGTCTGGTGACATTGTCCAGTACGCGCAAGAAAAAGGCGCCTACCTGGTGCAAGTAAGTCCCATTGTGGGTGCATTTGCCGGAAACAATGCTTACGGCTTTGCATTTGTTGAAGGAGGTAATCTCTGACTTTGCCTAGCGTGAGAATGGTCGTGGCTACCGACCTCCACGGCCAAATCTTGCCCTTTGACTACGTTCATGCTAAGCCATTCCCAGGCGGGTTAAGTAAAGTTAGTACGTTTTTAAAGAAACAACGCCAGGAAGCACCCACGTTGTTTTTTGATAATGGCGACGCTTTTCAGGGGTCTCCACTAACCTTCTATGCACATCGTTTTTTTGGTAATAAGGTAAACCCAGTAGTTGAAGCCTACAACGAGATGGGACTTAACGGGATGTGCATTGGGAACCATGAGTTCAACTACGGACTTCGATACTTAACGGAAATAGAAAAACAAGCAAAATTCCCATTGCTCAGTGCAAACATACAAGAGCAGCTCACTGGCCAAACCAAATGGTTACCATTTAAGGTGTACCGCTTCGGTGACTGGAGCGTAGGTGTCATTGCACTCACAACGCCTGCTATTGAGGACTTCGACCTACCCTGGAAATGGAAAGGACTAAAGTTTGAAAACCCCATAAAAGTAGCTAAAAACCTGGTTTCACAACTAAAGGATCAAAAAGTTGATGTTATTGTTGTGTTGGCTCATTCTGGCATTGAATACGATCCCCTAAAAAGACGCCGGGTGTCGGAATCCTCAAAAGAAAACTTTGTTTACTCACTGGCCACAAAGGTACCAAATATTGATGTTATCGTGTTCGGGCATACTCACAGAGCGTTTGGACCTTACAAGCTGAACAACACCGTGTTGGTGCAGCCACCTTCCTACGGTAAAGGAGTGGCACTCATCGAGATTGCTGACGGAAAAGTGACACGAGTTCAAAATGTTGATCTTTACGGCATAGAAGACGATCCAGAAATTCTTGATATGTTCTGGTCTGATCACAGAAAAACCAACGATTGGATTAACGAAGTCATTGGTATTGCTGCAGAAGATTTCGTCAGTGACACATGGAAACTGGCTGCTGAGCCCGTTTCAAACCTGTACTTGGATGTATTGCGTTATGCCACAGAAAACGAAATTGCCATGCACCCACCTAGCCCCTTTGAACCAATAACCATTAAGAAAGGATGGCTAACACGACGGGATGCGTTCAGCCTGTATCCTTTTGACAATGAACCTGTGGTATTAAAGATTACAGGACACACACTTAAAAAAGCATTGGAATGGAATGCTCGCTACTATTATTTGGTTTCCGCGACTCCTTCGGGATCAATAAGGCCAATACGGCATCCTTTCGTCAAAACTTATAATTTTGAAACCATAGGTGGCTTAGAAGTCATTTACGATCTGACGGAACCCTGGGGAAATAAGGTGAAAAAGGCAAAATACATGGGTAGCGAACTGCACTCTAGACAAAACTACTGGGTAAGTCTGACTAGCTACAGAGCGTCTGGAGCCGGTGGATTTACCATGCTAAAGAACCAGCCCATTGAGTTTTACTCACCACAATTACTTCGTGATTATTTCGAGAAGTACTTAAGTGAAAAAGGGACAATAACTCCGAGAAAGGAGAGAAACTGGTGGTTCGTGGCAAATTCTTTCACATTGTGCTAAGTGTAATAATGGCGCTCATTTTGATAGGAAGCTTTTATGTGGAATACACGATTCAAAGAAACTGGAACGTCATGGACCATTCAATAATGGTAAGTTTCTTGTCACCGGTGATATCGAGAACTCTGAAGCCCACGAACCTGGACAATTTCCCGAACTATGCATTCCCTGTACTAAGAGTGGAAGAAATAGATAAACTTATCAAGACCCGCATTGATAAATCCACCTTTAAGGTTGCCATGAACAAGAACCTAAGTGATAAGGACAGAGAAAGAATAAGTGCTTGTATTATTCAGTACTCTTACCTGTACCACGTAGATCCACTTTTAATAACCGCGGTTATTGAACAAGAAAGCGGCTTCAACCCCAAGGTCCAGAGTATACAAGGTGCAGTGGGACTTATGCAAATCATGCCAGCTCTTTATAACGAACTCAAGCCACAACTGGGTTTGTCCGACGATCCCACAAGTATTTGCGACAACATCAAAGCCGGTACGTTCTACCTCTCAAAGCGCATACAACGATGGAACGATAATGTTTACTGGGGGTTAGTAGCCTACTTCGCGGGTGATGGCGGAGTGGCAAAAATAAAGGAACAAGGAAAGGAGCTTTACGACAAAACTGGCACTTCTACCCAACAATATGCCGTGGCTATTCTAGGAAAACTTTACGAGAACTACTTAATCCTGAATAGAGAATTCCCCGTCCCCGCTAACACTTACTCCATAAACTTCGTCGTACGCTTCCTGCAGTAGTTCAGGGGTAACTTCACTAAGTATGGTATACCTTCCGCTGCGTGTTTGAGGCGCAAGTTGCACAGCTTTCATAAAAGTTTCCCTATCCACATTGAGCTCCTGCCAACTGCAAGGGAACCCAATTTGACTTAGCAGTTTCTTGTAACGGAGATGATCCATGCCATGAAGACGCAAAGTGAAAAACGCTGCCACCCCTACCTGAAGGCCATGCAAATCGTGTATGGGGAAACGATCTAAGGCATGAGATATGAGATGTTCAGCACCACTACTGGGACGACTGTTGCCCGCTAAAACCATAGCCACACCGGACACGACCAATCCTTCTACCAACGTCGCATACAGATCAGAACCATTCTCTATGGCTCGGAAAAGATTCTCCACAGCGTTGCGGCTCAAGTATGCAGCCACGGGGTCCACTCTTTCAAACCCACGATCAGCTGCTAGCTGCCAGTCAGCCAATGCAGATATGTTGGAAAACAAGTCTCCCACACCTGCTAAAAACTGCTTTCGTGGTTGATTCCGCAGTATGTTCAGGTCAGCCACTACTCCTATTGGCGCCATGGCTCCCATGGATTTTACGTAGTCACCAAAGTTTATAACAGCGACAGGTGAAGCCACAGCGTCGTTGCTGGTAGCCGTGGGCACTGACAGAAATGGCAAATTAAGCTCCGTAGCTGCCATTTTTGCCACATCGATAACTTTCCCGCCACCAAAACCGATCAGTAAATCAGACCCCACTGAACGTGCCTGTGCTTTAACCTTCTCCACATCGGAAATGTGGTTACTGTTTATGGAAACACGTTTATAGGAGGAAAAGTAGTTCTCCCCCAACTCAGAGGTGACTCCGCTGCCTGTAACTACCAAGGGGCGGTGAAACACCATGTTGTACTGAGAAAGAACATCTTTAATGTCTCCCATGATGTTTTCACCAATCATCCAAAAAATGGGCAAGCTGACAGCCTTACTAAACATCCCCCTCCACCTTCTCCTTCTGTAACTGAGCTGCTATTTGCTTCGCTCTTTCCAGATCTTCGTGGGTGTCGATCTCCGTCCATAGCATACCCGTACAGAATACGGGAGTCATCGGCACAGTCTCGCAGAGAATGTTAAAAGCGTCTTCGTACCATCTATCCAACTCTCCACGGTTCCACATACCTTCAATGATGGATAGCATTTTGCCCCTAAGCCGCCTAGGGATATAAGAAAGACCAATGTATTCACCAACAGACTCAGAAGGGTCTATTCGCTTGGAAAAAAGTACTATCTTACCATTTTCCAGCTTAACCTTCATCTCTTCTTCAGCAGCATCTACTCCCCCATCCACCACTGCGTAAGGTTCATTGTCAGGATGGAACAAAGCATAGACAGCCTCCTCAGCTATGACGTCGGAGTTTATGATGGCAATATCGTCATTCAGTTGCTCCAGTGCGTAGTAAACAGTGAGCACGTTATTTGCCGCGCTCCAGTAAGGGTTATAAAGCACCTGAACCTTGCCTGTGAGAAATTCCTTTAATTTGTCATAGCCAAACCCGCCGATGACTACCACCTCATCGCGCGGCACTCCCAAATTACTAAGTGCTTCCAATTGCCACTGCACCAACGGTTTGCCCAAAACTTCAACCATGGCTTTAGGCCTATCGCTGGTTAGCGGTTTTAAACGTTTTCCTTCTCCAGCAGCTAATATGACGAATTTCAAGGTTTCACCTCTCCAATGCTATGTTAACATACATGCTGTAGAACGCAGGAGGTGTTTATTCTTGGACAGTTTACTGTGGTCGCAAATTGGATTGATGGCTTTAGGATTGCTGCTGATCTACCTTTCTTATCGTTTTGATTTGGAACCGCTTTTACTCATACCCATTGGCTTTTTCATGTTCATGGTGAACATACCGAATAGTCCTTTGGCAGAGCAAGGCGGCCTCATGGACCAAATGTTCAATGCGCTAATAAAAACAGAGCTCCTTCCCCTGATTATTTTCATAGGCGTGGGTGCCATGATGGACTTTGGTCCTCTTATAGCCAATCCAAGCTACATGATTTTGGGACTGTTTTCACAACTGGGCATATTCATCGCATTTTTTGTTGCCATTCTTTTTGGATTCGACATACCCAGTGCAGCATCCATAGCCAGCATTGGAACTGCTGATGGTCCCACGTCTATTTATGTGGCTTCGAAACTAAAACCTGATCTTGTGGGTACCATTTCCATGGCTGCTTACAGCTATGTGTCCATTGTCCCGTTGCTCATCCCACCTTTGTTAAAAGGGCTAGTTACAAGAAATGAGATAAAGGCACAAACTACCGCCAGAGGTGACATTAGCAAAAATGCCAGGCTCTTGTTCCCTTTCATCGTCACACTGACTGCAGGTTTTATCGCTCCTATGTCCTTACCACTATTGGGATTTTTGGTGTTTGGTTATTTCCTAAAGGAGAATGAAAAAACCCCTTCGCTAAAGGAAGCAGCTGAGGAAATTCTTGCGCCCGTGGCAACGATCTTCGTGGGCATGCTCATAGGAAGCTCGATAAGAGCAGAATCCTTTTTCCAGCTCCAGACCCTTGCTATTATGGGCATTGGATTGTTTGCCTTCATCATGAATATTGCAGCAGGCATTTTGGTCGCTAAGGTGATGCATATTGTGAATCGCAGCTTTAATCCCGCCCTAGGTGCAGCAGGAAATAGTGCATTCCCCATGGCGGCACGTGTAGTACACCGTTACGTGCAGAAGATGGAACCGTCAACATTTTTACTGCTCCCCGCAGTCAGTGCAAACGTGGCTGGACAACTAGGCTCCGTATTTGCAGGTACGTTCTTGCTACAAACAGTGCTATCTGGACTTGACAATCCTTTACAGATAGCAGGCGTAGCTTTCGGCAGAAGCTTGCTTGCCATGCTCGTATTGGTGATCATATTTACCGGGGTGAGAAAGTGGAAATAACGCCTTCCTTCTTACATAAGCTTTACCGTGGAAAATGGGAACTCCGAGTTAGAGTACCCTTAGCTCGCAATCTGCACGTGTTTTACACACCAGGCGTGGCAGAGCCTTGCCAGAGCATAGCTGCTGATAGCGCCTTGGTCTGGGATATGACAAATAGGTGGAACACCATTGGCGTAATAAGCAACGGAACGCGCATCTTGGGGCTGGGTAATATTGGTCCCGAAGCAGGCTTGCCAGTCATGGAAGGAAAAGCAGTTTTGTACAAATACTACGCTGGCATAGACGCAATTCCGCTTTGCATAAGGGCCGAAACCGAGGAAGCCATACTTGCCTTCCTCAGTGCCATTGAACCTTCATTGGGTGGCATAAACTTGGAAGACATAAAACAGCCTGATGCTTTCAATGTACTCACTGAAGCACGCAAGTTTTTGCGCATACCTATCATACACGATGACATGGAGGGTACAGGAATAATCATGCTAGCAGCTGTACTCGCTTCATCCTCCATGGCAGGACTAAAGCTAGAAAGCGAAAAAATAGTGCTTTTGGGAGCTGGCTCGGCAAACATGGGCTTCCTACAGCTGCTTGATGAGCTGTTGCTAGGCAACATAGGAAATGTAATAGTAGTTGATCGAGACCTGGTTTATAACAGTGAAAATAGCCAGCAGCATTGGATGGGAAACATTTTATCTAAAACTAACAAACTTGGCAGCAGTAATTTAGAAGAAGCATTAAAAGGAGCATCATTCTTAATTGCAGCTTCCCGCCCTGGTCCTGGCGTTTTCCCACTGGAGTATTTGAGGAATATGAAAAAACCTAACACTGTGCTTTCACTGGCTAATCCTGTACCGGAAGTATCCCGGGAAGAAGCATGTGCCATGGGAGTAACCATATACGGTTCAGGACGCTCCGATGATCCCAACCAAGTGAATAATTCACTCATCTTTCCTGGGCTTATGCTGGGGCTATTGGTTACTCAGCAGCAGTACAACACAGCAGTTGGTATAGAGGTGGCAAAAGCCCTTTCTGAGCTTGCCATGAAGAAGCAGCGTATTGTTCCACAGATGGATTCTGAGGTGCATCAGTTTGTGGCAAGAACCGTGGTAGAACACTTTTCAAAGAAATGCACTAGTAAAGAAAAAGCCTTTATGTGGGCTGAAGAACTTAACTGGAGAATGAACCGAAAGTAAAACCATCAAGGAGCAAGTTAGATGAAGAGAGGAGGATTTCCATGGAGATTTTGGCAATAGATGTGGGTGGGACAAAAGTGGACATGGGTATTGTCAAAGACGGAAAACTCATTGCCAGGGATCGTTTTCTTAACAGCCCCAGCGAAAACATTGTCAATTTGATTTCATCCTATACCAAAGATAAAGATATTGACGGAGTGGGCATTGGCGTAGCAGGACAGGTGGATTACGAAACTGGGACCGTCATATTTGGCGGAAATATAGGCTGGGAGAACTTTCCATTGGGAAGGCTCTTGCAGGAGGAATTGAATGTGCCCGTGTTCGTGGAAAACGATGCCAACATTTTTGCTTTGGGGGTCTGGAAGTACGAACTAAGTAGCAAACCTGAATCCGTTCTTGGTGTTACATTGGGTACTGGCATTGGTGGAGGTTTTGTTTACGAAGGCGATTTGCTACGCTCGAAAAGAGGCGCCACTTTAGAAATCGGACACATGGTCATAGAAGCAGAAGGTCCAGCGTGCACGTGTGGTTCCCATGGCTGCTTGGAGTCATTGGCAGGCGGTTGGGCTTTAGAAAAATGGTACAGCGAACGCACAGGAGAAAAGCTTACAGGTGCACAAATCCACGAAAGAGCACGCAGTGGAGACAAAGAGGCAATCTTTCTTTATCAAAGATTGGGTTATTACCTGGGCATAGCTTGTGCATCATTGGCAAACATTTTGAACCCCGACATTATCGTTCTAGGGGGTAGCGTCAGCGCAACTTTCCCCTTATGGCAAGACATATATGAGGCAGAGATCCGCAGACGCGCAGTGCCACCCGTAAAAGACACGCCAACCGTGGTTAGTACGCTGAAAGAGGCGGCATTGCTGGGCGCATCTGCATTAGTGGAGCAAGCTCTTACTCGATGACTTCCCCATGTATGATTGGGACGGCATGTTCTAGAGCGGGATCCAAGTACTCGATAATCTCTTGAGCACCTTTTGTGGAACCAGGTAGGTTTATTATTAATGTGGTACCTGCCACACCTGCTTTGGCTCTGGATAACACAGCATGTGGTGTTTTCTGAAGTGACAACATCAAAGCTGCAAATGACATACCTGGTATTTCTCGCTCAATGACCTGCAAAGTGGCTTCAGGGGTAACGTCCCTTGGCCCAACACCTGTGCCACCAGAAGTTACTATGAGATCAATGCCCAGACGTACCCATTCCTTCAACTGACCAACGATGACGTCCAGTTCATCTGGGACAACCTTCACATCATGCACATGATATCCTAAGCGTTCCAGTGTTTCTTTTAATACGGGACCTGTTTTATCTTCCCTTTCACCGCGAAAGCACCTGTCTGAACAGATAAGAATGGAGCACGTAACTACGGGAGTCAATTTACTCACCCGAAAAACCTCCTTTGAATTTCTTACCTGCCGTAAGCCACCGGAGTCGTACATTGCTATTACTCCACGGCGCATTAAAGGCAGATCGGATCTGTCCTCTTTCCACAATCAAAGTAGGAGAAAAACCACAGTAGTAGCCGTCTTGGAAATCACTGAGGTCTGCGTGACTCAAATCCACTTCAGGAAGATCCTCATCATTTATTGACACAATACCGACATCTTCAATGACAGCATCAGGGTCTACGGCCTTTACCATGTCGTAAGTAGTCAAACAACAAACGAATGCGGAGAACCAAGCCCTACGCATAATCTCCTTTTCATCATCCCCATCGGCAACTAGCCTCACAGTAAAACTAAGTTCAGAGGGCCCCCAGTGATGCTTAATTTCCATGTGAGTTATGAATACTCGGCTACCAAAAAAACTATCACGTTTTGCAGCTAGGAACGCAGCCAAACGCGCCGTTTCCAAGAAAGGCCCCTTAGGGAGCTTCTCGCTGCTCACTAAGTCAAATTTATCAGGACGAAAGGCTACAGTCCCTTGAGCAGTTACTGTAAGCTGCATAGTATCACATCCCCTGCCTCCAGCTGAAAGTCTGGCACTTTCTCGAGACCATGTTCTGTGGCTTTTAGCCACCCCTTGCCCACCACGCGGTACCATATTCCCTTCTGGAAAGAAAAGCCTTCTCTATAAATCTGTGCTCGCCTTTCCAAAGTACCGGACTTCCCGCCTTCTTTGTGCGTAATAGCAGCAAAACCAAGATAGGGTATTTCCTTCATGAAACCTGCAGCTGCCATGATGGCTTCAAGTTCCAATCCTGTTTTGTAATCGCAGCTAACCTGCACTTCAATTACCTGTGCTTTGCGTTTAAACGAGGAATTAAGTGGTGCAATAGGTAACGGATGTGCCATGGGTATGAATTCATGCGTAAGAGTCATGGCTTTCCTTGCCAAAGGTACACTAAAACGAGTACCAAATAAGACAGCCTTTGTTACACGGTGAGATAATGACTTCTCACCAATGTTAACCATGATGGCTTGACCATTTTCAAAATGAGTGAACCGCATTTCTCGTTAACCTCCTCACATCACCCACCAAATACAGGGAACCGAAGACCAAAGCGTCTTCATCGCATTTGATTACATCCTGCTCTTCGCACACTGAAGACGATGTACCTTTTTCTTTCAAGAACTCCACGATGGTTTCAGGGCTTTCCGCCCTCTCATAGGGCATTCTAACTACGTAAACATGGTTAGCCAAATCCAGAAACTGTGTTAGTACTGATCTCCAATCCTTATCTTTCATGGCAGCGAAAAAGATGTTCCATTTCTTACCGGGATACAGCAAGTCTAAAGAAGTTCTCAGCGACTGTGCAGCATGAGGATTGTGTGCACCATCCAAGATAATTAGAGGATTCTCCCTTACAGTCTCCAGCCTGCCTGGCCAAAAGGCTTCTCGAAGCCCTTCTTGAATATCTGAAGCGTCGATGTTGTTAAGCTCAGTACCTGACAGCGCCAGCACTGTTTGTATGGCAGCTGAAGCGTTGTACCACTGGTGAACGCCCCTAAGAGCAAGTTGAAAGTCCAAGCTACCTGAGTAACTGAGAAACTTCCCATCGTACCAAAAGTCTCTACCGTACCGGTAAACAGTAGCTTTTTTCCTCCTTGTGTTCACTTCCAGTATGTTCATGGCCGCAGGGTCAGTTTTACCTATTACAGCAACTGCATGGGGACGAAATGCGGCAGAAATAGCGTCTGCAATCTCTTCAATGGTGTTGCCAAGTAATCTCATATGGTCCATACCTACTGAAGTGACTACCACGGCTTTGGCAGGTAGCAAGTTTGTGGAATCGTAGTGCCCTTCAATGCCTACTTCTATGACGTTCCACTCAGTGCCCTGCTCTTCAAAGTAAAGCAGTGCCATGGCAAGCAAGCGCTCAAAAACAGTAGGCATCTCACCACTGACACGACAAGCTTTTTTGGCTCCTTCCATGACCTTAACATAGAGCCGTGCAAAATCCTCTTTGGAAATGTCATCTTTTCCCACGGTTATACGTTCAGTCCACTCTTCCAAATGCGGCGATATGAACCGTCCCACTTTGTAGCGCCTGCCCAAAATGGAATGCAGGTAGCTGCACACACTACCCTTGCCGTCAGTACCTGTTACAATGATGTTCTTTGTGTTAGCTTGGGGTAAACCCAGTTCATCCAGCAGAGCATCCATGCGTGTAAGGTCTGGCGTGCGGCCAAACCATGGAGCTTGGTTTAGTTCCTCGCTAATGCGTTCATAGGCATCTAGCATATCCGTTTCCATGTCCTCATTTCATCATATTGCTACTAATCTTTACAAACATTCCTTTTTAACCACCAATCTCAGACATGTCAGGCCCAACTTCCTCAGGATTACCTGCCACAGGCTTAATAGAAACAGCTTTAAGTAGAGCCTCTTTTGTGGCTTCTTTGCCCTGCTTAATGCTCTCGAAAGCTTCAACTTTAACATTCCGTAATAGACAAGGATAAATGGCGCCGCTACTGGTAACGCGAATGCGGTTGCACTGTTTACATTGGTTCAGGCTGAAAAATCCAATAAAGCCAACTTCCACACCGTCATCGGTCAGATAATACTCAGCTGGACCACCACTGACCGCATTAGTACCTACGGGCCTTAGCTGGGTAAAACTCTCAATCATACTTTGAGCATCACCAATTGGCCTAAAAAGAGAAGAAAATGAACCGAGATTCTTAGGCATGAGCTCAATAAAACGTATAGGCAGATTGCGTTCTTTACCAAAATTCAACAGTTCTTTTAGATCCTTGGTTTCGTGCATGGTAGTAAAAACAGCGTTCAATTTTACAGGCAGACCAACCTCGAGTGCTTTATCAATTCCCTGCACAACTGTTGCCAAATCACCACCACCAGTGATTTGACGGAATTTCTCAGCATCAACAAAATCCAAGCTCACATTTAGACCATCTAAACCTGCTTCTTTTAGAGGCTCGGCTAAACGCGCTAGCATGAAACCGTTAGTTGTTGTGTGCACTGTTACATCCAACTCGTGAAGCATGGCAACTAGTTTATCAATGTCTCTGCGCAGCAGTGGCTCGCCGCCAGTCAGTCTTACCTTCTTTATGCCAAGCTCCTTGGCTGCCTGTACCAAAACGACGATGTCTTCAAAACGAAGTACTCTTTCTCTGGGCAGCATTTCTACTGGATGGCTGCAATACAAACAGTCAAAATTGCAGCGGTCAGTTACAGAGATTCTAAGATAGTTTATTTCCCTGCCAAAGCTGTCTTTCACCTTACTTTACACTTCCTTACTGTTATTTAATTTATTTATTTTATTTTGATTCGCTCTCAACGACAGTATTCTCCTCTATCCTGGGTACTCGTGTTCTCATTCAACTAAACGGTAGCCGCCCATGTTGGAAAGACGAACGCGGAACTGTTCACTCTTGATGAAGTCACTAATCGTGTCTGCTAGATTGGAGTACTCGGAAAGAAAGAACAAGTCATACTCCTCTTCAGCCACGGGGACGAAATCCAGTCCCAAAACGTCAGCAGCAAACTTAATGCCCAACCCCACATCAGCTAACCCACTTGCCACGCACATACCCACCCGCAAATGCGAAAACTCTTCATGATCATAGCCTTTAATGTGATCCGGTTCTAAGCCCTTTTGTTGGAGTAAGTAATCCAGTAAGATGCGTGTGCCCGAACCCCTATCGCGGTTCACAAAAACCACATCCGAACGTTCTAAGTCTTCCACGGACTTAATTCCCTTTGGATTACCTCTCTGAACCATGAACCCTTGCTCACGTTTTACGAAGGGTACTTTGATGGCATTAGCTGGAGCCATGCAGGTGTTATACGAACCATCAGGACAAAGCAAATGTGCTCCTGCTGCTGCAGCCAGATTTTTTCTAAGAAGCTCCAAGGCCGTGGAAGAACCAGTAAAGACATAGTTTAAGAAAACGCCCATCTTGCGTAGATCACTAAGCAGAAACTTCAGGGCAATATCATCAGAGGCAACCAGCAGTGGCCAACCCACATAACGCATGAGGAGTTCAAGTTCACTTCCTTCAGTGAAACCTTCAGAATTTGCTGGGATAGTTAATACGGCGTTAGCCCTAACAACGCTGGACATAGCGCCGGCTCCACGGTTAAGTGGCATGAAGACCAATCCCTTTTGCGATGAAGCAGCGCCCACAACACCTCTAACAAATTCAATGCTTCCTCCCTCAGAGGGTATCTTTCTACCGCTTAGCGCTTTGCCTTGCTGCCAACACTGAGGCAATAAGCCATAGTAGCTTTCGACTAAGCTATCGAGCACAAACTTAGCCACTACCCAAGTAGAAACAGGGAAACCTGGGAATCCAATAAATGGTTTTTCACGATAACTGGCCAAAATTGTGGGCTTGCCTGGTTTTATGTTTATACCATGTACGTAAAGTTGCTGCTGTAAATCGGGGTCCGAACCTTGCCCCATCAGTAGGTTTGTTGTCACGTCCCTTTCTCCGTAAGACGACCCTGCAATGGTTGCAATGATGTCCACATCATTGTAATAAGAGTCAATGACAGACCTTAGTGCGTCCACATTGTTGGGTACAGGTGGCAGCACAATGAAATCGAAATAATCCTTTAACTCATTTATTATGAACACTGAATTGGTTTCTGGTATTTCTCCTTCCTTAAGGACTTCCTCAGGGGATCGCACTTCGTCTCCGGTGGGTATGAGAAGAACTAAGGGCTTCTTAAGAACAGGGACCTCATAAACACCCGCAGCCGATAAAAGCGCAATATCCATGGGTTCCAGCCAGTGCCTCGCAGGAACCACTAAGTCACCTTTTATGATGTCTTCACCAACTTGTCTCACGTTAGTTCCCTCGGCAAATGCTTTGAAGATGAGCTTCTTACCACCAGAATCAATAACGTCCTCCAGCGGAATTACGCAGGTTTCGTGAAATTCCAAAGCGTCTCCCGTGCTCACAACCCTGTAATTAGTGAGCTCCAAAGGATGTCCTTCAGAAGCGCCATATGTAACTAAAGCATCAACGGCGTAACCATCGTAGGCAGCCGCTATGTAATGTGGAACACTTCGGTTCGCCAGTATTTCTTCAGCCGTTACTCTGCCTAATGCTTGTCGAACAGGTATTGTCTCAACTTTTAAAGGAGGACACATGTTACGCAGAATCGCTTTTGCTTCCCCCAGTTCTCGCACTTCGTAATAGATCTTTCTCACAACAACAGCACCTCCACAACCTCACCGGGCTCCATTCCTTCACACTCGGGAGGTATCCTCAAGAAGCCTTCATTTCGCACCATGCTGCTTACCATACCAGACTTGGAGAATACAGGCTCTGCCCACAGCTCTTCTTCATAGCTGAGCCTGACCGGAATCCATTCCTCCACACCGATTTTGGAGAATACAGCGGTTCGCAAATGAGCTTTAAGCAGTGGCATTGGCTTTACGTTCTCACCTTGTAACCTTCTGAGCAGAGGCATTAAGATTAGTGATGCGGAAACAAAGCAGGACATGGGGTGGCCTGGTAGCCCAACAAACAGTTTTTCCTTGACAATGCCAATAACCGTAGGTTTTCCAGGTTTTATGGTGAACCCGTGCGCAAGTACCGTACCACCAGCTTCTTCCACCGCACGTACTACCAAATCCCTAATCCCTGCACTGCTACCACCAGTTAAAACAATGACATCGTAATTTTGAGTAGCTTTATTTATGACTTCATGTATGTTTTCAAGTTCATCGCGAATAATGGACCCCCTATGCGCATAAAATCCTCTTTCCTTGAGCATGGACCACACAGTTAAGCTGTTAGCATCACGGTACTGTCCCAAGTTAGGTACTTGAGTAGGTTCCACAATTTCGTTACCAGTAGCAGCCACAAATACCTTTAAAGGCCTGTACACATGAACCTCCAACTTTCCTAAATAACTTAGCAATCCAACTACCTGTGGAGTAATGCGCTGACCACGTTTTAGTACAATATCACCTTGTTTCATGTCTTCGCCAGGCGAAACCACGTTTTCCAAGGGTGCAGCAGGCTTAAAAACCTCCACATAATTGCCACTTTCTTCAACATATTCAATCATTACAACAGCATCTGCGCCTTTAGGCAAAATAGCACCAGTAGGAATATAAGCACACTCACCTGGGTTAAGCTCAAACTGTGGAACTTCGTCTACGACAATGCTACCCACACGCGTAAGAAGTGATGGCCTTTCCACAGAAGCCCCTTTGACATCACGGCTCCGTACTGCGTATCCATCTACTTCAGAACGAGCCTTTGGAGGTATGTCCTCAGGTGCCAATACGTCCTCAGCGCAAACCAAGCCCAATGCATCATAAATTGACTTTCGCTCGGATAAAGGTTCTAATGGAATCTTTTCTGCGAGTTCCCAAAGCTTGCGTTGGTCAAAAAGATTCAAAAAAGCCATGAAAATATTATCGCATAGTTTTACTCATCATGGGACGCTGTTGTTCATGATTATGTACAGCATTTTTGAGTCGCCGGCTATGGATTCAGCTTTATTGAACGGTAACGCTCACTTGCTTCGTGAGCTCTTTTGTATTCCTCATCCAGTTTTTCCACAAAAGTATTCAGATCGTCAGTTTCATACACAGCAGGCGTTATGATACGCAGAAAACCAGAGGAGAAGGATGCCACTCCGCCAGCAACTGCATAATTCTTCTCCTCGTCCTCTGCGGTTTTTATGGTAACCAACCCCACGTCCAACGTGGCCACGAAAGGACTGTGTCTAGGGAGTACACCCATGTAACCATCTACCAGTGGTAATATGACCGATTTTGCCTCAAATAGAAGCATTTGATCGGAACTTATAATGTTCACCCTAAACATCAACACCAGCCTCGCTAATGTCACCGATCATGTACAGAGCGCTCTCTGGTACATGGTCCAGCTTACCATCGATTATGGCTTTGAAGCCTTCTACGGTTCTCTCTAAAGGCACGTACTTACCAGGTGCACCTGAAAAAGCCTCAGCCACAAAGAAAGGCTGGCTCAAGAACATTTGTATTTTTCTCGCCCTAAGTACAACTTCTCTATCTTCTGGACTGAGTTCTTCCATACCAAGTAGTGCAATGATGTCCTTTAGTTCTTCATAACGCTGCAAGAATTCCTTCACGCGCCCAGCCACTTGTACGTGATTGTATCCCACCACCTCTGGGTCAAGCATTTTTGAACTGCTTTGCAGCGGATCTACGGCTGGATAAATACCCACTTCAGTCAAGGCACGCGAAAGAACTACAGAGGAATCCAGGTGCCCAAAGATGGTAGCAGGTGCAGGGTCAGTGATGTCGTCAGCAGGTACATAAACCGCTTGCACTGAGGTAATAGCACCCTCAGCCAAACTGTTTATCCTTTCTTCAATTTGTGCCACTTCGGAGAACAATGTGGGCTGGTAGCCCATGGCTGATGGCATCCTTCCAAGCAAAGTGGACACTTCCATACCTGCCTGAGCATACCTGAAGATGTTGTCCATGAACAAAAGGATTTCACCACCATACTGGCTTCTGAGGTACTCAGCCACAGTAGCAGCAGCGTAAGGCGTTATTGCCCTAACACCGGGTGGCTCATTCATCTGACCAAAAATCATAACCAAATGGTCCATGACACCGCTTTCTCTCATCTCTTCCCAGAGCTCTTGCCCCTCACGTGTGCGCTCTCCTACACCGGCAAATACGGAGTAACCACGGTGCTTTATGGCGACGTTGTGAATGAGCTCCATGACCAAAACGGTTTTACCAACGCCAGCTCCTCCAAATAAACCAATCTTACCGCCACGTGGGAACGGGGCTAGAAGATCCAATGCTTTTATACCAGTTTCCAGAACAGTGGACACAGGAAGAACCGCAGTCACCTGCGGTGGAACGTTGAATACACTGCGTTCTTCCCCTTCAGGTTCTTCCTTCTGGTCAAGTGGAGCTCCAATACCCGAAAGTACACGCCCGATGAGCTGTTCTCCCACCTTTATAGTCATGGGCTTTCCAAGTGCAGTAGCTTTATCTCCTCTTCGGATGCCTTCGGTAGGACCAAGTGCCACTGTTCTTACCTTTCCTTCGCCCAACAGTGCTCTGCATTCCACCAATATGTCTCGCACCTTTATGAGCTCACGCTCAAAGGGTGTGTAATCAGTGAACTGAAGGTCCAAAACTGGACCGTGAATACCTATTACTTTACCTTCCATAGTTCATACCACCTACTATATCTTGTAGTTCCCTAGTCACACGCTCCTGCCTAGTTTGAGAAATCTTCAGTTTTACAGAGTCAGCCAGTTCTTTTGCTTTATCCTCTGCGTGTGTCATGGCCGACCAGCGCATGTAAAACTCACTAAACGCAGCTGAGTAGAAAGCTCGCAGCATGGTTGCAGTAAGGTAGGAACTTAATACCTGATCAATGATCTCCTCGGGCTCTCCAATTAGCTCTCCATGTCGCGCTTGCACTTCCAAGGTTATGGGGCTCGCTTTCTGAGTAACGTATTGCCCCTCTTTACCTGGCACCGACCGCACGAACACCAGCCAAAGTTCTGAGAAAAGCTCCTCAGTTATGCCCAAGAAGAAATCCACCAAAAGCGGTGTGTTCTTAGACTGATAGAGTCCACCAATGTAATCCACGGGCTTAATGCCAAGGTCCGAAAGTTTGTCAGGAGCCAATGTTCCAATACCGTAAACCCTGTCATTCTGCGTCAACTTTAAACTGACTAAACCTTCGGTCACAAGCTCGTTGTAGTTACCGCAAAGCCCTCCATCGCTGAAAAAAGCCAAGACTACGCGCGGAGCCAACGAAGGAGCATTTATGAATCGAGAAGACTGAATGACTTCTGAAGGAAGTAGTCCCAAAATGGCTCCCACACTGTCTAGCAACGCTTCGTCATACGCCTCCATTTGCTCAAAATCCCTGCGCACCCCAGCCATGTAATAACTATTAATAATCCTTAGTCCTCGAGAAATGCGACTGAGCCCTTGGATAGTATTAAGACGTCTCCTAAGCTCCATTAAGCTTGCCAATTTTCATCGCCCTCTCGCCAGCCATGAGTATGAGTCTGGTAGTTTCATCGTCTAGTGGCTCATGGAGGTCTACACTCTTCAGCTGAGGCACTTCTGTCCTCAAGTACTCACGTACGCTGTTCCAGACTTCCTTAACGTTGCCCACATCTGCTGTATCAAAGTACCCATTGTTCAGGAGCACGAGTAGTGCAGCTTGTTCCAACGAACTGTACAGTTCATGGGCTGCTTGTACAAGAAGCTTAATCGTTCTTTCTCCTCGGCTTAAGATTTTTTGAGAAGCATCATCCAACTTGCCGCCAAATCTTGTGAACTCAGACAATTCTTCATAGCGCGCCAATGTGGATCTCAAACCCGAAGAAAGCTTTCTTATGGCTGGATACTGTGCCGCCCCACCTACACGGGATACCGACAGACCAATGTTTATGGCAGGCCGCCGACCCGCATTAAAAAGCCCACTGTCAAGGAACAGTTGACCATCTGTTATGGAGATGAGGTTCGTGGGAATGTATGCTGAAAAATCACCCAGCTGAGTCTCACAAATAGGAAATGCTGTTATAGAGCCGCCATTGGTTAATTTGGCAGCTCTTTCCAAGAGTCGTGAATGGGCATAAAAGATGTCGCCAGGATAAGCTTCTCTGCCTGGTGGACGCCTTAGGAGCAACGTAAGTTCCCTGTAGCTGACAGCATGCTTGGAGAGATCATCAAAAACGATGATTACTTTTCTGCCTTGTTCCATGAAATATTCAGCAATGGAAGCTCCAGCATAAGGTGCTAAAAACCTAACAATGGCTGGGTCACTAGCTGCGGCTACAACCATGACCACTTGGTCCATGACATCATTCACCTTGAAACTATTAATGATGGCAGCGGTATCTGAAACCTTCTGGCCAATACTGACGTAAACGCCTATAACGTCCTTACCTTTTTGATTTATGAGAATATCAGTGGCTAATGTGGTTTTACCTACTTGCCTGTCTCCCAAAATTAGCTCTCTTTGCCCGTGCCCAACTGGAATGAGCATGTCAATGGCAGCAATACCTGTTTCCACAGGTTCGTTGACCCTAGACCTTTCATACAAGGGCTTAGCAGGTCGCTCAACCGGGTAAACCTGAGCAGGAGTGAAAGTGTCGCCCTCCAGGACGTTTCCCAGTGGATCCAGCACCTTTCCCAACACATCATAACCCACCGGTATGCCAGGTACCTCGCCAGTGGCCAGACACATTTCACCTATGTGGACTTCACCACTGGTGGTAACTACATAGGAAAGCTGGGGGTCCACGTCCATGACAATGCCCTTTGCACCTTCTTCAAACTGCACGTTCTCGTAGTAGCCAATGTTTCCCAGGCCCTCCACCGTAGCTATGCCATCACGGTAAGCCACTACTCTGCCGTAGAATTTTTTCTCCAACCTTTGGGGCTGAACAACAATTCTAAAAGGCAGCTCGCGCTTAACTTCCAATGCCTTCTGCCTCCTCAATCTTTACATACTCTCTGATCTGCTGTGCCAGGGAGTATTCGATCATCTCAGCTTTCCAGGAAAGCTGAAAGCCCAAAACAAGCTCTTCATCCACCTCAAAGGAGGATACACCAACTCCGGCTTTTTCTTGGAGCACATGTTCCACCCTGGCTTTCTGCTTATCGTCAAGTGGATGAGAGCTGGTAAAGATGTATGAACGTCCTTGCCCAAGCAAGGGCTTTATCTCATCAATACGGCCTTCTAGCAGCAGAGCAACAAAGTCACCATTGTGGTTTAGCCCCTGGAAAAATGCTTTGTAGACATTTGTCACAACGTCCTTTATGGTATCGTCGATCTGCTGCAAGGCTTCTTTCTTAATGCGATCGGCTTCGGTTCTAGCCGCATTTACAATTTGTTGATAAACTGTCTCTGCTTTCTTCCTAGCATCGGCCTGCTCATTTTCCTTAAACGCCTCTATTTCTTTCATGGCCTGTTCGTAGTACGTCCTAACCTCGTACTCAAGCTCCTGTCGCTCATGTTCTAATTGTTCTTCTCTGGACGCAATCTCCAGTTCTTTCTGCTGTAGTTCTTTTTCCTTCTGTAACCACTGCTCTTGCTGGTCTTTTATGGTCTTCAGCAGTGGACCAAACAGGTATCTCTGAAGTATCCAGTAAAGAATCAGTAAGTTAACAACGGCTGCTGCTAGCGAAAACCAGTTAAAGGTCATAGTCCATCACGCAGCTCTTCACTTGCTCACTAAACGCCTGGTCTAACAAACAACATCAAGAAAGCCACAGCCAGAACGTAGATGACCAGAGACTCAATAAAAGCAAAAGCTATGAGCGTCAAGCTTCTTATGTCTCCAGATGCATCAGGCTGACGAGAAATGGCCTCAAAAGCCTTTCCCGCAGCTATTCCCATGCCCAAAGCAGCTAATCCAGCTGCAATGCCCAACGGCCATCCAGCAGATAAAATGGCAGCAACTACATTACTCATGTTAAAAGACCTCCTTCTTCCAAAAACTCAGCGGTATAAGCCATACCCAGAGTCATAAAAATGTATGCCTGAATGAAACCTGTAAACATGCTTAAGCCCAATAACGGTATGGGCGCAATCAAAGGAACTAGCAAAGATATGACAGCAACAGCTAAATGTTCACCTGATACGTTACCATAAAGACGTACAGACAGAGACAGTAACCTGGTTATGTGTTCCATCAAGTTTAAAGGGAACATCCACCACGCCGGAGAGAAAAACACAGCAAGATACTTCTTCCATCCCATTTTTCTTATGGCATAAGCATGTATCCAAATGAGCAAAAGTAAAGCCAAACCTACTGTTACAGATAAGTCACGTGTGGGAGCTACAAATCCAGGTAGCAGCCCCAACCAGTTCGCCGTTAGAATGTAAACAAAAAATGTGGCTAGAAAAGGCATAACTTCCTCAGCATAATCACCGAGAAGTTCTTTTCCATAGGAAATCAGCCAATTCCACAAAGCCATGACTGCGTACTTCCACGTGCCCTCTTCCTTTGCCTTCAAGCTTATATACCAGCACAGTAACCACAGTAACCCAGTAACTACAAAACTCCAATAAAAACTGTTCACTGAAAGCGTGAGTTCATTACCCATTTCTTACCCTTCCTCGCTTCAGAACGTCTTTTATAAAAACTCTAAAAGATAAATAGATGCCAATCAGCAGCAATGCCACTGTAAATGTGGGTAATGTGCCCAACCACTGATCCAAGTAGTAGCCGGCCACACCAAAAATACCCATGGACACAAGCAGGGTTGCTCCAAAGGTGTAAGCGTCACTGAACGCCGCCCAGAACCTGCCCGATCCAGCTTCTACAGGTTTTCTTTGCTTCCGTATTTTTCTAAACCTTCTTGGCATGCCCAAATTATAGAACATTTTTTGCCAGCTGAGTACATCAACCGAGAGTTTTCTTAACATTTCTTATTTTTGCCGAATATAATATAATTCAAATAACTGAAAGGAGGTTATTTCCTTGGATGTACTGTGGAGTTTACTTTGGCTTATCATAATCTTTTCTGCCATGTCCCCGGCTGTGCATCAACATTACTTGCAGGCAGCCAGGCAGACACTCATACGTGCATGGGAGAAGAAAAGGCATTCTCGTTTAATTACCTTGATTCACAGGCAAGAAAGCGTGGCTCTGTGGGGGCTACCAATTGCCAGATACATTACCATGGAAGATTCTGAAGCCGTTTTGACTGCTATTAGAAGTACACCTCCCGATACTCCCATTGACTTAGTACTGCACACACCGGGTGGTTTGGTACTCGCAGCTGAACAAATTGCAAGGGCACTCTATATGCACCCCGCAAAGACTACAGTGATAATACCTCACTATGCCATGAGCGGTGGCACACTAATCGCGTTGGCAGCGGATCAAATTATCATGGACAAGCACGCTGTGATTGGACCATTGGACCCACAAATTAATGGCTTGCCTGCAGCCAGCATATTGCAAGCTGTCAAGGACAAAGGTGTTCAAAACGTTGATGATCAAACCCTCATATTGGCTGACATAAGTCGCAAAGCTATTGACCAGGTCAAAGACACTGTAAAGTGGTTTCTAAGAAAGCACATGGACGAAGAGAAAGCCGAAGAAGTAGCAACCCTGCTTTGCGAAGGGTATTACACACATGATAACCCTATCTTCGCTGAAGAGGCCAAGCAGTTGAATCTGAACATTGACACCTCCATGCCAAAAGAGATTTACGACCTGCTCATGCTTTACCCGCAGCCCGCAGGGTCACAGCGAGCAGTCTCCTACTCCAAAAACGTAGAGGTTCCCACAGATGTTTCCGTTATTCGATATAAATAGACGTCGCACTTTTCCGGTTAGGACGATTCTCATTATTGTCATAAACATCATCGTGTATGCGTTCGTACAACCGCTGCTACCAGATTCCTTCTACATTAGTCCACAAAAATTCTTGAGTATGATTTCTGTGAACCCACTAAACTTGACACCCTGGGGCTTGTTGTTTTTAAGCATGTGGTTACATGGAAACCTGTACCATCTAATATCAAACATGTGGTTTTTGTTCATATTTGGAGATAACATTGAGGGAGATTTCGGTAAATTCTACATTCCGTTTTACCTAATTGGTGGAATGGTTGCAGGGCTTGCTCATATTTACATGATGCCTCAAAGTGCCGAGTTTTTCGTTGGCGCTTCTGGTGCCATATCCGCAGTTATGGGCGCTTATTTGGTGTTCTATCCACACGCCTATATAGCCACTTTGATATTCCTGATCTTCTTCGTTACCGTGGTAAATATTCCAGCTTGGTTCTGGCTTTTGATCTGGTTCTTTCAGGGAAACGTACTACCCACACTACTTAACAGCATGAGCTACGTGGCATATTGGGCGCACATCGGAGGGTTTGTTTTCGGAGTCATTGTGGCATTTATGGTACTACCCATAGTCCGAAGGCGCCGAAGAAGTGAACCTTATTCCACGCCTTACTATTGGTGAGCTTGTTTCATGCTGATAAAACCTCAAAGTACGAGCTCTTTTCCCTTAAATTGGGATGCCATCTTTCCAGAGAAGAATCCGCTCGCAGTGGAAATTGGGTTCGGTAACGGGAAGTTCTTGAAAACATTAGAGACAACCGGTGCCAACGTAGTAGGATTTGAGGTCTCACTCTTAAGCGTGGAAAAAGCTATGAAAGTGATTGATCACACGAAAACTGCGCTGCTGCTTATGGACGGTATTTGGGGCCTCAGAGAGCTGTTTTCGGAAAGAAGCGTAGACGCATTGTACATCAACTTTCCCTTACCTTGGCCTCACAAGAAACATGCATCAAGGAGACTTTTTACATTACCAAAACTACAGATATACGCCTCACGCCTTGTGGACAACGCGATCTTGCAGCTTCAGACCGACGTGAAAGAATACGCCGAAGAAGCTATTAGAAACTCTGAAGAAAGCGGACTCTTTTCGTTAGCTGATTACACGGTTAGGAACGAGGTTCAAGTTGGAACGAAATATGAACAGAAGTGGGTAAGTCAAGGTAAGAAAATTTACAAAGTTGTACTTAGAAAAAAGCGGCATGTTTCAGTGCCTAACTACTTAGACAAGGAGGTAATTATGCCTCACGCAATAGTGCATGATTCACATGGCACACTGAAAGCAGGAACTTATAGAACCACGTTCGGCACTATTAAGTTGTGGGAACCCTTTAGTAATAATCAGGCAATGCTACTAATCCCAGCCATTGTCAGTGATGATGACTTCATTGGGGTTTCACTACAGCAGCGTGTTTATATTTCCGTTAGTCCACACAGAGAAGGTTTCATCGTCAAGTTAGACAACCACGCTGACGTTTTCAAAACAGAAAACGTAAAATCCCTTATTTGGTTAATTGCAAATCAAATATCAAATGGAAACATAAAAAGGATAAACGTGCAACCTCCATCAAAGCTGGAATACGAACCTGCTTGACAGCTCCTTTAGCGATTCATGATCTGTAAGATCGAGACCAACTGGCGTTAACGTTACGAAACCCTGGCTTAGCAACTGATAATCCCCATTGTTGCTTTGCTCTGGTTTTGACCGTTCCCCAGTAACCCAGTAGTAAATCTGGCCTCGGGGATCTTCACGTCTTTGAACCCTATTAGTCCAGCCGTGACGACTCATGGTTGCCCAGGCAACCCCTTTAATTTCCTCCAGCTTAAGTGCAGGCACGTTAATGTTCAAAACCCAATCACTGCTAGTAGCATTTAACAATCCTTGATCTAATAAGCTGACCAGCACTTGAGCGGTGATTTCAAGGTGTTCCCTTTCTGGGCTTTCTGAGGAAATAGCAATAGAAGGTTTACCGTTAACCACACCTTCCGAAGCAGCGCCCACTGTTCCTGAGTAAAGCACATCAATACCACAGTTCGTACCATGGTTGATGCCAGCAATGACTAAGTCTGTATCGGGAACCAAATCGTTCAGTGCCACCAGCACACAGTCAGCAGGCGAACCATCTACCACAGTATAACCCTCGTAACCGTTGGGCATAAACACTTTTCTGAGTCGCAGGATGGAATCCAAGGTGAGAGAGTGACTGGTAGCATTCTTTGTCCTATCAGGAGCTACCACAGTTATTTCTGCCTTTCCCCATTTAAGAAGATGTGTCACCAAAATATTTATACCTTCTGCAAAAATGCCATCATCGTTTGCAACCAGTATTTTCCGCACATTAACCTCCTAATCAATCATTGATTAAAAAAACAAGATAACCCAGAATTGGCATTACTTGGTAATTTTACCCTCTTTACATGCCACATGTGCAATGCACACAAATCTCTCTTCAAGGTAACTTGATACCCAACACAGAGGCCAACTTTTCAGAGAATTCTCCAGTACTTTCGTGGAAAACGTAGTCTGCCCTGTCGTCATAAGGGGTTGGTAGCAGATTCACGACCACCAATTTAGTGACCATGGCTGGCAGCTGGGCTACGGGATACACCTCAAGACTACTTCCCATAACAATCATTAGATCGCTTGATTCTACTTCCCTGACTGCTTGGAAAAACGTATCGGGCATGGGATCTTCGAAAAGAACCACATTGGGACGCAATAGTCCTCCGCAGCTGCATTGAGGTATGTTACCGTCGTTGAATTGCTTCCAAGCTTCTTCCAAAGGATATTCCTTATGGCATCGCAAGCAAGAAACTGTCTCAAGGTTGCCATGGACTTCGTACACATTCTTGCTGCCGGCCCTCTTGTGAAGTCCATCAATGTTTTGTGTGATTACCGCCTTTATGAATCCAAGCCTTTCCAACTCAGCAACGAGGAAATGAGCTTTATTGGGCTTTGCTGTTTTGTACTGCATCCACATGGGTAAATTGAACTCCCAAAACGTCTTGGGATCTGTTTCAAAGGTGGATCTGCTCACATACTTTATGGGATCATATTTTCTCCAGAGCCCTTGAGGACCCCTGTAATCGGGTATACCGCTCTCAGTGCTTATGCCAGCACCAGTAAGAACGACGGCATGTCCTGAGTTTTTTAATAGTTTCGCTACTGCCTCATAATCCGACAGCATGTTTTAACCACCCCACTTTGTTTCATTTTATAACAGGTTGTTCGGTATTCTGTTGCATTTTTAACACTGTTAAGTTAACATTATTAAGAAGAAGGTGGTGGTACTAAGATGGAGAACCAATCAGAAACTATTCTAGTCGTGGAGGACGACCGAAACATTCTGGACGCCATCGAACGAAAGCTTACCAAAGAAGGCTTTAAAGTCATTAAGGCAATGAACGGCAAAGAAGCTTTAGAAAAGTTCTATGCACACCAGCCAAACTTAGTCTTACTTGACCTAATGCTACCCTTGGTAGATGGCAAGGAAATACTTAAGGAGATAAGAAGCCAATATGACACACCCATAATTGTAGTTACAGCACGTGAAGAGGAAGTAGACCGAATTCTGGGATTGGAACTTGGCGCTGACGACTACATCACAAAACCTTTCAGCTTGCCCGAGTTAGTGGCCAGAGTCAGGGCAGTGCTTAGACGTACTTATGGCATGAAAAAAACAGTGGGAGAAAGAAGACTGGTTTGCGACGATATTGCCCTGGACTTACGCGGCCATGAGCTGAGAGTGAACAACCGGTCATACTTGCTACCCAAAAAACAGTTTGAGCTTTTGCGCATACTCATGTCAAGAGCCGGTGAAGTGTTAACCCGGGAGTATTTGCTAAATGAAATCTGGGGTGCTGACTACTATGGAGATAAGCGCACTTTGGACGTTCATATTAAGTGGCTCAGAGACAAAATTGAACCCAACCCGAACGAACCTAAATACATACTGACTGTGAGAGGTGTGGGATACAAGTTTAACGGCGAAGTAAGGAAGGAATAGTCGCATGGGTGGTGCCGATCTTGCTCTTCTAGTAGTTGTCCTATGTGCTCTTGCTTCTGTAGTGGTGTTGTTCCAAACGGTCTCCACACAGGATAGACGAAGCGAAGAGTACATGGCTAGAGACCTATTGGAAAACTTACCCGTACCTGTCTTCGTGCTGGACGATGATTTTAGGATAATCAGATACAATGGGCTTTTCGAATCCTTAGTAGGTAAGGCCCCTCTGGAAAGATTTCTTTATGAGGTCTTCAGGGACCACAAAGTCATCGATGCACTACAAACCTGCAAGAAAGAAGGTACTGCGTCAACGCCTTTTTACCTAACACCATCAGCCGAAAAAAGATCCTATTACATGATCCTTAAGAGAACAAACGGTGAGATCATCGGAACCATTGAGGAATGCAGCCACGGAAGCACAAAAGAAGACGTTGAACTTTACCAAAAAATGCTCCACGAACTTAAAACACCTTTGAGTTCGGTTCGGCTCATGCTAGAGCTTTTGGAGGAGGAAGAAGACCCTGTGCAGCGAAAAGATCTTACCACACGCATCATAGACGAGATGGACAGGCTGAATCAGCTGACAAGCGATTTAGCACTTTTAATCAAGATGGATCGTGGCTTGGTGGAACGCATGGATAAGGTAAACATAGTTAATTTGCTCAGTGAAGTCATTTGGCAGATGAGCGTGCTTGCTGACAACAAGAGAGTTTCCATTGAAGCAGAGATACCAAGTCACAGCATATTCGTTGAGGGAAGTAAAAGTCTGTTAAAATCCCTCTTCTTAAACTTGTTAGATAATGCCTTAAAGTACAGCCCTGAAAGGACAAAAATAACTGTTACCCTGCAGGAACAAGAAGAAAACGTCTTAATAACAGTTGCCGACGAAGGAGAAGGAATTCCAGAAGAACAGCGAGAAAAAGTGTTTCAAGATTTTTACAGAGCAACTAGCAAGGCAGACGGATTGGGCCTTGGTCTGGGCATTGCTTTGGAAGTAGTTAAATTCCATGACGGTAGGTTGTGGTTGGAACCCAACGAACCTCATGGTTTGAAAGTAAATGTTGCCCTTAGAAAGGCTTAACAAATAGGTAGTGCAAGTGGAGGTATAATCTTCTTTGTGAAGTCAACGACCAAATTACTTGAAGAACGTTTGATTTATCTTTCTTCCTTGGCTCGTGACACCTGTAGGGCGGTATTAGATGCGGTTGAAAGGAAAAGTCCCGCTAATGCCAATGCAGTGCTGGCGCTTGACCAAAAAGTAGATGAACTGAACAAAGACATTCAGGAAACGGTTCTACAAGTAGCAATGGAATGCCCAGACGACATCGCATCAGTGATTATCATAGGTAAGATAGCCCAGGACATTGAAAGGCTAGTTGACCATTCCATGAATGTGGCTCGCATTGCAATTGATCCCACAGTCCCCAGTGAAAGCTATGATTTTTACGCACTTACCTTCAAGCGCATGGGTGAAATAGTTATAGAAATGCTCGACGAAGCCATTGATGCTTTCATAAATCGTGATCCTGAGATAGCAAAGCAAGTTGCCAAGAAAGACGACGTACTAGATACCATTTACGCTGATTTGAAGAAAAGGCTAAGAAGTGGTCAGGAAAACCTAAAGCTTGAGGAAACCATAGATCTGATGCTGGCAGCAAAGCATTTAGAGCGCATGGGAGACTATGTAACAAACATTTGCGAATACACCACAATGCTTACCACTGGCGTACAAGCAGACCTAAACTAACTAAAAGAGCCCGTCACATTGATGCATGTGCGCGACGGGCTTCTTAAATCTTAAAGGTTGAACTTACAATCTTACAAGAAGGCCAGCCAACTAAGCCATAGTCCAACCGCCATCCACAGGCAGAACGGCTCCTGTGATGTAGGCAGACAAATCCGATGCCAGGAACAAAGCAGCATTTGCAACGTCCTCAGGTTGTCCAAACCGACCCAACGGTATGGGAGCCAAGAACATAGCTCGAAGCTGAGGGTCAGCTAATACATCCTTAGTAATGGCTGTCTCTGAAGTGCCGGGGCATATGCAGTTCGCTCTTATGCCAAACTTAGCGTAGTCCAAAGCTACTGCTCTGGTAAGAGAAACCACGCCTCCTTTAGACGCTGCGTATGCAATGGCCTCAGGGAACCCAATCAAAGCCGCCGCAGAAGCTGTATTTATGATGGCACCGCCACCATTCTGCTTCATGTGAGGAATGGCGTACTTACATCCAAGAAATACGCCTTTCAAATTCACATTGAGAATTCTGTCCCAGTCTTCAACCTTTTGCTGCTCAGCGTTACCCGGGACATATATGCCCGCATTGTTGAAAATGATATCCAGCTTTCCGAACGCTTTAACAGTTACATCCACAAAACGCATTACGTCCTCTTCGCTGGAAACGTCGGCTTTAACGTAGATGGCTTCGGCTCCCATGGACTTTATTTCATTTGCAACCATCTTCGCGGCTTCCTCCACGTAGTCCACCACAGCCACCTTTGCCCCTTCTTTCGCAAAAAGAAGAGAGGTGGCTCTGCCAAAACCGGAACCCCCACCAGTAATAATGGCCACCTTGTCCTTCAACAACATTTTATCCAACCTCCTTTTTTATAGTCGTTATTAATTACTTTCATTATAACAGTAGTTAAGATGCGTCATCAAAGAACAGCTATAACATGGAAATGACTGCAGCAAACCTACGAAAAGAAGGGGCCCCGCAAGGCGGGGCCTCAAAAAGAAAGAGAAAAGAGAGAGAAATATTTAAGTAATTTTCCTGTTGTCTAGACTACTTAACGCCCATTGTTTCCTTGATTACATCTGCAAGTATTTTGATTCCCTTGTCGATGTCTTCAACTTTGGGTTGGCTAAAGTTCAAACGTGCGGTGTTCTTCCCTTGCCCATCTGCGAAGAAAGCTGAACCTCTCACGTAAACAACCTTGTGCTCAATGGCTTTGTCAAACAATTGGTCACAGTCTACTGTTTCTGGAAGGACTAGCCACACGAAAAATCCACCTTTCGGCTTACTCCAGTGAACGCCGGGAATATCAGACATGTACTTGTCCAGTGCTTCTAACATGGCTGCATGTTTTACCTTGTAAACGTCTCTCATGGCTTCAATGTGTTTCATGAAATGACCTTTCTGCATGTAAAGATAGGTTATGTACTGCATGTAAGCACCGGTGCACAAGTCCGCTGCCTGCTTTGAAATGGCAATTCTGCGAATGATGTCTTTGTGAGCTACAATCCAGCCAAGACGGAATCCGGGCACAAAGGTCTTCGAGAATGTGCTGAGGTAAATCACATGGTCGCTATTATCAAAAGACTTTACGCAGGGTGGCCTTTCGCCCTCATACACCAAGTAGCTGTAGGGGTCGTCTTCCACAATGAGGAAATCCTGCTCCTCGGCAATCTCCACTATACGCTTTCTTCTTTCCAAACTGAGCGTGTAACCAGCAGGGTTCTGGAATGTGGGTATGACATAGAGGAATTTGACTTTCTTCCCCTTCTTCTTTAGGTCAATTACCATTTCTTCTAGTTTTTCAGGGATGATGCCGTCGTCATCGGTGGGCACCGAAACGTAATCGGGCTCAAACGGATCGAAAGCCGATAGTGCTCCAAGGTACGTTGGAGCTTCTACCATGACCACATCACCGGGGTCAATAAGAACCAAACCCACTAAGAACAGCGATTGTTGGCTAGCAGTGGTAATGATGATGTTCTCTTCACCAAGCCCTTTTACGTTTTCCTCTTCCTCCATGAACTTCACCAAGTACTGGCGAAGCTCTGGTACACCTTCAGTAGCACTGTACTGCAAAGCCTTCTTGGCGTACTTATCTAGTGCTTCCACTGAAACTTCTTTTAACTCTTCCACAGGAAAAACGTCTGGGTCTGGATAACCACCTGCGAAAGAAATGAAACTCGGGTCGCCTGAGTACTTGAATATTTCCCTAATAGCTGACGGTTTTAAACTTGCTCCCCTTTTGCTGATAAAGTCTTTAGGTTCCATGTCTAGTCTACCTCCTTGCTTAATCGTAGGACAAAATCATTATAACATGCGCTTAAAGAATATCTTATGCTTTTAAGATTTTTGAAAGGAACTGCCTTGCTCTCTCCGTTTGCGGGCCTTCAACGAAGAATTTATGCGCATCGGTATCCTCAATTACACGGCCGTCCTCTAAAAACACTATTCGAGTACTCACTTCCTTAGCAAAACCCATTTCATGTGTAGCCACTACCATGGTCATGCCTTCTTCAGCTAATTCCTTCATTACATCCAAGACTTCTTTGGTGTATTCAGGGTCCAGGGCGGAGGTAGGCTCATCAAACAAAATCACATCCGGCTCCATGGCAAGTGCTCTGGCAATAGCAACTCTTTGTTTTTGGCCACCCGACAAGGACGAAGGCAGAGCTTTTGCTTTTTCAGCCAAGCCAACCCGATGTAAGATTTCCATGGCTTGGGCTTCTGCTTCTTGGGGTGATTTGCCTAAAACTTTTATGGGTCCAATGGTTACATTTTGAAGCACGTTAAGATGATTAAACAGGTTGAAAAGCTGAAAAACCATGGACACCTTTTTTCTTAGTTCGTTGGCATCACGGCTCCTTGGATCAATTTTCTTTCCCCTAAAATAAATCTCACCATCTGAGGGTTCCTCGAGCAGGTTTAACGTCCTAAGTAGCGTAGTCTTACCGCCACCTGAAGGTCCCATGATGACAACAATCTCTTTTTGGTGAATAGCCAAACTTACCCCTTTTAGAACCTCATGCTTGCCAAAACGTTTCACAATGTTTTTAGCTTCCAAAATAGGCATCATTGCTAGAACTTGAACCTCCTCTCCAAGTAGGCAGAAAGTTGAGATCCTGGTATGGTAGCTAATAAATACAGAATAGAAGCACCCAGCAAAGGCGTAAATACGTTAGCTGTGTAAGAAATCATATTCCTGCTTCTGAGCATGAGGTCAGCCACTCCTATGACTGAAACCAAGGATGTGTCCTTCAGTAGAGCCACAAATTCATTAACTAAAGGGGGAATTACCACACGGAAAGCCTGAGGCAAAACGATGAGCCTCATAGCCATGCTTCCAGTCATACCTATAGCCCTGGCAGCCTCCATTTGTCCCCTATCAATGGATTCAATGCCTGCTCTAAAAATTTCACCTGAGTAGGCAGCACTATTTAACCCCAAAGCGACCACTGCCGCAGTAAACCGGTCAATATTGAGGCCCAAGGCAGGCAAGCCAAAATAGACCAACATTATCTGCATCAGTGCCGGAGTTCCTCTTATCAGCTCAATGTAAGCAATGGAAATTCCCTTAAGTATCCAATTTGTGGAGATCTTCATGAGCGCTAGCATTAAACCAAATACCAACCCCACCAGCAGCGAAGACAATGTAAGTCCCAGTGTGGTTAAAAAGCCCGACCACAAAATGGGAAAGATTGTCACTAATAAATTCCACCGAAAATCCATAAGCACCCTCTTTCCTTGTTATGTCTGTTAGTTGGCCCCTTCAGCTTCTTGATTTACGCACTTAACACTAAACGCCTTCTTACGGGATGTCAGCAGGCGGCTCCGTTTCAAACCATTTTTGGTAGAGCTCAGCATACTTGCCCTCCTCCTTTAGTTGTATAAGGGCATTGTTAATTTTCTCTACGAGTTCCGTGTTACCCTTCTTGACTGCAATGCCATAATACTCCTCTGTTTCAATTGTGAATGCAACCTTAAGCGGAAGATTAGGGTTCCTCAACAAAAAATAACTACTAACAGGTAGATCATTAACTACTGCATCTAGACGACCCGTATTCAAGTCTAAGAAGGCTTGGTCAGGACTCTCGTAGGTATATACTCCCCCCTTATCAGAAACTAACTCCCGAGCAAGCAGCTCTCCTGTGGTACCAAGCTGAACCCCGATCGTTTTGTCAGCAAGATCTTCCCTACTTAAAATGCCCACGTTGCTTTCCTGAACTACCACAGCTTGATCAGACCTAAAGTAGGGTCTCGAGAAATCCACTTCTTCCTGCCGTGAAGCTGTAATAGTCATTGCAGAAATGACAGCATCATACTTACCTGTCTGCAAAGAAGCTACTAAACCGGCAAAATCAGCATTCTCCCACTTCACCTCATACCCAATCTTCTCAGCAATAGCATTCATTAGCTCAATATCAAAGCCAGCAAAGTTACCATTTTCGTCAATGAATTCCAAAGGAGGAAAGTCAGCCGCTGTGCCAACTACTAAAGTGTTGGCAGACTGTTGACTGCTACACCCCAACAAGATAGCCCCCACCACTAATAACAAGACAAACGTCCTTTTCATCAGTGCACCTCCATCCATAGGGCACGTGTGTTGTATATGCACCCCTTAGGTCTAATTATATAGCCCATCTTATGGAAGCCGAAGCACATACTCTAACGCAGTTGCCGGATCCACTTTGATGTCAGGGTCTATACCGTAGTTATTAATAACTTTGCCATTTGGAGTCCGGAATTCGAATGTAGTCAAATACAGTAAAGACCCATCCTCAAGATCAAAAAGTGTTTGTCCCACGCCCTTACCGAATGTCCGCTCACCCACAATGGTGGCTCTTTTATTGTCTTGCAGAGCTCCCGCAAGCATTTCTGCAGCGCTGGCAGAGTACTTGTCTACCAGAACATACAGTCTACCAGTATAAATCTGGGGCGTCTCCGCATCGATTACCGTCGTTTGTTCGTTATCACGATACAAAAACACTGGTTTTGTACCCATGAGCATACCAGCAACATCTACTAGCGACTCCACCAATCCACCTGGGTTCCCTCTTAAATCAATGACAAGTTTGGGAGCCTTAACACTACCCATGACTTGCCTAAATTCGCTAGGAGTAGTTTCAGTGAATTGGTCAATCTGGAGCACAGCAACGGTAGTAGTATTCATGATTAATGAAACAGTGGGAACCACTATGCGAAGCCTTTGAATAGTAAACGTTAAAGTCTTATCAGCCCGCTTTACGGTGACTTTCACATAAGTTCCCTCTTCGCCTTTAAGAAGCGAGCTTATAACCTCTAGCGGTGCTGATGACACATCTACGTCATCCACCTTGATAATGAGATCCCCAGCTTGCATACCTGCTTTCTGAGCAGGCGATCCCGGAACCACTTTAACCACAACAACACCATTTGCTGACTCCTGCAGGTAAACCCCAATGCCTACAAATGCACCCTGAAGTGCCTCGAGAATTTGTTCTGCCTCACTGGGATCATAAAAGCTGGAGTAAGGGTCTTGGAGGCTATTGACTGCACCTTTGGCGGCAGCGTAAACTACCGTGGATGTCTTTTCAGGATACAAATACTCTTCTTTTATCGTCTTTATGGTAGTTACCAAAGCCTGCATCTCAGGATTGTCTAAAACCTGTAGATACGACAAACTGTCCTGCAGGTTATCTCTTAGTGTTTGGTTTTCCGAAACCAAATCTGGAACATAGGGAAAAGTGACAATCGCTTTTCTGGCTTGGTTATCCCACCGTACATCTACGCCTATGAGTTCGGAAATGTCCCTTACTGGAACCAGCAAGCGCCCCTGCACCAAAACTGGTGATGCTGTCAATTTGTAGCTCTTCCCATCGAAAATAGCTGTGGAGCTATTTGGAAAAAGCTCTAACGTGTGGTTGCTGTAACTAAGTGCTGGCGCCACACTAAGTAAAACTGCCAGCAGTAAAAAGAAGGCAAGCTTATTGCCGTTTTTTCTAACCATGGTCACCGCCTCATTGCCTTAGTATTTTTCTGTTTTCTTTTATGGTAAAGTGTAACATAATGCTACGGGGAATCATCTAATATTATAGGATGAAGCGATATGCGGTAAAAAACAACTTATTTGCTAATGTGACTACAGTTGCGTGTGTCGTGGAGCGTAGTTACAGGCATATGGAACAAGAGGAGGTGTAAAGTGAATTACTACTACTTATTGGGTGTAGTAGGAGCTTATCTATATGGTGCCATGCCCTTCGGTTATTTGATCGCCTTAAGTAAAGGCGTTGATATCAGGAAAATTGGGTCTGGGAACATCGGTACCACAAATGTTTACAGAGCACTCGGCGTAGTCTTTGGGGCCATGACTTTACTTCTAGATCTGTCAAAAGGCTTTATACCGTCATACTTGGCATTTCACTATTTCTCAGGGCTGACGCCTCTCCAGCAATGGCTACTGTTTTTAGCGCCCATAATCGGACACTGTTTTTCCGTGTTTCTGAGGTTTAAGGGTGGTAAAGGTGTTGCTACAAGCGTAGGAGCTTTACTAGGCTTTGATATAAGATTGGTGCTAATGTTCGTGGCGGTTTGGCTGGTGACTTTCTTACCCACTCGCTGGGTTTCCTTAGGATCCATACTGGGAATTTGGTCCGTCTTTATCTTTGCATTTGCCATATTACCATTCTTCCCGTGGGCACTTCTTTTTCTAGCATTCTTCATTACGTGGCGCCATAAGGACAATATCCGCCGACTCATGGCTGGAAGCGAAAACAAAACCTTTTTACCTTGGGAACAAAAGAAGGCTGCCGCAGGTAACAGTTAGCAAGTTGCAGATGTGGCTTTACCTATGCTAATATATATGTTGCTGTAATTGGATACCTTGATAACCATAATAAGATGGAGGGGTAGTCTAATTGGTAAGGCACCGGACTTGAAATCCGGCGGCCCGGAAGGGCCTTGTGGGTTCGAGTCCCACCCCCTCCGCCAAAATATGTATTAAAAGGAGGACCTGACAAGCATGTACGCTTTACTGGAAATTAGAGGAAAACAGTATAAAGTAAAGGAAAACTCAACCATACTAGTACCTGGCTGGGAAGAAATCAAACCGGAGGAAGTAAAAGTCCTCATGGTAAAGGACGAAGCGAATACGGTAGTGGGAACACCTTTTGTGGAAGGCGCTGAGATAGAGCTCGAACCCGTGAAGCAGATTCGTACAAAGAAAATCAAGGTGAGACGTTTCAAAGCGAAAGTAAATTACCACAGGAAAAAATCACACAGGATACGTTACACCATTTTGCGAATCAATGGCATTAAAACGTCTGTGTTAACGGAGGGATAAGAAACCATGGCACATCATAAGGGCGGAGGTTCTTCAAGAAACGGCAAAGATTCTAACCCGCAGTATTTGGGCGTGAAAGCTTACGGCGGAGAAAAAGTAAAACCCGGTAGCATCATCGTTAGGCAAAGAGGAAATCGTTTCTGGCCAGGGAAAAACGTAGGTCAGGGAAAGGATTTCACCTTGTTCGCACTGGCTGAAGGCGTAGTTCAGTTTGAAAAAAAAGGCGGAAAGAAATTCGTCAGTGTGATTCCTAACGAACAAAAGTAATGATATTCATTGACACTGCGGAAATCATTGTTTATGGTGGAAAGGGCGGCGATGGAGCCGCCTCTTTTCGTCGTGAGAAATTCATTGAAAAAGGCGGACCTGACGGCGGAGATGGGGGCAAAGGCGGCGATGTATACCTGGTAACCGACCCTGCCCTTCTCACATTGTATGACTTCAAGTACCAAAAGGAGTTTCGGGCTGAAGACGGTGAACCAGGTAGATCTCAAAAACAGTTCGGGAAAGATGGAAAGGACCTCTTCATACGCATACCAGTGGGCGTCATAGTTGCTGACTTGGAAACTCAAACTGTGGTCGATATGGACAAACCAGGAATGAAACTGCTGGTAGCTAGAGGCGGTCGAGGCGGAAAAGGCAATGCGCGCATGGCTACTGCCACTAGACGAGCACCGCGTTTCCGTGAGCTGGGGCATGAAGGAGAAATGCGCAGACTCCGTTTAGAACTAAAACTGGTTGCCCATGTGGGGCTTGTGGGGTTGCCTAACGCTGGAAAATCGTCACTCATATCCGTCATAAGTAAGGCAAAACCAGAAATAGCTCCCTACCCCTTCACCACACGATCTCCAGTACTGGGAATTGTTAAAAAGGGTGAACAATCATTTGTAGTAAGCGACGTTCCAGGGCTCATAGAAGGAGCTCATGAAGGAAAAGGACTTGGCCTAACCTTCTTAAGGCATGTTGAACGCACCAAAGTACTGGCCATTGTCATTGATGCAGCAGCAATCGATGGTTATGAACCCATGCAAGCCTATGAAACGATTATTAGTGAGCTTCGAGCTTATAACCCTAACTTACTGGAAAAACCGCGAGTTCTAGTTTTAAACAAGATCGATCTGCTGCAGCCAGAGCACATTGATGAGCTAAAAATACAGTTTGCTGACAAAGAATCACACGTGGTGCTTACAAGCGCGGCCACAGGCGAAGGCACTAATCAATTAGTAGACGTTTTATTTGAACTTATTTCGCCCACATTATCAACAGAGGAACCCACTGCAGAATTCATAACAATGGAGCTTCCACCTTTGCCAGAGGATTTCTCCATTCGTAGAGAAGATGAATACTGGTTAGTTGAAGGCAGATGGGCACGGTACATATCCAGATACGATACCACCCAACCTTGGGATTTTCAGTATGTACAAAGAGAGATAAGACGTAAGAAACTTGAGGAAATGCTAAGGCAAATGGGTGCAAAAGAAGGAGAAACCGTAGTCATACATGATAAAGCCTTTGAAATCCTCTAGAACTGGCCTTCTTGCAGGTGTTTTTGATCCTGTTCACATAGGTCACCTGTTCATGGCCTACCTAGCCATGGAAGCCGCTAATCTTGACAGGGTTTGGTTTGTCCCTACTCACATACCTCCACACAAAGACAGCGCGAAAGTCCCCTACTTTCACCGCGTCAACATGTTGGAGATGGCGCTAAAAGAGGAACCCAAATTTGTGCTCATGGAATTGGAAAGAGAAGCCAGACCCACATATTCATATGAAACCATTTTGTCAGTAAAACACGTACTTGGTGAAAAACCCTACTTCATATTAGGTAGTGATGAATGGGAAGAGTTGCACAATTGGCGCAGGTATGACTTACTCGTAAAAAATGCTATTTTCATCGTAGTTCCGAGAAAACCAATAACTGTAGCCAGACCAGAAGCAGAAGCCATCTTTACGGACATGACGCCGATAAACGTCTCCTCGACGCACATAAGACAAAGAGTAGCTGAGGGAAAACCCATAACTTATTTAGTACCAAAAACAGTGGAAACATATATTCACGAAAACCACCTTTACTACCCATAGAGCAAAAAAGAAAAGAAAGGAGGTGAACAGACGTTGGATCAGGACGTGGAAGCCATTCAGAGGCTTCTTGACGAGAAAAAAGCCGAAAACATAAAAATCGTTGACATAAGAGCCCTGGACACCATAGCAGATTATTTCATTATTTGCACTGCGAACTCACTCACCCATAGCCAATCACTGGCAGACTCATTGGAAGAGCTACTGGATAAAAGGAACATCACCTACCGCGTTGAAGGTTATACTCCAGGTGATTGGGTGCTTGTAGACATAGGCGACATCGTAGTTCACATTTTCACGCAAAGAGCCAGGGAATATTACGATATTGAGTCACATTGGACAAGCATGGTAGAATATGTAAAGAGTAGACGAGGCAGCCGCAACCAAAAGGTTGAGGAAAGTCCGAGCTCCACAGAGCAGGATGCTGGGTAACACCCAGTGAGGGCGACCTCAAGGAGAGTGCCACAGAAAACAAACCGCCTACCCAAATGTTTGGGTAGGTAAGGGTGAAAAGGCGGGGTAAGAGCCCACCGCAGCACTGGCGACAGTGCTGGCACGGTAAACCCCATCCGGAGCAAGGCCAAGCAGCCAGCTGTGACCCTGCTCGGCGAGCTGGCGGGTAGGCCGCTGGAGCTTGCTGGCAACAGCAAGCCAAGATAAATGGTTGCCACCCACCAAAGCTTTTGAAGGCAACGCGGTTTTGGTGGGAACAGAACTCGGCTTACCGTCTACTCGTAGTTGCCACTGTAAATAGAATAAGAAGGCGAGAGGATATCATGAACACTGTGAATTACAGAGTTCCCTCTCGCCTTTTTGTTTTATTTTGCAAATAGATCGATGAGCACGGGCAAGCCCATTTGCACAAAAATGGGTATGAGGATGAGGGACACTACCGTGCTTAACTTCATAAGTATGTTAATGGAGGGGCCAGCTGTATCCTTTAGCGGATCACCCACCGTGTCACCTATTACTGCGGCATGGTGGGCCTCAGAACCTTTACCACCTAAGAAACCACCTTCGATAAGCTTCTTTGCGTTATCCCAAGCGCCACCTGCATTTGCCATGTAAACGGCCATCACAAATCCACTAACAGTTTGGCCAATAAGTACGCCACCGACCCCTTCAACACCAAGCAAGAAGTAGGAAGCCAGAGGCAGAATAAGTGCCAACAGAGCAGGTACTACCATGTTTTTAAGAGCATGACTAGTACTAATACTCACGCAGACTACATAATCTGGATTGGCTTGGCCTGAAAGCAAACCAGGAATTTCTTTAAACTGACGTCTGACCTCTTTTACGATGACAAAAGCAGTCCTGGAAACGGCATTGATGACTATGGAAGAGAAAAGAAACGGTGAAGCCGCTCCTACCATGACCCCTGTGAGCACCTTAGGGTCTGATACATCCAAAGCCTTAATTCCCACAGCACTGTTGAATGCAGCAAACAGAGCCAATGCCGTTAGCGCGGCTGAAGCGATAGCAAAACCTTTCCCCATGGCAGCAGTGGCATTACCTAAAGCGTCCAAACCATCAGTAACCTCGCGCACCTGAGGTGAAAAATGCGCCATCTCAGCTATGCCCCCAGCGTTATCAGCCACGGGACCGTAGGCATCTACCGACAAAGAATACGCCAGAGTGCAAAGCATACCAACGCCAGCTAAAGCAATACCGAACAGCCCTGCGCTGAGGTACGCGACAATTGTGGCTAGGCCTACAAGCAAGACTGGCAAAAAGGTGGATTGCATGGCAATCGCCATACCAGAAAGAATGTTGGTAGCTGCTCCAGTCTCGCTAGCTTTAGCTATTTCCTTTATGGGCGCGCCCATGGTGTAGTAATCTGTAATAAACCCAATGGCTATTCCCACAATCATGCCTGCCACCGTTGAAACAACATATGACCAGCTTGCACCAGTCCACATGGGAATAAGGCAAACAAAACCCACAGCCAGCAGCGTCACCAATATACTACCCATTCTAAACACGTTCGCAGGCTCCATGTGGGAGCGAGAGGATATGCCTCTCACAAGTAATATGGTGAACCAGGAGGAAAGTGCACCCAAAGACACGGCCCACAAGACAAAACTTAAGCCGACCATGTTTTTCTCAGCCAAAGCCAAAACAATGCAAGCGACGATGGACCCCACATAGGACTCGTACAAGTCTGCTCCCATACCGGCAACATCACCCACATTATCACCAACGTTATCTGCGATGACTGCGGGATTCCGGGGGTCGTCTTCAGGTATGTTAGCCTCAACCTTTCCTACTAGGTCAGCCCCAACGTCAGCAGCTTTAGTAAAAATGCCACCACCCACACGAGCAAATAAAGCAACAAAAGAAGCGCCCAAACTAAAACTACTAACAATGCCTCCGGCTTTTTCAAAACCACCAAAAACGAAAACCACAAGCCCCAGCCCTAGTAAACCGAAGGCAACTACGGTCATGCCCATGACTGATCCAGCTGAAAAAGCAACAGAAAGCGCATCTCCACTGCCTCTCCTAGCAGCTTCTGTGGTGCGTACATTTGCCAATGTAGCGATCTGCATACCAATGTAGCCCGCCGCAATGGAGAATAGAGCACCTGCCAAGAAGGCAATGGCTGACTTATAACCTGTGAGCAGAGCTAGTACAATAAAAAGTACAACAATCCATGGAAACATAACCTTGTACTCACTGGACAAGAACGCCTTTGCACCATCGTGGATGTGACCGCTTATCTGTGCTGCTAAAGCGTTTTCCACTTTTATGCCCAGAATCCAGCGAGCGTTAAGAATAACCGTGAGCAGCAAAAGCACTGCAACCGCAAAAAACTCGAGCACACTCTCCCCTCCCCTTTTAACTTTCAGTTAATATAACATAACTAGAATTATACCAAGAATACTGCGCTGGTGTAAGATGTTAATATGAAGCGATATAAGGTCATAAAAGGATTGGACGTGTGTGTTGAGACAGAGACAGAAGCAGAAGGAACCAGTAAAGAAAAGTGTGGACAAATACGCTTACCGAGAGAAGTGATTGACTGGCAGCAGGTTTTGGAAGATGTCTGGAAAGGCCTCCTAACTAACAAAGATGGCACTGTGGTAGTGACTAGCAATTTGGAAAATGCTTTGTTTTTCTCGAATCTTTTCTTGCAGAGCTTAGGTTATACCCCTCAGAGAGCCGCCTTGGAGTTGCAGAGCGTTTTTGAGTTACCAGAGCCCCCCTCATTTGGAAGTTCTGATTGCCACTGCACACTGCCCAAAACGGTAGGTTTTCAGTTCATGCGCTTTAAGAAGATAGTCGAAAACCTCAGAGAAAGATGCCCATGGGACCGAGAAGTTACTCCGTACCAGTTAGTCACATTGAGCCGTGAAGAACTTAGTGAGCTCATGGAAGCTATTTCCAACCAAGATATGGATAATTACGCTGAAGAACTGGGCGACTTGTGGCTACATTTGCTGCTTCATAGCGTCATCGCAGAAGAAAATGACGCCTTCGAACTGGCGGATGTTCTTACTAAAGCTTCAGAGAAAGCGATCTCGAGGCATCCACATGTGTTTGCATCTGATCATGACGCTGATGCAGCCACCGTATTAAGCAAATGGCAGGAACGTAAAGGTAAAAATAGCGATGACGAATCTGTCCCGCCCAACGTGTTTACCTGGGCACTTCGCCTGCAAGATGAGGCTCATCACCACGGCTTGGATTGGGAAGACCCTATGCAACTAAAAGACAAACTCGAGGAAGAGTTTGAAGAACTTCGCTGTGCTTTTGAGAGCGGACAAACCCAGAGTATGAAGGACGAAGTAGGTGACCTTCTGTTCACGGTAGTAAACCTAGCCAGACTTTTGAACGTGGACCCAGAAGATGCTCTTCTCCATAGTAGCAAGAAATTCCAGAGGCGTCTAAAGTACGTAACTGAGCATCAAGCTGAAAATGATCTAGAAACGCTGTGGGAAGAATCAAAGAATGAGGCTGGATAAGTTTCTCAAAGAAAGCGGTATCATTAAGCGACGCACGTTAGCACAAAGAATAATTCAGGCAGGTTACGTTAAAATAAACGGCAAATTAGCAAAACAATCGGATCCTGTGAAAGTCGACGACATGATCGAAGTGGATACACCTGTGGCTTATACGCGCTATGTGGTGATAAACGTGGAACGCCCCTCAAAAGCAGAACTCCAAGAAAGAATCAAGAAAACAGATGATTTTTCGTAATACCCGTATAGTAAGTAGTATCTTGATTTTGCAGATCAAAGGAGGCAAGAAATGAACATAGAAACATTGAACACTGAATTTCCTTCGCTTTACGTAAAAAGAGACACTAGCGTTTTTTCTATAACCATTGCCATACCAGGCGGAGCTATGGCTGAAGAAGAAGGCCAATACGGATACGCACATTTACTGGAACATATGCTCTTTAGAGGAACGCGCACTTACGCAACAAGCAAGGATTTAGCCATGGAGATAGAAGGTGTAGGCGGACGTTACAACGGTTTCACTACTTATGATGCCATATACCTAACAGCAACCGTACCTGCAAACTACTGGCAAAATGCTGTGAAAGTTTTGTTCAGCCTAGCTTACGAGCCTTTATTAGAAGAAACTGCTCTTTCCACTGAAAAACAGGTTGTTATAAGCGAGATCCAGATGGCACAAGACCAGCCCGAGGAGAGAGCTTATTCACATCTGCAGAAAACGATGTGGAATGGCCATCGCTTGGGTGAAGACGTTATTGGCAGGCGGAAAGACATCGAGAACGCCACCAAAACCAAACTTTACAGTTTCTGGGAAAAGTTGATCTACCAAAAGCCCTGCGTGGCCATGGCCGGCCCCATTGACGGTAAAGTGTTGGAGAGCTTCCTTAGGAATGTTGACATTCCTTCCCCGTTGGAGGATCCCATTAAGCATATGGAAAGACCAGAGTTCACTCCGGGTAGCTCAAGAATTAAAGAAGACACACAACAGACCTATTACAGGCTTGCTTTACAAGCTTGTGAAGCAGCAAGAGATGACATCTTTGTCTACCAACTCATATCAAACATTCTCGGTGGGTCCAGCTTTAGTCAGTTGTTTTTGCGCATACGTGAAGAAGAAGGCCTTAGCTATTCGGTGTACTCCACGGTGGAAGCAACTTCGGTAGCAGGTGCATTAATTGTTTCTTGTGATTTGAAACCAAAGGGGCTAGACAGAACAAAGAGTATTATTCAAGAGGAGTTAGAAAGACTTTCACAAGCAAAGCTTACGGTGGATGAACTGGATAGGTTTAAGAGGTTCACCGTTGGCGCTTACACCATGAGCTTGGAATCCACCTCAAGCATTTCTCTGCTTTTGGCAGACAGATTTGTTACCCGAAACCGTATCTGGGACCCTCAAAGCGAAATTCAGTACATAAACAGCATTAGTGTGGACCTTATCAGCGAAAACCTGAAACACAGTATGGAAGCTGGATCTGCTGAAGTAATCCTGGGACCCTAATGGGTCTCAGGTTCGGGTCTGTAAGAAAGAAAAGTGAAAAGCATAACCATGTTCATGAGAAGAGCAGACCCACCATAGCTTATGAAAGGCAGCGGAATACCAGTTATGGGCATAAGTCCCAAATTCATTCCAATGTTTACCGCAAATTGGATAAGCCAGGCGCATAGGACAATAAAACAGAACTCTTTCTGCTTACTATCAGGAACAAAGAACGCAAATCCTACCCCGCCCAAGACAAAAGAGCACATGAGCGCCAACAAGCTCACCGCACCCCAAAAACCCAGTACGTAGGAAATCGTTGCAAATATGAAGTCGGCATGGTCAACAGGCAGATAGCCATAATAAAGAAAATAGGCATTATCAAGGCCTTTACCCTTTAAACCACCACTTCCAATGGCTGTCCATGCTTGAATTAGATTGTAGCCAGAACCAGAAGGATCATCGAAGGGATTTAAAAAGCTGAGAAGACGACGTTTTTGGTATTCCTTAAGAGCTTTATCCCAAAGAATTGGAAAGGCCAAGATTACCATGTAAAGCCCTGAAAGTAAAATGCCCCAGTTAACACCTTCAATAATTAAGTAAGCTATAAACTCCACCAGCAAGACAATGCTAGTTCCTAAATCTGGCTGAACTAGCACCAGTACCACATAAGACATAGCACCAACAAGACTTATGGCCCACTTCTTAACACCACTGAAGCGACCGTTTATCCAAACAAGAAGCAGGGGTAAAGACAACTTTGCAAGCTCTGAAGGTTGAAATTGAAAAGAGCCAAGGGATATCCATCTCTGGGCACCATAAGCCTCTTCACCAATGACCAATGTTATCAATAGCAGGACTACATTAAATATTGCCAAATAGGGAGCAACTTTTACCACATAAGCAAACCCCACATACAGAATAATAAGACCCACCAAGAGTCCCGCCGCAAAAGCAATCAGTTGGGTTCTGACATAACCAGTCATGAAGCCGCTAAACTCATAGCCAGGTTGCGTAGCTGCAGAGATACCTACTAAACCAAAGAAAACCAAAGCAAAAGCACTAACGACACAGATCAAACCAAAAACTAGCCTTATTTTCACCGTCTACTCTTTTGGCCCCGCACAGGAACTCTTATGCTGAGCAGTAATCTGCCATTGTCCAACTTATCTGTGCAAATTTCAGCCGCACCAGTCTCAATGTCGGCATAGCGCTTTACCACTGCCAGAATCTCTTTCTCCATCTGCTCCAGGTCAGCATTATCAAATATTCCACGATCATGTATGAGCATGACCTCAAGACGCTGCTTAGCATCATTTTTCGTGTGCCGCCCAAACAAGTCAGTGAACCAAGACATTACCCCTCACCTCTGAGAAAGCCGAATAGAGACCAAAAGCCTCTTGATTTCTTAGTTTCTTGAGGAACATACTCGGGATCCAGCAGTTTATGGGCAATGTTCGTGTAAGCACGTGCCACCGCTGAGTTCGGATACTTATAAACCAGTGGATCACCTTGGTTTACCGCTTGAACAATGAGTGTGTCCTCAGGCACAACACCAAGAAGTGGTATTTCCAACAGATCCAGAATATCCTGGGGTGAAAGCATATTACCCTGCCGTACCAAGGTCTGGTTTAGCCTGTTTACTACTACGCCGTCCACAGATACTCGATAGTTCTCCAAGAGCCCGACCACTCGATCCACATCACGAATACTGGGAACTTCAGGCACAGTTACCACTACTGCTCGGTCAGCAAAACGACTACTAATTCGAAAACCGTGCTCAATGCCAGCAGGGCTGTCCACTAGTACGTATTCGAACAACGCTTTTGCCTCCTCCACCACTTCACTAAACTTCTCCTCAGGTACATCCTCCTTAAAGTGGCTCTGCGAAGCTGCCAATAAGAACAAATTGTCAGGTAATCTTTTGTCTTTAACTAAAGCATCTTCAAGTTCAATCCTGTTGGTTATCACATCGAACAAGTCGTAGACAACTCTCCGTTCTAACCCAAGCACGCTGTCCAGATTCTTAAGGCCAATATCTCCATCAATGAGAAGCACTTTCTTACCAAGGGAAGCCAGGGCGTACCCCACATTAGCTGTTATTGTGGTTTTACCTACGCCTCCCTTTCCAGATGTCACTACAATACACTGCCCAGCCATTGACTCATCCTCCTCCCTACTTGTTTTTCATCAGAAAACACTTCTACTGCGTCAGGGTCAGCATCTGTGATTAGGATCCACGCAGGAGAAGAAATATCCACGTAAAGCACATCGCCCACCTGAACCGAGGCCCCTTCACTTTGTTTCATGAGCACAAAGGAACCCTCAGGGACAATAACCTTGCCTGAAGCCTTCCCCATGACGATGACGCAAAGAGCCTTTATTACAGCATCCTTATGGAGATCACCCCACAGAAGCACACCTTCTCCCAAGTTAATGCTCTTCCCACTTCTGAGCGGACCAACCACGACCCGAAAAACCACGTCGCCAGTAGTGTTAGGAATTCCCTTCTTTTTGCTATCTTGGGCTGTGACGCGGTGCCCCGTTGCTGACCTGCTAGCATTTCCATACATCATTTCCTTTTTGTTTTCTTTTTGCTTCTCCTCGTATTTCACGAGGCTGGTACGGAACCCCAGAGCACTGAGCTTCTTTCCAACAGTTATTAGGGCTTTTTCATCCAAAGCAGATTTCACAAAAAGATTGTGACCCTGCAATAGATCAGCATAGGACTGCAAGTACTTAGCCAGTATGGTAGATAGTTCTTCAGGGTTATCCCCTTGGTACTCCACCAAATACCCATCTCTTAATCCAGTTAACTTAACGTACTGCTGATTTTCCACGGAAATAACCCTCCATGACCGTTTTAGTAATTTTAACAGGCTCTGTATCTGTAGTATAAAGCCTTAAGGATACCACCATTATCTCAGGATTATTACGATTTGCATATGCAATAAGCCACTTATGGTATTTGTTCGCTCTCTCAGTCTCAGCAGTACCGCTCTTGCCAGCCGCCGTATACATACTGGACTTTAGCCCCGTGAGCAAACCCCAGTCCACGCCTGCTTCCATACCATTCCTGATGACGGGAAACCAGTTTTTGTAAATGGTGGATTGAGGGCGTGACTCGGGTTCAGCTTTAAATACCACCGTCTTACCGTCGCGAACTTCCTTTAGGAACCTGAACTTGTAAAGTTCACCGTCATTAATAATCTGTTGATACACCTGAGCCATAAGCATGGGCGAAACCGCCACATAACCTTGACCAATACTGGTGTTCACTGTATCCCCTGGATACCAAGGCTCGCCTACCACTTCCTTTTTCCACTGCTGATTAGGAATAATTCCCTTGCTAACAGCATCATACTCTATCCAAGGATAATCAGTAAGGCCCATAGTCTTTGCTACCTCGTAGATTTTATCTATGCCGGTGCGCAACCCAACCGTCCCGAAATACACATTGTTGGACACAGCGAGTCCTTTCTCAAAGTCAACCTTGCCCCAACTTCTGTGACGGTAGTTCCAGACCCGAGCGGAACCAAGCTGAAGGTAACCGGGATCATTAATGGTGAAGTCAGGCGTTATAGCGTGATAATAGAGTCCAGCTAAGCCTGTTACCACCTTGAAAGTGGACCCAGGAGGAATCTGAGACATGGTCATTCTGTTTACTAAGCTGCTGTTCTTCTCATACTCTTTCCACGTTGCACTGTCAATACCTTTCACAAACACATTTGGGTCAAAGCTGGGCTTAGAAACCAAAGCATAAATGCTACCATCCCTTGGATTGGCTGCTATGACTCCACCAACTTCGTTTGCAACCGCATCCCAGGCCACTTTCTGCAAATCCATATCAACAGTGAGGTACACGTCATACCCCTTTACTGGCGTTGAAACCAACTTTTCCTTAACGACGCGTCCGGTAACATCAACCAAGACCTCAGTTATGCCAGGCTGGCCTCTTAAGTAGCTGTCAAAAACCTTTTCCGCAGCCATTTTTCCTACAATGCTACTTGGCCGCAAATTCTCATCACGCTGCAGATCTTCCTTGGAGGCCATTCCCACATAGCCAGTGATAAAAGCACCCAGTTGCCCATAAGGGTAAACACGTTTGGAGCCTAAAACCAGTTTTATGGCAGGATCATCGTTTTCTACTTCCAGAACCTTTAAGCGGTTAGATTCTGATATATCCTGTATGACAACCATGGGCTGAAAGGGATAAAGTTTGCTGTTTTCAAAGGCGGCTTCCACATCTTCTGCTTTGGCGCCCAGCTTAAACAGGTTTTCTTTAGTCGTAGTTGCATTTTTTGACAAAGCGGGCACCACAGCCACATTGTATGCAGTCTGGTCGTAAGCAAGAACTCTGCCCTTTGTATCTAAAATCCGTCCCCTGATGGGCTCTTCAGTCACATAGCGTGTGTAATTGTTTTTTTCCCTGGTCGCATAGTAGTCATACTGCTGAATTTGGAGAAAGTGAAGCCGCCAAATAAACCCGCCCGCAATGAGTACTACCAGCAAGCCCAGAGCATAAAAGGCCCTATTCCGCATCAGCCCACGCCTCCACCACAATGAGTGGAAGCACCAGTAGTGTCCACCAATTTATGATGAATCCCCACAATACCAACATAATTGACATAGAAACAGCTAGTTTTTTCCAACTCCACTCAAAAATATCTGCCAAAAGTAACAGCCCCACAGTACAAACGCAAAACGGGTGCATGAACGCCCCATCAAACCCCAAAGCAAGAAAGAACACCAAGAGCCAAGACCAAAATCCATAGCTACTCAAAAGCGCCTTGACTCGCATCACCACCAAAGGAGGAAAAAACATCGTACCAGTAATCAAGAAAAATATGCTTTCTACCATGTTTTACTCCATAGTTTCAGGCCATATGCTCTAAGATCGACCAGAACCGGATTCGCCTTTATGTACTGTTTGTCAGAAACATCGGTAACTACTGCCGCGAGTAACGGCGTTGCTGTGGGTACTACCACATAGTCGCCTGGCAAAATGTCCTCGTAACCAACCGGTTGGAAGGAAAGTTCACCACCCTTATAAAAAAGCCTGCCCACTGCACCAGTTCTTGATATAAGGCCGGGTACACTAAAAGATTCGTCAAATATGGTGCGAATCACAAACTCGTTACCTACAACTTCGCTGACTTGTCCCACCACAATGTCTGTATCAGTGGTAATTAAATCCCCTACTTGGACCTTACCTCCAGTGGCTATGAGTTCAATGTGTTTTTGATCCCATCTCAAGCCGATGACCTTTACTTCACCAAACCTGACACTATCTGTAACGCTTTGAGCAAGCGCTTTCTCATTTTCCATGAGTTTCTTCTCATAGACAACTTTGCCTTCAGTATTCCACCACCAAAAATCAGAAAAAGTCTCACCGACCCTGTAAATTCCTGTTCTTATCCACAGAAAAGGTTTGGACACATAGCTAAAGAATGTATTCCAGCTGATCGTGGTAAACACAGCCAGAATAAGTAATGCCGCTATGGTCCATTCTATGACCCGGGCAAGATTTACCTTCATTCATCCTCACGCTTGCAGGATTTCTTTGAGTAGATGCATGTTTCCTGCAATAACACCAGCACCACGAGCCACTGCAGTTAGAGGATCCTCCACAGTATGCACAGGCACGCCAGTGCGTTCACTAAGCAATCGATCCAAGCCCTTTAGTAAGGAGCCACCACCCGTGAGGTAAAAGCCCGTTTCCATGATATCCGCAATTAGCTCTGGTGGTGTGGCCTCCAATGTACCTTTCACTGCGTCAACAATACTCCCCAACAGATCCTTGAAAGCATCTCTTACAGCATCTGAAGAAATGGTGATACGCTTTGGTAAACCTGTTAGCAGATCGCGGCCTGTAACCTCCATTTGCATCTTTTCCATGGGGTATGCGGAACCAATATTTATTTTTATCATTTCAGCAGTTCGTTCGCCTATGAACAGGTTGTATTCACTTTTAACAAATTCGATAATTCTTTCAGTAAAAGCATCACCTGCCACCGGTACCGATTTCCATGAAACCAAACCACCCAAAGAGATAACCGCAGCCTCAGTGGTTCCTCCTCCGACGTCTACAATCATGTTACCTCTGGGTTCGGTAATGGGAAGACCAGCGCCCACAGCTGCAGCTAAAGGCTCCTGAACCACCCAAACATCTCTTGCTCCAGCGTTTCTGCAGGCATCCTCCACCGCCCTACGTTCCACAGGAGTAGCACCGGTTGGTACGCCCACAACTACGCGTAGCCTCTGGGGAAACACAGAAAACCCCACATGAGCTTTTGCCTTACTTATGAGATACTTCACCATGATTTCTGTGGTGTAGTCATCAGCAATAACTCCACTTTTGAGGGGTCTAATCACCACAATGTTCTCAGGGGTTTTTCCAGCCATTTCAAAGGCCTCGTTACCTACTTTGAGAACTTTGTGCGTAACACGATCCAGACCTACTACGGAGGGCTCGCTAACCACAATGCCCTTGCCTTTAACCGCCACTAAACTATTTGCAGTTCCCAGATCGATCCCAATATCTATTGGCATAACTATGACCTCCTATTTTTCTTTTCAATTTTTACTGCACCAAATAAACATAGAGCATGAACAGTACGCCTAGTAATGACATGGCGTTTATACCCAGAGAAAGGTTGAATTGAGCCGCCATAAAGCCCAAGTCAAGAGCCAAAGGTCCCAGCTGGAAATTCCACGCATGACTGAAAAAAGGAATGTACTTCCCAAGCAAGAATCCCAGGTATGTTCCGAGGAACAAACCGATAAAAATACTCCAAATGAGTGGTAAAGTAGGCTTCCGTCTCACCTTCAACCTCCAAATCTTCCATATATTTTATTGCCGCAGCGGGGACAGCTGCCTTGCTCAACATAGTTCTCAACTGTGAACAAACCTTTTCTTTCAATTAAAAGATTACCACAACGAGGACACACAGTATTTTCCATACCTGGCAAATTCACATTGCCCAAGTACACGTATTTTAGCCCCTTTTCTAAAGCCATCTGACGCGCCCTGATAAGCAAACTCACAGGTGTAGGTGGTACATTCTGCATCTTAAACTGGGGGAAAAATCTCGTAAGATGCCAAGGAATTTCAGGATTCAAAGATTTAATGAAGTCGGCAATGGCTTCCAAATCAACATCATTCACACCTGGCATGACATTGGTCACTATTTCCACATGCTTTCCAGAAGAAACCGCTCTCTCAATGTTGCCCAAAATCACACTTACCTTAACATCAGGGGCAAACTTATCATAGGTCTCGTCAGTGAAGCCCTTAAGGTCAATACGAAAGACGTCAACGACTGGCTCCCACAGTTTAAAGGTTTGAAGGGAATAATAACCATTGGTGACCACAACTGTATACAGACCTTCTTCCTTAGCCAGGGAAGCTCCATCATGTACGTACTCTGCCCATACTGTGGGCTCATTGTAAGTCCAAGCCAAACCGTCGCTTACACGCTTTGCCAATGCTACAAGCTCACTGGCAGTTATTCTTTGGAGGTTCCAACGATAAGTATGTAAATCAGCGTGAGCAATCTCCCAATTCTGACAACCTATGCAGCGCATATTACAACCCAACGTTCCCACAGATAGCACCGTGGAACCAGGCAAATAGTGAAAAACAGGCTTTTTCTCAATGGGATCGTTAGCTATGCTGCTAACCAGTTCACATACATCACAGGAAAACTTGCCATCCTTAACAGAACGAACACCACAATATCCTCTACCAGAAGAAAGATTGCACGCCCTGGGACAAGCCAGACAAATTATACCTTTATCAGTTTCAACGTAAAGCTTCATTTAAACTTCTCAGTACGGAACCTATAAAGAATGATTGGTTCACTGCCACTTATACCAGCTTTCAGTCGGCAGATTCTGATTTGCTCGTCAACTGTGTCCACACCTTCAATGTCTGGCAGCAATACACCCTTACGTAGAGGTCTAACGCTGGACTGAACCACAACTCCGTACACTTTTGGATCAAGCTCTGATAGATCCCTAACGAGTTCAAGGGGGCCCAGTACCTCTACAGTGTAATCCAGATAAGGCAGTTCATCAGCGCTAACAGGTGGAAACCGTGGATCCTCAGTCCCAGCGGCAATGGCATTGTTGATAATCTCTAGTGCAAGGTTATCATAAACAGGCTCAATGGTACCAATACAGCCTCTAAGTTCCCCATTTTCCATGAGTGTGACAAAACAGCCAGCTCTTCCGCTAAAAAGTTCAGGCAAAGGATCTGGAGCTGGTATGACTTTACCCGTGAGTACAAACGTTTCCAAAGCTTTTTTAGCTAACTCCACATAAGGATGATGCATTTTTTCAGCCATGGTGCTCACTCACCCGATTCTTTCACAACTGCCACCGCATAGCCCACGCCGAAAGGCCCTTCATAGCTGAGGACATCGCTCTTAGCCTTTGGGCCCATAAAACCGAAAAGCGTGGCTATGGACCAATAACCGCATTCACCAGCTAGATCCCTAAAATCTTCCAGAAGTAGATACTTATCCAGTGACCAATCCTTAACCGCTTCAACCAGTTTTAGGTCGAACCGCTTTGCATCTGGATGATATCCTGCTGGTGCATCAGGAAGCAGCCTATGGCTGAGATCTCCTGAAGCAATGAAGAGAACTCTTCTACCTTCAAAAAGCTGTCTCATGCAGGAGCCAAAAGTAATGTAACCTTTGGTAGAGAGCGAAAATGCATATCCCATAATTACCAATGGGGAACTAGGGCGTAAGTAGTAAAGAGGTACCATGGAACCATGATCCATGAGTCCGTAACGAATAGCTGATGCGCCGCATCCCTTAAGTGCATAGGCATCCTCAGTAGAACAATCGTAACGCATGGTCACGTGAGGAGCACCAAAGTCAGCAAAATCACCTGTGTATTTATCGGTAACCTGGACTGGAACCTTTTCCCCATTCAAAGCCACTGCATGAGGTGACATTATGAGTGTCACCTCAGGATTAAACTTCTCCACTTCAGATGCGGCTAATTTAAGTGCATCAATGGTTTTCTGCACTTTTTTCATTTCGTTTCCGCCTATTTCAGGAATGATTATAGGCGGATGACAAGAAATAATGCCCAATACAGGCACAACTCATCCCCCCAGTTCACTCAATCTCTTAATCACTTTACTGAGTGATTCCTCCAATGCTTTACGCTCTTCCCTCTGCTTTTCCACAACCTCTTGTGGTGCTTTTTTGATGAAATCCTCGTTCTGCAGCCTCTTGTCATATATGGCTATACGATTCTCTAAATCGGCTTGTTGTTTCTGCAGACGTTTTCTTTCTCTGTCAATATCTACCAAACCTTCTAATGGCACAAAGAACACTGTGTTTCCGACAACTACGCTGTAGGCATTTGAAATAGTTTGTGATGTGTGCTCAATTCCTGACACGCGTGCAAGGAATTTTATGTAGGGGAAGAACTCTTCCCACTCTTCCATATTTCCCTGTAAGAAAACACTTGGTATTCTCTGACTTGGCTTTAAGCCCAGTTCGGCACGAAGATTTCTTAGCCCTCTAACAGCTTCTTTCATTGTGGCAACTTTCTCAATGGCTTCCTCATCAACCACATGCTCGCTAAGCTTTGGCCAAGATTCCTCAACCAGGTAATTACTATGCCCCATCCGATCCCAAATTTCCTGAGTTACAAAGGGTAAGAAAGGATGGAACAACTTTAATGACTGCTCCAAAACCTCTTTGAGCGTCCAGTAGGTACTATAATTGGGATCCACTTTTGACATCTCAATGTACCAATCGCAGTATTCACTCCAGTAGAAACTCTCTATTTCCCTCAGAGCGGCGCCGAAATCATAAGCCTCAAAACATTCGCTAACAAATTGTTTTGTCTGCTCCAACCTGCTTAGTATGTAACGATCAGCTCTGCTAAACTGGTTTGGTGTTGTATCCAGCTGCTTACCTTCCAAAACACTCAGAACATAGCGAGCGGAGTTCCATATCTTATTTGTAAGGTTTTTACCGTGCTCCACCCTGGACTCGGAAAAATTCACATCCTGACCGCCCAAACTCATGGCTGATACAAGAGCGTAGCGAAGTGCATCAGCACTATACTCATCAATCATGTCCATGGGGTCAACCGTGTTACCTTTTGATTTACTCATCTTCTGCCCATGTTCATCTAAAACAAGGCCGTGTAGGAACACTTCTTCAAAAGGAATCTGCCCTGTTAGTGTGGTTGCCATGAAAATCATGCGAGCAACCCAGAAAAACAATATGTCGTAGCCAGTTATAAGCAGTGATGTGGGGTAATAATATTTCAAATCTTCAGTCTCCTCAGGCCACCCGAACACCTCGAAGGGCCACAAAGAAGAACTAAACCATGTATCCAGCACGTCATCTTCTTGTTTTACTGGCCCACCACATTTTGGACACTGCTCCACTGTTTCCTCTTCACTGGCAAACACGTACCCGCATTCTTCACAGGTATAAACAGGAATGCGGTGCCCCCACCAAATCTGTCTGGATATGCACCAATCACGTATGTTGTCCATCCAATCTTGGTAGACCTTTATCCAGCGCTCTGGGATGATCTGCACTTCACCTGTTTCTACTACACGCTTTGCTTCATCAGCCATGGCTGTTAACTTAACAAACCATTGGTCAGAAAGCATGGGCTCCACCACAGTGTGACACCTCTGACAATGGCCCACGGCATGCTTGTAAGGTTCTACCTTTTCAAGGTAGCCCTGTTCTTCAAGAGCTTGCACGATTTGCTTGCGAGCATCAAACCGGTCCATACCACTGAAAATACCTGCTTCCTCAGTCATTGAACCGTCAAGTCCGATAACCTGAATGGGTTCCAGGTTATGCCTTTGGCCAATGGCGAAGTCGGTTGGGTCGTGAGCAGGTGTAACTTTTACTGCTCCTGTTCCGAACTCGGGATCCACACTTTCATCCGCAATGACAGGGATTTTCCTTCCTACCAATGGAAGAATGACATGCTTTCCCACAACATTCTTATAACGTTCATCGTCAGGATGCACGGCAATGGCAGTATCTCCTAACATGGTTTCTGGACGAGTCGTGGCCACAACTATGAAGCCCTTCTGGTCTTCAAAGGAGTATCTTATAAACCACAAATGTGAGTCTTCTTCTTCATAAGTCACTTCAAGGTCAGAAATGGCAGTGCCACAACGTGGACACCAATTGATCATGTAGTGTCCTTTGTAAATGAGGCCTCTATCAAAGAGCTCTTTAAATGCCCGACGCACGGCTCTGGCACACACCGGGTCCATGGTGAAACGCAGCCTGTCCCAATCTACTCCGCAGCCCAGTCGTGTTATCTGATCTAAAATGGTATTGCCATAGCGCTCCTTCCATTCCCAAACCTTTTCCAAGAAAGCCTCTCGTCCCAGATCCTGACGACGTATGCCTTGCTGAAGCAAAGCACGCTCCACAACGTTCTGAGTTGCTATGCCTGCATGATCAGTGCCTGGAACCCAGCAGACATTGAACCCGTTCATTTTTTTGTAACGCACAATGGCATCTTGAAGCGACAAGTCCAGCGCATGCCCAATGTGCAGTGAGCCAGTCACGTTTGGAGGAGGTATGACGATACTAAAGCGCGGCTTGGCTTTGTCGATCTCACTGTGGAAAACCTTATCTTCCTTCCACTTTTTTGCCCATTTAAGTTCAGCAGTGGCATCGTACTGTGCTTCAAATTTTCCATCATTCATGTTTATCTTCTCCTCCTCGTCGGGTTGTTCGCATACTTTCGATTGTGCTCAAGTAATACTCCTTGAACTTAAGAAATGCTTGACTCCGATGACTTATCTGATTCTTGACCTGTGCTGGAAGCTGCGCAAAGGTTTTTTGAAGCGGGGGATAGTAGAAAACAGGATCATAGCCGAATCCGCCTTCACCAGCTGGCTCAGTTGCTATATAACCTTCTGCTACTCCTTCGAAGTAATGAGCAGCTCCAGTTCTATCCACATAACAAACCAAACACCGAAAACGAGCTGTTCTCTTCTGCCAAGGCACACCTTCTAAAAGCTCCAGTATTCTCATGTATTTCTCTTGATCCGATTTTAGGCCCAGGAACCTATTGCTGTGAATACCCGGCTGTCCTCCGAGGAAGTCCACTTCCAATCCTGAATCGTCAGCCAATGAAGGTAAATTGTACTTATCAAATGCAGCTTTTGCTTTTATGTAAGCATTTTCAGCATAAGTAGTTCCAGTCTCTTCAGGTAACGCACCTTCGTAAGGAATCAACTCCACAACGTCACCTATCAACTGAGAAATCTCACGGACCTTACCCAGATTTCCAGTAGCTAAAACCATTCTAATGCGCTCCATGGCTAAATTTTACAACGCAAAAGGTGGAATTCTGATAAAATAAAATACATGTATTATCCTGAGCGTCCACAAAACAGAAAAACCGTGTCGGGCGTTTTACTTTTTGCCATAGGGCTTTTCTTGGGAGCACTGCTCATCCTTGCCGGCAGACCAAACATTAACAATTCCACCTGTGTTCCAGAAAGAGTAGTAGAAACAGTAACCGTTGTCAAAGAAGTATGCACAGCGACTACAACACCGGGAACGGCAACAGGCAGTGCACCCGTAGTATCTTATGGATTCCCTACACCCTCTCAGGCCACCACTGCATCAAAAACGTTGTCACTACAGCTTAGTTACCCAACGGCCGATGAAATAAAAGCTGATTGGGTAGTGTTTAGCGGTAAGGTGACTAAAGGTAACAAGGGCGGCGCCTATTACGTAACATTTTGGTCAAGTAACCGACTGATCATGGTACTTAGAACAGATTTCAACGGCACTTTCAGCTACAAATTCACGCGGCTGCCTGCAGAAAGAAGCAGCAACATGAATGTAACGGTGTACGCCGTAGACAGCGACGGACGTGGTGTTTCTAACATCATCTCCAAAGTAATCTCTCCGCCTTAGCCATAGAGCAATCTTACACAAAAACAAAGAAGCAATAGCACTTGATCCACTCTGACCTCATTTGCGCTTATTCTTCATTTACTAAGATCTTCAATCACCGTGGTGAACAGCGAAGAAAAATCTTTCATGGAACCAGGAGTGAAAACCAGAGCAACTTTACCTTTTTCCACTTCCATCTTCACGCCTGTTTCAGCTAGCAACCGCGGCACGTTCAATCTGGGTACCACATCTTGTTCGCTACGGAATTCTAAAGAAACTTCGCCCAGGGTAAACCCGTTTTCTCTTGCCCACGCATCTAAAGCAAGGACTAAATCTTTAGCCTTGACCAACTCCACTTCATAAAGAGTAGAAGCCATGATCAGATCGCCTGCTTCCATGCCAGAATAAAGACGCATCTCAGCACTGAAGTACAAGCCTTCTTCCTCGTACCGAGCCTCCAAAGCTGTCATGAAACTTTCAGCACCTTCCAAGAAATCATTCCAATTGCTAACCTTCTGAGGTTCAGGTATTTCTTTAATGAGTTCAACATGGAGATCGGCGTTCATATGTTTTTCACTCTCCTTTTTTGCTCTCTTTTAGGTTTCTCCTACATGTTCTCTTTCTACAGCGTGCTATCCAAAAATGTCAGTTAAGCCAAACCCTTGCGTCGTAACCTTGGTTTCTTTCGTAGACCATCTGGTCATAGGAAACTTTACCATGATGGGCACCCTTAGAAACGGCTGATCAACAAATACTACACCAGGGCCCACCGAAGAAGCCATCTCTCGCTGCCGTGGTAATAAATGCTTGTATTCGTCGTGGCTAAGCTCTGCTGCCTTTTGGTGGCCAACAACAGTGGTAGAACTCTGCGTAACTACGCGAAAATCCACCTGAGATGCAGTTTGCTCTGCACCTACTAAGATTACGCCAAAAGAACGGCCTCTTTCTGCCACGTCCCTAAACAGCTTTACCATGGCTCCGCCTTCTGTTCTCGGCGCATATTTGTTCAGTTCATCAAGGAAAATGAAAACGGGCTCTTCTGTGGCTTTTGGATGAGCCATTTTCGCCTCCAAAACCTGCCTTAATACTGCTCCCACTACAAATGCTTGCATGGAGGAATGAAGTTTCGACAGATCGATGACTGTGATGCCTCCTTTTCTGTCCCATGCACTTCCAACGCTGTAGTTAAAACTGGGAGCTTCGGTAACCTCCCCTTGTAGGGTATGAGGAAAAGCTCTCCACAGCTTTGACAAGCCTTCCTTTTTCGCCAGTTTTAGCCGCCTTATAAAAGCAAACACAGTGGCACTACCCACCTCGTTTTCAGTGATGGCTTTGCTCCATTCCTTTAACGCATCCTCTTGACCTTCAGAAACTTCCGCTTTGTCGCCTAAAACAGCTCCTCTTAAGTAGTCGGTTAAATCATCAACAGTTTGAGGAATACCATAACTACCAAGAATCTGCTCAGGTCCTTCATTGCAGGCGTACAGTACAAGGCGAACTCTTTCGTAGACATTGTCTGGAATACTGCATTTGATATTTTGCAAGGCTCTGATAAAAATATCTCTCTTATCTCCAGCTCTTCCAACAGTTCTATTACCAATGGTACCTTTTCTTGTAAACTCCGTCACAGCTGCATCCACATCAAAGACAAGACGTTCCAAAAGTTCCTCCATTTTCTCCTGCACACTGAAAAGTAGAAGCTGCATGTTTTGACTCATGGACATTTCTTCCTGGTCCAGCGCCAGTTCTAAAAGGCGGTATCGAATAACATCTATGAAATCCCACCCGTAAACGCGTAAATTTTTTCCAGCGTCACTTCTGGACTTAATGTCTGGTTCTTCGAGTAACCTGGAGCCAACGCTTTTAGGGATTCCACAGTAATAGATGTTATCCAAAGGGAATTTCCACTCAGGATCAAGTCCCATGGCTGAGTACATGGAACTCCACATTTGCCTGTCTGCCTCGTCAGCCTTTAGCCAGTCCTCGCTGTCACAGTCGAGGAAGAACAAACTTTCCCCTTTCATGTTGAACACAATGTAACGCCCTTCCCGAAGAGCACTAGCATACCTGTCTTCTCCTTGTCCACGCTGCAACATGGCTGCCATGAGGAATGTTGCATAGCTGGTCTTTGCAGCAACACCTGACTGACCGCTTATATTTATGTGTGCCCCGTTCTCACCCAGTACAAAACCCAAATCTATGTAAGCAGGTTGTCCATTTATCATGACTCCAACAGGTAAGTGGGATTTACGCCTTTTCAGTTCATCAAAACGCAAGGCTTTTTCAACTTCTTCTTTCTCGGTTACCAAGAAAGCAGGCGTGCCAGGGGCAGGTACTGACAGCGGTTCATCAAAAACCTCACGCCCTTTGTAAAAGGCTCTAGTAACTGCCACAGCTGCCATATAAAACCTGTTGCCGGGAACTACCTGTTCAAAAACCGCCTTCTCTTTGAATCCAGAATCCACATCATTGTCCCACCTACTAAGGATGTCGTAAACGGTCCCATAGTAAATAACTTCCTGGTCGTTGTAAAACACACTTACACGAACCACGTCGCCAATGCGAACCCTTATGCTTTTACCATCCTCTGAAAACAAGTTCACATAAAACTCCGTAGGTGTGTTTTTCTCAATGCCCGAAACGATGCCGATAATGTTATCCGCCAAGTTTGTTCACCTCCCTGGCTACCTCAATACTTACTACCGAAGGATCTGGTAACAAGGCCCTCAAGTGCTTCTCCAACCAGTCCACTGTCATCAAATTGTAAGGAGAACGAGAATAAGGACCTACTCGGGATAAGGAAAAAACTGTTTCAGCTGCCATAAACGCAGTTTTTGCAAGCTCCTCACCACTACCTTCCTGCCCAACCATGTCAAGACGGACTATACCCTCCAAAGAAAAAGGATCGCCCACATCCATGATCCGTAAATAGGAGAAATACCGCCTTTTACCTATTTCTTCAGTATCCTTCCTATCTTCCATTTCCAATAGACAGCTTACCTGCCCAAGATCCAATTTCTTCACAAAGTTGGTAAAAATGTCCACATTACTACGAGGCTCCAAAGTCTTCACTAACCCTACCGGTCCATTTGCCCGTGTCAATGGATCCCCGAACTTCAAAGGACCATCCCTGAGTAAGATGCCTTTCCCACCCAACTCGCTTACCGCTTGATTCAAAGCCGACAATTCCAAGGCAGAACGCTTTTCACTGACTATGGTGTTCAAGGGTCTTCTCTCATCCCTGGGATTGTAAGCAACTGACCTAAAAGGAATATTGTAATACTCGTCTTCAAAAGGCATCTCAAGTAGCCCTTCAGGTACGAAAAGTACCAATTCCCTTCTTAAGGTGGGTAACAGCAGATCAGCTTTGGGCCACACCTCCACAGCGCCGGCAGCCAGACCCACCAAATAAACCCAGTTTCCGTCTTTCTGAAGCTTTCGCCTCATCAGCCTTTGCACACCATCTACAATGACGATGGGCCTGTTCATCTGTTCCACACTTAGGCGGGTTAGTACTTCTTCGCCTTGCAAGACTGGTGTGCAAGATACCACGTTCAGGCCTGAGAAGTCTTCAGGCAAAGGCGGTAAATTATCCCACATGGCAAATTCGCTGTCGTAATAAGACCTCTCCACACCTTGATGCAAAGAGAGCATTTTGAACATGGTTACTGTTTCCTTCTTAAACATTAAAGCCACTGGGCTTTCCCCCCATTCACGTAAAGCCGCCTTTGGAAGTTTATAGCAAATTCCTCAGAATGAGTGACGATACCAACCAAAATGGCACCGTCTTCCAAATTCTGAAGATACTGTGCCAGCTTTGTATTGTTCTCCTTATCAAGCCAAGCTAAGCCTTCGTCCAGAAAAATGGATTCCAGAGACCCAGCAAAATGTTGACTTATTGCAAACGCCAGAGACAGAGCTACCAAAACCTTTTCACCACCGCTTAAACTGCTTATGTCAGAGCTAAGTCCATCATCAAACACTACGTCGAAACGGAAAGAATCTGAGTCAAAGGTCAGATTAAACTGACCACCGCTCATTTCCCACAAAAGGCTGGAAGCTGAGGAGACAATTTCATTCATCATTTCCCCACGGTAAAAATCAGGAAAGCGGTCCGCTTTCAAATCATCCGAGAGACGGCTGAGTATGTTTAATTCCTTCTCCAACGCATCAAGCTGCACTTCTACTTGGTTCAACTCGGCCTCTTTCTGCAAAGCTTGTTCAATGGAAGCTTGTAGGCGACCTCGCTCACCGAGAAGAACTTCGTATTCACTCTTAGCTTGTTCGAGCTGAACTGGCAGCTCTTCACTAGCTACGTCGCGGTTCTCCAGCAAAGACAAGTACTTCTTCCGCTGTTCTTCCAACCTCTTTTCAAGTACGTCCAATTTACCTTTTAAGGCCCTTAGCTGATCAGCAGCTCCGCTCTCCTGCTCGCTTTTCAGAAGCTCATAGTCCTCATAGCTAATATGAGCTCTAGAAAGTTCTTCTTTCAGCTCACTTAATAAGGTGCTGACTTGGCCAGAAAGCTGTTTCATGCGGTGGATAGTCTCCTGCAAAGTATTTCTGATATCTTCTTCTCTCTCCTGAGTTTTTCTAAGTTCAACATTGGTTTCAGCCAAAGCAAGCATGAGATCCTGTCGCTGCTCCCTTACCTGCTGAGAAAAGGCTTCAAGCTCTTTCTTACGTCTTTCCATCTCCGCGATGCCTTGATCAGCTTGTGAAAGTTGTTCTTCCACGCTTCCTTTTAGTAAGGCTTCTTTTATTTCCTTCTGATTGCAAAGCCGCTTCAAAGTACTGCAGTATGTACTCTTTAACCTGTCTCTCTTAGACTGTATCTGCTCCTCAAGTTGGCTCACGCGCTGATTACGTTCCAGTAACGCTTCACGCTGAGCAGACAACCACATCTGAAAAGCATCAAACGATTTCACGCTTCCCATCTTTTCCAAAACTGCCAGATCGAGCCGCGATTCACATTCTTTAATGACCTCACGGAGCTCAATCTCCTCTTTGTCAAGTTTGGCTTTTCTTTCATTGATAATTCTCTGCTGCTGCTCCAGGTGATACCGCTCCATCTCCAGCTGGCTAAATTCCATAAGCACGTCCTCAGGCAAGGGAATCTCCCTAAGCTTGGTAATTTCGCTGCCACAGACTGGGCACGTATCACCAACATGAAGAGGTTCAGCTAGACGGCTCACCAAAAAGTCCTGTTCCAAGTTGGGATAATCCTGACTTAGAATGGATATACGCTCTTTTAGGGTCGCTTGGGACTGTTCCAGTATGAATAGCTCTTTTTCAACTTCCTGTTTCTCTTTCTCCACCTTTTCCATATTCTGCTTCGCACTGAAATAACTGTTTATTAGCCCATCAGACGAAGAAACCACTTCAACAAAATGCTCCAATTTGTTGATTTCAGACTTGAGTTTTCTTTCCTCGAGGACTAGCTGGAGAACTTCTTCGCTAGTCAAGCGGCATTGAACAATTGCATTCCAAGCTTCTTCTAAATAACTGCGGAGTGCTTTCAAATCCTCCAAGCTTTGAGCCAGGATTTCCTTCTCTTTAGATAAATGCACATCATCTTCAAGACTGTTTAACTGTCCTTCGATCTGCACAACTCTTAGTTTAAGCTCATTTATCCTTTCGGACCAGTTCGACAAGTCCTTTCCCAGCTTATCCTTGTTCTTCGTTAATTCCTCAAGCTGGATTTGCCACTGCTCCAGCTCAGCATATTTTGACCTGAGCTCTTTTATAAGTCTTATTCTCGTATCTCGTTCAGCTGCTTCCTTAAGCTTTTCTATTTCACTTCTTAAAGCCGCTATGTCGGCCTCGGTGTTTTCCATATCTCCTTTGATTCTCTGCACTTCTTCTAGTTCTTTTGCAGCCTGTTCAAAAACCTGCACCCTTTCAATAACCTGCTTCATGTTCTCTTCCACGTCTTGAAGTTCCTTTTCCAAATCCTTGGCAGAAGGGCCTTGTTCCAAAATCTCCTTACGTTCCAGAAGGGCCTTTACTTTAGTTTGCAGTTCCCTAAGATCTCCGCGCACAAGTTCTTGCATTTTAACTAAATGATCGGTTTCCAAAATGGCATCAAAGATCTTACGTCTTTTATCTGGTTTTGCCTCTACAAGTTCTGTTATTTTACCTTGACCCAAGAACACCGTTGCCGCAAAAACCTCTGGCGTCAAGCCCAGAATATCTTCAACCTTGTTGTTTACCTTAACTACACCTGTTTCAGGAACAAGCCCGGCATGGCCGCTAAGGTCGTATAACCAAGCATTATGACTTACATCATCTTTCTTATGAACGCCTCTCACCAGCTCGCGACGTACCAGATATTCTTTGCCTTGCTGCACAAAGGTGAAACTCACAACAGCCCTGGCCGGATTATCGGAACTGTGCTGAGCATTCCTGTTTATGACAGCGGTGTTTTTGACATCACCAGGAAGCCTCATTGTCTTACCATAAAGCGCAAAATACATGGCTTCCAAAATGGATGATTTCCCAGAGCCGTTAGGTCCTGTTATGACAAATACACCCTGCTCTGGAAACTCTAGTGAAAGATTTTTCAGGCCCAGAAAATTAGTAACTTCGAGCTTTTTTGGTTTCATGACTTATTCTCCTTAGCTTTCCTCAAGTAAGAAGAGAATCTCCTAAGAAGTTCATCTCGCTTGTCCTCTGCCAGTTCTGGATAATGGTTCAAATACAAACCATAGGCCTCTTCCAAAGAGGAAAACCTAACCTTGCTTTCTCCTTCACCCGTTGATCCTTCATTTCCACTACTTACGGCACTCTTGAGTTCCACTACGACCACCGGCTCTAAGTCATACAGCTTTTGAACGGTGACCAGATCGCCTTCTTTAAGCACCGCTTTAACATAACCGTTGGTTCTCATGATTTCTTCACGCACTTCAGGTGTGACCGGTCCTGCGACTTCCACACGTTTCAGAGGTTTCTGTGAAGAAAACTGAATAAGCTTGCAGTCTGGGCCTTTAGGGCTTAAGTCAACAATCCAAAAGCCTTGCGTACTTCCCATTTCACCAAAATCTAACTTGGCCACACCGCCTGGGTAACATCCCACAATTCTGCCTGTGGAATCATCCTTTATCATTTGAGCATTGTGAATGTGTCCCAGTAAGGCGAAATCAAACTGTGACAGCGCACTTTTGGGTATGGGCACATCATTACCACCCAGTTCCGAATAAGCCAGCCCCTCTACCACACCATGTGTTATTAGTATTCTGTAATTAGCATCCCAAGAGCATGAGCGAGGAGATAAATCATTCAATACAACTTGCTTCGCAGTATCCTTCACGCCATCACTGGTTAGTTTTTGATAAGGCTGGAGCACTTTTCTTGCATCAAAGTAAGGCAGAATCACTATGCACACCTTAGTGCCATTTAAGTTCAGTTCCAATTGGCCAAATTTATCAACGATGTAAACATCTTTTTTACGCGCAAACTTATCAAAGCTGACCAAACCACGCCAATCATGGTTTCCTAAAACACCAACTACGGGTGCGTGTTCAGACAAGGCATAAAGGTAATCCATGAGCCAACGCTGTTTCTCACCCTCTAAGGGAACCCAATAATGAGTAAAATCACCAGTAACGGCAATTAAATCCACTCGCTCTTGACTAAGAAAATCTAATATTTCATTTAAACAAGCTTGAATTTCTGGAGTTCTATCCTGTGGCTTTCTTCTCCAGGTCACAGCCCCTAAATGCCAATCACCTGTCACCAAAACCCGCATTTTTTCTCATTCACTTCCTGTCCCACCAAAATCTATCAAAGAACACATTCTTGCTGCTCACATGCATGGGAACGGCTATGGCAACGCTGCCTTCAGGGCATAAACCCAAACTCTTGCATGCTTCACCCAAAGTCCACTGAATCCTGTTGTCCACACCAAAATCGTTAAACACATCCACTGCCACCCCTAAGCCAATCCCCAAATCCAAGGCAGAAAACACACAGAAGGTTTTCCCTTGACGAGCACTGTCGCAATCCATCTTACACAAACCGCAATTTAGGTTCGCTGGCTTCTTGTCTTCTGCGTAAGCCAGAAGCAGGATAAAATCCTTATCTTCCAAAGTCTTTGCGTCCCTACTGTAGAATGGCCACTTATCTTGAAACTTCTTCGCTTCATCCAAGATGGTACTTAATGTTTCTCTGTCTTCGATAAGCTTGACATCGATGCTATCCCGACCCAGCGCCTTAGGTGCCGTTAGCATCTTCTGAGAGGCAAGTACTCCTGCCAAATGTAAGCCTTCCTTAACAATGTCTGCGCGGTCCACCTCAGTTCACCTCCAGCATTCGTATTCTAAGGAGTACAAAACCTTGCACAATATTTTCATTCCTTAACTGGACATGGTGAGGCACTTTCAAAGCTGCAGGAGCAAAATTCCAAATAGCTCTTACCCCGGCACTAACCAAGAGATCACAGACCTGCTGAGCGCTGTTAGCAGGAACTGTGATTACACCACACTGTACATGCTTCTCCTTTACAAAGCCTTCTAGCTCTGAAAGAGCAAGTATGGGAATATCACCCAGATTTTTTCCTACCTTTTCGGGATCCACATCAAATAGCGCCAGCACTTGCATATTGTTTTTCCTTAGTCCATCATAGTTAGCCAGAGCTGATCCTAGTCTGCCTGCACCAACAATTACGGACTTAACGTTAACGTCCAACTTCAACAGTTTTCGTAAGTAGCTTTTTAACTCTTGCACGGGGTAACCCTGACGAGGCTTGCCCTTTATGTCGCAGTAAGTCATATCCTTTCTTACTAAGTCTGGTGAAATCCCTAATGCTTCACCAAGCATCTGCGAGGACACCCAGTTTATTTCAGGTGGTAGTGATTCCACATATGAATAGTACAGGTAAAGTCTTTCAAGCACCACCCACGGTATCATATCAGCATCAACCTCCTCCGCCCACCTTGAGGGCATACAAATCATGCACACAATTCACATCAAAACCCACAAACACGCACATATGAAAACTTACACTGTTAGGCACTGTTACCGTGCCATATGGCTCTAATTCAATTATAGAGGAAACACACTCATTATGGCAGCTGTATGCATGTTCAACGCTTAATAAACATCAAACGCGCTGCCACCTATGAACTCACGCAATATGGAGGTGCTGGGAACGTAGGCAGAGGGACATGTTTCAAAGTAACTCAGCAATGTTTTAAGTCTCCACGCATCAGGGTATTCCTTGACCGTTTCTGGAATTTGAGAAAGCAGCGGGTCAGCAAAGGGTTTAAGCACGAGAAGCTCATAAGGCAAAGCGCTGTTAAAGAATGCATCAGCTTCCTGTTGATAAGGGAAAATGTACTTATCTTCTCCACGTCTAACTGAGGGCCATTGACGAAGCGTTTCTTCTGCTAAGTAAGCTCTGTAAAAACTGTCTCTGACCATGCGACGGATGAGCCGAGCATCAGTCGTGTAAGTGCGGTTTACTTCGTCCAAGTTAAGATGCGCCAATGCACTCACGTAAACCTTGTATTTCACATGAGCAGGCACACCCTGAGTGGTGCGCGGATTAAGAGCATGGATGCCCTCCAAAATGAGCACTCCGTTTTCAGGAAGTTTGAGCTTTTTTTCCTGTGTAATTCGTGCCCCTCGCACAAAGTCATACTTTTTAACTTCTATTTCTTCACCATTCAGAAGCTGGTTGATATCCTGCACCAAAGTTTCCAAATCAACTGCCTCCAGTGAATCAAAGTCATAATTACCGGCTTCATCGCGAGGCGTCAATTCCCTAGGCAAAAAGTAATCGTCGGTCCCCATATTGATTGGCCTTAATCCATTCACTCGGAGCTGAACTGCCAACCTATGAGAAAAACTTGTCTTTCCGGAAGATGAAGGACCAGCAACAAGAATTAGCTTCGCTTCTTTCTTTTTAATCTCGTCTGCGATGTAGGAAACTCTCTTCTCGTGCAGTGCCTCTGCTACCTTAATAAGCTCCGTAATCTCACGACCCTGAGTTAAAGCATTTATGTCGCCCACATCGCTTATCCCAAGCACCTTGAGCCATTGATCGTATTCAAAGAACGCTTGAAACAGTTTTGGTATTTCCTCGAACTGCCTATCTTCTGGAACTACTACGAAGCCAGGTGCATAGTTTATAAGGTTTATGCCCTTGACCATGCCCGTACTGGGCAAAAGCGGAAGCCAAGAAACCTCTCCATAATCCTCACCGTAGAATAATTGATGTTTTACATTTCGGTATTTTGTTAAACTCTTAACACCCCTAACAAACATTGAACTGGGGATTTCCGCGCCAACATTTACAACAGACCACTTTATGGGTATGTCTTCCTCAATAAGTTTTTGCACTTCCTGTTTCAGCGCTTTTATTTCCTCATCCTTTAGGGGCTCATCCATGCTGCAAAAGATTCCTGAACCATAGGAGTACTTAACCTCCATGTACTTTTTACCAAACAGTCTGTACGCCGCCATTCCAACTACGAACATGGAGGATCGCTCAGCAATGCGTTGACCCAGTACAGTTCCCCTTCTTACAAGTCTTAGTGCTCCATCGCTGAGTACTGGAGCTTGCAATGGGAGAATGTCCTCACCCACATGAATGGCAACAGCCTCTTCTTTCTCCAGCAGTGTTAAGCAATCTTGTTTAGCCTTTATTGCTTCCCAGAAAGGTCCTCCATGAGTGACCTCCAGCTTAAAGAGCCCCTCCACTGAAAGGTAATGCGTCACAGCATTTTCTCCTCTTTCCACATTATTTGGTCTTCACATACATACTTCCTTATTGGTGTTACGATTATATTACAACTCCAGCAAAAGGAGGCGCATTAACATATCATGTCCCTAAAGGAAAAATTACAAGAAGACCTAAAGAATGCCATGAAGGCCAAAGATAGCGTTAAATTGGAAGTAGTACGGTCTGTGGTGACTGGCACAAAAAACCTGGAAGTGCAGAAAATGGGAGAAGCAGATGACAACGATGTGCTGCAGGTAATCAAACAAGAAGTTAAAAAACGTAGAGAAGCCATTGAGATGTACCAGAAAGCAGGCAGAACAGACCTTTTAGAACAGGAAAAGGCAGAGCTTTCCGTTTTAGAGAGCTATTTGCCGCCTTTGATGTCAGAGGAAGAAATTAGGCAGGTAGTAAGAAACCACATAGAAAAACTACAGCCAAAAAGCATGAAGGAGCGAGGTAAGATTATGGGCTCATTGATGCAGGAGCTAAAGGGAAAAGCTGATGGCAACACAGTGGGCAGTATTCTGGACGAAGAATTGGAAAAACTTTTTGGTGGAGGGTAAGAAGCCATGGAATTGGAGTGGAGCGAAACAGCATTAAGAGTCCTAGAACAAAGATATCTTCTCAGAGACGAAAACGGCAACATCGTGGAAACCCCTGAACAGCTTATGCACCGTGTAGCACATGGACTGGCACAGATTGAGACTGTTTGGGGCGCCACATCTGAACAAATCTCATCCGTGGAACAGGACTTCTTCGACATACTTTGGAAACGCGACTTTTTACCAAATACCCCTACGTTGTTTCATGCAGGTTTGCCTAAAGATCCCAAGTACAGAGGCAGACGATTTATGTCAGCATGCATAGTACTCCCCATAGAAGACAGCATCGACGGTATTTTTAAGACCCTATGGGATGCTGCAAAAATAATGCAAGCAGGTGGCGGTGTAGGTTATGCCTTTAGCCGTTTAAGACCAAAAGGCTCTCTCGTTAAGAGTAGTGGTGGAAAATCCTCTGGACCTGTGTCTTTTATGCACATTTACGATGTCATGGTAGATGTGGTGGCACAGGGAGGTAAGAGGCGCGGAGCACAGATGGGTGTTCTAAACGTTCACCATCCAGACATCTTGGAATTCATCGACGCCAAGAAGGAGAACACCAGTGGCCAAGGTCCACTCCATAATTTCAATATCTCTGTAGCTGTTACAGAAGAGTTTGTTCAAGCTTACAAGGAAGATACTACGTTTAAGCTCGTGGCACCCCATACTGGAGAAGTAGTGGGAGAGCTCAATGCACGTGAAGTAATGCACAAAATAGCTGAGAATGCCTGGCGCACAGGAGACCCAGGCATTATCTTCATCGACCGCATTAATCAATTGGACTACCTAGATGATGGCCGCATTGAAGCTACCAACCCGTGCGGTGAACAGCCTTTGCCGCCTTACGGTTCTTGCAATTTGGGCTCCATAAACCTCAAACACATGCTGAAGAAAACAGACAGCGGTTACCAGTGGGACTGGGAGAAATTCCAGCGAACCATAAGATTGGCAGTACGCTTCTTGGATAACGTCATTGAAGCTAACGACTACCCCATACCCGAACTCGAGGATTATGCAAAAAAAGCAAGAAGAATTGGTTTAGGCGTGATGGGGTGGGCTGATGCTTTGTCTTTACTTGGCATACCATACGATTCCGAGGAAGCTCTAGAAGAAGCAAGAAAAGTGGGAGCATTCTTAAAGGAGAAATCCCACCTGGCTTCCCAGGAGCTTGCCCAGGAACGCGGAGTGTTTGAGTTTTATGATCAAAGTAAGTGGAAAGAGCTCGGCATTCCCATGAGAAACGCTGCCGTAACCACCATAGCTCCCACAGGAACATTATCTATACTAGCAAACGTAAACAGTGGTATTGAACCTTACTTTGCTTTGGCTTTTGAAAGGAAAATCACAGCAGGTACCTTCCACGAAGTCCAACCCACGTTGCTGGATGTACTAAAGGAACGCGAGCTGTACAGCGAAGAATTGGTTCAAAGAATCATAGAAAACGAGGGTAAACTGCGGGATTTAGAAGATCTGCCAGAGGACATAAGAAATGCTTTTCCCACTGCCATGGAAGTCGCTCCAGAATGGCATGTGCGCATGCAAGCAGCATGGCAGGAGAACATAGACAGCTCCATTTCTAAGACGGTGAATCTTCCTTACCAGTCCACTGTTGAAGACATAGAAAACATCTATCTCCTGGCCTATGAACTAGGAACGAAGTCCATTACCGTATACAGAGATAAGTCACTAGAACTGCAGGTACTTAACGTGCCATCAACTTCGCCCAAAGAACGTTCATCAGAAGAAACTCAAGAACCAAGACCAAAGAGGATATTCCCGAAACGACCAGAGGTGCTTACAGGTTTCACGAAGAAATTCAGAACAGGCACAGGTACGTTATACGTTACCGTAAATGTGGACGAAAACGGCCGTCCCATAGAGGTATTCACAAATGCCAGTGGATCAGTAGCACCAGCTGAAATTGAAGCCGTGGCAAGGCTTGTCTCCATTGCCCTGCAGTACGGTATCCCACTGGACGAAATCGTGGACCAATTGGTGCAACCGGTAGATCCAGTAAGCTACAAGCTCTCCCCTGAAGGCCTAAGAAGCACTGCCCACGGTATTGCTCTTGCATTAAAAGAAGCCGTCAGTAAAGGACTGAATATTTTGGGAAATGGCTTGAAGAGTGCAACTTCTTTTTCATTGACTTTGGAAGAGACAAATGCTAGTAAAAAAACCACAGTTCCACCTAAGCTCGATAAAGAACAAATAGACACCATGAAAGCAGTTTACGGCGATGAGCGTGTCCAAGAACTCCTAAATAGCATGGGCGTAACACTGTGCCCGGTATGCGGCACACCCATGGTAAGCGCCGAAGGCTGCCTCATGTGCCCCAATTGCGGCTATAGCAAGTGCGGATAGCGTAAGAAAAAGGGCCCCTTACGGGGGCCCTTTTTCTTAATGGCTTATGCTACTACGCAAAAACGCTGGGAAAAATCTACTCAGGTCCAGAATCCTCTTCTTGTATTGACTGAGGCTCTTCTTCATTACTTGGTAAGAAATCCGGTAGATGGAAAAAGCTAATTGCTAGCATGACCATGCCAACAAGATCCACTACCAGTCCCACAAGGACAATGCTGAGAATCCTTCCCCAGAAAAATCCAATTACCCGATCGTTCAAACTATGAAACACCAGTTATTTTGCCCACATTCTTGTAAATGTTTCTGTAAAGTATGCCCGTAATTATGTTAATAACGTACGCAATAATGGCCGCCCCTAATGCTGCCATGACAACAGTTCTTCCGGCCCCTCCCGGTCCAAAGGGATTGGGAAACAGGCGGTCGCACATGGGACCCATACAGTCAGCGCCAGGCCTTTCAACATAAGCCTTATAAGCTCCCAGCGTTAGTGCTACTGCAAACGCAGCAACGTAAAGCCACACTATGTCCAGGATCATGGCGATAATAAATGAGTTTCCAGAACCTTTATACTCCGTGTCCCTAACGATGTCCAGAACCGACAGCAGAAGCAGTACCACTCCACCAATTAAGAGAATGGCGTTCGGAATGACCAAACTGATCACGTACAGAATAGAACCAATTTCACCTAATGTTCTTGCTTTGGAAATGCTTTTACCCAACCCCATCACCCCCTATAATGGCTGGGGGAGGTGGACTCGAACCACCACTACAGGATCCAAAGTCCTGCGTCCTGCCCATTAGACGATCCCCCAACACGTGTAACCAAACAACAGAATTATTTTATCATGACAGAAGCTTTTCTTCAAACCACGTTACAGGATAGTGTTCCCAATAACCATTGTAAATCAGGTAGATTAACAAATGACAATGTCAGAACCATGCGATCAGCAAAACCAACCACGGCATCAATGGAGATGATACTTAGCATGCACTCACCAAATAATCGCGCTTGAAGCACAAAAAGGTTGTCAGCTAAAACCAATCAGGTCAACAAATAGCAGTATTATTGGTTATAAGGAGTTTACACCATACCAAATTTGTTTAAGGTCTTCCAGAAGGGCTTCATTGCGTGCTGCAATGAGAACACTATTTGGACCTTCCTGCCAGTAGCTACCACCAGATACTTCCACCAACAACCTTCCAGCTGCCACATCCCACAGTTCAAAACGTGGTAGAAGGAATGCGTCCAACGCACCTGAAGCGACGTAGGTCAAACCCAGTGCAGCCGAGCCCAGCATCCTTAAACGCATTGCTTTCTTTTGGACCGCTGACAAAAACTTGCTATAACCAGCAGCAAAGGGATCGTCTTTTCGGGGTGTCCCCAAACCCACAAATGCTTCCTCCAAAGTACTAACCTTTCTACTGTTACTTATCACGGCATTATCCAAAAAAAGATGCTTGCCATCAGACCAATAGATACGCTTGCTAACTGCTTCCCCCACTGCCCCTAAAACGGCCTTGTCCCCTTCCATGAGTGCCAAAGAGACAGCAACCATGGGCAGACGAACAGTAAAATTTACGGTACCATCTATGGGGTCCAACACCCACAAACGTTCCCCTCGACTCTTCACACCGTATTCTTCACCCATGAAACCGTAATTGCTGTATTCTTGCAGAAAACTCTGTAGTTTCTTCTCAATCTGTTTATCCAGAAACGTTACGCGATCATCCACACCTTTAGGTTCCCAGGAAACTGCACTGCACCAGTACTCTCCTATTTCGTCAAGCGCCATATTAACAGCTCTAAGCATGACAGTTTCCACTGATTGCTCAGTCATTATTATCACCGCCGTTATTCCCAAGGATGGCATTGACAACCCTTTGTGGGCTGTAGAAATCAATGTCATCAAGCTGCTGACCGAAACAAACCAGTTTAACAGGGATTTTTAGCTCATCCCAAATCGAAAAGATCATTCCACCCTTTGCCGTACTATCCATTTTCGTTAGTACTAAACCCGTTATGGGCGTACCCTGGACAAACGACATGGCCTGACGGTAACCCTGAATCCCTTGCGTACCATCTAATACAAGTAGCACTTCCTGAGGGAATTCCTCAGAAAACTTCTTGCCAACTTTGATAAGTTTGCTCAACTCATCAATTAAGGCCCTGGAAGTGTGAATTCGCCCAGCTGTGTCAACCAAAAAAACAGACGCCTGCGGGTTCTCTGAAAGGGCCTTGTAAAGAATGGAACCGCTGTCCGAACCACGCTCCCCGCCCACATATGTTACAGGCATGCGATTCACTAGCGTGTTCAATTGATCTTGTGCAGCAGCTCTGAAGGTGTCTGCACCCACAACGACAACGTTCTTTCCTTGTTTTGCGTACATGTGTGCTAACTTTGCTACTGTGGTAGTTTTTCCTACACCGTTCACACCTATGATAAAGAATACTGAAGGCACGCTGGTATCTCTGAGAGGCTCAAAAGGTGGAGCTTCATTCAAGAGAACTTCTCTTATGACATCTACGTTGTTGCCTTTCTCCTTAATCTGTTCCAAAAGTGCTTGAGCCTTCTTCAGACTAAAATCAGCCATGATTAGTTTTGAAAGCAGCTCCTCCTCCTGCTCGGGAGTAAGAGCTTTTCCCTGCATCTTCAGTACAGTTTGATGAAAAAACGCTTTAAAACCATCTAAAAGGCCCATTTACATCACACCCCTAACCAATTCTCCAAAGTTACCGCAGTAAGGACCTGCCACCAATTCCTCTGACAGGAATTCGGAGCTATGAAGGCCTATCTGCAAAACCGCTATGCCAGCAGCCATGAAACTCTCATATGCTCTGCGAGACCAGTAAAGTGCTTCTTCCATGGACAAGGGCTGGTAAGTACCGCTCTCGTACATTTTCTGCAGCTCAGTCCCGCGAAGAACCAATGTTGGGAAATACCTTACCCCCCATGGTTTAAGGGAAACCGTCTTGGAAATGGTCTCCTCTCTGTGGCGATCAGTTTCACCCGGTAGCCCGACCATGAGTTGAAAGACTTCCCGAAAACGTCCTTTTAACAGCTCATGCGCCCGTTTTACATCTTCCTCCGTATGACCCCGCTTAGACAAACGTAGAACCTCATCTGAAAAGCTCTCTACTCCAATCTCTACCGTGCTTACGCCGTAATCAACGAGTATCTGGATTATGCTTTCGTTTATTTCGTCTGGTCGAGTAGAAATTCTTATGCCCTTTATCTTTCCGATCTTTAGAAAAGTCTGAAATGGCTGAAGTATGTCCTTCAAAAGGTTTTCCGAGCTAGTTGGCGTACCGCCATAGAAAGCTATTTCGTCATAAACCAGATTACTTTTTTGGATGTAATGAAAAGCTTCTTCAATGCTTTCCTTCCATGGCTTAATGCGCTCAGCCGCCCTCTGGTTACAAAACACACATCGTTGTCTGCATCCAGCGTGAGAAAGGAAAACAGGATAAATCCTCATTTAGTATAAAGATTTGATTCTATTATATCCACTACATCCTTAACAGTTTTTATCTGTTGCAACTGCTCATCACTGAATTCAAATCCAAAAACCTGCTCCACACTAAGAGCAAGGTCTACTAAATCCAAACTATCCAAGTTAAGGTCATTCACCAGATCTGACTCCATGGTGATCTCTTCCTCTTCAACAGTAACAGTATCTTTTAGGATGTTCTTTAGCTCCTGGAAGATCTTTTCTCTCTCCACCTTACTAGTTCCTCCTTCACTGCGCCAATGGTATTTCGTTCCATAAGTAATTTACCAGTACGCAGAGCATTATATACCGCCTCAGGGTCACTTTTACCATGTCCCTTTAACACATTACCTTTCAAACCCAAAATAGGACTGACACCATAGGTTCGATAATCAAATTTCTTAAACGTTTGGTACAAACTCCCTTTTACTAAGCCCAAACCGATTTTCTCTTTGAGGCCCTTCTGACTAATGTCCTTCAGTGTGTGTTTCACCACTTCCAGTACACCCTCAGCAGTTTTAAGAAAGACATTGCCGAGAAGTCCCCACGTTACTACCACATTCACAGCTGGTAAAAGGAGCTGATCTGGTTCTACAAAACCAACAAATTCAGGCACGTCAGCCATAAGTTGAGCTGCTTCCTGAATCAATTTCGAACCCTTATGTCTTTCCTTTCCAACGTTAAGAAGGGCAACAGATTCAGCATCATGTCCTTCCAAAGATTTATAGTAGGCACAACCATAGGCAGCAAAATCTAAAAGATCAGCAGGGTCCACATCAGCATTTGCTCCCGCATCTACGAATACCCATGTGGAACCCTGCACAGAAGGCATGGCGACACAAATGGCTGGCCTAATATGAGCCTCCAGTCTTTTGACATAAGCAACGCCACCGATGACCAAAGCTCCGGTATTGCCGAAGCTTATAAGGCCTTCTACTTCACCGCTAGCAACCATTTCTAAGCCCTTGCACATACTACTGTTTCGTTTTCTTAGCACCACCGTAGGTTCATCCTCTTGCTTCACTACTTCGTCACAATAAACTACTCTGACGCTACTGGAATCCCTTACTACCTCACCTTTCGAAACCAAAACGAGAAGCTCATCCTCATCACGATGGTCATGGGCGTAACGGTACACACCTTCCAGCAAAACGCCCGGAGGTTGATCTGCGCCCATGAGATCCAGGGCGATTTTCATTTTTAATTAGCCTTTCTCTTCCTTCTCAATCTTGATTTTTTCTTCCCCACCATACCATCCACAGTTAGGACAAACCGTGTGAGATGGTATGAGCTCATGACAATGCGGACACTCGATTAAGTTCGGTACAGTGGCTTTGAAATGAGCTCTTCTCTGATCTCTTTTCATCCGTGTTGGTTTCTTCTTTGGTGCACCCATGTATTATTTCCCTCCTTCATCCAATATGAACTCAACAAACTGCAGCTCACCAAGAAGCTCTACAGGCCCAGGACACTCATCCCTGCAGATAACTTTTGTTGGTAAACTGCTAAGGATGTATTCGCTCAACAATTCTATCACATTCACTTGGCCGTTTGGTGTGTAAAAAGTTGAAATGTCCTCTTCTGAAAGTCTTTTTTCTTCTCCAGTGGGCACTGGTTCACGACCAATAATGAAAACTTCCTCACTACCAAGCTCTATGTGCTGCCAGAACATTTCACCGCAACGGTCACAAGGCACTCTTACATCCACAGATCCGTCTACTCTAAGGTCGAATTTTGCAAACTCCCACTGTTCCACCTCCAAGGTTCCTTGTAGGTTTCTAACCTCGTAAGGGAGTTGCAGGCTATCCTGTAGTAAAGACAGATCCAGCTTTTTATAGCCCTTTTCGCGCCTTACGGCATTTAGATCAATCGTTCTTATTTCGTCTATGTCAATCCCCTCACAATCTCGTAAGTATCACGGGCGATCATGAGCTCTTCGTTGGTCTTGATGGACATGACCACCACTTTAGAATCTGCAGCGCTTATTATAGCATCTCCACGAGAATTGTTTTTCTCCTTGTCCAACTTTATGCCAAGAAACTCCAAGCCTTCGCAAACCATCTCACGGACAATAGGTGAGTTTTCGCCCACACCTGCTGTGAAAATGAGCACGTCCACCCCACCCATGACAGCAGCGTAACCACCTATGTACTTCTTCAAACGGTAGCAGTAAACCTCCATGGCCTTCTTGGCTTCTTCATCACCCGCTGCCATCCAATCTTCAATATCCCGCATATCAAAGCTTCTACCCCGGACTAACCCAAAAACGCCACTCTTCTTATTCAAGAGGTTATCCACTTCATCAAAGGACATGCCCAGTTCACGCATCATCCAAATGGGAATGGCAGGGTCTAGATCCCCTGAACGGGTTCCCATAACCAACCCTTCCAATGGAGTGAAACCCATGGAAGTATCAATGGATTTACCACCCTGAATAGCGCAAACAGAAGCACCATTACCTAAGTGGGCACTAATAATACGTAGCTCAGATAGAGTTTTACCAAGCCTTCTTGCAGCTTCCATGGCAACGTAGCGGTGACTTGTTCCATGGAAACCATAGCGTCTTACTTTGTATTTCTCATAAAGTTCAATGGGAAGCGCGTAAAGATAGGCCCTTTCAGGCATAGTAGCATGAAATGCGGTATCAAAAACACCAACCATGGGAACTTCTGGCAGCACCGCTTTAGTAGCGTATATACCTGTGAGGTTCGGTGGATTATGCAGTGGAGCCAGGTTCTTATTTCTCTCCAAAGCTTCAATGACTTCCTCGGTAATTAGCACAGAACCTGTAAATTCTTCTCCTCCATGAACAACCCTATGACCCACAGCACCAATCTCCTGTAACGTAGTGATAACGCCGTACTCATGTGAGGTGAGCGTGTTCAAAACCCACTGCAGAGCATCTTTGTGATTAATAGGTTCCTCTTTGTCAAACTTTATTTTGTCCGTACCCTTGGAGTAGCTGAGGAAGGGTTTATCCAAACCAATTCGTTCAACGATGCCTTTAGCCATTACTGATTCATCTTCCATGTCAAAAAGCTGAAACTTCAGAGAACTGCTTCCTGCGTTAAGCACCAGAATTTTCATTGTTTCACCTCCAATTTCTCTTTTAACGCCCTTTCCACAGTTGGCGTCACAAATTCAGAAACATCCAAGCCAAAACTGACCATTTCTTTTACTAAACTCGAAGACACAAACTGATAACGTAAACTAGTAGGCATCAAAACAGTCTCCACCTGGCTGTTCAGGTATTTATTGGCTAGGAATAGCTGTATCTCGTACTCATAGTCGCTAACAGCTCTTAAACCTCTTATTATGAGCCTTATACCATGCTCTTCCAAATAATGAACCGTGACCCCTTCATAGCTGTCTACGATAATGTTGCTGGGAGCATTACTTTCCTCTATGGCTGATTTAGCCAACCTAACGCGTTCTTCCAAGGAAAACAGTGACTTCTTCTGCAAATTACTTAGTACAAGCAGTGTCACTTGGTCGAATACCTGTGCAGCTCTAACAAGTATATCCAAATGCCCTTTCGTTATGGGGTCAAAAGTACCAGGATAAACTACCTTCGTCATTTTGCGTTCAACTCCTCACTTAAGCTCCCGTAGTAGATACACATTATGGTGTCCTTTTAGTGACTACTGTCACACCACATATAAGATTATCACAACACTTAGTACGCTCCACACTGAAATGAGTTTGTGTGTTAAACGATCTTTCTAATTATGAGGTAACATAGAATAAATGAAGAATTTCAGTGTCAAAAAGATTTTAGCTTGTACGCTTTTGGTTGTTGCATTATTCGGGCTATGTTTTTTTGCTGTGCGCAGAGAGAACAAACCCACGCTTGCGTTTACAGATTTCAGGCAAGTCGCTTCCTTAACAGATAAGGTATCCACGGTATGGTGGTCAGATAATTTACTACTACAGCTTTCTAAAAGTGGTGAGCTGTTTTCCACAGATCTGCGTGCAAAAACTTCCACATTGCTAATTGAGAATGCATCCTTGTTCACGGCAAACGCGTACGAGGGTAATGCAAAAGCAGCTATTGCTACGAACGTAGGACGTATCTATATGCTGGAGCAGACTCAAGGAGAATCTTTGTTTGATCCCATACTCAACTACGAAGGCATGTCAGTGGTGTACAGCCTGGACTTAAGTGCTGATAACCAGGTTTTGCTTTTTAGCTTATCCCCCTTGCCTTCTGTGAGAGAGATGGGTACTGTTCAGGGAACATACCTTTTGTCCATACCCAGTGGCCGCCTTGAGAGAGTGTTTCCAAATACCGGTAGAGCTTGTTTGAATGCAAACGGTTCCAAGATTTACTTTTCCCCATTTTCCTATGCTCAGAAGGAAAATGGACTGCGAGCTTACGACATTATCACACATGAGACAAAAGATATCTCCAAGGCGACAATTACTAACCTTTCCTGCTCTAAAAAAGAGTCTTTAGTAGCTTTTACCAGCGAGCTAGGTGCATTGACCCGGGTATATGTCTATGATGAAGAAACACAATCCATGACTATTGCTTATGAACTCCCCCAGTACATTGGTTCTGTGCAAGATATCTGGTGGTCTCCCACAGATGGAAAGGCCTTGTACGTAACTGTGCAGACCAATGAAAGCACAAAGGTGAATAGAATAACCATGGGCCGCTCACAGGAGCACTTAGCTTGGATACAAGCACTGGGACTAGCATTCCAATTTGACGACGAAGGCTTTGTAACGCCACTCATTAATAAGAATATGGGTTCTCCATGCACCGAACAGGACTCCTCCCAAAGGACAATAAGCGACTTACAGTTTCAAGTAACACCTATGTCATCAAAACTGTGGTCAGTTAACATGCAGTTTGCCGAACGATATCCAGAGCAGCCATCACAATGCAATTGGTCATTGCAGTTTTTCCTAGATATGACCGACAATTCTATTGAATACAGAAACGTAAAACACGAAGAACCAGAATATTACGTGATCACTGATCGCAACCTCGTCAAAGAAGATGCCCAAGGCACACTTACTACCTTGGCGAGCTTGGATCGCCTTCTCTCATTGCAAACTCTAACCTCAAGCTCAGCGATTGCTCTTCAAAACAAGATACCCAATGCCATTCTGATGCAACCGGACAAGCAAAAACTTTTGGTTGCCTATGCTGGTGAGGATAGCGATCTACTCATGTTCGATATGTCAGCTATACATAAAGGGGTAGAAAACTCCTTTAAGCTACCTGGTGAAGTAGTCTCTGTAAGTTATGCAGCTGGGAAATACGTGGTTTATTACATCGACAACTTAGAACACACGGGAAACGTGCTCATTCTGGGAGACAATGATTTGACGAGTGAAGTAAACAATCTCTTGCGCAAAACAATCGCTTCTGGAAGTAGTGTGGAAGCTCCTTTTTGCGCAAATGAAACCTTGTACGTGCCGCTGGTGAACACCTTTAGCAATGTGGAACTCATAACCTACTTAGAAGTTGATCTCTCTTCAGGATTAATTACTTACAACTTCCCCTAACAAAAAACCTAGAGACAAAAATGAAAAGGAGCCACCGAATTGGTGACTCCTTCAAAGCTCAGTTATATGGCTCTTTTATTTGTCCTTGAATATTTCTCCGCGCTTCTCTTTAAGGGCAGCCTGAGCTGCAGCTAATCTTGCCAGTGGTACACGATATGGTGAAGCAGATACATAATCCAAGCCCACTTGGTGGCAGAACTCAATGGACTTTGGATCGCCACCGTGCTCTCCACATATGCCTACTTCTAAATCAGGTCGAGTAGCTCTTCCCTCGGTAACACCTAGTTCAACCAATCTACCCACACCGTTTCTGTCAAGACTTATGAATGGATCCTCAGGAAGTATGCCCTTTTGCACATAAGCGCCCAAGAATTTACCTTCGGCATCATCACGTGAATAACCAAAAGTTAGCTGCGTAAGGTCGTTAGTACCAAAAGAGAAGAATTCTGCATACTTTGCCAAATCACCTGCCACCAGTGCCGCTCTAGGCACCTCTACCATGGTTCCAACCTTGTAGTCCAGTTCAATGCCGTTGTTTCCAAGAACTTCGTTAACTACTTTGTGAGTCATCTCCGCTAAGAATTTCATCTCTTCTTCAGTTCCCACCAATGGGTGCATGATCTGGAAACGAGGATTGTAACCCTGCTTCTTTAGCTCAACGGCGGCTTCTGCTACTGCCCTTATCTGCATTTCATAAATCTCCGGGTAGATAATACCCAGTCGGCAGCCTCTAAAGCCCATCATGGGGTTGTGTTCCTGGAACTGCACAGTCCTTCGGTAAAGTCTTTCTAACCTTTCGATTTCTTCAGCAGGAGCACCATTTCTCTTTGCTTGCTCAAGCTCTTTGGCAGCTTCATGCGGTTCAGGTAAAAATTCGTGTAGCGGTGGGTCCAAAAGCCTAATGGTCACTGGAAGGCCATCCATGGCTTTGAGTATGCCGATGAAGTCACTCCTCTGAAGCTCTAGAAGTTTCTGCAGTGGCACCATTCTCTCTTCTGTGGTCTCTGCCAGAATCATGTCCTGAACTATTTGCGTACGCTCATGACCCAGGAACATGTGCTCAGTCCTTGTCAGCCCTATGCCTTCTGCACCAAACTTGCGTGCTAAAGCCGCATCTTCAGGGGTATCTGCATTAGCTTTTACACCCAGTCTTCTAAACTCGTCGGCCCAGCTTAGTAGCTCTTCAAAATGAGCACTTACTTCGGGTTCTACCAAAGGTAATGCTCCCAAGAATACTTCACCGGTACCACCATCAATGGTTACAACGTCGCCCCTCTTTATGGTCACACCACCTGGAGCTGTAACTACGCCGTTATCCAGATCCAATTTCAGCGATTCTGTACCAGTTACAGCTGGTTTGCCCATGCCTCTGGCTATTACAGCCGCGTGGCTGGTCATTCCACCGCGAGTAGTCAGGATTCCTTGCGCTGCCACCATTCCATGTAAATCGTCAGGTGTGGTCTCTGGCCTGCACAAAATAACGCTCTTACCTGCACTGGCCTCAGCCACTGCTTCTTCAGCACTAAACACCAACGTCCCCACAGCTGCACCCGGTGATGCTGCTAAGCCTACTGCTATGGGGTTTCCTTTTGCTGAAGGGTCAATACGCTTATGTAGCAAATGGTTTACGTCCTCGGGACTAACTCTGAGAACAGCCGTTTCCTTGTCTATTAACCCTTCATGCACCATGTCGACTGCAATAGTTACGGCAGCCTGCGCAGTACGTTTACCACTACGGGTTTGAAGCATGTAAAGTTTACCCTTCTCAACAGTGAATTCCATATCCTGCATGTCCTTAAAATGCTTTTCTAGTAGAGCGGCAACATGCGTTAGCTCAGCATAAGTATTTGGCCATTCCTGTGCCATCTCTTTTATGAGTTTTGGCGTACGTATACCAGCAACCACGTCTTCACCTTGAGCGTTCGTCAAGTACTCACCGTAAAGTTCCTTTTCGCCAGTGGCGGGGTTCCTGGTAAAGGCAACACCAGTACCACTATCATCGCCCATATTACCAAATACCATTTGAACAATGTTTACTGCGGTTCCCCAGTCGTCAGGGATGTTGTTAAGTTGCCTATAAAGTATGGCGCGAGGATTGTTCCATGACCTGAACACTGCCTCAATGGCCATGAAAAGCTGTTCCCACACATCCATGGGGAAAGGATTTCCTGTAATTTTCTGAACCAATTCCTTGCTCTTCAGAGCAACCTCTTTTAGACCTTCGGCAGAAACTTCAGCATCGTATTTTACGTGCTCTTTTTCCTTTACTTCATCGAGTACCTTTTCAAATTCATCCTTTGAAATGCCAAGCACTACATCAGAGAACATGGTTATAAAACGCCTGTAGCTATCCCAGGCAAAACGCTCGTTATTTGTCAAACGAGCCAAACCCAACACGGTCTCATCGTTTAGACCCAGGTTCAGAATGGTATCCATCATTCCGGGCATGGATACCCGAGCACCAGAGCGTACACTAATCAGTAGTGGGTTGCTTGGATCACCGAACTTTTTACCTGCCTTATCCTCAAGTTTGTGCATGCTCTGTATGACTTCCTCTTTTAGGCCATCAGGGAGCCTACCGCCCAAACGATAGTACTCTCTACACACCTCCGTGGTAACGGTGAAACCATAAGGCACGGGTAAGCCAATCCGTGTCATTTCTGCCAGTCCTGCACCCTTGCCTCCCAGAAGCTCTCTGCCAACTGGTTCGGGGTCATCAAAAAAGTAAATTCTCTTTGCCATTGTTCACCCTCCTATTACTACAAAACTAAGTCGCCGAAATATGCAAATCTGCTGAACAGATTATCAACAGCCATGAGTAATGCAACCCTGTTCTGACGCACCTTAACGTCTTCTGCCATTACCAGTTCCTTGTCAAAATACTCGTGTACGTCATCACTTAGAGCAGTTAAGTATTCCAGCACCTTCATTAAACCATCTTTTGTTACCACGTTTAAAGAGTCTATTCTTATGCCATTGTTAAGAAAACTCTCGTGCAATCTTAAATCGTTCTCAGACCCGATAGCCGGATCAAAACTTGCATGAGCCTCCTGATTCCTGATTATGTTGCGAATTCGCCTGTGAGCTAGGGCAATGTTCTGCACCATGGTACCAGTCCAGAATTGTCCAAGCACTTCTACCATGATTGGGAACATACCTATGGGCTTATCCAGAGCCCTGTCCATAATAGCGTTCTTAACCCTAATTTCCTTGCACTCAATCCAACTATCTAAGCGATCCAAGAAGAATTCTTCCACGGCAGCAACCAGGTTTTCTTTCCCCAAAATGCTTGCCGCACCCAAAACTAAATCCTTCACTGATCGCTCAGGGAAAAACTTGCAGATGAGATCCAAAACATCAAATGCCAAGCCTTTTAGCCCCATGGGATCTGAGGAACCTGAAGGCACAAAGCCCATGTCGAAACCCGCAAAAATAGTATCCAGTGCATCCAGCACCTTTATGATTGCGCTATTTTCAACCCTTGGTTCTGTAACAACTTCCTCAATGAGGTTGGCTAAAGGTTCTTCCACTCCACTACGCTTAGCGTAAAACGTTCCCATGTATCCATGCAACTCAGGTAGCTCCTGAACCATGAGCGTAGTTAGATCTGCATTGTAAAGTTCAGCCAAGCTCTGAAGTAGCAGATCATTCTCTTTATTGAACAGTGCCAGCAAACGCTTGACTCTGTTAACTTTGTCCAGAAGCGTTCCGTAGTTACCTAAAAAACTAATTCTCTCAAGCCCCTGAACTCTATCTGCAAACGGCTTTTTCAAGTCCTCTTCCACAAAGAAGAGCGCATCGTAAAACCTAGCACGAATCACTCTTTCGTTTCCCACAATAACCTGTTGAATGTTTTCACTGGGGCCATTTCTAAAGCCGATAAAATAAGGCAAAAGCTGACCCTGTTCATTTTCAACCGCCACATAGCGCTGGTGATGGATCATAACAGTTTCCAGTACCTTTTTAGGAAGCTGCAAGAACCTATCTTCAAAATGCCCAACAAACCCCGTTGGGTATTCGTTAATAAAGGTGAGTTCTTCTAATAATTCCTCAGGTAAGTGCGGCTTGCCATTTAGCTCTGCAGCAAGCTTTTCAGCTTGGTTACGTATCAAATCTCTTCTTTTGTTTTCATCTGCGATGATCAAACCTTTTTCCTTTTCCAGCTGCTCATAATGACCAGGGATGTCTATTTCCACATCACTACCGAAAACCCTAAGTCCACGCGATACCCGGTTCGATTTCACCCCGAAAAGTTCTATGTGGAGCACTTGATCATCGACTAGAGCCACAATCCAGCGAACAGGTCGACCAAACACATAACCTTGGCCCCAACGCATGCTCTTGGGAAACCAAAGGTCCGTGAATAGATCTTCAAGTAATGCTGGGAGGACCTCACAAGCATCTTTACCACCTTCTGTTTTGAAAGCATAGACATAACTCTTACCGTTTTCTTCAATTATTCTTATATTGTCTGAGCTAACCCCGTTGGATTGCATGAACTTTTCCAAAGCAGGCTTAATGCTGCCATCTGGCATGTAACAAGCACTTTTAGGTGGGCCTTTTATCATTTTTTCCACCACAGCTTGTTTTTCTGGCAAACCGCCCAACAATAAAGCAAAACGTCTGGGTGTAAGAAATGTTTTAACCGTCTCAAAAGAGAGTCCATAATCCTTAAAAGTGGGCTCCAAGCGCTCCATAACCTGCTGTTTCAAAGCTTTCAGATGAGAAGGCGGCATTTCCTCAAAACCCAACTCAAAAAGTAGATCCATTAGTTCCACCTCCCCATCAAAGGAAATTCCTTCTCCTCTCGCTCTTTGAGCCACTGTTTAGCAATTCTGCTACTTAGTTTCCTGATTCTAAGCACATAAGAACTGCGCTCCGCGGCAGAGAATCCCCCACGAGCATCCAATAAATTGAACGTGTGGGAACACTTCAAAACGTAATCATAGGCTGGTAATGTAAGTCCTTTATCTATGAGACGCATTGCTTCATCCTCATAAGAGTCAAACCATGATCTAAGCTTGTTTACATCAGACTCTTCAAAAGTGTAGACGCAATGCTGATATTCCTCTGTTTTACGCATTTCGCCGTAGGTAATGTCTTCCGACCATTTCAGGTCGAAAACATTCTCCACCCGCTGCAAGTACATGGCAATGCGTTCCAGGCCGTAAGTGAGTTCAGCTGGTACCACACTTAGATCGTATCCACCTGCCTGCTGGAAGTAGGTAAACTGTGTAATCTCCATGCCATCTAACCAAACTTCCCATCCGATCCCCCAAGCACCCAGCGTTGGCGATTCCCAGTTGTCTTCCACAAAACGCACGTCATGTTCACTTAGTGAAATGCCAATGGCTTCTAAGGACTGCAAATACAAATCCTGCACATTAAAAGGAGCCGGTTTTAAGATAACCTGCATTTGATGGTGCATGTACAACCTATTCGGGTTTTCCCCATAACGGCCATCTGCAGGGCGTCTGGATGGTTCCACATAGACTACCCGCCAGGGCTCTGGCCCCAGTACTCTAAAGAAAGTATTGGGGTTCATGGTACCAGCGCCCACCTCTACGTCATAAGGCTGAGCTAAAATACAGCCCTGCTTTATCCAAAAATCAGAAAGATTCGTTATAAGTTCTTGAAAGGTCACTTTAACCCCTCCCTGGAAACGAATTTAGTACTAAGCTGTGATTCCAACACATCTAACCAATAATCTCTCATGTTTTCCGTAAGCTCACCAACCTTGCGGTATGTCTTTAAAAGAGATTCGTAGTCCACGTCAGTAAGTTCCACATCCCCAGATCCGCACCTAGGGCAAACATAACCGCCCAAGTACACACTAGCGCTTATAGGAAATTGTTCTCTCTTTTCACCGCAAACCACGCAGCTGTTCAAGCTGGGCTGCAAGCTCTCTTTTACCATGAAAGAAACTAAGAATTGATCAAAATCCCTTGCAGTTTGCTCAGAGGTTAGGAATTTCTCCAGGAGCTGAAAAGAAGAACGGTCTACAGATGGAGTTTTTGAAAACATCTCTAAAGCCAAAATCATAAAAGGGCTGTACTTTTCGTAGGGTACATATTTTTCTGTGATCACACCTGTCAATACGTGATGGTTCTTCACTTGCAAAATGCGACCCAAGAGTATGCTCCCTTCCAAAAAAGAACTTTTCCACCTGTTAGGAATTTTTCTACCTGACCTAACCGTAAGAAGCTCCTTTCCGATGTGCTCTCCCAGTACAGACAAGAGCAAATCAGTTTCTCTGTAGGGAATCCGCTCCAATATGGCAAACTGCTCCTCAATTTCCCTCAATACGCAGTTCCTCCATGATTTTAACGCTGGCGCTGGCTCCAATACGGTTAGCTCCAGCATCCACCATGGCTTTCAGGGTTGCAGCATCCCTTATTCCACCAGAAGCTTTCACACCAATATTGGGACCTACTACTGACCTAATGAGTTGAACATCCTCAACTGTGGCACCGCTTGTACCAAAACCCGTTGATGTCTTGACGTAGTGAGCCCCTGCCGCAGCAGCAATACTGGAAGCAATCTTCTTCTCGTCGTCAGTCAAGTAACAAGTTTCGATGATGACTTTCACCACTTTTCCTCCAGCAGCCTTCACCACCTCAGCTATGTCTTCATGCACCAGCCTGTAAAGCTTACTTTTCAGCCAACCCACATTGATGACCATGTCGAATTCATCGGCACCCTCTTTTAAGGCCTGCTCCACCTCAAAAGCCTTTACAGCAGTGGCAGAAGCTCCCAAGGGAAAGCCTATGGTGGTTGCCACTTTCACATCTGATCCTTCCAAAAAACTCTTAGCCAAAGGTACGAAAGCCGAATTCACACACACAGAGAAGAAATTGTACTGCAAAGCTTCCTTGCAGAGTTTCTCTATTTGCTCCACCGTAGCATCTGCTTTTAGCAGCGTGTGATCAATTAACCTGTTGTACTCCATCACGCATCCTCCTTCCTTCCTGAAGAGACACATTGTGCACGTACCTGAGTGGCTCAGGTTCCCTATGGCCCTTAAAAAGGGGTAGAACCAGGCTCACAGCTTCACTCAGGTTGGACACACCTGCTCCCACGGAAATAAAAACTGGCTTGAAACGTGGTTTCTCTTTATAGGCAACGGCTAACGGTTCCCTTGTTTCAGGATGAACTACCAGAGAACTACCATCAGCGGTTTCCAATAAATCACCAAAAAGCAAGCGCTTTGCTACCCCAATTGAGGGCTTTCTCAAAGAAAGCCCTGCCTGAGTGGCAATGCCCATACCTCTAGGATGACTCTTACCGTGGCCATCAATGAGCAACAGATCAGGTTCCTCATGCAACTTCTTGTAAAGCGCCAAAATGTAAGGCATCTCCCTAAAAGCCAAATAGGTGGGTACATACGGAACATACGGTTCTTTTACCACGATTTCACATTCCATGAGTTGCACACTCTGGTAGTTAAAAAGCGCCACCACGCCCACACCGAGCCCTGCTTGGAAAGAAACGTCGAAAGCAGCCACAGTGTGGACACACTGATTCAGCGAGAAATCTTCCTTAATAGATCTCAGTGCCAACTGAGCCCTTTGAAAACGCTCTTTATTCCACATGGTAGCCGAAGTAATAAAGTGCTTCCTTATTGTTACGCCAATTCTCCTTTACCTTTACCCAGAGCCCCAAAAACACATGCTTTCCCAGCACAACCTCCAGTTCTTTTCTTGCCAGGGTACCTATTTGCTTTATCATCTGTCCGTTGGCACCAATGATGATGGGTTTCTGAGATTCCCTTTCCACATAAATGGTCGCATTTATGCGTATTATGTCTTCCTGCTCATCTAAGAAGTCCACCTGAGATTCCACAGCGTAAGGGATCTCATCTGATGTCAAGAGCATAATCTTTTCACGTATTACTTCGCCAATGAATTGTTCCAGAGACTGATCCGTTTGCATACCCTCAGGATAAAACTGCGGCCCCTCATCTAAATGATCCAAGACAAGATTGACCAACCTATCCAAGTTACTTCCGTTTAGTGCGGATATAGCCACTGATCCCACAAAATCACCTAATGACTCAAACATTCTCAAGCGCTCTTCCACTTGGTCATCGGAGATTAAATCTGATTTGTTCATAACCAGCAACGCGGGAACACCTGTTTTCATCAGATTTCGCGCTACGAAAATGTCTCCAGGCCCTGGGGGCACAGATGAACCATCTACTACAAAAAGTGCTAAATCCGAATCGCCAACATTTCTCCATACAGAATCAAGCAAATACTCTCCTAGCGCGTCATAAGGCTTCTTGGCGCCAGGGAGATCCACAAACACTATTTGTGATCCGTCTTCAGTATTCAAAATGGCCCTAACGGGACGCCGAGTAGTTTGAGCACGAGGAGTTACAATGGAAACTTTTTGCTTCACTAAGTTGTTTATTAATGTGGACTTACCCACACTGGGCCGCCCTACCAGGCTTACTATGCCCGATTTGGACAAGGTACTCACCTCCTAAGGTCTTCTAAAACGAAACGATTAGGTAACATGCTTTCCAGTGTCTCTATTTTAACCTCTTTATCCCCAACTAAGAGCCACAAAACATTCGGCGCCAAATCTGAAAACACCTGTCGACAGCCGCCACAGGGATAACCAGGCTGCTCAGTTCCAGCATACACCGCGATAGCTTCAAACTCTTTTTCGCCTTGAGCCAGAGCGCTAAACAGAGCAGTTCTCTCAGCACAAAGTCCCAAATTCATCACCGCTGGTTCCATGTTTGCCCCCAAGTAAACCTTGCCGCTTTTCCCAAGCAAAGCAGCACCCACCCTGAAGTTAGAAAAAGGTGCCACAGCGTTCTCCCTAGCAGACTTAGCTGCACTGATTAAATCATCATACTTCCTGAGTAATTCTTCATTCGTCATATGCACGTCTTACCTCCTAAAGTCCCAGACAAACAGTAGTACTATGCCCAAAATAAGTAAGCCAAGGTTAACAAAAAGAGAATAAGTCCATGGAACAGAAAAACGTCTGCTAAAAGCCGAAACATAAACAGGCAGTCCAGCAGCCGCAGCAGCTCCAATACTAACCAGAACAGCGCCCGCTGCTAAATCCTTGGCAAACCCGACCTGTTCACTCCAATCAGGATGTACGGCGTCAGCCAGTTTTTCCAAAGCACTGTTAATCATTTCCAAACACACCACCAATGAAGAAAACGTCACAAGAACAAGCCACTCGCGAAGTGTCAGCCCAAGCACCAAACTGTACAGAAACAAAGCAAGCACCAAGAAAAAAGCCACTCGGATGTGGTACTCGCGCAAGAAAGCGTTCTTGAGACCTTTAACGGCTATTCGGAATGAGTCTACCAATCGAAGATTCTTCATAACCCAACTCTTTTAACAACTTATTTTGAACTTCCACCATTTCAGCAAATCCCTCTTCAGTTTCATCATCGTACCCTAACAAATGCAGAAAACTGTGAACAATAAGCATGGCAAACTCCACCTGCCAGTCCACACCACTTTCTTCGGCTTGTCTTAGTGCCACTGGTACACATATTATGATTTCTCCTAAGAAGTCACCTTCCCCAGTAAAAGACAAGACATCAGTGGGCTCTTCATTAAGTCTGTACTGTGTGTTTAAGTCGATAATGGTTCTCTCATTACAAAAATACACAGAAACATCTTTATTTTCCAAGCCAAATTTTGACAAGAGAAATTTCAGAGTGTTTTTAGTGAGCTTAATAGCTCCTCTTGGAACGGGAACTTCTTTACCCACATCAATCACGTTTCAGCACCTCCTGGGTATGGAACCCGGGGATGATAAAGGCCCAAAAGCACTCTCACGAATACGTTTTCAATAATGGTCAGATCTCTGCAAGTTAGCTCTGAATTCTCCAGTTGTCCATCTTCTAATCTGGAGTCGATTATGGAAGATACTGTGGATCTTATAGTGGATTCGTTCTTCTCACTTAGGGAACGGACTGCTGCCTCACAACCATCGGCCAACATAAGTATGGACGCTTCCTTACTTTTAGGTAATGGCCCCGGGTATCTAAATTCTGATTCAGACACTTCAGCACCATTGGTCTTTGCCTTGTGATAAAAGAAACTAGCGACACTGGTGCCATGATGAGTAGCAATGAATTCTCTAACACTGTATGGCAGTTTATACTGCTCAGCTAAAGCAAGTCCCTCCTTAACATGAGACAAAAGTATGAGCATGCTCAAACTGGGACTCATCTTCTCATGCAAGTCGTTGGCTTCAGGATTATTCTCGATGAAATACTGTGGCTGTTTAGTTTTACCAATATCGTGGTACATGGCTCCCAAACGAGCCAAAATGCGGTTAGCACCAATAGCTGATGCAGCTTCTTCACACATCTGCGCTAAAACCATGGAATGGTGATAACTACCAGGAGATTCAATGGCAAGCCTTTGCAGAAGCGGATGTCTGAGGTTGCTCAGCTTTACTATGGTGAGCGGAGTAAGGTATCCTTTTCTTTCCTCCCACCAGAATGCTCCAACAAGTAGCAAACCTACCGCTAAACAACCCATCACCGTATAAGTCAGACCATTCCACACCAAACTCAGATTTCGTACCCCACTACCAAAACACCACAGAATTTCCAAACCGATTAGTGCTAGTACAGATAATCCAGCAGCCGTGAGTACAGTTTCGTATTGGAAGAATTTGTTACCCAAGCCATAAATCAGCAAGCCCACCAGTATCAAAGAAACCCAGTTGTAAGCAGCCATGGGCACAGCTAAAAATGAAAGGACGCTCATGGGAATTAGCATGGACCAAAGACCTTTCTCTGCCATCTTTAGTGAAAGCACCAAGAAACCAAACAGGAACAATGGCAAACCGAGTAATAAGCTGGAGAAACGATAGACATAGAAAAACATTAATGCCCCCAGCACACCATAGAAGAAGTAAAAGATGGGCGAATAAGATTTATAAACCTGGCTCCTCCAAGTTACTATGAGCCAAACTGCTGGGACGAGGAAGATAAAAACCCAGTACGCAACAGGGTAGAATGCTTCTCCAGGTATCCACAACCCCATCAAACTTAGTGCTCTTACCTGCTCTTCTACCACTTCGTCTCCATCACGCGCCACCAATGTACCAGCTGGAATAACCACGCTTTCGGCTGTTGTAATGGCAGTGATTACATCTAAAGGCCGTTCCACCCATGTGGGCTTGACTACAATACCTGATACCAACGTTGCCAGCTTCTTGGAAGTTTCAGCACTCAAATTCAGCGTATTCTGAACCCAACCTGCACTAATGGGTATCTCTGTCTCGTAAATTCCTTTTTCCTTTACGTACTGACTTAGTAAAGCCAAAGCCTGCCTCAGCTCAGGATCAGCATTCTGCTCACCTAATCTGGATAACGTGTTTACGTACAACTTAACCGTCATTTCATCGCTAACCAAAAGTGTCCCTTGAATTTGATCTCCAAATCTTATGCTCAAATTTCTGTCCGTCACCACAGAACGAGTGAATCTACCGTCTTTAATGGGTGCACGTAAGGGCAAAAGCCCCACAAATAATATGGCAGCACCCAAGATGAACAATATTAAAACCAAATTACTCTTGATTTTGCTCTTCATAGTCCTTATAAGCCTTCACAATTTTTTGCACCAGACGATGCCTCACAATGTCACTTTCTTTGAGGTAAACAATGGCAATCTCCTCAAAACCTTTTAGGATCTCTAGAGCCCTTATCAATCCAGATTCTTTTGGCTTTGGCAAATCTATTTGCGTTATGTCCCCAGTAACTACCATCTTTGAACCCAAGCCCATGCGTGTTAACAGCATTTTCATCTGTTCGTTACCCGTGTTCTGGGCCTCATCCAAGATGATGAAAGCATTGTCAAAAGTACGCCCACGCATGTAAGCTAAGGGAGCTACCTCAATAATGCCTCTTTCTATGTAACGCTGAGTTTTCTCTGGCCCCAACAGATCAAATAAAGCATCGTACAATGGTCGGAAAAATGGATCAACCTTTTGATAGATGTCTCCGGGCAGGAAGCCAATTTTCTCACCAGCCTCCAATATGGGACGCGAGATCACTAATCGTTGGACACTCTTCTCCTTTAGAAGTGCTACACCGTATGCTACTGCTAAGAATGTCTTACCCGTTCCAGCGGGACCCACCGCGAACACTAAATCCTTCTGTCTCATTGCCTGGATGAAAATTTCCTGACCCCTGGTTTTAGGTCTTACTGGTTTGCCCTGAGCATTTAGGGTTATAACATCTCCTAAAACCAACCGACCAAATTCTTTGTAGGAGCTCAAGAACCTTTGAAGATCTTCCGTTTTTATTGTTTCTCCTCGTCTAAGTGTGTTTGACAAACTGCGCAAAAAAGCGAGGAAGTCGTTTATACGTGATTCATCTTCAGCCGTTACAGCAATTCCTTCTGGGCTGGAAACCACATTTACTTTGAAAAATCGCTCCATCAGCTTAAGCTGTTCTTCAGATCCTATCAAAAACGGGCTGAATTCTGTCCACTCTTCTTCTTTTAGCTCGTAGGTCTTCATGCTCATCTTAGCATATTATACTTCATAAGGAAAAATGCGTTTAGGAGGCACTAAAACGATTGTAAGTTGGAAACAAAAACTTGCATTAAGACTAATGGGCATAACCCATGACATAAACAAACTTTCTCAGGATTTTATCCGTGCAAAGAGCATAAACAACCCTTCTACTGATTTCCACGCTGTGCAAATCATGGAAAGCCGCTTCTTAAGCAAGCGTTTTTGGGAAACTACTGGTAACATACCCCTCTTTCGATTTGACCTACCCTCTCCTTTACCACTGTGGTATTTGGTTCTCAGCCATCATACTAAGAACAATGATGAATTTCTAAGGACTTTTCAAAGAGCAGAGGTCTATACCACGGCCATGTCTTCTTATGCTGTCCCCTACGGCAGAAAGCAACTGGACAACATAATAGTCTTCAATAATATCATCTGGACTGGACAAGGTTTGGAAAAGCTAAGGTGGGAAATCTTTCAAAGGCTGCCTATCATAGAAGAGACAAACATGCCTTCAGAAGAAGAAGCCAGGTACCTCTACTACAATCTTGAGGCAGTCATCCGCTTGCTTAAGCAAGTCCCCGCAGACACCAGAGAACTTAGCATCTCCTATGCCGAGCATATTAGAAATATTGAGCAGTACTTTCAGGGCATTGTAAGTCCAGTGAATGCTGTGCAGCCACAAACTTACCGAACGCTTCTTACCGTAGGAAGTTCTTTCCAAAGCCTGCTAGCGGGCTTTACCGATTTCTTCTTCAGTCTGCAGTATCACTACCGAACATTTTTAGAAGAGCACATTAGGAAAATTGAAAAACACTGCCAGAATGTGAAAGACGAGCAATGTTTCCAAAGGTTGCGGCTGCTCAACACAGAAAAAACCTTCTTGGATGACTTACAGACAAAAGGAAGGTACTATTCCACAGATGAACTGTTCTGCTTCTTCAAAGATTTTTACCAGCAAGAAAAACCTAAATCGCTATACACCATTGCAGCAGATCTATTAGCCACTTACAAACTCTGCAATGGTAACCTTAGCGATACATTGGTACACAGTGGTTTTCTTGTAAAAACAAAAGTCTGCACATTTAACGGTGTTTACAATGGTTGTAAGGTAAAAGACACATTACTACTGGAACTTTCCAGCCACAGCTTAAAACTACCAAAAAGGCTGTTACTTCTCATGTCAGCGGTCAGCAACACGCAGCATTCAGAACTAGATATACCGTACAAGGATCAATTTCTCACGCCCATCCCTTTTCTTAAGAAGGGTGAAACAATAGCGCTGCATGTTCCAGAAAGGTGGCTACTGGGATTTCAGAACTGTGAAGGAAAAGAACCTAACAAGGAATAGGGCCCCGCAACTATTTTCACAGTTTTACCACTCAAGGTATCTAAAACTGCTATAACCAAGTTGTAATCCTCAGTGCTCATGTCAGCATCAATCTTTACCAGTACAGAACTTCCTTTGTCCGTTATGGATACACCTCTTAGAAAACTTTCCAGCTCATCCACACTGAGTGCCTCTCCCGTGACTAGAAAACCTTCATTGGACTTCGCTAATTTCAAAGCATAAGGCACTTGGTGACGATAAACTTCTAAGCCGTTTATGGTCAACACCACACTCTTGACCTTCATAAAGTGTTCCACATTCAATGCAATAGCAAAAGCCAAATGGTCATCATAACTGGGCAAACTTAAAGTTACATAAGCCGTAGTGCCTGCCACCCTTACTTCTGGCTGCTGCTCCACTGCGAGCTCCTTCCAGAATTGATCCAAAGAGACACCATCGCGGTGCACCAGCTGTACACCTTCTTCCGTATCTATGAAGTAATAAGCGGTTAATGGTATGACCCTACTAAGCGGATTGGCTTCCAAAGGGCGAGAACCAATCATCACGTTACCTTCGCCAAAGTAACGGCTTAATGCCTCAAACACGTCTCCGTGTACTTCAGCATTTTCAGCATCCACGTAACAATTGGGATCCAAATACAATTTATTGCCATCGAAACCTTTTGCCAAACAAGTCAAAGGTGCACTGCATGTTTTTACTTGCTGCAAAGCCAAGTATTTCATCAAAGTATCAGGGTTAGCGCTGTAGAGTAAAACCTCTTCAGTGGTCAGCGAGCCATCAGATAGACATGGTACTGAAATCTTCTGCCCTTCCGCCACAAACTTAAACCCTTCCGATGGCACACTCAAAGCACCATGCAGCTGAGTCCAGCTCCACCATACAACCAAACCCAACACCAGCACTGCAACCACTATGATGACTATGGTTATGGCTTTTTGATGGTCTTTCTTCTGGTCTTTTTGCTTGCTTTTTTGCATGCTATGATTATATTACAACAAGCTAAAAAACTCAGATGATTGGAGGCTTCTGCGATTATGATTGAACAGCAATCCATAAAAGATTTTCTGGATTCATTGGCTTCAGACTCGCCCACTCCTGGTGGAGGTACCGCAGCTGCACTTTCTGCTGCTACGTCTTGTAGCTTGATGGCCATGGCTCTTCGCGTTAGCCAGAAGAAAGTGCAAGATCCTACTATGCAGGAAGCAGCTGCAAAACTTGACCAAATTCGTAGTGAACTACTCAATTTAGCAGACAAGGATGCTGAAGCCTTCGAGGCTTATATGAGTGCTCGGCGCCTCCCAAAAGACACAGAAAGCCAAAAGCAGGAAAGAAAACAGGCCATGACAAAAGCTCTCATTCAAGCGACGCAAGTTCCTCTAAACACTATGAAAGCTATCGAGCAAGCTGTCAAAGCAGTAGCTGGTAAAACTGCAGAAAACGTGCTACCATCAGTCGCTTCAGACCTTTATAGCGGTATAAAGTTAGCTCAAGCAGCCATGCAATGTGCTTTTGCCAATGTGAAGATAAATAGCACGAAAGAGGAAACTCAACCTCTGTATGAGGAAGCAGTGGACTTGCTTAACAACTTTGAAGAAATAGTTACTGAGCTAGAACAAACCGCTAAATCACTTTTGGGTATGTAATCACATTCTGAATAGTTCACACATACATGCCCGCAGGGTGTCAACAAAGCTGTCATTAGACGAACTTCACGTTACCACGCCAAATAGCGTAGCAAGGTATCACAAGGGTCTACTATATCCGCGCAACTGGAAGTTCTATGGTAGTACCTTGTAAGGATCTATGAGCGTGCCGTTCAACTTAACTTCAAAGTGCAGATGACAACCGGTAGCAAAACCTGTCTGGCCTATGGCACCAACATAATCACCTTTGAGGACCGTTTGCCCCACCTTCACAGCAATACTGCTCAGATGTGCATACCGCGTGGTGTAACCATTACCATGGCTTATAATCACTGACAGCCCATATGAACCGTCTCTACCGGCTTGGATAACTACACCCTTGCCAGCTGCGTAAACCGGTGTACCACAGGAGTTAGCAATATCAAGCCCTGTATGAAAGTCAACCCAACCTGAACTCCAACGACGCCAGCCAAACGTACTGGTAATGTTACCCCAAGTAGGCCACTTATCGGGGAAAGCATTCAATGCATCAGCATATTTCTCCAGTGTTTTCTCAACTTCGTCCATCTTCGCCTGCAAACTTTGTATTTCTTTATCAATATCATCAGTTCCGCGGTAAGCAGTTGGCCCAGCAGCGCTAGCAACTAAATTCTTTAAACTGGGTTTCTTAAGTGTGTCAGCAGCCGTGTTTACTACGTCCTGAAGCTTCTTCTCCAGCTGCTGCATCTGTTCTTCCTTGAACTTCATAAGTAGCTCATTTTGCTGCTGCAACAGAGCCATTTCAGCTTGGTACTGCTCCACCAACTCTTTGGTCTGCTGCACGTCCTGTTTTTGCAGGGTCAAAGCAGCCAAACCTTTACTTTGTTGAACATGGAAAAACGTAACCCCCAGAAGCAAAAACATTACCAATAACGTCCTGCATAACCACCTGTAACCGCGCCGAGTAAAATGTAGCTCAATCTTTCTTTGATTAAAAACCAAGTTTATCGTTACAGCCTTACAGTTTTTCCCACTAAGCTTTTCTGGCTTCATTCAATAGCACCTGCTCTTCTGGTGATAAAGCTTGAATCGGTTTAAACTCTACCACTTCCTTTAAGAAAGTGGCTGATCTATCACGGCTATTTATAATAGTAATTATAAACCCTGTACCTTTCCTGTTCAAAACCAAGATGGAACCACTCTGACGTCCTTTTGCATCTTGAAAGGCATCGTACCGCACCACTTTGCTGTAGTAAAAATCATTCTGTTCTTCACCCTCTAAGGATTCCAAACGCCACTTTACATCTTCCATGTCACGCAGTACGTCATCAACTTGATGACTAAGCTTCTCAAAACCCTTTATCTTTGACAATCTGATCACAAGCCAAACATTAATAACAATTAAAACAATGGCTATACCCCACAAACCATAAAAGATGTAGATATTATCAATCGGCATCGAGCAAGACCTCCTCGGGTAAAAGTGCAGCCTTCCTTCTTACATAGTTTACCACATCGCCATAGTCGCCTGTGGCATGGAGAATTAGCTGCTGAGTATTTGCTCCAAACCCCTCATCATTATCAAGCTTAAGGTTCCCCAGTATTTGCGCAAGGGGGTCGTACACTGGCAAGCCTTCTTCCTCAAATAACGCTGCCACTTCACTCAGGTGAGTGCATCCTAAAACCACATGAGAGAAGCGTTCTTTCCTAGCAAAGGTGGCTGTTTGTTTGACCAACCCCATAGCTCGCTGTGTATCATCCTGCTGCAAAGCTTCAATAAGGTCTGTAGCAGGCATTTCAACACCTCTGCCCGCCGTGAAGTAAGTGTAAATGCGTGCCCTTACTGTAGCCTCTGTTGCCAGTATGAGTGGTTTAGGTAAACCAATTAGGCCATTATGATATGCGTATGTGTGAACAATGGGAAAAGGAACCTTCTTCTTGAAAACTGGCCAATATCTCAAATACACACTGCTTATGGTGTTACAAGCTAAGAATATCCCGTCAAACACCTCGCCAGGTTTAGTAGCTGTGACGCTGGCGTAACTAAAGAATTGGTCAAGAATGTTATAGAGCTCTGTTTCCGACTTTAGCCCCAGGGGGAAATTCAAAGTATCAGCGTAAAAAACAACGCGATGCGCCTTCTTACGTCTCAGTAACTCCAGAGAAAACCAAGCGCCGCCAATTCCAGAATCATATACAAGATAGGATTTCACTCTTACGATTATAGCAGCAGCTGTTTTTAGAAAACCGCTCAATGGGTGAATTGCTTAGATAAGGCTTTTTAAGGTCAAAGCGTTCTTCACAGCATGGCCTTCCACATCGTTGTTAAAGTACACGTACACCATATTGCCCTGCTCAAGCCACGTTCGAATAAGGTTTGCCCAAGTTTGGAGCTCCTGCACAGAATAGCTCGACCGGTAAAGTTCAGGATATCCATGTAACCTCACGTACATGAAATCTGCCGTAGGAGTAGTTACAAGAGGATAATTATCCCCGTGGCTAACGACAAAAGCCACGTTATGTTGCTTGAGAAGTTCAAACACATCATCACCAACCCAGCTGACATGGCGCAGTTCCACCGCTTTCTTTCCAGGTTTTCTATCAAGTAGCTTTAAGAAACCTTCAAGCAAAGTCAAATCCTTCTTTAAAGAAGGCGGAAGTTGATACAGAACAACACCCAACTTATGGGCTAGAACACTGGCAGCTTCATAAAACCTGTTTACCACTTCCTCCACATCGGACAATCTCTTTATGTGGGTGATAGTCTTCGGAGCCTTTAGGGAGAAAACAAAGTCGTCCGGTGAGCACTCAAGCCATTTTTCCACGGTGGCAGAGCGCGGCATATGGTAAAAAGTGCTGTTTATCTCCACACTGCTGAACTTTGAAGCATAAAAGGGGAGCATCTGCTCCCCTTTCATATTGTCTGGGTAAAACGTTCCTTTCCAGTGGCCATAGCCGTAACCACTGGTTCCAATGAAAACCTGTTGTTTTCTCTTACACACTGAACTCTGCGAATTTCTCCTTTGGTGCGCCGCAAATCGGGCATCTGTCTGGAGCTTCACCTTCAACGGTATAGCCACAAATGGGGCAAATGAGGATCTTGTCGGCATCATAATCCTTACCTTGTTTAGCCAAATCCAATGCCTTTGTGTACATGCCTGCGTGGATCTTCTCAGCTTCTAGTGCGTAGTGCGTAGTCCGCACAGCCTCTTTTTCACCCTGAAACTCCGCTGCGTTGTTGTACACAGGATACATCTCGTTCACTTCAAAGGTTTCTCCATCAATGGACGACTGCAAGTTGGCAGGCACCTCACCAAATTTACCTAATGCCTTAAAATGATTCTTCGCATGCACAAACTCTGCATAAGCGATAGCTTTCCACAAATTTGCCAGCTTTGTTAGCCCCTTTTGCTCGGCATCTTCGGCAAAAATCATGTACTTCATGTGAGCCATGGATTCACCCGCAAATGCATCTTCCAAGAACTTCTTTGTCATTTCGTGCATTTAACATCCCCTCCTTTTTGCTCATATTATAATACATCAAAATAATGTTACCCTTGGTCAGCTTCCTTTATTATAGTGTTTATCTGCTCTTCAGAAAGGTCTTCTTCTTTCCCCACACGCTTAAGTTCTTCTTTCTTTGCTTTAATTTCCATGTCCAGTTTTTCCACTTCTTTAGAAAGCTTTAGGAGTTCCTCCGTAAGCACTAAGCTACCTGTTTCGCTGAGCCTCTTATGGACCATTTCGCCAATCTGAGTTACAAGTTCTCGGCGTTTGGAATTCAACCTGCTTAAGTCTGTTCGCAAAGCAATAACTCGCGAAAGTTCAGAAGCGCTCTTTCCAACCTTCTTGCCAAGAGTGCCAAGCAAATCACCTACACTCTTTGCCACGTCCCCTACTCTTTTCATAACATCTGATTTTCTCAGCTCATCTATGAGCTCTTCCATCTGGTCAGCTATGGATGCAACAACTTCTTTTGCCTCATCGCTGCCTAAACTCGTCTTCAACCGGAGTTCCTCAATCTTCTCTTCTGAAAAGTCAATTACCTGCTGAATTTTCTCCTTCACTTCACCGGTGGATTCTTCCAGTTTTCGCTGAGCGAACTTAATAACATCTTGCAGAACCTTTATTTCATCTTCCACTGTTTCCGATGCAGTCATCTTAAGCTCAGATGATTTTAAGTGGAAATATTCGAGAACTTCGTCCAACTTGTCTTTTTCTGCCAAAGTCATCACCCCTTGTTTCAGTTATATAACTTATACCCAACGCCACTAGATTCAAAACGAAGGGTCATCATACTTGAATCGCCCCACGAGAATGTTAAGTTTCATTATAAGTCATCTTTGCATGAAACCACCGTCACAGCTATAATAATGTTGCTTATGAATAGAAAAGGGTTTAAAGAAGGCCATATTCCATGAATGCGAAAGAAAAAAGAGCATCTTTGTTAGCAGTTCTGGCTGCTGCACTTTACAGCTTAACGTCCCCTTTTTCTAAAATTCTTCTCAGTGACATACCCCCAACTTTGATGGCAGCTCTGCTATACCTTGGCGCAGGTGTGGGCGTGCTTATTCTTATGATAATTCGAGGCGCTGTAGGTGGAGGAAAAACTGAAACCCACATAGCAAAAAGCGATTTCCCATACGTAATGGGAATGGTCGCTTTGGATATAGCTGCCCCAATACTGTTCATGTATGGCCTTGAAAATTCCAATCCAGCCACAGTTTCGCTTTTGGGCAACTTCGAAATCGTTGCCACAGCTTTCATCGCATTTATATTATTCAGCGAACATATTAGTAGAAGACTTTGGACTGCAATATTTTTTATTACCATTTCATGCATCCTTTTGTCTGTGGAGTTAGGCGCTAACTACACATTATCCCTTGGTTCGCTTCTTGCACTTGGCGCCACTATGTGCTGGGGTTTAGAGAACAACTGCACCAGGATGCTCTCTATGAGAGATCCAATGGAAGTGGTCGTCATAAAAGGATTTTGCTCGGGCATAGGTTCTCTGTGCATTGCCGCATTGTTCGGGCAAATGAGCTCAAGCGTTTCACATATTACTGTTGCCTTGCTTCTCGGTTTCGTTGCCTATGGGCTAAGCATCTTTTTTTACGTTTCTGCACAGCGTTATTTAGGCGCTGCACGTACCAGCGCTTTCTATGCCGTAGGGCCGTTCATTGGTGTTGCGCTTTCTTTCTTTTTATTTGGAACACCACCTAACGTACTGTTTCCCATAGCATTGCCACTAATGATCGTAGGAACCTACCTATCATCCACAAAACCGCACGAGCATGCCCACAAACACGAACCTGTAACACACAATCACTGGCACCGGCACAACGATGGACACCACAACCACATTCATAATGGAACAGTACTCGGTTGGCATAAGCACATGCACGCTCATGAACCCCTTGGGCATTCACACGAACATTGCAGCTTTGAGCACCACCATGAATTGAATTAACACAAAGCAGAATTATTCTCTCGGTTCCATGCTTACTAAGACGATTTCAGGTGGATTAAATATTCTTGGAATGAAGCTTTTTGCGAGCCCACGGCTAACGATCATCGTGGAGCTTCCAAGGTCGTAAACTCCTCCAGCATATTTGGGCAAAAAGCCTTGGTTAGGCGCGTAAAGTCCGTTCAAGAGCCCAGGTATTCTTATTTGCCCTCCATGAGCATGCCCCGACACCACAAGGTCGAAACCGCTGCCGTCATAATATGAGACCCGCTCAGGGCGATGTGACAGTAGTATAGAAAACGTGTCAGTATTTAGCTGCTTCTTGCATCTCTCAAACTGTTCATCCCATTCAGGGGAAATCTCTTGCCCAAAGAAGTTTTCCTGCTCAAAACCGTCTGGGTCATCTACACCACACACTTGGATTCTTTGCCCCCCAACTGTAACAGTTTCACAGTTACCCTCCAAAACCTCAATGCCGTAACTGCGAATTGTGTTTTTTATATTATCTGCACGTCCTGACCAAAACTCGTGATTGCCTGTCACGTAAAAGCACGGATATTCAGGAGCTATTGCTTCTAAAAGCTGCAGCGCACCTTCCTGTGGCCTTTCATCGTCCACAATGTCGCCTACTAGGAAAACCAAATCTGGTTTTAGCTCCCTTATCTTTGCAAGTAGCAATGATTGATTCCTACCATACATGCTGCTGTGAAGGTCACTGAGAATTATTAATCTCACCGGATTTGATAGCTTCTTTGAACTTAGCACATAGCTTCTTACTACTAAACCGTTCCACAAAGCGACTATTAAGAGTGCTACTATTGCAACGATTAACACCACGTATGATATGAATTTCTTCTTCTGTGGCTCCATATTCCAAGCATACTCCACAAAAGGAACTTACTGTTCTAGCCAAGGAGATGATCTTGACGTGGCAGTGATGGAGCTTAGAAGAGCTCCATGACAATGGCTTCTCTCATTCTCGGTACCGATAAGTCGTCTCGAAGCTTTTCACAAACCACGGTTAAATACCATTGCAGTATGGACTTAAGCCTAAACTGGCACCAGAAATCAGTATATCTTCTCAATACATCTCGATGCCAAACAAATTACTACCTACCCCAAACCGCTGCCAGCTCATATTGTTCACAACGAATAGCTAACATTAACAGCCCTCTTTAAAAAAACAGGTTTGATTCATGACACACTCTGCGAGTTAGAGCTTTAGCCTATAAACATCCAAATTGTTAAGTCTTCCGCTATAACTAAAGCCGCTTTTAAGTGCTATTTTCTTGCTTGCTTCTTGGTTTGGATCGCATTCGATTACGAGGCACTTTAATCCATCCCGCATGGCTTTATGAATGTGTGCCCGTGTAATCTCTCCTGCAAAGCCTTTACCCACCATTCTTTTGCCATGACCCAACCTATTCGTAGCAATCTTCGCCGCTAAATGGATGGTAAATAACATGTCCAATCAGCTCTCCCGCGTCTTTTATGTGTAAAGCGTATATAACTGACTGCGGAGAGAGCTCTGCTTACTTCATAAGTTCTTCTGTCTGCTCATACGTGTACGGCCGTTCAATGTGTTTCATCACCTCTGGGTCAGAGAGAATTCTAGACAGTGAAGCAGTATCACCCAAACTAAAATTCCTAACTACGAGCCGTTCGGTCTCAATTATCATTTATCATGATTCCACACTACAGCGCCCTAAACTACGCATGTTCTTTACAAGAGAGCTCAACTACCTCCAATCTTATGACTGCAACGCCTTCCAGTGCCTCATCAGGCAACAACCAACCGCCTTTACCTGAGTAGTGTTCCATGATAAGCTGCAAGGCAGCTCTCTTTTCCTCAATGTCTTCCACCACTGCTGCAACACCTTTACCGATCACACTGCTGTAAAGGAATGAGTAATCGCAAGCTTTTTCACCAGCAGTTACGGCGTGATTCGTATCAAGTTCAAAGCCCACAAAAGGATGTGCCTTTATCAGTTCTATTTTCTTTCCTTCCTTTGCTCCGTGGAAATAGAGAGTCCTTCTTCCGTTTTCGCTTTTGAAACCAAAGTTTAGAGGAACAATGTAAACTCCATCCCCATCTACTAACCCCAGCCTGCAGCAATCACACATTCTGATTATTTCATCAATTCTTGCCGAATCTTTAACTTCTCTGTCACTACGTCTCATCTAAGCTCCCCACAAAAGAACATCAATTTTCCGATCTATGAACAAAGAGTACTACGTTTATGCACTGCCCTTCTTTTAGCAAGTTTATACCAAGCTAAGCTTGTCTATAGCTTCTTGCTGTGTGGGTAGAAAGAATACGTTACTGCCTTTATTGCTTTCGTAGATAAAGTCCCTTAGACTCTTACTTTCATAAACAGAAAAATCTCCTACAAAGGCAATTTTCACTCGGTAGTTTACGAATTTTTGCAAAATACTACCCGCCAGCCCGCTGCTTAGATCATAGAATTCTTCAGAAACAATGCATTTATCAACAATTACACGGTCACATCCTGTCTTCTCCAAAACTTCAGACATGAAATCTAATGCTGATTGCTCATCGGTTATCAACGTTGTCTTGTCCTTTACCACAGCAATCTTCACACCACTTTTCTCTACTATGTCAAATTGCGCCATGACATCCCTCCACAATTAATCTCTTCTCAGTACCTGCTTCCTACAGCACAAAACACTCCTACCTAACGACCAAACGCAATGCATGAGCTTCCATTCTGTTGACAAAAGCTCGCCACATAATGTCGAATTGAACGCTTCTACAACCAAGCGGTCTTACTTCATTCTTGGATAATCTGACTAACTCCCTCGCATACTTCTTTGTCACCAAAAAAACAATGGGGTTTACAATCGCAGTTTACTTTGAAGCAGTATTTTGGTGGAGGCGGCGGGAATCGAACCCGCGTCCGACGAGCCGCCACCTTTCGCGTCTACAGGCTTAGCCCTCCTGTGAAGTCTCGACAGTGCAGCCCAGGAAGCCCAACCGCACTGCCCAGCACCACTCTTTTCACCCTTAAACAGCTGGTGCCACTGCTTAAGAGCCGCTGCATGGGTTGACGCTCTTCCAAACTTATGCAGCCTCAGTTTGGAGAGCGGCTGCTTATATTAAGCAGCTAGTGCAAATTCTGGTTCGGCATTTATTTTTGCCTTGCTACCCTTTTTAAGGTGTGGCAGCCAACCCTGCCTGCAGCTCAAGGCTCCGACTCGCCGTCGAGACCTTTTCGCCCCCATTTATATTTTACCCGAAAACCTTAGTACTTAATCTTGCCCTCGCGGCGAAGCTCGCGTTCAATATCGCGCTCTTTTATGGTTTGGCGCTTATCCACCATTTTTTTGCCTTTAGCCACACCAATGGACACCTTAATAAAACCCCGATCATTAACGTACATGGAGAGAGGAATAGCTGTTAGGCCTTTCTGGGTTAAGTAACCAAGTATTTTGTTTATTTCGCGTTTGTGAAGCAGCAACTTTCTTTTTCTCTTGGAGTCACCACGAAAAGGTTCTCCAGTTTTTTCATAGGGCGCTATGTGCATGTTGTAAAGCCAAGCTTCACCATTTTCTACACGCACAAAAGCGTCTCGAAGCTGTACATTGCCTTCCTTCGCCGATTTTACCTCATCTCCACTGAGCACAATGCCAGCCTCGTAGGTTTCAAGTATTTGATAATCATGCCGTGCTCTTCTATTCTGTGCCAAAACCTTCATTAAAGCTTTCCACCCTCACATTCTTCGGAACCAACAGGAACACACTGCTGGATATGGCTTTTAGTTTCCCTTCCACTGAATAAAGAGCTCCGCTGACAAAATCGATGAGTCGCTGAGCAGATAGGTCATCCAAATCCTGCAAATTAAGTATGATTATGTAGCCATCCTTTATACGTGCTCCTATGAAGCTCGAATCCACATCAAAGGAGAAAGAACTTGGTTGATAAACCCATATGGTCGAGCCCACTGGCACGGCTCGGGTCTGCACAGGTACAAAGCCAGTACCCTCTTCTGCTTCGTATCCTTCATCCATGTAGTCCTCTTCTATTATGTCTTCATCTTCTTCTGATGCGGTGAAAAAATTCGTCAACTTCTTCCAGAAACCGCCCTCGGCCACTTCAGTTCACGCCCCTTCCCAGGCATCTTTTAGCCACAAGCCCTGAAATTATTATACAACTTTATAACATAAGCCTTGTTTTTCATCGGTCCTATGCGTTTCACAGGTAGTATATAATAATTAATGGTACTCAGTACCGAGTTGCGGAAGTGGCGGAACTGGCAGACGCGCTGGACTCAGGATCCAGTGGGTTCATAGCCCTTGGGGGTTCAAATCCCCCCTTCCGCACCAAGACCTATTTCATTCTCCTTTTTGGGTCATGCCGCAAGTAGTGTCAATTTCTTCAAAATCCACCCAAAACATGTTGCCTTCGTCGTCAGAAACATAGGCAGTGCGCAAAACAGCATTTCTTGTAACAATCCTTACTTCTTTGACCTGACCATCCTTCTTCACTTTGACGCGGCTACCCTGTTCTGGCAAGTGGGCAAACGCCTCGCAGTACCAGTGGTGCTCATAACGCAAACAGCACAGTAGGCGACCGCAAGTGCCCGTAATCTTATCAGGATTAAGTAAAAGCCCTTGTTCTTTTGCCATGTTCACACTTATGGATTCGAAATCCTTCAGGAACGCATGGCAGCAGAGCAGCTGGCCACAAACACCAATGCCACCCACCATTTGCGATCGGTCTCTTACTCCCACTTGCCACAAACGGAGCCTTTTGTTAAATTGTTTTTGGAAATTTCTTACCAGGTCTCTAAAGTCCACTCTACCTTCAGCCACAAAATATGCCTGCAATGTTTGGCGATCAACTGTTTCTTCTGCGGCGAAAATGGCAATGTTCAAACTGTTTTTCCCTTCATGCCTTAAGAATTCTAAACTCTCTCTAACGTCAGACTCCAGCGCAGCTAAGTCGACACCTTCCAAAGAACCACCATAACCCCACAACGTATCACACTCGTAGTGCCAGGCACCAACTACCACAGCTGGTACTTCTCCGTATTCCTTAACTACCTTTATGCGAAGCCCTTTCTCCAAGGGCACATCTGTTTCTATGAATCCTGGTTTTTGACTAAACATGGTTCTTACCAAATACTTCATTTCACCTTCACTCCAGTCATTAGCATCCTGTCAAAAATCATCTCCGTATTCACGTTGTAGTGCAGCGCAGCTTCCAGCTCCAACATGTCTTTCAGAAGCATCACGGGAGCTTTCTGCTCCATGAGAAGCAAGTAAAAAGCAGCCAGTTTGTAGCTGTCAATATCTTTTGAAAAAAGTAATTCTTTATCTGCAACTTTTAATGCCCAGTCATAGTTGTTCCTGAGCTGCTCGAGCGCATTCTTACTTCCTGAGCTCATCAGGTATTCCCATGCGCTTTTTGTGCGCAACTCCGTTCTAGTTTTAGCTGGCAATGGAATATTCACCACACGTGATCTAACCGTGGGCAGAAGGTTACTCCATCTCTGGCAAAACAACAAAACCCGAGCGTAGCGAGGAGGTTCTTCTAAAGTCTTCAAGAAGGCATTTTGTGCCTCAGGTGTTAAATTGTCACCACCTAGCACCAACACGTATTTGACGCCTGATCCGGGAACAAACGCCAAGAACTCCTCAATTGTTCTTACCGCATCAATGCCCAGCGTTTCGCCCTGTATTTCCAGCAAATCCTGCGGCGAAACACGCCCTATTTTCTCCCGAAAGACCTCGTAGGCTTCCTGCCAATCAGGGCCTACCAAAGCCACTGGGGCAGACATTCTGGTGACTAGTGAATACACCAGAGCTGAAGGCAAATCACTCATACTTTAATTATTTGATCCAAAGGCAGAATCATGACCACGGCGCCACCCGTGTGCACCTTCATCGGAATGGGTATGCTCATACCAATGAAACCTGAGGGCGCCTCTGCCAAAATGGTCTCTTCCCTCTCACTGCAGGATTCCTTTATTATGGCCAGCAATGTATCCACGGCATCGTCTTCTACGGCGCTCAGAAGTACAACTTTTCTTCCACCCAAGAAACCACCTTCACCAGCTATACGTGTATGGTATATGCCTTTCTCGGTTAATCTTTCAGCCAGCACACGGTAATCTTCTTCCTGCAATATGGTTATAAACAGTTTCACTGCAGCTTCACCTCCTCCAAAATGCGTTTCACGATAATCTCTGGTGGAAGGGTTGCATCCATATAAATGTATCCTCTTGTGCGTGCGATTTCTTCGTATCCCTCCCGCACCCTTTGTAAGAATTCTAACCCCTGACCTTCCAAAGCATCCTTTTCCTTGTTTTGCAGGCGAGCCAACGCCAAATGAGGTTCAATGTCCAAATAGAAGATTTTATCTGGCCACAGACCATCAATAGCTTCCTCATTCATCCGGTTGATGAGCTCCTTATCGAGTCCCATGCCGTAGCCTTGGTAAGCCAAAGTGGAATCAGCATAGCGCTCGCAAACCACCCACTCACCCTTAGCCAAAGCGGGTTTAATCATCTTTTTCACGTGCTCCGCCCTGTCAATGGTGAACAAGGCTGCCACCACAAAAGGATTGTCCACATTCTCCATGATAAGCTCACGGTATAAACCATCGCGGACGTGCCCCGGTTCGAATGTGTGAAATACGGGCCGTTTCTTCCCTATTTCGGCAGCGAGCAAGCTGGCTACTGTACTTTTCCCACACCCATCGATACCTTCTACAACGATGAACATGTTACTCCTCCGCTCCCGGGTAAATGACCACTACTCGGCGAAAAGGTTCTTCACCTACGCTAAAACTGAGCAAACCGTATTTTGCTATGAGTTCGTGCTGCAAACGTCTAATGCGATGAGGAGCAGGCCTAAGTTCTCGCCTTTTCTGATCTTCCACGGTGTGCATGGCGGCTTCCTCAGCTTCACGAAGCGCTTCTTCTACCTCAGCTTCCATCTGCTCAGGCGTTAGTGAAAACAGCGTAGTGAGAAAGTCCTCCATTTGGCTCATCGTGTTGCTCTTTATGGTTTTTATGGGAACGTTTTTCGCTTTCGCTTCCCTAAGACGTTGATAGCCCTTATTCATGTGAGATCTGAGCGTGAGCACCATGTCAGCGTCATCCACCTCTTCCACTATGACTGCTGGAACTCCTAAGTTCGCAATAGCTTTTTCCAACTTGCTCCGGGAAAGCCCCAGCGGCAGAATGCGAATCTCGCCTCCACGTCTCCCACGCTTCCTACCTGCGCCAATTTCCTCACTTCCCACTTCTACTGCAGGAGGCAAAGTTTGTTCGTAACCGCTTTCCACGGTGCCATCATCTTTCACCCGCAGTACCAGTGGGTTAGGTGGAATGCCTCTAAGCAAGCTGTCAACAGCTCTTTCAACATCTTCGTGTATGGCGTACACACCGCGAGCTCGTATTTCAATAAGAATGTCAAAGGTGGGACTGGCTTTTCTCTCCAAAATGGTTTTTTGCGTTCCACGCCTATGGGCCTCTTCGTCAGACAGTGTTACCACCTGCACTCCACCAACTAAGTCGGACAGCGTAGGATTCACCAATATGTTTTCCAACGTGTTACCGTGAGCTGTGGCTATGAGCTGCACGCCACGTTCAGCAATGGTACGTGCAGCGTCCACTTCTTCTTTACGCCCTATTTCGTCAACGATGATCACTTCTGGCATGTGGTTTTCCACAGCTTCTATCATCACATCGTGCTGCTGCTCAGGAACTGGAACCTGCATGCGCCTAGCCAACCCGATAGCCGGATGTGGCACATCACCATCACCTGCTATTTCATTCGATGTGTCCACCACAATAACACGTTTTTGATAGTCCACAGAAAGAAGTCTGGCAACCTCTCTAAGCAGTGTTGTTTTACCTACGCCGGGTTTACCCATCAGAAGAACACTCTTCTCCTGGGTAAAGTAAGGCGTCAAGGGGTCTACCACACCGTAAATGGCTCTGCCTATTCGTATGGACAAACCAATAATCCGCCCCTGCCTGTTTCTAATGCAAGAAATCCTATGTAATGTGCCCTCTAGACCAGCTCTGTTGTCCTTGCCAAAGGTACCAATATGCTGCACCACGTATTGGATGTCGTCCTCACTAACCAAATCCGATTCCCACACTTCTTGACTGCTGCTAAACCTGATAACCACTGGTCGTTTAAGGTCTAGCACTATGTCCACCAGATCACTAAGCATGGGATTCATCCTAAGCTTTTCAGCTATCCACGGAGGAAGTATGCCCAGTACTTCATCCAAATTGTCCGTGATTACTCTTTTAGTCATTTTCCTCCCCCACTTTTTGTTTGGTTATGAACGCCGCCCTTAGGGTGGCTTTGTCTGCGTAGTTCAGTTCCCCACCCACGGGTAAACCCGTTCCTAACCTGTAAATGGGTATGTTTGGCTGCAAAGTCTTAAGCTGTTTTGCAATATAATCAGCAGTAATGTCACCCTCCATAGTAAAAGAAGTGGCAATGATTACCTGAGTTATGCCTTCATCCACTATGCGATCAAACAGATCCGATATAAACAATTGCTCGGGTGTGACGCCCTTCCGTGGCGAGATTAGCCCATGGAGTACATGGTAGTACCCATGATAAATGCCAGCTTGCTCAATGTTTTCCACATCCTGAGGTGTCTCCACCACTACAATGGCTTTGTCCCTTCTGTTATCCTGACAAATGTTGCAAAGATCGCTCCCCACAGCCAAGTTATGACACCTCTTGCACAACGTTATCTGGCGCCTGAAATTTTCCAATGTACGAAGAAAACGCTCTGCCTCGTCATCTTCCAGCGTCAGCCAGTAGTAAGCCATCTTTTCAGCCGTCCTAGGCCCGACCCCAGGAAGGCGCCTAAACTGCTTACTCAATTCCTCTAAGTTCAATTACTCTTGACCTCCTCAATTTGTGCCTCAGGAAATACCTGCTTAAAAAGCTCTAAAACGCTTTCATCTTTCTCTTCCACTTCGGTCTGAAGCTCTACTTTGAAATGTCCGTAATTGTGCAGCACCTTTTGAACCTGAGGCAGTTCCATGAACCTTCTGTACATGTGCAGGAGCCCTGGAAACGAAAGTATTAGCCTGTCACCCTCGATCCGAGCTTTCCCCTCCCTTAGTACCACATACAAAGGAAAGTATTCACTACGCATATTCTCTATCCAACTTTGCAAATCGGTTGCATCCTGTGAGGATTCCTCTTCTCCCACTGCAGTTACAGTGGTAGCTACGGCATCGCTAACCTCTCTTTTAGATTCACTTTCAGTTGCCTCTTTCACGGCTTCTGCTTCCACATTATCGACTAATTCTTCCCGCTTCTGATTACTATCTTTTCTTTCTTTCTTCGTTTCAGCTGCTGGTTCTTGAGGCTTTTCAGCTACCGCAGTTTTCTGCTTGCCTGCATTCTTTTGAGGCAAAGGAGCACTCTCGCCACCCTTAGGTGTACCCAAATTGGCCTTACTCCCTAGCTCATTAAGCAAAGCTACCAAGGCCACAGCAGGAAACTCTGTTCGTTCCATGATGAAGTTATAGGATTCCAGCACTTTAAACATTTCAAGTGCCTCATCACGTGGCCAAGGTTTATTCTTAAATACACTTCGGCGTACTAAAGATTTCATTGTGCGGAAAAGTTCCATCGGTTCAACGCCAGATTCCATTAATGCTGCCAAACGCTCTACAGCCTCATCCATGTCTTCAAAAGCTGTTTTTAGCAGATCCAAAATGACCTCATCCTCAACCACGTTTAGTAGAAAGCGTGCCGTCTTTATCGACACCTTTCCCTCATCCACTACCGAGATCTGTTCAAGCAAGTTTAGAGCATCACGCACTGCCCCGTCAGATACTTCTGCGATGAGCTCCAGTGCTTCTCGCTGGTAAGAAAAACCTTCACTCTTACAAACATTTTCCAGTATTTGAAAAACCTCGTCACTGGTAAGTTTCTTGAACCTGAAGCGCTGGCAACGGCTCAGCACTGTGGGTGGTATTTTTTGTGGATCAGTAGTTGCCAGTATGAACACCACGTATTCAGGTGGCTCTTCCAATGTCTTTAGCAGCGCATTGAAAGCTTCTCTGGTGAGCATGTGTGCTTCGTCAATAATATAAACTTTATACCTGCTTTGCGCAGGCCTGTATTTCACGCGTTCTCTGAGTTCCCTTATTTCGTCCACACCCCGGTTTGAAGCTGCGTCAATCTCAATTACATCCAGGCTGCGACCTCCGTTAATGAGCTTGCAGGATTCACATTCATTGCAGGGCTTGGATGTTATACCTGTTTCGCAGTTCAATCCCTTGGCAAAAATCCGTGCACAAGACGTTTTGCCAGAGCCCTTGGGGCCCGCAAACAAGTAAGCATGCGAGATTTTTTGGTTATCAAGGGCTTTGGTCAAAATCTCTGTTACGTGGGACTGCCCCACAACCTCTTCAAATGTTTGTGGTCTGTATTTTCTATAAAGCGCCATATCTTTATTGTAGATCTTTCCTTCATTTTTTCTGCCAAGCAAGTACAAGCAGCCTCATTCTGTGTATATGTACTGCTCTACCCCCTGCGCAGATGCAAAAAAGCCCGGTGTGGAGCACAGGCACTAAACTGCTTACCGTTGCTCCCTCTCGGGCCTGGCGGGGTTCACAGCCGTACCTCACTCCACGTACCGGGTTGGCGGAGAGGGAGGGATTTGAACCCTCGAGGCGGGGTTTAGCCGCCTACCCGATTTCCAGTCGGGTTCCTTCGGCCGCTCGGACACCTCTCCGACTATTTTTCATTATACAGTATTTGACAACCTGCCTTCTTTACGCCAGAACCCTTCTACTTGACCCTTTCTAACCCTGACGCAGCTTCCTAAAAAAGGAGCTTAGCAGTTTTGAACAGCTTTTTTCCAAAACCCCACCGCGGACTTCAAAGCGGTGGTTTAAGAAAGGCAGAGAAAGGAAATCCATGTGAGTAACTAGTGCTCCGGCTTTCTGATCTGTGGCGCCGAACACTACTCGATCGACTCTTGCAAGAACCAAGGCATAGCAGCACATCAAACAGGGCTCCAACGTCACGTACACCGTAGCGCCGCTAAGGTTCCACCGTCCCATGTGTGCAGCAGCATCACGCAAAGCCACCACTTCTGCGTGGGCAGTGGGGTCATGGCTCTGTTCCCTAAGATTATGCCCTCTGCCTACCACCACACCATCAAACACAACCACGGCACCCACGGGAACTTCCCCCTCGTTGTATGCCTTTACAGCTTCCTTTAAGGCTTCTACCATGTACTTTTCGTCATCGCCAAGCATTGTCATATGCGTGTGTGCAGGCCCTTCCCGGCGCTAACCCTTTTACACTTTCTCAGACTAACCCGTCAACCACTGCCTGCAAATATCTACCGTAGGCGGTGTTCTTGTACCTCATGCCCAGCGCTCTTAATTGGTCTCTATCAATGAATCCCTGCCTGTAAGCGACTTCTTCCAGACATCCTACGTAATGACCAGTTTCTTTTTGATATCGCGCCACCTCATTGCTAGCATGCAAAAGACTATCATGCGTTCCCGTATCAAACCACTGCAGATCGTCAGATAACACTTTTACCCTGAGTTTTCCTTGCTCCAAATAAGCTTTGTTCAAATCGGTTATCTCCAGCTCCCCTCGAGCCGAAGGTTTAAGTGCTTTTGCCATTTCTACCACGTGGTTGTCATAAAAATAAAGTCCAGGCACTGCGTATTTGGATTTTGGCTGCTGTGGTTTCTCTTCCAGTGAAATTACATTACCCTGCTCATCGAATTCCACCACACCGAAAGATCGCGGATCATCCACCGGATAGCCAAAGACCACAGCACCTTCCTTGAGCTGCGATGCTTCAGCCACTGACTTCTCCAGTGAAGGTCCAAAGAACACGTTGTCGCCTAAAACCAATGCACACTTACTACCATTTACAAACCACTCACCCACAATAAAAGCGTCAGCTATGCCTCTGGGTATCCACTGCACGGCATAGCTAAACTTCACCCCTAAATGCTCACCACTGCCAAGTAAACGCTGGAAAGCACTCACATTGTAAGGATCTGCAATGACCAAAACATCCTTTATGCCTGCCATGAGGAGCATGGACAAGGGGTAGTAAATCATGGGTTTATCGTAAACAGGCAAAAGCTGCTTGTTGACAGCCACTGTAACTGGATAAAGACGCGTATTTAAGCCAGCAGCCAAAACAATACCTTTCATAACCGCACCTCCAATACCACAAAAAGAGCAATATTGTTAACTCATTATTAAGAATGATAACAGACCCCAACCTAATCGTTCACCCGCAGAGCTACGTAAGAAGCTTCAGCTTGTTTATTTTTCTGCCTTACTTATGACGTCCCAAGAAAGGTAAAACGATCCTCCTGCTGCTTTTCCTGTTACCAAGAAGGTGTACCAACCGCTTTCCTCTAAAACAAGCTCAGTCATGCCCTGTTCGTTTTGCTGTATGTCCTTCTTCCACACCAGCTCTTTTGTCGGGCTAATGAGCTGAATAGTAATTTTGCCCTTTGTCAATGTGACGTCATATGTTGGCTTGATGAGGTCACCTTTCTGCGCTTTGAATTTGTTACTTTCCGTGCCCGTAAATGTTGAAAACTCATAGTCCATGTGGTTGCTGTAGTTTGACCCGACAAATCCTATCCGCACCGAAGAGCTATCGCTTCCCTTGCAGCCAAAAACAAAAAGGAGAATCATTCCCAGCAATAGAAGCGGAAAAACGCCTCTTGTGAACTTTTGTTTTCTTACTTCTGCCACCTCCTTACTAACTAACGCTGCCAAGTTTTATCCATGGTTTGAAAAGTGGATGGTCAGTCTTTATGCCATAGGCGGGCAGCAAAACCTGAGCCACAAGCTCACAGTTTATGAGAAAAATAGCAAAGGATAGAATTTGAACAAGGTACTGATTTACTCCAAAGCCAGCTACAATACCGCCTATGTCTCCACCGTACAGGAAAGGCCCTACAGACAGATTAAGAGGGTCGAGCAGCAAAAACATCACAATAAGCCAATAACCAACAGCACTCATGAACGAGTTTTTCATATTGGCTATGGGTTTAACAAAAAAGAGCAGTAAATAACCCAAAAGCACAGTTATTACATTGCTTGCTCCAGAAATAAAACCCCACTCAATGCCCTGCCTTTGAGCTATTGGTGTTTTGAAGATAACCTCAAAACCATATGTATGCACCTGGAAGGCAGCGAGTTCTCCATAAGCAGCAGCTACCAAAGCATGTGCACCCTCATGAACCAAAACTACAACCAAGAATGCTACTAAAAACGTTAATAGTTTTTTCACAACTCTCCTCCCTCAGCCCGCAGAATAGCCAACAGTTACACACCGTCTCTATTCTGCTCACGCGCCCTAAAACAACTTCTATTACCCCATTCTCAGTTGACATCCTATCTTTAACTACTCAGCAGTCGATTCAGCTTTTTCTTAGCTTCGTTGCTTACGTCCGCACCCACAAGCTCAACAAATTCTGCTGTAGAGCTTACCTTTTGCTGGAAGGTTTTTCTAAGCACTTCAATGAACTCTTTTCGCCCAGCCATTTGCTCAAGCTCGTAAAGCACTAAGCATCCCTTGTCATATAAAACGGTGAAAGCTCTCTCATCATTCCTTTTAATGCCCTTAATAGGCGGCATGCCTTCTGAGCGCTTGAGTTTCTTAGCGAGGATGCTTTCAAAACGCTCCGCTCCAAACAGCTCCCTTACTGCTATTAAAGCAGAGTACTCGGCAAAGGACTCATTTAGCCAATCTTCCCACGAGTTAACTGGAGCATTTGCCCACCAAAGGTGCGCACACTCATGAGCTAAGTTACTAAAGTAGCTTACTTCCTGCTCTTTGTAGCTTTCTGTACCAATGCGGGGTACTACAACAAAACCCGTTCTGGCATAACCTCCACCTTCGGTGCGCGGCGTAATGACTAGTCTCATATCAACGCTTGAAGTGACACCAAACCATTCACTGAACCACTTCAAGGCCTGCAGCCCTTTCTTAAAAACATCTTCAACCACCCACTTTGCCACGTCCACGTAATCTAGTTCCATTTCCAAGCCACTTTCCGCACCTCTCAACCTGCAAAACCTATTTGATGCCATCACAACCATGTCTGCACAAGGCTGCTTCTGGCTAATATGCCATAAACCTTCACCAAGTTGCTTCACCTCACCTAAACCGATCACCTCATAGCCGGGGTCAATCTGCACTTGCACATCGTAACAAAACTGCTTTAACTCAGGACTGTACGGAAACCACGGAGCGTACAAACCCAGTTCCACCCAACCGGGGGTTATCCGATTTACTTCCCATGGGGGTACCCCTATGTTTCCTTCATACTCAAACCAAATTCGAAGCAATTTATCATCTTCCACTGGCTGAGTAAGCTTTATTTTTAAGGTACCTGCATCTGGCGTAAATGGAAAGGAGCACGGCTGCTCCACATCAAACTGGTAAGTAATCGGAACACTGCCGGTGATGCTCTTTATCTCCATGCTCTTGTGAAGATAGAACTCAAGATTACTGCATTGTTGCTCAATGGGTGAACACAGTAGTTCCACATTTGCGTGCAATGACCCTTGCTCAGGATCAAGAGTAAGCTCAACGTTGTAATGGGTTTCGCGATGATCACCTTCCATTGTCATGTGCTTGAGTTTGCTTTCTTCTCTTCCCATTCACTGCGTAGAATGGACATTACAAGCTCGTCTTGATACTTTCCGTCTTTGAAAACATTGTCACGCAACGTAGCGTCTACTTTGAAGCCAATTTTTTCATAAGTGTGGATTGCTCGCTCGTTGAACTTGAACACGTAAATGTAGGTCCTATGCAGGTTCATTTCACTAAAGCAAAAATCGAGCAAAGTTGACAAAGCGTCACTGCCATAGCCTTTGTCCCAGTACTTTTTTCCTAAGAATATGCCCAGTGATGCGTGGGAATTTTTCCAGTCCACGGCCTCGATGCCACATGAACCGATGAATTCTCCACCAGCAATTGTTTCAATGGCAAAAGAATAAGCACCATTCCCAAAGGGGTTCAAACCCTCGTACCATTTGACCTCGTCTTCAACCTTCAGCGGATAAGGTACGTCAAGTCTAAGGAACTTATTAACATCAGGATCGTTGTATATCATCCTTGCTTTTTCTAAATCGTCACGTTCGTATGCCCTCAACCTCACTAGGTTACCCTCTAACATAGATAAAGCCTCCCTCCGTCAGTGCACCCGACAGCTTTTTACTAATCTTCCGTGTAACATATACAACATTAAGCCTCCCTAACTGGAAATTTGGGGAAACAACACACTGCAAAATAAGTATAAACCCGCTTTCCTCAACCTGCACCACACAAAAAGTGCTGACAAAAACTACGGAGCAGTAAGATTACAGACCAAATAGCATGGCCACACCCAAAATACCAAAAATGGCTCCCACTATGTAACTCAAAACCTTTTCATTTACCCTGTTGGCAAACCGTGCAGCAAACCTGCCTCCTATGACAGTGCCTAAACCACTTAGCACTGCTGCTTCCAGGGGAAGGTTACCCGTAAAAGCATGCCCAATGGCACCTGAAGCGGCAGTAAAAGCCATGATAAAGGTCGATGTACCGACGCCTTCATGCATGCTGTATTCCAGTAGAAAGACCAAAATGAGCAGTATCATAACGCCGCCACCAGCCCCAAGTAAGCCGCTTATTATACCTACTAGGAAGCCCAGTATGAGACTGGACAATACCACGTTTTTCCTAAGAATTTTAAGAAGTTTATTAGGCTCGCGTTTTGCCTCCGTCGGCTGCCCACTTACAGGAATAACCGTACCCAAGCCTCTAAGGGCGAATATAACAGCCGTGATTATGAGAAAAATCCCAAAGGAGCCTCCTAAACTGCTTTCAGCAATATGTGGAGAAATGTAGCTTCCGACTTGCGCACCCAAAACGGAGCCCGCAGCAATCCACCAGCCCTGCCTCAAGTTCACATTGCCAGCTTGGTAGTAGGTCCAGCTAACTACCAGAGAAGCTACCGTGTCAGCAAACAAACTCGCCCCAATGGCGTCGGCTGCTCCGTAGCCTAGCATCACTAACCCAGGGACAATAACCATCACCCCACTGGCTCCAATAAGACCAGTGACTACGCCTGCTATCAACCCAACCAGAACAATTAGAAGCTGCGTCACCATATCACCTCCAAAAAAGTCTTCTTGCTCATGAACCAACAGCAGCGTTTGGCAGCTTAATGGTGCTCACGTTCGCCGTATACCATAAATCCGTAGAATAAGATACCCAAAGAAGAAGCAGATTATAAAACCAACCAAGATACCCTTTCTAAACAAAGTACTTCTCTACCTTAAAGCGATCACGCCTAGCTCCTTTCAACGAATGGCTGACACAAAAAACGATTTATATGCATGAATGTTTAGAAGATGAGCATTTTGTGATCTCATTAGCTTATATAGTGCTATAATCCTCCATAAAGGGGGGTGATTGTGAAATGAGAAGCAAAGCAAAGAAACTACTGGTATTGGTGCTTACTCTATCCCTTGTAGCCACATTCATAGCGCCTTTACCAGTAGCGAAGGCAAACGGAGCGGAACCAAGACAACTGATTCTTGGACGTTACGCAGCTAATCTACTACCAGCCAATGCCACTACAACGGGCGAAGACAAACACTCAGGAGAAGGGTCTTGGTACGTCAACAGTTGTCCAAAATTCGAGATTTACCTCACGCCAGAGAGTCTCGGTTTAGAGAATCTTAGTATCAATGACATCAAGACCATTTCTTACTGGACCAAGAAAACGCACGAGGGGGCTCAAGATTTTTCTCTTAACATTTACACAAAACCCGATGACGATGATGACGAGAGCAGTTGGTACGGCTATCGCCTCAACGCAGAGCCTTATTTCTCTGAGGATCTCACGGCACCGGCCGGAGAATGGAACAAGTGGAGCACTGATGAAGGACCTAACCAGCTTACTTTTTATGACTCAGCTAAGATCGGTGGTACCTTCGGATTCTACGGGCAACCGACACTCCAAGAGCTTCAGAATGTTACGTTTAACTGGTATGAAAAATATCAAAATCCCAGCTACACTAATCAGGACATAGACTATGGAAATGAACAAATAATGTACATTTCATTCCAAACAGGATCAGGATGGTGCAGTGATTTTGCGGGATATATCGATGACATCTACATTGAATTAACCACAGGAGAAATTGTAACTATTGACCTTGAAGATGTTTCTAATACGGTCTACGTTAATGCAAGTTGGGATACAGAACTGCTGGGCCGGGATCCCGATGGTACAGAAGGACCTGCGACCTCATTTGGCTATGATGCTTTCTCCAAAATTCAAGACGCTATCGACTACGTAGAACCTGGCGGAACTATCTCCATAAACCCTGGTACTTATATCGAGGATTTAACTATTGACAAAGCAATAAACCTAATTGGCGTGGCAGATGAAAACGGAGAAAAACCTGTAATAAAAGGAACAGGGGCACCTAACGAGGGAACCAATAGTGTGAACATGAAGCTAGTGGCTGGCTCATCAGGAAGCGTAATAGACGGCCTAAAATTTGAAGCACGTGAAGGAGAACAAGTTAAATCATGGACTGGGAATAATACTTACTATTCAATCATGCTCAAGGCTGGCAGCGTTGCAGAGCCCATTGAGAATGTCAAAATAATGAATTCTACGTTTTTTACTGACATAGATCAACCACTTGGTTACCACGCTGTTGCTATCGAAGCCGAAGCAGGCTCTGAGAATACTCTCATCGAAAGCTGCGCGTTTGATGGCGGTTACTATGTAACTGTACAAGGCAAAAACAATACAAATGGCCTCAAGGTAGAAACATCTACGATAACTAATGCTAAAAGTGGAATTAACATCATGGGTGGTAGCAACATCACGGTTAACGATACCTACATTAAAGTCATAGCTCAGGCTCCAGGGAACGACACCTACGCTGTGCGCGTCGGAAGTAGTTATCCAACGACCAATGCGGAAATAACTCGTGGAACTTTCATCGTAGATAAGAAAAACCTTGAAACGGATCAAGATATCTATCACAGTGCAATTATCATTCGTTCCGGAGCACAAGGGGACTTAAGTATAAAAGGAGCAACCGTCATTGGCGAAGTTGTTAATTTGTCAACGGCAATCCTTGACGCTTCCGGTAACTACTGGGGAACAGACGAAGGACCATTTAATACCAGCTTCAAAGGGACAGGACCCATCGTAATTAAGAACTGGCTTGATAGAAATGGCAATGAAGTCGATTTAGTCTCCAGAGCTCAGAAGGTGCCAGCCCCCGGCAGCACAGGCGTTTCACTGGAAACAGAGGTAAAAATTGTATTCCCATCTGAAGTTCAAATGGACACTACAAAAGAGATAGCCATCACAACAAATGGTAGCAAACTAAGTGGTGTTAGTGCTACTTTGCAAGGAGACGGAAAGACTGTGATAGTCACGCATCCGCCTTTTGCTTATGGGACACAGTATACAGTCAACGTTCCCGGAGGCACATTCAAGGCTACTCTTGGTGAAGACGACAACGTCCAAGTGCTTGCAGAACAACCCACAAGCTGGAGCTTTACAACCGCAGCGCGACCTTTGCCACCGCCACCACCAGAGGAACCCACACCGCCCGGAGCTGAGGAACCATTACCCGATAGCGCAATCGAGGAAGCTATAAGTGAGGCTGAAGAAACAGGGGAAGTAGTCCTAAGTGCTCCTGAAGAAGAGGACACACTCGCCCTGACGTTAGACCAACTATCTACCATAGGGGAAACTGAAAAACCAGTGGTTGTTAACATAGGAGAAGTTCAAATGGAATTGCCTGCCGCAGTTGTGTCTAATTTGGCCGAATTAACAGGTGCTCAGGTAGAAATAAAGGTTGCTGAATTATCCAGCACTGCTGCAGAGGAACTTCATGGACAAGCTACTAACGCCGATCAGTATAAACTAGCGGGTGCGATTTTTGAAATCACTATGGAACTTGTGAAGTCTGACGGAAGCCGTGAAGATATTACTGATTTAGGCGGAAAGGTCAAAGTGTATGTGCCCGTTCCAAGCGATAAACAAGAGTTAGCGGCTGCTGGCTTGCTCACAGTCGCTAGGTTCAACGAGAACACTGAGGCATGGGAAGAAATCCCTTCCAGCTTCGATGAGGACACCAAGTGCATGATCTTTGAAACTGCGCACTTCAGTAAATACGCTGTATTGGAAAAAGTGCTAGATACTGCTGCTCCTACTGTGGTTAACACTGATCCAGTTGACAATGCCACAAATGTACCAATTGACAAACTGATAAAGGTTACCTTCAATGAAGAAGTGGTCAGTGCTACTAACTTTGACAAGATCACCTTAGCTGATGCAAAAGGTGTTACTGTTGCTGTGACTACCACACTTACTGCTAGTGTGCTCACCATTACACCTAGCAATCCACTGGCTTACTCCACTGAGTACACAGTTACCATACCGGCAGGTGCAGTCAAAGATGCAGCTGGTAATCCATTTGCTAAAGATTTCTCCTTTAATTTCACCACAAAGATCGTACCTAAGGTGGTTAGCACCGATCCAGTTGACAATGCCACAAATGTACCAATTGACAAAGTAATAAAGGTTACCTTCAATGAAGATGTGGTCAGTGCCACTAACTTTGACAAGATCACCTTAGCCGATGCAAAAGGCGCTACTGTTGCTGTGACTACCACACTTACTGCTAGTGTGCTCACCATTACACCTAGCGATCCATTGGCTTACTCCACTGAGTACACAGTTACCATACCAGCAGGCGCAGTCAAAGATACAGCTGATAATCCACTACCTAAAGACGTTTCATTTAGCTTCACCACCATGGCTGAACCTGACACGACCGCGCCTGAGGTGGAAAGCACAGACCCTGCAAACGGTGCAGTTGACGTTGCTCTGGACAAAGTGATAAAGGTTACCTTCAATGAAGACATAGTAGCCGGAGATGCATTCGCAGATATAGTACTTAAAAATGCAGAAGGAAAAGAGATAAGCACAAAAGTGGGAATCAGTGGTTCTGATCTAACCATTAGACCAAATGCCCGTCTTGAGTACTCCACCAAGTACACAGTAACCATACCAGCAGAGGCTGTAAAAGATGCAGCTGGTAATCCACTCAAGGAGGCTTACACGTTCAGCTTCACCACCGTTGGACTCCCCACACAGACTTTTGATGACATTCAAGGACACTGGGCACAACATGATATAGAACTCATGGCAGGCTTGGGCATTGCAAAAGGTGTTGGCGATAACAAGTTCAATCCTGATGGTAGCGTCACCAGAGCGGAGTTTGTGGCTTTACTGGTACGGTCACTTGATGTACCTGTAGAACCCGTGAGCGAAACTTTCTTTAAGGACGTGCCGCTCGATGCTTGGTTCGCTGCTGAAGTAGAAGCTGCACACAAGGTAGGCATTGCCATTGGCTTCGAAGATGGCACTTTTAGGCCATACGCTCAGGTAACCAGAGAACAAATCGCAGCGTTTATCGTAAGAGCTATGAACTGGACTGTCGAAGAGGAAGAAGTAGATGCGTTACTGTCAAGGTTTACTGACCAGGCCAAGATAAGCAGCTGGGCCAAAAAGGAAGTTGCGGCAGCAGTGCAGAAAGGCATTGTCCTAGGCAGACCTGATGGCACCTTCGATCCACAAGCCAACGCCACACGCGCAGAAGCAGTGGTCATGCTTAAGCGTGTGCTTCAAGCAGCTGGCGTCATACCACCAAACGTGTAAAGTGTAAACTATACATTTAAGTTGCAGAAAGGGGCTCCCAGTAGAGGAGCCCCTTTTAATTTGCGTCGAAAGTCCTGCAATAAAAATGGCGCGCCTGGAGGGACTCGAACCCCCAACCTGCGGATCCGTAGTCCGCTGCTCTATCCAATTGAGCCACAGGCGCACCTAACAGTGACAATAATATTTTAACGCGTTTCTAACGTTTTCTGTACTGACGAGCCCTACGAGCTCCGTGCAGTCCGTATTTCTTACGTTCTTTCTCCCTAGGGTCTCTGGTAAGCAGGGAGTAAACCAACTTGGTTTGTCTTAGTGGTTTACGCCACTCAGGATTCAATCTGACCAGTGCCCGGGCAATACCCAGTCTGATGGCATCTGCCTGACCGCTCTTGCCGCCGCCTTCTACGCGAGCGAAAACATCATACTGTCCCAGAGTACCAGTGGCTTCAAAAGGCTTCTCAACAACCTTTTCCAAGGTTACTCGGTGGAAGTACTCTTTGTAATCATGCCCGTTTACAAGGATGCGACCGGTCCCAGGCACCAATCTGACTCTGGCAACTGCCCTTTTTCTTCTACCTACTACCGGTGCTTGTGCTTGCATATTTCCCTCCTATCTCCTTTGCCCTTTTATGGCAGCTCAATCTTCTCAGGCTGCTGAGCCTGATGCGGGTGTTCCAGTCCCGCATAAACCTTCAAGTGAGTGATCTGCCTGCGTCCCAAACTATTCTTGGGCAGCATGCCCTTCACTGATCTGTAAATGAGCTGCTCTGGCTTTTTCTGCCTTAGCTGCCAGGCTGGTGTAACTCGCTGGCCACCCAGATAACCAGAGTGGTCATAATACACTTTCTTAAGTTCTTTAGAGCCACTCAAAGCTACCTTCTCTGCATTGATCACAATAACGAAATCGCCACAATCCACGCCAGGTGTCCAGATGGGTTTGTGCTTGCCCATAAGGATACGTGCAATGCCAGCTGACAGCCTTCCTAGCGGCTTACCAGCAGCATCAACCACGTACCACTTTCTTTCTACCTGACCTGGTTTTGCCATTATGGTTTTCACGGTGTTTCCTCCTTCCATTAACCATCTTGTTACTTTTACTGCTGAAACAGCATATCAAATAGTACGTTCTTTACCAGACCATACCAATTTTACAATATACAATAATAACATGGATTTCTTGGTTGGCGGCTGTTTGCGAGACATCATACTGGGCAAACCGCCCAAAGATTATGATATCATAAGCGACGCACATGTGCCCTTTGAACCCAAGGTTGTTCTAGGAAAAGATGTTTTAACTTATCGCTACATCATAGCCGGCAAAATAGTCGATGTAAGCTCACACCTTAATTTGCAAAAACGCGATTTTCCCATGAATGCCATGGCACTGGATTTCCAAGGCAATTTCTATGACCCACGGGGTGGGTTAGAAGACCTTTTTAACAGACGGCTGTCCGTGGAAAAAGAAAGGCTGGAAGAAGACCCAGTAAGGGTTTTAAGAGCTGCCAAGCTGTGCGCTGAACTTGGTCTAAAACCTGTGGGAGACAAGGTAGACGGCCTTTTACTGCTAAGGCAAGTGAACGAAGGCCGACTTTACCAGGAATATCTAAAAATGATACTTTCTCCAGAATGCCTTAAAGCCGTAGAAATTCTTAAAGACTATTTTCAGCTTCCATTAAAAGTACCTTCAACCAATTTGCCGCCCCTAGCACCCATTAGGACCTCAGCATGCGAAGCACACCACTACCCAGAGCTGTTTGGTTTACCTCCAAAACTGACAAACTTGTGCTGGGATTTGGAGCACATGAACCTTAGCGATCCACCTGCGTGTCTATGCACCCACGGTAAAAAAGCTGTTTGGGCTGCCTTGGTTCAAAACAAACCTAAACTTATACAGCTTTATAAGGCGTGGGCGCTATTTCGTCACAAAGCGCCTAAAACACCCACTGCAGAGAACCCCCACAAGTACTACTACGACCAATGTGTAGCATTTTTAAGAGAAAAGCAGGAGCTTGGTGACGCTTAGAAGCTTCATGATTTAAAATACTTACTATATAAGTAAAGTAAGTAAACATACTGAAGAATGCAAAGTTTTTTCTAACCATAGAAAGGATGGTGCAACAGCTCTATGTATATGTCTGGAGATGAAATACGCTCAATTTACCTAAGTTTCTTTGAAGAGAAAGGTCATCTACGTTTGCCTTCGTCTTCCTTGCTCCCTGACGACCCCACTCTCATGTTCACCAGTGCCGGCATGGTGCAGTTTAAGCCTTATTTCTTAGATCAGGCACAGCCTCCTGCCAAGCGCATAACCACGGTTCAGAAATGTCTCAGAACGGGTGATCTGGAAAACGTGGGTCACACTTCACGGCACCACACCTTTTTTGAAATGCTGGGAAACTTTTCCATTGGCGATTACTTCAAGAAAGAAGCCATTCTTTGGGCATGGGAGTTGGTTACTCAGCGTTTCAAACTTCCACCAGAGCGCCTTTGGGTAACCATTTACCAAGATGACGATGAATCCTTTGACATATGGCATAACTTGGTGGGGCTTCCAGAAAACCGCATAGTCCGTATGGGAAAAGAAGAAAACTTCTGGGGACCTCCTGGACCCACAGGTCCATGTGGACCTTGCAGTGAGATCCACTACGACATGGGTGAAGAGTGGCCTTGCGATGACCCTTCAAAAGGACCTGCAGCAGAGGGAGAACGGTTCCGCGAGTTCTGGAATTTGGTCTTTACCCAGTACTACCAAGACGAGAACGGCAACCTTTCTGATTTACCCAGAAAGAACATCGATACAGGGATGGGTCTTGAGCGCATGGCTGCCATCATGCAAGGAAAACCCACAAACTTTGAAACGGATCTTTTCCAGCCCATCATAGAAGCCATTGGGCAGCTAACTGGCAAGAAATACGAGGAAAACTTAGTCGCTTTTCGTGTTATTGCTGATCACATAAGAGCACTCACCTTTGCCATAACTGACGGCGCTGTTCCTTCCAATGAGGGCAGAGGTTATGTTATAAGACGCATTGCTCGCCGCTCAGTCAGGTACGGCTTACAGCTTGGTAAAGAAGAACCATTTCTCTACAACATCGTGCCCGTTGTCGTTGAACATTATAAGAACTGGTATCCAGAACTCATCGGTGGCCAAGACCTTTCCATGAAACTCATCAAGCAAGAAGAAGAAGCGTTCCTGCGTACCTTGAGTAGTAGCCAGCGTTACCTAGATGAAGTAGTCGAGCAAGCAAAAAAACAGGGCATCAAAGAAGTGCCTGCTGAAGAAGTGTTCAGACTTTACGACACCTACGGTTTGCCTTTGGACATCATCGACGATGTACTGCAGGAAAATAACCTTAGCACAGACAAAGAGAAGCTAAACCAGATAATCGAGCAGTACAAGGAGCAGTCCAGAGCCTCTTGGAAAGGCGGAGAAGCAGTTCTCACCGACACCATTTTTACTCGTCTTGTGGGGAACATAAAGACTGAGTTCACTGGGTATGACCAGTTGGAAGACAGCTCCACCATCATTGCAACGGTAAAGGACAATAGCCGAACAGAGCTTCACGAAGGCGATGAAGGTGCCATCATAGTGGAGCACACCCCCTTCTACGCTGAAAGTGGAGGACAGGAAGCAGACCACGGCATTATCACCACTGAAACAGGCACGTTCCGCGTAGATGATGTGCAAAAGGTCTTAGGCGGCAATGTCATTGTGCATTACGGACAGGTAACTTCGGGCGTCATTAAAGAAGGACAGCAAGCCCTTTTGCAGGTGGACATAGAAAGGCGTAAAGCCATGCAAAGGGCACACACAGCCACTCACCTTTTGCATGCAGCTCTTAGGCGCGTGCTTGGAGATCACGTCAGGCAGGGTGGTTCCAAAGTCGGACCAGATTGGTTCCGTTTCGACTTTAGCCACTTTGAAAGCATGTCCCCCGCCCAGATTCAAGAAGTGGAACGTCTGGTTAACGAGCAAGTACTGGAAAACAAGGAAGTGAACATATTCTTCAGCAGTCTGGATGAAGCAAAGAACATGGGTGCCATGGCGCTCTTTGGGGAAAAATACGGTGAAACCGTCAGAGTGGTGCAGGTGCCCGACTGGTCCATGGAGCTTTGCGGTGGTACTCACGCAAAGCGAACGGGCGACATTGGTTTGTTCCATATCATAAGCGAATCAGCAAGCAGTCAAGGTATAAGAAGAATTGAAGCCATCACGGGGAAAAAGGCGCTGGAGCATATGTGGAATTTAGAAAAACTGGTGAAAGATGTAGCAGAGGAGCTGGATACGTCCAAAGACATGGTTGTGCAAAAACTACAAAAAATGAACCAGGACTTAAAAGAAAAGGACAAAGAAATAAAGCACCTTATTGAACGGGTACACACTGCTGAAGGAAAAGAACTCTTTACCAAAGCGGAAGAGATAAACGGCATTAAATTCATAAATGCAGTGTTCCCACCTAGAGACCCCAGTGCGCTCATCATTGCTGTTGATGCCATGAGAAGCTTTAACAAACCCTTTGTGGCAGCTCTTGGAACCTTGAACAATGAAAAACCCGTCTTGGTCTTGGCAGCGTCACCTGATGTGGCAGAGAAGGTAAACCTCCGTGAAGTAGTGAACATGGCAGCTTCCTACATAGGAGGTAAAGGTGGCGGACGCCCCACACTGGTACAAGCGGGAGGCACTGATGCGTCTCGCTTGTCCGTGGCAGTGCAGCAAGCCATCTACGAATGTAAAAGGAGGCTTGGTTTAGCATGAGTATTAACGACAACCCCACGCACATAAAGACTCGATTTGCTCCTTCACCTACTGGTTATTTGCACGTGGGAGGAGCCAGAACAGCTCTTTTTAACTACCTTTTTGCAAAAAAGTTTGGGGGAACGTTCTTGCTGCGCATCGAGGACACTGACCCTGAGCGCAGTAAACCCGAGTACTCCGAGCAAATACTGATTTCCATGAAATGGCTGGGCTTGGATTGGGACGAAGGGCCTTACCACCAATCTGAGCGCATGCACATCTACCAGCAGTACACCCAAAAACTTTTGGAGGAAGGCAAAGCTTATCGTTGCTTTTGTACCCCCGAGGAGCTGGAGCAGATGCGAGAGCAGCAGCGTCAGCAAGGACTCCCAACACGTTACGATGGACGTTGCTCACGACTTACCCAAGAAGAGATTGAAGAGCGGCTCAACAAAGGCATGCCCTTTGCTGTTAGGCTGAAAGTACCGCAAGATAGAGGCATAATCGCTTGGGACGACATGGTCAAAGGCCACATTGAGATTAGCAGTAGTGAACTGGACGATTTCATCTTGGTGAGAAGCGATGGTACACCCACTTACAACTTCGCCGTGGTCATAGACGACCACACAATGGGTGTTACTCACGTGCTCAGAGGAGAAGATCACATACCCAACACCCCTAAGCAGATCCTTATTTATGAAGCATTGGGCTGGGATACACCCGAGTTTGGACATGTCCCCATGATCTTGGGGAAGGACAAAACCAAACTTTCCAAGAGGCACGGTGCCGTGGGCGTGGAAGCATATCGCGACGAAGGGTTCCTACCTGAAGCGCTGTTTAACTTCCTCGCCTTGCTGGGTGCGTCCTACGACCCAGACAGAGAAGTCTACACTAAACAAGAACTCATTGAGCTTTTCGACCCCAAAAAGATTGGCTTGCACCCAGCAGTATTTGACCCCGATAAGCTCTACTACATTAACCGCGAACACATGAAAATGCTTCCTCCAGAAGAACTTCTGGAACGCATAAGGCCCTTTGCGGAAGCGAAAGGATTCCAGATTGAACCTTATCACCTGAGGCTGATTCCACTCTTGGTAGAACGCATGCACACCCTGAAAGACTTTGTTGAACTGGCTGATTACATCTTCACTGACGATTTCACAGTGGATGAGAAGGCACAGGAGCTTTTGGCAAAGGATTTGCCATTGGAAGGTTTGGCTGAGCAGCTTGACGCTACGGTGTGGGACGCAGATCACATCGAAGCTGTGCTGAGGCAGTATGCCCAGGACAAAGGTATAAAACCTCGCGACTACTTCCCATTTATCAGAGCAGTAATCAGCGGTAAATCGGTGGGACCTTCCCTGTTCCACCTCATGGAAGCCATGCCCAAAGGCATGGTTCTAAGGAGGCTAAAGAAAACTTAATGAAGCGAGGCAAAGTCTTCAAAGTAGCTGTATGCTGGTTACTGATTTTGTTACTTGTCTCCAGCACAGTGCCGCTGCAAATGGCGGATGCAGCTACCACCTTGCCAGCTAAAGCGCAGCTAAATGTTCCTTACATGAGCCAGCACTACAACATACCAATTGGGTTTAGCCCTTCTCGGGCATGCGGTATAACTTCTGCTGCCATGCTATTTGCCTATTATGGAAGAATTGCACCTTTTACCATAACTGGCGCAGACGGGAATCCCACAGATTACGGTTGGTACATGACACGAGCGTACCGCTACAAATCACCCTACCATGATGTAATGTGGAAGTACTTTGCTAATCAAGAGCACCAGCCAGGGCTGCAAGGCTGGGGAGCTTGGGGTTTCATTTGGCGTAACGGCACCGACAAAACCATAGCTGATGTCATACCGTTCTTGAATGCTCATGATATTTCCGCGCAGTTTATAAGGCAGCCTTCAGAAAGCTATGCCAAAAAACTTGTAATGCAGGAGATAGCCGCTGGTAGGCCCCTCATGGCAAACACCGAAATCATAGGGGGACACTACGTGGTCATTTATGGCTACGATAATACTGGCGAACAGTTCAAGTATTTGGTAAATGACCCATGGAATGGCCGTAAAGCCTACACCTACAAGGAGCTCATGGTTTCCCAAATGTACCGCGGGCTCATTCTTACAGCGCCAGCTAAAGGTTTTACAGCAAGAGTGCCCTACTCGCCTGGAATGGGCGCAGCTAAGAGCTACGTAAAGCCCTTAAGGGGCAGCGCTGCTGCACCTTCCACCTTGTACACATATCAGCTGCCTCTAGTGGTACCAGAAAAGGTCACACCCACAGTCATGGTTTATATCGATGGCAAACCACATAAAATGCAGCTTGTGGAAGGTACTACTTACACTGGCACATACCAGTACAAAACTACCTTAGAAGCAGGAAACCACAATTACTACTTCGTTGTTACTACGCCCCGCTACACAGTTTGGTTTCCGCCCGATTCAGGTGTTTGGGGACAAAGCCAAGCGCTCTCGCAGTTCAACGGACCTTTCATCGAGGGTGCAAAACAAACTACAGGTACTACCTTAGAGCTTCAAGTTATGAACGATAAGTACCTAATCAACGGTGTTGCGAGTTTCATGGACATGCCCCCCATCATAAAAAGTGGTAGAACGCTTTTGCCCATAAGCCATGTGGTTAAAGCGCTCGGAGGAAGCACTGTTTGGGACAAAGAAAAACAAAAAGTTACCATAACCATGGAAGGAACTAAAAGTGCTACCACTGTGGAGCTTTGGATTGGTAAAAACTACGCCATGGTGAATGGTGTTAAAAAACCCATTGACCTTAGCAGCACTAACGTGGTGCCCATCATCGTAAACAGCCGCACGATGGTTCCTTTGCGCTTTGTAGTAGAAACCTTAGGTGCTGCCATAACGTGGAATGACTCGGCAAAAGTAATTACCATAACATATCAAAAGCAATAAAGCGCTCCCACGCGCAACAAAATGGGCTTCCCAGGAACTGTTTTCTTGGGAAGCCCATACTTTTCACATTTATGGGAGGGGGAGTTGGTTAATTTGTTATTTCTTGTAAATCTGGTTAGCTACTTCCTGCTCCTTGGCTTTTAAGAAGTCCTCATCAGCCAAGTAGTAATGCCTGATGGGCCTCATAGACTCATCAAGCTCGTAAACCAGCGGAATACCCGTGGGAATATTCGTCTTCGCAATTTCTTCACCGCTCATCTTATCCAAATACTTCACAATGGCACGCATACTGTTACCGTGAGCGGCAATGAGTACCTTTTTACCCTCTTTTATGGCAGGCACAATCACGTCAGCCCAATAAGGTACTACACGCGCTTCGGTATCCTTCAAAGACTCGCAAAGTGGTAGTTCGTCTTCAGGCACAAGCGCATAACGTGGATCATTGCCAGGCCACCTTGGGTCTGTCTTTTCCAGTGGTGGCGGTGGTACATCATAAGAACGCCTCCACAGGAGTACCTGCTGCTCACCATATCTTTCGGTCATTTCTGCTTTATTCAAGCCCTGCAGAGCACCATAATGGCGCTCATTCAGTCTCCAATGCTTGTACACAGGGATCCAATCCAGATTCATCTGTTCAAGCACCAAATTCAACGTTTTAATGGCACGTTTTAGTACGGAAGTAAATGCAACATCAAAGGTGTAACCTTCTTCTTTTAGTTTCTTACCAGCCCAAATGGCTTCTTCCACACCTCTATCAGAAAGGTCCACATCAGTCCAACCAGTGAACAAATTCAGCTTATTCCATTCGCTTTCCCCGTGCCTTATCATGACAACTTTATACATCCCAAATCTCACCTCTAAACTTATTTATAACACCCAAAAAAGTTAATGCTATTTAAATAATTGTGAAACAGTTCATTGCTTATGTCCATTACGCAGCCACTCCTCCACCTTTTTAGCACTCCAAGTATTTATCACATGCTCAGGCTCAGCCCAGCCGCGCTGAGCCTGTATCACCCCAAGTTCCATGTTGACTAGTTCCTCCGCATCGTGAGCGTCAGTGCCCAAGGCAACAGGCATGTGGTACTGGGTTACCGCAGTGAGCACACCTACATCATCGATGTCCAAGCGCATGGGCGTGCAGTTGAGTTCAGGCACCACATCATATTTATTGCAGAGCTGCAGCACCTCAGAGGAAGTTACATTTAAGCCACCACGTCTGCCAAGTATTCTGCCTGTGGGATGCGCCACAATGTGCGGTTTAGCTTCCTTAAAGGTTTTCTCGTAGCGATCCAGTATTTTTTCTTTCTCCTGATTTAGAGCCGTGTGTATGGCAGCAATGAGCACCTCCACCCTGTCATCCGTGAAGAGGAAAGTACCATCTGCCTTTATGTTCCCTTCCAAACCCACAAAGATTCTTATGCCCACCTTTTTTTCTGCCTCTTTAATGGCTGCTATGTAATCGGGTAAGTCTTCGGGTTTTAAGCCGCCAACAACCCCTAAGCCAGTGGCGTGGTCGCTTATAACCAGCCATTCATATCCCATTTCCTTTGCCTTCCTTGCCATGGTTTCCACCGTGTCGGTACCATCGGAAAAAGTACTGTGCACGTGCAAATCACCTTTTACATCCTTCATCTCCACTAAACGTGGCAGTTTGCCTGTCATGGCAAGTTCAATTTCCCCTCTATCTTCCCTCATGGTAGGCGGAATCCAAGGCAAGCCTAAGGCATTGTAAATTTCTTCCTCAGTGCGCCCTGCTACCTTTTCATCGGTGTCCATCTTAAAAAGCCCGTATTCGTTGAGTTTGTAACCTTTCTTTATGGCAAGCTCTCGCAGTTTTATGTTGTGCGCCTTAGAACCAGTGAAGTACTGCAAAGCTGCACCCCATGACTCCACTGGCACTGCTCTTAAATCCACCTGCAAACCACCAGTAAAGACCGAAGCCTTGGTATCACCTTTGGCGAGCACCTGAGTAACACCGGGCATCTTCACAAAAGCCTCCATCACAGGAATGGGGTCATCAGTTGCCACTAGCACGTCACAATCCCCAATATCCGCTCTGCCCCTTCTTAAACTGCCTGCTGGTGCGATGTCCACGAACTTAGCATGACCTTTGAGATATGTAATCACGTTATGAACAATGGGTAGAGCCAAGTACAGTGGGATTCTACCGCTCAGCTGCCTGTACATCTGTATCCCATCTAAGAGCTTCTTTTCCATTTTTGCGCCAAAGCCACGCAGCCCTTGAAGTTTATGCTCCACCAAAGCCCTTTCCAGCTCCTCAATGCTTTGAATACCGGCTTCCGTGTAAAGACGCCAAGCCAAACGCGGCCCAATGCCTGGCACTTCCATCATCTCGAAAAGCCCCTTGGGAATGTCTTTGGATATTTCCTCCAAGTAAGAACTTTTCCCCGTCTTTAGGTATTCCTCAATTTTCGCAGCTATGCTTTCTCCAATACCTGGAACATTGGTAAGCTCACCATGCTTCCAAATATCCTCAATGGGCTCAGCAAGGTTTTCCACTCTTGTAGCCGCTTCCTCATAAGCCCTTATCCTAAAGGTGCTGTCCCCCTTTATTTCCAGTATCTTGGCAATCTGCCTAAGCAGATTAGCCACTTCTTGGTTAGTCATGCCCCTGGTGACCTCCTATTATTTCTGCGCTTTTTAGTCGCAGCTTCATTAAAAATTGTGCATTTCCATGCTTACAAGTTAATGTTAACACTCATCATTGCTCATAGCAGAATGCAACGCAGGTCAATGCTATAATATTTTTATGGCGGAAAAAACATTAGTTATTTACAAACCTGATGCGGTGCGTAGAAACATAATCGGCGAGATAACCACCCTTTTCCAAGACCGCGGTCTTAAAATGGTTGGTGCAAAGTTGGGCTGGTATTCAAGAGAATTCTGGGAAGAGTTCTACGCTGAGCACAAAGGTAAGGATTTCTTCGAGCGTTTGGTTAACTACATGTCCAGCGGCCCCATTTTCATAACTGTTTGGTCAGGAGATGACGCTGTTAGAGTGGGTAGGCAGCTGGCTGGTGCAACAGACCCACTACAGGCAGACCCAGGGAGCATCCGCGGACGCTACGGTCTTCCCATGCCCATGAACACAGTGCACTGCTCAGATTCTTTAGAATCTGCCGAGCGTGAAATAAGCCTGTTCTTCAAAGACGACGAAATCTTTGAATGGTAATAAAACGTCTTTTACTTTGCTATGTCATTGAACGCTCGGAGCGCGCTCTCAACCGCTTCGCTCATGTTGTAATACTTGAATTCCCCTACTCTGCCTAAGGGAATCACATGGTATTCTCTGGCTAAATCAGCATACTTAAGCCAAGTCGCTTTGCTTTCTTTTGTTAGCACTGGGTAGTAGCGTTCGTCATTCTCGGTTGTGTATTCCTTTGGGTACTCAAAACAAATGGTAGTCCGCTTTACGTCCACAGGGTGAATGTGCTTGAATTCAATGATGCGCGTAAAATCGTAGCTGTTGGGGTAGTGCACGGTGGCAGCTCCTTGGTAATACTCCACATCATGGGTTTCAAAGCGAAAGTCCAAGCTTCTAAAAGGAAGCCGTCCAAACCTGTAGCCGAATAGCTCATCAAGAGAGCCTGTGTAAATTATGGTGCCGTCGTATTTCTTTCCCATTATGTAAATGCCATCTGCCTTGACCTCTGCGAGTTCCAAAAAGTCCGTATTCAGCATAAGCTTTATATTCTTCTGCGACAGCATCCGCTGAACCATCTGGGTATAGCCCTGCCTTGGCACTCCTTGAAACCGCGCTGTGTAGTAGCGGTCATCCTTCCCTACCAGCACCGGCACATTAATGGTTGCTTCAGGTTCCATTTCCTCAGGCCTTCTGCCCCACTGTTTCAGCGTGTAGTGAATAAACACCTTTTCGTAAACGTACTCACCTAAGAACCGTAAATCCTCGTCACCACTCTGGATAAGCTTTGTCACATGCACCTTTGTATTGAAGCCGTAAGCGTTTAGCAGTTTTTCTTTTAATTTAGAGGCAAGTTCAGCCGGAAAAACCATGTCCATGGAGTTGAAGTTAAAGGGCAGCGGTACCATTTTACCGTCAACCCAAGCTAAAACCCTGTGCTGGTAGTAGTGCCAATCAGTGAACTGCGAAAGATACGACCAAACCACTTCGTTTTCTGTGCGGAACAAATGCCCCCCATACCTGTGCACCAATATACCGTTCTCATCTTTGCTATCAAAGCATGTTCCAGCTATGTGTGGCTTGCGATCCACCACCAAAACCTTCTCATTGAGCTGTGAAGCAATGCGCTCAGCAACCACCGCCCCCGACAACCCTGCACCCACCACAATGTATTTGAACATCTACAGCTTCACCTCCAAAAAAACTTAAAAGGACTTACTGTATTAAAACAGTCCCAGAACGGGAATTAGAAGCCTATTAAATACATTGTAACCCAAAAAGGCACGCCCCCTTTTTACTATTTGGGTTAGCGTTAAAGCACTATTCACCCTAAGTAGTCAACTGCGGCAGTGGTTTCCAGAAGCAACATACTCCTGGAATAGCCTCCAAGCGGGAGTGAAAATGTCTTTAAACTTTACCTTCGGCGTTTGCATAGAATGAAGCGCGTCTTCACTTAGCTTTATTATGGATTCAATTTCCTGTTCGGTTAACCACTTCCGTTCACTACAATCTATGTATTTGCTAGCTTGCTCATAATCACTGAGGTTAACGAGTACTATTAGCTCCGGCTGAAATAGGTATGTAGCATTAAACACTAGTCCAATCGCAGATACATCATCTATTAGCTCGAATAATTCATCACGGCTTATTCGACCACCGAAGGTTTCATCCCACAACTCATTTATTACAAACTGAGATAAGTCTAGCCATTTCTCACCTGCATAGTACCTATCCAAGAATTCGTGACTCTCGACCAGACCCGAAAACGACCAATCAACCGACCCTATTTGATTGATTACATTTCTCCCTCTAGACCTGAGCAAGTACATCCACTGTTGATTATGCTTTACCCTAACTATGCCGGTTACACCAAGCGGATTAGGCATGAGATGAAATAACTTAAGAATCCCAGACGTGTGAAACCTCTCACACTGAGCTTTCACAAACTGTTCAATGTCTGTACCGAGCATCTCTCTTAGCGTCATTGGGCTTTTGCTCTCTTCCCTAAAGTCAGCAGCTGTTAGCACGCCATCAGCAAAATAGTGAGTGTAATACACATCAAAGAAAGAAACCGAAGTTACGCTTAACGAAATTGAACCAGATTTTTCATCTACTCTTACTTCTTCCAGTGAGATTTTTGGAACATCCAAAGCTCCAGCGTCTATGACAAACAGCTCACGCTTGTCAAAAGGAAGGAATGAAAGCATACTCACCAAGATGGGATTTAGCGGCTTTACTTCTTCCAAGTGACCAATTTCCAACCTGCATTTTGAGCCAAATGGGAAACACACAGCAGGATATTGACACGGATCCAAGTTCTTCTTAATCCCAAAGCTGTTTTTCCTAAGTTTCAGAAAAGAGTACACATAGACGCAAAGGACAAATACAATAAGTAAGGTATAGATCACCAAATTCAAGAGGGGCTCGATGAAATCTGATAAGTAAGGACCTAAGCTGGTAAATTCCTTTACGCAGTACAAAACAATTGACAGCGCTACCAAGATAGAAAGAAAATGCCAAAGCATGAGTGATGTTGGCAATAGTGAAAGCAGTTTGTACTCAATGTAATTACGCACTCTGTAGCGAGATCTCCTGAGCTCCTTCCGCTTCATGCTTTAAATGCTAACACCACAACAATAAAATTTCTTTCGTATATGGCTAAACCGATAAATACACCAGGGTATAATGAAATCACAATCACCTATGCAGAATAAAGGTGGTAATTATGAGCCGAACCAAGGAGCTCATTGAAGAAGCGTTGGACGAACTGGAAAAGTATTTAGAGGAAAAACACTTAACCGAAGACCTTGAAGTTGCGACTGTTAAACGAACTGGAATAAACCGTTATTTCAATAAGTTGGGTATATATGTAGTTAGGGTAAGAGAATGGCAGTATGCTCAGAAATTTAGCACTACTTACTCTGGGAAACTCTCATCCTTAGAATTTTTAAGATCTGTCAACCTCAACCCCGAAAGCTTCGACGAAATTTATAACCTACTTGCTGATGAGGCAAGCAAGAAAGTTTTCGATTGGTACGTACAATACAGAACTGCTTGTGCTTTCATTGGTGAAGAAGCATATGAATTATTCACACCCCAAATAACAAAAGAAGCTTGGGATAACATGGAAAAAGGACTAAAGCGCAAATCTAAAGGCGTCTTTGAAATCGAAGGCTTCACCGTGCAAGCAACTCCTTTTGAACTAGTTGACACCTTCGTAGTACAACAATATAGATACGACAGCATAGTGGAACCTAAGCTTGGTGATATTGTCTTCGATATAGGTGCCTATGTGGGCGATACAGCCCTTTGGTTTTCCAAAGCAGTTGGTCCTCAAGGTAAGGTTTATGCCTTTGAACCAGAACCGCATAACTTTGCGAAGCTCAAAGCCAATCTTGAGCGAAATAACGTTACAAACGTGGTCCCACTGCAACTGGCACTTTCAGAGAATGAAGGAGAAATGCAAGTCGCCAGCGGAGGAATTTCTTCTACCATAACACAAGCTGGTACCGGTATATCCGTCAAAGTCACCACAATTGATAAAGTTGTAGAACCCAACAAACTTCCCCGAGTAGATTTCATGAAGATGGACGTAGAAGGCCACGAACTCAAAGTTCTAGAAGGAGCCCACGAAACTATAAAGACTTCCAAACCATCTCTAGCACTTAGCGCTTACCACCACGGCGAAGATCTCATAAATCTACCTAAATTCCTTTTACAGCTTAATCAAAACTACAAATTTTACCTACGGCACTGCAGCCCAAGTTGGACTGAAACAGTGCTTTACGCTACCTAAAGGACACACTAACTCTCTACCCAATGCTCTTGTTTATGCTTTGTGTTTCTCAATCAGCTCTATCCACTTTTCCACAACCACAGAAGGATCATGCTCAACGACGGAATTTCTTATCTTCTTTTCGTCAAAAACAAATTTGCCCTCAAGAAAACCTTCGAACACTTCCCTAAGACGTTCAATAATCTCTTCATCAGAAGTCAGAGGTATAAGAATGCCATTTACTCCATCTTCTATAATGTCACTAGGTCCTGTGGGACAATCAACAGCTACACAAGGTATACCATTCGCCATAGCTTCAACTAAGACAGTGGGATATCCTTCGTAATCCGATGTAAGCAAAACCGCTTCTACGCCACCTTTTTCTTTTATGTAATCCCAAGGGTTACTTTGCCAACCAGCCCAACTAACTCGATTGCTTATTCGTAAAGTCCTAGCTAAGTCAACTAGGTATTCCCTATCAGAACCATCACCAACTATAACAAGCTCCCAGTTGAAGTCCTTTAGTGCGCTCAATGCCTTCAACATTCGGTCAATACGTTTTTGTTTGTTATACAAACGACCAACATAGACAAAACGATTGCAACCTGGTGAATACAATGACTGGAGTCCAAAGTGGTTGATAGTGAGGGGGTTAGGGATTATAAATGTTTTTTTGTAGACATCCTCTTTAAAGAAGTTACGAATTTCTTCCTTCATGGATGCACCTAGTACTACAACTGCATCTGCTGCCCTAATTAAAAACCTATTAACCACCCAGGTCTTTGACACAGCGAAGACTCTGTCTATAGAAAAATGTAGCCACAAAAAAAGTGGCTTGAACCTCAAGCTGTAACACACCCAAGCTGGATACATATCCATGCATATAAAAATGGGTTTAGAATAAACGCGAACGATCTTCGCAAGCTTTTTTCTGGCGTTAAGAAAGGAAGACGTCAGAGTAAAAACCGTTCTCTGGTCTGGTTTAACATAGCGATTCAACACATGTACATCCACTTCTTTCGGAAGAGGTATATGCTCTTTTCTAAGCTCACCTAAAATAAAGATGACACTAAAGCCTCGCTTTACAAGTCCTTCAGCAAGAACATTTAGACAAGTTTCCATCCCTCCAGTTCCATAGCTAGCGCAAAGGAAAACAATACTCCTATCCCGTCCATTAGTCATTCTTTACACCTCCCCTAACTGACAGCCGACAACTGATGCAAGAACGCTATTAAGATCCAGAAGGCAAGAACTCACCTTCTTATATCCCAATAGTTCTATGTTTTTGAGCACACGCATTAAGCTCTTCAATAAGATTTCTTTTGCTGAGATAAATCAGCTCCTTGACGCCAAAGCACACATCTTGCTAGTTCCCAGAGATAACCATCGACAGCGTATTTAAAGAACAGCTTTAGTTTCACTTTTCCAGATCTGTAATCTAGGTATTCAGATACTAGTTGTATAACGTCGGAATCTGGTGGAAGCAAACTCTTGAGCCTAAAGAGAAATGCATTTGCTTGTCTTATGCTTGCTTGCCCATCCTTTTCAAAAGCTTTTATAACCGCTATAGGTTTTGCAAAAACTCTCAGCACCCTAATCCAGCACGTCTCGCTTTTTACACCCACCAAGTTGCTTGAATGCTTCCTATAGAGAATTAAAACATATGGAACATATTTGATTAATCCTAATCCCGCAGCTACGAGCAAAAGCCAACCATCGTGCATGACTGCGTCCTCTGGAATTGGCAAGGACGCATCAAGAAGAGCTCGATTAAAACCAATTGAACATCCCGGCATAATGCTTCTACTCAATAGCAATTCCAGAGTAACCGTTTTAGGATTTAGAGGATCTATATTCCACAGATCTTTAATAGATTTTGCCAAGACGTAGTTTGAATCGTTTATTAGAGTATAGTCTGAGAACACAAGTATAGGAGTATTTTCCCCTTGGCTCTTCTCTAATTCTTCGATTTCTTGAACCATTACTCGTACCTTCGAAGGCAGCCACACATCATCTTGATCTGCTAAGAAGATGTAGTCAGCATCGGTCATCTTCAGTAAGTGCTCAAAGTTTTTCTTAGCATCCTTGAATGTGATCCCATCTTCTATGAAGAAGACCTTGTCCGGGTAGCGTTCTGCTACTTTTCTTATCTCTTCTACCGTACCATCTGTGGAGCCATCATCGTGTATAAGTAGCCTAAACTGTGGGTAATCCTGCCAGAGTATGGACTGCAGCTGCTCACGTATGTAAGGCATGCCATTATAGGTTGCCATCACTATGTCAACGCGTTCATTCATAGTTATTTTACATATACCTTTCTCCAATAATCGTTGAGGTATTTTACTTTTTCTTCTACCCACTTGAGGTGCTCTATGTACCATTCTACAGTCTTTTTTAGGCCTTCATCAAAGCTGGTCTTGGCTTCCCAACCAAGCTCTCTTTTGGCCTTTGTAGTATCTAGGGAGTACCTAAAATCATGCCCTGGTCTGTCTTTGACAAACTCTATGAGCTCTTCTCCTTTCCCCAGTAGCTTCAAAATAGCTTTGGCTACTTCTATGTTCTGTTTCTCTTCTTTGCTACCTATGTTGTAGATCTCTCCTGCCTTGCCTCTGTCAATGGCTGCCATTATACCTTCTGCGCAGTCTGTTACATAGAGCCATTCTCTGACATTTGTGCCGTCTCCGTAAACAGGTATCTTCTCATCATGTAGCGCCTTGAGTATGATCACTGGCACAAATTTCTCGGGATATTGCCATGGCCCGTAGTTGTTAGATGCTCTGATAGTTACAACAGGTAGCCCAAATGATCTATAATAGGCTCTACCTAGCATGTCTGCTGATGCTTTTGACACAGAATATGGACTGTTAGGCTTCAGTGGGCTCCCTTCTGTAAATGAACCTTCTTTGCCTAAGTCTCCATACACTTCATCAGTGGACATGTTCAGAAACAGCTCTACGCCTTTTGCCTTGCTCACTTCCAACAGCACCTGTGTACCCAGTACGTTGCTGCTTATAAATGGATATGGATCCAGCAGGCTCCTGTCTACATGGCTCTCTGCTGCAAAATGTACTACTACCTCAGGGTTTTCTTTCTCAAAAATGTGTTCTATGAACTCTTGATTACTTATATCTGCTTTGTAGAAGGTTATGTCTTTTCTTACTTCGTTTAAACGCTCTAGGTCTCCTGCATAGGTCAGTTTATCCACTACAACAGCCTGGTGTCCTTTTCTTACTGCTTGCCTTACAAACTCTGAACCGATAAAGCCTGCTCCTCCTGTTATGAGCATCCTCACAGCAGTTCCCCCCTATCTAATCGTTCCCTCAGTGTGGGTAAGTGCTTGTCTTTCTCGGATATGATGAGTTTTGCCACATCTTTAATAGGCCAATCTACATTTAACTCAGGGTCATCCCACCTGATCCCTGCATCATGCTCTGGCGAATACTCGGAACCTGAAACTTTGTACAGCACTAGAGCTTCTTCACTTAGCACCATGAACCCATGAGCAAACCCTTCTGGTATCCACAGTAGATGGTGATTCTCTTCGCTTAGCTCCACAGCTACCCATTTCCCAAAGGTAGGACTACCTACCCTTATGTCCACTGCTACATCGTATATGGCACCTCTTAAACAGGTGACTAGTTTCCCTTGCATCTTAGGCTTCATCTGGTAGTGCAGTCCCCTTACGGTACCTTTACGGGAGTAAGATAGGTTATCTTGAAGAAACTCTCCCGTTATACCACCAACCTGCATGTCTGAACTCTTGAACAGCTCCATGAAATATCCACGCTCATCAGCATATACCTTTGGCTTTACCAGTATGAGCCCTTCTAATGTGAGCAGTTCATAGCTAAAGGGCATCATTTATCACTTCCTGAAGGTACTCTCCATAATCTGTGTTCCTCAGTTCCTTTGCTATGTCTTTTAGCTGCTCTTTGCTGATCCATCCATTCTTGTAGGCTATTTCTTCTAAACACCCTATCATCAAGCCCGTTCGCTTTTCCAAGGTGGCCACAAATTCACTGGTCTCTATAAAACTATCATAGGTACCTGCATCAAACCATGCAAATCCCCTGCCTAATAGACTTACCTTTAGCTTACCTTCCTTTAGGTATGCTTCGTTTACTGAGGTTATCTCCAGTTCCCCTCTTTCTGAAGGTTTTACATTCTTGGCTTTCTCCACCACGCTATTGTCGTAGAAGTACAAACCCACTACTGCCCAGTTGGATTTGGGCGCTTTTGGCTTCTCCTCAATGGACAGCACTTCTCCACGCTCGTTAAACTCCACTACACCAAAACGTTCTGGGTCTTTCACTGGGTACCCAAACACATATGCTCCACCATGCTTCTCTACTTGTGCTTTAGCTTCGTTAAGTATCTTAGGCAGGTCGTGTCCAAAGAAGATGTTATCGCCAAGCATGTAGCAAACAGTGTCATTACCAATGAAACTTTCTGTGAGGATGAGTCCTTCGGCAAGTCCGTTGGGTTTCTCTTGCACTACATACTCTATGTGCATGCCCAACCTTTCTCCATGTCCAAAAAGCCTTGTAAAATTCTCTACATCTGATGGGTTAACTACTATGGCTACGTCTCTTACACCCAGCATCATTACTACGGAGAGTGGGTAATAGATCATGGGCTTGTCATAGATCGGAACTAAATGCTTGTTTATTACCCTCGTAGTTGGATAAAGCCTTGTTCCACTACCTCCTGCCAAAATTACTCCCTTCATGAAAACACCTCCCACATAATACGTTTTGCTTTAATAGGCAGTCATTAGTATTGGTACTTGTTCGATAGGTGCACACTCAAACTTTACACTATAATTCAATTATATTTCCTAATTCTAGTGGAGGTTTAGGCATTGAAAACTTCAAGGAGGGCAGATGTTGCTTTTTTCCTGCCGAACATGGAAGGTGGCGGAGCGGAAAGAGTAATGGGGAATTTAGCTAATTCACTTTCCCATAGAGGGATGATCGTTGACTTTGTACTAGGCAAGGCTGAAGGCCCAAACATAAAAAACCTAAACAAAAACATAAACGTTGTTGACCTTGGAAGCAAAAATGTCTTTGGTTGGCTGAAGCCAATGATGCAATACCTTAAGACAACTAAGCCTAGAATTGTATTTTCCGGTTTACATCATGCGAATCTTGTTGCACTATGGGCAAAAATGCTAACTGGCGTTCCCTCTAAAGTCATTGTCAGCGTTCATGGCCCAATGAGTCAAGATATTGGCAACTCAAAGAAAAAGCTCGCCAAGGTAATACCTTTCTTAACCAAGATTTTTTATCCTCGAGCAGATAAAGTCGTCTGCGTATCTTACGGCGTTGCCGAAGAGCTGGTAAATAAGTATGGCTTGCCTAGGAAAAACATTAAAGTCATATACAATCCGGTCATAACTAACGACATATTTGAAAGAGCGGAAGAGCCACTTGACCATCCTTGGTTCCAACCAGGACAACCACCAGTCATTTTAGGAGTTGGCAGACTTACAGCGGCGAAGGATTTTGAAACACTGATCAAGGCTTTTGCTTTGGTTAGGAAGAAAACTGAGGCAAGACTTATGATCTTAGGAGAAGGATCTGAGAGAGCTAAGCTTGAGCAACTTGTTAAGCAGCTTGGCTTACAAAATGACGTTTGTATGCCTGGATTTGCAGATAACCCATACAAATACATGAAACACAGTTCAGTTTTCGTACTCTCATCAAGATGGGAAGGATTTGGTAACGTGTTAGCGGAAGCAATTGCATTAGGTTTGCCAGTTGTCTCTACAGATTGCCCGAGTGGACCTGCAGAAATACTTGAAGGAGGCAAATGGGGAAGGTTAGTACCCGTAGGAACTCCTGAAGCTTTAGCTAACGCCATTTTAGAAGCACTAAATGATGAAAGAGGCAAAGGTGCGGAAAGAGCAAAAGAGTTTTCTTTGGATAGAATTGTTGATCAGTATGTGGCATTAATTCAAGAATTGGAGTTGGGCATAGGTGACAGAAGGTAGAAGGAAGGTGCTTTTTGTCGCTACGGTAGAAAGCCACCTATTGAACTTTCACATACCCTATATGAAACTGTTACAGGAAAAGGGCTATGAAGTCCATGTAGCAACAAAGCTTGGAAATAGGCAGCAAGAGTTTGATGAGATTGGCGTCATAAAACACAATGTAGATTTCAGTAGGAGCCCTTATTCTCCCAAGGTTTTTAAGTCGCTACAACAAATGGAAAAACTGCTTAAAGAGATACGCTTTTCGCTTGTTCATGTGCATACGCCTGTTGCAGCTTTCGTCACCCGTCTTGCCTGTCAGCGAACTAATACGCATCCGGTGCTTTACACCGCCCATGGATTCCACTTCTATAAAGGCGCACCACTAAAGAACTGGCTACTTTATTACAACATGGAGAAGCTTGCTGCACACTGGACTGATGGACTGATTACTATAAATGAAGAAGACTACAAAGCAGCTCAGAAGTTTAAGTTACGAAAAAACGGAAAAATGTTCTTTGTGCCTGGTGTAGGAGTAGATGTAGTCAGCTTAGAGCAAAGAATCGCGAGCATAGACAGGTCTGAAAAAAGAAAGGAGTTAGGGCTCAGCGCTGATGCCGCTGTTATCATCACCGTTGGCGAACTTAACGCCAACAAGAACCACATCCAAGTTCTAGAAGCCTTATCAAAACTGAACAAAACAAACTTTCACTACCTCATCGTTGGAAATGGAGAAGATGAGCAAAAACTTCAGAAGGCCGTAAACGAACTACTGCTACGAGACAAAGTATCCTTTTTAGGCTTTCGAAGAGACGTGCCAGAGCTACTGACAGCATCTGATGTTTTTATCCTTACTTCAAGAAGAGAAGGATTACCAAAAGCAGTTATGGAAGCCATGGCGGTAGGTTTACCCATAATAGCTACAGACGTCAGAGGAAACAGAGACTTAGTCAAGAGCGGCGAAAATGGTTATCTAGTACCTCTGGATGACGTAGAACAAACTGCCATAGCCATAGAACGTCTGATCGATTCGGAAGACTTACGGCGTTCAATGGGAGAAAAAAGCAAAGAATTGGTCAAGCAGTACGACTTGAAGAACATAATACCTCAGATGGAAGAGATTTACGATCTCTTCCTTAGCCGGTAAAAGGTTTAACGTCTACATCGGTAAAGGCAAACTGTCTTTGTCACTCTGACAATTTCTCCTGAATACTTGGACTAGTCCACTGTTTCCCTCGCTATGCGTTAGAATAAATCCGTGGCGCCTAAGTTGAATCTGAGCAAAAAACAATCGGTCGTGGCACTCTCGGTATCTACCATGTGGTCGAAGGTGTTTGGCTTTTTCAGAGAGATGCTCACGGCGTTTTACTTTGGTGCAGGCGTTGTAAAAGACGCCTTCAATGTGAGCCAAGCCATACCGACAAGAATTGGCTCAGCCTTTTTTGGTGCCATAAACAGCTCGCTGGTTCCTTATCTTATTCACCTTAGAAACCAAGAGGGCGAGGAAGCTTTCTGGAAGGCATACTCCAGCATTTACCGATGGCTAGTAACCCTGCTCTTACTGTTTACAGCATTGATGATGATAGTGCCTCAGCCATTTATTGCCATCTTGGCACCAGGATTTTATAATGACCCTCAGCGGCTAAGTCTAACTGTATTCTTTATTCGGTTCACTGCACTTATCTTTTTGTTTCAGGTGCTTTCTTCCATGCAAATAACGTTACTGCAAATATTCGAAAACTTCCTTCCTCAAATTGGTATCAACTTATTTGCATCAGCCTCTGGTGTGCTGGTACTTGCTTTAGCGGGTGCACTGCATGGTGCCACACCAACGGCTCTGGCTTTATCAGCTCTTACAACAGGTTTTGCCACTTTTGCAATTGCCTATTACATGTCCTTGCCCTATAGGACCAACCTTAAGCCTTCTGGCTTATGGAATAGATACGTCTCGGACTACTTAAAGTTTCTGCTACCGATCTTAGCTGGACAAGTCGTTATTATCTCCTTTACTCTGGTTGACCAGCTCATGGCTTCTTTCCTGCCTGTAGGGAACATCTCGGCTCTAAACTATGCTTCTCTTCTTTATAACTTGCCTATTACTTTGTTTGCCGTGCCCATTACCAGCGTGCTGTATCCAGCCATATCAAGCGCATCAGCAAAAATGGACTGGCCAGAGCAGGCCAGCGCAGTTAGCCGCGGTATACAACTAATCTGGCTCATTGTGCTACCTTCAGCGGTTGGCCTTGCCTCGCTTGCTTTACCCATTGTAAAACTGGTCTACATGCGTGGAGCATTCGACATAGCGGCTGCCACCCTGACCAGCGGAGCTTTGCTTTTCTACGCTTTAGGAATTCCATTCTTGGGCTTGCAAAACCTTCTCGCCATTGTCTTTCTGTCAGAGAAAGATAATATTACTCCACTTAAGAGAAACATCTTCGGCATAGTATTAAACGCTTTTCTGAACTACTTTTTTGGGATAAGACTGCACATGAATGCAGCAGGATTTGCCATAGGTACTGCCATTTCTTGGACTGTACTTTGTTTGTGGCTGTATGTGTCATGGGCACGGAAGCACCAAATACAAACTTTGAGGATAATAAAGGCTCTCTGGAAGAGCACAGCTGCAGCACTGCTAATGCTTGTAGTCATTTTGGTGTGGAAGCTGTATTTGCCCTATGAGGGCTTGCATCTTATTGTGCTAATAGTGGTGGCAGCACTGGTTTATTTTGCAGGGTTATTGCTGCTAAAAGACGAGAACATGCAGGATTTAACAAAACAGGCAATAAACAAAATTAGAAAATACGTTAAGAGATAATAGAATATGAAAAAGCACAACTGAGTAAATAGAGCACAATAATGAAAAGAAGCAAAGGTAGGATATATCTTTCAGCATTCTTAGCTGTTGTCATACTTGTTTTCGGATACGCGGGATGGCGCTATGTTTCGTATACGCAGGCTCTTAAAAAGGCTCAGGAACAGTACGTATTGCCTGCAGCCGAGCCCGAGACAAACTCTGAAGAACTTGAGCCACAGAGTTCATCCACATTAGAAACAGCTACTGAAGTCAGCTCAGCAACGATCAATTCGTCTGCAACTGCTACCTCTAAAGAGCCTAAGCCTGCACCAGGCAACACCACAACAACCCCATCAAAACCTGCATGTACCACAAAGTCAACGAACATACTAGTGCTGGGCATTGATACGGGAGAACCTTATAATAGAAGGCCAAGATCCGATACTGTGATGATTTACTCGCTTCAGCCATGTAAAAGCAGAATCGTGGAGGTATCGGTGCCCAGAGACTCAAGGGTGGAAGTTCCAGGACATGGATTAATGAACATAAACAGAGCTTTTGAAATAGGTGGCGCTGCACTATCTAAGCAAACCATAGAGAAGCTCTTTGACATACGCATAGATAGAGTCGTAGTTGTAGACTTCGCAGGCTTTGCAAAACTCATTAACGCTATAGGTGGCATTACCTTGAACGTAGAACAGGATTTTAATGAGAAATACGCGGTTGAGACACCTATTCCCACAGGTAGAACAACACTAAATGGCCAGCAAGCTTTAGTTTATGTTAGAGCACGCAGAAGCGACATTGAACGGGTTCAAAGACAGCAGGAGTTCGTAAAGGCTCTCTACGAACAAGTTAAGGCAAAGAAGGCGTACTTAACCTTAGCAAACTTCATACTGGATAACCCGGATGTGATATTAACCAACTTTTCCGCCAGCGAAATCCTAAGCATGGCACAAAACGCAGAAAAATATTCACATTACAAGTTGGAAACAATCTTCCTAAGAGGCAAAGCAACTTGGATAGACGGCCTAAGTACGTGGATACTAAATAAGGAAGATATCCAGAATGTCCACGTAATGCTAGCCAAATAGAAAAGCGACATCACATGCGATGAACCTTAAAAGGTGATGAGCATTGCTAATAACTACTTGGAAACGTGGCCTACTGGCTTTTTGTTCTTTGATGCCGTTTTTACCGATGTGAACAGCCTTTCGTATTGTGCAAGAATTTTGTCCCAGGAGTACTTTCTCTTTGCTATCTTTAACATTTTTGATGAATTCCCAGCAAGCTTCTCTTCTGTAAGGCCTTCTATGATTTCGATGAGTTCTTCAGTACTCTTAAAATAGAAGGCAGCGTTTTCCGTTACTGTTCGGTTAAAAGGCACGTCATAGGCAATAACAGGTAGACCAAGCCACATAGCTTCCACCAAAGAAGGGTTCGTACCTCCCACACTATGTCCATGAACGTAGAAAGAAGCCCTTGAACGGATACGATTCAAAATTCGCTGATCATAAATGGGGCCAATCATTTTTATATTAGGTACATCCTTGTATTTTTCCTTTAGCTCCCTACTCCATCGGCTGTGTTTCCAGTTACTAACATAGACCAAATTATGTTCGGGAAGGTTTTTGAAAGCCTCCAAAATGAGCTCTACATTATTCTCAGGTTCTGCCCGTGAAACTGCCACTGCGTATTTATCGAACAGATCCACAGGCAAGTCCTTTCTTGCATCGAGAAACACTTTTTCCAAAACGTCATCAGCACCGTACTCAATCACCACTGGTCGCTTCCCATAACGATGTTCAGTGTAATCCGCTACAGCTTGATTATCTGTTACCACCACATGTGCGTACTTAACAGCCAAGGCTTCGCTATGGCGTAAGAACAACCTTGCAATGCGTCCCCATTTAGCCCTTTTCCATTCCAGACCATCCATGTGAACTATGAGCTTTTTCCCTAACAAGTTGCACAGCCACCGGGTAAACGGCATGAAAACAGCACCAGAAACGCCGAGTACGAAAACAACATCGGAATGAAAAACAGCATCAAGCATGGCAATCCCATCATACAGTGTACTCTGCCAGCCGTTTGCTTTGAGAGGTAAGTACTTCAGTGTTGCGCCAAAATACTCCTTTTGCTTCTCCTTGTAACTGCTGCTACTGCAGTAAACGTTAAAGTGAAACTTACCCTGCAGCCTTTTCACAACCTGGTCAGCAAAGGTCTCAAATCCACCATAGTTTGGAGGAAGACCTACTATGCCTATTATGGAAATTTTCGTCACATTAATCACCTTACTTCCTGACTAAAGCCATACCACAAACACATGAATAGACCAGTCGGAGCATTTATTATAACAGGATTTGTAAAACCTGATGCCAAGAACGCCGAAACACATAGGAAAACAAAGATTCTCTTTTTCTTATCCGGAACGGCAAAAATGGGTACGTAGACACCCGCCGCCAATAATAAAGAACCAACTATACCAAACTGCACTAACAGTAGAAAATTAAATACTTCATAGGAATAACCTACTGCAAATGTTTCCCAGCCTGTTTTCAACTTCCACTGCTTGGGAAAACGTTCGACGGTTGATCCCAAACCCTTTCCAAACACAGGGTATTTTAGGAATTCTTCTGTTAGAACCCTTATCTGGGCAAACTTGTAGTTCAGAGACAATCCTCCTTCTGTCACAAAGCGGACCCTGAATGTACCAATTATGTCTGCACCTAAAAGCTGAGCTAAAGTAAGCACGACCAATAGGGCTGCAACTGCGCCTAGTACTCTACGCGGGGTAAACAGCTTTCGGTTGCTAAACCATGAAACAACCACAATCAGGGCAGCTGTCTCCAACCAAAGAAACCGGGAGAAACTTATAAAAACAAAGAATAAGAGAACAATCCTTACAGCTAAAGATTTTCTCTCTTCAAGATTGGCAAGGCCAGCAACCACGTACGCAGCAGGCAAATAATAGTCGTTGACAGCAACTAATCTGTAGAAACCATCTAGCAGGACGTACCCACCCATAAACGCATCAGGAAAGAGCAGCGTTTTCAAAGCAATCCCCTGAAGTGGATAAAAGTAAACAAATATGAGAAAGAATAATTTTAGGAAGCTGTAAATGACCACTGCAAGAACGAAAAGCTTAGCCAATTCTTCCCACTTTACAATACGAGCACGGACAACCACAGTGCCAGCAAAGACTTCGAAAACTATGAGTCCGAAGCTCCTAAGTTCAAAAAGCGTATCTGGTCGAAACGTTCCCCTAATCAGGGCAACAACAAGTCCCAAAGCCACGGCTATGCACACTAAACTCAAGGATAAAAGGATCGATTTAGGTATGTCAACGTGCTCTCGGTGTTTGATAATGAATAAGATTAGCGACACACCCAGTACACCAAACACCGCGTACTTAAACCAAGTAAATGCGGCACTAGGCACTGCAAAAAGCGTCACAAATAGTGTTAAAAACGCATACCTAAGGACTTTAGTTGTGAGATCTACTTCCACAGCATTAGCCTCGCAAATTCATAAGTAAGGCCGTCACGAGCAAACGTTCCGAAGTAGCGAATCTTACTTAGAAAATGACCCTGTCGGTATTCAAGATAACGTTTTACGGTTTGCTCAGCCTTTTTGTCAAACAACCCTTTGCCTTCCAGATGTTCTAATAAAGCCACAGCTTGCTTCACTGCACGTTGTCCGAGTGCAGAAAACCTTCTTAGCATGTTCATGGGCGATCTAGCTAATCTAAAAAAGCTACTCTTCAAAGTGTGATCACGTACACCAATGGCGTTTCTTTCATGCTGACGATATAAGACAAGTGATTTTGGCACGTAAAGGATATTGCCTGTAGCTGCAGCTACCAAAGCCAACCACCAGTCATGCATGATGGCCTCGTTGGGAAACGGAAGAGAAGCTTCTAAGAGTGACCTGTTAAAACCCATGACACACCCCGGTATGATATTTCTGCTAAGAAGTAGTTCCAAACAAACTGCTCTTGGATTCACATTCTCCATCTTGAACATGGAGGTAGACTTAGGAAAACCATTCTTATCAATGGGGGATAAATCGCTGAAAACCAAAATAGGCTTGTGCATTCCACCATATTGTTGTTCGCCGTTTTTGATGTGCTTCAACATAGCAGACACCTTCGAAGACAGCCACACATCGTCTTGATCTGCTAAGAAGATGTAGTCAGCATCGGTCATCTTCAGCAAGTGCTCAAAGTTTTTCTTGGCATCCTTGAATGTGATGCCATCTTCTATGAAAAACACCTTGTCTGGGTAGCGTTCTGCTACTTTCCTTATCTCTTCTACCGTACCATCTGTGGAACCATCATCGTGTATAAGCAGCCTAAACTGTGGGTAATCCTGCCAGAGTATGGATTGCAGCTGCTCACGTATGTAAGGCATGCCATTATAGGTTGCCATCACTATGTCAACGCGTTCATTCATACTTAGCCTCTCTTAGGTACTCCTCCAAGTCACTTTCCCAGTCAGGTAGCATTATCCCAAGCTCTGCAGAGATTCTTTCATTGCTCATTGCAGAGAACTTTGGCCTCCTCGCTGGCAAGTTAAAGCTGTCCGCTGACACTGGCACCACTAAGTTCTCTTTGTGGCAAAGCTTTAACACCTGTTTTGCCCATTCATAGCGGGATGCATGCCCTGAGGAAACTAAGTGGTACAACCCAGATAAACCTTCATTGATGGCTTCGTAGCTTACCAGCGCTATCCTTCGTGCCCATGTGGGTACCGACACTTCGTCTACGCTTACTTGTAGCACTTCACGCTCTTTTGACCAGCTCAGCACCTTGTAGATGAAGTTCTGGGTCCCTTCACCAAATACCCAGCTTACGCGTAAAAGTAGCATGTTATGAGTTGTTTGCATGGCAAAACGCTCTCCAAGTAGCTTGCTCAGTCCATACTTGTTTAAAGGGTTTGGCTCGTCTGCTTCTGTGTAAAGGCCTTCACTTTTACTTCCATCAAACACGTAGTCAGTGGAATAGTGAACCAGAAATGAGCCATACTCCCTACAAAGCAGTGCTAAATTATAAGGCCCGAGAGCATTTACCTTCATGGCTTCCTCATAGTCGCTCTCTGCTTTGTCTACTTGGTTGTAGGCTGAGCAGTTTATTACCACTTCAGGCTTATATGCTTCAAATACCTTATTTAGCTTTACGTAGTCTCTTACATCTGCCTCCTCATGGGACAACGCAATGTATTCTTCACCTTTAGAAGAAAGCAAGCGCTGGAACTCTTTAGCTAGTTGACCATGCTTTCCTATGATGAGGTACTTCATCTATTCTTCACTGCCTCACATACACTCTCTTCCAGTACTCATTTAGATAGGCTACCTTGTCCTGAAACTATGATAGCAAAGACCTTGACAAAAATTGCCAGACTCTATAAGCAATCGGTTAAAACCTTAATAAATACCTGCCTTGAGATAACACGAAACCACGATGAGTTTACAAAACCCGACTTTTCTACTTTCATTAAGACAGCTTTTCACCTGAAAGCACAATTCAACTTCCTATCGCCAAGAGTCATCATCTATCACAACCGGAGACAAATCATAGTGATAGTCTTTCCAAGGTTAAGACTGAAAAACTCAAATAACTCTTTTCATATAGCAGATAGAACTACCACAAAACCAATTATCTGTTCCACATAATTATTCGCCAAAATTCTCGTAAAAAACTGTCTCTCTTGAATTTTCTGAAATATCGTACCCTAGTAATATAACTACCAGTTCTATATTCTACGTATTGAGCAACTATGGCATACTCTGGAGTACCGCTAAAACCAGACTTTTCCAAGTAAAGAAGAAGTTCATATGCCTGATTGATACACAATTTACCTAACCTTTTAAAAGCCGCAATAGCTCTCATTGGAGACTTCAAATAACGGCTTACAGTTGATGCTAAAGTTGTTTTCCTAGCGCCTACGGTGTTTTTGGAGTGCTGCCTATAAAGAGTTAAAACCATTGGAACATACTTAACCTTACCAATGGCCGATGCGATCAAAGCTAACCACCAGTCGTGCATAATAGCCATCTTGGGCAGAGGAATCGCTTTTTCTAACAGAGCCCTATTGAAGCAACAAGTACAACCAGACACAATATTCTTTGTTAAAAGTAACTCTAAACACGCTGACCTAGGGTTGACACCCCAAATTTTGCCCATAGAGGTTGCTATCGGAAATCCATGGGTGTCTACAGTAGCGTAGTCAGAGAAGGTTAAGAGAGGAGTATTCTTACCATACTCCTGTTCTAAATTGTACATCTCTTCCACCATGACAGACACCTTCGAAGGCAGCCACACATCGTCCTGATCTGCTAAGAAGATGTAGTCAGCATCGGTCATCTTCAGCAAGTGCTCAAAGTTCTTCTTGGCATCCTTGAATGTGATCCCATCTTCTACGAAGAAAACCTTGTCTGGGTAGCGTTCTGCTACTTTTTTTATCTCTTCTACCGTGCCATCTGTGGAACCATCATCGTGTATAAGTAGCCTAAACTGCTGATAATCCTGCCAGAGTATGGACTGCAACTGCTCACGTATGTATGGCATGCCATTATAAGTTGCCATCACTATGTCAACGCGCTCATTCATAGTTATTTTACATATACCTTTCTCCAATAATCGTTGAGGTATTTCACTTTTTCTTCTACCCACTTGAGGTGCTCTATGTACCACTCTATAGTTTTCTTTAGGCCTTCATCAAAGCTGGTTTTAGCTTCCCAACCAAGCTCTCTTTTGGCCTTTGTAGTGTCTAGGGAGTACCTAAAATCATGCCCTGGTCTGTCTTTGACAAACTCTATGAGCTCTTCTCCTTTCCCAAGTAGCTTCAAAATAGCTTTGGCTACTTCTATGTTCTGTTTCTCTTCTTTACTACCTATGTTGTAGATCTCTCCTGCCTTGCCTCTATCAATGGCTGCCATTATCCCTTCTGCGCAGTCTGTTACATATAGCCATTCTCTGACATTTGTACCGTCTCCGTAAACAGGTATCTTCTCATCACGTAGTGCCTTGAGTATGATCACCGGCACAAACTTCTCTGGATACTGCCATGGCCCGTAGTTGTTAGATGCTCTGATAGTTACAACAGGTAAGCCAAATGATCTATAATAGGCTCTACCTAGCATGTCTGCTGATGCTTTGGTGGTGGAATATGGACTGTTAGGCTTTAGTGGGCTCTCTTCTGTAAACGTACCTTCTTTACCTAAGTCTCCATACACTTCATCGGTGGACATGTTCACAAACAGCTCTACGCCTTTTGCCTTGCTCACTTCCAATAGCACCTGTGTACCTAGTACGTTGCTGCTTATAAATGGATATGGATCCAGCAGGCTCCTGTCTACATGGCTCTCTGCTGCAAAATGTACTACTACCTCAGGGTTTTCTTTCTCAAAAATGTGTTCTATGAACTCTTGATTACTTATATCTGCTTTGTAGAAGGTTATGTCTTTTCTTACTTCGTTTAAACGCTCTAGGTCTCCTGCATAGGTCAGTTTATCCACTACAACAGCCTGGTGTCCTTTTCTTACTGCTTGCCTTACAAACTCTGAACCGATAAAGCCTGCTCCTCCTGTTATGAGCATCCTCACAGCAGTTCCCCCCTATCTAATCGTTCCCTCAGTGTGGGTAAGTGCTTGTCTTTCTCGGATATGATGAGTTTTGCCACATCTTTAATAGGCCAATCTACATTTAACTCAGGGTCATCCCACCTGATCCCTGCATCATGCTCTGGCGAATACTCGGAACCTGAAACTTTGTACAGCACTAGAGCTTCTTCACTTAGCACCATGAACCCATGAGCAAACCCTTCTGGTATCCACAGTAGATGGTGATTCTCTTCGCTTAGCTCCACAGCTACCCATTTCCCAAAGGTAGGACTACCTACCCTTATGTCCACTGCTACATCGTATATGGCACCTCTTAAACAGGTGACTAGTTTCCCTTGCATCTTAGGCTTCATCTGGTAGTGCAGTCCCCTTACGGTACCTTTACGGGAGTAAGATAGGTTATCTTGAAGAAACTCTCCCGTTATACCACCAACCTGCATGTCTGAACTCTTGAACAGCTCCATGAAATATCCACGCTCATCAGCATATACCTTTGGCTTTACCAGTATGAGCCCTTCTAATGTGAGCAGTTCATAGCTAAAGGGCATCATTTATCACTTCCTGAAGGTACTCTCCATAATCTGTGTTCCTCAGTTCCTTTGCTATGTCTTTTAGCTGCTCTTTGCTGATCCATCCATTCTTGTAGGCTATTTCTTCTAAACACCCTATCATCAAGCCCGTTCGCTTTTCCAAGGTGGCCACAAATTCACTGGTCTCTATAAAACTATCATAGGTACCTGCATCAAACCATGCAAATCCCCTGCCTAATAGACTTACCTTTAGCTTACCTTCCTTTAGGTATGCTTCGTTTACTGAGGTTATCTCCAGTTCCCCTCTTTCTGAAGGTTTTACATTCTTGGCTTTCTCCACCACGCTATTGTCGTAGAAGTACAAACCCACTACTGCCCAGTTGGATTTGGGCGCTTTTGGCTTCTCCTCAATGGACAGCACTTCTCCACGCTCGTTAAACTCCACTACACCAAAACGTTCTGGGTCTTTCACTGGGTACCCAAACACATATGCTCCACCATGCTTCTCTACTTGTGCTTTAGCTTCGTTAAGTATCTTAGGCAGGTCGTGTCCAAAGAAGATGTTATCGCCAAGCATGTAGCAAACAGTGTCATTACCAATGAAACTTTCTGTGAGGATGAGTCCTTCGGCAAGTCCGTTGGGCTTCTCTTGCACTACGTACTCTATGTGCATGCCCAGCCTTTCTCCATGTCCAAAAAGCCTTGTAAAATTCTCTACATCTGATGGGTTAACCACGATGGCTACGTCCCTTACACCCAGCATCATTACTACGGAAAGTGGGTAATAGATCATGGGCTTGTCATAGATGGGAATTAGATGCTTGTTTATGACCCTCGTAGTTGGATAAAGCCTTGTTCCGCTACCTCCCGCCAAAATTACTCCCTTCATATAGATCCCTCCGTCATCCTCATGATGGTCTCAGACACGCGCTTAGAGTTCAAGCCGTCCTGCCATCGGTGGAATTTGTCTTTTAGTTCCTTGCGCTCTTTTTTGTACAGAGAATCATCCTCAAGAAACCTCTGGATCCAGTGAGCCACTTCATCTAAATTGAAACACTTTGGGCCAGGAGTGACTTCGTTGTAATCGAAGTTAAATCCCCTGTCAGCTGCCATGTAGGTCTGCAAATCAAAACAGTAGAAGATGATAGGCCTCTCTGTAAGCAAAAAGTCCACGTACACGCTAGAATAATCCGTAATAAGCATGTCGCAACTGGCAAGCAGTGGATACACATCACCACCGAGTTCCTCATCAAGCAATACTCGCACATTCTTTAATCCGCTCAGTTTCTGAGCGAGCTCTTCGGCCTCATCCCGGTGGTAGTAATGGAGTTTGATAAGTAGAAGCGCATTTAGATGCCTCAAAACTGGGTCCAAATCTGCAAACTCTACAGCTAACTGCGAAAAGGTACGACTTTTACCTTCCATTCTGTGAGTTGGCAAATACAGGATCCTTTTCGGTGCGTAGCTTCCTTTTTGCCCGTGAGCTGGCTCACCCGAAGTTTCGCATTTAACCAAAACGTCGTTGCGAGGCTGTCCGGTAACTTCGACAACTGCGGAACTGAAAGACCTTTTCAGAATCTCAGCTTCAATTTCAGATTCTGCAGTGACCAAGTTGTAGCGATTAGGGCTCTCAGAGAAAGGTGAGAGCTTTTGGATTTTACTTTTCGCATACCTTGCTCCTTCATAATCCTTTAGCACTTTCTTTATGGGAGTTCCGTGCCATGTATTCACTAGGAAAGGCGGGGTGACAAACCTGTTAATATCAGCCAAACCAACGCAAACTATACCCACAAGAGCTCGAGCACTGTACCAGTACCCCTGTATGGAATAGGAGTAATAACTTTCAAAACCGCGCTCACGCAATGACCTAACGAGACGTTTATCTCTACTAAGCCATATGGCACGAATGTTTGGCACAGATGCGCTTACGTACTCAAATAGCCATTTAGGACTATCACTGAAGCTATCACCAGCCCAAGAGCCAAACACCCATATGTGCTTACTTTTTCGCACCAACTTGGCCAAAAGCCAAATTGGTAGGTTTATTAGTTCAACTATTCTTCTCCAAATCCAGCTCAATGTTCTAACCATTTCAATAAGACTCAGACGAAGGCTTAATGCGTGCCGCCACGTAACTATTGGTTAACGCTTATAAACAGCCATAGTCCACACATCACGTTTGGTAAATACTAAAGCACAACCATCTTTTGTTATGTTCTACATTCTAACACAATACAAGAAAAGGGCAAATTTCATCAAGTGTTTTTGGAGAAGTGAACATAATAAAAAAGAGCCGACCCGAGCATCTTGAGGGTCGGCTCTTTTGCTTTAGGAGCGTGTCCTGGATTACTCCAGCCTGATCTTTACTCCCTTGGATTCGGGAGCTTTCTTGGGGAGTGTGAGTTCAACTACGCCATCGCGGTACTCAGCTTTGGCTTCTTCAGCCTTTACTGTGGTTGGAAGCGCAATGGCACGTTCAAAGGTGCCATACCGCATCTCGCTATAGAACACGCCTTCCTTTTCTTCCTTCTTTTGCTCTTGCAGTTCTCCTTTGAGGTAAACTCTATCTTCTTCAACAGTTATTTCCAGCTTATCTTTGGGTACGCCTGGGACTGCTGCACGAACATAAACGTTGTCCTCATCTTCAGTAACTTCAACTGGTGGTACAAATCTTCTGCCTAAGCCTCTGCGTGCTGGTCTGCTAGGTTCAATACCTGTGCTCCAGAATTCCTCCATCATTCTATCCATCTCATCAATGATGGACCTCATTTCTTCGAAGGGATCAATCCACCTTCTGCTAAGCATGGCCCATCACCTCCTTTAGCATTGTTTTTATGATTTCCTGTTTCCAGTCTTATATATACCCGATGGGGGTATAGGTTATGCAAAGTGATCATGCATGGGGAAGTAGTATGGAGCTGAGACCTGAAAACTTTCCCAGTCTTTCCACGTGTTCACATTGAGAAAGACATTTAGATCACCCGTGTAGGGCAAAAGTACATGAGGAATAGAGGAGAAGACTTCAGTGAGCTTGTAAAGTTGCTGGTGGTAGCATGCCAAAATGTGCCTGGCCACGCTGCCTTGTACAAGTGAAGGGAACGGCTGCAAGAAGCCATTTATGCTGTAAAAAACGGAGCTTTCATGCTCATAGGCATGCTCCAAAAGCGGCAGCAATGCTTCTTTTCGTAGTAGAGGCATGTCCACAGCTGTAAACAGGTAGTTTTGGTACTGCAAAGTGGTTAGAGCAGTTAGCACGCCTGCAAGAGGCGTATCGGCTTCAAAAATGTCCAAAATCAAAGGAACTCCCTCTGACTCAAAGGGAACCTTAGAAACCAAATACACGGGTAGGCCCAAAGGGGACAGGTTTTCTTCAACCACCTTAAACAAAGGCTTGCCATTAGCCTGCAGTAGCGCTTTGGAAACACCCAGCCGCCTACTAATATCACCACAAAGTATGACCACAGCAGTGCTGCTTGACATGTTAAGTACCTTCCTGTGATGGGTAGACCACCACCACAAATTCGCCTTTGTAGGAATCTTTAATGAGCTCATGGGGGTAGCCCACCTGCACTTCTTCGTGCAGCTTGGTTAGTTCCCGAAGAAGAGCCACCTTACGCTGAGGGCAGAGTTCATTTAGCAAGGACAGCAGCTTGCCTACGCGATGCGGACCTTCATAGATGACAAGACCAACGTTAAGCGGCAAGAACTTTTCCAGTTCTCTGCGGCGTTTGCCTTCCTTAAGAGGTAAAAAGCCCAAGAACACCCAAGGCTCTTCTAGTCCGCTAATGGTTATCGACATGCACAGAGCGGAGGGCCCTGGCACAACAGTGAATGCAATTCCCTGAGCGCTGAGCTCCCTTACCAAATAGGCACCAGGGTCGGAAATACCAGGCATACCAGCGTCGGTGGTTACAGCAACAGTTTTGCCCTGCTGGTGAAGCTCAATGATGCGTTTAACATCACTCATGCGTGATGCTTCACGTAAGTAAATTAGGGGTTTCTTAATCTGTAAATGGCTTAGTAGCTTCAGTGCTCTTTCTTTGCTCTCGCACGCTATGACATCAGCTTCCTGCAGGACTCGAATCGCTCTAAGAGTAATGTCCTCCAAATTCCCCAGTGGAGTACCAACCAAGTAAATCATTTGTTCTGCTCCACAAAATCCAAAGCACTGCGTCCTTTCCATTCGAGGTTACCACGCTGAGCGAGGTAGGAACCATATACCAAGAAGAAACCGCTAGTTATGTATACCAGCGGACTTAAAAAAGCCACGACCCAGGGTGCGTCAAAGGCACCCACAACACCAATCCAAACCAGAAGATTGGCGCTAATCACCCTTATGCTCCACGTGGTATGAGTGGGAAAAAGAAAAACGGGCATTAGAGCGAAACAGGTTAACCAAATACAGGCAGCTAAAGTCAGAGACCAACGATAACCAAACACGGCGCCATAAGACCGACTGAAGCCCTTAGCCGCATCGCTAATGCCTTTGTACATGCGGCAGTGCAGTAAATCGCCCAAGCGGAAAAGGAAAAAAGGCTCTCCACTTCGGCGCACTAACGAAGCCAGTGCCACATCTTCAGTAATCGCTGATTTAACTGCAGCATGGCCACCTAAGCTGTGGTAAAAGTTCTTCTCGAAAACCATGAACTGCCCAACTGCCAAACTGAACCCTCCCAGCAACTTTATGCGGTTGGATAAGAAATAAGGGAAAATAGCCAGAAACCCCCAGTACATGAAGGGCACGGTGATGAGCTCCCCAAACGACTTCATGTCTTCAGTGGGGATGCCGCTCCCTGCTTTTATGTTGTGTTCTAGTACAAAAGACATGGTACTAGGCAGCATGGAAGGCTTCGCCACGGTATCTGCATCAACAAAGATGAGGTAGTCGCCTTTGGCATGCTTCGCAAGGTTATGACAAGCCCAGTTCTTCCCCATCCAGCCAGGTGGAACATCTTTGCCTTTCAATACTTTGAGCCGGGGGTCTTGTATGCTTAGCAGCTTATCCAAGGTACCATCGGTGGAATTGTCGTCGTAAACAATGACCTCAAAGTTATCATAATGCTGGCTTAGCAGACTCTGAACGCAGGGCAATATGTTTTCAACTTCGTCCCTTGCAGGAACCAGCACTGAAACCATGGGAGCAGTAGCGAGTGAACGCTGTGTTTCCATTTTCTTTTCCGTTTCCTTAATCCTTTTTATGGCTCTGATGTTGGCAAAAAGCAAAACGAGGTTGTAAATGCACATGAAAGAAATGGTGAGCATTAAAATGGACTTAATTCTCACGTTTCAATCAGCTGCCGCTTTCCCAGAAGCTCTTTTCTGTGGCTGTAGGCAAGAATGCAAAAATTCATGAGGCCAACAAGAAAGAGCTGTGTCCACTGCAGGTAAAGGTAGATCAGAAAACCAAAGAAGCCTCCAACCACAGCGAAGGCATCATCCACCATGTGACTGCTCAAAGCAAAATAAAAAAACTTCCCTAGCTCTCCTAGGCAAAGAAACATACCTAGTGCCAAGCCAAAATGCATAAAACCTAGTGCAAACCAAACCCCAACAGTGGTTGCTACGCCCTTGCCTCCCTTTCCCTTGAAAAACGGTGAAAAAATGTGTCCCAATATGGGCGACATAGCAACGCAGCCCATTTGCCAAGGTGACAAAACCAAAGCAGCATCGCAAACAAAGTAGTGAACAGGAAGAAAGCCCTTAAGCGCGTCCAACAGCCCACCTGAAGCTCCAAGCCAAAATCCCTTGGCTCTGAAGGCATTCATGGCTCCAGGATTTCTATCTAAACCATAGTCACGTATGTCCACATCATAGAAAAGTTGGCCAAGCAAATAAGACCAAAGAATGGAACCAGAAAGAAACCCCACAATGCATGCAAAGAAAATGTGCATGACTAAATTTTACCAAAGAGCCATTGTCTCAGGGGCAATCCCAGTACATCTGCTCTGTTTCTTCTGAGGGAACTACAAGTGCTTTTCTTAGCGGTGTCACTTTTTCGTAAGTCCACTGTTTCACTATGCGCATGCTGTGTTTGTACCAAACCTGCACTTCTTTTCTCAGGTTCATACGTGAACCCAAGAACTGTGAAAAGACCGAATCCAGTTGAGGAGGGCAGATGTAAGCCACCTCTTTGTAGCGGTTCTTTTCCAGAAATGTCATGAATGGCTGCCAACGCTCTCCTTTGCCAACTTTACCTCTGCCATAGGGCGGGTTGAAATAAACCAAATCGCCACTTACACGCAAATTTTGCACATCAGTTTGATACAACATGAAAAAACCATCCAATGCATTGATCGCTGTGGTCAGTCTTAGAGCTTCAAATAGCAGTGGATTGGATTCCGCTAAATGCAGTAGCGTGGTTTTACCGTGAGCAAAAAGTTGAAGTGCCATGATGCCACAGCCAGCACCAAGTTCCACGGCAGTAACAAAACGCCCCTCAATGAGGTGAGGCAGCAAAACCGAGTCCATGCTAAACCGGTAGCCCCTGACTGGTTGAGCCACCAAAAGCCCCTTATGAAAGGTGGGTTCAACTGTGAATGCATCCATATGTGGTTATTATATGGTGCACACCAACAAAAAGGATATTCAATTATGCTACAATGTTCACCAGAAAGGCGGTGGCCCTTCGAGGACCGGTGAAATTCCGGTACCGGCGGTAAAAGTCCGCAACCCTTGGCCCGCAACCAGGGTGGAGCTGGTGGAATTCCAGCACCGACGGTTGAAAGTCCGGACGGGAGTTGGGCATGCATTGCGGCCCTCCACCGCAGAAAAATAAACGCTTAAGGAGGGTTTTAGGAGATGAAACGTTTAGCTCGTTTAGCGATTTTTGTGGCGTTGGCTTTTGTGTTTTTTAGGTTGGAAATCCCCTACCCCGTACCAAACTACGAGTTTCTAAAACTGGATTTGGGTGAAGCTTTCCTGCTTTTGGGCACATGGCTATTCCCCTTAGAAGATTCGCTTATGGCACTCACGGTGTGGGCTTTTCTGGGCTACTTAACAGGCTCAAACCCTGTTGGTATGCTTTTCAAAGTGGTGTGCATTTTAGCAACGCTGATTCCATACCATTACCTGAAAGGTTCAAAAACCAAGTGGATACTTGTGCCAGCCGTTAGAACAAGCGTCATGGTTCTTTTTAACTGGGTTTTTACACCCATGCTGTGGGGGCTCCCCACGCATATGCTTCCAGCTTACATTCTCATTGGCGTAATACCAGTGAACTTGTTGCAGGCTTACCTAAACTTGGCTGTGGCAGAAATGTCAGCAAAGTACTTACGGAGTCACATCAAAGATATTGCGACCTAAGTAGGACACCAGTGCCATTCTAAGAAATAAACCGTTCTTTGTGTCAGCGGGTGGGAACGTTCTGTAGATGTTTTTTAGGAGAATAATGAAAACTACTGGTCCAGCTATGCCTAGTTCTGCAAGAAGCTGAAGTAGAATGTTATGGGCATGGTTGAACGGAAAGAACTGGAACAGAAAAGGATGTGAATAGACCTTTAAAGCCAAAGGGAATGTGGCAAAACCTACGCCACTGAAAGGCCTCATGACAAACATGTCCCATGCTGCGCGCCAAATATGAAAGCGCTGGGTGTAGAAAGCATAGGGTCCTACGAACTCTCTGAGGGTGTAAGGAATTGCATAAACAATAAAGGCCGTTAGGGCAATGAACCAATACAAGTTCACCCCACCGTACAAAAATGCCATGGCGAGTCCAAGAATGGGGCCACGCGACTGGGTAAGAAGCAAGGAAACTAAACTTAACAGCTCGGCCCAAAAAACATGTTGGCTGTAGGCATAAAGGAAAAAGTATGTGAAAAAGGCAGCACTTGTAGTACTGACAAAAAAGGGCAAAGTGAGTCGAAAGGTGCGCCAGCCGCTAAAATTAACAACACCGCCGTTTTTATAGACAGTCCAAAGAAAGCTGATCACCAAAAAAAAGCCTGTTATGAAAGCCAATTTTCTACTGTCAACATGTTCTGGTAACACTGCGATGACAAACACTATAAAGCAGTAAACCAAAGGCACCAGCAGCCAAAACAGTAAAGTACGCCAGGGCGCAAGAGAAAACACCGTGTTGTAACAAGCTACAAAGAGAATGAACAGCAGTTCCCACTTAGTTGGCAGGGCTCTGCGTAGTGTGGTCGTAAAGGTTTGCCACATCCTGCAAGTTAAGGCTACGTGCCAACGCGGCAGCTTCACGCATTATTTGGCCGTTACGCCAAGCTGTGAGCATGACGCGCGTAAGGTGCTCCCGCGGATCTTGCTCGTAAACGAACAAGTCGTAATAGTAGAAACGTTCAGCCGAGCCCATTTGTATGGCTGTTTCACGGTCATATGCCCAAGCCAAATCATAACAGTAAAACCTTACACTGGTAAAAAAGGAAGACATTGCACCATTTTGGCAAGCCTTCCACACAGATTCGTTTTGGCCAGTGATGTACAGATAGCGAAGGTTTAGAGCTTCGAATCCCGGATAAGGAACGCTGTTTAGTAAGGTTGAATACTCTCTTGTTACTTCTGCTACGGTCCCACCGTAAACACGCTCCGCCTTAAAAGACGGATAACTTTCCAAAGCAAGACGATCAATGCTGGAAGCCGCCCAGCTAAAGGGAGCGCCTAATACCATGAAAAATACTACGATAAGCAAAACAATATTCTTAGTTTTCATACCGTTAGTATTCTATACCACCTTAACCAAAGCACGTATGCAGTTGCTATAGAATGTAAGCGATGGTGACAAGTTGCTTGTCATGCTTAACAAGCTTTTAATGGTTTATAGCATCACCAAATGGAGGTCGATAAAACATGGGAATACAACTGCACGACCAAACATTGAGAGACGGCCACCAGTCTCTGCTCGCTACTAGATTGCGCACAGAAGACATGCTGGACGTTGCTCCTCTCATGGATGAGGTGGGATTCTTCTCTGTGGAAGTGTGGGGTGGAGCAACCTTTGACGCTGCTATGAGGTACCTCAATGAAGACCCATGGGAAAGGCTGCAGGTTCTTCGAGAAAAGTTTAAGAAGACACCCCTGCAAATGCTACTAAGAGGCATGAACTTGGTTGCTTACCGCAACTTTCCTGACGATGTAGTAGAGGAGTTCATCCGTCTGTCACGTAAAAACGGCATTGACAATTTTCGCATTTTTGACGCGCTTAATGACCTGAGAAACTTGGAAGTACCCATTAAAGCTGTGAAAAAATACGGTGGACATGCCCAGGGTGCTCTGTCATACACGGAAAGTCCTGTTCACACAGTAGAGTATTACGTGGAAAACTTTAAGAAGCTAGCGGAAATGGGTTGTGATTCTTTGGTGATCAAGGATATGGCAGGTATTATTTCGCCAAGGCGGGCAAAAGAGATCATTGAGGGCATTAAGGCAGCTGGCATTGATCTACCACTAGAGCTACACTCTCACTGCAGCAGCGGTATGACAGAGATGGCTTACATGGAAGCGATTCATGCAGGCATTGATATTTTAGATACTTGCATGTCACCCTTTGCTAACGGTGTTTCCCAGCCGCCTACGGAATCCATTGTTGCCGCTTTACAAAGCACACAGTGGGACACAGGATATGACCTAAAACTGCTTATGCGTATAAGGGAAAAGCTCATGGTGGTGTGGAACAAATACAGCCACCTACATGAAGAGACGCTGCTTAGGCCTGACCCAGGGGTTTTGGAATACAAAATACCAGGCGGAATGATGAGCAACATGATATCCCAGCTTAGGAACATGAATGCCCTGGATAAACTACCTCAAATACTGCAAGAAGTGCCAGTAGTCTGGAGAGAATTTGGCTACCCACCCTTAGTCACACCCATGAGCCAGATTGTGGGTAGTCAGTCGGTGGCAAACATAATAGGTGGAGAACGTTACAAGATTGTACCCAAGGAAACTAAAGATTATCTAAGGGGCATGTACGGAAGACCGCCTGCCCCCATTGATGAAGACGTGCTACAAAAGGTGTTTGGACCGAACTGGAAAGACCAAATCATAACAGTAAGGCCAGCAGACCTGTTGGAGCCCGAGTTAGAACGACGTCGTGAAGAACTCAAGAAGATGGGTTTACTCAGGAAGGAAGAAGATGTGCTCACCTACACCATATTCCCTGATGTGGCATTGAGGTTCTTCAGAGGCGAGATACAACCTGAATTCACATCCAAGGACTTGCCACTCAAGAAAAAAGTCTTTGAAGTGGACATAGGGGACACCACGTACAAAATAAGACTGAACTGACTTTAAGGCAGGGCCTGCCGACCATGCTGTCACTTGCGGTTATCTGGGTCGGCAGGTTCTTCACTGTATATGAGATCCAAAGGTGAACATCCCAAGGTCTGAGCAATCTTAAAGACGGTATTCACTCCGGCTCCCCTTTTCCCACTCAGGATACGGTACAGATGGCTGGGGTCTACCCCAGCTTCAATGGCCAAGCGGTACAAACTCCAACCCCGTTCTACACACATTTGAATTAGCCTTTTTCTGTTCAGCTTCATAGCCCTTTCCTTACTCCTTTCGCCTTTTTGGCAGAAAACTAACATAACAAAACTTGGTCTACAGGCTATAGGATAGCATACAAATGTATGCCTATACTACTACCATGTTCACAAGAACAGGAGGTGAGCTTAAGAATGGAAGAAGTCAAGAGAACAGTAAGGATTGTGTGGCTTAACAGCGAAGGCAAGAAACGCCTTTGGTCACTGAACAACATCGACCCAACGGCAACGGCTACCAGCATTATGGAGCTAACCAATGCCTTGGGCACACTGACCACCAGACAAACTACTGGTGTGCAGCTCATGGTAGTGACCTCCTCCCACTCCTAAAGGGGTGAGCTTCCTCTTTCACTGAGGAAAGCTTACGCGGATGTAGGGATTGCTCCCCAGTATCCGCGCAGCGGCCTCCCTCTCCGGAGGCTTGAGTTCGGGCCGGTCCAGCCCTACGGCCTGTTCAACACCCAGGCCAAGCCCCTTCCTCAGAATGACAAGTGCAGCGTTCACGTCCCTGTCGCACTTCCAGCCGCACTCGCACTCAATTACCCTGTCCCACAGGGAGAGTTCTTTCCTCTTCCCGCACGCAAAACACTCTTTGGTGGTGGTCTCCGTCCTCTCCACGGCCACAGGCGTCTCAAGGCTGGTCCTCAACCTTGACTTCAGTCCGCCTATCCCCGAGGAGTGGACCTGCCTGCCGAAAAGCCCCGACCACCCCTTCACACAGTCGTCCTGAAATACTACCTTCCGGTATATCTTCAGAAACGCCAGGACCTTGTTTTGAGCATCTTTACGCCTGTTGTTCAGCTTTTCGTATTCCTTCCTCAGAAGAAACTGGATCCTTTCTCTGTTTCTGGAGCCTTTTTGTGTTCCGGCCAGCTTCCTCTGAAGTTGCTTCAACCTCGGCGTTTCGTGAACTTCAAAGTCTATCCTGATCCCGTTGGATAATGTCAGCTTCGAGCCGACGCCAAAGTCTATCCCGATGTCTTTATCGACCGGATTCGGGGAAGTACGACTGTCTTTCGGCAGGTAGCACGTCACATGCAGGTAGTATCCGTTGGGTTTTCGAAGCAGCACGGCGTTCGCTATCTCCGCATCAGCAGGTATCTGATGCAGACCCAGCACACGGAACTTCCCCAGCTTCTGAATCCTAACCCTGTTCTGGGCAAAGTCTAAGTTGTACGTCACGCCGTACTGCTTGAGCGGTATCGAATTGACAAACCTTTTACATTTAAGAGCTCCGACCTTGCGGCCGTTTTTCTTCAGTTTCCCGAGCGCCAGGAGGTTGTCTTTGAGCCGGTCTGCTATCTCCTGCTTTATTTGGGAGCCGAGGACGGTCAGCTCCCTCTGCTCATAACTATCTCCCGCTTTGACTTCAACCGCGCTTACCTTGTTGGCGGGAATACCTAGCCGCTCCGTGTCCGACACCAGCCAGTTGTACAGCCACTTTGCTTCCAGAAATGCTTTCCTGAGCACCTCAGCTTTCCTTCTGGAAAGGTTCTGGAGCTTCAACTCGTACACAGTGGGTTTTTGGGTTTCTCTGCGTTGTCTTGTCTCCTGGAGAGTATTTGTTATCCTTTCCACCTTGGTCATGCCGGTTACTTTCCTTTCTGGTCCTCAATGTACTTCCTGATGGCCTCTTCCGATATGTGTCCAACCGACTCACAGTAGTACGAGCGCGTCCATAGGGAGGGAAGCCGGCTTTTCAGGAAAGGAAACTCTTCCCTAAGCACCCTGGAGGTATAGCTCTTCAACTGATTGACGATAAAATGAGGACTATTGGTAGGATCAGTTTTTACGAAGAGATGCACATGATCTGGCATGACCTCCATCTGAACGATTTCCACTCCAATTCCCTGGGCTTTTTGGAGCAGCAGTTCCTTCAGCCGCTCAGCTACTTCACCCACCAGGACTTTGCGCCGGTACTTAGGGCACCAGATGAGGTGGTAGCCGATGTTGTATACTGTTGTGGCTGATCGTTTCCATCGTTTGCCGTTCATGGCTTTATTATACTACAAATATTAGTTCTCTGCATCATACCTAACAGTCTAAGCCAGGATGCCTTTCATCCCACCCTTCAAAGGGTGGGCTTTCCCGGCAGGGATCGTAAACGAACAAAGAATTTATTCGGCTTTCAGGCATATGATAGAAACCCAGCAGGAGCAAAGGTGTTTATCAGCTATGAGGAAGGCATTTTCTTTGTAGCAGAGTACATCAGAACCAGGTACGCAACAGCGGGAGGCGCTTACTACAAAGGTGGCACCCTTAAAGCCATGGGAAGCTTGTGGGCAAGTGATCCACAATGGACACAAAAGGTATGCAGCGTGGCTGCCACATTGAGGCGGCGTGCTCAATAACATAATAACAGCAAAAAGAAGAATGGCCCCTTCCTTAGGAGAAGGTGCCCTTCTTCCTGTGCACATGACGAGCAATATGCTATGGGAACGAAGAGTGGCAGCTCGTTAACAGTTAAGAGCTAAAACTCCACTTTGGGGACGTTCTGAGCTTCTTCTTCGGCTTCGTAGTATTCAGCAGGCTTCAAATTCATTGGGCCTGCCAGCAAATTGTAAGGGAACATTTGTATGGTTTGGTTAAACATCATGACGGTATCGTTATAAGCTTGCCTGGCATAGGCAACCTTATTTTCAGTGCTGGTAAGTTCTTCTTGAAGTCGTATAAAATTCTCGTTGGCTTTTAGTTCAGGGTAACTTTCTGCCAGAGCAAAAAGGCGTCCCAAAGCTTGCGTTAATTCGCCCTCAGCCCTGCCCATTTCCCCTGGTGTGTTAGCTGACATGGCCTTGTTTCTGGCAGCGACCACCCTTTCGAAGGTTTCCTTTTCGTGTGACGCGTAACCTTTTACCGTTTCTACCAAGTTAGGTATTAAGTCATGCCTTCTCTGAAGTTGGACCTCAATTTGATGCCAAGCATTCTGTACGCGGTTTTTCAGCTGGATCAAACGGTTATAAATCCAAATGACGATGAGTACTAAGACCAGAACTACAATTGCAATCCACATTGAGCATCACCTCCTTGACGTATAATAACATAAACCATGAAGAAAACATCGTTAATTCAAGTGAGGTTTTCAGTACAATGCCATTACTACACTGACCCCATCGACACCGCTACTATGCACGACAAAAAGAAGCTAAACAAAAACTGGGGTAAAGCAGGTAGGAACACATGAGTCTTAGAGTACGTTTTTGGATTGTAGCCATTGTCCCATTGCTGCTAGCAGTGTTCCTTATAACATGGCTCTTTTCTACGAACATGTGGAACATTTACCTTCAGGAAAGAGAAACCAAACTACAGGGCGTGCTGAACTTGATGGTAAAGAACTTTGAAGCCGTTGCACCCCAGCAGGACAAAGACTCACTCATAACTAATGCCTTAAGAGGTGATGTCCAACTTCAGGAAGAAGCACGAGTCAGGCTTACCGCTGCCCTGCTACCTTACAATCAGGCACTGCAAAATGCAATGCCCACACTGGGGCTTTCTTACTCAATTTCTTTGCTAGGTGGACCCATTGCCGAAGTGAAAAACCCAGAGGCAGAGGGAAAGACCCGCGTGGAGATTTCTGCCCCCATTTACTGGGCTGGTGAGCAAATTGGTGCTGCCAGGATTTGGGAAACTGCAGATGACCTCAGAGCCAGCTTTACAAAGACGCGAAACACGATACTGGGTGCTGTGGGAGGAATTCTTCTACTGGCTGTGCTACTAGCTTTCCTTGTCATTGAAAGTGTGAACAGGGACATTGTGAACTTGGTGAAGCAGCTGCCCTCTTTGAAGGAAAGTCAGCTCCCAGTAGGCACCTTCAGAGGGGAAATAGGGCTCATTGCAAGCACTGCAAACGAGTTAGCTGCAGAGCTAAAGGAACGAACTCAGGCATTAAATGCAGTTATGGAGAACAGTCCTGTGGGACTGGCACTGGTAAAGAATCATGAGATCATACTGAAAAACCCCATTATGGAAAAACTGCTGCCTGACTTAGAAAATCGCATCTCCACTGACACACCAGATTACTATCATGAGAACATAAGAACAAATGACAAGAACATTTCTCTTACATTTCTTAGAGTGTCTGACGACGAGCTCATAGTGGTGGCTGAAGATTTGACGGATATTATAAACATGAGAGAAGCTATGGCGCTTCAAGAACGCCTGGCTGCCTTGGGTAGGTTCTCCGCAGGTATTGCTCATGAGATAAGAAACCCGTTAACAGCCATTAGGGGCTTTTCGCAGATGATCCTAAAACAGGGTAGCCCAGAAGATAAAGCATATGCAGAAAAAATCTTAAGAGAACAAGAACGTGTAGAAAAACTTGTAAGAGACATGCTGGTTTACGCTAGACCCAGAACAGCTGAGAAGAAACCCATAAACCTTTATGAGTTCGCCACACAGCATTTTGGAGAGAACCCGCAGATTACGCTGGACATACCAAAAAACCTTGTATGGAACTTGGATGAGGAGTACTTGCTGCAAATAGTGAGCAATCTGGTGGGCAACGCATTTGACGCTGGAGCCACACAGGTGTGGGTGGAAGCAAGAAAAGAAGGACAAAACTTGGTTTTGAGAGTGGCCAATAACGGCACTCCCATACCTCAAGAAGATTTGGGAAAGATTTTTGAACCCTTCTACACCACAAAGAGCACAGGCACAGGTTTGGGACTGGCTATTGTGAGAAGCGCAGCAGAGATACAAGGTGGTAGCATTTCAGTGAAGCAAGCGAGTGGAAAAACGATTTTTGAAATCATCTTCCCAAACGGTTCTGGCACCACGGGTAACTATTAAGGGGCAGTGACGGCGGGATACAGACAATGACTGGGATGAACAAGCTCATGTACCTGATAATGTTTGTCACTGTGTGCATATTTGTTCTGCTGATACCGCTGATGGACTACATTCCCAGAAATAGCTGGGCAGTGAAGCTTTCAGATGTACCAGTATTTGCACCGCCACCATCACAGGAAAAGACCAGAATAATATTTACCAGCCGCGTGGCAGAAACAGCAAAACAAGAAAGTGACTTAGAGTCGCACATAAGGGTGCCCATCACCTGGACAAAAGAGCAAACCGTGGTGAACATTCTCACAGGTGCTCATGCCGGCATTAACAACTTCAGAAGCAATAGCAGTTCGCCTTATCTGTACACACTTAGTCATCTGGATGGATACGCCACCTTGAGCAACGTGCCTGAAAACCTTGGTTTCTTAAATCGCCTTGCAAAAGGTGAAAAGCTGGAAATAACCTTCGCAGAAGAAGTAACAGAGCTAAAGCCGGGAGACTTAGCTCTGGAGATAAATCACGGGGCAGTCAACCTGTACGGACTGGTACTGGTAAAAGAAAAACTCCCTGCTAAAACCAGCGTACGCATGCAGGCTTATGATGTGATGCCACTGGTTGCTAACTTAGCTGGCACACCCTATCCGCCTGGGTGCATCGGTAGTGTACCTTGGGAAATATTCCCCTTTGATATGGAACTAAAAGCTTATCGAAACTTCTTTTTGCTGAGGCAAAAACTGGTGCTGGCTGATGGGTTTTCCACCTACCTGTTCGGCACTAGTAACCTTAGTGACATAGATAGTTACAAACCGGGTATCAGTTACTACCAAGGAGAATACGAAAAAACATTTAAGGAAGAACAAGAAATGATCACACAAGCCATGAATCAAATTGACAGCACGGCAAGAAAGAAATGGCTTCTGGATTTGTCTCAACGGTGGTACTGGTTTGTGCTGGGTGCACTGTTCTTAGTCTGGCGATTCAATGTAAGGATGATACCTGTAAGTATTGGGCTCATGCTTCTTTCCGCTTTGCTTGGCGGATTCTTGTTCAAGTTCACCCCACTGTTCTTGATAGGTCCGGCCTTAGCTACAGTGCCTATAGCCCTTCTATTTCCAGATATGGACACGGAATCCATATTCTACATGTCAGCAGCAGTGGTTCTCATATGGATGGGGCTGTTTGGAGCGAGAAGAACCTTAATTGTGACCAGCTCCCTGAGCATGTACATACTGTGGTCTTCCTTTTCTGTGGCGCTCATAGCCGGAGCTTTCACTGTGGTAAGGAGGTGGCAGGACATATGGAGCTGAGAGTTGGTACAAGTGGCTTTTCTTACCAAGACTGGGTGGGAGCCGTTTATCCTGAAACGCTGAAAAAAACACGATGGTTTGACTATTACGCTACCGTTTTCAATACGGTGGAAATAAACAGCAGTTTTTATGCCATTCCAAGCAAGAAAACCATAGACAGCTTATGCAGGAGAGCGCCCAAAGGCTTCCTCTTTACCATGAAGGTGTACCAAGAGATTACCCACAAAGGGAATACAGAGCCGCTTCCACAGATGCTGGATGCTGTGAGTACCATACCAGAAAATGGACACGGCCTTATGCTGCTCTTGCAGTTTCCCTATTCTTTTCACAAGACACCGGAGAACATTAGCTACTTGCAGAAAGTGTTGGAAGCCATACCTTTTGAAAAAGCTGTGGAGATGAGGCATCCAGCTTGGTTTGATGAAGATTTAGTTAGAATATCACAAGACTTCGGCTTTGTTCCCGTATCGTTAGATTCGCCCTACTTAAAGAAAATCATCCCTACTCAGACCCTGTACATGCGTTTTCACGGTAGGAATACTGAAAAATGGTGGCAGCATGAGGAAGCATATGAGCGATATGATTACCTTTACAGTGAGCAAGAACTGACGGAGCTTGTAAAAGAAATAAAAGAAACTAGAAGCAATAGGTATCTACTTTACTTCAACAACCATTATCAGGGAAAGGCATTTAAGAACGCCCAAATGCTACTTGAACTATGGAATACAGACTAATCCCGAAAGCGCTAAATCTAAAACCTAACCAAAACGTTGCTTTAATATCTGTGGACGCACTAGAAGAGCGCGATGCGTACAATCTGGTGGTTAGTTTTCTGAATGAAGTAGGAACATATGGCTGGCTGCTTTTGGTTACCAGTAAACCACAATTGTGGCATGAACAGCTTAAAGACAAAGACATCATGCACAGAACCATAATCACAAGGATGTCGCGTCTGCGCAGTGTGAGAAGCACTACCCTAGACAGAGTGTTTGTTATACCCACGCCAAAGCATTTGGAAAGTTACTTGGTAGAAGCATACTACCTTCTGCCAGAGAATGGCAGAGTAGAGGTCCTACTGCCCTTTGAACAGCAGCTTGTGGAACGGTACAGAAAAACCTTGATGGAGCAATCTTCCCGTGATAGCTTACCGCTCCTACTTAAACTGGGGTTTGTGAACCCGTATGTGATCCTCAAAAGCGTGGGTGAAGAATCCTTAGCTGTGGCAGTTGGCACAAAAAAAGAGCCAACACCTGATTTTGATGATGAAATAGCCTACTAAGAAATAAAACCGCCGGAGACTTCCAAAACACTGCCGCTTATGTAACTAGCTTCATCGGAAAGCAAAAAAGCCACCGCAGACGCAACTTCTTCAGGATGAGCTAATCTGCCTAAGGGAATTCGCTGGCACAGCTGAGCGATTTCTTCTTCAGTGAAGTGGTTTAGCATCATGTCGGTACGCACCACACCAGGAGCTACACAGTTCACACGTACATTACTGGGACCGAGCTCTTTGGCAAGAGATCTGGTAAAGCTGATAATGCCGCCTTTTGTGGCAGCGTAGACTGCTTCACATGAACCTCCATAGAGGCCCCAAATAGAGGAAATGTTCACAATGGAACCAAAACTGCGTATGACCATGCCTTTTGCTATTTCTCTGGTAAGCAATATGACTGATTCTAAATTGGTGCGTAAGACTTCCTCAAGTTCTCGTTCTTCTTCTTCAGTAAGCAATTTGTAATGTGACACGCCAGCATTATTCACCAGGTAATCGATGGGACCTACGTTGGCTTTTGCATCGGTAATAGCGCTAAGCAAACTTCTAGGATCAGTTATGTCCACCTTGATGGGCACCACGGTAAGCTGAGCATCTCGTGCCCACTCAAGCAGCTCTTCTACTTTGTCCATTCGCTGCCTGTAAAAGAAAGCCACCTTGAGTCCTTCCTGCGCTAAACGCTTAACCACGGCAGCGCCAATGCCACGAGAACCACCCGTTACTAATGCTGCTTTGCCTGTATACCTCATGATTTTGCTAATGTGACAAAATAAGCTGTGGTTTGAAGCGTTCCCAGTACAGACGCAAGTACTGACCGGTGTAGGAATGCTCCTGCTTCACCAGCTCTTCTGGGGTGCCAGCAAAAATGACGTAACCACCTTCGTCGCCACCTTCGGGCCCTAAGTCCACAATGTAATCAGCGTTTCCTACCACATCAAGGTTGTGCTCCACAACAATGACTGTGTTTCCCTGATCCACAAGCTTGTGGAGTACTTGGAGGAGCATCTCGACGTCGTAACTGTGCAAACCCGTGGTGGGCTCGTCCAAAATGAACACGTAATCTTTAGCTCTGGATTTTAGGTAAGTAGCAAGTTTGACACGCTGCGCCTCGCCACCGCTAAGTGTGGGAGCAGGTTGCCCAAGTTCAATATAACCCAAACCTACAGCCTGCAAAACCTCGAGACCTCTTCTTATGGCGGGGATGTTCTCGAAAACTTCCAGCGCTTCATCAACAGTGAGTTCCAGCACATCAGCAATGCTGAGTCCTTTGTACTTAACTTCCAGGGTTTCTTTGTTGAAGCGCTTACCGCCGCAAACTTCACAAGTCACGTAAACATCAGGCAGAAGAGCCATTTCTACTTTGGTCTGTCCTTCACCTTTACAGGCTTCGCACCTTCCACCGCCCCTGCTACTGGGCACGTTAAAAGAAAAGCGGCTAGCTTTGTAACCACGTTCCTTGCTTTCCCGCAAGGTAGCAAAAAGTTCACGTATGGGTGTCCACACACCCGTATAGGTGGCAGGGTTACTACGTGGAGTACGTCCGATGGGACTTTGATCAACCAAAACCGTATGTTTTATGTCCCCCTGAATTTCCAAATTCCTTAGGCGCACACTGGTCACTTTTCTTCTGCTTTGGTAGTTCTCCAGAGCTTTGTAAAGGGTATCAATGACCAAAGAGGACTTTCCAGAACCAGAAACACCTGTGACCACGGTGAAACAGCCCAGCGGGAAACCCACATCGATGTGCTTCAAGTTATTCAAAGATGCATCTTGAACTCGCACCCAACCTTGGGGTGCACGCCTCTTCTGGGTAACCTGTATTTGCCTCCGACCAGATACGTATTGGCCAGTGAGAGTATCAGCTTTCTTAAGCTCTTCAGGGCTACCTTGAAAAACCACTTCTCCGCCCCTTTTACCTGCGTAGGGTCCTAAATCGATTACGTGATCCGATGATTCAATGATGTCGTTGTCGTGTTCCACCACAACCACAGTGTTACCCTCATCACGCAAGGAGCGTAGTATGGAAACTAACCTCTCTGTATCACGGCTGTGCAGTCCTATGGATGGTTCATCCAAAACGTAGAGCACACCTGTTAGTCCGCTACCCAGTTGAGATGCCAAACGTACACGCTGAGCTTCACCACCGCTAAGAGTATCCATACGACGGTTTACTTGAATGTAGTCCAAACCAATGTTCACCACGAAATTTACCCTTTTGATGAGCTCCTGCATGATTGGCTGAGCCACTTGGCTTCTCGCACCAGTGATGTGGAGACTCTCAAGCCAACCTAAAAAGTGCTTGAAATCCATACTGCTCACTTGATAAATGTTCAGCCCATCGATTTCCACCCACAAAGCCTCAGGCCTAAGCCGAGCGCCACCACATGCATCGCAAGGTACCTCTTCCACATACCGGTAATACCAGTTAAAAACATCTTCACTTGCCGTTTCTTTTATGCGCCGCTCGATTTCTGGTAGCACGGGTCTGAACTGCACATGTATTTCCCGGCCATTTTCCAAATAGATGGGCAGTTTAACACGTCCAAAACCTTTTCTAAGGATGCCTTCTTTTACATCTTCAGGAAGGTCTTTGAAGGGCTTCTTCAGGTCAATGTGAAACTCACGCGCCAATGCATGAAGCATTTGCTGATAAAACTCATTATCGCGATAAGGAATAATGGCTTCCAGCAGTGGGCTTTCATGGTCCACTACCAAATCCTCTGATGCTTTGGTTTGGAATCCCAGACCGTTACATACTTCGCAAGCACCATAGGGTGAGTTGAAAGAAAACAACCTAGGTGAAAGCTCAGGTAAAGTCCTACCACATATGGGGCAAGCCATCTGCTGGCTAAAATACTCCTTACCCTCCTCGGTCGTGATTGCCACGACCCCTTCGGCAAGATGAAAAGCTTGTTCCACAGCATCGGCAATTCTGGAACGGTTCTCAGCCTTCACTGTGAGTCGGTCCGTCACCACTTCCAACGTGTGACGTTGGTTCTTATCGATTTCCACAGGTTCGTCCACATCGTAGAGAATGTCATCAAGGAACACTTTGGTGTAGCCCATTTTGGCTATTTGTTCTATGAGTTTCTTTTGCTCACCTTTTTTCCCACGTACTACCGGTGCGAGCACGTAAATGCGCTCACCTGCGTAATTTGTAAGTACCCTATCCACAATTTCATCCACGGTAACGGGTAGCATGGGAATTCGGTGCTCAGGGCAGTAAGGCACACCCACATGAGCAAACAGCAGACGTAAGTAGTCGTAAATTTCGGTTACGGTGCCAACAATGGAACGTGGGTTATGAGAAGCCGTCTTCTGCTCTACTGATATGGCTGGTGGTATGCCCTCGATGTAGTCCACATCAGGTTTTTGCATGATACCCAGAAACATCCTGGCATAGCCGCTCAGTGATTCAATAAAGCGTCGGTGAGCTTCCGCATACAGTACATCAAAAGCCAAAGTGGACTTACCGCTACCAGAAATACCAGTAACTACGATGAATTTTTCCCTGGGTATGTTCAGAGAAAGATTCTTGAGATTGTGGTGTCTTACTCCACGGAGTATGATTTCTCGTTCCATAAGGGTTCCTTCGTTTGTTCCATACACCACGTACTAAGCACGTGGCACAACTTACTGAGCCTTTTAACATCAGACAAAGAGGGCTCATGTTCAATACTGAATTCGATTGAACCTCGAAGTTTTCTTATTTCCAACGACGTCTTATAAATCTTAGCGCTCTTTCTAAGGTACCTTGAGCCAAGCCGCCAAATAGTCTCATCAGCTTGCACTGGCTCGTCCAAGAACAGCATGACTCCATACATGGCACCAGTGTAGAAACGGTTTGCAGCAGCCCTAAGGGCACCGTTCTCCAAAAGCAGACCACCTTCATGAAAAGCTGATTGTATGAGTGTAAGAAGTTTTTCTCGATTTACCATTTCCGAAAGTATTATAAGCTGAAAAACGTTTAATCACTTAAAAATAGGTTTAATTCCTGAAATAGCTGGGTATAATCTAACCGAGGTGATAAGTATTGGCTGTTAGTGTAACCGACACCATGCGCAACGTCAGGCTAAAAACCTTTTTACTAATGATATGGTTTGGCGCACTGGTACTGGCATTGGGATGGGTAATAGGTTATTTATTCGGAAACGTTAGCTTGTGGATGACCATAGCGCTGGTCATGGCACTGGTGCAAATTTGGGCAAGTTATTGGTACTCCGATAAGATAGTGCTAACCATGACTGGTACGAGGCTGGTTGATCCAAACGAGTCTGTAGAAGCACAAATGCTTTACAACATCGTAGAGGAACTTAGCATAGCGGCTGGTTTGCCTATGCCAAAGGTGGGCATCATGGAGACCATGGAGCCCAACGCCTTTGCCACAGGAAGAGATCCAGATCATGCGGTGGTCGTTGCCACACGTGGCATTTTGAAAATACTAAACAGAGATGAATTGGCTGGCGTCATAGCTCATGAGCTCAGCCACATAAAACACAGGGACATATTGCTTACAAGCATGGCTGCCACCATGGCGCTCATGATTTCTTACTTGGCAAATCTGTCTTGGCGAATGATGTTCTGGGGTAGCTTCGGCGACAGCGACGATAGGGGCCGCAATCCCATCATTGCCCTCATTGGTTTGCTTCTGATATTCTTGGCTCCGCTGGCTGCAACACTAATACGTTTAGCTGTGAGCCGAGAACGTGAGTTCATGGCAGATGCCGGGAGTGCTCAAATTACAAGGAATCCAGAAGCGCTTGCTAGTGCTCTGGAAAAACTAGAACTTTATGGTAAGCAAATGCCTAAGAGCGCTTTGGCTAAGACGAATCCAGCCTTCGCTGAGCTGTTCATAGTAAATCATCTAAAGGGCGATTGGATGACCAATCTGTTTTCTACGCACCCACCTACGCAGGAACGCATAAGAAGACTGCGCAGTATGACAGCTTACTAATACAGCTGTTAGCTACCCACAAAGGGAAATAAGGGCGGTAAAACGGCTTAAGTTTTTTATATGTTTTGCTAGCCGTTACCGCCCAGTATTTGTTCCAAAAGTGGTACTATTTGCTTCTTACGGCTGACCACAGAAGGCAAGTATTCTGTACCGTCTTTGAATGGTTTTGCCCAAACCATTTGCGCAATGTGACGCTGGCCGAAAGCGAAAAGGAGAGTGCCTTTCTGAGTAATGTCGGTCAGCATGAATAATGCTAAATCCAAACGCTCTTTTTCTAACTTCTCAGTCATAACTTTCTCTATGGCATCTCTCATAATCGGAGCCAAGGAGGAACCTCCAGGAATTTCTATTTGAGCAATCCCTACCCTTACTTTACCGAATGTGAAAAGCTTAAAATCTTTAGTCAGAGCTGAAGGATCCCGCAAAACTGCTTGAACGCGAGCGTGAAAAAGCCGTGAAGCCAATTCATCACGGGGAAGAAAACTTCTTTCTTCCAAGAACTGAGCAATATCCACGTCCAAAGGTGTTGTGGTTACCGACTGCAAGTTAAGTGTGTCACTAACCAGACCGCCTAAAAGAAGCGTTGCCACCTGCCGAGTCATGTGTGTATCTTGGCGCACATACTCTCGAGCCACCAAGGTGGAGGTGGATCCCACTGGCTCAATGATTATCTTCACAGGTTCATCAGTGGTGAATGCTCCAAGGCGGTGGTGATCGATGATGCCCATTACCTGTGCTTCTTGCAAACCATCTACAGCTTGTCCAGGTTCGTTGTGGTCCACTAGGAGCACCTTTTTGCGCGGCGGGCTAGCCAAATCAGCCAGTTCCAACAAGCCCCGGAAAGAACCATCTTCTTCCACCACGGGGAAATATCTGTGCCGATGCAGGTTTGAAAGTCGACGCAGGAAATCCAGACCGTCCTGAGGCGAAACCGTTACAGGGTTTACGTTCATGGCTTCTTTGACAGTGAATGCCATGAACATGAGACGAATAGTGTTATAGGTGTGAAGAGAAGAAGAAAAAACCACGATGCCGGCATTCGTCAGTTGCTCCAAATCGTTTTCTGAGGGGGAAAGACCCATGGTGAAAATGACAGCACGCACACGACGCTTCAGCAGTACGGGCAGTAAGTCCCAGCGATCGCCCATGATAACTACATTGTTGCTGCGTACACGGTTGCCTGCTGTTTCAGTAGAAGAAGCTAGCACCAGTGGAACCCCTTCAATGACTCGCGGAGGAGTAAGGAAGCGCCCCGGTATGGTTTTTATGAGTACTTCTGGCTCCAGGCGGACTGTCACTTCCTCTTCATAAAGCTCTTTTTGTATGACCCGAAACAGATCCTTCTCAGTGACAATACCCAAAAGTTTGTCTGACTTAAGTACGGGAATCACTTTTTGTTTTTCCAGCAATTTGGAGGCTTCCAAAAAAGTCGCTTTTTCATCCAAAGAAGTAAGTTGTTTTGACATATCCAATGCTGTTAATCTCAAAGAACTAAGAAGTGGCGGCACGTCTGTACCGGCAAGTTGGAAAACTTCAAGAGTCTCGTCGTTAGGCTCACCAGCTCTGAAAGCAACATATTCCTCCGGTTTTAATGCTGCATAACCCACTGCTGAAACCACAGAATCAGTATCAGGATTCTTATGACCAACCACATATACCATGTCCATATCCATGCTCATGCCCCTATTCTCATGACTATAGCTGTGTGACATGTGACATATTTTAATTAAAAAAGAGCATATTGGGACAACCAAAACAAAATCGCTTTCGTATGTTAACATATGCCAGCGGAGGTGATGTTATGTTCTTTTTGGGAAAATGGCTTGCGAATTTTGTGGTACTTGCTATCGTGAGCTTGATTTACAAGGGTTTGACTTATGCCAATTTAACAGCAATGATTCTGGGTGCTTTGGTACTCACGCTGGCTCAGCTTACCATAAAACCCATATTGACCTTGCTTACGTTGCCCATAAACATACTGACCTTGGGGTTATTCAGTTTAGTCATAAACGGTCTGATTATTTGGCTAATGGCATCAATAGTCCCAGGTATTTATTTGAAATCCTTTGGAGCAGCCATCATAGCCTGGATCCTCGTTAGTATAGTGGGACTGTTCGTCAGGCCACTGATTCTCTGACAAAGCGCCTAAAAACGCGAATAGCACATAATAAAGAAGGGGAGCCCTTTTAAAGCGACTCCCCTTCTTTATTAAACTCCACAAAATCCTTTTGTTTTTTACCTTTTTCTATGCCTTTGCCAACCGTTCAAACTGCTCTACTTGCTGCTCGATAAGCTCGATGGATTTCTCCCAGAAAGACTTCTGAGTCAGATCCACGCCGATAAGCTGTCCCAGTTCTCCTATGTCGTGTTTGCCAGTATTTCTTAAAAGATTTTCATACGCGGGAATAAAGTCCTTCCCCTGCTCCTTGTACATGGCGTAAAGAGCTTTACTAAACAATTGACCGAAAGCGTAAGGGAAATTGTAGAAGTGCAGATTAGCATAGTAGTAGTGAGGCTTGTTAACCCACATGTAAGGATGCAGGTAGTCCCAGTTTAAAGCCTCGCCATAAGCTTGTTTCTGTGCATCGGCCATAATTTCTTTAAGTTCACTCACTGAGAGTGGTCCTTGCGTTCTCCTCCTAAACACCTCGGATTCAAACAGGAACCTACTAAGAATGTCCACGACCACTTGAGTATCACCGCTCAAACTCTTCTCCAGAATGAATAGCTGTTCCTGTGGATCTGCCTCGGAAAGAGCTATTTCAGTGATCATGGTTTCATTGAAGGTGGATGCTGTTTCTGCTAGGGGCATGGGTGAATCAGCATTCAGAATGCTCTCGTCACGCTGGCACCAATTGTGGAAGGCATGACCAAGCTCGTGGCTGAGGGTGGTAACTCCATCAAAGGTTCCATCAAAGTTAGCCATGATACGAGATTGTTTGATGGGATGCAAACCATAGCAGAACGCTCCGCCACGCTTCCCTTCTCTGGGTGTAGCGTCGATCCACTTGTTATCAAAAGCCGTCCTTGCAAGGTCCGAGAGTTCGGGTGCGAATTTTCCGAAATTGGTCACAATATAGTCCCGTGCATCATTTATGCTGAACTTACGGCTGCTTCTGCCTACAGGCGCAAAAAGATCATACCAAGGCAGACGATCACCATGTCCGAGAATTTCTGCCTTGATTTTTAGGTACCTACGGAATACAGGCAAACTCTCATTCATGACATCCATGAGAGTATCAAAAATCGCCCTATCCATCTTTGCCGTTTCCAGTGTGGCTTCTAGCGGATCCTTGTAACCACGCTTCTTGGATATGGTCAAAAACTCCCCCTTGATACCGTTTAGGCTGGATGCAACCGCCTCATCGATTTTTTCATAGGCCTTTAGCTCAGCTTCGTAAGCTGCCATGCGCACGTTCCTGTCTTCGTGGTAGGCCATGTTGCGCACAACCGTTAGTGGAAGTTTCTCTTCTTTGCCATCCTTCTTCATGTCCACAAGCAGCTTAGCTGTGAGGTTACCCTGCAACCTTGACCAAGCCAGACTGCCCGTGCTTTGCAGTTTGTTTATGAGCTCTTCCTCTTGCTCGCTTAGCAACCTACGAGCATAACGCACGGAATCCTTTATGAAATACTCATGCTCTTTAAGTAATTCGGATTTTCCAATAACCTCATCAAGGTTTCCCAAACCCGCCAGCCACTTCTTAAACCTTGTGTCACCCAGAGCCATATCGGCTACTACGGTGTGCACACGATCGGCTGCCTTCGCTGCCTGCTCGTTATAGGCCTCCACACTAATGGTCAGCTGCGCAAAAGCGCCCAGTTTCTCATAAAGCTCAGCAATAGCCATGGTATGTTTAATGCCTGCTTCTGCTTTAGAAACGGGATCAGTGTAATCCTTTAAGGCTCCTTGGGACCAGTCGTTAAACTCTTTAACACGATTTTCCAGCTCCTTCAAATCCCCTTGAAACTCAGGAGAATCAAAAGAGGGATAAAGTTCACTTAAGGACCATTCCATCATGGTTACCTTCACCTCCACTTTCAGTTTAACACTGTTATAATGTGTCAAAGGGGGTGCTCACCATGAGAATACAGAAGTTCGAAGTGGTGGAATCCACAAACGACCTTGCACGCAAGTACATTTTGGAAGGCAACAAAGAACCTGCTGCTTTCGTGGCAGAGCATCAAACTAGGGGCAAAGGTCGTTTGGGTCGAGTGTGGGAGGACGAGCCAGGGAAAAGTCTGTTGGTAAGCTTCGCTTTGCCGGGTAGTACCTACAGTAATCCACCTTTGCTTGGGCTTGCTACTGCCGTTTTTGTGGGAGAGTATTTGGATTTACTCCCTGTGCCATGGGAAACCAAGTGGCCCAATGACGTACTAATTGAAGGTAAGAAGGTGGCAGGCATTCTGCCTGAAGGCATTTGGCAGGATGGACTTGTAGGAGTGGTGGTGGGTGTTGGTCTCAATGTTAATCAAGATGAGTTTCCCGACGATACTGAGGCAACTTCTATAAAACACGCGTTCGGACAGGCTTTACCAGTAGAGCAACCACTCATGTACCTTATCTACCGCATGGAGCAGGTGTACGAGCAAATCGTTGATTTTTCGGAAATCCTTGCCACGTTCAAAGACAAATTCAAATCCATGGGAAAGAAATTGCGGGTACGAAGCAACGATCAAGTTTGGGAAGGAACCGCTGTGGACATTGAAGAAGATGGAAGTTTGATCCTGAACATGGAAGGCAAACTGGTAACGTTAGGTTGGGGTGAGGTTACGCTGCGGTAATTTTCTCAAACACAGCGACAATCCTCGGGGCTTCAGGGTAAAAAGGGTTACCACTTAAGTCGCGGTAAGTGGCTCTGAGGAAAAGCTGATAAGGTTCTGCCAAAGCCTGCAAATCTTCTAAAGTATAAAGTTTTAGCTGCCTGGTTACCTTGTAGGTGCTCCCTGCATCTAGAAGAAATTGCCGTGTTGTGGTAAGTTTGCTACCTTTAAGTGCATGCTGGTCAAGAACATAACCACCATCAACTCTTTCCCACCACTTTCTGCAAAAGCGTGCTTGCCAGCCTTTAAGGTTATCTACATCCAGCAAGAGTAAACCTCCAGGCGAAAGGAATTCTGATAGTTTTCTGAACAGCTCTTGTTCTTCCTGATCACTTTGATCCCAGCCAATACTGGTCCACAAGCTCACCACAGCTGAAAACTGCTTGAACACATTGAGATTTTGCAGTTTGTTATGTATGATACGATTTGACCACAAAGGATTACGTTCTTTGAAAATCTGCACAAAAAACGGGTTCGGTTCCACCCCCCAGGCATCCAATCCCCAGCGAAGAAAGTACTGCAAGTGACGTCCCCAGCCGCAACCCACGTCCAAAATGCTGCGAGGCGAATCAAGTAGCTTCAGCGCAAGACGTGCCTCCTGCTCGGAGCGCTGCTCCAGTTTAGTTGCAAAGCATTTGTAGTAAAGCTCACCAAAGTAGTCAATAATACCATTCTCCATATAAAAGCATTGTAAAACAAAAGAGGGCACATGTAGATTTTCATGCGCCCTCTTCCCCCGCAAGTGACTTCCTAAACGTCCTTACAGCACAGTACTTTTAGTGCCCTATTATTGATTAATGACGTAAGAAACAGATACACTGACGCTTACTTCTTGAACACCAGGCATGATGTTGATGTCCTGTGCCATTGTTTGTGCATCCTTGGAGTATGAAGCCTCGCTTCGCCAAATTGGTGTAGAGCTTTCCAAAACCTGTACGCTGGCCAATTTACCCGGTGTGGCATGCTCAGCAGACAAAGCCACTTCAGCTTTGTGACGAGCATCAGCCATGGCATCCTTAATAAGCTGGTCCATAACAGAGGCGGTCTTCGAGTACTCGTATGCAATGCCACTCATTCCAGTAGCGCCTGCAGTAAATGCTTCATCAATGATTGAAGGTAGGTCTTCTACGGAGGACTTAACAGAAATCTGCACAACTGCCCTGTATCCCAAAAGCTCGGTACCTTTTTCGGTGTAGTCGTACCAAGGGTAAACGCTCACATTACTAGTTTTTATGTTCTTTTCGTCCTTCACGATATCTTTTACTGCCTCCACTACGGCGTTGGCTCCTTTGGTTACCTCAGCCATGGCCAGTGAAGCTGTCTGCTGCGTTGCTTCTACTACAAAATTCACCACAGCCATGTCAGGAACAACTTCCACTTTTGCAATACCATTTACTGAAATGGTGGGTGTTTCCTGTGAATCCGTGCTGGCCGCTCCTACAGGTAATAGCCAAGCACCTAGTAAAACTGCCGCTACCACTGCCAATGCCAGCAGTGGACTGCTGTAGAACTTTTTCATTTTGTATCACCTCCGTCAAGTAGACGCACACGGAGGCAAAAAGTTTCACACAGCTGTCACAGTGCCGAAAATTGTCTCAAGTAGCCTAAAAGTGTGAGTTCCTTGGAAGTATGGCATGAGCCAGATGTAACTCTGCCATGAGCTTCTCAGAAGAGCATTAAGCAAGTAAAGGTAAGCATAGCCGTTAACAATCACACTACCCACAGCGTAAATAACTCTGCCAATGCCTGCCCGAGGCAAGATAACGCCAAGTAAGGCTCTTAAAACTAGACGAGCCAGGGTAAAAAACAGGAGAAATGAAAGAACTAATGATAGAGGCTGACCATAAGAAGGATCTGCGCCCAGACTGGAGATGAGCTGAAAAACCCAGTGCGTAAGCTGTGTAGTTATAAAGCTACGCGATGCCACAGTGAGAAACACACTTAACGTAGTTGCCAGTGCACCTGCGCCACTGAGAAGGCCAGAGACAGCAAAGTAAACTATTATTGCGGCAGTGATCCAATCAAGTGGAGCCATTGTCAAAAGCTATCCTTTTGGTTACCATTGCTGCCTGCATTACTGCTGGGACAACAATCCTTTAAGGGGCATTTGTCACACAGCGGCTTTCTTGCCAGACAAATAGTTTTACCATGCCTCATGAAAGAATAGGAAAGCTTACCCCAGTACTCTGGTGCGAGCATTTTTCTGATTTCTTCTTCAGCCACATCGGCGTCTTTGAAACTAAAACCAAGTCGATTTAGTACTCTGAGCACATGACGGTCCACAACCACCGCAGGCTGCCCAAAAGCGCCTAGTACAACCATGGACGCAGTCTTTTTACCCACACCCGGAAGTTCTGTCAAATCCTCAACGTTGTTTGGTACCTCACCATGAAACTTCTCAACCAACGCTTGACAACACTCTTTGAGTCGCTTGGCTTTGGTCTTGTAAAAATTCACCGGATAAATGGCCTTTTCCAGCGTTTCCACGTCAGCTTCGGCTACAGCTTGCGCAGATGGAAACTTGGGGAAGAACCCTTTGGTGATTTCGTTAACCGATTCATCGCTAGCCTGAGCAGCCAGCAGAGCAGCTATGAGAAGCTCATAAGGGCTATCAAATTCCAGGTCAAAATGCAAATCGTTCTTGTGGGTCTCAGATAAGATCTCCACTGCTTTTTGCAGTTCCAATTTTCGTCCCCTCCCACATCAGTATGGCACTAGTAACTGATACATTGAGAGACTCTACTTTTGAAGGTATCCAGGCGTTGGCTTTTGCAATACGTCTCCAGGATTCAGTAAGCCCTTGCCCCTCATTGCCCAAAACAATGGCAAAGGGTTGCCGCCACTTGAAATCCGGCTTTTCTGAAGATTTGTAAGTAGTGACAACAAACAGGTTTTTGCAAAGTTCCAGGGCTTCACCGCCAGTGACATAGACAAAAGGAGCTAGGAAATTGCCTGCCAAAGCACGCACAACCTTGGGATTGTAAACGTCAGCGCTCCCAGTAGTTAGTATTACCCCGTAATCAAAGGCCGCTGCCGTTCGAAGTATGGTGCCCAAGTTACCTGGATCTTGAAGCTGTTCCAAAACCACAATACGCTTACGCTTTAGGACCTGCTGGGGTGTCCAATCCCTTTTCTGAGCAATGGCTATGACACCCTGATCTCCTGCTACATCGCTTACAGCTTCCATAACTCCTGGAGCGCACTGGGTAACTACGGTGTTCACTTTAGGCAAGTCTTTGGCATCTTTACTGTAAAGGAGTTCTAACACCTTTCCACCTGACTGAACGTAAGCTTCAATGGCTTTCGGACCCTCCAGAACAAACTGACCCTTTTCATCACGTGCTTTCTTACTACTTAGCAGTTTTTTGATTTCCTTTATTTTTGGATTCTTTGGACTCTCTATGAATCTCACGGAAGCAACTCCTGAGAAAGTATGACCTTACCGCCCATGTCCTTGATGTGCTGCAGCGCTTTCTGGGAATCATCAGGATTAACATTTACACCTTTTACTGCGTCAGCCACAACAAAGGTTTCATACCTGTAGCGAAGCGCGTCTACAGCCGTTTCTTTTACACAGTAGTCAGTGGCAAGCCCCACAACGAAAACCCTATTTACGCCACGATCTTTGAAAATTTGATGCAGCCCCGTACCTTGAAAACCACTATATGCTTCAAACTCAGGATGCGTGCCTTTGTCTAAAATGATGCCCTTTTCAGAAAGATAAAGTTGTGGGTGAAATTCAGCACCTGGTGTCCACTGCACACAGTGAGGTGGCCAAATACCACCATATGCTTTGAATGAAAGATGATTTTCTGGATGCCAATCTCTGGTGTAAACAATTACTGAACCAGCTTCTTCTGCCTTCTTAATGATCCTGTTTACCACATCTATTATTTCATCTCCCTGGGGCACCGCTAAGGTGCCCCCAGGACAAAAATCCCTTTGAATATCAACTACAATGAGCCCGTCAGTGGGCTGAAAATCTATCATTTAATGCTTCACCATCCCAGCTCTTTTAGGCGAGCCAACCTCTTTTCACGGTCATTAACAAAGCGCTCGATGCCCTGGAATATGGACTGAGGATCAAGGTGCGCTTCCTCGATGACTTCATCCACGGTGCCACCAGTTCTCCAATTGTTGTCCCAGTCACTGGATAGAGAATACTCCTCATTCAGCTTGGAGAACAACCACGGCTGCATTAATGAGAGAGCCTCGTTGGTAATGACCATGGAATCAGCCCAATCAGTGGGCGGCAAAATCTGCATGCGGTAATGTTCAGGTTGCATGTCAAAGAGTTCTCTGCTTATGGCCGCAATGATTTTCACATTGAAAGCCTTTCTTATTTCAGGCAGTATGCTTATGAGGTTAGCAGTGGTGCTTGTTCCCCTGACAATAACTGTGCCCTGCTTAGGACGAGCTGGATCAAAATCGTTAATGAGATAAGCTCCCTTCGCAGCCTCAAAATAGTGAGCAATGCCCAGTGCCTTTCTGTCAGGTATGGTTATGGGCGGCCTAGTTAAGTGCAAAGCAACGATGGGAACATCTTTACTAAGCGCTTCGCCCAGAACTACTGGCACTTCGTTGTGCTCCCAAGGATAAAGGTTGATTATCTTCCCCTTGGGGAACAGCTGAGAAACACCTGGAGCGAATACACCAAAGTGCGTACGCGAATCTTCAGCAGTCTCAGGGCCAGAGTGACCAAGGACCCAAATGACCTTTCCCACCTTAAGTGGGCAATCCTGAGCCAGTTGGCTGAGGAGTCTCATGGGACCGTATTTAAGGTAAGCAAAAGAGCCGTAGGTGGACATGATAACCCAGTAGCCGTTGAATTCTTCGTAGGGGTTCTCAGCCATGTTCACAGTTACCATACCGGCAGCTAAGCCTGAGTTCATGAACTCGGTTATTTCAGAAGGAAGTATGGCACCATCAATGTTGGTGGAACGGTCATACCAACCCCAACCTGGGTTGTCGCCCCAACCTTGACCGAAGCCGTGTAAGTTAGTGGATTCAGTTAGGTCAGCCGAGGTAGCTATGATCAAGGGCCTGTTGTACTTACGACCGATGGCAGCGTTCACATAGCTGCCCCACTTTATCAAAGCTGCACGGTTAGGCACCTTTTCACCAGGCTTCGCAAACATTTCCTCAGGGTACTTGGTGTAGTCATAAATGTCAGGATCTTTGTATGGGTTCACATCCAGCTTGAACGTGGGAACAGCCTTAGGTAGGCTTTCACCAATTTCAGTAAGCCTATCGGTGATGTATTCCACCAGTTCACGGTCGTTACGCAGCACACTTAAGGCAATGTCGATATTATTCTTGAATTGCTTCAGCTCTTCTTCCCTATCTTCGGGAGCGGGTTTGCCAAAACCATCGTACTCCACACCATATTTTTCCATGAATCCTTTACGGATTTCCCAGAACAAAGGAGCATTCTTCTTTATGGGCGTGCCATGGGATTTATTGTCATAGACACCATAACCATAGCCTTTTCTGGTCTTGAAGTACATGGCTGTGGGAAGTAATTCATCAGGATGATCCAAGGCGTCCACAAAGACCTTCCATATGTTGTTCCAGTCGTGGCCTTCTAAGGTACCGAATACTCTCCAACCATGAGAAGCAAACCATTCATCAGGCCCACCAAAGACCACTGAAGATGTTCTTCTATCATCAATGCCAAAATCGTTCCAGTCCACCAGCCAGTAAAGGTTGCCAAGACCATAGCCCCATGCACCATTCTTAGCTTCATGTGATCCGCCTGCTGTTAAGGCTCCTTCACCTTCAATGGCAAAAACTTTGAACTCCGATAAACCAGCTTTTTTCAAAGCTAGTGCTTCTCCCACGGAGGCTGGTAAACCGTGAGCCGATGGACCCGTATTGAACTTGAGGAACATGGTCTTGCCACCAAACTCAGCGTGACCTGGCAAGCCACCGCGGTGCCTAAAATGTAACAAATCTTCTGGCAATACAATCTTTTCGGGAGCGATGAAAAACCGTTGATCACCCGTATCTGTGAAACGCAAGCGGAAAGCATCTCCGATCATGGCAAGCACAGCATCCACCATTGGGATGGTATGCCCCGCTGCCAAAATGAAACGGTCGCTAAAACGGTACTCCGGACGACGAATGTCGTACCGCATCTTGCCACCGAACATGAGAGCTAAAAGCATTTGAGTCTTGGAGTGACTTCCGCCTGGATGACCACTCTGCCTGTAATTCAGCATGATATCCATGAGTTCGAAAGAGATGTCCTTCATCTTCTCCCAGTATTTGAAGTCATTTTGCATGAAAAAACCTCCTTTAATTGATGGTAAGAAGCTGCATAAGTTAATTATAATTTAAACAGCGCCCCATTGTCCAAAAAAGGAGGTTTTGGTGTACATGAAAGAGTTCTTAACCACACGTGAGGATTATCATCTGCTGCATCCGCGCCAAGTAATCATATTGGTGGTTGGTAGTTTTGAAAGAGCAAACATGATGCCCTTAGGGTGGCATACCATCCTCTCAAGGAACCCGTTTTTGGTTGGACTGGCTATTTCGCCTAAGCGTTTTAGTCACAGCATGCTCATGGATTTCCCTTTTGCCACCATAAACTTAGTAGATAAGTCCTTCGAGGAGCTGGTTGAAAATACGGGAAAATGCTCAGGAAAGAACGTGGATAAGTTTGAACAGTTCCACGTCAATAAGGTACTTGCGGAGAATGGTAGCGCCTACATTGAAGGCATACCAGCTTACTTGGAAGCAACTAGAAAAGGTTATTTTGAAACAGGTGATCACACCCTCTTTGTGCTGGAAATTACAAAATCCGTGCTAAAGCGTCCCTTTTGCCCGCTGTTCCAGATAGCAGGCAACCAGTACCAGCAGTTCTTAGTTGAATGAACACAAAAAAAACAGCGCGTAACCTTTGTAACCTTTGTGACTTTTGTGAAAGATCACTTATCTACAGTGTTCTTGACAGCGTACCACAGGTAAAGATCCATTTCGCCTAAATCCATGTGAAGCTTCTGCACAATGGGAATAAGTAATTGTTCATGCGCTTCATAGCGAGCCCTGGTCCAGCCTTTGGGCATATCCTCGATAAGCTTGTAGTGGTGCATGAGCCTGAGGATGTGCTTGTCGAGGATTGCCACGTCCAGTAACCCCACGTTTCTTAAGAAGTGACTAGCTTCTTTCCAGCCGATGCCTTTAAAGTTTTTGACCAACATGCTGCGAGCCTCTGGTGAAGGCAGATTGCCGTTTACGATTAAAGGAAGTAAATGAGCTCGCTGACGGTTTTCCAGAATGAAACGAGCACGTTGGTAAGCGAAGCGGTGACCCACACTACGTAAAGCATCCTCAAGATCCTCAGGAGGCATGGTTAGAAAACCCTCACCTATGAGCTCCTGAGCACGCATTCCACCTTGAGCGCTCCAGTTCGCAGTGAGCACACAAAAGCTGAGCTCGGAAAACAAATTACTCACATCATGGCGTGGGAAGTTTTTGAACTGTGCAATTCGCTGAGAAACAAGGTCTTTAGCTTCGTCCTTGACAAGACTTACAAGCTCTTCTAATGAGTTAGCTATTTCTAATCTTGCGGGAAGAGCACTGGAATTTCGCGCCACGGCCTTATCTCCTCCTTTGTTACTATGCAGTTCACAGCTTTAAAACTTACACCTTTCTTCTTTGCCCATTTCATGGCACTTGCAAAATCCTCGTCCATGGCACTGTGAAATGTGACAGCTTCTGCATCACACCGCTGCACCACAAAGACCACCAAGCCTTCACCTTTATCAGCAAGCTCGTAAAGATGTTTAGTTCCACGTTTTGTGGGAGCGTCAGGGAACAAGCCCAATCCATCTTGGACTAACGTTACAGACTTTACCTCCACCAAACGTCCGTCAACAGAAAAATCTAAACGTGAATGCCCTAAACTAACCTCTTTGAGCACCTGAACATTGCCGCCTAAACCGAGCAGATCAAGACTTTCCAGAAACAATTTGTTTGCCAAAGCGGCATACAAACAAACCAGGACAGAATCATAGCCAAGAACAGCCTCATAGGCCAGTTTGCGTTTTGCAGAGTGCACAGGCTTTAACCACACAGGAGCTCCCGGGTAAATGAGTTCACGTAGCCGCCCCGGATTAGGCAGATAAGCCCAGTCCAAATGGTCGTCAAAATCAACAAGCAGTTTGAAACGCTTTTGACGTTCCACAACTGTTCCAAAAAGCAGGGGTGGAAACTTCATAGTGTAATCGCAAAAGCCCTGACCGGAGCCCCACTACAGCCTTCCAGCTTCAGTGGGGCAACTACCAAAAAATACTCCTGTTTTTCATTTAGCATGTGAAGGTTGGCCAACCCCTCCACAATGAGCACCCCAGAAGAAAGAAGCTTTCTGTGAACCACCAAATCATCACTGTGCTCCACGCTCATTGCATCTACACCCAGCAGTTTTACACCGCCAGTTATAAGCACTTCCACTTCTTCGGGTGTAATATTCGCAGATAGCTTCTCATTAGTGCTCAGAAGTAATGCTTTATCTTTTAAGTCCGTAAAACGTCCCGTTAGCTTGGCTAGGCGGTCTTCCTTCTTTGGTAAGGCGGACATGTCCACATACACACAGGGCAATATGAGCCGTTCTAAGGCAATAGAGCTTACGTCAGCACCACCCTTAAGAACGTGCCAAGGAGCATCCAAGTGAGTGCCTGCATGGGAGGACATGCAGACTCGCTCCAAAACAAAACCGTCTTCAAGCGTGGACACAGTATGCACCTCAACTGGTGGATCGCCCGGATATACCTGTAGATTTTCGGAAATGGTTTGCGTTAGATCGATTATGCTTTTAGCTTCTAACTGCATACAGCGTATTTCCCGCTAAATGAGGCAGCCTGCGAAAGTTCCTTCGAGGAAAACTCAGCCTGGGTAAAGTGCAAATCCAGAGCATCCTCAAAACCTTCACGCAGAGCATTTTCAAGTACGCCTATGGTTATATCGGGAAGTAGCTCCCGAAGGGCAATAGCGTGGGCTCTTATCTCAGATTCCTCAATGGAAAACAGCTCAGCCATCTCATGGTATATGGGTTCAACCATGATGGATCCATGCTGTAAAAAGCCCCATGGTTTTCTTGCTTGAGCTGACCCGATAAGCTTCTTCCCTGCTACGCCAACTTCATGGCCTGACAGATGAACAAAACAGCTTGATGGATCCTCCTTGGTAGGCAAAGGTGCTGGCAGAAACTCGGCAGGTATTCCTAAAAGCTCAAGACCCTTGATAAGCCCCTGAGACACAAGAAAATAGGTTTCCAAAACACTGTTTCCAAAACCGCTAAGAGGTCCAACAAATGAGTAACTCACATCGAGCAAATGAAGAACAGCTTTTCCACCGGTAGGACGCCGAACCACGGGGTAAGGAGAATGTTGTTGTCGCTGCTGCCACTTTTGGAATAAACCAATGGACACAGTGGCTGGACACCAAGTGTAGAATCTTAGGAACACCTGCTCCTCTTCTCGCAGCTGTTGCAGAAGCAGGCTGTCCAGCGCCATGTTCAAACTGCCTTCTCTACAAGTATCAAATATGACTGTAGCTTTCATGGTTATCACCCACCATTTGATAGCAAAACAATCTCTTCCTCGTGGCCAGTAACTACATATTCTTCTGAAACCTTTAGATCACCCACCTTTGCCCCCATGAACAAACTAAAAGGCACATTCCAAAGACGTTTTACCAGCTCACCTAATGTTATGGGCGCATCCAACAGAACTTCAAGACCTTCAGGCGGCACTGACAGAACTTCAGCCATGTGGCCTACAATTTTCACTCGCATAAGTTAAAGTTTAATACGTTTTCGATTGAATTATGGAATCGTACACGTAATGAATTTTATTCAACAAATTGCACCACTTCATCAAATGGTTTCATGGTTTTTGGACGAGGTGTTTCATCAGGATAACCAGTAGCGATAAGTGCCACCAAATCGAATCCTTCAGGCTTCCCCAATAGCTGTTCGATGTCACCTTTAGCTTGCATGGGACCTGTCATCCACACACTGCCCAGCCCCTGTGCATGGAGAGCCAACAAGAGGTATGCAATGCCTGAAGCAACAGATTGTATCCTTGGATTTGCCAAATCAAGCCAAGATTTCATCAAGGCGGCTTCTTCATCATGCGCCATACGTTCTAGGTAGATTTGGTCCCTGCTAGAGGGATAAATCTGGGAATAGACTGCGATGAGCACGGGAGCTTTTCTAAAGAAGCCAGCACGCTCTACCATGGCTTGTGGATTCTCCATGTGGCGAGCAGTTTCCTCCCAGCTTGCTACCTTCTGAGCCCTGGTTCTTACAGCATCGGCGATGGTGTTTATCATGTCCTTGTTCTTTACTACTACGAATTTCCAGCCTTGGTAGTTCATACCACTGGGAGCATAGGTTGCCAATTCCAGCGCTTGTTTCAAGACTTCGTCAGGCACATCCTTATCCTGCCAATTCCTTACAGATCGCCTACTCTTGATAAGCTGTGAAAGTTCTTCAAAATTCATGTTCGTATCACCCTGCCCTTAAAATACCATAGGAATGTAGCCTTCATTAACCAGCTTTGCAATTTCTATGGGGATTTGCACGTTGTCGAAACCCAAATTATCAAGTTTTACTGTAACCTCAAATTTGTCACTGATGTGGCGACATGCCATGGGACTAATGCCCGCCTTAACCAATTCACTGATAAGCTCTTGCACCTCAGGATCTTCAGCTGCAATCTTTTGACTAATGCCAAAAAACTGCACTTTCACGTCTTCGTAAAGGTTGTCTCTCTTGGATTTTAGTGCCATGTTCAAAGCAGGCATGATCACCTGCTTATCACCAGAAGAGATCACAATAACTACTTTCTTCTTACTTCTATTTTCGTTTATCAACGAATTCACCTCCCTATACTTATAGATAACCAAAGCAAAGCACTACTATACGGCGGATCGTGATAGAATTCATTTATATGGAAAACTATATGGAAAACATTTATGACTTAATCAAACAGCGTAGGAGCGTAAGGAACTTTAAACCAGATTCGGTGGATGATGCAGTACTAAAACGTATATTGGAAGCAGCACTGTGGGCACCTTCCGCTGGTAATACGCAGGCAAGAATGTTTTATTTGGTTAAAAACCCAGAGCTTAAGAAGGCTGTCGCTTCTGCTTGCTTTGATCAAGATCACGTGGAGTTAGCGCCAGTAATAGTTGTAGCTTGCACGGATGTTGAAGCCATGCGAGCTCTTTATGGGAAACGTGGAACCACCCTTTACGGCATATGTGATGTGAGCGCTGCCGTGGAGAACCTCTTGCTGGCAGCATGGTCTGAGGGGTTGGGTAGCTGCTGGGTGGGAAATTTCAGCGAACAAGAACTTCAGAAGGCTTTGAAGATACCTAAACGATTTCTCCCGGTAGCTGTGGTACCACTGGGATACCCCGCAGAAATACCGCCCTCTCCCGCTCGTAAGTCCTTTGATGAAAGCGTAGTTATACTCTAAAAAAACATTTTTAGCACACTAAGACCATATAATTAATGTGTATGGATATGGATAAACTATCTGAGTATTTGTTCGACCTTTATATCCAATTGCCAAGAAGGTTTAAAAGGCTATTCTATGCTTCAATGCAGGATCAAGAACTCCAACTTGGGTTAAGCGAGCTAAAAATACTCAATGAACTGGACAAAATCGGACCCTGTAAAATGTCAGACTTGTCTGATGCTCTGGTAGTAACCATGGGTGGTTTAACCCCTCATGTGGACAAACTCGTCGAAAAAGGTTTAGTAAGAAGATTCAGAGACGAAGAAAGAGACAGGCGACTGGTTTTGGTAGAGATAACCGATCAAGGACAGCGCTTATTAAAAGAGACCAAAGAGCAATTCTTAAGAACGCTAGAGCATCACTTGGAAAAATTCACGAATGAAGAAAAGGACGACATTGCAAAGGCAGTAGAAACGCTTAGAAGAACCTTCGAGTTTTAGGTTGTCTAAAGACAAGTAAAGAATACCAAACGCACACATGAATAACAAAGGAGGGGACCACAGGTCCCCTCCTCTCTTCTTTCACATGCTCTCACTGCCGGGAAAGCACTATTGCTAGTGGTTTTACTTCAAATGTTTGAAGAATGCTTGGTTTGCCTTGTAAGCGTAATAGACATCTAGTTTACTGGAAACCTCAAACAGAGAGTGCATGCCCCACAGAGCCACACCGATGTCCACTACGTCAGCTCCCCTATCAGCCATAAATAGAGCCACCGTTCCGCCACCGCCTTCATCAACTTTCCCAAGTTCCGCCATTTGCCAAATAACGCCCTCTTTGTCAAAGGCTTCCCGAACCTGAGCAAGGAACTCAGCATGAGCATCGTTGGCTCCGCCTTTACCCCTGCTACCCGTGTACTTGGTCAGAACTGGTCCATAGTGCATCCTTGCAGCATTCTGCATCTCATGAACACTTTTCCAAATGGGATCTACAGCAGCGGTTACGTCAGCTGATAGCACCTTTGTGCGGTTCCAAGCTTCGTAAAGATCCAATGGACTAAACGAGGGTTTGGTCAGTGCAATGAGTTTGGAAAGGAACTTATCGATGAAAGCAGATCTCATACCCGTGTTTCCCATGGATCCCACTTCTTCTTTGTCAGCCAAGATCACCACGGCTGTCTTCTCAGGTACTTCTGCTAGATCCAATAAAGCACGAAACGCCGTGTAACCACACACGCGATCGTCTTGAGCATAAGCACCGATGAGTGCTCTGTCCAAACCTACTTCTCGAGGTTTCAATGCAGGTACTACCTCTAACTCAGCTGACAGAAAATCGGCTTCAGTAATACCGTAAGTGTCGTTAAGTAGCTTTAGGATGAATTTCTTAACGGGTTCCTTTTCCTCATCCTTAAGAGGAACAGAACCAATCACAACATCTAAGGATTCGCCTGGTATGGCTTCATCCATGGTCTTAGACATTTGAATCTTTCTACCTAAGTGAGGCAATATGTCCGGAATTACCAAGACGGGGTCTTCATCCTTGTCTCCCACAGCAATTTCCACCACAGTACCATCTGTTTTAACTACCACACCGTGTAAAGCCAAAGGGGTAGAAACCCAATGGAAGTTCTTGATGCCGCCGTAGTAATGTGTTTCTAGAATGGCGATCTGCTCATCTTCTTTTAGTGGCCTGGGCTTAAGATCCAGCCTAGGTGCGTCTACGTGTGCCACTACAATGTTCACGCCCTCAGTAGCAGGCTTCTGACCTAGTACAGCAAAAACCACACTCTTTTTACGGTTTTCAAAATATACCTTCTCTCCTGGTCTCCAAGAGCCTTCCAGTTCATCTAAATTGCGGAAACCCTTTTCTCGGGCTTCCTTTATGGACTGTGTAACAGTTTCACGTTCTGTTTTTGCCACAGCCATAAACTGCATGTAATCCTTGGCAAAGGATTCGATCTCTGAGAGCGTGGTTTCATCAACTTTCAAGTGTCCGTTCTTCCAGTTAATCATGAGCTCTTCAAAATTCACCACACATGCGCCTCCTTCATTTACAAACAAATATAGTTTAACATTCTATTGAAGTAAACCACTCACGTGGAGTTTGCTATAATTCTCTTGTGCAGAAAAAGTACCTTCTTCTTGGTATAGCTGGCGGAACAGGTTCAGGTAAGACCACAGTTGCAAAAACCTTACATGACATTGTCCCGAAAGACCAGGTGACCATGCTCAGCATGGACTCTTATTACAGAGATTTCCCGGATCTGAGCTTGGAAGAACGTCGGAAGTTAAATTATGACCACCCCAATGCTTTCGACTTTGATTTACTTTATAAACACTTGCAGATGCTAATCCAAGGAGAGTCCATAAAAGTACCAGAATATTCCTTTGAACTTTACGGAAGAACGGGTAATTACGAGATTGTAGTGCCCAGGCCTGTGATCATAGTAGAAGGCATTCTGTTGTTTTACGATGAACGCATTAGGAATTTGTTCGATATAAAAATCTACGTGGATACCGATGCTGACGTGAGAATACTGAGAAGACTAAAACGCGATGTGGAAAAACGAGGTCGCACACTGGACTCTGTTATTAAACAGTACTTGGAAACAGTACGTCCCATGCACATCCAGTTTGTGGAACCAACGAAGAGATTTGCTGATATCATCGTCCCAGAAGGTGGAAAGAACATGGTTGCCATGGACATAATTAAAGCTAAAATACAAGTGCTTCTGGAAGAACTTTATGATGATAAAAGCTACAAGAGTGACAATGATTCCTCTGTATTAGGGGAGGAAGGAGACATATGAACAAAGTGGAAGAAGAACTTTTGGCGGCTGTCCGCGCCATTAACACGAGCATGCTGGCTAGTGACGGCCATACCACCATATCGATAAAGTTGGAAAACGGCAACATACTGGCAGTAGTGGGTAAGAAAGACCCATTTGTTACCGAAGAGGATTTACTGGAGATAGAACCCAGTGGTGAAGTGCTAAGAGGTAATCCTGAGGAAGAAATTTTGGTTCACTTAGACATTTACAGACATTGGGACAACGTGAAAGCACTAATTCACTCCTATCCTATTAGCCTCGTGAATCTAGCTTTGGGACGAGTACCCATGGCAGAAAACGTTGAACCAGGCATGTTATTTCAAGATCTTCAGATCATCGCCGCACCACCTTTGGATAGGAAACAGCTCATTGAGCAAATAAAGGACATCTTTGACGTGGGGGTGGCTTTAGTAACCACTGATTTTGGCCTCCTATTGGCTGGAGAGAGTTTGTGGGAAGTGTTCTTCCGGTTGCAACAGCTGGAAGAATTGGCTGAACGAATCACATTTAAGAGCATCGTAGGACATTAGAGATATGGAATACGTAAAGAGGATCTTTTCAATTGAACTTAAACCGGGAATGACCAACGTCAAAGAACTCTTTGTCCTGCAACAAAAAACTTACGGCTCAAAAAAGAAAGACGGCAGCCACTACGCAAACTTGGTGCTTTCTGATGCTAAAGGAAGCATTAGGGGCTTCATGGAGCTCAATGACAACGGCATGATAAACATTGAGAACGGCCAACTAGTCTGCTGCACAGGTAATATTGGCGAATTCAACTCTGAAGTCACCATGTATGTCTCTCACATAGAACAAGTGGATTTATCTGTTATCGACGAGAAGACTTTGGCACTACTCTATCCCAGCGTGGAAAACCCAGAACAATTAAAAGTAGAACTAAGAAACTTAGTTGAAAGCGTAGAAAACACTGAAATGAAACTACTGTTGGAGTACGTACTGTTTGAGAAACTTTGGGACCAATTTATAAAGAAACCAGCAGCCAAGAGTATTCACCACGCGCGCATTGGTGGACTTTTGGAGCACTCTGTTCACGTAGCTGAAATGGTTAGTGATCTTTCAAGGTTTTATCCTGACGTAAACAGAGACCTGGCTCTCACAGGAGCACTTTTGCACGATATTGGCAAAGTGGAAGAAATGAGTATACCAGGGGGTGATTACACCGACAACGGCAAATTGCTGGGGCATGTGGTTCACGGCTCGCTTATGTTGGCAAAATTCATGGATGACTTAGGCTTAGATGAATCCTTGAAACAAGCACTGCTTCACATTGTGCTAAGCCACCACGGAGAGAAAGAATGGGGTTCACCAGTTAAGCCAAAAACATTGGAAGCTTTGCTGGTAGCCATGGCGGATCGCACAGATGCATATTTAGACCATGCTCAGAAGATTTACCGTGAAACCAAGGCTAAAGGGCTAAAATGGTCGCACTACAGCGAACCCTTAGATGCAGCCATATTTGTTTTGGACGAGGATTCTAACTGATATCACTACAAAGCCTGTAAACGCTGTGGTTATCCACAGCCCCCTCATATCGCTGTTATAACCACATCTATTGACTATGGGGGAAACTGTGGTATATAATACGCTTAGAGGGTGTAGTGCATAACCCTCTAAAAACCAGGAGGTGGACAAAAATGACAAAACCAGAATTGGTAGATGCTTTAGCAGAGAGGACCGGAATGAAGAAGAAAGATGCAGAACTGTTTTTGAACGCTTTCATGGATGTGGTCACGGAAACCGTGAAGAGCGGTGAACCAGTAGTTTTGGTGGGCTTTGGTAAGTTTATGCTGCGCGAAAGAAAAGCCAGAAAAGGCGTCAACCCAAAGACCCGTGAACCCATCGACATTCCAGCCAAGAAGACCGTGGTATTCAAACCCGGTAAAGAGCTTCGTGACTAAAGAAAGCTAACAAGAGGAAGAGAATTAACAGGGGACCCACATATACAAGGGCCCCCTCTTTTTTATATGCATCCCCTTAAGTGCCTTCTCGTTTGAGTACCGATTTGACAGTAAGAAGCAGTATTTTAATGTCAGTGGAAAGCACATTGGGACTGGTTATGTAAAACAGGTCAAAGAAAAACTTGTGCTTGAAATCGACGCTGTAGCTGGCATATACCTGAGCGTAGCCTGTAAGCCCTGGCTTCACAATTAAGCGTAACCTAAAGTCCTCAACCTCATCTAAAGCCTTTTCATAGAACTCAGGCCTTTCAGGCCTCGGACCTACCACAGACATATCACCCACAAGCACATTGAAGAATTGAGGAAGCTCATCTAGACGCGTCTTTCTTAGGAATCTTCCAACCCTTGTAATCCTTGGATCATCTTCACTAGCCAACACCGGACCTGTGTACTTTTCCGCATCAGGTATCATGGTTCTAAACTTTATTACTTTGAAGGACCTTCCGCCTTGACCCAGGCGCTTCTGGGTGTAAAAAATGGGGCCAGGGCTGTCGATGAAAATGGCTAAGGCAATAAAAGGCAAAAGAATCACTGTTATGGCACTCCCTAAAAGCCCGATAATAATATCCACTACTCTTTTTAAGAAAACCTGTACTCGATCAAAAACCCACGAATGGATAAGGATAAAAGGATGGTCATCGAAGGATACCATGAGGCCGTTGAGAAGAGCCATTTGCTCCACCGTAGGATCAATAATAACTGGTTTACCATGCTCAATACCTTTCTTCAGCTCCTCCACCAAATCTAAACCAGCTATGACAATGGCTTGGGCTTCATCAATGGACTGAGCTCTATTGCTAGAAAGCAGTGAAGCAATACTTTCATCAACCCCTTTTACGAACACACTGGGAAAAGGCTCCTTAGATATGAACCGAACCTTAAGCCAAGTAATAAGGAAAAAGAGCAGTAGCTGATACAGGAGTGCGTAAAGGATAACACTTCTTGGAAACGCAAAAGCCCTTAGCCAGAAAGACAGCACCAAGGAAGCAAGGCTGGCACCCGCAATGGAAATAACAGTAGCCCAAGCTATGTCTTCAAATGATCTGGTATAGGTGGCATAGGCATCTAGGTAATACATGAGAAACAGAAATATTAAGGCAGACCAAGGGAGAACAATCAACATGGACTCAAGGTTTTCGGGAGGTATGGGGAAGCCAAATTTCGTCAAAGAAGCTAAAGCATAGGACGAAAGAAAAACCAAGAGGTCAATTACTGCCCACACTGGAAAACCACTCCTTCAACCGCTTCTTTGCATAATCCAGGTCCACCTGCAGCAAATCTGCTACTGCCTGTGGGTCTAAGCCTGCCACGGCAACCGCCTGCCTGAAAGCTCTACGCTCGGCTTCCAACAGAACCTCTTTTAAAGGCCTCAAGGCGGGCTTTGGTTCAACAACCTGAGGTGGAAGCACGTCAAGGGTGAGCACTTTACCTGAACACAAAGCAACGGCACGAGCTATGATGTTCTCTAGCTCCCTTACATTTCCGGGGTAGTCATAGGCCATTAATGCCGCCATGACTTCCGGGGTAACTCCAGTAACCTCCTTGCCCGTTTCCGCTGCGTATTTCTTAATGAAATGATCAGCCAGCAGCGGTATGTCTTCTTTTCGCTCTCGTAGTGGAGGCAGCTGTATTTGAACCACATTCAGCCGGAAATAAAGATCTTCTCTGAAACTCCCACTTTTTACTAAACTCTGAAGATCTTTGTTAGTAGCTGCCAAAACTCTGACATCCACGGGTATGGACCTGGTTCCACCGATACGCTCAATGACGTGCTCCTGAAGCACACGAAGGATCTTTGCTTGAAGCATGGGGCTCATATCACCGATTTCATCGAGAAGAATGGTACCGTGGTTTGCCAGCTCGAACTTTCCAATCTTGCGTTCATCAGCACCAGTAAAGGCACCCTTTTCGTAACCAAACAGTTCACTTTCCAACAGATCTTCGGGAATGGCAGCACAGTTCACAACCACAAAGGGACCCTTGTTTCTGGGTGAGTTGTAGTGGATTGCCCTACTGACCAATTCCTTTCCGGTACCCGATTCACCAGTTATGAGCACCGTTACATCGGTAGAAGCTACACGTCCAATGAGTTTATACACTTCCTGCATGGCAGCTGACATGCCCACCATTAATGATGATGTCTCTTTACTGCCCTTTATGGGTAACACTTCAGTGGTTTTGGAGTAGTCCAGTGCTTTGCGTACCTTTTCCGCCAAGTCGTCGATGTCGAAGGGTTTGGTTATAAAATCGTAGGCACCTCTGCGCATAGCTTCAATGGTGACGTCGGAAGTTCCGTAAGCAGTTATAACAATTACAGGAATATTTTTCAATACCAGTTGTTCAAGAACAGCCAAGCCATCCACTTTAGGCATGCGAATATCCACTAATGCGCAGTCAACAACCTGAGCTTCTGAGACCTTAAGTGCTTCTTCACCATCCGATGCGGTAACCACTTCCAAAGACTGCTGAGAAAGAACAGTTTGAACCAGTTCCCTTATGGAAGGCTCATCGTCAGCCACCAAAACTACTGGCTTTTCATTAGTTTTTTTACTACGCTTTGACACTCTCTCTTCTTTTTTCTCCATGACTATACAGATGTAAAGATGTTATTTCCCTACTGCTCAATAAAAGAATGCTCTGTTCCTTTTCTTACTCTTCAGACTGCTCAGCCGTTCTCAGCTGTGGCTCTGCCTTCAGTCCTAACCTGGTTTCCATTTTTTCTGGAGCAGTGCCACTGCACACTCGTACTCCGGTATCCAGATCAAACAGATGAGCACCAGTCATATCCATGTAAATGTCATACTCCATGCCCATGGAAACTGTGCGCACAGCAGAAACGCGCCCCACCAGTTCAAAGTCGTCCAGGGTGAAGTGTACATATGTTTCTGTACCTAGTCTTTCTGCTACATCACTAATGCAGTGCAAAACCCAGCCAGAATTCTCAATTGTTCTGGCTTCGTCAGCCAAATGAACATCTTGAGGTCTTATGCCCATCAAAACTTTGTTTTTGGGATAATCCTTGAGCCCAACTGCCATGTCTGCTGTAACAGGCACTTTCAACCCGTTGTGCTTCAAGTACATTTGACCTTCTTCAGTAACAATGTCCATGGTAAGAAAGTTCATAGGAGGCGTGCCAACAAAACCAGCTACAAACTGGTTCGCCGGATAAAGGTAGAGCATTTGTGGGCTATCCACCTGCTGCAAAGTACCTTCCATCATCACAGCCACACGATCACCCAAAGTCATTGCTTCCACTTGGTCGTGAGTAACGTAGATGGTCGTAGTTGGAAAATCCTTGTGCAACCTGAGTAGTTCACCTCTGGCTTGGGTTCTTAGTTTTGCATCAAGGTTGGATAACGGCTCATCCATGAGGAAAACTTGTGGCCTTCTCACTAAAGCCCTTGCCAGTGCCACCCTTTGTCTTTGACCGCCGGAAAGTTCCCGTGGCCTGCGGTTAAGCAGTTCCTTTAAGCCTAACCATCCTGCTACCTCATCGACTCTGGCTTTAATTTCTTCCTTGGGTAAACCCCTGAGCTTCAGCCCAAAACTTATGTTATCAAACACCGACATGTGTGGGTAAAGCGCATAGTTTTGAAACACCATGGCAATATCGCGATCCTTAGGATGAACATCGTTAACAACACGATCCCCGATGTAGATGGTTCCCTCAGTTACATCTTCTAACCCAGCTATCATTCTGAGCGTGGTAGTTTTTCCGCAACCGCTGGGACCTAAAAGGACAAAAAACTCACCATCTTTGACTTCCAGTGTTAAATCCTTCACGGCTACAACAGTGCCGAACTTTTTCCACACATGCTCAAGATATACCCGAGCCAATTTGTATTACCTCCTCTTTTCTACTGTGTTGGCCTGTAGGGGGTTGCCTTCCCAGGTCCAGTAACTTGTTTCATGATCTCCTGGAAGTAATGTTCCCAATCCAGTTGACTTGGCGTAGTCACGTTACCTGAAGAATGGGAATAACCCACCATGTACAGGGCACCAAATATGAGAGCCACCAGTAAACCGACTACGAGCAAACCCTTAAGAACCTGTTTCATCTTCCCTCTCTCCCTTAACATCGAAATACCTTAAGATTTCCATGGGGAGTGGAAATACTATGGTGCTGTTCTTCTCAACAGCTATCTCTGATAGTGTTTGCAGCATACGAAGCATGACACCGACTCTGGTGGAGCCGATCACCTCAGCAGCCTGAGCCAGTTTTTCAGAAGCTTGGTATTCACCTTCAGCGGATATGACCTTCGCGCGACGTTCACGCTCTGCCTCGGCTTGCTTGGCCATGGCGCGCTTCATGTCCTCGGGTAAATCCACTGCTTTTATCTCCACACCAGTGACTCTAACTCCCCAAGGATCAGTGGCTTTGTCAAGATCCAGTTTGAGCACTTCGTTCAGCTTTTCTCGTTGGCTGAGCATGTCATCTAATTCATGGGACCCTAAGACAGAGCGCAACATGGTCTGAGCCAAAAGGGTAGTAGCTTGTCTGTAGTCTTGAACCTCTAGTACAGCCAACTTAGGATCAAACACATTGAAATAGACCACTGCATCCACTGATACTGGAACGTTATCCCGTGTAATTATGTCCTGTTTTGGAACGTCAATGGTGGTAGTACGCATTTCCACATACAACGCCCTATCAATTCCCCAAGGCAGTATGACATTTAACCCGGGTTCCAGCACTGACTGGAACTTCCCAAACCTTAGCAGCACTGCACGCTGATACTGGTTCACGACTTTCAGCATACCTGGAAGGGTAATAATGAGTATGACAAAAAGTATGACCATGCTTACAATATCGCCAGCCATGGCTCGCCAAAATCCAAGACCAGCCCAAATCAATGAGAAAACTGCCAACACGGCCAGTGTGCTTTTCTGTTTTGAAGAATAAGCCAGGATAAGCCATATAAGGAGCCAAACTATCCCAACACCTAACAAGAACAAGCTTCCAGTTCTTCCCATAACGGTTCCGGGCATTATACCCTTACCTCCTCTCTGGCACACATATGTGGGCGCCAGAAAGACTGTTACATTAAGAACAGTCCTCAGTTGTATTTTAGCAGAATTTCATTTAGCTGGTCGAGGTTTGTCTTCAAATCGCCTTTGAAGACACCACTTCCACTTACAATCCATTCTGCGCCTGCATTCAAAACCTGTTCCACATTTGAGCGATTAATACCGCCGTCTACTTCAACGATGTATTTACAGTCTTCACGTTCTTGCTTCCACTGATGAAGCATTTTTACTTTGCTCAATGTTTCTGGTAGGAAGTCTTGACCACCAAAACCTGGATTAACACTCATTACAAGCACTAAATCCACCATGTGCAGTATGGGTTTTATAAGTTCCAGAGGAGTCCCCGGATTAAGAGAAACCCCAGCCTTACATCCAACGTTTCTTATTTGCTGAATGAGCCGATGAATGTGATAAGTAGCCTCTATGTGTACTGTTAAAAGATTTGCTCCAGCTTCCCTAAAGGTTTCAATGAAACGCTCTGGATTTGCAATCATGAGGTGAACATCAAGGGAAAAATCACTGTGTTTGCGCAAACTTTCCACCAACGGTACTCCCATGGAAATATTGGGCACAAAATTGCCGTCCATGACATCTACATGCAAGGTATCTACTTGATATTGCTTTAATACATCCAGCTGATCCTTTAAACACCATAAATCGGCAGATAAGAGGGAAGGAACAAGTTTTCTCATCTTTTCTTTGCCTCCTCCTGTTGTTTATCAAGAAAATAAAGGTAGGAGTTATAGCGCGATTCTGCTATGAGTCCCTTTTTAACAGCTTCTTTCACTGCACAACTGGGTTCCTTCAAATGCAAACAATCTGAGAAAAAGCAGCCTTTTGCCGTAGTCTCGATCTCTGGAAACATGCGCTGGATATCCCAAGGATTCATTGCAGGCATTTCCAAAAGAGAAAAACCAGGCGCGTCTACAACGTAAGTATCATCTAGGGGCAACAGCTCTACCCAACTGGTAGTGTGCTTACCGCGACCAACTTTAGAGATGTCGCCCACACGCACTGACGCATCTTTCCAAAGAGCCTTTACCAGACTGCTTTTCCCAACACCTGTGGGACCGCTGAAAAGCACTGTTTTTCCACGTAACCGCTCCTTTAACGCAGACAAATCATAGTACACTGACGTTACCATTACGTCATATCCCAGACTGGTGTATAAACTTGTCCAAGGCTGAATATCTTCATCGCGAAGGAGGTCGGCTTTGTGAAACAAGACCAAAACGGGTATGTTCTGTAGAGTCGCTAATCCCAGCGTAAGATCGAGATATCTTACATCACACTGAGGATTCTTGAAAGAATGCACATAAACAAGCAAATCCAAGTTTGCCACAGGGGGCCTGAGGAAATAATTCTTCCTGCCAGTTGTACGTTCAACAGATACTTCTGTATCGGTAATTGGCTCAAACCAGACACGATCGTTGACCAAAACCTTATCTTGTTCCCAAACCTTCTTTTTTACTAAACCCAAATAAACGCTGTTTTCGTAGGAAACTAACACGTTATACCGTTCTCTGCGTAGCACCCTGCCTAAGAGTAAGGCCCTCATTTTCGTGACCAGACCTCGATATCCACGGGTGTTCCCTCATAACGGTACACACCGCTGCGTGGGTTCTGTGCTTTTACAATTTCTAAATCGGTGCTTGTAGTGGCTGTGCGTTTTATCTCGCCTACTTTGAGCCCGGCAGCTTCTACGCTGGAGCGAGCTTTTTCCAGCGTTAACCCGATTAGAGGAGGAACACGTACCAATTTGGGTATACCGACCGTTATATTCACCACGTCACCAACCACAGTTAGCTTACCCGAAGTTGGATCTTGGCTCTTAACAACAAAGCGATCTCCGGTCTGTACCTCTGTAATGGTCCCTATGCGTAGGTTCAAGTCCTTGATCTTGTCGATGGCGTCAGCAGCAACAACACCTACCACGTTCGGAACTTCTACCAGTTTTAATCCCTTTGAGACAATGAGTTTGACCTGTTGCCCAGCTGGTGCCAAGATGCCGCCGTCAGGGCTTTGGGCAATCACAACACCGGGAGCCACGGTCGCATATTCGTACTCTACTGAAGCAGCATATTTTGCTTTGGCAATCTCCTCCAAAGCTTGATTTACCGTTAAACCTGTAACTGCAGGAACTCGTCCGACATTCTGTGCCCCCGCAGGCAGCGTTACAAGCAAGCAAAATAATATGAGGAGTATGCTCACCTTATGGACCATTTGATATCACCCTTTCTTGTGTGCACAAAAACTCCATGAACGGACCACCCTCTAATTATTAATTCTGCATTTTCTATTTCCACATCATGGACACGCCAGTCGGTGGTAACGTAGCGTTGTACCCAAGGACTCAAAACACTACCCAATATTGCACCAAGCACTAGTGAAAGCAAAAGATTAACAAATGAGAATAGACCAAAGAGTATGGAAAACACGATGAACAATATTGCAAATACTAATCCCGTAACCACCGACGTAGTACCACACCGAGGATGCACAGCCAAGTCTTTCTCACCACTGAGCAAGCGCCTCTTTGCCTCGTGTGCGGCCTGTAGCACCAAATACGGATCACTTACACCCTGTATGATGAACCCATTGGGGTTACTCACGCCTGAAAGCTTCAAGGGCACAAGCTCTTCCAATACGTGAATGGTTGCGTGTTCCAAAGCGTGGTTCTTTCTCACCTCTGGGTGAGTCAACAAGTAAAACAATTGAACAGGTGCGTTTATGAGTGTCATTATGGCAACACCTAAGAAACTTAACGGAAGGAACAGCATCAAGAAAAACATAAAGGTAAACAACGCCAAAATGGTGTAAAGGAAAAATATCATAGGTTCCGCCACCTCAAGTGGAACACCACGTACCGCAGAATGCGGTACGGTTCGCCCAAAGATTCAAATATGAAACTGGGGGGTAGAAGTCTTATGTGATCAGCCACTTCAGGGGAGTATTGTGCCAGAACCAACTTGGATCTGTTTAGAGCATCTGCTGAGAGTATATAACTTGTGTAATCAAGAAGGACACCCAGCACCGCGAAAAAATACAAAATCTTAGTGGCACCAAAAAAGAGCGAACAAAAGAAACCCACCAAAAAAATCCAACGTAGCACCGGCTTAGCCTTGTAGTAAACATGCCAGAAGCTACTACGCATTTGCAAAGCCTCACCCACGGCTCTGGAAATCAAATTGAGATTCCACACATTGTTGTACATGAGCATGCGTTCAGGAAAATAGACAAAATCGTTTTGCGGATCCATATAAGGAAAAACAATGTCAGGTCTAACCTTGAAACGCACAAGTGAGTTCCACGGAAGAAGTCGCGGAAACACGTCACTAAGACGCTCCGCGAGTGGTACTACTTCTCTGGACCAACTGTTATAAACGCCACTGTTTATGAGAAGCACTGCTGCATAGTAGACAAAAAAAACAATACCAGGTAATATGGCCAGTAGGTTAAGCACCAAACACACCCTCTTTTTCCCTAAGACCCTTTACGAACGAGGCGGCGTCCTGCTTCTTTCTTCCTTCCTGTTGTAAACTCAGTATTTCCAGCGAACCTTGTCCAGTACCAACGTAAAGACTTTCTTTTTCAGCTACATAGTGGCCCGGTGGCAGTGAGTCCTCCATGCCGCTTACGCGAACTTTGAAAATCTTTACCAGCTTTGACCCCAAAGTTGTTTTCGCTCCTACATCAGCTAAAGCACGTACTTGGTTTTGTATGTCATGAGCTGGTTTTTGCCAGTCGATCCATAACTCATCAGGTGTGAACTTTGGAGCATAAGAAGGAGCTCCCAACTGCGGAAAAGCACGTAAATTTCCCTTCTTTAGCTCCAAGAAGAACTTCCTTAGCAATTCCATAGTAACATGCTGTAACTTTGGATTAAGGGACACATAGTCATCGTCTGGGTCAATAGGTACACGTTCCTGGAGATAAATATCACCTTCATCCATTTTTTCCGAGATCTTTATCAGGGTTACGCCCGTCTCAAGTTCGCCTCTGCAAATAGCTCTTCGTATGGGATTAGGTCCCCTGTATTTTGGTAGCAGTGAGGGGTGGATGTTTACCATGACAGGCTCATCAGCTTGGAATAATTGTTTGGGAATGTAAAAACCGAAGTCCACTACAATGGCCACATCGAATCCCTGACTAAAATACCATTCTATAAAATCGCTCTTTAGCGAATTCACCTTCACAATGGGAATCTGAAGTACCTCAGCCACAACAGCAGAAGGAGAAGGCTGCAACTTTAAGCCTCGACCTGAAGGGGCATCAACTTTTGTGATCAACACAATTTCATGGCTCTCTTTCTTTAGCTCCTCTAAAACTGGAAGACCGAAAGTCCCTGAGGAAAAGAAAGCTATTTTCATCGATCGTGTTCCTTTAGGAGCTCCACGACTCCTGGATAATGCAATGCCAGTGGCATAACTTCGATGCGGTCCCAATCCGTGATCTTGTCGATGAACAACACACCATCCAGATGGTCTACCTCATGCTGCACCACACGACTGAGCATGCCGTCAAGCTTTAGGGTGATTTTCTCGCCATAAAGATTGGTAAAACTCACTTTTATTTTCTTAAACCTTTCCACGGGGCCGTAAACTCCTGGCACGGATAAGCAGCCTTCAATGTCTTCTTCTTTCTCCTCGCCCAAGGGTTCCCACTTTGGGTTGATCAGCACCTCATGGAACTCATCCAGGTCGATAACTACGAAGCGTTTAGATATACCCACCTGAGGTGCAGCCAAACCTACGCCCTCCACCTCGTTTTCTTTCATGAGGCGGAACATGTCCTCCGCAATCTTTCGATCTTCTTCAGTAAAAGACTTTACTCTTTGTGCTTTTGCTCTTAACATTTTATCCGGTATGACTCTTATGTCCACAGAAAACCTCCTAAATAACTCATTGCACATAATATGGGCAAAAAGATGCCTAACAGAAAACCTATGAGCACCTGCATAGGCGTGTGTACGCCTAGCCGGATTCTTGACCAGCCAATAACCAAGCTAACTAACAACAGCAGCGCCAAACTCCACCAACTGTTGGTGACCATGAAGAACATGGTTGCCATGGCTGAGGAAGCGAATGTGTGAAAAGACACCTTCCAGAAAAGGTTTATAAACCCGCATATGCCCAAGCCAATGCCCATGGTAGAAGTCAAGAATACCAACCATTTTGGCGACCAGTCCTGACGGTTAAAAATGGCGGCAACAACCATGTAAGCCAAAAACGTACAAAAATAAGGTAAAGATCTTATTTCACGTTCTATTAAGTCTCTGGTGTCCGAAAACTGTCTGCTTCGAGCCACGTTGAAGGTTATGGCCGAAACCACTCCCACAGTCAGTAAGAATATAGCCAAAGAGAGCAATATGTGGCTCAACGAAAGCCCTTTTATCCACATAAGCAAAACGAACAAAAACGTTCCCCACACCATGGGGTTTCCGAAATCAGAAATAACTTGCCATAACGTCGAAGTATGAGCTCTTTCCATCTTTTACTTATTTTACCCGATTATGTTTTCTAGTAATCCTGCCTTATTCGGGGTATGATATAAGTAACTAGTCAAGAGGGGTGATGCTATGAAATCCTTTGTTCAATTCGAAAAGGAACTAGCAGCAGAATTCAGGGACAAGTTAACAAAAACGGAGACTACCATTGAAGTTAGCGATCTTTTCAGCCAAACAGCGCAAAAACTTCTAAGTAAAATACTGCCTGACTACAGTCCCAAAGCAGGGTTTCAGATAAAGTTTGACTCCACAAAACCCCCATATTACATTATTCCAGAGGAAATGAAAAAAGACGAACGCATAAAAGAGTTAATCGAGGACAGCGATTTTCCTGCCATACTTGAACGGTTCGCTACGTCCTGCTACAACAGAAAAGCCCACTTGGACGAAGTCGAGAAGACAAAGACATCCAGACGTCCACCTGGAACACCCAATCCGTAACTGGTAACAAGTATAGATTATTAATCAACAACATAGAGAAACTCTTAACACAAAAACTAACGGCATCTTTACAAGCAAATACAAGGTATCATATAATTCAATAATGAATTTGGCATTGTGGCTCTTAGTAATCTTTGTAGTTATTGTGCTGCTACTTGACAAGGTAGACCTTTATCTACTGTTTTTAGGTGCCACCGTATTCCTTGGCTTTATAGGGGGATTGTCTTTTGCAGATTTGGGCAAAGGGTTTTTAGAAAGCTTATTTGCCCAGCGCACAGTGGCCGTACTGCTAACGCTATATTTAATGTCTTTGTACGAAGTGTTTTTACGCCGTAGCGGTGCTTTGGCAAGGCTGACTCACAATTTTATCAAAATGCTCGGAGATTACAGGCTAACAAGTGTTGTAATGCCTGCAATTATGGGGCTGCTCCCCTCACCTGGAGGGGCTAGATTCTCTGCTCCATTAGTAGCAGAGACATTGGAAAATTCAGTAGTATCTAACCAAGAAAAAGCTTTCATAAATTTCTGGTTTCGCCACATATGGGAACCTATCTTGCCTGTGTACCCAGGTACTTTGATGGCAGCCATGCTCATGGGCATTACACCAGGCCACTTAGCCCAAATGAACTGGTACATACCACTTTTGATGATAGTAGTTGGTTGGGTTTTGGTGTTCGGTTTCTCCTTACCTTCTGTGAGATTTCAGAACCCTTCATGGAAAGAGGTTATCTTGGATTTGGGCCCTCTTTTAGCAGTCATTGTGGCAGGCGTTACTATAAAAAATGATTTTACAGTGCCCATAGCCATACTTTTGGCTTGCGCTTTTATATACATTTTGCACGCCAAGTCGTTACCCAAAATGGGAACATTGCTTAGTGAAGCCCTGAAGTGGAAAATGCTAGCTATAATACCTGCGGTGTACTATTTTGCTAACATTTTGGAGTCCACAGGTGCCAATGAAGCTGTAGCTTCGAGTTTGAGCGCTTTACATTTACCTACTATTGTATTTTTTATAGCCCTTCCTTTTGTAGTTTCAATGATAACTGGCTTAACCCAAGCTGGTGTTGGCACCTCACTGCCTTTGCTAATCGGACTCACAACACCTGCAAACCGTGTGGCCATGCTTAACTTGGCATTCATTTTTGCCTTCATAGGTGTAATGGCAAGCCCCACTCATTTGTGTTTGATACTGTCACGGGACTACTTTGAAGCAAGAGCGGGAGCTCTTTATAACAAACTGTTCATGGCTGTGTTTGTAGTTGGTCTGCTCCCTGTTGTGCTTGCATTATTCTGAGTGCTAATGAGTGTTAATATTTAAGTGTGCTAACTAATATTACTTACCGCATTTGGGAGGTGTAAGTGTGAAAGTACTCATCACTAACGTCCAGGTTTACACAGTTTCCCATGGTGTTATTGACAAAGGCAGCGTTCTGGTAGAAGATGGTAAAATCAGCCAGGTTTCTGCAGGAGACATTCAAGTAGAAGGAGCAACTGTTGTAGACGGAAAAGGTTTAACGCTGATGCCTGGGTTCATTGATGCTCACACACACGTAGGCATTTCTGAAGAAGGTTTCGGATGGGAAGGTGCAGACTACAACGAATGGGTAGATCCTGTAACGCCCTACCTTAGAGCTATTGACGGAATCAATCCCATGGAACAGGGCGTCAAAGATGCTTTAGAGGGCGGCATAACCACGATTTGTGCTGCTCCTGGTTCTGCAAATGTCATAGGAGGTACAGCTTGCGTCTTCAAGCCCTTTGGAAAAGCCATTGACAAGATGGTTATTAAAGACCCCGTTGCATTGAAAGCTGCTACTGGCGAAAACCCCAAGAGGGTCTACAGGGACATGAAGAAGTCTCCAGTAACCAGAATGGCCACAGCATCACTGATGAGGCAGGCGCTACTTAAGGCTAAATCTTACATGGAAAAGAAAGAAAAATACGCCAATGAGCCCGAAAAGCAACCTGATTTCGACTTAGGTATGGAACATCTTTGCATGGTACTTCGTAAGGAAATCCCCATGAAGATCCATGCTCATAGGGCTGATGACATCCTAACCGCTATCAGAATAGCGAGAGAGTTCGACATAAACATAACCATTGACCACTGCACTGAAGGACACTTAGTACCTGAGGAAATTGCTGAATCCAAGTTCCCATGTATTGTTGGACCAAACTTAACCAATAGAAGCAAAGTGGAACTCATGAACAAAAGTTTCGAAACACCCGCAGTACTCCATAAACACGGCGTTCTCTTCGCTATAATGACAGATCACCCTGTTATCCCCATACAGTTTCTTCCTCTAACTGTGGGCTTGGCTGTAAAGTACGGCCTGCCCTATGATGAAGGCATAAAAGCCATAACCATCAATGCTGCAAGGATTCTAGGATTGGACGAGCGCTTGGGCTCCATTGAACCTGGAAAGGATGCAGATTTGGTACTTTGGGAAGGAGATCCACTGTCTGTTGACGGAAAGCCAATGTTCGTTATGGTAAACGGACAGATTGCTGTGAACAAACTCCAATAAACAAATATAGAAAAAAAGAAAAGGGACGGTGGGGGTAACCGTCCCTTTGTAGGTGTGGTGAGGAAAGGAGGTGGGTGAGATGCCAGGGGTATGCATCTCACAGGGAGGCTTACTCGGAAGATATACTTCCGTTCTTCGATAACTATAATACCGCAAAGGGCTGCGTATAATTCTTAAATCATTGTTAAGAAATGTGCTCCATCAGTAGTCCTTGGGGTGCATAAAAGAGGTCTCAGGCTGGTAAATATCATAAGTAGAAGCGTAAAGGAACTAGTAAATGCAGGAGGTGCAATTATGGCCAAGATCATAGGAATAGATCTGGGAACATCAAACTCTTGTGCCGCAGTTATGCTGGGTGGCAAACCTACAATCATTCCATCTGCCGAAGGAACTACCATGTACGGCAAGACAGTACCATCGGTTGTTGCATTCACTAAGGACGGACAAATACTCGTGGGTGAACCAGCCAGAAGGCAGGCAGCCATGAACCCAGAAGGAACTATAACGGGCATAAAGAGAAAAATGGGCACACGGGAAACTATCCAGGTTTTCGGTAAGACATACACGCCTGAACAAATCTCAGCTTTTATTCTACAAAAGATAAAGAAGGACGCGGAGGCTTTCTTAGGAGAACCTGTTAGCAAAGCTGTCATAACCGTACCTGCTTACTTTAACGATGCCCAAAGACAGGCCACAAAGGATGCAGGTGCCATTGCGGGCTTGGAAGTTGTCAGACTTATTAACGAGCCCACGGCAGCTGCTTTTGCATACGGCTTGGACAAAGCGAACCAAGAACTGAAGATCATGGTTTTTGATTTTGGTGGTGGTACGCTGGACGTGACCATCATGGACTTTGGTCACGGAGTGTTCCAGGTAGTTTCCACCAGCGGCGATACACAGCTAGGCGGACGTGACATGGATAAAGTGCTCATGGATTACGTTCTTGAAGAGTTTCAGAGAGAATCGGGAATCGATTTGCGTAATGACAGAATGGCAATGATCAGGGTCAATGAAGCTGTGGAGAAGGCAAAGATTGAACTATCCTCAGTTTTAGAAACTGACATATCCTTGCCATTCATAGCAATGAAGGACGGACAACCAGTTCATCTTCAAATGAAAGTAACCCGAGCAAAACTAGAGCAATTGGTGAGACCCATCGTAGAAAAAACTGCTGGGCCCATTGAACAGGCACTAAAAGACGCTCAATTAACACCCAATGACATAGACAAGATTATTCTCATAGGTGGACCTACACGTATGCCCATCGTGAGAGATTTTGTTGAACAGTTCATGGGAAAACCAGTGGAAAGAGGCATCGACCCCATGGAAGCAGTAGCCATGGGTGCTGCAATACAGGCTGGCATAATTGAAGGAACCGTCAACGACATCGTACTGGTGGACGTGACACCTCTCTCACTGGGTGTGGAAACAGTGGGTGGCATCATGACTACTTTGATTCCCAGAAACACACCCATTCCAGTGACAAAGTCAGAAATCTTCACTACGGCAACGGATTTCCAAACCAGTGTGCAAATACATGTGCTTCAAGGAGAGAGGCCTTTAGCAAAAGACAACTTGTCTTTGGGGCAATTCATCCTGGACGGAATACCGCCAGCACCACGTGGTGTGCCACAAATTGAAGTCACTTTCAGCATTGATGCTAACGGCATCTTGAACGTGACTGCAAAGGACAAAGCCACAGGAAAGACCCAGCAAATAACCATTACCAATAGCACACGCTTGTCCGAAGAAGAAATTGAGAGAATGCGCAAAGAAGCTGAGATGTACGCTGAGGAAGATCGCAGACGTAAGGAAGAAATCGAAATAAGAAACCAGGCTGACACATATGTGTACCAAGCCAGAAAACTCCTAAAGGAAAATGAAGGTAAACTTCCTGATGACATTGTCAAAGAGATCACAGAAAAGGTCGATAATTTGGAGAAAGCCCTAAGAGACAATCAGCCGGCAGAACAGCTAAAACAGCTCATGGAAGATGTAATTACCGCCATGGGAAAGGCAGGTGCTTATTTGTACCAGAGCGGTGGTGGACAGCAGCCCGGAGGAGATGGCAGTGATAACACCACCGATCAAGGGCCACAAGGAGAAGTCCACTGATGAAGGATTACTATGAAATTCTTGGTGTACCTGAAGATGCATCCGTTGATGAAATCAAGAACAGGTACAGAGAACTAGTAAAACAGTATCACCCTGACCTAAACAAGGGTGACGAGGAAGCCGCTAAACGCATGGCGGAAATAAACGAAGCGTACCAGGTTCTCACCGATCCAAAGAAGAGGGCTGAGTACGACGCCATGCGCAAAGGTGGCGTTGGCTTTAGTTCTGAGTACTACAGACCTGGTCAGGGTTTTGATTTCTTTGACTCCATATTCCGTGATTTCTTCACCGATTTTCCATTCGGATCTTCTTTCTTCAACCGCACAGCTACAAAAACGAAACCCAGGGGCACTGACATAAACTTGGAAGTGACCCTATCACTCAAAGACGTTGTAACAGGCTGCACAAAGTCGCTACGTTTCTTCCGTGATGAACTCTGCGAAGAATGCCATGGAACAGGTGCCAAAGATGGCAAGATGAAAACCTGCGACAGATGCCATGGCACTGGTGTAGTGGAAAACAGACAGAGTACACCTTTTGGTGTATTCATCACCCAAACCACGTGTCCCACGTGCCATGGTGCAGGTTCAGTGCCTGAACAAGTCTGTCCAGTGTGCCATGGTACTGGTGTGGTTAAAAGGCAGAGAACCTTGGATTTGCAGATTCCACCTGGCATAGAAAATAACGATGTGATTACATTAAAGGGACAAGGCAACGCCGTAAAAGATGGCGCAAGCGGAGACATTAACGTCACAGTGAAGATAATTATCCCTCCACCATGGCGCAGAAAAGGAAAGGATCTTTACACGGAAGTGCACGTGCCTTATTACCATGCCATATTGGGTGGAAAGATTAAAGTGACCACTGCCACAGGGGAAGAAAAGGAGCTACTCCTTGAACCAGGAACACAACCAGATCAAGAGTACATTCTGGCTAACGAAGGCGTTCCTGACAAAAGCGGTCGTTACAGAGGAGATTTGCATGTAACCATTAAGGTGGTTTTGCCGTCAAAACTAAGTCCTCAGGAGCGTAAGTTCCTTGAAGAGATACGAAAACTCCACGAAGGTGACAACAAGAAGAGGTTTGGCTTATTCAACTAAAAACGGGAGCGCCCTTAACTGGGGCGTTCCCCATGTTCAAGTATTAGCAGTCAACAACTCATCAAATCGAAGTTTTTCGATTTAGTCTTCTTTTCCCTCTTCTTCTGCCAGTTCTTCTTCGATTTCTACTACCTGTTCACTGATCATATCTTCTGCTTTCTTTGTTAGCTCTTGAACCTTTTCTTTTAGCTGTTCAGCTTTCTCGAGAGTTTTTTCCTTAAGACTAAGAGCTTTCTCTTTAACTACTCCCCTCATTTCAGCTCCCGACATGGGAGCTAAGAGAAGCCCACAAACAGTACCGATCAAAACACCAGCGGCAAACAAGCCCGCTACCCGAAGAGTATCACGGATATCATCCATATTTTCCCCTCCTTTGTTTCGCTTCATATTTGATGAAGCCAGACTTTTACTACTCTTTTTCTTCTTCATGTTCCTGGCACTCTTCACACTCTTCATCTTCTTCGCACCATAGGCATTCATTCTCCATTTTGCAGCGAGCTAACAGAGTCAAAGCACCTTGAATTATGGCGCCGAGCAAGAGTCCAGCAAAAAACGGACCCCAACAGGAACAACTTCTCTTTTCAACCGTCTGGTCACCTCTTGCCATAAGCCTGCCTAATAACATGCCAAACACCCCCTTTGTATTATTTTACCTTCTTACCTTTGCCGATGTGCAAGAACGATAGAACGGACGGGAGCACCTTCAAAGCAACCGTTGTCCAATTTGGTCTTACCACATATGGAAGGACTGCGCTGAATTGTTTTAAGTTGGACGTAATTTGCTTGACTTCTTCGGAAGTCTCACTGGCATTTCTTAAGATTTCCGGAACCTCTGTAGCCGCGCTGCTGGTAATCTGCTTTATGTCCACCTGCAAATCTTCTAAACTCTTTTTTATTTCGTCACCATACTTCCTTAAAGCTTGAAGAATTAAAAAGAGAAACACAATTAGCGTAACGGCAAATACCCAAAGCGGAAAAGCGATAAAAAACACTTGCCAATTTGTCAACATCATGCCTCCCCTCTTCAAAGAAACCCGCCGTGCCGTAAAGGGCCAGAAAGCTGCGTCCCTGTCACACAGGTGGGTGCTTCCCTCCTGCTACCTGAGCAGTAGCAGGATTCGAGCTCCCAAGACGCATTTGTTGGATGCACTTCTGCCCCTGCTTACGCACACGGCAGGTAATAACATTATACCATCAAAATTACATTCTCAATATTACGCTTTCCCTATTCATAAATTTGCTTATGACAAACGCCAGAAGTACAGCTACAGCCACATCTATGAGAAGAGCAGCGCCTACCAAGGGCCATACAACGCTGCCAATGATGACATTATATGTAACTGCAGAAGCATTGACAATGGGTACGAAGAAAACCCAGGCAGGCATGGTTGAAGCATTGGTAAACGCCGGCATGAGTATGAAGATAAAAGGCAGAATCACCATGCCCATTTGTCCCAAATAAAGCTGAGCTTCCCTCATGTTGCGGCTGTACATGGAGATAATAAACTGAAGAGCACCACCTGTTAGGGAAAGCAAAACTGCGCCTATGATCATGGCCCAGATACCAGCACCCCAGATGGCAAGTGCTGAACCTCCAGTGGCAAGGCCTAAGCCCATGTCGAAATGGGTCATAGCATAGGAGTAGGAAAACGTGAAGGAAAGCAGTGAAATGAGTGTACCCATGCAGTTTAGGGCGGACAAAGCAAGCCACTTGCCCATAGCAATAGAGAATCTGGATACGGGTGTAGCCAGCAAGCTCTCCAGTGTGCCTCGCTCTTTTTCACCTGCTCCAATATCTGTTCCGAGGTACACGTTTCCCACAAAACCACTGGTAAGCATGACCAGTGAAACCAGATAGGCCAAGAAGAACTTGGCAAAAGCCATAGGCTCCCCTACTTGTTTACTCTGCACCACTACCAAAGAAAAAACGTCCTCATTTATGCCCTTTTGGCTCAAGTAATCTTTGATGCGCTGCTCCCTATAAAGAGGAAGAATACTGTTAAGGTAACTAGCTGCACTATCTCCACTGGTACCTGAGGCATACGACGTAACTACAACAACCTTAGATTGAGACGATGTGTATTCTTCAATGAGTCCCACGTCCGCCTCTTTTTCCAAAACTGCTTTTTCCACATCCTGGACTTCTATGACTTCTAATTTAGCTTGACTTAGAAATGATCGAAGTTCCTGGCTCCCTTGGAAAGCTACCGTAAAGCCATCTGCATTTTGCTTTTCCACCGTTCTCCCTTCAAAATAGAAGATGCCAAGCACAATGGCAGGAACGAGAACTGCTGGAAGGAGTACACTCATTATGAGCGTACGTCTATCCCTGAAGGCCTCCTTAATTTCCTTTTTCATGACAGCAAAAATGGATTTCATTCCTTCACCACCTTCATAAATGCTTCTTCCAAGTTACTACTCTGAGTTCGCTTTTTAAGTTCTTCAGGCGTTCCCTCAGCCACTATGAGGCCCAGGTTGATTATGTACACATAGTCACACAGTAGCTCTACTTCATTCATCAGATGTGTGCTTAATAGTACAGTCTTCCCAGCTTCTTTCTGCTGCTCCACAAATGTTCTAACCGCTACAGTGCTGGGAACATCCAATCCAGCTGTTGGCTCGTCAAGGATCAGAACAGGGGGATCATGAATAACGGACCGCACCAAGTTAATCTTCTGTGCCATCCCCTTGGAGTAAGTTCCAGCCTGCCGCTTCCCGTAATCAATTTCAAGCAGTTTGTAGAGAAACTGCATCCTTTCTAGAGCTTCGCCCCTGGGCACATCGGCAAGATCTGCAAAATAAAGCACGTTCTCGTCACCGCTAAGTCGACGGTAAAGACCTGTATTCTCAAGAACCACACCCAAAGATGCTCTCACTTTGTCTGACTCTCTTACAACATCGAAACCATTTACTGTGGCAGTACCACTTAGGGGCTTGAGAATGGTGCTTAAGATTCTTATGGTGGTGGTTTTCCCAGCTCCGTTTGGGCCTAAAAGCCCTGTCACTTTTCCGGGTTCGCAGTGGAAAGAAATACCTTTGAGCGCTTGAACCTGGCCGAAACTCTTTCGTAGCTCCCGAACTTCAATCACTTCGGCGCCTCCTTTACAAAAAAAACCTGGACAATGTATAAAGTACTACTAGTGCTTTGTGATAATTATATCACACATACTAAGGCATAAACTAATTCACAGAACTACTTTTGCGGAAATACGAAACGAGCAACAAGGAAAGAGAGAGACAAGATGACTACCATTAAAGGAGAAACTGGTAAGTTCCAGTAAAATGCCAGGATCAAACTAGCTACCCCAGAAACGGCTATTAAAACCATGGACATCTTCCAGGATGTGTGGTAGGAATCTGTCAACTGCAATGCCACAGCACCCGGGATCACCAGTAGTGCTTCCATCATGAGCGTGCCTACTGCTCTTATGGTGACTGTAATGTAGAAGGCCAAGAGAACTGAGATGACAATCTTGAGCATCTTTACAGGCATACCCACCACGGAAGAATATTCTTCGTCAAAAGTGGTACTTAGTATTTCCCAATAGTGCCTTACAAAAAAAACTACAAGCAGCAACGTAGCGACCGACGTGAGCATAATATCAAAAGAATCAACGCCCAACATGGAGCCGAAAAGTAGACCCATAACCGTAGAAACCTGCCCTGGAACAAAGTAGGAAAGTATGAGCCCGAAGGCCAAGATAAAGGTAAAAACCACAATTACTGAGTTAGCGCTAGATACTCTCTTTCCTTCAATTCTTTGAGACAGCAAAGCTACAAGCATGCCAGTTAAAATGGTCCAAAGCCACGGAGCTCCAAGCAGAATTCCTATAACTCCGCCCGTGAAAGCTGCATGCCCAATGCCTGTGCCCAGCACTCCCAGATCGCGCAAGTTCACCAATATGGTGAGCAAACCCAAACCGACTGAGAGAAGCATGATTTCTAGCAGGGCACGCTGAACAAAGTCAAAGCTAAGCATGATCTTTCAGCTCCCATCCTTCAAAGCTTATGGTAAGGCACTTGTTCACAATCCGACTGATCCCTTCCACGTCGTGCGAAACCAATATGAAAGCATTGCCTTTTTCTTTTTCTTGAGCAAGAATCTCATAGAACCTTTCGGTAAAGGCCGGGTCTAAGTTGGAAGTGGGTTCGTCCATGATGGTTAGTATTGGTTCGTTAACAAAGGCACGTGCGATCAATAGTCTTTGGAGCTGACCACCCGATAGTTTTCTCAAAGGGATGTTGGGATCATCGAACCCGAATCTATTAAGCACAGACCGGATTACATCGTCAAGAGCACTTGAGCTTAGCATATTTAACCAGAGTTTGTTTACAAGGGACATGTAAATCACGTCTCTAAGGTTCACCGGAAAGGAAAGATCCACCGTTGTACGCTGAGGTACATACCCCAGTCTAATTCTTTTCTCGGGTTTCACTTCTTCCATCTTTTCGCCAAGAAAGCTCACGGAACCAGATAGTGGAGGTATGAGACCAAGGAGAGTACGCACCAGCGTACTTTTCCCTGCTCCGTTCGGTCCTACAATACCTAAGCAGTCACCTTCTCTTACAAAGAAACGCAAATTGCTAACCAACGGCTTCTCATAGCCCACAGATAAGTTTTCCACGGACAATATGATTGAGTCATCAAACATGACACTCACTGCCTAAGAGCATGGAGGACACCGTCAATATTCTCTGCCATGATGGAAGAATAACTTCTTGTAGCCACTTCCAGAATATCAAAATCAACCGAAGGCAAACCCAGTTGCTCACTTAACATTTCAGCTGTTTTTGATGGTTCGTAAGGATTGAGTAAAAGCAGGCAATTTTGTTCGCTCTTCAGCGCTTCCATAAGAGCGGTAAGCTGCTTAGGAGAAATCTCTGCCTCCCCCACTTCCAAAGTCCCCAGAACGCGCCAACCATAATCCTGCTCCACATAAGTGAAAGCCGGATGCTGGGTCACAAAACAATACCCCCTGAGCTTTTCAAAGTTGGCGTCAAGCTCTTGTAGGGCAGCCATGAACTTTTCAGCGTTTTGTGCATGTACATTTTTTGTATTAGGGAACTGCTCATCCAGAAAGGATTGTATTTGTGGCACCCATGCCAAGACCCTTTTCGGTGAGAGCCAAACATGGGGGTCCTCAAGTCCTTCTGGCAGTAGGAAAAGCTTTGGCTTGCTCAGCTCGCTGACCATTTTCCTATCAGCTGAAGCACCCAGCGCAATGACAGCCTTTGACTGCTCGAGCACCCTAGCCACCGACGAGGTAAACTCCATATAGTGCGGATCACTTCCCAGCGGTGTAGCGTTTACGATTTCACCTTCAGCAGCGATCTCACTGGTCACAGCATAGGCAGGGCTCCCCAAAACAGCAACTTGTGAAACCGATTCTCTTCTTGTACATGACACCAAGAGTAAGCCGATGACGACACAAGCTACTACACGAAACATCTTTTCTCGGTGTGATTTGTTCACGATCATAATGTTAATGGTAACATTAAAAATAACATGTTTGGGGAATTAAATCTTTCTGAAGAAATGCTCAAACTACTAAACCAAATAGCTGTAAAAGGTGCGTACATATTCGTAGCTATTGCTTTCTTTATTGTTATCCAGCGCATTACTGCATCTCTAATAAACAGTTCAAAACAAAAACTTGAAGGTCGCCCAGGAATCTCAGGTATAAGCGTCAGTTTTTGGCTTTCCTTTCTTTATTACGTCATAGTTATTGTGGCATTCTTGGGAGCCCTGAGAATTGCAGGTATTTCTTACACCTCCATACTTGCAGGTGTTAGTATAACAGGACTCATCGTTGGGTTAGCTACTCAGAACATTCTCTCGAACTTGTTTGCAGGAATGATGATTCTAGCTCAGAAGCCTTTTGATATAGGAGACTCTGTGACAGTGGGAAACTACACTGGAACTGTAAAGGCCATCAATGTGTTAACTACCACTATTGAAACATTGGAGCGATTAGAGATAACCATGCCCAATAAGATGCTGGTAGATGGCGCCATTGTTAACAATACAAAAAGCCCTACGAGAATGTGGAATTTCTCCTTTTACGTAGATTGCTGGGAAAAATACCCCGATATCAAAGCCCACATAGTAAACTTACTTAAAGCTGATGAACGCGTACTGGAAGATCCCATCGTCTTCGGAGAGCTTACTGAGAAAGGCGTAAGGATAACGATGCGAGCAATTGTGGAAACGAGTCAATTGGTTGCTATGAGCCGCGAAACTCAAGACCACATCATCGACTTGTTAGCTGAAATGGGCTGTAAACCTTTGGGTGTAACAGAGATCACAATCCAGGGAGGTAAACCGCGTAGTGAGTGATGATCAGCCTTATATGATCAAAAAAGATGGTGTCGCCATAAGGTGTGGTGAGCAAGGAATTGAGCTGTGCATGGAAGAATCTGGCATGAGCCCCACAAAGGTTCTAAGCACGCTCATGGAAATGCGTATTAATGTAGAAAAACCCGAGGTGATTGTTGACGCCATAAAGAATCCTGGTTCATGGGTGGTGATAACTAAGGAACCCACAATTCCTGACGTAATGATCGAAATAAGCGATGATGAAATGGAAGCCTATGCCACTTATCTACCAGGTTTTTGCTCATTTCAACTGAGTGAAGAAGAGATCCTTAAGTTGTTAAAAGATAAAAGTTTAGAACTTATAAGCGATGATGTGGCAAAAATGTTACTGCATGCTCCTTTAGAAAGAATTCTTGTAGCTAAAGGGGTGCCACCCGTGGATGGGGAAGACGCATCATTAGAATGGGTTTACCAAAAACCTGTTAACCCTGTAGCTGAGGACGCACAGTATGTTGACTTTAAAGAAATCATCTCCAAGTGGGATTATGTTACTGCCGGCACAGTTCTTGTAGAAAAGAACCCCCCTCAAAGAGGAACGCCGGGTAAAACTGTGAAGGGGCGTATAATCGCTGCTAAAGATGGAAGAGATATTGATTTAAGAAAGATGGCAGGAAAGAACACCTTGGTCACGGAAGATGGACTAAAGATCATAGCCAAAATAGATGGTGTTGTGGTAAAAGAAGGCACGCGCGTTAGTATTATCTCTCAGCTGATAGTATCTGGCGACGTGGATTACCACACAGGCAACATCGAAGATTTTGTGGATGCTGTACAAATAATGGGAACAGTAAGAGAAGGCTTTAAGGTGAAAGCGAAAACCAGTATACAAGTGCATGGCGTTGTGGAAGGAGCGCAACTAGAAGCGGGACAAAATATTAAAATAGACGGTGTGGTAGCTGGAAATGATAAAGCTATTTTGGTAGCTGGAAATGCAGTAATGGCTCGTCAGATCACAAAGGCACGAGTACAAGCTCCCATTGTAATTGCCGAAAGTGGTGTACTCTTCAGTCATGTTGAATGCACCGATTTGTACCTTACACATTCGAAAGCACGCATAGCAGGCTCCACCATTGTAGCTGAAAGATTCATTGTCGCCCCAAATGTGGGAAACGACTTAGCAGAGCGCGTAGTCTTGCAGATCACTGCTCCTAAGAGCCTAAATCAAGAGTACGAGCACGTAGCCCGAGTTTTGTCTGAAAAAAGAAAAGAATACAATGAAATACAAGAACTAGCGAAAAAATCCCCGACCATGCTAAAGTTGTATGAAGAAAAGATGGCTATGACAGCAACAGAAATTGAGGTCCTGGATGATCGCGTAAAAGAACTTCTCCTGAGTATACAGGACTCTTTAAAGAAAGCACGTGTATTCGTCAGGGAAACAGTATATCCGAATGTGGAAATAAGGTTTGGTTCCACTGTTTACTTAGTAAGAAATGAACTGTCTTTTGTCACCTTTGTTTTCGAAGATGGTCAGGTAAAGTTCTACCCATTTAACACCCCACCGCCCATACCAAGGGTGATCATGTCACGATGAAACGACTTTGCCTGGACATGGGAACACATAAATTTGCGGCCATTGAGGTAGATGACACCGGCAATATCGTTAAATACGCTATGCAAAAGCACAAATTTTCACTGCTAAAGAATGGGCAGATTGAGAACGTTCCCATGGCTGCAAAAGAACTTCGCGAATTTCTAGCCGAGAACGACTTCGACATGACCTTACCAGTCGTGACAGCTGTAGCTGGAAAAAGTATGATAGTCAAAACTGTCGAAGGCCGTAGAAGGATTACCTCCGATTTCGTACAACAAGAAGATGTGGATGATTTGCTTGCAGAAATCACAGAGAAGGCATCGCTGGAGGGATACCTTCTTTCAGACTTTGATGTTGCTAAATGGACATTAGATGACATGATCGTCGAAAATCCCATAGGACGCCATGGTCATAGTTTAGAAGTAACGTTGGTAATGCAGTTTTTTAGAAAAGACACTGTACTTTCCTTAATCAAGACTCTGCAGGAAGCAGGCTTAAAAGTGACCAGCATTTTTAGTGAGGCAGTAGCTAGCAAAGAAGCTGCAGTTAGAAAAGAACTGCGCTACTTCAATATTGCTTTGGTGGACGCGGGCGCCGGAACGTCGGACATCACCATATTTAAGGAAGGCAAAGTTTGTAATTTCGCTTCCATACCGATGGCAGGCCAATATATCACTGAACATCTAGCGCAGCGGTTCATGGTACCATTGGAGACTGCTGAGAAAATGAAAATAAAACCGGGTTTGAAAAGGTCCGTTGAAAACATTGTTGGAAAAAGAATACAAGTTGATCAAAACCTTATTCTTACATGCATACAGGACGCAGCATCAGTGCTTGCTTCTGCCTTGGCTGCGAAAATACTTGAAGCAAACAACGGTAAGGCACCTTCCGCAGTTGCCCTAGTGGGAGGTGCGGCACTTACGCCAAAGCTGGATGAGTTTTTGGCGCAAGCATTGGAAATACCAAATGAAATGGTTCACGTGGCGAAATTGTCTGCAAAAGGCGAGCTAAGCAAACCAGCATGGGCAGTTGCCTTAGGTCTAGCCATGCTAGAACCGAAGCACAACGTAATCCACACAGTAGTAGAAGATAAATTGGCTTTCTTTCTTACAAATGAACACCCAACAGTTAACAGTGCATTATTACGTGCTGGAACGGACGTAAACAGAATGCAGCAGCGCGACGTCTCCACCATTAGTATAAAGGTAGGTTCTGAACTACAAGAATTTGCTGTGTATGAGGAGAACGAGATAGAGCCATATGTTAATGGAACACCAGCCTCTTGGGGAACATTCCTAACCGATGGAGATGTAGTACGCTTCCAACTAGGCGGTAGAAAGCTTAAATTAGATCTGTACGTAATTGTGGAAGGCGAAATTAGACAAAAGCTTCCTCTGTCGCTTGTAGATGAAGAAGGACACATTGTAACTGCTCCCGAAAAAGAAAAGGTTTATAGACTGTTCCCCAGCACTAAGGAAGAGTTGGAAGATCTACTTTCACGTAAAGAGCACAGATTAGTGCGCCTAAGAGGACCCTCTTTAGTAACACCAGGCACCTTGTATAAAAAAATAGATTACACCTTTGTAGCTGTAACTATTAATGGTGGAACAAGCCTCCAAGTACCAGTGGATGAAAAAGAGACTGTGGCAGACCTATTGGCCTTTCTTTTAGATAAGGGCTTAATAGAATCCAAAGCTCTGTTTATAACGGACGGGCATAGGGAAATAGGGTATTCAGAACCTGTGGCTCAGTTCTTGCAAATTATTATCGTCTACGATAAAATCCGTGGCTAATTAAAGATAAACCGTATTTACCAGGATCAAAGATGATTTCTGATGCCCCCACAAACAGAATTCCACCAGGTTTTAAAGCCTTAGCAAATTTCTGCCAAAGATACTCGTGCACGTCATGACCGAAGTAGATAACCACATTGCGGCATAGAATTAAGTCCATTTCGGACACTGGAAAATCGTCTTGAAGAAGATTGTGTTGTTCAAAACGAACCAAAGCCTTTATGCGAGGATGTACACGGTAGTTTCCATCCTCTTCGGTGAAATACTTCATATAACGCTGAGGCACATTTCTTATCTCGTTTTGTGTGTAAACACCTGCCTTGGCTCTCTCCAAAGCCCCTTTGTCGAAATCCGTAGCCCAAATCGGTTCATGGAAAACTTTGTGTTCTAAGAATACCATAGCCAATGAATAAGGCTCACATCCTATACTGCAACCAGCTGACCAACTCTTAATTCGGTTTGACGGTAAAGACTTTAGTAGTTCCGTAAGCTTCTCCCAGAAGGGGGGGTCTCTGAAAAACTCCGTGACGTTTATAGTGAGTTTGTCCAGAAACTCTTGGAACAATAAATCATCCTCAGCTAAACGCCTTCCCAGTTCGTCAATGGAACTTATCTTGTTCAGCCCCATAAAATACGTGATTCTTCTGCCGAGCGTGCTCTTACTGTAACCCGAGAGGTCCAGGTCGCGGTGTTTTCTTAACAACGCAATGAGCGGCTCAAGGTTCACTTCCACCACTTGATGATCTCCTCAACACGATAGGGCAAAACTTCCAGATGATCAATAGCATCTGCTAATCCACTCTTCACCACTTCTCCAGGCATTCCCCAAACCACAGCACTTTCTTGAGATTCCGCTACAACTTTGCCACCTAATTGTTTGATGAATTTGCTTCCCTCTAGTCCATCCTTACCCATGCCTGTAAGCACTACACCCAGCGTTTGAGTTCCATAGGCTTCAGCGGCAGAAGCAAAGAGTAAATCAGCAGCAGGCTTCACCCCATTAACAGGAGGACCATCTATTATCTCAAGAACACCACCATTTACAACTCCGTGCTGACCTCCAGTAATCACGTAAACCCTGTTAGGTTGAAGCTCAACTGTTGAAGTGGCTTCCATTACATCCAACTTAGTGGTCTTGCTGAGTTGCTCAGCTAAGCTCTTTGTAAAAAATGGGGGCATGTGTTGCGCTATAACCACGGGAACATTAACACGTTCAAACTTGCCAAGGAATTTCCGAAGTGCCTGAGGGCCTCCTGTTGAAGATGCTACCACAACGATGCCTTTTGCTTTACCCGGACAGTTAACCAGCTTAATCCCTGTTTTCAGTTCTGCCGTGTTAACTTGCTTTAAGACCTTTTCAGTAGATTCGACAGGTTTCTTCGAAAGCAGAACTTCAATTTTGGCAATTAGTTCGCGACTAAAGTCGCCTGCGAGCATACCACCCCAACCAGGCTTCAATATGAAATCCACGGCACCTTCTGAGAGGGCTTGAACAGTTATATCAGCCCCCTCCTGGGCTAATGATGAAAACAGAATTACGTAACCTTTTAAAGTATCCTTGCCCTTTCTGAGAATATCAATGCCTGTACCGTCAGGGAGAACATAATCAAGAAGAATAACATCGTAAGGGTAAAGCCTTATTCTTACTAACGCCTCTTTGACACTGGAAGCGGTATCACAAACCACACTCAAGTTCTTTTGCAGAATATCGCACACAACTTTGCTAACAAAAGTAGAATCTTCCACAACGAGAAGGCGACCAGAACTCCGCATGAGAAACTCCTTAAGCACCCATCATTTTGCTAAGGCGGTTCTTTAATTTGCTCCAAAAAGAAGGTTTATATGAACCAAGATCTTCTCCACTTTTCAGGAGGTTCTTAACTACGGTTCCCATATAAAACATGAATTCGTCAGACTGATGCAAATACTTTCCAAGCTCTTGATATCTAACCTGTTTAGAAATTTGCGGATCAAAAGGAATGGTACCCAGAATTTCTATTTCGCGGTTGAGAAACCGCTGAGCCATGGACTTTAAAGACACAGCAAGCACCAAATCGGATTGCACTTTTCTAACCATGTTCTCCAGAGCATAGATATTGCCATCATACCCCTCTTTGTGGAGAGTCTTGATGAGTGCGTAGGCATCCGTTATGGATGTGGCTTCTGGGGTAAATACCACAACTACTTCATCTGCGGCTATGCAAAACTGCACAACCGTGTTTCCAATGCCCGAGCCGGTATCGATTATGGCATAGTCATATCTGGTTAGAACACCATCCAGTTCACGCCACAGTTTTTCAGTATCGCGCATACGCCAGAAAGTAGCTTCATAGACACCACTAACACCAGGAAGAAGGTCCAAATGCTCTTCCACACTCATGATGGCATTGTCAACGTCCGTTCTCCCCTTAACCACGTCCCACAGGTTGTATTCCACGGGTATACCTAAGGCCACATTCACATTTGCAGTTCCTAAATCAGCATCAACTAGTAGCACATCCTTCTTCATGTTCGCTAACACCATACTCAGTCCCAAGGCAACTAACGTTTTACCGACGCCGCCCTTACCAGAGGAGACTGCAATAACCCTGGTCTTCCGCAATCGCCTTTCGGCCCTATTTACCTGCTCACTCTTCATAAAGACAAACCAACCATGCCTAAAACATTCTCTATGTCGGGGAACAAAAGATCATCTGGGACATTCTGGCCGTTGGTAAACGCCAACGTCTTTAGCCCGTTCTCGGCCATAAACTCCACAGCGCTGCTTATGCTTTCCGCTTCATCTACTTTGGTGAGTATGAAATACTCAACGTGGAAGACTCTATTGAAATACTCAAAAGCCTTTTGCATTTCTTCTTTCTTTAAGCCTGCGTTCAAACACAACACAGGGACACATTCTTCAAGCTCGTCAAGATACATCTTTATCTCAGTAAGTTTGCCAATTTCCTTAGGGTTCCTGCCTATGGTATCTACAAAAACATAGTGGGCATCTGGCAACTTCGCAAGTACTTTCTGCATCTGGTGTGGTCGACGTACAACTTCCACAGGTAAGTTCATAGCTTTACCAAAAAGTTTTGTTTGTTCTACTGCACCAGCTCTGAAGGTATCGATGGTAACAAACCCAGAAGATACATTCCTTTCAAGCAACAGGTAACCTGCCAATTTAGCAGCAGTAGTGGTTTTTCCGACCCCGGTAGGCCCGAGCAGAACAACAACTTTTGGAAACGTTTGGAACTTTATACTTTCCAAACGGACAAACTCAAGTTTGCTACTTAGGTACTGACGTAAAGTATTTTTCCAATCTTCTGTAGGAACAGCCCTTGCTTTTACCAAAAGCTCCTTGGAAAACCCAGTTTGTCTGGAAAGTGCATCAAGCTCGTCTTCTTTCACCGCTAGTGCGCTTACTGCAGCATCCAATCTCTTGATTGCTTTTTCCAAAGCTTCAAGATTATCCAGGTTTCCTTTTGCAGAACTCTGCTCAATGCCGATAAGCAGCTCATAATAGGTGGGCCCAAAAACGTACTTGCGCTTCTTCCTAATTTCTAGGATCATGGCATCACTGCCATACTGACGCTTAACCATGTCCAGAGCACTTTGGATATCAGTGTCCTTTACCTTAATGACCTCCATTAGGCGCCCACACTTCCCACAACTACGTACTTTGCATCCATGATCTCATTATAAGACAAAACTGTTAACTCCTTTAGACCTTGCCTGCTAAGAAGCTCCCATAGTGCTCTTCGTATGCGTGGGTGCACCACCAGAACGGCGTTTTCTGCGTAGCTATGAGACATTTCCCATGCTTTCTTAATCTCGTCAATGATTTTTCTCAAGTTTTCACCAGAAAGTGCAAATCCAATCTCCGATCCAGGTTGATAGCTTTCTATCAACGCTCGTTCCATATCTGGTTTCAAAGTAATAACCTTAATAGTCCCCTCTTCTTCGGCTAAGGTTTCCAATAAGTAGGGTACGCAGGCCTTTCGAGCCAGTTCTCCTGCTTCACGCAGGTCCCGACTAGCGCGCAATGAATCAGTAATAAGTTCAAAAACCCGCACCACATCTCGAACGGGCAAACGTTCCTGCAAAAGATACCTAAATACGAATTCCACATCGCCCAGGGAGGCTACCTGTTGAAGTTCTTCTACTACGGCAGGGTGAGACCGGCCCACATAGTCTACAATGTCCTTGATATTTTGCCTAGTGATCAAATCGGCAAGACTGCTCTTCAACACTTCACCCAGATGTGTAATAACAATGGTCCCGCAATCCACAACTGTTAAGCCTGCTGCCTCCGCTTTCAATTTGTCACTTGGGGGTATCCACTTTGCGTCCAGGTTAAAGACGGGTTCTTTGGTTGGAACCCCAGAGACTTTCTCAAGGTCACTCCCCTCTCCCATGGCAAGAAGAAGCCCCATCTCCAAAATACCTTCACCAGCGGTTACACCACGAAGTTTTATACGGTACTGATTAGGCTTAAGCCCCAGATTGTCATGTATACGAATTCCGGGTATGGGGAAACCAAACTCCTCGGATAAGTTCTTACGTAGCAGAGCAATACTGTCAAGAATGTCTTGTCCACTAGTAGTGTCGAAAAGTGGAAGGAGCTCATAACCAAACTCCAGTTCAACTGCGTCTACACCGACAAAACCTAACATGGCTTCGGGTTCAGACAGCTGCTCATACAATCTCTTTGCTTCCACTTGTTCGGGTAAAGCGGTTTCCGCGGCAGGTTTTGGTGTCCGGCCAAACCAAATAAGTAGCACGCCCAGCGGGATCAAGAGCAGTTTCGGCACGCCGGGTAGCAGTGAAGTCACCAGAAGGACAATGCCAAGTATTCTTACCAAACCAGGGAAAGCCATGAGTTCGGAAGTGATTTCTTCTCCCAAACTCTGTTCTGAAGAAACCCGAGCCACTAAAAGGGCGGCTGAAAGCGACAAAGCCAGTGAGGAAATAGCAATTTGCAGAGCAACGCCAATGGCAACGCCAAGATAGTGAAGCAAAGCATCCACAGCAGCCTCTCCTTTAAGCAGGCCAACCACCATTCCACCTAGAGCGTTAACCACAGCAGCTAAAGCCGAAGCCATGGTCTCCCCACGCACGAAGCGGGAAGCACCATCCATGGCACCGAAAAAGTCAGATTCCTTCCTAAGTGAATCTCTTTGTCGACGAGCTTCTTCTGGCGTAATGAAGCCAGCAGAAAGGTCAGCGTCAATTGCCATTTGGCGTCCTGGCATGGCATCCAACGTAAAACGAGCTGCTACCTCTGAGATACGCTGTTGACCACTGGTAATAACCATGTACTGCACAATGAGCAACACCACAAAGATCACCAAACCAACTACCCAATTGCCCTGGCCCATGATAAGCTTTCCGAAAGCTGTAGCCAATGCGCCCGGATTACCTGTGACCAATATGGCTCGGGCACTGCTAACTATGAGCACTAAGTGGAAGAACACTGCAAACAACATTAAGCTGGGAAAAGAGGAGAATTCAGTAGCTGATCGTGTATAGAGGGAAATCATGAGTACAAGGAGCGAAAAAACAAGGTTAAAGGCAAACAACACATCCAGCACCATTGAGGGCACTGGAACCATTAGCATGAAGATGCCTACAATGACAAATAAGGTTGTGTACAAACCGCTCATGACTTGCTACTCTGCCTCTTTTTCTTCATGACTTCCACAAGCACAGCTGCTACTGCTTGATAAAGGTCAGGAGTTATGTAATCACCCACTTCCACTTTTCGAAAAATGGTCCTTGCCAGTTCTGGTCTGACTACCACGGGTACATTATACCTACGTGCCTCATCTTTGATCCGCTGAGCCAACCATCCAGCACCTTTAGCGACCAACTCGGGAGCAACCATGCCTTTTTCATAACGTAGGGCCACAGCATATTCCGTAGGGTTCGTGATGACCACGGTAGCTTTTTTAACATCAGCCAGGGAACGCCTCATAGCATATTGTCGCATACGGGAGCGAAGCCGTGCCTTAACAGTGGGGTCTCCTTCTATACTCTTCATTTCTTCTTTTACTTCCTCTTTTGTCATTTTTAGCGAGTTCCACCACCGACGTCTTTGAAATGCATAATCTGCAAGACCTATAAGCAAGTAAACCGCCACCAAATACAGCAGTATGTCAGTCAGAATAGATGCAGATAAACTCATAAATTGAATGGGATCTTGTGTGCCACTCATTATTCCAACTAACCTGTCTTTTGCAAGAAAGTATGCTACCACCGAAAGCAGGATAACCTTTAAGAGACCTATACCCATTTGTTCAAGTGACTGCAAAGAAAAAATACGTTTAATGTTCTGTGCCGGGTTAAGACCGTCTAGTTTGGGTACCATTTTTTTTGGGTAAAGTCTTACTCCAGACAATACAAGAGTGGCAAGTACAACAGCTAATAAAGGAACTAACAGCACAGGCAAGGTGGATAGCAGTACCACTGCCAGATCATGCGCAGCAGTTTCTGGAGATACACTGTAAAACACACCAAACCACATACGTTGCCAACTAGACACAAATCGTGGGTAATACACACGCAGTATGAGCACAAAAACAAAAAGTCCAATAGCCCCGGTAAGCTCAGGGCTTTGAGGAACATTCCCTTCCTGGATAGCTCGTTCCAGGCGTCGCGGACTAGGTGGTTCTGTACGTTCTCCCTCTGGCATCCTCTGTTACCCCGCTGAAAGAAGTGAAGTAAGATACTGTACCGCCCAACGAGTCCAGTTTTGGGTAAAAACCTTCATAAGTGGTAGCATGGCGAACAGCAAAAGCAAAGCAACTGCTGTCTGCAAAGGAATCCAAACCACAAAAACTGGGAACCCCGATGCCCCCTTTGAAACGACACCCATGATGAATTCAAGCAATATGACAAGCACTACTATGGGAATGGCCACAGCTAGTCCCAGTGAAAAGACTCTCGTTAAGAACAAAGCAGGCTCCGAAAGAGCCAAATGAATGAAACTACCAGCTGGAATCAATCTGTAGCTCATTATTACAAGCGCTATGAAACTATCTAAACCTCCACCTACCACGAAGACAGCTGCAGCCATAAGTGAAAAAAACTGAGTCATCACTGGCTGCGGTACAGAGGTAAAAGGGTCAATAGCTGTCATCATTTGAAAGCCTGACATGATGTCCCAAAGATCCCCAGCGAACACCAGAGCCCAATAGACTATGCCACTGAAAATTCCTAAAAGCAGACCTAAAGCAAATTCGGTAACGTAAATCTGAACCCAGGAAACAGAGGTCTGCAAAGAAAGAACAGCCACAAAATCGGGAACAGATATGAGAGAAATGGCAAAAGAAAGCACTGCTTTTGTCCTAAGATTAAAAAACCTTGTGGGCAGTATGGGAGTGGCAAGAACAAAACCTAAAAGTCTAAAAAAGACGGGCCAGAAACCTAAGGTAGCGTCTGCCATGCCGATACAACGCCGTTAAAGAACCTGACCATGACATTTACGACAGTACCACCAAAAAACAAAACCAGAAGCATGATGACCAAGAACTTCGGTACGAAAGCCACTGAAGGATCATGTATCTGTGTAAGCACCTGCAATATGCTTATGATAATGCCCAAAACCAAGGCCACAAGCAAAACAGGGCCCACAATGATCAGAATCTGGAGAACTGAGCTCCGAAACCAGCTGAATATGAAATCCGTCATCTGAAACTCCTCACAAGTCCCATTATCACTGTATCCCACCCATTAGCTGCAACGAAAAGTAGTATTTTCAAAGGTAAGCTGATCATGGCAGGAGGAATCATGAACATACCTAATGACATGAGAACCGATGCTATGATAACATCTAGCGCAATGAAAGGCAAATAAAGCAGAAGCCCCATGGTAAAAGCCGTCTTTAGTTCACTAACCATGAAAGCACTGGCCAAGGTTGTAAAGTTAGGGTTTTTAGGATCCACTCCAGAAATTGATGCCATGGTATTCAATTCTTCTGGTTTGACCTGTTTTAACATCCAATCACCCACAGGCTTCTCTGCAGCTGACAAAAATTGCTGAAAATCCATTTGGCCTTGACTGTAAGGCACCCATGCCTGCTGGTAAACCTGAGAGAAAACTGGACCCATAATCAAAAACGTAAGTATTAGAGCAAGAGCTGTGAAAACCTGAGCAGGGGGAAACTGCTGCAGACCAAGAGCACTACGCATAAAAGCAAAAACCACCAAAATCCTTAGAAAACTTGTGAAAAACATTATAAAAGATGGAGCCAATGTGAATACAGTAAGAAGAACAATGAGCTGGACCATAGATAGTCCGCCAGAACCCAAATTAATACTAATTAGTGGTGTTGCCGTCTGCATCTTTCAGTATTTTCTCAAACGTTGAACTTTGCCAGTCTGTACCAGCGTCCTTTTCGTCACTAGGCAAGAGTACAATCCTGATATGATTTCCGTTATCAGCCACCAGCACCTTTTGCTTATCAGCCACTAAAACCAGGAATACCCGCGTTCGAAAATCCAAGGAGACTGCATCCAATACCTTCAGCTGTTTCCCCTGAGCGGGTACGCGGAAATTGCCCAGCCAACGCCTGCCGTATCTACTTAAAAACCATAAAACGCCAATAAGAACAACAAAAAACAGCAGGAGGAAGAACCACTGCCAAAAACTACTCATCCCCCAGAGCCTTCCTTACCGCCTCTATAAGACGGTCAGGTTGGAATGGTTTTACCACAAAATCCTTTGCTCCCACTTGGATAGCCTCGATTACTAATTGCTGCTGTCCCATAGCAGTTACCATGATCACGTTAGCAGAAGGATCCATTTTCAGGAGTTCTTTAAGTGTTTGGATACCATCCATCTCAGGCATCGTTATATCTAACGTTACCAGATCCGGCTTAACTTTTTCATACAAAACTAAAGCTTCCTGTCCATTGGAAGCCTCTCCTGTAACCTCATAACCGTTCTGCGTTAAAACGTTCTTTATCATCATTCGCATAAAAGCTGCATCGTCCACAATTAAAACCCGTTTACTCATCTTAACCTCCTGCTGTCTAAAGTTCTGCCTTTAGCCTTTCCTTGGGAGCTATTATATCAAGAATTCTAACACCGAAAGACTCGTCAATTACAACCACTTCCCCTTTGGCTATAGGCTTACCATTGACTAAAATGTCGACGGGCTCTCCTGCCAATTTGTCCAGTGTGATTATGGAGCCCGACCCTAATGACAAAAGGTCTTTGATGCTTACTCGACTACGCCCCAGTTCTACGGACACATTAACTTTTACATCCAGAAGAAGCTCCAAGTTCCTAGGTAAGGGCTGAATGTCACCTTCAGGACGCAGCTGTGGAAAGGTAACATCTTCAACGTCATTTTCTTGCATAACTGAGGCTGATGTTTTCTCGACTTCGCTAGACACAGCGTCAGCTCTTTCCGACACATCACTGTATCCCATCAAGAGTATGGAGGAAAGTTTATTGGGCACACAAAACCATAAACCACCTTCCACTTCAATAAAAGATAAACCACTCACTTTTTCCTTTAGGGCTTCAGCTGTCACGACTTGAGCTGCACCCACACTAACAGAAGGGATCATCCCAAACTGTTCTGCATTTTCCTGAACAGCACCATTGACACTTTGATTTATTGCTTCTCCAATAGTACTAAGCACTAAATCATCATTAAGATTATCTACGGTAAGCTGGAATATTCTAAGCATTTCATTACCCAATGTTTTAGCTAAGTCCTCACTAAGCACGATGAAGCCATCACCAAAGTCACCAAGTGCAAAGTCAACAATCACAAACTCTCCTTGTTCAGAAGGCAAGTTTTCTGTCTTATAGAAATTACCCAACTTTACAGCGCCATTCGTAATCTCACTTAGCAAACGTTTCAAACTCCCAATGAAATCTGACATATGGTCTTAGCCCACCTCCTCTTTCCTGTCTTCTTCGCTTCGACCAGTAACAAGCAAAGCCTTCCTTCGCTGGTAAATCCCAGGTATACCCTTGGCAAATAGATTCCCCTCAACTAAAAGGTCCACTTCCTCATCACTTCTCCTGCTAAGCTCAATAACATCGCCCACATTCCACTTCAAGATCTCACCAATACCGACGGACGCTTCTCCTAAGACTGCAGAGACTTCTACTGTTATGTCCTCAATAACCTCCATGAGCGTAGTTTTCCAATCATCAGGCGTTGGCTTGCTTACCCCAAACCAACGGTGAGCAGTAAGGTTTTGAACAAAACCCTCCATGGCCATATATGGCACACATATGGTACCAATGGCAGTTTTCTCACCAAGCTTCTCTTCGTAGGTGATAACTATGACCACATCGCTGCCAGGCATTATCTGCACGAACCCTGGAGAGTATTCTAGTGTTGGCTTACCCAAATTCCACTGAACAATGGGCTTCCATGCTTCCAACCAGTGCTTTAAGTAAACGTCCATAACCCGATTCATTAAGGTTGCTTCAACAGAGGTAAGCTCTCTAACTTCTCTTAACGGTTTACCAGGTCCGCCTAAAAGTTTGTCAATAATGGCGAAAACGAAATCCAAAGACATTTCGAAAATTACACTGGTCACATCGATGATGGGCACCAAATACATGAACGTAGGGTCTGATAAGGATCTTATGTACTCTTGGTAAGTTACTTGGTCTACAGAAACAATGGAAATAGACATGGCAGACCTTAAGTACCCTGCAAGCTCCGTACTTGCTCCACGGGCAAAATTCTCGTGCAGCATTTGAATGGTCCTTAACTGCTCTTTCGAGAGCTTGTCAGGTCTTCTAAAGTCGTATTTACGAACTACTTTCTCTTTGGTTTGAACAAGCTCTGCTTGGCCGGCTTTAATAGCACTTAGCAAAGTATCAATTTCTTCTTGCGACAGCGTTTCTGCCATTATGGCATCACCGTTATAACCGTATCAGCCCCAAAAAGCACATCACTTAAAACGGTCTTTCCATACAAGTTGTTTATCCTTTTTACAAAATTGTCCTGTATTTGGCTAAGGCCTTTATCTGTGGAAAAATCCTCAGGTTTTAACGTCTTGAAATACTTCAAGAGTTCGTCCTGAATTACCAAGAAACTTGGATCCATTTTTTGAATCTCACTAAGCGCTTTTTTATCATAGAATTCCAAATTCACTGTCACCTGAATAATGTATTTAGGGTTACTTAGGTTTGTAGTGAACTTGCCCAAAGGCTGAAGCACAGGCTCAGGCTTACTTTGTGCTGCTGTATTCGAACCCATATCCTTGACAACAGGGGCAAGTACATAAACGCCAAGTGCCATACCTGCACCAAGCAACAGTACAACCACAAGCAAATAAACTAATATCTTCTTCATCAGTCCCTCCTAATGGTAATCTCCACTCGGCGATTCTTTGCCTGTCCTTGAGGGGTATTCACATCTCCCACCGGGACATTATCACCGTACCCAACCAACGCCATTTTAGAGTCGTCTAAGCCCAAAGACTTGAATCGCTCCAAAACATTTAACGCCCGATCGCTAGATATGTGGAAATCGTCTATGTAGCCAGGGCATGTTGATAAGGTATAGGCGGCATGCCCCTCGATGTAAACTCGATAGCCCTCCTTCTGTGCCTTAACAAGCTCTGGTGCTAAAGCAGAAAGTATCTGGCTAGTCTCGGGTCTGATAGAGGCTGAGCAGGGCATAAACAAAAGGTCCCCTGAGATCCTAACTCTGACTTCATTGACGCCTTCTATTACTTCGATCGCCTCAGATCCATACTGCTGCTGAATACTCTTCTCAACTCCCCCCAAATTACTATAGAGCTCCGCCACAGTCATTGGACCCTGCATTATGAAGTCAGGCGGTATGGGCATGGGTGGACTAAAGGTAGGATTTGATGGCAAAACGCCCATGCCTCCACCCAGAGCCACCACAAAAGAGTATGCCATCTGCTCGAATTTAGTTGCATTCAGCGTAGAGAAAGCAAATAACATGACAAAAAATACTAACATGTTAGTGACCAGGTCTCCGTAAGACAGACACCAAAGAGGAGCGCCCGGGCCCGAAGACTCCTTTCTCTTAGGCAACTTCTGCCACCTCTTCAGTCTTTTGAGCCCTGGTTCTCTCGTACTGCTCCCGTTCAGCAGGTGACAAGAACGAAACTAAACGTTCCTCCAAAAGCCGAGGATTTTCACCGCTTTGGATACCCAATATGCCTTCCACGATCATTTCTCTAAAATCACTTTCCATGTCACTCTTACGCTGTAATGTGTTACTCATGGGCTGAAAGACGCCGTAGGCCAGCACAGCACCATAGAACGTTGTGATTAACGCCAGTGCCATAGCGGGCCCTATGGTGGAAGGGTCATCCAACCGTTTAAGCATTTGCACTAGTCCCATTATGGTTCCCAACATACCGAAAGATGGGGCAAAACCCGCCCAGACGTCAAAGATCATCTTGCCATCGGCATGTCTGTTTTGCATGGCTTCTATGTCCAAATTCAGTATGTTTTGAACTGACTCAGGTTCTACACCATCGATGACCAATTGTAGGCCACGTTTAACAAAAGGATCTTCCAGTTCTTCGAGTGAATCCTCTAAAGCCAGCAGTCCTTCCCTTCTTGCCTTGTTAGACAGATCCACCAAGAGTTTTATAGTACCTGCCTTATCAAAAGTCTTCTTCTTAAAAGCTGCCATAACATACTTCGGGAGATTTTTCATGCGGTCAAAACCCACAGCTACCAAAGTAGAACCGAAGGAGCCACCAATGGTTACCAGCATGCTGTTAAAATCAATAAAAGAATTTAGATCAGCTATTACGGATAGTACTATCAGACCAAACGTTATCGCAAGTCCACCTAATACCCCTATGTCCATTGATCTTTCACCATGTTTTTAAACCGCACTATGCGTTTGATGATCTCACTTACAGATTCTTTACACAAGTACTTATGACCGTTAACCAGGAAGAGCACGGTGAAATCACCGCGCTCTTCCGCCTTTTCAATTAGATCTTCGTTGAGGTAAAATTCTTCGTCTTTTGGCGAAGTCAGTTTAATCATTCATAGTTACCTCTTCAATCCAATTATATCCTGTGTAACTTCGTCTGAGGTGGTTATAACTCTAGTACTCGCCTGGAAACCACGCTGCGTAATAATAAGGTTAGTGAATTCTTCAGCCAAATCAACGTTTGAAGACTCCAAAGCATCTCGAATAATGAGAGAACCAAGGTCACCAGCTTCCACGTAACCACGAAAACCGCTGTTAGCAGTATTCTGCCACAAGTTGTTTCCTTCACGGCTTAACCCTGCGGGATTCTGAAAGTTAGCCAAAGCGATCTGTGCCAGTTCCCTAATTTGGCCATTATCGAATTCGCCCATGACTTTACCTTCGTCCGTGACAAACCAGCTTAGTAGCTTACCGTTCACATTGCCATCTACAAGGCCAACCACCCTGGAATCGGCAGCATACTGTGTTATCGCGGAGAAATTCAAAGTTATTTGTCTCGTCTGTGCTCCGTTACCCGGGTCGAAATCGATTGTAGGAGTGGTTCCATAACTTTGGCCATCCTTTTTTACATCACTAATCCTCCCGTCTGAATCAAAAGTGACCACATATTGAACAGGGCTTGCAGATTCCATGGACACCGTGACATCCCAGGTATTTGGACTAGCACTCTTAACCGCATTGATAAGCATGGAGTGGGTGACTCCCAGACTGTCTATAACGTTGCTCACTGTAAAAGTAACATTAGCGCCCTCAGGAGCGTTTGCATTTAGATTACCTTGGAACTGGACATTAGTGGTAGGTGTTGGAGGTATGGTCAGACTTCGAGGTATGACAATGTCTCCTACCTTATTAGTGTCTGGCTCCACCACCGGATCAGCCACAAGCGCACTTACAGTAGCATTACTTAAAGATGTAAAATCCAAGTTTATAGACATATTGTTCCAATTGAGAACACCTGTTTGACCGGCTTGTACCACTCCATTTGCAAAACCCAAGGTCTGAGTAAGCACAAGGTTAGGAGAGGCGGTATCCGTGCCTTCATAAATGTGAATGGCTGCTGTGCTACCGCTTGGCGTAGGTTGAACCAAAGCTGTGAATACATGTTCGTTACCTTCATTGTCGTACACCCTGAAACCAAAGGATGTGGAAGCAGTACCAACAGTGCCACCGAACCTGATCTTCTGCGTGGGTATCATAGACCATCCTTGGACTTTCAAACCCGTTGACAATTGTATGAGTCTACCAGTGAGGTCAATATCGAAAGCACCATCACGAGTAAACCAGTTCCTCTGGCCGTCTGACACTACAAAGAAGCCATCACCTTGTATGGCCAAATCTGAAGCTCGGTTTGTATTGTTTGTTGGGCCCTGCGTCATGATGTTATCAATAGTAGCTAGTCCCACACCTAAGCCCACTTGGGACGGGTTTGTTCCGCCTCGACCACCGTAAGGTGCTCTAGCGCCCTTAAGCGTTAAAGCCACAACATCACTAAAAGTGGCCCGAGCTGCTTTGTAAGCAGTGGTATTCACGTTAGCGATATTGTTTGATATGACATCAATCCTTATTTGATGAACTTTCAGACCAGATATGCCGTTAAAGAAACTTCTTAACACTTATGATTCACCTCCCAATTGTGTGCGCGTCTCAGTCGATCGACGCTTCCTTTGGGAGCCTCCGCAAAGCGGTCCAGCCCCGTTTTCCTATTCAAGAATGACTGCTCCGTCAATCTGGCTAAACACTCCTCCCTTGGTAAAAGGAGGCGTCTTAAACGTAACAATGGTCCTACTCGGCACACCGACTACTACTGCAAGATCCTTGAGTATGATTACTCCTTCTCGAATGCCTTTCTTACTGAGCTCTTCTATACCCTGAGCTATTTTTTGGATTCTTTCCTCATCCAAAGAAACTTCCCTGGAGACTAGGCGACTATTAGCATGATTCGAAAGTTTTATTCCATAACCGTTCAATAACGCTTCGGTAAAATCAACAGAACTTTTAGCCGGCGCCTTTTTAAGATTGCTAACCTGGTTCACACCACTTGTGGGGCCAATCCTAAGATCCATCACCTGCTACCTCCTCGGCTCCGTCAGTAGTGCTGGACTCTGTGCCTTCTTGTGACTTAGCAGATACTAAGTTTTGCAGCATGGTCTTAATTTCAATAAGCTCCTGAAGCACGTTCAGTAGTGTAATCTGGGTCGTCATGGTATTAGTATCCATGGGCGAAAGCGGGTCTTGAGCTTTCAATTCAGCCAGCAACAATTTTAGAAAATCATCACGATTCAAGCCTGGCACTTTTTGCTCTGAGCCTGTTGCACCTTGGCTACTACTTGTAGGCGGTACATACACCAGTTTTCACCTCCATCATTCAAGCTTTAAACTACCATGTCGTAATGGTAAACTTTGTAGTCCTGCACAGTCACCTGAGAACTGTTAACTACATTCACAGCATCAAATTCGTAGCCTTTTCTTGCCAACCTTTGCTTAATGTAGCCACTGTGTTCCTTTAGGTGACTCGCATCCTGGTCAGAATTAGCCATTATGGTAAGCAGAAGTTCACCACCACGCACATCGATGCCGAACCTTAGCGGAAGTTCTGCCAACCGCATCGCCAAAGACGACTTTTGTTCAAGAAGAGCCTCATTGGATAGCTTAACGTTAGTCGCATCGGAGCTAAGTTTGCCCGGGGAATATTGCCCTTCGGGTCTCAAACTGGAAGAAATGTCCTGATGCGCAGCATCTTCAACACTCCTTGGAAAAGACTCAAGAGCTCGTTGCACAGCACTTGTTTCATCTTTTTCCTTTGATAGCTGAGTCTGCTTTTCTGCTTTTCCCGAGAGACTTTCTTCAGCTACTAGAACATCGTGTTGCTCAAAAGCGGTTCCGCCACTTTCTCGCATTTGTCCAGAAACTTCTTCCCTTGAATGCAGAGTTTCTAAAGCGTTTTTATCTACAAACAAGGTTTCATCTGTCACTTGTTTAGCTTCATCCGGAGCTTTATCTTTTGCTTTGACATTTTTAGCAGTCTGATCCTGACTCATCCTTGCGGTTTCATCAGCTGCAGCATCTTCTTGATAAGGCACCCTTAGTGCTACGTTTTCTGTCATTTCTGGATAGGTGATGTTAAAAACTTCGCCTTTGCGTAATTGGTCTGTTGTAGTAGCTGTCTCCTTTACAGATCCGCCTGAAGGGAAAGCCGGCATTTCAGCCACTTTGTTTACTTCATCGGTTGAAGAAACACTCTTTCCTTCGCTACCTTCAGCTGATTTTTCCGATCTTTCTGCCCCTAATAGAACACTTCTAGGCACATCGTCATCCGTTATTGGTGCTTTGTTGGAAGACGCTTCGATAACTTCTGACCCTTTTAAGCTTTGTCCCTTTGAAAGTTCATCATTACCATCTTGTTTGGACCTTGCCTCAACGCCTTGCGCAGCAAGATTTACTTCCTTCTTTGGGTCAACTGGAAAAGTATTCTCCCTTCCAACTATCGCATCCAGATCATACGCCGGGTTAAGACCTTCTACGTCCATTAACTGCATACTTCCTGACGTAGATCCAAAAACTTCAACCGCTTCTTGAACTTGGATAGATGCAGCTTGTTCTTTGAGGAAGTCGACGGCCTTTCCAAACTGTAAATGCTTTGGTTCCATAGCTGAAACGGAATCTGCATCTGCATCAGACTCACACCCAGCAAGCCATTTTCCCGTCGAGGCCGATAATTCTACAACCTCTTCAGCGTTCGGGGAGGTACCAATACCAAAACGATCGGGCTCAGCTAAGCTAGAAACGTTCTCCTGAGATAAAGACTGCGTTTGAACTCCAGAAAGAAAATCAATCCCTTCAGGTACTTTGCTCTTTACCAAGTCAACCTTTGGATCAGCTGCTTCCTCTGAGTAGAAATGCTCTTCCTTCGATTCATCGTTCTTTGGCCCATCACCTGCTAGCACGCCACCGTCTCGGTTCGTGATAACGCCATAGTAGTTAACAACTTTGCTGTCCACTTCTTTATTAGGCCATGTCCAATTACTAGTTTCCTCCTGGGCAGCGTTCTTTGCCATTCCACCAGTGCTTCTAGAATCCCCCACTTGAAACTCAGAGATTCGTTGATCGGCATATTGATCCATTACTGGCAGTTCACGTTCTTTTCCTAAGCCCCGCTCTTGCATGGAAGCATGCTTGAACCCTAAATCATCTTCTGACGACGCGCCAGAATGACTAGCAGTGATTTCGCTAGCAACGGTAAGATCAACATCACTTGATTGTTCATAAGAAATAGCGTAGTTTGTATGTATTCCGTATTCAGGCTTATCAGATAGCGTAGCAACTTCCTTTGTTTCACTGGTTGTAGGTTCGGGCACATCTAAAAGAGGTTCAGCGTCTGCAAGCAGTTTTTCCATTGAAGCGGTAAAGCAAACATGCGTATTCGATTCGTAAGGTACAACAGCCTCAATGGAAACCACAGATTGAAAGCCATTTTCTCCGGCCTCTGGGGAGCCTTGCACACAACTTAAGCATTCTACAAGATCAGGCGCTAGTCCACTAATCAAAGCAAGCATTGCTGAGAAGTCTACAGCTTGTTCACTTGTCTGTTCAAATACTCCAGAGTTTTGTTTCTTTAATTTCGGTGGCATAGCAGAAAAATCAGAATCCCAAAACTGTGTCAAGAAACTGAGGTTTGCAGCACCACTCGTCACAATTCACCTCCTTTCTTGCGCGATCCTATTTCATCTAACAAAGACAGCTCCTGACGGAACGCCTTTGTTTGCGCCTCTCTTTTGGCATATTCTAACAGTTTTTCCCCACTTCTTCGAGAAACAGCCTTCTGAAGTAACAATTCCCGCTTCTCCAAAACCAATCTGTAGGTACCTTTTACCGTCTCCTTAGCTTTTTCACGAGCATGAAAATAGGCATCATAGGTCACCACACGGTCATTAACCTGAGCAGCTCTTACTTCCAGCCATGAACGACCTACATCTCTTGCCTGCTCAGCTGCCAATCTGTATTGCTTAACAGCTAAGAAAAAGTCATTCTTTGCTATGTCCTCCTCAATTTTTCTAACTCTGAGAATGCGAGCTGCTTTTTTAGCTGACAGTGCCAATGACTTCCTCCATCAGGCTAACAGTCTGTTCCAAGGTGTAACTTTCTTTAACCTGCTGCAAAAGAAAATGATTTATGGCATCGATATAATCTAGTGCTTCATCAATTTTAGGATTGTTTCCCCGTTGGTAGGCCCCTATGTTTATTAGATCCTCAGCCTCGGTATAGACAGCCAGAAGCTCTCTCATTCGGTTCGCCAACTTTAAGTGCTTAGCGCTAACCACATCATTCATGACCCTGCTTATGGACTGCAAAACGTCTATGGCCGGGTAGTGTGCTCGGTGAGCAAGAGCTCTACTAAGCACAATGTGCCCATCCAATATGGATCTTACAGCATCGGCAACGGGCTCATTCATGTCGTCACCTTCCACGAGCACTGTGATAAAAGCTGTTATGCTGCCCTTATCAGAATTGCCAGCCCTTTCAAGAACCTTGGGAAGCAGTGCAAACACAGAAGGTGTGTATCCGCGAGTGGTAGGAGGCTCACCAATAGATAATCCCACCTCCCGTTGAGCCATGGCTAAACGGGTGACTGAATCCATCATAACTAGAACATCTTTACCCTGATCTCTGAAATACTCAGCGATGGTCATTCCTGTGAGTACAGCCTTTACCCTTAATAACGCTGGTTGATCACTGGTAGCCACCACTATCACAGACCTCTTAGCACCTTCTTCGGTTAAGTCTTCTTCAATGAACTTCCTTACCTCACGACCACGTTCTCCAACCAATATGATGACGTTCACATCAGCGGAAGAATTACGAGCAATCATACCAAGAAGTGTCGATTTACCCACACCTGAGCCTGCAAATATACCAACCCTTTGCCCCTTACCCACGGTTAAGAGTCCGTCTATGGCTTTGATACTGGTTTGCAAGGGTTCAGTGATGATTTTTCGCTTTAGCGGATGAGGAGGATCTTGATAGACGCTTCTCTTTTCGCCATATACGGGCCCTTTATCATCTAAAGGCTCACCTATGGCGTTAACTACTCTGCCTACCAAACCGTCACTTACTTTTATCCAAAGAGGTCGCCCCATGGCCCTGATAAGGCTGTTAGGACCAATACCCTGTACATCTCCAATGGGCATGAGAAGTGTTTTACCTTCTTTGAAACCAACCACTTCAGCGAACATGGGTTTACCGTCAAACCTGTTCACTGAGCAAAGCTCTCCCACGAAAGAAGCAGGGGTCAAAGCCTCAATACTTAAGCCACTAACATTCAAAACCTTTCCATAGACCTCAAAAAGATCTACGTTAGCAACTTTATCCTTTATATAACTGATCTTCGGGGTTGTCATGTAAGGATGACTCCACTAAAGTTCTCAAGTTTCTTGATAACGTTTCCACACGGGCGTCCACACGTCCTTCCTCAGAATCGATGAGAACTCCAAAACCAATACGATTGTCTTTGACAATTTGCACTGATTTTAGATTCCTAGACAGCAACTCTGAACTCTGCAAGAATTTCTCCACCTCGCCTACAAAACGCTCATCAACATGGATCTCCAAAGGATAATCGCCACTGAAACGTTGCAGGCATTTCTCCAAAATTCCTGTTATGAGTGTGGCGTCGTGCTCCAACGAGCGATTTAGGTAATTACTGGCCGCCACAGAGACAACCTCTGCAAGCTCCTCTTCAATTCCGCGCTTATAGGTCTCAATTGCCTCTTCATACTCCTTTTGCAAACGTTCTTTCTCTTCATTTAGTCTGGAGACCAAGGTGGAAAGCTGCCCAATATATTCTTGTAGATCCTTCTCCCATTGCTCCTTTATCTCATAAAGCTCTTTGAATCCGTTATCGAAACCCTCTTTGTACCCACGTTCGTAACCCTCTTTGTAGCCGCGTAAATAACCTCTTCTAAAACCAAGAATATCTTCCTGTGAAGGCTTCTCAAAACGGTATAGTTTACGTGACAATTTCCTCACCACCTCGGAATATGATGATCTCGCCTGCCTCTTCCAATCGCCTTACCACGGTGATGATCTTTGATTGAGCTTCCTCCACTTGCCTCAGTCGAACAGGACCCATGAAATCCATCTCTTCTTGCAGCATTTCACGAGCTCTCTGAGACATATTTTTGAACATCTTTTCTTTAACTTGCTCTGAAGCACCCTTAAGAGCCAAAGCTAAATCCTTGGTATCAACTTCTCTGAGGATACGCTGAATAGCCCTATCATCAAGAAGAATGAGATCATCGAAGGTAAACATTTTCTTTCGCACTTCCTCTGCTAGCTCAGGATCTTGAGAATCTAAGTAGTTGAGCACATTGGACTGTGTTTGCTGGTCCAATGAGTTAAGAATTTTCACCAATGCATCGATACCATTTACCTTGGTCAAGTCGCCACGAACAGCAACCGTTGCAAAACGCTGCCGGAATTGTTCTTCGATGGCTTCTATGATATCAGGAGACGTTCTTTCCAGCACCGCCATTCTGAAAGCAACTTCAGCTTGCAGGTTAGGTGGAAGCGATGTAAAAACAATGGCAGCTTGGTCAGAGTTCAAGTAATTCATTACTAACGCGATAGTTTGGGGATGTTCATTCTGAATAAGGTTGGCTATTTGTTGACCATCTAGTTTTCGCAAGAACTCGAAAGGCATAACCTGAACCGCTTCCATTAGTCTTTCTAAGATTTCTTTTGCCTTTTGTGGGCCAAAGGCTCTCTCAAGAAGATCCTTTGCATACTCTATTCCGCCTTGACCAAGAAATTCTTTAGCTTTGACCACGTTAACAAATTCTTCCAATATGTTGGCTTTCGTCCGCTCATCCAAGTCCGTGACAGAAGATATTTCCAGAGCTAGTTTTTCCGCATCCTCTTCCTTGAGCTGCCGCATAATCTTGGCTGCTAGATCCCTTCCCAAAGCAATCATGAGAATAGCAGCTTTTGATATCTTCTTCTTTTCCGCCATATTAGCTTTACCGCCACTCCTCCTGCATCCACATTCTCACCAGATCTGCCACGTCATTGGGATGCTCTTGCAGAGCTTTTTGTATCTCTTCCATGGCAAGTTTTATTTTTTCCTCCTCAGGTGTAAGTGGCCTTTCTAGGCTAATAATTGGTCTAGGTTGACCAAGTGCTTCTCCCAAGCCAGCTCCAGCAGGTACAGGTGCGGGAGCTGTTCTTCTGCTGCGTCTCAACAAAATGAAAACCATAGCCAATATTAGCAACGCTACAACTGCTATGGCTATGTAGCTGTAGAACCGAGCTCTTCTCTGAGCCTCGGCTAGCAGCTGAGCCTCCTGCGCTTCTTTCTCACGAGCTAATGAAGCAAACGGCATGGACGTTACCAAAGCCACATCTCCTCTAGCGTTATCGAGTCCTGCTGCACTGGCTATGAGACTCTCCACAGTGGACGCCGTTACTGCGTAATCCTTAAAAACACTGGAATCAACAATGGCCGCTATTTTCACGTTCTTAATTTCAACTTCTTGCGGCACAATTTCTGAAATTGTCCTAGAAATCTCATAATTGATTTGTTGCTGCCTGTAGTAGTTATAAGGCCCCTCACCGGTACTAGTGTACACATAAGAAGGTATAGCTCCAGGTACGTTGGTAGCCGTCCCCACAGGACCTCCGGAGGACGAACTGCTGCTCCAACTTTCTGTGTCTGACACGTTTTTTGTTGCCGTGTTTCCCCAGGTTTCAGATTGTATGTTTTGCTTTGTTACTTCCACATCAACGTCGGCACTAACCATGATGTTCTCTGGTCCAAAAGTCTGTCCCAGAAAGCTTCTTATCTTGGAAGCATACAACTCATCCAATTGCTTTTTTATTTCAAGGTAGCCCTTGTCAACACCGCTTTGAGCAAGATCACCAGCTAGAATACCCGTGCTAGCTTCAGCTATGACAACGTTCTCTGGACTCATCCCTTCCACAGCGTGAGCTACCAACTGCCTTATGGCTTCCACTTGGTTTGCACTCAAGCTGTAGCCTGGTTTTAAAGTCAAATACACAGCACCTTGAGCAGTTTGAGTAGAAGTCACTGTCCATAAAGAGCGCTGTGGCAAACTCAAGTGAACGCTCACCGATTTCACCCCAGGCATGGCTGATATCGTTCTTTCCAACTCACCTTCCAACGCTCTTTGATACATGATCTGCTGTTCTTCCTGAGTAAGGAATATGTTGGATATGTTGTCAAAAAGCTCATAGCCTGGTTTTGTAGATCCTACTAAACCTGAAGATGCCAGTTCAAGACGTAAGCTGGTAACTTTATCTTTGGGCACGTAAATAGAAGCTCCATCCGAAGATAGCTTATAGCGAACATTTTGGCTTTCCAGCTGTGAAACAATAGCCTGTGCCTGTTCAGGCATCAAATCACTGAATAAAAGCGCATACTGAGGACGATTAAGGTAATACACCAACCCTCCAATAGCAACCAATGCCACGACAAGAACGACGATGATATTTCGCTTCTGGTTCTTCTCCAGGTTTTTCCAAAAATTCACTAGATCTTTAAGAACCGGAATGTTTTCAATATTCATTTTTTATCTCATGTAGCCTCTGTTTCATAATGGTAGTCTCATAAACTCCTGAAAAGCGCTGACCAGCTGATTACGTATTTGAGTAACAAGAAGCAAACCCACTTGAAATTCTGTGGCTGAAACGAGGGCTTCCGGCAGTATGTCCATATTGCCCTGCGCAATAGCATTCCTGTATAGGTCTTGTTCCGACTCTTTTGCGCTTAGTTGGTCAAGCAACTTCGAAAAAGCATCAGTCGCCCCTTGCGTCTCTCCTGTCTTAGAAACATCTATGGGACTTATGGGTTTAATGGGACCAAAGCCACTAACAGGATCAATGCCCATTCATCTTACCTCCCTATCTGCCGATTTCCATGCTCTTTGTGTAGACCTGGCGTGCTATGGCAATTGCATTACTATTCATTTCAAAAGATCTCTGAGCAGACATCAGGTCGGTGAGCTCCGTAATAAGATCCATATCGGGGTAATGCACCATGCCCGTTTCGGGATCTGCATCAGGATGTGAAGGATCATAAACCAATCGTTCTGAAGGATCTTCAGTGAGCTGAGCAACCTTTACACCCTGCCCTTGATTTTCTCCTACCATCATAGACTGAAAACTAACGATTTTTCGGTGATACGGGCCTCCCTCTGGAGTTCGCGTGGTCTCCAAGTTAGCAATGTTTGAAGAAATTACATCCATTCTAAAGCGCTGAGCCGTCAGTGCCGAACCAGCAATACGCAGCAAAGAGAATCCTGACACTTTTCATCACCTCAACATCTGTAAAACTTGCCTGGCAGTAGAAAAATGGCGACTGAGCATTTCCGTAATGCCTTGATACCACAAAGCTGTTTCTATGAGGGTTGTTATCTCCTTATCAGGGTCAACGTTGTTACCGTCTAGCCTCCAAGACGTGGTGTTATCAATCTTTACATAATTACTACTCGGTTGAAGTAATTCTCCATGATTCTGTAGCTCCATGAAAACAGTTTGAAAATCAACTTCTTGCCTTTTATATCCAGGCGTATCGACATTTGCCAAGTTTGATTGTACTGCCTGCAGATTCTGAAAAACAATACCCATCATTGTTTTAAGGCTATCAACGGACATCACTTCACCTCCTTGCAAGAAGGCGGCGCCCCCTGCTGCTGCAGGTTACCTACAAGAACCTTCCCCTCGTATTTAACAAAAACGACCTCCACTTGGTGTGAACACACATAGGTTTTGCTTGATTTCGTTGCTGTGAAGGTGTATGTCCCCGTGTACAGAACTGAAGCAGTTAAGCGATCAGGTTCGTTTTTTACTACATCAAATTGATCAACCCGATAACCAGAAACCGAAGCTGACTCGACGCCAATCGACTTTAAGGTGTCGAACCACACATTCTTAACTTCTACAACAGTGCTAATCAGTTCCGTAGCGGTGGGGACAAAATTACCCTGCAATGCATTTACATCGTTCTTAGCAAAAGCATTCAATACATCCTGCAAAACAACCTTGGATTGGCTGATATCCGTTTCAGAAAAGGGTTTTGGCTTACAGCCAGTTAAACCAACCGAACAAAGAATCAAAAGAAGGCTAACGAATGCCTTTGTTTTGCTCATAGGTCTTTCTTGCTTGATACGTATTTGTGGTTTCTTCCACTTCTCGTAATAAGTCTTGAGCCTGCAGTTCTAGAAGAGAGATGATCTTCTGTTGTTTTTCGTGGATAACTTTTACGGTATCTGCATGTTTATGCTTCTCTTCGGGATGTTCCTCTAGCTCCTGAGCTATCAAAGTAATAACATCTTGCAGAACCAAAACATACTTTGAAACTTTATCTAAGTCAGAATGAGAAATGGCATCGATAACATCGTCCAATAATTCAGAGTAACGCTTTAGAAGTGCATCCACACCTTCCATGTGAAAAATTATAACATACACCTGTCCTGCTCACCGACTCAGCCAGGTGTTCAGAAAAAGAAAAACGTTAATAAGACCGGCGTTCTAGGAAACAGAAAAATAGGAGTTCATTTGTGCGAACATACTCTGGTACTGATAGAGACTGTTAAATATCACCCCCATCTGACTTACTAACGTGGCTCTCTTTTCTTCCATCTGAGCGTTTAGCTGCTTAATCTGATCAGAGATTCCTTTGATACTGCTATTGTAGTTTGACTGCAACCTGCCAATAGTACCATTACTGCCAAGTGCCTTGTCGATGTACTTTCGGATATCAGAAGACACATCTGCCCACCAATTGCGGAGAATGTCTTGCCCTTTCACATTTGAGGAAAGGTAATTATTCAACTTACTAGTGTCTAAAGATATAGTTCCATATTCGTCAAAAGAGATGCCAATAAGACTGGGATTGAAACCATACTCAACACCGTCTACGTTGACAGCTCTTGCACTCATTAGTCTTGTACGTATACCATCCAGCACTTGCCTTAATGTAGAAGCATCCGAGGCTAGAGCGCCTTGGTTAGAAGGGTCAACGTTTATGAGACCTCGAAGTTTGTCACTAAATGCTTTAAAGGACTGCACAAAGTTTGACATGCCTTGTAGAATCGTGGAAGTATCGCTAGATACTGTAACCATGGTAGAACCAATGCCCTTCAATGTTACTGTCAAATTGGGAATGATGTCTGAAAACGTATTCGAACTGCGAGTGTAAGAGTAACCATTCACAGTAAAAGAAGCATCCAAAGCACTGAGATCTTCTTCATTAGAAAAAATCATGCTCCCGAAAGCTACAGATTTTATCGCATTGTTCTTACCGCTACCCAGAGCACTGCTTTGCAGAATAAAGGTGCCATCATTCAACTTCTGCTTGTACAGGCGCACCTTACTAGAGTGAGCATTGACTTGGAAAGCAAAATCATCTAAAACCTGAGAAAGAACTGAATCTTGGCTAAACCGTGTTAGATCAACTTCAACAGATTCAGAGCTACCATCCCCCAGCTCGAAGGTAATATTAAACTTTGAACCTACCAATGAACTCCAAAAACTGTTAGCCGAAACCTGGCTAGAACTATCAAAGTGGAAAGCACTTGAAGAATCACTCCCAGAGAGTTTGGTCCAATCTAAAACTTGATAACTGGCTAATCTGTCTACGTTTATGGAGACGCTACCGTTGATCTTTCCAGAAGCTGTAGCCTGGGCGACACTGTCGTTAGTAGAGCGCACCGCTAGGGAATCAAAGTTTACGTTTAATGATGAGGAAAATGAAGACAGCAAAGAGATAACTTGGGATACAGCAGAAGACTTCTGCTGCAGAGCACTTTGACGGTTCTCCAGCTCTGTTATTTTCTTCTTATCATAAACCAAAAGCGTGTCTACATACTTCTGTATGTTTGTCTGTACTTGTGTGGGATCGAAGTTAACCAACCTTATTCACCTTCATAACTATATTTCGGTATCAACAAACAACGAATTTAGTTTCTTTAAAACCTCAGCATAAAGTTCAAGGGCTTTTTCAGTAGGAACCTCTTTTATAACTTTATCCTTTTCCTTATCATAGAAAACAAGTCTGGTACCCAGTATAACATCTCTAATTGCAGGATGATGCTCCATTCTCACCTCAATATTGGGGTTTATGATCTCCACAACCCGCTTCACTTTATTCACTGTAGACTCAATATCTTCTTCTTTAGTAGGTTCTACCTGCCTCTTGTTTATATCAACAGGGATTTCAGTAGCGTTTTTCAGTTGATCACTAGCTAAAAAAGACTGCATCTGATTCCCCTGCACTCCAATGTTCCTCACCCCAGAAATCCTTGCTACTTCTTCAGGATCTTGAGCCATACTTACCTCCCCCATTTAATTCTGTGGGAGAGCACAATGGCTCCCCCACAGAATGTGTTTTTGCTTAAATACTGCTTAGCAGATTACCTAAAGAGTGTCAAGATTTGCTGAGGAGCAAGGTTAGCTTGAGAAAGCATAGCTACTGCTGTTTGCTGCAAAATCTGAGCCTTGGTGAGCTGCAGCTGCTCGAAAGCCATGTCGGCGTTGAAGATCCTGTTGTAGGAAGCTTCAACGTTTACCTGCATGGCTGATACAGACTGAGCCTTGGTGTCCAACCTTGCACTCAAAGCACCGATGCCTGCAATCCAGTCAGAAACACCTCTTATGGCTGCATCAACGTTCTTTAATAGAGCATTCACTGAAGCGCTTACGTTGGCGCTATTACTTGCATTGTCTATTCCTACTGCATCTGCAACGCCAAGCGATGCATACACGTCAGCTACTGTAAAGCTTGCAGATGCTGACACTGACCCACTGGCACTGTCATATACATTGTATGTCTGCACGGATGCAGTGTTGCTGGCAGCGGTCAGTTTTACTGCCAAAGATCCTGCTTGAGTAGTCCAGTTGACATTCCAATCCTCTTCATCAAAGGTTGAAGTAACAATCTTGAAGCCTCTTGCCCAGATCGTGGTTTCGTTTGCATCAGCACCAGTTTGGAAGTAGAACGTTGTTGAGGCTGTACTGGTGGAAGCTGCAGGAGCGGAGTCGTCTAGCAAGCCGATGTCGTTCCATCTGGTCTCATGAGCCAGACGCGTGACTTCATGCATGTACTCACGCACTTGCTGAGCAATAGCTAAACGCTCTTCTGAGCCCAGTGTGTCGTTAGCACCAGAAACCAACTTGTCACGGATAGTGAGTAGTAGATCTTTAATCTTGGTCAAACCTGTTTCTGCCGTGGAAAGCATGTTTCTAGCGTCGCCAATGTTGTCCACTGCCTGAGAAAGACCTCTTGAACGAGCATTCAACTTAACAGCAATACGAAAACCAGCAGGGTCGTCTGCTGCTTGAGTGATGCGGTTGCCAGTAGCAAGACGTAACTGCCTGAGTGCCATGTCATTCTGGATAATCCTTAGGGAGTTCAGCGCGTTCAAAGCACCGATGTTCGAGTTAATCCTGCTTAAATCTGCTTGTGCCATAGTTTCTTTACCTCCTTCATGGAGTTTTTAGGTAATGGGCTTCATGCCCATTCCAATCATGTATTCGGTATTGTGCCTCTAGAATTTAGTCTAATAACCGTTAGGGAAGAAAGCCTGAACCCAGGCCTCTCTAAGTTCTTCAAATACCTTTGAGGCTTCCTCTATCTGATTTTCTCCTATGAGTCGGTAAGCATATTCATAAAGGCTCATTAAGTTCTTTGCCACCTCACCGCCATTTTCGAAATCCAGGCCATCTATGAGTTCTTTGATGGCTGATCTGGCTTTAAATATGTCACCCTTCTGCAGCGATGTTATGATGAGATCGTAAACCATGAGCACGAGCTTCTGCACTGGAGCATTCATTATTTCCTGTTCAACAAAGCGTTGACGAGCCTTTCCATAAGCATTTGCCATTTTCGTTTTACACCTCCTGCCATTACATTGTTCGGAAAATTAGATGGATTATTAAATACCCAGAGCTCTTTCCAACTCAGTTAGGCGGCTATCGTTTGGGAACCTATCACGCCAAAGCTGGAGATACTTTCTTCCAGTGCTCCACAAATGTTGTTCATAACAGGCCAATACCAGCATGTAATAGGAGTCAGCATCAAAGGGGTATTCGTTTATGTTTTCCTCTAGCAAAGACATAGCTAAGTCCCAATTTCCAACGTTTCCCAAGTAGTGTGCGCAAGCTTTTCGGACACGAAAGCTGTAAGGATTCAACTGTTGCAGCCGCCCGTAGATCGCTTCTCCTTCTTTTCTCAATGAAGCGTACTTACCACAGAACATAAGCCAAGAGCTATAGATGTCGTCGATGTTTGAAGCGAATCGATCTAAGTAAGGTTGTAGTCCCTTGAAGGTATTGTGGTAGCCAACAGCCATGTCATCATTAAGTTTTGCTTCATTGAGCAGCGCCATTTCAAGAAGAGCCCACTCGGACAAGTAGTCCACGCACCAAGGGAAAACAGTATAAGCAGCATTAAAAAGCTGTGCTGCTATGTCTCGCTGTCCAGCGAGGCGTGAGCTGTGTGCATTTCCAGCGGTAACCTGGGGCATATGGTTCAAAGACGTCAGCACAAATGCAAGAACCACTAATGCCCAGAAAGGGTAGAGCCAGTACATGCTGAAAACCGTGCTAAGAGAAGCTAACGACCCTAACATCCATAGGTAAAGCCAGTTTGCGGGGTTGTAAATGCCAAAAAAGCCATCTCCTATGACCGCAAAAATGGCTCCTTTCAAAGTCAAAGCACCCTTCAAGAACAGTTCCACTAGAATGACAATCAATAACACAAACGCAACAACGGTACCTTCTGCCCACTCCTCCAAAAAAACGTTATGTACTTTGTCATAATGAACGGTGGGCTCGGCTAGATATGATTCCTTAGACCTGTAAGGCATAAATGACCTTCTAAAGTTATCGTAACCACTACCTAAGGGCTCCTTTACACAGAAATAGAGAGTATCACGCCATAAGAAAAACCTTGGCTCCTTCGTAAGCCCCCTTTTAAATGTCCAGACAATCCTTTGCCATAGTTCTTTTAAGTATTTCCGTGCAGCAAGTGCGGCTACCACAAAGAAAAGTATGCCAATGAGTAACCACCAAGGACTGTACTGAAAGCCCAAATATGCGATAAAGGGGGCACTCAGAAGAACTCCAAACAAAGCGCCCCTACCAGCAGAGGCAAAAAAACCGTAGGCGTATAGTGGAAGAGCGAGTAAGTACCAATACCGCCCCGTACTGACCCCCAAAAACGTTAGCTCAGACACAACTGGCAATGCCATGACAAGTAAACTGCTTGCTGGCATAGGATTGCCCATGCTTCCAAACTCTCTTCCAAAACTCGCCTTCCCTGAAGGGAAAATCCAGTTTCTTCCTGCAAATATGATACTTAAAGACAACACCAAGGGAGGAAAGGTAAGAATCCACAACTTCACCTCGTAAGGAGAAAATCGGGTTAGATTCCAAATGACTAAGCCCACGAACAAAGCAGATAATCTTATCCAAGCTCCTGTAGATCTTTCCGAATTACCTACAGCCGTCACCATGCCTTTAAAGAAAGGATGGACAGCCAGCAAAATAGCATACAGAAGCACGGCCCAGGAGGCAAAAAAGCTAGTTTGTGACCGAAACAATATGATACCACCCAAAACAGCCATAGCACTCAAGAAGTGAGCTTTAGGATAAGTAAAGGAGCTCCATGTGCGCCTCGAAAATGCCAAGACCACTGCTGATGGTGCCGTGAAAGCGTATATAAGACCCCAGGTGCCCAAAAACGTTTTAGGCACTGCCACAGATAATACGATGGGGAGGATAAGTAAAACTTCCTTTATAGCAAAAAAACCGAAATCCCTAAGTTCCCTGATCTTCACTTTTCAAAATCTCCCTGAGCTTTTCTTCAGAAAAAACCGCAGAGGCATTAGCTGTGGTCTCCAGGATCTCTAGGCGAATAATTGGTATGTCTTTTGGGGCATCAATACCAAGCTTTACCTCGTTGCCACTAATACCAAGCACATAGACCGTTATATCCTTCGAAATTCGAATTCCCTCACCGCTCTTGCGCCTGAGTATGTACATTATAGATACAGTTTACCTTAGAGGTAATCAACCAAGGACATAGGCGTAATAGATGCTATGACCTTAAGTAAAGATTGATAACTGGTATGAAATTTAGTGTATTCAACATATGTCCTAGCCAAATCTGCATCTTCATACGAGCTCCTCAACGCTTCTACATTCGTACTAACATTTTTGTAAAAATCGTCCAGAGAGCCCAGCCGCTGCACTCGAGCTCCTATACTGGCAATGGAATCTGTGAGTCCATCCAGGATTTCGTCGGTGTAATCCAGAGCTGTCTTTCCAGTATTATCAGGGGAAGCCAAACTTCCGCCATTTCTTAAGGTTTCAGAAAAGGTAAAAAGCTTATCAAACATATCCATCCGATGATAAGATGCTCCGTTTACATCTACAGTACCTGAGAACTTAAAGTAATCCTCAACTGCTAAAACTTGCGGAATGGTACTGTTATTACCTATTTCCACTGAAACAGCTCTACGTGAAGGATCGTTCAGCTCATCAAACGTTTTCGGCTCAAACACCACCATCCACTTACTACCTGGATCCTTCTGAACCATATCCTCGGCCTGTGTAATGGTGTCTACAAAAGTGAAGTTTCCACCTAAATCCTGTATTAGTACTTTGAAAGGCTTCCATGCAGGATCTTCAGGTTTCGTTACCTGTGCGTTTGCCAAAACAAACCTGCCAGCGTACTTTGCATTTAAGCTGCTAAGCATCTCATCAGCCTGCTGGATTAGTTGCCGGCTTACAGCCATCTTTTCTTCAGGGCCTAAAGCGTCGCTACCGCCGCCCCTTATCACTAAATCACGTACATTAAGCATGAGATCTTTTATGTGCGTCAGGTTTTGTTCTGCATAAGAATAACGGTTTTCAACTTCCTTTATGTTGTTCTGCCACCTTTCAACCTGTGCATTGTAGGCTTTCCAGTTCATTACCAGCGCGCTGTCCAAGGGAGCATCTGAAGGCTTTTGAATTTGCTTTAATGTGGACAATTGATCTTGTAGTTGCGTGAGTTTGCCAAGAACGGTTTGAAGCGTTTGGACACTACGTTCATACTGATATGCTGTCGTAATTCGCATTTAATATCACCTACCGTGCCCCCATATTTATGATGAGATCCAGCATGCCGTCCACCACTGAAACAATGCGTGCAGACATGGCATAACCCTTTTGAAAACGAATCAAGTTAACTGCCTCTTCATCGAGGTTTACGCCGGACTCGGAAGTCCTTAAAAGTGTTAGCTCGCTTTTCACATTATTCGTACCTTCCATGAAAGCCCTATTACGGGAAATATCTGCAGACCACTCAGCAACTAGTGTCCGCCAACTCTGAGCAACGCTTTGCCCCTTAAGAAATCCGGGAAGACTGGGATTCCACAGCGTGGAATTTAGAATCTCGGGAACTGTCTCAAGGGCATTGTTCTGCTCTTGAGCAATCAGCAAAGCTAAAGAACCATCGCCGGCTAAACCAGTAACCCCAATAGGGAGCTTCGTTGGGTCACTGACTACTGTAGGATCCAATGCAACCGCAGATATGATGTTTTTAGCAACTACATTAACATCCCAACTGAAGAAGTTTGAACTGTAGGCATCGCCGCTAAGATCCTTTCCTTGTTTGAGCATCAAGTTTATCTTGTCGAAGAAATAATAAGCCATCTCGTTTATCTTCCCAAGCAGTCCGCGTCCGGGTTCCTCACCATATGCGATTACGTCATCACGCATTTCCACTAAACCCTTCAGCTTGCCACCAGCTAAATGTCTATCATCCAAAGGAACCAATGAATTCCCCATGGTCAACCACAGGGTGGATACATGGCCATTGTAGATATCTTCAGTTCCTAAGGCAATGCTTTCATTCCACTTATCATTTTGAATCAAGCCAGGTAACACACTGTAAGTAGCTAATCCTTCTGTGTATTTATAACCTTCCCCGCTGTCGATAAGGCGGTCATTGTCAATAGCTTTTATTTCATTTACTGTTCTATCATCTACAAAAGATAGGCCACCAATAAAGACAGACACGGAACCCGTCGGCAAAGCAACCTTCTGGATATTTACGTACTGCGAAAGCTCATCCAATAGGTTGTCTCGCTGATCTAGAAGGTCGTTGGGCTGTTGTCCTTGAGAAGTCGATAAGGAAATCTGCTCGTTGAGCTTTGCTATTTCTTTACCTATGTCATTAATACGTGCCACAGAGTTCACTATTTGAAAGTCCACATCAGAACGTGTGGAAACCAGTTGGTTTTGCACATATTTAAAAGCATCAATCAAGTTTTGGCTTTGTTCAACAATAATACGCCTTACTGTGGGATCCTCAGGACTTACACTACCCTCATGCCATGCATCAAAAAAATTGCTCAGCGCCTTCTGAAGCCCCGAATCTTTTATCTCATTGATGGAGCTCTCCAAAATGCTAAATACTTGATCCTTCACACTGTAATAAGAACTTTCCGACGTCACATTCCGGTAGTTCATGTCCACGAAGTCATTACGAAGCCGCCGAATACTGCTTATTTGAACGCCTGTACCCACCTGCCCGGGGTTTATCGTACCCAGCCATGAGACTATACCATAGGGCTGCGTTGGGCGAAAAACCGCTTCTTGGCGGCTATAACCGGGCGTATTAACGTTGGCAATATTATGGGAAGTGACATCCAGTGCAAGCATCTGAGCTTGAAGACTACGTTTAGCTATTTCTAAGGACCAGATCATTTCTTGTTCACCTTACCTGACGGGCCGTAAACCTGGACAGAGGGCGAAAGCAAGGACTCATAAAACCCCAGCACTTCACGGCCTAGGTCAACCAGCCCCTCTAAATCGTGAACAAAGGCAACGATTTCATCAACAAGTTCCTTTGGCAGCTCTTGTCCTTCATAAGACTCTATTCGCTCAGCCAACGCTCTTACCGTTTCTTCGAGCTCAGCGGATATGTTTTCTACATTTTCAGAACGAAGCGCAGCATAGGATGCTGTGAGCTCCGCAGCCAGGAGACGAGCTTTCTTCACAAGTTCTAATTCATCAGACTTCTGCATCTTCTTTTGTTTTTTCCACCAAAGAGCGTGCTATTCTTTCAACGTCCACTGCATTATCTTTAGAGCGCTCACGCACCTCGTCAAGGTGATTGACTCTACTCTCTTTGAAGCTTTGTAGGACCCTTGCCAACACAATATCAGACATTCTTTTATCGGTTCTTTCCACACTTTGCGCATCAGTTAACTTAAAACGCTCTGAGACTCGTTTTACAAGTTCCACATGTTTTGGATCTATTGATCCGCTACCATCTATTCTCATGGCTTACATCACCCAACAGTTTATTCGGATAAACCTCATTGTTCTTTAGTATTTAGATGCATGCAAGGCTAACATGACTTGTTCTTCTGCCTTTTCCAAAAGATCAAACCATTGATCCTCGCTTGGCACATAAAGAGAAAGTATCTCTTCATCAAGATTGGCAGCCATTGTAGCCACGCCCATTGTCCCGTGTCCCAACATTAAGGCCATAGCATTAGCCAAATGGGTTATATGACTGCTTTGAGAACCCAATTTGGGGGTATGGTGGTACTTAACGCCTTCTACTATGACTTCAGGAAGTTGCCACTTATCGCAAATGATACCCCCTACTTGGGCATGATCATAACCAAGAATTTTTCTCTCCGCTTCAGCAAAAGTCTTTCCTTCTTCTACAAGAGCAATGATATTACTAAATTCCACGGGAAGATATATGTTCAATATGAGTTTGCCTACGTCATGGAGAAGACCAGAAACATAAAAACTTTCAGGATCTCTAAGTTTAAAAGTTTTAGCCAAATACTTTCCTATTACAGCTGCTGCCAATGAGTGTTCCCACAACATACCGCTTTCCAGTTTATAACCCACCAGCGGTTTACTGTAAAGAACTTCCATGACAGAAGACCATACAATACTCCTAACAGTCTTAAAACCCAGCAAAGCCACTGCCTCCATAGGTAACGTTACCCTTCGAGGCATCCCATAGTAAGCTGAATTAGCAAGCTTCAGCACGTTTGCCGTGAGCCCTTGATCTTGAGAAAGAACTTCAGCTACGTCTTTTACACTACTGTCTGGTACATCCAAAAGTTTGATCACCTGCATAGCTACAGACGGTACTGGTAAAACTTTGTCTACTTGATCAATAAGCTGGTCCAAAGAAGGTATGGGCATGCACTTAGGCTCCTCTTAAGTTTATGCTTGCTTCTATTAGCTCGTCAGCGTTGCGAAACGCTTTTGCTGAGAACTGATAAGCCCTTTGAGCAGCAATAAGTTTGACCATCTCCGCAGAAAGATCAACGTTAGACATTTCTAAATCGTTTGCTGTGAGCCCCGCTTCATCAACGTTTATGATACGTTCTTGTCCTGTAGAAACGAACCCAATGCTATCTCTATCGTACTGAGAGGTATCAGCCTCAACAAGCAAAAGATTCCCAGAATAGAGATCCGTAGCCTTAGCAACTGCACCATCTCTGTTCATTACGTAAAATCCTTGTAAGCTGACATTACCATCCCGATCCAGCTCAAAGTTGCCTTTTCTAGTAAGCCATCTGTTCGTTCCGTCGGTTATTACAAAGTAGGCTTGTGGATTTGTTAAAGCATAGCCTGAGGTATTGCTCAGAGGGCCCATGTTATCACGATTTACTGTAAAAAGGTAAGCATTATCAACAATATTTGCTCTCCCATTAGCCACAGGAAACTCATGAGCATTACCAGAAGATTCAACAGGCTCCAAGGCTTTAAAAGCTTCAGTATTAACATTAGAAATATTAAACGCAGCCACATTGAGATAACCCACTGAGAGACGCATGCCCGCCCTGGCTATTCCATACAGCTCTACCATATATGCACCTCCTTATTACGCCTCACACCATAATATTGATAATCTTGGCTAAAGCGGCATCTTCTGCTTGAACCACTTTCACATTGGATTGATAATGCCTCAAAATGGTCATGAGTGCGGTTACCTGACCGATCTCATCCACGTTGCTTGTCTCCAAATATGTTTGAAAGACACGGAAATTTGACTGAAGCTGCTCACCTACAAAGTATCGATCGTTCACAACTTCTTGAACGTTCACGTCAGAAATTAGAAAACTGTCTACTATTTGATCGTTCAACAAAATGTTACCTTGTTGATCCACGTTGTAGTTTTCATTCCATTTGATGGGGCCGTTCTTTCCCAGTACTCGGTAGCCCTCCGGAGTTACAAGATAACCTTGCTCGTCCACAAGCATTCTTAAACTACTTGCCCAGAGGCGTTGACCATTTGCATCCACAGCCAAGAAACCACCAGAGACCGCCAAGTCCAGATTACGTCCCGTTTCTTCTAGAGATGCTTGCTCAATAGACACATATGGGTAGCTTAGAAGGCCACCGAAACTTACATCCCCAAGTCCTACAATAGGACGCTGCTCAGTTAATGTGAAGGCGAAGTTTTTCTGCTTGTAACCTGGAGTTTGAATGTGTAACAAATTGTCCTCAATTACATCCTGAGCCCTAAGTAGCATGAGATTACTCGACACAGCATTGTAAATTCCTCTAAGCATTAGTTATCACCTTTATTGAATTTTATACCAATATCTACCCTTAGCAGGTCTAGAGCTTCATTCACCAGTTGAGAAACTCTGCCAGGACTGACACCCAATATATCGGCAACCTCCTTGACTGAGAGATTATCAACATATCTAAACTGTAACACCTGCTTATGCCGTAAATCTAAACGGTTCAAAGCTTCTTCTAGTTCCAGAATAATTCCTTGCTCTCCGACTTCTTCAATACCCTGCTCAATGAGCGCTTCCAAAGAAAGTTCTTCCTTATTCAAGGTGAGCTGACCCTGTTTGTATTTTGCCACATCGCTCTTAGTAAATGTGCCTGTGGTGCGCAGGTAGTCCACCATTTTGTTTCTTATTACCTTTGAAGCAAAAGCCTCAAATGGAATTTCGCTTTCCAAGTTGTACAAATCAATGCACTCATTTGCAGCTATGAGCCCCACCGCCAGAAGGTCATCCCACTCCAACGAAATGTTGTAATAGGTAAGCTGAGATGCCTGCCTTTCTATGACCCTTTGTAAGCTCATAAGTACCTGTTCGCGAGCTTTGTCATCGCCTTTCCTAGCTGCTATAATCCATCCCTTTTCCACCATCATGATCAGATTTGGCGCAAACCGCTGCGCGCCGTTTTTACAGTAAAGGTACCCGTGGCTAAATCCAGAATAAACGTACGACCCTCATTACCACCAGTATCTTCACCTTGCAAGCGGAGTCCCAAAGCATTGAGCTGCTCTTTCACAGCCTCGATATTTCTTTTACCGATGTCTCCAAAATTGCCCACACTAACATTCATCAAAGAGGCTCCTCCAGCAATTTTCACAATGATTCTGTCTTTTCTGGCTCCTTTTTGTTCCATGAGCTTCAGTAAATAAGGAACTCCCGTATTAGCAAATTTACCAGGCAGTTCCGTTTTTTGTCCCCTAGAATCAGGTAGCAAAACATGAACCATGCCGCCTACTTTGGCTATGGGATCGTACATGGCGACAGCAACACAACTACCCAGTCCAATTGCTCCAATCTTCCCAGGCTTGTCAAGAACCGCTATCTCTCCAATGCCCACATTCAACATATTAGTCATAACCCGAGCTTTTCAGTAATCCTCTTGAAACTTTCTGGCGTGGGGATGTCCACTATCCAACCCCTAATGTTCACGTCTTCAATGGAAATGGTAGTCTTTGCAACTATGAGATAATCTGCGTGTTGCCCCACCTCAGCAAGTAGAACGTTTAACACAGCACCGAGCATATCCACGGCAACTCCAGGTGGCTCTGCTAAAATGGTGCTACCAAAGAAAGTTGCCAGAGCGCTAACAAAAGAACCTACTAAAATATTCCCAACTTCCTGTATCATGGATAAACCCATGGGATCACAAAGGTCCATATCAGAACCCATAAGTGCCTGAAACAAACCATGAGTGGAACTAGCATCAAATATGACCATGGCACCTCCATCGAGCTCACCATGATAGCCCACATAAACTGCTGCTACTTCTTCTTCAGGATCACCGAGTATATTGGCTACCTTCCCAAGGCTTTCCAAATAGACCTCTGGGACCGTTATCCCAACAAACTTGCCAATCATGGAAGACAAAGCTGTAACAGCGTGACCGGTACCAATATTAGCTAGTTCCTTCAAGACATCAAGTATTACTGGATTTGACAAGTCATCTTTTGACATTATTGTGGCCCTCCAATAACATGGATGTGTTTACAACTAAACCTATTGTTCCGTCGCCCAACAAGGTAGCACCATCAACGTAGCGTGGTACAAACCTTGATTTCAAAGGTTTTATAACGATTTCCTGTTTGCCAACTGTTTCAGCCACTAAGAGTGCAGCTTTTTTCTGACCATTCCTTATGACCACAATATGGTTATTCTGTCCATTATCAGGTAAATTCAGCAAACCTGCCACAGAATACACAGGCAAAAGCTCACCTCTGAGCAAAAGCACATTCCCTTGCGGTGTTTCTTTAACAGCTTCAACATCATTACTAATCTCCTCGACCACCGAAAGAGGCAGTGCAAAGATCAATCCATTCACCTTTACGAGCAGAGCACTAATGATAGCCATGGTCAGAGGTAAGCGCATAATTACTGTGGTCCCCTTACCGAGAACTGAGCGCACTTGTACAGTTCCTCCTAACTCTTCCACAGTGTTTTTTAGAACATCCATACCCACGCCACGCCCTGATATTTCTGAAACAGTATCCGACGTAGAAAAACCAGGTAAGAATAAGAAACTAAATATTTCTTCTTGAGAAAGAAAAGATGCCTGATCTGAAGTTACCAAACCACGCTCCACAGCTTTTGCAAGAACCTTCGCAGTATCAATCCCTGCACCATCATCTTCCACTACTATGTAAACGTTGTTGCCTTCATGATAGGCTTTTAATCTAACAGTTCCCGTTGGATCCTTGCCAGCCTTTATTCTATCTTCAGGTCTTTCAATACCATGGTCTACTGCATTTCTTAATAGGTGCACTAACGGGTCACCCAGTCGATCGATTATTGTTCTGTCTATTTCAGTGTCCCCACCCTCCATAATGAACCTAACCTGTTTTTGTAAATCTCTGGAAAGATCACGCACCATCCTTGGGAAACGCTCAAATACAAAAGACAAAGGAGTCATACGTAGCGCCGTGATTTCGCCTTGCGCCAAATTAATAGAACGGCTCAAGCGTTCATACAGTGACCATAGAGCTTCCTCGTTTCCCGTTTTTATGGCTAGTTCCAGCTCAGCTTTTTCAAGTACCAGTTCAGAAATAGCAGACATGAGATTATTAACATGTTTTTCAGGCACCCTGATATAGTTTTTTATGGGTTTTTTCTGTTGTTGCTGGTCAACTTCTTCTGCAGTCGCCGCGGAGCTGGCAGAATAGGCTTGAGCCAAGCTAGCCGAAGAATTCGAGTTTTTTGTCCCTTCTCCGCTATCGGACTGCTTGGTTGAAGTTTGTTCGCGTAGCTCATTGCTACTACTGGGAAATGCCTGTTCGTTGAGACCGATCTCAATTACATCCACAGAAGCCACTTCAGCAATGCGAAGAATTTTGTTCTTTAAGCTGTCAAGATCTCCGCTACCCACCACGAGCACTCTAAACTCTAGATCGAACTCTTCTTTTTCAAGACTTTCTGCATCGGGCTGAGAACTTATAGCTTCAAAACCAGAATCCTCAATGGCTTTGAATACCATGAAAGCTCTGACGCCCTTCATCAAAACACCTTGTTCTAAATTGATTTCTAAGATGGCTGCCTTTTGCCCTTGCTCCAACGCTGCGCGAACAACCTCTTCCTCAAAAGCACCTAAGGCAAAGCTAGACGTAACCTCAAGGGTAGTTTCTTTTTTTCCCTTCTCGTTTACCTCATTTGAGGAAGTAACGTGAAACGGCTCAAGTGACTCGTTAGCCTCGATTCTTTTCATTTGGTTCTCCATATAGTCGAGAACTCGAAAGCCAAGCTCAATAGCTTTCTCATCCACAGGTTCGTGTGTATCACGGTAAATTTGTAGAGCACTTTCTAATTCATGTGCCGCATCGGCCAAGAATTGGAAACCCATTGTAGCAGACATACCTTTGAGTGTATGAGCAGCCCTAAAAACTTCTGCTAACGCTTGTTTATTACTGGGATCTTGCTCCAATAAAACCAAGTTGTTATTCAACAAATTTATATAGTCGTAGCTTTCCTGAAGAAAGATGGGAAGGTACTCGTTCATATCGTCCATACTGATCACCCCACCAAATCCAGAGGATCTACTACCAATATGAGATCATTATTTGCCAGTATCACTTTCTTAATGCGCTTCCCTACAGTGAGATCTTCTGGAGGCTGAGCCACATCCTCCTCGCTAACTCTCTTTATACCATCGACTTTGTCCACCACGATAACAATATCTTCATTGCCAGATCGTATCCAAACGTGCCGCCTCAATTCAGAGCTTGAATTTTCTCTTTCTCCAAGCAGTGGCTTTATATCCAACACTGGCAAAATATTGCCTCTTATATTAGTAAGGCCAAGTACGTTTGCAGCACTGTTCGGTATCGGGTATACAGAACCTGGCAGTAGTATTTCTACCACATTCGAGAGTGCTATGGCATATTTCCTGTCGCCAAGGGTAAATACAACATATTCCTCCACTTCTACACCTCCATAATGAACAACTTCCTCACTTTCCCTTTCAGAAAGCCATACCCTTGCCACAAAATCTTTTTGCCTGAGCTTAAAGGTTGGTCCGTCAAAACCATGGCAGGAGGCTCAGGCCAGCGTTCCGGCATCAGATACACTGCAGGTTCTTCCTGCCCACTGGACAATAATTTTGCCAACTGGATGTCTCCTATTATTTTATGTCCTGAACTAATCTCTATTAATTTATTAAACCACTCGAAAGAAGCCACAGCCTCGATATCCTCTTTAGTAAGATCTTGTAAATCCTTAACAATTTCTCCACTAGCCCATAGCCCCACATTTCTAATAAGCGAGTCCATTGTTGTAGTTAGAACTCCCTTACTCTGCAAGGTTCTTTGCACATCTGTCCTCAAAGTGGTGCGCCAATTTCTCTCCTCTTGAGATGAGGACTTGTATTTCTCCCTAAGGTCTTGCCATAGTTCCCTGGAAAGTTGGTCGAACAATACTTTCTTTCTGTTTTTGGGCATCTGCACCACTCGTGATGCCCACTGTAAAGCATCCCTGTAATTGCCTAACCTTGCATACAAATCCGCTATAAGATAACCCAAACCTGCCTCACCAAGCGTTGACGGTAACTGTGCACTGGATTCATAGGCCTTCAAATAGTACTGAAGAGCTTTTTCAAGCCAGCTTTGTTCGTTTTTTTCGTCTTTTATTTCCCTGTACAGCCAGGCGATATTTTGAGCCACATAGCCTAGGTTATACGGATCAGTATTTCTAATCTCGTACTGCTCAAAAACAGAAGACAGTACGTAGAGAGCGTCTTCCCATGTTCTTTCTTCCCTCACACCTTTTATGCCTGCCAAACGTTTCTTGGCTAGTAAAGGTAGAAGTTTCTTAATCTCATCGGGAGGGACTTCCTCGAAATGGGACTCCAAAGCAGCATATCCACAATTCTCGCAAACAGCACCAACGTAATAAATGGGATTAATTCCGTTTACCCAAGGATGCAAGTCCGAATCCCTGGAAATAACGGTATAAGCACCATGTTTCAAACGCGCAACGTACACTTCGCTCTTGCACACAGGGCACGTGAGCTTTTTAGTGTAAACGCCTTCCATGTCATCTATTATATAGGATGATATGAGGTGGAACGATTTATGCTGCCTAAAAAAATAAGTCCTGTGTGGTTAGTGATCTCTCTTGTTTTCGGTTTTGCAGTTTCTGGTAAGGAGAGTTTGCATCCCAGCCTGGTAACGCTTGGTATAGCTTTTACAGCCTTCGGTGCTTATTTAATAGGAAAAGCCGAGGAACACTACGTTTTTACTAAGGAAGGCAAGGGTATCTACGACTATGTGAGACACCCCATGTACTTGGGCACATCACTTTTTCTGATAGGCGTTTCTGTGGCCATGGAATCTGTTGTTCTGTGGATAGTAACACTGGTGTGGACAATAGGTGCATTGTACCTGGCATGGAAAGAGAGTCATTCTTCCTCAAGTTCGTAAAAGCCTTTCTTTATTAGTTCTCTCTGCCTACAGAACACTGACCTACACAGCTTATCTCGAATAACGTCCTTTACATCAACAAACTGCAAACCTACATTGGTTACTCCAGGCTCACTACCAGGTTCAACACGTTTTATAAGAGCAGGTAACAGAAAAGTGTCAGGGTTTGGTTCCGGGACTGTGAAACGAATCAGTACTTTCTCTCCCACCATGCAAGCTTCTGCTAGCGAAAGCCGGCACCCGCCGGCACTTAGATCCAATATGACAGCTCGAACTGACTCATGGGAATGATCTTCCCAGAACTTTTTTACATCAGCAGGAAACGTTTTTACAAATAACAACTCAGCATCAAGCATCCAAGGAACTCTCACGTACTCTCTCCTATCGGATCTGTAAATGCTACTGATTGGCTTGAGCACAATTAAAGGAGGATCACCTTTGCCCTGTTCAATGACTTCACACATCAAACTAAAGACACTATCGCCCTTTAGATACGTAAGCTCCACTGGACTAGATAGGATCTTCACATAAACCTGACCGCGCATGGGCTGAGAACAGGCGATCAAACCGTCCCTCACGTCCTCAATCCGGGTAGAATAGTACTCAACACCAGTTTCCCCCGGTTCCCTAACCCTGAGAATTCCTCTATCGCCCACTTTTGGTTCTTTTCGTTTTGCCATAATTATAAATACTCCAAAACAAGGGATGTACTGTAAAACGCGGAACCCAGGCGGGCCCCGCGCCCTCCCTATCCTCCTGTTTGTTATTTTAACCCAACACGAACTAAACCTTTATCTAACATGGTAAAATCAAAAAATGTAAAGATGTTCGTAGATACCCAATTAGGGAGGACTGATGCATAAAATGGACGTTCCATTGCCAAAAGCTCGTGTTAGCGAAGTATTAGGACTCTTGGAGATCCTGGATGATGAAGGCGGCCATGTGGACTTGTACAAGTTGGGAAGGACATTGGGACATGATATTGACGAGCTTATATCCACCATTGAGACTGCCCAACTGTTCAATCTGGTGGAAGTGGATAACGGAGACGTGGTGTTCACAGAAGTAGGAAAACAGTTCACTGACCAGAATATGGAACAGCGTAAAACCTATATTTCCGAGGTACTAAGTAAACTGCCTTATATGGTGGAATTGCTCACGGCACTGGCACAATCTGAGGAACACAGTGTCGACATGGAATACTTAGAGAGAATTATTGACGGTGAATACAGCGAAAGAGAAGTTAAGTACTTCGTTAGAAATCTCTTGGACTGGGCGAGATTTGCTGAGCTTATCTGGGTGGATTCTGACGAACAAACCATCCACCTGGAAACTGAGGAAGACGAAGAAAATAACCCTGAACAAAACGACCAAGCAGAAGAGTGAATTAGATAGATAATACCTAGAACAACGTTTTTACTAGGAGGTATAGAGAAGTGTGCAACTGATATCAGCTGCTTTGTGGTCTACATATCGTATTTTTGTCGCATATTTTCTTTCTTTGGCTTTTGGGATCTTTTACGGAGTATCTGCCAGCTCGGGTCCCAGAAGAGAAAAAATCATGATAGCCATTTTGGACATACTTCAGTCTGTCCCCATACTAGGCTTCTTCCCTGTTGCTATAGCGTTCTTCGTCGCTGTTTTTAGAGGCCAGCGTATAGGCTTAGAACTGGCAGCCATATTTCTTATTTTTACCTCTCAAGCGTGGAACATTGCCTTCGGTGTATACGAGACAGTCAAAACATTACCAAGGGAATTAGTGGAAGTAGGTAAGGCTTTCAATTTTAGCAAAACGTTTACAATCCAACGTATTTATTTGCCAGCCATGGTGCCAACCATCGTGTTTAACAGCGGTGTTAGTATGGCCAATGGCTGGTATTTCTTGATGGCAAGTGAAATTATAACCTTGGGTAGCCAAGAAGTAAAATTGCCTGGTTTGGGGTCTAGCATGATGAACTACCTGGCGCAAGGCAACATTTTGGGCGTAGTCATGTGCATTGGAACTATCGTTCTGATAAACGCTTTGCTTCAAGTACTCATTTTTAGACCATTAGTTAAATGGTCCGAGCTGTTCCAGTACAATGCTGTTGGAACAGCACCTGAATGGCCTACTGTGGCAGACGTGCTCTTCGACTTTGGGAAAGCTTTAAAGGTCGATACCGTTTTGGTAAAACTGGTTAGCCTAGGCACTAAAAAACTGAGTGCCGTAGCTAAGTACGTTTTTTATGCAATAGGTGCTGCCTTAGTAGGAGGTCTGGGGTATCTTATCTTCTGGTTGTTCTCGCCTCCCTATCCTAGCAACATTCTTTCACAAATCCCTGCTGCTCTCACAGTTACCACAATGCGCGTAGTAGCTGCAGTAGTAATTGCTGTCCTCTTGGCTTTACCTTTTGTAATAAGAAGCGTTAAAAACGTGGCGGCCGCCCAAAACATTTACTCATTGGCCTCTATACTAGGGAGCATACCGGCAGTTGTTTTTTATCCTCCAATTGTGGCTTTAGGAGGGCGTGCTTACATGGAGCCTTTGTCCATATTACTTTTACTTACAGGCTCATTTTGGTATGCATTGTTTAACATGAGCAAGGGAGCCATGCTTTTACCAGGTGTGTTAACAGAAATGGCACAAGTATTCAATATAAAAGGTTGGCTTTACTACAAGAACATACTCATTCCAGCTATCCTGCCACCTTTAATAACGGGAGCTCTAACAGCATGGGGAGGAGCATGGAACGCTTCCATTGTGGCTGAGCATGTGCAGTTTGGTGATAAGGTGTATTCCATACCAGGTATTGGGGCACTGCTAGTACAGTCAACTGCTGATACAAAGGCACTGCTCCTTATCGTACTAAGCATGACAGCGCTGATTGTTTTGGTTAACATGCTCTTTTGGAGACCTTGGTACAGCAAAGCAGCGGAAAAGTACAATATAACGGAGTGATGAGTGCGGTGACGTTATTGGATGTTAGAAATTTAAACCTGACATTTAAAGAGAAGGGAAAAGAGCTTTCTGTATTGGAAGATATTAGTTTTACCTTAGACGAAGGCGAATTCCTTTGTTTGGTTGGACCCTCTGGCTCTGGAAAATCCACCATACTGCGAATCATAAGTGGTATCCTGAATGAATACACTGGCGAGGTTCTCTACAAGGGAGAGCCTAACCCTCAACCGAACCCAAACGTGAGCATGGTTTTCCAAAGCTTCGCACTCATACCTTGGCTAACTGTACAAGAGAATATAGAGCTCGTTTTGGAAGCTCGAGGTATAGCCCCACGCCAGAGGATAAGAACAGCCCTAAGATACATCGACATGGTAGGGTTGGATTCCTTTGAAGATGCCTACCCAAGAGAACTTTCTGGTGGCATGAAACAGCGAGTAGGAATAGCCAGAGCTTTGGCAGTGGAGCCTGAAATTCTACTCATGGATGAGCCATTTTCTGCTTTGGACGTACTAACCGCAGCGGACCTCAGAGAACAAGTAGTGAATTTGTGGCTAGAGAAACGTCTGCCCCTAAAGTCCGTACTCATGGTTACTCATAACATGGAAGAAGCTGTTTTTTTGGCAGACCGCATTTTAGTGTTAAGCGCCAGACCTGGTCACATCATTGGAGAAATAAGTGTAGACCTACCAAGACCCCGTGATTCTCGTGACAAGGCTTTTGAAGAAATCCTAGACAAAGTTTACTCAATGATTCTGTCTAGTCGCATTAAAAGTTGAAAGTGAACAACTACTGCTGTTTTCGCCAGCGGGAGCAAGGGAGAAACTAGACATTTTGATTTCATCGTGAGCCTTGAAGAATGCAGCGTAAGAACTTAGCGTTGAAGTGCACATAAGGTTACCGTCAACTAGACGAATTTCATACATGGCCACCACGTATCCTTTTATTTCCAACACCATGTTGTAACTCTCAAAATCCGTATCGGCATAGTCAACGCCCTTGAAAACCAGTGAGTCATGACCCACAGTGTGCTCCCCAGTGAAAGACGAGATGCGCTCTAGCTGCTCTCTTACGGTGTCTTCAATCAACGTTTGATATGAGTCAAATGCCTTCTGACGTTCCAAATCAGTAAAAGGTCCCAAAGTTGCATAACCAAAAAAAGACCCCAAAGCAAAAACAACAGCTAAAATAAAAGCCTTAACCTGACTGACCATAACAGTATTGTATAATAGCCACTGTGAACCTGAATAAATGGATCTACTTAGCACTTATTTCTATGAGCCCCATTGTGGAATGCCGAGGCAGCATTCCATACGGATTATTAGCAGGGCTGCCCGTAGTTGGAGTTTTCATAGTAGCGTTCTTCAGTAACACACTAATGGGCATAGTAGTTTACGAAGGAGTAAAGCTACTCAAGTCCTGGCTACTAAGGTACCCAAAACTGAGGAATTACTATGAGAACTATGTGAGAAACGCCTTAAGGCGATTCAAACAATACGAAATGGGTGTAGCTGTATCCTTAGCCATCTTTGTGGGAATTCCATTGCCTGGTACAGGTGCATTCACAGGGGCAGTAGTTGCAGAAGCACTAGAAGTAAAAAGACCTCTGGCATGGGCTTCACTGGCTGCTGGCGTGCTAATAGCCTGCACAGTGGTTACGCTCATCACTTGGTCTGCTATGCAAATTGCGAGGTGAAAACGTGAAAGTCAAATTCGTTGCAAGTCCCATCATGAACTTAGCGGAATCGATGAAAAAGGAAGCTACGGAGTTTTTTAACGCTCACGGGATCGCTTTGGAAGAATCGCAAGACCCTGAAGCGTTAATTGTACTTAGTGGAGGAAGCGAAGAGATTGCAAAAGACTTCTTAAAACCAGGCGTCATCCTCATACCTTTCGGTACTGCCAATGGTCTAGCTGCTAGTTTAGAGATTCAAAGTTACGCCTTGGAGCAAGGGTTTAATGTCCCTTTAGTTAGTGAACTTTCAGATAATTACGTTAAGTGGCTTAGTGTTTTTGAGAATTTAAAGCAGCAGAAAGCGGGCCTCATTGGTAAACCCAGTTCATGGCTCATAAAGAGTGGTGATTACACCATCCTCAATCAGTTACAGATACCTTATATGGAAATACCTTTGGAAGAGTTGAATAGTTTGCTTCAAGAAGAGGAATCACTAGCTGATGAAATCTGGGATAAGGCATCATCCTCAAGTATCGAGAAAGAGGAAGTCTTAAAGGGCACAAAGGTTTACACTGCCTTGCAGAAGATTATCGATAAATACCAGCTAACCGCTTTTGCACTCCGATGTTTTGATATGGCAGTTCAACTCAAGATAACAGGCTGCTTATCTCTTTCCCTATTCAATACCAAGAAAATACCAGCTGCCTGTGAAGGGGATGTAGAAAGCCTAGTAACAATGATGATAGCGAATCAGCTAATGGGGACACCGGGCTTCATGATAAACTTGGCACGCAAAAACCACCCCGAGTATACCTTTGCTCATTGCACCATAGCACTTGATTTAGTAGATAGCTACTCCTTGACCACTCATTTTGAAACAGGCTACAACGTAGGCATCAATGGACAATTACATGAAGGCGTTTACACAGCGTTTAGAATGGGTAAAGACAAAAAATACAAGTACTTTGTAGGAGAAACTGTGGAAAAACCGCATGTGGAAAACATGTGCCGAACCCAGATCACGCTGAGGCTAAAACAGAACCCATTCAAGCGTAGCATTGGCAACCACATGGTGCTTGTGCCAGGTGACTGGAGCAAAGAACTAGCACTACTGGAGGAATTTGGCTGGCAGCTGATATAATGTAAAGTAAAGGTTAAGGTATTAACTTTTACTTAATAGGAGGCTGCGCCATGTGGGAAAAGTTCTTTACCGATTTTTCATTTATGGAGAACCCTGAGCTTTCTGATCTTCGTCAGATGGCTAAGAAGGATGAAATTCCAAATCGTTATGGTATCCCGGTGTATCACTCGAAAATCAAGTCCAGGAGTGCCAAGTTTACCGAGTATCACTATGAAATTACGCCTGACTTGGAAACTTTATTTCAAGAGGTTTTCCAGCACTACCAATCCAGAAAATGGATAAAAGTGGAAAGAAACATTGGGCAGTCACCGGAAAACTTATTCAGACAGCTTTATATTGTGCCATCGGAATACGCACGCCTTGCCTTTATGATGACTCATAATAACTTTGACCCAGTGGGGCAAAAAGATCCTGACATTTACATTGCTGCATTCCCTGATTGGCCTGACAGACGCATATTGGTGTTCCCTAATTTGCACTTCACCATGATTCTTGGTTCAGATTACTATGGAGAATCGAAGATGGCTGGTTTGAGAATGGCAATGCACATAATGCGCGAAGAACGGGGCGGCATTGGGCTACATGCAGGTAGCAAAATATACCGAGTCAAGAATGCCCAAGGACAACTTACTGAAAGAGGTGCCCTAATTTTCGGTCTGTCAGGTACCGGTAAAACTACCATAAGCGTAAACAGCCACAATTTGGTAGCACCGGAGGGCGTAGAAATACTGCAAGACGACATTAACATGCTCACCACAAAAGGAAATTCCTACGGCACTGAAAAAAACTTTTATGTGAAAACAGATTCAGTAAGCTCCACACCAGAGCTTCAAGATGCCTGTCTAGCTGAAGATGCCATACTTGAGAACGTGTATGTCTCTCCTGAAGGGGAAATAGATTTTGACAACATGAGCATAAGTACCAACGGCCGGGCTGTGATAAACCGAAGGCGTATTCCTAACACCAGCGACCGCATCGATCTTCCGCAAGTAAATTTCTTCCTATTTAACACTAGGCGCTATGATATTCCGCCTGTAGGTAAACTCACAGGTCCGGCACAGGCTGCCGCTTTCTTCATGCTCGGTGAGAGTACTATTACTAGCGCCGATGACCCCACACGTGTGGGCGAGACGACTCGTGTGGTAGGTTTCGACCCATTTATCATAAACAAACCAGAAAAAAGTGGGAACAGGCTTTACGAAATACTAAGCAACCATCCCATTGATGTGTACATTGTGAACACAGGTAAAATTGGTGGATTGGACGGAATAAAGATTACACCTGAAGTCACACTTAAAATAGTGGAAAACATAGCCAGAGGCACCATAAAGTGGCAATACAACGAAGATCTGGGATACGAAATTCCTATAGAAGTACCTGGTTTAGACCTTTCACAATTCGACCCTTATAAGATCTATGGTAAAGAAGAATACAAGAACATGATGGAAGCACTCAGAAACGACCGAAGAAAACATTTGCAACAGTTCCCTGATCTTTATGACCAGATAAAAGAATCTATTTAATTAATTAGCACTGGCAGTTGTTAGACGTTTAGCAGCCCAAATGCAGAAACGCCACAGCTTTTTCGCCTTTGCTTAGGAGCTTCTCGTAAGTCTCCAAAGCCTGTGGCGTTTTCTGCTCCACACAAGCTATACCTTTCTTGTGGAGGTGCTCTGCCACAACAGGCGAAACTACCATACGCCCAGTGAAACCTGTTCCGAAAACTACATAGCAAACATCAGAAGGAATTAGCTCCTGCACATCCTCTAATACCACTTGATGGGGTTCTATTCTTTGCCAAGGTTGCGGCTCGCCATATCCAAGGAACACATCGTCTCGATAAGACTTGCCCTGGATAACGATTTCCCCAAAAGCCAAACCTTCGCTAACCAACTCCTCACCCCCTTTGTAAAACAATTATACCCCTAATCTAAAATTAACTTAACAATATCGACTACACTTTCATCTTTACCAGTAGACCTAAGCACCTTTACGCTCGGTGGCAATGGCTCTCGGGATGAGTGCTGAATAATGACAATGCCTGGGAACTCCATAGCGCTAAGCACATCCAGTGTCTTTGTTACAAGGCCTTTGTGGTTTGGAGGTCCCATGAATAAATAATCGGCTTCTAGGGGACGCCTAAGAAAACGAAACACATCCTCACAAATCACTTTCAAATTCACGTTCCATTTTCTAGCCTGTGTTCGCATGAACTGGCACAGTTTTCTATTGTTTTCAACGCCAACAGCCTCTACTGCTCCCCTGGACAAGAACTCGAAAGCGACAATGCCTGAACCCGCATAAAGGTCCACGACGCGGCTTCCTTCCACATTTCCCAACATGGAAAAAAGGGCAAGCCGTTCTCTTTGCGGCAGAGGCCTTAGAGCAGGCACATCAGGTGGGTTCATGGATAAATTCTTAAGTGAGCCGCCTGTAATTTTCAGCAAGAGCAATCACCTCTTCCGTAACGCTTGGGCTTGGCACTGTCAGCCTGCCCCACTTTTCAAAGAACTTTATTTTAAAACCTTTTGAAGCCAAGAATTCAGCAAAGCCCTTGTCCACCAAAATGAAGTTGCAGACACTGGGTCTTGAACTGATATGAAGAGTGCTCAGGGCATTTATTAAACGCTCCATCTGCGTTTTTACTACTTGCACATACTCAGTTACATAGCCCGTATCTGCTAAAGCATTTTTAGCCAGCATTAGTGAAAGAGTGGAAACTCTGTAAACCTCTGAGTACTGTGAAAAAAGGCCAACAGTTTTGGGATGCGCCAACATGTAGGCAACCCTGGCACCAGCTAGACCAAAAGCCTTGGAAAAGGTACGGAAAATGACCAAGTTCGGCCATTTCTCAAGCAAGGGAGCAAAGGTGACACCTGAAAATTCATAGTATGCTTCATCAACTACTAACAGTTCAACATTAGAAAGAAGTTTCTCAGCCAAGGTTTCATCCATTAGTATGTTTCCGGTTGGGTTATTGGGATTCACCACCACGGTCACTTTTCCCTGAGCTTGCACTGAAAAGTCGCTAGGCAACTTAGAGAATCTAAGTTTCACCTTAGATAAAGATATTCCCTGCCTTAATGCTTCATGCTCATAGACGTAGTAAGCAGGATCATGTATGAGAAAAGCTCTGTCCCAAAACACCTTGTACATGAGCTCGATGAGACCATCAATGCCAGAATAAATAAAAACGAAAGAGGGATCCACACCTGCGTAGTCGGCAATCTGTAAGCGCAGTTGTTCTTCAAGCTCTTCAGGAGGATAGAATCTAACACAATCCAAATCCAAACCTTCAAACAACGCTGGTGGCAAAGGAAGTTGCATTTCGTTAAGATGAAGCCGTCGACTTTCCTCTTCTACCATCTTCTCAAGCCACACCCAGAAGGAAACTGGCGTCACCAAACTCCTTAAGGAGGTAACGTCTTAGGAAACTGGAACTAGGTCGTTCCAAATTTGGATCTTCACTTACCAAACGTTCAGCATCTTGACGAGCCGGTTCCAGCATTTTCATGTCTTTTATAAGATCAGCCACACGCATACCGGAAAAACCGTGTTGACGCTCCCCCATGAGTTCACCAGGTCCTCTAAGAAGCAAATCCTTCTCAGCAAGGGCAAAACCGTCACTGTATTTGACCATGGATTCCAAACGTTCAACAGCCTCCTGCGTCTTCGCATTTGCTATTAAATAGCAATAAGCTTGATAAGAACTTCGTACCACCCTACCCCTGAGTTGATGTAGTTGTGAAAGCCCGAAGCGATCAGCTCCCTCAATAACCATGACAGTGGCATTTGGCACATCCACACCTACTTCAATCACAGTGGTAGAAACAAGAACCTGCAATGAACCTTTCCTAAATTCATCCATGACGTTTTTCTTTTCTTCTTTGTTCATTTTTCCGTGCAATAGCCCCACTTTGTAATCCTTCAGGAAAGTACTGCACAGTTCTTCATAGAGGCTGGTAGCTGCCGCTGCCTCGATGGATTCTGACTCCTCAATGAGAGGGGCTACTACGTAAGCTTGACGACCTTCATCAAGCTCACGCTTCACAGCTTCATAAACGGAACTACGTCTCTTTTCTGAAACCCAAAAGGTTTTGACTGGCTTTCTATTGGGGGGAAGTTCGTCAATCACCGACACATCCAAGTCGCCGTAGTAAGTAAGCACCAAAGTCCTGGGTATGGGGGTGGCACTCATCACTAGTACGTCAGGCTGTTTGCTTTTATCCATGTTAATCAGTGCAGCTCGTTGATAAACTCCAAAGCGGTGTTGCTCGTCAATAATCACCAGTCCTAAGTCCTTAAAACTTGTATCTTCCTGAATGAGCGCATGGGTACCCACCACGATGTCCAGTTGACCTGACTTAAGGTAACGCTTCACCTTACTCTTTTCTGATGCAGATAGTGAACCAACCAAAAGCCCAACTCTTAGCCCAAACTGTTCAGCCCACTGAGAAAACACCATGTAGTGCTGAAAAGCCAGCACTTCCGTGGGTACCATGACAGCCGACTGTTTGCCATTCTTTGCTGCCACAAACATGGCAAACATGGCAACCACAGTCTTTCCAGAACCTACGTCGCCTTGCAGGAGCCTATTCATGGGCTTGCTTTTTTGCATGTCATTTAGTATTTCTAAAATCACACGTTTTTGAGCATTCGTCAGAGTGAAAGGTAGCTTTCTCTCTAGTTCTTCAATCCAATCCCGTTCCACCCTAAAACTGATACCCTGTGCTTGACCTATGACTTTTTTCCTTAATGCGAGGAGCACCTGAAGTACAAAAATCTCTCTGTAGGCAATTTCAGAACGTGCCTTTTCAAACTGCGCCTGATTTTCAGGTCGATGCAGTTTTTCAACTGCATCAGCGTAACTTAAAAAACCTTTTTCTTGCCAATATGGAAAAATCTCAGGTACTTTGTGCGAGTACTCATCTAAAGCGTTGAAGATTACCTTCCTTATTGTGTTAGTCGTAGTTCCTGCTCCAGCTCTGTAGACAGGAATCATGGGCAGTATTTCTTTTCCAGGCTCCAAAACCTCAAAGGAATCAGAGCGAAGATTTGTTAGCTGCAAGCGTCCATGATTTGATTCAACTTTACCAGTAACCATTACAAGTTGACCTCGGCGGAATTTCCTAGCTAAGAACTCTTGATTGAAGAAAACCAAGTCAACCCTGCCTGTGTCATCTTGCAAGGTCACAGTGAGCAATCTGTATCCACGATATGTCTTTTGCAACTTCACATCCACCACTGTCCCTAACACCGTGGCATCAATACCCGTCCGAAGCTGCTTTACTTTAAGGATCTTACTTCTATCTACGAACCTCATGGGCACATAATGGATAAGGTCCCAAACGGTAGTTACGTCAAGTTTTTCCAAAGAAGCTCCTACTTTGCTGCCAACCCCCTTTACCTTGCTCACAGGCTCTTCCCAAAGTTCAGCTGGTTCATATGGACGCTGTTGAACGCCTACGTCCCCTTCATCAGCTTCTTTGGAGTGCTTTTTCACAAGGCCGACTAAATGCTGACAAAGTTTCTTTCGCTCCGATAGAGGGAGTAAGGGGTAACGGTTAAACTCCGCAATAAGCTCGTCTATTTGGACAAGCTCAAGAGGTGTGTTCACAGACTTTCTTAGCTCACTGAGATATTCCACTACCACATAGTGGAACCATTCGTCTTCGGTTTGCGTAACAGCAAACTTGCTGTCCACTTCACGTTTTAGAGCCAAAGAGAGCTTGTTCTGTAATTCACTTTTCAACTTTTTTCTACCAGCACCCAATAAGGATAAAAAGGCTGATCCATGTCGTATTCTTCAACTTCCATGCCTAGTGATGCAAAAAGCTCTTTCATGGTTTGGGTCTCTTGCTCTTTCGCATCCAAGCCTTTGAAAATGCTGGCAATGGTGTAGCCAGAGTTCTTGGTCAGCTCCTGCAGTGTTTCAAGTACACAATCCCATCTGCTGCAAGCTGCTTTCAACTGATCATCCCAGAGGACGAGCCAGTCTCCAGCTTTGACGTCAAGCCCATCTACGTGCGAATCTTTTGTGGCTCTAGTAAGCTCGATAAAATTCGTATGATCGAGGATCTGTTTAAAGAACACATCCAACGGATCCTCAACCCCGAAATACAAGGAAAGCCCAACTGCAGCCTGTGCAGGATTCTTCGTTGGAATGACAACAACCTCTTTATCTGTTAATTCTCTTACCTGCTCTGCCGACAAAATGATGTTTGGATTATTGGGCAAAATGTAGACTTTGTTGCTGTGAACATGTTTAACCCCATCGAGTATTTGTCCCACTGAAGGGTTCATGGTCTGACCACCCATTACCACAAAATCCACCTTTATGGAACGAAACAGCTCAGCCCATTTAGGTGAGGGAGCCACAGCTACCACTGCAAAAGGCTTTTCCTCTACTTGGAATCTGCCTTCCACTTGGGCCGCCATATTGTCAATCTTTACCTGTATGAGCTCTCCGAACTTGCCCATTTCCTGCAAAACTAAGAAAGGCTCGTTAGTGTGAACATGAAAGTGCCACAATCCGCCTTCTTGTCCAAGAACAATGGAATCGCCTTGAGAGGACAAAAAGTTTTTAGCGTACTCAAAATCCATATTGTCAGACTTGAAATAAGCTTCTGTGCAGAACTTATACTCTCCATAACCACTTTCACTAATAAACGTTTCTGACACTCTCTGAGTTACTCGGTGAGGTTTAGGAGTTTCTCCAGCCACAGCTGCTCTAAAACCTTCAAAGAACACATAAAGACCATATCCGCCAGCGTCAACTACGTCGGCTTTCTTTAAAACATCTAACATCTCTGGCGTCTCCAATACGGTTTGCCAGCCCACCTCAACTACGTCGTGCAAAGCTTCTTCGAAAGACTGATAAGTTTTTGTCTCAATGCGTTCAGAAATCTTCCTTATGACCGTAAGGATGGTTCCCTCAACGGGTTTTATGACAGCATGGTATGCAGTCTTCTTCCCTTCCACAATAGCTAGGAGGAAATTTGATAAGGTGAGCCGCCTGCCATCTGTGGATTGTAAAACCCTGCCAAAACCCTTAAGTATTTGCGAAAGAATGACACCAGAATTACCACGTGCTCCGGACAAAGAAGCTTTTATAAGTGCGTGCCCCACTTCAGAGAAGTCTGCCTCTTCCATTTTCCTGATTTCATTTACGACACTTTCCAAAGTCAAGGACATGTTGATCCCAGTATCACCGTCCGGCACAGGGTACACATTTAGCGCGTTTATGTCGTCCTGCAACTGCTTAACCAGACTGTAGCCACTATCAAAAGCAGAAATAAACTCCCTCACAGTAAGATGATCTTTCATTACGTTAAGCCCTCTCTTTGGCGACGTGTATTTTCACGTCAACTTCATAGTCTTTTATTAACAGCTTCTTGAAAGCATAATCCAAGGATTCTCTTAGGTTTTTCACAATCGCTGCTATGGGGCTAAGCGGATCCACTACCACATGCACAGTGGCATAAACCACATTATCCTTTATGCGAACCAAGACGCCTTCATCATACGCATATAACCCCACCAGACCACTGGCATAGTCTTTCAGCGAAGATTTCGGGACAGACGTGATCCCGTAGCAACTCTTTATAACCTTAGACAAGTATTGAGCTATTGCTTTTGCCTTTATTCTTATTTTCAATGTTTACCACCACCTGGCTGTTATTTTAACATGCGACAAAATCTCGCTTGAACCAAAGCAGGAATCTCAATCACATGATATAATAAAAACTCGTAGACCACAACGCATATCAGGAGGAGATAGATATGGCAAGAGTTTGCTCTGTTTGTGGAAAAGGAACCACGTTCGGTCATAATGTGAGCCACTCCAACAGAAGGACCAATCGGCGTTGGGTAGCCAACCTTAAGCGTGTACATGGGCGTTTTCCAGATGGGAAAGTGCGCACCGCTTACGTGTGTGTAAAGTGCTTGAAAGCAGGTAAAGTAGAGATCCTCTAACAATAGAGGAAAACCGTGAAACACCAACACAATAAGTAAGCCAGCCCCTGGTTAGCTGACTGAAGCTTATGTACTTCTGAGGGCTGGCTTATCTTTTTGAACGTCCTTCTTCTATTCCTCAAAAACCCACAAGGTAGTGCTTCAATCTCGTACCGATAATGACTGGTGTTGGCACATTCTTTCCGACACATTTACTTCCCCATGGGTTATCGTTTTCTACATCAAGACAATGTAACTGGACAGCATAAATCAGCACTCTACAAAGCTGTACAAACGCAGTGTGAATTTACCATTTTCCTGTGACGAGAGAGTCGAACTACTAACTGACGACCGGGTAAAGTTGCTCAAAGAAGCCAATTGCAAGCAGGTGTATCTTGGAGTGGAGTCAGGCGATGAGGAGCTGCGTAAGTTAGTGCTTGAAAGAACCATGAGCAACGAGCTCCTAAAGAAAGGCGTAGATCGATTGCACGATAACGGTATACGCGCTTTTGCGTTCAACATGGTGGGCTTACCCGGAGAAAACAGACAAAAAGCTCTTTCCACGGTTAAACTCAACGCCTCTATAAAGGTTGACGATTCCATAGTGAGTGTATTTTCTCCTTATCCCTCAACCATACTTTACAAGATCAGTGTGGAAAAAGGTTACGTGAAACTTCCCATTGACTATACGCAGTTCACTTTTCTTGACCAGCCCAATTTTTCAAAGGAAGAAGTCGCATTTTTTGCCGTGTATTTTGGTTTCCTCAGGCGTTTTTACAGAAGCCACGGTGAAAACTCTGGACTTAGCCGAATGATGGACAACATTATCCTCTCACCAAAACTACCAATCAGGTTTCTTATTTCCATTGGAGAAAGCTACATGTTCGCCTGGGAGGATATAAAATCCTACGTAAGAATGCATATGCCCGGGGTATTCAAAGCGGCAAAAAGAGTACTCAGGCGGTAAGTACGTTAGAGCTCAAATAAGGACACGCTAGAAGAATTAGAAACAGCCGACCAATTTATGTGAGTTCTTTCCTTTACTCCTCCACTGTTCTAGTGGCAATCACATTTACGCCAAGTCCAAGAACATCTTCCAGAACCACGTCGCCCACCTTCACAGGAGCATTTACTTTTACCTTTCGTATTTCCTTAACGACGTCAAAAATGCGGTCTTTAGGAACAGGTTTGTCAGTTTTTACGGGTAACCTACGCTCAGTCTTACTACCCAGCAGAACCACTGTGCTCTGAACATACCTTTGAGGATTTGTTACTTCCCTAAGTGCGTATTCGGCTCCCTTGGGGCATTTGTTACCTAAAACCTTTATGTTATTGCCTTCTCCCACAGTAACATTTAGGGTGCAGCCCACTGGGCAAACGATGCAGGTAAACGCCATTGTTTTGTTTTGCTCATATTCCTCAGTCATGGCTGTGCCACCTTTAATTGAAGCTTATCGCCCGGTTTTATGGCACGGTACTGCTCTTCCTTTAGAGGAAATTCAGCCATTTCAGCAGGTTTCAATCCAGCAAAACCTTTCCTGGCAATGACCTCGTCTTCACCACGAGTGAGCAATGCCACACCAACTGGCATGGGACAGGCTACCCTAAACCAAAGACGTGGTGGCTCTAACTCTCCCAAGGATAAACGCTGAGGGATGACCACCCTAACAGTGTCAGTAGGCGAAATCTCAGCAAGTTCAGACCTGTCACCTTGGGATTTTGCAGCGCGTGCTCCAGCAATGGAAGCAGAAATTGCCACGTTATCAACCAAGTCCCAAATGCCCACTCCATTACCCACAACAAAAACGCCAGGTATGTCCGTTTGAAAGAATTGATCCACAGCGGCGCTACCGGTATAGGGCAATATGCGCAAACCGATCTGTCTCAGAAGCTCTGCTTCAGGAAGCAAACCCACCGACAGCACAAGCGTATCCACAGGGAATACTCTCTCAGTATTAGGCACAGCCTTTCCATTTCTAACTTCGGCCACCTTTACAGCTTCCACGCGCTCTGATCCCAAAACTTCAGTAACAGTATGAGAAAGTAGTAAAGGAATGTCAAAGTCTTTTAGACACTGCTGCACATTCCTAGCCAAACCACCAGGGAAAGGCATAAGCTCCGCTACACCATGTACCTTGGCTCCCTCTAAAGCCATCCTCCTGGCTGTTATGAGTCCAATATCACCTGAACCCAGTACAAAGACTTCTTTGCCAACTTCAAATCCTTGAATGTTTATCATGTACTGCGCAGTACCCGCTGTGTAAACGCCCGCAGGACGTGAACCTGGTATGGCAATAGCTCCACGAGGACGTTCCCTGGCACCCACAGCAAAAATGACAGCGTCAGGCTTAACTGCGCTTATTCCTTCTGGTCTTGAAACTGTGAGTGTTTTATCTGGGTAAGCTTCGATGACCATGGCATTGAGCCACACCTCAATGTTGGCTGCTTTTACATCGGCACGTAAACGCTCTGCAAATTCTGGACCAGTCAAATCCTCACCGTAGTAGTTCACGCCAAAACCCGAATGGATACACTGGGGTAATACGCCCCCTAAACGTTCTGCACGCTCAATGATTACCACATGGTCTGCCCCAGCTTTCTTCGCAGACACTGCCGCTGCCATGCCAGCAGGGCCTCCGCCCACTACTGCCACAAACATTATTCATCACCTCGTCGATTATCACCGTAGATAAGCTTCGAATTCCTGCCAAATTTTGTTATCTGGTCATAACTCAGGTTCAGCTCCCGCGACAGAATGTCGATAATTCTTGGCGTGCAAAAACCGCCCTGACACCGACCAGCTGTGGCTCTCACGCGCCGCTTGATGCCATCCAGATCACTGGCCGCTGGTTGCATCTTGAGTACACTTTTGATTTCCCCTTCAGTCACCAGTTCACAGCGGCAAACCATGTGTCCGTAGGCGGGATCTTCATTTATCAATTTTTCGCGTTCCGCAAAGGGCAGTTCTCTTAGTATGGGTGGAAACTCAAAATAAGGGTCAAAGTTCTTTTTCTCTTCTAACGGCAATAAATCGGCCACCAGCTTAACTAACTCCTGTGCAATGCCTGGTGCTGCAGTTAATCCCGGAGACTTTATACCTGCTGCGTTTACAAGGCCTTCCATGGTTTTGGAATGCTGTACCACGAAGTCATCCACTGAACCAATGGCTCTTAGTCCAGCGTACTGCGCAATGGCATAGCGTTCATAGGGGAATGGAACTAAGTGTTTTGCGCCCTCAAGGACTTCAGCCAAACCCTCGGCAGTTGTTCTCCTGTCAGGCTCAGTAAGATCTTCAGCTGTGGGCCCAATGAGTAAATTGCCATGGGTGGTTCTGCTAACCAAAACGCCTTTTCCTTTTGGTGTAGGGGCTCTAAAGACTACATGGCGCACCAAGTTACCCACATTCTTGTCCAAGATAAAATACTGACCACGGCGGGGATGAATGGAAAACCAGTCTTCACCAGCCATGTGCATTATGTGATGAGCATTCAACCCAGCAGCGTTTACGACCACTTTCGTTCTTAGTTCGCCATGGTTTGTTTGCACAGTTATGTAACCATCAGGTGACTTTCTAAGATTTGTAACCTCCGTATCCAGCATAAGCTGACCGCCGTTTTTCAAACCGTTACCAACCAAACCAATCACCGCTTGGAAAGGATCAATAATACCTGAAACCGGCGCATATAAGGAAGCTCTTACTTCCGGATTAACCACAGGTTCTCTTTTTAGCGTTTCATCTCGTCCTAAGAATTTCACAGGAACCCTTACCTTCTTGCCATTGTGGTAAAGTCTGGTAATTTCGGCTATGTCAGCATCATTGAAGGCAAGCACCAATGAGCCTGTCCATTCCACATCAATGGAAAGATCCTGCGCCCACTGGAACCAGAGCTGAACACCCTGTTTGTTGAAAATGCTCATGAGCGTACCAGGCTGGGGATCAAATCCGCCATGCAATATGGCTGAGTTAGCTCTGCTGGCATCACCTCCTACATCGTGCAATGAATCCAGCAGCAGCACTTTCAAGTCGTACTTGCATAGCTCACGGAATGCAGCGGCACCTACAATACCCGCCCCAATAATGACCACATCAAACGAAGTGGTATTAGCTACTGGGTCCATCCCCGAGCCCTTTCCACTGCTCGTTTCCATCCAGCGTACATCTCCTCTCTCTTTATTGCTGTTATTTGAGGCTCAAAAGTTCTATCCAGTTGCCAAATGTTCGCGATCTCTTCCAGATTATGCCAGAAGCCTGTGGCCAATCCTGCCAAGTAGGCCGTACCCAGTGCAGTAGTTTCTCTTACTACTGGCCTTTGTACTGCGAGCCCCAAAACATCCGCTTGGATTTGAAGCAGTAGATTATCCACAGAGGCTCCTCCATCGGCCCTAAGTAGTTTTAAGTCAAAACCGCAATCGCTCTTCATTGCTTCCAACACGTCTCGGGTTTGATAAGCCATGGCCTCCAGCGTTGCTCGAGCTAGATGGCATGCTGTTGTGCCCCGTGTAATTCCAATGATCATACCGCGGGCATACATGTCCCAGTAAGGAGCACCTAACCCCACAAAGGCTGGTACAAAATAAACGCCAGCTGTATCTTCGACTTGCCTAGCCAAGGTTTCCACTTCATCTGCCACCTTTATAATTCCTAAACCGTCACGAAGCCACTGAACAGCAGCACCGGTGATAAAAATGGAACCTTCTAAAGCATAGCAAACGCTGTCTTCCAGCCCGAAAGCAACAGTGGTAATTAAGCCGTGTTTGCTCTCCACCGGCTTACTGCCAGTGTTAACCAGCAGGAAAGAACCAGTGCCATAGGTATTCTTAGCAGAACCCGGTTCGAAACAGGCTTGCCCAAACAACGCAGCTTGTTGGTCACCTGCATCACCCGCTATGGGAATCTCACCGCCAAATAATTTGGCATCAGTATAACCAAATAAATGAGATGAAGGACACACCTTTGGAAGCATAGCTCTGGGTATGCCCAGCTCCTGGAGTATGTCATCGTCCCAGTCCAATGTATGTATGTTAAAGATCATAGTTCTGGAAGCATTGGTGTAATCAGTTACATGCACTTTACCGCCGGTGAGACGCCAAATGAGGAAGGTGTCCACGTTGCCAAAAAGCACTTCCCCTTTTTCGGCTCTTTCTCTTACCCCTGGCACATTGTCTAGTATCCACTTAATCTTTGTCCCACTAAAATAAGCGTCAATGACTAAGCCTGTCTTTTCCCTTATGGGTTTTTCCCATCCTCTTTCCTTGAGCTCGTCACAAAACTCTGCAGTTCTACGGCACTGCCAAACAATGGCATTGTAAACCGGTTTACCAGTATTTCTGTCCCAAAGGATTGTGGTTTCACGTTGATTGGCTATGCCCAAAGCGGCAATGTCTTCGGCAGTAAGACCCGCTTTTAGCATGGCTTCCTTTGCCACATCTGTTTGACTATTCCATATATCCTCTGGGTCATGTTCAACCCAACCAGGTTTTGGAAAAATTTGTGGAAATTCTTTCTGAGCCATGCTTACTATGCATCCATTTTGGTCAAATATCATGGCCCTACTACTAGTCGTACCCTGGTCAAAGGATAAAACATATTTCTTTTGTTCCATAGAATCACACCTCTCCTCCCCATCCGCCTTGGTAAGCAACAAAATGAGAAAAAATCATAATGCACAGCGACTTTCATTGTTGTTACCTCTATTATAGATTACCAATATGCGCTGCGTTTACTTCTTTACGGGCGCTAGATGCTACTCGAAATCCCTATGCAGCCGAGCACGGCATATAATGTAGTAAGCAGTAACAAGGAGGTGACCAAGCGCATGGAGGAGGCTTTCTTCAAAGAGGGAAATGATGTGGGTGTTTTGGTCATACACGGCTTCACGGGGTCGCCAGGAAGCATGCGCGATCTGGCTCAATTCTATGCCGATCAAGGTTTCACTGTCGCTTTGCCAAGACTTGCTGGTCACGGTACAACTCCAGAAGATCTTGAAAAGCGTAAATATCAGGAATGGATAGAAGACGTGGAAAAAGCATATCAATGGCTAAAAGAGCGCACTAGTAAACGATTTGTGACAGGACTTTCTATGGGCGGTACGTTAACACTCTATATGGGCGAAAAGCACAAAGACATTACGGGGCTTATAACAATAAACGCAGCAGTAAAAATGCCAAATGAGACCTCCATGCTCATATTAGGGTCCTTGGGTATACCAAGATTTGCAAAGGGCGTAGGTAGTGACATCAAGAAAGGCATCAAAGAGCCAGCATACGAGCTTACACCGATACGGGCCACGAAGCAGCTTGCTTTATTGCTAAGACTGGTCAGAGACAATATAAAAGACGTCGATCAACCCATACTTATCTTCTCTTCCAAGGAAGATCATGTGGTACCGCCAGAGAACCAAAGATGGATTTACGAAAACGTAAGCTCACAGACCAAAGAACTTGTAACATTGGAGAACAGCTACCATGTAGCTACCATGGATTACGATTTAGAGCTCATTGAGCAAAAAAGTCTGGAGTTCATTCAAAAGTTGCTATGAGTTCCATATTACTTAAATCGCGCAGTTTAGGAGTGCTGCTAATCCACGGATTTACTTCTTCGCCTGAGCAGATGCTTCCTTTTGCCCAAGAGCTGAACAAATATGGTATCACCTGCCTTTTACCAAGATTATCTGGACATGAGAACTTACCCGATAGCTTGGCAAATGTAAAAGCCGAAGATTGGCTACAGGATGCCGAGAAAGGATTCAAACAGCTTAGGACTGAAGTAGAACATGTTGTCATAGCTGGCCACTCCTTGGGTGGAACACTAGCACTTTATTTAGCTCAGCATTATTCAAAAGAAGATGGTTTAGTAGCGGCAGGTGTTATTAATCCAGCGGTAAGGCTCACACCTGAGCAAAGACGTGCCATAACGTTTGGGCGCTTTTATGAAAAAAAGCTGGACATATCAATGAAGCCCTTCCAAGCTCTGAGAAAAACCATTGACAGTGTAAGAAATGACCTTAAACATGTCAAAGTACCAGTAATCATTTTTGCCTCTTCAGAAGATGAACTCATACCTCACGCTTATCAGCAGTGGCTATTTGATCGATTAAGAACGACGAAGTTCTTCATAACGCTGCCTCAGGAGGGACATTCGCCTTCCCCTGAGGCAGCTGAAGTCATCATTAAGACCTTCTTAGTTCTCGTTGATACCCTTCTGTAACCACTTCATCAGTTGGTTAAAGGGAAAACTCATAACCCCCGTGTAGCTGGTATCCACGAGCAGGTATGAAGGGTTTCCTCTTATGACCACCGTCAGTGATTGGCCCACATCCCACCAAGTGGGAAGCTGCTCCGAGGTTTCCACCTCAGCATCAGATGAAATTTCTTTAATTTGTACTGGAGCTAACGTGTTTACCAGAACCAGCTTAATGCCATCAGCTGTGATCTCTATGTTCTTGACTGCAGAGATTAAATAACCCGCGTTTTGGCTGATTTGCTGGTTTTCCTCCTCCAGAAGGTTGGGAAAATCACTTATTGCACCAAAGAATGCCTTTTGCTTAAGTTCAACAATTTTATTCTTCTCATTAACTGTCCAAGGTAGCACCCTGTCAGCTATTCCATCATAGCGTTCGTCCAAGAAGCTTATCTCCGGCTTAAGCAGGTCTACTTCCCTAAGGTAGGCATCAATGTCTTTGGGAAAGTGCTGATAGATGTAGGCGAATAAGTACCGTCCGTTGTCCAGCTTTGCCCAATCACAAACCACGTCGTGCCTAAAGGATGAAATTATTTTCTTCTTGGGGCTGAATTTACTTACAGTTTCACGTACCACATGCCACTGCGTAGTTTTTATCTCAATGTCTACCCAACAGTCATAGTCGTCAGCTAATGATAATGCCTCCTGTAAGGTGCAAACTTGTTGTTTCCCATTGAGTAAGTCTCTGAGCTGATCATAGCTTAACTCTTCCACGCCCACATCTATGCCATGAAGCCTCTTAAGGTTGGGATCATGAAACAGTACAGCAGTTCCATCAGTGGTTACCATAACATCAAGCTCAAAACCGTCAGCTCCTGCCTTCAAAGCCTTAGAAAAAGCTTCCAGGGTGTTTTCTGGCCAGAGCAAGGATGATCCCCTGTGCCCCAGAAGTAAAAACTGCTTAGTAGTGTCCTTCACACTATGCTCCATGGCCATGCTCCAGACTATGCCTATTTACAAAAATGAGTAGGGCCGCCAAAAGCTCCAGCGTTACGGAAACTATGACCATGAGCGTTGGAGAAAAACCATAAATGATGCCCATCACAAAACTTCCAGCGAACCAAGCCAGGCCATAGACGGTGTTGAAAAACCCGTAAGCCACTCCTCGCCTCTCTGTAGGTATCATCTCTGCCAGTGCAGCACGCATCACAGACTCTTGCGCTCCCATACCAATGCCCCAGAGAACCATACCAATGACTGGACCCCACCATACATGGAGTAAGAATGCAAAAGGTGAGAACAGCGCAGCAATTAATGCTGAGACACCAACCACACTGACCCCAGCTCGGTCAAACCATGCACCGAATACGAGCGCAGACAAGGCATCTATCCCCATGGCTTTTTTTTTTCAAGCAGAAGACGGCATACGAGATGGACGGGTGACTGGAGTTCAGACGTGTGCTCTTCCGATCTTAAGTGGGTAATCAATGTAACCTGCTCCAATGAGCGCCACAGCACCTAAGTAAATCCAGAAAGCTTTCGAATAACCCTTCGTTTCTATACCTTTATATGCTGGTTCAAACTCCTGTGGCCTTGGATAAAGAAATCTTGCCGTTACCACAAGAATCATGGCAAGAATGGCTGGTATGCCCAAAAACAAGAACGCGTCCCTGTAACCCAGGTTGCGGGCAAGCACGATACTCACAAAAACAGGCCCTGCTACAGCCCCAATCTGGTCCATGGCTTCGTGCAAGCCAAATCCAAAGCCGCGACCTACTTGCTTCGTGGCTTGAGAAAGCATGACATCTCGCGCAGGGGTGCGTAGCCCTTTACCAAGCCTCTCTAAGATGAGAAGCAGAACAGCTATTTGCCAGTTGCCCACAAATGCCAGCAATGGTATGGCTAATAGGTTAAGTGCATATCCCACAATGGTTAGGAGCCAGTAACGGTGGGTTCTATCTGCCCAATAGCCTGAGACCAAGCGGAAAGCGTAACCAAGCATTTCACCAAAGCCCGCTGCGAATCCCACCACGGCACTGCTTGCTCCCAACAGACCCAGATAAGGGCCAGTGACGCTACGGGCTCCTTCGTAGGTAACATCGGCCAGCAGACTTACTAACCCTAAAAGTATTATGAAATAAAAAGCTCCACGTTTTAGGTTCTTACTCTCAGTATTGTTCAACTCTATACACCTCCATTCGTTGGTCAGAGTTCACAAAGCCTTTTCATACCATTTTTAACCATTCAATTGTTACAGTATTCAAGCATGCATTAACCCGCACTTAAATCATTTCCAAGCGGCCAAACAATTGTTGTTGAGATAGCTAATAGTGGCAAGAGAGCGCGCCGACTCCAAACTGAAACCATAGAAAAGCAGATTTCATGCCACATAAGACTGTAGCTAAAACACTTATTCAACCAAACGCAAAAACACCACAAGCATGTGTAAGTAAGCGAGCAGGTCATAAGCACCTTCGCATCTGCGTGGAGAAATCACATTGGCAACTACCACACTGTAGAGGGAGATCGCCTCTGACAGCGGAAGAAAATGAAGTCACATCCACAGCCTTAGTTTTACCAAAGTACTTCCGCAAGTCTTTAATCTCTAGTATTGATATCAACCTTTGCCTCCTGCAATCTTGAAATGTCTTCTTTGGACGCTACTTAGTAACAATATCACCCTTTCTCACGTTTGAAAGGCAAATAAGTGACAGTAAAAAGAAAATCAATGCATAGGGGAACATGACGTATTTACTTTTTGCCAGATCGGAGATAAAGCCAATAAGTGGCGGAGAAACAATTGATGCAGCTTGGGAAGAAAAGTAATACAAACCGGTAAACGTACCAACCTCAGCAAGAGAGCCCATGTCCACCACCGTGGGTAGCGAATTAATGTTAATCATGGCCCAACCCACACCTGCCATTGCAAACAGTAAGTTCAACCATAGAGCATTTCTGGTAAACATGATGCCAGTTACCGCGAGAAGCATAAAAACCAGTCCAAAGGACATGACACGTTTTCTACCAAACTTGTTTGCCAACCATCCAGCAGGTAAAGCAAAAACCATGAAAACCAAAGACATGACGCCAAGATTTAGTTTAGCGAGGTTTTCTGCCACTGTAGGATCCATGCCTGATTCCAAGCTCATGTAGACCACATAGAACGTTTCCACTGCGTTGTAAGCGATGAACCACAGGAAAATTGCCAAAAGCATGAACCACAAGTCCTTGTGTTCTTTATTCAGAAGGGAGCCAATGTTCTTCCACCAAGGTGTTTCTTCAGCTTGCGACTTGTAATAAATGGCATCCCGTGGCTCATTGATGGCCTTGTAGACAACAAATGCTGCCACAAGAGTGATAACAGCCGCAATACCAAAACCCAATGGGCGGTTCTGGCTGCTTATTCGACCAATACCAAAATACACCAGCAGAGACCCTAAACCCCCCATAAAGTTAATGACACCGTTAGCAGGTGAACGCTGCTCAGGTGGAACAATGTCAGGCATGAGTGCAATGACAGGGCCTCTGCTCACTGCAGCCGATATGTTCATGACGATGACAGTAATCATGAAAATGACCAGCCCCGTCGTCGATGTACCAAATAACAAGGGAATCCATGGAACCAGTGCAAAGAATACAGCCATGAGCGGCATACCAGTTATGATAAAAGGCATGCGTCTTCCAATTTTGGTGCTGACTTTGTCTGAATAAGCAGCGATAATGGGTATGAGCGTAACTGCAAAGATGTTATCGATATTCATGATCCAACCGGTGGCAAAGTTGCTCATACCAAATTGACTTTGAAGTATGACAGGTACATCAGCATTGTACAAAGCCCATACCACCGAAATACCCATAAAACCAAACCCCAGTAGGAAAAGCTTCTTGTAATCGATTTTCATTCCCTTACCTCCTCTGGCCGTGTTGAACGCGCCTTTTTCACCTCACGTGAACAGCACAATACTATATTCACCCATTCTAAACCTGGATTAGCCTTAATAAGTAAAAACATAGTGTCATAGTAAAGAGACCTCACTATAAGAAAGAACAGGTGTTCGACTACCAATGATGCATTCACTGGACATCCTCACGAATCTTTTCGGTCTTTGCAAGAACCATGAAAACGAGAGCAAGAAAAACAAAAACAAGCGTTAGCTCAAAAACAACGCTTCGACTTCCCACTAAGTCAGATGCAAATCCTATCAATGGAGCTGATATGAGGTAAGCAATTTGAGAGGCAAATAAGTAGAAAGCCGTAAAAGTACCATTTTGTGTTGGTTTAGCCATATCCATAACTGCGGGATAGGAATTAATACCGACCATGGCCATGCCAACACCCGCTATGGCGAAATAACCTCGTGACGTTACCGGGCTTCCAGCGAACATGATACCGGATACTGCAAAACCAGTAAGCAGAAGACCAAGTATCATGACGCGCTTGCTGCCAAATCTTGCTCCGAGCCAGCCCGCGGGAACAGCAAAAAAAGCGAAAGCTGAAGACATAATCCCAAGATTAAGTTTCGCCAACGTTTCAGCGATGGCTTCAGGAAATCCTGACTCCATGGCAACGAATACAACGTAAAAAACCTCTATGCCGCTTACTGCCATAAACCAGAGAAAAACACCGAACAACTCCAGCCAAAGGCTAGTATATTTCGGGTTCATGACCGTTTGAACCTCATGCCACCAACTGCCGCTATTGACCAAAGGCGACACGCGAGGAACTTCTTTTACGTAAGAACCTACCACCAAGGCACAGAGGAGAGCTACCGCAGATGCCATAGCGAAGCCAGCAAATCTGTTGTAACTGCTAATGTGTCCGATACCAAAATAAACCAAAATAGAACCCAAACCGCCCATAAAGTTCAGAAACCCGTAAGCAACAGAGCGTTCCCTTGGTTCAGTAACGTCACACATTAGAGCCATAAATGGTCCCTTAGCTACACCCAGAAAAACATTAGTTAGTATTAGCATGAGTATGAACACTAAAAGTGAACAAGTACTACTGCCCAGTACCATCGGTATCAACGCACTTAGAGCAAAGAAGAAAGCCATTAATGGCATGGCTGTCAGAAAAAAAGGCAATCGTCTTCCAGTTCTCGTTCGTACGATATCAGAATATGCCGTAACAATGGGCATGAAAGCCACTGCGAAAAAAGTATCAATGTTTATGACCAATCCTGTAGCAAGGTTGCTCAAGCTAAATGTTTCTTCCAACATCACTGGAACATCTGCTTCGTACAAACTGAATATGACCGAAATTCCCATGTAACCAAGACCCATCAAGAAGTATTTCGCGTAGGTTCCTTTCATGCCATCTACCTAAAAATCGCCCTCTAACGCTGGATAACGTTTACCGGAACAGACCTCGCATTGGGGATTTTCAGCAATGTAGAGTTGACTCCATTGGTTTTGCCAAAGATCGAAAACCATGAGCCTCCTTTCCACTTTATCCGAGGCGCCTGTGAGTACTTTTATGGTCTCGGCAGCCATGAAAGCGGTGACCACACCTAAAATAGGGCTTATTAGCCCTCCTGTGGCGGCTGTGGGTGCGTTAGAAACATCAAGGCTGTCTCCCACTACGTCGCGCAAACAAATCTTTTCATCAGGAAGGAACATTTTCGACATGCCATAGGCGCCAGCAACACTACCAAATGCAAAAGGGATTCCATTCTTCTTGGCCACGTCGTTCATTACAAAACGTGCTTGATAATTGTCCGTCCCATCCATGATTACGTCAAAACCCGTAAGAAGACTCTCAGCATTTTGGCCAGTGAGTTTATCTTCCACCGGCTCCAAGGTTACCTCACTGTTAATTCGTCTCAAGTGTGTATAAGCACATTGCACTTTGGACTTTCCCACATCACCTTCGTCGTACAAAATCTGCCTTTGGAGATTTGATAGCTCAACAACGTCAAAATCAATCAACCTAAGACGACCCACGCCTGCTCTGACTAAGTACTGAGCAATAAAAGTTCCTAAACCGCCCACGCCAACTAAAACAACACTACTTTTGCTAAGCAGCTTCTGGCCTTCCACCCCCAGTGGGGGAAACTTTTCCTGAACCACATACCGTTCGTTCACAATTAGTCCTCCTTAGGAGAGGAGTTCATGCTCATACTATTTCATTTTAGTGGATCTATAATATTTTTATGGCAACAAAGATTGCACATGCGTACCCGGGACAAGGTGCACAGTTCCCTGAAATGGGAAAGTACCTTTCAAGGAAGGCATTGCAAATTGCTACTGAAAGCTTCCAAAAGTTAATAACTGCTTTGGAAAAACAAGATAAAGAAATACTCACAGAAACAGAATTCGTACAGCCTGCTGTTTACCTAGTAGAAGCGTCCCTCATGGAAAAGCTGCCATCTCCATCCCTAGTCTTAGGGCATAGCTCAGGAGAATATGCAGCCTTGGTGGAAGCCAGAGTTTGGGATGTTCGAACTGGATTTGAAATCATAAGAGCTAGGGGCCATTTCAGCGCTTCCTTCGCACCCAAGGGTTTCATGGTGCAAATCCCCTCAAACAGCAGACAACAGGTGCTTGGAGAATTCAAGTCCGTATACTTGGCTGCCATTAACAGCGAAGACCGAGTAGTCGTAGCAGGTGTTGAAGCTGATTGGAAAAAGTTGAAAGAGTTTCTAGAAGAAAACCACGTGGAATACACATTGCTACACGTGTCAGCACCTTTTCACACACCCTACATGGAAAAAGCCGCACAAAGGCTACGTTCCTTCTTGGAAATCAATCCGGGCAAAATGCCTGCCATATCTGTCTACCTGAACGCCCTAAAACGCGTGGTACAGAGTTATGATGATGTAATCGAAGGTTTAACTCTTGGTCTGACAAAACCTATCAACTGGTTGGAAACCCAAGAGTACCTAAAGAAAAGTGAAATAAGCACATTGGTGGAAGTGTACCCACGCCCCTATTTAAGCAAATTTACCTCCTTTCCAACCTATAACGTGTCGGAGTTCTACCATTTGACTTTGTAACATTTCACCCCCCAGGTGCATCTAATAGTATTGAGGTGATGAAACGTGCAAAAAATGGCTCATCTTTTTCCAGGACAAGGCATACAGAAAGTGGGCATGGGAAAGTACTTCAGTAGAACAGTAGAAAACTTATTAATGGCTGAAGATCCCAAGCTGCTGGAAGTTGCCTGGGTAGGCCCTCAAGAGGAACTAAATAAGACCATTAATGCTCAACCAACTATAACCTTAATGCAAGTGTCGCTGGCAGAAGACTTAGACAAACCAGATTTGGCTGTGGGACACAGTTTGGGGGAATACGCAGCACTTTGGGAGGCCGGGGTTTGGAATTTGCAATCCTTGTACAAGGTTGTAAAAGCACGTGGATACTACATGCAAGAACTCTGCCCAGATGGGTGGCTAATTGCACTCAGGGACAGAGAATCTGCAGATTTTGTAGTAAACGCATTCAAGGGAAGAGTTTTCTATTCGAACATTAACAGTCAAAGGCAGGTACTTGTGGGAGGTATCATCGAAGATTTGCCCGCAGTAGAAGCTACATTGAAGGAAGAGCGTATTGCCTATAAGAGGATACAAGGAAACAAGCCCTTCCACACACCTTATTTAGAAATGGCTTCAAAAGCTTTCTACGAATTCCTTCTCACTGTTGAAGGCAAGGACCCCGAATTTGATGTGTACTTGAACATTGCAGACGATGTAGTAACAAACTACGGGGAAATTGTTAAACTCTTGGCAGAATCTCTCGCAAAGCCAGTAGATTGGACAAGAACTGTTGCCTTCTTAGAAAGCAGGAACTTTGACATACTTGTGGAAATCAACTTGGAACCATTGCTGGCCAAACTCACCGGTCAGAAGGTGGTATTAGTTCATGAACTGGCAACTCTGTGAAAAAACGTTTGCCATTGTAGGAAGTGGCGATATCGGAAAAGCCACAGCTCAAGCTCTAGAACAAGAAGGTGCCAAAGCCATACTGCTTAGTAGAAAAAGCCAACATTATTTGGATGTCACTGACGAAGAATCTTTTAAGCAGTATGGATCGTGGTCCAAGATATTGGATGGATTGGTATATACTGCAGGCATAACGGTGGACAAACCAGTAGGACTCCTCACATTGGCTGATTGGCAACGAGTCATAGAAACGAACCTGACCGGTGCATTCCTAACAGCCAAACATTTTTACATGGCCTTAAAGCCAAACAGCAGTGTGGTATTCTTGAGTTCCATAGTAGCTCAGTGGGGAAATATTGGACAAGCAGCCTACAGTTCTTCTAAGGCAGGTTTGGAAGCCCTGATGAAAACACTGGCAAAAGAATGGGCAAGAAAGGGTATCAGGGTCAACGCCATAGCGCCAGGTTTAGTTAACACCAAAATGACAACAGAGTTGCCTCAAATGGTCGTCGATGGCTTTACTCAGCACACACTGCTAAAGCGATTGGCTGAACCTGAAGAGGTGGCAAATGTCATCTGTTTCTTGCTCTCACCTCTGTCTTCCTTCATGACTGGGCAAGTCATTTACGTAGACGGAGGCTTTTTTACTGCGTGATTCAAGTGCGTTAATACTATCGAGATAAAAACTAAAAAGAAAAACAAGGAGGTTTGAAAAAACATGATGGAAATGGTAAAGAGCTTATTGGAAGAAAATGGTTACCCAACAGAGGGCTTGACTGAGGAGACCAGTTTTGAAAGCTTGGGTGTGGATTCCTTGGGTTTGGTGGATCTAACCCTTTCTTTGGAACAGAAGGGCTATACAATTCCCGAAGAAAAGCTATCGGAAATCAAGACCGTGGGCGATCTGCTCCGGGTGCTAGGTGGTAATGCATGAAAAGAATCGTAATCACCGGAGTAGGTGTGGTAACACCCTTCGGCGTAGGCCTGCAAACGTTCAAAGAAGGCATTTTTGCAGGACGAAACGGCATAAAACCCATAACCAGATACAGTGATCTGCCGGTGAAATATGCAGGGGAAGTGGATTTTGATCCCCTGCAGTACTTTGATAAGAAAGATGTCAAAAGATTGGATCGCTTCACTCAGTTTGCCCTGGTGGCAGCTCGAGAGGCAATAGAGGCTGCTCAGTTAAAGGATGTAGATCCATACACGGTGGGAGTGGTTTTCGCATCTGGCATGGGCGGCCTGGAGTACTTGGAAAGCCAAATAGTGAACCTGTACACAAAGGGTCAAAGAACAGTTTCGCCTTTCACTGTTCCAGCTTCCATCATTAACATAGCAGCTGCAAACATTGCCATAGAACACGGTTTTCATGGCCCCACGTTCGCTCCCACTACAGCATGCGCAGCTTCCTTAGATGCCATCGGACAAGGATACACCTTGCTGCAACAAGAAGAAGACCTAAACGCAGTACTAGTTGGAGGCTCTGAAGCCAGCATTACTCCCTTGGGTATCACTAGTTTCCACAATATGAAAGCGCTATCACCGTTGAATGAACCCACTGCATCACGACCATTTGATAAAAGGCATTCCGGATTTGTTATGGGAGAAGGCGCTGGTGCTTTGGTTTTGGAAAGCTTGGAACATGCACTAAAGCGCGGTGCTAAACCATTAGCCGAAGTAGTAGCCTATGCTGCCACCTGCGATGCTTATCACGTGACAGCTCCAGACCCTTCTGCTGAGCCTCAAGCAAGAGCTATAGAAAAAGCATTAAAGAGAGCAGGCATAGCACCAGCACAAATTGACTACGTATGTGCTCATGGAACGTCTACTCCATTAAACGACGTTATTGAAACCAAAGCAATAAAGCAAGCTTTAGGAGATCATGCTTACGAAGTACCTGTAAGCTCCGTAAAATCCATGATAGGACATTTGCTGGGGGCATCAGGCGCCGTGGAAACGGTAGCAACTGTGTTGGCTTTGCAAGAACAAATGGTGCCACCCACGATAAACTTCCAGGAACCTGCCGAAGAGTGTGACCTTTACTACGTGCCAAACAAAGCCGAGAAAAGAACTATCAACTATGCTCTAAAGGAGTCATTGGGTTTCGGTGGTCATAACTCCGTATTGGTGCTGAGGCGCTATGAAGGTTGAACATGTGCTCATTGAAAAAGTAAAACGTGGTGATCCGAAAGCTTTTCAGGAACTCTTTAGTCGTTTTGAGCGCGATATTTACACGTTAGCATACAGACTGCTGGGAAACCGAGAGGACGCTGAGGATGTGACCCAAGAAGTAGCGTGGATCTTGTGGTCCAAGATAAAGTCCTTCAGAAACGAATCCAGCTTGAGCACATGGCTCTACCGCGTAACAGCAAACACTGCTCTTCAACTTCTTAGAAAAAGGCGAAAAATCATTTATGTTGAGCCCAGTGCTCATACAGCAGAGGACATGCATCTCATGTTAGAAATGGCTGTCATGGACTTACCAGAAAATCAACGCACACTCATAGTTCTGCGTGACATCTATAACTTCCCCATGAAAGAGATCGCAAGAATGTTGGACATATCAGAGGAAAACGTGCGAGTGCAACTCCATAGGGCTCGGAAAGCCTTAAGAAAGAGATTAGAAGGAGGTGAGAACGGTGGAATGCAAAGAAGTAGTGGAACTAATACCAGCCTACGTAAAGGGCGAGCTGACGAGAAATCAAATGAATGAGGTCTCTGAGCACCTGCAAAATTGCAATAGTTGCTATGAAGAAGCTGAGAAATGGGAAGAGCTGTTTGCCGAACTTCGAAGTTTGGTTAGCTACACCCACAAGCCAGAGAAGAAAGTAGCACAGTTAACCAGAGGTAAGACATCTTCCTTAACACCGTGGATAGTTGGCGGTGTTGGTTTGGGTGTGGGCGTACTACTAGCAGCAGGAGGTGCCTTGCTTTGGAGGAAAAAATGATACCCCTTCCCCACCGCTGGCCATTCTTGTTTGTTGACAGCTTTAAGGCGGAAGGGAATATGTGTGAAGCGCAGTATTATGTGGACCCTAACTTACCCTTTTTTCAGGGTCATTTCCCCGGTTATCCTATCTTTCCAGGTGTACTGCACGTTGAAGCCATGGCTCAGACGCTGGGGCTATTGGTTAAAACACCTGGACTACCACTACTGGCACGAATTGAGCAGGCTAAATTCATGCAGCCCATTTTCCCAGGTGACAACATTACCATAAAGGCGAAGCTGGAAAACGAAAAAGCGGGCTTCTATTTTGGAAGCGGACAAATTTTCAAAGGGGATACGCTGGTTAGTGAAGCGAAAATAGTTTTTAAGGTGGCGGTGGAACAATGATCTCTTTAGAAGAACTACTTAGCATTGAATATCCCATCATACAAGGTGGCATGGCACGCGTTGCAAAAGCACCACTGGTGGCAGCAGTGAGTGAAGCTGGCGGCTTAGGAGTACTAGGCGGCGCTGCTATGACACCTGAAGAACTCAGGGATCAAATTCGCGAAGTCAGAAGAAACACATCTAAACCTTTTGGCGTGAATCTGATGCTTCAAAGCGAGTTCTGGCAAGACCAAATAAAGGTCGTGCTGGAAGAAAAGCCTCCAGTGATTACTACGGGAGCAGGGAATCCTTCCAGTTTCATGAAAACCCTCAAAGAAAAAGGCATCAAAATACTGCCTTTGGTTGGTTCTGCAAACCAAGCACTTTTGTTGGAGAAAGCTGGTGCTGACGGAGTAATTGCCGAAGGTAAAGAATCGGGTGGGCACATTGGCGATGTGACTACCATCGTACTGGTAAACGCAGTTCTTAAGTCAGTTACGAACATTCCTGTCATAGCCGCAGGCGGCATAGTAGATAAAGATAGTTACCGCGCCATGAGAGCCATGGGCGCAGCAGGCGTTCAAATGGGTACGCGTTTTGTAGCCTCTGAAGAGGCACCTATTAGTTCTGCATACAAGGACGTGGTGCTAAAAGCTAACGAACGGTCCACTGTGGAAGTGGGCAGACGGTTCAAACACGCTGTGCGCATATGGAGGAACCAGTTAGCACAAAAGCTTATTGAGGCAGAATACAACGGTGATGAAGAAACGTTTTCCAACCTCATGCTGGGAGCTCTTATCAGAGCGGTTGAAGGTGACTTAGAAAACGGTGCTTTCATGATGGGGCAAAGCGCCGGATTAATAAAAGAGATCCTGCCCGTTAAAGACATAATAAAATCCATAGCAGCATAACCTTGCAAAACCTTCTGAACTATGGCGCATAAGAATGGGTGCACATGGGTATAAAACATGTGGGCAATGAGAGAACCATGTGTTGCCTAAGGAGGTGTTGAAACATGCAATGGTTAGTCGGTTTACTTGGTATTTGGTATTTGCTATCTCCTTGGATCTTTAAGGCAGCATCTGCAGCAATGTGGAATGGAATTATCGTCGGTATCATAGTAGCAATTTGCGCTTACATGTTCCCAGCTGAGAAATCATGGCAAAAATGGCTTGGCGTATTAATGGGCATTTGGGCAATAATAGCGGCATTCTTCTTAACACAGGGTGCAGGTTACATGTGGAACAACATCATTGTTGGTATCCTAATGGCCATCGCAGGTTTTGCTGCACTTGGTGGAAATCAGTAACACCATAGCTTCCCTAAAGGCTTAGGAAATTGATTAGGGGCTCCCCATACGGGGAGCCCCTTTTTGTTTGTTGTTTTGACGTTCTTTTTAAGCTTTTCCCGAAGAACCAAGCATTTTCATTCTGTCTCTTACTACTTCAGTAACAAAATCTTTAGCTTCTCCGAAGTATTTCCTGGGGTCGAACTCTTTTGGATTTTCAGCCAAATGCTTCCTTAAACCAGCCAAGAAAGCAATCCTGAGGTCCGTATCGGTGTTGACTTTGTTAATACCTCTCTTAACGGCTTCCTGAAGCACTTCATCAGGAACACCCTTAGCACCTGACAGGTCAGCACCGTATTTTTCAGCAAGTTCAACCCACTGGGCAGGCACACCACTTGCTCCATGAAGTACGAGTGGTAGTTGGGTTAGTTCCTTTACCTTGGAAATCCTTTCATAATCAATCTTTGCTTCGCCTTTGAACTTGAAAGCGCCATGGCTTGTCCCTACCGCCGGAGCTAAGAAATCTACTTGAGTTTCAGTAACAAACCTCTTAGCTTCATCTGGATCCACCAAAACGCTCTCGGCACTGGCAACGTTGTCTTCAATGCCCATTAATCGTCCGAGCTCGGCCTCCACAGCCACACCAGCAGCATGTGCCACTTCCACAATTTGGCGAGTAATTCTGATGTTTTCCTCCAAAGGCTTGTCGGAAGCATCAATCATGACAGAAGTAAATCCTGCCTTTATAGCCGCCATGATGTGTTTAAGATCGTGGCCGTGGTCTAAATGAAGGGAAATGGGCACAGAAACAGCATCTGCGTAACGGCGAACCATGTCAGCTAAGATAAAAGCTCCTTTTTCTACGTCGCCATCACCAGCATACTTCAAGGCTCCTTCTGAAGCCTCAATAATGGCTGGCGAATTTTCCATAACTGCGGCTTTTACAATGGCTTGTATGAACTCCAAATCGTTAACGTTAAAAGCGCCTACACCGTAACCTTCGTTATGTGCTTTGCTTAGAATGTCTTTAGTTTTTGCATATGGCAATTAAATCAACCTCCTTTCGCTACAAACAAAAAACCTGTTCTTACTCCATTCTACTCATGAGTTTTGCAAAAACCAGTGCATCTTTTGTTAAATTTTCAATCTTGGCATACTCATCAGGTTGATGCGCAAGCTCATCAATGGTAGCCCAAACCACAGAGGGTATACCAACCCTGCGTAAAGGTGCTGCGCAGGTACCGCCACCAATACCGCCAACTTTCGGTTCGATGCCTCGCGTTTCCTTGATAACGCTGGCAAGAGTCTTTACCAAGGGGTGCTCTGGATCAGTGGGAGCCGGAGCATCGCTCCGCTGTATAATCTCCAACTGTATACGCACCTTGTATTCGTACTCGAAGTATGTTCTTATTTCATCAATGATTCTTAGTATGTCATCCAAATTCTCATCAGGCAGAATTCGCATGTCCATGTAGAAAACATCGCTTCCCGGTATGGTGTTGATGTTCTCCACGTTCGCTTCTTTCTTTGTGATTTCAAAGGTGCTAAATGGTGGCTCAAACAGTTCGTCTCTGTCACTGAAATTGTCATGTAGAGCTTCATCCACTGACAAAGCAAACATCATACCAATCTTGTGAGCGTTTATGCCACTTCCAGGCATGGACGCGTGGGTCTGCTTTCCCATGACCTTGAATTTCAGCCACATCATGGATTTTTCGGCTACTTCGATAAAAGAACCCTCACTGTCCCCTGAGTCTGGGACTACGGCCATGTCAGTAGACTTAAAAATACCTTGCTGAATGAGGTAAATGATACCGTACTCTGAGCCGGTTTCTTCATCTGCCACAAAAGCTAGTCCAATATTCACATTGGGCTTTATACCGGCTTCAATCAAGGCTTTCACTGCGAACAAGCTGGTAATCACTGCTTGACCGTTATCTTCAGCTCCACGCCCATAGATCTTTCCATCTTCCACGTGAGCTTCAAACGGATCATGACTCCATAAGCTGGGATCACCTGCTGGCACAGTATCCAAGTGTCCTATGAACCAAAGGGTTCTAGACGTGTCCTTGCCGGGCAGCACAGCTAGCAGGTTGGGTCTTCCTTCAGGCACCAACGGATCAGGAGCTACAACTACCTTCGTATCCAAGCCCATTTCTTTCAGGATGGGTTCCAAGAACTTCACTCTGTCCCATTCGCTCTGCCCTTCACCAGAACGCACATTCACAGCTTTAATACTGACTAACTTGGACAGCGTTTCCACCATCTCTTGCTCGTAACTCTTTACTAACTCCTCTAAATCTTTCATATGTGTTTTACACCTCCTTGTAAACTCTAACAAAAACGTTCATTTCCTGTTGAAGCAACGAATAACCAGTCTTTTCTTCGTAGTGTGAAAGTGGCATGACCACACCTTTTTCATCCAAGATGAGCACCTCGCCACGATCCATGGGACTAATAAGGCTAAGTTTCTCAGGTACGTCAATATGGCAAGGTGCATGCAACAAATAAAGCTCTTCTAAAATCTGGCTCTGCTGGTCAGCCTTTACAATTCTTTCTTCCACCACCTTCCACAACTTTCTTCGGAGAAGCTGGTCATAAATCTGCGCGCTCTTACCGCCTTTTATCTTCACTAAACCCAAGAGGGTAGGCTCATCTAGGTTGCTAAACTCTTTCACACTTCGATAGCCATCTAGAAGCCCTTCCTCAATGGCTTCCGTGATCATGAGTTGCATCATAAGCTCAGCAGCCCTGCTGGTTTTGTGGTAATACACATTCTTGTACATGAGAAAACGCCCCAGTGTCAGACCATAGATATTGTCCACAACTTTTGCCCTGTACACCAGCTGACCATCCACTAGAAGTGCATTACCTGTGAGCCTGAAAATATCCACTGTGTTAAACGCACTAACACCAGTAAAGTATGCATCTCGAGTTATAAAGTCCAACCTGTCGGCACCCATGGGACCATCAACAATGTGAGCTCTGTAGTCTTCGTTCTTTACAGCTGAAATGGTTTCCTCAAAAGCCCATTGCACGTAATCCCTCGCATTATCAAATCCATAAATGTGCGATTCCCTCTCCAAGCCCTGCAAAAGCTTGGCAGAACACTGATCAAGCAGGGTACTACCAATTAGCTGCATTATGCTCATGCCAATCTGCTCATGGTTCATACCTAACCAGCTAGAAGCTGCATCTTCAAAACAGTGACTAAAGGGACCATGACCAACATCATGCAAAAGGGCACATAGCGCTGTGATCAAATAATCCTCTGGACTTAGCTCCAGCGCATCAGCGTAAAGCTTTGCCACATTCATGGTTCCTAAAGAATGTGAAAAACGTGTGTGGACAGCAGCTGGGTACACAAAAGGGGCTCCAGCCAGTTGTGTTATCCTTCTTAGCCTTTGGAAAGCCACATGATCCATAATGGCAGCTTCTAAGAAGTTCAACCTTATGTCACCGTAAAGAGGATCTCGAATAACTTTGGCAACTAACGGCCTCACAATTTCATTATATTATGCAATAAGTGAGATAAACTGTTCTTGAGGTGATGCGTGAATGGATCCCGCAAAAAAGGTTTGGGGGCTTTTGTCTTCAATGGATCGTTTACAAGGAACTGCTGGGCTAATTGAGGCTGCAGAAATCATTTCACAAGAAGCTTCTAATTTAGAGCTAGATGTAGTCGCACGTACTTACCAATACGACGGGAAAGAAACCATTATGGGATTGACCATGCCTCTGGGCTGGGAACTAACCGATGGATACTGTGAACTGGTAAGTCCCCATAAGGAGCTGCTTTGTTCCACTCAGGAACATACACTGGCTGTAGTGCCTTACTCACCTGGTGGAACAGCTGAGGGCTCTTTGGTAATTCCTTTGCCAGATTGGTCAAATACCACCGGAAAGATAGTACTCACTGATGAGGAACCGCTAGTGGCTTTGTACAAAGCATCAGAAAAAGGCGCATTGGGCGTTATATGGTACCAAGAACGCGATATAGATGCTTACACCTACAGGGGTTTGTTTCTAAATGAGAGTCACTTAAGGGAACTAAAAATGATTCCCATGGTACAAGTAAAACCCAGTATTTCAAGGAAGCTAAAAAGGCTACTAAACAGCCAAAACAATGTGGAAGCACACTTGGAAGTAAAAAGCTCTTTTAAAGTAGAAAAGATGCCCGTAGTTGAAGCCAGACTGAATCCCTCTGAGAAAGCAAATATTGTGCTAACTGCTCACTACTGCCATGTGGGTCCGGGCTCCGATGACAATGCCTCAGGTAGTGCTGGCTTGATCCGAGTAGCGGAAAGACTCGTTAAGAACCCGCCAAGAAACTTCGGAGTTATCTTCCTATGGGTTCCCGAACACTACGGCACAGTGCAGTGGTTAGAAAAGGATGCTACCTTGCCCATGGAAGCGAATATAAACTTAGACATGATTGGTGCATCACAGCTCCTTAGTAACAGTGCCATAAACTTGAACCACAATCCATGGCCTTTGCTTCACCCGTCTGACGCTTACATGTGGTTTTACCTGCAACAACTTGCCAATCACCCATCCAATATGCTGAAGGTGGCTGAGCAGGGATATGGACTGGGATCTGACCATGCACCCTTCACTTTAAAGGGCATACCTGGTATCATGCCCATTACATGGCCCGACCGCTATTACCATTCCTCCAGCGATTACTTAGATAAAACCGACTGGAACGTGTTCGAAATGATAACAGATGCTGTCGTTATGACCATAAACGCATTGGACAAACCTGAGGAAAATATTGTCAAAGGTTGGGCTCACCACATTTATGGTACCGAACTGGCTAAGAACCCCTCTGGCGCTGAAATATTGGCTTATTTTCTCAACAGCAGGCTAAATACTGATTTTGAAACCAGCTGGCGTCCCAGTCAAGCTGCCTCTCCATTCAAGCCCGTTATGCCACTGCAGAATCGGCAAATATCCAACTTTTTGAAAGCTCGTACTTACAAAGAAAAACAAAACAATCTTGACATTCTACTAGCAGAAACCATCATCCTCAGCAAATCTATGGGTGTACATGATATTGAAGCCGTATTGAAAGCCGAGTTAGGAGTTTTTGACCAAGAGCTGTACCAAGAAGCTACTAAAGAGTTCTTAGAAAAGCTCTAGCCCTCCTTTTTCTCAAAAGTACCAGTACTGCCGCATTCTGGGCATTTTTTCGGTTTGCACTTGCCTTCTTTTTCGTAGCCGCAAACGCTGCATTTCCAAATGGCCATACACTACTCACCTCCCATACTATCTAGAAACATTCTAACTCCGGCTGTGAAATTCTTCCATTTCAGATGCTGTTATGCTGTTAGAATATTGTTTAACTACTATGCTAGGCGTCTATGTGAACACACTCGCTGTTTTGGCTGGTGCTTTTGCAGGCTTGGTTTTCATAAAGCCGCTGCAGACATATCGGCACGTCATAACAGAATCTGTGGGTGTCTTAGTGCTTGCACTGGGGATATACGGCATAAAAGACATGAACAGTCCAGCCATTGTACTCATCTCCCTATTGGTGGGTGGTCTAATTGGTGCAGTCATGGACATTGAAGGGCATTTGGGTCGCCTTACGCAGTCGCTGCAACAAAGGTTTCAAGGACAGCAGATCACTGAAGGCTTTGTCTATGCTACTACGCTCTTTGTGGTAGGTCCAATGACCATAATCGGCAGTATCAATGCTGGACTTATGAAAGATTACAGCATTCTGTTTTTAAAATCGGTGATGGATGGTTTTTCCGCTGCCGCTCTATCAGCCGCCTACGGGATAGGTGTATTTCTAAGCGCTCTCGCAGTGTTGATTGTGCAAGGAGCCATTGCACTGTTCAGTGCGCAATTGTCCTTTTTGCAGTTGCCCATGTATGTAAACGATTTTTCTGCTGTTGGCAACCTTTTGATTGCCATGATAGGGTTAAGAATGTTGGGCATTAAGGAGATAAAGGTGGGAAATTATCTCCCGGCTTTACTTATCCAGATTTTCTTGGCTTGGCTGGTTGGTGCTCTGGTATAATAGTTTAAGTGCTATGAGCTCGAAGAAACCGAAAAAACAACAGCAACAAAGCAAGAAAAACAAATCTAAGCAACAAAAAGGACTGCAACTATGGGCGCGCATTGCCATCGTAGTGTTGGTAATAGCTGCGCTGTTCTTCATATCATATGCACACCTCATACCTTTACTCTTTGCTTCAGAAGATCGCTTACCAGCCAATTACGCTTTGAACCTGAAAATACTAAACGATGTGGAACCAGCAGAAGATGAAGAAAGAAACTATATAAACGTGGAGGATGAAAACAAATGTGTGGACATGAGCTACGCCGTTCAAAGAGACAATACTCGCAGCTGGATACTTTTTCAAGGCGGTTTACCTTCAGAGCTGGGGGTAAAGTACACCCTGAGCAGCGAAACCCAAACCTCAACAGGAGAACAGTGGACACCCGTCACCATGTCCATGTCTAACATAAGAACCAGCGTCGATTTTAGTGCATGTGCATTGGAAAATGGTGGACAGCTCAAAGACACACTGCTAGTAGCAACGGCTGCAGCCAAGGTAGCCACATTCTTTGGAGTATTAGAGGAGTCTGGTGGCACTACTGAAATCGTACTTAATGCACCGCCTCAGGTAACATTCGACTTACCTTCAGTGGTAACACCAACATTCTCTTTCACGGTAACTGCCACTGACGGACCCTACTCTAAACCCACCAAGATAACTGTTTCTGCATTGATACCGCAGCCAAATGGAACTTACCTTGAAAACAATCTCTATACTACGCCTGAAGATAAAAAGTACGATGGACCTGTGACAGTTTCTGCTCACCTGGAACCGGGGAACTACGTTATACAGGTGGCAGCTAGTGACAACATGTACAACGTCAGAACTGTAACAAAGGAAATCTCTGTGAAATGATTTCCACTGATTTGCACCTGCATTCCCTATGGTCACCAGATGGCCAGGAACCTTTGTCTCACATTTTCTCAGAATGTGCTGCGAAAAATCTGACTCACATAGCCATAACGGATCACTTAGACCTTCACGACCCATCTGGTGATGAAGGTGTAAAAGACTTGGACAGGTACTTAGCTGACATTGAATACACAGGTCGTAACTTCCCCACTATGGAAATCCTAAAAGGGCTTGAAGCTGGTGTGAACAAGGATAATCTTCAGGAAACAGAATCACTTATTGCACCTCATAAGTTTGACGTGATTTTACTCTCCATACACGTCTTTAACAAAATCAATGTGGCGAAACCACTGCCATATCTGGATAGCGTCTCGTTTATAAAAGCATACCTTGAAGAAACACTTTTCTGCGTGACTCACATGGAACAGTATCAAGTCCTAGCACATTTGGACTATCCAGCGCGGTACACAGCTTTTACACTGCAAGACTACGTACAGAATGCCGATTTGGTAGAAAAAGTATTGAGGACACTAATAGAACGAAGAAAAGCCTTAGAACTGAACACAGCTCGTTTAGATAAGTCAGAGAACTTCAAAATCATGCAATGGATTTTACAGCAGTATACAAACTTAGGTGGCTACATGGTTACTGTGGGTAGTGATGCCCATAAGCTGGAAGCCATCGATAGAAACTTTGATCGTGCTGAGCAATTGCTTAGCTTGGTTGGCTTAGATAAGCTTACCGTTTTTGAGGATACACGTCCCAAGCTGATCTCTTGGACATCATACTCCGTCAAGCTTCAAGACCCTAACTACTAAGCAAGCAGTTTGCACACGTATTACCAACAAACTTAAGACAAAGCGTTTTTGTTTCGCCATTACGACCTTCGTTCCCAGTTCTCGATAGCACTGCGGTAATAAGCCACGAATTCTTCAACGCTTAGTAAAACACCTTGATAACCCATTGTTTTGCTCAGCTGCGTCACATAAGGAGGCTCTAAATTTGCACTCCTTAGTACGTCCTCTTTTGAGAAAACTTCACGTGCGGGACCATCCAGCAAAAGCTGCCCCTCACTAAGCACAATAACTCTTTGGAAACACTCGCCCACAAAATCCATATCGTGCGTAATGGTGATAACAAGTTTTCCCCTCTGCACCAACTCGTGAACGATACTCCTGATCTTTGCTTTACCCAAGTAATCTTGTGCAATGGTGGGCTCATCAAGAATGACTATGTCCGTGTCCATGGACAATATGGATGCAATGCTCACCAATTTTCTCTCAGATAGACTAAGGTCGTATGGGTTTTCCTCTTTCTTATCTACCAATGAGACAGTTTCCAAAGCCTTGATGGCATTTTTCCTCGCTTCCTCCATGCTTTGACCAATATTTAGTGGACCAAACATGACTTCGTCCAGAACTTTGTTCTTGAATATTTGGTCATTAGGATTCTGGAACACCAGCCCCACAGTTCTAGCCAATTTAGCAGCTGTAGTCTCCTTCGTATTGATACCATTGATAAAAATGTCTCCACTAATCGGTTTAAGGAGTGCCTTTAGGAGCTTGACCAAAGTGGTCTTGCCAGATCCGTTTTGTCCAATAATAGCCACACTGCCACTATTCAAGGAAAAGGTCACATTCTTTAGAACAGGTATTCCTTCTGTGTAAGCAAAGCTTACATTGTCAACTTCTATGAGGTTCACCAATCATTAGCCTCCGCATTTGTTCCAAAGTGACCGGGTACAAACCGGTGTTATTATCCTTTATGCCCAACTTTTTGGCAATAGACGTGAACACAGGTGGTTCCACACCATAACTTTCAAGGTCCGGACGCGAAAATACCTCTTCTGGTACGCCAAAGTCCACTAAATGGCCCTCGTGCAGGAGAATGATCTTGTCGGCATACTGCGCAATCTTCTCCATTTTCTGTTCAACCATGATTATGGTTATGCCTTCTTTGCTCAAACTTTGCACCGCTTTGAAAACTTCCTCAGAGCCTAAAGGGTCCAGCTGTGATGTGGGCTCGTCCAAAACAATAATACTGGGCTTCATGGCGATGATACTTGCTATGGCCAATCGCTGCATTTGGCCACCTGAAAGTTCAAAAGGATTTCTGTCTTTATACGCGTAAAGACCCAACAGTTTTAGCACATAATCAATTCTCTTAACCATCTCTTCGCGCTGGAAACCCAAGTTCTCCAAACCAAAAGCCACTTCCTCATACACCGTAAGTTTTGCAGCTGTGATCTGAGTGAAAGGGTTTTGAAACACTATACCAATATGGCGTGCCAGCTCGCTCACACTACTGCTGAGTACCTCCACGCCATCCACAACCACGCGACCACCGTAGGCACCTTTATAGAAATGAGGTACTAATCCAACCAAAGCTTCACACAAAGTAGATTTCCCAGCAAGGTTCTTGCCGATTATGCCTATGAACTCACCTTGCTCCACTTCAAAACTCACACCGCTGAGTGCCAGACGCTCCGTGGAAGGATAGCGATACTTAAGATTCTCCACCACAACAGCTTTCATACCAGCACAAACCTCGCTGCAATGGACAAAATGAGCACAACAATTAGAGTCCACTGCAGGACTCTATCTAAAGTGGAAGATTCTCTTTCGTAAAGAAACGTTTTCTTGCCAGAGGCACTAAAGCCCCTAACTTCCAGCGCCATGGCGCGTTCTCTGGTTTCCAGAAGAGAGCTCATTACCACTGGGCCAATTAGAGGCAAGAAAGCTTTTAAGCGGGTCCATAAGTTGCCCTCTGTTTCCAATCCCCTGGATCTTTGTGCATCCATGATACTGCCTACTTGGGACATCATTTGGGGTATAACCTGCAATGCCGAACTCAGCACATAACCAAAACGCGGAGATAAACCCCTCTTCACCAGGGACTGAATTAGATCAGACGGTCTGGTAGTAAGAACCAATAACGCGAAGGCAAGTAAAACATCTAAAACCCTTATGCACAGTGTTAAGGCGTAAAGCAGGCCTTCTTTGTAAAAGGTCAGCCCCAAAATGTTAATAGCGGGCGTCTTATTACCAGGCATGAATAAGCCTTGAATGATAACGATGGAAATAAGTATGAGAAAACTGAAGCCCAGAAGTGGCACTACTCTTGCAAACACTCTGGCATATAGAAGCGCCAAGCAACTTAACACAATAAAAGCAGCACCCACCCACCTAAAGGGCAGGATAACGAAGGATATTAAGACTGCAACGAGAATGTACAGAAGCTTGACCATGGGATCAAGCCTCTGCACAAATGTGTTCGTTTCAACATATAAACTTAAAACACGAGCCATGATACATCAAAAATCAGTCAAGCTTCTCCAAAGCCTCTTCTCCTTCATACATCTGGACCAACCGCTTAGGCAAGCTGGCAAAGATTAGAAAAGCGATGATTACAGTAGCCACCTTATCAGGCAAATCCACCACTAGCTCATCCAAGAAGGAGGAAAGCCAAACAGGGACACCATGTGCGATGAGATAGGCATACAGAGCATCTCCCCACACGTTTCCCGTTTGTCCACCCCAAAATATGACGTTTAGCGGAGTGGAAACCACGGCCGCCACCAGCGCCACCACCAAGCCGACTACTACAGCTCTCCACAAATTATTAATACGTCCCTTGTAAGCCATAATACCCACGGTAAGACCAATAGCAACACTTGTAAGAGCGTAAACGAAAGAAATTGGATCCATGGTTAGTCCATAAATGATGTTGTTGATTGCTCCAGATATGGAACCCACAATCGGACCAGAAAGCATACTAGCAATTACAGTTCCAATAGAGTCAAGCCACAATGGAAGCTTGAGAAGTTGTGCAAACAACTTCCCCACATAGTTAATACCTACGGCAACGGGTATAAGCACCAAAACTGGCGTGGAAAAACTAATTGACCACATGCTTTTCTTGCTCATGATACGTAATCCACCTCCTATTCCTGTACCCATTATAGACGTGAAAGGTCTTTAACAAGCATTAACGAGTGAAGTCCCCCTTGGGCGACAGCACAAAGTGCCTAATTGCCCAAGCCACTCCTCCTTCATTGTTGCTCTTGGTTACTGCCTTAGCAAATTTCTTAACCTCTTCTACGGCGTTTCCCATGGCAACAGGGAAACCCACCAGCGGCATTATATCGATGTCATTATAAGCATCCCCTATAAACATAACCTCCTCGGGTTTCACACCAAAGTGCTGACAAAGGTAACTTAAAGCCTCACCTTTTCCAGCCTTCGGTCCGAAAATCTCGTAGAAAGCTTCATCTTCCCTTGTGAGGGATTTGATAACAGTAAAGTTGTCACCGTCGCCTAACTGCCGCAGAACCCGGAGAATTCTATCTTCGTTCCCAAGCAAAGCCACTTCTGCTACCTCGTCCGAGATGAAGCTTGTAACATCTTCTACCCTGTCTAACCTAACAGCATTTCTCTTTAGATACATGCTGAAGGGACCATCATAATCTTGGTCAATGAGCATGTCTTTCTGCATGAGAAAATCTCTGTACAGTATGTAGAAAGTACCTTCTTGGCGGCAAAGATGAATTACACGCTTAGCCACATCACCGGTCAGGCCCACCTTTCTGATAACCTCACCTGAGTAGGGTCTATAAATGAAGGCACCGTTTTGAAGCACCACTGGCACATCCAGCTGTAACTTGTCAATAATCTCCTTAGCAGCACCATAGTTACGGCCGGTGACAAGCGTAACAAGTACACCGCTTTGCAGCGCCTCTTTTATGGCTTCCTCATTCTCAGCTGGAAGCGTTTTATCGTCTCGGACCAATGTTCCATCAATGTCAATGAGTACAAGCTTAATCAAGGACTTTTCACCTCCTTTTGATTGTAACATCACCCCAAAAACGTCTTTTCAAGCAAAGTAAAAACAATGGAAACCAAAACTTTTGAACACGATGGAGTATTTACTTGAGCACTTTGCTGGTGCACAATTATATAGACAAGGGCCAAAAACGCAGACAGGGCTGGACAAATATAGGAGGTGTCTTTTATAACTTGGAACAACATAGCACTAGCGGCTACTATTTAATAACCTTTCCTTCTGTTCACCACGCTATGGCTTTTGAAGACACGGCAAGAAATGGCCCTTTAGTATTCCAGCTGATTCCCGTGCCCACAGAGATTAGCTCCAGCTGCGGGGTAGCAGCCAAGGTACAGCACATCACGAAGGAAGAACTTCTACAGCTACTCAGGGAATACAAGCTATCATTTTCAGCAGTTTACTTTTATGCCGACGACGGCTTTTCTAAGCCACAGCGCGTACTTTAAGCCAAAACCCTGGTATCTCCAGACCTTTTTGTTACCCTAACTGCGTCAAAATACTCAAGTAGGGCTAATGCATCCCGTCGGCTGACGCCAAGCATATCCCTAAAGGCCCCAAGAGTGATCTGCCCGTGCTCTTTTAAGTAATCCACCAAAAGCGCTTTTGCCTCTTCCACTGCAGCTCCCGCGAGATATTCTCCACTGGGCAGTTTGACCACATCTCCTGTCTTGACCAAGAAGTGAAGTACTGGCGCCTCTGATGTAGATTTCAGAATTTCTTCTTCCTTAAGAGGCTTGAAGTGTGACACTGAAAGCTCTTTTAAGATGCGTTCTCTTATCTGCTGGTCCTTTGGAGAAAGCGTGGCAGTAAAGCCTTTCAACCAAACTACTTGTTCCCTAGCTTGGATCAACCCATCTTGTTCCATGAGCCAAAGCATTACATCAAACTGCTTGCTCTTGGCTTCCCTGAGCACCTTTTCTTTAAGCTCCTCTTTGGGCATACCATCCTTTAGAGGAAACCGTTTGTGGTAATCTTCAAGGAGCCTTCTCACTTCCTCTTTAAGCTTCTCATAGCGCTGTTTGTGGTACACATATGCACTAGTCCCGTAGTGTACTTTGACTAAGTTCTCCGACGCAGCCAAGACTTCCTCAACCACACCAAACTTCTTAGCAAGCTCATCTAGTGTCCAAGCCACACCACTCTCGTATATGGCTTTTTCTACCTGGAACGTCTTGCCTTTGTGTTCTATGTTTTGAAGTTCATCGATAATCTGGTCTTTGTAACGCTTATGCTTGCGCGCATTGGGAACTAAGACCACACCGCCTCCTATGGTTTCCATGGGAGAGTAGCTGCGAAGGACAAATCGATCACCATAAAGCACACATACAAACGACTCCAGCTGCATCTGGGCATAACAGCTTTCACCAGCACTGAGTTCGTCCCTGTCTAGGAGTACAACCCTGCCCATGACCTCAGAGGCACCCACATAGAACCTTATCCGGGACCTATTCTTAAGTGGTTTTACATTGTTCAGCAGGGTGAGCTTGACATCCAAAACGCGAGACGGTGCCAATGCGCCCTTGGGGGCAATAACATCACCACGTTCCAACTCTTCCACTTTTACGTTGGACAAGTTCACAGCAGTACGTTGACCTGCATAAGCAGCTTCCACGGGCTCTCCGTAAACTTGTATGGAGCGTACCCGAGAGCTAAGCATCTTGGGATAAACAACTACCTCGTCGCCCACCTTCAGAGTGCCAGAGATCATGGTGCCAGTAACCACAGTTCCGTGACCTTGCACAGTGAACACGCGGTCAATGGGCATCCTGAAAATACCATCATGGCTACGCTCTTCAATGGACTGAGCAAGGTTATCCAGCTCTGCTACAAGTTTGTCTAAACCCTTACCAGTAGTGGAGGAAACAGGCACGAAAGGTGCATTTTCCAGCACAGTTCCTTTGAGCACTTCTCTAACTTCTTCCTCAACCAATGTTAGCCACTCGTCATCCACTAAATCGCATTTTGTGAGAACAACAATACCCTTTTTTACATCCAATAAAGAGATGATCTGCAGATGTTCTACCGTTTGTGGCATGATACCTTCATCAGCCGCTATAACCATCATAACAATGTCGATACCGTGGGCACCCGCCAGCATGTTTTTGATGAATTTCTCATGACCTGGAACATCGATAATTCCAGCCCTTATACCAGAAGGAAGATCCAAATAGGCAAAGCCTAAGTCCGTGGTCATACCACGTAGTTTTTCTTCTTTGAGCCTGTCAGTGTCTTTACCTGTGAGAGCTTTTATGAGTGTGGTTTTCCCGTGGTCGATGTGACCAGCTGTACCAATAATTACATTTTTCATACGCAGGAAACAATGTCTTGAAGGGCATCAAAAATGACCTGAAAATCTTCGTCCAGCAGTGTGCGCACATCCAAGATAACCTTGTTCTCCACAATGCGCGATATGATGGGTATGTCCCGCTGGCGCAGTCTACGTTCCAGCTCCACTTCGCTCATGGAACCAACTTCCACTGACACACCGAAAGAAGGCAGTTGCTGGCCTGGTAATGAACCGCCACCAGGAGCTGAATTTACCTGTACTACGCAGCAGTTAACGTCCTTAATAGTACTCAGCATGTCATTTAAGCGATTTGCTCTTTCTTCAAGCTGTTCCATGGGCATGGCCATCATGTGTAGGGTGGGAATCATTTCCATGGGATTACCATCTCTGTAAATACGTAGCGTACCTTCTAGCATAGTGAGGCACAGTTTATCCACCCTTAACGCACGAGTAAGTGGATTCTTCTTCATGGCATCAATAAAAGCTTTTTTGCCCACGATGATGCCGGCTTGTGGCCCGCCTAGTAGCTTGTCACCACTAAAAGTGACGATGTCCACACCTGCATTGACTACTTCTTGGACGGTGGGCTCATGGTCTATCCCCTGCAGCGCTAAGTCCACCATAACACCACTACCTAAATCCATCATGGTAGGTACATTATGACTTTTACCTATGCGAGCTAACGTTCCCACATCCACTTCCTGTGTAAAGCCAATGATGCGGTAATTACTGGTATGGGCCTTAAACAGTAGCCCCGTGTTTTCGCCAATGGCACCACTGTAGTCTTCTACACGGGTGCGGTTAGTTGTGCCCACTTCTTTGAGAATGGCACCGCTTTGTGTCATGACATCGGGGATGCGAAAAGACCCACCTATTTCAATGAGTTCACCTCGAGAAACAATAACCTCTTTACCCTTTGCCAGAGTATTGAGCGCCAGCAAAACTGCTGCAGCATTGTTGTTAACAACTAAGGCTCCTTCCACTCCCAGTAGTTCCCTAAGTAAACCTTCTACGTGCACATACCGAGAACCGCGTTCGCCTTCCTCAACATCGTACTCCAGCGTATTGTAGTGAAAGGCAACTTCTTTTAGCTGCTGTTCTAGTGAAGGAGGCAAGAGAGATCTGCCGAGATTAGTATGAACGATAATACCAGTGCCGTTCACCACTCGTCTGAGGCTGCGCAAATCAAGCTCGTGCAAAAGCTTACGTAGATCATCAACCAAAGCGTCTGTATTCACAGAATGTATCTTCCCTTCGCTGATGCCCTGACGCCACTTGCCTAGCACTACGCGCACCGCGTTCACCAAGGAGCTGTGACTGCGCGTTTCTGCAAACTTGACCACTTGTGGAAGTTTCAAAAACTCATCAACTGAAGGAAGTAACCGAAAGAGGTTTTGGCTATCAGTGTTCTCTTTTTCTGTCGCCATATACTCTTATTATTACACAGAAGAAGAACACAAAAGCGCTGTTAACGCCCCTTAGTAAGCCCTAAATTACTTTAATATCCACATCTTCACGTGCTATGACATGACCAACGATGTGGGCCTCAATATGAAATTTCTCCTTAAGTTCGGAAACAAAAGTGGCCGCTTTGTCCTCTGCCATGGCGATGAGTAACCCACCAGACGTTTGAGGGTCGAAGAGTAGATCAGTCATGGCATCCTCGGGGCAACTCAATGCCACCTTTCCTTTTAGGTAATCCTTGTTTCTATAAGTACCAGCAGGTATGAGACCCATCTGTGCCAGCTCCACAGCGCCATCAATGATTGGCACAGCATTCCTTTGTATGACCAGCGTGACTCCGCTGCCTGATGCCATTTCATAGGCATGCCCAAGGAATCCAAAACCTGTTATGTCGGTGCAAGCGCTTGCTTGAAGCTCCACCATAAGCCTAGAGGCTTCTTTGTTCAAGGCTTTCATTACCTGCACTGCTCGAGCAGCCACTTCCGGCGGGCATAGATCACCCTTAATGGCAGTATTGATAACCCCTGTGCCCAATGGTTTGGTTAGAACCAAAACATCGCCCACTCTTGCTGTACTGTTTCTTACGATGGCATGTGGCTTAACGTAACCTATTACGCTAAGACCGTACTTGGGTTCATCGTCATCAATGGAATGCCCGCCTGTAACCACAGCTCCAGCTTCCTTTACTTTGTCCCATCCACCCTTCAGTGTTCGCTCCAAAAGGTCCATGTAGCAACTGGGCCAGCACACCACGTTCAATGCAAACATGGGTTCACCACCCATGGCGTAAATGTCGCTAAGAGCATTAGCAGCAGCTATTTGTCCAAAATCATAAGGATCATCCACCACCGGCGTAAAAAAGTCCAACGTGTGTATGACTGCCATGCCTTCAGGTATTCGGTACACTGCAGCATCCTCATTGGTTCCCAAACCCACTAAAAGATTCTCTTCCCGCTGTTCTTCACATTCAAACTGGTGCAGTACCTGCGCCAGGGCCTGAGGGCCAATTTTTGCCCCTCAGCCAGAAGCCTTCGTCATCTGGGTTAATCTGATACCTTCTTCCATGTCGCGGTACTGCACCTCCTCCCTATCAAATATGCATCTTTCAAAAAGAGCTTTCTTATTGCATTGCCTCCTGCAAAAGTTTCATGGCTTCTTCCAAATCTTCTTCACTAACCCTGATTACTGGACCGGTGCAGCCCATTCCGCTCTCAGCGTAGATCCCATGAGACCAAAGGAGCTTAACCATGTCCTCCAGCTCCAACACGTCAATACCAGATATCTCCTCTGCTACGGGCTTCGGATCAGGCATTTTTACTTCTTGCAACTCCGCTGCAGGTGCCTTTTCCTTTTTGCTAAGTAGATCCTTCCAACCTATGCGGTTTAGCATTTCAAATTCCGCACGCGCAACCTCCTTAAGGTTACCTTTTACCAGGTCGGCTGCAAACTTTATGGCATTGGCGGCCACAGGCGCACCTGAAGCTCTGGATAAAATCATGATGATGCGATCATATCCTTCACCAATGCCAGGGCCATAACCAAACCCGATGGATTCATAGTCCCCACCTGTAGTAAACGCAGACAATATCTTAACCAGCAGATTGCCCGTAAGCGTGTCTGTAACCATGACATCACAGGAAGCAGCCAGCAAATCGTTCCCACGCATAACCACACCGCCATCTTCCCTGAGTGACTGAGCGAACTTTATGGGATAGCCCCTTTCCTTAAGCTGATTAAGTACTCTTTCCACTTGCCTTGCGCCATCCACATTCAATATGCCAACAGTGGGTTCTTTTATCCCCAAAGCTTTTGCCACAATGTTGCCATAAACAGCGTTCTTCACCATGGCTTCCACACGATCCGCAGCTGCAGTACCCGTAGTGGTCGCCAGCAATATCTCTTTGCCTTTGGCTGGCGTTATGAGCCTTCCCACTGTGGAAACACCCAGTGGGAAATTGTAGTGCATGGTCACGCAAGCATCAATTTCATGCTTGTCCAGAAGCTCTTCCATGAGGCAGTGGCACCCTTCCAACGTCTCGGCTTCATAGCAATGCAGAGAACTGTTACCCTTTGCCCCGATGAGTACCACTTCCACATCGTCATAGAGTTTTTGGGCAAGCTCCGCTCCGCGGATAATTTCCTCAGTGCCATGCTCACTGCCCAGTGTGGTAATACCCACTCGTACTTTCTTTCTGTATTCGCCTTTTTCCAAGAAATCGGCTACCTGTTCCAAAATGTCGGCCATTAAGTTTCTGTCCATGGTCCTTTTACACCTCTTCGTTCCTGAGACGGTTAGCCACGTCTCGGAGAACATCTGCCAGTAGTTTACGTAGCTGTTCCTCCTCACCTGCTTTCACTTCAGCGAGCTTCTCTTCCTCTTTGCCCTTGTTGTTCTCAATGAGGAAGGAAACACCATCGAACTGGTTTGTCATGCGACTAAGGAACAAGCTCCCCTTCCCAATAACCATGACCCGAGAAAGCTTGCCTTCCAGTATCTTTTCTCGAGCATAGCCCATGATAGGCACACCAGAAGGAATGTGGCCCTGAGTAGGTGCAAACCCGGGCATGCCGTGCTTTCTTATGAAATCATCCATGTTTTCTTTAGTAATTTCGCCGCGTTTCACAGCCAGTGCTGCAATCATTTTGTAGTTGGACTTTGGAACGTCGCCAGCGCCAGCTGGCTCTGTGACCTCCGGGTTCTGCATTTCAGGAGCGTACTTGTCCACATCCTGCAAATTCAGTCCCAGCTTCTCCAATGGTTTCACCGTTAATGCGCCCATGACCTGCTGTGGCGACGAACCCGTACCCACAGTATGGACGCCAATGCTGTCCAGACGTATCTCGGGGCTTACACCATCGTTCTCTGAGATGAGCACAGCAAATCCACCCAAAACATCCTCCAGCAGTGGAACACCCTTCTTTACATGTTCCTTAGCGTTCATACCCAGTTTCGCTGTGGCGCCTCCTGCAACCACTGCCACGTTTTTAAATACCCCTGAGGCCACCATGGATGCTGCATGAAGGATGGCATGAGCTGGGCCTGCACAGAAACCCCGTACATCGGAACCTGTAGCATTCACAGTGCCCACAATTTCACCGATAGCTTTGGCAAAATTGCCTCCACCTCTCTGGTTCATATCGCCGCAAGCTTCTTCAGAGCACTCAATGATGTATTCAATAGCACCCGGATCCATGTTCGTATTCCTTAGCAGATGTTTCAAAGCCAGAATCGCAGATGCCTTAGTTGCCAAGTTCTCAAGCATGACATGCGCTGCCAATGTTTCATCCATTTCGTGAGCCTTTCTTACACACCCTACCACTTTTCCATCCAGCTTTAGCGGAATCCCTTCGTCTTCTATGTGTTTCTCAATCTCAGCTAAGGGCTTTCCTTTGAGCTTACTAAGGTCTTTTTCGTCCAGCAAGGGATGTTTAGAGAGCTTTTCTTTAATCTGCTGCGCAAAGGACTCCTCCAGCCAAACCAAGTCAAAAACGTCAGCTATTTGCATGAGCCCATAGAACTCATCTTCGGGCATGATTTCTCCGAACTTGCCAAATCTTTTTGCCTCTGTCAAATGCTCGTACCACGGTTGAGGAATGTTTTCAAGCTCTTCAGGATCCATGTTTCCAATGAAAACTTGGTTCGGTGGGTAACCTACACACTGTTCGTAGCTTCGTACAAACTCAGGGGCTCTTTGAAGAAACTCGGTGTTCTTGTTCTCCGCTTTCTCCAACGTGAATGTGGTTCCTGCTTCAGTCATAATGTTTGGTGTGTGTACCAGCACAAAACTTGTACCCTTGACTACGGGTTTCATCGCACAAACTCCCTTCCTTGCAGTGTTTTTTCTTTAGAAGTGCTCAAAAAAATAACCTTTCTCCTTTTTTCCTCGTATGCAACCACTCTTCATGTGTATGAAATTATCGCATGCACACATCAATAAGAAGGGGCGGTTCTCCCACAGGTGAGCCGCCCCTTTAATCTTCTTACTGCCACTCAAAAACCGTCTGGGTATCAATATCTGTCTGCAACGCTTCCAAAGCCTTTTCGAGAATCTTCCTTCTTAAGGCTTTTTCGTCTTCTTTGGACAACTCTGGGTTCCCCAGTGGGTGAGGAATGGCCACCGCAGGCACTATTCTGTTAGCTCCTACGGTCTTGGAAATTGGCACAATGGTACAAATATGAACCGTGGGCAATCCTGCCCTCTCTAACTCTTTTACCATCGTTGCACCGCAACGAGTACAAGTCCCTCAGGTTGAGGTGAGTATGACAGCCTGCACTCCTGCATCTTTGAGTTCCTTTGCAATGGCCTGACCATACTGCTGAGCCTTGGCAACCGGGGTACCGTTGCCTACTGTGGCGTAGTAGTACCTGTGAAGTTTGCCGATCTTCCCTTCCTTTTCCAGCTCTCTCATCACATCCACAGGCAATACCCTGTTGGGATCTTCGTTGGCATACACAGGGTCGTACCCACCGTGAGCTGTCTGGTGAGTTTCCGGACTAAGTGCCTGAATGCCTTCCAAGTCATACTTCCCAAACTTACTTGCACTGGAAGACTCAATGTGGTCAGGATTACCTTTAGGCACAATACCACCAGAAGTTACTAAAGCCACTAGTGCTTTACTCAAGTCCTTCACGGCAGGAGCTGGTGGTACACGATCGAACTCCGGCATAGGCAGTTCCGTTGTGTAAGGTTCTCCCTTAAGCTTCTTAACAAGCATGTCCACTGCACGCTTGGAACCACGTTCCTGAGCAAAATAGTTCTTCCTAATGCCCCTGGGAATGTAGCCCTCTTCCTCGGGAGTCCCAATTTCCTCTTTGTTAACCATTTTTAGAGCCAGCTTTACCATCTTTGTTATGGCATCTTTCATCTGCGCAGCTGAATCACCGGTCTTTACCACGTAAACGTCTTTCTTGCATAAATCCACACCGGGGTTCTCGGGATACATTCCAGTCACCACGGGAATGCCGAACTTCTCCTGCACAGCTTTACACACTGTGGCACATGCGATTCCGTAGCGCCCAGCAAAGAATGCAGGACCAGCCACAAACAGGTCAGGCTGATACTGTTCCACCATACGAAGGACTTCTGCTAAGGCTTCGTCCACGTGCTCGTTGAAATAAGAGTCTCCGCATATGATGGTAGCAACTACCTTTCCCTGATCGCCCAGTGCTTGCTGCAAAGCCAATCCTGGGCCTACTGGTCCTTCTTTAACCAGAGGTGGAGTATCTGCCTTGTCTTCGCCACCTATTTGCCCAAAGAACTGGTTTATGTAATGTACTACTTTTAACATTCCATCACCTCCTCATGAACAGCACAGCATCTGAAATAGTTTCTCCACGTTCACAACGTGTTTCCATTAGAATTTGCTGTACTGCTCCCTTATGGACTTAACCGCATTGGTTATTGCGTCCACATCTAAAACCATTTCTACGATACCTACTTGCTCCTCATAAACCTGTGGATCTATTTCCTGTTTGATCTCCGGTTCAATAATGTGGTAAACGGGGAGTCCCAAAGCAACACCAGCTAGCGGACCAGCAAAGCTGGGGTCACCGTTGGTAACGGTTTCAGCAAAAATGGATGCTCCATCTGGGTCACTGTTGCCCAAGATCACGACAACATTTTCAGGTCCGTACTTCTCGGCTATTTCTTTTATACGACCTTGAACCTCAAGGTCCATTGCGCCTGCGGCTGTTCAAACAGAGCATTCTGTAGTAGAAAATACTACTTCTGCTCCTGCTGTTTTAATGCACTCTTCAATGGCGGGGCCCGGAACGCCGTCCCTTTCGCCTACAATGATGACTTTCTTTCCTTCTAACATGGGCTTACTCCCTCCTTATTTGTGATCTAGTACCCTTTTGCTGCCAATGTGCCAAACCCTACTTCTGAAGTAGAGGCTGTTATGGCTTGAAGCTCCACTGTTATGCTGCCGTCAGGAGCCAGAGCTCCTTCGAAACCGCCCGCGATGACATTGGCAGCCTTAGGATCGCCTATGACTTTCTTCATAGGTGGCAAGTGAACGATTTCGTTTGCGTTACCCACGGATACCACCGCATCAGCGGTTTTGTCCACGTCGGCCAAAGACTGCGACTGCCCGTCTCGGCCTGCGTATTCATCGGTGACAAGCACCGTCTTTATCCCTTTTTCGGAAATCTTCTTGCAGTTCATGATGAGGTCCGTATCAGGATTTCCAAAACCTTCCTCATTAATGATTACTGCATCCAGACCCAAGTACTCCACTAGTTTTGCTGTGTAGTCAGAAGAACGCTCCTTATCAGCTAACGTGACGTTTTCGTTAGTAATGATGACGCCAACAAAGTTGTAGTCCTTACCGTGGCGCTCATACAAATCTTCAATGATGGGATTGTTCTGGTGCACATACGTTGGATTCTTGTCACAAGCAGAAACACAGTTACCACTAACAATGGCACCATCCATGGGCTCTGTGGGATACATAAACGTGGGAAGAATCCTCTTCGCATCCACACCGTACACGTATGTATCATGGAGCAGGCCTTGGCTCTGCAATTGATATACATACCCTACTCTGGGCAGATCAGGATACTTATTTACACTTTCAAACAAAGGTAGTGTCTCATAAACCTTAACTTCATCAGGTTCCACATTTCTCCCGGCTTCTCCGATCAGGGCTGCAGCTCTAAGTCCTGCCAGCCTCACTACTTCTTCGTGCTCATGCTTTGGCAGCCCCTCCACGGGTTCGCACACCACAACAATGTTCAACGTCTTGGAAAAAGGAGTGTATTTGGCTCCTTCTCCCGACATATCGATGATGCCTTCCTGGAAGCCCACAATGGTTCCAGTAGTAACCACGGCTGTGTTCTTCAGCACGTGAGTGCGCCCACTGCCAACAGTGCTAACCTTACTGATGAACCCCGGGAACACACCACCCGGTCCACTGACTTTGACACGAGGTTCAATAACGTCTTTTACCGGGATGATCCTGACCTCCTCACCAGGTTTAGCCAAATCAATGTCCACCTTGGCTAAGCGAGGATCCTGCATGAGGGCTTCAATAATGGCTTCCTTGTTAACATGGAGCACACCATCGACCACTTTGGTTTCGTTGGAAAAAATCACATCTTTGATGAAGATGTTACCGAGTTCCAGTTTCACGCTGTCACCCCCTTCTTCGCTTACAAGTACTTGTTAATCATTTCCTCGATTTTATCAACGGTTACATCCTGTGTAATCTCGTCCACCTTTTCGCCATTTTTGTACAGCTGGAATGTGGGCAAGCTCATCACCTTTAAACTCCAGCAGAAGCGCCTGTCTTTAGCAGCATCGACCTTTGCAAACTTCACTTTATCTGCGTATTTCTTCTCCAGTTCCTCTACCTCGGGCATAAGAGCCATGCACTTCTCGCACTTCTCACTCCAAAAGTCCACCAACACCAATTTGTCGGTTTCACTTTTTACTTCCTGTTCGAAATTTTGAGCTGTTACCTCAACCATGTTTGTCACCTCCTTAGTCAGAGAAGTTCTCGTCCACGTATCTTTCTGCTGCCACTGCGGCTTGTGCACCATCAGCAGCAGCTGTTACCACCTGTCTGAGCCATTTAACCCTACAATCACCAGCAGCAAAAACACCTGGTACATTGGTACGCATGTACTCATCAGTCTTTATGTAGCCCTTTTCATCCATGTCCACCAAACCCTTGAAAAGCTCCGTGTCGGGCTTCATGCCAGCAAACACAAACACACCCTGAACCTGTAGCTCCGTTCTTTCGCCGGTCTGCGTATCTTTAAGCACAACCTTTTCTACGAGATCTTCTCCTTCAATGCTTTCCACAGCTGTGTGGGTGAGAATTTTTACCTTAGGGTTGTTCGCAGCTCGTTCTTGAAGTATTTTTGAAGCCCTGAGCTCGGGGAGCATTTCCACAATGGTTACGCTGTTGCAGTACTTTGTTAAATACAAACCCTCCTGCAACCCAGAGTCACCTCCACCGATGACTACAACATCCAAATCGGTGAAGAAATCGGCATCGCAAGTGGCGCAGTAGGAAACACCTTTGCCGGTAAACTTCTCTTCGCCAGGAATGCCCAGCCTGATGTGGGAAGCTCCTGGAGCCAAAATGACTGTTTTCCCTTCATACGTACCCTTGTTGGTAACTACTTTCTTCACTTTCCCGCTCAGATCCACAGACTTCACTTCTTCGTGTTTTATAAGAGCGCCAAAATACTCAGCCTGCTCACGCATTCTGGCGGTAATCTTGGGTCCTGTGGGATCCTCTACGGAACCTGGATAGTTCTCCAAACCCCAAGTAAGTGCAGCTTGACCCCCCACTTGCTTTTTTTCAAAAACTATGGTGCTAAGCCTTGCTCTTCCGGCGTAAATAGCAGCCGACAAACCCGCTGGTCCTGCACCAATGATTAAGCAATCGTACAAATCGGGCATTTTGTCACCTCGCAGATGAGATTTATTGTTATTTTCGTCGCGATTCACTTAAAATTATTTTATCATTTTTTCACGCTGAACGTATGCAATGCTAAAACACTTTTCTTAGGAGTCAACGCATACATTCAATTAAGAAAGGGCTGGCACTCTTAATTTGGCACCAGCCCTTTCCTTTGTAATATGTAACTACTCGCGTTACACGAGCGCCGTAGTGTTACTGAGCAGCTGCTTGTACAGGTCTCACACTGGGTTTAAGCATCACTAAGAGCAGTGCTGACACAACTGTACCAGCCAATATGGAAACGATGTACATGGGCAAATTAGTAATAACACCGGGTATGAAGAACACAAACACCCCTCCGTGAGGTGCCATAAGCTGACAACCAAAAGCCATGGACAGAGCACCTGTAACAGCAGAGCCTACCATTATGGAAGGGATAACCCTCAAAGGATCCGCAGCGGCAAATGGAATAGCGCCTTCGGTTATGAAACTCGCACCCAATATCCAAGCCACCTTACCTGCCTCTACTTCTTCACGCGTGAACTTGTTCTTAGCCAAAACAGTGGCCAGTGCCAACGCTAGAGGCGGCGTCATACCAGCAGCCATCACAGCAGCCATGGGTGAATAGATCTGAGAACCGAGCAGCCCCACGGCAAAGGTGTAAGCTGCCTTATTCACGGGACCTCCCATATCCAAAGCCATCATTAGCCCAAGGATTAAGCCCAAGACCACGGCATTTGCTTCACTCATGCCAGTGAGCCAACTCGTTAGTGCGTTCATGAGGCTGGCAACCGGTGTTCCAATGACGTAAATCATGAGCAACCCCACTGCCGCAGTAGAAAGTAGTGGAAGCACCAACACTGGCATTAACCCTTGCAGTGACTTGGGAAGTTTTATCACACTCTTTAGCCACTGTGTTATATAGCCTGCCAAAAAGCCAGCTACGATTCCGCCCAAGAACCCAGCACCTAGCGATGTAGCAAGCATACCGCCAATCATGCCAGGAGCCAGACCCGGCCTATCAGCTATGGAATAAGAAATGTAACCTGCTAGCACTGGGACCATTAATGCAAAAGCAGTACCGCCACCAATCTTCATAAGCGCCCAAGCCAAACTACCCTCCACATCAGCAGCATGTATGCCAAAAGCGAAGGACAAGGCTATCAGTATGCCACCAGCTACCACAAAGGGAAGCATGTAGGACACACCCGTCATGAGGTGTTTGTAAACACCAGTTCGGGCTTCTGATTTTTCCTCTTTCGTTTTTTGAACTTGCTGGACGTAATCCATTTGCGCTGGCTTTTCCAATTTCATGGCACGTTCAATAACAGCCTTTCCATTTTTTATGGCATCTTGAATGGGCACTTCTAAAATGGGTTTTCCAGCAAATCTGTCTTTAGGTACTTGCGTGGCAGCAGCGATGATGACCACATCAGCGCTGGCGATATCTTCTGGGGTTAAGGCATTTTCCGCACCCACAGAACCCTCTGTTTCAACCTTTATTTCCACACCCAATTCCCTTGCAGCCTTTTCCAAACTTTCTGCAGCCATGTACGTATGGGCAATCCCAGTTGGACAAGCTGTCACAGCTACCATCTTCATAGTTTCTTGCACCTCCCACTAATTTGCCTTTGCTTTACAGCTTTTTTCATTTTTCTTACATTTACTGCCTTTGTTTTCAGTCGTCGTTGATCTGAAACGCATTGACCACCTCCTCTGGCGTGGAAGCTCCCATCAGAGCTTCTCTCACCTCCTCATGCATTAACGCTCTGGACAACATGCTGAGAATGTTCAAATGCTCTTTATCAGACTTCTCAGGTACGGCAATGAGAAAGACAAGGTAGACCGGCTCCCCATCGAAAGAGTCAAACTCGATGCCCTTGCTGGATTTACCAAAAGCCACTACAGGCTGCTTCACCAGAGGGCTTTTGGCGTGAGGTATGCCCACACCCATACCAATACCCGTGGAGTACTCTGCCTCTCTTGCCATGGTGGCATCAACCAAACCCTGCAAATCCTCAACATAACCGTGTTCCCACATCAGCTGAGCAAGTTCCAAAATGGCTTGCCTCTTTTCACGCGCCTCCATGTCGAACTTCATGAGTTCTGGTTTTAGTACCTCTGAAATGTCCACCTTCACACCCACCTCTCCACTCTTATTTGTTTCGAAAACTCCTCCAGTCTGCCAAAGTCATCCACAATTTGACAGGCTGAAACGGCAGCCCCAAAAGCTGCCAACTTCTCCGCCTGCAATCCTTTGCTCATACCATGGATCAAACCAGCTACCATGGCATCTCCTGCGCCCACGGTGTTTTTGACCTCCAGATTGAGCGGGTAAACCCTATAAATGCCTTCCTGAGAAGCGTAAATGCTACCTTCACTTCCCATGGACACAACCACCACTGATATACCAGCTAAAAGTAGTTCGCGGCAAACACTTAGCAATTCTTGTTTGCTTCCAGATAATTGCTTACCAGTCAACCCCTCAAGCTCATGGATGTTGGGTTTAATCATGAAAGGCATAGCCTGTAAACCCCTCTTCAGGGCTTCTCCATCTGCATCCAGAACTGTTTTTGCCCCTTGTTTTTTTGCCTCTTGAATAAGAAACTTGTAGCTGTCATGGGGCACACCTGGTGGCAGACTACCTGCAATAACTACGTACTCGCACTTCGCTGCCCACGAAGTAACTTTCTTTACTAGCTTTTCCCAACTAGCAGTGTCAATATATGGTCCCGGCTCGTTTATCTCCGTACAGCCTAAGTTACTCTTATCGATGACTTTTATGTTGGTTCTGGTTCTGCCAGAGACTTGCACAAAATCAGTCTCAATCCTTGCTGCTTTTAGTTCCTCTTCAAAATACAGCGCATTCCTACCTAAGAAACCCAAAGCTACGCTGGGTTGCCCCAATGTGGAAAGTACTTTGGAGACATTTATGCCTTTGCCGCCAATGTGGTACTCAACTGCTTCCGCTCTGTTTAGAGTATTGGGTGTAAACGTATTTACATAAATCGTGTGGTCAATAGCAGGGTTCAAGGTTACCGTGGCCACGCCATTGTTCATATGGTTCCCCCTTCTTTTACTCTAATTACCTCCAAACCAGCTTCTCGGTAGCTTTTCACCTCCTCATCAGCCAAATGCCAATCTGTTATTATGCAGTCCACTTCGTCGATGTCCGCAAAACGGACAAAGGATTCCTTTCCAAACTTAGTGCTGTCCGACACCACAAAGACTTTTTCTGCACATTTGACCATGGCTCTTTTAGTGGCAGCCTCCAGCACGTTTGGAGTAGAAAATCCTTCCAAGGTAACACCATTAGTTCCAATAAAAGCTTTATCAACTCTTATGTGCTGCAAGAAGTTTTCTGCTACGGGACCCACAAGTGCTTGTGTGCTGAACCTTAGGTTTCCACCAGTTAACAGAACCTCTATGTCAGGTTTGTATGGGACTTCCAGCGCTGCTTTAAGAAAATTGGTAACTATTTTGGCTTTGTTAACCATCAAACTTCTTACTATGTGTATAGTGGTTGTACCAGCATCAATGACCACTGTGTCCCCTTCCTCTATAAGAGAAGCTGCGTACTTGCCTATGGCCTCTTTTTCTTCCACCATGGAGCTTTCCTTCTCAACCAGTGATGGCTCGTAGCTTGATAACACAGGAGGCATAGCGCCGCCGTGTGTTCTGTAAAGCAGGCCCTTGGACTCCAAGAACCTCAAATCTCTTCTCACAGTAGAAGGGGAAACATCTAAAATCCTGCTTAGTTCCTCCACAGTGACGGCCTTTCCGCTGCTTACAACCTCAAGAATTTTCTGCCTCCGCTCTCCCACTAGCACCATATCACCTGCTCATTTTTGGTCATTCGTGACCATTTATGATTACTTTTGATTATATAGGATCGTTTTTAGAAAGTCAATAGTTCTTCAAAAGAACCGCTAACCGAGCACTTATCAGGGTCATGTGAATTTATTCAGAAAAGCCGTATATAATCAAGTTAGACTAGCCAACACAAAAAGGAGGAACGACTAATGACACCCGAGCAAGTAGCAGAGATGAAACAGGTCATGGTTCATGGACCACTGTTATTGGTTTTCTTGGTTTTAGTCATTCTTTTTATCGTCTATTCCACATCAAAATGGAAACTTCATCCGTTTTTGGCGCTGCTTTTTAGTGCCTATGGTTTTGCTTTCTTAGCCGGTATGCCTTTCAAGTACATTGGCACAGTAATTGCTAGTGGCTTTGGTAATTTAATGACTAACATTGGATTGGTCATTGTCTTTGGTACCATTATCGGAACTATTATTGAAAAATCCGGTGCAGCATTGCGCATGGCAGACTCCATTCTTAGAATTGTGGGAGAAAAACGATCAGCTTTGGCCATGAGCATTATCGGTTACGTCACCAGTATTCCCGTGTTTTGCGATTCAGGATTCGTCATTCTGTCACCACTAAACAAGGCTTTGGCAAAAAGGGCTGGCGTACCGTTGGCTACCATGGCTGTGGCTCTGTCCACTGGCCTTTACGCAACCCATACCCTGGTACCTCCCACACCCGGACCAATAGCCGCTGCTGGAAACGTGGGTGCAGACCTTGGTTTGGTCATCATCGTGGGACTTATCGTAGCTATTCCAGCTGCTTTGGTAGGCCTTTGGTGGGCAAACCGCGTAGGGAAAAACATTATCATTGAAGGCACGGAAAACCAGATGAGCTACGACGAACTCAAAAAACAGTACAAAAAACTGCCCAACGTATGGCTTTCCTTTGCTCCCATCGTAGTGCCTATAGTTCTCATCGCTTTATCTTCCGTAGTCAGCTTTACAAAGCATACAGGATTTGGCAGCACATTCATTGGATTCTTAGGTACTCCAGTAAACGCGCTTATGGTTGGCGTACTGCTGTCCTTCCTCTTGTTGCCAAGTCTATCTGAAGAAACACTCAGTGGGTGGGTGGGAAAAGGCCTGCTTGACTCAGCAAACATACTGCTTATAACTGGTGCAGGTGGAGCCTTAGGTGCAGTGCTCTCTAACTCTCCTATTTCCGACTACATAAAAACACTTGCCACGGGAAACGTGGCAGGGATTGGTGCCATCATACTTTTGTTCGTGATCTCTGCCCTGCTAAAGACGGCGCAGGGTTCATCAACGGTGGCTTTGGTTACTACTTCCAGCATGATGGCTCCCATGCTGCCGCAGTTGGGTATTACTACACCTTTGCAGCTGGCATTAGCAGTTATGGCAATAGGTGCAGGTGCTATGACCGTATCTCACGTAAATGACAGCTACTTCTGGGTGGTAAGCCAATTTAGCGGTATGAAGGTGACCGATGCCTACAAAGCACAGACCATGGGCACACTACTGGAAGGATTAGCAACTATCATAACCACCATTATCTTATTTGCATTGTTTGCGTAGAGAATAGGTGACCACCACATGAAAATATTGGTAGCACCAGATTCTTACAAAGGCAGCCTTTCTTCAAAACAAGTTTGTCAAGCTATCGAAGAGGGTTTGCTCAAAGCATGCCAAGGAGTTTTTGAAGTAGTGAAAGTACCCATTGCTGACGGTGGCGAAGGTACGGTTGATGCCTTCCTTAGCGCCCTTGGTGGTCAGCTGATTGAACTAACCGTTACAGGTCCATTGGGCAAGCCCGTGCACAGCTTTTACGGCATTTTACCCGATGGCACAGCTGTAATTGAAATGGCTGCAGCTTCTGGGTTAAGCTTGGTACCAACACACCAGCGTAACCCTTTAGTGACCACCACTTACGGCACTGGTCAGCTCATTATGAACGCACTTGACCGTGGATGCAGCAGGTTCATTGTGGGCATAGGTGGAAGTGCCACCAACGATGCAGGCGTTGGCATGCTACAGGCACTTGGCATCAAGTTTTTAGATGATGCTGGAAAAGAGGTACCTTGTGGCGGAGGCAACCTGGACAAGGTGGCAACTATTGACCTAAAAGGCATGGATTCGAGGCTTAAGAATGCTCAGTTCATTGTTGCATGTGATGTGGATAATCCCCTGTGCGGAGAAAACGGTGCCTCAGCTGTTTACGGTCCACAAAAAGGGGCAACCCCTGACATGGTTAAACTGCTGGACAGAAACCTTTCTCACCTTGCAGATGTTGTAGCTAGTGTTTTGGGCGAAGACCATAGAAATGACCCAGGGGCTGGCGCTGCAGGTGGCTTAGGCTTTGCTTTTAAAACCTTTTTAGATGCTCAAATGCGCCCAGGCATAGACGTTGTCATGGAAGCTACGCACATGGACACGTTAGCTGCTCAATCTGACATCATCATAACAGGCGAAGGCAGAACAGATTATCAAACAGCTCAATTTGGCAAAGCGCCATCGGGTGTAGCAAAGTTGGGTAAACGTATGGGAAAACCAGTACTTCTTATCTCAGGTGCTTTGGGTGAGGGATACCAGGAACTCTTCAATCAAGGAGTAATTGCTGCATTTTCCATAGCCAATGGGCCCGTATCGCTACAAGAGGCAATGGAGAATGCCTACAGCTTGCTTGTGGACATAGCACAGAACATCGGTAGACTGTTAGTTGCTTTGACAAAAGAAGGTTAAATGAAGAAGCCGCTGGCGAACTCTACACACCTAAAGAAGCTCTTCCAGCGGCTCTTTTATAAGCTCCAAATCCAAAAAAGCAAAATCCTCAAGAACAGCATCGGGGTAGCTAATAGGCTGCCCTTCCTTGACCTTCTCAATGCACAACCTAATAAGCTCCAAACTTTTTGGTTGTACATTCTCATTAGACCTTTCGAGTACAACCGATTTAAACGGCGTCTTGCTCACTTGTAGGTTACCGCTTAAAGGGTGCGTGACTAAATCGTACCCCTCCTTTAGCAGCTGCTCACACTGAAGAAACACGTCCAAAACAGAACCCTCAATAAACTGCACTTGATTTGGATAAGTCTCCAAAACCTTCTTGTTATTAGTAACAACCAAGATTTTTGGTCTTATAAGACCACCGCCCGGCTTTTGCTCATCTTTTCTGCAATGGTGTACATATTACCCACACTGCCTACCTGAAGTTTCTCTTTTAGATTGTAGTAATCCAGGCAAGTACCGCAGGAGATGATTTCCACTCCAATCTTCTCCAGTTCTTTTAGATCATTTATGACCTCAGAACCTTCCGTAGTAAGAAATACGCCCCTGTTCAAAAATATGATAGAGCTTGGCTTGTTATCAAGCTCTTTAAGGGCATAAATGTAATTCTTCATGAGAAGCTTGCCAAGCGTTGAATCGCCTTGACCAAACGTATCAGTAGTAACTACTACCACATACGTTTGACTTTCCAGTGTACTCTCACACTTCATTACATCAGGCTGATTTTCCATCGTTACGGGCTGAGCTACTCCACCCGGAGGTGTTAGTGTGAGATAGTACAGACCTTCCCTACTTTCTACAGCCACATCATAACTAATACTGGCAGCAAACTTTGAAACGTTCTCCTTGGCAACTTCGTTATCAACGATGACTGTGACAGTCTTACCTGGAGCTGATTCCACTGCCTTCTTAGTCATTATGACTGGTGTAGGGCACGCTTTACCTCGAGCATCCACTATGATGTTGTTATCGTTTTCCATAGTTTCTTACTCCTCCCTCCTTTTTAGCCATATTCCTTTACAATGTGTTTCATGGCTCGAATAGTCTCTTCGATGTCCTCTAGGGTGTTGAAGAATCCCACTGAAAATCTCACCGTTCCCGTCTCAAAAGTACCAATGCTTTTATGTGCCAGTGGCGCACAGTGCAGCCCCGGTCTTGTAGCGATGCCGTATTCTTGATCCAACAAGGCACTTACTCTGGCTGGATCTACACCCTTTACAACGGCGGAAACTACACCAACCATGCGTTCAACATCTTTGGGACCGTAAACCGTGACGTTATCTAGTTCACTTAAACCTTCCAAAAGCATGTTTGTCAACTTTAGCTCATGCTGGCGTATGTTGGACAAACCTTCCCCCATGATGAACTCTAAGCCGGCTTTCAATCCAGCAATGCCAACCACATTTAGCGTGCCACTCTCCAACCTGTCAGGCATGAAAGACGGCTGTTCTATGGATTCAGAAAGGCTTCCTGTCCCTCCTTCAATCAGAGGTTCTACCACAATGCCTTCTCTAACAAGCAAGGCGCCCGTTCCTGAAGGTCCCATGAGGCTTTTATGACCAGGAACGCACAGCACATCTATGAAACACTGTTCCATGTCAATAGGCAAAACGCCTGCTGTCTGTGCCGCATCCACCAAGAAAAGTACACCGTGATCATGAGCCACTTTACCAATATCAGCAATGGGCATAATGGTACCAACCACATTTGAAGCGTGGGTTACTGCTATGAGTTTTGTATTGCCCCTAATTGCTTCGGCAACTTGCTTGGGTGTCACATAACCTTCCTTGCTTGCCTGCAGTACAGTTACCTCGACGCCGCTCCTTTGTAGTCTACTTAGTGGTCTTAACACAGAGTTGTGCTCCATACTGGTGGTAATAACATGGTCTCCCACTTTAAGCAAACCCTTTAGTGCCACATTCAGAGCTTCGGTGCAGTTCTTCGTGAACACAACCTGTGCTGGGTCCTGCACATTGAAAAATGATGCCAACAATTTCCTAGTTTGGTATAAAAGCCTGTCAGCCTCCAAAGCAAGTCTGTGACCGCTTCTACTGGCATTTCCACTGTAACGCATGGCATGATCCACAGCCTCATACACTGCCTCAGGTTTAGGCCAAGAAGTGGCTGCGTTGTCTAAGTAAATGATTTTTCTATCAAACGTTTCTCTCATGGCATGTACCTTTCTCAGTTTATCACCGAAAAAGAGAAACTTCACATAACGTCTGAACAAGGCTTGATCTATAATGAATGTGGGAGCAGAAGGGTGCTGGTGTGCCTGCCGGACTTCAAATCCGGTTCCTCGTCCAAAAAGGCGAGGGGTGGGTTCGATTCCCACATGCTCCCGCCAAAAATGATACTCCTTACACTTACTTCCATGGCCAATAATCTGCTGTACTTTGTGGGTGCAGGTTAGCTATTTAAAATAAGCCAAGAAATACCATCTGTAAAATTCCCAAGAGATTTTCTCAAGGTAGTGAGCTAACCAGCCGACCCTTGTCGTCCAATAGTTCCGCTGGATCTCCATCATTGTTCCATATAGTAGAGAAAGTCCACTTGAGCACACTTGGCGAATCCTCATATGCCTTAGGGCCTGAAGTTATCGTAACTGTTTTACCTTTCCCAAGGCGGAACCCTTCAGGGAAAGTAAAAACTTGATCGCCCTTCACGCTTACAAGACTCCAACCGCTCATATCTATGTCAACTGCATCGTTGTTCTGGATTACCACTATTTCTTCTTTGAGATCCTTGCTTATGATAACCACTTTGGGAAGAGCTTCTTGGTTAGGTGTAGCTGTGGATGCAGAGTCGGTTTGAGAAGTAGTAGGGCTAGCTTGTGAACTGTCTTCCCAACTGATAGGCTCTACGTTCCAGGTAATAGTTTTACCATCGCTTGTTGCTACCACAGTTCCCTGCTTATCTGTACGGAACACATGAACATTGTAGCTTTGCAGTCTGCTTAAGGTTTCTTCTGATGGATGGCCGTAGCTGTTTTCTCCCACTGAGATTACTGCATATGTGGGCGTCACAGCGCTCAAAAACTCCGTGGAGGTAGAGTATTTAGAGCCGTGATGACCTACCTGAAGAACAGTTTGTGGCTCCACAACTCCGGTGTTTATCATGTCATTTTCTGCTTCCTGCCCAGCATCACCTGTGAGTAAAAAAGAAGTGCTGCCGTAAGTAATTGACACCACAGCTGACCAGTTATTCGTGTCGTCAAGGTCGTATTCCTTCACAGGCCCCCACATGGTCACCTTTACCTCTGGATCCAGAGAAATGGCTACTCCTTCCTTAGCTGTTTTTATGGTAAGCTTCTTGGCCTTGGCTGCGCTGAGTACGTCTAAATAACTCTGCGTGCTGTGAGGCACTTTTGGCATGTAGAAAGAACCAATGGTAAAACTTTCTATTACTTCGTCTGCTGCCCCTATATGGTCGCTATCGGGATGACTCAAAATAAGCGCATCAATTTTACTTACAGAATGGTTTTTGAGGTAATTTACGATGGTCTCAGCAGACTTATTTGGTCCTGCATCATAGAGCATGGCTGTCCCATTAGGAAACCGCACTAATACAGACAAGCCTTGACCAACATCGATGTAGCTAACTACAAGGTCAGAGCTGTGTTGAGCTGTAAACGTAAAACTGCAAGCAGTAAGACTGATTAAAAGCAAAAGAAAAAACGATGTGGCAAGCAGTTTAGCGTTTTTACAATTTCTCAGCATCACTCTTCTTTCTCCCAAAGTTCATCCATGAGGCTTTGCACCTCTTCAAGCTTGCTTTTGGTCTCCTCTCTATCCACCTGCCACAAACCTGATTCTGTTTCATATACCACATCATTTACATGCACTTCACATATGAACTTATCCTTGGGTACTGCAATTGTGGTTTTATCTTCCAATTCAATAACTACCAGTTCCCCATTATCTTCAAAACTGTCCACAACGCCCTTTCTCATAGAGTTTTCACCTCCCCCCAAAAGGCATTTTAGCTGCTGCATTTTTTCATCGCTTGATTTCAGCCTCTTTCATTCTGCTTAGATACCAGTTGGTAAGATCCTTGACGGTTTGAGTCATTGGCATGGGCTCAAACCCCAACTCTTCACGGATTTTTGAGCTATCTATGTCACTTTTACTCCGAAGAGTCTTTAGTGCATAGATGCTCATCTGCGGTTCCTTACCTTTGCTGACCTCATACCACTCCATGAAGGCGCTGACTGCCAAAGCTAAACCATAGGGGATTTCTTTCAGATTAAAGGGTTTGCCAGCGGTTTTGAAGCACTGCTCCAAAAAATCCTTCATGGAAATGTAGTCGCCTGCCACAATGTAGTTCTCGCCGCATTTACCCCTTTCTAGTGCCAAGTAAGTAGCTTTTGCCACATCACGTGTATCTACAAAGTCGTAACCCCCTGATACATACCACTTCAGCTTACCGCTAAGAGCATTTATGATTAGTTTGCCTACAATGGATGTGCGAAAGTCATAGGGTCCCACAATGCCCGTGGGATGTAAAACCACAGTGCAGAGCCCATCCTTCGCTGCCTGAAACGCCAGTAGCGTTGCTTTTACCTTAGTTTTTGCGTAAGCTCCCTGCACTCGATTTACTGAAAGGTCTTTAGTTTCTCTTATGGGACCTTCCTCGTCAGCAGGCAAAGCGTGTATAGAACTTATGTAGATCAGCTTCTTAACACCGTTTGCTTTGCACGCTTCAATGACGTTTTTGGTACCTTCCACGTTGACAGCTTCCAACTTATGTTTACTGGCCTCAGTTATGCTAACTAGACCAGCAGCATGCACCACCGCTTCTGCACCTTTCAGCGCTTCTTTTATCTGCTCAGGGTTCGTTATATCGGCACGCACCACCTTGACACTTAAGCCCTCTAAGGGCTGCAAGCCCTCCTCCGGGTGCACCACAGCTAAAATATCGAAACCCAACTTGAGAAAGAACCTAACCACGTTGTTGCCAACCAACCCCGTTGCACCTGTTACTGCTACTAACACAGTGGATTCACCTCACTTTTATTCCAAAAAGTAAAACATTTACCAGGTGTTCCACTGCTTCCTTTAATGCTTCTTCGCTTCCAAAAGAACTAAGCTGAGCTTCTAAACCCTTTAGCCACAAGAGAATAGCATCTGCAAGCATTGCTGAATCAGTCTTATTAAAGTGACCCAGCTCCATACCAACTTCTAAAATGCCTTTTAAAGTGTCACGCTCAAAGTGGTCATAACGCTCATGTATTTCCTTTACCAGAGGAAAAAGCTGATCGTATTCCGCCTGAAACCTTGTGTACTCCGTCGACAAGCGTCTAATTTCAAAGCTTCTAGTGAGAGCGTATGCTCTAAGCTTTTCTTCCGGACTCGAAGCTCTTCCCACAGCATCGTTTATGCTTCCTATGAGCTTTCCGATCTCCTCATCAATGACTGCCCTCAGCAACGACTCCTTGTCAGGAAAATAGTAGTAAATTGCTGATTTCACCTTTCCCATAGCTTTTGCAATATCCGATACAGTAGTCTTCTTGTAGCCATATTGCTGGAACAATCTCTTCGCGGAGCTGACTATCTCTGCACGTGATTCATCACTATTTGACCTTTTTACCATTATGGTCAAATTATACAACACTTGTGAGTAATTCAGCAAAAAACGGTGAAGTCAGCATTGGTTGAAGTTGCAGCTTCACAACTAGTTTCCTTAACCCCTTATCCAGCGAGACTGTAAGCATCTTGTTCACTTGTATGAACAAACCGGTAGCCATTAACACCTCGTCTCATTGTTTCGTAGCCACCCAAAACAGCACTTCTGCAAACTTGGTAACATATAAACCATGACACAAGGAACTTCGCAAACAAATCCTATTAGAGCCATTGCTTTGCTTTCGGGTGGCTTAGACAGCATGCTGGCAGCCAAGCTCATTTTGGATCAAGGCATCGAGGTCATAGGCATCTCTTTTGAAAGCCCGTTTTTTAACGCAGATCGAGCCAGAACAGCGGCTAAACAACTAGCCATACCGCTTATAACCTGGGACATCACCGATGAGCTTATAAAGGTTCTGAAGAATCCAAAGCACGGTTTTGGTAGGTTTTTTAATCCCTGCATTGACTGCCATGCCTTGATGGTGAAAAAAGCATTAGAGCTTTTACCTTCACTGCAAGCACAGTTCATCATTACTGGTGAAGTGCTTTACCAAAGGCCAAAGAGTCAAAAAATGGGAGGGCTCATGGCAGTAGCAAAAGACAGTGGTGCTCAGGATCTCATCCTCAGACCTTTGTCAGCAAAACTACTCCCACCAACAAAACCAGAAAGAGAAGGCTGGGTTAACCGCTCCTTACTGCTGGATATTCAAGGAAGATCTCGCCAAAGGCAACTTGAGCTAGCGCAAACACTGGGCATAAACGACTACCCCATGCCCGCTGGCGGATGCCTACTTACTGATATTAGCGTTACACGAAGGCTTCAAAAAATCTTCCAATACTGGAAAGATGATATTGACAGACCTTTCCTTGAACTTGCAAAGGTGGGTAGGCATTTCTGGACAGGTAGCGATCTCATTGTGGTAGCCAGAAACGAGCAGGAAAGTTATAGCTTGCGAGCCCTTATGAAAGTATGGGACTACAAAGTGGAACTTACCGATGTACCAGGCCCTACTACCCTTGTGCGGTCAAGGGGAAAGCTCACAGAAGAAGTCTTGGAGCTTTCAGCCCTTCTTACTGCACGCTACAGCAAAGCCAGGACTTTGCCTTTGGTTAAGGTGAAAGCGGAAAATTATCTGTTCTTGCACACCCAAAAGCTGCAGGTGAAGCCCTCCGCGTTGACTGAAACCATGGAACGCATGAATGCAGAGCAACTTTGAGAGATGAGCAAGAAGGGGCCTAAAGTATAATGCTTCTTAAAAGGGGTGAAAACTATATGCGCCTATTTGTTTCAGTTGATTACGAAGGCATTTGGGGTGTTCCTTCATGGGAATTTATGAAAACGGAAGAAGCAAAGCAACTGCTTCATAAAGAGCTAAACGTGCTCCTAAAGTCCATTGAAGAAGTGGATGCCAATGCCTATGTGCTCATGGTAGATAGTCATTCGCGTGGAGACAACATTTGCCGCAGCATGCTGGAAACCAGTTCTGTGAAACTGGATCTCATATCTGGTTACCCACGGCCCAATTACATGATGACCGGTATCGATAACAGCTTTGATGGGGTCATGTTTGTGGGTTACCACACAAAAGCTGGTGGCTGGGGTGCCATGAATCACTCTTACTCCTCATCCACCATTTACCGCGTTCTCATTAACGGCAAAGAGGTGGGCGAATCCACCATAAACGGCTTTTTGGCTCACTACCACGGAGTGCCTGTCATTTTGGTAAGCGGTTCCGAGGAATTGGAAGAAGAAATAAAGGAGAACTTACCCGAAGCCGTATTCCATGCCACAAACAAAACGTGGTCCCGTTTTAGTGCACAAAGTTATCACGATGCATTAATGACTCTGGCAGAAAAAGTGCACCAAGCGCTGCAAAATGCAAAACAACTTAAGGACTCATCCATCACAAAGATAGGCGAAGCCACATTCACCGTGGAGTTCCTAAATCGCCTGGCCGCTGATGTAACCTCTGAGCTGCCTTTCGTAAAGCGTCTAAGCTCACGTACCATTGAATTCACCATGTCTGACTACGATCAAGCCTTCCATGCTTTCCAAGCCATTGTTTTCATGGCTTCTTCAGCAATGAGGTTGTAAAAATATGAAGGGCATCGTGGAGGGCATTGCCCGAGGTAGAGAGAAAAAGCATGAAGTAATAGGTTTCCCCATACTGTTCACAGCTCGGTGGCTACATGTGATTACCCAAGATAACTTCGACGCTTATATTCCACGTACCTTTAGTGGACGCACATGGCTAGTAAATACGGTAGACGGCCAGCCTACTTTAGGTGTTTTTGTCATGGACAACAAACCCATGTACTGGCTTAAGCAGGTTAAATACGTAGAGAGCATCTATCTTGACAAAGAACCAACTGAGCAAATACCACCGCCAAATATGGAGCCTAAGCAATTTAGCAAGGGAAAACTCACCTTCACAGGTGTTCCTCTTTCTTTATTGGCTCCCTTGGTGGGAAAACAGCTTTGGTGGGTGCAGAGCAGTGATGGCCTGGAGCGGGTAATAACTGAACATCAACTGGAAAATTGGATCTTAACAGAGCAGCGTGAACTAATAAACCTAAACACGAAAGCTGGTAGCTGGATTAAAAATGTATTGCGGTTCTGTGGAGAAAAGGGGTATATCTCACTGTGATTACCTTCTCAGTATTCGGAAGGAAATACAGTGGGAAAACCACGGTGTGCCAAGAGCTCATCGATGTGCTTTCTAAAAAGGGCACCGTGGGTTACGAGAAGCGCACTCATACCACCATTAAACTGGATCAGCACCTGCAAATGGCACACCAAACCCTGTGGTCAGTAGTACGTGACAGTGAAAACCTTCAGCTAATTACAACCAAAGCACCAGTGAATTTACCTCCAGTGGATTTTTTGGTGGTAGAAGGATACATCCCTGATGTACCTAACATCCTCTGCGTGAAAGACCCATACGATTTGGAGGCCATAACACCCTTTACCTTAGCAGCTGTGTCCCTAAGCGGCATTCCCAACACCAAGCGACCGGATGAACTAAAAAACGTCATCAACAGTTATCTGGAAAGACAGAAAGGAGAGTGAGTTTTTTTCGCTAAAGCGTTTCCTTATAGCTTTTAAGCAGCAACTTGAACAACTTACCGTGGTTAGGAATTTTCAGATGCAGCAGCTCGTGGATGACAACTTCTTTAATGAACGCCCGGTCCTGCGTTAGCAGATCCTTGGAGAAAGTAAGTCTGCCCTTGGAGGAACAACTTGCCCATTTGTGCTTCATGTCCCTGATTTGCACTTCCTTGGGTGAAACATTCATGCTTTCAGCTAACTGATAGACCAAAGCTTTCAATTCTTCTGATTTCATCTCGCACCCACCTTCAAAAGTCGCATGAGCTGATCAACCATTTCCACCAAAACCTTAGGTTCTACGTAACTTACGAGCACCCCATACATTTCCATGCGCACCTGTTTTTCTCTTTCTTTACTCTCTGCCCAATAAGGATGCCTTTCAAGAATTTCACCAACGGCTTTTGCTACTTCTTCAGCGTTCTCCACCCCATAGCTGTGCAGAGTCCAGTAGATCGTAAACACGGCTGGGTTCATGTCCTTCTCTGCTTGTTCCATCTTGGCTTTGTTTATTTCGCTGATTTTCTCCTCAAGTTCCTTTAAGCTCTCTTGTGCGGTCTTCTGCTTTTCCATGAAGGCTTGCACAATCTTTTCGGCTCGCTCACCAATGGATACTAAGTAGGGGTTTTTCTTTGCCTCTTCATTAACCACCTTCGCAATACTCTTTGCTATGTTGAAAACCTTTTCCGTGTCTGATTCTTTGCTTTGCTTTATTCTGTCCATTAGATGCTCGTCGATCTCATAAATCTTCAGGCTAAGATCGGGTGTAGTGGAATTTGTATGTTCCTGTACAAGTTTCGCAGTTTTTTTCGTAAATCCTCTACTAACCAGCGGTAACGGTCCAAAAGCCTCCCTAAGGAGTGCACTCATTCTGCTTATGGTTTCATAGTCCTGCAGGTATGGGCTCAGAAAAGGATCAGGTGAGATTACTTCATAAATGCTGGAAAGTTCTTTGTAAAACACTTGAAAATCCTTCCTCGTTTTCTCGTCTTGGAAATATTCCAATATGCTTTCAACTGCCTTGTCGCGTTGTTTACCCTTCAGCAGTATTAAGTACTCCTGCCTTCCTCTTTCCATGAGTTCAGAAAAACGCCCCTTAAGCTGGCCAATTTCTCTTACAACCTTTTCGATGTCCTCCACATCCTCGGAATCGAATGCCAAAGCCTTCTTAAGGTCTTCAAAGATGCCCACGAAGTCGAGAATGAAGCCGCATGGCTTCACTAAGCCCTCTTCATCCTCATAAGGTCTGTTAACACGAGCGATGGCTTGAAGAAGAGTGTGGTCACGCATGGGTTTATCCAGGTACATGCAGTAAAGTATGGGAGCGTCAAAACCTGTAAGCAGTTTTGATGTGACGATGAGGATTTTTGGTAGTTCATCCTTTTTTTGGAAAGCCTTTCTAATTTGCTTCTCCTTGTCTTCAGAGTAGTGGAACCGTTGAAGATGTGGTGGATCGTTCTGCGCTGAGCTTACTATGACTTCGCTGTATTCTGGCGGCAGAAGTTTATCCAGTTCATCTTTGTAAAAAGCGCAGGCTTCTCTGTCTACCGCTACCAAGAACGCTTTAAAACCCATGGGTTCCACATAGTTTGTAAAATGCTCTGCAACAGCTTGGGCTACCTTGGAGACCCTTTCTTTACTCTTAAGCATGTTTTTCAGATTCACGGCCTTCTCTAAAACACGGTTCAGTACGTCAAAATCCGCCACACCTTCAGCCTCACTTAAGCTAAGGAATTCTCTATCCAGCGTTTCCCTGTCCACCCTCAATTCGTTGGGAGCAAGGCCGTAGTGGATCTCCACTGTGCTGCCGTCTTCAATGGATTCAGCAATGCTGTATTTATCTAAATAACCCTTGGGATCATCAACGCCGAATATTTTGAACGTGCCTTTTCCATATGCGGTCTTATCGATAGGCGTGCCAGTAAAACCAAAGTAGGTGGCATTGGGCAGTGCCGACATGAGGTAGTTTCCCAGATCACCCGTGGTGGTTCTGTGGGCCTCGTCGATAAGAACAAATATGTTGTCACGTGTATTTATGTTAGCAGGCATGCCTTCGAACTTCTGTATGGTACTGACTATGAGACCGCGAGCGTCCTTCTCAAGTAACTCTTTGAGATGTTTTTTGCTCTGTGCAATGCGGTCTTCATCAATTTCAAATCCAACTGACTTTAGATTCCCAAACAACTGCGCTTCAAGCTCGTTTCTGTCTACCAGCATTATCACCGTGGGGTTAGAAAAAGCAGGATTCTGGAGTATTAACCTGGCCGCAGCTATCATGGTGTAGGTCTTACCAGAACCTTGCGTGTGCCAAATAAGGCCACGTTTTCTGGTGGTGTCCTCGGCTCTGTGCACGATTTTCTTCACAGCTCTTATTTGATGCGGTCTGAGGACTACCTTCTTAAGCTCATCATCTTTGCGTGTGAACAATATGCCGTTGAAAAGCAAGTCCAAGACGTTTCGCTTATCAAAGAAAGTCTTCACAGTCTCTTCAAACGATTTTGTCTCCTTGTCCACCTTCCAGTTAAACAGTGCTTTTGGTGTGAAAGACCATGTGGCAGCGTAGAAAAAGTGGATCACCTGCGTAAGCGTGTAAATTTGCAGTACCTTCATGGCCTCGGGCGTTTCACGGTGATACCGAGCTACCTGCTCCAGCGCTTCTCCCAATGCATCTTCTCGATGCGCTGCTTTGGTTTCAACAAAGAACAACGGAATACCGTTTATGAGGAAAACCACATCATAACGGTTCCTGCTCCGTCCATTGTAAAAAGAGAATTCGTCAGTCACCTGGAAAACATTGTTCTGAGGCTCGGGATCGATGAACGTAACGTTCCGCTCTCGCTTTTCACTGGGCACAAAGACCGTCTTTTTGCCACAAAGATGTTCCCAAATGTCCAAGTTACCTTCCAAGGTTGCCGGTATTTTTTCCAGTCGCCTTATGAGTTCGTCAGCCAAATCGTCGGTCAGAAACTCATTAAGACGCAGAAGTTGTTGCCTTAGAACATCGTAGAAAAATAGACTACTTTCAGACCCACGTTTTGCCAAAGCTTCGTTGCGGTCGATGTACTGCCACCCCAAATTGAGAAACAGTTCTAAACCTTCTGCAGTTTTGTAAACCCCTTGTTCCTCCTGAACATACTTCAAAATGGTATCTTGTACCACGTCCCGCTCGTTACCCAAGTACCCCATCTTCCATTTACACCCCCACTAACAGTTGTTTTCTGTGCTAGCCACTTGCACCTTCCTCAGAAGTTTGGAACTTAACTCTGAGCTTACCGCTCATAAGCATGTGTAGCATCGAGTTAAAGAGGTTGTCCAGTGCTTGCTTCTTTTTCTCTTCGGCTTGAATCTTTTCATCAACCGTTTGTAGAATCTCTGCAATACGCTTTTGTACAGGCAGTGGCGGAAGAGGAATCAGCACCTTCATAAACTTACTCTTGTTTACAATCGGTATAGTCGTGACTGCTTTTAGTTTTTCTATTTGTTCTGCCTGAGTCTGTAATGCAAAAAACAAATAGATGCTATTTATAGTATCATTGGGGACTATAGCGTTAATTTGCTGATTAAAGGCGATTTTCTTCAGTGAATACCCGACTCTCCCTATATTCCCGACACACGAAACTAAGACAGATCCTGGTGGAACTAATCTTGCAACATGGACCGCGTATTCAGAAATCTTCTCTGATGCGGTGGTTATGCAACTATTCCTAAGATCCGGAGGTTTTACGAAGTCGATCGTTCCGTTTATCCAGTATTCTTTTTTCGCCTTGGAGGGTGTATTTCCTGTTAGTACTTCACCAACTTGCTCCAGCTTTACGACTTCCCAATCTGCTGGGATCTCGCCAATTTCGGTTTCCTTCAAATTGATGCGGCTCGCTTCTTCCAAACTCACAGGCCCGTATGTAAAGAGGTGTTTCATGAGTGACTTTTTTAGCTCTTTTGCCGCTTCAATGACCTTTTCAGTTTTCTCCCGTGCTTCTTGCACCGTGGACAGCACATAAGCAATGGCTTTTTGCTCCTCCAGCGGCGGAAGAGGTACTAATAAGTTATTCATGAATTCCTTCGCCTGAATTCTTTTCCTGTTAGTAGTCCCTATAGCCAAATTCCTAAATTTATGCCAATTCTTGTCTATTTTCAGGTAATACCATAGGAAATATTCATCGCAAGAATGCCCTTTCATTTCAAGTATCGGAAAATCACCACTAACGATAGCACCGTCAAGGCATTCATTAACGAAACCGTAAGCGCCGTTTCGGGCATCTATCTTTGAAAAAATTAAATCACCAGTCCTTATTAAATACTGTTTCTTAACGGCAATGTCACGTCCCAGAGCAACTCTTCTCAAACGTAAACCGTTTGCGTACAGTGCGACGGTAACCTGCTTGTATTCTTTATCATCCTCAAGATAAACTTGCCTGTCTTTTGTAACTTCGCTATACAGCTCTCCCAGCTTGACTACTTCCCAATCCGCTGGGATTTCACCAATTTCAGTGGTTTTGAAGTTTGTTTCCTCATAAAAAGTGACTCTTCTTTCCATGGTTTTCTCCTCAATCCTCAAGAAAGTAGTCCCCGTCAATCTTTTTTACTTGCAGGGTCCTGTCCACGTTAAACAGAAAAGAGTTGAGCCATATTTTCGCCCGGAAAACACTGAGCTTCTTGAAAAGTTGGCCCCATTGTGGCCCCATTGTGGCCCCATTGGCCCCATTAATTACTTTCCATGGTTCGTAGGACATAAGTTATCCCCTTCCCAGATTTTCCAATCTGGTCAAATATCTCATGAGAAACCAGGTCTGTTAGGTCTCTCGTGGCCGTGCGTTTAGAGACACCGAACATTTCCTGGTACTGCTTGTTAGTTATTGATCCTTGTTTTTTCACGTAGATGACTGCACTAATTTGCCTATCATTCAAACCAAGATCCATTAAATTCTCTTCGTTGTAAATGTCTTTGAAGAACTGAACCGTGAAGCTCCCAGTACCTGTTTCTTTTACAATGAAAACTGGTTCAGGTAAGCCTTGTTCAGTACACAATCTAACCATTTTCGCCGTCCCAGTTCCCCATCGCTCAATTAGTCCGGCTAAATAAAAAGCTTCTGCCAAAAGTGTGTTACGGTGTACGGTATCATGTACCTCTTTCTTTAAATCCTCGGTAGTTAGTGGAGGCAAAAGCTTACCTGGATTGCTAAACCAAATTTCATCATCAAAAATTCTTATGAGAATCTGAGAGGTGTAATCTGAGTAGTCTCGGTGAACTAAGGCATTAATCAAGGCCTCTCTTAAAGCATCTAGTGGATAATCCCATATTTCTCTGCGCCGAGTTCCTTCAAGCGTAAGTTCAGTAACCGATGTATCAAATTTGACGTTCAAGTGCTTTTTTATCACTTCAAGTGAGCCATCCAGCTGCTGAAGCAGATTCCCCTTGATATCCACTGTGTCCAATATGGTTGTTCCATCTTTGAATCGGCCAACCCTGGTATAGGCACTGATAAAGTGCTCTTGCGGGTCTTTACCGAAAAGTAACATGCATGCCCTTGTCAAATGTCCATCTGCTGTTACAAGTTTTGTCTTCCTGAGCAGCCATTCTGTACTTTCATTACCTGCATAAGACACGCGATTTAAAGCTAATAGACGCTTCCACCGCTCAATAGTTTCAGAGTCCAGATCGTTTAAACTCCCCTCCACAGGAAAGCTGTCCCACGTCTTGTCAGTCCGCTCAAGCAATAAGTTTTTCAATTCGGATTCTGTGAGCTCCTGTGTAGTACTACCGGATCTAAAATAGTACCGCCCATCAAGGGCAACCAATTGATCTGATCTGAGCACATCAATCTTAATGACAATCTTCCCGTCAAAATGTTCCTCCAGTACTTTAGGAGTTATACGCAGTTTATTTCTGATTTTGTTTGGCAACTCTTCAAGCAGTCTTTTGGCTTGCTCTTCGGTGACGCCTACGACTTCACCATTGTCTGCGTACCCAATGTACAATGTTCCTCCATCGCTGTTCGCAAAACCTGCTATCACCTTGAGGTATTCGTCCCTCCAGCTCTCCTTGAACTCAACTTTGTCATTCTCCATCATGATCCCAAAAGCTCCTCAAGAATGGCTTGTAGCTTGCGGTCAGCCTCCTGCCGTTCTTCTTCTGCTTCTTTAAGCTCCAGCACTGCTTCGTCCAGCGGTAAAACCTCATCGTTGTTGTTTTGAGACACATAGCGCGATGGGCTTAAGTTGTAGTCGTTTTTGGCAATGTTGTCCAGGGAAACAATCTTGCTTATGCCTTCCTCCTCACGCCAATTGTGGTAAATACTGGACACAAGCTCAATGGTGGAGTCGGGCAAGTAGTTCTTGGGTCTGCCTTTTTCAAAAAGCTTGGAAGCGTTCACAAGAAGCACTTGTGAGCTGCGTTCCTGCGCCTTGTTCTTATTGATGACCAAAATAATGCCAGGTGCACTGGTGTTGTAGAACAGGTTTTCCGGCAGAAGAATGACAGCCTCCACAAGGTCTCTTTCCACGAATTGCTTTCTTATGTCACGTTCACGGTTAGAACCACTGGTGCCCGAACCACGGGAAACCGAACCCGTATCCAGAACCACAGCCATTCTGCCATGGTCTTTAAGCGAAGCATGCATGTGCTGGACCCAGCCCCAATCAGCAGAGCTGGAAGGAGGAAAGCCGAAGGCGAACCGCCCGAAGGTGTCGTTTTCGTAAGTGCTCTGAGGGAAATCTTGGTTCCACATGGGGTTAGAAACCACAATGTCAAACTTTCTCAGTGAACCACGTTCATCCAAAAATGCTGGCCGGTTCATGGTATCACCCAGTGCAATTTCCGCTTCCATGTTGTGAATGAACACGTTCATGTTGGCCATGGCATATGTGCTGGCAAGGATTTCCTGACCAAAGAACTTAAGCGGTCTCACTTTGGGGTCGTCATCATAACGCTCTCTGAACAGCAGATGGCACTTTATAAGCAAACCACCTGAGCCCACGCAGGGATCGCAAATCTCCTCACCCGGTTGTGGGTTCACAATGTGCGCCATGAGAACACCCACTTCACTGGGGGTGTAAAACTCACCAGCACTTTGCCCACTTCCTTCAGCGAACTTCCTAAGCAGGTATTCATAGGCTCTCCCAAGAATGTCGGGCTCCACATCTTTGAGCCCGAGTCGGTGTTTGCTGATGGTGTCCACAAGCATCTTAAGTCGCTCTTCACTTATAACACGCTGGCCAGCTGTGGTGGCATTGAAGTCAACAATGTCAATGACCCCTTGCAGTTTTGGATTTTCGCGAGCCACGGCCCTGACTGCGTCAGTAAGGTATTCGCCCAAGTTTCGGCTCTGCTTCACGATGTTCTCCCAGCGGGCCTCAGGTGGAATGTAAAACCGCACCACGTCATGGTCCTCTTCCACCAGCATTTGTGCAGTTTCGTAACTGCCCATTTTTTCGGCAAAGGCGGCCACTTCATCTTCAAACACGTCGGATATTCTTTTCAGGAAAATGAGCGGAAGTATGTAATCCTTGTACTTTGGAGCATCAATTTCCCCTCTGATCTTACATGCGGCTTCCCACAGCCACGATTCCAAGGTTTTTACATCAAGCATGCCGTTGGCACCCCTTTTTCTTCAAATAAAGGCAAGAGATGAAAGCACTTTTTCTTCCTTTTAGAACATATTAATACGGAAAGCGTTATTGGTATGCTGCTCAACAGGAAAGACGGACTAAAATGACATATTAAGCACATGTGAACCACGGCACAACTGCGACGAGAAATGTGATCATGGTGCGTCAATGGAGTACTTTTTCACAGTAGAATACATGTGTGCGCATATTAGGAAGAAGTAAAAGGTCACAAACAAAGAGGCTGGGGGTAATAGGTGGACTTTTGGTAATCAGCTTGTTAATAGCTGTACTGGGCACACCAAAGCTGGTAGCTGGAGCCCCAAATGGAAACGATCGCGGAGTCCTCATACTTTGTTTTCACGAGATTGGTTCTGCGGGCCTGAAAGCGCCATCAGCTCAGAAAGCTCTTTATCTTCCACCACTGGCATTCGAAAAGATTGTCAGGTACTTAAAGCAAAACGGCTACACCTTCATGACGCTTTCCCAGGTGCATGACCAATGGGCCTCTGATAAGGACTTGCCCAACAAGACCGTGGCCATAACCTTTGATGATGGATACGAAAGCGTATACACCTACGCGCTGCCCATCGCAAAGAAATACAAGGTTCCCTTCACTGACTTCATCATTGCAGGAGATGTGAACGTACCGGGACACCTAACGGAAGAACAACTAAGAGACATGCTAAGCACGGGCTTGGTGGAAATCGGCAGTCACACCTTTGACCACTACAACTTGAAGTACTTAAGCAGGGAAGAGCAGGAAAAACAAATCAGTAGCAGCATTCAATACTTGGAGAGGATTTTACCCGGCTACAAAATCACATCCTTTGCGCTGCCCTACGGGCAGTACAACGATGAGACCAAAGAGGCTTTAGCAAAATACGGCATAACCATGGATGTGACAACTCAATTTGGCATAGCACACAAGGGTGATGACTGGCTCTTACTGCCCAGAGTTTACATAAACGCTCTTCCTGCCTACGTTTACTACAGACTGGGAACCGAAATGATCACGAGAAGAATTGAGAACATCATGGCAGGTAAACTCACAGGAGAAGCTGATGGACCACCAGCCTGTGCCTTATTTGAAGACAGATTCGTAAACTGTGACCAAGTGGTTTCCTTCGTTGGGGGAAAAGCTCCGTACCAGGTGCGTGTTATATCCAGAACACCCAGTGTGATACCAGACCTTACATTGACAACCACAAAGAATTACGTTCTTGTGCCCTTTAGCCCTACTGAGGAGCTGGCCAAAAGCTCAGGTACTCACTACTCATTCAGTTTCACCGTCACCGATGCGAAAGGAGCCATCATTAACGGACAGAAGGAGATCACACTGGTAAGCCCTCTTAGCGTGAAGTTCGTAAATGCACCCGAGGAAGTTTACACCACGAGAAACACGGTCACCTTCACCGTAGACACACGCTCAGATACGTCAAGCATAGCAGATTTCTTCAATAAACCAACAGGTTACCCTCCTTTGATAATACAGTGGCTCTTAGATGGTAAACAGATCATACCAGCTAAAACACTGGTTGACATCGGTAAAGAAACAATAGACATACCGGAATCAGGGGTTCACGTAGTCAGCGTGAAGGTCAAAGACAGCATGGGACAGGTGGCTACCGCTTCTAAGACCGTTTACATAACCGCGCCCACGCCCTTTTGGCCTGACAGACATCTGTTCATAAGACTGTGAAGAATTCTAATCCAAGAATTCCGTTGATGTTTTAGCGGAAGCCCGTGGCAATGTCTTTTCTGAAAAACATGCCAGGGAATGAAATTTTCTCTATCTCACTGTACGCTTTCTGCCGTGCTTCTTCGTAGCTTTTGCCAGTGGCGACCACACTTAGCACGCGACCCCCTGACGTTACCACATTCCCCGTAGCGTCAAAAGTGGTTCCAGCGTGAAACACCAATGCGTCTCGAACGTTGCCCAAGCCATTTATGGGGAATCCAGTTTGGTAATGACCCGGATAACCCTTTGAGGCAGCCACCACGCAAACGCACTTTTCTTGTTTCCACTGCACCTGAACAGCACTTAAGTTCCCAATGCAGGTGCTCATCAGAAGCTGAGCAAGGTCGCTCTCCAAAAGCGGCATCATGGCTTGGGTCTCTGGGTCGCCAAAGCGCACGTTGAACTCAAGCACTTTTGGCCCTTCCTGAGTTAGCATGAGCCCGGCATAGAGCACACCTGTATAGGAAATGCCTTCTTCCATTAGCCCACGCAGAACTGGTTTTATGATGGTTTCCAGAATATCCTCTTCCATGGCACGGTCGATTAAAGGATGAGGACTGATACTGCCCATGCCACCGGTGTTTGGTCCCTGGTCGCCGTCAAAGGCACGCTTGTAGTCCATGGCAGTGCCCAAAATGACAGCATCAGCACCGTTGCAAAGAGCAAATACGGAGGCCTCTGGTCCTTGAAGCAGTTCTTCCACTACCACTTTCTCACCGGCACTGCCGAAAACCCTTTCTTCCATGAGAGACTCCAACGCCTGCACAGCTTCCTCGGTGCTCTGAGCAATGACAACGCCCTTCCCCTGAGCTAAGCCATCGGCTTTCACTACCAAGGGTCGCTGCCTTGTTTTCACATAGTTAACGGCATCATCCAAGCTTGAAAACACCTCAAACTGAGCAGTGGGTACGTGGCAGCGTTTCATGAGGTTCTTTGCAAACACCTTGCTGCCTTCGAGCAGGGCTGCAGCCTTTGAAGGACCAAAAATAGTCAATCCCGCCTCCTTAAAACCATCCACGATGCCTGCCATGAGTGGTATTTCGGGGCCAACCACAGTTAAATCAATGCTCTTTTCCAAGGCAAAGGATCTAAGCTTTTCCACATCCGTGGGGGCAACATTCACCAGCTCTGCTATTTGGGCAATGCCTGCATTGCCGGGTGCGCAGTAAATCTTTTGAACCAACGGGCTTTGCTTTAGTTTGTAAACCAGCACATGTTCACGCCCACCACCACCAATTACCAACACGTTCATGCGAAGTGCACTTCCCTTCTCTTCCCATGCATGTGTCAATGCCTGAAATGCCGGATGTGGGTAAATACCATGGCAATGTTGTAGCTGTTAGCAGCATCGATGCATTCCTGATCCCGTTTAGAGCCGCCCGGTTGAATAATGGCGGTTATGCCAGCTTTGGCAGCCAATTCCACGGAGTCACTGAAGGGAAAGAAACCGTCGGAAGCCAAAACAGCACCACGAGCCTTTTCACCAGCCTGTTTGATGGCAATCTCCACAGCCCCCACACGGTTAACCTGCCCAGCACCCAAGCCAATTGTTCCGCCATTTTTTGCCAATGCGATGGCGTTGGAGCTTAAATGCTTCACCACTTTCCAAGCAAAACGCAGGTCCGCCATCTCCTCAGGTGTGGGCGCCTTGTTTGTAACCACAGTCAGCTCTTTTTCATCCAAATCCTGAAGGTCCTTGTCCTGCAGAAGAACGCCACCTTCCACGCGTTTAATGTCAAAACCACTGGCAGTGGAAAGGTTTACCTTGAGCAGTCGGAGGTTTTTCTTCTTTTGAAGCACATCCAGTGCTTCTGGGGTGAACTCGGGGGCCACAATGACCTCCAAGAACTGCTTAGACATTTCCAAAGCCGTAACTTCGTCCAACGTGTCGTTCACGCCCACAATGCCACCATAAATGGACACGGGGTCGCCTTCATATGCCTTTTGGTAAGCCTCAAACAAGTTCTCACCCACTCCAACTCCGCAGGGATTGGCATGTTTCACTGCCACGGCACAGTGCACACCATAAAACTCTTGGAGTATTTCCAAAACAGCATTCACATCGTGCAGGTTGTTAAAGGAAAGTTCCTTACCCTGAAGCTGAACGTAATTTGCTAAGCCCGTTTTTGACAGTGGGTCTTTGTAGAAAGCTCCCTTTTGGTGAGGATTCTCTCCATAACGCAGTTCTTGTACTTTTTCAAAGGGCAGAACAATTTCATCAGGAAACAAGACCTTCGCTCCTCGGCTAAAATAGCTGCTTATGACAGCATCGTAGTAAGCCGTGTGGCGGAAAGCCTTCGCTGCCAAACGAAAACGTGTGCTGAGACTGGTTGAGCCACTATCCCGAAGCTCATCGAGTACGTCGGCGTAATCCTGTGGATCAACCAAAACGGTGACACTTTCCCAATTCTTTGCGGCTGCTCTTATGAGTGTGGGGCCTCCAATGTCAATGTTCTCAACGGCATCACCCATTGTGGCGTCTTCATCAAGAACAGTTTCCTTAAATGGGTAAAGGTTTACCACTACCAAATCGATGGGTTCGATGTTAAAGAGGGCAAGCTGAGCCATGTGATCTGCATTGTTTCTGTTTGCCAGAATGCCAGCATGAATAGCGGGATGAAGGGTTTTCACCCTGCCATCAAGAATCTCTGGAAAACCGGTAATGTCAGAAACCTTAACAGCGTCAACGCCGCTTTCCTTTAAAAGGCCATAGGTACCGCCTGTGGAGATGATTTCAAAACCAAGTCCTTGCAGTTCCCTGGCAAACTCCACCACACCTTCTTTTCTTGACACGCTTATGAGTGCTTTCCTCTTTTTCATCACTTTCACACCTCGTTTCTTCCTTCTGAGCCTTCACTTGACGCTGGTAGTATGCGAACCCTCCTGCCTTCCAGCACCACTCTGCCTTCAGAAATGAGCTTTATGGCAGTGGGTAAAAGCCTATGCTCCACCTCCAGAACTTTCTCTGCAATGGTTTCGGGCGTGTCGTCATCATCCACCTTAACCACTTCTTGAAGGATGATGGGACCTGCATCTACTCCCGCATCCACAAAATGTACCGTGCATCCGGTGTACTTTACTCCACTTTCGTAAACGGCTTCGTGCACTTTCATACCGTAGAATCCCTTACCACAAAAAGAGGGCAGGAGCGCCGGATGTATGTTGATGATCTTTTGTGGAAAACGTTCCACCACCTGTGGACCTAATATGGTCAGGAAGCCAGCCAGCACCACTAAATCAGGACTGAGCATGGTTAAGAGGTTTAGCAAAGCCTCTTGAAACTCAGATTTCAAAACCTTCTTAGAAAGTACGTAAGTGGGAATACCGTGCTGTTTTGCTCGCTCCAGGGCATAGGCGTCTTCCTTGTCACTGATGACAGCCTGTATGTTCACTTTAAGCCAGCCTTCCTGAGTAGCATCAATGATGGACTGCAAATCCGTGCCCCTGCCCGAAACTAGCACTACGATGTTCACGGCAAGATCACCTGACGTTCTCCAGCCACCACTTCACCAATGATTTGTGCATTGAAATCACCAGAGCTGTTAATCTTGTTTACGCAGTCATTGGCACGCTCCTCGGGAACAATGAGAACCATGCCAATGCCCATGTTGAAAGTGCGATACATTTCCACCAGGTCCACATTGCCCAGTTGTTGAATGAGTTTGAAAATGGGTGGCACAAACCAAGCGTCTCCATGCAGCTTCACGGCGGTGCCTTCTGGCAGAACACGAGGTACGTTCTCAAGCAGCCCACCACCGGTGATGTGAGCAGCCGCCTTTATGGGCAAACCCTGAAGGAGCTCCAACGCGCGCACATAAATGAGCGTGGGAGTGAGAAGCTCCTCGCCCAAAGTTTTACCAAGCTCCGGCAGCTGGTCATTTACACTGAAATGGTGCTGCTCAAAAAATATTTTCCTGACCAAGGAATAACCGTTGCTGTGCAAGCCCGAAGAGGCTAAACCGATAACCGCGTCACCCACCGAAACCGTTTCAGGGTTAAGAAGCTCTTCTTTTTCAGCAACACCAACGCAGAAGCCAGCCAAATCGTACTCACCCTCTGGGTAAAAAGATGGCATCTCAGCAGTTTCACCACCCACTAAGGCACACTTGGCCATGGTGCAGCCCTGCGCAATGCCTTTTATCACATCCACTCCTATGTTTTCATCCAACTTACCGCAGGCAAAGTAATCCAAGAAAAACAGAGGCTTCGCTCCCGTGGTGATGACATCGTTTACACACATGGCAACCAAATCGATGCCCACTGTATCGTGCTTGTTCATCATGAATGCGATTTTCAGCTTGGTACCCACACCATCAGTGCCAGAGACCAAAACAGGATTCTTGTAACCTTTTAGCTCCACCAAGGAAGCGAAGGGGCCAATGCCTTCCAAAACAAAATCGGTGAGTGTGGCTTGTGCCAGCGGTTTTATTTTCTCAATGAAAAAATCCGCTTTGGAAATGTTTACTCCCGCATCCTCGTATTTCATTACTTATTCACCTTCACTTTTTCTCAAAAAGGTACTTGTTGCCCTCTTTGGGTACATCCATGGGGTAATTGCCGTTCAAGCAGCCTGTACACAAACTGCACATCCCAACACTCTTTATCAAACCTTCCAAACTTAAAAAATGCAAACTGTCAGCATCAACCAGTTTTCTCACTTCTTCAGGCGACATTTGAGCGGAAATGAGTTGCTTACGCGTGGGCATATCGATGCCGAAATAACATGGCATGATTATGGGCGGAGAACTAATCCGCAGGTGCACTTCTTTGGCTCCAGCTTCTTTGAGCAGCCTGACCAAACGCCTCATGGTAGTTCCTCGGACAATGGAGTCATCAACCAAGACAACGCTCTTGCCCTTCACAAGCTCCTTTAGCACATTCAGTTTGACCCTGAGACTGGCCTCTCTCATGCTTTGCTCAGGCGCTATGAAGGTACGTCCCACGTATTTGTTCTTTATGAGACCGTCCACACTGGGTATGCCGGACTCGACTGCGTACCCACGAGCAGCGGAATTTCCGGAATCTGGTACAGGCACGACCCAGTGAGCGTCCACAGGTGCTTCTTTAGCAAGTTGCCTGCCCATCTCCATGCGGGCGAGGTAAACACTTGCGCCATCAATCACACTGTCGGGGCGTGCAAAGTAAATGTATTCAAACACGCAGTGCATGGGATTAACGGCTTCAGACTCAGCCTTAACCGACCTCAGTTGAGAGCTGTCCACACCATCAATGAGGACAATCTCGCCGGGTTCGATGTCCCTGACAAGCTGAGCATTGACCACGTCCAAAGCACAAGATTCCGAGGAAAGGAAATAACCTACTTCGTTCTTGCCCAAACAAAGTGGCCTTATGCCGTTTGGGTCTCTGACCCCGGCAAGCGTGTTGTCAAAAAGCACCAGCAGTGCATAGGAACCCTTTATGGACTTCATCACCTCAAGAAGCGCGTTTTCAAAACCTTTGTGGAGGTTTTTTGCCATGAGGTGCATGATGATTTCTGTATCCGAAGTGGTCTGGAAAATTCGGCCTTCCTTTTCCAGAGAATCTCTGAGCTGCTGTGCATTTATGAGATTCCCGTTATGAGCCACAGCAATGGAATGACCGCGTAAATGAGCCACCAGCGGTTGAGCATTGAATAAACTTGGTGCTCCTGTGGTGGAATAGCGCACATGGCCAATACCCGCGTTGCCTTTGAGTGACTTTACCTTGATTCGGTCAAAAACTTCGCTTACCAGACCCATGCCCTTTTGCACATGGGTTTCGCTACCGTCATAGACGGCAATACCGGCACTTTCTTCACCGCGATGCTGCAGCGACTGAAGACCGTAGTAGATGTACACTGAAGCTTCGGGGTTATCCAAAACAACCCCAAAAACGCCGCAATCTTCTTTCATCAGATGCCCTTCATAGCCCATTCCAATCCCCGCCAGTAATGCTCCGCGCACTGAATCAGGGGCACATCAGCAACTTCTTCTCCATTCACCCTGATAAGCAAACTTTCCCCGCCCACGTTGCCTAAAACCGCAGCGGGTACCTCATAATCTTGGGCAAGCTTTAAGACCGCTTCCAAGTTCTGTGGGCTCAGTGAAACCACTGCCCGGGCTTGGGATTCCGAGAAAAGAGCAGCATCAGGCCTCAAAGAAGTGGTTAGATCCACCTCAACGCCTCTTTCACCGCAAAGTGCACATTCTGCCAATGCAACAGCCAAACCACCCTCAGAAATATCATGAGCAGATTTGAGTAGCCCTTCCCAGATGAGCTTACGCACCAGTTCCTGCAGTGCTTTTTCCTTTTCCAGATCCACAACGGGAGGCTTTCCTTTTACCAGACCGTATTGAACTTGTAGGTATTCACTACCACCAAGCTCCCCTTTATCTTCACCCAGCACGAGAACCACATCACCATCGTCTTTAAGGCCCATGGTGCACACCCTGGAAACGTCCGGGATCAGTCCTGCACAGCCGATCACCGGCGTCGGGTAGATGGGGCCCAGCTCAGTTTCGTTGTACAGGCTCACATTCCCACTAACCACTGGTATGTTCAAGACTTGGCAGGCATCTCTGATGCCTTCTATGCAGCGCTGCATTTGCCAGTAAACTGCAGGATCCTCAGGATTGCCGAAATTCAAACAATCTGTTATGCCGATGGGCTCAGCACCCACCATGCTCAAGTTCCTTGCCGCTTCTACCACAGCAGCCTTAGCACCCTCGTAGGGATCCAAAAAGCAGTAGGTGGCATTGCAGTCAGCGGTAAACGCCAGCGCTTGGTGTTTACCTTTTATGCGAACCACTGCAGCGTCCGAACCTGGTCTGACAACGGTGTCAGTTCTCACCATGTGGTCATACTGCTCAAATACCCATGCTTTGGAAGCAACGTTGGGCGATGCTAAAAGTTCCAAGAGAGTACATTCCAGATCAGCAGGTGGCTGCAAAGCTGTCAAATCGAGCTCTTGGAGTTCTTCCAGATCCTCAGAGGGTTTCCCTTCGCGAACATACTGTGGAGCACCATCTGCCAGAAGCTTTGCGGGTACTTGAGCTACCACGGCACCCTGGTGCTTTACACGAAGCACGCCGTCGTTGGTCACATGACCCATGACGCTGGCATGTAGTCCCCATTTCTCCATGATTTGCTTTATGTGATCCTCTTTACCTTTTTCCACAACTAAGAGCATGCGTTCCTGGGATTCAGAGATGAGAATCTCATGAGCAGCCATGCCCTCAGCCCTTAGCGGGACACGGTCCAAATCAAGCTCCATGCCCACGCCCCCACGAGCAGCCATTTCAGAGGCGGAGGAAGTTATGCCGGCAGCTCCCATGTCCTGCACAGCCACCACAAAGCCTGTCTCATAAGCTTCCAAGCAAGCCTCGATGAGTAGTTTCTCCATGAACGGGTCACCAACTTGCACTGAAGGCAGCTTCTCCTCGGCGTCTTCCCCAAGTTCCTGCGAAGCGAAGCTGGCTCCTCCAATGCCATCTCTGCCTGTGGTGGCACCCACAATGAGTACTGGATTGCCAACACCACTGGCTTTCCCTGTCTGCATCTTGCCCCGCTCCACAATGCCAGCACAAAGTGCATTCACCAGCGGGCTTTTCTGGTAGCAATCCTGGAAGTAAATTTCGCCACCCACGGTGGGCACCCCAATGCAGTTGCCATAGTCACTGATACCAGCCACTACTTGTTCGAACAAGTAGTTAGTTCTGCCATCACCCAAAGGGCCAAAGCGAAGTGAATCCATGAGCACCACGGGACGCGCACCCATGGCAAAGATGTCTCTCACGATGCCACCTACGCCCGTGGCAGCACCTTGATAAGGTTCTACCGCTGACGGATGGTTATGGCTTTCTATTTTCATCACCAGAGCCAAACCATCTCCGATGTCCAGTACGCCTGCGTTCTCACCAGGTCCTTGAACCACGCGTGGTCCTTTGCTGGGCAGCATTTTTAGTAGTGGCTTGGAGTTTTTGTAAGCACAGTGCTCAGACCACATCACACTGAACATGGCAAGTTCTGTGAAATTTGGTTCTCTACCCAGTCCAGCGACTATTTCTTGATATTCGTAATCAGTTAACCCTAAGGTTCTCCACAGTGACGCTGTGTTGTTGTTATTTTCCATGGTTCTTCAAAACCCACCTTTCAGTAGGTGATCCAGCACAGAACCCAGAATGTACATGCCATCTGAGCTTCCCAGCAGTGGATCACAAGCACGTTCCGGATGGGGCATCATTCCCACCACGTTGCCCTGCCTGTTTGTCACAGCGGCAATGCGGTCCACGGAGCCGTTCACATCTTCTGTGTAACGCAGAAGAATTTGTCCATTTTCCTTTAGCTGCTGCAGAGTGTCCTCATCAACGTAGTAATTACCGTCTTTATGAGCCACGGGCAATTTAATGGTTTGACCCACCTTAAGGCGGGACGTGAAAGGTGTATGGGCGTTTTCCACCTGCACATCCACGTATTTGCAAATGAACTTCAAATTCTTATTGCGCATGAGCGCACCTGGAAGCAAGGCCAGTTCTGTGAGCACTTGGAAACCATTGCAAATGCCCACCACCAGTTTGCCTTTCTCAGCTTCCTTAACTAGGGCGTCCACAGCTGGTGAAAAACGAGCCAAAGCGCCAGGTCGTAAGTAATCCCCGTAGGAAAAACCACCTGGAATCATGAGCACATCGTATTTGTCCAAGTCCCTCTCTTCGTGCCACACGTACCGAGCATCTTGGTTCAAGTAATCCCTAACCGCATAAAAGCAGTCGGAATCGCAATTAGAGCCAGGAAGAACAATAATCCCAAAGGTCTTCATAGCTCTTAGCCCTCAACGATCTCGAAGGAGAAATCTTCAATGACAGGGTTGGTTAACACTTTCTTGCAAATCTCTTCCACACTGTTTTTCAATTCTTCTGAATCAATGCTGTCCTCCAAGGTAAGTACGATGTACTTGCCCACTCTGACGTCGCTTACATTTTCGTATCCCAAAGTGTGTAATGCATTTTTCACGGCTTGCCCCTGAGGATCTAGAATGCCCTTCTTCAAAGTCACATAAACTTTTGCCTGCGCCATGTCAAACACACCCCAATCGACGAGCTATTTCCAGATAAGCCTCTTCCACACCGCCCATATCACGTCTGAACCTGTCTTTGTCCAGCTTCTCCATGGTAGTGCTGTCCCAGAAACGGCAAGTGTCGGGTGAGATTTCATCTGCCAGGACCATGTGCCCCTCAGGTGTCTTGCCGAATTCAAGCTTAAAATCCACAAGAATGATGTTCTTCTCGAGCAGGAACTGCGAAAGAATCTGGTTAACCCTTAATGCCTGCTGGGTGAGTGTGTTTATTTCCTCCTCGGTAGCCAGCTTCATGGCTGAAATGTGGTAATTATTCACCATGGGGTCACCCAGTTCATCATTTTTGTAAGAGAATTCCACAACGGGCTGATCAAACTTTAGGCCCTCTTCCAGGCCCAGCCGTTTACTTATACTGCCAGCTGCATAGTTTCTCACGATGACTTCCAGTGGAATAATATCAACCTTTTTCACCAGCATTTCAGTGGGAGAAAGTAATTCAACAAAATGCGTTGGCACACCATTCTCCTCAAGAAGCTGAAAGAACACTGCAGACACTTTATTATTGATGGTTCCCTTGCCTTGTATTATGCCTTTCTTTTTGCCATCAAATGCGGTAGCTTCATCCTTGTACTCAATGATGTAGTAACGCGGATCATCGGTTCTGTAAACCTTTTTCGCTTTACCCTCATAAAGAAGGTCCAACTTTTCCATGTAAGCCTCCTTTCTCCTGCCTCTAACCTTTAAGCACATCTTCAGCCATATGCTGACGGTATCCTCTCAGTACTTCCTTTAAATCCGCATACTTTAAAGACAGTATGTGGCAAGCTAGAAGTGCGGCATTTTCTGCTTCGTTTATGCCTACCGTGGCCACTGGTACACCTTTTGGCATTTGTACCATGGACAAAAGCGAATCCAACCCACCCAGTGCCGAAGACTTTATGGGTAGTCCGATTACAGGAAGCAACGTGTAGGAAGCAATAACACCAGGAAGATGAGCTGCTTTGCCTGCAGCGGCGATTATTACGTCGTACTCCTGATCAGCGTTGACAGCGAATTGCTGGGTTTCGAATGGTGTTCTGTGGGCAGAAAGCACTTTCAAGTCCCATGGAACTCTAAGCTGATCAAGAATGGCTGTGCACTTCTCAACAATGGGGATATCAGACTTACTCCCTACAACAATGGCGACTTTCCCAATACCATCAATACTACTATTAGACATGGTAATGACCTCCCAAAGCGGGGAAATGATGAAACATATAACACATTATATAACCAAACTGTGATAAGCGAAACCCAGCGTTAACACTTACTTCACTTCAAATGGTGCATAGAACTGCTTATAATGAATACATCATGTCCAGAAAAAGCCAAGACACGCTGGGTTACATTTACCTGATTGCTACCACCTTCTTTTGGGGTACCACGTTCGTTTTTTCTAAAGAAGTTCTGACTCATTTGGATCCGTTTTCCTATTTGTTCTGGCGATATGTCATTGCCTTCTTACCACTGATTCCCTTTATCAGGTTAAGAAAAAAGGACATACTTGATGGGTTCTGGTTAAGCATTACTAACGCCATCGCCCTCATCACTCAGTTTGTCGCTCTAACCACCATAAATGCCTCCACAGCTGCCTTCATCGTAAGCTTGAGCATACCGCTCACACCGCTTTTAGAAATGCTGTGGCTTAGAAAGAGACAAAGCAGCACAGTAACCCTGGGGCAAATACTGTCCGTGGTGGGATTCTTGGCCTTGAGTTACGTACCTGGGGAAAGATTCTCCATATCCTTTGGGGCCTTTCTCATGCTCATCAGTGCCTTAGCATACACTGTGCAGTTCGTACTCATACCCAAACTACAAATTGAAAATCAGCTGAACACTTCAGCCTACATGATTGGATTCACTGCTATTTGGTCTTTACCCTTCACCAGGAGCTTCGTAGTACCTAAAGGAGCATGGGGCCCACTACTTTATTTGGCTTTGATTGCCACAACCTTGACCATTTGGCTGCAACTTCAAGGGCAGAAAGATGTGAGTGCAACTACCGCGGCGTACATATTTGCATTTGAACCCATATTTGCATATTTGTTCGCCCATCTAACAGTGGGAGAAAACCTCACCGCATTCGGTAATTTGGGGGCACTACTCATCTTTTTAAGTGCTCTGCTGGTCCAGTACGGTGAATACCGAACCAGCAAAGCTACCAGCAGCTAAACAAGTGGATAATTGTACAGTTCGTAGTAAGTGTCAGACACGGGGTCATACAACACCCTGCTTTCTTTCTTTTCCACCTTGCCGCTTTTCTTTTCTTTCACCTTAAACACCTCCCGTACAAGTTGTTCAAAGTATGGTAATACAGCCAAGAGGCATAAGTATTTAAATCAGGTGTGTAAATTCGTCAAGCGTTGGTTAAGATGCTCGAAGAATTAAAAAGAGCCACTGGAAGACTTTTACGACTAATGCGTCGTGTTTATCACCAGCGGCTCTATTCTTGCAAAGTGGCCATTGATAAATGCAGGTTAATTAGGTACCATCCCTATGCCAAAAGCCTATTTTGGAACAACCATGAGAGCGTTGCTTATCTTCCTGGTGGGCGTTGCCAAGAACTTGCCATTGGCATACAGGCTCGTGCTGGCACCACCATCAAGATTCATGGCGTTGTAGGCGCCTAAATCTTTCATGATATTTGCTAACTCCTGAATAGTGCACTTACTAACAGTGACCATGAGTAGTTCATTATTTTGTGTAATGCCCAGTGCACTTCTCGTAAGGGGTTGACCTGTGATTTTCGGAATATCGAGAAGCTCAGACGCTGGATCCAACGTTATTTCTCCATCGGTTATGAGGCGTGGACCAGCACTAAGAGCTCCCCAAATAACGCCCTCCTGCCACATGTCGGGATGTGAACTGTTACGCACATCATAAATGTCACGGTAATGAAGCTTTGTGCCCACTTCAAAACGGTCCTTGAAGCGCACCTCAGTACCTCCTAAGTGAATGATGTACCCATCAGGTGGTATGGGCACGTTAGTACCAGTGACTTGTTCCACTACTTCGCCATTTCTCACAATGACATTGATGCCATCTACGTTGAGTCTGGTAGTAGCACCCCTGAGCGGTGTGAACACACGAATGGAGTTTTCTCCCCACATGGCACGGTTTATGGTGCCTATGTACCAGCCTTGGGTGTATAGACGCTCCAGCTCAGGATTGGGAATGTAGGTGTATTCGCCCTGCAGCTTCATCTTCACATTGGCTATGTCTACCTGGTTGTCCTGAGTAAAAGCAAACGTACTTGCGTATTTTTCCGGGGTACCCAAGTGTTCAATCCTACCGTTAATGACCAAGTTGGCAGCAGGTTCCATGGGCAAACTGGTATCTGCCACCTGGAAGAAGGTACCATTTATGGCAGCTAAGGGGTTTTTCCTCTTCACCATGCTGTCAAAAGGCTCTAAGACACCGATTTGGTCTTGGGCGTTAACAATTTCCAGCTTTATGGTTGGGTCGTTTAGAAATACCTTGACCACGTTCACCGTTGCTGTACTGTTGCTTACAGCAACGGTGGTGGTGTAGGATTTAACACCTGTTTCGATGTACACAACCCTGTTCTGATCATCCCATTCAACTTCCTTGCCCAAAGCCTCACTAACAAAGCGTAAAGGGACGTAAGTTCTGCTGTTGTAGATGAAAGGAGGCACATCCAAGACTTTAACTGCCCCGTTAACTCCAGCAAATTTAAACCCGATCTTCAAACTGATAAAGGTTGAGCCATTCCTAATGTTTACGATCTGGTTTTCTGCGTCCCACTCAACTTGACCGCCAAAATACTCGGCGATGTAGCGAATAGGAACAAAAATACGGCCTTCCTTGTTCAGTGGCGGCGTGTCAAAAGCCAACTTTTGGCCACCGATGTAGATGGCAATGTCTTGCCCAACAATGCCGTTTTCACCGTAAACTGCCACCGACGACCAACTAACGGTTAGTAGCATCGCGGCAACAATAAAAATGTTCACAAGCTTCAACACAGGCTTGTTCTTCACCAAATCACCTCCTCAAGGCGCTGGCTGTAGATGATCCCAAGCAGCCACCGCAAAGAATCCTTTAGACACATTGTACAAAGAAAACCAAGAAGTGAGATATTTTCTTAAGTTGTGTTTTACCTGAGGAAAAGCACAGTAACATCAAGCCCGAACAATGGTTTCTTTAACAAAGAACCCTTTAACACAATGAAAAACGTTTAACACTGGTGTTAAAGCAAAAACTGCTTGAGCAAACTCTGAAAAGCAGAATCTGTTTCTTTGGCAATAAGTCGTCTGTTTTCCGCAGACCAATAGCGTTTAAACTGCCAGGAACCTTTCACGGGACCTTTCTCAAGGACACCCAATGCTTCCTTTAAGTATTTCTGGTTTATGGCATAACTTTGTTCTAGAAGCTTGTCAGCACCGTTCTCTGCTACGCTTAGATCCAGCAGTGCTCTTTGGCTCTCGAGACGCAGTGGATAGGTTTTGTCCTTATTCACTGTGTAATCTTTCAATGCAGCTCGGAAAAGTAAGTTGTTCCATTTCCATCTTCTTACCCCTTGCCGGAGCTGAACTTCTTCGTCTTCAATGGTGGCAGGCACATTGAAATTAAGTGGTTTAAAGACTTGCATCTCAGGGTCCGGACCTTCAGTGAACCAGATGATCTTCCTTTCGTAATCGTAGATGAGTGATGCTGTGGTCTGAGAGCTAACCAAACCACCACCTATCATGTTTATGTTCTTCATGGAGTAAACAGCTCCCGTACCGCGGTCCTGAAGCAGTGCCATAACATTTACCACATTTGGCACCAAGGTACTAAGCAATTCCCTTCCACGCCGCTCGCGCACGGCCGCTCCAGCGAAATAGGTAACCAAACGGTTGGTAAAGTACGTTTGAAAGTTCTTCACCTTACCTTCCAGCTCCGGTGAAATGCCGTCAAAGTCATTGCCTAGTGACAGTTTATTGCTTATGTTGTAACTGCCCTGAAGCTTCTTGAAAGCATAGTACTTGCCAACAGTTTCCAAAACGTACGCTTCTTTCGGATCCACTAGCAAATAGCTGTTGTGATAAAAAAGTGGGTGCTCGTATCCCCCATCGCCGCCTTGACCAAAACTAAGAGTGTTTTCAATGATTATGTTCATGGCTTCAAAAGCCGTTGAAGCCTGTTCCAGAGCCATGCGCAAGTAATCCATGCCCAAAACTCCGCTCTTCTCTGCGGGGACCTTGTTGAAAGTGGCTTCGTTTCCAATGCACACTTCTTTACTGTTTATTCCCATCTCTGCGCCCCACATCCAAGAAGGTTTGGAGAGCCAAACATCGTTTTTTACCTCATAAGCGGGAAGCTTTACATAAGTACCTGGTTCGCTTATGGACCCCTTAGGAATAAACACCATGCACTGAGGTTCATTAGGATCTCGGTCGCTGTTTTTAGCGAAAAACGCTGTCCCACCAGAGTCCTTAGACGATTTTACATAAAAGGTGTCACACATTTGATTTACACCCCAACTCTTGCTACTGATTCTATCATGCGCCATAGACAAACCTGTACATGTTCTATCGCCTCAACTTAAAAATCACTTTACTTAGACTAAAAAATGTGATATCATTTTCTAACAGAAACGCACATTACTTAACAGAGGTGGGAAAGTGTTAACTTATGAGAGAAGACGTTTTGTCCTGGATTTATTGAAGAAAGAGGGCAAAGTAGAAGTTAACAAACTCGCACAACAGCTAAATGTATCGCCTATGACAATAAGAAGAGATTTAGATGCTCTGTCAGAACAAGGTTTAGCCTTTCGTACCAGAGGAGGAGCCGTATCGCCCAACATAAACTACGAACTACCTCTCGAAGAAAAAATGGTTTCAAGAGCTGAAGTAAAGAGCAGAATAGGTGAGCGTGCTGCAGCACTAATAGAAGAAAACGAATCCATACTGCTGGATGCGGGAACTACGTGTTTGGCTTTGGCAAGGCGCGTACAAAGCATGCATTTAACAGTTATAACAAGCGATGTGAGAATTGCTTTTGAGCTCTATAGAAGTCCCACAATTAAGCTTATCGTACTCGGCGGCATCGTCCAAGCAAACGTGGGTGCCATAACTGGTTCCTTTGCCGAAGAAATGATAGAGTCGTTAACCGTTGATAAAGCCTTTATAGGAACTTCTGCCGTGGACAATGGGCTTTTCTTATCCACGCCCACTTTAGAGAAGGCTTCCTTAAAGCGAAAGTTCATAAAGAATGCCAACTCCGCCATTTTACTTGCAGACTCCTCTAAATTCGGTCGCTCGTCTTTGTTCAAAATTTGTCATTTGGAACAGCTTGACCTGGTCATTACTGACGATCGTTTAGATGATTTCTTTATCCAGGAAATGGAAGCTGTAGGCGTCAATTACGACCTTGTAGAGGGATGAATAACATGTTGAGAGCAGCCATAATAGCAGATGATTTTACCGGTGCCAATGCCACAGGCATATTGCTTAAGAAGAAGGGACTAGAAGTGACCACGTTACTTAGGCCGAGCCATGACCTGAAGCAAATCGACGCAGAAGTAGTTTCCATAAGTACTAACTCGCGAGGCATAAGTGCAGAAGAGGCCTATGAGCAAGTTTACGAAGCAGCTAAGACTGTACTTGAAAGAACTCCGTACATAGCTAAGAGAATCGACAGCACACTGAGAGGTAATTTAGGGGCTGAAATAGACGCCGTGCTCGACGCAGCTGAACAGGAATATAAAGCCGTAGTTGTACCTGTTTATCCGAAATCCGGAAGAATATGCGTGGGAGGATATTTACTGGTAAATGGCACTCCACTTCAGCTCACCGAAGTAGCAAAGGACCCGAAGTGCCCCATTAGATCGTCGAATGTAAAAGAGCTGATTTCGCTTCAGACAAAAAGAGCTGTCGCTAATATCAAACTGGATGTTGTGACAGCTGGTAAAGAAGCCATTGCAGAAGCTTTTTCACAGATTGAGGAAAGCATAGTGGTTTTTGATGCTGTCACTGACGATGACATAGGAAACATTGCGTCAGCCTTAAGTTGCCAAGAGAAAATCATCTGTGTTGACCCTGGTCCTTTCACAGCAGCTTTTATGGATCAAAAGTTGGGTTTTCAAAAACAAGACAGCGTGTTTCTTATTCTTGGTAGCGTTTCAGAGCTTACCACAGCCCAGCTGAACTACTTATTAAAACGGAAAGAGGCTTACATCTATAAAATAAGTGTTCCTGACATCCTAAGTGATCAAGAGGCTGCTACAAAGAGATGTTTGGAAGCATTAGATCAGCATTACAAGCCGGGGCTCATAATGGGGATCACCACTAAAGACAATACGGCAGACGTTTTTGATCTGCAAAGCTATTCAATGAAAGCACAGTGTGAGTTAGAAGATGTATCAAACCGCATAAATCGAACGTTAAGCCACGTCAGCTACTTGTTCTTAAAAGACAAACCCTTCAAAAGCATCTACATAACTGGAGGAGATACCGCTCTTGCCTTTTTTGACGTACTTGGGATCAATGAGTTCACTGTGAAGTCTGAGGTGTTACCTTTGGCTGTTCATGGTACCGCAAAAGTTGATGACCGACTTTACAACGTGGTCACAAAAGGTGGTTTAGTGGGCAGCGAAGATGCGCTTTATGAGATTGTCAACTACTTAGAGTCTTTAAGAAAAGGAGAACAAGAGCCATGAGAAGAATTATTGCCATACCCCTGGGAGATGTGGCAGGCATAGGGCCTGAAATCGTTGTGAAAACTTTCAACAATCCAGAAATTTACGAGGTATGCAAGCCATTGGTGGTGGGACACTCAGCGCCATTGCAAAAAGCCATGAAAGTATGCGGAACACATCTGAAGATTAATCAAATAGCTGCGCCTGAAGAAGGGTTGTATCAGCCCGGGACTTTAGATTTAATTGAACTAGATTGCCCAAGTATAGAAAAAATCGAGTTTGGGAGAATTCAAAAAGAGGCTGGCCTTTTTGCTTTTGAATTCATCAAAAAGAGTGTAGAACTGGCACTTAACCACAAAGTAAGCGCATTAGCCACCACGCCCATAAACAAAGAGGCATTGAAAGCAGCTGGCGTTCCTTATATTGGCCATACGGAAATGCTAGCCGACATGTGCGGAGTGTCCAACCCTCTTACCATGTTCCAGGTAAAGAACTTGAGAGTGTTCTTCTTTACTAGACACCTTTCATTATTGGAAGCTATCAAAGCTATCAAAAAGGAAGATCTTTTGGCACATATAAGGATGGACATGAAAGCACTTCAGTCGCTAGGTGTTGAAAAACCCAAACTTGCAGTGGCAGCGCTGAATCCTCATGCTGGCGAACATGGATTATTCGGACACGAGGAGCTAGAGGAAATTGAACCTGCTGTAAAGAAAGCACAAGGGGAAGGGTTAAACGTGACAGGTCCGATCCCAGCGGATTCAGTTTTTTACAAGGCGCTGCAAGGCGACTTCGACGCCGTTCTTTCTTTGTATCACGATCAAGGTCACATAGCTACTAAGATGGTTGATTTTGAAAGAACTATTTCTCTAACCTTGGGGTTGCCTTTTATTAGAACTTCTGTGGACCACGGTACTGCTCTTGACATAGCTGGTAAAGGAATTGCCACTAGCACCAGTATGGAAGAGGCCATAAGGTTGGCAGCTCAGTACGCCCCAGTATACAGATACGACCTACTTACCACAGGGTAACAGCCTTCAGTAGCTACTGAAGGTCAAAATACTTTTAACTGTTTTGGGAGGTGTGAAGATGTCAGGTCCTCAAATGATTTTCGGTTTGGTAGTTGGGATCGCCGTACTCATCTTTCTCATTCTCCGAACCAAGATCCACCCCTTCTTAGCCCTAATAATCTCAGCTTCGCTGACCGGTATTATCGGTGGTATGAATCCACCTGACGTGATTAAGTCCATCACCAACGGTTTTGGTAGCACATTAGCCAGTATTGGTATCGTCATCGGTTTTGGAGTGATGATGGGGCGAATCTTAGAGATCAGTGGTGCAGCTCAAAGAATGGCCTATACATTCTTGAAGATTTTCGGGAAGGGTCGAGAAGAATTGGCTATGGCACTAACCGGTTATGTGGTTTCCATACCCATTTTTTGTGATTCTGGATTCGTAATCCTTTCACCCATAGCTAAAGCGCTCTCTCGCACAACCAAAAAATCAGTAATATCCATTGGTGTGGCGCTGGCAGTAGGCTTGGTAGCCACTCACCATGCAGTACCACCGACCCCAGGCCCATTAGGAGTAGCAGGCATCTTTCAAGTAGATGTTGGTTTGATGATTCTGTGGGGCTTAGTGTTCGCTATCCCCATAACCATTGTGGGCGTGCTTTACGCCAAATGGCTAGGTAACCGCATATACCAGATACCCACAAGTGACGGTATGGGCTGGACCAGAGACAAGACTGAGGCTGAACATATACAAAAATCGGAAGTAGAAAACAATGACAGAAAGGAGCTTCCTTCAGTTTTTAGCTCTTTTGCACCGGTCGTTATACCCATCATACTCATTTTGCTAAATACGGTGCTAACAGCTATGAAACTTACATCTCCAATAGTGAATTACATTCTCTTCTTTGGTAGCCCAGTTATTGCCGTGGGCATAGGGCTGATCATTGCCATCTATACGCTGGTTCCCAAAATGGATCGAACACAAGTTATTAAGCTAATGGAAGAAGGCGTTTCCTCAGCGGGTATTATCATTCTAATCACGGGTGCTGGAGGCTCTCTAGGGCAAGTACTAAGAGACAGCGGAGCAGGTGACTATGTAGCGAAGCTCATCGCAGGTACTGGTCTACCGGCCATACTTTTACCGTTCTTCGTTGCTACTTTGGTAAGGCTTGTCCAAGGAAGCGGCACTGTTGCGATGATTACTTCAGCCTCCATCACAGCTCCCATATTGGCTACTATGAATGTTAATCCTGTCTTGGCAGCACAGGCAGCATGTTTAGGAGCAATGGTTTTCTCGTACTTCAACGACAGTTACTTCTGGGTTGTCAACAGGTTATTGGGCGTCGAAGATGTTAAAGAGCAAATAATGACATGGTCTGTACCCACAACCTTGGGATGGGCAACTGCTTTAGTAATGCTGCTCATAGCCAACCTTATCTTAGCCTAAACGTCATAGTAAATCACTACTAATTAAGTAGGGGCGAGAATAATTCTCGCCCCCTTTTTTGTATTATCTGGTCACCCTGTAAAGCGGTTTCGAAGAATAGTGGGTATGGAGCAGGTGGTGAGACTTTTCACTCAAAGGATGTCCAAGGTACTCCTCGTAAATTTGCTTTATGGCTGGGTTTTCATGAGATTTTCGCAGAGGCAAATTCTTATCAGCCTGATAGATTGCGGCAGCTCTTAGTTTTCTAACTTCAGCCATTTCATTAGGATGGTGTATGGGCTGTCCACCGCCTGTAATACAACCGCCAGGGCAACCCATGATTTCAATAAAGTGGTACTCGGCTTCACCGCTTCTGATCTTGTCCAAGAGCTTCCTTGCATTACCAGTTCCGTTTACAATGGCAAGCTTTAGATCCAGACCGTCCACAGTTACGGTAGCTTCTCTTACACCATCAAGGCCCCTGACCTCTTCAAAGTCGATCTTGTCCAACGGTTTGCCTTCAACAATTTCGCTTACGGTTCTCAAAGCTGCTTCCATGACACCACCAGTGGCACCAAATATTACTGCAGCACCTGTGGACATACCCAGTGGCTGATCAAATTCCTCATCAGGCAAGTTAACGAAATCAATGCCAGCTTCCTTAATCATGCGTGCTAGCTCGCGTGTGGTAAGGACTGCGTCAACATCCTGCAAGCCATCGTGCATGTTTTCAGGCCTTTCAATTTCAACCTTCTTTGCTGTGCAGGGCATGACTGAAACCACATACACATCTTCTGGGTTCCAGCCCATCTTCTCAGCGTAGTACGTCTTGATTAACGCACCCAGCATCATGTGTGGTGATTTGCACGTAGACAAGTTTTCCATGAAATCCGGATAGTACTTTTCACAGAAGTTAATCCAACCCGGGCTGCAGGAAGTAATCATGGGCAACTTCCCACCATATTTAAGCCTTTCAATGAGCTCAGAGCCTTCTTCCATGATGGTAAGGTCAGCACCAAAGTCTGTATCGAAAACCACTTCAAAGCCCAATCGCCTCAGGGCAGCTACCATTTTTCCAGTGACTATGCTGCCCACAGGCATGCCAAATTCCTCACCCAAAGCCACTCTTACTGCAGGTGCTGTTTGAACCACAACATGCTTACGTTTGTCAGCTAAGGCCCTGTAAACCCTCTGGATGTGGTCTTTTTCGTACAGTGCTCCTGTGGGACAAGCGGTTATGCATTGTCCACAACTGATGCAAGGAGAATCATTCAGACTCACATAGAAAGGTGCAGAAACCAATGTATCAAAACCTCTGTTCACAGCACCTATGGCAAAAACATTCTGTACTTCCTGACATTCTGCAATGCACCTGCGGCACAGGACGCACTTGTTTGGATTCCTGACAATGGCAGGCGAAGCATCATCCAAGGGGTAGTTTACGTTTTCGCCTTGGAATTCAATGTCAGTAATGCCAAACCGTTCTGCCAAATCCTGTAGCTCACACTTGGTATTTCTTATGCAGGTGAGGCAACTCCGGTCATGATTGGAAAGAATTAGCTCCAGGTTTACTCTGCGTGCTTCTCTGACCCGGGGCGTATTGGTACGAATGTTCATACCATTCTGTACCGGATAAATGCAAGATGCCGGTAAATTCCTAACGCCATCGACCTCTACCACGCATAGGCGGCAGGAACCAATCTCATTAATCACTTCTGCATAACACAATGTGGGTATGTCAATGCCTGCTTCTCGGCAAGCCTGCAAAACGGTGTAGTTACTTGGAACCTCTAGAGTAATGCCATCTATGGTCACAGTTACCTTGTCCATGCGGCTTCAGACCTCCTTTTACTGTTTCACAATGGCACCAAATGGGCACTTCTCAAAGCATGTACCGCACTTGATGCAAGCTTCTTGATTAATCACATGAGGCTGCTTAAGTTCCCCTGAAATGGCATTCACGGGGCAATTCCTTGCGCACAAACCACAGCCTTTGCATTTGTCAGCAACGATGGTATAGGAAAGCAATGCTTGGCATACACCAGCAGGACACTTCTTCTGGTTGATGTGAGCCTCATATTCATTTCTGAAGTACCTAAGCGTGGAAAGAACAGCGTTAGGCGCCGTCTGTCCCAAACCGCACAGTGCTGTATCTTTAATGGTTGTAGCCAGCTTCTCTAGCCGATCGATATCTTCAGGCTCTCCCTTACCTGACGTAATCTTATCTAGGATTTCCAGCATTCTCTTTGTACCGATTCTGCATGGAGCACACTTTCCACAAGATTCATCTACGATGAATTCCAGGAAGAATTTCGCAACGTTAACCATGCATGTGTCTTCGTCCATGACCACCAGTCCGCCCGAGCCCATCATTGCGCCCAAGCTAATAAGTGAGTCGTAGTCAATCACGGTGTCCAGGTGTTCTTCAGGTATGCAACCACCAGATGGACCGCCTATTTGAACGGCTTTAAACCTTTTTCCGTCAGGAATTCCGCCACCAATGTCAAAAATGATCTCCCTAAGAGTGGTACCCATTGGAACCTCAATGAGTCCTGTACGGTTCACCTTTCCAGTTAGTGCAAACACTTTAGTCCCTTTGGATTTCTCAGTACCGATGGATGAGAACCACTCTGCACCGTTGCTTATGATGACAGGGACGTTAGCAAAAGTCTCTACGTTATTTATAATGGTGGGTTTATTCCAAAGCCCTTTAACTGCCGGATAAGGAGGTCTGGGCCTGGGTTCACCACGTCTACCCATGACAGAGTTCAATAAGGCGGTTTCCTCTCCGCACACGAAAGCGCCTGCTCCGAACCTTATCTCCACATCGAAGCTGAAGTCGGTTCCAAATATGTTGTCACCCAACAAGCCGTATTCACGTGCCTGCTTTATGGCAATCTGAAGACGTTTTACAGCCAAGGGGTACTCGGCTCTTACATAAATGACGCCGTGGTTAGCACCAATGGCGTAACCCGCAATGGCCATGCCTTCCAGCACACTGTGAGGATCACCTTCCATGATACTTCTGTCCATGAAAGCACCGGGGTCACCTTCGTCAGCGTTGCACACCACGTATTTGGGAGTCTCTTTCTGTTTGTGAGCAAATTCCCACTTCAATCCCGTGGGGAATCCGCCGCCGCCTCTACCCCTTAAACCTGACTTCTTCATTTCGTCAATGACTTGCTCAGGGGTCATCGTAGTTAAGACCTTGCCTAGTGCCTCATACGCCCCCATGGCAATGGCTTCTTCAATATCTTCTGGATCGATGATGCCGCAGTTCCTCAGAGCGACACGCATTTGTTTTTTGTAGAATGTGGTTTCTTCCAGTGGTTTTATTTCTTTTTCGGTGACTGTTTCACCAAACAGGTACTTAGTTACTGGTCTGCCTTTTAGCAAATGTTCTTCAACGATTTCGGGAACATATTCTGGCTTCATTTTGCTGTAAAACACACCTTCTGGGTAAATAACGACTACCGGCCCCAACTCGCACAAACCAAAACAACCAGTTCTTATTACTGCTACCTCTTTGTCTAAACCTGCTTTCTTTATTTCATTGACAAAAGCAGCAGCTACATTATCGGAACCAGAAGAAGTGCACCCCGTGCCTCCACATACCATTACGTGTGATCTATAAAGCATTCTTCTTCACCTCCAAGAACGACCTTTACTCCAGTTCAGCGCTTTCCAACGTCCATTCCCTAATGGGATGTCCATTTATGACATGTTCTACAACTACTTGCCTAGCTTTATCAGGATCCATCTTTATGTAAGTAACTTTCTCATGGCCAGGTACGTACACTTCTACGATGGGTTCAAACTTGCAGAGTCCAATGCAGCCCGTTTCTACCACGGTAACACCCGTCACATTTCGCTTCTCCAACTCATCCAAAATGGCCATCATCACAGGTCTGGCACCAGCAGCAATGCCGCAAGTTGCCATGCCCACAGTAATTCTTGTTCCTGAACGATCACTTCTGATGTTTACCTTGCGTAAGGCTTCTTCTCTGATTTTTTGCAGATCCTCTAAGGTCTTAATCTGCTTCATAATCCTTTTTTGCCCCCTCTTTCTTGGAAATATTTATGTTGGGAAGAATTTCAATGCTTCCCTCATTTACGTAATCTTTAATCCAATTGAGTACGGAAGGCTCTGTAATGTTTACTCCTTGAAGAACTTCTCTGATTTGTGCAGAGTCGAATGTAAATGAGTAATCATTTAACGTGAAACGATAAACCAGATTAAGTTCTGGGTTGGATACAAGCAACGAAACAATGGTAGAACCCATATCACCCAAGGGAACAAGATCCACACTAGATAATTTCAGCTTTCCTTCGATAATCGTCCCTTCCCCTTCTTTAGATTTGATGGTAAGCGTACCTCCGCACTGCTCAACCAAATCCTTAAAAAATGGAATTCCCAGACCGAAACGGCGTTCCTTCCTACTGGTAAAGAAGGGATCCGTCACTCTTTCCACTAAGTGTGGGCTCATACCCTTCCCGTCATCTACTATTCTGATTAATAAATGGTCCGCTTTAACGTCAGCAGTAATGTCAATGGTGATATGCTTTGCTCCTGCGACAACGCTGTTCTGTGCAAGATCCAGTACGTAAAGAGCCAATTCCTTCATGCTCCTCCCGCTTTACTCAACCTCAGCGGCAGCCTGAGAGAGATCTTGTTTCTTTATCCTTTGTATCACTTTTACAGCTTCGTCGGGCGTAAGACGTCCATAGACCTCTCCGTTGATCATCATGACCGGGGCTAATGCGCAAGCTCCCAAGCACCTTGCGGCTTCTAATGAGAACATACCATCGGAAGTGGTCTCTCCCTCATTGATGCCCAAATTCTCTTTGAGCTTTTCTAGGATTTGTCCACTGCCCCTCACATAGCAAGCGGTCCCCAAGCACAAGCTGATTTTGTACTTCCCAGCGGGAACGATGCTAAAGCGCGAATAGAAGGTCACGATGCCAAAAATCTCCGTTAAGGGAACCCCAGTTTCCTTCGAAATGAGTTCTTGAACCTGAAAAGGAATGTAACCAAACATTTCCTGGGCCTCGTTGAGAATGGAGATCATGGAACCTGGCACCTTTTTAAGTTCCTCCAGCTTTGCTCTGAATTCTTCGACTCTATCGATGCCGAACAGCTCGTAAAGTTGTTCCATTTGCTTCCCTCCTAAAAGAGCTATTTTCGCTGAACCTTTTCTTGGTAAACATTAGCAAAATGCTAAGCGAATCTTCCACCAAAGCATTATAACATATTACGTGAATTCTTTAACGAGTTAAAAAAGACTTTGCTGAAGGCTTTCACGCAAAGCCACTTAAGTGTTTAAGGAGAGCCTCCACAGAAGGACTCGTCAGTTCAACGTAATTCACACGTTCCATGATGTCACCCAAGTAATGGGCATCAGAGGATTGTAAAATGCGGTACTTTCCCAGCGTAGGGTGCTGCATAAGAAACTGCTGAGGGCTCACAGCGCCTGAGATTTCCAAAGCATTTACACCGTCCATTTCAGGAATAAAACCCAAGTTCGACAGAACACTGAAAGAAGACCGATCCACATGAGCGAAAACTGCTATGCCACGGTGCTTCATGAGGCGAAACAGATCTTCCACACCAAATGAAGAAGAAGTCAACAGTAAGTAAGGGTATTCACTGACCAATTCGTCGTCTTCATCCATGACAAGCTGGTTACCAAAGTACTCAGGACGATTCTTCACCTTTGGCAGAGAATCTTCCCACTTAGCTTGAAAGTCGTAACAGTGATCCAAAGTGTAGAAGTAGCATAATACATGAACTTCCTCTTTGGTTTGCACCTCCATACCTGGAACCACTACGAGACCCTTTCTTTGTGCCAGATTAACCACGGCTTCCACGTTTCTGACACTGTTATGGTCAGTAACAGCGATAATGTCCAAACCCTTTAAAAGGCACATGTTCACAATATTATTGGGGGTCATGTCATCAGATGCACAGGGAGAAAGGGCGCTATGTATGTGAAGGTCGTAATAGAGCCTCATTTATCTAGACAGCAGTTGATACAGTTTTATTGCCGCTTCGTAGGACGTTCCAGGAAAACTGAGAATGGGCATAGCTTCTTCATTTGCTCTTTCCACTGCTTCCTTTTCCACTTCCACACCTTCTGAAACGATGATGCAGCTCTGCTCCACCATCAATGCCACTGCCACAATGTTCACATGACTTTGAATGGTTATCCACGCATTCTTGGGTTTGGACTTTGCCATGACCCAGCTTAAAAGATCACATATGTAAACTCCCTCAATAGGATTTTCTAAGCCATCATCACCAGCTACGAGCTGGAACCCATTCTCCAAAAGATCCCTAACCCTTAGTTTTACATTCACCGCTAGCTAACTCTCCTTTCCTTCACCCATCACAGGTGGAATTTTTCCAGCTAGTGTGCTAAGTTCCTGAGCAAGGCTCTTGATCCTGTTCTTCAAAATGAAAACACAATCATATTCGGTTGCTAGTCCTTTAACAATGTCCTCAGCCAGCGTCCTGCAGGTGGGTGCACCGCAGGAACCGCAGTCCAACCCAGGCAAGGTGGCGAGAACTTCATCAATTCTCTGCATCATACTCAGTGCCTCAGCAATGTCGCTGCTCAATTCCATAGCGTCACTTCTTTCCAAAGGCTTTTTCCATCGCGCCCGACCCAATTCCATTTTGTTGTAAATGCCCTGCTCTTCGTCTTTTGCTGGCACTTTATTATTGTTTCTGTCCTTCTGCCATTTTTCGGTAAGTTTCTTAATTCTTTGCTGAGCAACGAAATTGTTTTCCACGGTGAGAGGGCCACCCACACACCCACCAACACAAGCCATTGCTTCAAGAAAATCCAAATCCTCCATTTTTCCAAGTTCCACTTCTTCTAAAACCTTTATGACGTTCTGTATCCCATCCACGTAAATGTAGTTCTCCAGTAATGTTCCTGCAGCTTCCCCACCAGATTTTGCCCATCCTATACCGATCATGGATGCTTTACTTAAAGGCATAGGCTGTACTTTCTTTACCTTATCCGCAATAGCACTGTATACACTTGCCAGCGACAGAACCCCGTCTACATCGGTTTTGTCTGTGCCGATAGGCTTCCTAACACTGGTAACCTTAGCCCCACACGGGGATATAAAGAAGGTGCCTATTTCTTCACGTTTTAACCCGGTCTTTCTTACAGCCTCGTCTTTTGCCAAGGTTGCGGCAACTTCCATGGGCGTGCATAAATCCAGGACATTATCCAAAAGCGAAGGAAATCGGATCTGAACTAGTCGCACCACAGCGGGGCAGGATGAGGAAATCACAGGTCTGCGTAATCTGTTTTCCATGAGTGCTTGACGCGTGAGTTTTGAAACAATGTCGGCTCCTAAGGCTACTTCAAAAACATCATCGAACCCGATTTCCAGAAGTGCTGTGAGAACATTGTCCACGTCCACATTTTTGAATTGCCCATATAAAGATGGAGCAGGCAACGCGATGCGGTACTTAAAATCGTTCATGAGATCCCAGCTATCTGTTACTGCCACCTTAGCATGGTTCGGGCAAGCTCTTATGCATTCGCCGCAGTCAATGCAAAGCTGATCAATGATGCGGGCTTTACCATTTCTGACTCTGATAGCTTCGGCAGGACAACGTTTAATACAATTTGTGCATCCTTTACATTTTTCCTCGTCCAGTGTTACAGAATGGTAGTAAACGCCGGCATTATTGGCCATCTTTTCCAACAAACAAAACCTCCATGATAAGTTTTGTACCTTCCGGACCCGTGGTTATGTCCAGCCTATCCGTATTAGCTTTTATGTTTGGTAAGCCCATACCGGCTCCGAAGCCCATCTCCCTGGCTTCCTCAGGCGCCGTACTGTAACCCTCTTCCATGGCCTTGTTCAAGTCTTCAATACCGGGCCCGCTATCTTCAGCCACCATGACCAACCTGTCAGGGTATATGTCAATCTGCAGGTGCCCACCTAATGAGTGTATGATAATGTTCATCTCGGCTTCATAGCAAGCCACACAGCAACGTCTTACCAGCTCTGGTGGCAAGGAGAGTTGCTTCAGCACAGCCCGCAAAGCACTAGAAACTTCGCCACCTCTTACGTAGTCTTTAGCCTTTACATCATATTCAAGCCTATAGGATGCGGCTAATTTCTCCATATTCATCAGGTACTAAACCCCTCGAGAACAATAGTCCACATGCTACAAACATGGGATATTTGCATCTCATCAGTACAATGCCGGCTTCCTTCGCCAGCTCGACGGTCTCTGGACTGGGACACTTTCCTCGAACAAATACGATGCATTTCACATCACCCACCACTTCAGCAGTGCGAACTACTTGAGGATTGGTCAAGCCAGTCAGTAGAACGCCTTTGTCACCTTTCCAAGCTAGCACATCACTCATCAAATCAGCACCACAGGCACCAAAAACCTCTTGATCCAATCTGTCTTCGCCTGACAAAACCTCAGCATCAAGAATCTCTTTCACTTCGTACAGCTTCATGCAGTTACTCCTTCACTCCAATAACGATTTCTTTAATAAACTCAGCACCAACAACGCCAAAACACCTCCCATAACAGCAGTCGCCAATTGAGGGAAGGTAAACATTTCCACTAAAACAGCCGGAGCTTTCACACCAAAAAGTGGAAGCATGTAATAAACCGAAGCACTGAGCCACAAAAACTTTACTAAAGAACCTAATACCATACCAACAGGTTTGTTCTTCATTCCCGAAAATACCAGTACATACAAAGCGTTCCCAATCATGATGAAAGGTATCATGGGTGGGAACTTCATTATCCCAAAAAGAAAAGCCAAAACAGGGGTAAAGAGTCCGATGATTACACCAGACCACATTCCCACATAGCCAGCAGAAATCAGTAGCATGCCATTTACTAAAGTACCCGTAACAAGCTGCGGGGCACGGAAAGATTGGAATATCATTGTGAGAGCTAAAAGTATTGCGGTTCTGGTGATAAATTGTACCGACATTTTCTACACCCCTTTTTAATATGTGATATTTTTCCTTTTTTATTTTACCACAATAGGCTTTTCCTCAAACAAAAACTGCAAACCTACTGAGTATTCTGTGTCACAGTAAACTGCTGAATAACTTCACCATCCACATTTTTGAAGAAAAGCTGCGCTTCGCTGTGCTTCACAGTAACTTCTAAGTAACCCCTGGAGTCACCATAGAGCCATTTGGAGTATTCTGACTTGATAGGCCTAGGGCCTGGTACACCGCCTCCAGCTACGCCCTCTAAAACGTAGGTGACGCCATCCTTTTCTAAGAGCTCCATGTGATGGTTATGTCCTGATATTACCAAGTCAACATTGTACTTCTCAAAAAGGGGCGAGATCAGTCTAGTAGTGTCCTCATGATCAGACCAAACACGTCCAGTTTCTATATCGCCTGAAGAATAGTAAAAACAGTGTGAAATTGCTATGACCCAGTCCTCCTGAGGTATAGAACTTAACTGTGCTTCTAGCCACTGCTTCTGCTCCGAAGTAAACTCTTCACTGCCCCAGAGAACCTCCAGCACAAGGAAATGCACGTTCCCCACATCTATTCTGTGATAAAGTTCGTTTCCGCTTTCCACTTTCACTTCCTCGGGGTAGAAGTAATTCCTAAAATGATACAAGCCACCTATGAGGGTATCGTGGTTTCCTAAAACCAAAGCAACGGGCTTAGTCATGTTCTCAGTTACATCAGAGAAAAACTCACTCCAGTAACTGTTAACCATACCCAAATCCACAATGTCGCCGTTCATAAAAAACAGGTTCACATTTGGGTCTTCGCTGATGTTACGCAGTATTTGCGTTCGCTCATTGCTGTTAGCGTCAGAACCTCCATAATGGAAATCAGATGCCACAGCAAAGGTCACCAGCGTACCCGTTTTTGACAAGGGTGGTGTACTAAAGGTTAGGCCCATCCTGTTATCAATTGCGTAAAAATACTCGGTTGCTGGCTGCAGATCCGTAAAGTGAAACATATGTTCCTTCACAGGGTTAGCATCGTTAAGAAGTTGCAAGTTGTCTTTGGTACCCCAACTGACATTCACAACTGTTGGCGTTTCCGTACGAAAATACACATACAGATTGGGTATGCCGTAAACACCTGTGCTGGGCTCCACCAACAGTATTGGCTCAGTACTACTCAGGAGAGAATATGCGGGCACCACTACGTAAAAAACGATGCCAAAGCTCACAATAATGACTGCAACAGACACAATGTTAAGTACCCATTTGCCCACATTCAGCCAAGTATGACTCAATTTGTTACGTAGAAGCCAAAGAATAAGCGTCACCGCGGGTACTAGAAAACCAAGACCAAGGATAATGTTAAGCAACCGTCTGTAATCGTAATTCCAGTTGTATAGCCCCCATGTTCCGTGCTGAGAAAAAGCCCATATTGCCAAAACAAGAAAGAACAAAAAGCTTGTAAGTGACAATATGAGGGTCCCCCTGCCAATCTTATTCTTACTTTGAGACATACATCGCACCTCCTTGTTGACCTTAAGTTTATCATTTACGACCTTAATTAGCAGCGCTATAACCATTGAGGATTGGCTAAGATGTTTCATGGTAAAATACAAATGGTGATGTCATATGAGCAATTATTCAAATGAACAATTGTTAAAAGATGAGATGCTTGTCTGCAATCTGGCTGACTTTTTTGATATCTTTGGAGATACATCTCGCATCAAGATTCTTCTGGCTTTACACGATAAACCTTTGCCTGTATCCACCATAGCAGAGCTAACTGGCCTTTCTCCTTCGGCGGTGTCCCATCATCTTTCTCTGCTTCGTGGGCGGCGTGTGGTTAAAGTTGAGCGCAAAGGCAAGTACAGAGTTTATGAGCTGGACGACGACCATGTGAGCTCCGTGCTGAAAATGGCCATAAGCCATATCCAGGAGGTGAAATAGGGTGAGGACAACCCTTACTGCAACTCAGCTCAAGTGCCCAAAATGTGCAGTTCACATTGAGGAAGAAATAAAGAAAAGAAATTTAGCTCGAGATCTGGTCATCGATGTGCCCACAGGTATCATAAGTGTAGAAGCTGATAGTGAACAACTAATCCAGATAAAAAGATTGCTCTCTCAAGCAGGCTTGTATCATGAAGAACACGAAGAAAGAACAGCACGTCTTATTACCATTTCTGGCCTTGTTTTGTTTGTCATTGGCTTTGCTAGCATGCGCTTTAGCCAGACTGTGGGACTTACTTTTCTGGTTGTGAGCTCCATAATAAACGGCTATCCGCGTGTTCATGAACTGTTTCACAACTTCAGTGTGGGTGTTCTGGACATTTTCGATGAAAACCTGCTCATGCTTTTAGGCGGAACGGGTGGATTCTTAGCAGGCGCTTATGTTGAAGCTGCCATGGTTTTTAATCTGTATGCTCTTGCAGAAATCATTGAAGAATCCGTGAAAGAAAAAGCACAAGAAGGACTAAGAAGTATATTAACAGACATCCCTGACAGCGCCATGCTCATAAAAGATCAACAGCTAATAGCAGTCGATGTGGAGGAGCTTAAAGCTGGTGACCATATACGTTTTACAGCAGGTGATACCGTCCCTGTGGATGTCGTTTTGCTTTCGCCAGCCTTAGTTGATGAAAGCGTCATCACTGGTGAAAGCGCACCTGTAAACCACGAAGCCGGCGACATGGTCTTATCAGGGTCAAAGTTACTTACAGCTTGCGATGCGAAAGTTCTAAGACCCCTAGAAGAAAGCAACCTAGCGCAGGTCCAGAAGGCAATCACTCAAACGCTGAGTAGAAAAAGTGCTTTTAGATCTTGGATGGAACGTTTTACTAACGTGTATTCGCCCATGGTGCTCATAAGTGCTGTGGCTGTATTCTTATTTGGTTTACTATCTGGAAACACGTTCTCCGTAGCCGTTTATCGTAGCTCCGTCTTGCTCCTCATTGCCTGCCCTTGTTCTTTGTTACTAGCATCGCCTTCAGCTGTCTCAGCAGCAGTATCCACATTGGCGCGTCAAGGTGTTTTGGTTAGAAATACAGATGCTTTGGAAAAACTTCCGCAGGTAAAGACCATAGTTTTTGACAAAACCGGAACCATCACCACTGGTCGTATGAAGATTACCGAAGCGCACATAAGTGATGAACACTTGGCTCTTGTAGCTTCGGTGGAATCTTACTTTAAGCATCCCGTAGCTGAGGCTATCGTGGCTTACGCTGCAGAAAAGAACATTGTTCTGAAAGAAGCAAAGGTAAAACAAAATGGAAACGTCATTAGTGGAGATGTAGAAGGTCGTCAAGTAGAGCTAATAATGACAGACATACTCCAAGTAAAGGTAGATGGGTTTGACGTTGGATTCTTTAAGGTTGAGGAAGAGCTACGTGAGGAAGCATCTTGGGTGATCGAGCAGTTAAGAGAACAAGGCTACAATGTGATCATACTCAGTGGCGATCAGCCTGAAAAAGTGGAAACCCTGGCAAAACAACTAAAAGTAGATGAATACTACGCAAACATGACGCCAGAAAGCAAGCAAGCCTTCGTCAAAAAACTGGAAACACGTGAACACTGTTTAATGGTTGGCGATGGCCTTAACGATGCGCTGGCACTTTCGGAAGCGTATGTGTCTGCGGCTTTGCCCGATAGACAAATCAAAACTGTTGTAGAAACCGCTGACTTTATCCTAAGCGGTACATTGTCACCACTGGTCAACTTACCTGGTTATGCTCAGTCATATACTGGCACTGTAAAAACCAATGTGGGTTTGTCATTGGGGATAAAGATTGTCGTCTTTGCCACAAGTCTTCTAGGATATGTAGCACTGCCATTGGCCGTACTTGCTGACGAAGGTACTGCATTACTGGTACTTCTAAACAGCCTCAGGTTAACAAACAGAGCCTCCCATTAGGGAGGCTCTGTACTCTACTATTGCACTCAACCGATCTTATTTATTTACGGCGTCCTTTTTGGTTTTCAAAGCCAGGACCTTTTCCTTGGTTCTCAAAGCTAGGGCCTTTTCCTTTCTCAAAGTCCTTCTTAAGAGCGTGGGTTAGCCAACCTGGTATGGGTAGTCCCTGTTTCTCCAACTCAGCGCTGATTTTATCCGTTAACGTTTTTAGCGCCGTTTCAAATTTATCTTGTGACACGCCAAAGTTGCTTAGAGCCTGTATCAACGTATGATCTGCTGTGTAGCTGAGCACCTGGTCCAACGTTACACCTGTAGTAGAAGTTACGATAGCTTGAGCCTTGATTATTTCTACTAACCCAACATCATACTTCTCTCTCAGGTTATCAAGGTTTGTGGTGCTGGTACCGAGCGCTGTGGCAACTACTTGATAGACTTTGTCCAGCTGCGCAGAAGTAAGTGGCGTGGCTGTACCCATGTTGCCAGGACCCCACTTGTTGCCTAAGCCAAGACCATTTCCTAGGCCACGTAAACCCGGAATGTTTATTCCAGCCTTTTCAAGTTCAGCTCTGATTCTGTCTTCAAAAGTCTGAAGAGAAGTTTTGAATTTGTCAAGATCCACGCCAAAGTAGTCAAGTCCTTCAATTAGTTTGTGCTCCATCATGTAGCTTAGAACCTGGTCTAGAGTTACACCAGTGGTAGCAGTGACGATAGCTTGAGCTCTGATTATTGCTCCTAACCCAACATCATATTTCTCTTCCAAGTTTTTGAGATTTGTAGTGGTAGTGCTAAGCGCTGAGGCGACTATTTGGTAAGCTCTATTCAGCTGCTCAGTACTTAGTGGTGTAGCAGTAAGTGGTGCGTTTGCCGGTTTCATGCGATTACCCAGGTTCAGACCTCCCCCGTTTCCTTGAGCAGCCAGTGTTACTACTGGAATCATGGCAGCGAGAAGCGCTATGACTGCTGTTATTGCAAGTAACTTTTTCATCCTTGTCAACCTCCTTTTTAGTTAATGGGTATGGTTAGTCTTGCCTAACCTATATTTATATACGTTCAAAACCAGCAAGTAGTTTCATAAATTTCATTATGCTAAGGAAGGTTAGCCTTAAACCCTCCAGCGGACAAGGCTTCTTCAAGCTCTTGGCGAATAGCTTCCAAGTCGTTCGGGTCCTTGGCTTCGTATCTGACAATAATCTCAGGACCAGTATTAGAAGCACGAACCAATCCCCATCCACTCTTTATGTAGACACGTACTCCATCTACATCCACCAGTGGGTATCCTTTAGCCCGGAAGTAATTCTTCACAAATTCCACCAGCTGAAATTTTCTCTCATCGCTGAACTCCAAGCGTATTTCTGGGCTGGCGTGGTACACAGGTATGGTGCTCACTAGTTCAGAAAGTTTCTTTCCAGATTCTTTGACAAGCCTAAGAAGTCGCAGAGCAGAGTAAAGAGCGTCATCATAGCCGTAGTACTCATCAGCAAAAAACATGTGACCGGACATCTCACCAGCAAAAGGACTCTTCAGCTCTCTCATTTTTGCTTTTATGAGACTATGGCCAGTTCTGTACATGACCACTTCTGCACCCATTCTCTTGAGTTCTCCCACCAATGCTTCGGAGCACTTAACTTCCACGATGGCTTTGACTGTTCTGGGATCGCGCTTACTTAGAATTTCGCGCCAAAACAGAATCATGAGCACATCCCCAAAAAGTATGTTCCCTTTGTCGTCCACTACACCCAGCCTGTCGCCATCTCCATCAAAACCCAACCCCATATCCAAGTTCTTATCCAAAACAAGCTTCTTAAGATCCTGCATATTCTCCGCTTTTACTGGGTCTGGCTGGTGATGAGGAAAATTCGGATCGGAGTCGCAGTAAAGTGGTTCAACCTGTGCGCCAGCACGCGCCAATAATTCTGGAGCGAACAAGGAAGCGGTACCGTTACCGCAATCCACCCCCACATGCAGAGGAAGTGTGGTACCGATTCTTTCAAGTAAATCCTTGAAGTACTCTTCTTTGTGGTCATAGGACTCAATAGAACCGCGACCACTTACAAAATCATTCTGCTCCACCATGTCTGCGATGACCTGAATTTGGTCACCATACAGCGTGCTTTCCCCTAAAAACAGCTTAAAACCATTGTATTGAGGCGGATTGTGGCTTGCCGTGACCATGATGCCCGCCCCCACACCTTTTGTTACACAAGCATGGTAGAACAAGGGCGTTATGACCGTTCCTAAATCATAAACATGAACGCCTGACTGGGTTAATCCATCAATAACCGCTTCCCTTAGCTTTGGAGAGCTCTTCCTGTTATCAGCTCCCACGAACATTTCACTGTAACCACGCTCTTTTGCATATTTGGCGAAGGCTTTGGCAATGCCAAAAGCTGCGTCAATCGTTAAATCCTGATCAGCTACTCCGCGAATATCGTATTCTCTGAACATGTCTCGGTTTATATTCATAACCACCAACCTCCCTCTTTAGTTTAAATACCACCAAACCACAAAAAGCGACAACTCACACACACTAGTCAAAGGTGGTCTTACATACTTGAAAGCTAAACTTTTCCTTAGATTATTTTCCCATAATTGCATTGTATAATGACAAAGGAGGTGATTTGAATGAATCCAAGAAAGGTCACCGATGGTGTATTCTTCGTGGGCGCACCGGATTGGGACAGGCGCCTGTTTGATGCTTTAATCCCACTTCCTGAAGGTACAAGCTATAATGCTTATCTGATAACTGGGCAGGAGAAAACCGCCCTCATCGATACTGTGGATCCCACAAAGTGGGAGGTTTTAAAAGCTTATTTGGAAAAAGTAAACAACATTGACTACGTAGTCATTCAGCACGTTGAACAGGATCACAGTGGTTCACTGCCCATGGTACTTGAAAAGTATCCAAATGCTGTGGTAATTGCTAACAGCAAAGCCAAAGAACTCATACTAACCCACTTGCATGTACCCGAAGAGAAGATCCAAGTCATTGAAGACGGAGACAAGCTGGATCTAGGAGGTCTAACGCTTCAGTTCATCTTTGCCCCGTGGGTTCACTGGCCAGAAACCATGCTTACTTACCTTCCTGAAAGAAAGCTTCTCTTTACTTGCGACTTTTTGGGCTCACATCTTGCCACATCCAGTCTTTTCATAGAAGATGAGCGTTTAGTGTATTTGGGGGCAAAACGTTACTACGCTGAGATCATGTCTCCTTTCAGGAATTTGATAAAGGGGCACCTAGAAAAGATAAAGAAACTAGATATTGACATGATTGCACCAAGCCACGGCCCCATTTACCAAAACCCAGACTTTATCATTGAAGCTTACGAAGAGTGGATTTCTGATCAACCCAAAAACATCGTTTTGCTACCGTGGATCAGTATGCATGGAAGCACTCAGGCCATGGTGGAATACCTCACTAGCAAGCTCGTTGAAAAGGGCGTAGAAGTACAACCTTATGATATTTCCAAAGCGGACCTAGGTGAGCTAACCATGGCAACAGTAGACGCAGCCACCATAATTCTGGCAGCACCAACCATTCTTACGAATATGCACCCCATGGCTGAGCTAGTAGCTTACTGGGTCAGCATACTTAGACCCAAGGCGAAAGCATACGGCTTTATTGGTTCATACGGCTGGGGAGGAAAAACACTTGAAACAGTCAAGTCGCTTTTTAGTGGCATTAAAGCCGACTTCTTTGAGCCAGTTCTGGTAAAAGGCCTTCCCACCCAAACAGACTACGAAGCACTGGATAAATTAGCAGACGCCATTGTGGAAAAGCACAGAGTACTAGGGCTATTGCCCTAGTACTCGTATTTGCGCACCAAGCGCGGATATTTCTTCTCAAAGAAAGGCGAAGAAACCACAAAGTCAGCAGTGGCTTTATCTGAAACCACTACCACGTTCCAGACTACAGCAATTCTAAGCAAAGCTTTGACATCTGGATCGTGAGGCATGGGTTCCAAAGGATCCCAGAAGAAAACTAATATGTCTACACCGTTATTCGCTATGAGAGAGCCTACTTCCTGGTCACCGCCCAATGGCCCTGGCTTGAATTTGATTACTTCCAAACCCAATTTTTCCTCGAGCAGTGTACCCGTACCCCAAGTAGCATAAAGTTTGTGTTTTTTAAGTGTCTCCACATTGTAAGAAGCCCAATCCAACAGGTCTTGCTTCCTGTTGTCATGTGCGATCAGCGCAATACGTTTAACCTCATCCATTTCTACAATTTCTACCTCATTCATTACGAGTTACCTCCTTTCTTGGTGTTATTGTGCTTAAGCTTTAGCCCCCACCTAAATCGGTTGGCGCTTCAAAGAAGCTGACCAGAAAATAGATATTACCATAACAAGTATCAAACTAAGCACTCCACTTATACCGAAGGCCCAATTGACACCAAGGTTTTGAGCAATCCAGCCCGAGAAGTAACTGCCAAAGGGTGCAACCCCCACGAACATGAGTGAGTACAAGCTCATTACCCTGCCACGGAACTCGTCTTCACTGTTTATTTGAATGGCAGTATTTGATAGTGTGTTGAATGCCTGCATGCAAATACCTGATAAAAACAAAGACAGTTCTGCTAAGAACACACTCCTGCTTACAGACAAGGCAACTAAGGACAAGCTTAGACCGTAGGCCCCGAACCAATAGATGCGGTTTGTTCCTCCGCGAGATCCTGTGGCGGACAAATACAAGGAAATGAGAAAAGCACCCAATCCCATGAAAGTCATTAAGGTGCCGTAACCAGTCACGCCAATATTCAACTGTACTTTGGCCAATGTGGGCACCAATATGTTAAAGTTCATGGCAAGCAAGCTAAGAGTACCCATCATAATCAGGGGAAACATGATAGAAGGTCTCTTGCGAACGTACTTTAATCCAGCTAAAACATCTTTCCATGCACTGCGTTTTGATGGCTGCAAATGTATGTGTGAAATGTCCATCATGTAGAGCCCCGCAATGACAGCTACAAAGCTCAATGCATTCAGATAAAAGCATATGGCTATACCCAGGGCGGCGATGAGAAAAGCCGCCACGCTTGGTCCCACAATGCGAGCCAAATTAAATATCATGGAGTTCATGGAAATGGCTGAGGTCAAGTCCTTCTTGTCCACTATTTCAGCGTACAAAGACTGACGAGCAGGCATGTCAAAAGTATTGGTGAGTCCCAGAAGTGTAGCGAGAACAAGTACATGCCAGTATTTAACTATGCCCAATAGAGTAAGTGTAGCCAAGATAGCTGCCAAAACACCAAAACAGGTCTGAGTCACTAGTAAGACATTTCGCTTCGGGAAACGCTCCACGAAAGCTCCAGCAACCAACGAAAAGAGCAGCACTGGAAGAGTTTGCAACATGGTGACAATCCCCAGCATGTAAGCAGAATTGTTAGTTAGTTCCAACACCAGCCAGCCTTGTCCCACATTTTGAATCCAAGTGCCAATAAGAGAAACCGCTTGACCAAACCAAAAAAGTCTAAAGTTCCTGTAACTGAGTGCAGGAAATGTCCTGTAAAGACGATCTAACCACTTCTCATTCATGATTCGGCATCACCAGCTTAGCTCTTGAATGTTTCTAATTTTAAATCAAGGTAGAGAATGCTACGTTAACACAGTTAATCCTATAATTAAAAGGACATGCTCATAGCAGCCAGTTCAGACATACACAGTCCCAAATACATCAGGCTTTTCATTGACAGCATAAGAAACTTGCCTGTGCCAGATTTGTTTCTACTTGCGGGTGATTTGGTTCTAAGAGGCGCCGCAGGCGCTTTTGACCTGATCCATGAAGAAGTCCGTCAGAACTGGGAAGACGTTCCCGTGGTCGCCATATTTGGCAACGAAGAATTTGAGAACACGAAAAGAAAACTAAAAAGGGAATACTCTGACATAATCTGGCTTGACGATGAACAAGTACAGGTAAAAGGCGTTGACATTTTCGGTACTACGGGAGTACTTGATGAGCCCACGGCTTGGCAAAGCAAAGCCGTACCAGGTATCACCAAGATTTACGAAAATCGCATGGAAAAGATCGAAACCTTCGCTTCAAAGCACCCTAATTCCATATTGCTGACCCATTATGCTGTGGGCACATACACCATTGACCCAGTACCTAATCCACTGCAACTCACCTCAGAAAAACTTCTCCAAAGCCTTTTAGACCTTCCCATTACTGTGATCCATGGACACTGTCACTATGCACCCCAATGGATGTACAAAGAGGAGAACCTAACCATTTACAATGTGGCACTACCACTACATAGAGGAATAGTTTTACTGAACGTGTGAAATAGATGCGCTGCACTAAGTAGTATACGTTCTGCATATCGGAAGGCGCCAAACATGAAGAATTTCATGTTGCCATAAACGGCGCCAAGGACTAAGTAAAGACAATCGAGCAAGAATAATCCATTTTGTGAATCTTTGTTCTTTGCTAAACTTATAACTGGCATGGCAAAGTTTGAAATTGTTGAGAATCACCCCAAATGGGATCAGTTTGTGGAAAAGCTTGAATGTCCGTCGCCATTCGCCACCAGCTCCTTTTTAAAGTTGGTGGACACTTGTTATGATGGACAAAGTTTCACCTTATCGGTGGTCTCATCTGGGAACATATTTATGGGTGCCGCACTGAGAAAAGTAGGAAGGCACATAAGGCCTGCACCGCCCATGACTTACATGCCCCTAATTTATGATAAACTAAGCCATCGCACCCTTCTGGACGCTCAGATCGCCTTGGGCGAGTACTTGAAGAAGAACTTTTCTGTTATCCACTACATATCGGCTACAAGCTTTTTTCAGGACGTGCGTGGCTTCCAACGAGAAGGTTTTGGAATGCAGGTGCTGTACACTGCTCTGAGCGACCTAAAAGATTTCGACATCATGAAAGTGGAGCAGAAACAACGTAACATCATCTACAAGGCACAGAGAGAGAACATAGCAGTGGAAGAGACCCGCGACATGGAACCTCTTTGGGATATTTACATAAGCACTTTCGACCGTAAATCCATTGAACCACCTTACTCAAAAGATTTCTTCATGGCACTTCCGGAACTGGGAGAAAAAATTAGGATTTACACAGCAAAGAAAGATGACGGACGACTGGTGGGGTTTGCAGCCATATTATTGCAAGGCAAATGCGCTTACTACTATGTTTCTGGAAACACCCATGAAGGGCTTTCGCTGGGCGCTTCACCGCTGCTCATGTTCACCATTTTGGAGAAGCTTAAGAAGGAAGGCTACTCGTATTTTGATTGGTGCGCTATTAACTTGCCGCGCCTTGCCAACTTCAAGTTATCTTTTGGAAGCAAAGCCGTGCCGTATTTCGCTCTGTATTACGAGCCAAAGTGGCTCAGGATGCTTAAAGCACGGTAACAAAGTAGGACCCGCCCAGAAAAATAGACATGACTTTAATCCCCTCGCACTTTCTAGGCACTTAAATAAGCAAGATTACAGGACAATAACTCCTTAGCACAAAAACAAGTCAAAGCACAGTTCTTTTCTGGATCACTGCCTAATAATGTCGGCGAAAACCTCCACAGCTTTTATCGCGTCATCACTGGTTATCCCGTAGTGAGTCACTAAGCGCAGTGTTTTAGGACTGTTGGCATTCGCAAGTACGCCTCGTGTTTTGAGCTCTTTTTCCACAGTATGAACGTCTTTGCCAGTGGGTGTCACGTCCACCACAACCATGTTAGTTTCCACTTCTTCAGGATTGACACCGTAGCCAAGTTCCTGCAGTTTCACTGCCAGCAGTTTTGCGTTATCGTGGTCTTCCTGCAAGCGATCAACCATCTTTGTTAGTGCAATGATGCCAGCAGCAGCCAGTATTCCAGCCTGGCGCATACCACCGCCAAGCATTTTCCTATTTTTTCTAGCTCTGTCGATAAAGTCCTTGCTCCCAACCACCATGGAACCCACAGGTGCACACAAACCCTTGGACAGGCAGAACATGACAGAATCAGCGTATTTTGCATATTCACTAGCTGGTATACCACTGGCGACCTGAGCATTGAAAATGCGTGCTCCATCCATGTGCACGCTAAGGCCGTTGCTATGGGCGATATCAGAAATGGCTTTCACGTTATCCAGGGGGAGTACTTTGCCACCGCCACGATTATGGGTGTTTTCCAAAACAACCAAGGACGTTCTCGGGAAGTGAATGTTGCCACGTTCCCTGATGGCTCTTCTCACATCATCGGGGTCCATGACACCACGCTTGCCGGGTACGGGGCGAGCCTGAACACCGCTCAATACAGCCATGGCTCCCACTTCATAGTAATAGACGTGACTCTCAGCTTCCATGATGACTTCGTCCCCTCGCTGAGTGTGAGTCATCACGCTAACCTGGTTACCCATGGTTCCTGAAGGAACAAATAAAGCTGCTTCCTTACCCAGGATCTTTGCAGCCAAACTTTCTAATTCCTGAATGGTGGGGTCCTCACCGTAAACATCATCGCCCACTTCTGCTTCAGCCATGGCACGCCTCATTTCTTCCGTGGGAAGCGTTACCGTGTCTGACCTTAAGTCGATAAAATCCAAAGTACTCATCCTCCTTTTGCTTTATAGCTTATTTTAAACCGCACCGAGGCACCCATGCACAATGGCCAAGTAATGCTCTTTGCTTCAAAAAACAGAAGGGCGGCTTTCCTTACCTGGAAGCCGCCCTTCTGAGGAGAGAGAAAAGATCTCTTTTAAGAAGTATGTTTGCTTCTAGTACGCTTGTGCGGTACGACCGCTATTGGGCTATGTATTGATTACACCCAACCTCTTGCTTTCATGGCCTCGTAAACGCGCTTGATGGAGATCATGTAAGCAGCCGTACGCATGTTCACTTTGTACTGCTGTGCCAGGTCGTAAACAGCCTTGAAGGCATCAACCATGCCCTCTTCCTGGCGCTGCTTTACTTCTTCTTCAGTCCAATACAGATTCGTCAGGTTCTGTACCCACTCAAAGTAAGAAACCATGACTCCACCAGCATTGGTCAAAATGTCCGGGCACACGAAGATGCCCTTGCTGTCCAAAATCTTGTCTGCTTCAGGAGTAACTGGGCCGTTAGCCCCTTCCACGATCATCTTTGCCTTTATGCTATCGGCGTTATCAGCTGTGATCTGGTTCTCAAGAGCACATAGCGCCAATATGTCAACATCCAGGCTGAGCAATTGTTCATTATTAATGGACGTGGTGCCAGGGAAGTTCACAACGGAGCCAGTCTTCTTCACATGCTCCATGAGTTTTTCTACATCGATACCGTCTTTGTTGTAAATGCCTCCGAATACGTCGGTGACAGCGACTACCTTTCCGCCTAAGCGGTGCAGGTAAAGTCCACTGTAGCTACCCACATTGCCGAAGCCCTGCAGAGCCACTGTGCACTTGTTAAAGTCCATGCCCAAACGTTTTGCGCCTTCTCTTGCAGTTAAAGCCACACCATAACCAGTGGCATCAGTGCGTCCCTTTGAACCGCCAAGTATGAGGGGCTTACCCGTTATCACACCAAAGCTGTTATGCCCCATTATCTTGCTGTATTCGTCTACCATCCAACCCATGATCTCGGCGTTGGTACCCACGTCTGGTGCTGGGATGTCCAGCTCAGGACCCACTATGGTTGCAATGGCTCTAATGTACCCACGGCTGAGCTGCTCCAATTCTCTCTTTGAAAGCTTTGTAGGATCAACACACACTCCACCCTTACCGCCACCGTAGGGCAGACTCAAGACTCCACACTTGAACGTCATCCACATGGACAAAGCCTTTACTTCGTCCAAGTTAACATTCTGGTGAAACCTTATACCGCCTTTTGTGGGGCCCAAAGCATCATTGTGCTGGGACCTCCAGCCTTTGAACACTCTTAAGCTGCCATCGTCCATCCTAACAGGAATGGAGACCTCCATGACACGCATAGGCTCTTTTAACATTTCATAGACCGCAGGGTCCAAACCCAATAGGTCGCAAGCAGCCTTAATCTGTTTTTGCGCATTGACCAATGGGTTAAGAGATTCTGTTGACATATGGTCACCTCCAAACAGTTACATTTTACACAATTGGCTTTCTAAAACCAAGTTAATTTTAACATAAAACTCACATAAAACGCTTATGCGAATAACACTCTGAGAAGCGAAATCATAATGCATTTAGCATTAGTACTTTAGGCTTTTGCAACGGCCGTCGTAGTAGCATATAGGCCCAAACAAATCAATGCACCACCCAATGCAATCTGCCATGAAAGCGTCTCACCGAACAAGAAACTAGACGCCACTGTGGCAATGACAGGTTCCCCAAGAAGTGCCACAGAAACTACAGAAGCAGGCAAGTTACTTAAGGCATAGTTTATCAGAGTATTACCACCCAGTTGAGGTCCCAGAGCTAAAGCCAAAACAAAGGGGACATCATGGCGCTGCAGAAGAAAACCCTGCCCAAGCAGAAGCACAGCAAGAGCAAGCCACATGGAAGTGAAAAAGAAGAGGCTGTAGGTGAGAACAGAACTACTGCTCATACTCCTACTGCTCATGCGGGTCATAGTGACATAAAGGGCCAAACCAAAGCTGGCTCCCAAAGCCATGAGATCACCAACATGGATCTGAATAGCCGAAGGCTGCAGAGTCATCACTGCGGCTCCTGAAACACCTAAAGCAATACCCAACCACCCTTTGTTACTCATGGGCTCCTTTAAGAACACGGTGCTCATCACACCCACCCACAGAGGTGCCATGTTCACAATAAAAGTAGCATGAGCCACCGTAGTAAAACGGAGTGAATAGAACCAAAGTACAAAATCCAAAGTCAATCCCAAAGTTGCCACAATTAGAGGTAGAGAAAAATTGTGTCGCCACCAAAGAAAGAAATCTTTAGCCCAAAAAGGCGTAACCACCAGGGTAGCAATGAAAACCCTGTAAAACGCTATGGTCGCAGGAGGCGAAGCAGTGGCTTTTACCAGGAGTGAGGAAACAGAATAAAACAAAACGCCGCCCAGCAATGCTTGCCAAGATTTTTTCATTTAAAATGCACCTCCAAGTGGTGTACACATGCAAATGCACTTTCACCTCTGCTCTGCGTATCTTTCTGCTTTTTCACAACTACATCTGAGTGAGTACGTAAAGACCTAAAGCTAACAAAATGAGCGATGAAGCCCATTCCAACAAAGGGACAAGTTTGTCCTTGTACTCTTTTACCTTGGTAACGTCCATGAGGAAGTGCGCTGCCAATGTGATAACCACCAGAGGCAAAACAACAATGGCATTGTACAGAGCCAGCCACACATACGCTTTCATCCGCACAGCCACGATACCATGGCTAAGCAAAGTCAAGATTACGTAGTAAGGACCACTACTGCAGGGCATGAGAATAAAACCCGCCAAAAGACCGCCCACCAACGCGTACCAAACATTGCCTTTCCTTAAATAGCCCCCCACTATGGGCCTGAGGGGTGCCGGAGTGAGTTTTAGCTCTTCACCCTTCAAAGTATAAACCATGCGTGGCACCGCAAGTAGTATGGCTGCTATGCCCACAATGATCCTTATACTGGCTATGTATTTGAAAATATGAGCAACGAATATCCCATAAAAGAAATAGCTAATAGCAACTCCCAGAGAAAATGTCAAACCAATGCTGAGCACCTTTTCCTTACCATAGGCAAAAATTATGTGCAGGAGAGCCATAGTAAGTATGCCAATCTCACAAGGATTGACGCTATCAGCTAATGCAGCACTGACTACCACCCACAGGGATATCTTGTCCACAGACACATTTTACCTTAGAAGCTTATGCATCTATAATAGTAGGAGTATGAATTTCAGTCTGCTAAACCTTTTTCTGGTATTCATAAAGGTCGGCACCTTGACCATCGGTGGGGGCTATGTCATGGTCCCCATATTCTTAGAAGAAATTGTCAGTAAACGTCATTGGATTAGTGAGGAAGAGTTCTTTAGAGTGCTTTCCATAGCGCAGGTATTCCCAGGTCCCATTGCAGTCAATCTAGCTGTAGCTTCAGGTTATCAGCTAGCTGGACTCGCTGGATCCGTAGTTGCTGCTTTGGGAGCCACACTGCCATCTCTGGTGATCATTTTGATAATAGCTATCTTTTTCAAACAGGCCTATACACTTTGGTGGGTGCAAGGATTGTTCTTCGGACTTCGACCTGCCGTGGCAGCACTCATGGTAGCCGCTGTATGGCAGCTGTTTACCAAAAGGCATTGGAAAGTCCCTTCACTCATATTGGTGCTGGTAATAACACTGATCATATTCGCCTTGGGAATTAACCCAGCCTGGGTCATCTTGGTTTATTTAGGAGGACTGCTAACGTGGATATTTTATTGGAACTGGCAAAAGCGTTCCTACAAATAGGCGTCTTCTCTTTTGGTGGCGGCTACGCCATCGTGGCACTTATTCGTTACGTAGTGGTACAGCAGTATGCATGGCTCACCGACTTAGAGTTTCTGGACGTGCTTGCCGTATCGCAGATAACACCAGGCCCCATTGCCATAAACACAGCTACGTTCGTGGGCTACCTCATGGGAGGCATTTGGGGCAGCATTGTGGCAACATTCTCCTCCATTGCAGTACCTTTCCTCTTGGTTTATTCCATGTCCAGCTTGCTCAACAAGGTTAATCCCGTCTACCTGGATATGTTTTTTGACAACATAACACCTTTAACTTTTGGATTGGTCATAGCAGCCACATTGAGCATATTGAAGTCCTCAGTGACCAACTACTATGGAGTTGGCATTTTCCTTTTCGCGCTTCTTCTAAAACAAAGAACAAAACTGAACAGTGCTCTAATTCTGCTCATAAGCGGACTGCTGGGAGAAGTAATTTACCTCCTTGTTGTCCACTAAAAACAACAATTCAAACAACCTTTATCCTTTTTTGTTCTCCCCACTGCAGTGACATGTTGCCTTTGGCTGCCAGCTGCTCAACGTCATCCTTTCGTGCCACATCCACCCATCCCTGCATGATCACCTGGTCTTGAAACAGTGCCTCAGGTTCACTAACAAGTCGTGCTAAGTCCTCGTACAGCTTTCCGTAAGCCTCATAGTCCAGTTGCAGTAATACGCGGCACTGGTGCACCACAGTACCTTTGGAAGCTTGTTCCAAGGTTTTCCTTGCCACTGAGTTGTAGGCATCGATGAGGCCTTTAACCCCAAGTAGTATGCCGCCAAAATACCTCACCACAACCACCATAACATAATCCAACCCACTGCTTCTTATGGCGTTCAAAACTGGTGTCCCCGCACTTCCACTGGGCTCTCCTGCATCACTGGAGAACATTACCTCTCCCATTTTATATGCCCATACCCAGTGCGTGGCTTTAGGATGCTTTGCCTTTACATCCTGCAGAAAATCATGCACTTCCTGATCTGTAAAAACGGCTTTTGCGTAACCAATGAACTCAGAACGCTTTATGACTTCCCTGTAAGAAGCCAAACCCTTTACTGATTTAACGTCCAGAGGTGATAACCCCTTTCTTCACAGTTTGCAAGATCGCTCCGCCATTATGATGAAGTAATAATAATAAATGAAAAGTAGCGATTGCTTTATCCACAAACATTTTACCTATTTACTGCCTACGTTGGTAACCGTTAATGACAAGAGAGCGGCATTACACAAGGAATACCCATGAAAAGCACTCCTGCCTTTCCCAACGCTTCACATGATAGACTACTCTCATGAGTGCACAAGACCAAATGATTCATGGTGACCCCAAAAAAGTAATTTGGTCCATGTCCCTTCCTAACATGTTGGGTTCATTGCTTTCCAACACCCTGCCTGCAGTAGAGCTAGCGCTCATCGCAGACTTGGGAACGAACGCAATAGCCGCCATGGGCATTGTGGGGATGTTGGTCAGCCTGATATACGTTTACAACGAGGTCTGGGGCACAGGTTCTGTCATAGTCATGGCAAACTATTTGGGCAGGAAGGAATACGAAAAAGCAAGACTTGCCCTGAAAGAGACCACTTATGGCAAATTCTTCGGAGCACTAATAATGGTACTGCTGTGCCTTCCCTTTCTTGAACCGCTACTTGCTCTGCTGGGTGCAAAACCACAGATTATGGTTCACGCCAAAGCGTATGCGTTGCCTTTCTTGCTGGGCATACCTTTCTCAATGGCTGGCTACTCCTCGTACACTTTCTTTAGAGCTACCGGGCAAACAATTTGGGCCATGTGGTTTATGCTACTACAGACTGCACTCAACATTGCCTTGGACTTTTTTCTTATTTTGGGTTTTTGGATCTTTCCAAAACTTGGTCTGGCAGGTGCTGGCTGGGCTTATCTGATCAGCTGGGTCATATCAGACATCGCAGCATTCATGTTTATCACAACACCCAAGTATGAACTCCCCACCAACGTGTTCAAAGACATAAAGTTCACAGAAGTGGGGGGAGAGGTATTCCGCATTGGGTTCTATGCTGGGCTTAGCAATCTTTCCACGGTTGGTGTGAGCGTGATCACACAGAGGATCATAAACGCCGTTTCCATACCAGTGTTTTCCGCTTACCAAGTATTTAACCGCATTGTGCAAATACCCAACACAGTAGTTTCTTCAATCTCCCTCATGTCAACGCCCATCATGGCACAAAATGTGGGTGCAAAACTTCATGACCGGGTAAAAGCGTTTGTGGATTACTGCTTTCAAATAGGCGTGTACTTTTTGGGTGCATTTGCCGTCATATGCCTTGTTTTCCCCGGTGCCATACTGACATTGTTCCGCGTAAAAGACCCCACATTGGTACCACTGGCAGTTTCAGCCTTAAGGATAATGGCTTTCGTTCCGCTGATGAGCTACATAACCTCCATTTATGTTAGCTACTTCCAAGCATACAACAATACTAAATTGCCTTTCATTCTAAATAGCATTGCTCAATGGTTGTTTTACGCGCCACTACTGTACCTTCTCCTCATGGTCATTAAAGTGTCACCTGCCACGGCCTTTTGGATTAGCACTGCCAACAGTTTGCTGGTTCTCGTACTTCACTGGTACTACTACAGAGCCCACCGTAGATTAATTGAAAACCATTTCTTCGATTAGCCTTTCTTTAGGTTAGCACCCTGCATAATTGGGTATAACAAAAAAGAATCCACGTTATGCCACTAGAAGCAGGCACTTAGGAGGTGATACATTGCAAGCTTTTGCTCATTTTGTAGTGAAGAACCGCAAATGGGTGATCGCAGTGTACTTGGTCTTGGCTTTACTATCCTTCTTTGCGATGCAGAACCGTGGTATGAACTACGATATAACCAGTGCCTTACCCAAGGACGTACCATCCATCGAAGCCATGCAAATACTCACTGATCAAATGCAGGTGGGAGAGTCCATAACCATCTATTGGAAAGATGGAAGCTTAAAAGACGTAGCTGCAGCCGTTGAAAAGATAAAAGAGATACCCAAGGTGATCAACGTATCCTGGCTTGGAACGGTGGTTGATCCTGCCACACCCCAAGAACTTTACCCGGATGAAGCAAGCAACTGGGTAAAAGGAAATGACTTTAATGTGGTAATTCAAACCACAGCTACTACTGGAGAAGTGAGCCAGATCACAAGTGAGCTAAGAAGTTTCTTGCCCAGCAATGCCCACATCATATCCAGCGATGTTCAGCTGGAAGAAGTAGAGAAGTACTTCTCAGGAAAGCCCATGCTTTACTTCGGCCTGGGTTTGCTCTTTGTGTTCCTGTTTTTGCTCTTCTACTTTGATAAACCACTCACACCCATACTCATTGTTGTTTCCATGGCAGTTGGCGTGCTACTCAATTTAGGGATTTCCGGACTCCTTAGACAAAGTACGTTCTATTTGGTCACCATCATAGTGGAGGTACTTCAGCTGGCTGTATCTTATGACTACGCTCTGTTCTTGTATCACCGGTACGAGGAAGAAAGAAAAACTCACCCTGATGATGAAAGCATGGAGATGGCCTTAGTAGCTACTATCAAAGCTATTTCCTTATCCGCTCTAACTACGGTGGCAGGATTCTTTGCCCTAACCTTCGCCACCTTGACCATTAGTCAGGACATCGGTTGGCTACTTCTACGCGGTGTGGCCTTGTCTTTCCTGGTAAGTATTACTTTATTGCCGGCACTGCTTCTCACCTTCGAAGGCAAACTAACATGGAAGACACTCAACGTGGAAGGTATCGTAGCAAACATTGCAGCAAGCGTTGAAAAGGCGATTACGCCACTTTTTGTGGTCCTTCTCATCATTTTGGTGCTGGGATTCTGGGGTGGCAGCCGAACCGAGATAACTTATGCCAACGACGTATTCATACCAAGCCAACTGACTACCATAAAACTGCAGCAGGAATACCAAAAGGAATTCCAGAATTACGATACCTGGATGGTACTGCTGGACAAGAACACAAACTACACACCGGCACTTCAAGAAATCAATAAGCTGAGCTTGGTGCAGAGCGTGCTTAATCCAGCTACTATGTTGGATCAAGCCATACCTCAGGAGATGCTGCCTTCGTCAGTACTCAGCTCTTTCTCCAATGATAAGTATGTTTACGCCATTGTGAATACAAAAGTGAAGCCGGACACACCCGAAGCTGAGCAGCTCAGGAAAGAAATTGAGAGCATACTCGCCTCTGTTCCCGGAAAGAACTATGTAACAGGGTTGTCCATAGCTATTGACGACATAAAGCGTATAAGTGTGGAAGACAGCACAAAAACCGGTTTGCTGACGTTAATCTTCATATTCGTCATCTTGTTAGCTGGTTTCAGAAACGTGTGGCTGTCCTTGGTACTCATAGGCGTGATCGAGGCTGCTGTTCAGTTCAACCTGTGGACAGCTGGGTGGTTCCAGGCAGTCACCTTCATGGTGCCCATTACATTGTCCACGGTGCAACTGGGTTCCACCATTGACTACGCAGTGCTATCTGCTACACGTTTTGAAGAAGCGGTAAGACAAGGGAATGAGAACCCCTTGGATGTGACCATCAGAGGTGCTTCCCCATCCATATTTGTCAGTGCCGGAACGTTTTTCCTGATGAGTTTACCTTCTGCCATTCTCAGTGACATTCCAGGCCTAACCCAGATTATGGGTGGGTTAGCCAGAGGAGCCCTCATCTCTGGACTAATAGCGGTGTTCTTACTTCCCACCGTTTTTAAGGTATTCCAGCACATCCTTTTCGGAAGGAGTGTGAAAGCATGAAAAGCAAAAAGCTAATAGCACTTACGGCCATAGTCGCACTGGCCTTTTTGCCGCTAAATGCTAATGCGGCTCCCACAGTGTCTGATTACGAAAACGTGTATGTAATTCAAAACAGCGAGGGCGAAGTTAAGAAAGTCATTGCAGTGGACTGGCTCAGAGTGGAAGGAGAAGGACCTTTCAGCATCCTAGATCCCATCGACGGAGGAGCATCGCCGCAGATTCTCATCGGTGATGCCACTATTACTCACAGCGACATGGGTCTAACCATACAAGGACAATCCAGCGGCGTGGCTGATGTTTTCTATAGAACCGATTTGCAAAAAGAACTTCCATTCTCTTTGAAACTAAACGTGCTAATAAATGGTAAAGCTGCAAAGTTAAGTGACCTGGAGCAGGCCACGGGAAGCGTGGAAATTGGCGTAGAATTCTTTAACTACTACAAACAAGGAGACATTTATCTACCATGGCTGGTGAATATCAGTGTCACCTTAGATGGCCCGTCTGTAAAAGATGTAACAGTGAGCAGCGGAAATGTGAATTATGTAGGGTCAAAAGCCATGGCCACATTGATGATGCAGGCAGTAGGTGAAAAAACCACAGCAACCATAAGCTACGAAGCCATGAAAAAGAGTAGTCCCTCTTTATCCATAAGCGTGGTTCCCACCCTCATGGCAATAGAACTGCCTGACATGTCCAATCTGAAAGATATGTCAAAAGCATTAGAAGGCATTGCAAAAGGCATCGATGGCTACAGTGAAGCATTGACCAAGATGGCTAACTCCGTACAAACTGATTTGGACCTAAGTAGTCTTGAGAATGTAACTCTGCTGCTAGATGCCTACGGGCAAATCCTGAGCCAAATGTATCAGCAGCTTAACCCTCAGCAGATCGCCATGCTTCCCAAGGCGGCCGAAGGATTAATCGCCCTCGAGCAACCCCTTCAGCAAACAGCATCTGCTTTAGATCAATTGGGCACATTAGTCAGTGCTTACACCGAACTAGCATCTCAAAGCCTTGCCATAAACCAGCAAGTGAGTAACGCCTTAACAATGCAACCTGAGCTTCCAGGCAAAGAGCAACTACTTCAACTCATGGGTCAACAGCAACTGCTGCTTCAAGCGATGACCCAAGGCGCAACGTTACCTACCGGATTCATACCACCCCTGTCCACCTTAAAGCAGTCACTTACGCAGCTCAGTCAAGGAAGCCGCCAAATGGCGCAAGCACTGCAGCAAACCGCTAGCCAGATGGGAATGCTAAAAGACTTAAGTAACGGGCTGTTGGCTATGAGGAACACACTGGGAATAATGGTAAACGGCGGCACAGTGCAGGGTAAACAACTGCCACCCATAGCGCAGGTTAGCAGTCAACTAAAAACTGGTATTAGTACCATGCAAAGAGAACTCAGCCAAGGCATGCTTGATCTAAAGACGGCTCTTAATACCCTAGTTAAAGGTGGAACCATAAACGGACAAACCATACCACCCATGAGTGAGCTTTCAAAAGGGCTCAGGGAGATATCAAAGGGTGCAAATCAGGCGTATGAAACCTTCTCCAGTCAGAGTCAAAACTTAGATAAAGCTAAGGAACTGGCAGATAGTTACAACAGTTTTAGCGGCTTACCCACTGGTGCTACTGGGAAGGTCATGTTCATCATAAAAATAGAAGATTAGCTCTCCTTAGCCCAAAAAGAAAAAATAGCTAAACATCTCGAAGAGGCTTCTAATTGACAAGGAGCCTCTTCTTGTTTTTACCAGACATAAAAGCTCTTTTAATGAGGAGACCCCGCTACCGTCGTACAGCATGGTTCTACTGCCTTCACTCTTGTCCACATGCGAGAAGGACACATTAACGCGATGATAACCTTACCATTAGGCAAAAAAGCTTCACCGCAGGTTAACTTGGAAAAGCTGTCTAACTTGCCTTGCATTGTCTTACCATTAGGATAAGGGAGGTGAATATTCCCATGGAACTCACATTTCTGGGTGCTGCCCAAGAAGTCACTGGATCGAGTTATTTACTCGAAAGCGATAATGCAAAGCTTCTCATAGATTTTGGCATGTTCCAAGGTAAAGAAGAGGACTGGAACTACCAGCCACTGGACATAAAAGCAAAAGAAGTTAATGCACTTTTGCTTACTCATGCTCACCTAGACCATTCAGGACGCATACCTGTTCTTGTCAAAAATGGTTTTCGAGGTCCTATTTTTGCAACACCGCCCACAATCGAACTTACGAAACTTCTTTGGGAAGACACCGTAAAGCTCATGAAAGAGGAAAAAGAACGCCTTGACCGTAAAAGACGTAGGCAGGACAAACCACCCGTAGAACTACTTTTTGACGAGGACGACATTAATGAAGCAAGCAAACTTTTTGTACCATTGCCGTGGAATCAAACTGAACGCTTCAAAGAATTCCAATTCACTTTCCGACCCTCAGGGCACATATTAGGTGCTAGTAGCATAGAAGTAAACGCCGAAAACATAAAGCTGGTGTTCTCTGGTGACTTGGGATCACAGGACACTGTTTTAGAGCCACCCCCGTACATTTTTGAATATGCTGATTACGTAGTCATTGAATCCACCTATGGTGACCGTCAGCACAAAGATATAAGAGAAACACGTGCAGAGTTTAAGAATGCACTTTCTGCAGCAATCCGTGATCGGTCGAAAGTACTAATACCAACTTTCGTAGTGGATAGAGCTCAAAGGATCATCTATGAGCTTTACCTGCTATTGACACAAGAAATGCCTGAACTTGCGACTATGCCCATGTTCTTTGATTCACCTTTGGGCAACAAGATCACCGCTGTTTACAGCAGTTATCCTGAGTATCTCTTGCCCCACTTGGCAGAGTTCTTCCAAGGTATGGATCAAGAAAAACTTGGTATACAGTACATTGATACACCAGAGCAGAGTAAGAAACTAAACAATTTAGATCACGCTCTGATCATGGCCGGTTCAGGCATGTGCACAGGAGGACGGATACTACACCATCTTAAACACGGACTGTGGAATCCAAAAAATCATCTCATTTTTGTAGGGTATCAGGCAGCGGGCACACTAGGAAGGTCCATCGTAGATGGAGCGCGAAACGTGAAGATTATGGGAGAAGACATTGCTGTTCGCGCACAAATACACACCATAAACGGCTTTTCTTCCCACGCTGACGCCAAAGACCTACTCAGTTGGGCAAAGAATTTTCAGCCAGACACCACTTTTCTGATAACCCATGGTGAACCTCGGCCTGCTAAATCTTTAGCTGTGTCATTGGGCAATATGGGTTATCATAGCGTTATACCAGCGCGACGCCAATCAGTAACGCTCAGACCACGAAAAGAGCGTATTGCCATTCCACCTCCAGAAGCTTATACCATAGGACAAAAAATTGACAATTTTGTGGCAAAATATCCACATAAAAGAAAACTTGTGGAGAGAGTGCTTACTGCCCTATTGGAAAGCCTCGAAGACAGTGAAGCATGACCTCCTCAGGAGGTGGAACAGATGAGTTCCAAGAAAAAGAAGATCCTTTTCAGACTCATTGTTCTCTCAGTGCTCATGTGTGTTGTTTTGCCACTATCCGTTCATGCAGCACTGGTAATTGGTAATGAGTTTGGTTTCGGTACGTATGTGGGCTATTGGAAAAGCCAAGCTGACACCGTTGCTCCCCCTGGTTATTTAATGGACTTCACCCAGTACGGAGGGCAAACAAGTGTGTTTACAACACTTTCCACAGGTGAAGTGTTCTTTGGGGATTTCACCTTAAAGGGAAAACTTTGGTATCCATTGGTTGCAGCTGGATCAGATGTTTACATTGCACCTGGCAGTGAAGGTGAAATTCCGGTAATACTTATGGGATCACGCGTAGTAAATCAGTCGACCGCTACACTGCAAACCATGGCTCTAGTTGGAAATGATGTGCTCTATTACATTCTTAGGCCTTTCTCCGTCATAGCAAAATACGGTGTTTTGGGCTTTCTGGTCTTGGGATTAATTTGGGGCCTTTTAAGCGATAGCACTCCAGGTTTTTCTATTTCCTGGGGCAGTATTCTCTCTGCAATTTTAGGAGCAGTATTCCTGTTTGCTGTCTATGCCTTCGTTGATCTGGCTTCTTCCCTCTTCTTCAACTCTGCCCTCAACGCACTGGACTCCTACACCGGTCTATTGTTAACTGTCCTATGGGCTGCATTATGGATAGCTTTCTGGATCATCATCATACGCATGGTTGGTTATGGAACTAGCACCTTAAGAAAAACGGTATCAACCCCATGGTTCTGGATCGTTCTCGCTGTGGTTAGCTATTTTTGGTATCCAGCCGCATTGGTAGTTTTGGTGGCGCTCGCAGCTCTGGGAAGCTCTCAGTGGTTCTCAAACTTCTTAGAAAGCCAAGTCTCCTTTGGCAGGTCTAACAGTTGAAGATGTAGAATTATCAGGTGGCGGACATAAACAAAAGTCATATGACTTGTAGGGTATATACGTGGAACCCATAGTAGCATTAGCCACTCCGTGGGGAGTGGGAGCTCTGCATGTAATCAGGATCTCTGGAGACAACTCTAGAAACATTGTAGAAGCTTTTCTGGATAAGCCACTATCTCGACCACGCCATGCTTCTTTAAGGTTTTTTCACTCCAAAAAGGTGGAAGATCAAGTCATAGCCATTTGGTATCCTGAACCACATTCCTACACAGGAGAAGAAATGGTAGAGATCATGTGTCATGGGAACCCTGCCATTGCTGAACTTATCATTGAGAGCCTTTTAGATGCAGGTATGAAACCCGCTCAGCCTGGGGAGTTCACATTTCGAGCTTTCCTCAATGGGAAGATGGATCTAACCCAGGCTGAAGCGGTTAATGATCTTATTATGGCAAGAAGTACTGAACTTCTAAAAGCTGGCGAGAACACGTTGAAAGGTAAACTTAGTACTGAAATAGCAGATTTAAGAGATAAAGTACTTAACGTACTTGCTTTCCTGCAAGCAGCCATGGATTTCCCAGAGGATGTAGAAGAAAGTAGTATTGAGGCACAACTGGAAGAAATCTTAGTAGAAACCGAGGAGCTTGTTAAGAACGCTAGAACAGCAGAAGTACTCAGAAAAGGTATCAATCTCGTCATCGCAGGCAGGCCTAATGTGGGCAAATCTTCTTTGATGAACGCACTAGTAGGAATGGAGCGCTCTATCGTGTCACAAATTCCTGGGACCACCAGAGACTACGTAGAGCAGTACACGGTCTTAGGAAAGATACCCGTGAACGTGGTAGATACCGCCGGACTGAGGCATACGGATGACCCCATAGAGCAAGAAGGTGTAAAACTGGCTCTTAGCAGAATAGCAGAAGCTGACTTGGTTATCTTCCTGTATGATGCTTCACTGGGATGGACCGAGGAAGACCAGCAGATGCTCAATCTGGTTCAAGAAGAAAAGACCATCGTTGTGGGAAACAAAATAGACAAAGGTAAGGCGCCCAACCAACATCCAAAAGCTTACTTCATTAGTGCAAAAGAAAAAACAGGTCTTGAAAAGCTAATTGAAGCCATTCACCAAGTGATGAACGTTACTGAACCGCCAAAGCTACTGGTAAGCCAAAGGCAGATGGGCCTTTTAGAAAAGACCCTTAATGACATACGAGATGCTTTAGAGCACCTAAGCGTTTACGCAGAAGTTGCAGCTGATGATTTGTTTTCTTCACTCAGACACTTAACAGCTCTAACTAGCGGAGATGTGGAGGAAGATCTTCTATACACGGTCTTTTCCAATTTTTGCATCGGGAAGTAATGGTATCTCAAGCGGTTTTCCTTCTCCCTTTTTATGCGTCTTCCCCTAATCGTTCCTTTTTATTTCTCTTTTGCAGGTACATGCGCTCATCGGAAGTCCTAAGCAAATCTTCTAGCGTGGTCACTTCCTTGGCTTCCACTATTCCGTAGCTGACACCAACAGGCATCGGGCTGTTAGCTAGCTCAATTTTGATTCTCTCTGCAACTTTCTCTGCCCCTTGCTCATCGCTTTGAAGCAGAATAACAATAAACTCATCACCACCCCACCTTACTGCAAAATCACTTTGTCGGATATGTTTTTTAAGGGCAAAGCTAACTTGACGTAGCACCTGATCACCTACTGGATGCCCTAAAGTATCGTTTACATTCTTTAAATTGTCCACATCCATGAATATGACGGAAAACGATCTTCCGTTTCTTTCGTAATCACTCCAAAGCCTATTTAGTACTTCTAAACCAAAATTCCTGTTAAACAACCCTGTTAGAGCATCATTAGTACCGTAGCGAATCCCCCATACCCTTTCTACAGAAAGAAGCACAGCTTTTAGAACCAGAGCATCAGCGACATTACCATTTTTCACAACTAAAGTGCCCCAGAAAGGTGGTAAATACATGTCTATTGAGAAGCCGCTAACCCTTTCCCTTCCAGTGCGGTAAACCTCTTCTCCCCAACTTATGGAAAGAAAGAAATCCTCATAGAAGTGGCTAAGAATGTTACCTAAGTATTTAATGAATCCGCTAATCGTAGCCTGCTCCAAAGGTAAAGAAAGAAGGCTTTTCTCTAACATCTGCAGGTTCATACTATGGACCAACGGAATATTCAACTCATGTATTTGCTTCCTCAAAAGCCTCGCTTTTTCAGAAAAGCCTAAAAGCGTAGCTAAACGCAAGGCTTCTTCTAAAAACGCTGCTTTTTCCTCTCCTTCTACCAGAGAAGCTAACAGTTCGTAGATAAACATGGCATCTGCGAGGTACCAACCGTGCTCAGCTCTCACAGCAAACGCCATGAGGTTCTCTACTGTGTCTCTCTGTCTAAGAGCTCTGAAGAAAAGTACTATGGGGCGGTCACTGCTAAATAGGCTCAAGCCCTTAAGTTTTTCAGGGTTCTCCTTGTACAGCCACATAACTGGGTACAAAGGAAAACTTGAGCTAAGACCGATTGAAGGGAAGGACTCTTCACTCCAAGAGCATAGACCTAGTGCTGCCTGAAAAACAGCATATCTAAAATGCTGTTCGTCATTCTCAGCACTCATCATTGTTAGTACGCTCTTGGCCAAGTTTCCCATCCCACTTAACCAATAAGTACCAACTACAACTTCACCCACATCAAAACGTGTTTTAGTATCGGCCTCCGGCATAAGTGAAATGAGTTCCTCCAATGCTTCTTTTGGCAGTCCCATGAACTGAAAGTAAGTCGCGCAATAGTTTGACAAAGCTACAGCTCTCAATGCAAGGTTACAAGGCGCAGTGCTACGAAAGGCTGCATTTACGTACTTAAAAGAAGCAGAAGGCCCCTCAAGCTCTAAAGCTGTATCAGACAGGTTTATCAGAAGCCTTAGATGCACCTCTGATCCATCCAGAGATCCCATGACCTCCAGACCCCGCTGCAGGGCATCGTAAGACGCATAAAGACGCCCGTTGTAGGCAAGAAGAACCCCCAAACTATTGTAATATACTCCCAAATGCTCCCTTAGATAGGGTTTACCAACTATGACTTCCAGAAACTGCTCTAGAAGCTCCAAACCCTCCCTGTACCTTCCCTTTAGGACAAACGGTAAAGACAGGTCTCCCGCAATCCGTGGGAAGAACAGCGAATTGTAGATGACTTCCCTGTCTCTCAAAAGTCCTGACGCTAACTTATCCGCTTCAGCTATTTGCCCACTGTAGGACAGGAACCTAATAAGGTTGGCTAAATCCACCAGGTTAGGATTCTTAAGTGCCTTCAACGTCTCCACTGCACCCTGCAGGTCGTTTGTCCAGTATTGGCAAAGACTTTTTAGCCTTCTGTAACCGGGACCATTCACTCCCAACTGGTCCAATCTGTCTATTGTTTTCATTACTCCCGCTGTACCTTTCTTCTCCCGTAGCTCCATCAGAAGAGCAAAGGCTTCTTTTTTCCTCTTACCCAAGGTACGATAGCGAGTAGCAATTCTTCCCCAGTAGTCGCTGTACCCCACCTTTGCCATAGCATCGGTCACACTTTCCAAAATAGCTTTTTGCTCAGACTGCGGTATTCGCTCGCGCACCAACTCTCTCACTCGAGGTGAAGGAAACCTGTAAAGAGGTGATTCCCAAAAAACCAAATGAAGTTGCTCCAGCTTTTCCAATGCAGAGTAATCCCTTTGCTCGCCCAAAAGGATATCTTTTATAAATGCACTGTTTCTCTCAGCCATAACAGCGAATCCGTTTAATAAATCACATGCTTGCTCGGGAAGTGCACTCATTGCCCTTTTGAGAGCATCACTTAGATTCGTAGCACGCGTCTGACACAAGAAAAGAAGTTCGTGCCAATTCCCTTCCGTTTCCGAAATCATTTTTTCAATGTCTTGTTCACTGAATCCAAATGTACGGCAGTATTTAGCTAAACAATCATCACCCAATAAAGCATCCCGGGAACTGTTTTCCAAAACGGTTTCAGCCCATTCTTGAGGAAAAGCATCTCCAACAACCACAACGGTAATATCCGTAGCTGCTACCAGCTCTGGTAGAACCACAGAAAACAGATGGTTGTAATCATCGTGCAGCCAGTCATCTATGAACCAGTATTTTATGCCTGAAGCCCTGACCAAATCCACCATGGCACTTAGAAGTAGCGTTTGTTCCTGACTTACTGCTAAAGGCCGGTACGGCTTAAAAGCGCCAAGGGCAGGGTAAAACCTGTCATGCAAGTAGCGCCTTATAATTGGACCGTGCTCGGGGAACTCTTCCAGGAAACCTTCTCTAACCTCACAGAGTAAGTCGTAAAAAAGTTGTCCAATGCATGTCAAGGGGGAGTAGTAGAGACTGTACAGACTCTTGCTTTTACAAGCCTTCTTCAGCTGCTTTAAAGTGTACGTACGTCCCTTCCCCGTCTGTATATCCAGGTAAACAATACCTTTGGCATCCCTTAAGAGTGCCTCCCACTCTTGCAGCATAATGAAATTATAATCTAACGAAGCGAATAAACACAATTCGTAAAAGAGGTGAACAACATGGGAGAGTGGCTTGAGGTAAAACTTATCGGTTTGGATGGTAAGCCGGTGAAAGTAAGTGACTTTCAAGGCTGGAAAGTATTGTACTTTTTTCCCAGAGCTATGACTTCAGGATGCACAATGGAAGCCGAGGATTTTTCAAGGCTTCATGAGGACTTTCTGGCCCTAGGCGTGACAATCATTGGAGTGTCCACAGACAGTACCGAAAGACTAAAGAAGTTCAAAGAAAAGGTCGGAATCCCTTTTGTTCTGCTAAGTGACCCTAATCATGAACTGGCTGAAACGTTGGGCGTGTGGAAAGAAAAGAACATGTACGGTAAGAAGACCATGGGCATCGAGCGGAGCACCTTTCTCATAAACCCTGATAACCAGATAGTCAAGGAATGGCGGAAGGTAAAAGTCTCCGGACATGCCCAGGAAGTGCTTGCTAAGGTAAAAGAGATAGTTAAAAGCTAAACAAGCTTAGCTACCAACGGCTCAAATACTCCTTTTGACTTTCAGTAAGCTGGTCGATTTTTATACCTAAAGAACCGAGTTTGATCCGAGCTACCTCTTCATCAATCTCTGCAGGAACCAGCAGTACCTGAGGCTGCAACGTGCCTTTGCTGTCCATCAAGTATTTGAGCGAGAGAAACTGTGCGGCAAAAGAAAGATCCATAATCTCAGCTGGATGCCCCTGGCCTGCAGCTAAATTCATGAGCCTGCCTTCTGCAATAAGGAACAGCACTTTTCCATTTGGCATTCTGTAGCCCATAATGTTGGGCCGAGCCTCATACGTATCTTGAGCCAATTTCTCCAAAGCCTCCACGTCTACTTCCACATTGAAATGCCCAGCATTGCCTAAAATGGCTCCATCTTTCATCTTGAGGAAATGTTCTTCACGTATAACACCGGTATTACCTGTGGCAGTTATGAATACTTCGCCCACTTGGCAAGCTTCATCCATACTCATCACAGTAAAACCTTCCGCGTGCGCCTCCAATGCTTTTACTGGATCCACCTCAGTGACGATGACCTTCGCACCCAAACCCCTGAGTTTCTCAGCAATGCCTCTGCCCACAAAACCAAAACCAGCCACGACAAAGGTTTTCCCACCTATGAGTAGATTCGTGTTGTGCATGAAACTGTAGACAGAGGATTCTCCAGTACCGTAACGATTGTCAAATAAGTGTTTTACTCGTGCATCATTCACTGCCATGACTGGAAATGGCAGTCTACCAGCATTTGCCATGTTTCTGGCTCTGATAAGACCCGTTGTAGTTTCCTCCGTAACCCCAATAACCTTCCCAACCTTTTGTGGAAAACGCTCCACCAACATGGTGGTCAAATCAAAACCATCATCCAAAATCAGATCAGGATTGAAAGAAAGCAAACACTGTAAGTTCCGCTCATATTCTTCTGAAGTCTCACCGCGCCAGGCAAAAACCTCTAAACCCTCGTGCTCAAGGGCAGCAGCCACATCATCCTGTGTTGAGAGTGGATTACTTCCCGTAACAACCACCTGAGCGCCTGCATCTCTAAGCAACAAAGCCAAACGAGCTGTCTTTGCCTCCAGGTGTATACACATGGCAATGGTCAGACCGTTAAAAGGTTTCTCCTTGGCGTAAATATTCTGCAGCTCCCCGCACACAGGCATGAAACGCCTAACCCAGTCAATTTTAATTAACCCATCACCATATAAAGCCGGATTCTTTACTTGACCCACCTCATAACACGCTCCTTTCTTCTTTCTTGCTCACTAACTCAAGGACACAATATGATCTGCCTGTACCAAAGGCAGTCTCCACAACTGGGCATATTCCCCCAGCAGTCTGCTTTGTCATCCCAGAGAAAACTGCAACCGTCCCTAAGGAAACAGTCCCCGCATGAAGGATAAAGTGCATAGCGCACCTTGAAACGAAAGATGGTGTAGTCAGAACTATTCCATATATTCATGAGAGAATCTTCATTTATGTTACCGAACCCGTGACTGTGAAGCGCCTTTTCTCTACCGAACACCCGTTCTGAGCCATCATGTAAAAAGCGATAACAAGGGCATACACTTCCATCAGCTGCTATGACTAAGGAATTCCTCTCTACAAACCTGCAAAGACGCTCCGTTTTTATACAGAATTCTGGGTACTCCACCCCAACTCTTGCATAAAGTTCAGAAGAAAGCTTGAAACGCAGATCACTAGCTCTGTCTTTTACGTAAAGCACTTCTTTATCCAATTCAGGTGCTGTGGGAAGTAAGTTGTTTATTAGTACATACCTGATGCCATGTCTGCTAAGTTTCTTCATGAGCTCAAGGTCCTCTACTAAGGAACTCTTTGTTAAAACCACTTCTGCAGATAAGATGGGGCGCATCTTGTTTTTTCGTTGTTTCAGCTCAGTTATGAGATCACCAACAGCAAAGGTGTTTTCTACGTTGTTATGCCCCAGCGGAGAAGATTCCACTGATATATACACCTCATCTACCCGCTGATCCACAAGGAACTCGGCAACTTCACGATTTATAAGAGTACCGTTGGTGGTTATCGTAACTCTCTTGTAGGCGTTTTTTAACTCTTTCACAACGTTCTTCCAGAGTGGGTGCATAAGCGGTTCCCCTATGCCCCCAATGATGACCTCTTCAGCTGGAGAATTGACCACTTCTTGGAGCATTTTTTGGACAGTCTTCTCGTCCATGAGTGCTCGAGTATGATCCTCATAAGTGTGTCTGAAACACATCGCGCAGGCAAGATTGCAAGCCCTAGACAGTTCCACATAGATACGCTTTAAGGATTTTGGTTCGATTAGGACTTTGGCATCACCCAGGTAATATTCCACCGACATGTAACTATTTTAGCTGTTATTGAGTAGATTTACCCAAAATCGTAGCGAGCTTGAGAGAAACGTTGCATAATTCTAGACATAAAGTCAAGTATCGTTCCTTTTTTCACTTTTTTCTGCTATAATGATTTTAGCCATTCTGAGGCGGAGGATTTAACAAGATCTGACACCGAGGAAGGAAGGCAAAGGCGCAGCAACATTTTCAAGCCTCTTGAGCCTCCTTTTCCAGGTGCCAACAAAAAGGAGGTCTTTAAATTGGAAAGATTTTACATCGTGAACATCATCATTAACAACCGTGAAAAAGCCTACAAGCAGGTGAATGAATTACTCCATGATTTTGCTGAGGACATTCGCCTTCGTGTGGGATACCCACTACCTGAAGAGAACGCAGCCATCATCCTACTGGTGGTAAAGGCAAACAATGACGTTTTAGGAAGTTTAACCGGTAAGCTGGGTCAGTTAGAAAGTGTCCAAGTAAAAACGTTACCCCTGAAATGATGAGGAGCTGAGGTAGTATGGCAAACGGTATAAAAATAGCCAATACATTAAGCGAAAGCGATACTGAATGTTTCATTCCGCATCAGGAAATCTTCGATCTGCTGGAAAAAACCCGTAACCCAGACCCAGCCGAGGTCAGAGACATTTTGGCAAAGGCAATGAATAAGGAACGTCTGCTTCCACGTGAAACAGCCACTCTTCTTAATACAGAAGATCCCGAATTGGTTGAGGAAATATTCCAAACAGCGAAGAAGCTAAAACAACAGGTTTATGGAAACCGTATCGTGCTATTTGCTCCTCTTTATGTGGGCAACGAGTGCATCAACGGGTGCCTGTACTGCGGTTTCCGTGTGGAGAACAAGGAACTAATTAGAAAAACGCTCACCGACGAAGAGTTGGAGCAGGAACTTTATGCTCTAACCTCCCGTGGGCATAAACGTCTCATTGTGGTATTCGGGGAACATCCCATGTATTCACCCGAATACATTGCAGGTGTAATTCGCAAGATCTATGCTTTTAAAAACGGACCTGGAGAAATCAGGCGCCTAAACGTGAATGCAGCACCGCAAACAGTGGATGGATACAAGATCATAAAGGAGGCAGGCATTGGTACGTTTCAGATTTTTCAAGAAACATACCACCTGCCGACATACAAGAAATTACATCCCCACGGACCAAAATCCTCTTACACGTACAGGCTCTATGGCTTGGACAGAGCCATGGTAGCAGGGATTGACGATGTAGGCATTGGGGCTTTGTTCGGACTTTACAACTGGAAGTTCGAAGTAATGGGGTTAATGTACCATACCCAGCACTTGGAAGAACGATTTGGCGTGGGTCCGCACACAATCTCATTCCCTCGCATGGAACCTGCTGTAAATACGCCCATGGCAGAAAACCCTCCTTACAAAGTTAGCGACTATGATTTCAAGCGCCTCATCGCCATAATCAGGCTCTCTGTCCCTTATACCGGCATGATACTCACAGCTCGCGAAAAGCCAGAAATCAGGCGCGAAGCTTTGGAGATGGGCGTTTCACAAATAGATGCCGGTTCCAGCATTGGTATTGGTTCTTATTCAGCAAGCGACCCTGAAGAGGTTAAGAAAAGTCAGTTCTTACTGGGTGACACGCGGCCCTTGGACGAAGTCATATATGAACTGGCATCCCACGGCTACATACCTTCTTTTTGCACCTCCTGTTACAGAGCAGGCAGAACCGGTCAGCATTTTATGGAGTTTGCCATACCAGGTTTCGTTAAAAACTTTTGCACGCCAAACGCACTATTGACTTTTGAAGAGTACCTCATGGACTACGCTTCGCCAAAAACAAAAGAGATAGGTGAAGCTTTGATTGAACAGGAACTCATGCAAATGCCTGAAAACAGGCGCAGCATGGTAAAAGGGCTCTTGGAGCGTGTTAAGAACCATGAACACGATGTCCGATTGTGAAATGCTCCTGGAACGATTTTGCCAGCAGTTTCAATGCAAGGCTTGGGTATGCGAAAAAGTTGGGAGAAGGATGTCCTACTTACACCCTTTGAAAGCTGGTGAAGAGCGCTACAGTGAGCCATTCATTCTCTGTGAAAACGAGCGCTTTGCACTCTTTGTGCAGTGCGACCAAATAAGCAAGCAAATGAAGGATTGGGGCTGGAAGGTGCTTGACTGTGTACGAAGATATTTTGACGAGAATTCTCAACCATCCTGACAGCGTCACATTGGAACAGGTAGCTTTCGTCTTGTCAAACGAAGAACTAACACCAAAGCTCTTTGCAAAAGCTGATGAGGTCCGAAGGAAATACCTGGGAACAGAAGTCTTTCTCAGGGGCATTATAGAATTCTCCAACTACTGCTCCAGCAACTGTCTTTACTGTGGCATACGAGCACAGAACAAGCATGTACACAGATACCGGATGACCCCCCAAGAAATCGTTGACAGAGCACAAATCATAAGCGCACAAGGTATAAAAACCGTAGTGCTTCAATCGGGAGAAGACCCTTTCTACACAAAAGAGACGCTCGGTGACATCATAAGTGCCATTCAATCCCTTGGTTTAACCATTACGTTGAGCTTAGGGGAAAGATCTTTCGACGAATACAGCTATTGGAAAGCGTTGGGAGCTGATCGTTATCTGATGCGACATGAGACAGCCGATGAAGAGCTTTATGAAAAACTCCATCCAGGTGACAAATTGGAAAACAGAAAAGCGCACTTACTGGAACTTAAAAGATTAGGTTATGAAGTCGGTGCAGGTTCCATGGTAGGCTTGCCAGGTCAAGACGACTTTGCTCTGGCAAAAGACATCCTGTTCACATACGAGTTGGATGCCGACATGATTGGCATTGGTCCGTTCATTCCACACCCTGATACACCTCTTAGAGATGCGCCGCAAGGGACACTGGAAAAAACATTGAAAATGGTAGCGCTGACAAGACTCTTCCTGCCTGATGCTAACATACCAGCCACCACAGCTTTGGGCAGTATCCACCCACAAGGCAGGCAAATGGCACTAAAGTGTGGAGCGAATGTTATCATGCCTAACTTCACCCCTTCACCTTACCGAGCAGAGTACGTACTTTATCCAAACAAAATATGTGTTATGGAAAACGACGTGGCCTGCGGCGAATGCACAAAAGCCCTCGTAAAATCTGCTGGATACACGGTAAGCTTAAGCCACGGTTACCGCAAAAGGAGGATTAAAGAACAGCAATGACCAGCCTAAACGAAGGACTCATACCCCACACGGCTTTTAGAAAACACATTGCCATTGTGGGCAGACGTAACGTTGGGAAATCTTCGCTCATCAATGCCATTGCAGGGCAAGATATTGCTCTCGTGAGTGATGTTCCTGGTACCACCACCGACCCAGTTTACAAGACCCTTGAGGTCAAACCACTGGGTCCAGTAACACTCATTGACACGCCTGGTTTAGACGACGAAGGGCTGCTGGGGCAAAAACGCGTAGAACGGGCAAAAAGAGCTTTATATAAAGCTGACGCAGCCATACTGGTGGTAGATGACAAGCCTGGGGCTTTCGAAGATTTCATAGTGAGTCTGCTAAGGAACCTGAGCATTCCTTTTGTCATAGCCGTAAATAAAAGCGATGTAACAGAAGACACAAAGACCCTTGTAAAGGACTATGAACCTTTTAACGTGCCTGTGGTGAAGGTGGCTGCCGCACAAGGGAAAAACATATCAGAGCTCATTCAAGTACTCAGCTCCCTTTTACCTGATGAAGAAGAAAAGCCTCTTGTAGCACATTTACTAGGTCAAAATAAAACTGCCGTTCTCGTAATTCCAGTAGATAAAGCTGCACCCAAAGGAAGACTCATCATGCCGCAGGTAGAAGCCATCCGAGACATTATTGACCACGGTGGGATTGCCGTGGTAACGCGTCCGCCTGAGCTCAAAGAAACTCTGGAAAAACTGCAGTACAACGTGGACCTAGTGGTCACCGACTCTCAAGTTATCATAGACGTGGACAAGGTGGTTCCACCGCAGATTCCATTGACTACCTTTTCCATTCTGGAAGCAGCAAACAAAAGTGATTTAACATTGTTCTTGGAAGGCATAAACGCTTTACAAAAGCTGCATGATGGTGACTGCGTGGCTGTTGTAGAAGCTTGCTCGCACGTTCCCACATGCGACGACATAGGCAGAGTAAAAATACCTAGGTGGATTGAAGAAAAGTTGCATATAAAGCTGCAATACAAATTTTTCGCTGGTAAGGAGTTTCCTGAAGCAAGTAGCTTACAAGGTTGCAAGCTCATCATTCATTGTGGTGGATGCGTGCTCACCAGGAATATGTTCATGAGACGCATGCAACTAGCTAAACGTTTAGACCTGCCAGTAGTGAATTACGGTATGCTCATTTCCTATCTGCATGGGTCATTGGAGAAAGCCATAAAACCGCTTTTAGCCTTTAGTTACCCGCCCGCGACAGGCGGAAACACAGCTACTTTACCAGGCTCTAGTGGCGTATGAATGCCATTCAAATGAAGAATGTTCTTACCGTTCAAAAGCAGAACTGTTCCGGGGATAACTTCGTCTCCCCGGAACAGTTCTTCACTTACAGGTTGACCCGTTATTCTATCCAATTCTCGCATTAAGTCTTTAACAGTGGACCCCTCTGGCATGTCCACTTCGTATGTAGGCTTCGGTAGTTTTAGCCTGAGCGTTGCAAAAAACTCTACTTCGAGCTTCATCCTACTCCAGACCAAGCTCGCTTAGTTTCTCCGGCGTGGGAACGCCATCTTCATTCCAGCCACGCGCTTGGTAATAAAGTGGTAGCAGTTCAGACAGGTGATGCACAGCTCCTTTATTGGGTCCTTCTGCCACAGGCTGCTCAAGAAGCCGTTTCGGTAGTGTATCGTCAGCTTTGGTAAATCCGGCCTTCAAGTTAAACAAACGCTCTAAGTTCCAAACCCGTTCGCCAACTTTCATTAGTTCTTCTGTGGTGTAGTTAAAACCCGTATCAGCATTTACAAGGTCCCTGTAATCATCAGCTGTAAGTGCAAACGAGGTAAACAGACACAATCCCGCAGAATCAATGACCGCAGTCAAATCTTGGAAGGTCTTTACCCATTCTGGCTTGCCGTTGAGCTCCTGAGGATCCAACTTTTCAGGAATACCCAAGACTTCGGGAGAGATCATGTAACCTCTGACGTGGCATCCACCACGGTTACTTGTAGCGTACTGAAGACCGTGTCCTTGAACACCTCTTGGATCGTAAGCAGGTAGTTCCTGTCCCTTTACGTGCATAGCAAATTCAGGATGTCCGTACATTTCTGAAAGTCGTTTGCTACCCTCAGCCAGCTTGTCCCCTAGCCCTTCCCTAAAAGCTATGGCTTTTGTATAGTACACAATGGCTTCAGAGCTACCGAATATGGGCTCAGGCCCTTTGTTAAGGTCTTCTTTGGGCAGATAACCTTTCTCATAAAGCTCCATGGCACAGGCAATGGTAGAACCAGCAGATATGGGATCAATGCCGTACTTATTGCAAAGATGATTTGCCTCACAGATGGCGATCAGATCATCAACACCGCAATCTGCACCATAGGCCCAGCCTGCTTCATATTCAGGTCCTTCAGAGTCAATACCGTTTGGCAGAGTTATGACACGACCGCAACCGATGGGGCAGGCGAAGCATGCCGTATTCTTTTTCAGGTACTTCTTTTCCACCAAAGCTTCTCCAGACACTTCATGAGTTCTCTCAAAAACCGATTCCTGGAAATTTCTTGTGGGGTATGCACCTGATTGGTTGATAATGTTGTCAAGTACTTTAGTACCCAGTGCTGGTAAACCTTCTCCAGTTACGGGATTTTGTTTTATGATATTGATTTTTTGTCTTACTACCTCCATAAAATCAGGGCTACTTGGTTTTGGCCTTCCACTGCCTCTTACCACAATGGCTTTTAGGTTCTTGCTTCCCATGACAGCCCCAACGCCTGTTCTACCAGCAGCACGGTGCTTATCGTTCATAACACCCGCAAATTTAACCAAGTTTTCACCGGCAGGGCCAATGCATGAAACGCGAGCTTTACCATCACCAAACTCATTTGCCAGTATGTCTGTGGTCTCAAATACATCCTTGCCCCACAACTGTGTTGCATCCTTAAGTTGAACCTCTTCATCATGTATGGAAAGGTAAACTGGCTTATCAGATTTACCTTCAAATATGACCATGTCGTAGCCTGCAAACTTCAACTCAGCTCCGAAGAAACCCCCAGAGTTGCTGCTAGCTATGGTACCAGTAAGTGGCCCCTTAGTAATAACCATATAACGTCCGCCTGTGGGAGCATTTGTCCCAGTGAGTGGACCTGCAGCAAAAATGATCTTATTTTCTGGAGAAAGTGGATCTACCTTGGGGTCAATTTCATCGTAAAGTATCTTGCTTGCCAAACCTCTGCCCCCCAAGAAACATGCGCGATAAAGCGAAGTCCAGTTGCTCGGTTTTTATTTCCCCTGTGCTCAGGTTAACCCTGAGTAGCTTCCCAGCATAACCCATTTAGCTTCACCTCCGCCAAAGTCTGGCGCCCCTTTGCGAAGGTGGCAGGCGGAGCCGTTTCCAGCTTCACCCATCGGTCTGACGCCCTTGCCTTCCAATCCTACGAACGGCTTTAGGCACACAGACTCGGAACGCCTTTGCATCATTTTACCATAAAAGTTACATAAATATGACTAGTCCGAGCCACTGTTATTTTGAATGCTATACTTTTAATATGTCTATGCTTTCAAATGCTGAGCTTTATAGCGTGGAGAAACCTTCACGATATCTTGGTGGAGAATTTAACAGCATTGTTAAAGATTGGGAAAAGACACTTTACAAGGTGGCTTTACTTTATCCTGATCTTTATGAAGTAGGCATGTCATATCATGGGATGCAGCTCTTTTATTTCCTCATAAACCAAGAAGAGGATTTGTTGGCTGAGCGCGTGTTTACACCAGCAATAGACACCATAAAACTACTAAGAGAAAAGAACTTACCTTTGTGGTCCTTGGAGAACAAAAGACCACTATATGAGTTTGACGTAATTGCTGTGCATTTTCTCACAGAACTGGGAGCTACAAACGTATTGGAAACCCTTTCTTTGGGACAAGTTCCCCTTATGTCATCGGAACGTACAAATAATGATCCCTATGTCATAGCTGGTGGACCTGCCATAAGCAACCCGTCTTTCTTTGAACCATTCTTGGATGCAGTTTTCATAGGCGAAGCCGATGATGTCATTGATGAATTAGTAAGATTCTTAGCAAAGGCTAAGCAGCAATGTGCCGATAGAAGAGAAACGTTGTCTGAGCTCGCCAAAGTTTTTCCTGGCATCTATGTACCAGCGCTTAGAAACACCGCTAAGGAGCATCACGTAATTAGAGAGAGCATTTTCTACCCAACAAAGTTCATAGTTCCTAATGTGGAAGCTGTGCAGGAACGTGCAGTAGTGGAGTTAGCCCGTGGGTGTACTCGCGGTTGCCATTTCTGTCATGCCAGCTCCTACTACAGACCCGTAAGGGAGACTCCACCCCATGAAGTAGTGGAGCTTGTTAAAAGCATAAAACAAACAACGGGCTTTACTGAGGTAGGCCTACTGTCACTGTCCACCTTTGATTACTCCAAACTAAGCGAAGTGGTAGACCTTTTATCTGGTGAACATTTGAGCATGAGCCTACCTTCGTTAAGGCTTGATTCTTTGGATACAGACCTTCTTAAAAAAGTGGATCCAACTAGACATCTGACCCTGACTTTCGCACCAGAAGCCGGCTCTGACCAGCTTAGGAAAAAACTAAACAAACCATTTAGCAATGAAGAAATCCTTCAAGCCGTGGATCTTCTTTCTAAAAGCGGGTGGAGCAAGTTCAAGTTTTATTTCATGGTCGGTCTACCTGAAGAAACCGAAAAAGATGTGCTCGACATTGTGTCACTGCTTAATGAAGCTGACACCATTGCCTTCAAGAACAATAGGAGAAGCCGCATACATGCCACAGTGGCTTCCTTTGTTCCTAAACCCTTTACACCGTTCCAGTGGGAACGTCAAATATCACCTGAAGAAACGCTCGAGAAATATACCCTTATTCAGAAACACTTGAAGAAACAGATTGATGTTTCGTTCAGGAACCCGTGGTTTTCACTCCTTGAAGGAGTGCTCTCCAGAAGCGACTCAAAAGTGGCTGATTTGGTGCTTTTAGCATGGAAAGAAGGAGCCATATTCGATACTTCTGAGCAGTACGGTCAACATTTCCTTTGGCAGTCAGCATGGGAAAAGCTGGGCATGGATCCCATGGAGTACTTAAGAGCCAGAGATATAGAAGAACCTCTGCCTTGGGATCACATAAAGGTTGGACCATCTAAGGATTTTCTTTTGCTCCAAAGAGAAAAAAGTAGAAAGGGACTCCTAACTCCTGACTGCCGCATGAGTTGTTTGGGATGCGGAGTTTGTGGTGGTGATTTATGGCCCACGCTGGCTTGACCATATTCTTTAGAAAGGTGGACGCTAGTGCTTGGCTTTCTTACAAGGACTATGTTCGCCATATCTCCTATGGATTAATACGTGCAAACTTGCCACTCCTTTATACAGAAGGTTTCCAAGAACGCATCCTTCTGCAAACACCTTCTGCATTACCTTTGGGTGTAAGTTCACTGGGAGAACCCTTTTTCATTCCAACGAAGGAGCCATTAAAAATCAGAGCAGAGGAGCTGCAGCCATTCTTTTCTTCACACGAGATGCCCGTTCTAGTGCTCAGTTACAAATTGGAACCCTATCTATCAGTTTTTCAAACGCCTAAGGGCGTACTTAAGCTTCAACTGGAGAAACAGGGGCTGAAGAAAGTCCTAGATGAACAACAGCTTAAGCCATGGGAAGCAACGAAAGTTGGTATTGAAATCATAAGCAGTGGACAAACAATAAATCTGAAGGCCTTAACAGACTAAAATACTTTCTTAAAGATTGATGATATATATAGCAGAATTAGAACCAAAAGAGGTAAGAAAAGGACGGTAATCCCCATATGACGCGGGAAGAAGCGAAGAAGAGAATAGAACGGTTAAGAGAACTTATTGAGTACCACAACTACCGTTATTACGTACTGGATAGCCCTGAAATCAGCGATGAAGAATACGACAAACTTTACCGTGAACTGGTGACACTAGAAAAACAATTTCCAGAGTTTATTACACCCGATAGCCCCACTCAGCGCGTAGGTGCTCCTCCGGCCAAGGAATTCGCCACTGTAACCCATGAAGTCCCCATGCTTTCCTTGGACAATGCCTTCACAGAAGATGAAATAAAGGCTTTTGATCAGCGTGTTCGGAGCGCACTGAACCAGCAACATGTAGAGTATTTTTGTGAGCACAAATTAGACGGCTTGGCTGTGAGCCTTTTGTATGAAAATGGCCTCTTTGTCAGAGGTAGTACCCGTGGCAACGGTTATGTGGGTGAGGACGTTACGGCGAACTTGAAAACCATAAAAACCATTCCATTAAGGTTAAAAGGTGAAAACATTCCACCCGTAGTAGAAATTCGCGGCGAGGCTTTCATGATGCTAAGGGATTTTGAAGCGCTTAACGAACAAAGGCAAGCTTTAGGACAACCTTTGTTTGCCAACCCAAGGAATGCAGCAGCTGGTTCAATCAGACAGCTCGATTCATCCATAACTGCCCAGCGCAAACTGTACTTCATGCCTTATGGTTTTGGTCTGGTCCAGGGCATGGATTTTGAAACCCAAGAGCGCTTCCTCAAGCAGTGCCAGGAATGGGGATTCAGAATAAATGAACACAACAGGAAAGCATCTTCTATTGAAGAGGCATTAGAGTTTATCCGCTATTGGACTGAACACAGGGTTGAACTTCCGTTTCCTGCTGATGGGGTTGTCATAAAAGTGAATAACCTAAGGTACTGGGATATTTTGGGCACCACAGCTCATGCTCCGCGTTACGCCATTGCCTACAAGTTTCCAGCCGAGGAAAAGGAAACTAAGCTAAAGGACGTCGTTTTCCAGGTAGGTAGAACTGGCATCATAACACCTGTGGCTATGCTTGAACCAGTGGTTTTGGACGGAGCTACTGTAAGCAGAGCCACACTTCACAACTTCGACATAGTAAGACAGTTGGACGTAAGAAAAGGTGACGTAGTGAAACTCAAACGTGCTGGCATGGTCATACCAGAAATCATAGGCGTCGCCGCAGAAAAGAGAACGGGTAAGGAAGAGCAAATTGAGCCTCCTACTACTTGCCCCGTCTGTGGAGGCCCCACAGAATGGGACGGAGCATATCTAAAATGTGTAAACATTACGTGTCCTGCTCAGCTAAAAGGACACCTGCTTCACTGGGCTTCCCGTGATGCCATGGACATCGATGGATTGGGAGAAAGCATTATTGAGAACCTCGTTGACATGGGGCTAGTCAAAAACATTGCTGATTTGTACAAGCTGAGCGTACAGGATTTACTCACGCTGCCTCGATTGGCTCAGCGCTCTGCCACAAAGCTTTATGAGAATATACAGCGATCCAAAGACAGACCGTTTTTTAGAGTGCTTTATGGTTTGGGCATACCGCGTGTTGGACTAAAGACAGCACAAATGCTTGCGGAACATTTTGGTTCCATAAATGCCCTACTAAATGCAACCATGGATGAGCTTACAAGCATTGAAGGGATCGGCACAGATACCGCAGAAACCATCTTAAAAGCACTGCAGAGCCCTCAGGTTCATGAGCTCATCGACCAGCTCAAAACTTTGGGACTAAAAATGGAGCAAGAATCAATAGAAGGGCCTCTTAAGGGACTCACCTTCGTGTTTACCGGAACATTAACAAGCATGAGCCGAGGGGACGCAGCTAAATTGGTTCAGTCATTGGGCGGCAAAGTAGCTTCCAGCGTATCGAAAAACGTGGATTACGTGGTCGTAGGTGAAGACCCGGGTTCAAAACTGGATAAGGCACAGAAATTGGGTTTGACTATAATCGATGAAGAGGCATTTTTGAAAATGGTGAAAAGAGAACATAATGGTTAAAGGTGGATCACTCTCTAAAAAGGTATTATCTTCTTTGCTCATTATTGCGCTACTGACATTGTGCTGCCCATGGTTTGTTTCTGAGAATTCAAAAGCTGCCGCTGCAACCTACTTGTATCCTAAAACGTTAGCTACTGACGGTGAAAAGCTCTATGTGGCAACAGACCAAGGTTTATTGGTTTGGAATGGCAAGGTCTTTTCCGAAGTTAAGCCACCTCATTTACCCTCAGTGAAAATTACAACAGTGAATGCAGATCCCTCCACGTCACTGATTGTGGGTACTGATAACGGTGCTGCATACCCATTCAGGCAAAGTTACTGGCGCGTGGTAACTACCGGCGATGGTTTACCAGCCTCTTCGGTTACAGCCGCAGCAAACTGCAAAAACCAAATTTTCATTGGCACTCCAAACGGTTTAGCTGTTTACACCAAAAACTCCACCAATCGTCCAATCATCTATCAATACCCCGAACTTCCCCATAACAATGTAACCTCCTTAGTATGCTCTGGCGATCAGGCATTTGTTGGAACGATGTCTGGCATTATGCGAATCACTGGAAATAATGCCTATTACATTTCTCCAGTCAGCACCACAAAAATGCTCGTAAGTGGCGGAAAGTTGTGGGTAGCTTCTTCTCAAGGCTTGTTCCAGTTTGACCTCCAAGGCAGGCTGCTAAAACGATGGGATGTAAATAGTGGCCTCTATTCCAGTAACATTAAAGCGCTGGCAGCCAGCGAAGACAGCGTCTATGTTTACGATGGGAAGAACATCGTACGTATAGGGGACATGAAAAAGTTTCCTGTTTCTGTCACTATCTACGACATGGTCTATATGAAAGGACAGTTTTTCTTGGCCACTCCAAATGGCCTTTTTTCCACCTACGACTTTTTGGATTACGTTAATGTTTTCAAAGCTCAATCTTACCTGCAAGATGCCTTTTACAGCGGTACGCACTTAGTTGAACTCAGAAACAACATCGTTCTCATAGATGGCAGGCCTGCGAACATTTCTGGCGTGGTAAAAGCATACCAAGGGGATTGGGTTACCGTGGTAACGTCAAACCAAGTTTATTTGGTGAATCCAAGCAGCTTGTCCCGTTACACTGTAAAATCAGATGCCTTCTTTGAAATAGCCCCTCACTCTATACAAAGTGCTTACTACTGCGCTTCCTCTGGAATGCTGTATTTGGCAAGTTATGGTCAACTTTACGCCATACACCGCACCAGTGGCACTTTTCAGAAAACAGCTATCCCTTTGTATGGTATCAAGTCGCTTTGGTCTGACGGGAAATTTGTGTACTTACTTGCAGACCGAGGTTGGATTATTGCAGATAGCTGGGGAAAAGTTATCCGGTCGGGGACATGGAACTTCTATGTCCGAGATGTAACCTTCTCAGACAAACTCATATTCATTGCTACAGACCAAGGGGTCAAGTATGGCTCCTCACTGTGGAGTGGTTTTCGCAATTATGCTTCTTTAGATGCATTAAGGCTCTTCTCACCTGCAAATAGTAAAAACTTGTGGGCTTCCACAACAAAGGGCTTGGTTAAGATGGGAACAGAACCAATTTATTACAACTGGGGCAATGGTCTTCTTGCTCTTCCAGACAACATGCTATCGGACACTAGTAGTTTAAAGCTCTTCATTGGAGGCAAAATCTACCAATGGCAACCCTCCCACATGGTGGACTGGCTTGGTAGCATAGGAAAAGAAGAGGCATCAAAGTTACAGGCAGCTGGCATTCTGGCAGGATTCCATGGAAAAACCTATCCCACAAAAACGCTTACTTATCAAGAACTGGCCGTGTTCTATGCACGATTAAAGGACATTAGGCCTTCTAACGTTTCTACAAACGCACGAGCAGATACCTGGGCAAAACCCTACATTGCAGCTTTGGAGCAGAAAGGCTTTCGATTGGACCTGGACTACAGGTTAAATGCGCAAAGAAATATTGTTCAAAACTGGATTCCTGAACTTTCCTATCTTTTTCGCGATAGTGGTGCGTTAACCAGACAAAAAGCCGTTAGTAGCCTATATTCCTTACTGCCGTATTAAAAGAATACCTCGTCGTTATTCGCATGTTATTATAAGTATGCATTCTCTTAAATATTATTGGAATATTAAATAGCATTGCAGTGCTTATGGTGTATAATGCTTCATAAGGAATCGGCATATGCGGAGGTGTGAAGCATGAAGAAGATTGCAGTGGGGCTGCTGGTAGTTATGCTAGTAGCTTCATCCTTTGTGGGGTTCT